>Ga0308169_10000004_pt1 | contig 823009 bp, 732 predicted proteins | sample PhyBR1_2_FD_202139 | JGI IMG/M metagenome (GOLD analysis project Ga0308169, IMG submission 202139) | Phyllosphere microbial communities from UC Gill Tract Community Farm, Albany, California, United States - DLSLSB.R1 | ecosystem: Host-associated > Plants > Phyllosphere > Unclassified | place... | reverse complement strand
GAACATCTTTGGAGCCGTAGCCCTGTGGAGAGTTCTGAATGTTTCCTGCTACAAAGTATCCTAAGTCTGTTGTTTGAATGACAGATCTTGCTTCTTCATCGGAAGTGCTGCCTATGGTTTTCTGCCACAATTCATCTCCGAATTCATTGATTCTGATGAGCCAGATGTCAGATCCTCCTTTGGAATCTTCTTTTTTATCAAGTCCTTTGCCTGAATACGAAGTTCCTGCCAGAAGAAAGCCTCCATCTTGTGTGGATAAGGATGCGGAAAGGTAATCGTGGTTTTTGCCTGCAAAGTATTTTTCCCAGACTTCTTCTCCCTGTTGGTTAAGCTTCACCAAGTGGAAATCGTAACCGTTATTTTGTTTATTATCTGTGGAGAGTTTTGGGGTTTGTATGGAGCTTCCTGTAATTAAGTACTGAAGATCTACGGTTGGAGTCACCTGGCTTAGAAAATCCTGAGTAGTGGATTTGATATCTTTCTGCCACAAGACTTCCTGAGCGGACACGCCCATAATTGTGCATAAGAAATATGCACCCATGTAGAGTTTTTTCATCCCGAGTTTAATTGTTAATAGTTGTTAAATTTTTGCAAAAATATTGCTTTTACTTCACACTGATAAGATTTATAATGTAAAATAAATATGAATTTTATCACCTTCTAGTGTATTTTATTTATTCTTGATATTTCTACGGCAAAGATATTACCGCATAGCGACAGATCTTGTCGTATAATTTTTTTAACCAAAAAAAAAAACCAGATTCGATTAATTAAATAAGTTTTAGTGTGATTAGGAATATAATATTTTTGATGTAGAATTTGGTATTGTAAAATGCAATCTTTTATTTTGTTGATTTATGAGGAGAAAAATGAGCTACTAGTTGTGTGTTAGGTTCGAATTCTGAATTAAAATCTCTTGCTAAAGAAAAGTTTGTTAATGATTCGTTTCTGCTTGGGTGAAAGTGATGAATGCGGATCGTTTTGATTTGGTGTAAGTATATCAATATAAATAAAAAAGCCATCCTTAAAAAGGATGGCTTTTTTGTAGACCCACAGGGATTCGAACCCCGAATGACGGTACCAAAAACCGGAGTGTTACCGTTACACTATAGGTCTATATTTTGGTGATGCAAATTTAATAGTTTTTTATCAAATTTAAAAATCAAAAATTATAAAATAAAATGAAATTTGGTTCTGACAGGCGCAACTTATTGATTATTAAATAAAATAATTTCATTTTTTTTGAAAGAAGTTTCAAAAGGTGTTTTTAATGATAAATAATAAAACCTTATCTTTGCAAAAAAAATTGGGCTCCAAAAGTTGGAGAAACCCATTAATAATTAAATTATTAAACATTTTTATGTCGAATATTGTCGCAATCGTTGGGCGTCCCAACGTAGGAAAATCCACGTTATTTAATCGTTTATTAGAAAGAAGAGAAGCTATTGTAGACTCTACTGCAGGTGTTACCAGAGACCGCCATTACGGAAAATCTGACTGGAACGGTGTAGATTTTACAGTAATTGATACAGGTGGTTATGATGTAAATAATGATGATGTTTTCCAAGGGGAAATTTCTAAACAGGTTCAGTTAGCTATTGACGAAGCTACATCTATCATCTTTATGTTGAATGTAGAAGAAGGTCTTACAGATACGGATTATGAAATCCACGAAATGCTGAGAAGATCAAATAAGCCTACTTATATTGTTATCAACAAAGTTGATTCTGCGAAAGAAGAGATTGATGCAACGGAATTTTATCAATTAGGAATTGAAAAATATTATACTATTTCTTCGGCAACCGGTTCAGGAACAGGGGAGATTTTGGATGATATTGTAAAAGATTTTCCGACTACAGATTATAAAGATCCGTTCGAAGGTTTGCCGAAAATCACGATTGCAGGTCGTCCGAATGTAGGAAAATCTACTCTTACGAATGCTTTGCTTGATACGGAAAGAAATATTGTAACCGATGTTGCAGGAACTACGAGAGACAGTATCCAAACACTTTACAATAAATTCGGACACGAATTTGTGTTGGTAGATACAGCTGGAATGAGAAGAAAATCTAAGGTAAACGAAGATTTGGAATTCTATTCAGTAATGCGTTCTATCCGTTCTATTGAGTATTCAGATGTAGTAATTATCATGGTTGATGCAACGTTAGGTTGGGAATCTCAGGATATGAATATCTTCGGTCTGGCTCAGAAAAATAGAAAAGGAATCGTAATTTTGGTAAACAAATGGGATCTTATTGAAGATAAGCATACCAATACCATCAGAGATTTTGAAAAATCAATCAGAGATAAAATCGGTCAGTTCTCAGATATTCCAATTTTGTTTGTTTCGGCTTTAACGAAGCAGAGAATTTTGAAAGCCGTAGAATTGGCAATGGAAGTTTATGAAGATCGTAAGAAGAAGATCAAGACTTCAAAGTTAAATGAAGTAATGCTTCCTATTTTCGAGCAGACTCCACCGCCGGCAAACAAAGGAAAATATATTAAAATCAAATATTGTGTACAGCTTCCAACGCCATCTCCACAGTTTGTATTCTTCTGTAACTTGCCGCAATACGTAAAAGAACCGTACAAAAGATTTACTGAAAATCAATTGAGAAAACAATTGGGGTTTACCGGAGTTCCAATTGAAGTGTATTTCAGACAAAAATAAAATCGTTCATGGAAGTTTGGGTAGCCTACAGTTTCCTGGGTAAAAATAATTCCGGAAGGCTGGAAGAATTATTTTCGCAGCTTCCTGAAAATCTTGTAAAATCTGTTAATCAATATCAAGATGTGAGTGACAGAAAATCAAGAATGATTTCAAAATTATTATTAGAAATTCTGGTTAGGAAGATTGTTCCTGACCAGAATTTTTTTTGGAATTTATATCAAAAAGACTCTTTTTCCAAAGCTTATTTTGAAGGGCTGGAAATGAATTTCAGCGCGTCTCATCATGAAAATTTTTCCGTTGTTTGTGCTACAAGGAAAAAGCAATGTGGCATTGATTCTGAATTAATAAAGCCTTTAGCGGTTGATGTTTACAACGATTTCCTTCATGCAAACGAAAAGGAATTTATTCATGAGCAGATAAATCCACAAACCGCTTTTTTCGAAATCTGGACTAAAAAAGAAGCTGTTTTGAAAGCATCGGGTTTGGGAATTTCTCATGAACTGCAATCCATTGATTTACATGAAAATGCCGTTCAGATTAATAGTGAAAAATATTTTACTAAAGAATTAAATCTTTCTGAAAATTCAATAACCTATATCGCAACGACAGATGAAATTACCCGACTAAATATAGAAGAAATTATCTTTTAATTACAGCCACTTTTCATAAACAATTCTCACCGGTCGATATCCTTGCTTATCCAGCCAGCTTTGCATCGTATGGTTATTACATAGAGTATAGCGGTAGATTTTTCTGATATTATAATCTTTGTAAGTTTCTTCAAAAGCTTTATTAAGCGAAGAATACACTCCGTGTTTCCTGTATTCTTTTTTCACATAACCTTCGGAAACATATAAATCATCTGCATCGCCGAGTTCAAAATTACTGTCATCCTTTTCATCAATATATCCAAAAATAAATCCGATTGTTTTTCCGGCAACTTCGGCAATAAGGAAGGTTCCGTTGTTTTCCTCTTCGCAATCAGACATAAAGCGCAGATAATTTTCACGGATTAAGCTCCAGTCTGCTGTTTTTTCATTCATTTCCTTTTCTGAAAGATGAAGTTCGCCGACCAACTCATCTGCGATAGCAAGATTTTCAGAGATTTTTATTTTCCGGATCGTATAATTCATAATGAGATTTTTACATTTAATTAATCAATTTTTTAAGAAAGCTTACTTTCCACGAATCGGACTTCCGTGCCAAGAGGTTCCGTCGGATAAAATTTCACCTTTCATTACTAGAGAAAGAGCATCAATATTCACGTGATCTCCAATTTCAGTATCATACAGAATAATAGTTCTTGAATTAATTGTTGTCTGCTTCCCAATTTTCACACTTCCGATTTTCATAATCCGGTCTTCGAAAAGATGGGTTTGAGGTCCGCAATCTTCATTTAGCATAGATTCATCACCGATGGTTACCATATCAAATTCCGTAATATCGGTAGTGTTTAACCAAACCTTTTTGCCAATTTTCACACCTAAAAATTTCATAAAGAAAGGCAGCCACATAGTTCCTCTTAAAAAATCAAGGAAAAACTGAACGGGAAGTGCTTCATAAAGTGTCGTAATTCCTTCGCTTAACCAAACTCTCAGACTGTACATCGGCATTTCCGTTTTTTTATACTTTCCGATAAAGATCCATTTCAATAAAACGGTGAAGAAAAATGACGGAAGTGCTACAATGCCTAAATAATAGAACGGTGAGAGAAATATCAGGTGATGAATTCTACCTTCCATATATTTACTGGTATAAGCGATGTAAAGTACACTGCAAATGATCACAACGGTCTGAGGAAGGATAATTCTGATTCCTTCTACAACACCTCTGGCGATTTTTAATGGTAAAGAAGGGTTAAAGGTAAGACTGTCTTTGAAAACATCAGATTTCTGTCTTATCGGAAGACCGATGGGTGGAGAGCCGAACCAGTCTTTTTCTGTTGAAGTTTCAAGCTGTTGTTCAGTCGGAGCTTTACTTAGAACACCGATCAGCATATTATCCCCCAATTCATAACCTTGTGGAATCAGTCCGCTGTTTCCGACAAAGCTGTTGTTCCCGATTTTTGTTTTGGCTAGAATTAATTTTTCATTTCTTACATCGTGCTCTCCTAAAATCACTGCATCTGCAATAAACGAACCCTCACCAATTTCCAGTAAATGATGCGAAACATCGCTGGCTGTCGATATTTCTGAATTTTTTCCCACTTTAGAGCCCATCATTCTGTAGAATTTACTGATATAAATGGAGGCAAAAAGAGGATGGACGACAATTAACGACAGGTTGAAAATCTGATCTTTCATCCATTTTCGATAATATGTAAAACTGTAAACAGGATAAATTCCCGGTTTCATTTTGTATTGCAGAATTCTGGAGATTAAGCTTACAATAAAAATAAATAATAGAATATACACCGTTGAAAGTATGGGAGCCTGCCATAAATAAGAGAAATTATAATCTGAGGCACGTTCGTCCAGGTAATATAAAGTATATAAAGTCGGAGCCAGTGGTAAAACAATCAGTAAAGGAAAAAAGAAAAGTGAGCAAAGGTAAATTAACGAATACCTGTTTCTTTTCGCAGTAGAGCTCAATTTCGGGATTTCCAGTTCTTTATCTTCTTTCATTCTGGATTTTTCAGCAGGACTGCCGTTCCAGATTTCTCCATAGCCAATTTTTTCACCTGCATTGAGGCAGCTTAGATCCTGTAATTCTCCAAATTCCTCAATCACTGTATCACCACAAACAATTGCTGAAGAACCCAAATAGGCGTGAGCTTTTATATGAACTTTTCTGATTTTTAAAATTCCGTTTTCTACCGAGGCATTATCGATACTACAGCCTGAACTTGTGGTCACATTTTCATCAATAGTGACCAAATCTTCTGCAGAAATAGGAAGTAAGCTCAATTGTGCACTTGGATGAACTTTTACACCCAATAACCTTAGATATTTAGGATACAAAGGTGTTTCTACAATAAATTCTGAGGGCATCAATCTTTTCACGGTTTTCCACAGCCACCATCTGAAATAATACCAACCCCAAAGCGGATAATCTCCTTCTTTTATCTTCCCGATTACGAGCCATTTAGTTAATAAAATAATGATGGAGTAAACCGGAGGAATTAAAGTATATAAAAGAATCGCGCTCAGCAGTGCAAAAGAAGTTCCGTAACCGTTGTCCTGAAAATAATAATAACTTAAATAAGGAAAAAAAATCTGTAAACTTAATAATGAAAAAACTGCCAGTAAACTGATGGTCTGAGCTGCATTGCACAAATAATACTGTAATGTGGAAACCCTTTGGAAAGGTTCCTGCTCTTTCGTTTGTTGGTGTTTGTTTTTTAAGCATTCTGCGTATGCTGAAATCGGACGGTTTTCGTAAATATCTTTCAACGAAGCGTAAGGGATTTCCGCTTTTTGTCTTAAATGGGAAACCAAAGTTGCTGCGAGCAAGGAATGACCTCCGAGATCTGTGAAAAAATCCTGATTTAAATTGATTTCCTTACCCGGGAAAACCCATTGTAAGACCTGTAAAAGTTTCTCTTCAACGGAGGTATTTTTATCAATTGTAATTTCTTCGCTGTTTTCATGAGCTGTAAAACTTTCCGGAATGGGAAGCTTTTTTCTGTCAATTTTTCCGCTTGGCATTCTTGGCATTTCTTTCATCTTAACAATCGAAATTGGAACCATGTAAGGTGCTAGAAATTTTGCGAGCTCTTTCCGCATTTTATTCTCATCGAAAGAATTTTCGTTGCTCATCACGGTGTATCCCACCAATTGCCCTTGTCCATTCGAATCTTCTTTTACAGCAACAGCGGCGGAAGAAACATTCGCAAGTTGATTTAATCTGGATTCAATTTCACCCAATTCAATTCTGTAACCGCGCAGTTTGATCTGGTCATCAATTCTGCCCTGGAAATCAATAAAGCCATTTTCGCGAATGACAACGGCGTCACCTGTTTTATAAATCGTATCTCCGGGAAGTTCTTCAAAAGGATTGGACAGGAATTTCTGCTCAGTGAGTTCAGGAAGATTGAAATACCCTTTACTTACTCCGGGTCCGGAAATAATCATTTCGCCACGTTCACCGCGCGGAACGATATTCATATTCTCGTCCACTACAGCGAGATGATAATTAGGTAAAGGTCCGCCAATCGTCAATTCTTCCAGATTATTTAAGATTGCCATGTTGGAAGAAACGGTGGTTTCCGTAGGGCCATAGCTGTTGATAAATACCCTGTAGGGTTTTGCCCATTTTTCCTGAACCTGTTTTGTGCAAGCTTCTCCACCTGTATTAATCAATCGAATGGAAGGAACTTCATCAATAATTGCTAAAATACTTGGGACGGCATGAAGAATCGTTATTTTATTTTTGGTTAAGACCTTACTCAATTCATCAATAGCCTTTACGGTAATTGCATCTGCAATCCAGACGGTAGCTCCGGAAAAAAGACTGATCCAGACTTCCTCACACCACATATCAAAAGAAACTGAAAATCCCTGATAAACAATATCAGTATCTTTTATTTGAATAAAATCCTCTTCAGATCTTATTAAATGACATATATTTCTATGAGAAATAGGAATTCCTTTCGGGTTTCCGGTACTTCCGGAAGTGAATAAAACGTATGCCCAATTGTCTGGTATATTGCTTATTAGTGGTGTTTCGACTATATTTTCCGGCTGAGAAGCAATGGATAAAGGTTGACAGTGAATGTTTGCATCAACATCTGAAAAATAAGTTTTAACATTAATATCTGTAAAAACTTTTTTGATTCTGTCTTCAGGCATTTCCCTGTCAAGCGGAACATAGGCTGCTCCTGCTTTCAAGATTCCAAGAATAGCAACAGGGAGTTCAAGACTTCTAGGATACCATATTCCTACACAATCACCCGGTTTTATGCCTTCATTTTGAAGCTGTGTTGCAATGGCGTTGCTCCAGCTATCCAATTCCTGATAGGAGAGTTTTTTTTCTCCGAATATGAATGCTGTTTTATCTTTATATCTAGTAAAAGTTGGGGTCAGAAGTTCGGGTAGCGTTTCATTTTTAATAAATTCAGACGCTATTTTGCCCATAATAAGGCTTTGCATGTTTGTTAAATATTTTGTTTTCTATGGTGTTAGAGTTCCTATAAATATAATTTATTTCTCATTAATTTCAATATCAAATTTGTAATTTTGCAGCGATTTAAAGTAATTATTTCCCTTAAAATAAAATTAAATATTCATGCTTACTATTTTGTCACAAAACTTTTCTTTGGTGAATTCCTGGATTAATGAATTGAGGAATGTTGAAATCCAGCACGACCGAATGAGATTCCGTAGAAATATGGAAAGAATCGGGGAAATAGCAGCGTTCGAAATTAGCAAAGGTTTAGAGCAAAAAGAAATTGAAATCCAGACCCCTTTAGATAAAATTAAAGTTAAAGAAATTGCGGTTCAACCGGTCATTACAACAATTTTAAGAGCCGGGGTTCCTTTATTTGAAGGGATTTTAAATTATTTTGATAAAGCTGATTGCGGATTCGTCGCTGCTTACAGAAAACATGATGCAAATGACTATTTTTCCATCAAACAAGATTATTTAACCTGTCCGAACATCGAAGGAAGACCATTGATTGTAGGAGATCCTATGTTGGCAACGGGAGCTTCTTTAATTGAAGCGATCAAAGATTTATTAACTAACGGAAATCCAAGCCAGCTTCATATTGTTGCAGCCATTGCTTCAAGGCAGGGTGTTGAAACCATAGAAAAAGCATATCCGAATGCAAAAATATGGGTAGGAGCAATCGATGAAGATTTAACGTCAAAAGGCTACATTACACCAGGATTAGGAGATGCGGGAGATTTGAGTTACGGAGAAAAACTTCAGAGATAATTTTAATAGAGATTCCAAAAATCTTTCATTAAATCTAATAATAATTTTGGTCGTACTTTATCCATAGGATGCTTTGTATTGGGGAGCACGGCCAATTTTGCATTCGGAAGGCTTCTGTAAACGCCTATACTTTCCTCAAGAGTTGCCATATTATCTTTATCACCCACCATGATCTGAACAGGAATGTTGATTGTCGACAGATTATTTTTCAAAGGTGGATTTTTCCCTAAAGAAATCATCATATCTGCAATTGCCGGAAGTAATTGTTTCCATTTTGCTCCATGTTGTTTTTCAAGCAATTCAGCATATTTTGGGATTTTTTCGGCAATCACTTCAGGATTAAGCATTTTACTCTCTTTTACCGCTTGTTCTTCGTTCCAGTCAAATTTAGTTCCCAATGTCATGATGGAATTTAAGTTTTCAGGGCTTTCTAAAGCATAACAAAGTGCAACATAACCACCCATGCTGTGTCCGAAAATATAGACATCATTCAATTTTTCTTTTTCAATGAATTCTTTTAATTCTTGAGTATATTTCTCAATACTAATTCCGCTTTCGGGAAGTTGAATACATCCATGTCCTGAAAATAAAGGGGTGTAAATGGTAAAATATTTTGAAAGCTCTTCTTTAAAAGGGTTAAAAATTTCGCTGTGACCTAAAGCTCCGTGTAGTAAAATAAGATTGGACATTATCATTAGTTTGGTTGAAAAGTAAGAAAAAAAACGTTTCGAATTGATTGGTAAGTTAAATATCAATCGCCATGACCAGAACACTTACTTTATTGTCTCCTGCATTTAAAATTTCCCAGGCAATTGTTGTTAACGTATTTCCTGTAGTGAAGACATCATCAATTAATAAAATATGCTTCCCAGAAATGTTTTGGGTAATAGAAAAAGCATTTTCGGTTTCCAGCCGATGTTGTTTATCCTTCAAAGCCTGGGCTTTCGCATATTGATTTCTTTTAATTAAATCATGACTAAATGGAATTTCATAAAATTTTGATAAAGTTTCCGTAAATAAATACAGCTGATTATAGCCTCTTTCTTTCAGTTTTTTCGGGTGTAACGGAACAGAAACTAATAAATCTGGTTTTTCATTTTTAAAATCTAATCGTTCACTTGTCCAGTCTGCAATAACTTTCCCAATCTTTTCTCTGCTTTTATATTTTAATTCATGCACAATTTTCCGACTCAAATTCTCTTTTTCAAACTGCATTAAACCGAAAGCGTTTTTAATAGGAAAAAGTAAACTGCATTTTTCTTTGAGGTAATTGTTGTCAGTATAATTAAAATGAGTAAAGTGTATGTGCTCAAAACAAAGATTGCAAACCAGTGAATTGCCATCAATAATTCGGTTGCAGTGAATGCAACGATTTGGAAATAAAATATCTAAAATCATTTGTGTGTATTGAGATACTAAAATATAAATTTTTAGATAAATATAGAGTGCAAAAGATTCTTATGAGGAAATTACAAAATATCTTTCCTTAATCTCTCAATGGAATTCTTCATACTTGAATTGAAATGTTCCTTTTCCAGCCGGATAGGCGGCGCTTGTCTTACTTCGCAATTTGCAATACTGCACGATTCACAAGTCACTCCAACATTAATGGTTTTCAAAGTAGGAGATTTGATGAAATTAATCTTTTTAATGGTTTGTGAATTCAACAGAATGCCTAAACAATAACTTCGGTTGCTTCCGTCAGAGAAAGGATTTTTTTGTGAAGTAGAAATTACCAGATAACTGAAGCCCTGATCTTTGTAATGTGAAATTTGAGCATCAGTCAAAGTCTCATTTTCCTTTAAATGATGTAGATTTTTCACAGCAATCCATCTCCTGCAATAATGTTCGTTGGTTGCGTTAGCGTGTGGAGCTTGTTGATGATTTAAATGCAATTCTTTTAAAATCTGTATTTTATCTGAATTTTTCTTTTTAACCAAGCACAAATAAAACAAATCCTTAATTCCCAATTCAGAAGAAAGAATATTCGTTAATCGATAATAAAAGGTTTCGGGAGAGTGGGTGAAATTTTCAATTAAATTTTCAAAACTTTCAGGGTTCCAATCATTTTGTAAGAAAAAATTTGAAGTGTTTTCAATTGCTTTTTCTTTTGAAATTAATAAAGCTCCTGCGAAATAGGAAGCATAAAAATTATTCAGTATTTCTTCAAAACTTCCAAAATCCAGCCAAGAGTAAGTGTTCGGACGATTTTTCAGCCCCAAAACATTAAAACCGATTTCTTTGGCAAGAATAAAGGTCTTTTGGTCCTGTTCCAGTTTTTTGTTTAAGAGCAATAATTTTTTCTCAGGAATAAACAATGAACGGAGTTTATCCAGAGTTTCATAGTGCTCAAAATCTTCTGATTGAATGCTGTAATTAAATTTTTCAGTCAAAATGCTTTCTAAAATATGAGATTGTAGATTTTTACTGATTTCTAATTGATTTTCTGCTGCAAACTCCAACACTTTTTGCTCTATTTCCGGAAAATAATTATCATACAATTCCTGAAACGAACGCAATACAGCAAAATAAAAACGTTCTTTCCCCAAATTATAATTCTGTGAAATTTCAATCAAAGCATTAATAAAAGCAGTTACTTTTTTCGGTGCATCGCTGATAATGCTGATCAGGTTGTTTTTATTAATCCCGAAAAGCTCAAGTGGAATTTCTTTGAAAAAATCAGATTGTAAAATTTCATTAAAAGGAGCTAAACTTTTATCCAGTTTTGTGGAAACCAAATCATCAAAAGTGCAGTTTAGTGCTTCACAAAGGTGGATGATTTTGTCATGTTTCGGATATTTTTTTCCGTTTTCGATTTCATTAAGATAAGATTTAGATAATCCGGTTTTCGTGGCAAGGTCCTGCAAAGACCAGTTTTTCTTCTGTCTCTGCTGTTTGAGTTTTAATCCGAAAACCGTTTTAATAAAGTCGCTATCTGAATTCATGATTCAAATATAAGAGTTAGAAGCGATTTTTCGCATAATAATTTTTAAAATAAATTTAGCGAACGTTCGCTATTTGTGAATATTTTTATTTATGTTTGTAATATCAAATCACAAAATCAATACGTTATGGAAACTAAAACTCAATTAAAAATAAAGGCACAGCAACAGTTTGAAGAAATTTTCACAAATGATTTAATCGATTTTTTAGTGGAACTTCACCAGAATTTTAATTCGAAAAGAATAGAGCTTTTAGAGGAAAGAAAAAAAACACAGCAGGAATTTGATAAAGGAATTCTTCCAAGATTTTTGCCGGAAACAGAAGAAATTCGAAGCGGAAATTGGATTTGTGCCCCTCTTCCCGAAGATTTACTGGATAGAAGAGTCGAAATTACCGGACCCGTTGATCGAAAAATGATTGTTAATGCTCTCAATTCTGAGGCTTCAACTTTCATGGCAGATTTTGAAGATAGCAATTCTCCAACCTGGAAAAATTGCATGGAAGGGCAAATTAATCTTTCAGACGCCATTAACAGAAGAATTGACTTTACAAATGAACAGGGGAAATCTTATGAATTGAATGAAAACACGGCAGTTTTACTCGTTCGACCGAGAGGACTGCATTTAAATGAAAAACATATTGAAATCAATAATGAACAAACTTCAGCTTCATTAATTGATTTTGGAATTTATTTCTTTGGAAATGCAAAACAACTGCTGGAAAACAATAGTGGACCTTATTTTTATCTTCCCAAATTAGAACATTACACAGAGGCTCGTTGGTGGAATGAAGTTTTCGTTTTTTCTCAAAATTATTTAGGAATTCCACAAGGAACCATTAAAGCAACAGTTTTGATCGAAACGATTACCGCTTCATTTCAAATCGATGAAATTTTATTTGAACTAAAAGAACATAGCTCCGGTTTGAATTGCGGACGTTGGGATTATATTTTTTCCTTCATTAAAAAATTCAGAAACCTTCCGGAATTTATTGTTCCGGATAGAGATCAGGTAACGATGACTTCTCCTTTTATGAGCGCCTATTCAAAAAGAGTGATTGAAGTTTGTCATAAAAGAAATGTTCACGCTATTGGTGGAATGGCAGCACAAATCCCCATTAAAAATGACTATGAAGCCAATAGTATTGCTTTTGGAAAAGTGAGAAGCGATAAAGAAAGGGAAGTGAAGAATGGTCATGATGGGACTTGGGTAGCGCATCCTGCCTTAGTTTCTGTAGCAAAAAATATTTTCGATCAGTTTATGCCTTCTCAAAATCAGATTGATAAAAAATTTGATTATCAGATTACAGAAAATGATTTGCTTGAAATTCCCAAAGGGGAAATCACAGAAAAAGGAGTCCGAAAAAATATTAATGTCGGAATTCTTTACATCGAATCTTGGTTAATGGGAGTGGGAGCAGCTGCAATTTATAATTTGATGGAAGACGCCGCAACAGCAGAAATTTCGAGAACTCAGATTTGGCAGTGGCTGAAAAATGAAGCGGTTTTAAGTGATGATAGAACCTTAACAAGAGAAATGGTTCTTCAATGGGAATTCGAAGAACTGGAAAGGATCGAAAAATATGTCGGTTCAGAACGCTTTGAAAATGGAAAATTCAATCTGGCAAAAGAGCTTTTCAATGAATTGATTTTCTGTGAAAACTTTGCCGAGTTTCTGACTTTGAAAGCATATCCTTTCATTTAAAATAATTTTTTAAACCATTAAGGGGAGATTGAGAAATTAAGAATTATTAAGTTTCAATCATTCTGATTTTTAGGCTAAATGAGAATTTCTCAATGAGAAATAATCTTAATATTCTAAACTCCTTAATAAACATCTCAATGGTTCAAATTCAAAATCAAATCATTCAAAATATTTTAAAATCCAAAATAGTATGAAAACAAGACAAGAACAAATCCGGGAAATAGAAAAAGACTGGCTTGAAAATCCACGTTGGAATGGGGTGAAAAGGCCTTATACAGCAGAAGATGTGCTGAAACTTCGTGGTTCTTATAAATTAGATTATACCATTGCTACGGAAATGGCAAAGAAATTCTGGAAGCAATTGAATACTCAGGATTTTGTTGCAGGATTGGGAGCGTTAACAGGAAATCAAGCGGTACAGGAAGTTGATGCAGGTTTGGAAGCCATTTATCTTTCAGGGTGGCAAGTGGCGGCAGATGCAAATTTATCCGGTGAAATGTATCCCGATCAATCGTTGTATCCTGCGAATTCAGTGCCTTCTGTGGTGAAAAAAATAAATAATGCTTTACTCAGAGCAGATCAGGTTCAATCAGTGAATGGAGGTGGAGAAAAAGAATACCTGGTTCCGATCATTGCTGATGCAGAAGCAGGTTTTGGAGGAAATTTAAATGCTTATGAACTGATGAAACAAATGATTGAAGCAGGAGCTGCTGCCGTGCATTTTGAAGATCAGTTATCTTCTGCAAAAAAATGTGGTCATTTGGGAGGGAAAGTTTTGGTTCCCACTCAGGAAGCTGTCAATAAACTGATTTCAGCTCGTTTGGCAGCAGATGTTTTGGGAGTTCCGACGCTGATTATTGCAAGAACAGATGCTGATGCAGCCGATTTGCTAACTTCAGATATTGATGATAGAGATAAAAAATTTGTAACAGGAGAACGTACTTCTGAAGGGTTTTATGTAGTGAAAAATGGAGTAGAGCAGGGAATTGACCGAGGCTTATCTTACGCGCCGTACGCAGATTTAATCTGGATGGAAACTTCAAATCCCGATTTAGAACAGGCAAAGAAGTTTGCGGAAGGAATTCATGCAAAATTTCCGGATAAAATGCTGGCTTATAATTGTTCACCCTCTTTCAATTGGGCGGCAAGATTAAGTGTTGAGGAAATGCTCAATTTTCGTGAAGAATTAGCGAAAATGGGGTATAAATTCCAGTTTATTACACTCGCTGGTTTCCATGCGTTGAATACGGCAATGTTTGAACTGGCTTTAGCTTATAAAGAAAAAGGAATGGCAGGATACTCAGAATTACAGGAGCGCGAATTTGCTTTGCAGAAAAAAGGTTTCAGAGCGGTGAAGCATCAGTCATTCGTAGGAACAGGGTATTTCGATGAGGTTCAGAATGTTGTTACCAATGGCTCTTCTGCAACAGTGGCTATGAAAGATTCTACAGAGACGGCACAATTTCATTAAAAAGTCCCATTTTAAATAAATTTTATAATCAAGACCTTCTCAAATTTGGGGAGGTTTTGTTTTTTATATCCTATTTTTGAGTAAATATTTGAAGAAGATGAGTTTGATTTTTGAAAAACAAATACAGGTTACGGAAGAACATATTGATGGCAATAATCATGTCAACAATGTTCAGTATGTTCATTGGGTGGAAGAAATCGCAGGGGAACATTGGGATTTTGTAAAATATAAAACCGAGTTTTCAGAATTTGCATGGATGCTTCTTGATCATCATATTCAATATAAAAAACAAGTTTACCTTAATGATATTATCACTATAAAAACCTATCCGAAAGCTCCAGAAGGAATTCGCCAGCCGAGAAAAGTTGAATTTTACTGTAATGATCAATTAGTGGTAGACTCCAGTACACTTTGGGTTTTGGTAGATGTGGAAACACAGAGAATTAAAAGACTGGAAAGCGATTGGCTGGATAAACTTTAAAAGATAGGTTTTCGGAAATGATAAGGTAAATTCAAAACTCAAATTCCTTATCTTTGCATCATGATACGTATTACAAAAATTTTTACATTCGAAACGGCGCATGTGCTGTACAATTACGATGGAAAATGTAAAAATATGCATGGACATTCCTATAAACTTTTTGTAACAGTGAAAGGAAGACCTATTAATGATTTGGAGAATCCTAAAAACGGGATGGTAGTAGATTTTGGGGATATTAAAACCATTGTGAAATCTGAAATTGTAGATGTTTGGGATCATGCGGTGATGATCAATGCACTTTCGCCTCATAAGGAATTAGGAGAAAGTCTGGAAAATCAGGGGCATAAAGTGATTTATTGTTCCTTTCAGCCGACCTGCGAAAATATGTTATATGCTATTGCGGCAAAAATAAAGTCAAGACTTCCGGAAGGAATTTCTTTGGCTTATCTTAAACTTCACGAAACGGAAAACTCTTATGGAGAGTGGTTTGCGGAAGATAATCAGTAATTTAAAACTAAAACGGTGTTAAAAACAACCATCAATTTAGAACCTGGAAAAAAAGTATATTTTGCTTCAGATCAGCATTTTGGGGCACCCAATCCGAAAGAAAGCAAAGTGCGTGAAGAGCGGTTTATCCGTTGGATGGATGAGATCAAGCATGATGCTCAGGTTTTATTTTTAATGGGAGATTTATTTGATTTCTGGCATGAATGGAAACATGTAATTCCCAAAGGATATGTACGTGTTTTAGGAAAAATAGCTGAATTAAAAGATCGCGGAATTCATATTTATTTCTTTGTGGGGAATCACGATCTGTGGATGAAAGATTATCTGGAAGAAGAAATCGGCTGCACGGTTTTTTATAAAAAACAATATTTCGAAATGGGCGGAAAACAGTTTCTGTTGGCTCATGGTGATGGTTTAGGACCTGGAGACAAAGGATACAAAAGAATGAAAAAAGTCTTTACAAATCCTGTTGCTCAATGGTTTTTTAAATGGCTTCATCCGGATATAGCAATGAGAATAGCTTTGTATATGTCACAGAAAAACAAAATGATTTCGGGTGATGAAGACAAAGAATTTTTAGGAGAAGACAAGGAGTTTTTAATTATCTATTCTAAAAAGAAATTGGAAACCGAAAAAATAGATTACTTTATTTATGGGCATCGTCATTTGCCAATGGTTTTGGATTTACAGGGAAAAGCTAAATACATCAATCTGGGAGACTGGATTTCATATTTCACTTATGGGGTCTTTGAAAAAGATTTTGAACTGAAAACTTTTGGGGAAAAGGCAAAAAAAATTACCCCATAGTGAGGTAATCTTCGGAAGGAAAATTAATTCATTCCTGTTTTTAATCCATATTCCGGTGAATTAATTGCAAGAATTTTACCAAAATTTGCTTTCAATATTAAGAAATAATTAAAAATTTTCTTTTTTAATGTAAGTGTCTCATTTTGAGTTAATAATAAATTTCAAAAAATTGCGTACAATATTTGACATACAGACAGAACAGGACTTTTTGGCTGAATCATTACGAGTTTTCCGATATCAGTATGATAACATAGAGGTATACAGAAATTTTGTCAGCTATCTCAATATAAATCCTGATGAGGTAACCGAACTTGAAGATATTCCGTTTTTGCCCATAGAAATGTTTAAAAATCATACGGTTATTGATAGAAATGTAACGGCAGGTCTTTTTTTTCAGAGTTCAGGAACGACTCAGATGAATTTGTCAAAACATTTTATTGCTGACGAAAACATCTATCAGGAAAGTATTTATAAGAGCTTTGAAAAGTTTATCGGAAAACCTGAAGATTTTATATTTTTAGGATTACTTCCAAGTTATCTTGAAAAACAAAACTCATCATTGATATATATGGTAGATTATTTAATGAAAAAATCTGCCAAGCCCGAAAACGGATATTTCCTTTACAATCATTCAGATTTATTTGAATTATTAAATACCATACAAGATAAAAAAGTGATTCTTTTCGGAGTTTCCTTTGCGTTGCTTGACTTTCTTGATTATTGTCATTCCGAGCGAAGCGAGGAATCTCTAAATTTTCTGGAAAATTTAGTGGTAATTGAAACCGGCGGCATGAAAGGACGAAAAGAAGAAATGACAAAAGATGAATTACTGGAAATTTTAAAGAAAGGTTTTAAAACAGACAAAATCTATTCGGAATATTCTATGACAGAGCTTCTTTCTCAGGCGTATTCATTAGGTAATAACGAATATGATTGTCCTGGCTGGATGAAAATTATGATTAGAAATACCGAAGATCCTTTTGCTTATGAAAAAGAAGGAAGAACTGGAGCTATTAATATTATTGATTTAGCTAACATCCATTCATGTGCATTTATCGCGACTCAGGATTTAGGTAAAATAGTAGGAGACAAATTTCAGGTGTTGGGAAGAATTGATCACTCAGATATTCGAGGATGCAGTCTTCTTGTTTCTTAAATCTTAAAGTATAAAAAATAAAAATCCTGTTATGAATTAACAGGATTTTTTTTGTGTATTGAATTATTGTTATTTTAATGAGCAATTGCTTCGTCCTGATTTTTTTGAAGTAAAAATTTATAAATCAATCCGCCAACAACACCTCCTAAAATAGGCGCTACCCAGAATAACCATAATTGTGATAATGCGTTGCCTCCTACGAAAACCGCCTGAGATAGAGATCGTGCAGGATTTACGGAAGTATTCGTAATAGGAATTGAGATTAAATGAATTAAAGTCAAAGCCAATCCAATAGCAATCCCTGCAAATTTTCCGTTCGCATACTTATCAGTTGCTCCCATAATGATGATCAGGAAGAATGCTGTTAAAATAAATTCCGCCAGAAAAGCTGCTCCCATAGAATAGCCTTTTCCAAAGTAGACGGCATCTCCGTAAAAATTGGTGGCAAAAGCTCCGGGACTGGAGAAATCGGGGGTTCCCGAACCGCTTAAAATCGTGTATAGCGCTCCTGCTGCAACGATAGCGCCTAAACACTGTGCGACAACGTATGAAATAAGATCTTTGGCAGGAAATCTTCCTCCGGCTAAAAGACCGAATGATACAGCGGGATTGAAATGCCCTCCGGAAATATGCCCGACAGCGTATGCCATCGTAAGTACAGTAAGTCCAAATGCTAAAGCAACGCCTACGAGAAGTATACCCATTTGACCATTTGAGGCCGGAGCGATTTGAGAAGCAAAAATTGCACTTCCACAACCTCCGAAAACAAGCCAGAACGTGCCGAAAAATTCAGCAAAAAGTTTTTTTATCATATGTTAATTTTGTAAGTTATCTCAAATTTATAATTAAAATATTGAATTTTAAGATTTTTTTTTGAAATATTTATAGGCAAATTGAAATAATGTTTTTAATTTAATAAAATCGATGAGGAGGGGTTAGAAGTAACCGTAGCACGGTATTTGAAGGGTATCAAAACAAGTAGGTAATTTCAATTACAAATTCAAAAATCAGCTGAATGAAAAAGTGTATATGTTTGTTTTTATTGTCTTTTAATTTTTGTATTTATCATGCTCAGTCTGTAAAAAAAACTTTCCCATGCTACGATCTGAGTGTGGTAATGAAAGTAGAACCGACTCCTCTTTATAAGCCTCACTTGGATGCTTCTAAAAGTTTTGGAATAAAGCTGCTTCAGGATGCTAAAGCAGTACAGAAATATATTAATAACGGAAAATTTCACAAGATAAAAAAGACAGGAAAAGGATATCGTGTACAAAAATTAGATTATAGCAGAGCATGGATGGTTTCAAAGGGAAAATCAATGCTTGAAAAAATTGGAACCCGTTTTAGCAAAGAAACAAAAGGGCATACATTTACAGTTTCATCCATTACAAGAACATTGGAAGATCAGTGCCGTTTGAGAAGAGTGAATTCTAATGCCGCGATGGGAATAAGTTCGCATAATTACGGGAACTCTTTTGATGTCTCTTATGTACGATTTAATGGCATATTACAATACAATCCCAAAATGGAGCTTGCTTTAGAGAAGGTTTTGAAATATTATTACAATTTAGGAAGAATTTACTATATCAAAGAAAGACAGCAGAGTTGTTTCCATGTTACCGTCAGAAACTATTAATATTGGATGTGAAAATTGGTGAGGATTTACGTGAAATTTTTCTTTTCATTAAATTCATTTCTTTTTCCGTATTTTTGCACGCGAAAATTCATTATTCACTATTAATCATTATTTAACATGCTTTCGGTTCAAGGTCTAGGATTACATCATTCAGGAAACTATTTGTTTCAAAACGTGAATTTCACAATCAAAAAGGATGATAAAATTGGTTTGGTTGGTAAAAATGGGGCGGGGAAATCCACTTTATTGAAAATGCTTTCTGGAGAAATTACTTTCTACGAAGGAAACGTTGTTCCCGAAGGAAATGTCACCATCGGATTTTTGAAACAGGATTTGGATTTTGTGAAAGGAAGAACCGTTTGGAATGAAACTATGCAGGCTTTTGAACAGATCAATGCATGGAAAGAAGAATTAGAAGAAATCAATCATCAAATGACTGTGAGAACTGATTATGAAAGTGATTCTTACACAGATCTGATTAATAGAATGACCGATCTGAATGATCTTTTGATGCATCACGATGCCTACAATTTGGAAGGTGATATCGAAAAAGTTTTATTCGGGTTAGGTTTTAAAGCAGATGATTTTCATAAAATTACAGACGAATTTTCCGGAGGTTGGAGAATGAGAATTGAATTGGCAAAATTGCTTCTTCAAAAAAATGATTTAATGCTTCTCGATGAGCCTACCAATCACTTGGATATGGAATCCATCATCTGGCTTGAAAATTTCCTGAAAGATTATCCCGGAGCTATTCTGTTGGTAAGTCACGATAAGCAGTTTATGACGGCAGTCTGTAACCGAACTTTTGATGTGAACAACAGAAAAGTGGACGACTATAAAGCCAATTACTCCAAATATCTGATCATGCGTGAAGACCGCCGTGAAAAACTGATTCAGGCTAAAAAGAATCAGGATGCAGAGATCAAGCAAATGGAAGACAATATTAATAAGTTCCGTGCAAGTGCTACAAAGGCTTCTTTCGCACAGTCGCTTATTAAAAAATTAGATAAAATCGAACGTATTGAAGTAGATAATGAAGACGTTTCAAAATTCAATATCCGTTTCGTACAGTCGCAGGTTCCCGGAAAAATTATTTTTGAAGCGGAAAATTTGGGAAAAGCTTATGGCGAAAAACAAATCTTTGATGATGTAGACTTTATCGTTCAGAGAGGAGACAGAATTGCGCTTCTTGGGCAAAACGGACAGGGAAAAACTACTTTGGCAAAAATTCTTGCCGGAGATATTAAAGATTATTCAGGTTCTTGGAATCTTGGACATAATGTAAACATCGGTTACTTTGCCCAGAATCAGGAAGAAGTTTTAACACCCAATAAAACGGTTCAGGAAGAAGCGGAAGATGCAGCCACAGAAGAAACCAGACCTAGAGTTCGTGATTTATTAGGATCTTTCTTATTCCAGGGTGAAGCTGTGAATAAAAAAACGAAAGTACTTTCCGGAGGAGAAAGAAACCGTTTGGCACTTTGTAAATTACTTTTACGTCCGTTCAATACCTTGATCATGGATGAACCTACGAACCACTTGGATATTCAGTCTAAAGAAATTATTAAGCTGGCTCTTCAGAAATTTGAAGGTACGCTGATCGTAATTTCGCACGACAGAGAGTTCTTACAAGGGCTTTGTGATAAAATCTACGAATTCCGTGATGGTAAAATGAAAGAGTTTTTAGGAGATATCAATGAATATCTTGAATTCAGACAAAAAGAATCCATCAGAGAAATTTCTGCAGAAAAAGCAAAACTTCACAATGAAGTTCCGAAAACTGAGGAAAAAAAGGTTGAAGAAAAGCCGGCTTCAAATAGTCAGACCAATGTAATTGTAAGCAAAGAGCAAAAAAATATTCAGAATAAAATCAAAAAAGTAGAAGAAAAAATTTCTGAGCTTGAAGCGAAAGTAGAAGAATTTGAAGCTTCTTTTACAAAAGAAAATCCTTCTGATGAAACTTTAGAAAAATATAATAAAACTAAAGAAGAATTGGAGATTGCTTTGCAGGAATGGGAGTTTCTTGGAACTCAATTGGAGTGATTTTTTGAATGGAATACATAATATCATAATATAAAGATGCTTCGGCTTCGCTCAGCATGACATTTCTAATACTAACAGTTTTATTAACGGTCAATTTGTAGCAATGTCATGCTGGATTTTCGAAGTATCAAAAATATATTGTTGTCATGCTGAGCTTGTCGAAGCAACTCAAACAAATTAATAACAGAGTTTGTAACAAAACGCCACTCATTTCTACTTATTACCTAAAGTATTTTAATAAAACTTTAATTTTAAAGCTTAAATTATTTTTATAATTTTGACTAATGATTTTTAAAGAAAGCAGAAATCTAAAGAATTTTATTTCCAAATTATTATTTGGGGTATATTTTCTTGCGCTGTTTTCTCAAAACTTTCACAGTCACAGTTCTGAAGAGGTTTTTAAAAGTTTTAGTTTTAAAAAATCAGAAAATACAGTTACAAAAAATGTAGCTAAAGAAAAAGCAGCAGACTGTTTGGCTTGTCATTTCTTAGCTACAGGCCATACTTTAGTACCTGAAGAATTCAGTTTTTCTTTTGAAAATTATACCCATGAGGTAAAGCAGATTATTGCTGTTCAGGAGGAAATCTGGTCTCAGACCAAATTCACGTTTCAACTTCGCGGTCCGCCCGCAATTTCATAATTCATAGATTCTTTATTGACTTTAATTGGTTTAAAGTTTAATGTTGTTGTCTTAATGACAGAATATTCAAATTTTAGGTGATAATTCCTGTACGTTAATACTTTTTACATTGTACATTAATACAATTAATCAAGTCATTATTTCAACTTTTTTCGAAAAATGTACTTTAAAATAAGTACACAATCAATCTATTTAACAATGAAATTGATATATAGCTTAATGTTGATCCTGTGTGGATTTGCATTTACAAACGCACAAACTTATAAAGTAGAGGGAACCGTTCAGGATTTTCATGATAAAACAATGCTGGAAAATGCAGTCATAAAAATTGGGAACTTCTCTACACAGACAGATAAAAATGGCAGGTTTTCCTTTAATAAAATTCCTGCAGGAAAATATATACTCATTGCTAAACATCCTGACTGTAATGATTATACTGAAAATATAGGAGTTAATCAGGATGTACACTTAGCAATCACTCTTGAGCATCATATTCAGGATATTGAGACGGTAACGATACACGGAAGCCATAAAAGCAATGGTTCTTTGGTGGTGAAGACGCTTGATAAGTCTGAAATCGAAAGGAATTCTACAGATAACTTGGGGAATTTACTGACGAAAATTTCAGGGGTAAGTGCTTTGAAGACGGGGAATAATATTTCGAAACCTATTATTCACGGGCTTTACGGAAGCAGAATTTCTATTTTGAATAACGGAGTGAAACTTGCTGAGCAGGAATGGGGAGTGGAACATGCTCCGAATGTTGACATTAATAATTTTCAGCATATCGACGTGATCAAAGGGGCCTCTGCATTGAAATACGGAAGTGATGCCATCGGTGGAGTCGTGGTAATGGAACCTGAAATTTTTCCTAAAAAAGATACGATAAAAGGTTCTGTCAATCTTTCCGGAATTTCTAACGGAAAAGGTCTCGGCATCGATGCAGATATCGCAAAAGTCTGGAAAAACGGTTGGGCTGTAAAAACTGGCGGAAGCATCAAAAAATTAGGAGATCAGCACGCTCCTGATTATAATTTGATGAATACGGGAATGGATTTTTCTTCATTTAATTTTACAGTTCAGAATAATACTTATGAAAAAGGAATTTCATTTGATTATTATTTAACCAACCAGAATATCGGGATTTACAGAGGTTCTCACGTGGGGAATAATGAGGATTTTTATAATGCAATCACTTCTAAAATTCCCGTGTATACAGGAAATTTCAGTTATAATATTGATAACCCGAGACAGGTAATTGAGCATCATATTGCGAAAGTTTCTGCGTTTAAAAGATTTGAAAATATCGGGAAAGTTTCTGCAACTTACAGTTATCAGTATAATCACAGACAGGAATATGACATCAGAAGAGGTGAGCTGAAAGATACGCCTTCTCTTGATCTGGAGTTAATGACGCACCAGTTTAATCTTAATGATTTATTGGAAAGAGGGAAATTCTCTTTGGAAACAGGGATTGATGCTAGTTTTCAGAACAATTATTCTGATCCGGCGACCAAAGCGAGACGCCTGATTCCGAATTATGATAAATATGCTGCCGGAATTTATTCAGTTTTTAAATATAAAATTTCGCATGATTTCAATATGGAAGTGGGTGCGAGATATGATTTTACCCGTTATGACGTTACGAAATGGTATGATAAAAGCGATTGGGAAAACCGATATGCAGATTCTTATCCGCAGTTTTATGTAAAAACAGATCAAAACAGAATTTTGACGAGGCCTCAGTTGAATTATCAGAATTTTTCATTCAATGCGGGGTTAGAATACCGTCCGAATGGTAATTTCGATTTGAAATTTAATTATGCAAAAGTGGGAAGAACGCCGAATATTGCTGAATTATTTTCAGACGGATTGCATCATTCTGCTTCAGTGATCGAAATCGGTGATATGGGATTAAAAAATGAACAGGGACACCAGTTTAATCTTACCGTTGATTCAAAATTCAATGTATTAAAGGGGTTAAATGTTTCTGTGAATCCTTATTTCTTTATTACCAAAAATTTCATCAATGAAGTTCCGACCGGAGTGCAAAATACGATCAGAGGAGTATTCCCGGTGTGGTCTTATCAGCAGATCGATGCAAAAATGTATGGGATAGATTTAGATGTTAATTTCAAGCTTACGGATGATCTTACGTATGTAGGAAAAGGAAGTTATGTTTATGGACAGGACGATACACATAACGTTCCGTTGATTTTAATGATGCCCTCGAACTTTTCCAATGCATTGCAGTTTCATAAAGAAAGCTGGAATCATTTCTATTTTAATTTAGAAAATCAAACCTTTCTGACACAAAACAGATTTCCGGTTTATAATGCAACCATTCCCATTTATATAAACGGGGAAGAAGTGCAAAAAGAAGTTGATTTGAGTACTCCGCCAAGTGGTTATTCTCTTTGGAATATCCAAACGGGAATCAATATCAGTAAAAATCTTTCTGCAGGTCTTATTGTGAATAATCTTTTCAATGTTTCGTACAGAGATTACCTGAATCGCATGAGATTCTTTGCCGATGAGGCAGGAAGAAACTTTATTTTAAACTTTAGATACAGATTCTAAAGACTTCAAAAAATTTATTACAATAAAATTTACAATCTTAAAATTTTAAAAAATGAAAGTATTCAATACTAAAAATATAATCAAATTATTAGTTGTTTTACTCATCGCTGTTACTGTTGTTTCTTGTCAGAGAAACGGCTCAGCAGCTGAAGATGACCTTCCTCAGGAAGATCTTACGAACATCATTTTGAATATTAAGGATAAAACTACAGGTGATGTGAAAACCTATAATTACAGCATGGGAGCAGGAGGAGCTCAACCTATCCAATTAACTGATGGAAAAACGTATGAAGTGACTGCTACATTTAAAAATGGAAATGAAGATGCTACAAAAGAAATAGAAGATGCAAAAGACGAACATTTTTTAGTTTTTAATTTTCCTAATTCTGATATTGCTTTAACTCGTATAGATGGGCCTGAATCTACAAGAGGTGACGGAAAACGCGTAGGGCTAAAAACAGAATGGGTAGTCAACAAAGCCATTAAAAATGCATCTGCAACAAGCCAATTGATCTTTACCCTTTATCATGAGCCTGCAACCGTTTCTGAAGATTCTGCAGCAAGTGGAAATGGTATCATTTTCGGAAAGCAGACCGGAGGAGAAACAGACGCTCAGGCAAACTATACAATTACGAATTAAAATTTTATTTTAATATCCTTTAATCTTGTTAAGAAACCGCCGAATTTTTTCGGTGGTTTTTTATTTAACACTATTTGGCTTTTTAAGTTGATTTTAAATGAGTGATTTTCATAAAATTTTCATATTTTTGCAACCTAAAATTTTAATCAATAATGAAGGTTACTGCAAAAAACCATGATGATGTAAGTGCATTGCTTACAGTGACATTGGAAAAATCTGACTATAAGGAAAAAGTTGAGAAACAATTGATTAATTATGCTAAAAATGCACAAGTTCCTGGATTCAGAAAAGGAAAAGTGCCTTTGAGTATGGTTAGAAAACAATATGAAGCAGGGATTGCTTTTGAAGAAATCAACAAGCAGGTTTCTGATGCTTTGAACGGGTATGTAAATGAGAACAAACTAAGATTAGTTGGTCAGCCTGTTCCTCAGCCAGTAAACGAATTCGATTACAATGCTGATCAGTTAGAAGTTGCTTTTGAAGTAGGGTATGAGCCTGAATTCACTATCGACTTGGCTAAATATGAAGCTCCTCACTACAAAGTAGAGGCTTCTGAAAAAGAAATCAACAAGAGTATTGAGAACATGCAGAAGCGTTTTGCTGAGCAGGCTCCTCAAGACAAAATCAATAAAGATTCTTACATCGCTCTAGAAGTTTCTCAGGTTGTTGAGGAAGATGCAGAAGGAGAGCACCACCACCATCCAAAGAATGTTACTATTACCGCTGAAAACAAAGAAGCTTTCAAATTAGTAAAATCTTTGAAAATGGACGGGTCTGTAAAAGTTTCTAAAGAAACACTTGCAGGTAATGAAGAATTAGCAAAAGAATTAGGATTCTCTAAAGAAGAAGCTGAGCATTTACACCACGCTGAAGTTGAGGTAAAAGTAAAAGATTTCTATGGTCTTAACTTAGCTGAACTAAACCAGGAGCTTTTCGATAAAGTATATGGTGAAGGAAACATCAAGTCTGAAGAAGAATTGAAGGAAAAAGTAAAATCTGAATTAGATGAGTATTTCCAACAAAATGCTGATGTTCACTTTGTAAATAAAGTATTGGAGCAGGTTTCTGAAAAAGAAGAAGTAAAACTTCCTGAAACGTTCTTAGTAAAATGGTTACAGTTCTCTAATCAGAACATTCAGTCTGAAGAGCAGGCTAAAGAAATCCTTGAAGCTGAGAAAAACCAATTGAAATATCAGATCATCGAAGGAAAATTGATGACGGATAACGAAATTCAATTAGACTATGCTGATGTTTTAGGTCAAGCTGAGCAATTAGTAAGAAATCAATTGGCTATTTACGGAATTCACCACTTAGGAGATGAAGAGATCCAGAAATATGCTGTTGAAATGTTGAAAGATCAGGAACAAGTAAGACAAATTTCTTCTGAAGTAGCAATGGCTAAATTGAAAGACGTCATTCTTGAAAAAGCAACTAAAAAAGAAACTGCTATTTCTCACGATGAGTTTTTAGAAGAACTTAAGAAATAACTTTTAAGTATTAAATAAAGTTAAAAGCCACCAATATTTTGGTGGCTTTTGTATTGGTATCTTTTCAATATTACTATCTTTACGCTTTAAAAATTAATATATGAGAAAGATTATAATTCCATTTTTCTGTGCAGTACTTTTTTCAACTTCAGTAGCTGCTCAACAAAAATCAGCTCCTGCAAAGGCTGCTGCAGCACAATCTACACTTAACTCTCAGCAAGTTATTGATAATTACCTTAAAGCTTTAGGAGGGAAAGCAAAATTAGAAGCTGTAAAAAGCTTGACTACTGACAATACTCTTTCCGTACAAGGAATGGAAATTTCTATGACGACTAAAAAGATGGGAAATAAATTCAGATCTGAACAGTCGGTAATGGGACAAAAAATGATTCAGGTTTTCGATGGCGAAAAAGGATATATGGATCAAATGGGACAAAAAATGGATATTCCTGCAGATAAAATTGCTGAGCTTAAAAAAAGCAAAGTTATTGATGCTTTAGCTTATGACGCTTCCACTTTCAAAACAGTAAGTGTTGAGAAAATAGATGGAAAAGATTATAATGTTTTAAGCTCTGATAAAGGGAAATTTTACTTTGATGCTGCTACAGGTTTATTATATAAGTCTGAAACAAAAGAAGGAAATGCATTCGTGAAAAGTTATATGACTGTTGACGGAATTCAGTTCCCTGCTGATATAGAAGCAGAAGGAGGAGGTCAGAAAGTGGCTATTAAAACAACAAAAGTGGTTCTTAATTCAGGAGTTACTGATGCTGATTTTAAATAAAAACAATTTTATTTAACATAATAAAACCGGGCTTTTGTCCGGTTTTTTTGTGCATTGAAAAAATTAACTCTATTTAACTCAACTTTAACTTTAAATAAGAATAAAACATTTCCTACCGTAGTGAATAATTAATACTTTTATCCCGAAAAAAATTAATAATTAATACAATGAAGAAAATGTTATTTTCATTTGCAGTGATCTTTTTCGCATCTGCAAATGGTTTTGCTCAGAATATTCCGGCAGATCCTTCTGTGAGAATCGGAACTCTTTCCAACGGAATGAAGTACTACATCAAAAAAAATAATTTACCGGAAAAGAAAGTAGATTTCAGACTGGCGATTAACGCAGGATCTATTCTGGAAGACGAAAACCAAAGAGGTCTTGCTCATTTTATGGAGCATATGAACTTTAACGGAACTAAAAATTTTCCTGACAATAAACTGGTAGATTTCTTACAGTCGATTGGAGTAAAATTCGGACAGCACCTTAATGCTTATACCAGTTTTGATGAGACCGTTTATATGCTTCCTGTCCCTTTAGATAAGCCCGGAAATCTGGATGCAGGTCTTAAAGTAATGGAAGACTGGGCCTTCAATGCCACACTTTCTGACGAACAGATCAACAAGGAGAGAGGTGTAGTATTAGAAGAGCTACGATTAGGTTTAGGTGCAGATAAAAGAATGTCTGATAAATATTTACCGAAACTATTATACAATTCCAAGTATGCTGAAAGACTTCCGATAGGTAAAAAAGAAATATTGGAAAATTTCAAACCGGATGTGATCAGAAAATTCCATCAGGATTGGTACAGACCAGATTTGATGGCTATTGTGGTAGTTGGTGACATCAACGTAGATGAAGTTGAGAAAAAGATAAAAAATAATTTCAGCAACTATAAAAATCCGGCTCAGCCAAAAGAAAGAAAAGTTTTTGATTTGCCTAATCATAAAGAAACATTAGTAGCGGTAGAAACGGATCCGGATGCGACAAGTTCCAGAGTTCAGTTTATCATGAAAGATTCTGAAGCGTATAAGCCGGATGTGACGGTTGAGCAATACAATCAGAGTTTGATTAAAAACTTGGCAACTACAATGTTGAATAACAGACTGAGAGAGTTAATCAATTCAAATAATCCCCCTTTTACGTTCGGATCTGTTTATCACGGCGGAACGTATGCCAGAACAAAAGAAGCTTTTCAAGGCTTTGCAATGACGAAAGAGGGAGATCAGATGAATGCGCTTACAGTGCTTTTAACAGAAGTGGAAAGAGCTAAAAAATTCGGATTTACCCAATCTGAACTTGACAGGGCGAAATCTCAGGTTTTATCAAATATTGAAAGCTCTTACAATAACAGAGATAAGACGGAAAGCTATATGCTTGTAGATGAATATGTAAGGAACTTCCTGGAGCAGGAACCAATGCCGGGAATTACTTGGGAATATGAAGACACGAAAGCATTTTTACCAAGCGTGACTTTAGCACAGACCAACGATATCATCAAGAAATTTGTGAAAGATGACAGTAGGGTTATTGTAATTACCGGACCAAAAAAGGATAATGTTAAAATGCCTACAGAAGCAATGGTTCTTAATGCATTTGAATCTGTAAAAATAGCAGACATTAAGCCGTATGAAGAAAAAGCAACCATCAAAAATTTGGTAAAACCATTTAAGTCAGAAGGTAAAATTGCTAAAACTGAAACCGACGCAAAATTGGGAACAACAACCTGGATATTGAGCAACGGAGCAAAAGTTACCTTTAAGAAAACGGATTTTAAAGATGATGAAATTATATTTTCGGCAAGAAGTTTGGGTGGAAACTCTTTAATTTCTGATGCAGATTTCAATAAAACGCAGTTTGCTTATCAGGCGTTAACCGAAGCGGGAGTAAACGGTGCTTCTAAAGCTGATCTTACCAATTACCTGGCCGGAAAACAGGTAAATGTAACGCCATATATCAGCAGCACGTTAGAAGGAGTGTATGGAAGAACAAACCAAAAGGATTTAAGTACGGCGATGGAGCTGACCTATGCCTATTTTACGGGCTTAAATTACAGCCCGGAAGCATTTAATGCTTATAAGATGAAGCAATCTGCAATGTTAAACAATCTGTTGTCTAATCCACAAACTTACTTTACAAGCGAACATGCTAGGTTTACGAACCAGAAAAATCCGAGATTTATTGGAATTCTTCCATTGGAAAAAGACTGGGCTGCCACAGATTACAAAAAAGCATATGATATTTACAAAGAGAAATTTGCGAATGCAGGAAATTTCCATTTTTATTTCGTAGGAAATATTGATGAAGCTAAATTCAAGAATGAAGTTTTACAATATATTGCAAGCTTACCAACTACAGGAAAAACGACAAACTTCAAAGATACAGGCTACAGATCTATTACCGGAGATCATACCAAGGTGTATAAAAAAGGTAAAGATCCTAAGAGTATGGTTCAGATCGTGTACTCGGGAGAAGCTCCTTACAACGAGAAGGAAGCTTTGGCACTTTCAGCTTTAGGTGAAGTAGCTACCATTAAAGTAATTGAAAAGCTGAGAGAAGACGAAAGTGGTATCTACGGTGGTGGAGCAAGAGGATGGATGTATAAAGTTCCTTACAGTAATTACAGTTTCAGTTTAAGCTTCCCTTGCGGACCTGAAAATGCAGAGAAACTGACGAAAAGCGCAATTGCAGAACTTCAGAAACTGATCGATAAAGGTCCGGAACAAAAAGATCTGGATAAGTACAAAGAAGGGGAACTGAATGATTATAAAACAGATCTTAAAGACAACAATTACTGGGTGAATGCTTTATCTAAAAATCAATTGGATGGAAGCGATAAATATGAAATCCTTAATTATCAGGAAAAAGTAAATGCACTTACTGTAAAAGATCTACAGAATGTCGCTAAAAAGTATCTGACTAAAAACAGAGTTGTGGCCACTTTAATGCCGGAAGATGGTTGGGAAAATGCTAAAAAAGAAGAAGGAAAATCAACTGCTATTAAAGCAAGCGTTGTCAACTAAAACAAAACAATAGATTCAATAAAAAACCGCAGAAATTTTCTGCGGTTTTTTATTATTCTAAAAGGCTCTATTGTGTTCAGTTAAGAACCATATTCATTTTTCCACTCTTCTGCAACTTCACTTAAAGTGGTGTAGAAATCCTCTCCATATTTTCTAGTAAGCGGAGTTTTTAGGAATTTGTAAACCGGAACCTGTAGTTCTTTTCCTAAAGTACATGCATCACTACATACACTCCATTCATGGTAATTAAGAGCTGAGAATGTAGAGTACTCTGTAATACGAATAGGGTATAGGTGACAGGAAATAGGTTTTTGCCAATTTATAGCACCGTCTTCATAGGCTTTTTCAATACCACATTTGGTAATTCCTTTTTCATCAAAGGTTACATAAGCACATTCGCGGTCTTCAACCATAGGGGTGACATACATTCCGTCCGAGGGATCCGTAGTCCAGGTCCCTTGTTCTTCCAGTGCCTTTATTCCTTCTTGCGTTAGGTAAGGCTTGATTTTATCAAAAATGCTGTCTAATATTTCAAGCTCATCCTTATCTAGAGGAGCGCCTACATCACCTTCTACACAACATGCTCCCTTACATTTGCTAAGGTTGCATACAAACTCTTCGGAAAATATATCCTCAGAAATTAATTTATCATCTATCTGAATCATAATCTTTAAAATATATCAAAATATGTTTCTGCTTTAAACATAATCAAGCTTATAATAATAAGCCACAAACTCAATTCCTGCATCCAGTATTTAGGGAGGAATCGTAACATCCTACTTAAAATAATACTGGACGGAAATGCCAATAATAATAAGTACTCATAATTCTTATTCATATAAAGGATAATAGTCACCAGCTGAGCCAATGAAAAAACCAGTAAGAAAGTATATTTATATCTGCTTATCGGACTCTTTTTATTATAATTGCTGAAATGGTCATATATCGCATAAGAAAGAAGAAGAATAATAGGTATTAAAGGAAAAATATTATGATAATCGGTAATGATTTTCATTTTTCCAAAAGGGAAATAATCAAGATTCCATGTAGTAAACCCTAAGAAGTACATTGTAGAAAAATAACTGGTTACAATAAGAAGGATTCCCAGTAAAAATCTGATAATATTCAGTCCCACTCTTTCTGAAGTCGCAATAACGTGGATCATAACAAAAATAGCCATAGGCCAAGTCGTAGGAAGAAATATAAAATTGAGAGCTACAATAGAGCCTACCAATACATAAGATTTTTTTCTTAAATCTTCATTAGTACTTGTAAGTAGAAGCAAAAGAAACGAATTGGTAAGCAATGCTACGGCAATACCTATATCTACTCCGCCGGGATATAATCCGAAAATAAAAAATGTATATAAGAATAAAGGAAGATGAGTTTGGTAATTAAGCGCAATAGAGTGAAAACAAAAATAAGCCAGAGCAATTCCTAAAAATGTAATTCCGGCAATAATTGCTTCATAAGTATTGAAATTCAGTATGTTAAATATGATTACTATAAAAAGAAGAAAAACAATATAGACCGGTATCGAAAAAATATTGCTTTCTTTTGAAAGTAATTTAAACATTTTTTATAAATTTGTGCAAAGTTAATTTAAAAAAGGAAAATAATGACGTCTTTCTTTCTATTCTTAAGTAAAGTTTTCAAATGGTCTTTCGGGTTTTATGATACATTTGGAAATGTTTTAAACTGGGTTTTATTCACAGTTTGTTGTGTATTGTTTACTTACTGGTGTTACGTTTTAGTAGCTAAATTAGGTGGAGATAAAGACAAAGACTATTATTCTCCAACAGAAGGAAAACATCCTTACTACGATCCAAAAATCTACAAAAAAGAAGGTTAATTAATTGGTTATATAGTAAAAAACCGATCAAATATATTATTTGATCGGTTTTTTTATTATTAACGATTAAAATGCTTACTCATGAATAGGCAGAACCAATACCGGAATGGGTGAACTTTTGGTAAGCCCCTTAGTTAAACTTCCTACAAAAACATCATAGATTCCGCTTCTCCCGTGTGATCCCATTACGATAAAATCAGCTTTTTTGGTCTTTGCATACTCTAAAATGATATCTTTTGCGATGCCTTGTTTCAACAGGTGTTCACAATCAATATCATGGGCAAGAACTCTTTGCTGAAGTTTGTTGAGCTGCACCAATTCTTCTCTGATTTCGTTTTCTTCGACTTCAGGAAAGTATTGATACCCCATATCGCCAATAGCAAAACCTATATCAGTAGGAGCAACATGTATCAGATTTATTTTTCCATTGACCTGTTTTGCAAACTTTACGGCACCATCTATCAGCTGATCTGTTTTTTCCCCAAAATCTACGGGTAATACTATATTTATCATATCATCATATTTTGTCTCTTAAAGGTAAGAAAAAAATAGATAAATGAAAAATTAAAAAATCATAATATTCTTACATCTAAAACTTTATGATCTTCTAGATACGCCTCAAGTATATCATTTTCATTCACTTTTCCAACTCCTTTTGGAGTTCCAGTAAAAATAAGATCTCCGACTCTTAAAGTGAAATACTGCGAAACGAAAGTAATAATATCATCAATGCTGAACATCATATCTTGTGTGTTTCCGTCCTGTACTTTTTCCTTGTTCTTTAATAAGGAAAAGTTCAGTGATTCAAGATTATATTCTTCTTTTTTGAAAAAACTGCTTACTACGGCAGAACCGTCAAAACCTTTTGCCAGCTCCCAAGGCAAACCTTTTGATTTAAGATCACTCTGAAGATCTCTTGCCGTAAAATCTATTCCCAAACCGATTTCCTCATAATGCTTATGAGCCGACTCTTTTTGAATGTATTTTCCTCCTTTTGAAATTTTCACCACAACTTCCAGTTCATAATGAACATCCTCCGAAAATTCAGGAATATAAAAATCATTCCCTTTTAAAACCGCTGTGTCCGGCTTCATGAAAATGACCGGTCTTTCCGGAACTTCATTCCCTAATTCTTTCGCGTGTTCACTGTAATTTCTTCCTATGCAGAGTATTTTCATAATATTTTAATTTAAAAAGTTTTAATGCGTAAACTCATTTCCACAATAATAGCAATGGTATAAATTGGCAGGGATTTTTACAGGAATGCCGATAAACAGAAGACTCAAACCAAAAACACCGCCTGGCTTTTCATCTCTGTAAATGTGATTTGATCCACATTTCGGACAAACAAAATCAAACTCAGGATTTGGAATGGTGTGTTCAACCTCCAAAGCAAAACCTTCATTATCATGGTAATCCTGTAAGGTTTGTGTTGCTTTTTCAAGATCTTCTTCAAAAACCTGTAGCTGGATTCCGCCAACTGCCTGAGAAAGCAACCAGTCCGACTGAATCAGTTGTTCATTTGCAATAAAGCTATTGATGCCATTTTCAGCCAATATCTGTTTATCTCTGTTGGCCTGAAGAGCATTTTCGTAAAATTTGAATTTAACCAGCTTGCTCATTTATTAAAACTTGCTTGATAATTGGATTTTTGTAAAGACTTTCTTTGTATATAAAGGAAAATCTGCATTCTGAAGCCATCCGAAATAACCTAGATCTTTCTGGAAAACTGCTTTTACTCCTTGTCCTTTATACTTTCCGAAGTTGAATACCGCTTCGTTTTTATCGTTGTACCCGATAAATCCTGCCAAATCTGCATTTTTATTATGGAATGTAAATTCGCTCAGGTCAGCAATCTCATTCGGTACATCTTCATATTTCCCGACTTGGGCATCCAATACCTCAAAAGTTGCCATTACATCAGCTTCTGCAGAGTGAGCATTTTCCAATGTTTTCCCACAATAGAACTGATAAGCAGCCCCTAAATTTCTAGGCTCTTTTTTATGAAAAATAGTCTGCGCATCCACCAATTTGAATTTGCTAAGGTCAAAATCTATTTCGGCTCTCAATAATTCTTCTGCCAACAACGGAACGTCAAATCTATTGGAATTAAAACCACCCAGATCAGCTCCGGAAATCATTTCCATTACTTTTGAAGCAATTTGTTTGAAAGTAGGAGCATCTTGTATATCCTCATCATAAATTCCGTGAATCTGGCTAGATTCTATAGGAATGGGCATTTCAGGATTTACTTTCCATGTTTTGCTTTCTCTTGAAGCATCCGGATTTACTTTTAAAATACAGATTTCCACAATTCGGTCTTTCCCGATGTTCGTTCCTGTAGTTTCCAGATCAAAGATGCAAAGAGGCTTATATAATTTTAAGTTCATTTTTGTAAGGTATAAGTTGAAAGTTATGAATAGTTAAGTGGATGGTAAAGCTATGATGATTCATAATCGATACTCAAAAATTCATCACTAATTAAGTTGTTTTTGAAAAATAATGGAGATCAGAATATAGTAGATAATAACCATCGGAATTCCGACAGTTTTAAAAATAATTAAAATAATAATAGAACCAATCAGTAAAGCTAGTTTCGGATAATTGTCCTGCAGTTTCATCGATTTGAATTTCATGGCAATCATTTTGATTGGACTGATAAGAAGCCATGAAGACAAAACGGTAAGTATCATAAGAACCAAGCAGAAATTCTCAGTTTCAAAAAAATTTGATGAAGCTTTCTCCATTAAGAAATAATAAATTCCAAAAATCAAAATGGTATTACTGGGAGTATTCAGACCTTTAAAATAATACTTCTGATCTTCATCCAGATTGAAAATAGCGAGTCTTAAGCATGAAAATAATGTAATCAACAATCCAAAATACTTAATTTCAAAAGGTAAAGAAAATCCTAAAAGATTGGCTCCAAAAGGCTCAAGCATTTTAAACATTGCCAATCCGGGGATTAAGCCGAAGCTTACCATATCTGCTAAAGAATCTAACTGGACTCCTAAGTTGGAGTTGGATTTTAAAGCTCTCGCTACAAAGCCGTCAAAAAAATCTAAAATCAAAGAAAGAATAATGCAAATAGCGGTCGTTTGATAATCACCAAGAATAAGATGAATCGCTCCCACACTGCCTGAAAACAGATTTCCCAGCGTGATAGCATTCGCAAGATTATTTTTAATAAAATTCATAGCCACAAAATTAAAATAATATATCCAATAAAGTAAGCTAACAATTTATCAATTTAATGATGTGCTAATTATTGTTACATTTCAGATTGCTGCATTGTTACCGAATTTGATGTAAATTTGCGTCATGAGATTTTTTAAAGAATTTAGAAAACAGGAAGTTCTGGTATTGTTGTACCGGATTTTTTTGGCTTATTTTTTCTATCAGATTGCCAGATTCTTATTTTGGTATTTTAATAAAGGGTTGATTAAAATTGACTCGGTTTCAGATTATTTCAGCCTGTCTTATCACGGAATAGCATTTGATACCACTGCCATTTTATATGTAAATGCTCTTTTTATTCTTCTGAGCTTAATTCCGGTTGTGATCAATACCAAGAAAGTATATCAGAAAATTCTTTTTTGGCTGTATTTTATCACCAACGGAATTACCTATGCCATGAATTTTGGGGATATTGTATATTTTAAATTTTCCCAGACCAGACTTACATCAGCAGCTTTTCAGGTGGCACAGCACGAAGACAATATCTTTAAAGTCTTTACGGCTTCCATTATGCAGAATCCTTATATCTTATTATGGTTTGTTGTTTTGATGTGGCTTTGGGTTTTCCTGTATAAAAAAGTGAAAATTACAGAACAAAAGCCTGTGAAGTTAGTTCCGTATTTTATTCTGTCTGTTTTAACGCTTTGTATCACTGCCGTTTTAACCGTGGGCGGAATACGGGGAGATTTTAAACACAGTACAAGACCGATCAATCTGGTAGATGCCAATCGTTTTGTAAAGCTTCCGGCTCAGGGAAATATGGTGCTGAACAGTACTTTTTCGTTCTTTAGAACTTTGAATACTAATAATTTCAAGGAAGTACATTTTGTAGATCAAAAATTTATTGATGAGAATATCCATCCCTATAAAATGTATGACAGGAAAGTAGCCAACAAGCCTAATATTGTTATTTTTATCGTAGAATCTTTCAGTAGAGAATATTCTGGCGCTTTTAATAAAGATAAAAATATTAAGGACTATGTTTCTTATACCCCATTTATTGATAGTTTGGCTGGGCAAAGCTTAATATTCCCGAATACTTTTGCGAACGGAAGACAGTCTATTCACGGGATGAGTTCGGTTTTAGCCGGAATTCCGAGTTTAACGGATGCTTTTACAAGTTCTCCATATTCTAACCAGAAAATACAGTCTATAGTTTCGATCTGTAATGATTTAGGCTATGACACTTCCTTTTATCACGGAGCTCCGAATGGTTCGATGGGATTTTTAGGCTTTGGAAATATTCTGGGATTTAAACATTATTATGGAAAAACAGAATACAATAATGATAAAGATTTTGATGGAATGTGGGCGATTTGGGATGAACCTTTCCTTCAATATTTTGCTAAAAATGTAGGGAAAACCCAGCCTTTCATGGCAACGGTCTTTACAGCTTCCTCTCATCACCCTTTTAAAATTCCTGAAAAATACAACGGGAAATTTAAAAAAGGAAAAAACCAGATGCATGAGCCTATACAATATACTGATTATTCAATTAAAAAATATTTTGAAACCGCTAAAAAACAACCTTGGTACAATAATACCATATTTGTTTTCACAGGAGATCACACCAATGAAGTATATTATCCCGAATATGAAAAAATCATGAACCGTTTTGCGGTTCCTTTGATCTTTTACTCTCCCAATCCGGAATATAATCTGAAAGGAGTCAATCAGGAATTTGCACAGCAAATTGACATCTATCCTACATTAGCTGACTTGATAGGATATGATAAAAAAATCAGAAGCTGGGGAAGAAGTTTAGTGAGTGATAAAAAATATGCTCCAATTATAGCCAATTCTGATGGCACTGTAGAGCAGTTTATTATCGGGAATTATGCCTATCGCTTTGATGGTAAAGAAATAGTAGGAGTTTTTGATAAAGCTGATTTAGGGTTAGAAAAAAACCTGATGGATCAGCTAAAGAACAATCCGGAAGTTGAAAAAGGAAAACTCATTGCCAAAGCATGGTATCAGGATTATATGAACCGGGTGATCAACAGAAAAATGTATTAACTTTTAATAAATGTTTAATTCTGAAAATTGGTATATCTATTGTTATATATGCCTAGGATAATAAAAGTTTTTGTTTGTTTGAAATTAATTTATATTTTTAACAGTAAATAGACAACTAAATTATCGTATTAGAATTAAAACTATAAAAATATGAGAAAATTATTATTAACATCCGCTTTCTCCTTATTGGGAGTACTGTCTTTTGCACAGATCGAAGGAAAGTGGAAAACGATAGATGACGAAACAAAACAGGCAAAATCTATTGTGGAGATCTACAAAAAATCTGACGGGAAATATTATGGAAAAGTTTCTCAGTTATTGATAAAACCTGCAGATCCTAATTGTACGGTTTGTAAAGATGATAGAAAGGGAAAACCTATTTTAGGAATGGAAATCATCAGAGGATTGAAAAAAGAAGACGATGAATTCACAGGAGGAACCATTACAGATCCTAAGACAGGTAAAACTTATAAATGTACCATTACAAGAGAGGGCGATAAGCTAAATGTAAGAGGGTATATAGGTCTTTCTTTAATAGGAAGAACACAGACTTGGCAGAAAGTGAACTAAAAATAAGTGTAAATAGAATTTAAGCCGGTATTTCTTTTAGGAATGCCGGTTTTTATTTTGGGGAAATTTATAAAGAATTAAATAAAGCAGAAGAAAATATAATTTAAATTAAAATTAATACAAAAATCTCTGCGAATGAGATGCCTTTTTTATGATGCGTATAATAAAAAAACACTATTTTTGTAGTCTAAATTTTTCAAATAGATATGGCAGAATATACTTTTCGTGAGGTAATTGCACAGGCAATGAGCGAGGAAATGCGTAAAGACGAATCCATCTTTTTAATGGGGGAGGAAGTTGCAGAATATAACGGTGCATATAAGGCTTCAAAAGGAATGCTGGATGAATTTGGTCCGAAAAGAGTAATCGATACACCTATTGCTGAGCTTGGTTTCACAGGGATTGCTGTAGGAGCTGCGATGAATGGGAACAGACCAATTGTAGAGTATATGACATTCAATTTCTCTTTAGTAGGGATTGATCAGATTATTAATAATGCTGCTAAAATCCGTCAGATGAGCGGTGGTCAGTGGAACTGTCCTATCGTATTCCGTGGTCCTACTGCATCTGCAGGTCAGTTGGGAGCAACGCACTCACAGGCTTTTGAAAACTGGTTCGCAAACGTTCCGGGTCTTAAAGTGGTAGTTCCATCAAACCCTTACGATGCGAAAGGATTGTTGAAAACAGCTATTCAGGATAATGATCCTGTAATTTTCATGGAATCTGAGCAGATGTACGGAGATAAAATGGAAATTCCTGAAGAAGAATACTATTTACCAATCGGAAAAGCAGATATTAAGAGAGCAGGTACAGATGTTACTTTAGTTTCTTTTGGAAAAATCATGAAGTTGGCTATTCAGGCTGCTGAAGATATGGAGAAAGAAGGGATTTCTGTAGAAGTTATTGATCTTAGAACAGTTCGTCCTTTAGATTTTGATACAGTTTTAGAATCTGTAAAGAAAACAAATAGATTAGTGATCTTAGAAGAAGCTTGGCCGTTTGGATCAATTTCTTCTGAAATTACATATATGGTACAGCAAAAAGCATTTGATTATTTAGATGCTCCTATCAAGAGAATTACTACTCCTGATGCTCCAGCACCATATTCAGCTGCATTATTTGCAGAATGGTTCCCGAAACTTGAAAAAGTAAAAGAGGAGATTAAAAAAGCAATGTACGTTAAGTAATAGAAAAAAACTTCCGAAAGGAAGTTTTTTCATTTATTATATTCATGAAGAAAAGTTCTTGGGGATATAATTTTGGTTTAAATTTGCGCGTTTAAAATTAAAATTAGCTGTTATGGCAGAAGTTACAGAAGGCGGTCATCATTTTGACATTAAAAAGCTTTCCTTTATTGGAGTTTTGGTTTCTCTGGGAATTGTTTTCGGAGATATTGGAACCTCACCGCTTTACGTAATGAAAGCAATTGTTAACGCCAGACAAGGCAGCAACAATATACCTTTTAACGAATACATAGAAGGGGCGCTTTCGTGTATCATTTGGACCTTAACGCTACAAACAACCATTAAATATGTTATTATTGCTCTTCGTGCAGATAACAAAGGAGAAGGTGGAATTCTGGCTTTATTTTCTTTAGTAAAGAATCTTAAAAAAGGCTGGCTGTATCTCATCGCTATCGTTGGAGCAGCAGCATTGATTGCAGATGGAGTCATCACACCCTCACTGACGGTAATGTCTGCGATTGAAGGTCTTGAAATTTACAACCCTCATACTCCGGTGGTGCCTATTACGATTGGAATTCTGATTGTAATTTTTGTGGTTCAGCAGTTCGGAACCAGTTTTATTGGTAAATTCTTCGGACCTGTGATGGTAGTCTGGTTTCTGGTATTGGGAGGATTGGGAATTTCTCACTTAAAAGAAAACTTTGAAATTTTAAGATCATTCAACCCTTACTACGCGTATAAACTTATTGTAAACTCGCCGAGTGCCATTGTTATTCTTGGAGCGGTTTTCCTGTGTACAACGGGGGCAGAAGCTTTATATTCGGATCTTGGACACTGTGGTGCAAAAAATATCAGAATAAGCTGGGGATTCGTTAAAATTATGTTGATTTTAAATTACCTTGGGCAGGGAGCTTGGTTATTAACGAATTATCAAAATCCGGGATTTTCGACTACAGTAAATCCTTTCTTTGGAATAATGCCGCCATGGGCGGTTTTACCGGGAGTTATTTTAGCAACGGCTGCAGCAATTATTGCCAGTCAGGCTTTGATTACGGGATCTTTTACTATTTTCTCTGAAGCAATGTCTCTTAATTTGTGGCCTAATCAGAAAATTGATTATCCTTCCGGGGTGAAAGGGCAGATGTATATTCCAAGAATCAATTGGGGACTTTTACTATTCTGTATTATCGTGGTGCTTCACTTTAGGGAATCAGGTAAAATGGAAGCGGCTTACGGTCTTTCCATTACAGTTACCATGTTGATGACAACCATACTTCTTGTATTTTGGTTATTAAAGCACAGAATCAATAAGGTTTTTATTCTTCTTTTTGCATTTGTGTATTTAGCGATAGAGTTAGGCTTCTTCAGTGCAAATATCATCAAATTCATGGAAGGCGGTTGGATTACCGTAGTATTGGCTGGTTCAATAGGAGTTTGTATGTATGCGTGGTACAACGGAAGATCTATAAAAACTCAGTTTATTCAGTTTGTGAAACTGGACAACTATACTCCGATTATCAAGGATATGAAACTGGATGAAACGATTCCTAAATATGCGACCAATCTGGCTTATCTGAGCAGAGCAAAAAGAAATGATGAAGTAGAATCTAAAATTATTTATTCTATCATTAAAAAACAGCCGAAGAGGGCAGATCACTATTTTATCCTGACTATTACTAACCAGGAAGATCCGTTTACTTTTAAATATACTGTCGATGAGATTTTACCGGGGACTATTTATAAAATCAATTTCCTTTTAGGATTTAAAGTAGATCGTAGGATCAATGACTATTTCAGCATGGTTCTAAAAGATCTGATGGCAGACGGAACACTACCTTCAAGAAGCAGTCACCCGTCTTTAAGATCATATAATATTCCGCCGGATTTAAAATACGTAATTATAGATAACTCCTATATCAACGATATACTTTTGACTGTTAAACAGAAGATTACGTTGAATATTTACAATTTTGTAAAGTATATAGGAAGTGATGATTTCAAAGCATGGGGAGTGACTTCACACAACGTGGTGGTAGAATCTGCGCCGATTACAGAACTTACAGTTTATGATCATAAAATAGAGCAAGCTGGGTTTTTGAGACATAATAGTTAGACTTCTTTAACAATTCCTTCTGATATTAATTAAATAAAAATCAATAAATTTGTAGATAATTTTTTTGATGGATACTTTACAAAAAGAAAAAAATATAACTCTAATTAAGGATGTTTTAAGAAACTATTTATTAGAAAAAGGTTTCAGAAATACGCCTGAAAGATATACTATATTAGAAGAAATCTATAATATGGATCACCATTTCAATGTGGATGATTTATACTTATTGATGCTTCAGAAAAAATATCACGTATCTAAAGCCACGATTTACAATACAATTGAGATTTTCCTTGATGCAGGACTGATTCGTAAACATCAGTTCGGTGAAAAAACATTGACTTCTTCTTCTTACGAAAAGTCTTATTTTGATAAACAACATGATCATTTGGTGATTTATAAAAAGAATTCAGATAAGGAGATTGAAGAAATCATCGAATTTTGCGATCCTAGAATTCAGGGGATTAAAGAAGCAATTGAAGAAGCTTTTGGCGTAAAAATTGATTCTCATTCGCTATATTTTTATGGCACTAAGAATGACTAATCAATGAGATATATTCTTTTTCTGTTATTTTTCGTTTCTACGTTCTTTTTTGCGCAGGATAAAAAAACTGTGCAGATGGATCCTTATATACAACCTAAAGCTAGTGCAGTACAACAACCTGTTCGTCCTGAAGATAAGGTAAGGATTATAAATGCTGACGAGTTCAAAAAAGATACGAAATACGAAGGAAACCAATATATGGTTGGTCATGTTCAAATTGAACATCAAGGTTCAGTGTTAACTGCAGATGAAGTGGTTCTTTATAATGAAAAAAGCCTTGTAAAAGCTTTTGGAAATGTAAAACTTGTGAATTCAGATGGTTCCGTAATTTCGGCAAAAGAAATGGAGTACAACGGAACCACCCAAAAAGGGGTTGCCAAACAAAACGTAGTGCTTACAGACCCAAAAGGAACTATTATCAAAACGGAAACGATGTATTATGACAGACTGACTAATCAGGCTTATTATAATACAGGCGGTACTATTAATGATGGGAAAAGCACAACGTATTCCAAGTCGGCAACTTACTTTTTAACGACTCGTACCATTGATCTTACAGGAAGAGTGAAAATTGTGGATCGTGATTATACGTTGGAAGGTGATAATGTAGTTCAGAATCAAAACACCAATATTGTTACCATCAACGGATACACTACAATCACTAATAATAAGAATCCTAAAAACAGAATCATTACTGAGAAAGGGACTCATAATATGAATACCAAAGAATCTTTTCTGACGAAAAATTCGAGGATTTATTATAATGATAAAATTCTTACCGGAGACGAAATGTATTACAATCAGCTTATCGGTTTTGGAAAAGCTATGGGAAATGTAACATTGGATGATCCTAATGAAAGAAGATGGATAAAAGGTGGCTACGGAGAAATTTTTGAGAAGAAAGATTCTGCAATGATGACAAAGAATCCATACGCTGTGAAAGCTATGGAAAAAGACTCTTTATATTTCGCTGCAGAAAAAATAATTTCTTATCAAAGGCCGGATTCTTTAGATCCGAAAGTAAAGAAAAGCTTCATAAGAGCATTTAAAAAAGCCAGATTTTATAAGTCAAATGCACAAGGAAGAGCAGATTCAATTGCTTTTAACGAAACGGATGGAGTTATGCATATGTTTACAGCTCCTATTCTTTGGAGTGGTGAAAAGCAGGTGACCGGAAATAAAGTAGAAGCGTATTTTAATACCCAGAATGAAAATATTGATTCATTAAAAGTAATAGGGAATGCTTTAGCGATCAGTAAAGTTGATTCGCTTACCTTGCAGGATGAGTTCAATCAGGTAAAAGGGAAGTTTATGACTGTTCATTATGAAAATAATGAGATTAAAGAAGCTACCGTAATTGGCAATGCCCAAGCGATTGCATACACGGATGATACCAATAAAGAAACCAAAAAAACAGAGAGAATAGGTATTACTCTTTCTTCTTGCGGAATCATCAGTACTTTGTTTACAGAAAGAGCGTTACATATTATTTCATGTAGTGTAGGTGCTGATTCCGAATTGTATCCTATGAGTAAAATTGAGCCATCCAAAAGAAAATTCGCTGACTTTAATTGGAATACAAAAGACCGGATAAGGAAATGGCAGGATATTCTCGTCGATACTCCGAATTATGAAGAAATAAAATATACCTCAAATAGTGAGCTTTATGATAAGGCACAGCAAGCTATAGACGCAGAAAGAGCAAAAGAAGAAGCTAAAAAGCCTAAGAGAGTTAGAAAATAATAGAAAGACCAGTTTATAGAAGCTGGTCTTTTTTTATTGGGATTAATTTTAGGGTTTAATGAATGTTTTATAGCTTTGCTGAAAATTTTTCTTATAATGGAAATGCAAAAGGATTTTTTTATATATCAGGCTCAGACTACCAAATTTGCAGCAGGTTTTGAAGTTGAAAAAGCGATAGGAAGCTATATTTATGGTACTGACGGAAAAAAATATTTAGACTTTGTTGCAGGAGTTTCGGCTAATACTTTAGGCCATTCGCATCCAAAAGTGGTAGATGCGATCAAAGAACAGGCAGAAAAATACCTTCATGTCATGGTATATGGAGAATATGCGCAGGAAAAACCGGTTGCTTTATGTAAATTATTAGCAGAAGCAACACCTGATCCGTTAGAAATTACTTATCTGGTAAACAGTGGGGCTGAAGCTATTGATGGGAGTCTGAAATTAGCCAAAAGATATACCGGAAGGGAGGAAATTGTATCATTTAAAAACTCGTATCATGGTAACACGCATGGAGCTCTCAGTGTTTCGGGTAATGAAACTCATAAAAGGGAATTTCGTCCTTTATTACCAATGGTTTCTTTCATTGAATTTAATAATGAAGAAGATTTTGACAAAATCACTGAAAAAACAGCCTGTGTTATTTTAGAAACGATTCAAGGGGCAGCAGGTTTTTTAGTTCCAGACAATGACTATTTAATCAAACTAAAAAGAAGATGTGAAGAAGTTGGGGCTTTATTAATTCTTGATGAAATTCAGCCGGGATTCGGAAGAACAGGAAAATTATTTTCTTTTGAGCATTTCGGAATTGTTCCTGATATTTTGGTGATGGGTAAAGGAATGGGGGGAGGAGTTCCTGTAGGAGCATTTATGAGTTCAAAGGAAATTATGGAAACATTGGCCCATTCTCCAAAATTAGGCCATATTACAACCTTCGGAGGAAATCCTTTAATTGCGGCTTCCAGTTACGCAACACTAAAAGAAGTGTTGGAAAGCGGATTGATGAATGAAGTGAAGGAAAAAGAAAAATTATTCAGAGAATTATTGGTTCATCCTAAAATTCAAAATATCAATGGTAAAGGATTGATGCTTGCTGTGAATCTGGGTTCTCCTGAATATACATTAAATGTTGCTAAAAAATGTATGGAAAAAGGCTTAATCGTTTTCTGGCAGCTGTACAGAAATGAATATCTTAGAATTTCTCCACCGTTAACGATTTCTTTGGAAGAAATTAGAGAAGGATGTCAGATTATCTTGGATGTTTTAAACGAAAATTAATATAAAAAACGCTTCAATCTTTGAAGCGTTTTTTCATGAAAATAGACTTAAACACTTATTTAAAAATCTCTGATAAATATCATGAAGATGATGTAAAAAAGTAAATACATTTTTGTGTAATCAAAAAATTAATTTATATATTGCGTCACGATTAAAACAAAGATTATATGGCGAAACATAAAGTCCATTACGAGTTTCCAATGCATTGTCTATCAGAGATTTTATATGAATATCTTGCGACTGCAGAAGGATTGTCTGAATGGTTTGCGGATGATGTAATAGAGAAGGGTGATGATTTCTTTTTCAGCTGGGGTGGAGGTCCTGCTGAGAAAGCCACTTTAATCAGATATAAGCCTGAAGGTTTCGTTCGTTTTAGATGGGAAGAAGATGAAGGAACAAAAAACTTCTTTGAAATGACGATCGTAATTGATGATATTACTGAAGACTTGGCCCTGAATATTACAGACTTTTGTGAGGAAGGAGATGAAGATGAAAATGCAATGTATTGGGAGAATCTGATAGAGAATCTAAGAATAAAATTAGGTGCTACTTAAGGGAGCATTAATCAAATAACAAAACTGATGAACGATTTATCGTTCATTATTTTTTTATAACGTAATCACTATAAAAATTGGAAAATCAATATTTTACTTCAGGAGAAGTACCTGTGAAAAATAGAGCATTTCTTGCGGGAGATGCAGTGAAGGTTTCTTTCTTTGTGAGAGATGCCAAACTTATTATGGATGAAGAATGTTATTTTTTCTTGATGGCATCCATGAGAAAAATGCGAATGAATATTCCTTTAACGTATACGCTGGAGTTTTTCCAGTCTCTTTTTCAAAAAGAAATTATTGATCAGAAAGGAATACAAAACGGAATTATAAACTTTCAGGTTTTCAGAAATAATGGCGGGGCTACGTTGTCTAGGTCTACCATCTCTTATTTTTATGAAGTTGTAGAAATGAATGATGTTCTGGCTGTTCATGAAAGACCTTTGGAGTTAGATTTAATTAAAGAAATTAATGTAAATAATAACTTATTAAGTAATATCAGAGTACACTCTCCGGAAAATATTTATGGCGAAATCTATGCTCAGGAAAATGATCTGGATGATGTTATTCTATTGAATCCTAATAAGAGAATTGCACGCACAACATCAGGAAACCTTCTGTTTTTAGAAGGAGACGTTATTAAAGTTCCAAAACATACGGAAGGTGCTTACATTTCTCCTTTAATGGAAAATTTTGTTACTTTTTTACATAAAAATAAACTTGCGGATATCCAGGAACACGAGATTATCGCATTTGAATCTCAGAAAGCTGAAGAAATTTTAATGATCTCCGAAGAGAAAGGGATCTTTTCTGTAGGTAAAATAAGAAATAAGACTTTTAAAGTTTCTCGTTTTTTAGAATGGGTAGAAAGCTGGAAACAAAGTTTTTAAATTGACAAACCCGGTAAACAACAAAGTCCCAAAGTCCTTTACCGGGTTTTATTCTGAATGAATCAGAAATTGTTTTTTATTTAGTTTTCATTGATGACTTCAACGAACTTTTGTACGATTTCTTTCTGGCCTTCTTTACTGGTCATATAAGCTCTGTCTTTTGAATTGTTGATGAACCCAAGCTCTACCAATACCGTCGGAGATTTACTCTCTCTTAAAATATGAAGATTGCGTTCTCCTATCACTTTACTGGAAGCAAATTTTTGTGATATTCTTTCAGCTAATATTTTTGAAGAATCAGAATTTTGAAAATAGATTTCCTGTCCCTGTTGTGTAGATTCCTTTTGAGGACTCCCATTTACGTGTAAAGAAATTACCATTTCAGGAGTAAGTTTATTAATCAACTCAGTTCTTTCTTTCAGTTGGCTGTCCTTGTCAGAATCTCTCGTTAAGACCACTTCATATTTATCCTGAGAATCAACAATAGTCTTAATTTCTTTGGCAATAGCAAGGGTGATTTCTTTTTCAGAATATCCATTAAGGTTGACTCCCGCATCATTTCCGCCATGTCCAGGATCTATGACAATGTATTTTTTATTGATAGGAGTAAAAGATAAAAATACTGTAGAAAAAAGAGAGACAATAAGTAGTTTAGTTTTTTTCATACTGATATTTTTTTGGTGTATCAAAGTAACGGGAATTCTTTCCTAAAAATTGGTTAAAGTATTCTTAAAGTTTGTTAAATTTTAAATCACAATTCATAGAAAAAGAAAACTAGTTCAAAGAAATATCTTCAGGTGAATTCGCCCAGAGTAAATATTCTCCACCAAGATTTTGCATGATCGATTTCCAAAGGGTTTGATCATTGGGTAACGTATAATCAAGATTATAAATCTCTACTACTGTCCAGAGTTTTTTTAGAATTTCATTATCTAATTGCTGAGCGGTCCATCCTGAATATCCTGAGAATATTTTGATGTCCTCGATCCTTAAATCGTTGCTGAGAATCGCACTCATGATATTCTCAATATCTTCTGTCAGATAAAACTCATCCGTTATTTCAGAATAAACCTCCGTTACTTTTTTTCCTTTTACAATGAAGAAAACTTTATCATTTTCTACAGGTCCGCCGTCGTAAACTTCAATGGGAAAATCAAAGAGATTTTTAAATTTCCCACTCATCTGGCTATTCTTTTTGTTCAGAATCAAACCAAATGCACCATTTTCATCATGCTCAATAATAAGGACTACTGATCTTGAAAAAATGTCACCGGAAATATCAGGTGTGGAAATTAATATTTTACCTTTGTAAGAGTAATTCATACTCAAATTTAATAAAAATATTTATGGAAAACCTGCACCATAAGAGAAAAGTATACGAGAAATCCCAACTTATTGAAAGTGAGATTAAACAAAATCCTATCGAGCAATTTAGAGACTGGTATTCGGAAGCAAGTGAAACTCCGGGTATTTCTGAAGCCAATGCTATGGCGATTTCCACAGTAGAAGAAGACGGTTGTCCGCGTACAAGAATGGTTTTGCTGAAGTCCTATACTTATGAAGGATTTATTTTTTATACCAATTATGACAGTAAAAAAGGAAAGTCGATAGAAAGGACTCATAAAGCTTGTCTTCACTTTTTTTGGCCGGGTTTAGAAAGGCAGGTTATTATTAAAGCCGAACTTGAAAAAATTGCTGAAAATCTGAGCGATGGGTACTTTCATTCAAGACCGAAAGGCAGCCAGTTGGGAGCGGTTGTTTCACCACAAAGCCAGGAAATTCCGAATAGGGAGTTTTTAGAAAAGAAACTAAAAGATTTAGAAGAACAATACGAAAATACTGAAGTTCCAAGACCTGAAAATTGGGGTGGATATCTTGCAAGACCTTATGAAATAGAATTTTGGCAGGGTAGACCAAATAGATTGCATGATAGAATCCTATACCAATTAGAAGATCTGGATTGGGAAATATCAAGATTGGCACCTTAAATGTGCTAGATGCTTCGTCTTCGCTCAGCATGATAGTATGATAAAGAGGTTGGTATTAGAAATATCATACTGAGTGAAAACAACATCTCAATAACACATATAAAAAAGGCTGCTTCGATCGAAGCAGCCTCTAAATTTTTTAATCTGAATGATTATTTTTTCTTAGCACCAGAAACTGCAGTAGCTAAATCAGCACCAGCTTTGAACTTAGCAACTTTTTTAGCAGCAATTTTGATTGGTTTTTTAGTTGCAGGGTTGATACCTTGTCTAGCAGCTCTTTCAGCTACAGAGAATGTTCCGAAACCTACCAAAGAAACTTTTCCGTCTTTTTTCTTTAGAGTAGAAGTTACATTACCGATGAATGATTCTAAAGCAGCTTTTGCTGCAACTTTAGTAATTCCTGCATCTTTTGCGATTGCGTCGATTAATTCAGACTTGTTCATAATTTTTAATATTAAAGTTAGTTCGTTATTATAGCAAATATAATACTATTTTCTAATTGTGCAATTTTTTTATTAAATATTGTGTAATTTTTTTAAATTTCATGGAAAATGATTAAAATATCATAATTGAACATTTCACGAAAAATCTACGTTACCCGTTACTAAAATCATGCCAATTGCTTATGTATATTGACTTTAGCAAAAATGTTATTTTATTTTATGTATTTATTAAATCCTGAATTTAAGATAAACTCTCAATGTTTTTAAGAATATGTTTGAATATTTGCTAATTAAAATTCAAAAAAAATATGTTTTTTAAAATTAAACTGCTGTGTATCTGCTAGTTTTAAAATCATTTTAAAAGGCTATTTTCTGAATTTTTATTAATAAATTTGCACCATGTTAATAGAAGTTTTTAAGTCTAAGATTCATAGGGTAAGAGTTACGGCTTCAGACCTTAATTATATTGGAAGTATTACGATAGATGAAGAGCTTATAGAAGCTGCCGGATTGGTAGTGGGTGAAAGAGTGTATATCGTAAATGTAAATAACGGAGAACGTTTCGATACCTACGTTATTAAAGGAAAAAGAAAATCAGGTGAAGTTTGCCTTAACGGACCCGCTGCAAGAAAGGTACAGAAAGATGATATCATCATCATTATTGCCTATGCGCAGATGACTCCTGAAGAAGCTAAAGATTTTCAGCCAAAAATTGTTTTCCCGGACGAAAAGACCAATCTTTTGACATAATCCGATGGAGAAAAAAGTAAAAAATCCTTTAAAATCATTACTAACCATAGTAATTTCGCTTGCGATTGCAGGCTTTTTTTTATGGCTTGCACTTAAAGATTTTGATTATATATCCTTTAAAAAATCTATATCTAAAGCCAATTACTGGTGGGTTCTGTTTGCTGCCTGCTTCGGGATTGCTGCCTATTGGTTCAGAGCGATCCGCTGGAACCTGATGTTGGAACCCATGGGACATCAGATTTCAAATTCCAATTCATTATGGTCGATTTCCTTTGGGTACTTAATGAATCTCACGATTCCCAGAAGCGGGGAAGTAGCAAGAGCGACCGCTTTATATGGAGTAGAGAAAGTTCCTGTTGATCAGTCCTTCGGGACGATTATTCTGGAAAGGGTAGTAGATCTGGTGTGTATGATTGTTTTTTTAGGGTTAACCTTGATATTTAAAGGTGACGTAATTCTTTCTTTCTACAAAAACTCGGGAATAAATATTAATCCTAATAAAATCTTACTTGTTCTTGGGATATTAGCTTTAGGAGGAGTCCTATTTTTTGTTTTTAAAAAAAGATTGGCAAGCGTTCCGGTTTTAGATAAGGTTATCAAATTTATTGATGGAATTATACAGGGGCTAACTTCAATTTTTAAGCTGAAACAAAAAACAAAATTCATCCTTTATACCATAGGGATTTGGGTTTCTTACTATTTTGCGGCATTTCTTGTGTGTTTTGCTCTTCCGGAAACTTCAAACTTTACCTTTGATGATGGGTTTCTGATTCTTGTAGTGGGAACATTCGGAATGATCATTCCTGCAAGTGGCGGAATAGGAGCTTTCAATCTGGCAATGAAATATGGCTTTATGGCTTTGTTTATTTCTATGGGGAAAAGCGGTCAATTAGGAGGGGAAATCGGATTGACTTATTCCTTTATTTCTTTACCCTTACAGATTATAATTATGTTGGTGATGGGGCTTATTTCTATTCCTATGTTGGCAAAAGCAAGAAATCAAGTCTTTGCTGAAAAAGAATTTCAATAAACTTTATTTGATAAATATAAAAGGTCGGAAGAAAACTCTTCCGACCTTTTTTTAAATATTCATGATCTGAATGATTGAACCTTTGTAAAATTTAGTGGAATCATAAAGTTGAGAAAAATTATCAAATAAAATAATTCCTGTAGAATGTAAATCTTCGATAAGACCTGTTTTACTCGTTTGTTCTTTAAATTTAGATTCTGCCACCTCGTAGATGGAAGGATATTGAGATTTTAAATAATCAATCAAAACAAGGTCTTTATTGTTTTCTGCTTGCAGGAAGCTAGTATAAAAAAGCCCATACAATAAAAATTTGTTGAATTTCTCTGCTTCTGAAATATATTGAAGATCACACTGATTTGTTTTTTCATAATCAGTGAGGATGCTGTCATACATTTTGGCAGGAGCCGATGGAATTTCATGAAACAGATCAATTCCATTAATGTAAAGTTGGGTTTTCACCTCATCATTATTTTCGCTTCCATTAACAGAAGCTGAATTATATTGAAATTTGAACCAGTCAAAAAGCTGCCGAAGCTCTTCCGGATTGAGAGTTTCTATCGAGTCCTGAAGCTTATTTTTAATAAGCTCAAGGTTTGTTTTTTTATCAGTGTTTAGAAAATGCAGGAAATTATCCTCTTCTTTGCATAACTTATTATACAAATTGATTTTTGCAACAACAGGATTAGGTTTTATAAAATAAAGTTCTTCTGCCATAATCTTATGTAACGCCTAGTTTTTCAACATTTTCTACTCTAAGGTAACGAAAAAATTACATAAAATGAAGATGTGGTATTATTTATTAATTGTTTGCAACACATAAACTAGTTATGACGTTAAAAAGAAAATTATTTTTTATTTTCCTTCATTGCGCGAATTAATCTGTCGGTGCGTTTGTCAGCTCTTTCATTATGTAAAGATAGAACGGCCCAGATTGCAGCAGGAAGCCAACCAATTAATGTGATTTGTAGTATTAGGCAGATGATTCCTGTGAAAATTTTTCCACGAATTATAAAAGATAAAAAGGGAAGAAGGATAGCTAATAACATGATTTTTAGTTTTAAGATCAATAAATTCAATAAGATTGAGGATCAAAATAAGCCTTAAAAGTAAGTGGATCTTCTTTTTTGTCCTCTGCAATTTCAAGATATTCGTGATATTCTTCCGCATGCATTCCCAAACCCACCATTACAATAGCAAGATTGATGTAAAGATTTTTGTCTTCTGAATCTAATTTTAATGCCTGTTTCAGATAATAGATTGCTGTTTCATTTTCTCCCATATCTGAATAAACAGCTCCGATATTGATTAAAGCTGAGGCGTTTTGTGGCTCAATAAGTAAAATTTCCTCCAATTCCTTTACTAAAAGATCGTTGATCTCGTCCCAATGTTCTTCATCGTTTTCCCATCTTTTGGCCTGGAGTTTTTTTACATTTTCTAATCTTTGCGTAATGCTGTTCATTTTATAATTTACTGAATTGATTTTTTACAATGTACAAATTAATTTGAGTTTTGTCAATCAAGTTTATTAATTTGATATAAGTCTATCAGCTTTCCTGAATAATTGATTTGTTTTCAAAGTGCATACCAACTTTCAAAGCAACATTTTAGAACTTTTATTTTTAGAATGAATAATTGAAATTCTTTTATTTGTCAATATGTACAGCATTACTCCAAAATATTTTTCTTTTTCGTGAATTCTTTTGTTTCTCAATTTGGTCAAAAACGCTTTCATCTTTTTTCCAGTCAGAATGTATAACTATTAGGCCAACTTTTGCTTGTTCAATTTTTTCTAATTCATTTTTATCTTTTAGAATTAAGAATTTATAATTCAATTTTTCATTTGGTTTTAGCTCAACTTCTCCAGGGAAATTACTGTCACAACGCAAAACACTAAGAATTTGTAATTTTTTAGAATTAGTAACTAAAAAACTTCCAAAACTACAGGTCCACATATCGAATTTAAAATTTTTATTTGAAACATTCTTAATCTCTAATTTTACTCGATAACCAATTTTATCAGGTCTGTACTCTCTAATTGTATCATTGTTTTTAACAGTTAGTTTATTTGGCGATAGATTCAATGTCAATTCTAATGGTTCATTTGAATTCTTTTTTTTATCTATACAAGAAAAGCACAACAAAAAAAATAAAATAGTGATTGAAAAATTAAGCAATTTCATTTTGGACATAATTTGGAGTGATGTTACAGCCAAAGAAAAAGTCTTAGCGAAAGTTGGTGAACTAACTGAAAATTCAAGTTTGACGAGATAAAGCAAATTCTTTTTCAGTGAACTAATTTACAAAAAAGTGTGAATAAAAATGTAGTGGTGAAGAAGTTCAACGTGAATTCTTGTTCATATATGTTTGTATTTTTAAGTTTGAATCACTCACTTAAATATCTAAATTGTAAAAATCTTTTGTGACTAAAAAAACTCCAAAAAGAATTAACCTTCTGGAGTTCTATATTTAATATTGATAATCTTATCCAAATGCTCTCTTCAGCAAACTCTCCACTTTCGGTTCACTATCTCTGAAACTTTTATACAATTCCATCGGATCTTTTGTTCCGCCCGAAGAAAGAAGAACTTTGTATTTCGCGGCAATTTCAGGATTAAAAATTCCGTTCTCTTTAAAATATTGGAAAGCATCTGCATCCAGAACTTCCGCCCATTTGTAAGAATAATATCCGGCAGAATATCCACCTTGGAAGATATGAGAAAAACTAGGGCTCATTGCAGTTTCAGGATTTGAAGGGTACAATTGCGTTGCCTTTGTGTATTGATCTTCAAATTCTTTTACACTCTCATTTTCCAATTCCTTCACTTTCGTATGGTAATTCATATCCAATAATCCGAAACCAATCTGTCTCAAGGTTTGATAGCCTTCCATAAAGTTTTTGGAATGCTCGATTTTCTCGATTTTTTCATCAGGAAGAGTTTCACCTGTTTTATAATGTTTCGCAAAAGTCTTTAAGAATTCCGGTTCATAACAGAAATTTTCCAAAAACTGAGAGGGTAATTCTACAAAATCCCATTTCACAGAAGTTCCTGAAAGAGTAGGATATTGAGTGTTTGCCAACATTCCGTGAAGAGCATGACCGAATTCATGGAACAAAGTAGTCACTTCCTGGAACGTTAATAAACTCGGTGTATCTTTTGTCGGTTTGCTGAAATTACAAACGATAGAAATATGCGGACGGGAGTTTTCACCCTCTTTTTTATATTGATTTTTATAGCTCGTCATCCATGCTCCTGCTCTTTTGCCTTTTCTTGGGAAATAATCAACATAAAGCAGAGACTTATATTCATTATTTTCTTTTACCTCATATACTTTTACGTCTTCATGATACTTTGGAATATCATTTCTTTCCTCAAAAGTCAATCCGAAAAGTTGGTTTGCTAGTCCGAAAACAGCATCCTGGACCTGATTTAACGGGAAATAAGGTTTCAATTCTTCGTCATTCAGATCGTATTTTGCTTTACGAAGCTTTTCAGCATAAAACGCATGGTCGTAAGATTGCATCTCCTCAATTCCGTCAGCTTTTGCCAACGATTTTAATTCTTCAATTTCTTTGTCTGCATAAGGTTTTGCTTTAACGAGAAGTTCATTCAAAAAGTCAATCACTTTTGATGGAGATTTTGCCATTCTTTCCTCCAGAACATAATCGGCATAATTGGCATATCCTAATAATTCGGCTTTTTGCTGTTTTAAAGAAAGAAGCTCTTTGATTAAATTTTGATTGTCAAATTCACCACCATCAAAAGATTTTTTACCGTTTGCCAATGCGATTTCCTTTCTCAGTTCACGGTTTTCCGCATACGTCATGAAGGGAATATAGCTTGGATATTGTAAAGTTACCACCCAGCCTTCCAGATTTCTTTCCTTAGCTTCTTCTGCATATTGTTCCAGAATAGCATCAGGAATTCCTGCCAGATCTTCTTTATTCGTAATATGTTTGAAGTAATTATTAGTCGAAGCCAATACATTTTGCCCAAATTGAAGTGATTTTAAAGATAAATCCATACTGATTTTCTTTAATTTTTCCTTGTCTTCATCATTCAATAAAGCTCCGCTTCTTACAAAACCTTTATATGTTTCATTTAAAAGCATTTGCTGCTCTTCATTCAGATTGTATTTCTCCTTTTCGTCATACACTTTTTTAATTTTATTAAATAAAGCTTTGTTCTGAGAGATCTTTGAAGAATATTCCGTTAAAATCGGGGAAACTTCCTGAGCAATCTGCTGCAATTCATCACTTGTTTCAGCAGAATTCAGATTGAAAAATATATTGGAAACCACATCCAACTGCTCACCGGAATATGCTAATGCTTCAATTACATTTTCGAAAGTTGGTTCTGCAGGATTATTGACAATAGTCTTGATTTCTTCTTCAGATTTTTGAATCAGTTCTTTAAAAGCGGGAAGATAATCTTCATTTTTAATAGAATTGAACGGTGCGGAATGATATGGTGTATTGAAATGTTCTGTTAAAATATTCATTTTTCGATTTTTAAGGATTGTAAATGTAAGGAATCATAGTGATTCAAGAGGTATTTGCTCAAAAATGATGCCTCAGTGAAAAGATGTGACAAAATTGTTTATCTTTATTAATCTTGTCATAGGCGAAGTTAAAATGAAGGTGGAATGACTACTTTTGGCAACAGCATAATGTTGAAAATTTTAACTCTAAAATATAAAAACTATGAAAACAATCTTAAAAATTCTGGGTGTACTTATTCTTTTAATTCTGGTGTATGCTGTGGTTGCAATATTGGCTTTTGGCAAAAATTATCATTATGAAAAATCTATAGTCATTAATGCTCCCAAAGAAAAAGTTTGGGAACAGGTGGGTTCAATGAAAGCTTTTAATCAATGGAATCCCTGGCTGAAATTAGATAAAAATATATCTCTTACTTACACAGGAACAGCCGGAGAAGTAGGAGATAAGTATTGTTGGGATAGTCAGAATAAAGATGCCGGAGCGGGTTGTCAGGAAATTAAAGAAGTCATCCCGAATCAAAAACAGAAAACGGAAATGATCTTTAAAAAACCTTTTGATGGACAGGCAACTTCAGATATTATTTTAACTCCTGAAGGAAATTCTACAAAAGTAACCTGGAGTATGGATACTGAACAAGATCCTATGATGAAAGTAATGAGACCAATGATGGATTATCAAATGGGTAAATCTTATGGAGAAGGATTGGATAATCTGAAAAAATTAGTTGAAAAATAAAATAAAAAGCCTTGTGATTTTGCAGGGCTTTTTTATTTAAATTTCTTTTTTGCCGATCTCGTTAATAGAATTGTAATTTCCTATGCCTTTCGGATTTGGACCATATCTGTTTGTCCTTTGTTCGCCGTCCTCAAAAATCATTGCTACAAAATAAAACGGGATGAACTGGAACCATCCGCTGTTTCCCAGATCATGACATCTTTTTGTGCCTTGCATCACCCGGAAAATCAGTCCTGCAAACCATACAAAAACAGCAAGGATATAAAAAAGCGAAAAATTTGTGACGGCTGCCAAAATGATTGTGAAAAACAACGCGCTGCAATAAATTATGTAGGAGAGTGCAAATTCTGTTCTTCTGATTCTCCCTGCACTTGAAAATGGATTTTCAAACATGATTTTAGTTTTTAGGAGGACAAATCTAAAAATAATTTTAAAATTCCTATACAAAAGTAGAAATAGTAATTTATACCAAGTTGAATAAATATTATTTAAAAATATTATCTTTATATAAAAGATTCGATGTATGGAGAAGTTCGTATTTGAGAAAAATGACATACGAAATTATGTGAAAAACGTGATTGCAGAAAAGATTGAGAAGCTTAAAAACTTTATTGAATTTACCTTAGAAGCAAGCCGCGATATAAAAAAGACTCCGAAGTATGACAGTATGAGAGAGGAAATGCAGGAGGAAATTTACCAAATGCAGAGACAGCTTGGAGCTTTAAATGATTTAAAGAGAAATATGGCGAAGGTTTTAACAAATTCTACTGAACGGGTGCAATTAGGCTCTTTGGTGATTACCAATAAAGCTAGATTCTATATTTCGGTTTCGTTGGGTGAGTTTTTCTTTGAGGGTGACCGTTTTTATGCGATTTCCCCGGAAAGTCCGATGGCTAAAAAGATGATGGGTATGAAATCCGGTGATGAGTTTACTTTAAATAAAATTCATCAGGCCATTGTTGAGGTTTTATAGAAAATATTTTCAATACTGTCATTCTGAATGGAGTGAAGCGTAGTGAAGCATCTATTCTTCTTGTTGAGATTCTTCCTTCGTCAGAATGACAAAACAGCTTTTTAATCTTAAAATTAATTTAGAATGAGTAAAAGATATTGAATTTCATGTCGTAATTTTGCTTTATGAACAAAGCAGAAGTTTTAAAAGAAATCATAGAGCAAAGGAGAAGTATCTTTCCAAAAGATTACAATGAAAATGAAATTTCTCAGGGAATTATTGATGAAATTTTACATTCGGCGACATTAGCTCCCAATCATAAGCGTACCAAACCTTGGCGTTTTAAAATATTCAAAGGAGAAGAAAAAGCAAAACTGGCTTCAGAAATGCAGGCTATCTACAAAGCAACCCAACCCGAACATCTTTTTCTGGAAAAAAAATACAACGATATCGGTTTTAAAATTAATAAAGCTGATGCCGTGGTTTCCATTATTGTCAATTTCAGCGGAATGGTTCCTGAATGGGAAGAAATTGCTGCCGTTTCTATGGCAGTTCAGAATATGTATCTGACGTGTACAGCTAATAATATTGGTTGTTATTGGAGTTCTCCGAAAATTGTAGATCATCTGAAAGATTCTCTTACGATTGAGGAAAATCAAAAATGTTTGGGCCTTTTCTATATGGGGAATTTGGATTAACATCCCTGATTGAACGGTATGTTTAGCTCTTTTTCTTTACAAAAGTGAAAAAGCGAGCAACAAGAGCAAGTCTCCGACTCCTGTAAAAAATAATTGAATTTATAAAACTTTTTACTTGGGATCTTTTTACTTCAAACTTTTTTATTATCTTTGCACTCTTAAATATTTAACTGGGACGAGTTCCCATAAAATTCAAACATTATGTCAGTAAAAATCAGATTACAAAGACACGGATCAAAAGGGAGACCTTTCTTCCACATCGTGGTTGCAGATTCTAGATCAAGAAGAGATGGTAGATTCATCGAAAAACTAGGAACTTACAACCCAATTACTAACCCTGCAACTATCGATTTGAACGTTGATTCTGCTGTGAAGTGGTTAAACAACGGTGCTCAACCTACTGATACTGCAAGAGCTATCCTTTCTTACAAAGGTGCACTTTACAAAAAACACTTACAAGGTGGTGTTGCTAAAGGAGCTTTTGATGAGGCTGAAGCTGAAAAAAGATTCAATGCTTGGGTAGAAGCTAAAGATTCAAAAGTACAAGGTAAAGTAGAAGGTTTGGCAACTGCTAAATCTGATGCTAAGAAAGCTGCTTTAGATGCTGAAGCAAAAGTAAATGAAGCTAGAGTTGCTGCTGCTGCACAAGCTGAAGCTGATGCGAAGGCTGCTGAAGAAGCTGCTAATGCACCTGCTGAAGAAGTTGTTGCTACAGAAGAAGGAGAAGCTCCTGCTGCTGAATCTACAGAAGAAAACACTGAAGCTTAAGAAAACTCCTGTATGCGTAAAGAAGATTGCTATTTATTAGGAAAAATCACACGCAGACACGGACTTGCGGGAAATGTTATCCTTAAATTGGATACAGACCAACCCGAGCTTTACAATAAACTGGAATCAATATTCGTTGAAATCAACGGATTATTGGTTCCTTTTTTTATTGCAAAATCATCATGGAGCAAACTGGATGCTCTGAATATTGCTTTCAAAAACTCTACAGAAGCTTTGGTAGACCAATCTTTAGGTAAAAATGTATATTTACCACTGGCTTCATTACCCAAACTTTCAGGAAAGCAATTCTACTACCACGAAATCATCGGGTTTGAAATTTTTGATGAAAATGATAATCATTGCGGAGTGATTAGATCTGTAAATGATCAGACTGCGCAGGTATATTTTATCACAAATCTTGATGGAAAAGAAGTGGTGATTCCTACAATCAAAGACTGGATTCTTGAAGTAAACAGAGAGGAAAGATTCATCAAAATGACTCTTCCTGAAGGTCTTATTGACGTTTTTCTAGTTCCGTCTAAGAAAGACGAATAAAAGTAATTGCCAATAAGGTATTTTATTTTTCCTTAATTTATTCCCTAAGCTTTAAAAGGTTAGTTTCTTTTTTAAATTTTCAATCTGTTCATACATCTTATTGAAAAATATTTTTCTGTCCCGATTTCCGGAAGTACCTAAAGATTTTGAATTTTTAATCTGATGTTCAAAGTAATTTTTTGTTTCACCGCAGGTTTTAGTATCATTGATTAGGATATATCCGAACATGTTTGTCGGTAAAGCAAAAAGTGACTGTTGAGGATGATGGAAGAAAATGTCATTAGAAAGATGCATTAGTTCATTCTCATATAAATGAAATTTCGGATTGTTTTCTGTTTTTTTCTCTATAAACTCTATCAAATCATTCAGCTCCTGAAGAATGATTTGTGCTTCCTTTTTTTTCAAAAGTCTGGTTTCATAATAGAATAACACCTGTTGCAAAATACTGGAAACCGTCATATCATTCCATAATTCCACCACATTCTGTTCTTCGTATTTTTTTCTTAATTCCTGGGTGTCGGCTTCAAAATGAGGAGGTGAAAATTCCAAAAAAGGAACAAAAACCTGTTTTGCATTCAGCAAATTCATCCAGACATATATTTTGAAACGCGAAAGTAAGGTATCTGAAAGTGTATAGAAAAACGGAATATCCTTCGCAGAATAATAAATAGTCATCTCATCAGAAAGCGGCAGGTTTTCAAAAACGCTGAGATTATTTTGAAAAAAGGATTGTAAATCTTCCGTTTTGGTAACTGCAGAGGTTTTCTGTGCCAGAATCTGATGATCGGAAGTAAGAAACTGATCTAAAGATATCTGATAGTATTTTGCCAGTTCCAATGCTTCTTCAAAACTGAATTTTGCTTTCAGTGAAGTTCTTCTATGGGCAGCATCATAGCTTATATTCAGAATATTGGCAATTTCATCGTTCAATGATTTGTCACCAATTCTTCTGCGAATTTCCCTGAGTAAACGTTCCTGAAACATGGTTTTTGTGATTTTCACAAATGTACTTATTTATTTTAATTTTTTTCCGCATTCGAATTTGTGTTTTTCGCAGATAATTTTGAATTATCAATTTTAAATAATGAATCATGAGAAAAATCTTTTTTTATCTATCCTTCATTTTGATAATGACCGGTTGTGCAGGTTTTAAAAATGTTGAAAACTATAATACGCACTTAAATAAAAATAATTTAAACAGTATAAATGGTGATTATGATAATTATCCTGTTGATGGTAAATTAGGTTATATTGACGGTCTTGTTGATGTTTTTGACAGGAATACTAATATGTTCATTTTTAAAAATAAATATGACACAAGAGCTGTAAATCTAAAACTGAAAATTATTAATGAAAAAAAATTAAACGTAAAAATTTATCAAAAAGATAAAGTGTTATTTGATAAAGATTTGAGAGTAAAGCTAAAAGATGATGGTTTTCTGTATTTAAAACAAAAAAGGTTTATGTTAGAAGGAATTCCATTGGTTTTAGGTGGTTGGAATTTTCAAAAATCTTGTCTTACGGTCGACGAAAATAATCATCTTCAAATTCAAACGAATTATTTTTTCTGCAATGGAGTCTTTATATTCATAAGCGACTGGAAAACATTTCACTACAATTTAACATTTGAAAAACTGGCATCATGAAAATTTTACCATATCTATTAATTGCGATAAGATTTATTCTAGCTCCGATTATCCTTTTATTAGCCTATTTCAAAGGTGAAGAATCCAGGTTTTTAATTCTAACTTTAATGTATTTCGGATTGTTAACCGATATTTTCGACGGAATTATTGCCCGGAAAGTTGAAGTTTCTTCCGAGAAATTAAGACGATTAGATAGTCAGACCGATCTGGTTTTCTGGCTTTCGTTGGGATTTGCAGCTTACTTTTTAAATCCTGAACTGATAAAGAGTGAATGGAGAGGAATTCTTTTAATCTTTGTAATGGAAGCTTTATGCTATATTATAAGTATCTGGAAATTTGGAAAAGAAACCTGTACTCATGCCTTTTTATCAAAAATGTGGGGATTGAGCTTGTTGATTGCTTTTACCTATTTGATAGGATTCCAACAGGCAGGGTGGGCTTTTTATCTTACGGTAGGATTGGGGTTTGTTTCGCATATTGATGTTATTCTGATTATTTTACTTCTTCCAAAATGGCAATATGATGTTCCGAGTTCTTATCATGCGTGGGAAATCAGAAATGGGAAACAGCGAAAAAAATCCGTTTTCTTTAATTAGTTCATATTTAAAGCATAGTTTTTAGTTAAATAATTGATAAATCACTTTTTAATTAAGATGGCGTAATCATCAAATTGCGCTGTTTTTTTGTAACTTTGCAGACATTAATTTTTATACGAAAATTTTAATCAACAAATGAAAAAGCAGACAATTAAGGAAATCCTACAGGATTACAAGAAAGTATTACATCACGACATTACGGTTTACGGTTGGGTAAGAACGTTCCGTGCTAATCGCTTCATTGCGCTTAATGATGGTTCTACGATTAATAATTTGCAAATAGTTGTTGATTTCGAAAATTTCGACGAAGAGATTATTAGTAAAATCAGTACCGCTGCTTCTTTGAAAGTGGTAGGTGAGGTTGTAGAAAGCCAGGGAGCCGGGCAAACTGTGGAAATTATCGCTAAAAAGATTATTATTTTAGGAGATAACTTTACTGAAGAAAGAGATAAAACGATTCTTCAGCCTAAAAAACACTCATTGGAAAAATTGAGAGATCAGGCTCATTTAAGATTTAGAACGAACTTATTCGGAGCGGTTTTCAGAGTGCGTCATGCGGTGAGTTTTGCAGTACACTCATTCTTTAACCAAAACCAGTTCTTTTATATCAACACTCCTGTAATCACGGGAGCGGATGCAGAGGGAGCGGGAGAAATGTTTGGAGTAACGAACTTTGATTTAAACAATATTCCAAGAGATGAGCAGGGAGATATCGATTTCTCTCAGGATTTCTTTGGAAGAAAAACAAACTTAACGGTTTCAGGACAGCTTGAAGGAGAAACTGCAGCAATGGGATTGGGAAGAATTTATACGTTCGGACCGACTTTCCGTGCAGAAAACTCAAATACAACCCGCCACTTGGCGGAATTCTGGATGATCGAGCCGGAAGTTGCTTTCAACAACCTTGAAGATAACATCGACCTTGCGGAAGATTTCTTGAAATATGTGATTCAATATGTATTGGATAACTGTAAAGATGATTTGGAGTTCTTAGATAAGCGTTTTGCAGAAGAACAAGAAGGAAAAGCAGAAAAAGACAGAGCAAAAGAAGGATTGATCGAAAAACTTGAAAATGTTGTTGCTAAACGTTTCAAGAGAGTTTCTTATACAGAAGCGATTGAGATCTTGATGAACTCTAAAGAAAATAAAAAAGGAAAATTCGTATATCCTGTTGAAAGCTGGGGAACTGATCTTCAGTCTGAGCACGAAAGATATTTGGTTGAAAAACATTTCGAAAGTCCGGTAGTTCTATTTGATTATCCGAAAGAAATCAAGGCGTTCTATATGAAGCTGAATGATGATAACAAAACGGTTGCGGCAATGGATGTTCTTTTCCCTGGAATCGGAGAGATTATCGGAGGTTCTGAAAGAGAAGCGAGATTGGATGTTCTGAAACAGAAAATGGCAGAGATGCACGTAGATGAACACGAACTTTGGTGGTATTTAGACACCAGAAAATTCGGTTCTGTGCCACATGCAGGATTTGGATTAGGGTTAGAAAGATTAGTGCTTTTCGTAACAGGAATGACCAACATCAGAGATGTGATTCCTTTCCCAAGGACACCGAAAAATGCAGAATTTTAAAAATAAAAAAAGCCTTAAAAATTAATTTAAGGCTTTTTTGTTTATTTAAAATAGTTTATTATAAAAAGCTATAATGCAAAAATCATGCTAAAAATTATTATTCTACAAATAAATTTATTAAATTCGTAGAATATGTTATGTTAAAACACAAAGACAAGTATGCTTAAACAACACTTACAACTCAAATTAGGACAGAAGCTGGCGCCTCAGCAAATCCAGTTGATGAAGCTGATTCAGCTTCACACATTGGAATTTGAAGAGGAATTGGAAAGAGAGTTAGAGGAAAACCCTGCGTTGGAAATAGCAAAGGAAGACTCTAAAGAAGATGAGTATTCTTCTCTGGAAGATTCTTACGAGAATGAGGGAACGGAAAGCATTGAAACAGATTTTGATGTGAATGAATATCTGTATGATGATGAGCCTAGCTATAAAACGGCATCCAGTAACTATTCTCCCGATGATGAAGAATTTGATAATGAAAGTCTTCTGACGGAAGGTCAGTCTTTATATGATTATTTAATGGAACAGATTCATCTTGTGAATATTACAGATGAAGATGTGAAAATTGCAGAATATGTCATTGGAAATCTGGATACAGATGGTTATTTAAGAAGAGAGATCAAATCAATTGTAGACGATTTAGCCTTTTCTCAAGGTATTTACACGACAAAAGAAAAAGTAGAGGATATTCTTGAGAATTATATCCAGAAGCTTGATCCTTCAGGTGTGGGAGCAAGAAGCTTACAGGAATGCCTTCTTTTGCAGATTGAAAAGAAAGTAAGCTCTGATAAAGCGGTTTCTTTGGCTGCCAATATTTTGAGACATCAATTCGATGCACTTACAAATAAGCATTATAATAAGATCATTCAGAAGTATGATATTGAAGAAGAGGATCTGAAAGATGCGTTGGATGAAATCTCAAAACTATCTCCAAAAGTAGGAGGTAACTTTGATACTCAGACCATTACAATTAATCAGGAAATCATTCCGGATTTTGTAATTCAGGTGAAAGACGGTCAGGTAGTTCCGATGCTGAACAGTAAGAATGCACCTACTTTAAGGGTTTCTGAAGAATATAAAGACATTTTAACGACCTATTCTCACGATAAAAATTCTTCTGAGCACAAACAGGCAGCTTTATTTATTAAACAAAAATTAGATGCGGCAAAATGGTATATTGATGCGATTAATCAGCGTCAGAATACCTTATTGCAGACTATAACCGCAATTGTGAAATTCCAGAAAGATTATTTCATTACAGGTGATGAGAAATCATTAAGACCAATGATTTTAAAGGATATTGCAGATATTACAGGCTTTGATATTTCTACAATTTCCAGAGTCGTGAAAAGTAAATATGCAGACACACCCAACGGAATAGTTTATCTTAAGGATTTATTTTCTGATAGTTTAACAAATGATGACGGTGAAGAGGTTTCTACTAAAGAAATCAAAACTCATCTTCAGGAAGTTATTGATAAGGAAAATAAGAGAAAGCCATTGACGGATGATGCTTTGGTGGTTATTCTAAAAGAACAAGGCTATAATATTGCAAGAAGAACGATCGCAAAATATCGTGAACAGCTAAATATTCCTGTAGCGAGATTAAGAAAAGAACTTTAGAAAATAACAAAAAAGCATTTCAATTTGAAATGCTTTTTTATTTAGGAATTATTCCTTTATATTTTCCAGACCAAGCTCTTTCACAGAAACTTCTCTCATTTCTACTTTTCTTATTTTTCCTGAGATAGTCATTGGGAATTCTTCTACAAACTTCCAGTATTTGGGTACTTTATAATGGGCAATTCTTCCCTTACAATAGTTTAAAAGCTCATCTTCGGTTACATTAAACCCTTTTCTCACTTTTACCCAGGCCATGACTTCTTCCCCGAATTTTTCACTCGGAACGCCGATGATCTGAACATCTAAAATATTAGGATAAGTATATAAAAAGTCTTCAATTTCTTTTGGAGAAATATTTTCTCCGCCACGAATAATCAAATCTTTAATTCTTCCGGAAATCGTAATGTAGCCCTCTTCATCCATTACGGCCATATCTCCGGTATGCATCCATCGTCCGTCATCGATAACTTTTTTTGTGTTTTCAGGATCGTTCCAGTATTTCAGCATAACAGAATATCCTCTTGTACACAGTTCGCCATGTTCACCACGTTTAAGAGTTTTCCCGTTTTCGTCAATGATTTTTATTTCTAAATGATTCTGAACGGTTCCTACTGTATTTACCTGTTTTTCAAAAGGAGTTCCGATTAAAGTCTGGGTAGAAACTGGAGAGGTTTCCGTCATTCCGTAGCAAATACTCATTTCTTTAATATTCATAAGGCTTTCCACTTTTTTCATGATTTCAGGCGGACAAACAGAACCGGCCATCACTCCAGTTCTAAGACTCGAAAAATCAAAAGTATCAAAATCTTTTACCGCTAATTCGGCAATAAACATAGTGGGAACTCCGTACAAAGAAGTGCATTTTTCATCTGACACTACTTTTAGAGTAATATCTGGATCAAAGCTGTCGTTTGGAATCACCATACATGCACCGTGAGAGGTACAGCACATATTTCCGATTACCATTCCAAAGCAATGATAAAAAGGAACCGGAATACATACCCTGTCTTTTTCTGTATATTTTAATCGTACTCCGATAAAATATCCATTATTTAAGATATTATGATGGGAAAGTGTAACGCCTTTAGGAAAACCTGTAGTTCCTGAGGTATATTGAATGTTTACCGGATCATCAAACTGTACGTGTTCTTCATAGCTATGCAAAATATCGTCGGAAATTTCCTGTCCATTATTTAAAAAGTCTTCCCAATTGTTATCAAAGAAAATTTCTGATTTTAAAGTGGGGCAGAATTCTCTTGCATCCGTAATCATTGCTTTATAATCACTTGATTTAAAAGCTAAAGAAGAGAAAATATGTGACATTTCAGACTGATTGATGACAAAGATCAGTTCGCTGGTTCTGTAGGCAGGATTGATATTCACCAGTATAGCACCGATTCTTGCTGTCGCATACTGTAAAAGCACCCATTCGTAGCGGTTGGTAGACCATATTCCTATCCTGTCACCGGCTTTTGCTCCGAGAAATAGAAGAGCTTTTGCAACGGCAGTAGTTTGGTTGTAAAATTCCTGATAAGTGGCACGATAGTTTTGATGAACACAAATTAAAGCTTCTTGGTGAGGAAATTTTTCTACAGTATTTTTTAAATTAGCTCCAATAGTTTGTCCCAATAATGGAATGTCAGAAGCTCCATGAACGTAAGATAAAGGCATAGATTAAGATTTGATAAAATAAAATTAACAATTATATCTTTATCTTCGAACGGATAGGTGAATTAAATTTCCTGAGAATCTATATCTTTCAGCTGTTTTAGATTTCTGTCCAGTTTTCTGATGATGATTCCGTAAACAAGCTTGTAATATAGCCAGATAAGCAATACACATAATACTGTACTCACTATAATTATGGCAATTACGATCATAAGATCTGAGCCTTTAGGTTCTATGTTTTGGGAATTCAATGCATAAAAAATAAATGCTGTGAATGTCATAATAAAGACAAGTAGTATGGCAATACTTATTAAAATGAAGGCATTTACTGTTTTCTTGAATTGAATAATACGGGTGATAAAACCTTTTAGGTTTTCTTCAATTTTTATCTTGTGATAGTTTTGATAGAATTTAAAAACAAAATAAGCTGTAACCAATAAGCTTAAAATCTTTATGGCAAAATAAATGGTATCAAAATTGGCGATAATTTCCGGAGTTTTTTGTGCTCCTAATCTTTCCAAAAGTTTTAAAAAACTGTTAGATTCATCACCTTTTATGATATAAAATAACCCTATGCCGGAAAAGAATAATAATTCTACAACGCTGATCCAAAAAATATATTTAACGTAATTACGTGATTTTTTATTCAGCATCTGAAGAATTTCAGTGTTGTCATATTTTTCCTGAACAGGCTGTTCTTGCCATGTTTTCTTAAAGCTGTCTAAATCAAATTCAGGCATGTTTTTCCATCTTTTCTTTAAGGGTTTTCTTTAATCTGTTCATTTTCACACGCGCATTGACTTCGGTGATCCCGAGGTTTTCTGCAATATCCTTATAAGGCAAATCATCCAGGTACATCATAACGATGGCTCTCTCTACATTAGGAAGGGTTTTAATCACAGTATATAAAAGAGAAATCTGCTGCTGTTTTTCATCATCATCCTCTACAAAATCTTTATGATTAAGATCCAGTTCGTTCGTAAGCGGGCTTTTGCTTTTTTTTCTGAAAAGAGTAATCGCGGTATTTAAAGCTACACGATACATCCAGGTAGAAATTTTAGAATTTCCTTTAAAGGAACCATAGCTTCTCCAAAGCTGTAAGACTATTTCCTGGAAAAGGTCTTCCTCATCCTCAAGAGAATTCGTATAAAGACGCGAAACTTTGATAATCAATCCCTGATTATCTTTAATGAGTTGTGCAAATTCTTTTTCTTTTGAATCCAATGAGGATGTGTAATTTAGTTGCACGAATATAAAGACAAAATATCAATCTAACAATTTAATACTTTAACAATGTGAGAATTCTCAAATGAATATCATTTTTCATTGTTATACCTGTACATTGCTAAATTGTTACATTAAATTGTATCTTTGCAGCCACGAGAAAATCGGCTTGTTGATTCTTGCTCAGGCAGGGGTAGGAAAGTCCGGACACCATAGAGCAGCAAAGCGGATAACATCCGTCACCCGTGAGGGTAGGACAAGTGCAACAGAAAGGATGTACAGTTCGGCTGTAGTGAAATCAGGTAAACTCTTTGCGGTGCAATGATAAGTATATCGGTTCTTTTCAGTAATGAAAATAGGAGTTGCTCGCTCTGAAAGCCGAGGGGTAATCAGCTCAAGTTTTGCAGCAATGTACGACGTAGATAAATAACAGGCACTTCTTTTAGAAGAACAAAATCCGGCTTATAGATTTTCTCGTGATTTTTGATAAAAATTTAAATTGCATAAGAATAGAAAAGCGGAGAGACTATCTCCGCTCTTTCTGTTATCTAAGGTCTTTAATTATCCTATAACTAAGTAAATATAAGAACCTGAATACACCCATTGTACATAAATGCCGGTATTTGCTCCAAATTGATCTGTATTTACAACAAAACTTGCATTGGCAGCAATTGCCGGATTTCCGATTTCGAAATCATCAACAGGATCCCCTGTTATAGGATCAACCAAACTGAAAAGAAAGCCTGCCCATTCATTCAATGTTACCATTGAACTTACGGCTGGAGAATTATAAGGCTGAGGCCCATTAAATGCAGGATTGGGGTTATTTACCACATTCCAGCCTGGAATTGGGAAAATTACCGGTGGATCTCCTGTTTTATCAAAATTATTATAATCTGCATGTTGTCCTGCAGGAACGGTGTATGAGGTATAAGGAGGGTTTGGAAATGCAAACATAAAAGGTCCGCCAGGAGTTGTACGGCTTGCTGTGATGAGTCTGCCTACAGCATCAAGTCCGGTATTATTAATAATAACTAAAGTGTGGCTTTGAGAAAATGCGAAAATCCCTAAGAATAAAAGTATTAATAGTGCTATTTTTTTCATGGTGAATACAATTTGATTGGATTAAATAGTAAATGAATTAGTTTTCAAGTTTCAGGTTTCTATTGATCTGCCTGCTTTTTTCAAAATAAATCTTATTGGCCCAATCAATTATTTTTGTTTTATCACCTCCGGTTTGACGCATCATTTCTTTTTCTGAAATACCTGTAGAAAGAATTAAATCCTTTGAAGCGGGAATTAAAAGTTCTTTTCTTGAATCGCTCATTTCTAAAGAATGTTGTTTTCTTTCCTCTGCTGTAGGTCTGTTTTTAGGTTCGTTTAAACTTCTCAAAGCTTTGTTGAAGTTTGTCATTTCTGTGGTTTTCATACTTTCCACATTGTCAATGGCAGCTCTTTCATTACTGCAAGATGTTAAGCCTAATATTGCAAAGGCTGATAGCAATAAATGTTTTTTCATGTTTAAAGTTTAATGATTTAGTTTTATAAATATAAATAAAAAAAATACACCAAGGTGAAATTATTCACTTTTAGGTGTATTTTATTAATCGAGAAACTATTGTAATCAGCTGTTGGGAGAGCTTTTAATGTTTATTCATTTTCCAACTGCTTTTTTGCATCTTTCAGTTCCTGTTTGTCTTTTTCTGAAAGTTGAGGGTATTTTAAATTCATTTTTTCCATAGTATTAATAATGATTTGGATAGCAGCAACCCTTGCAAACCATTTATCATCTGCCGGTAAAACATACCATGGTGCATAATCCTTTGAAGTCTCGTTGATAGCCTCTTCATAACATTTCATATATTGATCAAATAGAGCGCGTTCTGGAAGATCCCCCATAGAAAATTTCCAGTTGTTTTCCTGTTCGTTGATTCTGTCCAGGAATCTTTTCTTCTGCTCATCTTTGGAAACATTTAAAAATATTTTGATAATCTTCGTTCCATTTTGCGAAAGATGTTTCTCAAAATTCCTTATACTTTCATAGCGGTTTTTCCAAAATTTCTTATCAAAATCTTTGACGGATTTCCATGTTTTTTCACTCAAATTGTACTCAGGATGTACCTTACATACCAATACACTTTCGTAATGGGAGCGGTTGAAAATACCAATCATGCCTTTTTGTGGTAATGCCAGATACTGTCTCCATAAAAAATCGTGGGAATACTCTTTCGAGCTTGGGGTTTTAAAACTTGTCACATTACAGCCTTGCGGGTTTACTCCTCCGAAAACATGTTCTACTAAGCTGTCTTTCCCTGCAGCATCCATTGCCTGCAAAATAATAAGAAGAGATTGGCTTCCATCTGAGTATAATTTTTCCTGCAATTCGCGAAGTTTTTCCTTTTCCTGAATCAGGAGTACCCCTCCTTCTTCTTTGGTAAGCTTTCCTTTATATCGGGTTGAAGCTTTTTTGATAGAAAAACTTCCTTTAATGAGAAAATTGTCTGAAAAGTCTTTATCCATATATGGTATGTGTTATTAATAGGTTTAAATTTTATAGTAAGTAAGCGTAGTATAAATGTAATAAAAAAACCGCCTCAATTGAGACGGTTTTTTATTTTTTTGAGTAGAGATTTACTTTACGGCTGCAGCTTTTTTAGCTTCTCTGGCTGCTACCTTAGCTGCTTTTTTTTCAGCTTTTGCTTTTGCCTTTACCTCTTCAGGAGTCAATGGTTTTGGCTCTGGAGCATTAGGATCTACGTTTCCTTTAATATAGATTACGCTTCTGCTGTTTACTGGGTCATTAGAAAATACTTCAATCATTTTGTTGAAAGCGCCAGGATTAGCAGTATTGTATCCAACTTTAATTTTTGCAGATTTTCCAGGAAGAATAGGATCTGTGCTGAATTCAGGAGTTGTACATCCACAAGATGGTTTCACGTTTGAAATAATCAAAGGCTTATCTCCTGTATTCGTTACATTAAAAAATCTTGTTCCATCAGCTCCCGGTTTAATAGCACCATAGTCGAATGTTGTCGTGTCAAAAGTGATGCTTTGTGCAGATGCAACAGCAAATGTCCCGAATAATGCAATTCCTGCAATTAATTTTTTCATATTCTTGAATGTTAATACGTTTGTTTAGATAAATATTAAGAAACAAAGTTAAAAATTATTTTAATTCATACTTAAAATTTTTTTTCTTTAGACTATTTTTGCAAATTGTAAATTAAAGTAATAGAATTTATGCAGATTTCAGAAAAGTACAATCCACAGGAAACAGAACAAAAGTGGTACAATTACTGGTTGGAAAACAAATACTTCCATTCAGAGCCGAATGATAAGCCGCCTTATACTGTTGTAATTCCTCCGCCAAACGTTACGGGGATCTTACACATGGGGCATATGCTGAATAATACCATTCAGGATGTTCTGGTCCGTCGTGCAAGAATGCAGGGCTTCAATGCTTGTTGGGTTCCGGGAACAGATCACGCTTCAATCGCTACGGAAGCTAAAGTTGTTGCTAAACTGAAATCAGAAGGAGTCAGTAAGTCTGATATTACCCGCGAAGAATTCTTAAAACATGCTTGGGACTGGACGGATAAGTACGGAGGAACGATCCTTGAACAGCTGAAAAAACTAGGTTGCTCTTGCGACTGGGACAGAACACGTTTCACAATGGAGCCTAAACTTTCTCAACAGGTTATCAAATCTTTTGTTGATCTTTATAATAAAGGATTAATTTACAGAGGATACAGAATGGTAAACTGGGATCCGGAAGCGAAAACCAATATTTCTGATGAAGAAGTAATCTTTAAAGAGCAAAACGGGAAATTATATTTCCTTAAATATAAAATCGAAGGTTCAGAAGAATTTCTTTCGGTAGCTACAACGCGTCCCGAAACTATTTTTGGGGATACTGCGGTTTGTATCAATCCTAATGATGAGAGATATGCTCATTTAAAAGGTAAAAAAGTAATCGTACCAATTGTTGACAGAGTAATTCCAATCATCGAAGACGAATATGTTGATATCGAATTCGGAACAGGAGCGTTGAAAATTACGCCGGCTCACGATATTAATGACTACGAAATCGGACAAAAACACAATCTTCAAATGATTGATGCTTTGGACGATGACGGAAATCTTAACGATTACGGATTGCATTATGCTGGTAAAAACAGATTTGAGGTAAGAAAGCAGATTGCGAAGGAATTAGAAGAAAAAGATCTTTTGTTAAAAGCAGAAGATTATGTAAATAAAGTAGGAACTTCAGAAAGAACAGGTGCGGTGATCGAGCCTAAAGTTTCTGTTCAGTGGTTCTTGAAAATGTCTGAAATTGCAAAACCCGCTTTGGATGTTGTAATGGATGATGAGGTTAAATTTTATCCTGAGAAGTTTAAAAATACCTACAAACACTGGATGGAAAACATCCGTGACTGGAATATTTCCCGTCAGCTTTGGTGGGGACAGCAAATTCCTGCCTATTATTATGGAGATGGAGAAAATGATTTCGTAGTTGCAGAAAATATCGAAGATGCTTTAATTTTAGCTAAAGAAAAAACTGGAAACTCGAATCTTGAAACTTCGAATCTAAAACAAGACGAAGATGCTCTTGATACTTGGTTCTCATCATGGTTATGGCCAATGTCCGTGTTTGACGGATTGCTTGATCCTGAAAATAAAGACATCAATTATTATTATCCGACTTCAGACTTGGTAACAGGTCCGGATATTATCTTCTTCTGGGTAGCAAGAATGATTATGGCAGGATTGGAATACAGAAAAGAAGTTCCGTTCAAAAATGTTTATTTCACAGGAATTGTAAGAGATAAGCAGAGAAGAAAGATGTCAAAATCTCTGGGAAATTCACCGGATCCGTTGGAATTGATGGATAAATATGGTGCAGATGGAGTTCGTGTAGGGATTTTATTAAGTTCTGCGGCAGGAAATGATCTTCTGTTTGATGAGGATTTGATGCTTCAGGGAAGAAATTTCATGACGAAAATCTGGAGTGCTTTCCGTTTGATCAACATGTGGAATCATGAAGACAAACCGGCAAACTCAACAGAAACTGAGACGATTGAATGGTTTGAAAATAAATTGAATAAAACGATTGTTGAAATTAACGATCAGTTTGAAAAATTCAGAATTTCTGATGCTTTACATTTGATTTATAAATTAATTTGGGATGATTTCTGTGGTTCTTACCTTGAAGCGATTAAACCCAATTATGGGGAAGGTATTTCTAAAGAAGTTTATAACAAAACAGTTCAGCTTTTTGAAGAACTGATGAAATTAGTTCATCCATTTATGCCTTTCCAGTCAGAAGAAATCTGGCAGATCATTTCTGAAAGAAAAGCTGATGAAGCTTTGGTTATTGCTCAGCAGAAAAAAGCAGAAGCATTTAATGAAGATATCATTAAAAACTTTGAAATCGCTTCAGAAGTGATTTCAGGAGTTAGAAATTACCGTCAGACAAAAGGGATTTCACCAAGAGAAGCAGCCGAAATTTATACAAATGCTTCAGAATTTGCGAACGAATCTGTAATTAAAAAACTAGCAAACGTTTCTGAAATTCATTTTGGTACGAAAACTGATAAACCTAGTTTTACATTCCTGGTTGGAGCAACAGAAGTTTCAATTCCTTTAAGTGAAAACTTAGATTTAGGAGAAGAAAAAATCAAGACCGAAGAAGAATTGAAATATTTAAAAGGTTTCTTGATCTCTGTAGATAAAAAACTTTCAAACGAAAAGTTTGTTGCCAATGCAAAACCGGAAGTTGTAGAAGTGGAGCGTAAAAAACAAAAAGATGCTATCGACAAGATTGCAATCTTGGAAGAGAAGCTGAAAAGTTTATAATTTAAAGGGTTAGGTTAAGGTTGAGTCTCAAGCTTAGCCTAAACCTTAATCTTAGCCTAAAAAATAAAATGACACACCTAGAAAATATACAAAAATTATTCTCCAAAAACTTCGTGGAAAGTCCATTATTGGAAAGCTTTGAAGTGGGAAAAATCTATCTTTCCAGTGGAAAGCTGGTGTCTTGTGATCCGTTGATCACCAATGATATGCAACCTTTCACAGCGGAATTTCCAAAAGGAGATTTTTCTGTTTTATTACACAAAGAAAGAGAAAGCAATTGTGTGGCTTATGCTGAAATTGTTTTCAGTAATTCAGAGATTGCTGAATGGAAAATGGCTACTACAACTGGTCAGAATATAAAAGATTTGGCAGAAGGGGAAGTCTATGGATACCCTGTGGAAAGCGGAATGGGCTGTTTTATGGATGTTGATACCCAAAATAGTCTTAATGAATTGGAGCAAAGATTATATAAAAGCAAAGGAGTAGATTTCATGGGGATTTATGAAGAATTTTTCCATGAGTATTTCTTTGATGAAAATGGAGCAATCGATCAATATGCTTTCTTAAAACCCTCAGAAGAACATCCGGGAACTATTTTTGCTTTTGAAACAGGGTATGGAGAGGGATTTTACGCAAGCTACATAGGATACAATAAAAACAATGAACCTGTAAAAATTGTAACTGAGTTTATAGAAGTGCTTGTGAGCTAATAAGTTTAATAACTATTTATTGCATACTGAAATAAAGTTTTCAGATAAAATATTTTAAAATAAAAAGTCCATTTTTGAAGTGGACTTTTTATTGTTTTATGGAAAAAATTATTCTTAAAACTGAAGACAATGTAGATTTGGCAATTCATCTTTTTATGCCTGAAGAAACTAATCATAAAGTATTGTTGATTAATTCTGCGACAGGGGTAAAACAGCAGATCTACTTTTCATTTGCCCATTTTTTTGAAGAACAGGGATTTACTGTGATTACCTATGATTATGCAGGAATTGGTCTTTCAAAGCCTTTAAAAATGAAAAATTTTAAAGCTTCTATGAGGACTTGGGGAACAAAGGATTTTAAATCGCTTACCAATTATTTACAGGAGAACTTCCCAACCTATAAAAAATATTGTTTGGGACATTCTGTGGGAGCATTGATCTTAGGAATGAATCAGGATGCTGAAATATTTGATGAGTTGATCTTTGTAGGCACTCAAAATGCTTTTGTAGGAAATTTAAAATGGGGGACAAAGGTAGAAGCCTTTTTAGGATTTGGAGTCGCACAACCTCTCTTTACGGAGCTTTTAGGATATTTTCCGGCAAACTGGTTTGGTTTAGGAGAAAGTCTGCCAAAAAATTGCGCTTATGACTGGAGAACCTTAATTTTGAACAAGAAATCTACCAATGGGTTGCTGGATAAAATAGATGACTATTCTAAAAAATTAACTCAGAGAGTATTTGTTATCCGTGCAGAAGATGATGTATGGCTTACAGAAAAAGGCGTAAGAAGTTTATTGGAAGATACTTACCCGAATTTGAAGCCAACCTATAGAGTCGTAAAAGTTTCTGAGTCGGAAAAAGGAGAAATCGGGCATGTTAATTTTTTCAGAAGTTATAATAAAAAACTTTGGGAAATTATTTTAAAAGAATTGGTAAATGAATAATTTAATTGATAGCACAATAGAATTTGTAAAAGAAAAATTAGAAGGAGCAGAGGCGGGACATGACTGGTTTCATATCGAAAGGGTTTGGAAGCTTTCCAAAAAAATTGCCGAAAAAGAAGACTGTAATGTTGAGGTGGTAGAGCTTTCTGCATTGCTGCATGATATTGCAGATCCTAAATTTCATAACGGAGACGAAACATTAGCATTAAAAATTTCCCGTGAATTTTTAGAAAGTCAGAATGCTTCTGAAGATATTATCGAACAGGTTTTATTTGTGATTAAAAATATTTCATTTAAGAATAGGACAGAAGCTCCTGAAAATCTTCCAATCGAGCTTAAAATAGTTCAGGATGCCGACAGAATTGATGCAATCGGAGCAATCGGAATAGGGAGAACGTTCAATTTTGGTGGATTTAAAAATAATCCGATGTACGATCCGAATACTAAGCCAAGTCTGAATATGACAAAAGAAGAGTATAAAAAGTCTAACGGAACCACAATTAATCATTTTTATGAAAAGCTTCTTTTGCTGAAAGACCTGATGAATACCTCTGAAGGGAAAAAAATAGCGGAAGAAAGACACGATTTTATGCTGAAATTTCTTGATCAGTTTTATAAAGAATGGAATGTTGATTAGAAGATTTTCTTAATTGACTATCTTTGTAATATGGGGTATCTTCTTTTTATCATATTAATTACTTTGGTGATTTCACTTTTTTTATCAAAGGTGAAATTGGGTTGGGCAAAGATTTTCAGAGCTGTAATATTAGTTTTTTCCATTTCTCTTTTTACGTATTGGTTTATTAAAAAAAGTTCAATAGGTATAGTACAGAACGCTGTTGCTTTACAGCTGATTAACAAGCTTCCTCAACCCTTGGATTTTTATGTTCTGAATGTAAAAAACGGTAAGAATGATGACTTTGAAGTAATGCATCTGGGTAAAATTCGCCCTGAATATTACAGGGTCGAATATCTGAAAATGAATAATTCAGATGAATACTGGATTATTGGTTATTTAGGGAAGAAGAATGCAGTTTATTTTTCCCAGCATTCGGTTCCTAACAAAAATATTGATCAGATGATCGAAGTACAGAATTATATTAATCAAAGTGTAAAGCTGTCATCTATTGCCAAAAAAGAAATAGAAGCCTACAATGAAGGAAACACAAAACTCGGAGTTTTAATTACTTTAAATCTCTTGCTTTTATTTTTAAATCTCTCCTTATTTCTAAGAAACAAATAAATTAGATTATCCTGTTACGGATAATCTAAAATTTGCATTACGATTTCTTTTACATCTTCCGGACAACTTCTGATAATTCTGTCTTTATTATGTTTGTTAATCTGATTGGGAGTAACCCATTCAATTAATGGACTAGGTTCATTATTATTTTCTACTTTTTTTATAGTATAGTCATTGTAGAATGTATACTGTTCTGCCTGATGATCTCCTGTGAGGGTGATGGTACAAATTTCTTTTTCCATGATTTCATTTTGTTAATTATTCTACCATAGTGTGATTTAATCTGTCACAATATAGTGAATTTTATAAAATATTTTAAAATATTTTAAAGTGTTGATTTTTTGTGTTTTTTGATGGGTTTTTCTTGTCTTTAGGGAGTTATTTTTGGGTATTTGGTATTGATAATATTGTTTTGATGAATTTTTCTTTATATGTTAAAATAAGGTTTGCATACTTTCAGTGGCCGTTTGAGGTACTTTCAGCTCAGTTTTCCATTCTTCATTCATTTTTTTGATAAAATAAGCCGATAAAAGAGGAGAGGCTTTTTCAATATTTTGATGGACGAAGAAATAAAGATTCTGAAGTCCTTCTTTTTTCCATTCCGTAAGATGTTTCAGCCAGTCATCTAATCTTTCGTAATCGCTTTCTGCATTTGCTCCCACATATCTGATAAAAGCATTGGGAGTGGTAAGTCTCATGTGAAGCATATCTCTTCTTCCTGCGGTATCTACAATGATATTCGTGATATTATTTTTCTCAAAAAGATCACAGGTTTTATTAAGGATTTCTTCATCAGTAAACCAGTCTGTATTTCTTAGTTCTATTGCTAAAGGAACTTCTTTTGGCCAGTTGTTGACAAATTTTTCCAGTCTTTCATAGTCTTTGGGCTTGAAGTTATCATGAAGCTGAAGAAAAACCATTCCTAATTTCTCATCAAAATTTAAAACTGCTGAAGCAAACTGCGTAACCACATCATCAATATTTAATAATCTCCTGAAGTGAGAAACCGTATTGGTGATTTTCGGGAAAAACTTGAAATCTGGTGGTGTTTTTTCTTTCCAGGTTTCTACCTGCTCCGGAGTGGGCATTCCGTAGAAAGTAGCATTCAGTTCAATAGAATTGAATTGTGTAGAATAATAGGAAAGCTCGTCTTTTGTTCCTTTTGGATAAAATCCTTTCAGATCGGTTTTATTCCATTTAGCACATCCGATTGAGATGTTTTCCAGCCCCTTTTTATTTTGCTTTAAAATATCTTTCGTTCTGGGGTGGTCTTTGGGTAAAGTGAAATCTATTTTTGAAGGATCTTCTACTTGTCCGAATTTCATAAGAATATTTTTAGTCTATAGCTAATTTAAGAATTTAAGAGATTAATATTGCTGTTTATTGTCTTTAATACTTGTAAATTCCTTCTTTTTTTCTGTGAAAAATGTTTGCTAAAAGTAAATAATAAACAAAAAGTCATAGAGTTTTTATGGTTTTGCTTCCGGTTATATTTTAGATACGAATTAATATTACAATCAATTGTCACTTTCAAGTAAAAAAATGTCTTCCACTTTCTTAAAGTTTATTTTACTTTTCTAAAATATAAAAAGCCGCAGAAATTTTCTGCGGCTTCCCTAGTTTTTTTAATTGTTTATTACCTGCTATGCTTCACAAGCTGAGCAACTCACAAAGTTTACCATCAGCTCTTTAGAAACTGAAGAGCTTCTTTGATAGTATAATGTTTTAACACCTTTTTTCCATGCTTCAATGTAAAGATAGTTGACATCTTTTACAGGCATAGTAGAAGGGATTTGTAAGTTCAATGATTGAGCCTGATCAATATACTGCTGTCTTTGTGCAGCCTGAGAAATGATCTCCATTGGAGAAATTTCTTTAAATGTTTTAAATACTGCTTTTTCTTCTTCAGTCAGTTCTTTCAAATGCTGTACAGATCCGTGATTCAACATGATGGTTCTCCATGTTTCTTCATTATCAATACCTTTTTCTTCCAGTAATTTTGCTAAATATTTGTTCTTACGCATAAAGTTTCCTTTCGCAAGACCAGCTTTATAATAATTAGAAGCAAACGGCTCGATTCCAGGAGAAGTCTGTCCTAAAATTGCAGAACTTGAAGTAGTAGGAGCAATAGCCATGGTTGTGGTATTTCTCAATCCGTAACCTTTTAATAATTCTGGTTCTCCGTAGATGTTTGCCAATTCTCTTGACGCTATTTCCGCCTGTTCTTTAATATGTCTGAAAGCTCTCGCATTAAATTGAGTGGCCTCAAAACTTTCAAACGGGATCATGTTTTTCTGTAAATAAGAGTGGTAACCTAAAACTCCCAATCCAAGCGCTCTGTGACGCATTGCGAAGTTTCTTGCTCCCTGTAAATAATAGTTTCCTTCTGTTTTTTCGATAAATTCAGTTAAAACTGCATCTAAGAAATAAACAGCTAATTGTACTGCATTTGTATCTTTCCACTCATCATATAATTCTAAGTTCATAGAAGATAAACAACAGATGAAAGATTCTTCTCTTGTAGAAGGAAGCATGATTTCAGAACAAAGATTACTTGCATTTACAGGCATTCCCAAGTCTTTATAAACCTGCGGTTTATTTCTGTTGACGTTATCGGTAAAGAAAATATACGGAAGACCTTTTTGCTGGCGGCTTTCTAAAACTCTTGCCCAAACTTTACGTTTTTCCATATCACCGTCAATCATATCCTGCATCCAGTAATCAGGAACACAAACTCCCGTGAATAGGTTCTGAATCGGACTTCCGATGTCTTTAATAGATAAGAATTCTTCAATATCACCGTGGTCAATATCAAGATAAGCTGCAAAAGCACCTCTTCTTACTCCACCTTGTGAAACGACATCCATTGCCGTATCAAAAAGCTTCATGAAAGAAACAGCTCCCGAAGATTTTCCGTTATCTGTAACGGCAGTTCCTCTGTTACGAAGTTCTCCGAAATATCCTGAAGTTCCTCCTCCGATCTTTGTCTGCATGATCACTTCACCCATTTTGTGAGTGATGCCTTCAATGCTGTCCGGAATATGAACGTTGAAGCATGAAATAGGAAGACCTCTTTGCGTTCCCATGTTTGCCCAAACAGGAGATGAGAAACTGATCCAGCCCTTTGTAATCATTTCTTTGAATGCAGGCTGAAGTTCAGGTTTGTATAGTTTTTTGGCAGCAGCAGTGGTGATTCTTTCGATAGCACCATCTACCGTTTCTCCTTTTAAAAGATATCCTCTGTTAAGCATTTGCTCAGATTCTTCATTGAGCCACCATATATTGTTGCTTTGTTCCTCCATAGTTGTATATTTTCAAATTCCTGAGTGGTTTATGACTCAGGAATTTTGTTGTTATTGTATTGATTGTAAAATTTCTACTTGATGCGAACCGTTCAATCCGCTTTCATCTCTTAATCTTTGAAATTCTTTAAAAGACGGAACATTCAGAACCTCATGTTGTACCTCTTCATTACTATAATTTGAATAATGTAAAAATGTAACACCATCTTCTTTTACATACACTTTATATTCAAATGTTTTTTGATCTAAATCTTTGAAATCCTCCAAAAACTTCTGAATATTCGCTTTGTTTTCTGAAACGAATTCTGGTTGCACGGTGTAGGTTACGATTACATTAATCATGTTTTGTGTTTGATTTGATTGTTTTTTGTCATTCCGAGGAACGAGGAATCTTTTAAGGATGCTTCGGCTTCGCTCAGCATGACATTCCTACTACTAACTGCTTTGACGCTCGCTTCGCTCGATCTTTTCAATTCAAATTTAGAAAAGATCGTTCGCCGTAATACTCTTATCGTGTTTTGTATAATCTACCGGTCTTTTTGCAAAGAAATCATCCATAGAATTGGCAAATACTTCTTCTTCGAACCAAACCATTGGTCTGTATTGTTCAGGGGAAATATTGTATCTTGTTTTCATGTTGATCTTCTTTAAGCTGTCATCAACACGATATTTCATGAAGTTTAATAAATCTTCTTTTGAGAAAACGCTTAATTCTCCTAATTCGAAGATCCAGTCAAGGATTTCGCCTTCTAATTCTACCGATTGATCTACTAAAGTGTAAATATCTTCAATATCGGAATCAGTTAATAAATCAGGTTGCTCTTCACGGATTTTGTTGATCAAATAAATTCCTGAATTCGCGTGAATTTGTTCATCAACAGAAGTCCAGGCAATGATGTTAGAAACGTTTTTCATGTATCCTTTAAATCTTGTGAAAGAAAGGATGATCGCAAATTGAGAAAAAAGCGAAACGTTTTCAATCAAAATACTGAATAATAAAAGAGAAGAAACGTATTCTTTCGGCGTTGCGGAATTTGCGTGCTTCAGAACATTTGACAAAAAGTCAATTCTCTTTTTCACAGCAGGGATTTCTATTACGTTGGCAAATTCTTCATTATATCCCAACACTTCCAAAAGTCTTGAATAAGCTTCAGAATGGCGAAATTCGCATTCTGCAAAAGTGGCTCCCAATCCGTTGAACTCAGGTTTTGGAAGGTGATTGTACAGATTTCCCCAGAATGTCTTTACTGATACTTCAATCTGTGCGATGGCTAACAATGCATTTTTTACTGCATGTTTTTCGTGAGGTTCAAGCTGTGAATGAAAATCCTGAACATCTGCAGTAAAGTCCACTTCCGAATGCACCCAAAACGATTTATTGATCGCTTCTACAAATTGAAGAACCTCTGGATATTCAAATGGCTTATAACTTACTCTTTTATCAAAAATTCCCATATTAAAATAATGTCTTTAAAATTTTACAAAAACGATCCGTGTGAATAACATTCAAGAAATAAATAATGGATTGATTGTCAAATGGTTGTTTGGTAAACTTATCCACCTGGATTTCCTTTCATCTCTTGTGACCTGCGAAGCACAAAGTTAGAAAACAGCATTCTATTTTGAAAGGGGAAAAGCTTAAATGTTTGAATTTTAAAGGTAAAAGTTTTCCACATTTGTTAGGAACCTGCTCTACCATTGGTTTCGAGATACTTAGCATTTAAATTTAAATGTTTTGGGCTGCTTTCAATTAAACGGTTTATTGTAATTGTTTGATAATTAGTATTTTGTTTGTTAAACAATTAAATATTTTAATTAATTGTAATTCTTGTAACAAAATAAAAATAACTTCTACTTATAAGAAAACTAAATGAAATCACTTAATGTTAGTAATTCAAAATTTACATAAGTCATACGATACGGGTAAGAGTAAGTTGCACGTTCTCAAGGGAATCAATCTTAATATTGAAGAAGGGGAATTTGTTTCTATCATGGGAAGCTCCGGTTCAGGAAAATCTACTCTTCTTAATATCATCGGTATTTTGGATGAAAAAGATTCGGGAACTTATGAACTAGATGGTGTTCCTATCGAGCACCTGTCTGAAGTGAAGGCTGCGGAATACAGAAGTAAGTTTTTGGGATTTATTTTTCAATCTTTTAATTTGATCGGCTACAAAACTGCATTGGATAATGTGGCACTTCCTTTATATTATCAAAATGTACCGAGAAAAGAGAGAAATCAGAAAGCTATGGAATATTTGGAGAAAGTAGGTTTGGCTCAATGGGCGAATCACCTTCCGAATGAGCTTTCCGGAGGACAAAAACAAAGAGTTGCCATTGCGAGAGCTCTGATCACAAATCCAAAAGTCGTTTTGGCGGATGAACCCACTGGAGCTTTAGATTCTAAAACCACACACGATATTATGAAGCTTCTTCAGGATATTAACAATGAAGGAAAAACAATCATTGTTGTAACGCACGAACCGGATGTAGCTGCGCAAACGAAGAGAAATGTTATTCTGCGTGACGGGATTATAGAAAGTGATGCATTTATAAAGCAGATTGTTTTATAGACGAATTTTAAACTTAATAATGAAAGAGCTTGAATATTAAAGCTGATAATGATGCTTTAATATTTCAATTTTTTAATCTTTTAATAATAAAAAAATGTTCGACCTAGATCGTTGGCAGGAAATATTCAGTTCGATTCGCAGTAATGTATTGCGAACGGTGCTTTCCGGTTTTACCGTGGCTTTAGGGTTATTTATTTTTATTGTGCTTTTCGGAATCGGAACGGGACTTCAGAATGCTTTCACACAAGGCTTTGCGAGAGATGCCCAGAATCTGATTTCAATCGTTACGGGAAAAACAACTATTGCCTATAAAGGACTTCAATCTGACAGAATTGTCACGATGAATAATTCTGACTACGATTTCCTGGTGAATGTAGATAAAGAAAAAGTAGGGAGCTCTACACCAAGATATACCGCGAACCTATTAGTAAAGTATGGTAAAGAAAGTGGGAATTATCAAATTAATGGAGCCCAACCTGAAGAGAAAATCATCGAAAATAGAAAAATGTTGGACGGTCGTTATCTGACACCGACAGATTTGGAAAGAAAGCAAAATGTTGCCGTAATCGGAAGAATGGTGCAAAGAGATTTAATTAAAAATGGAAGTCCGGTTGGAAAAGAATTGAATATAAACGGTACGATGTTTAAAGTTGTGGGTGTTTTCTCCGATGACGGCGGTGACTGGGATGAAAGACATATTACAGTTCCTATCACGACTTTGCAGCAAATGAAAAAAGGTTCTGATACGGTTAGTATAAACTATATCGCTTATAATGATAAATTAAGTCCAGAGGAAGCTATAAAATATGGTGACGAATTAAAAGAAAGATTAAAAGCCAGAAAAAATGTTTCTCCTAATGACGAAAATGGTGTAAGAGTCTGGAATAATGCTAAAAACATGAATGATACCTTTACTTTCATGGCGGTTCTTACAGCGATTGTAGGATTTATAGGTATGGGAACATTGTTGGCTGGGATTATCGGGATCAGTAACATTATGGTTTATATCGTAAAAGAAAGAACCAAAGAAATCGGAGTTCGAAAGGCTATCGGAGCAAAACCGAGAAGCATTGTTTCTCTGATTGTTCAGGAAAGTGTTGTGATAACAGTAGTTTCAGGATTTGTGGGAGTAGGACTGGGTGTTTTAGCTTTACATTTAATCGGAAATAATCTTGAAGAATATTTTATTAAAAGTCCGAGTGTAGGATGGGGAACGATTATTATGGCATTCATCGCACTGGTTTTTTCAGGATTGATTGCTGGGTTTGTACCGGCATACAGAGCATCAAGAATTAAACCGATTGAAGCATTAAGAACGGAATAATTTAGGCTGAAAGTGATCATTAATAATTTCATCATTAATAATTAAATAAAGTGAACATAATATTTAAAAAAGATACTTGGCAGGAAATTTATTATTCATTGAGGAATAATAAGCTTCGAACATTCCTTACCATGATTGGTGTGGGTTGGGGTATGTTTTTGTATGTAAGTTTGCTTGGAGCGGCAAAAGGGATGGAAAACGGTTTTGATAAATTGTTTTCAGGATTTGCAACTAATTCTATTTTCCTTTGGGCTCAGAATACATCAATTCCTTACGATGGTTTCCCGAAAGGAAGACAGGTTCATCTGAAGCTTGAAGATATTGAAATATTGAAAAGGAAAATTCCGGAAATAGATTACATTTCTCCGCAGAATTCAAGAGGAAACTTTGGAAATGCAGGAGAGCAAATGTCAAGAAACGGAAAATCTGCCACCTATACTTTAAATGGTGATTATCCTTTGGGGAATAAAATCTCAGAGAAAAAATTAATATTCGGAAGATATCTCAACGACGCGGATATTTCACAAAATAAAAATGTTGTAGTCATCGGAGAAGAAATTTACAAAAACTTTTTCGATGCTAAAAAGAATGAAAATCCATTAGGAAAATCCATTAACATCAAAGGTATTTTCTTTAATGTGATTGGAGTTTTCAGAGTGAAAAAGGGAGGAGGAATGGAAAATGACCAAACGGTTTTTATTCCGCTTTCTACTTTTACAAAAATGTATAACAATGGTGATAATGTGGATTTTTTCGCTATTGTAAGCAAACCGAATGCAGATGTAAATAAAGTGGAGGAAAAGGTAAGGCAACAATTGAAATCTAAAAATAATGTGTCACCAGATGATACGAATGCTTTCGGAACTTTTAATCTTGGAAAAGAATTTAAAAAACTGACAGGATTTTTATCGGGAATGCAGCTTTTAACGATCATTGTAGGGACATTAACGATTCTTGCGGGAGTAATTGCAATCTCGAACATACTTTTAATTACAGTAAAAGAGAGAACCAAAGAAATTGGGATCAGAAGAGCTTTAGGGGCAAAACCATCTGAAGTGAGAAACCAGATTTTGCTGGAGAGTGTGGTCATTACGCTTTCGTCCGGATTACTCGGATTCATGTCGGGAATTTTTGTATTAATGATTTTAGATATTGCTACAAAAGGACAGGATTCCTTTCCGTTTTATAATCCAACGGTAAATTACGGAAACGTTTTCGCAGCAATGGCAGTAATGGTTATTCTGGGATTAATCATCGGAATGATTCCGGCACAGAGAGCTGTAAAAATAAGACCTATTGAAGCTTTAAGAACAGAATAATTACTTTAAAATAAAAATAATTTGAAAACTTGAAAATGGAGATACTTAAGTTAATAGGATGAGATAATCTTCAAATTTTTAATTATTCAATCTTTTAATAAAAAATAAACTATACATATGAAAAAGAAATTCACTTGGAAAAAAGCCATTTACATTTTCTTGGGGCTTTTATTTGCAGTGGCTTTATTCTCGGGAATCGGGTATTTGGTGAAATCAAATTCAAAAGAGAGCGAGGCTTTCCTTACTCGTAAACCTGTCATTCAGACTATGGATGATAAAGTGATGGCAACCGGAAAAATTGTTCCAAAAGAAGAAATTGAAATCAAACCGAATATTGCAGGAATTATTGATAAAATTTTGGTGGATGAAGGAGATAAAGTGGAAGTAGGACAATTAATTGCAACGGTAAGAATCGTTCCCAATCTTTCTGATGTGAACAGTGCACAGCAGAATGTGAATAATCAACAACTTCAGATTAGCAATGCGAAATTGAACGTAGATAATATGAGAAAGCAATTTGACATGCAGGCCAAATTATATAATCAGGGAGTAGCTTCAAAGCAAGATTATTTAAATGCTCAACAACAATTGTATTCTCAGGAACAGACGCTTAAAAATGCTCAACAGGCTTTAGTAACTGCGCAAAAAGCATTACAGATTGCAAAAACAGGCTCAACACCTGAATTGCAGGGTTTGGCAACGACGCAGATCCGTTCAAAAGCTTCAGGAACAGTCCTTGAAGTGCCTGTAAAAGTAGGAAGCCAGGTAATTGAAGCCAACTCTTTCAACGCAGGTACAACCATTTGTTCTATTGCAGATCTTAATTCTTTGATTTTCCAGGGGGAAATTGATGAAGCACAGGCTGGAAAACTGAAACAGGGAATGGGAATGAATATCGTAATTGGAGCTTTACAGAACAAGACTTTCCCGGGCAAACTTACGATGATTGCTCCTAAAGGAAAAGATACCAACGGAACGATAAAATTTCCTGTAGAAGGAGATGTTGAAAATCCAAATAATGAATATATCAGAGCCGGTTTTTCTGCCAACGGGGAAATTGTTTTAAAATCTGAAAAAAATGCTTTGTTATTGGATGAATCTTTGGTTCAGTATGAGAAAAAGAACGGAAAAGACGTTCCTTTCGTTGAAGTGAAACAAAAAGACGGAAAGTTCAAAAAGACATATATCAAATTGGGAGCTAGTGACGGAATCAATGTTCAGATTCTTCCAGGATCAGGAATTGATCAGAACTCTGAAGTGAAAGTCTGGAATCCGTCAGACAAAGACAAAGAAGAGCTAAAAGAAAAATCAAAAAAATAGTAAACTAACACTATAAATTTTCAAACTGTGATCCTGAGATGTTTTTCTCAGGATTTTTTATTAAAAGGACAGTGTTGCTCTTTAGATCAATAATTTATTTCGAACACTCTTTACAATACCCGGAGATAAAACCATTGAAATTAACGGATTGATACCCTTGTGGTAATTTTATATCCATTTCATTTGGCAAACATTCAATCTTACCGCAAGATAAACATCTGAAGTGGAAATGATTATGATTGTGTGTTTTTTCTGAACAATTGACACAAACCGCAAAATAATATTTCCCGTCATCACCTAAAATTTTGTGCACAATCCCGTCATCACAAAAACTATTTAAAACGCGGTAAATCGTTGCACGGTCTACAGCTTCGCCTAATTCCTTTTGTAAAATTTCCTGACTCACTGCCGACCTGGAATTTTTTAATGAATTCAGAATTAATTGTTTGGTAACAGTATTTCTTTTTGCCATAATGCAAATATAAAAATTATTATTGCGATTAAGTCGCGTTAATAAGAAATTATTTTACCTTTGTAAAAAATAAGCTTCATGCTTTAGTCTTGAATTTTAAAACTAAAATCATTATGGAACAAAATTTTGATGTTATAATAATAGGCGGAAGCTATGCCGGTTTGTCCGCAGGAATGGCTTTAGGAAGATCTTTACGGAAGGTTTTGATTATCGATGGCGGGAAACCCTGTAACCGGCAGACTCCATATTCTCACAATTTTATCACCCATGACGGGAGGACTCCAAAAGAAATTTCTGACTTGGCTAAAGCTCAGGTTTTAGAATATAAAACAGTGAAATTTCATGATGGAGTGGTGAACAAAATAGAAAAAGATGCTGAAAATTTTACAATTACAACTGAAAGCAAGGAAGTTTTTTATGCTAAAAAATTGATTCTTGCCTCAGGAGTTAAAGATTTGATGCCGGATATTCCGGGATTTGCTGAATGTTGGGGAATTTCTGTAATCCATTGTCCGTATTGTCATGGGTATGAAGTAAAAGGAGAGATGACCGGAATTCTTTCTAATGGAGATATTGCATTTGATTTTTCTAAGTTGGTTTTTAATCTTACAAAAGAGCTGGCTTTACTGACTAATGGAAAATCTACTTTAAATGAAGAACAGACTGAAAAATTTAAGCAGAATAAAATCAATATTATTGAAGAGAAAATAGAAAAGATTCAGCATGAGGACGGATACATTCAAAAGGTAATTTTTAAGAACGGGAAAGAAATTCCATTAAAAGCATTGTACGCTAAAACCGCTTTCGAGCAAAACGTCAATATACAAGAGCTGGGAATTGAATTGAATGAAAATGGCTTCATTAAAGTAGATATGATGCAAAAAACAAATATTCCGGGAATTTTTGCCTGCGGAGATAACGTGACGATGATGAGATCAGTTGCTAATGCTGTAGCGCAAGGGAATCTTGCCGGAGTTGTCGTGAATAAAGAATTATCTGAAGAAGAGTTTTAAAGCTTTTATAGATTATTTTTTAGAGCCTTCCAATTTTTGGAAGGTTTTTTTGAATTTAATTGATCAAGAAAATTTTTTATCGTAATATTGCGATACAGATTTGAATGATGGGAGCCACCAAAACCGATTTTTTTACCGAACAGCAAAATAAGATTGCAACGATTGCAAAAGCATTGGGACATCCGGCAAGAATTGCAATCATTGAATATTTGTTAAGAGTCAACGAATGTATTTGTGGAGATATTGTTAATGAGCTTCCATTGGCACAACCTACCGTTTCTCAACATTTGAAAGAATTGAAAAATGCAGGATTAATTAAAGGGAGTATTGAAGGGAATTCAATTTGTTATTGTATTGACGAAAAAGCATTTGAAATTCTGAATGTATTTTTTTCCACTGTAATCTCGACTGTAAAAAAACAAAACTGCTGTTAAAATTTTTTGAACCTATATATCGTAATATTGCGATATTGCAATTTAAAATATAGTACTTATGACACTTGAACAAATCAAAAAAATTCTTCCAACATTAGACAATGTGGAATTTGAGCTTGAAAACGGACAATTCGTGCCCGAACATTTTCATGTAACAGAAATCGGAATGGTTACTAAAAACTTCATCGATTGTGGTGGAACCCTCAGAAAAGAGGAAAAAGTAAACTTTCAGCTTTGGAATGCAGATGATTATGAACATCGTTTAAAACCAGGTAAGCTTCTTCATATTATTCACCTTTCAGAAGAAAAACTAGGCATTGGAAATTTTGAAATTGAAGTGGAATATCAGGACACAACAATCGGAAAGTATGATCTTGCATTCAACGGAAAACATTTTGTTTTAAAAAATAAACTGACTGCTTGTCTTGCTCAGGACGCTTGTGGAATTCCTCCTCAAAAACAAAAAGTAAATTTAAGTGAATTATCAGGGAATCCGCAGAATTCTTGTTCACCTAATTCAGGCTGTTGCTAATTTTTAAAAACATTACAATGAACTCAAAATTGTCTGCTTATATTGAAAATATCCTTCAACAGGAAATTACTGATGACAGAAAAGAAATTTTGCAGCCTTTAGTCGATTATATTCAACAGAAGGCTAAAGATGGGAAACCTGTTCATCTTAATTTTATCTGTACCCACAATTCCCGAAGAAGTCATTTGGCTCAGGTCTGGGCTCAGGTTGCGAGTCATTATTATGCTGTTTCTGATACTCAATGTTACTCAGGAGGAACAGAAATAACGGCATTGTTTCCTAAAATAGCAGAAACATTGTCAGACGTAGGTTTTGATATGTGGAAATTAAGCGAGGCTGAAAATTCCATTTATGCTATTAAATATGATGAAAATACATTACCGATTATTGGGTTTTCTAAAAAATATGATGATGCATTTAATCCCGTGAACAATTTTGCAGCAATTATGACCTGCTCACAAGCAGACGGAGGCTGTCCTTTTATTCTAGGTGCAGAAAAACGGGTTTCAATTACTTTTGAAGATCCTAAAATTTCAGACCATACCGCTGAGCAAGGCAAAGTTTACCATGAGAGAAGTTTACAGATTGCTTCAGAAATGTTTTATGTTTTTTCAAAAATAAAGAAATAATGTTGATAGACCAAAAATGTTATTCTGAAATAGAAGGAATGAGAAGAAGTACAATAAAAGGAACAGATTCATTATGCAGCCTAAACTAAAATTTCTTGATAGATATTTGACACTTTGGATATTTCTGGCAATGGTTGTTGGTGTAGGATTAGGGTATTATTTTCCTAATATTTCATTAATTACAAAGTCATTATCTTCCGGATCGACTAATATTCCTCTAGCAATCGGTCTCATTCTTATGATGTACCCTCCGCTGGCAAAAGTGGATTACAGTTTGCTGCCGCAGGTTTTCAAAGACAAAAAAGTAATATCGGTTTCATTGTTTCTAAATTGGATCGTCGGCCCGGTTTTGATGTTTGCACTTGCAATTATTTTTCTAAGAAATGAGCCAGATTATATGGTAGGGCTGATTCTGATTGGTTTGGCAAGGTGCATTGCTATGGTAATGGTCTGGAATGATCTCGCAAAAGGTAATCGGGAATATGCAGCTTTGCTGGTAGCATTAAATAGTGTTTTTCAAATTGTATCTTATAGTTTTTTGGTATGGCTTTTTATTAATGTTCTTCCTCAGAAATTAGGACTTGGAAGTTTTACGGTTTCAGTTCCAATATTTGAAGTATTCGAAAGTGTTTTGATGTATTTAGGAATCCCATTCTTAGCTGGTTTTTTGTCGCATCATTTTCTGATTAAGAATAAAGGAAAAGACTGGTATAATCGGAAATTTATTCCAATGATTTCACCGGTTACTCTTTATGCGTTATTATTTACAATTGTTTTAATGTTCAGTTTGAAAGGTGACAAAATAGTAGAATTACCGATGGATGTAATAAAAATTGCAATCCCTCTGGTTATTTATTTTGTCGTGATGTTTTTTATCAGTTTTTTTATAAACCGGTTCATGAAAGTTCCTTATGATAAGAATATTTCCATTGCTTTTACAGCTACGGGAAATAATTTTGAATTGGCTATTGCTGTAAGTATTGCGGTATTTGGAATTCATTCTGCCCAGGCTTTTGTAGGAGTTATTGGCCCATTGGTGGAAGTTCCTGTGCTCATCCTTTTAGTAAAGGTAAGTTTATATTTTAAACAAAGATATACTAAGCAATAATGTAGAATAGCGTTTTTTAATCATATTTGATATGCTAATCTCGCCGAAAATTTCGTATTTTTGACGTGAAAAATTTCAAAAACTAAAAGTAAAATGGACATTATTTTCGACCTGATTGAAAAAGAAAGACAAAGACAAACCCATGGAATTGAGATGATTGCATCAGAAAATTTTGTTTCTGAAAATGTAATGAAAGCTATGGGAAGCGTATTGACTAACAAATATGCTGAAGGATATCCTGGTAAAAGATATTACGGAGGATGTGAAGTAGTAGATGAGGTTGAAACTTTGGCAATCAACAGAGCAAAAGAACTTTTCGGAGTAGATTATGTAAATGTTCAGCCACATTCTGGCTCTCAGGCAAATGCCGCAATTTACTTAGCAGTTTTGAAACCAGGTGACAAAATTATGGGGATGGATCTTTCAATGGGAGGTCACCTTACCCACGGTTCGGCTGTAAACTTTTCAGGTATTCAATATGATGTAGTTTCTTACGGAGTTCAGCAGGAGACTGGTCTTATTGATTACGATCAGATGAGAGAAGTGGCGTTAAGAGAAAGACCAAAAATGCTAATTGCCGGTTTCTCTGCCTATTCTAGAGATTTGGATTATGCTAAATTCAGAGAGGTGGCTGATGAAATCGGAGCTACTCTTTGGGCAGATATTGCTCACCCTGCAGGATTGGTTGCAAAAGGCCTTTTAAATAATCCATTCGAACACTGTCATGTAGTAACAACTACCACTCATAAGACTTTAAGAGGTCCAAGAGGAGGAATGATCATGATGGGGAAAGACTTCGAAAATACGTACGGTCACAAAACTCCAAAAGGAGACATTAAAATGATGAGCCAGGTTCTTGACGGAGCTGTTTTCCCAGGAATTCAGGGAGGTCCGCTAGAGCATGTTATTGCTGGTAAAGCAGTTGCTTTTGGTGAAGCTTTGGAAGATCAGTTCTTAACTTATGCAAAACAAGTCCAGTCTAATGCTCAGGCTTTAGCTAAAGCGATGATCAACAGAGGGTTTGATATTGTAAGCGGTGGAACAGACAACCACTTAATGCTGGTTGACCTTAGAAATAAAAATGTAAACGGTAAAGAAACTGAAAAAGCTTTGGTTCTTGCTGATATTACTTGTAACAAAAACATGGTTCCGTTTGATGACAAGTCGCCGTTCACGACTTCTGGGATAAGATTAGGAACTGCTGCAATTACAACAAGAGGACTGAAAGAAAATGATATGGATACAATTGCAGGATTTATTTCTGAAGTGGTTGACAATATCAAAAATGAAGAAGTGATTACTTCTGTAAGAAAGAAAGTAAATGAATTAATGGAAGGTAAAGCATTATTTAACTATTAATATTTATCTTCGTTAAAACAATATAAAGAATGAGCCAACTGCTCATTCTTTTTTTATCCCATAAACTATGGAAAAGAAATCTTTTACTTTTGATGAAATTAAGCTGAAACTGGTGAACTACTGTGTTTACCAGGATCGTTGTCATGCGGAAGTAGAGCAGAAAATGAAGGAGTTCTTATTAATAGAAGAAGCAAAAGAAGAGATTATGCTTTATCTTTTAAAAGAAAATTATTTAAATGAAGAAAGATTTACCCGAAGTTATATACGCGGAAAATTTTATATAAAACATTGGGGTAGGAATAAAATTAAGCTGAATCTGAAACAGAAACAAATTTCTGAAAAACTTATCAATTCCTGTTTCAATGAGATTGATAAAACAGATTATGAAGCAACGCTCCGAAAAATATACGAAGATTATTATAGTAAACAAAAAGGATTGAAAGAATATCAGAAAAAAGCAAAAACTATTAAATATCTTTTAAGCAGAGGATTTGAATATGATGAAATTTTACATTTGATTGATAGTTAACATTTATATAATTTTGATATTCTTGGTTTTTAAGAAAAAATATATAGTTTTGCCATACTTATAAAAATAAAACTATGATTTCAAAATTACAACCTCTGTCAAGGATGGCTTTAGCATTTTTGATGGCGCTCTTCTCGATATGGACGTGGGGGCAAACAACTTACACTTTTACGAGTAAAGATTGGGCAGCAACTCCTACCAATTGGACTGCTGGTAGTTCAGGGAATGGATTGCAGGCTGGTAGAGGAATACAAGTTACTACTGGTTCTTCTGGTGCCTATGGAAATAGCCCTTCTTTTTCAAATGTGTCGAAAGTGGAAGTAGTGTATTCTACTAACGTATCATCTGGAGCAGGTAGTATCAGAGCAAATTCTGTTTCTTCAGCTTCAGCAACAGCAAATTCTGGAACACAAATTGGTTCTACATTTACAATTACAGCACCTTCTTCAGGCGGAACAACAGATAAGACGGCTACTTTTACAGCTTCGTCTGCTGTAACTGGGAATATTCAGGTGTATGTGACTTGTTCTTCAAATAGTATATATATCAAATCTGTAACTATAACAACTGCTGCTAGTATAGTACCGACAGTTACAGCTTCATCCTTCACCGGAACAATAGGAACTGCGTTTTCTCAAAATGTTCAGGCAACAGAAAATCCAACTGCTTATGCTATAGCTAATGGGAGTTTACCAGGAGGACTGTCACTAAATACAACTAGTGGACTTATTTCAGGAACGCCTACGGCAGTAGGTTCTTTTACAACAGATATTACAGCTACAAATGCCGCGGGAACTTCAGCTCCAGCAACATTAAATTTTACTATTGCTAAAGGAGATCAGACATTGACAGGTTTTGCAGATACAGGTGTAAATTTAAGCTCTACTCCTTCTGTTACTCTACCATCGCAGACAGATCAAGGTTTACCTGTTGTTTACAGTTCATCAAACCCGGCTATTGCTAGTTTGTCTGGTAACATTCTTACTTTTTCATCTCCAGGATCAGTTTTGGTTACTGCTAACCAAGTTGGTAATAGTAATTATAATTCATTAAGTCTTACTAAAACATTTATAGCAAGCAGCTCATGTTTTGGAGAAGATTTCAGTAGTATTACTACGGGTAATAATACAAGTACTTCAGGTTCTTCAACAGCTTGGAGTGGAAATTCCAACTTTCCAACTATAAGTTCTGCTTATAATGCAGGAGGAGCGGTTAGATTAGGGTCTGGAAGTTCTACGGGATCTATCACTTCTAAGGTGTTATCGAATATTGGAGGGACTATTACTGTTGCTTTCGGAGTTAAAGGATGGAGTAGTGTTGAAGGAGACATCAATGTAACAGTGGGCTCGCAAACTCAAACAGTAACATATACGACTCTTATTTCTTCAAGTTCTTTTGAGAATAAAACATTGGTTTTTTCAAATGTTCCAGTTGGATCAACTTTAAATATTGCTACAACTAGCGGAAGAGCATTTATAGATAATGTTACTATTTCTTGTGGAGACTCCACAGTATGGAATGGTACTACTTGGTCATCAAACGCACCTACGTCAACGACGGATGCTATTATTAATGGTAATTACTCAACAACATCTAATCCTTCAATTACTGCTAAAAATATTACAGTTAAGAATGGAGCTGTTTTAGAAGTTACTTCTGGAAATACAGTGAGTGCTGTTGATGTGAAAATTGAAGACGGAGGAAACTTTATTCAAAGAGATGGTTCTACTTTGACGAATACGGGAGCCTTTAATGTCTTGAAAAACACGACAAGTGCTATCAATAAATATGTATTCTGGGCGTCACCAACGGTTTCTCAAAATATGTTTGGGATTCATACAACTGCACCACAATATGTAATGACTTATAATAGCGCAACAGATTACTATACGACTTTGAGTAATCCTGCAACTTCTACACCTGGAGTAGGATATTCAGTAAAAATGCCGGTAGCAAATGCCATAGCGACTTTCGGAGGTGCATCTGCACAACCTAATAATGGAAACGTCACGGTTACATTAAATAATACTTCTACAAACAAATATAATTTGATTGGAAATCCGTATCCGTCAAATGTTGATCTGAACGCATTCTATAATGCAAACTCATCTTCTATGAATTCTACATTCTGGTTCTGGGATAATACAAGCAACAATGTAACTACACAAACAGGAAATACAACGACCAATGTTGGGTATGCTACATACAATGCGGCAGGATCCGGAACTTGGACAGAAGCTCCGTCTTCTTCTGCATCACATTCAGGAAATTCGGCGGCAGTAGGACAAGGTTTCATTATTGAAGCAACAGGAACTACAGCAACGTTTACCAACGCAATGAGAATTTCTACTACAGGAAATACATTTAATAAATTGAATGGTAATGATACTGGTAAATTTTGGTTAAAGTTGGCAACGCCTTATGGAAGTCATACGACATTAGCGGTTAACTATGAAGCAGGAGCTCAAGATACATATGATAAATTTGATTCAAGAGCTATGGGAACGGGTTCAGATGCTTTCTATAGTACTGTTGGTAGTGAAAAATTAGTAATTCAAGGGAAGTCACCATTTACAGTTGATGATGTTGTGCCATTAGGAAATAAACATTTTGAAGCAGGTAACTTTGTAATTTCATTAACTCAAAAAGAAGGTATTTTCAATAATGGGCAGGCAATTTATCTTCATGATAAAGATTTAGGTACTTACACTAATCTTCAGAACGGAAGTTATAGTTTCTCAGCCAACGCAGGTGAATTTACAAATAGATTCGAAATTGTCTATAAATTAGGTGCTTTAGCAACTCAGGAAATTGAAAAAACAACTTTTGAAGTATACCGAGATGGAGAAGGCTTTGTTGCAAGAAACTCTAAGAATATTGAAAAAATAGAAGTATTTGATGCTTCAGGTAGAAAAATAATAGAATTAAAACCAAACGATACTTCTGTTAATTTTAGATTAGATACTAAAGGAATGTATGTTTTGAAAGCAATTTCAGCAGGTAAAGAATATACAAAAAAACTAATTAAATAAGAAAAAATGAAAAAGATAATATTAATAGGTTTAATGGTTTATTCAGGTGTTGTTTTTGCACAAAAGTCGGATAATCCTTATATATATGATGAGCCAAAACAAACATCAGAAGTGGAAAAAAGTCCGGGTGATCCTGGAGATCCCGCTGCTCCAATAGATGAACAAATGCCATTTTTGATGGTAGCAGCTGTGGGTCTGATGATTATTTTTGTCAAACGTAAAAAAACAATTGATTCTTTTTAAGAAGACATTTAAACCCGAAGTTATTAACTTCGGGTTTTTTTTATAGTTATTTATAATTAATACTATTATTTTAGAAGACTTAAAATAATAATTGAAATATTTAGTTAAGTTGCCTTGTAATAGAGATGAATTTCCATTATAATAGTAAATTTATTTGACTATTTTCAATATAATATGAATCAAATAAAAAATAAATTCAAGACAAAGTGATAAGAATGAATAATATCATTATCTTTGTCCCAAAATTATAAAACCAATTGATGTTGAATGAAAAAGCTGCTTAATGCTTTTAGTGTACTGTACGATGGGGATAATATATTGAAAATTACTAAATTAAGATATGTTCCTCGTTGGTTAGTTATTATTATAGATGTTTTTATTGTACTGTTTTCTATAGTGCTTTCATCTCTTTTTTTAGAAAAATTACATGTCAAAGACAGTTTTCCGGAATATACATTTCAAAAAATAAGTGGAGTTATCGTCATTAATGTACTGTTTATGTTTATCTATAAAACATATGCAGGAATTATAAGGCATTCAACTTTCTTTGATTTTTTTAAGATTATGTTTTCATCGGGGAGTACTTTGGTTGCTCTGCTGGCTATTAATTATTTTTCAGAGACACTGTTGGGAAAGGCTCCTTATCTTTATCCTAATCTGTTCCTGTACTTTTTCATTTCTGTTTCTGCCATGTTCTTTTTTAGAATGGTAACAAAGCAATTTTTCAATATGTTAATTGATTATAAGGGATTCTCATATAAAGTCAAGGTTGCTGTTGTAGGAGTTGGAGATGCATCAGTTTCAGTAGCAAGAGCTATCATGCATAATCCTAGTTATCCATATAGATTATATGGTTTTCTGACAAAGAGATCGGACTCAAATAGGGCAATGTTATTAGGACATAAAATCTATAATCAGGAACATTTCTTTAAAAATGAAAATTTAATCAGAAAATTTGATGCTGTATTGATTATTAAAGAGATCATGACAAAGCATGAGCTTGAAGAATGGATGACTCTAGCATTGGATAACGGGTTAAAAGTATTGAAAGCTCCTTCGTTGAGTAAAATGAGAGACTCTGATTTAGTGGGTGGAATACGCCAGCTTCAGATTGAAGATTTGTTAAACCGTAAACCTATCAAAATCGAAAATGAGGAAGTGACAAAAAGACATTCTAATAAAAATGTTTTGGTTACAGGCGGAGCTGGATCTATTGGTAGTGAAATTGTAAGGCAAACCGCTCAGTTTGGTCCTTCTTTAATCGTTGTACTGGATCAAGCGGAATCTCCCTTGTATGAACTAGAATTGGAATTAGTAGAGAAATTTCCCGATCAGAATTTTAAATTTATATTGGCTGATATTTCGAATAAATATAGGCTTGAAAAAATATTTGAAGAGCATCAATTTTCAATGGTGTATCATGCTGCAGCGTACAAACATGTACCTTTGATAGAAGATAATCCACACGAAGCAATTTTTGTAAATGTTTTAGGAACTAAAAATGTGGCAATGCTTTCAAAAGAATATAAAGTTAATCGTTTTGTAATGGTTTCTACAGATAAGGCGGTAAACCCTACAAATGTTATGGGAGCTTCAAAAAGAACAGCTGAACTTTTTGTGCAGTCTTTACAGAATTCCGAAGGTAATGTCACTAAATTCATCACAACACGTTTTGGAAATGTATTGGGCTCAAATGGCTCAGTTATTCCTCATTTTAAAAAACAGATTGAAAAAGGAGGTCCTATTACGATTACACATCCCGATATTATTCGTTACTTTATGACAATTCCCGAAGCATGTGAACTGGTATTGCAGGCTGGAACTATGGGAAATGGAGGTGAGATCTATGTTTTTGATATGGGGGAGCCTGTAAAAATTTTAGATTTAGCAAAAAGAATGATAAAGCTGTCAGGTTATACCCCCGATTTGGATATCAAGATCAGCTTTATAGGACTAAGGCCAGGTGAAAAACTATATGAAGAACTTCTGAGTGATAATGCAACAACGGTTCCTACCCATCATGAAAAAATTATGATTTCAAAGGATCCAAGTATAAGTTTTGAAGAGATTAATATACTCTGTGTAAAGATAATAAAATCGGCAGTTAAGAGGGATAGATTAGAGGTAGTAAGGATATTAAAGGCTATTGTGCCTGAATTCATCAGTAATAATTCAGAGTTTGAAATTTTGGATAGCAAAAATGAGGAACTTATAATTCCATAGTGTTGGATGTTAATGGCAATTGTGAGTTTCAAATAAAATTCAAGGTTTAGTCTTTAATGTAGTATTAATAAAAAGTAAAGTTGAGATTTTAGTTTAAAAAATAATAATCATATTTTTGTGAAAAATAGATCAGGAATGAATTGGAAAAATTGTATTTGGGGCGGTGCGCTGTCCGTGTTATTGTTTTCATGCGGAACAAGACAGGAGATCAACTATATGAAAGATATTGAAAATCTGGTATTAGACAATTCTGTAAAAAACAGCAGAAGTACACTACAGCCGGGAGATCAATTGCTAATCACTGTTTCTGCAAAAGACATGGATGTAGTTAAGCCTTTTAATCAAACGTATTCTTCGGGTACTACAATTACACAATATTCTACCCCAAGTTCTAATAATTTGCCCCAGCAGGTTCCTGTTTCAGGGCCTACATACAATATAGATACTGATGGGAATATTGTTTTTCCTCAGATTGGAAAGGTAAATACAAAAAATGAAAATATTGAAACATTCAGGCTTAAGCTGACAGAGCTTATCAAAGAATATGTGAAAGATCCTGTAGTAGATGTAAAACTGATTAATTTCAGGGTTTCAGTATTAGGAGAAGTAGCAAGGCCAGGAACTTATTTGGTTCCCGACGGTAATGCGACATTATTAAGCGCGCTGGGACTGGCAGGGGATTTAACTTCTTTCGGGATCAGAACAAATGTATTAGTGGTTAGAAATGTTGATGGTCAGTTTACTAAAGAAAGAATCGACCTTACAAGTGCTCAATTCATCAATTCTCCGTATTATTACCTAAAACAGAACGATATTATCTATGTACAGCCAAATTCTAATAGAGAAAAAGCTGCAAGAGTGGATCCGAACACAGGATTATATATTTCTATAGCATCAGTTATCGCTTCTTTGGCAATTGGTATTTTAGCCTTGACAAAAAATTAATTTATACACCTAATCATTTATAGTGGATCAGAATTATTTGGATCAGAATCAGGAAGAATCTTTAAACTTAAGGGAACTGATTAAACCTTATCTGCACCGTTGGTATTGGTTTATCATTGGAGTTATTATAACAATTATCGGGGCTTGGTTTTTTCTAAGGTATAGTGTTCCTGTTTATAATACAGAAGCGACATTGCTTATTAAGGAAGTTAAGAAATCTAGTTCGGGACAGCCTGAATTATCAGTGATTTCTGAATTGGGCGGAATTGGTGGAATGGGAACGAACTCAGTAGATAATGAAATTGAGATTTTTAAATCCAAAAAGCTGATGCTTTCCGTAGTGAGAGAACTTGGATTGGAAACAAGTATTTATGCCAAAGGAAAGGTAAAGGATACGGAGTTGTATAAAGAAACAGCACCGTTCACGGTAAGATTAATTGAAGAGTTTCCTAAAGCTAAGTATCCGTCTAAACAAGTATTAGCATCAATACAGAACGGACGTATTGTATTAAAGTCAGAATCTTTTAAGCAGGATATACAGGCAGATTTTAATAAAGCAATAAGATTACCTTTTGGAATCGTGATTTTCCAAAAAAATCATCATTTTGAAAAGATTTCAAAAGATGAAGGAAAATATGTGTTACAGTTTATGTCAGGAATGAACCGTACAAGAAATCTTTTGAGCAAACTAAATGTTACATTAGTACAGAAAGAAGCAACAGTTCTTAAAATTTCAATGAATGATGTTGTTCCGGAAAAAACTGAAAACATTCTGAATCATTTAGCAATTAATTATAATAAAGAAGCTATTAATGATAAGAGTTCCGAAGCACAAAAAACAGCAACATTTATTGATGAGCGAATCAGGCTTATAGGGCAAGAACTCGGAAAAGTTGAAAATCAAAAAGAAGATTTTAAAGTTAGAAACAATATTGCAGATATTCAGACTGAGGCTGAGTTATCTTTAAAAAGTGTTGCAGCCACTCGTGATATTCAGTTGGAAAATGAATCTCAATTAGAATTGGTAAATAGCTTAATTAATTATTTGAACAGGCAAGGGAATTTTCAGGTATTGCCTTTAAATATTGGATTAAATGATAAAAATATAGCTTCAGATATTGCAGCATATAATCAGTTAGTGATTGAAAGAAACCGATTGTTGGAGAATTCTACTACTGCAAACCCATTAGTACAAGATATTACCAAACAGATTAATGGAATGCGTACGGCAATTGGGGCGAGCTTGCAGAAAAGCAAATCAGCATTACAGATTACGGGGTCCAATATCCAGATGGAGCAAAACCGTCTTTCAGGAATGATTTCTAAAATTCCGGTACAGGAAAAATTATTCAGAAGCATTGAGAGACAGCAGAATATAAAAGAACAATTATATTTATTATTACTACAGAAAAGAGAAGAAGCGGCTATTTCGTTGGCAATTGCAGCACCTAAGGCTCGTATTGTAGATGATGCATTGACAAACCCCATTCCTGTCTCACCCAAAAAAATTATTATTTATTTGGCGGCTTTGATTATTGGATTATTGATTCCGTTTGGGATTATTTATTTGATTGAGTTGTTTAATAATAAGGTGCAGACAAAACATGATATAGAAAAGTTATCTGAAGGAGCATCTGTGATTGGTGAATTGCCATCATTGGAAAAAGGTGACCCTGAGCTGGTACAGTTGAATGATGTATCACCATTGGCAGAAGCTTTTCGTATTTTGATTACCAATCTGAATTTTATGTTACCCAAAAATAAGAAAGGGAATGTTATTTTTGTTACGTCTACAGTGAAAGGAGAAGGGAAAACATTCACTTCTGTGAATTTGGCCTTGACCTTGGCTACACCTAGAAAAAAGGTTATTATCATTGGGTCGGATATCAGAAACCCCCAATTACAGAGATATAACGAAAGTAGACGAGGATTAATAGGACTTTCAGAATTTATGTATGATAATCAGATGAAGTCTGCAGAAATAATTCATCCTACATCGTTTAATCCTTATTGTGATGTTATTTATTCAGGAGCTATTACACCGAATCCAACAGAACTATTGTCAAATGGAAGATATCAGGAATTGGTTGAAAGCTTGAAACCTTACTATGACTATATTATTCTAGATACAGCACCATTGATGCTGGTAACAGATTCTTTCTTGATTGCAGATGTAGCAGATGTCACAGTATATGTTACAAGATCAGGGCATACCGAAAAAGAACTCATTAAATTTGCCAATCATCAAATCAAAGATAAGAAGATTCATAACGTTGGATTTGTTCTCAATGATGTATCAAGACTAAACAGTGTGTATGGTTATGGCTACAAATATGGCTATGGTTATAATGCGGATGTTAAAAAGTCTTGGTGGCAAAAAATAATCAATTAATTGAAAATATAGATATTGGTATTACCACTCGACTAATCCTATCGATAAATCATCGAATAAGTTTAGTGAAGATAACTATCACTCTAAGTAGAATCAAAAAAATTAAATTGAAAATTACAAAAAAACAATAAAACATAAATGAAAAACATTTTAATAACGGGAGGAGCCGGATTTATTGGTTCTAATCTTACCGAATATTTTTTAAATAAAGGATATAAAGTTCGCTGTTTAGACAATTTTGCGACCGGGCACCGTCATAATATAGAAAATTTTCTTCAAAATCCGAATTATCAATTAATTGTAGGAGATATTCGTGATTTGCAATCCTGTCATACGGCGGTTCAAGGAATAGATTATGTTTTGCACCAAGCTGCCTTAGGATCGGTACCTCGCTCCATTAAAGATCCAATTACAAGTAATGAGGTAAATGTATCCGGATTTCTAAATATGTTAACTGCAGCTCGTGATGCTAATGTTAAACGTTTTGTATACGCTGCCTCCTCATCTACTTATGGAGATTCTGAATCTCTGCCTAAAGTTGAAGAGGTAATCGGTAAGCCACTATCACCATATGCAATTACAAAATACGTTAATGAACTATATGCAGATATTTTTTCTAAAACATATGGAGTAGAATGCATAGGATTACGATATTTTAATGTATTTGGTCGTCGTCAGGATCCAAACGGGGCTTATGCGGCAGTAATTCCTTTATTTGTAAAAAAATTAATGAATCACGAATCACCTGTAATCAACGGAACTGGAGATTACTCTCGTGATTTCACTTATATAGATAACGTGATTCAAATGAATGAATTGGCAATGTTAACGGAGAACAAGGACGCGATTAATACAGTATATAATGCGGCAGTTGGAGACAGAACAACATTGAATGATCTGGTTCAATATCTGAAACAATATTTAAGCAATTTCGATGAAAAAATTACTGATATTGAGATAACATATGGTCCAAATAGACAAGGAGACATCCCGCATTCATTAGCTTCTATAGAAAAAGCAAAAAAATTATTAACATATCAACCCACGCATACTATTGATAAAGGCTTAAAAGAGGCTGTACAATGGTATTGGGAAAATTTAAAATAATACATACATGAATACTCAACATAAAATAGCGGTTATAGGATTAGGATACGTTGGCTTACCTTTAGCACGCTTATTTGCAACAAAATATCCTGTAGTCGGATTTGATATTAATCAAAAAAGAATTGAAGAACTTAATTGTGGAAAAGATCTTACACTGGAAGTAGATGATAATATATTACAAGAGGTTTTAATACAGGAAAACCCATTTGTGAAAAAGTCTCAAACCGACACAAAGCAAGGTTTATATTGTTCTTCTAAACTGGAAGATATTTCTGAGGCAAACATTTATATAATCACTGTTCCTACACCTGTTGATAAAAACAATCGTCCTGATTTAACGCCACTTATAAAGGCAAGTGAAACGGTAGGTAAAGTTGTAAAAAAAGGAGATATCGTTATTTATGAGTCTACTGTTTATCCTGGTGCAACAGAAGAAGATTGTATTCCTGTAGTAGAAAAACAATCAGGATTAAAGTTCAATCAAGATTTTTTTGGAGGGTATTCACCGGAAAGGATCAATCCTGGAGACAAGCAACATACAGTAGAGAAAATCTTAAAAGTAACTTCTGGTTCTACACCTGAAATTGGAAAGATTGTTGATGATTTGTATAAGTCTATAATTGTTGCGGGAACTCATTTGGCTCCTACAATTAAAGTAGCCGAGGCTGCTAAAGTTATTGAGAATTCTCAGCGAGATATTAATATTGCTTTTGTAAATGAATTGGCGAAAATCTTTAATTTACTTGATATTGATACTCATGCGGTATTAGAAGCGGCTGGTACTAAATGGAATTTTTTACCATTTAAACCAGGCCTGGTTGGTGGGCACTGTATTGGTGTTGATCCCTATTATTTAGCGCAGAGAGCACAGGAGTTTGGCTATCACCCTGAAATTATCTTAGCGGGACGAAGACTAAATGATTCCATGGGAGAATATGTTGCATCACAAGTTGTAAAAACGATGATTAAGAAAAATATCAACGTAAATGGTGCGGAAATTCTTATGTTAGGAATTACTTTTAAAGAAAACTGTCCGGATGTTCGCAACACAAAAATTGTAGATGTGATTTCGGCTCTAACAGACTACGGAATTAAGGTTTCTATTTATGATCCTTGGGCTAATCCTAAGGAAGTGGAACATGAGTATAACTTAATTACAACAGACCAATTACCTGCTGAGAAATTTGATGCTGTGGTGTTGGGAGTAGCACATAAGGAATTTATGAATCTGGATCTGAAATTATTGCAGAGGGAGACATCAATTTTATATGATGTGAAGGGAATCCTTCATCACGAAGTTGATGGCAAGCTGTAAATAAATTTATATTTCTATAATACCTTTTTTAATGAGGTGCTAAAATGTAAAGTATTTAAAATTCATTTATAATTCTTGTCATAAACTGTTTGAGAGAAATAATATTAGTTTTGACTATGTTTTTTCTGTTTAGAAAGTTTTAATATAGATCATTTTTTAATATTAGATTATTTGTAAACTGTATTATTATGTATAGGCTAAAATAAATGTTTTAAATACTTTATTGTTTTTATTAATAAAAATGCTTTTTTAATATCAAATATACTTATGTCTGTACTGTATCAACAAAAAAAGGACATCCCGGGATGAAGTATTTAAAATTAATTATTTTACTGTTAATTTTTTGGAATCTCCCAAGTTTTGCTTTGGTCAATGTTGGCTCTATGGTTGGGACACTTTTAAGTTATGGGACTTTTCTTTTAATTATTGTATATTTTTTATTAAATAAAAAAGTAAAATCTACAAGTCCTTTTATTATATTAGGAATTTTATACTTTCTAATTTCAGTATTGGTGGATGCCCAAGACACCGGAGGTTTTATAGTAACCTTCATTAAGTATTTTATTTTTATAATATTGAGTATTAAGTTGGTAAAAGATACCACAAACAATGATATATACATTGTATTGTTGTTAGGGGCTTTAAGTATCTTATTTGAGTCAATTTTTATAAAAGATATTGGAGGCAGATTTAGTGGTTTTTATTTGAATCCTAATTCTGCAGGGGTAATTTGTATTTTAGGTTATTGTCTGAGTTTTTCCATCAATAACAAAAGGCTCCGGATAATAGGGCAAATATTGTTTTCGATAGCCGGTTTTGTTACTTTTTCTAGAACTTTTTTATTACTATGGGGAATTATTAACATAATTTCTCTGTTGGTTAGTTATAAAAATATTTATAAACTTCTTCTTGGAATAATCTTATTTAGTTTTTTTCTCTCTTTCGGAGATAAATTTGATTTTAATACAAGACGATTAGAAGCTTTTTCAGCAATTTTAGATGGTAAATTAAATAGCGAATTGGAAGAAGATTCCAGAACTGAAACTTGGGCCCTATATTATGATAAGATCTTTGAGAGTCCATTTTTTGGAAATGGTTATTTATCTTTTTCTGGAAAAACAGTTGGTTCTGGAGATACAGCAATTGTCAAAATGGGAGTTCATAATACGCCGTTAATGATAATAGGAGAAGCAGGAATTTTTGCATTTTTATGTTTCATATGGATTTATGGAACCCTTATGGTAAAAGGGATTAAAATATTTAAAGATGAGTCAATCTTTTTTTTAATGTCATTTTCTCTATTCATGTATATGCTAACCAATCATAATTATTTTGATAATTATTTAATCTTATTTGTTTCTTTATGGTTGTTTGTGAAGATAGAGAGGAAAAAAATAACCAACACGAAAATAAAAGAATAGGAAACTATAGGCTTTATACTTAGGTTTTTTTGCATATAGACCCTTAATATTTGTATAGGAATAAGTAGTCTCGTATAATATAAAATGAGTTTTTTGGATAATAATGCTCATAGAAAACTATAAAAAATGAAAATTAGTATAATCACACCTACATACAATAGGGCTGATTTAATTGAAAGAGCTATTAAATCAATACTAAACCAAACCTACCAAAATTTCGAAATGATTATTATTGACGATGGATCTACGGATTCGACATCAACAGTTGTTTCAGAATATTTGATTGACCAAAGATTTAGGTATATAAAATCACCATTTAATGGAGGCGTCAATAGTGCGAGGAACATCGGAATCAAAAATATTTCCAATGATAGCGAGTTGATTACATTTTTGGATAGTGATGACGAGTTTTGTGATAATGCATTAGATGATATGATAAAAGTTATTAATCAAAAGCCAGATATTAATTATTTTAGATTTCCTGTAATCTATACTAATGGAATATCTGTTTGTAATTTGCAATTAGCTGATTCTATTGCGGATTTTGATAAATATTTATCGATACTTGATAATTGTGGGGAATGGGTAGTTACATTGAGAAAAAAAGTACTTGAAAATGGGTTTTCATATGAAGAACGTGTAAATGGAAATGAATCTATAGCCTATTTAAGGCTATCAAAAACTGAAAATATTTATTTTGCAAAGAATATAGTAAGAGTTTATCATGTGGATAATGAAGGCATATCGAGACCTAAAGCTAGGAAGAAATCTTACTATGAAAATCAATTAAAAGCTATATCAATTTTCTTAGATGAATTTAGTTCCGATTTATACAGAGTTAATAAGAAGGTTTATGTTTCTTATTTGTATGAAAAATCTATTATGAATATTATTTTAGGTAATAAAAAACTTGGAATTGTTCAGTCTTTTGAGGCACTGAAACTAGATTTTTTTAATATAAATCTTCTAAGAATTTTCAAAAATTTGTTGATAAAAAAATATTGAATTAGAATAAAAATATATGGTTTATAAAGAACTCAATACAGGTAGTTATGAGTATACCTTCACTGTATTTACACCTACTTATAATAGAGCTCATACCTTAAATAGGGTGTATGAGAGTTTATTAAATCAGACATTTAAAGATTTTGAATGGTTAATTGTAGATGATGGATCTGCTGATGATACTGATGTATTAGTGGACCAATGGTGTAAGGAAAATAAAATTACGATACGTTATATAAAACAGATAAATCAAGGGAAACATGTAGCGATGGATAATGCTATTCAGTTAGCTAATGGTTTCTTTTTTTTAACACTTGATTCAGATGATGCTTGTGTAGATAGTGCATTAGAGAAATTTGTTCATATCTGGAATGATATTCCGGAGACTGAAAGAAATAGTTTTTCTGCTGTAACAACTCTATGTCTTGATGAAAGTGGCAATCCGTTAAGTAATCAGAAGTTTAAAGTAGCGGATTCTAACTCTGCGGAAATGAAATTTAAATATAAATTTGAGACTGAAGCTTGGGGTTTTCAAAAAACTGATGTTTTAAAAGAATTCAGGTTTAACACTAAAATTAAGAACAGTTTGGTTCCTGAAGCATATGTATGGTTTCAGATTGCCAAGAAATATAAAACAAGGTATGTTAATGAGTATTTGAGAATTTATTATAGAGGACAGCCTTCATTATCTAGCAGTAAAGTTTCTAATAAGATTGAAGGAGCTATTTTGTATTACGTTTATGTTATAAATAATCAGATGGCTTATTTTAAGTACGCACCATTACATTTTATTTATTATGTTATGAAACTTTCTCGATATAGTTTTCATAATAATAAATTATATTCTACATATACTAATCTGAATAGTTTTTTTGGGAAATTTTTATTTTTAGCAACCATTCCTTTAGGTTTGTGTTTTTTCATCTATGATAAATTAAAAAGCAAATAATATTTATCCAATGAAAAAAAAGATTGTTTTTCTAATAACTAGCTTGAATTCTGGTGGTGCAGAAAGAGTTTTAGTAAATCTACTAAATGCTTTTTGTTTGAACTATGAAGTACATTTAATTTTACTTTACAATGAAGAAACATTTTATGAAATAGATAAGAATGTAAAAATTCATTACTTAAGTAATCAATATTCAGCCTCTGAAGGTTTATTTCAATCGATAAAACAAAATGTTTTTTTTCTAAAAAAAATAATTGAAATTTTTAGATTATATAAATATGATTTAGTAATTAGTTTTACTACAACTTTGAACGTATTATCAATTTTTGCTTCAAAATATATTTCGATTCCATGTATCATCAGCGAAAGAAATAATCCCAAGGTCTATGTACCTAATATTTTCTGGAGATTTCTACGAGATACATCTTATTTTTTCACGGATGGTTTAGTTGTCCAAACAGACTTTATTAAATATTTCTACAAGAAAAAGATTAAGGAAAATAAAATTATTGTAATTCCAAATCCTGTTAATGAAAAATTAATTTCACTAAGAAAAGATTATCATAATAGAGAAAATATTATTTTAACTGTAGGCCGTTTAGATTCAAACAAAAATCAGAAAATGTTGATCGAGGCATTTGCCAATTTAAATGTTGATGACTGGAGATTAATAATAGTTGGAGATGGTATTCTGAAAGATGAATATGCGGAACTGGCTATATCTTTAGGAATCGATCACAAGGTCGATTTTGTCGGAAATGTACAAAACGTTTGGGATTATTACAATCAGGCTAAAATTTTTGCTTTTACCTCAAATTCGGAAGGGTTTCCGAATGCTTTACTTGAAGCAATGTCTTTTGGACTGGCATGTGTTTCAACAGATTGTCCATCAGGACCGTCTGAGATTATATTAAATAATGAAAATGGCTATCTAATAGAAATGGGTAATATAAAGCAATTGGAAGACAGATTGTCTATTCTTATACATAATCCTGATATTTGTGACCAGTTTAGTAAAAATGCAATGGCCTCTACTGAAAAGTTCAGCATAGCTGAAGTGAAAAAGCTATGGGAAGTTCAAATTCAAAAAATACTGTAGATATTTTTATGGAAATCATTGTAAAATTAAGAAATAAATGTATTTCTCTGTTTAAAAGTACTTTTATTATTAATATAATAATTGTTGGCTTAATAACTGTATTGGTAAAGGGATTTGGTTTTTTTAAAGAAATGGAAGTCGGACAAACTTATGGACTTTCTGAATTATTAGACACTTTCTTAATAGCATCATTAATACCAGGTTTTGTTAATAACGTTTTTATGGTTTCATTTCAAAACTTATTTATTCCAAACTATGTAGCAGAACAAAGACAGAATAAAAATGTTGTAGGCTTTCAAAGTGCATGTTTTTTGATTACTCTATGCTTAGGCATGCTTCTTATGCTTATTTCATATTTAATTACAGATTTGTTTTTAGAAGATTTTTATGGCGGCCATTCTTTGGATTACTATCAGCTGATTCGTACACAATTTTATATTATTTTACCTTGTGTTTTGTTTTGGTCTTTTTCGTCTTTATTAGCAGGTTTATTAGAGATCAGAGGTTTATTTTATTATACATCACTCTACACTATAATTACTTCAATTGTTACTATAATACTTTTATTTTTCTTTAAAAAAGAATTGGGTGCTAATTTATTAGCTATTGGGTTGCTGTTAGGAAGTGTTTTAGAGTTTTTATACCTGCTCATCTTATCATTTTTGTATAAAACTATTCATCTTGGTAAACCAGACTTTAAATCAAAAAATGTCAAAATATTATTTAAACAGTTTCCTTCAAAAATTGGTGCTGGCTTTTTATCGGGTTCAACTGGTTTTATTAATCAATTTTTTGCTGCACAACTATTAGTGGGCTCTCTTGCTTCTTTTAATTATGGACTGAAAATACCATCTTTTCTAGTTTCTATATTAGCAATAGCAATAGGTAATGTCGTATTACCTTATTTTTCAAATATGGTATATGATGATAGAAAAAAGGCTTTTCAAGTTTTGTTCAGATTAATTTTTTACGTTTTTATAGGATCAATTATTGTTGTTGGTCTTAGTTTTGTGTTCTCAGAATCAATAATTAGAATATTATTTGAAAGAAAGAATTTTACATATAAAGATACAATTGTAGTTTCTAATATACAGCAAATATTATTACTATATGTACCCTTTTATATTTCAGGAGTTATATTGAATAAGTTTCTTACAAGTATAAATAAAAATGAATTTATGTTTTATACTTCTATTCTTAATTTATTTCTTAATTTATTATTGAATTATTCATTAGCTAAATTTTATGGCATTTATGGATTGGCTGTAGCAACAACATCAGTATCTGTTATCAATTTTGCTGTTTTGTATCTAGTTGTTTACAGGCAAAATAAAAGGATAAATAAGGATAGATTATAGTTTCTATTATTTAAATAGCATACTGTAGTTAATATTAGTTATGTTAGACCAGACTCAGACTCAGAAATGATTTAATTTTATATTAGATCTTAATTTTATAAAAAAGTAAATAATAAAAAAATAAAATAATAAAAAATGTGCGGTATTTATTTAACAAACATACCTTTTACCGAGAAGGCAATACAGGGGAAGTTAGAGACGATACAATTCAGAGGCCCGGATTATACAGGAGTTACGGCTGATAATAATTTGATTTTTGGTCATCTCAGGCTTTCTATTTTAGACTTAGAAGAAAGGTCTCATCAACCTATGAAATATAAACATTTTACAATTGTTTTTAATGGGGAGATTTATAATTTTCAAGATTTAAAAAATGAACTAATAGAGTGTGGATATTCTTTTGAAACTACTGGTGATACAGAAGTTTTATTAAAAGGATATGAACATTGGGGCGAATCTCTTGTTCCTAAACTGAATGGGATGTTTGCTTTTGCTATTTACAATGCCGAAACCGACAAAATATTCTGTTCGAGAGATCGTTTGGGAGTTAAACCCTTCTATTATTATTGGAAAGATGGTCAGTTTGAGATTTGCAGCCAGCTCAGACCCATTCATGAAAATAAAAGTATCAATCGAGAAGCTGTATCAATGTTTCTCGACTGTACCTATATACCAAGTCCTTATACTATTTATAATGATGTTTATAAATTATCACCCGGCAATAACCTGACAATAGATTTAAAAACTTCTGAGTTAAAGATTAAAGAATATTGGAACCTTAAGGAGGTGAAAGATTCTGGTCTTTCCTATGATGAAGCAAAAAATCAGTTGCACACATTGCTGAAAGATGCGGTGAAAATAAGACTTCAATCCGATGTACCTTTCGGATCTTTTTTGTCAGGAGGAATAGATTCTGCACTTGTCTCTAGTATTGCTGCGAAAGTTTCAACGAATCAAATAAAAACTTTTTCTATTGGGTTTGATGATCCGAAATATGATGAAAGTAAAATAGCTTCACAATATGCAGACATTATGGGCTCTATACACACTGAAACGATTTGCCGCCCTGAAGATATCCTGGAAATGATCCCGAGATTAATTGAAGTGTATGACGAGCCTTTCGCAGATAGTTCTGCATTACCTTCGTTATTGCTCAATAAAGTAACAAAAAAACATGTTACGATGGCACTTTCTGGAGATGGAGGAGATGAAAGTTTCTTAGGATATAATCATTTCGATTGGGTAGTGAAATTTCGAAAATTACTAAAGATACCTTTTGCAGTTCGTTATTTTTGTTCTTTATTTCTAGTAGGAAATATTATTGGTAAAAGGACAGAACCCTTTAAAAGAATCTTAAGGACAAAAATTGATAATGATTTTATTAAAGGAGTTTTTATTGGCTATAACTCCTTAATTAAGAAACGTAATTTGAATTGGCTAAAACCTTATGAAAATTCGTTAGTATTGTCAAATGATTTAATTCAAAGAACCGCAGATTTAAATATTAAACTTTGGTTAGAAAATGACAGTAATGTAAAAGTAGATAGAGCCAGTATGGCTTACTCTGTTGAAGTAAGGAGTCCATTTTTAGATTATAGGATTATAGAGTTTGCTAGAACATTACCGGTTGATTATCGATATGTACCGGGTAGAAAAAAAAGAATGCTAAGAGATATTCTGAAAGAGTATATACCAGAAGAAGTTTTTGACCAGCCTAAGCGCGGATTTGCTGTTCCTATCGGTACATGGATACGTACTGAATTGAAACAGGAATTTGTAGATAACTTACAGGATGATTTTTTAAATCAGGTTCCTAATCTGGATGTAAAAAAATTTAAGAAAATGTTTAAATTACATTTAGCAGGTAAGCATGATTACTCGTCTTATATTTGGAGAGTCTATATTTTGTCAAAATGGTATCAGGAATTTGGATTTTATAAAAAAAATAAATTAATAAATTGAGTTCCAAGAAGAGAAAAATAATATTTATTTTGCCCAATTTAAAGGCGGGAGGCGCTGAACGTGTTATTTCTTATATTGCTGCAAAACTGAGGGAAGATATTTTTGAAGTAAAATTAATTGTATTAGGATTTGAAAAAGATACGGTTTATGATACAGGCTCTATGCATACCCAATATTTGCAAAAAGACAGATTGATTACTTCAATAGCCCCTCTATTTAAGATCATTTTTACTGAACGACCTGATATTGTATTTAGCACCATTAGTCACGTAAATTTGGCAATGGGGCTTTTTAGTGTTTTCTTTAAAAAAATAAAGTTTATTGGTAGAGAAGCCAGTGTGATGTCTCAGATGAACCAGTTTACTAGTTTTAATTCTAAAATTTTAAAGAATCTAACTAGAGTTTTGTATGGCCGCTTAACAAGGATTGTCTGCCAGTCAGAAGACATGCGTTTGGATTGTATTCAGTATTTTGGCTTGCAACCATCAAACTTAGTAGTTATCAATAATCCTTTGACTTATGTTCCAACAATAGTTGAAGGCTCTGTTGCTAAAGAAGGAATAAAGTTTATTACCATTGGGCGCTTAAGCGAAGAAAAAGGATATTTAAGAATAATTGATGGTTTATCAAAAATTAAAGATTATGATTTTACATACACTATTGTTGGTTCCGGTCCTCAAGAAAACATTATAAAAGATAAAATTAAAATAAATGGGTTAGATAAAAAAATTAACTATATACCTTATACTTCGGAAGTTTTAGAAGTACTGAAAAAGCATGATTTTTTTTTACAGGGATCTTTTGTAGAAGGATTCCCCAATGCTGTGTTGGAAAGCTGTAGTGTTGGAACTCCTATAATAGCATTTAATGCGCCAGGTGGTACAAAAGAAATTGTAAAAAATGGAATTAATGGTTTTCTTGTAGAAAACGAATCCGAGTTTTTTGCAATTTTGAGCAAAATCAACAAAATCAACAATTTTCAACGAAAAGATGTTGCTGCATATGTTACTTCCAAATTTGATGCAGACAATATTATCAGACAGTACGAAAACTTATTATCAACCATATAATTTGCTATATACTAACATTTGTAAGATCTTTGAGTAGTTTTTATTCACAATTAATTAAATATGTCGAGCAAAAAAGAAATCTTAATATTTACAATGTCAATGGGAAGTGGTGGTGCAGAGAGAGTAATTAGTTTGCTTTTGCCAATGCTGATAAAAGATTATAAAGTCACCTTGTTTCTGGTGATTAATAATCTTCATTACCTAGTACCTAGTGAAGTTGAAGTGCAGGTAGCTTCTACCAAACAAGCTTTAGGTACTTTAGAGAGAATTAAAATGTTACCAAAAATAGTAACTTTGTATAGACAATTGTTACAAAAGAAAAAACCTTTTGCTTCAATGTCTTTTCTTCTACAGCCCAATTTAATTAATGGAATGCTAAAAAGTGAATTTCCTGGCACAAAATTTATTTTGAGTGAACGCTGCTATCCTTCAATGGAATATAAATCTTCAAGATTGAAATATGAGCTTTATAAAATTTTGATTAAAAAATATTATAATTTGGCAGATTTAGTATTTTCGAATTCAAAAGAAATAAACAATGATTTGTTCAGGAATTTTGGGGTTAGAAATCAAATGAAAGTACTTTATAATCCGGTCAATGTAATGCCTCATAATCAGTATGAACTTAATGATAATAAATTGCGAATTGTTACAGTTGGCCGTTTAATACCGGTAAAGAACCAAGTTTTAGTTCCTAAAGCAATACAGCTGTTAGAACAAAAAGATAATATTTTTCTGGAGATTGTAGGAGAGGGACATTTAAGAAGTAAATTAGAGTATTATGTTGGAAAATTAAATATAAACCTGGTTGGTAATTCAAATAATGTAAATAAATATTTAGCAAAAGCAGATTGTTTTATTTTAAGTTCAGACTCAGAAGGCTTTCCTAATGCGCTTTTAGAGGCAATGGCAATGGGACTCCCTGTAATTTCTACAAACTGTAAATCAGGACCGTTGGAATTGTTAAATAACGGAGAAAACATTCAGGTGCCACAAGGCAGCTTTGCAGAAGCTAAATTCGGAATACTTGTGAGTGTAAATGATAGTATTGGTTTAGCAAAGGCGATTTCATTTTTATACCATCATCCAGAAAAAAGAAAGCAATATTCCGAACTCAGTTTTAAAAGATCACTTGATTTTTCTTTGGAAACAATTTATAGACAATTAAATTTTAATATTTTACAATAATAATATGTGTGGTGTTAATGGAATTATAAAAAAAGATATTTCTGAGAATGAAATTTTAAAAAACTTGGAAGTAATGAATCGCCATATATTTCATCGTGGTCCGGATGATGATGGCTTTTTTACCAATCAGTTTGGCAACACGGGAATAGGTTTTGCCATGCGTCGTTTATCAATTATTGATCTGTCATCAGGAAAACAACCGATTTTTACGGATGACAGGTCGAAAGTAATTGTTTTTAATGGTGAAATATACAATTATAAAATATTAAGAGCTGATTTAGAGGATAAAGGCATTACTTTCCATACCACTTCAGATACAGAAGTTATATTGAAACTATATGAACAATATGGGACGGAAGCTTTTAATAAATTAGACGGGATGTTCGTTTTTTCTATTTATGATAAAATAAATTGTAAGATCTATATCGTTAGAGATTTCTTTGGGGAAAAACCGCTGTATTATACCACTAATAATAATGAACTAATATGGGCTTCAGAATTGAAATCCATAATGTCAATATTGAATTATAAACCAAAAATAAATAAAGTAGGATTATCTCTTTTTTTCCAGCTTACATACATTCCTGCACCTTATTCAATATACGAAGGAATTCATAAATTAGAAGCAAACAAATATCTTGAATATGATCTCAAAAAAGATGAGCTTAATATTAAAATAATAAATACTCCTGAAGAAGTTCGGAAAAAAGATATTTCATTCGAAGATGCAAAAAAAGAAGTTTTTGATCTGGTACATGAATCTATAGAATCAAGAAGTATATCAGATGTCCCTATCGGAACCTTTCTGTCTGGCGGTGTAGATTCTTCAATAGTGAGTCTTTGCTTGGCACAAAATAAAAGCGAAAAGATAAATACTTTTTCAATTGGTTTTGAAAAAAAAGCATTCGATGAAACAGAAAAATCAAAGTTAGTTGCTAAATTAATAGGAAGCAACCATCATGAGTTTGTAATTTCGGAGAGAGATCTATCAGAAGATTTAAATGATATAATATTAAATTTTGATGAGCCTTTTGCAGATTCTTCAGCACTACCGAGCCATCTGGTTTCAAAAAAGACAAGTCAATACGTTAAGGTGGCACTTACCGGAGATGGGGGAGACGAGATTTTTGGAGGTTATAATAAATATTTAATTGGAAAGATCAATAGAAGGTATACGAGTTTAGTTCCTGAATCATTTCATAAAAATATTTTACAAATTACTGATATATTTACAAGACAAAAAGAAGATAAAAGAGGAGTTAAATTTAAAATTAGGAAATCTTTAAACTCAATAAATTATAGTGGTGAATTCTATTATAATATTATCAAGCTTGGTTTCTCAGATCTAGAGATGAAGGATTATTTGAAATATGATTCCTTTGATACTGACCCTCTAAAAATATATAAAACTAAAGTCCCTGCGCCATTATCACTTTCTGATTTCAGAGAGGTGGATAAAATGATTAGTCTGGAAGGAGATATGATTGTTAAAGTAGACAGAACCAGTATGCTTGCTTCTCTCGAGTGCAGAGCACCCTTTCTAAATAGAAAACTCTGGAATTACACCAATTCTCTTCCTGAAAATTTTCTACTTAAAGGAAACAGTAAAAAATATATCCTTAAAAAGGCATTTGAACAGTATTTTCCGAATGGTTTTCTTGAAAAATCGAAGCAAGGTTTTGGAGTCCCTGTTGGTGATTGGTTGAGACATGGAATGAGAAAAGAGTTAGAATCTTACATTGATCTTGATTTTTTAAATAAACAAAACTTATTTATCACAGATTCGATTGTAAATATGGTAAAGAGCCATATTAATTCTTTTGAAGATCATTCCTTTAAAGTTTGGACATTTTATTGTTTCCAAAAATGGTATAAAAATATTTATGAGAATTTATAAATATTTGATGATATTAAATTAGTGCTTAATGTTTTTTGATAATATGTGTTTATGAATACACTTTTAATGGTTGCTAACGTCGACTGGTTTTTTATTTCTCATCGGTTATGTATTGCGCAACAAGCAAGTAAAGAAGGGTGGAAAGTATTTGTCGCTTGTGAAGACACCGGAAGAAAAAAAGAAATAGAAGTTGATGGGATAACTTTTATAGATTTTAAATTTTCAAGATCTGGAATAAATCCTCTTAGAGAATTTAAGACTTTAAGTCAGTTCTATCAATTATATAAGCAAGTTAAGCCAGATGTCGTGCACCATATTACATTGAAGCCGGTAACTTATGGATCAATTATTGCAAAAACCCTGAATATAAAAGGTGTATTAAATGCTGTAAGTGGTTTAGGATATAACTTCACTGGTGATAGAAAAGGTTCTGTTCAGAGGTTAATGATAAGATTAATGCGTTATGGATTCGATAGAGATAAATTAACGGTTATTTTTCAAAATGAAGATGATCAAAGGGTTTTCAAAAATTTAAGAATACTGTCTGAACAAAATACAATAGCTAGGATAAAAGGTTCTGGGGTTGACCTGGTAAAATATGAAAGAAGTCCTTTCCCTCCTTTTGATAGAATTAAAATACTTTTGCCTATAAGAATGTTGTGGGATAAAGGGGTCAAGGAGCTAAGGGAAGCGTCAGAATTGCTTAAGGATAAATATCATGATCAGTTACAGATTATTTTATCAGGTTTAGCAGACGAAGATAATAAGGCAGGAGTTCCCGCAAGCTATTTAAACGATTGGCAAGATGGAGATTATGTAGTATGGATTGGTTATCAAAAAGATATGGTAAAGGTCTACAAAGATTCACACATTGTAATATTACCGTCATATAGAGAAGGTATGCCTAAAACATTAATAGAGGCTTGTGCCATTGGTAGAGCTATTATTACAACCGATGCCATAGGATGTCGGGAGTGTGTAGATGAAGGTAGTAATGGATTGAAGGTACCGGTATATTCTGTTAGAGAACTTGCAAATGCTATAGAAAAGTTAATTGTAAATCCAGATTTGATAGAAAATATGGGATGTCAATCTAGAATAAAGGCAGAAAGAGAATTTGATGTAAATGCGGTTATAAAAAAGCATTTGGAAATCTATAAAGGTTTATTAGAATAAAAATGATTGTAACTATTACGGGAGCATCTGGGTTTGTAGGAAAAAACCTTTCAATTTTTTTACAAAATAAGGAGTGTACAACAAATGCTCTTTCTTTAAGAAATAAAAATTGGAAAAAAGATTTTTCAAAATCTGCCGATGCGGTTATTCATCTTGCGGGTAAAGCCCATGATACCTCAAATGTTTCAGATCCTGATGAGTATTATAAAATAAATAGAGACTTAACCATTGAACTCTTTAATGAGTTTTTGAATTCAGAGATAAAAAAATTCTTTTATTTTAGTTCTGTAAAAGCTGCAGCAGATTCTGTTGAGGATATTCTAACAGAAGATGAAGTTACAAATCCTGTAACACACTATGGAAAATCAAAAATTGAAGCAGAAAAATATATTTTAGGTCAGAATTTACCTGAAGGAAAGAAAGTTTATATCATTCGACCATGTATGATTCATGGTCCAGGTAACAAAGGAAATCTGAATCTTTTATATAAAATAGTTGAAAAAGGAGTTCCTTGGCCTCTGGCTTCATTTCATAACCAAAGATCTTTTCTTGGAATAGATAATCTGAATTATTTAATTTATGAAATGTTAAGAAATGATTTACAATCAGGAATTTATAATTTTGCGGATGATGGAGCTTTATCTACCAATGAGCTAATTTTTACTATAAATAAGGTGTTAGGAAAAAAAGAAAAGCTTTGGAAGATTTCTAAAAACCTGATTGAAAAGACTGCTGGTCTGGGAGATAAATTAAAATTGCCTTTAAATTCAGAAAGGCTAAAGAAACTTACGGAATCTTATGTTGTTTCCAATCAAAAAATAAAATCTGCCCTAGGAATTGAAAAACTTCCTTTAACAGCAGAAGAAGGTCTTATTAAAACTATTAAAAGCTTTAAAAGAGAAAAGTAAATTTAAAAAACTATCACACTCACACTTAAAAATTATGATTCGTATATTCGATTTTTTATTTTCATTCTTTGGGCTTTTATTCCTTTGGCCAATTCTTATAATTCTCTATATAATTGGATTATTTGATACCGGCTCACCTATATTTGTACAAGAAAGAGTGGGACGTTACAAGAAACCATTTAAACTGATTAAATTCAGAACGATGCATGTAAATACTAAATCGGTGGCTACACATCTTTCAAATCAGGCATCCGTAACAAAATTTGGAAGCTTTTTACGCAAATCTAAATTAGATGAACTTCCGCAATTGATCAATGTTTTAATCGGTGATATGAGCTTGGTAGGACCTAGACCCAATTTATTCAATCAGACTGAATTAATTGAGGAGAGAGACAAAAAAGGAGTTTATAATGTAGTGCCTGGAATTACAGGTCTTTCACAGATTAACGAAATTGATATGTCTACACCTGTAGAGCTTGCTGCTAAAGATGCTGAAATGATTCGAAACTTAACAGTATCAGATTATTTCAAATATATTTTTGCAACTGTTAGTGGAAAAGGTCAGGGAGATAGAATCCAAAAATAATTTTCTCATATTGTTTCAAATCAATTAAATTTATTTTAAAACAGTAAGATGCAGGATAAAATATGGCTTTCTTCACCCCATCTTTCAGGAAAAGAACTTTTTTATATTGAAGATGCTTTTGAGAAAAACTGGGTTACTTCAATAGGTGAGAATATTGATGGTTTCGAGCAGGATTTAAAAGAATGCTTAAACAATACTCATGAAATAGTAGTGTTAAATTCTGCCACTTCCGCCATTCATTTAGCATTAGTAATGTTGAATGTGAAGAAAGATGATGAAGTGCTTACTTCTACATTTTCATTTGTTGCCTCAGCCAATCCCATAACTTATTGCGGAGCAACTCCCATATTCATAGATTCAGAAAAAGAAACTTGGAATATGTCTCCAATTGCTTTAGAAGAGGCGATTCAAGATAGAATTTCAAAAGGGAAAAAGCTAAAAGCAATCATTGTAGTTCATTTATATGGAATGCCCGCAAAAATGCAGGAAATAAATGAAATTGCAGCAAAATATGAAATTCCGGTCATTGAAGATGCGGCGGAAGCATTAGGCTCTACCTATAAAAATCAGGCTTGCGGAACTTTTGGCCGTTTCGGAATTCTTTCCTTTAACGGAAATAAAATCATTACGACTTCAGGTGGTGGTGCTTTAGTTTGCCATAATCAGGAAGATAAAGATAAGGCTGTATTTCTTTCTACTCAGGCAAGAGATAATGCACCCCATTACCAGCACTCTCATATTGGATACAACTATCGGATGAGCAATATTGTAGCAGGAATCGGGCGTGGACAAATGGAAGTTTTATCCAGTCGAGTAGAAGCCCGTAGAAAAATGCATGAGTTTTATGTAGAGCTTTTCAGTAATATAAACGGAGTTGAGGTATTTTCTGAGCCGACGTCTGATTATTATTCCAATCATTGGCTGTCTGCAATTATTATTGATCCTGCAATTACAGGAAAAAATCGTGAAGAACTTCGTTTGGCATTTTTAGAAGATAATATAGAATCTCGTCCGCTATGGAAACCAATGCATTTGCAGCCTGTCTTTGCAGACGCTCCGTATTACGGTGGAAAAGTAGCGGAAGAATTATTTGATAATGGACTTTGCTTACCGTCTGGCTCTAATTTGTCAGACAGTGATCGTGAAAGGATAGCGTACGTGATAAAAGATTTCTTTAATTAAAAATCTTAAATCTTAATAATAGAAATCTGTAGGAGACTGCAGATTTTTTTATTGTAAAATTATTCAGTTATACTGAAGTAAGATATTTTACTTGTGATAGTATTTTGTAATTCCTTATTTTTATGGAATATTAAAATTCTGTTAAGTGAAAAACAGATAAAGATTATATTTCGTAAAAATATTTTGATATTTTCTTCAATGAATTTTTAATCTTTAAATTTTTTAATGGTTAATTTTGATGCTCAGGTTTAATAAAATATAAATCGATACTGTATGAATAAATATCCTGTTCCTGAAAATGAAGCAGAAAGACTGGAAAGACTTAAAATATACGATCTTTTAAATCTTGGAAAAGATCCTGATTTGGATGTCTTTGCAGAAGCGGCATGTCTTATTGCAGATTGTCCTGCTTCACTCATTGCTATGATGGAACTGGAAACTCAGACGATCCAGAGCTGTGTGGGAATGTCTTTAGACTTTGTGGCCCGTAAAGATACAGTGTGTCAATATACCATTATGAACCGGGAAGTAATGGTAATTAATGATACTCTCCTTGATGATCGGTCCTCTTCCAATCCTCTTATTAAAGAGGGAGGAATTCGGTTTTATGCTGGAGTTCCTTTAATCGATGAAGTAGGTTTTATACTGGGAACGGTGTGCGTTATAGATTATAAGCCTAAAACGCTTTCCGAGCATCAAATAAATTCTTTGAAAAAGCTGGGCGAAGCAATTACAAAAATATTGATAAGTAAAAGAAAGAATATTCAGGCAGAATATTTTTCTGAAACATTTGCCATTACTAATAATATTATTTGTGTTCTGGATAATGGATTTAAATTAAAAAACGTGAATCCGGCATTCGAAAATGTCTTTCAGTTAGAGAAAAGCGAAGCTATTGAAAAAGACTTTATAACCCTGTTGGGAAAAAATAATGAAGAGCTCAGGGAATTATTTAGAGAGTTGCCTACAAATGGAAATGGGATAGACTATACAACACATACAGCAACCAATGATGAAGATATAGTCATAGAATGGCAGCTTAAACAGAATATCGGTAAAACAGAGATTTTCTGTTTTGGAAGAAATATTACCCAGGAAAGACAGGAGCGTCAGAAATTGGAAAGTTCAGAACGTAGGTTCAGAAACTTTTTTGAGAATGCGATTGGCTTGATGAGTATGCACGATATGGACGGCAATATTTTGTCGGTAAATGAAAAAGGGAGAGAGGTATTAAAATATGAGAAAGAAGAAGTACCCTCTTTAAATTTAAAAGATTTAGTACCTGCTGATCATCGGGGTCTGTTAAATCAATACTTACAACGAGTTGCTGCTAATAAAGAAGATTCAGGAATGATGATTCTTCAGGCAAAAGATGGTGAGCAGATCTATTGGATGTACCAAAACATGGTAGAAATTGATGAAACAGGGACTCCATATGTAGTAAGTACTGCGCTGAATATGACTGAACGTATTCAGCTGGAAAGAGATTTAATCAATACCAAAAAAATACTCGAACAAACAAGTTCCGTTGCTCAGGTAGGAGGTTGGGAAATGAATCTTAAATCTCAGACAATGCTTTGGTCGGAATCAACCAAGGAGATTTACAAAGTAGATAAAAGTTTTATTCCGGATTTTAAGAACTCGATTGAGTTTTATGAAGGAGAAAGTGAAAAAAGAATGCGATTTTTATTGACAAGAGCAATAGAAAAAGGAATTTCATTTGATGAAGAACTACAGCTTAAAAGAACAGATGGAACAATTATTTGGGTAAGGGTAAAAGGAATCCCTGAATTCGAAGGTGATGAATGTGTAAGGGTTTTCGGGATTATTCAGGATATAGATGAAACCAAAAAAACGTATCTGGAACTGGAACGTAAAGAAGCCATGCTACGGTCTTTTGTCAATAATGTACCTGCCGCGGTTGCCATGTTTGATAACGACCTGAACCATGTTTCGGTAAGCAAAAGGTGGAAAGAAGAATTTCATCAGGAAGATCAGAATCTTATCGGGAAAAACCTGTTTACCATTTATCCTAATGTGTCAGAAGAAAGAAAGAAGATTTACAGAGAAGCCCTACAAGGCATACCTTATAAAAATGAAAATCAGGTATTTGAAATAGTCGGTTTTAATGAACCTCAACATTACAATTGGGAAGTAATTCCCTGGAATATGAACGATGGTGAAACAGGAGGGGTAATTATTTTTACACAGAATATTACAAATTTTGTAAAAACTAATGAAGAACTTAAAAAAGCGAAGCAGCTTGCTGATCTTGCAAGTAAAGCAAAATCCGAGTTTTTAGCGAATATGAGTCATGAAATCCGTACTCCTCTGAATGGTGTGATCGGATTCTCAGATCTTTTGTTAAAAACTCCATTAAATGATACACAGGTTCAGTATCTGAATTACATCAACGAATCAGGGAATAGTCTGTTAAATATAATCAATGATATCCTTGATTTTTCCAAAATAGAATCGGGGAAGCTGGAACTGTTTATAGATAAATATAACATCTATGATTTAGCAAATCAGGTTGTAAATGTAGTTCTATATCAGGCACAGAGGAAAGATCTGGAATTGCTTCTGAATATAGAGCAGGGATTACCCAGAATAGTACTGCTGGATGAATCCCGAATAAAGCAGGTGCTGATCAATTTGTTGGGAAATGCAGTTAAGTTTACAGGGCAGGGAGAAATTGAGCTTAAAATTGAGAAACTAAAAAGTGATGAGAAAATGATCACGGTTCGTTTTTCTGTAAGAGATACCGGGATAGGAATTCCTTTGGAAAAGCAACAGCGTATTTTCGATGCCTTTACGCAGGAAGACAGTTCGGTAAGCAAAAAATACGGAGGAACAGGGCTTGGATTGACTATTTCCAACAATATTCTGAAATATATGGGAAGTAACCTGTCGCTGACTAGTGAGATAGGGGTAGGATCTGTATTTTTCTTTGACCTTGAAGTTCCTTATGAAATAGAAGATATAGATGATATTTCAGATTTAGAAATAGAGCGCGTGCTTATTGTGGATGATAATGAAAATAACAGAATGATCCTGAAGCACATGCTGGAATATAAAAACATAAAGTCCGAATTAGCAGCAAACGGATTGGAAGCCATTCAGTTATTGATGCAGGGTGAACGTTTTGACGTGATTTTGATGGATTATCATATGCCGATATTATCAGGACTTGAAACCATAGACAAAATAAAGGAATTGTTTAAAAAACAAGGAGAAATAACCCCTCTTATTGTGCTCCATACTTCTTCAGAAGAACATGAGGTGATTTCCTCTTTCCGCCAGGATGAAAAATCATACTGCTTGCTGAAACCTATTAAATCAGACGAATTATATACCACATTAAGTAGGGCAATTCAATATACCAAAAAAGATTCTGAAATCCCGGTTGCTAAGGTAAATACGACTCAATCTGTATTCCTCCAACCTCTTAAAGTGTTATTAGCAGATGATAATCCTGTGAATATGGCACTCAATCTGAGAATGATGAATTCGCTTACTCCTAATGCCAAATTGATTGAGGCTGTAAATGGTCAGGAAGCTTTGGATCAATGTAAAAAGGAGGTTTTTGATCTTATTTTAATGGATGTGCAAATGCCTGTAATGGATGGGATTGAAGCTACAAAACTAATCCGTTTATTGCCAAACTATACGAGCGTTCCTATTATTGGGGTAACTGCAGGAAATATTACAGGTGAAAAAGATAAATGTTTAGATTCCGGAATGTCGGATTTTCTGCCTAAACCACTCAGACAGGATGATCTTTTAAACATGTTGAAAAACTATTTAGATGATGAGAATGCAGAAAAGGTAAAAGATGAGGTCGCTATCGAAGAATATTTGAATATGGAGATGTTGCATGAGCAGATCGGAGATGATGAAGGATTTAAAACATTCTTCTTAAATTTGGTCATTCAGGAGCTTGCTCAGTCGTCGGAGAAAATAAAGCAGATTGTAGAAGAAAGAAATATAGAAGCTGCGAAGGCATTTTTACACAAATTAAAAGGAACTTCCGGAACGGCAGGATTATTTAAACTGGCACAATTAGCTTCCGATTGGGAAAAAAATATAGATCAGAATTCGGACTATGAAGCAATGGAATCTGCCATAATGCAGGAAATAATCATAGGACAAAATTTAATAAATAAACTAATAAATCAATAAAAACTAAAAAATAATAAGTATGCTAATCTTGATTGCTGAAGATGATGAGTTGATATTAAAAACCGTAGAACACAAACTCTTGAAAGAAGGTTATGAAGTAGTGCTTACACGCAACGGCAAAGATGCTATTGATACCATTAAAGAGAGAGAGATAGACCTCATTATTACAGACATTATGATGCCTTTTGCTTCAGGTACAGAAATACTTGCTGCAATTAGATCATTCGGTAAAAAGATACCGGTGATTATGCTTTCTAGTTTAGGACAAGAAGAAGTGGTATTGGAGGCTTTCGATTTAGGAGCTTCAGATTTTATGGTAAAGCCTTTTAGTCCTAATGAATTAATACTGCGAATAAAAAGACTCACTGCTAAATAGGAAAAATGACCATACTATTTCTATATGTTTCGGTACATGAACTCTTCCTTACTTTTTTAGGAATACTAATACTGGTACTGCTATTAATTATAGTCGTGCTTTTGTATAGCTTCCATCAGTATAAAACCCTGACTCATATCCATCAGTGGTCTGAAATGATAGACGAAAAAGTTTCAGAAGCTATTGTTTATGGTCCGGAAGAACAAAAAGATAACGAGATTTTTAATACCTATTCCCAGGAATCCTCTTTCAGAAACCTGTTTTTAGAGAGATTAGTGGCTTCTGAGAAAAAGTTTTCCGGAGGAGCGCAAGATGAGATCAAGAAAATTTTCACAAACTATAATCTTCAGAAAGAAGCCTTAAAAAAACTGGAGCAAAAAAAGCCCCACCTTATCGCTGAAGGTATACAAGAGCTTACAGCAATGAAAGTAGAAACGGCGGTTCCTAAAATCATACCGTTTCTTAAACATCCTTCTTCCCAGGTATATCAGGAAGCACAATATGCAATGGTGGTTTTCCAAGGGTTTCAGGGATTACATTTCCTCAATGATTTCCCTTACATCATATCAGACTGGCAGCAGCTGCGTTTACTTCGGTCGATCAATCTCGATCCTGATCAATGTCAGCAGGTGGTAAACGTTTGGTTAGATAGTCAGAATACTTCAGTCATTATTTTTGCGCTAAGATTGCTGAGAAAATTTCAGATGTTGGCGTTTTATGATAAAGCAAAAGCATTGTTAGCTCATCCTGCTATTGATGTCCGTATAGAGACGGTAAAAGCGCTTCAGGCACTGGAAACCCCTTCTACAATTACAGAATTTAAAGAAATCTATGAAGAGCAGCCTCTGGAAGTACAGATAGAGATACTGAAGGCTATGAAATTATCTCATGACCCTCGTTGCGCCGATTTTTACAAAGAAAAACTCAATGGAACGAATCTTCCGGGAGTAAAAATTGCTGCAGCTGAAGCTCTTCTTGCTTTAGGATACCATGATTATCTGCTCGGGATCATAGAAAATGACTCTTCGTGTCCACAGTTAGTTCAGATTATTAAACATGCTTTACAGGAAAAAATATGCTAGAATTCTCCCATATTATTTATGAACTTGTTATTTGGCTGTTTTTACTTTACTCAGCTGCGGTTTTTCTCATCTATGCATGGATTGGGATTTACGCATTGGGAGCTGTTGTTCGATATAAAAATGAAAATACTTTTACAGATTACAGTATCATAGCTGCCAATCCTAACGCTCCTGTTTTTAGTCTTATTGCTCCTGCATACAATGAAGGAATGACGATTGTAGATAATGTGAGATCTTTATTATCGCTCTATTATCATAATCTGGAAATCATTATTGTGAATGACGGAAGTAAAGATGATTCCATGGAAAAGCTTATTCAAGCATATGAACTGGAGTCCGTTTCCTTTTTCATACAAGGAGATATTGAAACAAAGCCCATACGGGGAATTTATAAAAGTAAAAACCCTGCCTTCAAAAAACTGATCGTTGTAGACAAAGAAAACGGAGGAAAAGCAGATGCATTAAATGTAGGAGTCAATATTTCTTCCGGAGAATATATTGTATGTATAGATGTTGACTGTATTCTTGAACAGGATGCCGTTCTGAGACTGGCAAAACCATTCCTGGAACAAACCGATAAAAAAGTGATTGCTTGTGGTGGAGTGATCCGTTTGGCAAACAACTGTAAAATAGAAAATGGTAAAGTTACCGATGTGAATATTCCTAAAACATGGTTAGGAAGAAGCCAGGCATTAGAATATATCAGAGCATTCGTATTAGGTCGTATGGCGTGGTCTAGAGCATCAGGACTGATTTTGATTTCGGGGGCTTTCGGAGCTTTTGACAGAAGTATAGTCTTGGCTTGTGGCGGATATGACAAAAATACTGTTGGGGAAGATATGGAGCTGGTCGTAAGGATGAGAAGATATATGGAAGAAAGGAAAGAACCTTATGAAGTTGTCAATATCCCGGATCCTTTATGCTGGACAGAAGTGCCGGAAACAAAAGATATTCTGAAAAAACAGCGAAACCGTTGGATGCGCGGTACCATGGAGACTCTTTGGAAGCATAGAAAACTGATGTTCAATCCTAATTACGGTAAATTGGGAATGGTAAGTCTTCCGTATTGGTTCTTTTTTGAATTCTTAGGTCCCCTGGTAGAATTTTCAGGAATTATCATATTCTTTATTTTCTTGATCTTAGGAATAGTCAATTGGCCGTTCTTTATGGTGCTTTTTGCATTAGTAATCTCTACGGGAATCCTCTATTCGATATATGCTATTTTGGTAGATCTTATAAGCAGGCAGGTATATACCAAAAGAAAAGATTTTCTTACCTTAATTTTTACAGCTGTCATAGAACCTTTCTATTTCCATCCGGTTGTAGTAAAAGCGGGAGTAAAAGGATTTGTAGATTATTTTAAAAAATCCCACGCTTGGGGTGAAATGACAAGACAGGGCTTTAGTCAGGAGGATAAAAACTTACCCTGGAAGAAGCGTGTTCTTGCCATATTTAAACTTGGACTTAGGCAATGGGGAGTATTTGCCACCGTATTTCTGCTTTTATTTTTATTAGGAGTATTGGCAGAGTGGGGGTGGTACCGGTATAATTTTACGAGCTTTGATACTTCTTTACTTATAAAAAGCCTTTTCGTAAATAATTTATTATTTGTATTCCAGCTTATTTTTGGAATGGGTATTTTGTATTTGATCCTGAACTTTATAAAAGAAAAGTGGGCTAAAACCTTAACCATAACGCTTTGTACAATTGTTATAGTTGTTCAATACGTGCTATTTTTATATTTTTTTGAATCTCATAATGTATTAGGTGCAGATATATTTTACTACAGTAAAGATGAAATGAAGCAGATTCTTCAGGCAAGTGGAATGTTGAATACTGAAAATATTGCATTACTGTGCCTTTTAATAGTGGGCGCATTCATTCCTTTTTGGTTTGCTGCCAAATCGAGTTTTAAATCATTTTATATAGGAGCAATTACTCTGGTAATCGGATTGTTGGCATTTTTTGTTCCTAAATATGCTTTATTCTCTTTAGAATCAAAAAACGAAAATGAATTTGAACAAAAAGCAGGACAAAGCAAATGGGCGTATTTCCTTAATTCAAATACCGATAATTTTATCAGCGACCATCCGGAAATATCCGATCTTTTAAATGGCTCAGAAACATTAGCCGCAGATCCGGAAATGTTGGATCCTGCATTTCCGTTTTGGAGAAAAGAAAAGACAAAAGATTTTTTCGGAGCCTATTTAAACCAGTCAAAAACACCTCCGAACTTAGTTTATATTACAGTAGAAGGCCTTGGGCATGCCTATAGTTCTCCTAATGGATATATAGGAAATTTTACTCCGTTTATCGACTCTTTGGCGGGTAAAAGTTTGTATTGGGAATTTAATTTGAGCTCATCAGGAAGAACATTTGCTGCAATTCCTACGCTTACAGGCTCCCTACCTTTTGGGAAAAACGGATTCCTGGAAATCGAAAAAACTCCTGAACATTTCAACTTATTCAACATCCTGAAAAAAAATGGATTTGAAACAGGGTTTTACTACGGAGGGAATTCTTCCTTTGATCGTATGAGCGAGTTTTTGGAATATAGTAAAGTAGATCATATTATAGATGAGCAGTCTTTTAAGGCTCCTTATCGTAAATTGCCCCAAAATAATGGCGAAAGTTGGGGGTATGAAGATCAGGCGGTTTTTGGGAAAATGCTGGAGGTGCAGAAGGTACAGAATCAGCCTTACTTTAATATGCTTCTTACATTGTCAACCCATAATCCGTTTTTAATTAACAATTCAGAATATTACGAAGCACAGTTTGATAAAAAATTACAGTCGGGTCAGATTTCAGCATCACAGAAAAAATGGGCTTTGGAAAACAGAAAGCAATTGGTTTCTGTTCTTAATCTCGATGATGCGTTGCATAAATTCTTCGAAAACTATCAAAAACGCCCGGATTTCAATAATACAATTTTTGTCATTACAGGAGATCACAGTATGCCGGAGATTCCTTTTGAAACTAAAATTGACAGGTATCACGTTCCTTTGATTATCTATTCGCCACTATTAAAAGAAGCTAAACGCTTTAAAAAGCGAGTGACTCATTTTGATTTGGCTCCATCTATTTTAGCTTATTACAGAACAAACTATAAATTGCATACGCCATCTTCTGTGGCATGGATAGGAAAAGGGTTGACTAATGATGATGAAAATGAAAACGAAGGAACCCCTTTAATGGAAAGTAAAAATCAGCTTATTGATTATGTATACCGAAAATATCATTTTGTGGACAATCGACTGTTTGTATTACAGCCTAACCTTGATGAAGACTTATTGAATGATGAATCGGTTAAAAGTGATATGAACAAACGTTTTAATGAATTTAAAACGAAAAATAATAAGTTCTACTCCTCAGGAAAATTGTTACCAGATTCTGTAGTCGCTAACTTTATGAATAAAAATATACCAAAACCTTAAAAGGTTTTGGTATATCCTAAATTAATATCAATTTGACTTCCCTTTTCATTCGGACGGTATTCCTGATTGTAATACGTGGCTGAAACTGAAAATAGATTTGATTTATTAATAGAGAAATTATATTCTCCCCCTACCTTAAAGGTTTTTAATTTGTAGGTTTCATTTTCTAAAAGATTATTAATGCTCTCTTCCGGGCTTATTCCTGTTCCTATCTGGAACCCGAAATAATCGTAGGCTCCTTTGGTGTAATAACGCATCGTTCCGGTGTAAGACTGAGAGATATTTTTATGATCCGGAGAAATATAAGTACGAAGATTAAACCAGAAATTTTTATAATATTTCCCAATGGAAGCTGTATACATCCAGATATTGCTGCTGAAATAAAGCTGTCGGTAACCTAGTTCCCCTTCAAAACTGTGAGGAAGATTGGCGTAAAGTGAAACTCCTGTACGGTATTTGGGGAATATGCCTACATCATTAGAATATCCTGCACCTGCATACAGATAAAATGTTTTTGAAATTCTCGGGTATGCTTCCAGTTCAACCTGGGTTCCGTTTTGTGCAAATTTATTAGCATAGTTACCTTTTATAATGAAAGAACCAATGGAAGTAGCTCTCTTGTAGCTAACACTCACAATGTGCCAGTCATCATTAAACTGTTTGTCGAAATGTGAAAAATTATAAGTGATCCCTAAAGCATTTTTAGATGTTAGCTCTTTTATTCTATTAGAAAGAGCTCTGGCTTCAGTATTTTTAGGATTGATTTCCAAGACTGATGAGGTAGCCTTTTCAGCTTCAATATATTGATTATTGCCGTTGTATACCTTTGCTTTCAGAAGCCATAATGCTTCTGATTGAGGATGATAACTTAATCCTTTATCAATAATACTTATAGCTTTGTCGTATTGATTGTTCCAGTATTCCAGAGAAGCATAGGCGATATAAAAGTCTTCATCTTTAACATTTCTCTGATCAAGTTTATCAAAAACTTGCCTTGCAGAAGTAAGATCGTCACTCCATGTATATACTCTTCCTAAAAATATGGATATATCTGTATAATCCGGTGACTTTTCCAATGCCTGTTGTGCAAGTTTAATAGCAGTAGGATAGTCTTTTTCATCAAAAGCCGCCTTTCTGGCTTTGGCAAACAACTCATCAGATGTCAGATTTTCTTGGCTGTACAGAGTAAGAGGTAATAATAAGAAGAGTAAAAAACTAAAGAATGTTTTCATCATAGAAATAAATAATATGGTAAAGCTAATATATTTTGTAAAAATTTAAAACAGATTGGCAACTTATTTTATCCCTTTTGTAAAACTAATGAGGTGCTGAAGAGGTCTTTAAAAGAATATCGTAAAAAAGAAGAAGAAAAATATCCCTAAAATATGAAATAGTAGTTTTTTTTTCCTATTTTTACTAAGTATCTAATTGGTGAAAAATCTATAGAAGATATGTACTGTAGAAACTTTATATTAATGTTTTTCTTATTTGCATCGCTGAAGTGCATCGCACAGGAAACTGTGAGACTGAATGTAAAGCTGTATCCTATACAGACGATTTCAGTCCCAAGCAGTAATTCTGAAATTGCGGCAGAAAATAGAACATCTGTTATATCAGAAGCAAAATATATTAAAGTGTCTAGCCTGTCAGGTTTTCAAGTGAAAATGCATCAGGAAATATATAGTACTGAAAAAAGAACCTTTGCTGAAGAAAATGCTTATAATAAGGAATATGCACTTATTGATAAGCGCAAAGGAGGAATTGATGAAAAAATTGCCATTAATAATAATTTCCTTTCAGGAAACTCTGTTAAAAATAGTAATCCAGATTCAAATTATATATATCACACGTTAGTGTATACTATTATTTCGCAGTAAAATTTTAATTTTTTTCAAAATTAATTATGCGTTAAATAATATTTTTTCTTTTTTTCTTTTTATTGTATTCTTATTATTTTCTGATTTGTATATTATTATTTCGCATACTTTATATTTTATGCTTAATAAATTACATATTGTTTTTCCTTTTTTTTCTGTTTATTCTCAATTTTTATTTGTGAGATATAATTTCAAAACGTGTTTAAAATTACAAGTTTAAAGTCGTTTTTTACAAAATAACTCTAATTTATTGCGTCTACTTTTGCACTCGATAATTTAATGAATAATTAATAAACAGAAAATATAATTCAACAATGAAAAAATTTATCTTAGCCTCTTTCGCTTTTTTAGGATTCGCAACAGTAAACGCTCAAACTTCTCCTAGTGCTAGTGACAATGTTACACTAAACGTTAAATTAAAACCTATCCAAACTCTTGTAGTAAACCCAGCTCAAAAAACAGTAGACTTAGTATATACAACTGCTGCTGATTATTCAGGTGGTGTTTCTTCTACTCAGGCTGATCACTTAACAGTTTACAGTACAGGAGGATTTGAAGTAAAAGTAAAAGGTGCTGATGCTAACATGGTAAACGGAGCAAAAAATATTGCTGCTAACACAATTACTATTACAGCAAGTAACGGATCAACTAACTCAATTACAGGAGCTACCTATACGCCAGTATCTCTTTCTAACAACGATCAGTTAATTGCTACTTCAGCTGTAGGAGGGGTAAACAAGAAGATCAACGTAACTTATGCTGGTGCTGGTGCAGATACTTATGTTAATAATTATATTGCAGGTCAAACACCTACAGTATATACAACTACATTAACATATACAATCCTTGCAAAATAAAATATATAATTAGGATATAAAAAGGAAAAGTGTTGCAGGAAAAATGTGGCACTTTTTCTGTATTATTACAAAAAATATTTTAATGAAAATACGGGTTGTAACTTTCTTGTTCTTTGTAGTCTCTTTTTTGTGTAAAATAAATGCACAAACCGGGGTTTCAGTTTCTCCTCCCAGATTATATTTTGAATCAGACCTGGGACGAAGTAATACACAGCAGGTTACCATTACGAATGTAAGTGTGAAAAATTCGTTGGACTTGGCGGTAAGCTTAGGAGATTGGGAATATGATGGTAAAGGGGAGAATATGATGTACGCTGCCAATACTTTACCTGTTTCCTGTGCCAACTGGATTTCTGTGAAAAAAGAAGACTCTTATTTCACTTTAGCTCCGGGAGAAAGGAAAGATATTGATGTTACCATTACCGTTCCCAATACATTATCTGATAAGTTGGCAGCACATTCTGCGGTTTTATATGTAAGTCAAATGAATCCTGTAGACGATGTGGACAGTAAAGGAGCCAATATAAAAGTAAGCATCCGTTCAGGAATCAAGCTTTTTCATAAACTGTCTTCTGCGAATGTCAAGAAGATTGAAATCCAGAATCTGGTATATGATAAATCTAAAAATAAACTCTCATTGTTTTTTGAAAATCAAGGGAATGTATGGATAGACGGAAAAGTATATACTGATTTGGTAAATACACAAAACGGGAAGAAAACATCATTGGATAATATTATTTTTTATACAATGCCCGGAAATAAAAGAGAAATGGATATTATTCTGCCTTCTACCTTGGAAAAAGGAAAATATACAGCCTCTGTGATGATTGACTATGGCGATGCCAATAATTTGGAAGTTGGAGAGCTAAACTTTAATTATGAGTAAAAAAATCTTTATTATATTCTTGTTCGTTTCAATTCAGTGTTTTGCAGGAAAATTAACTTTTAAGCCTTGGGAAAACAATAGTTTCCTACAAATCAATTCTTACAATGGGAATATGAGTCAAAATGCTTTCACAGTAAGATTTGACGGAAATGGAAATGTTGATGAACCGAAATGGAGACTTTCTGCACAACTAAAAGGGGTAATTACTAACGGAACCTATACCTTTCCTGCAGATAAAGTTTCTTTTCAGCCGGTTTTTACGACAGGAAGCGCAACGCCTGGTCCGGTTCCGACCATTCAGCAGATCGGAATGCCCGCGAGTGTTTTTTTACAGGAAAACGTTGAAAAATACTTAGTGCCAAGTTCAAATGCACCTCTTTCAAATACATCCAATTCAAATGGTCCTTTTTATATGGAAATGGGATTCAGCTTGACGGTTGCTGGGGGAGCATATCTAGGAAATTATCCGGCTTGGACAGAATTTACAGTTCCTGTAGAAATGGCAGCTTATGATCAGTATAACAATTTGATGGGAAAATCGGTAATTTATTTTAAATTACAAATTACACAGCTTTCAGGAACACCTCCGACGACGACAGAGATGTCATTGAAATTCGCTGCTAATGCAATCAATGGAACTTTAGAGTTTAAAACACTTCAAGACTACACAAATGGGGTGGCTGTATCCTATCCTAATGCACTTATTGTAAAAAGTAATACCAATTATCAGGTAAAAGTAAAATCTATTCAGAGTCAGTTTATTTCTGCAGCAGGAAATACATTACCGCTCGATGCTGTACAGATGGTGCTGAATCCTGTTTCCGGAAATACAGGAAGTACATTTCCTATTTCCTTAAGTACATCTTCGCAGTTGGTGGCGAAAGGATCAACGACTCAAAGTGCTAATGTATATTATGATATAAAATATTCTACATCTGCCAACGATGATAGATTTGTGCAGGCAAAGATGGAAGACTATGCTACTACCATTCAGTATGAGATAATGCCTCAATAAAAACTAATTCAAATGCTTCATTATCTGTTCAGAAAAATACTTTTTATTTTTTTGATATCAATTTCTTTTATATTTACCTCAGCTCAGGTCTATTCGGGAATAGACATGGAGATCCGTAATGAATCTACGGTGGATAAACCCAATATTATAGATCTTGTGGTATTGGTGAAAAATGAAACTTCTTCAAAATTTGACGGTAAAATTTCTATTGATGTTCCTAAAGGATTTAGAAGTATTTCAGGAAATCAGATAAAAGTAGAGCTGAATACTGGAGAAAAAAGATTTTTACCGGTAAAGATATTGGTAAGCAATGACGCAGGATATGGAGATGAGGAAATCGTATTTAGCTGCAAAAATTCGGGAAATGAAGAGATTGTAAAGAAAAAGCTAGTTTATAAAGTACAGGAAAATAATTCTCTTAGACTGACTGCGGAAAATCCTCTTATCTACATGAATGAGAACAATATCAACGATTCTGTGGAAGTAAAGGCAAGGGTAAGCAATGTGGGGAACAAGAGGCAGGATATTACGGTTGTTTTTAAAATTCCTGAAACGGCTCAGGGAACTATTTTTGTGGAGAAAAAAGGAAGAGTTGAGGTATCGAAAGATACCGTATTTAGTTTCAAATTTATTCCTGCTCATATTCTTAAATCTACCCAGGTGACCGTGAATATAGCCGGGTTTAGAGAACCTGAGAAAGAAATTTTCGGAAATACTTCAGTTTCTATTCAGAATATTTCTTCCACACAGCGTTATCAGGATATGCAGCCTATAAACGGCTATTCGAGTTATTCAAAAAACAGTATTACAGCAGGCTACAGGAGAATTGGTGAAAATGCAGATATGTATCAGCTCATGGGATCAGGAGGATTCAATCTTCCCTCAGGTTATGTTTTTATTAGCGGAAATATATATACGATGAGCAATCAGAATGATCCCATCGTGAATAACACGTATATTTCTTATCACAGAGGAAACTCTGTCGTTACATTAGGGAACGTAAATAAAATGCTTGAAATGCCACTGTTTGGTAGAGGTGCAGAATATAGTCTTACTTCTTCTGATAAAGATAAAAAAGTGGAAATTGGGTTTATTGATCAAAGTTTTAACCTGATTGAAAAAACACCGTTTCTGCAAAATGGCTATGGTTTGTATGCAAAAGGAACCATTGGAGCTCAAAATACATCCAGAAGTATATCCGGAGTGTATGTTTTCAGAAATGATCCTTACGAAAAAGCGGATCATAATCTTTTAGGAACAGATATTCAGTATTTATTCAATAAAGACTGGAGGCTAAATGCCAAATTGTATTCTGGAATGAGTTTTTATGAAGCGGATCATTCTACAAAACCTTCTCTTGGAGTAGAATCTCAATATTCGGGTATTATCAGTAAAATAAACCTTAATGGAAGTTACTTCTACAGTACCGATTATTATCCGGGAAATAGAAGAGGTGTTTTGCAGGTGCAGCAAAGTTTCTCTAAAAATATTTTTAAGGAACATTATGCTTACGCTAATATACTTATTTCAGATTTTTCTCCTAAATATTTTTCTTATGATTATAATACAAGATCCAAAAATATACGATTGGATACCGGGATTAATTTTGCCAGAAAAGGGAATTTTGGTTGGGGAATAGGATATCAGTATCAGGAAGAAACTTCAAATAACTATAATTCCTTTCTTGGAATATTCAATTCTTCTGAGCTGAGTATGTTGAAAGCTCAAAGATTTACAGAATATACGAGCTGGACAAGTCCGAATAAAAAACACTCTTCAATTTTAGGAATAGAAACTGGACTGGTAACCTATCCGGATATGGAAAAACCAAGATTCCAGATGAAATTATCAGGGAATTACGGATATAAAGCATTTAGTTTTAGTTATATTTATCAATATGGAGCCTATTTTCTTTCAGAATATGCTTTCTCAAAAATGATGAATAAAACGGAAGATTATAAAAAACTTTCTTTATCGGCATTTTATAATAAAGCACTCTTTAAGGATAAAATCAATCTTACATCGGGAATATCCTATACAGATGATGTTTTGTATGGTAAAGCACCTTCTGCATTTTTTAATCTTAAATATTTTGGAAAACAATACGGGCTTTATCTAAATTCATCCTGGTATAAATATACCGTTGGAGTGTTGCATAACAATATGTTGACAATTGAAGCGGGAATTACCCTTAACCTTCCTACCAATACATTAGATCCGGGTAAAAAGGGAAGTATAAAAGCTTTTGTGTATTATGATAATAATGATAGCGGGAGATATGATGAAGGAGATGAAGCAGCTGACGGATATGTTATCATGATTAACAATATATCATTCAAGAGTAATAAAGAAGGTAATATCGAGTACAAACAGATTCCTTATGGAAAGTATCGTTTGAAGCAGGTCATTCAGCAAGGGTGGTATTATGATGAGATGGATATAGAAATGGATTCGCATCGTCGTTCATTAGAAATTCCTCTTCACAGAAACGGAACCATTCGTGGGAAAATAGCATATGATTTTGATGCAAAAACCGCACAGGAATTCAATCCGAAATTAGGAGGTATCATTATTAATATTTTTGAGGGAGAAAAGCTTTTGCAAAGAATTTCTACAGATGAAAACGGAGAATTTTTAGCATTTTTACGAACTGGGGAATATAGAATTTCTCTTAATGAAAGCACACTTCCGGTAAATACTTATTGTGAACAAACCTATATAGATACGGAAAGCGTTGCAGGAAAAATATCTGTACTCAATCCGTTTATCATTAAAGTGAAAGAAAAGAAAATCCGGGTGAAAAAATTCGGAAATTAAACTCTTATAAGCAAAACCCATCTCATACAGATGGGTTTGATATTTAATATAGCGTTTAAAACTATATCTCCTATATTTTATATCTTTGTTGGCAATTCGAAAATGGTGAAAAAATATCCTTGGTGGAAAGCTTTTATAGACTATACTTTAGCATTAATAATGGTGGTGCTTTTGCTCCCTTTGTTTATCATATTAATAGTTTTAACATCTGTTGACACCGGGTTTCCGGGAATTTTCACACAAAAAAGAGTGGGGTTAGAAGGAAAGCCTTTTGTGATTTATAAGTTTCGTACCTATCATTCACAAACGTCTAAAAAATCTGATTTTGGAAAATGGATGCGTAAAACTAAGTTGGATGAACTTCCGCAGCTTTTCAATATCCTTAAAGGAGAAATGTCTTTTGTGGGACCGCGTCCTGATATACCGGGTTATTATGATATATTAGAAGGAAATGATCGATTGGTATTAGGATTAAAGCCAGGGCTTACTTCCGAAGCGGGGATTAAATACAGGAATGAATCAAAAATTCTTGAAAGTCAATCAAACCCACTGAAGTATAATGATGAGGTGCTTTTTCCGGATAAAGTGAAAATGAATCTGGAGTATTATCATCAGCTTTCGTTTAAAACTGATATTCTTATTTTGCTCAAAACGTTTTCGATTCTTAAAGGATAATATTTATAAGAAAAAAAAGTTATAGGAAGTATGAAATTTATGTTGAAAGATTTGTCGTTAATGATTGGTTTGTTTTCTGCCACTTTACTAAGTGCACAAACCGAATTGAAAGTCAATACTGTATTCCTTCCCATGGGAATTTATAATGTTGGTATTGAAAAACCAATAAATTCTAAAGTTTCTTTACAGGCTGAAGTTTTTGTATCTCCTTGGAAATCATTTCTCGGGAAAAATCTTCAGATTTATATGGGAACGATGGAAGGAAGATACTATTTTAAAGAAACAGGAAATAAATGGTATGTTGGAACCTACCTTTCAATGGCCGCCTTTAATCTTCAAAAGTGGAATTATTGGAGTAAAACAACAGTAGAAGATGAAAATGGTAATCTTGAATTATTAGCTGATGGAAGTGTTCGTGTCACAGAAAGATACCAAAAAGGCTTAGCCTTTATATGGGGAGTAAGCGGAGGATATCATCTTGTTTTGGATAAAAAATGGGGATTAGATGTTTTTGCAGGAATAGGTTTTACCCAGTCACTATATAAAGGTTATATGGAAGATAATGGACAAAGGTATGATGGAGCTACAAAATGGAACAAAAGCGGGGAACTTATTCCTACAAGAGCTGGAGTGATGCTGACTTATAAATTGGAATAAATAGGATAGATTGTTTTTTAGTAAATATACATATCTTTTATACAGATAAATTAAATTTGGAAATGATAACTAAAAAAGCAATTTAGAAGCAGAATAGAACGGGCTTTTTGTAAAAAAAATATATATTTGCAGGATTTCAGATGAAATTCTGAAAAAATGTAAAATTGATGTGATAATCCGGAAAAATGGATAAAAAATATTTAAAAGAAGAAACTAGTATAAAAGAAATTATAGCTCCATATTTAAAAAATTGGAAATATTTTATTGGGGCAATAGTATTGATGTTCATCTTGGCTGTTTTGTATATAAAATCTACATCTCCTATTTACAAAATTCAAACTTCAGTACTTATTAAAGATGCAAAGAAAATGTCTGTAGCCTCAGGAGATATTGGAGTGCTTCAAAGTCTTGGAGGGCTTAGCGGAATGGGAACCAATAGTATTGAAAATGAAGTGGGGGTTTTTGAATCTAAAGCTATAGTAGAAGACGCTTTGAAAGAGCAGAATTTCCAGACTCCAATGTATGCTAAGCAAACATTTAATAATTTAGAACTTTACGGGACAACAAATCCTTATATTATCAATATTATTCAGGAAAAAAAGGAGACGGAATTACCTGAAAAACCTATTTTTATTAAAACGAGAGGTAACGAAGTTATATTATCTTCTGATGAGTGGAAACAAGAGATTATTACATCATTTAATAAAACCACAAGTTTGCCATTCGCTGTTATAATGGTAAGTAAAAACCCAATATTCAAAGCTCCAAAAAAAGCAAAGATGTCCGATGTGTTTTTCTATTATAATGATTTCGAAAATACAGTAAATGATTTTCAAGAAGCTCTAAAAGTAGATTTATTAGATAAAGATGGAACAATTATAAGTCTTTCTGTAGATTTTGAAAATAAAGATAAAGCAAAAGATTTTTTGAATGGCTTAGTAAGACAATATAATATTTATGCAATTAATGATAAGAATATTGAGTCTAAAAAGACTAAAGATTTCATTGATAAAAGAATTGCACTTATCTCAAATGAACTAGGAGATGTAGAATCTCAAAAAGAAGGATATAAATCAAGTAATAATATTGTTGATCTACCAACGGAAGCCAAAATTAATCTTCAACTAAAAGAGCAAAGCAAAGCTCAAATATTGGAGTTAGGGACACAGTTGGAACTTAATAAAATTCTTCAAAATACTTTAAATAAAAAAGGAAAAGGAGATGTTTTGCCAATTAATATTGGGTTGGAAAGTGAAGCGGCAGCAAAATCAATTCAGGAATATAATACACTTGTATTACAAAGGAATAAATACCTTGAAAATGCAACACCAGATAACCCATTGGTAAAAGATGCCAACAAACAGATTGAAGAAATGAAATCTTCTTTGTCGCAATCTTTACAGAAAAATGTAACTTCTTTAGAATTAGCCAAGAGAAAAGTAGAAAGTCAGCTAGGAGGTTCCGAGCACATGATAAGTAAAATACCAACTCAAGAAAAATTATTCAGAAGTATTGAAAGACAACAACAAATAAAAGAAAGTCTTTACTTGCTTCTTTTGCAGAAAAGAGAAGAGGCTGCAATAAGTATGGAAATTACTGCTGAAAAAGCAAGAGTAATAGATAAAGCATTTGTGTTCAAAAAGCCAGTTGCTCCAAGAAAAATGATAATTTTAGGAATGTTTCTTTTGGTAGGAGCTTTAATTCCGTTTTCAATCATATACTTGAAAGGGTTATTACAGAGTACAATCATTAAAAGAGCCGACCTTACGAAGCTTACAAAACTTCCGGTAATTGCTGAAATTCCAAAATTGAAAAATCAGGAAAATACACTTGTAAGTTTTAATGATGTTTCTCCTATAGCTGAAGCATTCAGGATATTGGTAACAAATTTGAAATTTTTATTGTCAGGAAAAGATACAACACAGACAATTTTGGTCACCTCATCAGTAAAGGGAGAAGGAAAAACATTTGTATCTACGAATTTATCAATTATATTAGCTTCTTCACGTGACAAGGTTTTGGTAGTTGGTGCAGATGTTAGAAACCCACAATTACAACGTTATAATCCTTCGATGAAATCGGCAAAAGGCTTAACAGAATTTTTAAGTGAAGATATAGTAAATGTTAATGAAATTATTCATCCAAGTGGGTATAATGAGAATTGTGATTTTATCTATTCGGGCTCTATACCGCCTAATCCAACAGATCTTCTGCAAAACGGTAAATTGGACGAACTTTTAGCTATTCTTAAAGAGCAAAATAAATATAAATATATTGTTTTAGATACTGCTCCTCTTTTATTAGTAACGGATTCTTTCCTGATTGCTGATAAAAGTGATGCAATTATATATGTTACGAGGTCTGAAGTTTCTGAAAAAAGTTATATAGAGTTTTTAAATCATTCTATTGAAGACAATAAACTTAAAAATGTAGGAATTGTTTTAAATGGAATAAAAGAATCTAATTTTGGATATGGAAATAAGTTTGGATACGGATATAATGCAGAGGAAAAAAAGTGGTGGCAAAAATATTTTTAAAAAGTACCTTTAATAAATTTTATTCTACTCAAAATATTTTAAAACAAAACCATCGTATAGGTAATATAATTTTTAATAATGGTTTCTTCAAAAAAACTTACAATTAATGCTTTATCGGCAGTTATACAGGTTGTTTTTACAGCGTTGTTGTACTTTTTTTTGTATAAATATTTATTGGCGAAGATTGGTGTGAGCCAATTAGGAGTATGGTCGTTAATATTATCATTTTCTTCTATTGCTAATCTTGCTAATCTGGGAATGACTTCAGGATTGGTAAAGTTTGTGGCAGAGTATATTTTAGATAAGGATAAAAGCAAGTTAGGAAAACTAATTTTTACCTCTGTTTTATCAATGTCAGTTCTTTTTGTTAGTCTAAGCTTGATTATTCTTTCAGGGGCAGAATTTTTCTTAAAATATGTAATTGATGAGCATTTTTTGAGTATTGCATTAGAAATACTTCCTTATTCTTTGGCTTCACTTTGCATTAATGCAGTAGGAGGTGTTTTTACTTCAGTTTTAGAAGGATATCAAAAAAATTATATCAGAAATTTTATTTATGTTGTCTCTGGAATTATCATGTTTGGCGGGACCGTTTTATTAACTCCTGTATATCATCTTAAAGGGGTTGCCATAGCACAACTTATTCAATCTGTTTTTATTTTTCTTGCCGCTTTAGTATTTACTGTAAGAGTTAGCCCAAATAATAAAGTTCGTTATTGGAAATGGAATACACAGTCATTCAAAGAACTCTTTAATTATGGTTACAAATTTCAACTGGTTTCAATAAGCCAACTTTTATATGAACCAGCTACGAAACTTCTTTTGAGTAAATATGGTGGGCTTGCATTGCTAGGGCACTATGAAATGGCAACTAAGGCAGTGAATCAGTTTCGGGCCTTACTAACAAGTGCAAATCAGGTGGTTGTTCCTGTTGTTGCCGAAAAAGCTAAAATAGAAGGTTCTTCTTTTTTACAAAGCTTTTATATAAAGATGAATCGTATTTTACTTTTATTTAATTTACCATTATCCACATTTTTGATTTTAGCGACACCCATAATTTCTTTACTGTGGCTTGGTAGCTTTAATTTTGATTTTATTTTCTCAATGTTTGTTTTAGTAATCTCCACTTTTATTAATATTATGTGTGGGCCAGCTTATTTTAGTTCAATGGGAGAAGGAAAGCTAAATGTTTTGGTTATAGTTCATGTGAGTATGGCTATTATTAATATTATTTTAGGAATACTTCTAGGGTTATATGCAGGTGGTTATGGAATTATTTTGGCATGGGCAATTGCTCTTTCTATAGGATCCATAGTTGTGATTATCAACTATAATAAATCTTTAAAAATTAACTTTTTTGATGTTTTCCGAAAAGAAGAGGCTAAATTATTATTGGTTAGCTTATTCATAATTATTATAAATGTTATTTCATATCAGCTTATTGATGCAGAAAAAAGTAATCTGAAAGTAATTTTAGGTGTATTTTCATTATTTTTATATTTACCTGTTATTTTTAAAAATGAAAACGTTAAACAATTAATTTCATCCATAAAAAAATAAAAAGGAATGTTTGATAGATCTTATTTGCAAAATCCCTTTTCTGAATATTTGAAATGGTTAATTACGAAAATAAAATACCAATCTAAGTATGAGTATCTTAGAGTAGGTTATATGTCTAAATTAATAAATGTTGTTTTCGGAAAATACAATTGGATTGGGAATAATGTGATTATCATAAATTCGTCAGTTGATGATTTCTCATACATTTCTGATGGTTCGGTAATTTGTGAAACTAAAATAGGGAAATTTTGTTCTATAGGACCCAATGTTAGAATAGCACCGGGAAAACATCCTACTCATACATTTGCTAGCACACATCCTTCCATCTATTCAAATCCATATAATCTTTTGAAAAATTTTTCTAAAGAAGACATTTTTGAATATAAAAAAGATGTAGTCATCGGCAACGATGTTTGGATTGGAGCAAATGCAATTATACTTAATGGAATTAAAATTGGGGATGGAGCAATAATCGGAGCAAACACTGTGGTAACATCTGATGTAGAATCATATGCAATTGTTGTTGGTTCTCCCGGTAAATTGGTGAAATATAGATTTTTGAAGGACGAAATTGATTATTTGTTAAAATTAAAATGGTGGAATAAAAGCCATGAATGGATACAGCTAAACTCTGAAAATCTATGTGACATAAAAAAATTGATTAACCTTAATCCATTGCTGTAATGATTTATTATAATTTAGTATTATATCCACTAAATAAATTGAAGTTTGGAGCTTTTGGATATAGATCTTCAGTTAAAAATTTTATTCGGATAGAAAAACCTAAAAATATATTTATAGGTAAAAATGTTTCTATTGGAAAATACGCATGGTTAGCTGCTAATCCTTTAACGGGCTATAATAATTGCAAATTAGAAATAGGGGATAATACCTATATAGGGAATTCGGCTCACATTTATTGTACTAAAAGTATTACAATTGAAAAATCTGTGCTAATTGCAGATAGAGTTTATATTTCGGATAATCAGCATGGATATAAAGATATTAACAGTCCTATAATTGAGCAGGCAATTGTTCAGCTTTCTGATGTTATTATAAAGGAGGGGTCATGGATCGGAGAAAATGTTTGTATTTCCGGAGCAAGTATAGGTAAAAACAGTATTATAGGTGCAAACTCTGTTGTTACAAAAGATATTCCTGATTATTGTATTGCGGTAGGTGCACCGGCGAAAATTATAAAGCGTTATTCATTTGAAAAACAGGCATGGTTGAAAACTGATGCTAAAGGTAACTTTATTGAGGAATGAAAAATATATTAATTACGGGAGGGGCCGGTTTTATAGGCTCAAATATAGCGTTGAAGCTTGTAAAAAAAAGAATGAAGGTGACCGTTTTAGATAATCTGTCGCCACAAATTCATGGTGATAATCCCGAAATAACTTCACCTCTTTATAAAAGCATACTGAATAAGGTTACATTTAGAAAAGGCTCTGTAACTTCAAAAGAAGATTGGTATAGTGTTATAAAAGGGCAGGATGCAATTATACATTTAGCAGCAGAAACAGGAACAGGACAGTCGATGTATGAAATCCAAAAGTATATTGATGTAAATACTGGAGGAACTGCTCTTATGCTGGATATACTTGCAAATACTTCTCATCAGGTGAAAAAAGTAGTTATTGCTTCTTCCAGGGCTATTTATGGTGAAGGAAAATATAGATGTTCAGAACATGGAGTTGTATATCCGGCAGAAAGATCAGATGAAGATATGGCAAAAGGAGATTTTTCGTGTAAATGTCCCGAATGTGGAAAAGTAGTTAAAATACTTCCAACGACTGAAGACAGCAAAATTCATCCTTCTTCTGTGTATGGTATTACTAAACAAAATCAAGAACAATTGGTTTTAACGGTATGTAAGTCTTTGGGGGTTGCGGCAGTAGGATACAGGTATCAAAATGTATATGGACCAGGACAGTCTTTATCAAATCCTTATACAGGAATATTATCTATTTTTTCTACACGGATTAAAAACGGAAATTTAATTAATATTTTTGAAGACGGTAAAGAAACAAGAGATTTTGTTTATATAGAAGATGTGGTATCTGCCACTATTTTAGGATTGGAAAAAGAGGAAGCTAATAATAAGGTTTATAATGTGGGAACGGGTATTGCAACGGATGTTATGACTGTTGCGAAAACGCTGGTTAAATTTTATCAAAAAGAAGTCCCTATACAGATTTCCGGTAATTATAGATTAGGAGATATAAGACATAATTTTGCGGATATTTCCAAAATAAAATCAGAATTAGGATTTGAGCCTAAATGGAGTTTTGACAAAGGTATAGAAGCTTTTACAAATTGGGTGGACAAGCAGGGAATTCCTGAAGATAGATATGAATTATCTATCGAGGAAATGAAAAACAAAGGCCTATACAAATGAGTAGAAAAATAGGTATAGTAACTGTTTTATACAATAGCGAATCAGTTCTTGAAGAGTTTTTTGAAACATTAAGCACACAAACTCATACAAATTTTGTTTTGTATGTAGTAGATAATCTGTCTCCGGATAATTCCTTAGCAGTAAGTAAAAAATTGGCTTTCCAGTATCAATTTGAAACTGTAATTATCAAAAACGATGCAAATTATGGAGTTGCCAAAGGAAATAATATAGGGATCAGAAAAGCCATTGAAGATCAATGTGATTTTGTATTGCTTTCCAATAATGATATTGCACTTGAAAATGAATCTATTGAAAACTTGTTAACTGGTTTACATAAATATAATGCAGATATGGGGGTGCCTAAAATCTATTTTTATGGAACTCATAAAATCTGGGCAGCGGGAGGCGGTTATAATAAGCGGAACGGTATCACCACACAATATGGACAGGATGAAGATGACCATGGACAGTTTAATATGGATAAGCAGGTAACATATGCGCCTACTTGTTTTATGCTGATCAAAAAAGAGGTATTCGATAGTGTAGGAATGATGGATGAAAATTATTTCGTGTATTATGATGATACAGATTTTGTATACAGAGCACTGAATAAAAAGAAAAAAAAACTATGGTATATCTCAGATTCTGTCATTTATCACAATGAATCTTCTTCTACAGGAAAAATGAGTGATTTTTCGGTAAGATACTTGTGGAGAAACTTGGTTTATTTTGCATTGAAAAACTATCATCCATTATATGCAGTATATGTGGTAAGCTATAATTATTTATATATATTAATCATTCTGTATTTTAGATATTCCAAGCATCAGTGGCACATTGCTTTGAAAGCCTATAAAGAAGGACTGGATTTATATTTAGAGAATAGATTTTCAAAAAATAGCATTAGTTTTTAAATTAATTATAGAAAGTTGATTGTTACTCATTTATTTATATTTGCAATTAACAAAATATCTGAAAATGTGATAATTCATGGAGCCTACTTTTAGTTTTATATATTCAATACCATACATTATTCTTTTTTTGATTTATTTTATTCTTTTCCTTTGGGAAAATAAATTAAGAAATAAAGAAGGAGATATAAAAATAATCAGGTACTTGGGTATGTTGACCTTTTTTATTTTCTTTGGATTCAGAGGATATCTAGATACCGATTTTGCAGTATATTATCCATTATATGAAACAGCTCCCAACCTAACAGACTTTCGTGGAGTCTCAGATTTTTTCTCGGGAGGTGAAGATTTTCTTTTGAAAGTGGAGCCTGGTTTTAAAGTGATATTGGTTCTTCTTAAGAGTATCAATAAAAGTTATTTTTTACTTCAAATCGTTTCCTCTTTTATAGATGTATTATTTATCGATTATTTTTTTAAAAAATATTCACCTCAATATATATTAGGTTTTATAATGTTTTTGATCTTTTCAGGCTTGGTAATAGAGATCAATTTGATTAGAAATTCAAAAGCGATATTTCTTTTTATCTATTCTTTACAGTTTATTAAAGAGAGAAATGCTCTTAAATATTTTATATGTAACGGAATAGGTTTGCTTTTTCACTCCTCTGCAATTTTTTATTTTCCTCTTTACTTTTTCCTGCATAAAAAGCTTGCTCCTACAATTGTTTGGGGAACTTTTATTCTGGGAAATGTGTTATATCTAGGGCAAATTAAATTTATTACCCCGATAGTTATTGGAGTAGGTAATCTATTTGGTGGATTCTATGCTATTATGGCAGAAGCGTATTCCAAAAGCAGTATGTATAGTGATGGGTATGGAATTACAATAGGATATTTGGAAAAATTTTTAACATTCATAATATTTTACAAATCCTATGATAAGATAGGAGAATATATAAAAGATGAAAAATTACTTAATATTTTTTTCAATCTATTCTTCATATTTACAACAACCTATTTATTTTTATCTGAATACTCTGTTTTAATTGACAGAATGACAACACTTTTTGTTGTTTCTTATTGGATATTATATCCTTATTTATATGCTGTACTTAACAGAGTCATGAAAATTGTATTTACTTTTGTATTGTTATTATTTGGGATTTTGAAGATGTATAAATCTAATAATTTTATCATCAGAAAATATGAAAATATCTTATGGGATAAACCTACTATCACTAGAGCATATTTTATATTTAATAAGCATATAGATAAGATTCTTAATCCTAAGAAATAAATAGTATAAAACGAAAAAATTTACTATGAAAGTTGCTTTCTTATCTACATTTGCTTTAGATGCTAACATTTCTTTGATTAATGCACTTAGGAAAAAAAATGATGTATATTTCTTTACAGAAGCACTTCATGAAATTTATAATTTTTTAAATAAAGAAAAATTAAAAAAAAATATTTCAAAGGGAACAGAAGTTGATGAACTAATACGTTTCCAGGAACTTATAGATCTTGATAAGACCTATGTTATAAAAGGAACCCGTACTATAAATATTTTCAGAAAACTTTATATTTCGTATAAAATAAATCAATATCTAAAAAAAATTAATCCTGATGTAATTATTATTGATAATTACATGCTTACTTATTTTTTTTCAACATTATCATACCGTAAGAAAATGTTGTTCATTGTACATGATCCATTTTTACATTCTGGCGAAAATTTTATGATTGATCGTGTGTTACGGAATTTACAGTTGAATCTTATAGATAACAAAATATTATTAAACGAAAATCAAAAAAAAGACTTTATACAACATTACAATTATAACCCCAATAATGTTCATACTTCCTTCTTAAGTGTATATGATTATTTAAGGTATTGTAATACAAATAAATCAAATTCTTCTTCAGGATTTAATTTGTTATTTTTTGGTAGAATATCACCCTATAAAGGAATCAAATTTCTATTAGATGCTTTTGTGAAAATTTTATCATTCCAGCTAAATTCAGACATGACACTCACCATTGCAGGAAGTGGAAATTTTGATTTTGATATTGAAGTTTATAAACAGTATCCTCAAATAAATATCTTGAATGAGTATATTTATCCTGAGAATTTAGCAAATCTTATTTCTCAGGCTTCAGTGGTTGTTTGCCCATATACAGATGCAACCCAAAGCGGAGTTATTATGTCTGCTTACGCATTTAAAAAACCAGTAATTGCAACGAATGTAGGGGGGCTTCCTGAAATGGTAGAAGATAAGAAAACAGGATTAATAATTGAACCCCAAAGTTCTGATGCTATTTATAATGCTATATTGGAGCTTTACAATAATAAAAGTATATTAGAAGAAATGTCCCGAAATATAGAGAAGGTATATTTTTGGGGTGGAAAAAGTTGGGATAGCTCGGCAAATCAATTTATGGACGCATTTACAAAAATAATAAAGAAATGAAAGTAAGTGTATGCTTGGCAACTTACAATGGAGAAAAATTTGTAGGTGAACAAATAGCTTCAATTTTGCAACAAATCGGGCAAAATGATGAAGTGATTGTTTCCGATGATGGTTCTACCGATAAGACGCTGGAAATTATTAGAAATATTAATGACAGCAGAATAAAAATATTAATTAATAAAGGGGAAAAAGGATATACACCGAATTTTCAAAATGCATTAAAAGAATCAAATGGAGATATTATTTTTATCTCAGATCAGGATGATGTTTGGCTACCAGGAAAATACGATGATGTTTTAGATAATTTAAAAACAAACGACTTAGTAGTAACAAACTCTATAGTTACTGATGAGTTTTTGAATGTGACAAATCCTTCTTTCTTCAGCATATACGATTCAGGAACAGGTGTTTTTAAAAATATAATTTGCAGTACATATTACGGATGTTGTATGGCTTTTAATAAAAGAGTTTTAAATTATTCTATGCCATTTCCCAAAAACAAAGACGTTGCCATTGACTTATGGCTAGGATTAGTTGCTGAAGTTGTTGGAAAAGTAAAATTTTTAGAACAGCCCTATCTTCTATATAGAAGATCAAGCAATACAGTTACTCAGTTGGGTAGTCTGCTGACTAGAAGTAAGAGGCCTTTGCATATGAAATTTTATAAGCGATGGGTCACACTTATTGAGTTATTAAAAGTTGGTATTCCCTATAAATTAGGAATAAAAAAATAACCCTATATAAAGAATATATGGAATCAGATTCTACTTATAGAAAATGTAAAATTATTTTTATAATCATTTCTTTTTTTTCTTTCTATCTGGTAAAAAGCCAGAGAATAAAAGATTCTGTAAGTTTAGAAATTGATTTTCTCAAAAAAGCTGGTGCTGTTAATTCAATGTCTGGGTTTTTACATTATGATGATATTAAAGCGCTTCAAAAAAATATTATTGCATTACAACCAAAATATTGGAGAATAGGTTGGTCATACAAATCTGTTTCTGATATCAATTATCTAAGAAGTTTTAATATTACGCCTATTTTGGTTTTATCAGATATTTATGCATATCCAGGCAAAAAAAATAATAAAGAATGGCCTCACCCTTTATATACGGATAGACTAAGGAATATAATAACTGGTGAATATCAAAAATTCAAAAACACAGTGATATATGACATTTGGAATGAACCTTTTCATCAAGAAGGTTTTGGTGATTTTGATACGGAAGAATATTATCAGATTTTTAAAAAAGCTCATGATATTATTAGATCCTTACCGGGTGGAGATCAGGCTTTAATTACAGGTCCATCTTTTGATCGTTACGATGAAAAGGAAATGGAAGGATTTTTAAATTTTTGTAATAAGAATAATATAAGGGTTGATATTCTATCTTGGCATGAATGGAGAGATCAGGATTATTTAAAAGATTTTTCTAAAGATGTTAAAAAATTAAAAGAGATAATTTTACCTAAATATCCTAAAGTGAGAGTCAAAAAAATTGTTTTAGGTGAAATAATTAATCAATATTCTCAATTCTCTCCTTCAGAAATACTAGAAGTATTTCGATATTTGGAAAACAGTGGAATAGATGGTGCGTGTAAAGGCTGTTGGGCAGAAAGTAATGGAGTTTTTAATTGTAATAATTCAATGAATGGATTATTAGATAAAAACGGAAATCCTAGATCTGTTTGGTGGGCTTATAAATTATACAATCAAAGTATTAAGAACAGAGTAAAATTTGTCTCTAATTATGAACATGTCTCTGCATTTGCCTCTTATGATGGCAACGGTCAATATGTGATAATTAATAATAATAGTGGTAATAAGGTTGTTAATACTAAAATTAATTTAAAGAATTTATCTAGTTTATATAAAAATGTTAAAACTTTAGAATTGAAGATTTATCAGGTTCCTGAAAGTAAAGAATTACCTTTAGAAAAAATGGTTCTTTACCAAAAACAAAGTGTTAAAGTGAGCAAAAATGGTACAACCATTAGTATTGCTGAGATGAGTCCTAAGACATTATATTATTTAATGCTTTCAAAATAATCTTGGAAATATATAATTAATGTCAATTATATTAGGGATTAATAAAATTATTATTGGGTTTGGAAAATAAAATTAAGATAGTTCAATTTGTAGAAGCTTTTGGAGGAGGTGTCTATACTTATGTAAAAGATTTGAGTAATTTTTTAGCGACACATCAATCTGATATTAATTGTGAGATTCATTTGATTTATAGTCCAAATCGCGTGGAGCTTGATAAAGAATTATTTCATAAAGAGATTCATCCTGATGTTTTTCTCTATGAAATAGATATGCAGCGTTCCATAAATCTGAAAAAAGATATAATAGTTATTCAAAAAACTAGGAAAATCTTAAAAAAAATAAAACCTGATATTATTCATCTCCACTCTGCCAAAGCCTGTGTTATCGGCAGAATTGCATGTTTAGGATTGGTATCAAAAAGGAATGTTTATTATTCGCCACATGGATATTCTTTTGTTCAGCAAAATATTTCAAAAAATAAAGTTTTATTTTTTAAATGTATAGAATATACTATGCCTTTTCTATTTGGCGGAACTACTGTTGCCTCTGGAAATACGGAATTTGAATTATCAAAGAAAATAGGTAAATCTGTATTGGTAAGAAACGGAGTGGATTTTGAACTTCCGAATAAAATTTTTTTTTCTCGAGCAAATTCAACTTTAACTATAGGAACTGTTGGTAGGCTAACTCTTCAAAAAAACCCAAAAGCATTTAATGAAATTGCCTTAAGATTACCTAATATTAATTTTATATGGATTGGAAATGGTGAACTTATTGATGAAATTACTGCAGAAAATATTACAGTAACTGGCTGGATCAGAACTAGAGAAGAGCTTCTACAGAAAATAAATTCATTAGATCTCTATTTGCAAGTTTCATTATGGGAAGGACTGCCTATTGCAATTTTAGAGGCTATGGCAATGAGAAAACCTCTATTGGTGAGTAATGTAATAGGAAATAAAGATACTGTAGATAATAACTATAATGGTTTTGTTTATGATACAATTGATGAGGCAATAGAGAGGATTCAGTACTTTTCGGATAAAAAAAAGAGAATTGAAATGGGAGATAATTCCTATAAAAAAGTATTTAAAGAATATAATAAGAAAAATAATTTTTTGAGACTTATCAATATTTATAAAGGAGTCATAAAATAGCAATTTCAGTGCTGAACTATTCTTTATATTTGTGTCCATTTATTTTAGGACTGAAAATTATGGAAGTAAACCAAAAATAACGATATAAAATTTATGAAAATAAAATCTACCCCACTTAAAGACTGTTACATTATAGAACCTTCTATATTTGAAGATGACAGAGGATATTTTTACGAAAAATTCAATGAGCAAATATTCGAAGAACTTACTGGAATGAATGGTCATTTCGTACAAGATAATATTTCTAAATCTAGCTATGGAGTTCTTAGAGGGCTGCATTTACAGAAAGGTGAGAAAGCTCAGGCAAAACTTGTATCTTGTCTAGAAGGTAAAGTTCTTGATGTAGCCGTAGATTTACGTGAAGATTCTCCAACATTTGGAAAGTGGTTTTCAGTTGAGCTTACTGCTGAAAATAAATTGCAATTATATGTTCCTAGAGGATTTGGTCATGGTTTCTCTGTTTTGAGTGAAACAGCTGTTTTTTCTTATAAATGCGATAATTATTATGATAAAGCATCCGAAGGGGGTGTTCTTTGGAATGATACTGAATTGAACATTGATTGGCAATTACCTTTAGAAGATGTTATACTTTCAGAAAAAGATAAAGTTCAACCTGCGTTTTCTTTGAAAAATTTTTAATATATTCGAAGCTGAATAAGAATTAATAACCCAATTTTTAATTTACGTTGAATATGCAGCAACTTTAAAAGTTAGAAGAGTCATTGCCGGATTATGTTAGTTTATTTTTTTAAACATTTACCCAAAATTTTTTTGATTGGGGACTATATTATTATCAATCTTTTTTTGATTCTAGGAAAATTATATTTTTTTAACTCAGATAAAGAAGATTTTACTCAAAGTTATATTACCCAGTTTATTCTTCTAAATATTTGTTGGTTTGTTATCACTACGATGACAAAGCCCTATAGATGCCTGAAAATACAAGAATCTTCCCTGCATTTTAATGCTTTGACTAAATCTTTTATCTTATTAGCTGTTTTTTCAGCAATTTACTTCGGTCTTATTCTACCTGTAAAAATCGATTATAGAAGTGTAATACTTTATTTTCTATTAATTGGTTTTTTTATGACACTCACAAGATTCGTTTTATTTTTATATAGAAAAAAGAACAGAATTAAAATTGGACGAAAATTTTATTCCTTCAATACAGTACTTGTTGGCGAAAATAAATTATCAACTTCCTTATTATCTAATCATGATTTGAGAAAATCTATGGGAATAAGAGGTACTTATACATCAGGAGAGACTGAAACTAAAAATAAATATTTAGGTAGAATAGATAAATTATTTGAAGATTTAGAGACTTCTAAAATAAATAATATCATTTTTTGTGATAACAAGATTGAAGTTGATTTATATAAACAGATAGTTGAGGTGGCTGAACATAAAATGATCAGAATTTATATGGTTCCAGATTTTAAATACCTCAATCTTGGACCTCACTATTATGATGTAGTTCACGAGATTCCTTTCTTAAAGCTTATAAGAGAACCATTAGCAAATCCGAAAAAACAAATATTAAAAAGAACATTTGACATTGTTTTTTCACTTTTTGTAATTGTATTTATTCTGTCTTGGTTAATCCCTGTTGTTGCATTAATTGTAAAACTAGAGAGTAATGAATCTGTTTTTTTTAGACAAAAGAGATCAGGATTAAATAATGAACCCTTTGATTGTATCAAATTTAGAAGCATGACTTCTAATGCAAATGCCGATTTAGAAACAACTAAAAAGAATGATTCAAGAGTAACAAAGTTTGGTGCATTTATGCGAAAAACAAGTATTGATGAACTGCCTCAGTTTATTAATGTTTTTCTAGGAGATATGTCCATTGTGGGACCTAGACCACATATGTTATCTCAAACAGAAATGTATTCAAAAATCACTAAAAAATATATGACCAGACATATTGTAAAACCTGGAATTACAGGTTGGGCACAAGTGATGGGTTCCAGAGGGGAGATATTTTCTCATAGAGATATGGAAAAGCGTATTGAGAAAGATATTTGGTACATTCAAAATTGGTCTTTTTTCTTGGATATTAAAATCATTTTTCTAACCTTATATAATATAGTGAGAGGAGATGAGCAAGCGTATTGATTTTATAAGACTAAAAAATTAACAGAATATTGAAAACCACTTTTTTAAGGTGGTTTTATTTTTTTAATCCATCCTTTTTAATATTTTGTATCTTTGCACCCTGAAAAATAGAAAGATGCGAACAAAATCTGTAGGTAAAAAGAAAATTAATGTGGTCACATTAGGATGCTCCAAAAATGTGTACGATTCGGAGGTTTTAATGAGCCAGTTGAAAGCCAATGGTAAAGACGTAGTGCATGAAGGCAAAGGAGATATTGTGGTGATCAATACCTGTGGATTTATCGATAATGCCAAAGAAGAATCTATCAATACTATTTTAGACTATGTTGATGCGAAAAATAGAGGCGAAGTGGAGAAAGTTTTTGTTACAGGATGTCTTTCAGAAAGATATAAACCGGATCTGATTAAGGAAATTCCCGATGTAGATCAGTATTTTGGAACCAGAGATCTTCCCATTCTATTGAAACATTTAGGAGCAGATTATAAGCATGAATTAGTAGGAGAAAGATTGACTACTACACCAAAACACTATGCTTATCTTAAAATATCTGAAGGTTGTGACAGGCCATGTTCGTTTTGTGCCATTCCGTTGATGAGAGGAGGGCATGTTTCTACTCCGATTGAAAAATTGGTGAATGAAGCAGCAAAATTGGCAAAAAAAGGAACAAAAGAATTAATACTTATTGCTCAGGATCTTACTTATTATGGATTAGATATCTATAAAAAAAGAGCATTGGGTGATCTTCTGAAAGAATTGGTAAAAGTGGAAGGAATTGAATGGATCAGATTGCACTATGCATTTCCGAGTGGATTTCCAGAAGATGTTTTAGATATTATCCGAGAAGAGCCAAAAGTTTGCAACTATATTGATATTCCGTTGCAGCATATCAATTCAGATCTTCTTAAATCAATGAAAAGAGGAACAACTCATGAAAAAACGGATGCTTTATTAGCTAAGTTTAGAGAGAAAGTTCCTGATATGGCAATCAGAACTACCCTTATTGTAGGATATCCCGGAGAAACTGAAGAAAGGTTTCAGGAGCTTAAAGATTGGGTAAGAGAGCAGAAGTTTGACAGATTAGGCTGTTTTACTTATTCTCATGAAGAAAATACGACCGCTTACGTTTTGGAAGATGATATTCCACAGGAATTGAAAGAGGCGAGAGTAGAAGAGATAATGGAGATTCAGTCGCAGATTTCCTGGGAAAAGAATCAGGAGAAAATCGGAAAGATTTTCAGATGTGTCTTTGATAGAAAGGAAGGAAACTATTTTATCGGAAGAACAGAATATGATTCTCCGGATGTAGATAATACCGTTTTGGTGTCTGCTGAAGATACTTATATCTCTATCGGAGAATTTGCCGATGTGAAAATTACCTCCGCTGAAGAGTTTGATTTATATGGAGAACTCGTATAAAGTATTTAAATAGACAATAAAAGCCAATGAATATTTCATTGGTTTTTTTATTACATATAAAAGCATTTAAATGTTTTAAATTGTTGATTATTAGTGGGTTTTTAGTCTTTGGGATAATGAATTATGCTAGAGTTAGTTAATTAAATTAACTTTTTGGTGTTTTTTTTAACGTTTTTTAACACTATGCTGTAAAGTCCCTGTTAATAGGAGGTTATGGTTTTATTTAATGTTTTGTTAATTTATCATTAACGTTTTTTAACATTTCGAATAGGTCTCTATAGATAATCCTGTTACTTTTGCTCCGTCATAAACCCCAAAATAAATTCAAAATGATGAAAAGATTCATTCTCGTAATCATAATGATGATTTCAACCTTTGGTATTTTCTCTTTTACGAGTAATACCACAGATGCGAAAAGAACAAGTTATGCATCGTACTACCACGATAAATTTAATGGTAGAAAAACAGCTAGCGGTGAAGTATTTGATAATTCAAAGTTCACAGCAGCAAACAGAACGCTTCCATTTGGAACTAACATTAAAGTTACCAATTTGGACAATGGTAAGTCAGTAATTGTAAAAGTAAATGATAGAGGGCCATACCATTCATCAAGAGCATTAGATATGTCTAAAGCCGCGTTCGATGAGATCGGAAATATCAATCATGGTACAATTCCGGTTGAATATGAAATTGTCGATTAAACTTATGATTTTAAAAAGAAAGCCAACTGGATACAGTTGGCTTTCTTATTTTGATTAATCTAAAGAAGGATTATTAGATATCTAATTCGACTAAAGCAGGACAATGGTCAGAATGTACAGCTTCTTTCAAAATAACAGCTCTGGTAAGTTTCTCTTTTAAAGTATGACTTGTGAAATTATAATCAAGTCTCCAGCCTTTATTCTTTTCTCTCGAATTTTGTCTGTAGCTCCACCATGTATAATTGTCCGGATTCTGATTGAAAAATCTAAAACTGTCTATAAGCTCACATTCGTTAATAAAATCACTCATCCATTCTCTTTCCATAGGGAGGAAGCCTGAAACATTTTTTAAGCGTACAGGATCATGTATGTCTATAGCTTCATGACAAATATTAAAGTCCCCTGAAATTATAAGATTAGGAATAGTCTGTTTTAAGTTTTTAATATACTCTAAAAAATCACGACAAAACTGCATTTTAAAATCCAGCCGTTCAATATTGGATGCAGAAGGCACATATACTGAAATCGCAGAGTACCCCTCAAAATCGGCTCTTATAATTCGTCCTTCATTATCATAACTTTCAATTCCGCAGCCGAATTCTACATGATTAGGTTTTATTTTTGACGCGATTCCAACGCCGCTGTAGCCTTTTCTTACTGCAGAATGCCAATAACTGTGATATCCCAGCTTTTCAAGGCTTTCAATATCTATTTGGTCATTTCCTGCCTTGCTCTCTTGAATACAAATAATATCAGGATCAGCAATTTTTAACCAGCCTAAAAAATCTTTGGTAAAAGCAGCGCGTATTCCGTTGACGTTGTAAGTAATTAATTTCATGTTTGAAATATATCAAAAGACAGTCTAAAAAACAAATGTCGACTATAAAGCCGACATTTAATTTTATTTAATTCCTTTAAAAACTACTTTTCCATCTTTCGAAAGTTCGTTTTCCAATCCTTTACCCCTCAGTTCCCAGTGATCATTTTTATAATGAATTCCCGAACCGGTTGGCTGACCTTTCAATTCAATAGTTTCACCTTCATAAACAATCGTAGCTGTATTTTTACTGTTATCAAAACTCATATCAATGGTTTTTCCTTCAGCATTCGTCGACTTGGCTTTTACTATAGAGTTATTATTGACAGCTGCAGAATCTTTTGGTGTAGCGGCAGATAGATCTGAAGTATTCATTTTTATCGAATCTGAACTGACTACCGTTCTTGTAGAATCTGATAAAACTTCTGAATTCTTACTGCTTTCCTTTTTGCAGGAAACAAGTGATAAAGCTGCTAATACAGGTAAAATTAAAATTGATTTTTTCATTTCTTATATTTTAATAGGTGTGTTTTAATATATTAAGACTATTTAGGCTCCAAAACACTGATCGGAATAATGCATTCCTCCAAAGATATTCCCCCGTGCTGATAAGTCTCTTTGTAATAATTTACGAAATGATTGTAATTCTTAGGGTAAGCCAGGAAAATATTGTTTTTGGCAAATATATACTTTGAGCTTAAATTTCCTTTTGGAAGAAACAGCTTTTCAGGATTTGAAATTGCCCAAACATCACTGTTGTCATACGTTAAACTTTTCCCTGTTTTATAACGTATGTTTGTAGAAGTTTCTCTGTCACCTACCACTCGGCTTGGTTTTTTTACATATACCGTTCCGTGATCTGTTGTGATCACCAGTTTAAAGCCACTTTCAGCTGCTACTTTTATGATTTTTAATAAAGATGAATTTTCAAACCAGTTCAACGTAAGAGAACGGAATGTCTTGTCATCTCTTATAAGCTGATCGACAATATGATTATCGGTCTTTGCATGAGAAAGAATATCAATAAAGTTGTAAACAATCACTAAAAGATCATTGTTTTTATGCTGATTGAAATCATCATAGATTTTTCTTTCAAAATCAGCATTTAGAACTTTTAAATATTTCATTGATTTAGAAGCTAAACCAATTCTTTTCATCTGATCTTCCAGAAAGTCGCGCTCAAATTCATTTTTATTTCCATCTTCATTATCATTAAACCATTTGTCAGGAAAACGTTTTTCTATTTCAGAAGGCATTAATCCCGCGAAAAATGAATTTCTGGCATATTGAGTTGCGGTAGGAAGAATGCTGTAATAATAATCCTCAGAAACTTTGTTATAGTGCTTGGTGAACAAAGGCTCAATCACTTTCCACTGATCATATCTAAGATTATCTACCATAAGCAAAAGAACTTTTTCTTTTTCAACTTCAGCTTTTACTTTATCTTTAAATAAGGTATGACTCATCATTGGTTTTTCTGAACCATGCAACCAATCTTCGTAATTGTTTTCTATAAATTTGGCAAACTGAATATTAGCTTCCTCTTTTTGAGACTGAAGAAGATCGGCAAACTCGTTATCGGCAACTTTATCAAATTTAAGCTCCCAGTTCACGATTTTTTTATAATATTCGGCCCAATCCTGGTACGTTCTCAGGTAAGAAAGTTCCATAGAAAGATTCCTGAACTCTTGCTGGTATTGTAAAATGGTTTTTTGTTCCACCAGATTGTCTTCCTGTAGATTCTTTTTAAGCGAAAGCAAGATCTGATTAGGATTTACAGGTTTTAATATATAATCTGCGATCTGAGAACCTATGGCTTCTTCCATGATGTGCTCTTCTTCGCTTTTGGTAACCATTACAATTTTTAAAGAACTATCTTTTTCTTTAATCATAGGAATGGCTTCAAGTCCGGAGATTCCGGGCATATTTTCATCAATAAGGGTGAGAGCGAATTTTTCGGAATCCATTAATTCCAACGCTTCATTTACATTGTTAACAGGAGTTACGTGATACCCTTTTTTTTCTAAGAATACGATATGAGGTTTTAGTAAATCTATTTCATCATCTATCCATAATATCTTTTCCGACATAATATTTATTTTTCAGGGTTATAGTATCAAAATTTCGACCAAAATTCTTTTCAAACAATAAAAGTAGAGCTTTTAATAGTTAAATATTAGTTAAATGAAAATATTCTTTATGAATTCCCTGTTTTTGCATAATGAAGTGCTCTTTCTAGAAGTGGAGACCGACTGTAATAAACGTTTGTACAGAATAATAAGAAATATTTAAAAAGAAGAAGATAAAAGCGAAGTATATTTTACGATGTAATAAGTTGTATAGAAAATGCCAAGATAAAAAATCAATATTGTAAAGACGATGTTAATGAAATTTAAATAAAAGCTAAAGTTAAATTTTCCCTAACTTTGTTACAATATCGACATTCAATGCAGAATAAGCTAAAAATTATCAACGATCCCGTTCACGGTTTTATCAAAATTCCACACGAAATATTATTTGACATCATTGAACATCCCTACTTCCAGAGATTGAGAAGAATAGGGCAGACTGGTCTTTTAAATTTGATTTTTCCGGGAGCTACCCATACAAGATTTCATCACGCGATAGGAGCAATGCATCTGATGTTTACAGCATTGGAAACGTTGAAGCAAAAAGGGGTGAAAATTTCCGAAGAGGAAGAAAAAGGGGCAATGTTAGCGATTCTGATGCATGATATTGGTCATGGTCCGTTTTCTCATGCCTTAGAAAGTATGTTGATGGATGATTGGCATCATGAAAATCTTTCTTTGCTTTTGATGCACAAATTAAATGAAGAATTTGAAGGCAAATTATCCGTTGCTATTGAAATGTTTCAGGGAAGATATCATAGAAAATTTTTTAATCAGCTTATTTCTTCACAATTAGATGTTGACCGATTGGATTATTTAAACAGAGACAGTTTTTTTACTGGAGTTTCTGAAGGTAATATCAATACCCAGCGAATCATTTCTATGATGAATGTTTGTGAAGAAGGTGAATTGGTGATCGATGCAAAAGGAATTTATTCTATTGAGAATTTCCTCACGGCAAGAATGTTTATGTATTGGCAAGTGTATTATCACAAAACATCTGCGTTGGCGGAATTTCTTTTGGTTAAAATTTTAGAAAGAGCAAAACTTCTTGTTTCTCAGGGTGTTGATCTTCCTGCCACTGAAAACCTAAACTATTTTTTACACAGAGGGAAAAACTCTGCTACCGATGAAGACATTGAAAGATTTACACAGCTTGACGATAACGACGTTATTCAGGCGATGAAAAACTGGCAGTCGGCTGATGATTTTATTCTGTCATACTGGTGTAAATGTGTGATTCAGAGAAACCTGCCGAAGACAATTATTTCTTCACATGCATTTGAAACCCAATTTATTGAAGAAAAAATAAAAAATACCAACGAATTTTTCGGAATCGATAACGGAAGTGAATTGGTGCATGAAATTAAACGAAAACTTTTACCTTATAATACTGAAAAACAGCCGATATTCCTATTACAGAAAAACGGGAAAAAAATAAGACTTGAAGAATCGGAAGATCAGCTTTTATCGGGATTGATTACCAATAAGACTACCCGATATATCCTGATGTTTCCGAGAGATATTTAGCACATAATTTCTTAAAGAATATTAAATTCACAATCCGAAAATTAAAAAAATGTTTGCGAATTACAGAATTTCTTATCTTTGCAGAATATGGAATTTACAGCTTCGCAAATTGCAAGTTTTATTGACGGAAAAATAATAGGTGATGAAAATGCACTTATTACTGGAGTTTCACCTATTGAAGGAGGGGAAACAGGGCATCTTTCTTTTATAGCACAAGATCGATTTTCTCATTATTTGGATACAACCAAATGCTCCGTTATTATCGTTTCAGAAAAACTTTTATCAAAAGATATATATAATCCTACCGTGATTGCGGTAAAGGATGCTTACCTTTCTTTTCAGATTTTAATGAATCTGTATCAGGAAATGCAGGGTAGAAAACAAGGTGTTGAGGATGGTTCTTCAATTCATGATACTGCTGTTATTGGTGATAAGGTATATATTGGTGCTTTTACTTATGTATCTGAAAAAGCAAAGATTGGAGAAGGAGCGCAGATCTATCCTCATGTTTACATAGGAAAAGGAGTAAAGATCGGTAAAAACTGTAAGATTGACAGTGGAGCAAGAATCTATGATTACTGCATTATTGGTGATAATTGTGTGATTCATTCCAATACAGTGATTGGAGGAGACGGATTTGGCTTTCAGCCGACTTCGGAAGGTTTCAAAAAAATTCCTCAATTAGGAAACGTTATCATTGAAGATGACGTTGAAATCGGTTCAAACTGTAGTATAGACAGAGCTACCATTGGTTCTACCATTATAGGGAAAGGAACTAAAATTGATAATCTGATTCAAATTGCCCACAACGTAAAAATCGGACAAAATAATGTGATTGCTGCACAGGCAGGAATTGCAGGATCTACAATAATTGGTGACTGGAACCAAATTGGAGGACAAGTTGGTGTGGTAGGACATATAAAAATAGGAAACCAGGTGAAAATTCAGGCTCAAAGTGGCGTGAATTCTAGTGTTAATGATAAAGAAACATTGTACGGTTCACCGGCAATCAGTTATAATGACTATTTAAGGAGTTATGTACATTTTAGGAATTTACCTGAAATTGTAAACAGAATAAACAATCTTGAGAATACCTCAAAAGATAAAACTAATGAGTGATATGCAAAAAACACTTCAGCAAGAAGTGACACTTTCCGGAATCGGACTTCACACTGGTAAAGAAGTAAAATTAACCATTAAACCTGCAAAAGAAAACACAGGTTTTGTATTCGTAAGAACAGATTTAGAGGGACATCCTCAGGTTGAAGCTGATGTTAATTATGTTGTAGCAACAGAAAGAGGAACAACATTAGAAAAATTAGGAGTAAAAATCAATACTTGCGAGCATCTTTTAGCGGCTTTAGTAGGTTGTGATATCGACAATGCCATTTTGGAAATGGATGCTTCTGAACCTCCGATTTTAGACGGATCATCAAAGTTTTTTGTTGAAGCTATTGAAAGTGTTGGAATCACAGAACAAAATACGGTAAGAGAATATCTTGTTGTAAAAGAAGTTCTTACCTACAGTGATCCTGCAACCGGATCAGAAATCACAATCATTCCTTCAGATACATACGAAGTGACTACTATGGTAGATTTTGGGACTAAAGTTTTAGGGACTCAAAATGCTACCTTAAAAAATATTTCTGAGTTTAAAGAAGAAATTTCATCGGCAAGAACGTTCAGTTTCTTACATGAATTAGAAATGCTTTTAGATCACGGGTTGATCAAAGGTGGAGATATTTCTAATGCAATTGTGTATGTAGATAAAGATCTTACGCCTGAAACTACAGAAAAATTAAAGAAAGCCTTTGGAAAAGACAACGTGTCGATCAGACCAAACGGAATTCTTGATAACCTGAACTTAAACTATCCAAACGAAGCAGCAAGACACAAATTACTAGATGTAATCGGTGATTTGGCTTTGGCAGGAGTGAAAATAAAAGGTAAAGTTATTGCTAATAAACCAGGACATTTCGTAAATACTCAATTTGCAAAAAAGCTGAATCGTCAGTGGAAATTGCAGAAAAAGAAAAACGTTCCTGATTTTGATTTAACAAAAGAACCGGTTTTCGATATCAATGGAATCATGAGATTAATGCCTCACAGACCTCCATTTTTGTTGATTGATAAAATTCTTGAGCTTTCAGATTCTCATGTGGTAGGGCTGAAAAATGTAACAATGAATGAACCTTTCTTCGTTGGACATTTTCCGAAAGAACCTGTAATGCCCGGAGTTCTTCAAGTAGAAGCTCTGGCACAGACAGGAGGAATTCTTGTATTGGCAAGCGTTCCTGATCCTGAAAACTATTCTACGTATTTCATCAAGATTGATAAAGTAAAATTCAAGAGAAAAGTAATTCCTGGAGATACGCTTATTTTCAAAATTGAATTAATTGAGCCTATCAGAAGAGGAATTGTTCATATGCAAGGTTATGGTTACGTAGGAGACACGGTAGCTGTAGAAGCAGAACTAATGGCCCAAGTTGCAAAAAATAAAGTTGATTAAATGATTCATCAATTAGCAGCCGTAGATAAACGTGCGAAAATCAGCAAAAATGTAATCGTAGAACCTTTTACTACCATTGCAGGGGATGTGGAAATCGGAGAGGGAACCTGGATTGGTCCTAATGTTACCATCATGGATGGAGCAAGAATAGGTAAAAACTGTAGAATTTTTCCGGGAACGGTAATTTCTGCAATTCCTCAGGATTTAAAATTCGATGGTGAAGATACTCAGGTAATTATCGGTGACGATACTACGATCAGAGAGTGTGTAACAGTAAACAGAGGTACAAAAGCTCTTGGACATACTAAGATCGGAAAAAACTGTCTGATTATGGCTACATCTCACATTGCTCATGACTGTGTAATCGGAGATCATGTTATCATTGTAAACGGTTGCGGTATTGCAGGTCACGTAGAAATTGGTGACTATACGGTGATGGGAGGTTTGTCGGCTGTTCATCAGTTTGGTAAAATCGGAAAACATGTCATGATTTCTGGTGGTACTTTGGTGAGAAAAGATATTCCGCCTTACGTAAAAGTAGCAAGAGAACCAATGTCTTATGCGGGAATTAACTCAGTAGGTTTAAGAAGAAGAGGATTTACTAATGAAAAAATCTTTGAAATCCAAAAAATTTACAGAGCGATTTTCCAGATGAAAATGAATGTTTCTCAGGCCATCACTCATATTGAAAAAGAAATGCTGCCTACTGCTGAAAGAGATGAAATTCTTCAGTTTATTCAAAATTCACCTAGGGGTATTGTAAAAGGATACGGAACAGGGAAAGACAGTTAAGAAATATAAAAAACAAAAAGATAATATACATTAATGGCAACAAGTAACGATATCAGAAAAGGACTTTGCATTGAATATAGCAATGATATCTATAAAGTAATCGAATTTCTTCACGTAAAGCCAGGGAAAGGACCCGCTTTCGTAAGAACTAAATTAAAGTCTGTAACAAACGGAAAAGTAATTGATAATACTTTCTCTGCAGGTCACAAAATCGAAGAGGTAAAAGTTATTACAAGAAAATTCCAATATCTTTACGATGATGAGAATGGTTTCCACTTCATGAACAATGATGATTTCTCTCAATTATATTTAAATAAAGAAATGATCGAGAACTCAAACCTGATGAAAGCAGGTGAAGAAGTTACCATCATTCTAAAAGAAGTTGATGAAACCCCACTTTCTGCGGAACTTCCTCAATCTGTCTACTTAGATGTAATCGAAGCTGATCCGGGAGTAAAAGGTAACACTGCTACAAACGCTCTTAAAAATGCTATCGTTGAAACTGGAGCAAGAGTAATGGTTCCTTTGTTCATTGAACCAGGAGACAGAATCAAAGTAAGCACTGAAGACGGTTCTTACTTGGAAAGAGTAAAAGAATAATTTTAAATAAAATTTACATTAATTCGGTTTGCATTTGCACTCCGAATTTTGTTTTATAAGAAAATCAATTGCTATGAGATTTCATTCTCCACAAAAACTGAAAACTATTGCAGATCTTATCGGATCAAAATTTGTTGGCTCTGAAGACTTTGAAGTATTAGGAACCAATGAAATTCACATGGTGAAACCGGGAGAAATAGTTTTTGTAAACCACCCTAAATATTATGATAAAGCTTTAAACTCTGCAGCTACTATTATCTTAATTGATAAAGAAGTAAATTGCCCGGAAGGAAAAGCACTTTTAATTTCTGAGGATCCTTTCAGGGATTTTAATAAGATTAATACTCACTTTACGAGAATATATAATTTCAGGGAAGAACTTCACGATGCAGAAATTGGAGAAGGAACACACATCCATCATTCTGCAGTGATTGGAAACAATGTGAAGATCGGTAAAAACACCCTTATTTTCCCAAATGTTGTAATTGGCGACAGAACTGTAATTGGTGATAATGTTGTCATCCAGTCGAATACCGTTTTGGGAGGTGATGCTTTTTATTACAGAAAACTAAACGGCAATTTTGATCGGTTAATTTCAGTTGGAAACGTTGTGATTGAAAATAATGTTGAGATTGGAAATGCATGTACAATCGACAGAGGTGTGACGGATTCTACAATAATTGGTGAAGGCTCAGTGTTGGACAATCAGATCCAGATCGGTCATGATACCATAATTGGAAAAAAATGTCTTATTGCTTCACAAGTAGGAATTGCAGGGTGTTGTGTGATTGGTGATGAGGTAACTTTGTGGGGGCAGGTTGGTATCGCTTCCGGAAATAAAATTGAGAGCGGATCTGTAATTTTAGGAAAAACCGGAGTGAATAGAGATCTTGAAAAAGGAACATATATCGGGATGTTTGCAGAAGATTTTAAAACATATCTGAAGAAAGAAGTAAAACTGAGAAATCTCAAATAAACAAATCGAAAGTTTTATCCGAAATCAAAGAAAAATAAGTAAATTTGTGAGCATTAATAGAAAATAAAAATAAATTAAAACAACAATAAAATGTCAATTTTAGTAAACAAAGATTCTAAAGTAATTGTACAAGGATTTACAGGGAATGAAGGTACTTTCCACGCAAGCCAGATGATCGAATACGGAACAAACGTAGTAGGTGGGGTTACTCCAGGAAAAGGAGGAAGCGAGCACTTAGGAAAGCCTGTATTCAATACTGTTGCTGATGCTGTTGCAAAAGCTGGAGCTAACGTAAGTATCATTTTCGTACCCCCTGCATTTGCTGCAGATGCGATTATGGAAGCTGCAGAAGCAGGTATCAAAGTTATCGTATGTATTACTGAAGGTATTCCTGTAGCTGATATGGTAAAAGTAAAATCTTACATTGCTGACAGAGACTGCAGATTGATCGGGCCAAACTGTCCTGGAATCATCACTTCTGAAGAAGCTAAAATTGGTATTATGCCAGGTTTTGTATTCAAAAAAGGTAAAGTAGGAATCGTTTCTAAATCAGGAACACTTACTTATGAAGCTGCTGACCAGGTTGTAAGAGCTGGTTACGGTATTTCTACTGCAATTGGTATTGGTGGTGACCCAATCATCGGAACAACTACAAGAGAAGCATTAGAATTATTCATCAACGATCCGGAAACTGAAGCGGTTGTAATGATCGGTGAAATCGGTGGAGGATTAGAAGCTGAAGCTGCAAGATGGTATAAAGCTAGCGGTTCTACAAAACCAGTAGTAGGTTTCATCGCTGGACAAACTGCTCCAAAAGGAAGAACAATGGGGCACGCAGGTGCTATCGTAGGAGGTGCTGAAGATACTGCTCAGGCTAAAATGGAAATTATGAGAGAAAACGGAATCAACGTTGTAGATTCTCCTGCTGATATTGGTGCTACTGTAGCAAAAATATTAGGATAATTTTTCCTAACAAATAAATTATAAGCCTCGTTTTTACGAGGCTTTTTTTTGAATTTTTCTTAAAAAAATTAGAATAATTACTATCTTTAAACAATAAAAAAATAAACTTTACAAAAACTCAATATCAAAATGAAAAAACTTTTATTAACCTCAGCATTGGCTCTGTCTACTTTATCTTTTGCACAAATAGATTTTAGTAGTACAAGATTCGGAGTTACCGGTGGACTTAATTATTCCCGAGTTAAAAATGCACACAATCCTTCCGGACCTAGATACGCATTTCAAGGGGGTGTTCTGGCTCTTATTCCTATTGGAAAAGGAAATCAATTCTATCTTCAGCCGGAAGTGCTATACTATGGAGCCGGAGAAACGGGAAAAGATAAAGACGCTAAAGGAATGAAAGGCTATGATGCGTTGTATGCCAATAATTACCTGAGTGTACCTGTATTTTTTAAAGGGTATTTCTCAGAGGCGGAATCTGAATTCTTTGGAATGGTTGGCCCAAGATTTAATTTCTTGATCGATCAAACCGTAAAAAATGAATCTAAAGATGTCTATAAAGAAGATGCACAAGGAAAAGCAAATTCTTTTAACTTCGGAATTGGTCTTGGAATCGGGTATAGCTACAAAAGACAGCTGGAATTAGCGCTTAAATATGATTTAGGATTGTCTGATACATATCCTGATTTGAATGAATCAAAATTAGATCCTAATTCATCTAAGAATAAGTCTGAACAAGTATTAAGCCTAAGCCTAAGTTATATTTTTAATTAATATAAGTATAAAAAAGATAAAAAATCCCGGAAAGTAAATTTCAGGGATTTTTTTATTGTGTAATAAAGATAAAATTAACTCTTTATCCACTTCCATATTTCCTTCAAAGTTGCTTTATTTCCATACATCAAAATTCCTACTCTGTATATTTTTCCGGCCAGGAAAATCATGAAAAGAGTAGTTCCTAAAAGCAATATAATAGACAAAGCAATCTGCCATGCAGGGACTCCGTAAGGTATTCTTGCAATCATTGCTACAGGAGAAGTAAACGGAATGATTGACAGCCAAAAGCCAAGCGGTCCATCCGGATTATTGATGAAAGAAAAACTTCCATACATTCCTAACATGAGTGGTAATACTGCAAATAAAGTAAATTGTTGTGTTTCTGTCTCATTATCTACGGCCGAACCGATTGCTGCATAAATTGAGCTGTAAAAGATGTATCCTAACAAGAAGAATACAATAAATACAAAAATAATTAAAGGAAAGTTTAACTCTAATAAACTGTGTGATACTTGAGTGGCAATCTGGGCAATATCCAATTTGCTCATCATCGCTTCATCACCTCCCGGAATATTTTTTTGCATGGAAGAAAACCCGGTATTTAAAACCAAGGCTCCAACTACTGACATGGTAATCCAGACAATAAACTGAGTCAATGCCACCAAAGTTACTCCGAGGATTTTCCCCATCATCAGTTCAAAAGGCTTTACCGAAGAAATAATAATCTCAACAACACGGTTGTTTTTTTCCTCTAAAACACTTCTCATCACTCTTACGCCATAGATGATAATAAACATGAAAGTAACGTACATTAAAAGCATACTTAACACGCTTTTCACCCCTAAAGCAAGATCAGAATCTTCTTTATTGTTTTCTGAAACATTGATCGTTTTAAGAGTGAAACCTTTATCAAGATCATCAATTTCGGTTTCGGCAATACCTAATTGTTTTATTTTTTCTTTTTTAATGACATTGCTTAGGGCAGAAATGATGCGTTGTTTGGTATCAAACCCAATCTTTGTATTGATAACCAATCTGGTATTTTTCTCAAATTCATCATAATTTCCATTCTGTATCTGAGGAAGAATAAGAATTCCATCAATAGCTTCATTACTTTTTAAAGTATTTACTTTTGTTTGCTCCTCAGACGAAGGAATAATTTTATATTCTATTTTGTCAGTAGATTTCAGTTCATTTCTAAAAAGCCCGCTATTATCTACAACTTCAATGATATTGTGAGATTCATTGGCTTTGAACATCAGCCCTATCACCGCTCCGAAAGCGATTAACATGATAGGAGCGAGCAAAGTCAGCACAATGAAAGATTTTTTCTTAACCTGAGTAAGAAACTCTCTTTTAGTAATTAAAAAAATATTATTCATAAAATTAAGAATGATTACTTACGGCATTGATAAACACTTCATTCATGCTCGGAATTCGCTCTTCAAAAGCTCGTACCTTTCCTACATGTACAAGATCTAAAAGAATATTGTTTTGATCAGTTTCATTTTTTAAATCAAAAGAAACCAGATTATTTTCATGGGTAATATTAAAGATTCCATATTTATTTTTGAAACCTTCTAGCTGAGAATCATTAACCTCGGAAAGGGTGATTCCAAAAATATTTTTCTTGAATTTTTCTCTGACGTCAAAAACTCTTCCGTCAATGATCTTTTGGGAATTATTAATCAAGGCAACGTAATCACACATTTCTTCCACGCTTTCCATTCGGTGGGTAGAAAGAATGATGGTCGTTCCGTTATTTTTGAGATCAATAATTTGATCTTTAATTAAATTGGCGTTTACTGGATCAAACCCTGAAAAAGGTTCATCCAGAATTAAAAGATGTGGTCTGTGAAGCACAGTGACTACAAACTGTATCTTCTGTGCCATTCCCTTAGAAAGCTCAGACAGTTTTTTCTTCCACCATTGGTCGATATGAAGTTTGTCAAACCATTTTTTTGCTTCAGCTAAAGCATCATTCTTGCTCATCCCTTTCAGCTCTCCGAAATACAGAAGCTGATCTCCAACCGTCATATTTTTATACAGACCTCTTTCTTCAGGCATGTAACCGATATTTTTAATGTGATTGGGATTTAGCTTTTCTCCATTAATTTGAATTTCTCCGGAGTCAGCCTGGGTGATTTGATTAGTGATACGGATAAAAGAAGTTTTTCCGGCTCCGTTCGGACCTAAAAGACCATAAATACTTCCTTTCGGAACATGGATGCTGAAATCATCCAAAGCCACCTTTTTACCGGCGTTATAGGTCTTTCTAATATGTTCAGCTTTTAGCATTAATTTGTTTTTACCTAATTAGTATAATAAGTTTCGAAAGTTACGGAATTATTAAAACAGAATTAATGGAAAAGAAAAAATCCTGATGATTATCAGGATTTAATATTATTGTTTTACTATTTGCGTTACCTTTTGGGTGTTGTCGCTCAAAATATAGCGAATCAGATATTTTCCGGGTTTTAATTTTTCAATATTGATCTCTCCGGAGTTCATATTTACAGCGTAGCTGGCTACCTGAGTACCTAGAATAGAATAAAAAGTTACATTTTTCACTTTAAGAGATGCATCTTTTGCTCTTACAATAAGATAGTCTTTCGCAGGATTAGGATAGGCTACGATAATTCCGTCATCCGATTTTTGTGAGATGGAAGAGGGCTCTCTTTGCTGAGCTTGTAAATTGCTAGAAAAACCAACAAATGTGCCTAGGAATATAAATAAAAGTAAAAGTTTTTTCATTCAATTGTAATTTCTCGAATACATTATAACAAAAATAACTAATTCTATAATCTCTTGCAATATTTTTTTATAGAACTTGTATTAAATTTGCATAAACTTATTCAAAAAGTATTCCAAAAATGATACATTCAAGAAATAGAAGACTTAGAGTAAACGAATCTATCCGAAGTTTAGTAAGAGAAAATACGCTTACCACCGATGATTTTGTAATGCCGATCTTCGTAATGGAGGGCGAAAACAAACAGGAACCTATTCCGTCGATGCCGGGAATATTCAGGAGGAGCATAGATCTTACAGTAAAAGAATGTAAAGAATTATTTTCTTTAGGGGTAAAATCTGTCAATTTGTACATGAAAGTGTCAGATCACCTTAAAGATAATACCGGTAAAGAAGCTTGGAATAAAGACGGATTGATGCAGAATACAATCAAAGCGATTAAAGATGCTGTACCGGAAATGATCGTTATGCCGGATGTTGCTTTAGACCCTTATTCAATTTACGGACACGACGGAATTATTGAAAACGGGAAAATCTTAAATGATGCCACCAATGATGCATTAGCAAGAATGTCTGTTTCTCATGCAGAAGCCGGGGCAGACATTGTAGCACCAAGTGACATGATGGATGGAAGAGTGCTGACAATTCGTGAAGCATTGGAAGAAAGTGGATTTACTGATGTGGGAATCTTAAGTTATGCCGCAAAATATGCAAGCTCTTTCTATGGACCTTTCAGAAGCGCTTTAGATAGTGCACCAAAAGACAATATGGAAGTTCCGAAAGATAAAAAAACGTATCAGATGGATTATCATAATTCTCGTGAAGCACTCAATGAAGTGTATAAAGACGTAGAAGAAGGTGCAGATATTATTATGATTAAACCGGGACTTCCGTATCTTGATATTGTTTCTAAAGTTCGTGAGGCGATTGATCTTCCAATTGCTGTTTATAATGTAAGCGGAGAATATGCAATGGTAAAAGCAGCCGCTCAAAATGGCTGGCTGGATAATGATAAAACCATTATTGAAAGCTTAACATGTTTTAAAAGAGCAGGAGCAGATATGATTTTCACCTATTTTGCAAAAGAAGCTGCGATGATTTTAAATAGATAGTTTTCCTCTATCAATAAAAAGAAAAAGATTGTTTACTGATGTAAGCGATCTTTTTTGCTTTCAGGCAATATTAAATTTTTTAAAACTAGGAGTGGTTTATATTTAATAAGTTGTAAATTAGATTCTTAAATCATTTTCACCAAAAAAATAACTATGAAAAAAACAATGTATAACATGGGAGCATTGCTATCCGTTTTAGCAGTATTGATTTCTTGTAATGATCCGAAAAAGAATAATGAAAAGAATGATAATTCCATTACAATAAACAAAGATGAAATTATTGACGAATCTTTTTTAACTGAAAAATTACAGTCTAAGCTTACACCCGATACTGTTTTTTCTATTTTACAGCACAGAAATAAAGAATATGTAGAAGATAATCTTACCATAAGAAATACTTCTGAAAGAATCCGTAAAGCTTCCTTAGGACAATTTCCGGGAGCAGTCGTTTTGTCTTGTTTAGACTCCAGAGTTCCGGTAGAAGATGTTTTTCATTCCGGGATTGGGGATATGTTTGTGGCGAGAGTAGCTGGTAATATTAGCAATGAAGATATTTTAGGAAGTTTGGAATATGCTTGTAAAGTTTCTGGTGCAAAGGTCGTAATGGTATTAGGACATGAACATTGCGGAGCCATAAAATCGGCTGTAGACAATGTAGAGCTTGGAAATATAACTGGTTTGCTGGCAAAAATTAAGCCTGCTATAACAAGAACGGCGAATTTTCAGGGAGATAAATCTTCAAAAAATCCTGCCTATCTTGAAGCAGTGACGAAATCGAATGTATTGCAGACCATAGATAATATCAGAAAGAACAGTTCAATTCTTCGGGAAATGGAAGAGAAGAAAGAAATTAAAATTGTAGGAGGTGAATACCATATGGAGACAGGAAAAGTAGAATTTTTAACACAATAAAAAATAAGGGATTTCAAACTTGAAATCCCTTATTTTTTTAAGATATATTGAAATCTTTTCCCTTTGTAAATTTCGCTGCAAAAGGAGCCTGGTTTCCTGCATATTTTAAAACAAAATGTTTCTTTGTATCCGTATCAATCTTTGCATCCACTTCTACATCCTGTGTCTGAAAACTCACATCTAAAACCACTCCGGATTCTTTTTCAAGATAAATTTCCACACTTTCTGCATAGAATAAAGAAGTGCTTAAATAATTAAATTTAATATTTTTCCGATAGGCTTTAGACTTGTTTTGAGTGAACTCGGAATAGCTTCTTAGAATTTCAATTCCGGGAGAATCAATATTGGTAATTCTGGATTTTGTCACTCCGTTTACCCGTACCGAAAAATTTTTAGCACTTTTAATATTTCCATTTACTCCGATATTAAATAATGAAGGCAGAGAAAGCCCATATTCAATCATACTGTCTTTGGTGAATTCAAAATCGGGAATCAATGCCGGATTTTTCGGAGCATTGATCAATTGGTTTTTAACGGTATCCAGATTCGAATCGGAGAATAAAAAACCAATAAGATTGTTGCCGGTAGTTCGCCAGTTTCTTCCGTTCCATTCAAAAATTTCACAAAGCAATGTATCCGTAGATGAATGAGGAAGGAGATCCATATCCTGCCATTTAAAAACCTCTTTTGCATAAGGTCTTCGGTCGACAATATTAATCCCAAGATCCAACGCTAAAAGTTCGGTGAGTTGTTGATTATTTTCCATAGATAATTGTGAGGGTTGATTTGTGTCATAAAATTAAATAAAAATTGTCGGGTTCAATTTTAAAATATCATAAAACTTTTGTCTGCAGGTTGTAATCTAAAATTTGAATTCAAAAAAACTTTATCTTTGCTGCTATGATTTTACGAGGAGAAAACTTAATTAAGGAATACGGTCCTAAAAAGGTTGTAAAAGGTGTTTCAGTACAGGTTCAGCAAGGAGAAATTGTTGGATTGCTCGGTCCGAACGGAGCGGGAAAAACCACATCATTTTATATGATTGTAGGATTGGTTAAGCCTACTTCCGGTAAAATTTTTCTTGATAAGCAGGAAATAACAACAGATGCCATGTATCGTAGAGCCCAAAAAGGGATCGGTTATCTGGCTCAGGAAGCTTCCGTTTTTCGAAAGCTTTCTGTAGAAGATAATATCATGGGAGTTTTGCAGCTTACAAAACTTTCAAAACGTGAGCAGCAGATGAAGTGTGATGAATTGATCGAAGAGTTTTCTCTTCAGCACGTCCGCAAAAACAGGGGAGATCTTTTATCAGGAGGTGAAAGACGTAGAACAGAGATTGCAAGGTGTCTTGCGACAGACCCTAGTTTTATTCTTTTAGATGAACCTTTTGCCGGAGTAGACCCGATTGCGGTAGAAGATATTCAGAAGATTGTAAGAAGTCTTACCGATAAAAACATCGGAATTCTGATTACCGATCACAATGTACAGCAGACTTTAGCGATTACCAATAAAACATACATTATGTTTGAAGGAAGAATTCTGAAAGAAGGTCTTCCTGAAGAACTGGCCAACGATCCGCAGGTAAGAGAAGCTTATCTGGGTGAAAACTTCGTGTACCAAAGTATTTTCGATAAACCGAAAAGTAAGCAGTATGCCTACAATATCTGGGCAGGAAATTTTGATTCAAAATCGCAATTCCAAAGTTTTGTAGATCATAACTTCTCTCAGTTTGATGATCTGAGATTAATGCATGGTTTTGAAGATATTAGCTTTGCTTCTTTGGCGAATTCCGAAATTGAGCACATCTTCAGTGAAGTTGTCGATAAAAATGCCAATAATTCTTATGTGTTCCAGAGAAAGGAAATCAATTCTCATTACTCATTGGAACAGGCAGAATTAGAATCAAAACAGGCCGCAAAACCTGAGTTACATTATGTAACAACCTATTTATATGAAGGATAATTAATACTCACAAATAAAGACTTAATAAAAGAGAGTGGGTTTATCTGCTCTCTTTTTTATATATTTGATTTTCTGATATTTATCATTTTTTTAAGATTCACTTATAAAAAGAATGGTTGAGGATTGATTTTTGCATTTTCTATAGTGAAAAGAATTTATTTTTATTAATATTTTAAAAAATGAGAAATAAATCCTTTTGTTTTTATTAATCCTTTAAATATAGAGCCATGTCACTACAAGAAAAATTACAAAAATTAGCAGTAGAGGTAAATGAACCTTCAGTAAGTATCTCTTTGAATACTCACCGTACATTACCAGACAATCAACAAGACGAAATCGTTCTTAAAAATCTGATTAAAGAAGCGGAAAACAGAGTCATCGAAGAATTTGGAAAAAGACCGGCTTCATCGGTTTTAGAAAAACTGGAAAATATTTCAGGAAAAATTAATCATCGTCATAATCTTGAAAGTTTACACATATTTTTATCTGACAATACAGAAGAAATTATTAGATCTACCTGGCCAACCGTAGAGAATACGGTTGAAATAGATGGCAAATTCGCAATCAGACCTTTGGTGAAAGATGCGGTAAGATCTCAGGAATATCTTATCTTGGTGTTGGCGCAGAGCGGAACCAGACTTTTGGAAGCGATGAATGATAAGGTGGTGAACGAAATTCATGAAGAAGGTTTCCCATTTCCGGAAAATCCATTCTATATTACCCATTCCGATGTAAGAAGTGATGGTAAACAAGTTGACAATCAAATAAAAGAATATTTTAATAGAATCGATAAGTCTGTCGTTGAAATTCATAAAAAAACAGGACTGGAAGTTGTCGTGATCAGTACAGCAGACAATTATAGTAAGTTATTGGAAGTTGCAGATATTCCGGGGATTTATATTGGGCATGACCATAAAAATTATTCAGAATCTGATGAACACCATGTTGTAGAACAGGCGTATGAAATTATTAAAGCAAAACAAAAAGAAGGAAGAACCCAGGCGATAGAAGAATTGAGAGAGGCTGTTTCTCACGGAAAAGTAATAACGGATCTTCAGGAAATTTATCAGGCAGCTTTGGATGGAAACGGAGACTTGCTCATCGTTAATCAAAGCTATCAACAACCGGTAAAATTAACAGGAGAAAGAACCTTTGAATATGTTGATGACTCTAAAGAACCCGGAATTGTAGATGATATTGTTTCCATTATTTCTTGGGAGGTTCTTTCCAAAAAAGGAAGGGTGCATTTTACGGATCAGAAAGAATTGTTAGATCTTGGTGAAATTGTACTCAAAACAAGATACTAATTTTCTTCATATCAAATTTTTAGCCGACGCTATGTCGGCTTTTTTTATGAGCTTATGGAATAAAACAATTAACTTTACTACACAGCTTTAAAGGAATTCTATGATAAAACCTTTTAATAGAACAATAACCTTGTTTGGTATTTATAAACAGCTTGTTCCCTTTATCAGACCCTATCGATTAATGATTTATGGAACTCTGTTTCTTACATTTTTAGGAGCTCTTGCGGCGCAGGTCAACCCATTGGTGTTAAAATATACGGTAGATGAGGTGACAAAGCTCACCCAGCTTCCGCATCCGATGTCAGAAGGAATTCATGTTTTAGTTTTGATTTCTGTGATTTTATTAGGGAAAGAATTATTGAATATTTTCATCAACTTCGGACAGAAATTTTATGGAGAAAAAATTAGAATCAATGTAAGTTCTGTTCTTGCACAATCAGCAATCGACAAAATTTTATCATATAGAGTAGCTTACTTTAATGATGAAAACCATGAGTCAGGAAAATTGCAGATAAGAATCGATCGCGGAATTGAAAGCTTGACAAGATTGGTTCAGAATTTTTTCATCGATATGTTGCCTTTGTTTTCCAATGCAATTATTGCTTTAATCATTATGTACCTACAGAATATATATGTAGGAATTGTTTCCACGATCATTGTTCCGATTTATTTTTACATCAGCTCATTACAGGCAAAAAAACTGGGTGGTGTAAGAAGAACTTTAAGAAACCAGCGCGAACAGAAAACTTCAGGATTGCTGAACTTAATTAATTCCATCATGGTAATTAAAAGTTTTGTCCGCGAAAAATTTGAAGGAAAAAAGCAATATGATTTGCAGATGCAGTTGATGGAAAGTCAGATGTTCACCCGAAAGACAAACTTTATTTATGATGGATTGAAAACCTTTATCGAACAGTTTGGAGTGGTTTTAATTATTCTTTTAACGGTTTATCTGGTGCTGGATCAACAAATGACGATTGGAGCAATTATGCTTCATATTATGCTTTTTAATAATGTTTCAGCTCCGATTCGCCAATTACACAGAATTTATGATGATATGAATGATGCAATGATCTATGCAGAAGGATATTTTGATATTTTAAATGCAGACGATGAAAAAGAACCGAACGGAGCCTTTGTAGAAAAAGAAATCAAAGGAAATTTTGAATTAAAAAACGTCAATTTTTCTTATCCAAACGGAACCCAGGCTTTACACGATGTTTCCATGAAAATTGAAAATGGAAAAACAACTGCTTTAGTAGGTTTGAGCGGTGCAGGAAAATCAACAATCATCAATCTCTTATGTAAATTTTATCTCCCCAATTCCGGTGAAATATTACTCGATCATGTGGATTTAAATGCGTATGATAATACTTTTCTCCGTAACGATCTCGGTTTGGTGCTTCAGAAAAATCATATTTTCCAGGGAAGTATCGAAGACAATATCCGATACGGAAATATGAATGCGACGTTTGAAGAAATTGAAGAAGCTGCGAAAAAGGCCTATCTTCACGAGCAAATTTTGGATTTACCAGAAAAATACAATCACGATGCCACCCAACTTTCGGGAGGGCAGCAACAGAGAATTGCCATTGCAAGATTATTCCTGAAAAATCCACCGATTATTTTCCTTGATGAACCTACTGCAAGTCTTGATGCTATTGCTACGGAACAAATTAAAAATTCTTTGGATGCCATAAAAGAAGGCAGAACGGTGATTATTATTTCCCATTCTCTGTCGCAGATTCTGGATTCTGATAAAATTTATGTGATGAAAAAAGGAAGGGTTGTAGAAAGCGGAACTCATGATGAATTGGTGCAGAGCAATGGAACATACAGAGAAATTTTTGATGCTTCTGCAAGAAGTTTGAATTTGGATAAACTTGTGAATTCTTTTAAGGATAATTAATTAAAAATTATTTTTGCTATATATTAAACAGTCAATGAACGACCACTATCTCAAAAAACTCGACAGAGTCACTGCTATTCTTACTCAGCTACAATCAAAACCGCTTGTGAGAGCACAAGATCTGGCTCAAAAATTTGATGTAAGTGTTCGTACCATTTATCGTGATGTAAAAACATTGGAAAATGCGGGAATTCCTATCATTGGAGAAGCCGGAAGCGGTTATTCTTTAATGGATGGTTACAAGCTTCCGCCCGTCATGTTTACAAAAGAAGAAGTATTAAGCTTCATCACAGCCGAGAAATTAATGCAGAAATTTTCACATCAGAGCTTGGGAAGTCATTATCAGACAGCAATGGAAAAAGTGCGTTCGGTGTTGAAATATTCTGATAGAAATTTAATTCAGAATATCGAAAAACAGATTGATATTTTTCAATATCACGCTAAAACGGAAGACACCATAAAAGATGTGATTCCTATCATTCTGGAAAGTATCGCAGAAAAACGTCAGCTGACTATAGAATATAAAACGGTCGATGATGCAATTTCAACAAGAACCATCGAAGCAGTCGGTGTTTTCTTTGAGTTTAATTATTGGTACATTATGGCATATTGTACGTTGAGAAATGATTTCAGGCAATTTCGGGTTGACAGAATTTTAAAAATTTCAAAAACTCAGAACCCATTTTTAGGAGAATATGGACAAATCAACGATTACAGAAAAAGTGGCAATGGAAATAAAACAACTGTAAGACTTTTAGTAGAGAAAAAAATTATGGGCTTTTTGGTCAATTCTAAAAAATATTACGGTTTAGTCAAAGAAGTTGATGCAGAAAATGGAATGGTAGAATTGACGTTCGAAACTGAATCGATTAAAGATGGTTTTCCTCGTTGGCTGATTACTTTTGCAGATTATGCAGAAATTTTAGAACCGGAAAGCCTGAAAGAAAAATTAAGAGATTTGTTAACTAAAATTTCCGATAAGCATCCATAAAAGCCCCAACAATTTCTGTTGAGACTTAAGCAAAATTAATTAAATTTGAAGATGGTTTTTTAATAAGAAAAGGCGAATCTGCAATTACAAAATGGTTTGTTAAAATTTAATGTATAGCATGCATTTCCGCCCTTTATTTTAATCAAGATTGATTTTTCAGGTTAAGTGTAATCAAAGATTTTAGTCTCCATAAAGGCATTAAAGATCCTAAAATCTCTCCCAAAAAAAAGGCGGCTCAATTCCTAAAGCTCTTAAATACACATATCCTTGTCCACGGTGATGAATTTCATTATCCACGAAATACAAAATATTTTGGTAGACAGGGAACTCGTATTGTCCGAATAAATTGAAAGTCTCCTGAAAACGTTCTTCCGAAATCTGAGCAAAATACTTATTGATAGCTTCCGTCTCTTCGTCCCATTTTTTCAAAATATCTTCTTTTGTTGTTGGTGCGAAACCTTCTTCATTATAAGCTTCCATATTTTTGTTTACGATTCCTTTCAAAGCTGGTCCTCCAATGCTGATTAATTCAACAGCCAGTTTTGCAAAAGGTCTCATTCCGCCTAATGAAAATTCGAATAATTCTTTTTCAGGGAACATTTCGATTACTCTTCTCGTCAAATTTCTGTGGCCTTGCCAATGCTCTAATAATTGTTCAGAGGTCATAAATTGTTTTGTGATGGTTGCTGTAGTTGTCATAGTTTTAATATTGTTTGTTATTGTTGATACAAAGATAAATTGAGGTTATGACAACAGTTTGTCAGTAGGATTTTAGCGATGAAAAAATATTTTATTTTTTATTAAAATATCTGGACCTACTTTCCCGTTAGATACACAAAGTGAATTAATAAAATTGTAAATTGTCTAGAAATTTAAAAATATGAAGAAGCTTATTTTGCCGGTTATCACAGCATTTTTATTAACGTCTTGTAATAAAATTGAAGAAAAGATTGATCAGACTGTTCAAAAAACGACTGAAACTGTGCAGAGAAAAACTCAGGAGGCAGTTGAGGAAACAGTAAAAAAGACAGTCAATGAATCCATAAATTCTCTTACCAATTCTGAGGACGTCCAGCTCAATCAGGTTTTTCCGGGTTCAGATAAAATCATTGTTTCAGAAGAAAAAGGGAAGAAATTCAAATTTCCGAATGGCTCAGAAGGTTTTATTTTTAAATATAAAGCAGATAAAGCGACTTTAATTCCGTTTTTAGAAAGTCAGTCGACAACTGATGAAAACAAATCTGATAAAACGGCCAAAAAAATTGACGGACAAAGCATTATAGATAAAATTAGTTTAGTGGAGAAATTTCTTCCCGAAAATACAATTGACTCCGGCTTTTTGGATGATATTAAAAATGATAATAGTATTGAATATTACAGATTGAAACGATTTCCCAATAAGAGTACCATTATCTACAATCCCAAGAACCAGACCGTATTACAATACGTTGAGGTAAATAAATAATTTGAGAAGATGGCCGGTTTTAATCGGTCATTTTTTATGTTCTACTGGTTTGGTTTTAATTTCGAAAAGGCGAATACTTAGAGTAATAATGAGGATATTCATGATATTTTACTTTTTACATTGTACAAAATGAAGTATTTTAGTACTATGAAAATTTATACAAAAACAGGAGATAAAGGTCAGACGGCTTTGTACGGCGGAACGAGAGTTTCAAAAGCGAGTGCAAGAGTTGACAGTTACGGAAATATAGACGAACTCAATTCATTCATTGGAATTTCAAAAAGCCATATTGAAGATCAGGAAGTTTTAAGACAATTGAAAAAAATTCAGTTTGATTTATTTACAGTGGGTTCAGAAGCGGCAACTCCTGTTGATAAATTGATGTTGGCTAATGGAAAATCCCGTTTACCAATAATTATTTCTGACATTGAGATCGAAGAGCTGGAAAACTGGATGGATGCATTTGATGAAAAAATAGAACCATTACAATATTTCATACTTCCCGGTGGTGGAAAACCTGCGACATTCTTACATGCTGCAAGAACGATTTGCAGAAGAGCAGAACGTTCATTGGTTTTCTTAAACGAATCGGAAGAAGTGCGTCTGGAACTGATTAAATATCTGAACAGACTTTCAGATTATCTTTTTGTTTTGGCAAGATACATTTCAAAAATTAACAACGAACCGGAAGAATACTGGAACCCGAATGAAAGATAAAATGAATAGAATATTTTTATTATTAATATTTTATTCAGGGCTATCTTTTTCTCAGAATTATCTTGATGATGGAAATGCTCTTATGTCCGAAAATAGGTTTTCAGAAGCAGAAAGTACTTTTCGTAAAGGTTTAAAACAAGAACCTGAAAATTTAATTTTTAACTCACAATTAGCTTTAACTTTAATAAAGCAAAAGAAAAATGATGAGGCTGAAAGAGTAATTGTTGACATTTTGAAAAAAGATTCAATATTTACAGCTGCTCTTTGGTATGGGGGAATTAATAACTTTTCAAAAAAGAAACCAGATTTTAGAAAAGCGATTTCCTACTTTGAAAAATCGTATAATTTGATTGACAAAAATTCAAAACAATATTTTGCGGTTAATTTTTATATTGGAAAATCCTACCAAAATTTGCTTTATACGGAAGGTTTATCATATGATGAAGTTACTCGAATGATAGAAACGTATAAGAGATATATTGAATTGCAACCTGATGCAGAAAATGTTATTAATGTTAAAGGCTTTGTGAAAAAGATAGAAGATAATAGGCCTGGAAAAAATGTAGGAAAATGGGTAATTACTACGAATCAAAATGCTGTGGAAGTGATAAAAAAGGAATTAAATGAAAGATAAAGTACTACTTTTCATTAACGGAGATGCTCCTAAATCTTTCCCGGACCTTGAAAATTATGGTTTGATAGCTTGTACAGATGGTGCTTTTCATTATTTGAAGAATCTTGGCTTTCCATTAGAAAAACTGGATTTTATTTCCGGTGATTTTGATTCGCATTCGGGTTCTGATGAAAACATCTATGAAGATAAATTCATTTATACTCCGGATCAGGACAAAACAGATTTTCATAAAGCCTTGGAAATTATTACAGAAAAAGGGTTTAAAAATGTTGATGTTTTAGGCGGAAGCGGAGGAGAGCAGGATCATTTTTTAGGTAATCTTACCGTTGCTTTTAGCTTTAAGGATCAATTGGATATAAAATTTTATGATGAGTTTTCTGAATATTATTTTGTACCGAAAAGCTTTAGTGTAAAAGGAGTGAAGGATAAAATGATTTCACTATATCCGTTCCCAGTGGTTGAAAATATTACAACAAAAGGATTGAATTGGTCTTTAGAAAACGGAAGTTTAAGCATTACTTCAAGAATAGGAACAAGAAATTTTGCGGTTGAAGATGAAGTTTCCATTGAATACAAAAAAGGGGATCTGTTGATTTTTATCGGGAAAAATTATTTGTAAGAGTTGAAACCCATTATTAAAATATCATTTCTAATCATTTCATTAATCTGTGTTTTCTCTTGTAAAATGCAGCATCTTTCTGCGCCCGAATATGGAAAAAATGTAACAGAAAAAGATATTGAAATTAAAAAAGTTCACAATTTCAGGACCGTTGGAAATATTAAAAATGTTGACGGAAGAACTTTAAAAGAAGGGAAATTTTACAGAAGTGGACATCTTTATCAATTAAAGAAAAAATCTTTCAAAGAAATTGAAAATTTAGGAATCAAAGAAATTATAGATCTTCGAAATTCAAAAGAAATTGCACAAAAACCCGATCATCTTCCAAGTGAAATTATTTATAAAAATTATTCAGCTTTTGAAGATGAAGGTGATCAATTAGACCAAGCTAAAAAATTAGTATTAAAAGGGAAAGTTGATGGTTCAGATGCCGATACAAGAATGCTCGAATTTTACAAAGACTATGTCACCGAAAATCCTGAAATTATCAAGAAAATTATCACTGAGATTTTAGAGTCAGACCATCCGGTTTTATACCATTGTACAGCAGGAAAAGACCGAACGGGAATTACCAGTGCTTTGATCCTGACGATTTTAAAATTTGATAAAGAAACCATTTACAACGATTATCTTTTATCAAATAATTACAGACAGAAATTAGTTGATAAAAGACTTCATCTCGCGAATAACTTACATTTTCTCTATCCGAAAATGGATATCAACGTTTTAGAAAAATTAAGCTGGGTTGAAGTTGATTATCTAGATGCTGCTTTTAATGAAATCAATAAAAAATATGGTTCAGTTGATAACTATATTCAACAGGTTTTGGGTATTTCTGAAAATAAGCGACAAGAATATATTCAGAAGTTTACCTATTGATAATCAGAATGAAATTTTCACAGCAAAACACCTGAAAAATTATAATAAATTTAACGTTAAAAAATCAAACTTTTTTAGCAATTTTGCATTTCTTAATTCACTTGTTTAGAAATGAAAATAAAATACTCGGAACTTATTGATCAGACGTTGTATTTTCCTACTGAGGAATTCAATGTTTCTGAGAACAATTTGTTGTTTCACGACATTCCGTTGATGGATGTTGTTGAACAATTTGGCACTCCGCTAAAGATTAGCTACCTGCCGAGAATTTCTCAAAATATCCAGAAAGCCAAGAGCTGGTTTAAGGAAGCCTTTGAGAAAACCGAATATAAGAAGAATTATAGATACTGCTACTGTACAAAATCAAGTCATTTCAAATTTGTATTGGAAGAAGCTTTGAAAAACGATATTTCTATAGAAACTTCTTCTGCATACGATATGGATATTGTGAAGTCTCTTTACAAAGAAGGGAAAGTAACAAAAGATATCGAAGTAATCTGTAACGGTTTTAAAACGGATGATTATCTGGCGAAAATTTCAGATATGATCAACAATGGTTTTGAAAATATTACGCCGATTTTGGATAATTACCGTGAATTGGATAAACTTACCGAAAGTATCGACACCACATTCGACATCGGAATCAGAATTGCTTCTGAAGAAGAACCGAAGTTCGAATTTTATACCTCAAGATTAGGAATCGGATATAAAGATATCATTCCTTATTACAGCCAGAAAATTGCTGAACACCCGAATGCAAGATTGAAAATGCTTCACTTTTTCATCAATACAGGGATCAAGGATACAGCTTATTACTGGAACGAATTGTATAAATGTCTTCGTGTATATGCCCGGCTGAAAAAAATTGCTCCTGAAGTAAATTCATTGAATATCGGTGGTGGTTTCCCTATTAAAACTTCATTGCAGTTTGATTACGATTATCAGTATATGGTAGAGGAAATCGTTTCTCAGATTAAAAAATTCTGTGAAGAAGAAGGGGTTGAAGAACCTAATATTTATACGGAATTCGGAAGCTTTACCGTTGGAGAAAGTGGGGCAAATATTTATAAAATTATTTCTCAGAAACGTCAGAATGACAGAGAAAAATGGAATATGATTGATTCATCTTTCATGACGACGCTTCCTGATACCTGGGCGATTTCGAGACACTTCATCATGCTTCCTCTGAACAGATGGGAAGATACCTATGAAAGAGTATTTTTAGGGGGATTGACCTGTGATTCGGATGATTATTACAATTCTGAACAACACACCAATGCCATTTATTTGCCGGTTTTCAGTGATACCAAACCTTTGTATATTGGTTTCTTCCATACGGGAGCTTATCAGGAAACAATTGGGGGGTATGGCGGCGTTCACCACTGTCTGATGCCGCAACCAAGGCATATTTTGATTCAGAAAGATGAAAATGGAGAATTCCAATATGAAATTTTCCGCGAGAAACAGGAACCGGAAGATGTGTTGAAGCTTTTGGGATATTAGTAAAATAATTAGAACATAACACTGTCATTTCGACGACAGGAGAAATCTAATTTAAAAAAGATTCTTCACTCCACTTCGTTTCATTCAGAATGGCAAAAAGGATATAAACAAAAAAGCTCTCAATTTGAGAGCTTTTTCTATTTAAAAATATTTTGAAACTTTATCAAGTTGAAGTTCTTCATAATCCGAAACAACCGTATCTGCCAATGTATAGTCCTGATTTTTAGAATGTGGACTTCTGTAGGCTGCACAAAAAATTTTCGCCCGGTGTGCAGCTAAAATTCCGTTGGTAGAATCTTCAATGACCATACAGTTTTCAACAGGTTCTCCCGACATTTCTGCGGCTAACAAAAATACTTCAGGATGAGGTTTGGATTCCTTTAAATCGGCACCGCTTATTTTTCCTGAGAAATATTTTTCCAGTTCAAATTTTTCAAAAACCATATTAATGGTCGTCATGGTTGCAGAAGAAGCCAGAATTAATGTAATGTCATTCTCATGATAATGCTGAATTAACTCTCGTACTCCCGGAATTAAATCAAACTCATCATCATTATAAAAATAATCTTTGAAGTGCGTTCGTTTGATGGTTGCTATCGTTTCATGCGTATGATCTAAATCAAATTGATTAATCAAAGTTTCACAAACTCTTTTTGTTGAAGCACCTGTAAAAGAAGTATATAAATCTTCGGAAACAGCAATTTCCAATTCATCAAACGTTTTGAAATAAGCTTTTCTGTGCAATGGTTCTGTATCTACAATCACTCCATCCATATCGAAAAGAACAGCTTTTAAAGGCATATTTGAATTTTTTACAAAGGTAAGGAATTTGGGTGGAAGCTTAAAAATAGATAATAAAGGCTTAGAACTGGAATATTCAGGTTCATCTTTTTGGTGAAACTTTCAGCTTCGAGTTTCCATCTCCGATCTTCTTTGTATCTTTGTTGAAATCATTTAATTTTTAAATAGAACATGAAAACATACGCAGGAATTCCTGAGGAAAATGCATCATTAGAAAACTCGAAAGTAATGTTGGTAACAGTTCCTTACGACGGAACTTCAACTTGGGGAAAAGGAGCTGATAAAGGTCCGGAATTGTTCTTAGACGCTTCAGAAAACATGGAGCTTTATGACATCGAAACTCAGACTGAACCTTACTTAGAAGGAGTGTATTTGGCGGGAGAAGTTTCTGAAAATTCTACGCCAGAAGCCATGACGGAAGCGGTTTACCAAAAAACAAAAGAGCTTTTGAATAATGATGGAAAATTATTCACACTTTTTGGTGGAGAGCACTCTGTTTCTATCGGTTCAATTCGTGCAGTAGGTGAGAAATTCGAGAATTTAACGATTCTTCAATTGGATGCTCATACAGATTTACGTCCTGAATTCCACGGTTCTACTTCTAATCATGCCTGTGCGGTTTTCGAAGCGAATCAAAAGCATAATTTAGTACAAGTGGGAATCCGTTCTATGGATGTTGAGGAAGTTGAATATTTACCGGAAGGAAGAGTATTTTTCGCTCACGAAATTGCGAACAACGAAAACTGGGTAAATGATGTGTTGGAAAAAGTTTCAGGAAACGTGTATATTACAATAGATTTAGATGCTTTTGATCCTTCAATCTGTCCTTCTACAGGAACTCCTGAACCGGGCGGATTACAGTGGTATCCAACTTTGGAATTATTAAGAAAAGTATTTGAAAAATGTAATGTTGTAGCTTTTGATATTGTAGAATTGATGGATTCTCCGATGGCGAAACCAAGTGCTTTCTTAGCAGCGAAGTTATATTACAAAATGCTTGCCTACTATCATATTTATAATAACAACTAAATTCCGCAAGAATCGGATTTTTTCTACCGTATATTCTTTGGAAATTTGTGAGGTAAATTCAATGTTATGTCCACACAAAATCAGATAGATTACGAAAGAATTGCGAAAGCGATAGAATATATCCAAGGCAATTTTAAGCTTCAGCCAAGTTTGGAGGAAGTGGCAGATAAGATTCATTTGAGTCCGGCTCATTTTCAGAAGATGTTTTCTGATTGGGCAGGAACAAGTCCGAAGAAGTTTTTACAGTTCATCAGTCTTGAACATGCTAAAAATTTGCTGAAAGAAGAGAAAGCGACTTTATTTGACACCGCTTATGAGACAGGATTTTCGAGTACGAGCAGATTGCATGATCTATTTGTAAAAATCGAAGGAATGTCTCCGGCAGAATATAAAAACGGAGGAAAAAGCCTCAACATCAATTACAGCTTTTCAGAAAGTCCTTTTGGAAACGTAATTACAGCTTCCACAGAAAAAGGAATCTGTTATATGGCTTTTGAACACGATAAAAATAAAGCATTGGGAGATTTACAGGTTAAATTTCCTAATGCTTCTTTTTTTGAAAGACAGGACGAATTCCAGAAAAATGCGTTGTCCATTTTCAATAAAGACTGGACGAAGCTCAATACAATAAAACTCCATTTAAAAGGAACTGATTTTCAGCTAAAAGTCTGGGAAAGTCTTCTTACCATTCCGATGGGAAAATTATCTACGTACGGAAATTTAGCTGAGAAAATAGGAAATCCAAATGCTTCAAGAGCCGTTGGAACAGCCATTGGAAATAATCCTGTAGCTTTTCTTATTCCTTGTCATCGTGTCATTCAATCTTCGGGAAATATTGGAGGGTATCGATGGGGAAGTGAGAGAAAACAGTTGATCGTAGGATGGGAAAGCTCTCGATTGTATTCTGAGAATTCTATTTTGCATTAATTTTAGGTGTAAATATTAATTACAAAATTCAAATTGTAATGCTAAGTCTATTCGAAGAAATATCAGATTATCCTTTAAATATCCTTCCCAACGACGGAGTGGTTCATTACTTCGGGAAAGTTTTTTCCAAAGAAAAGTCAGATTTTTATTATGATTATTTATTCAATCAGATTCCATGGGAAAATGATGAAGCGGTAATTTTTGGTAAATTGATTTTAACCAAAAGAAAAGTGGCGTGGTTTGGAGAAAAACCATTTGAATACACATATTCAAAACGAACAAAATATGCAAAATTCTGGACTCCTGAATTGCTGGAGTTAAAACAAAAATGTGAGGAAATTACGGGAGAAACTTATAATTCCTGTCTTTTGAATTTATATCATGACGGAAGCGAAGGAATGGCTTATCACAGTGATGGCGAAAAAGATCTGAAAAAACACGGTGCCATTGCGTCTTTAACTTTCGGAGCGGAAAGAAAATTCTTATTTAAACATAAAACGACGAAAGAAAAAATAGAAATATTTCTGGAAAACGGAAGTTTACTGGTGATGAAAGGAATAACACAGGATCATTGGATGCACCGGCTTCCTCCGACTACAAAAGTGAAAACTCCCAGAGTAAACCTGACTTTCAGAACAATTGAGGAATAATTTCAATTCATAAAAACAAAAAAGCTGTTCAATCTGAACAGCTTTTTAAATTTATTTTAAAACCTCAACTTCAATTGCGCTATCATCAAAAACCCTGATAAACGCTTTAGTATAATCTTCCTTCGTAGCAAAATTCGGATTATCTAAGAATTTCTGCGGATTAACGGCAAATAATGGAAACCACGTTGAAGAAATTTGTATCTGGATTTTATGTCCTTTTTTAAAGGTATGAACAACATCCTGTAATCTGAAATTCACGGCAGTTTTTTGGTTGGGAACCAAAGCTTCAGCTTTTTCTCTTGAATTTCTGAATCTTGCAGGCATAATTTCACTTCTTACCATTTGATGATAATTTCCGTAAATCACACCGTCTTTCTTTTCAACAGGTTTGAAGTCTTCCGGATAAATATCAATTAGTTTCACAGCAAAATCTGCATCTGTAGAAGTGGAAGCGATATTTAATTTAGCCATAATTTCCCCTGCGAAAGTCAGATCCTCTGTCAAAGCATCAGTTGTGAATGTCAAAACATCGGGTCTTCCTTCTGCAAATCTTTGGTCCTCCGACATATAATTTTTTGGAGTAAATCCGTTGAAATCTTTCAAATTATCAGAGCTTAATACTGGATTATTCGGATCGCTGTAATATTCTGAAGAACCTTGTCCAGCTGAATTTTTCAATGTTCCGTTTGACAAATAGAAATTTACTTTTTGTCCTTCTTTTGGAGGATATGTTGTAAATTCTCTCCATTGTTTTGCCCCGGTGTCATACATTAACGCTTCAGGTAAACCTGCATCCTGTTTTGTGTTTCCTTTTAAATAATGATTAAAAAACTTCGTTTCAATATTTTTCTGATAATAGGTGGCAATGCTGTCTCCAAAATAAATCTGGTTGTGAAAATGTTTCCCTTGTTCCTGCGCCCAAGCTCCGTGTGAGAAAGGTCCCATTACAATGGTGTTTTTGGCTTTCGGACTCGTTTTTTCGATGGTTTTATAAATATTTAACGGTCCTGAAAGATCTTCAGCATCAAACCAGCCTCCAACAGTCATTACTGCATGATTCACGTTTTTAAGATGAGGAAGAAGACTTCTTTTTTGCCAGAATTCATCGTAATTGGTGTGATTCATAATTTCTGTCATGAAGAAGTTATCCTTATAATATTTTTCATAACCCTCTTTCAATGTTCCCATATCTCTATAGAATTTCAGACCGTCTTCAGAAGTTATTTTTATCATAGAATCATTATACCAAGCTTTATTTTCAGGCTTTGTTTTCTGAACTCCGAAAACCGGAAATGTTCTGAAATATCCCATCATGAATCTTCCATTGTGAAGAAAATCGTCATTCCAGAAGTCTGAAATAGGCGCTTGAGGAGAAGAAGCCACCAAAGCCGGATGTTGTGCCAAAATTCCTACAGCCGTATAAAATCCCGGATATGAAGTTCCGTATTGTCCCACTTTTCCGTTGTTGTCTTTAATGTTTTTGATCAACCAATCGATAGTGTCATAAGTATCGGTGCTTTCATCAACATCTTTTTTTGTTTTGTGGTCAACTTGCGGAGTCATGTTGGTAAAAGTTCCTTCACTCATATATCTTCCACGCACATCCTGGAGTACAAAAATGTATTTGTCTTTCATTAAATATTGATTAGGACCCAATTTCGTTCTGTATTCATTTTCTCCATACGGAGCAATGCTGTAGCAAGTTCTTTGCATCAAAAACGGATACTTATTTTTATTGGAAATATCCTTAGGAATGTAAACTGCTGTGAAAAGTTTTGTCCCATCACGCATTGGAATGTAGAACTCTTTTTTGGTGAAATTATCTTTTACAAAAGTGTCGGCTTGCTGTACCTGCGAATTTCCGAATATGAAAAGGAAAATAAATAGAATTGAAAAATGAACTTTCATTATATAAAAATTTGACGCTAATTTACTATAAAAATGATTTTAATTGAAAGTATGTGATGAGATTAAATTTTGTAGCGATAAAGATTTGGCGATTGTCATTCTGAACGAAACAAAGTGTAGTGAAGAATCTATCAATGGTTGTAAGAGATTCTTCCTTCGTCAGAATGACAAACCCGATTTATGGATATCTAAATGTGAGTCTGATTTATGTTTAAAAACTACCTTTTTCCCACAAATTTATTCAGTTTATAGGTCAGAGAAAACATCAGATAACGCTTCAGAATCAAGTCTTCGCGGTCTTCCACATAAGATGCGGAAATGGTTCTTCTCACACTTTGATTTTGATTTAAAATATCATAAACTTTTACTCTTGCAGTCAATTGTTTTTTGTAAAATGTATATCCTATGCTTGTATTCCAAAAGTAAAAATCTCTTTTAAAACCTGGAGTAATGTTTGAGCTTTTATTGTATTCAAAGTCGTTTTCAAAAATAAGATTGGTTTTTAGGAAATAATTCGTCAGCTCAAGCCGGAAAGTCTGATAGGTGTTTTTTATACTTTCAACGCTGTAGTTTTCATAATTTGAAAGTGTATAGTTTATATTGTAGGAAGGTTTTACGTTGATTTTATCTTTTTTGTCATAGGTAAAACTAATTCCCGGAGTGAATGTGTAAGAATTTCCTAAGAACTCTTGTCCGTTGATATATCCTTTATTGTATCTGTAACTTAAATTAGCTTTTGGTCTGATCGTTAATTTATTATCTTTCCATTTATATGTTTTTCCGAGGCTTCCTCCTAAAGTTGCACTTTTATTTCCGCTGATATTTCTGTAGCTGACAAACTGTTTTCCGGATTCGTCGTAAAACGAAAAGTTGGTAATATCGTTATTGTTGTAGGTAAAACTTAGATTGACATTATAATTAAAACTCGTTTTTGTATTAAAATTATTCAGGTACACACTCGTTCTGTTGCTCCATGTGTTTTTAAGATCAGGATTTCCTTCATAAGTAATCAATGGATTGGATTCATCTCTGTATGGAATCACATTTTCCGGACTAGGAATAGTAAAGCTCGCAGAATTGTAAATGCTTAATTTTGAATTTTGTGAAATACGATACTGAAGTCCTGCATTATAATCCGGTAACGTGAAATTTCGCTGAAGATCATAATGTGCTCCGTTGAAAATGGCATTATATTTTAAATCTGAAAAATTTACTGTGGTAGAAGCCCAAATGCTGTATTTTTTCTTGTTTAATTCAATATTAATTTCCGGTGAAAGCTGATTGTTTTTCTGATCGGAACTGTTGGATAAAAGAATATTATAATTGGAATACTGGTTGGTATTTTCATCAAAATCATTAACATTTCTGATATTTGATAGATTTTTTGAGTTATAATTTAATCCTAAGGTTACATTTAAAGAATCTGAAATAGGTTCTGAATATTTTGCATTAAAAGCGTAATTATTATTCTGATTTTTGCTTTGAGATAACTGATTTCTAATATCATCAGGATCTGAACTCTGATAAAATTTTGTGGAAGATTTTGTAAAATTGTCATTTTTTGATTCCGAAATTGAAGTCGTTAAACTTGCATATAGCGAGCGCCCTTTCTTTCTGAATTTTTTTGAATAATAAAGATTCGGACTGAAGGAATTATTTTCAGAATTTGAATTGTTGGAAGATTCACTTTCATTCAAAATTTCATCATTTCTATAAGTAACAGAGGTTGAAGTTCTGAAATTTCTGGTCTTAGAAAGTGAAAGTTTCGGGGAGAAATAAATGGTGCTTAAAGAATCAGGCCTTATTTTTACCGATGAATTAAAGTTATACTGTTCCGTATTATTGTCAGCATGATTTTCAGAATCAGTTTTTAAGGTGAAATCAGGAAGGAATGTTGTTCTTGAAACTTTAGAAGCGGTTTCAAGATTCGTTTCAGCACGAGTTGCTCCTAAAGATTCCAGATCGACATTTGGACTTAGCTGATCACTATAATTCACTCCGATTGTAGTGGATTTCTGAATTCCCTTCATATTGTTTCCGCCTCTTGCACCGATGTTTCCGCCTAAATTTTGAGATTCATCACTGGTGAACCCTTTGGTATTGATATTATTGGAAGCACCGAGTAGGCTGATTTTCGTTTTATTTTTAAAATAGCTTAAAAATCCACTGGCTTCATATCTTTTATCACTGCCATATCCGCCGGTAATCCTGGAAATGAATCCTTGATTTTTCTTTTCGTCAATATTAAAATTGATGGTAGATTTTTCAGATTTCGGAGTTTTTCCAGTAAGTTCCTCTTCTTTGGTTTTGGTAGAAGTAACCTGAATATTTTTAATGATATCCGCCGGAATATTCTCCAGAGCAATCTTCCCGGTAGTGTCGAAGAACGGTTTTCCATTGATCATGATTTGGTCGACTTCCTTTCCGTTTACCATGATTTTTCCGTCGCTGTCAACTTCTATACCGTCAATATTTTTTAATAATTCCTGAATATTGCTGTCCGGACGTACTTTGATGGCATTGGCATTAAATTCAATGGTATCTTTTTTTATTTTTATAGGGGAAGCGGTAATTACAACTTCTTCAATGTCCGAAATTTTGTCTTTATCAAGTTTAATCTCATCTAAACTTAAAGATGTATTTATTTTATCAAAATTTTTAGAATAGGAAATTAATTTATTCGCATCTATTTTTAAAATGGCAGGTTCATTGAGCTCATTGATTTTTAAAGAAAAGTTTCCTTCCTTATCTGTAGAAGTTGATTTTATAATTGATGAATCTTTTTGTTGGATAAGACGAACGGTTGCATTTTCGACAGGTTGGTTTTCAAAATTTGAAACTTTACCTCTGATACTAATGTTTTGCCCATTCAGGATTAAAAAATTGAATGAAAAAATGAAGAGCCATAAAATTTTTTTCATAAGAATGTTTTGAGACACAAAATTACAAAAAAACACCCCTGAATAGGGATGTCTGTATTTTGAATAATGCTAAAATCTTAAGATTTAAGCTTTTAGATATCTTGCATAAGCATATCCTTCTTGTCCATCAGCAGTTTTTACCTTCCACCAATCGTCAGAAGTTTGTTCCACCAAAGTTACAGATGCTCCTTTTGCTGCTTTACCTACAACAGCCGCATCAGTAGAAGGCTCTTGTCTGATATTTAAATTAGATTCTTCAGTAGCTACCGTTAATGAAGCACCAGAAGCCAGTCCGCTTACTTGTACATCGATGTTGATATCAGATGCGGAATAAGTAGAGTCTATTGTTCCTAAAGCATTCCAAACTGCGTCTTTAGCAGCAGTATTGGCAGCATTTCCGGAAACATATAAAATTCCGTCTTGCTCCTGAACCTGAAGATTTGAAATTCCTGCAGATTGAGCTGCAGAAACTACACTTGAATATTTGTCTTGTAATGTGCTCATATTAATTATTTTACAGTATAGTTAAAGTTTACTTTTCCAACTTTCAAAGCATCTACAGATTCTTTGATTTTTCTAGCTTGCATTGAAGATGCAGTTCCCGTCAAGGTTAATTCTCCGTTTACAACTTCTACTTTTACTGAAGGGAAATCTTTGAGAGCATCCTGTACTTTTTTCTGAACAGCAGGATCTACTGCAGATGTAGTCTGAACCGGAGCTACCGGAGCTGGAGCTTCAACTTTTGACATATCCATTACATCTTTGATACCGTTTACAGTTTTTAATTGAGCAATCATAGCATTTTTAGATTGTTCATCGGCAAAAGTTCCGCTTAAATGAGCTACTCCGTCTTTTACTTCAACGGAAGCATTCGGGTTTGAAGTCACAATAGTAGTTGCCTGAGTCTGAAGTTCTGCATCAGAAACTTTTTTCTTACATGAAACCGATGCGAAAGATACTGCGATTGCTAACGCAGCCATTGCGATTGTTTTTTTCATAATAGAGTTATTTTTTTGTTGTTTAGGTTTAATGTTATACGTAAATGTAATAATAAAATGTATACCAAAAGATTAAAATTTAGCTAATTCTTTTTTATTTCTTTAAAAGATTCATCATTAACAAGAGTATTTTTAGAGTAAAATCTTGTGATACATGTGAAGAAAAGAAGAATTAGCAGGTAAAAGTTTAAAAACATTATATTTGTGCAACTTGAATTATATATATGAAAGGACAAAATAAACTATTTTTCGCGATCATCATTGCGCTTATTTTAGGAGTGGGAATTGGAGGTCTCGTTCATTTAAACTACCCTGAAAGTGCAGAACCATTTTCAAAAAACATAAAACTTTTAGGAACCGTTTTCATCAGATTGGTTCAGATGATTATTGCTCCGTTGGTGTTTACCACTCTTGTCGTAGGAATTGCGAAAATGAGTGATATAAAAATGATCGGAAGGGTAGGAACGAAAGCAATGTTATGGTTTATTTCTGCCTCCTTGGTTTCTCTTTTCATAGGATTGATTTTGGTGAATTGGCTGGAACCGGGTCATGTTACCAAACTTCCGATACAGGATGCCGCTTCCGCAGAAGAATTATTGAAAAGCAGTAAAGGTTTCTCGATGGAAGATTTTGTAAAACACGTGATTCCTAAAAGTATTTTTGAAGCTTTTGCTACGAATGAAGTACTTCAGATTGTAGTGTTTTCAATTATGTTCGGGATTGCTTTGGCTAATTTAGGAGAAGAGTACTCACAACCGGTCATCAAATTATTTGATATTATCGCGCATGGAATTCTTAAGATGGTTGGTTATATCATGTGGTTTGCGCCTCTTGGTGTTTTAGGAGCTATTGCAGCTGTTGTAGCAACCAACGGGTTTGAGATTTTTAAAGTATATGCCATTTATCTTAGGGACTTTTTCTTTGCATTGGCTATGTTGTGGCTGGTTTTATTGCTGGTGGGATATTTAATTTTAGGAAACCGTCTCTTTGAGCTTTTGAGAAGAATAAAAGCGCCTTTGTTAATCGCATTCTCTACAACGAGTTCTGAAGCCGTGTTCCCGAAACTGGTAGAAGAACTGGAAAGATTCGGGTGTAACAATAGAGTGGTATCATTTATTTTACCTTTAGGATATTCTTTCAATTTGGATGGAAGTATGATGTATATGACGTTTGCCTCTATTTTCATTGCTCAGATTTATGGTGTTGAAATGACCATCGGACAGCAGATTACCATGCTTTTGGTATTAATGCTTACTTCAAAAGGAATTGCCGGAGTGCCGAGAGCTTCTTTGGTAATTATTGTAGCCACCTGTTCTATGTTTGGAATTCCGCCGGAAGGGATTGCCCTTATTTTACCAATCGACCATTTCTGCGATATGGGAAGAAGTATGACGAATGTGTTAGGGAATGCATTGGCAACATCCGCAGTTTCTAAATGGGAAGGTCAGCTTGAAAATCACGGTGGAGATATTTAATCAAATAATTCTGTAAACTTCTAATCTTGAATTTACAACACTATAAACAAGACATTGCTGATAATGGGTTTTCTGTTATCAGCAATATTTTTTCTGAGGAAGAAATTGAACGTATTTCTGATATTATTAGTAGTATTGATACTTCAAAAGAAACGTTCAGGAAATCTGAAGATCTTTTTGCAATCAGACAGTTTCTAAAGGAAATTCCGGAAGTAAAGGATCTTATTTTTAATAAAAATATTAAAAAACTCATCCAAGAGATTTTTGGAGATCAGTATTTTGTGGTAAAAAGTATCTATTTTGATAAACCGGAGAAATCAAATTGGTATGTTGCTTATCATCAGGATTTGACTATCTCCGTAGATAAGAAAATGGACTTGCTAAATTTTGGACCTTGGACGACGAAGCAGAATCAATTTGCCGTTCAGCCGCCATTAGATATTCTGGAAAATATTTATACAATCAGAATCCATCTGGATGATACGGATGAGCATAATGGAGCATTAAAAGTTGTTCCGACATCACATGCCAAAGGAATTTACAGACCGGAAACCATAGATTGGAATACAGAAACCGAACATATATGTACTGTAGAGAAGGGAGGAGTAATGATTATGAAACCACTGACTCTTCATGGCTCTAACCGAACTACGAACGGAAAGAAAAGGAGAGTCATTCATATAGAATTCTCTGACCGGGAACTTCCCGAAGAAATCCAATGGTCTGAAAAAGAAAGGATAGAGTAAGACATAGATAGATGGTTTACAAAAGATACCTTAATTAATATTTCAATAAAAAATACCCATCAAAAACGATGGGTATTTTTTTGACTTCTATTGAGGCTTTACTTTTTCAGCTTCTGCCTTTTTAGCAGCCTCTTCTTCTACAGATTTTTGATAATCGCTATATTCATCGTCGGTTTCGTTAAGATCTTCTTTTTGGTATTTCCCTGTTTCTACCTTAAATGTATCCGAAGGTCCCGTAATTTTAATCGGGATCCCAATAATTCCGAAAGGAGGAAGTCCCAAACGCATTCCGACATTGATATAGCCGTCAAGACTGACTTGTCCTTCAATTCTAGGTCGGAAACCTGCAATTTTAAACTTAGTTCTTTCGATCGTAATAACGTTATCTTTAATGCTTGTTTTGATGTTGACTTTGCTCACTTTTGCATCATGCAGTGCATCGGTTGATGTTTTTTCGGCCACAGAATTAAATACTTTAAAGCCATGGAACTGAATATCTTCCAGCGTTAAAACCCCTTCTCCTTTTATGGTCTTCAGTTTAGGGAAGAAATCCGCTCCTAGATCACCTTCCAGGTGATAATCCATAGAAACTTTTCCGTAGGCTTTTTCTGCAGCAGAAACCATTTCTCTGAAAAGCGTAATTTCCTTGTAGGCTCTTTGGATATCGAAGTTTTTAGCTTTCATATTGATGCCGAATTTTGCTTTTTTAGCATTGATAGGAAAGTAGGTTCCATTTGCATTAAATGTAGAACCAATCATTCCGAATTCAGTTTCATTAAGTGCCAAATTGCCGTCTTTTAACGCTAAATTCCCTTTGAAATTATTGAGTTTGATATCTTTAAATAAAATTTCATTGGCATTACCATTTATTATAACATTCAGGTTTTTGGGAAGTAAAATAACGCCATCTTCTGCTGTGGTTGAATTTGAAACTTCTCCTGAGTTATACGCCATAAAATCATCAATATTTATCTTTTTTGAAGTGAAATTGATAGTTCCGGTTAAATTTTGATCTTTCAGAATATAATTAATGTAATTGGAAACATTTCCGTTAAAAACAAATACATTTTTTTTGTAGCGGGCTTTTACATCTTCGAATGTCAATTGACTTCCATTGAGTTTAAACAAACCTTCTTTTACCACAAAATTGCTTGGGAAAAACTTAGAATGTATAGTGATGTTTTCAATTTTTACAAACCCTCTGTTCTGAATATTATCTAAAGCAGCTCCATTCTGACCTTTCAATCCGACATCCGTGGAAACAACACCATTAATATCTAAACCTTCAATCGGGAAAAGTTTATATAAATCACCGAGATTAAGTTGCCCTTTAGAATGCAGTCTGTAATTAAGATTGTTGAGGTTTTTCAGATTAGCTTTTACTGTAAAAGGTTTACCTGCTAATGTAAACGAAATAGGAAGGATACTGATATCCAAATCATTGAAAGAACCTCTTCCACTTTTTACATGGGTTTCTACGGTGATGTTTTCTAAAGGAAGGTCAGGATAATCCGCGAACTTTATAAAACCGTTTTTCAGAGATAAAGTACTATTGCTGATCGGAACTCTCTTCCGTTTGGGTTCATACGTTCCAACAACTTTAGATTTTACAAAAAGATCACCATGAAGATCGATACCTTTTAGAGGATAGATTTTATAAATGTCCTGAAGATGGATTTTTGCAGTGAAATCGGCATCGATAGGATAGTTGTCCAGATTTTTTATTTCAATTTTTCCTTTAGCATAGTTGTCTAATGCTTTAGCATCGATATTATGAACTAAAACCGCTGTATTTTTAAAATTACCATTCGTATTTAGGACAGTCATATCCAAATTGATGTGGTCTAAAGCAGCAGGCATTTCTCTCATTTTGAAATACCCGTCTTTCAAATCGGCGTTTATATCAAATAAAGGGACTTTTTGTAGTGTATTTTTGGCAGGAGTGGAGATAAAACCTTTCCAGCTTCCGTTGAGTTTAAGATTTCCTCTGGCATCAATTTTTTTGTATCCGGTTGCATTTTTTAAGGCTTCAAGATTGATGTTTGAATCTATTTTTCCCTCCGAAAACATGGTAGCTCCGTTCTCAAAAACAAAATTCGTTCTTGTGTAGCCGTTTAGTAAACTAAAGTCCAGTTCATCTACTTTTACTTTCAGCCGGTTGGGATCCAGAGCAGGAATCTCAATAATAGAAGTTAAACTTAAATTGTTGATGGGTGACGAAGATTTTTGATAATTGAAAGATCCGTTATTAATATTCGCTTCAATATGAATGTCCGGACTTTGCTTCTTAGAAGCATTCAAAATGCCTTTCATGGTGAACAAAAGGTCGGTTTTCCCCTTCATTTCAACTTGTTTAGCATATTCTTGGTAAGTTTCCGGAATAATCGCAGGAATAGCTTTTAAATTAGCGTTTTTAGTGGTGATTTTTAAATCATAAACCTGTTGCTCGTTTGGCATTTTCAGACTTCCTTGAAGGATAAACGGAAATTCTCCCAACACCAAAGGATTGTCTGTAAAATAAAAACCTAACTTGTCGATATCGATTTTCGTATTGATTTTTCCTTTTAGAGGTAAGTTCTTCACCCAGATATCTTTATCTAATCTGAAGAGGGTATTTTTAATATCCGTTTGAGCATTTAGGGTTAAAATATCTTTGGATAAATCAATCATACCGTCATATTCTAATCCATCTAATTTTAAGTGGGTTTTGCTTAGTAGGTCATCATAAATAAAATTAGAATTGGAAATTCTGAAGTTTTTCAAAGCTAAAGCCAGTTTAGAATCATTTTTCTCTTTAGCCTCTTCTTCGGACACCATAATATCAAAGTTATTTCTTCCCAAACTGTCAATTTTCATTCGAATATTAGCATTTTCAATGTAAAGGGTATTGAAAATGATTTTCTCATCAAAAAGACTCGTGATATCTATACCTAAACCAATTTCTTTTGCATCAATCAGATTTTCAGTCTGAAAAGGACTATTTCCTTTTACTGAAGCATTGGTAAGGGTAACGGTAAGGTTAGGAAAATGGGTAAAGAAAGAAATATCTAAATCTTTGAAATCTACCTTCGTTTTTATATAGCTTTGAGAAACTTCTTTTATGCCATCATTGATGGTGTCTTTGAAAAAATAAGGAGTTACACACAGAATTAATACAACACTGCCTAAACTTATTCCGGAGATTTTTAAGATTTTGGATAAACGCGAGACCTTTGTTTTTTCCTTCTTCATAGGTGTTCTTTAATATCAGCCTACAAAGTAACTGATTAAGCAGAGGAAAATAAAATTTTTTCGACTAAGATCAATCATTTATAGATGAATTTATAGATTTTTAAGAAATAAAAAAACGCTTCGAAGATTCTGAAGCGTTTTTATTTCTTACCTGTTAAGGTAATTATTTTAGAGAAATCTCATCTATAAATATATAAGCATCTCCGCCAGCTCCCTGATGCCACGCCGGAAGTTTCCCGAAGTGGTAAGCTTTTACTTTAATATAGCGGGCTTGTGTCGGAAGAATTTCGGCTGTAAAGTCTTTCTTTTGTACCGTTTCATCTTTCGGATCAAGCGTATTGTCAACTGTTTTTAATAAAATGAAATCTTTTCCGTTATTGGAAGCGTAATATTCTACTTTTTTCGGCATTAAAATCCATGCTCTGCTGTCCTGAAGATATGATGAAGATAATTGTGTGATCTGTTGAGGTGACTTCATGTCGATAATTGCTTCAAAAGTCTGTCCCTGATAACCCAGCCATTCTCCTTTTCTCCAGTTGGTATCACCGTTGATTCCGTCAATTAAAGACAGTTTGCCACTCGCTGTGTATTGCGGAGTAGGTGTTGAATTTACTGTGATGTCCCAGTTATTGGGTCTCCTATTGAAATTTGCGGTTACAATTGAGCTTCTTTCTCCTTTTCTTTCCGCATACGCTGAAACTTGTGTTGTTTTTGTAATGGTAAACGGTCCGCTGTATGGTTTGAAGGTTTTTCTCACATTTGCATCACCTTCATCCAATGTCATATAATAAATTTTATCATTTGGATTTAAAGCAGTGATTTCAACTTTTGTATTGAGATCAAAAATTCTTGCGGCAGCGATAACAGGAGTTGCCGTTAACTCGTCATATTTATATTCTTTGAAAGACTTTGCATTTTCAAAACCAAGTTTTTTAAGTTCGTCCTTACTTGTACTTTTTGTGATAGTCCTTGTGGTTCCGTCTTCCAAATGAATTTTTACCTCATCAAAATAAGGTGTTGTAGTCTGCCATTCAGGAAGTCCCGGAGTTACATCATAAATTCCCATTGAGCTCAAAATATACCAGGCGCTCATTTGTCCGCAATCTTCATTTCCGATTAATCCGTCCGGAGCATTTTTGTAATAATTATCAAGAATATATTTAATTTTTGCATCGGTTTTCTCCGGTTTTCCTACATAGTTATAAAGGTAAGCAATGTGGTGGCTCGGCTCGTTTCCCTGAGCGTACTGTCCGATCAGCCCCGTGATATCCACCTGTTCTCTGCCTGTTGTTTTATCAGAAGCAGAGAATATACCATCGATAAACTGTTCAAATTTTTCTTTTCCTCCGTGAGCAGCAATCAATCCGGGAATATCCTGTTGAACAGAGAAAGAGTAGTGCCATGAATTTCCTTCCGTATAGTTATTATTAACCTCTCTCGGCTCGAAGGGTTCATACCAATTTCCGTTCTTCCTAGGTTGCATAAATCCGTTCTTTGGATTGTATAGATTTTTCCAGTTTTGAGAACGTTTCATGAAATATTGGTAATCTTCTTTCTTACCTAAAATTTTAGCCATTTGAGCGATACACCAGTCGTCATAAGCATATTCAACTGTTTTAGAAACACTTTCGTGCTCATCATCAATAGCGATATAATTGTTTTGCTTATAAGCATTTAATCCAAAAATATCCAGCATTGCAGAATTTTTTGAAGCCTGGAATGCCTTTTCATAATCAAAACCTGTAATTCCTTTTGCCATAGCATCAGCAATTACAGAAACAGCATGATAACCGATCATACATTCGGTTTCGTTGGAAGCCAGTTCCCAAACCGGAAGTTTTCCGCCCTGTTCGTATTGTTTGATGAAGGTATTGATGAAATCTGCTGTTCTTTTTCTCTCGATTAACGTCATAAGAGGATGTGCTCCTCTGAAGGTATCCCAAAGCGAAAAAACAGTGTAGTAGTCGAAATCTTTAGCATAATACAACTTATTGTCTCTTCCTCTATATTTTCCATCAACATCCATATTGATGTTAGGTTGTGTAAAAACATGGTACATGGCTGTGTAGAAAACCGTCAGCTTATCTTTATCAGAAGATTTTGCCTCAATTTTTGATAATTCTTTGTTCCAATCTGAAACCGCCTGTTTTTGAATGGATGCAAAGTCATTAGATTTTCCTTCTTCCAGCATATTTTTTTCTGCCCCTTCATAACCCGTCGGAGAAATTGAAACCTTTACAAGAATTTTTTCACCTTTTTTTACTTTAGTTGAAAATGCAATCTGAATTTTTGTTCCGGAATATCCGTTATGAACGTCGCCGATTTTTGAATCTCTTTCTTCGTGCACCTTGGTTTCAAGCATAGGTTTAGAAAATTCAATTCGGGCATAGATATACTGATTGGTAGCCCAAGCCTCACTTCTCCTGAAAACTTCGATCGTTTTGCTGTCGATGATTTTTACTTCACCTTCAAGTAACTTGTCTCTGTGGTTTAAATCTAAAATAATATTTGCATTTCCGGCATTATTGAATGTATATTCATGATAACCGACTCTTTTTGTTGTTGTCAGTCGAACATCAATATTATTCTTATCTAATTTAACAGAATAAAATCCTGCTGAAGCTTTTTCGTTTTTATGAGAAAATTTTGATGAATATTCTTTGCTGTCCAGACTTGGTTTTCCCATGGTAGGCATCAGCATAATATCTCCGTAGTCAGAAACTCCCGTTCCGTTCAGGTGAGTATGAGAAAATCCATAAATTACAGAATCTGAATAATGATAACCGCTGCATCCGTCCCAGCTTCCGTCAATTCGTGTATCCGGAGAAAGCTGTACCATTCCGAAGGGAACTATGGCTCCGGGAAATGTATGGCCATGACCGCCCGTGCCTATAAAAGGATTTACATATTGCGAATAATTTTGTGCAAATAAATTATTGGCAACCAATCCTAAAAGAACGAATACTATTTTTTTCATTAAAGTTTAAATTAAAAATCGCCCTAAAATACTACAAAATTTTGTTCTGCAAAAGAATTTATCTATCAGTAAGTTTACTTATTCTAAATAGGTAAAATTTCCGTAAATTTGTGGACAATTTATTTTTTTATGTTGACTAAAGAAAAGGTACAAAATTTCCTTAAAGAGATAGAGGTAGATGACTTGGTGAATAACCTGCAGATCATGGGTACAGAAGTATATATTGATATGACTGCTCATTCACCGGCAATGCACGAAAAAAAGAAACTGGAAGCTGCCATGAAGCAGGCTTTTGCCAGTGAATTTGGAGAAGAGATTAGTTTAAAATTAAAAATAGTTTCGCCGGAACCAAGCGAAATTCAGCAAAGTCAGATCAAAGGAAAACAAATTCCTGGGATTAAAAATATCATTGCTATTGCATCTGGTAAAGGTGGAGTAGGAAAGTCTACGGTTTCTGCCAATATCGCAGTTACTCTGGCTAAAATGGGATTTAAAGTTGGGCTTTTAGATGCGGATATTTACGGACCTTCAGTTCCTACTATGTTCGATACAGAAGGTGAAAAACCAGTTACGGTAGAAGTTGACGGTAAAAGTATGATGAAGCCTATCGAAAATTACGGAGTAAAAATGCTTTCGATCGGATATTTCTCAGGAGCAAACCAGGCCGTAGTCTGGAGAGGACCAATGGCTTCAAAAGCTTTGAACCAGATGATCAGAGATGCAGCTTGGGGAGAACTGGACTTTTTATTAATTGACCTTCCTCCGGGAACAGGTGATATTCATTTATCAATCATTCAGGAAGTTCCGGTAACAGGAGCAGTAATTGTAAGTACACCTCAACACGTTGCTTTGGCAGACGTTAGAAAAGGAATTGCAATGTTCCAGATGGAAAGTATCAATATTCCGGTTCTAGGTTTGGTTGAAAATATGGCTTATTTTACACCTGAAGAATTACCTGAGAATAAATATTATATCTTTGGAAACCAGGGAGCGCAATATTTGGCAGATGATTTGGGAATTCCTGTATTGGGAGAAATTCCTTTGATTCAGAGCATCAGAGAAGCGGGAGATGTAGGAAGACCTGCTGCGTTACAGGAAAACTCTAAGATTTCTGACATCTATACAGGAACTGTACAGAAAATGATTGAAAGCCTTGTGGAAAGAAATAAAAATCTTCCTCCGACTGAGGCCGTAAAAATTACGACAATGGCGGGTTGCTCACCAAAAAAATAAAGTAAACCAAACCCAAATATGGAGATAAATACAACACACGAAGAAACTGTAACCAGAGTAATGGAAGCGTTGGAAAGCATTCGTCCGTTTCTTAATAAAGACGGAGGAGATATTGAGCTGATCGATGTAAAGGAAAGTACAGTATTTGTAAAACTTTTAGGAAACTGTTCAGGGTGTTCTCTTAATTTCTCAACTTTGAAATTAGGCGTTGAAAATACCATTAAACAGCATGCTCCTGAAATTGAAAAGGTAGTGAATGTAGAGTAAAAAATAAAACAATATATTTTTTAAGACAGGCTTTTTGGGCCTGTCTTTTTTTGTTTCCTTTAACGAAAAAGCCCCGGATTTTTCCGGGGCTTCCAATGTAAATTATGAAGTGAAAAATTATTTAACAATCACTCTCTTCACTTCTCCTTCCGAAGTTTTGATTAAATAAACTCCTGTATTTAGGTTAGAAGTATCGATTGTCAAAGCTTTTTTCTCTTTTCCAAGCATTTTTCCTGACATATCATACAATTCATAGCCCTGAGCTCTGTTGAAATACAAGGTATTTCCTTTTGTAACCGGGTTCGGGAATATATTGAATGTTGCTTTTTCAACTTTTGTTTCTCCAGTTGCCAGTGTTACAGAATTAATTTCATACATCGATAACGTACCGCTGATCTCGTTGGCAATAATGACATAGCCTTTTCCTGTTGTCGTATTTTCAGGAGCGATGTAGATGATTCCTTCCGGACCATTATCACCACCATAAGCTGAAGTTGTACGGGAATGTTTATAATCGGTAAAAGTAGGGGTATTAGGATCTGAAATATTGTAAACCATCACACCTCCTGTTCTTTCCAGGGTGATGAAAGCATACGTCTGTCCACCGATCGTTCCTAAAGCCACACCTTCTGGTTCCGGACCTTTTGCCCGGCTTCTGTTTTTTATTCCGTTGGATTCGTTATCTGCATTAAAAATCAATGGGTGATTGGCTGCAATATACCTCTCAAACCTGTCACCACTGTCATAAACGATCTGTTTTGTATCTGCATTAAAGATGGAGAACGAACGGGCTCCCAATGCAGCGATTTCTTCGAAATCCGTATCACCATCTGTATTTCCTGTAGCATTAGAAACTCTGAATCTTCCTAAGTTATAAGAGGCTTTTAAAATTGATGATTGAGGAAAAATAACCGGGTCTAAAGTATAAGTATTGGCTCCAACTGTCGTTCTCTCACTGAATCCTGAAAGATCTTTTTCGTCGCCTTCGTTGGCAGTTACAATATAATTGGTACCTCCCACTTTGAAATTCTGAACTCCGTCCGGAAGAAAATAGGCTTTTACAGGCCAGTTTGCGATTAAAACCTCCCCATTATTATCAGAAGCGTCAAAACCATTTCCTGAAATGCTCATGTCTTTTTTACCTAATCCCCAAATATTGGTAATGGTTTTTGTAGCTAGATTAATTTCTGCGATAGCATTGTTTTCCTGAAGCGTCACCCATGCTTTCTGGCTATCAGAGCTTATCGTTACATATTCAGGTTCTAGATCCTGAGACAATGTATTGTTGGTTCTTACTTTTCTCAGACCTGTCGCCATTAAAGCTGCAACCTGAGAATCAAAAGCGTTGAAGTTAAGCGTTGTGACATTAGTTTGCGTAAGGCTGCTAATTCCTCCCGAAATATCAATAATACTGATAGAACCTTCAGGATCCACTGTATAAGCGTCATTAGGTTCACCTTCATTGGCCGTGATTACTTTTGTTCCGTCCGGAGAAAATGTGATCATATCTGGTAAAGCTCCCACAGTCACTTGTTTTAAAAAGTTTCCGTTGATATCAAAGAAAACCACAGAACCATTTTGTTGCGGATTTGTATTCGGAGAAGCGGCTGCAACGATTCCGTTCTTTACTGCAATACTTGTGATTCCTCCATACGGTGCCATATTGACAGTACTCACTACAGTTGGAGCCGTTGGATTACTGAAATTAATGATGTCAAAAACATCAGTAATCGAGCTGATTGTAAATAGTCGTTGAGTTGAAGGATCGTGAACTACAATTTCCGTAGAGCTGGTATTCGTTCCCGAAGGATCAAAACTTCCGATATAGTTTAATGAGATTTGGTTGGAAGGAACTGGTGCTGGTTTATCATTATCAACAATATAAACAGTGGCATTATTATCACCAGAGATTGTTGCTCCGGTAGGATTTTCAAGACTCACTACAAAATATTCAGCCTGTTGCTCTTCTAAAGTATCATCAATGATCGGGATATTTACCGTGTAGCTCGTCATTGATGGTGTAAGAGTAATTGTTTGATTGGCTAAAGTAAAATCATTATTGTCTGCAGTACTGAACGGAGAAGGTTTTACTACCAGATTTACTGTTGAGTTTGAAGGATTAGCAATATTTATTTTAAAGGCTAAAGTTCCCGCGTTTTCATTTACCTTAATAAAGTTTTTATCTAAAGAAATTGCGGTTCCTGCTGTAGTAAATATTGTTGAAGTTGATGCCGTCACTGCATTGTCACTTGTATCTTCTACCATATTCGGTTTTAAAGCCAAATAATAGGTTTGATTGGGAGCTAAACCTGAAGTCGGGATTACTGTGATTGTGTTGTTCACAAAAGTGGTTGTGAAGGGAACTTGTGTACCTGAAGCATTTCCAAGACGGAAATCAACAAGCGTTTGTGCATTAGAATCGTTGATCGTTGAGTTGTCTGTTAACCTTACATTTTCATTAAAAGAAATCGTAGGATTTACAGTGGTGGAAGCATTATTTGTGTTGTTTGTAGGAAGATAAGCTACGGTGGGCGGAGTGGTATCAGTTCCGTTTACTGCTGTTCCATCTACCGTGAAATTATCAAAACGGTTGTTTCCTACTGCTCCTCCTGCTCCTGTAGCAAATTCAACTTTAAGTTTGAAATTAGGATTATTGGCAACGCCTGCAATGGCAGAAAAATCAAAAGTAATTAATTGAGGATTGGCATCTAGTGGAGAAACAGTCTGATAAGGTAAAAATGTTGTTCCGTCAACTGAATAGGTCCAAGTTTGGGTTCCTGCTCCGGAACCAGATCTTCTTGTTGTAAATTTTACTACGACATTATTGTATCCTGTGGTTGGCAGATTGAATTGTAAATTACCCCCAATCGGAATATTGTATCTCAAATGCGTTCCTGAAGCATCTCCGTTTCTCGCATTTAAATTATCAACATTGAAGTTTTGTCCTGTTCCGCCTGCGAAGTCGATTTCAGTGGTTCCGCCTATAAATGCAGTCATTGAGCCGCCTGTTAATGTAGAGGTCGGTGTAATGATTGAAGTGGCAGAAGCATTATTATTAAAATTCCAGTAGTGGATAAGAGAGGTCTGTCCGAAAAGATTTCCCTGAAGAAAAAAAGCGGCAATTACAGTCCCTTTTAACAAGTAGTTATTAATCATTTTTACTTAAATTAAGTTTATGCAAAAATGAAGTTTCTACCTTGTAAACATTTTAAGGTAATTTTAATAAATGTTTAATAAATAGGTAATTGTATTTGGATAAAAGTAATATTATAAGACCCCATGAAAAATAAACATACCCGTAAAATAATAGGATAGGTCTATTCTTAAATCGTTATATTACTTCACAGTCTGCCCTGAAGAATTAAAATTGGTGTTCATAGATTTCTTTCCTTCCAATGGATGTTTCTGCATGAAGAAAAACCCCGAAATGGCTGTCAGAACGAGTAATATAAAAATAACCAGAAAAATTCTTTTTAACATTTCTTTCATACCGCTAGATTTTTAATGTCTCTAATTTCTAATGTTGAAGTTGGGTATCCTTTTTGTACGGCATTGATCATTGCTCTTCCCACTTCGTGTAAAGTTAATGATTTTGATGGTAAAAAAATAGGGAACAGCCAAATAAAGGGTTTAAAAAACCATTTTACATTTTCCTGACCTTCAACAGGTTTCATAAATCCGGGACGTAAATTGTAGGCGGCTTTCAATCCCAACTTTTTTAAGGCATTCTCCGTTTTGCCTTTTACCCTTGCCCACATTATTTTTCCGCTTTCTGTACTGTCGGTATGAGCTCCTGAAACATAATTGAAAACCATATTTGGGTTTTGTTGTAAGACTACCTGTGCAAAATGTAAGGTTACATCATAAGTGGTTTTGATATATTCTTCCTCACTCATTCCCACGCTGCTGATTCCGGCGCAGAAGAAAACGGCATCGTAGCCTTTCAGATTTTCGTCACCCATGTCAATGGTTAAAAAATCTGAAACTATATATTCTTTAAGCTTTGCATGTTTCTTTCCTGAAGGCTTTCTGCTTACGCTTAATATTTCTGATATATTGGGATTTTCAAGACATTCCATTAAAACTCCTTCCCCTACCATTCCTGTTGCTCCTGTTAGAATTATTTTGAGTGTGTCCATTTCCTGTTGTTTTTCTTAATGACGTTTCCTGATTGAGTTTTACTTTAACTTTTTTTGAAATTAATTCTATCTGATTAAATCCTTTTTCGTTTTTATAGAAAGAAGATTCTTCCTTCGTCAGAATGACAGTTTATGATGGTCTTAAAAATAAAAACCAGTCAAAAAAATGACTGGTTTTATAATTTATGTGCTCAATAAACTACTTATTAGCCTGTAGTTTACTGTAAATATTATGAATAAGTCCGTCAGCGACAGATATTTTAGGAACAAAAATACGGCTGATCTCTGACCACGACATTACATTATTATAGATTTTCAATGCATGAACCAAAACATCAGCACGATCCTCTCTTAAGTTATATTGGGTCATTCTTTCATCTATAGTAAGCGCTGCAAATTCTTTATACGCTTTCTTTAGATAGGATGCAGACATAGGTTTGCCGTCTTTGGTTTTGCTTAGAGAAAAAACTTTGTTGATATTCCCTCCGGATCCAATAGCTACAATAGGTTTTTTGCTGATAATATTGGCTTTTATCTCCTCTTTCATTTCTTTCCAGTTGGCTTCAGTCACCAAATCGTTCAAAAGACGTATTGTCCCTATGTTGAATGATCTTTCATAAACCATCTTGTCATTTTCGTAAAACGTAAGCTCGGTAGAGCCGCCGCCAACATCTACATACAGATAGGCAAAGTTTTTGTCGAGCCCTTCAGCAACATGGTTTTCGTAGATCAACGTTGCTTCTTCGTCTCCTGAAATAATTTCAATTTCAATACCTGAACTTTCTTTCACTTCTTGAATGATGTCCTGACCGTTTTCAGCATCCCGCATCGCACTTGTAGCACAGGCTCTGTAATGCTCTACATTATAAATCCTCATCAGATCGCTGAAGATTTTCATGGAGTCGAGAACCATCTTTTCTCTTTCGGCACCGATTTTTCCCATAGTGAAAACATCCATTCCTAATCGCAAAGGGATTCTTAGCAGATTAAGCTTGATGAATTCAGGCTCTTTCTGCTGAGTTTTTACTTCGTTTATTAAAAGTCGGGCTGCATTACTTCCTATGTCTATCGCTGCGATGATCATTATGTTCGTACGTATTTTTATTAAATTTCAGTTAATGAATTGAATTTACAAAAATAAATTATTACTTCTCATGTAAAGAAAAGATTTTAATAAGCGTTTATTTTTTTGTAGCTTTTGCTTTTAGGTATTTATACGTTTCTACCTGAGAGCGGCATTCCTCTTTAGTATTTCGGATGTATTCGTTACCCAGTTTTTTATCCAGTATCCTCGCTTTTACATTGTCGCGAAGCTGAATGTCAAGAATGTCTTTCAATTCAGTTTTTAAATTTTTATCAGTGATTTTTGCAGCGGCTTCTATCCTGTAATCAAGGTTTCGGGTCATCCAGTCGGCGGAAGAAATATACAGATCTTCAGAGCCTTTACTGTAGAAATACATTACTCTTGCATGTTCCAGATATTCATCTACAATACTAATCGCTTTTATTTTCTCTTTAAAATCTTTTTGGTTGACGGCACAATAAATTCCTCTTACAATCATTTTTATCACAACGCCTGCATTGGCAGCCTCATAAAGCTTCGTAATGAGAAGACGGTCACTTACCGAATTGGCTTTAATGATCATTTCTGCCTTTCTTCCTGCTTTAGCTTCTTCTATCTCCTTATCAATATGGTGAATGATTTTTTCACGCATAAACTGAGGACAAACTAAAAGATTTTTACAGGTCTTTAATACCGTAAGATAATCTTCTTTCGGTTTTTTCAGGACATTAAAAACTTTATTAATATCTGCCATTATACCTCTGTCGGAAGTCATGATAAGGTGATCTCCATAGATTCTGGCCGTTTTTTCGTTAAAATTACCCGTGCTTATAAATCCGTATTGGATTGTCTTATTATGTGCTCTTTTTTTAATGATACATAATTTTGCATGTACTTTTTTGTCCGGAATTCCTACTAAAACCTTTATTCCTTCAGGTTCCAGCATTTCTTTCCATTCTAAATTGGATTCTTCATCAAACCTTGCCTGAAGTTCAAGCATTACCGTTACTTCTTTACCGTTTCTGGCGGCATTAATCAAAGCATTGATGATTTTTGAGCTGCTTGCCAAACGATAAGCGGTGATCTGAATGGATTTTACATCCGGATCCATCGCTGCTTCACGTAGAAGATCGATGACAGGATTGTATTTATGATAAGGGAAAGTAAGCAGGACATCATGTTTCAGAATAACATCGGTCACTCTCTCTCCATGTTCAAATGCCGGATGCATGAAAGAAGTTCTTTCTACAGGTCTCTCGTATTTTTCAAAAACATCCGGAAAATCCATGAAATGCTTGAAATTATGAATTTTTCCACCCGGAATGATACTGTCTTTCTTGGTTAAGTTCAATTTTCGGATAAGCATTTCCAGCAGTGCCTTATCCATATCTTTATCAAAAACGAAACGGGTAGGTTTTCCTTTTCTTCTGTTTTTTAAGCCTTTTTCAATTTTTTCTGCAAAATTAGTTCGGATGTCATTATCCAGATCAAGCTCTGCATCTTTTGTTACTTTAAAAGCGTTGGCAGAAAATTCATCATATCCGAAATAAGAGAAAATGTGGGGTAAATTGAAAGTAATTACATCTTCTAACAACATGACATCTTTTTCTTCAGGATCTTCTGTCGGAAGCAAAAGAAACCTTCCTACAAATCTTGACGGGATTTCAATAATCGCATAATTACTGGAATACTGCCAGTCTTTTTTTCTCATCGCAACTCCTAAATAAAGACTTTTGTCTCTCATATAAGGCATTGGCGTATTTTCATGAAGAAGAATAGGAATAACATTGGCTTCTACCACTTCATCAAAATAATTTCTGACAAATTCTTTTTGTTTCGCGGTTAAATTCTTTGCTGTTTTAATGAAAACTTTATGATCAGCCATTTCACCCAGAATTTTTTTCCAGGTTTTATCAAAATTTTGCTGATGTCTTATAACAATGTCATTAATTTTCTGAAGGATTTTTGAAGGAGGTTGGTAGAACGATTCTGCGATCACTTTTTCTTTAAAATCCATTGCGCGTTTTAATCCTGCGACACGTACTCTGAAAAATTCATCTAAATTATTAGAAAAAATTCCTAAAAAACGGATTCTTAGATGTAAAGGCACGTTTTCGTCCATAGCTTCCTGTAAAACTCTTTCATTGAAAGCAAGCCATGTAATATCTCTTGGATTAAAGTGTAATGACATTCTCTAGTTTATATTTTATCAAAAATAATAATTCGGACGATTATGATCCCTATAATATAGGTTAAACTTTGATTAATTTTTGAGGGTGTCAATGTCCAAACTGTCTTGAATAGTGCAGTTTTTGCAAGATGAATAAGTCTCTTACGATTGTATTGTGTCATTTTGTCACATCCGTCTGAATGGTACAGATATTGAGAAATTGAGAGTGTAAATTAATTTTAAAAATTAGAAAAAATATAAATATTATGAGTAAAATAATTGGTATTGACTTAGGAACAACCAACTCTTGTGTTGCTGTAATGGAGGGTAAAGACCCTGTTGTTATTCCTAATGCTGAAGGTAAAAGAACAACACCGTCTATTGTAGCATTTACAGAAGATGGTGAAAGAAAAGTGGGAGATCCTGCCAAAAGACAGGCGGTAACAAACCCTACGAAAACGGTATATTCAATTAAAAGATTTATCGGAACTCACTTTAAAGATGATGCTTCTGAAATCTCAAGAGTACCTTACAAAGTGGTATCTGGACCAAACGATACTGTAAAAGTAAAAATCGACGATAGAGAATATACTCCACAGGAAATTTCTGCAATGACACTTCAGAAAATGAAGAAAACTGCTGAAGATTATCTTGGACAAGAAGTAACAAGAGCGGTAATCACTGTTCCTGCCTACTTCAACGATGCACAAAGACAAGCTACTAAAGAAGCGGGTGAAATCGCTGGACTTAAGGTAGAAAGAATTATCAACGAACCTACAGCTGCTGCATTAGCTTACGGTTTGGATAAAAACCATAAAGATCAAAAAATTGCTGTGTATGACCTTGGAGGTGGTACTTTTGATATCTCTATCCTTGACTTAGGAGACGGTGTATTCGAAGTATTGTCTACAAACGGTGATACTCACTTAGGAGGGGATGACTTTGATGATGTAATCATCAACTGGATGGCTGATGAATTCAAAGCTGAAGAAGGAGTTGACTTAAAATCTGATGCAATCGCATTACAAAGATTGAAAGAAGCTGCTGAAAAAGCTAAGATTGAATTATCTTCTTCTCCACAAACAGAAATCAACCTTCCATATATTACAGCTACAGCTACAGGTCCTAAACACTTAGTAAAGACTTTAACTAAAGCTAAATTCGAGCAATTATCTGCAGATCTAGTAAGAAGATCTATGGAGCCGGTTGCTAAAGCATTGAAAGATGCAGGTTTATCAACTTCAGATATCGATGAAGTAATCTTGGTAGGTGGTTCTACAAGAATCCCGATCATTCAGGAAGAAGTAGAAAAATTCTTCGGTAAAAAACCATCAAAAGGGGTTAACCCGGATGAGGTTGTAGCTATTGGTGCAGCTATCCAGGGAGGTGTATTGACAGGTGATGTAAAAGATGTATTGCTTCTTGACGTTACTCCACTTTCTTTAGGTATTGAAACAATGGGTTCTGTTTTCACTAAGTTAATTGAAGCAAACACTACAATCCCAACTAAAAAATCTGAAGTATTCTCTACAGCTTCTGATAACCAGCCAGCTGTAAGCATCAGAGTAGGACAGGGTGAGAGACCAATGTTCAACGATAATAAAGAAATCGGTAGATTTGACCTTACAGATATTCCACCAGCGCCAAGAGGAGTTCCTCAAATCGAAGTTACTTTCGATATCGATGCGAATGGTATCCTAAGTGTTTCTGCTAAAGATAAAGGTACTGGTAAAGAGCAGACGATCAAAATTCAGGCTTCTTCAGGTCTTTCTGACGAAGAAATCGAAAGAATGAAGAAAGAAGCTCAGGAAAACTCTGCAGCGGATGCTAAGAAGAAAGAAGAAGTTGAAATCTTCAACAAAGCTGACGGATTGATCTTCCAGACTGAAAAACAATTGAAAGAGTTTGGTGATAAATTATCTGCTGATAAAAAAGTAGCTATCGAAGCAGCTCACGGAGAATTGAAAACAGCTTTCGAAGCTAAAAATGCTGATGATGTAAAAGCTAAAACAGAAGCTTTAGATGCAGCTTGGATGGCAGCTTCAGAAGAAATGTATGCAGCAGGACAAGGTGCTCAAGGTGCTGATGCTGGAGCTCAAAATACAGGAAATGCAGGTGGTGAAGATGTACAGGATGCAGACTTCGAAGAAGTAAAATAATTATTGATCGTTATCAATTAATAATAAATTTAATAAACCGCTATAAATATTACATTTATAGCGGTTTATATTTTTAAACGATAAGAGATATCAGAAAACAGCAAGAAATAGATTATTGCGCTGATCTAGAATCGGGTATATTTCCTTCTTCCAATTCTTTTTTTCTTTGCTTGATAAAATCTGTCGGACGGATATTATTGATTTCCAGAAAAAGATCTGAAAAATTTTGACGGGAGCTTATTCCGCACTCATTTGCTAATCCTTGCACCTTTAAACGTAAATATTGAGGGTTTTCATACATTAATTTGGTAATGTAATTGATTCGAAGGGTAGAAAGATATTTACTGAAATTCATTCCCTTGACATCATTAATATATTGAGAAAGATAAGATTTGTTTGTGCGAAAAGTATTGGCAAGCTGCTCAATTGTTAATCCGTTTTCTTTAAAATTTCCGGTGGCTTCGAAGTCTTTCAACTTATTTTGTAAATCTATAAATACATCTTCACTTAATACGGATTTTCCATAATTAGTAATGTTTTCGTAAGATGGCAAAGTAGGGGATGCTTGCTGTTGAAGTTTTTTTTCCAATTCATGATACTTCACCTTTATTGATTGTGCATTATTGTAAAATCTCCAAGCTAATATAGTTAACAAAATCAATATGGAAATAAGGAGTATAATTGTTCCGACATTCAATTTGTTACGGGCTTCTAATTTAGTTTTGGATTCTTCTAAGATTTGTTTATCATAATCTTTATGGATTTTTGCGGACAAATAGTTGAAATCCTTGCTAAAAATACTATCTGCTTTCAAAAGTTTTTTCGAATATTCAAGTTCTTTTTCAACATCCTTTTTCTTCTGATAATATTTGATCAGAAAATTATAATTTTCAAGAAGTTCCGGAACAATAAATTTTCTTTTTTGAAAAATAGAATCTACTTTTTCAAACTGTCTTATTGCAAGGTCTTCTTTTCCTAAGCTTAAATAATTTTTTCCAACATAAAAATCGGAAACAGATATCCAATAGAAATCTTCATTTTTATTTAGGATAGGTAATGCTTGAAGCAAAAAATTACTTGAGGCATTATAATTTTTATGATTAAATTCTGAAATCCCTTTACATTTCAGAAAATACGCCTGTTCTAAAGAAAAATCATTTGACTGAGCAGAAATCTGCAATCCTATATTTATGATTGAATCTGCTTTCTTATAGTCATGTATGTTTTTATAGCATATTGCAATTTGGTGCAGGCTGTTGAGATAGCCTTTTTGGGCATTGTATAAAGCATTAGGATGGTAATCTCCTTTTGTTTTTGCTTCAAAATAGGAAATACTCTCTTTAAAATGTTCAATAGCTTCATGGTAATATCCCAAATAACTTTTTACCAATCCCATCTGATAAATGATCTTATATTTAAGATAATCATCTTTGTTGTCTTTAGAGTATTGATAGGCTTTTAGATATTCAGCCAAAGCAGATTGATAATTTTTGTAATAAAAATAATATAGACTCCCTTTTAGCAGGTAAACGGTAGAAATTAATTCCTTATTATCTGTTTTTTTTGCAATAGCTATAGCGCTATCAGCATATTGTATTTTTGTTTCTTTATCCGGAGAGAAAAACGTAGCATCTCTATATCCCTGGATTTGTTCTGGTAAATTGTTTTCTAGTTTTGCTTTCTGAAGATAAAGATTTATACCTTTTAATGCAGTTATATCATTTTCATTTTTTTTATCATATATACTTCGTAAGTCTTCAAAACTCTTTTGACTGTATATTTTTTCAAAAGAAAAAAATAAAAGAAAATAAAAAAAACAAAAAGGAATTTTTTTAGAGAACATCTTGGTTCAAATATATATTATATGGTGCAAAACTAACTAAACTGTATAAAAAAACATTTATGTAAATTTTATTTATACAAATTATAAATAATATTTATATAAATGTGTATCAGATATTTAATTTCCGTAAAATGGTCCTAATTTCTTTATTAGGACGTCTTTATTTGTCAATTTTTGATTAGAGACTTGCTTTTTTAGGAAAAAACGTTTCACCCCAATAATTTAGCAGTCGAATTCAATTAAAAACTCCCGGCGCCGGGATAGACTTTCAAACAATATATTATGAAAAAGTTTATCTCTTGGGTATCAGCAATCGTTGTATTGGCTTCAATGCTTAGCTGTAGAGAAGCAGAAGAATTGTCAACAATTCCTGATGAAATGCAAAATCATTCAACAAATGCAAAAGTTCAAAAAGACTCTATTAGTATACAATCTAAGGATGGAGTGTCAAATGGAGCTTTTGATGGAACAGAAGGTGATCCTCCACCAAAGAAGGATGAAATTAAATGGTAATATTACTTATTGAAAATTGGGTGCAGTAATAAAATAAATACAGGTCTTTATTGAGAAGGAAATTGTAGTAATGATAAAAAACGAATTAGATTTAAATGCTAATGACTTCAATGAAATTAAAATTGAGAATGTGGGAAAAGTATTTCTTTCAAAAGGAAATAAAAATTCTATCATACTAGAGCAAAATTCAGAAGATAGCAAGAATGTTGACTTCAAAATAATTGATGGGGTAGCTTTTATTAAATCAATACATGCTACTGGGGAAAATAAAAGAAATAATTACAACATTCATCTCACTTTCAAAAATGAAGATATTTCAATAAATGCTTTAAATATAGGATCCTTTCAAACTAAAGATAAGGCCAATTTTAAAACAATTAAACTTAAAATTACCAACTGTGGACAGATAAATTTATTAGTTACCTCTCAATCTTTATTTTTTGATTTACAAAATGTATTTTCATTAAAAATCAGTGGTGATACTGATACGTTAACCTTACAAAAGAATAATGTAATGTTGAGTAACCTGAGAAAATTTATCGTTAAAAATGATAGCGAAAATTTTTATTGATGAATATTCCGCTATACTTTATGATCAGAAAAATGCTGATTTTCAGCTGAAAAATAGAACTACTAACCAGGAAAATTTCAAAGCTTAATTGATAAAAAATGCAATAATATAATTTGCAGAACAATCAATTAGAAATTGGGATTTAACTTTATAGGTATCGAAAATACTTATATTGCATTATAAATAGCTTCCATTGGAGGCTATTTTTTTGTTGACAACATTCACTTCACTGATTATTTAAGTATTTCTCTAAAATGAGAATATTCACAGGTTACTACAGGATAGCAGAAATTGACGAGAAGTATACTTTTATGAAATTAAAACATGAGAAATATCATGTCTTTTTGAGATTAATTTTTCTTAATGTTTTGATTTCACTGAAGGATACAAATAAATTAATAATTAATAATCACGAGTCATAGAATGAAGAAATCCATAGTTACTTTAGGTATTTTACTAAGTACCACTGCTCTCATCTTTGCACAGGAAAAACAAACTACCGGTACTGCTAAAGATAGTACAAAAACAAATAAAACTAAAGATATCGAGGAGGTTGTTGTTATTGCTTATGGTACGCAAAAAAAAGGTGAAGTCACCGGTTCTGTAGGTCGAGTAAATGCTGAAACTTTCAAAGATCGTCCAATTGCAAGAGTAGATCAGGCATTAACGGGGCAGATTGCAGGGGTTAAAACCCGCTCCACTTCGGGAAAACCCGGCGAACCTTTAGAAATCAGAGTTCGTGGTTCCGCTTCAATATCTGCGAGTAATTCTCCTCTTTATGTTGTTGACGGAATGGTTGTAGATGATATGGCTAATGTTTCTCCTGATGATGTGCAATCGATTGAAGTATTGAAAGATGCTGCATCCACAGCAATGTACGGATCGAGAGGTTCTAACGGAATTGTAATCGTAACGACCAAAAAAGGAGCATCCGGAAAACCTGTATTCAGTTTTTCTCAATATTACGGAGTCCAGACAATTGAAAAAAAACTGGATATCATGACAAGCTCAGAATGGATTGATTATGCAACTGAAGCAATTAATAAAAAATGGGAAGCTTTAGCTCCGGGAAATTCTGCATCCGATAGTTATGCTGTGAGAGCCAATTATTTTAATCTGGCTAATACAACAGATTATAACTTAGCCAATATCAATTTTATGATTGATCCGCGATGGGGAACCAATCAAGTTGCTAATATCGATTGGCAGGATGTATTTTATCGGCCAGCATCTGTTCAGAGTTATCAGCTATCAGCAAGAGGGGGAAATAAAAATGTGAAATACCTGATTTCGGGTGCCTATTTTGATCAGGAAGGTTTGGCAATTAATACAGGTTTTAGCAGATTTAATTTAAGCGCAGTTGTTGATCTTAATATTTCGGATAAATGGAAAGCGGGAATTTCATTTCGCCCGAGTTATTCAAAAAGTTATGGAGCAACAGTTGATGGAAAAGATAATTTAGCCCATAAAATGCTTTCTATGGTTCCAGTTGCAGAATTGGGCGCTGGTCTTTACACCAATTTCTGGAAAAATACAAGATACAGATGGGCCGGCTCCACACAAAGCCCGATCGGATTAATGGAAAATACGACCAATGATACCAACGAGTTCCGTTTATTATCCAGCTTATATGTTTCCTATGATATTTTACCCGATTTAAATATTAAAATTTCCGGAGGAGCGACGAATAATTTTAATCTTAATAACAGCTACACCCCAACTTTTGATTTAATCACGAATATTCCGGGGCAGGTAAGTATTGCGAGCCGAAGAACAGTAAATTACAACAGATATTTAGGAGAAGCTTTATTAAATTATAAAAAGACTTTCGGAGATCACAGTATTGCAGCTATTGCTGGGTATAGTGCTGAAAATTACAGAACTACGACTCAATATAACCGAAATAAAGGTTTCCCGAATGATGATTTAAAAACCTTCAATTTCACGCAGTCGGCATCTGTACTTAATTCAGAATATACAGCATCAGAATGGATGTTGATTTCTATGTTTGGTCGTGTAAACTATGACTACAAAAAGAAATACATGTTATTGGCAAGCATTCGTAGAGATGGTTCTTCCAGATTTGGATGGGATAATCTTTGGGGGATATTCCCTGCGTTTGGAGCCGGGTGGAAAGTAGATAAGGAAGATTTTCTAAAAGACGTAAGCTGGCTGAATAATCTTAAATTAAGATACAGCTGGGGAGAAAACGGAAATAATTCAATCGGGGATTACAGGGCATTCGGAACATTGGGGGGAGGAAATTATTCATTCGGAGGAAGTTTATCAAACGGATTAATTCCCCTCACCATTGAAAATCGTAAATTAACTTGGGAAAAAACACAATCCTCTGATTTTGGTTTTGAATTAGGTTTATTTAACAGAATTGATTTTACGGCGGATTACTATATCAAAAAAACGAAAGATCTTCTTCTGGAACAACCTGTAGCAGCTATAACCGGATATACCAGTATGTGGAGCAATGTGGGTTCAGTTCAAAATAAAGGATTGGAATTAGAATTAAATACAAAAAACTTAGTCGGAGAATTCAGATGGAATACTTCTGCGAATATTGCTTTTAATAAGAATAAAGTGTTGCAGCTAGGCAGCGATAATACGCCTATCTATACAGGTTTCAGCAATAGTACAAATATTATACAAGTTGGGCAGGAACTGAATTCATTCTATCTTTATGAAGCGATAGGAGTACTTTCTACAGCAGATATAAACAATTCAAATGTTGCCAAAACAAATGGCGCGATTGCCGGAGATGTTAAATACAAAGATTTCAATGGAGACGGGGTGATCAATGAAAATGACCGTCATATCATCGGAGGACCGACTCCTCGTTATTATTGGGGATTTACGAATACATTCTCTTATAAAAATTTCGATCTTTCCGTATTTTTCCAGGGGCAAAAAGGGGGATACAGTTATGCGCTGTTAGGTCGTGCAATCGATCGCACAGGAATGGGAACAACTACAAACGTGATGGGAAATTGGGCAAACCGTTGGCGTTCTGATGAAAATCCGGGAGATGGAAAAACTCCAAGATTGGATGGAACCACAGGAAGTCTTTTAGATACAAGATGGTTGTATGATGCAACTTATATTCAGCTTAAAAATGTAACATTGGGGTATAATTTTCCAAAAGATCTGGTAAACAGACTGAAAATTTCAAACCTGAGAGTCTATGTCAGTTTAGAAAATGTCTGGAGAAAAGATCATTATTATGGTGGCTACAATCCGGAAGCTGTACAGTCAGACGGAACTGATTACGGAGCATATCCAAATGCAAAAGTCTATATGATGGGCCTAAACTTTAACTTCTAAAAATTTGAAAAATGAAAATAACTTACAATAAAAATATTAAAACCTTTGGAAAAACACTAGTCTTGGGCGCATTGCTGTTCGGAATGATCAGCTGTGAAAAAGATCTCATGCTAGAACCTGAAAATAATATTACACAAACTTCTTTTTATACTACGGAACTTCAAATCCAGCAGGCATTATCGGGAGTCTATTCCGCAATGGTGAATTCCTCATCCAGAGGAGGTTTTGATGTGAATTTTTATTTACTGGCATCAGAAGTCCGCTCCAATAATTTTAATGCCATCTCCCAAAATGGGAACAGGGATTATTACGCGATCAACCGTTTTCAGGATACCTCTTCAACGGAGGAAGTGGAAGTTCTGTGGGAAGACGCTTACCAGCTTATTTCCTATGCCAATAATATATTGGCAAGGATTGATGCTGTGCCTTTTGCAGATCCGGCTACAAAAGAACAATACCGTTCTGAAACCCGTTTTTTGAGAGCTTATGCTTATTTCGAACTGATACGTAACTTTGGAAAAGTCCCTTTGGTGGATCATCCGGTGAGTCCGTCAGAAGCTACTTCTATTCAAAGAACAGATTTAACAACGCTTTATAATTTTATTACTTCAGAAATTGAGGCATCAATAGCCGGATTAAAAAATACATATGACTCAAAAAATAAAGGCAGAATCACCAAATCAGCCGCTCATGCAATGTTAGGGAGAATGTATCTTACGGGATATGGCTATCCTCTAAATAACAGTGCTTATTTAACAAAAGCTAAGGAACACTTATTGGCAGTAATCCAAGGGGAAGGGCAATATGTAACGTTTGCTCCGAACTATGCCGATTTGTTTAAAAGCGCTAATGATAACAAATACCACATTTTTGAAATCCAACATATCAGTGGCGGTTTATCACAAGGTTCATATCTGCCAAGCTATGTTTCACCAACTTTTGGTACAGCCGATCCTTTGTACAATGCGCAAGGGAGTTTATACAGTTCCAGTGAATTAGGAGTTTCTCAATCTTTGATTAATGCTTATGAAACGGGAGATCTGAGAAAAGCTGTAACTCTTAAAACTCAATTTATAGCACAAAACGGACAGGTAGATTATGCTAATTATTTTGTAAAATTCCGTGAAGGTGGACTTGTCATCACTAACCGTTATGATTGGCCAATTAATTTTCCGATTATCCGATATGCGGATGTTCTTTTAATGTATGCAGAGGTTTTAAATAATGAAGGAAATACCAGTGGAGCAGTTCCTTATTTAAATAGAATCCGTCAGAGAGCCGGTCTTTCAGCACTTTCTACTTCTATGTCCAGTAGTGATTTTACTACAGCACTTCGTAAGGAAAGAAGAGTGGAGTTTGCGGGAGAAGGAGTTTACTGGCATGATCTTGTACGTTGGAATATTGCGGTAAGTGTGATTAATCAGGCTGCAGCAGATCTTAATTATAACTACACGATCACTACAAATGATTATCTGTATCAGATTCCTTTATCTCAGATTCAGGTAGCAGGATATGAACAGAATCCTTAAATCTATATTCAATTATCAAGTTATATTTGTATTCCCCGAGCGAAAGCGAGGGGAATTTTATTTAAAAGATAAAAAATCTTACATTCGTATAACTTAAACCAAAAAACAAAATAAATGAAATTTTCTAAAATACTAATTGTATGGGGATTATTCCTGTTTCAGTTCAGTTTTGCACAGGAAAAAGCTGATGTTGTATTGAACAAAGCGCTTACTGAAGCAAAATCACAAAATAAAAATGTCCTTCTTATTTTCCACGCTTCATGGTGCAAATGGTGTCATGTAATGGAAAAGAATATGAACCTTCCGGAAACCAAACCTATTTTTGAAAAGAAATTTGTTACTGCCTATCTTGATGTTCAGGAAATGGGAGAGAAGAAAAAACTTGAAAATCCTGGAGGTCAGGAGGTCATGAATAAATATAAAGGAGAAAATGCCGGACTTCCGTTCTGGCTGGTCCTGAATCCTAAAGGAGAAGTTCTTGCCGATTCTTTCGATCAAAAAGGAGAAAATCTTGGTTGTCCTTCAACTGTAGAAGAAGTAGCTACTTTTACTGCAAAATTGGAGAAATCCTCAAAAATGAACAAAAACGAACTAGAAATTATACAAAAGGTTTTTACAAAGAAAAACTAATAAAAAGCTCCCCAAACAATAACGTTCGGGGAGCTTTATTTTTTTAATTAAATTTTATTTGCCAAAGAATATTCTATCCTGTTTTCGCTGATCGTTGTAGATCACCTGAAAATTTACCGGCATATTTTGATAAAGAAGCTTCCAGTGTTGGATTTTCCCGTGCTTTTTAAAGCTTTCAAAGGATCTTACGAAGATATTTTCGATGGTGCTTTTTACATAAGAATCTCCGTTTTTATAGATCATATCCATAAGTTTGATGTGATGGGCAATGATATTGACTTTTGATTCCTGTAAAAGCCTCCTTAAGTAGTTAATCGTTGTCTGAATAACCCCAGCAAAATTATCCTGTAAAGACAATTGTGTGATTTCGCTTCGAAGAGGGGGATAGAAAAATTTTAAATACTCCATAGCTGTTTTTTGATTAATAGCTTGCATATTCACGTTCACCATAATTTATATTTTTCAAGTATCAGTGTTGTATCGAAAAGCATACCAAGATAAAGACAGAATAAATAATTAACTATTTTTATAATCCTGATCATATACTGAGTGAAACATGACTTCAATCTCTCTGTTTATAAAGGTTTCTGAGGTTTTTAATTTTTTATTCGGACCGTATTTAAAAATATAATGTATTGATTTTTAATTCTGTTTTTGACTTTATATTTTCAACTTTTTGTAATGTAAGTGATAAAAAATGTAATGAAACGGATAGGACAAAAACTTAAGATTGTCTCGAAAAATCTGACAAATAGAAAAAAATATGACAGAAAATCACTTATCTAATAATGACAGGGTTTTTAATAAAGATATTAAAATGATATGGTTTTATCAAAATGAAAAGCCGTAGAGTATCTGAGATAATTAATATCTTTGCAATCCATAAAAATCGAAAATGTTTTCAAAAATCATAGTACACAGAGTCGGAAATAAAATCAACGGAGAATCTTTAATACTTTCTCAGGAAGAATTGCAGCTGGAAGAAGGCATGGCGGAATTGCTGGAAAATTACTTTCTGGGTTCTTTCAAATCTGAAGAGACTTTCCATTTTTATAGTGATTCTTATTTAGTAAACAATCCTATCTATAGCGCTGTGTCAGAAATTTTTGATGATAAGGCGAAGTTTATTTGGGAATCTGAAAATATTGCAAAACATCTTTTTGAAGCGGCTGAAAACCCAAGAGTTCAAGGAGGAGAGTTGTTTGTCGTTTATTTTGAAGACGAAAGAGAAAATGGTGAAAAAGTAGACAAAATCGGAATTTTTAAAACCGAAAAAAGAGAATCTTTCTTAAAGATTTCTCCTCAGGAAGAAACTTTTGATATTGAAAAAGATATGGGAATCGGGTTGTCTAAAATTGACAAAGCAGCTTTAATCTATAATAATGATAAAGAAACCGGATATGTACTTTCTGTGGTTGACAACAACAAAAACGGAGATATGTACTATTGGTTTGAAGATTTCTTAAAAGTGAAGCAGCGTGATGATGAATATTTTCACACACAAGAAGCTTTAATGGTGTATAAAGACTATATCACAAAGCAATTGCCTCAGGAATTTGAAGTTTCCAAAGCAGATCAGGCAGATTTTTTAAATAAATCAATTAATTTCTTTAAAGAAAAAGAAGAATTTAAATTGGATGAATTTGCGAGTGAAGTATTAGGAGATGAGCATGTGATCGAAAGTTTTAATAATTTTAAAACTGATTATGAACAGGATATGCAGATCAATATTGCCGAAGAATTCCCAATCAGTGAGGCTGCGGTGAAAAAAACACAACGACATTTCAAAAGCATCATTAAGCTGGATAAAAATTTTCATATCTATATTCATGGTGACCGTCAGAAGCTGGCTACGGGTGAAGATGAAAAAGGAAAATACTATATGTTGTATTTCGATAAAGAGGTTTAATTTTATTTTCTGATATTAAAATTATTTTGCTCTTCAGATTGTGAAAAATTAATCATATTTCTGAGATAAAAATAGAAATAACTCCAATCGTTATGATTGGAGTTATTTTGTTTTTTTGAAGATTTAAATGAATGTTTCTGTACCTTTTTCTGATGAAAAATATGAATAACTCTAATTTTTTTTATTTGAGTTATTTATATTATTTATTTAATAAATCCTTTATTTGTGGTATTTGTGTGAAATTTTTTAATTTTTTAATTGAAAAAAATATATTTTTTTAATAATGATGCGTTTTTTTGTTATACATTTGTCTAAACTAAATAACTAAGGCCAATGAAAAATCAATATTTAAACCATTATTTCTTAGAATAATTTCTTTCTTAGATTTTGTAAGATACGAGTATAATTCTCCCAATTTTTATTTGATGATTCATAAACATGGCTTGTTAGCCTGTTGATTCGATAAGATTGGAATTATACCAATACCACCGTAGGAAATTTACTTTTCTATACAATGTTTCGTTGTAAATTTTAAATGATTAAGACAATGAAAAATTACTATTTGAGCAGGCACTTTAGCAGCCTCATTTCCGAGATTTTGAAAATATAACTATAAGGTCATTCAATCTTTTTATTTACGGGTTCAGTAAACTCATTTCTTGAAGTTTCTTGACCCAATAAAGTTGTTATGGAATTATAGATGACTTCTGTAGAAGAGCTTCTTCTACTATCTATTCGATTAGAATTTAAATCTTAGTTCAATGAAAACAATTAAACTCATTCAAAATACATGTACAATTCTTATTTTCATGTTTTTGTTAATATTCACAGGGAACAGTATTTCTGCACAAAATAATTGCCAAGGGAAAACATTAACCATTGGCGGGTGGGGAGCATCAAATACTTCTAATCCTAATGTGAGCTATCTTTATGCAAACTTTAATAATGCATTTCCAAACGGTGTTGTGGTGGGATGTGTGGGAGGGAATACCCTTTCATTAACGTCGCCACAAGCCATTACAGATTTTCTTCCTTCGGGAGGAACAGCTTCTCCTTTAAATGCCACTTATCTTAATCCGGGAGGTGGATACAATAATGTGTTGGCAGGCCAACTGGTTGCAGTGATGCTTGCAGTAGGTTTTGATAATTATGATGAAGGATTTTCGTCTGCTGCTTCCAATTTAGGAAGTTTTGTATTTGTTTCCGGTCCTTTTCAGGGAATGACAGTGTCTCAGTTTTTGTCTTTGGCAAATAACTTTATGGGAGGTTGTGGAGCCTCTCAATATTCAGCGGCACAGTTTAATGAAGCAGCGACTGCTATTAATCAAAATTATGATGAAGGAAATGTAGATCTTGGATATCTTTCCTGCTGTTCTTTAAAAATTCATGCTTCATATGATCCTATCAAATGTCATGGCGGAACAACAACTGTAAATGTGACAGCAACGGGAGGATCTGGAAATGTACAGGGTGTAGGAGATTTTGTTGTGGGGGCAGGAACGCATAATTTTACCATTACAGATGGAAATTGTTCAGACAGTGTTTCTCTTGTTATAGGAGAGCCGCCTTTATTAACAGTTAGTATTGGTAATACACCAATCTTATGTCATGGCGGAATGTCTACATTAACGGCTAATGCAAGCGGAGGAACCGGAAGTTATACTTATTTATGGTCCAACGGAGCCACTACTGAAAGCATACAGGCTGGAGCAGGTTCTTATTCCGTAAATGTAACCGATGCAAACTCATGTAATGCTTCAGCATCCGTTGTTGTTTCTGAACCAGAACAATTGGCTGTCACTATTGACAATACTCCTATTTTATGTCATGGCGGAATGTCTACATTAACGGCTAATGCAAGCGGAGGAACCGGAAGTTATACTTATTTATGGTCCAACGGAGCAACTACTGCAAGTATACAGGCTGGAGCAGGCTCTTATTCCGTAAGTGTAACCGATGCAAACTCATGTAGTGCTTCAGCATCCGTTACGGTTTCCGAACCAGAACAATTGGCTGTCACTATTGGCAGTACTCCTATTTTATGCCACGGTGGAATGTCTACATTAACTGCTAATGCAAGCGGAGGAACCGGAAGCTATACTTATTTATGGTCCAACGGGGCCACTACTGCAAGCATACAGGTTTCCGCTGGAACTTATTCAGTAACTGTTACCGACCAAAATTCTTGTACAGCTTCGGCTTCACTTACTGTTACAGAACCTGACCCTTTAGCTTTAATTATTAATAAAGGTGATGTTCTTTGTGTAGGTGGAACAGCTTCGGTAAGTGCCAATGTAACAGGAGGAACTCCGCTTTATTCTTATCTTTGGTCTAATGGAGCTACAGCTCAAACGGTAAATCTACCGGTTGGTAATTTCTCTGTAACTGTAACAGATGCTAACGGTTGTACCATTTCTCAATCATTTGAGATAAAATTACTTACTTGTAACGGCTTTACTACGGTTACACAAGGAGGATGGGGTGCAAAAGCTGCAGGAAATAATTGGGGAACCTATCGCGACTTAAACTTTGCATCAGCATTCCCTTCCGGTTTAACGATTGGTGCGGGTAGCAGATTCTTGAAACTTACTACTGCCAAAGCTGTAGACGATTTCTTACCAAGCGGAACAACTCCGAGAGCATTGAATGCCGGAACAATGGTGAATCCGGGAAGTGGTTACAAAAATGTATTGGCAGGACAGGTGGTAGCATTGACTCTCAACCTTAGATTTGATCAGGTGAATCCTTCCTTCTCTTCTTCATCAACATGGCTAGGAAACCTTATTGTAATTTCCGGAACATTTACAGGCTGGACTGTTAGTCAGGTATTAGCAGAAGCTAATAATGTTTTAGGTGGTGTTGCATCAAGCTATTCTGCAGATCAAATGAATGCAATTGTAGATGCGATCAATAACAATTATGATAATGGAACAGTAAATTTAGGACTATTAGGTTGCCCTTGTTCATCTAGTGTTAAACCTTTGGAAAGAAATGCTGCAGGAAATGGAGAAGTAATGATTAAAAATCCAATTGCTTCTGTAAATGACGATTCCAAAGTATATCCAAACCCAACAAGAGGAGATATTAACTTAAGTTTCGAAAATGCAGAGGGTGGAAATGTGAGTGCTTATTTGTTTAATTCTAATGGAAGAATGGCAGCAGACCTAAGCAAAAATGTTTCTAGACAAGGAAACCGAGTAACTATTAGCTATCAAAACTATGGCTTACTGGAAGGGGTTTACATTTTAACAGTAAAAGCCTCTAAGTTTGAAAAATCATATAAAATTATAATAAGAAAATAGTTCTTATTATTCTACAATTCAGTTTTTTATAGAACCCTCTGGAAATACAGAGGGTTTTTTGTGAGAAATTATTTTTTCCTGAAAAACAAAGCTCTGCTGTATTCATAATTCATTCTGGCAATATTTAGCACAGAAATTCCTTGTGGACATTCTACTTCACAGGCTTCAGTGTTGGAACAATGACCAAAATCTTCGGAATCCATTTGTTTTACCATCTTGAGAACACGTTCGCTTCGTTCTTCTTTTCCTTGCGGAAGTAAAACCATGTGGGTGATTTTTGCTGAGGTAAATAAAGCAGCACTTCCGTTTTTACATGTGGCAACACATGCCCCACAACCAATACACGCCGCTGAATCAAAAGCTTCTTCGGCTGTTTGATGAGTTACTGCAATGGCCGTTGCATTAGGAGCCTGACCGGTATTGACGGAAACAAAACCACCTGAAGAAATAATCCTGTCAAACGCAAAACGGTCAATTTTTAAATCCTTTTTTACCGGAAAAGCCAATGCTCTGAAAGGTTCAATTACAATGGTTTCCCCGTCTTTGAAAGAACGTAAATGAAGCTGACAGGTTGTTGTATGTTCCAAAGGTCCGTGAGCCAATCCGTTAATCATCATTCCGCATTGTCCACAAATTCCTTCACGACAATCGTGATCGAATTCGATAGGTTCATGCCCTTCAATAATGAGTTTTTCGTTTAATGTATCCAGCATTTCAAGGAAAGACATATGAGGATTCAAAGCCGTCAAATCATAATTCACCAGTTTTCCTTCGCTCTGGCGGTCTTTCTGTCTCCATATTTTCAGATGTAAATCCATAATTTTTGCGTTTTTTATTTATAACTTCTTACAGTTGGCTGTATTTCTTCAAAAATCAAAGGCTCTTTAATGAGTTCTGGTTCATTGTTTTCACCTGTCCAGTTCCAAGCAGAGATGAATTGAAATTCAGCGTCATTTCTCAATGCTTCTCCATCGGGAGTTTGAAATTCTTCACGGAAATGGGCTCCACAAGATTCATTTCGGGTTAAAGCATCGTAGCACATCAGTTCACCAATTTCAAAATAATCGGCAATCCGACCTGCTTTTTCAAGTTCTGTATTCATCGTATCACCTTGCCCTGAAACTTTTACATCTTTATAAAATTCCTGTTTCAGCTTTCGGATTTCTTCAATGGCATACTTTAATCCCTCCTCATTTCGGGCTAACCCACAATAATCATACAGCAGTTTTCCTAAGGTTTTATGAAAATAATCGACTGTTTTTGTTCCATTGATCTTAATAAAACCTTCAATCTGTTGTTTAACATGGTTTTCAGCTTTTTCAAATTCAGGATGTTCTGTTGAAATCTTTCCAGTATGAATTTCTTGAGATAAATAATTCGCAATCGTGTAAGGGGCAATAAAATATCCGTCAACAGAAGCCTGAAGTAAAGAGTTTGCTCCCAGTCGATTCGCTCCGTGATCTGCGAAATTAGCTTCTCCTAAAGCAAATAATCCAGGAATGGTGGTCATTAATTCATAATCTACCCAAAGTCCACCCATTGAAAAGTGTGCAGAAGGGGAAATCATCATAGGTTCTTGGTAAGCATCATATCCTGTTATTTTGAGATACATATCAAATAAATTTCCATATTTCTCCTGAATTTTTTCTTTTCCCTGCTCATTAATAGCTTTAGAAAAATCAAGATATACGGCATTTTTTAACGGTCCGATTCCGAAACCGGCATCTATTCTTTCTTTAGCTGCTCTTGAAGAAATATCTCTTGGTGCTAAATTTCCAAAAGCAGGATATCGTCTTTCCAGATAGTAATCCCTTTCGTTTTCGGGAATGTCGTTAGGTTTTCTCGTTTCATTTTCTTTTAGCGGAACCCAGATTCTGCCGTCATTTCGTAAAGATTCAGACATTAAGGTTAGTTTCGACTGATAATCTCCAGACTGTGGCAACGAAGTAGGATGCACCTGAATCCAACTGGGAGAAGCCATTAAAGCTCCTTTTTTATGCGCTCTCCAAATGGCAGAACCGTTACAGCCCATTGCTAACGTTGATAAATAATAAATTTTTCCATACCCGCCTGTTGCCAAGACAACAGCGTGTGCAGCATGTTTTTCAATTTCTCCGGTATCTAAATTTCTTACTATAATTCCTCTCGCTTTTCCTTCTATCATAACCAAATCCAGCATTTCGTGTCTTGAAAATAATTGAACGCTTTTCTTTCCGACCTGTCGCATTAAAGCCTGATAAGCTCCTAAAAGAAGCTGTTGCCCGGTTTGTCCTCTCGCATAAAAAGTCCGGCTCACCTGAACGCCCCCAAAAGAACGGTTATTCATATAACCTCCATATTCCCTGCCAAATGGAACTCCTTGTGCAACGGCCTGATCGATAAGGTTCAGAGAACATTCTGCCATTCTGTAAACATTGGCTTCACGCGCTCTGAAATCTCCGCCTTTTAAGGTATCCACAAACATTCGGTAAACACTGTCGCCGTCATTTTTATAATTTTTGGCAGCATTTACACCGCCCTGAGCTGCTACAGAATGGGCCCTTCTCGGGCTGTCCTGGAAACAGAAGGATTTTACATTATAACCCATTTCTCCTAATGAAGCAGCAATGGAACTTCCTGCTAATCCTGTTCCGATAACGATAACATCCAGTTTTTTTCGGTTAGCTGGGTTGACAAGTTTAGCTGTTTTTTTATAGTTTTCCCATTTTTTCTCTAAGGGGCCTTTCGGTATTTTTGAATTTAAAATCATGATTTTTCAATTTAACGGTACGTGAAGAATACATAAATTGGCATTAAGGCAAATCCAACACTAATGATGACTGAATAAGCGATTCCAACAGTTTTAAACCATTTTACAAACTTCGGATGGAACAATCCTAATGTTCTGACAGCACTGTAGATCCCATGAATCAAATGATAACATAAAGCGATCATTGAGATAATGTAGATGAGGACATACCACCATTCTTTAAATACAGTTACGACCAAAATGTAAAGGTCTTTATTTCCGTTTTCGTCCAACGGCGGATTTCCGAATTTGTAGACATACCAAAAATTCTGGAAGTGTATCACAAGGAAAATTAAGAGCAATGTTCCTAAGATTCCCATATTTCTTGAGTACCATTTGCTGGCTCTTCCTCGTCGGTCAGATTGATAATTTGCGCCTGTTTTTTTATTTTTTAAAGTAATGATTAATCCATCCAGAGCATGCACAATAATACTTGCATACAAAACATAGGAAACAATTTTAATAACGATATTTCCTGATAAAAAATGAGAATAAGCATTAAATTGAAGATGTGCTTGCTCCTGCGGTAAAAACAGCTGAAGATTTCCCAAGAAATGAATCAACAGAAAGAAGCTCAGGAAAAGTCCTGTAAGACACATCAGCATTTTTCTCGATAATGTTGACTGCATATTTTTCATTTTAAGATTAATAATAACCTAACACTTTCATCCAAAGTCCGCCGACTCCCATGTAAATGATTAATAAGACAATTCCGATTTCCAGCCCTCTAAGCCACCAAGCTTTCAGATCAACATATCCGCTTCCGAAAAATACCGGAGCCGGACCATGGCCGTAATGGGTCAATACTCCATAAATTGAACCTAAGAAACCAAGCATCATCGCTAATAACATAGGAGGAATTCCTACGGCAACACCAACTCCCAATAATGCTGCGTACATGGCTGCAACATGAGCTGTGGCACTCGCAAAAATATAATGGCTGAAAAAGTAGACGAGAATAATAACGGGGAAGGCAACGGTCCACGTCATACCTCCAATTTTAGCTTTAATTAAATCGCTAAACCAACCTATGAATCCTAGCTCATTTAGTGAACTCGCCATCATTACCAAAACAGCAAACCAAACGATCGTATCCCAAGCTCCTTTTTCAGATTTTACATCTTCCCAAGTCAGAACTGACGTTAATAAAAGCAATGTTAACCCAATGAAAGCTGTTGTAGTGGCATCAATTGATAAAGTTCCACCAAAGATCCAAAGTACCAATAAAATGAAGAATGCCAATAACATCAACCATTCGTTTTTGGAAATGGGCCCCATTTCTTTTAATTTCTGAGCTGCCATTTTGGGAGCATCTCCGGTTTTCTTTAATTCAGGCGGATATAATTTATATAAAACTAATGGTACCACAAAGAAAGCTACTAATCCCGGTACAAAACCGGCAGCAGCCCAAGACATCCACGTGATATTTATTCCGAATCCGGCTGCAAATTTTTGACACATTGGGTTACTTGCCGTTCCTGTCAAAAACATGGAAGAAGCGATGAGGTTCATATAATAACTATTTAATGTTAAATATGATCCCAGTTTTCGATGTGTTTCAGGTTTATCAGGAACAGAATCAAAACTGATTGCCATAGATTTCATGATAGGATAAATAATTCCGCCTCCTCTCGCTGTATTACTCGGAATTGCGGGAGCTAAGCAAACATCGGCTAAACCTAGTCCATACGCTAAACCTAATGAGCTTTTCCCGAAAATTCTGATGAATAGAAAAGCAATTCTGTTACCTAGCCCCGTTTTAATAAATCCTCTTGCGATAAAAAACGAAATCCCGATCAGCCAGATTACTTTATCTCCAAAACCGGAAAGAGCTTTAGTAATTGATTTTCCTGCATCTCCCGGAGCTACCACCTGTGTAAGAGCGGTAAATGCGATGGCCATCATACACATTGTTCCCATGGGAGCAGCTTTTAAAATTATCCCTAAAATGGTCGCTGCGAAAATGGCGAATAAATGCCAGGCGTTTTCTGCAACGCCTTCCGGAGCAGGAATAAACCATATGATAAGAGCAATGGCAAATGTAATTGCGATCGCTTTGATGTTGATTTCTTTCATAATAGTTATTTTAAAGTTTAAAATCTACTTTGTACCTGGACAATGAATAGATTATTGTTGTATTGAGAGGTATTTGCTATCTGATATTTATAGCGGTCGAATTGCATTCCCAGCTGTATTCTCGCACCATAATTTTTTAAAAATTCTAAACCAAACATGGGGGTAATGGTTTGTCTCGGATTAGAATTTAATCTGAAATTGGTATCTAAATATTCATAGCGACAGGATAATTCGAAGGCACTCAGATTTCTGTGATTGATTTCGTACCGTAAATTAGGCAGGAAATAAGCCCCACGAATCAAATAAGAATCAGGATTTGATGGTCTTGTTTCCGGATCTGCGGCGAAATACAGCGGATGGTTGGTTGCCTGTTTGGCTTCCAATTGCATATCCAGGCTCCATTTAGGATCAAAATGGACAAGTGAACTTAAATCAATTCCTACAGCGTAGACTTTTTTACTAAGGACTTCTCCAATACCGCCATTTAAACCAATATTTAGATTATATTTTTTTACTAAACCAAAGACTAAACGGGTAGAATACTGTTTTCCATTATCATTATCATTAACCTGATTTTTACCATTTCCATTGACTACAGAAACTGCATATTGAAAAGGGATTTGTCCTAATTGCAACTGCCCGGTTGCGGAAAGTCCGATCTGGAAACTTGTCCAGCCTAATTTTCCGAATTCGGTATACTGATTTGACCAGTCCAGAGATTTGATGATATCGATAGGGTAGGTTTCTTCAATCCCGAACCAGGGTCTGAACTGTCCGACTGTAAGGGCTAATTTTGGATTGAAAGTATATTTTAAATAGGCATTTTCAAGAACCCTGCTTTTCGGATCATTTTTAAAATCGGCTAAATTGGCTAATGCAACAACCTCGGTACGTTTGCTGATTTGTGCACGAACCTGAACCCTCATGTATTTTACCATGAAATTGTTGCTGATTCCCGATTCGTCTGTATGATGCAGACCATTTACATCAACATCCTTAGACATTCCTACGAGATATCGTGCCTGAAATAGGCCTTTGATCTGAAGAATGGGATATTTTACGTTATCTTCCTTTGTTTCGGTTTGTACAGAATCCGGAATCTGTGCGATTGCGTTACAGCAAAATAGCATAAAGCAAAGCAACAGACTCTTTTTAATTGAAAAAAAAGTCATATTGTTTGTGTTTTGGTGAGTGTATTTTTTGTTTTAAGATTAATTCAACCCTAAAAACTTGAACGGTGTTGATTCCTTGAAATTCGAATTAGCTTTTCCGTTGTAGGTCTGAAAATTACTTAAATCTAATTTCATCACTTTTCCTTTTTCACTTAAATCAAATTCTTTAAGATTTACCCAAAATGTATTCGGAGTAAAAACAGTTTCGAAATAATAGACTAAATTTTTTTGATCGGAAACAGAACGCCATCTTGTGGAAGAAATATTAGGTTCTGTTTCTGAAGAGATTCCGTAAGGTACAGAACAGTTTCTGATCACACTGAAAACACTGGCTACAGCAGTTCTGATATCCGCAGTTTTTGGAATAGCATCGATATAATATGACGCTCTCACAAAACGGTCTGCGGCGCGATTGGTTCCGGGAAGCATTACAGTTCCGGGAATTCCTTTCCAGTAATTATTTAAGGCTAATTGTTCATCAAAAATGGGGGAATTGGTCATTACGGTATAGTCCGCGGAGTGATGAATGATAAGTTTTCCGCCGATATATTCAAAAACAGCACTATCACCGGAAGCATCAGAAAGTGAAAGGTGAACGGTTGTAAATCTTTCAGTTCCCGGAATATAATCACTTACGATAACGAATTTTTCTTTTCTGGCCTGTTCTACCGCTTCTTTTACAGTCGCGAAATTATCAAGGAAGTATTGTGCCCATAATGAAATGGCAATTCCTTTTTTTCTGCCTTTGGGATCAAATTTCGGATATTGAGATTCTCCTAGCCAAAGAAGATTGGCAACCAGCCCTTTTTCATTCATGCCGTCTGAAGAAGCAATATCCCAGGAAGTACCAACGACACTTCCGTATTTGGAGGTCCATTTTTCAGAAAGAGCTCCTACTTCTCCGGTTCTTTGGATTCCTTTTGGGAGTATCCACAAATTGGCAGGAATCTCATCACGCCAGTCCATTGAACGGGCTGTAATGATCGTGTTGTCCGGACCTTTGTAAACGACTCTTGTACATGCTTCGGAAGGATTCCATAATCCTATAGAAAGAATTGCTGAGAACAAAATTAAGGGAAGTTTTTTCATAATAATATGTTTAGTGAGTTGAAATTTATTTTGAATTTCTAACAGAAATATTGAAAGAATTTTTAATAATTTTCAAAATTTGGTGATATAAATTTAATGAAATTTTATTTAATTAACAAAATTTTATGTTAATACCTGTTAATAATCATCATTTAATTGTTGAGGTAAAGAATATTGTTATTGATAATTATTAACCGAGAAAAAATGTTCAACAAGTGAAAAGAATGAAGTAAAGAATGAAGGTCTTTTTGCTAAGCACCAACGGATTTATTAAAAATATAATTAAAATTCATTAAAAATTGCCCACATTTTCAGGAATCATTAAATTTGGGAGTCAAAATTTTGAACTAAACTTTAAAATAAATTTTAAAAAAGTATACATTATGAAAGTAACTGTAGTAGGAGCAGGGGCTGTTGGGGCTAGCTGTGCAGAATACATCGCTATGAAAAACTTCTGTTCAGAAGTGGTTTTAGTGGATATTAAAGAAGGATTTGCTGAAGGTAAAGCAATGGATTTGATGCAGACAGCATCGTTGAACGGATTTGATACAAAAATTACCGGAACAACAGGTGATTACAGCAAGACTGCAGGTTCTCATGTAGCGGTTATCACTTCAGGAATTCCAAGAAAACCTGGAATGACAAGAGAAGAATTGATCGGTATCAACGCGGGAATCGTAAAAGAAGTTACTGAAAACTTAGTAAAACATTCTCCTGAAGTAATCATTATCGTGGTTTCTAACCCAATGGATACCATGGCTTATTTGGTACACAAAACTTCTGGACTTCCTAAAAACAGAATCATCGGTATGGGAGGTGCATTAGATTCTGCAAGATTCAAATACAGATTGGCTGAAGCATTAGAAAGCCCGATTTCTGATGTAGATGGAATGGTAATTGCAGCGCACAGTGATACAGGTATGCTTCCTCTATTGAGCAAAGCAACCAGAAATGGTGTTCCTGTAACAGAATTCCTAGACGAAGAAAAACAAAAATATGTAATCGAAGAAACTAAAGTAGGAGGTGCTACTCTTACGAAATTATTAGGAACTTCAGCTTGGTATGCTCCAGGTGCTGCTGTTTCTGTAATGGTTCAGGCAATTGCATGCGATCAGAAGAAAATGATTCCTTGTTCATTGATGTTAGAAGGTGAATACGGGCAAAACGATATCTGTTTAGGGGTTCCTGCAATTATTGGAGCAAACGGTGTGGAAAAAATCGTAAATATTACCCTTACTGCAGAAGAGCAACTAAAGTTCGCTGAAGCGGCTCAGGCTGTAAGAGATGTAAATGGAGATTTAAAGTTTTAATTTAGCAGACTTATCATAAAAAACCCGCACCGTTAGGTGCGGGTTTTTTATGAATAAAAATTAAATAAGTTTTATAATAAAAAACGTTATATCTTAGCCAAAATTCAAAGAATCTTTTGATTAATTCCCAAAAATAAGGATGAGTGAGAAAAAGGTTGAGACTTAGATATTTTTTTATTAATTTAATACACGATTATTTTAAGAGGGAAAATGACGTATACAATTACAGATAGATTGAAGAAAACAGGATTCAGTATGAATCCATTGAGTTATGTTATAGAAAGAAATCAGGGTAAAAAAGATTTTAATACATTAGAATATTTTAATATTTGGATTGTTTTTGATGATCTGGAAATGATCATAGAAGGACAGAGCCACCATGTAAAAGGAATTAGTACTGTTTTTATCGGTCCACATAAAAATATAAGTTTTGGTGATTGTAAAGGAAAAGAAGCCTATGTATTTTCTTTTTCATCAATTTTTTATGAACAGTGTTCTACCGATTCTGTTTTTTTAAACTCAGCTTTGTTTTTTAATTATGGGAGGGAAGTTCTTGTTTCTCCCTATACAGGTGATGTTCCTATAGATATTATGAGATATTTTTTGATTAATAGACTTCAGGATTTTCAGAAGAAAGACGAAGTGCTTTTTATTTCAGCAGCTCATAATACACTTGAAACAATAATATTGGATGCATTATTAGCGAGTAATCATGAAGAGATTGAAAAAGATGAAAAACTGGAATATGTGTCGTATGTCAATAGGTTTAGAGTGATGCTTCAAAGAGATTTTAAAACACAGAAAAAAGTTTCTTACTATGCGAATGCTCTTCATATTACTACCAGAAAGCTTACTAGTATGACCGAGTTTATAGCAGGCAAATCGGCAAAGGAAATGATTATTGATAAATTGGTGAATGAATTCGAGAAATCCGTAAAGTATACCACGCTTACTATTTCTGAAATCTCTTACCAGTTAGGATTTTCTGATGAAGCTAACTTTACGAATTTCATTAAAAAACATACCGGAAAAAAGCCAACAGAATTCAGAAGCCTTGTCAGTTGTGTTTTTCCATTTTCCATCTGATTTTTTTTAAACCTAAAACTAACTAACTACTCCATGAAACCAATTAAAATTAATAAACTATTTTTCTATTAGTTTTACAATTATCCTTTTTTCATTACAGTCAGATGAGCTGAAAATTTATTTTACAAGACTTAAAATTCTTTCAAATTCCAAATCGCGGTTTTCAAGAATATCTTTGTCTTTATATTTTATAATTTCGTTAATTCTGATTCCTATTTGCTGGGTTTGAGCATTATCAGGGTAAAAAATTCCGTTTCCGGTAAATTCTAAAAGATAATCACCGGGTAGGTTGACTTTCACTAAATCTCCATCTCCACCAGAAGTTTGCTGACCGATTGTCAGCGATTGCGGAAAAATTTTCTGTAAACTCATAGAATACCATTCTCCTGCACTTCGAGTATCAGGATTAACGAGAATGAAGACTTTTCCTTTGTAAGGATGTGTTGTTTTACCAGAAATTAACGGGAAATAATCATCATCCTTATAAGTGAAAGTTCCAATGTTCTTTAAATTAGGTTCATAATATTTTCCAAAATAATTATCTGTAGGAGAGAAGTATTTGTAGATATAATGATAGAAAAAGCCACCCCAATCCGGATAAGCTCTCATATCAAAAATAATAGTTTTTTTTTGAGCAGCATTGCTTAAAATACTATCCATCACTGCATCTATTTTGTTATCATTGATATTATTAATAAATTCTAAAGTCTCATTAGCTTTAAAATAAGCAACATTTTTATTAATAATTTGACGGTTTTCTATCTTTTTGATTTTATCCTTTAAATAACTAACAATAAAATCATATTTTTCTTTGTCCTTAATATTAATCATATCAAGCTTTGCTGTGAATTTTTTTCCAGTTTTTCCGGATTTTACCTCTAGATTTTTTTGAGGAAGATTATCCGGCCAGATCAGATTGGTTTCATATTTTGAAAGAAGAAAAACAAGTTTCTCCCTATTGGAAGTCGATAATAATTCTCCTTTTTCTTTAATGATCTGAGGAATACTTTTACCATTAATGGAAAAAATTCTGTCGCCTACATTGATTTGAGCTTTCGAACAGATTTCAGGAAAAATAAGATGAGTCACCAAAATATGATCATCAATAATCTGGAAATCAAAAGGAGCAAGATATAGCATATTTAAAATATCACCCCGATAATTCAATTGATTGTAAAAATTAAAGGCATGGCTATCCTTGAGTTTTGAAGTCAGCTTTGCAAGTAAAGTTTCGAAATCTTTTCTCGAAGTTATTTTTGAATTTTCCTCCAAGCTGTTTTTGAAATAGTCTTCAAAACCTTTATCCATAATATATTTGTGTGGAAAAAGATAATCTACTACTCCCTGAATTTTTGCCAAAGTCAGCAAACGGTATTCAAGCGGGAGATTTTCATTTTTTGGGAATGGATATTTTTTCTCCGTACTCACCAATTTTCCTTCCTTTAATAATTCGAAATTATAACGGTGATTGTAAATCGTATGGAGCAGATTTTTGTTTTCGGAAGAAATTTTTCCGTTTTTCTGATACCAATCGAAGTTTTGATTTTGGGTTAAAATATCTTTTGAAGCTTCAGCCGGAGCCGGAATGGTTAAATTTTTATTTAAATTTTGAGATAATTTATGAATGACAGAGTTAAAATCATCTTTTGAGTTGATATTTTTAATCGTATTTAAAAACAAACTATCGGCATCAATTTTTCCGCTGGCTACATCGGGGTGATAATATTTAATGAAATTCCATGTTTTTATGAAATCATAATACTGATCTTTCTGAGCGAAAATAATTTGGTTAAAAATAAGAATACATATAAAAAGGATAATTTTTTTCATGATAATAAGTAATTTTTAAAGATAATATTTATTCTCATGAATGAGAGTATTATTTTTAAATCAATACTTCAAAACTCATGAATAAGGCTGTTTCTGTTGAATCTTTATATAGTTTTGTATTAATTCCTGTGATTGTAAAACCTGCCTTTTGATAGAATTGTATAGCCGGATAATTGGTGTTTTGTGTTTCCAGTTCTACCAGTCTGCAGTTTAATTCTTTTGCTTTTCGGTTGATATTTTTTATAAATAATTTTCCAATATTTTGTCCGCGAAACTTTTCATCAATCAGAATGTTTTCAATGAAAAGGCTGTTGTTCCATGCTCTGAAATCACAAATTGCCCAACCGATTAAATTATTATTTTCAAAAGCTCCGAAAGAATGACCTTGTTTAATAGTTGTATTTAAATCATCAATATCTTCCGAACTTGTTTCCCATATTTTCTCATACCGCTGATTTTTTTCTCTGAGATTAAATTCAAAAGAACCTCCGATTTCTATGGTAGAAACAGCAAAGATTTTATCGGTTTTATACCCGTTAAGTCCCCATTTTAAAGTAGGGTTGAAGGTGAGTTTTTGTAGTTTTCTGATTTCCATAAATCTGTGAAATAAAAATAATTTTATTCAATTTTAATAAGGGGGAGTTTTTCTTGCTTTTCAAAATATTCCCATATGTATTCCATATTTGGATAAAAGCAACCATCTTTTTCAAGACCAATATACTCAGATGGAATTTTATGGATATTAAAATACTCTAAACCATTTTCTTTTAGAATATCTATGGCTTTATAAATTTCTTTATCAATTTTATGACTTGTTGTCCAAGGATAATAGTTTATGGCAACTTTTAATCTGTCAATTGTGAATGCATATCGTTTAATTTTTGAGGAATAAAAAGGATCATACTTTTTATTTAATTTCTTTAATCTATCTATATCGATTTTATTAATATCATTTTCTAAAAGCTGTGGTTTATAGAATAAATTAATTTCAATATCACCAAAGCTTAGAAATCCTTCCGCAGATTTATTCCAATTGTAAAAAACCCGAACAGTTCTGCCTTCAATTGTCTTGATTAAACCCTCATATTTATCAATATTTTCTTTTTGAAATCCTCTTTGCCTTAATTCTGTAAAAACTTTTCGTTCAAATATTTTGGAATGAACCTTTTTGCCGACTGATGTACTTATCCAAACCAAAATCGCCACAAAAGCAGTGAATAGAATGGCTATAATAAAACTGCCTAAAAAGTTTTTACTTGATATGAAAATTGGAATAAAAATGAAGAGAAATAAGATTAGATTTATGATAAAAGTTGAATACTTATTAATAAATAAAATTACTTTCGGAGTTAAAAGTTTCATTTGAATCTGATGAATTTAATAAAAGAAAGAATTTGAACAAAGATCAAATTTAATCAAAATTTCACATACCAAAATTTTCAAAACCCGTAAATTTGTTCACAATAAAATTTTACTGGATGCTTAGGAAAATTTCGATTGCAGCGGTTACTTTGTTATCCGTACTTACAATCAATGCGCAGAAGAACAAAAATTCACAATTAGAAAGACCGAAATTGGTAGTAGGTTTGGTGGTAGATCAGATGAGATGGGATTACCTGTATCGTTTTTATGACAAATATGGTAATGATGGTTTCAAAAGATTGTTAGGAACAGGTTATTCTTTAAGTAATGTTCATATTCCTTATGTTCCAACTGTTACGGCTTTAGGACATACCTGTATTTATACAGGTTCGGTTCCGGCCATTCATGGGATTGCGGGAAATGACTGGACAGATAAGGAAACAGGTCAAAATGTATATTGTACAACAGACGAGAGCGTAAAACCGGTAGGAACTACCAATGCGAAAGTTGGAAGCCATTCTCCGAAAAACCTTTGGTCAACAACAGTGACTGACGAGTTAAGATTAGCAACCAATTTTCAGGGGAAAGTAATCGGGGTTTCTTTAAAAGACCGGGCTTCTATTCTTCCGGCAGGTCACAATCCGAACGGAGCGTTCTGGTTTGATGATTCTTCGGGTGATTTTATTACGAGTTCTTGGTATATGAATGATTTACCACAATGGGTAAAGTCTTTCAATTCTCAGAATTTACCGGATAAATTGGTGGAAAATGGTTGGAATACTTTACTTCCGATCAGTCAGTATACAGAAAGTTCTCCAGATAATTCTGCTTGGGAAGGATTATTGGGAAGTGCAAAAACACCTACTTTCCCGTACAGTAATTTAGCAGCTGATTATAAAACTAAAAAAGATAATATCCGTTACACTCCTTTTGGGAATACATTAACGCTGAAGTTGGCTGAAGCTTCTGTAGAAGGAGAGAAATTAGGAGGTGATGATATTACAGACTTTTTAGCAATCAATTTAGCTTCAACAGATTATGCAGGTCATAAATTTGGTCCGAATTCTATTGAGGTTGAAGATGTTTATTTAAGATTAGACCAGGATTTGGCTCAGTTTTTCAATTATTTAGATTCAAAAGTTGGTAAAGGACAATATACCGTTTTCCTTTCTGCAGATCACGGAGGAGCACATTCTGTAGGATTTTTACAGGAACATAAAATTGCAACAGGTTTCTTTGGAGAAGGAATGGAAAAAAATGTCAATGAGAAATTAAAAGAAAAATTCGGAGTAGATAAATTGATTAATGCCGTTGACAATTACCAGGTTTATTTTGACAGAAAATTATTGAAGGATAATAAGCTTGAACTGGATGATGTAAGAAATTTTACGATCAAAGAATTAGAAAAAGATCCTACTGTTTTGTATGCTGTTTCTGTGACAGAAGTTCAGGAAGCTACGATTCCCGAACCTATAAAACAGAGAATTATTAATGGAATTAATAGACAGAGAAGTGGAGATATTCAGTTGATTTCCCATGATTCTATGCTGCCTCCTTATTCAAAGACAGGAACTACACACAGCGTTTGGAATTCTTATGATTCACATATCCCGTTAATCTTTATGGGATGGGGAATTCAGCATGGAGAGAGCAATAAGCCTTATTTTATGACAGATATTGCGCCTACAGTTTCATCTCTGCTGAAAATTCAGTTTCCGAGCGGAAATGTAGGAAATCCAATTACGGAAGTTATCGGTAAATAGATTTCTTATTATTATAAAGTAAAAAAACATTCCAAATTGGAATGTTTTTTTGTTATGAAGCACGTATAATGTGTTGTATCTCTTTTTGATACTTCTTATTTTGCTTTTTTATTTTTGAGATCAAGTATAAAAAGATACCTATGATAATTCCACTTACAATAGACGAAATAATCATTAGATAAGTATAGTAAGATTTAATTTCTTTATTCTTGACAGAAGTATCTTTGTTATGATTATCAATAACCTGATTGATGGAGGTTAATTCATTTTCCCTTCTTCTGAAGCGCATTTCAAAATATTTTTTATTATAAAGCTGGTAAAGATCCTGTTTTCTTAGAGCAAGATAATTATCTGCCATCTCTTTATAAATTCCTTCATTTAGAACAATGTCGCCCGTGTTTTTACTGAGGTTTTCCGCTTTTTGTAAAAGATTGACGGCAGTCTGATATTCACGTTTCTGTTTGTACATTTCTGCCATTCCTTTCAAAGCAAAAGCTTCAAGACTTTTAGCATGATTTTTCTGAGCGTAATTTATGGATTGTAAAAAAGCCTTTTGCGCATTGTCTATTTGATTCAGATTCAGATAGCAATAGCCGATATTATAATACACTACGCTCACATTGGAATAAGTGATTTTCTTTAAAGGTACTTTTTCAAAATTTTGCAGAGAAATTAGAAATTTTTCAAGCGCAATTTCAGAATTGGACTGACTTTTATAAATCATCCCTCTTATAGCATAACTTCTGGCGGTTTCTATATATTTTTCTGGCGAATTTTCAGGAATTTTTGCTAAATACAGATCCGTCTCATTGAGGGTTTCAAGGCTTTTGCTGAAAAGCTCCATTTGCTGATATTGTATGGCAAGAGCGATAAGAACACTTGCCTGGCTTTTTGCATCATTTGTTTTTTGTGAAAGCTCTTTTGCTTTTAAAATATATTTTAATGACTCGTCAAAATTCCTTTTGGCAATATTGGCTGTAGAAAGCAGCATATAAATCCTGATAGAAGTATTGATATCATGATCCTTTTTTAACAGGCTTTTTCCAATTTTAATCGTATTGTCCGGATTGTCATAAATTTCATTATATGCTTTTTTCATCAACGAATCGACAGATGCTTTTTGAGCATTTATAGAAATATAAACGCTTAAAATGAATAATGAAAGTATTTTTAAAGTGAATTTCATGAAGATTTGCTTTTACTGATTTCCTGAATATAAGCATTGGGAGACATTCCTGTAATAGATTTGAATACTGTTGTGAATGTACTGTGAGAGGAAAACCCCGAATATTCCGCAAGATAACTGACCTTATAATTAAGGAATATAGGATTGGTTCTTAATAAATGAGCAATATGATTGATTCTTAATTCATTAATATAGCCGTTGAAGTTCTTCTCCTTACTGTTGTTAATAACTTCCGAAAGGTATTTTGTATTGATTTCCATTTGTGAGGAAAGCAAGGAAAGGGACATGTTTTTATTCAAAAATCGGTCGGATTGCTCAAATTCCTCAAGTTTTTGAAGAATTTCTTCCTCTTTTTCCTTTGATATTTTATTGGAATCTTTTTCCGGGTTCTTTTCAATAGCGGGTGTTTCTTTTATAGAAGTAGATAAGGGGGTAACAATTTTCTGTTTATTTTTCCTTTGTCTTTCAAAAAAATCAAACTGTTTTTTTAAGTCTTTATTTTTGTTTTTAATAATGAGTAAATAAATAAGTAATCCGAGAATTAAAAAGCTTAAGATCAATGTTAACATCCAGAAAGATTGTGAATAGCTCTGTTTTTGGAATTCAATATTTTTATTCAGATTAGTCTCTACAAGCTTTACAATATATCGGATGCCTTCTCTGGTACTGGCATCTTCCTGGGTTTTTAAATCAGTATAAAGCTTATTGTATTGATGATATTTTGGATTATCATGAAGGGTAAAATAATTTTTGGATAGCGATTCGTAGATTTTAATTTTTAAATTATTGAAAGGTAGATTTTCAATTTGTAAAAGCGCTATTTCAGATTTTGAAACTGATGTTTTATAATCCTGCTTCAGGAAATAATACCGGGACAGAGTTTCATAGGCTAAGCCAAGTAAAAATGGGCGGTCTTTATATTTTTCAAGATTATAAATTACGCGATCTATCAGTTTTTTAGATTCTTCAAGATGATTCTGCTTCATTAAATAGGATGAACGGAAAATCTTATTTTCAATTCCCGTTATCATATTCTCTTCATTACTGTTGTTAATATGCTGATCGCTTTTATCGAGATATTCTAAAGCCGATTGATAGTTTCTGCTGATTCCAAAATTAAGTGCCTGAAGTTGATAAATTTTAGCGGTTGTGATTCTTAGTTTGGGATCATTACTTTTTAAAAGGTTATGATCAGACAGAAGACGGGTGATAATTTTTTTGGACTGATTGTATAAATCTAGATTTTGGTATTGTTCTGCCAGATTGTAATCTCCAAAAGCCTGCATAAAATAGGAAAGATTTTTAGGCTGGAAGTCTTCTTTCTGTATCGAGGTGCTTACAGACTGTACATAATCTCCTTTCATGGCATATGCTTGTGAAATGATGTTCTGCAATACGAGTTTATGCTCTATATTCTGATCGCTGAGAAGGAGGCTTTGTGAATAGCTAATGCAGTCATCGGGATTTTGATACAGCTTTTGAAATGCTTTATCTGCGAGAATAGAAAAGTCGGGACCAGACTGTCCGTTTGCAACAATGGACCAAAAAATGAGAAGTAATAATAAAAGGTTCCCTTTGTTTTTCGGCATTTTTAAGAGAAATAAACTATTTTTTATACTGCTATAAACGATCTTTCCAGAAACTATCTTCAATAGAGTTAAAATTTATTTTATTGATTATTAAGTTGTTGAGGTTTCGGTTTTTTTGAATTTCACGAATTGTAAAAGACAATATCTTTTAAACGGATAAATATAATATTAATATTGTTTCATCAATTTAAAATATATTAAAAATCTTATTTAATACATATTATGAAGAAAAATTATTTTCTTTTTTTGAAGTTACTCGCATTCTTTCCGATGTTCATTGGTGCACAGGTAAGTCTCCCATATACTGAAAACTTTGGAGGTACTACAACGCAATCTCAATGGGATTATTCCAATGCTGCTGTAATTGTTGTTGAAAATACATCTGTAAATTCTCCGAATGGAGGAACTGGCGGAAGTTTAATGTATAACTTTTATAACAGCTCAGGACTTTCTACCTATAATGTTAAATCTCCGGTTTTAAACAATCCTACGAATGGGCAGGTTGGAGTTTCATTTCAATTCGCAGCCGCAAACCGATATACTATGCCCGTAGCTCTTCAGACGGTTTTTGCAGATGATCATATTTTATTAGAATATTCAACCGACGGGGGGCAAACCTTTACACAGGTTCATGATTATGAAATAGGGCAAACTGGGGAATTAAACACAGGAGGAACAATCCCATCTTTCTTCACTCCAACAGCCAGTCAATGGGTTACCAAAAACATCCTTCTTCCTGCGGGAACGAACAGGGTAAATTTTAAAGGAGTAAAAAATAATATTAATCAGGCTGGAAATTTTGCTTTTTTAGATCATGTAATTTTTCAGATATGTGACGGAAGCACTCTTGCGCCTACTGGGAATTCAGTACAGAACTTTTGTTCATCACAGACTCTGGCAGATCTTATCGTTGGAGGTTCTGGTATAAAATGGTATAGTGCTGCCACGGGCGGAAATTTACTTCCTAGCACAACGCTGTTGGTGAACGGTACAACGTATTATGCCGCTCAGGTTGTGGGAGCTTGCGAGAGCAGTACTCGTTTAGCAGTTACGGTAAATTCTTCAGGCTGTTTATCAACAAGTGAAGTTTCTAATAATAATGATCTTGGTTTTTATCCGAATCCGGTAACGAACATACTTTATTGTAAGGGAAATGAAAAAATTGAGAAAGCTGAAATTTATAATATGGTTGGCCAAAAAGTGAAAACATTCAATTCGGTAGACCATCAGATTAATGTATCATCTTTGTTAAGTGGAGATTATATTCTGCAATATTCTGTAAAAGGGGGTAAACAAAAGAATTATAAATTCATAAAAAAATAATAGAATTAGACAGGTTCTACCGGGTATCCTAATGATTTAGGTTTGTAAATTTCTCTTTGTTTTTAGAAGAAATAAAATTGTTTTGTGTCTTTATAAATAATCATTCTGTAAAATAAATTCAAAATGTCTTAAATTTATATTGTTGATTATTAATGTTTTATTGTTTTGTCTCTTTTGAATTTCACGAATTATAAAAGACAATTCCTTTCAAATGGATAAATATAATATTAATATTGTTTTCACCATTCAAAACATTAAATATAACAAAGTATGAAAAAGATTTACAAACTTTCAATTAAAGTATTGGCGGGGTACTGTCTGCTGAATTTTGGAATGACAAAGGCGCAGCTTACGGTAATGGGACTTGGAAATTATAATGTGGGGGCAGTTTCCGACAATGGAGTAGTAAGTATGCACACAAGCGCAGGCGGAATTTATAAATGGACTGCTGCAAGCGGACTTGTGCAGATAGGATCACTTACAAATGGTTATCCTGCCGCAGGAAAAACGGTAGTTTCTAATGATGGATCCAAAATTGCGTCTTCAGTAACGAATACTTCGACAGGTTTTAATGAAATAGCAACGTATGATGTGGCTACTTCTACTTGGGTCAATAGAGGCGGGTTGGTTCCTACAGGTTGGGACGGATCTGTAAGCTCTACTTGGGGCATGAACTTAAACGGAACGACCATCGTAGGTTTAGGCTGGCTCACTGCAGCTACTGCCCATGCTGTAAAATGGGATGCAGCAGGTGGAGTGGTAGATTTAGGAAGCATAGTTTCAGGAAGAAGTTCAAGAGCAAATGCGGTAAATACTGATGGAACTGTAATCGTCGGATGGCAGGATGAACCAACCGGAACAAGAAGTGGGGCAAGATGGGTAAATGGAGTAGAAAGCTTTATTACAGATAGCAGCGGAAATAATCTTGGAGAAGCCGGAGCGGTTTCTGCAGACGGAAATACAATAATAGGCGCAGGAATGCCTAATCCATATGTTTGGAACACAACAGCTGGAGTGACATATATAACACATCCAAATTCCTCAGCCTTCTTCAGGGGTGGTGCAACAGGAATTTCTGCCAATGGAACAACTGTAGTAGGGTATTTCAGGGCATTTTCGGCACCTCCAATGTCTGGGGAGGGCTTTATTTGGACGGCGGCTAGCGGACGTATTAATTTAAATGATTATGCAACATCATTAGGAATTGCAACCAATGGGGTGACGATGGGATTACCTTTAGCGATTTCTCAGGACGGGAAAAAAATTGCAGGAACAGGATTAAATGCATCGGGGCAAATCGTAGGTTTCTATTTGGATCTTACACAGTACTTATCGGTGAGAGATCACGTAAAGAGTAATAATGATATAGGAATTTATCCAAATCCGGTAACCAGCATCCTTTATTTTAAAGGAAATAAAAAAATTGATAAAGCTGAAATTTATAATATGGTCGGGCAAAAAGTGAAAACATTCAATTCGGTAAATAACCAGATTGACGTATCGTCTTTATTAAGTGGAGATTATCTATTGCAATATTCTGTTGAGGGGGAAAAACAACAGAGTTATAAATTCATAAAGCAGTAGTTAAATTAGACAAATTAACTTCATGTCTTAGACCAAACAACTCGCAGAGCAATCTGCGAGTTTTGTTGTATTATATTTCCTCTTCGTCGATTTCTTCATCATCCTCATACTGCTCAAGATAATAAGTGAAAGTGAAATCTTCCATCTCATCTTCGATATCTTCTAATGTGGTTAGTAAATCTTCGAAAATCTCCAGTTGGTCAATGCTCATATTTACAAATTCTAAATGAAGAGGCATTTCCAGTTCTCCGGTAATCACGTCAGCAAGGGCATCCAGATTCTCTCCGAAATGCTCAGGAAGAGGTAGCTTTTCTTTTAATTGAGTATAGAAGTCTTCATAATCTCCTATATCTGTAAAATCTATATATATTGTTTTCATATTGAATTGAATTTCCAGTTTTTATTAATTAAAACCCTTTTGCACTTTTCACAAAAGTCAGTTTCTTCATCGGTGGGATTTTTGCCTTCTGCGTCCCTCATAAAGCAGTGTTTTTCGGAACAATGCGCCAAACCTTGTGTATGACCAAGTTCATGGATTGCTACTTTAAAGAATTGCTCTTCGGAATTTTTTTTACTTAATCTAAATTTTGAAGCAACACAGGCTTTTCCAGGCTTAAAACCTAATCCCATCACGCCATAATCCTTGATCTTCCCTTTAGTTGTACTAATGTCTTTTGATGTTAAGCCAATAGTTACAAAATTCTCTTTTGTCCTTTGATCCAAAAACTTAATAATTGAATCAGCTCTGTAGCGGTTTCTTTCTTTGTAATAGGCGTTTTCAGGAAGGTTGATAGGTTTTAAAACTTTGATATGGGGATAAACTTTTTTTATTTCATTTGTGATAAACGCAATGCTTTCCGGCTTTAAATCTTTAAAAGGTTGAACTAAAATTGTGACAGCTTCTTTGTCCTGTTGTTTTTCTGAACAGGAAAAAATGCAACAAAAGCAAAGGATGAGCAGAAAGAAACTATTGTTTTTCAAAACTCTTGTAATGATTTTTTGTCAAATAAACATCACCGTTTTTTGTGAAAATAATACGGTCCGTTTTTCTGTTTCCACACTGATAATTCACATCAGCTTCAAAATATTTTTCTCCCTGTGGCAAAGCTTTTTCCCTATTGCTAAATTTATCTCCGCCAATTGCACGCCCTGGCAAAACATCACAAAGATTTCCTTTTGAAGGATTCCAGCCTTGCTTTTTAGCTTCATTTTTTGTGATATAATAATTGGGAAGCTGATGATTTTGTTTAACATAGCTGATCACCTTTTTCTCCTCGGTAAGTTGATCTATGCTCTGTTTGTTCGAATATTCGGGCAGTGAAGTTCCGTCTGGATGTTCTTTTGGTGCAAGATTCCCCGGACGATTGTCAACGGCATCCTCTTTTTTATCTTTAATAAAATTATTATAAACATACATGATAGACATTCCGAAAAGAAGCCCAAGACAAATGAAAAACAAAGACCTTATTTTACCATTCATAGTTTTAAAATTTAAAAATATAGTAAATGTATCAATGTATTGCTACATTGCTTCTATCCTTCTCTCCACTCCTCCGGAATATCGCAGATAGGAATAGGAATCATTTTATGTTTGGCAGCCTTATGCATTCTGTCGAAAATCATAAATACTTCCTTATCGCGGCCTTCATAATCTTCAACTGCTTTACTGCCATATTCTTTCTGAATTTTTTCCAGTTCAGGGTAAGTGGCCCCAATTTGATCTTCGTCGGTTCTTTCAGCATCCCACAGTCCGTCTGTAGGAATTGCATTCTGAATACTTTCAATAAGATTTAAATCTTTTGCCAGTTGGTAAACCTCAGTTTTATAAAGGTCGGCAATTGGAGAAACATCTACACCGCCATCTCCGTATTTTGTGTAAAAACCAATTCCGAAATCTTCCACTTTATTTCCGGTTCCGCAAACTAAAAGACCATGAAGTTGACCAAAATAATATAATGTTACCATTCTGAAACGCGATCTCGTGTTGGCTAAAGATAAATTGTTGCTCCATCTTCCTTCCACATGATCTTCTACACTTTTTTCAAAAGTTTCAAAAACAGGAGTCAGATCAATTCTTTTTCCCTGAACATTCGGAAATCTTTTCTTTAGGTCCTCAATATGATCCTGAGCTCGGTTTACTTGATCTTCTTTTTGTCTGATTGGCATTTCCAAAAGAAGAACTTCAAGTCCTGTCATCGCACATAACGTAGAAACTACACCAGAATCTACCCCTCCCGAAACTCCTATTACATATCCTTTTACATTTGCTTTTGTCGCATAATCCTTCAGCCAGTTTACAAGATGATCTATTACTTTTTGTGTCTGCATATTTTTATTGTTAAATCGTTGTAGCGTTAAATTGTCAAATCGTAAGTGAGAAGGTGGAAAGCTGCGATGATATGCATTGCCTTAAAAAGCAATTGGGTTACTTAATATATCAACAACTTATCAACCTTACGATTGAATATTTTCCGATTATATTCCTTATTTTTGTATGTTTAAAAACGATGTAAAAATAATGAAGATTTTCCGAATTGCTATACTTTCTTCCATTTTAGTTTTAAGCTTACATTCATGTAAAAAAGAGCAGGAATCACAATGGAAGGTAGAAATTGAAAAACCGGCAGAAAAAGTGCAGGTAGTAGATATTTCTAAAATGTTTTATGATAAAAATGTTCCATTGGAGCAGTTTAAAACTAATTTCCCTTGGTTTCAGGGAACCGTGTCTGATGAAGACTTTTCAAAAAGAAGAACGGATGCCAACGAGATTAAAATTTACAATGAAGCAATACATAAAATAGATGTAAATAAACTTCAGACTGAGCTTCAGGAATTATTTTCACACATAAAATACTATTATCCTAAATTTAGCAGTCCGAAAGTATATTTGTTTTCATCAGCGTTGCAAATGGCTCAGGATCCTATTATTTATGATGAGAAAAGTGGGTTTTTATTCATCGATATGACAGGATTTATGGGAGATGGAAACCCTAATTATAAAGGATTGGAGCTGTATTTCCAAAAATCGATGAATCCGGCTAATATTGTCCCGAAAGTTTCACAGATTTTTGCAGAGAATATTGTGACAGCTTCAGCGGAGCAGAAGTTTGTGGACCAGTTGATTCTTAATGGTAAGATTATGACGCTTCAGGATGCGTTTTTACCTAACTTTCCTGATTATCTTAAAATGAATTACACACAAAAACAATATGACTGGGCCGTTTCTAACGAAGCCAATATCTGGAATTATTTTGTGGAAAGTAATTTAGTATTCAGTGATGATCCGAGATTGGTAGAACGTTTTATTTCGCCTGGGCCATTCTCAAAATTTTATACAGAAATAGACAACGAATCTTCTCCTCAGATCGGTATTTTTACAGGATGGCAGATTTGTAAATCTTATTTAAAACAAAATCCCGAAACAAAATTGGTGGACTTCTTAAAAATAGATGCACAAACCATTTTCAATAAATCCGGGTATAAACCTAAAAATTAATTAAAAAGAATTTAGAAAAAATAGAAAGAATGAGAAAGACTCAGATTACGATAGATGTAGAATTGGATGAAAACCATATTCCGGAAATGATGACTTGGAATGCACAGGATGGCGGAGTTGATAAAGAAGAAACAAAAGCGGTCATGATCTCAGTTTGGGACGAAAAAGCAATGGAAGCTTTAAGAATCGATCTTTGGACAAAAGAAATGCCTGTTGATCAAATGAAAATGTTCATGCATCAGATTTTAGTTTCTCTTGGAAATACCTACCAAAGAGCAACAGGAGAAGAAGATGTTGCCCAATGGATTGAGCAAATGGCAGAAGAATTTGCAATCAAATCTGCAATAAAAATGTAAACAAAAAATATATCAATAGATCAGTATAACAATGTAATAATTTTAGACGTTGGTAAATTGATCTATTGCTATATTGTTAAATTATAAAACAATGAATTTTAATACAAAAGTGATACATGGAGGACAGCATCACGAATCTGCAACAGGTTCTGTGAATGTTCCTGTATTTTTAACATCTACATTCGCACAAAAAAGTCCGGGGGTACATTCTGGTTACGAATACTCAAGAGCGGCAAACCCTACAAGACAGGCTTTAGAAGACTCTTTAGCAAGCATTGAAAATGGAGCAAGAGGCTTAGCTTTTGGTTCTGGTTTGGCTGCCATCGACTGTGTTTTGAAATTATTAAATCCGGGTGATGAAGTAATTGCGGTTGATGATTTATATGGAGGAACATACAGAATGTTCACCAGACTTTTCGAAAAATATCAGTTGAAGTTTACGTTCGTAAATTTTGATGATGTATCAAAAATTGCAGATGTTATTACCGATAAAACTAAATTAATCTGGGTTGAAACACCAACCAACCCCTTGATGAAATTGGTTGATATTAAAGCAGTTGTAGAAATTGCAAAAGGAAAAGATATTCTTGTTGCGGTTGATAACACTTTTGCAACGCCATATCTTCAGAGACCAATCGATTTAGGAGCAGATATCGTTATGCATTCTGCAACTAAATATTTAGGAGGTCACTCAGATGTTATTGCAGGAGCTTTGATTGCAAAAGATGCTGAATTGGGAGACAAACTGCACTTCATTCAATTTGCAAGTGGCGGAATTTTAGGACCTCATGATTCTTATCTGGTATTGAGAGGAATCAAAACGTTGGCTTTAAGAGTTCAGAGACATTCAGAAAACGGAATGGCGGTAGCGAAATATCTTGAGTCTCATCCTGCAGTAGATAAAGTAATTTATCCGGGATTAGAATCTCACCCGCAATATGAATTAGCAAAATCTCAGATGAAAGATTTTGGAGGAATGGTTTCTTTCACTTTCAAATCAGGTAAAAAAGAAGATGCTATCAGCTTTTTAGAAAAAGTAAAAGTTTTCACTTTAGCGGAATCTCTTGGTGGAGTAGAATCTCTGGCAAACCATCCTGCTTTGATGACTCACGCTTCTATTCCTGCTGAAAAACGTGCTGAACTTGGTATTACCGATGACTTAGTTCGTTTAAGCGTTGGAATTGAAGATGCGGAAGACCTTATCGCAGATTTGGAAAGAGCTTTTTCTTAACCTTTAAAAAATAGCACATTGTCATTCTGAATGCAGCGAAGCGTAGTGAAGAACCTGTTATTCTTAAAGAGATTCTTCCTGACGTCAGAATGACAATGCACTGAAAAATATTTAAAATAAACATAATGAGAAAGATTCAGATTGTATTTTTGTTAATTTTAGGTCAGATTGCATATTCTCAGGTAAAAAATACCGACGAATTGTATAAAACGGCAAAAAAATTAGATAGCTTAATATTCGATATCGGGTTCAATAAATGTGATCTTTCTCATTATGATTCTATCGTGAGTGATGATCTTGAATTTTACCACGATAAAGGCGGAATTACTTCCGGTAAAGCAGCTTTCATTGCTTCAATTAAAAATAATATCTGTGGCGGGCCGAATAAGGTAAAACGTGAGCTGGTTCCCAACAGCATGAAAGTCTATCCTTTGTATAACAATAATACGTTGTATGCTTTTATTCAGGAAGGGGAACATGATTTTGCTGAATTTTATAAAGGAAAGTGGAATAAAGGAAGCCGCGCAAAATTTACCATTCTTTGGATTTTAGACGGTAAAGGCTGGAAAATGAAACGTGTATTGAGCTACGACCATCACCTATAGCCAACTATGAAAAATACGAGAAAAGCAATAGTTCAGGATCTACGGCAATTGTCTGAATTATTTGATCAATACAGAATTTTTTACCATAAAGATTCTGATATTCCGGCAGCAGAAAACTTTTTAAAGGAAAGAATTGAAAATAAAGATTCCGAAATTTTTGTAGCTGAAAATGAAGGAGTGCTAGTTGGTTTTGTTCAATTGTATCCACTTTTTTCATCAACAAGAATGAAGCGGTATTGGCTGTTGAATGATTTATATGTTAACGAAAATTATCGTGGGAAAGGCTTTTCAAAAGAATTGATTGAAGAAGCTAAGGAACTGGCAACCTCTACTGATGCTTGTGGAGTTCTTCTTGAAACAGGAAAATCCAACGACATCGGCAATAAACTATACCCGTCTTGTGGATTTGAAATTTACGATGAGGTAAATTTCTACGAATGGACGAACAAGTAAATGCAAACCTATATTAATAAATAAACATGACCGATTTTCAAAAATATATTCAGAGATATTTAGATCAAATTCCTTCCGAAGACTGGTTGGGAGAATTAAAGAAATCAGGAGAAAAGACGACTGAGATTTATTCAAATCTTACCGAAGAACAATCTCTTTTTGCCTATGCAGAAGGAAAATGGACTTTGAAAGAGCTGCTTCTGCATTTATCGGATACCGAAAGGGTTTTTCAATACAGAATTTTGGCTTTTGCAAGAGGAGATAAAAATGAATTACCGGGTTTTGATGAAGAATTATACGCTGATCAGTCTTTTGCAAATGAAAGAAGTCTGGATTCTTTGCTGGAAGAATATCAGTCGGTCAGAAAATCTTCACAAATCTTATTAGGAACATTGGATCCATCGGTTTTAAATAATGTTGGAACAGCCAATGGAAACCAGATTTCTGTAGAAACTATAGGAAAGCTAATTATTGGACATAACTATCACCATCTGAATATTATTGAGGAGAGATATTTGCCGAATTTGTAAAGTTTAGTAATTTTATTGTCATTGCGAGGAGCAAAAGCGACGAAGCAATCTCATTATTATTTAAAACTTATCACAAATGAAGCCTGGTTTTGTATACATTATGACTAATAAAAATAATACTGTTCTTTATACTGGCGTTACATCAGATTTACCTAAAAGAGTTAGGGAACATCAAGAAAAAGTATATGAACTCAGTTTCACTTCAAAATATAATCTCAATAAACTAGTTTATTGGGAATCTTTTCAGGAAATAGGTGATGCAATTTTTAGAGAAAAACAGATTAAAGCTGGTTCAAGGCAGAAAAAAATAAATTTAATAAGCTCTCTTAATCCGGAATGGAGAGATTTGGCAGAGAATATAAAAGATTTAATGAATCCTTTTTGAGATTGCCTCGTCACTTCGTTCCTCGCAATGACAGAAAACAATGGAAAACATCATAGAAATACTAAAATCCGGCGGAACAATTTTATATCCAACAGACACTATCTGGGGAATTGGTTGTGACGCAACCAATATAGATGCAGTCAATAAAATTTTTGACATTAAGAAGCGGGAAAAAAACAAATCCATGATCATTTTGGTGGAATCTGAAAAGAGATTGCAGGATTTGGTAGACGTTCCTGAAATGGCTTGGGAAATTATCGATTTGAGCGAAAAACCCGTTACAATCGTTTATGAAAATCCACGAGGCTTACCAAAAGAATTATTGGCAGAAGACGGAAGCATAGGAATCCGTCTGGTGAAGAATGATTTTTGTAAGAAATTAATTACCAAATTAAATAAACCCTTGGTTTCAACCTCTGCAAACTTCAGTGGAGATAAAAGTCCGTTGAAGTTCTCTGATATTTCACCTGAGATTATTGGTCTGGTAGATTATGCTGTAGAGCAAGACAGAGAGAAAGTTTCAAAATATTCGGGTTCTTCAGTTATCAAAATCTGGAGTGATAATAGAATAAAAATCCTTCGAGAATAAAAGAAAAGATTTTAATTATCTTTGCAAAATCATTTAACCATTAAGGCATCAGGAAAATTTGGGGAAATTCGAAAATCTTGATTCTTTAGTGGTTTTAAATTAAATATAAATCATGTTCATCAATTTAAATCAAAATCAAAATTTAAAGCTTTTCAAAATAATTTCTGAGGTGGCAGAAAGAAACAATCAGTCTGTATATGTTATTGGGGGGTATGTTCGGGATTTATTGATGAAAAGAAAAGCTTCTACGGATATTGATTTTGTGACTGAACAAAGCGGAATTGAACTGGCTCAAAATGTAGGCAAGGAAATCGATCCGAAGATGAAAGTTTCTGTTTTCAAAACGTATGGAACAGCGATGATTAAATACAAAGATCTTGAACTGGAATTTGTTGGAGCTAGAAAAGAAAGTTATACCGAAGATAGCCGCAAACCGGAAGTAGAGGGAGGAACGATTGAAGATGATCAGAAGAGAAGAGATTTTACGGTCAATGCAATGGCAATTTCTTTAAATAAGGATAATTTCGGAGAGTTAATCGATCCGTTTAATGGAATTGATGACCTGGAAAAAGGAATCTTGAGAACGCCTTTGGAACCTGCTCAAACGTATTCTGATGATCCGTTGAGAATGATGAGAGCCATTCGTTTTTCTTCAACATTACAATTTCAGATTGAAGAGAAATCTTTAGAAGCCATCAAGCAGGAGGCAGAAAGAATCAAAATTGTTTCTATGGAAAGAATTATGGTTGAATTTAATAAAATCATGCTTTCTTCAAAGCCTTCAATAGGACTGAAACTCATGGAACAGACAGGTTTAATGAAATTAATTATTCCTGAATTAATCGATCTGAAAGGAGTAGAAGAAGTGGAAGGGCAAACTCATAAAGACAATTTTTACCATACCTTAGAAGTCGTTGATAATATCTCAGAAAATACAGATAATTTGTGGCTTCGCTGGTCGGCTTTGCTTCACGATATCGGAAAAGCTCCGACAAAAAAGTTTGTTGAAGGAATAGGCTGGACTTTCCATGGACATGAGTTTCTGGGTTCAAAAATGGTGAAAACGTTATTCCAGAGGTTGAAATTACCATTGGGTACAGACATGAAATATGTTCAGAAAATGGTAAAGCTTTCATCCCGCCCTATTGCTTTAATTACGGATGACGCCTCAGATTCTGCATTGAGAAGATTATTGTTTGATGCCGGAGAAAATCTGGAAGATCTATTCACCCTTTGTAAAGCCGATATCACCACAAAAAATTCTAAAAAGCAGGAAAAGTTCAAGAAAAATTTTGAATATGTTGCTGTTAAAATTAAAGAAGTAGAAGAAAAGGATCAGGTAAGAAATTTCCAGCCACCGATTTCCGGAGAAGAAATTATGGCAATGTTTAATCTAAAGCCCGGGAGAGAAATAGGAATATTAAAGGAGAAAGTAAAAGAGGCAATTCTTGAAGGCGAAATCGGAAATGATAGGGAAGAAGCCCGAAGGTTTGTAATTGCAGAAGCTGAAAAGTTAGGATTGACTTTAGCTTAAAGGCCTATTAATAAATTAGAAAGCAACGGATTATCCGTTGCTTTTTTTGTTTATATAAACAAAATCCGGGCGGTTTCGAAGAAACCGCCCGGACAACATAATGTAAAAAAATAAAAAAATTATTTATTCGCTGTGTGAGCGGAATATTAATTTTTATAGAAACCGTTTGTTCCGATTCCTGTATTAAAAGACTTAATCAATGATCCGTTACTTGCACTATAAACATATACTTTACTGTCTGCTGTAAAACTTGCATCAGAAGTATAAATTCTGCCGTCAATTACATTAAAACCATACAGGTAGCCTGGTGCAGTTAAAAGTGGCGCAGTTGGAATAGCCGTGGAATTGATGTCCATTGAATAAATTTTGTTGGTGCTGTTTACAAAATAGAATTTATTAGATTCTATTCTTAACCTCTGTACTTTAGGAATTCCTGTAAGCGTAGTGGTCGTAAAAGTTCCTGAAGCTGAATTGATTTTATAGATATAAGAACTGGTGTTGTCTGAAGCCAAAGCATAAGCATCGCCATTATAAGAAACCAGATCTCTGATAATTCCGTTGCTTGGTAAGGTAACTGTTTTGTCAACGGTGTTTGTAGAAGGCTTTACGATGGTAACAGTATATCCTGTCGGCAATTCATTATAATTGGCATCATAAGTAATTCCGTCTGTTTGTACGACGATATTTCCATTAGCTTCTACTACTTTTTCTGCAGCTCTGTTAAAGCTAATGCTTTTCACAAAAGAATTATTGTCTGTGCTGTACACATTCAGCTTAATAGAATTGCTGAAATTGTTGTTGGTAACATAGTACTGATTTCCCGAAAAAGCAATATATCTTGCACCATCCAGATTAGAAGTTACAGTTGTTTGTTTTTTGAAAGTATATCTGTTAACGATATCTATTTTATTCGGAACGTTTGATACCAAATAAGCATAATCTCCGTTGAAACCTATTGTCTGTAAAACATTTCCTAAAACTTCTCCGTTATTGTTAGCAGAATAAATTTTATTTTCTACAGTGGATAGGTCATTACTTGTAAAAGAAACTTCGGCAGTAGGAGTAGTGAAACCTCCTTCATTACTGATGAAAATTCCTTCCTGATAAGCACCTTTTGGTTGTGTTTCGATAATCTCATCATCATTGCTACAAGCGATGTTGAAAAGAAAGGTTGATACTAAAGCGAGAGGTAAAATTTTTCTGATATTCATTATAATTTATTTATTTAAAAATTAATAGTAAGGTTAATGCTGTAATGTCTTTGTGGCATATAATAATATGCGGTCGATTGATAAACCTGATTGAAAATATTATTCACTTTACATCCTAAAGTATAATTCTTCAAAACTGTTCCGGAAATTCCCGCATTCATCACAAAATAAGGATCAATGGCGGTACTTCTTTTTTCATCGGTATCTGTATAGGTAAGTCCGTTAAACATTCCCTGAACATATACTCTTAAGAATTGATACTGATAATCAATATTTCCGAAGAATTTATGAAGCGGAACATACATTTGTTGCTTATGGGTTTCCATATTGATGGATTTACTGTAAGAATATCCCAGGTTTCCTTTCAAAGCATGATTTCCAAACTTTTTCGCATACTCAATTTGAGATTCAAGACCATAAGATTCCACTTCATTGGTATTCACAGGAGAATAATATCCCATTGAAGACGGAAGCCATTGGATCATATCGTAGATCTTCATATAATAGGGAGTTACAGATAACTTTACATCTGAAATTTTAAATTGGTTTCTTAATTCAAATTGGTAAGAGGTTTCAGGCTTTAAATTTTCATTTCCTCCGGGCTGCCAGTACAAATCATTAAATGTTGGAAATCTAAAGTTTCTGGAGATATTAAGATTGGTCTCATACCATTTCAAAGCCTTCCAATTTCCTGAAAAAGAAAACAAAACCGGCGAATCAATGTTTTCAACAAAATCTTTTTTAATTCCGCCTTCAAAACGAAGGGTTTTAGTAGCAAAATAACGGACCAATCCTGCAACTGAACCTATGTTTCTGCTTACTTTTTTGATCCCTGACTGATATCCTTCTCCGTCATTGACCTGAAACTCTGTAAGGAGATTTAAATTCCATTTGGATGAAAGAAAATAATTGAAATCATTTTTTAAGATATAATTTTTTCCTGTTCCGCCGCTGGATTTGGGCTGGTCGATATTATTGAAATATTGAAAGTTTTCTTCCGTATAAGCAGCTTTAAAGGCATTGGTAAATCTGGAAGTATTCCAGTCCCAAGAAATGAGGCTTCGGATATTCTGAGTCTCATATTTTGTCTTGGTCTGAATATCTGCAAAAAAAACAGGGTAATGCTGGTTTCCGTTAAAAAACTCCGAAATCCATGAAATTTGATGATGAGGTGTAATTTTATAAGCAACAGCAATATTAACGTTAGAATTATTGTACTGTCCATTGCTGTTAATATAATTTGCTTCTTCAACTTTATAATCATTCCGGCTGATCGAATAATTTCCGGAAACTTTAAAGCTTAATTTATCATTGCTAAAAGAGGCCCTTGCAAAATTATTATACGTTTCAAAAGATCCTGCTTCAGAAAATAAAGAGGCATGAATCCCTTTATTAAAATCCAAAATGTTGTTTAAATGAACGCTTCCTCCAATGGCGCCGCTTCCATATAGTACACTTCCGCCGCCTGCCTTAATATCCATTTGTTCAAATCCGGATAAAGAAATATTATTGATATCTCCTTGTCCCAAAAACATAGAATTGATATTAATTCCGTTCCAGACAAAGGCTGTCTGTTGTGCTGTAGTTCCCCTGAATGAAGGTGAAGAAACCGCACCACGGCCGTTTTCTTTAATGTAAATAGGAGACTGAAAACGTAATGCTTCGGAAAGGTTGGTAGCATTTTTTTCGATGTCTTTGGAAGTGATGGTATTAACTTTATGAAAAAGCTTTACCTTATTCATCTGGCTGTCGAAAACATAAACGGTATCGATAGTTTTCTCTTGTGCAAAAAGAAAACAACCGTAAGACGCAAAAAGCAGTACTAAAGATCTTTTAATATCCATTTTTCTTTTACTTTTCCTCCGAAAGCAATGTGTATTTAATTATATTTTGGCAGGTCTCCTGACTTTCGCTTTCTACACCTTCCCGTTTTCACAGTGGTTTCTCGTAGAAATTTTCTAATGCGATTTACAGTTGCGGGGACAGCTTGGGATTTTCACCCAATTCCCTTTTCATTCCAAATGATTGGAAACCAAAATTTTTGCAAAGATAAACTTATTCATCAAAAATGCAAAAAAGATGAAAAGCTATAAAATTCTGAGATAAGAATATTCACAAAAAATTCCCCTCCTTTGGAGGGGTGGCGAAAATTCGAAAAATTTTTGACGGGGTGGTACTATCATCCGGTTTTTATTTTTACGGTCGCAATTTTCTAGCCCTGATTGCAGTGGAAATCCTTTTTGAAAAAAAGATTGCAACGGAAAGCAGGAAATAGCTTCAAAATAAAAAAATGAAAATCTATAAATAAGTTCCGTCAAAAGAAAACGGAAGGAGATCTTTTATAGAATGTACCTTTATCGTTTCTTCATTTAGATTGGCAAAATAAAGCTCAATATTTTCATTTTGCTTGGTTTCATATTCAATGATGCTTTGTCGGCATGATCCGCAAGGCGGAATAGGAGGATTGCTTTCAGAAAATTCTTTCGGACCTCCTACGATGAAAATCTTTTTTATTTTCTCATTCGGGAAGTTTGCGGCAACCCAATAAAGAGTCGTTCTTTCCGCACAAAGCCCCGAAGGATACGCTGCATTTTCCTGGTTGCTGCCCGAAAAGATATCTCCATTCTCTAAAAGTATGGCACATCCCACAAAAAAATCTGAATACGGAGCATAAGCTTTTTCTCTTGCCGACTTGGCTTTTTCAAAAAGTACTTCTTCTATTTCACTCAGCTCTGTGCTGTTTTTGAAATGCTCATAATTAATATGTATATCTTTTCTCATATCTTCGTAAAAAAGGGGGATAAAATTAGCCCTTTTTCGTAACGTAGGCAATACATTTTTACTAAGACTAAATTTGTAATTTTAAAACTTAAAAAAATAAACAATGTTATATTCACCAATACAATTTAGAAATGTAGAGTTAAAAAATCGTTGGGTAATGTCACCGATGTGCATGTACTCTTGCGAAAACGGGATGGCCAATGATTTTCATTTTGTGCATTACGGAAGTCGTGCACAGGGAGGAACAGGACTTATTATTGTGGAAGCAACCGGTGTGGAGCCTCGCGGAAGAATTACCAATCATTGCATGGGAATCTGGAATGATGACCAGGCTGAACAACTTAAGAAAATTGTTGATTTTGTGCATCAGAACTCCGAAAGTAAAATCGGAATTCAGCTCGCTCATGCAGGAAGAAAAGGCTCTACATGGAATAATATTCAGATTCCGGTAGAAGAAGGTTGGGAAACAGTGGCTCCAAGTCCTATTCCATATCATCCAACGGAAAGAATTCCTCATGCTTTGTCAACAGATGAAATTAAAGAACAAATTCATAATTTTAAAAATGCGGCAAAAAGAGCCGTAAAAGCGGGTTTTGATGTGATTGAAATTCACGGAGCTCATGGATATTTGGTTCATCAGTTCTTGTCACCACTTTCTAATATCCGAACAGATGAATACGGAGGAAGCTTTGAAAACAGAATTAAGTTTCTATTGGAAATTGTAGAGGCTGTAAATGAAGAGTTGAACGAAAATGTAGCTCTTTTTGTTCGAATTTCCGGGACAGAATACGCTGAAAACGGCTGGAATCTTGAAGACAGTGTAGCATTGGCGAAAATATTAAAATCTCATAATGTCGATCTTATTGATGTTTCCAGTGGAGGAAATATTCATGGAGCAAAAATTGCTGTTTTTGATGGCTATCAGGTGCCTTTTGCTTCTGAAGTTAAAAATAAGGCTGGAGTAAAAACTGGAGCGGTAGGATTAATTACTCAAATAAATCAGGCTGAAGAGATTCTGCAAAAAGGAGATGCCGATCTTATATTTGTGGCAAGGGAAATTCTTAGAAATCCGTATATCGCTGTACAAGGCTCATTTGAAATGAATGAAGAATCTTTTTTTCCGCATCAGTATCTTAGAGCAAAAATTTCTTCTTAATTTAGAGCGCCCAAAAAAACCAAATATGAAAATTGAAGACTTTATGTTGCCGTGCCCAAGCAAAAAATTTCTAGGAATAGAATGTTTTGGTTGTGGTGCCCAGAGAGCAATAGTAATGGTCTTTGAAGGTAGATTTGCTGAAGCTTTTCATATGTTTCCGGCTGTATACACTTTACTACTTTTCTTATTGGTGGTTGGAGTCAATTTTGTTGACAAGAAAAGGAATTACGGAAATCTGATTATTTTTTTAGCGATTATTAATTCGGTAATCATGGTAGTTGCTTACTTTTACAAACATTTTTTTATTTATACATAATTATAACACAAACATTAAAATTTTAACTATGAATCAACAGAAATTACCTAATGCTACGGCAGTACTTGTCTTAGGAATTGTATCTATCATAACTTGCTGCTGTTATGGAGTTGTAGGTCTTATTGCTTCAATCATCGGACTTGTACTTGCCGGAAAAGACTTAAAGTTATACAAACAAAATCCTGGCGAATATGATAATTATAGTAATTTAAATACAGGTAAAATTCTTTGTATAATTGGACTGGTTTTAAACATTCTTTCAATTATCTATTTTATTTATGTTATTACTGTAATTGGTGTAGATGCGCTTTCTGATCCACAACTGTTACAAGAGAGAATTAGAGAAATACAAGGACACTAATTAAAATATAATTAACAAAAAGAGACCACAATTTGTGGTCTCTTTTTGTTAAGATCTAAATCTCGGAATTCCCCAATAACCGAAAATAGCAGACAGTCGTAGAATTACTACAAGGAATCGTAGAACTACTACAAAATTTGAAATTGGTGTTTAAAAGTTTCCGGAATCAAAATAGTGACTCTATCTTTGTCTCATTAAAAATCACCAAATCACGAAATATTAACGATTAAAATTTACAGATCATGGCAGCAAATTCAAGAGGAATTCTAAAATTCAACGGCGGAGAAGGTCAAAAATTATTAAGGCTGAACTACAGCGTATCAAGATCAACAGATGTATCGGGTAGAGTAGCTTCAGATCCTTCTAATGCAATTATTAAACTAACTATAGAAGCAACAGAGAAATCTGATATTCTGGAAAGTTTACTGAACGGAAAATACAAACCAACCAACGGAGAAGTTACCTTCAATAAATCTCACGAAGAAGGAACTTTGATTACCTTAAACTGGGAAAATGGCTATGTAATTCAGCATGAAGTAGACTTTGATGCAGTAGACGAAAACTCTATGCTGATCAGCTTTACAGTAAGTGCAGAGAAGATCAACTATGGTAATTCTGCTTACGAAGGTCTTTGGCCATCAGCTTAAGAAATACACACCACAATCAACATTCATAAAAAAGACTGTCTATTTTTAGACAGTCTTTTTATATGATAAAGGTTATTAGTTGTAAACAAAGACTTCTCAAATATGAAAAATCTTTTTAGAGTAAGATTATTTTACAATAAACTTCAATGTTGATTGGTCTAATTTTAAAATATAAACTCCCTGTTCCAGGTTTTTAATTTTAATTGAATTTCTGTTGTTTTTAAAAGGCTGATTAATCGTCTGCATGATTTTACCCTGCAGATTATAGATCTCAGCTTTTTGAATACTCTTAGTTTCGCCTTTTACGAAAATCTCCTGATTAGAAATTGGATTCTGAGAAATTTGTAAAGTGTTGCTTTCGGTGGCTAAAGTTGGTGTACTATTGTTTGCTATTCTTGAAGTTCCGCCATAACAAGTCCAGCTAAGATTATCAATGGCTACTCGGTTGCTGGTTGAGCTGTTAGTTAAAGTAATAACTACATTTCCGGAAGTGTTAATATTATTGATTGTTGTAGTCGTTGCCGTTGTGCTGTAAGGAACTGTTCCTACAGTTACACCATTTACTTGAACATTGAATGTTCCGTTGGTTCCGGTAAACTTAAGCTGAGTAGTTACAGTTAATGAACCAATTCCATTAGCAGATGTACTAGATTTTAAAGAACCGTCTCTTACAGTAATTGCCAGATTAGAAATCGTTTGATCAGTTCTTGCATCCGTTGCAGTCCATGTAATTCCACTGTTAGTCCATGTTCTTGTTGAATAGGATGATGAACTTGAAGTTGGAATTGTTTCAAAAGTTTCGTTCACGCAATTCGGAGATTGAGTTACGGTTCCTGCTGTTGTGCCCGAAACTGTTGAGCTGTTTGAAGAAGAATTTCCTGCTGCATCTTTGGCTACAATATAAAAGCTGTAAGCAGTAGAAGCAGCTAGTCCTGAAATTGTTGCCGAAGTAGAACTTACAGTAGCTTTCAAACTTCCGTTCATATAGATAGTATAAGAAGTTACCCCTACGTTATCTGTTGAAGCATTCCATGCAAGAGAAATACTATTTGAGGTAGTTCCTGAAACAGCAAGTCCTGTAGCAGCTGTTGGAGCCTGTGTATCTGCAGCAGGTTGTTGAGATCCCCAGATTAAGTTTGCATAATTAGGATTATCAATAAAAGGATTTCTGTTTCCCTGGTAAGTATATGATGCGTTATTTCTATTGATTTCAGCTTGCGAAACCGGATCCTGATTATGCCAAGCCAATAAAACATTCAGCTCCCAGGTCTGTAATCCCGGATAAGTAGAACTTCCAAGCATATCTCCTGAAGTAAAAGATGAAAGTTTACTTTGATAACGAGTCACAAAATAAAAAATCATTCTGGCTACATCTCCTTTAAACTCATCAATAGGCTCAAAAACCGTTCCTGAATATCCTGAAGAAGCAGAACTTCCAAGTTTTGAACCGTTTTTAGACGTGAAAGTCGCTGTTCCTACTTTTCCAAAAGGGTAATTAGATCTCATTCCGTTTACTTTTCCGTCAGTAGCTCTGATAAAATGAATGTCAGCAACCATTGGTGAAGCTTCATTAAACAAACTTTGAGGTACAATATGTTCTCTGTTATAGCAATTCCCTTCTACAGAATACGTTCCGCACTGATTGGTTACCGGAGTGTATTTATAAGGATCTGCTGCAGTTGGTTTCTCTGAATAAATATCTAAAATTGAACCGTCATTTTCATAATTTTTATCAATATCAGTCGTTTTATAGCCGGTCCAAAGCCCATTATACCCTTTATCTTGGTGGCCGTTGGTAATAATTGTGCTTAATGCTGTCTTCAGAGAAGCTCCGGATAACCCGTTTGCAGAATTGTAATATCCGGCCGGAGCCTGGGCGTTTGCTAAAACTGAAGCAAATGCCAAAAGTAGTAATGGTTTTTTCATGTCAATATTTAAGATGGTAAGATTAGAATAAATTTATGAATAAAAAATTACGGGATTGTTAATTTTTGTTATGCAGAGAATTTTAGTTTTGTAAATACAAATTGCTGTGGGAAAATATTCAAAAACTTTATTAGCAGTGACTATTTATTTGGCAGATATTTTGTCTTATTCTATCAAAATCACCATTATGAATCACAAAATAAAAATCGCATTAGCTTTAATTACAGGAGGAACATTGATCTATTTAGGGCGAAAAATGAAAAATAGAAGTAAGGAGCCCAAAACCTTTACAGGAGAATATGGAAATACCTATCAGGAAAATGAAACGTATTTTACATCTGATGGGAAAATTTACAAGAATGGAAAAAAAATGAATTTTAAAACACCGGAAATGATTGCCGAAACGCCTCCGAAAATAAATTTTAAATCTGGCTCCGTCTCGGAAAATTATAACATTCAACCCAAGAATGTTGAATATCATCACAAAGGAGTACGACATCATTAGTCATAAAACTAAAAAGTCAATGCAAAAATACCTGCATTGACTTTTTATATATTTGATTATTTAAAATCTATTTTTTCTGAGGAGGGTAGTTTTTCATGATTTCTGCCATGATTTCAGGAATCTGTCTTTGTTTTGCTTTCGGAGAATCTACAGAAATTCCACTTCCTATTCCTTGCCAAACTAATTTGTTGGTTCTTGCATCTACGAAATCTACGATAATGGCTCCTTCATTGTAATTGCTGGTCCAGGTTCTGCTCATTCCGACACCCCATCCGAAAGGACCGCCCCAACCATACATACCGTAAGGAGAATTGTTGGTGATATCAGTAATTTTTTTGTGGTTTGCTTTTACATTCACGATCAGATCCGGATTTTCTCCAGACTGAAGACCCTTGCTTTGAAGCTGTCTCGACAGTTCATTCAAAACTCTGTCTTTATCAATGTCGTTTAATTTTAAATCATCAATTCTTAATTTATACGTTTTATATGAAGTAAAATTTGCTGTATCAGCATAATCAGAACGTACGTTGAACGGACTACAAGATGTTAAACCCAAAGTAGCCGTGGCTAACAAAATAAAAATATATTTTTTCATTTTATTTATTTTTTTTATCGTTTTTAATGAATGTGTCGGTCTTTTTATCGTATCCATATGGACAATGTCTACAGCCACTTTTACAGCAATGTCCTCTTTTCAGATGAAATTTTTCTGTAAAAACCTTGTACCCCTGCTCGTTGTAGTAAAAATCTTCACCTTCTTTGATGTCAAAAAGTGCCATAGGTTAAATCTCTAATCAAAAAACTTTATATTTGTTATGATGATAATTATATGCCAAAAGCCTTTAAAAAAATTAAAAATTAATGGCATTACTCTCTTTCCCTTTATCTTCATTAGGAAACCCGAAGATAAGGAAAATAATATACTTATCAATCATGAAAAAATTCATTTAAGACAACAGGCAGAGCTTTTGGTGATTTTTTTCTATATTTTCTATGTATTGGAATATTATTATTGGTTATTCAAACTAAAAAATAAGGATTCGGCCTACAGAAGAATTTCTTTTGAAAGGGAAGCTTATTCAAACGAATCGGACTTAAATTATCTCAAAAAAAGAAAATTCTGGAGCTTTCGAAAATATCTGTAATGATTTCGTGTAATACTTTTTTATTCAGAGCTTAATAATAGAAATTTTTCACCCACGTCTGTGTAATCCGTGAAATTTTCTGGAAGCACATTTGTCATTCTGACGAAGGAAGAATCTCAAGCTTATTATTAAAGATTCTTCCTTCGTCAGAATGACAATGCCAGTCAATTGAAGGCATATTAGAGAATTTAAAAAAACACTAATTTTGTAAAACATGATTTAAAATAAAGAATGCTATTACAGTTGCCAATACAAAAAATCCCTATTCAGGAAATTCCTATCAATAAAAATGTGAAGCTTTTTATGAAAAGAGAAGATCTCATCGACTCTCAAATTTCGGGAAATAAGTATTGGAAACTTTTCTTTAATATTAATCTATACTTAGAAAAAAAATCCAAAAATCCATCTATAATTACTTTTGGAGGAGCATTTTCCAATCATATTGCTGCGGTTTCTGCGGTCGGGAAAATGTTGAATATTCCTTCCCTGGGAATTATAAGAGGAGAGGAGCTACAGGATAAATGGCACGATAATCCGACTTTAGTCTTTGCGGAGAAAAACGGGATGAATTTTAGATTTGTCACCCGTGAAGACTATCGAGATAAAGAAAAACTTATCCAATCTTTACAGAAAGAATTTCCCGAAGCCTTGATTGTTCCGGAAGGTGGAACCAATGAAGATGCCGTAAATGGGGTGAAAATGATGCTGAATGACGAAACAAAAGATTTTGATTATCTTTGCACCGCTGTTGGAACCGGAGGAACGATTGCCGGAATTTTAAAATTTAGTGAAGACAATCAGAAAGTTATAGGTTTTAAAGCGGTAAATGATTCTTCATTGGAGAATAAAATATTTGAATTAACTTTGAAAAGAAATTTTGATCTAATAGATTCAAGTTTTGGGGGTTATGGTAAAATAAAAGATGAAAATATCCGTTTTATCAATGGCTTTAAAGAAAGATACGGAATTCCTTTGGAACCGATATATACAGGAAAAATGATGCAGAAGATTTTTGAACTGATTGATGAAGAATATTTTCCTGAAAACAGCAGGATTTTGTGCTTTCATACAGGCGGATTGCAGGGAATTGAAGGGGCAAATTTGCTTTTGCAGAAACAGAATAGAAATTTAATTATATAAAGTAAAATTGAAAAACATGAAAAGACTTTTCTTACTAATTAGCCTTTTAGTTTTATCAAAATTCTCAGCTCAGACCTGGGCGACCGAAGATCAGTATATCCAGAGATTTGCAAAATATGCGGTAGAGGAAATGGAAAAATATAAAATTCCGGCTTCTATCACGCTTGCACAAGGACTTTTGGAGACGGGAGGCGGACAAAGCCGACTGGCTCTGGAAGGGAAAAACCATTTCGGAATAAAGTGTAAAGAAGACTGGACGGGAAAAACAATGAAACATACCGACGATGCTCCTAATGAATGTTTTCGTGTATATGATGATCCGAGGCAATCTTACGAAGATCACTCCCTATTTTTAACAACAAGAAAATATTACGCGAATCTTTTTAATCTGGATATGAAAGATTACAAAGCATGGGCAACAGGCTTGAAAAAAGCAGGGTATGCTACGAATCCTCGTTATGCTTCGATCCTGATTGGGAAAATTGAAAGATATAAACTATACGAGTTTGATGATACCAACTCTAAAGAAGTGCTGTACGCTGTCCTGAAAATGTATCCGGATTTGAAAGATGACAGATCTTTTATGGCACAACTTGAGCCTTCAAAAGCGGTGAAAAAAACAAAAGATCCTGTGACGATAGAAGTTCCGTATAAGCCAACATCGTATGCTCAGCAGCAGAAAAGAGTGGATAAAATTAAAACAAAAACTGAAATCCTTAATTCTATTCTGATTAAAAGCCATCCCAATGACGGTTTAAAATATATCATTATTCCTGAAGATACTAATGTACAGTTCATTGCCAATAAATTTAAAGTAAGTGAAAGCAAGCTTTTAAAATGGAATGAATTGGAATCTGATGTTTTACACAAAAACGATATTATTTTCTTAGAATCTAAAAATTCAGACGGAAATACAGCTACTTATATGGCCGAATCAGGAGAAAATATGCATGATATTGCTCAGAAATTCGGAATTAAATTGAATAAGCTATACGCAAAAAACAGAATGGATGAAGGTCAGAAACCTTCTGCAGGACAGCTGATTTATTTAATTGATAAAAAACCTAGAAACTAATTTAATTTATATATTGGTGATTGCTAGTTGATGGTTAAGTATATTGGCCACTGACTAGCAATTGTTAATTTTACTGATCAAGATATGAAATACCAAAGAAGTTCAGCTTTATTTGATGAAGCTTACAAATACATTCCCGGCGGAGTAAACTCTCCGGTTCGTGCGTTCAAATCTGTAGGAGGAGTTCCTGTGTTTATGAAATCTGCAAAAGGAGCTTACCTTACAGATGCTGATGATAACACATATATTGACTATATAAACTCTTGGGGACCGGCTATTTTGGGACACACTCATCCGGAAGTGCTGGAAGAATTAAAAATACAGGCAGAGAAAGGCTTTTCTTTTGGGGCTCCGACTGAACTGGAAACTGAAATTGCAAAATTCATCACAGAAAATGTTCCCAATATCGATCAGATCAGAATGGTTTCTTCAGGAACTGAGGCTTGTATGAGTGCCATCAGATTGGCAAGAGGTTTTACAGGAAGAGATAAATTTATAAAATTTGAAGGTTGTTATCATGGTCATTCAGATTCATTTTTAATTAAGGCGGGAAGTGGTGCTGCAACTTTCGGAAATCCGAATTCTCCGGGAGTAACTGCAGGAACTGCAAAAGATACTTTATTAGCAAGATATAACGATTTTGAACAGGTAGAAGATTTGTTCAGACACAACCAGGGTGAGATTGCAGCCGTAATTATTGAGCCTGTTGCCGGAAATATGGGTTGCGTTCTTCCTGAAAATGAATTCCTGCAAAAACTAAGAAAAATCTGTGATGAGAACGGAACTTTATTGATTTTTGATGAGGTGATGACAGGTTTCAGATTGGCTTTTGGAGGAGCTCAGGAACTTTACAATGTGAAAGCAGATTTAGTAACGTATGGTAAAGTAATTGGAGGAGGTCTTCCTGTTGGAGCTTTTGCCGGAAGAAATGAAATTATGGATCATTTAGCTCCAAAAGGTGGTGTTTATCAGGCCGGAACTTTAAGTGGAAATCCTTTGGCAATGAGAGCCGGATTGAAAACGTTACAACTCATTAAAAACGATCCTGAATTCTTCAACAGATTGGCAAAAACAACGGAAACGTTGGATTTTGAAATTGGAAAAATTTTAAATGAAAAAGGAATTGCTCATAAGATCAATAGAAAAGGTTCTATGATGTCGGTTTTCTTCCATATCAACAGAGTTTCTAATTTTGATGAAGCTCAGAATGCCAATCATTCACTGTTCAACAATTTCTTTCATCAGTTATTACAAAACGGGATATATCTTCCGCCAAGCGGCTATGAAACTTATTTCATCAGTGATGCCATTAAAGATCGGGAAATTGATATGACATTGGAAGCTGTCAGAAAATTTGAATATTCAAATTAAGATAAATGTGAAAAGGGCGGAGTTTACTTCGCCCTTTTTTATTTTTGATTCTTAATAAATTTGTCAGGCATTTTCACTATGAGACGTTTTTGTTGTTATTCCGAACGGAACGTAGTGAAGTGAAGAATCTTTCAAAATACACTTCTCCTTCGTCGAAATGACAGAACAAGAATTATTTTTTCGCATGAATTTTCATGCATGATTTTAGATATTCACGCAAATATTCTGGTTAAGTCAAATAAATTGTACAAACAATACAATAAATCATACACTTCTTTCATTTTTGATCTTTCTAAATTTGTTTTAAAGAATTTGGAAATGAAGACTTCAAGCAATATATCACGGAAAGATTTTCTTAAAAACTCAGCTTTAGCAATGGCAGGACTGGCTTTAACTTCAAATAGGATGAGCGCAACTTCGATTTTTAATGATACAAGTATTTCTCCAAAAGGAAAATTAACCTTAAAAAACGTCTGTCTTGAAACGGGTTTTGGCTATGAAGAAGGTGAAGTGATTGCTACAAAGACCGATTTGTTTTATCTTGAAATAGAAAATGAAAAAATCACAAAAATTTCTCCCAATCAACCGAACGCAAAAGCTATTGATGTAAAAGGTTTTTTGATGCTTCCGGCTTTCAAAGACATGCATATTCATCTGGATAAGACTTTTTATGGAGATAAATGGCAAGCGGTGAGAAAAAGAACAGGCGGGGTAAAAGGAATGATTGCTCTTGAACAGCAGATAATGCCCAAAATACTGAAAAATTCTACTTTCAAGGCAGAAAAAATGATTGAATTGTTACAATCGAAAGGAACGTCTTTTGCGAGAAGCCATGTGAATATTGAACCTACTTCTAAATTACAGTCTTTAAAAAATCTTCAAAAAGCCTTAGAGAATAAGAAGAAAACTTTCGGAGCTGAGCTGGTTGCATTTCCGCAACACGGAGTTTTTTATACAGATTCAGTTCCGTATTTGAAGGAGGCTGCGAAAATGGACATCGATTTTATTGGTGGAGTAGATCCGTTTACGATTGACGGAGCGATTGAAAAGACAATTGATTTCACGGTTCAACTGGCTTTAGACAACAAAAAGGGGATTGATATTCACCTTCATGAAAGTGGAGAATCCGGTTTGAAAACAGTAGAGTATTTGATTGATAAAGTAAATGAAAACCCTTCTTTGAAAGGAAAAACCTACTTAAGCCATTGTTTTGTTTTAGGTAAATTAGAAAAAGTAAAACAGGAAGAAGTCGCAGAAAAGTTAGGCAATACTGAAATCGGAATTGTTTCTACCATTCCTTTTGGAAGTTTGACTATGCCAATTCCTACTTTGTATAAGCATAATATAAAGGTATTGACAGGAAATGACAGCATTGTTGACCATTGGAATACTTTCGGAACGGGAAGTGTGCTGCAAAAAGCCAATTTAATGGCACAATTATATGGCCAATCTACAGAGTTTTTACTGTCAAGAAGTTTAAAATTAGCGACAGGAAACATTGTACCGTTGGATGATCAAGGAAATCAGCAATGGCCGAAAGTGGGCGATCAGGCAGATTTGGTTTTCCTGGATGCAAGCTGTTCGGCAGAAGCCGTTTCAAGAATTTCTAATGTGGAATCGCTAATTCATCAGGGAAATATTGTCTTTTAAAAGAACATTCATTCTGGTAAAATTTGTGTATTTTAGGGTAAATTATTACAGAATGAGCCATCAGTCGGATTATTTTCCTGTTCTCGGTATTCATGAATTTGCAGAGAAGCAATCAAAAAGCTGTGACCTGTTGTTTAATGAATTAAGTGGGGAAAGAAGAATCGATGAGCCTCATAAACATGATTTTTTTATCATTAATCTTTTTGAAAAAGGAAAAGGAGTACATATTATCGATTTTGTTGAATATCAGATAGATGATCATCAAGTTCATTTGGTGTTTCCGGATCAGGTTCATCAATGGACGATTGAGAAAGAAACCATTGGTTATCAATTGATGATCAGCAGAGAATGGTATGAAAGTTTTCTTCCTGCCTTACGATTTTCTTCCTCTTATTATTTTCAACATCCTGCCTTTACGGTTTCAGAAGAGATTTATGAGCTGTTACTGCATGAATTTCAGGCTATTAAAAAAGAGCTGAATGAAGAAAAAATATTCTGGGAACTGATTCAGAAAAGAAGTGAACTTATTGGGTTGCTGGTAAGTAAATCGGTGGAAGGTGTTTTTAAAGATTTTGAAATATATAATTCAAACCCTATTATTTCTAAGTTCCTGAATTTAATTAATGAACATTTCAAAACAAAGCGTTCGGTTTCTTTTTATGCAGATAAGCTAAATATTTCTGCCAATTATCTGAATATTGTCTGTAAGAAAAACCTTAATGCATCTGCGTCTTCGTTAATTCAGGACAGAATTTTACTTGAAGCAAAACGTCTGCTGAAAGTTTCAGAAATGTCGGTAAAAGATATTGTTTATGATTTAGGCTTTTACGACCATGCCAGTTTTTCTAAATTTTTCAAAACACAGACCGGGATGACACCTTCACAATTCAAAGAATAATCTGTACAAAACCTGAAATAATTGATACATCTGTTTAAAATTTTCCCGGTGTAATTTTGTATAACAAATTGAAAGTTATGCAATCATCTTATCAAACTATAGCAAAAGGAAATTATTGGTTAAAAAATGTTCGCCTGGAAACAGGTTTTGAATATGATAATGAAGATGTGATCCGAACAAAAACGGACCTGTTTTGTATTGAAATTGAAAGTGGGAAAATAAAATCGGTAAATCCGAATGATTCCGGTTTAAAAGCAATTGACGCAAAAGGTAAACTGATGCTTCCTGCTTTTAAGGATATGCATATTCATTTGGATAAAACGCTGTACGGACTTCCCTGGCAAGCGCTTTCACCGAAAAGAAGAACGGTAAAAGATATGATTGCCTATGAACAGGAAATCATTCCGGAGCTTTTGAAAACTTCTGTGGAAAGAGCAGAACAATTAATTGATCTGCTACAAAGCTACGGGACGAATTTTGCAAGAACGCATTTTAATATTGATCCTACTTCAGGATTGAAATCATTAGAAAATTTAGAAAAGGCCTTAGAAAACAAAAAAAATTCATTTAGTGCAGAATTGGTTGCTTTTCCTCAGCATGGTGTTTATTATACAGATTCGGAACCTTTAATGAAAGATGTGGCAAAGCTGAAAAGTGTAAACTTTATCGGAGGTTTGGATCCTTTAAGTATTGACGGAAATATTGAAAAAGTATTGGATTTCACGGTTCAGCTTGCTTTGGATAATAAAAAAGGAATTGATATTCATTTGCATGAAGTCGGAGAATCAGGGATGAAAACAATTAATTATTTAACAGATAAAGCCATTGAGAACCCTGAACTTCAAGGCAAAACTTTTGTGAGTCATGCGTTTGCTTTAGCTTATTTAAATATAAAAGAAGCTGAGGAAATCGCTGAAAAATTAGCCGCAGCAAAAGTGGGAATTGCTTCTTCTGTGCCTTTCAGAGGAAAAGTAATGCCGATTCCTACATTAAAGAAATATGGAGTAAACGTTTTGATCGGAAATGATAACGTTCAGGATTATTGGAGCACATTCGGTTCAGGAAATATGTTGCAGAAAGCTAATTTAATCGCAGAGCTTTATGGTTATGAATCTGAATTTGAGCTTTCCAGAGCATTAGAATTTGCTACTCAAAATATTCTTCCGTTAAATGATAAAGGAGAGCAGCAATGGCCAAAAGCCGGTGATGAAGCGAATGCTGTTTTAGTGGACGCAAGCTGTTCTGCAGAGGCTATATCAAGAATTTCCAGTGTAGAATCTTTGATTCATCAAGGCAATTTGTGTTTTAAAACAGTTTTCTTTAAATAATATGGAATAACTATCAATAATATAAATTAAACGCCCTCGGAAAATTTTTTCCGAGGGCGTTTTTAATTTGAAATGAAGAAACTAATTACTATGTGTTATAAGTTGTAGTTTGTCCAACCTGCGTACCAAGTATCTGTAGCATCTTTTACAGCTCCTCTATACGTTACTGGAGTAAACCAGCTTGTTAACTTTGCGTGAGTAAACAAACCTCCTGTTAATAAAGCAGATCCTGCAGCAGGAGAGAAGTTAGGAGTTGTTCCAGCCGGAGCCCATGCTCCTGTCAATTTCACATCTGCTGAGTAAGAAAGAAGAGAGTTTCCGTTTGCATTATACCAGTTTGTAAGGTCTGTTAATGTGAAAGATGTAGGCGTTGTAGTAGATCCTGCAAATTTTAGCTGAGTTAAGTTTCCTGCCAAGATATTGTTTTGGAATACTAAGCTTGAGCTTCCAATGTTGTTATCTGTTGGAGTTCCTTTAGTAGCATCAATGAATAAACCTACAGGGAATCCTGTGAAAACAGAGTTGAAAACAGAGATTGAAGAATTTCTTCTGATCTGTAGGGCATTTTGGAATAATGCGTTAATTGTACCTGCGTTTGTGTTCGTAGCAGAAGTAGAATTAATTGGTCCGATGATCGTCATGTTTGAGAACGTAGCTCCTGTTTGCGGCGTTAAAGAAGATCCGTTAGCATCGTTATCAGATTCAAAAGCGTTTGATCCTGAAACGTCGGCTATTTGAGAATCTCTTACTCCGATACCAAACTGAATTTTTCCTGAAAAACCGTTGTCTGTATCGAAATCGTCATCAAGACCTTTGTAAGAAATAAGGTGAGAACAGTTTACCGTTCCTCCAAACCATTCAAAGCTGTCGTCGTTTGCATAAGCAACCTCTACGTAATCTACTGTTGTTCCGTTACCAACACCTCCAAAAGTAATTCCGTTGATTTCTTTATCTGGTAAGAATGCATATCCTGCATATTCTACTCTTACATATTTTAAAATTCCACTGTTGTCCGAAACGTTTGTTCCTCCGTAAAGACCTAAACCGTCACTGTTGTTGATACCTCCTTCAATTTCACCTACACCAGCCTGTCCGTTGAAAGAAGCGTTTGTAGGAGCTGCTCCTAAGATTACCAACCCTGCCCAGTCACCTCTTTTAGGACTTGGTTTTTCTGAAGTAAAGATAATAGGGTTTGCAGCAGTACCTTCTGCCATGATTTTACTTCCTCTTGTAATAATCAGTGAACCGTTTTTATCAGCTTCACCTACAATTTTAGTTCCCGGTTCGATCGTTAAAGTAGCACCGTTTGTTACATATACCAATCCTCTTAACTTATAGATATTGTTAGCTTTAAGTGTAAGATTCGAAGTGATTTTTCCTGAAAGAATAAGGTTTTCAGTGCTTCCGCCACCTGAATTACCGTTCTGAACTATGGTTTGTCCATCTTCTTCTATGTTTCTACATGCTGTAACAGTAGTTGCTAAAGTACCAAGCATTAAAGAGTATAAAACAAATTTTTTCATGATATAAAGACTTATTATTTTTTATTAGATAATTTTTTAATTAAAAGCTGTATCCTAGAGTTAAACTGACGTTTGTACCTGTTACCCTGTCGATAGCCAATGCATCTGCACTGTCGTATTTTTTATTGTTGTTTAGATCGTGATAGAATTTAGCGTGACGATTCAGGATGTCAGAAACGTTTAGCTTAATTTCTCCTTTGTTGTGCCAAAGCTTTTTAGCAACCTGAAAATCAAGAAGAGGTCTTGGATTTTCCCAAATTGGTGGAACCTGGTCATTTCCTACATAAAGGATTCTTCTTCCGATCATGTTGAATAGCACTGTTGAAGACCATCCGGATTTCTCAGAATCATACTGTAAGCTTACATTTACCGTGTAAGGAGATTGTCCCTGCATTGGTCTGTCTACTTTTGTAGCTTCGTCGGTTACTTTGTTTTTAATTAAAGCAAAGTTTCCACCCAATGTGAAGTTTTTAAGAGCACTGAAAAAATCCAATTTTTTTCTGAATTCCAATTCAGCTCCGTAAGCATCCGCTTTATCTACGTTTAAGTAGTTGAATGTATTACTGGTTCCTACTCCGGATTGGTTGAAATATAATTCGATAGGATTTTTAAAGTTTTTATAGAAACCTGCTACTGAAAGGATTTCTCCATTTCTTGGATACCATTCCCAACGAACATCGGCATTGGTAATTTTAGTTCTTTGAATGTTTTTGTTACCAACAACTGTTGCTCCTAAGTCGAAATCATAATAAGCTAACGGAGAAACTTCTCTGAATTCAGGTCTTACAACAGTCTGTGAACCGGCAACACGTAAATTCATGTTATTCGTAAGCTTGAACGTCATATTCAAAGCAGGTAAAAAGTCGGTAACACGGGTATTTACAAAACGGTCATCACTTCTCTTGGTACTTCCTACTAACTGATCAAAGTTTTCAACTCTTAATCCCCAAATTGCTCTGAACCAAGAGGTAAAGTTGTTATCCATCTGTAAGTAACCGGCATTCAGAATTGTATTTGCGATATATCTGTATTGGTTTCCTGCGATTTCGTCGAATGTAAACTTGCTACCGTCTGTTCCGAAGTTCTCAGGATTGAAAATGGTTTCGAAAGGCTGAGAAAGTAATCCCTGGTTATATCCTGCAAGTCTTACAGAGAAAGGTCTCGAATTATAAATTCTATCTTTTACCTGGAATAAATATCCTCCTTTAATCGTCTGTTTCTGACCTCCAAACATTTCGAAATTTTTAGAAACGTCACCTCCTGCATTATATAGATAGTCACTAAGCGTAGAGTAGAATACACTTCCTGATTTTTGAGAAAGACCATTTGAAATCAATGCTAAATATGGGCTTCCGTTGATGTCAGGATATTGATTGTATTGTAAACGCTGTAACAATGGGATATACTGATCCAAGATACCGAAACTTCCGTACCAGTTTACAGTAAGACCTCCAAGAGCGTCAATTTTATGAGTTCCGTTTAGAGTTGAATTATAGAAAGTAGTTTCCTTAAACCCAATCTCCCTTGCTATGATATTGGTTCCATTTACAGGATCAAATTCGAAATCTTTTCCTGTTCTGAAAGACATATGGTTTACCGTATTGTTGGTAATGATGTTTTTCAGGGAAATTTTGTTATTATTATTCAGTTTTAAGGTTAGGTTTAATAAACCTCCAAGAATAACGTCGTTCTGATATTTTTCTGTGAAATAATCGAAGTTGGTATCAGCTTTTGTTCCGTTGATTGTAAAAAAGCTGTTGGCTGTTTCGATTCTTCTTTTATTGTTGCTGTAGTTTAAAACCGCAATTACTCCCAGGTCTTTTCCGAAAAGTTTGGTATTAAAACCTCCGTCAAATTGTAAATTGATGTTTTCAGGATAACCAACAGAATTATAACCTAAGTTTTTTACGTATTGCTTACCAAATCCTGTCTTGTCTGCATCATTTAAAATTGTGAAAGAGTTTTTTGCGGGCATTCCGGTGGGAAGTTTTCTGTATCCGTCATCAATTCCCAAGAAATCCCATTTACCGCCTTTCTGTATTTTAAATTCATGCCCCATTGTAATGGAATTTCCCCCTACACCTACTTGTACATTGAAGAAATTTTTGTTCGGAATATCTTTGGTATTTACCTGGATCAATCCGCCTCCCCATTCACCGGTATATTCAGGAATGAAAGTTTTATTGATCACAAGCGTTTCGATAACGTTAGCTGGGAAAAGGTCAAAAGAGAACGTTTTTCTATCCGGTTCCGTACTCGATAGCTGAATGCCATTAAGCATTGCCTGGTTGTAACGGTCTGATAAACCTCTTACTACGATATATTTTCCGTCGAACAAACTCACACCAGAAACTCTTTTAAGAACTTCTCCTGTATTTCTGTCCGGACTTCTTTTAATAGCTTCAACCCCGATCACCTGCGAAACGACACCTGCGTTTCTTTGTAGACCGATTGTAGAAGCAATAGTTTCTTTTCTTGCGTTGGATTTAATAACAACTCCCTCGATCTGCTTTTCCTTCGCAGAAACATTTGGTTTATCCAAAACGATATCCAGGTGAGTGTTTGCATCGCTTTTTATTACAACTTCACTGATCTCTTTTCGGTTATATCCTGTAGAAGTTACTGTGATAACGTAGTTGGTTCCTGGAGGAAGGCTTAGAGAATAGTTTCCGGAAATGTCAGTAGTAACCTCCTGATCATTCACTTTTACTTTTACCCCTTCAATAGGAGTATTGTCTTTCTCGTCCAATACCCTACCTTCTAGAACCTGGCTTTGTGCGAATGCGTAGCCAGCGGAAAACAAGGCAAGCAGCATGATGCTCTTGTGGATTTGTTTTTTCATTTTACTATATCTTACTCGATTCTTTCGGTGCAAAGGAATAAAGAATTGACGGGGTAAATGGTTTAGCGAAATTTAATTTTTTCTTAACTAAACATTAAGAAAAGGATATATTTGTTAACTTTATGTGAACGATAGCTGATTTGTTAATCTGTGCTTTAAAAATTATTAACTTTGACTCGTAAAAATTAAAAATGAACCAAAAGAAAATCCTCTTAATAGACGATGAACTGGATATTTTAGAGATTCTGTCTTACAATTTAGAAAAAGAAGGCTACGACATTTACACCGCTACCAACGGTAACGAGGGAATTGAAAAAGCCAAAGAAATTATCCCAGATCTTATCTTATTAGATGTAATGATGCCGGAAAAAGACGGTATCGAAACCTGTCAGGAACTTCGTAAAATAAAAGAACTTCAAAAAACATTAATTGTTTTCCTTTCTGCAAGAAGCGAAGAATTCTCGCAATTAGCAGGTTTTCAGGCAGGAGCCAATGATTATATCGTAAAATTGATCAAACCGAAAATTCTTACCTCTAAAGTAAATGCTTTATTACAGTTGACTTCTCAGGTTTCTGATAATACTAAACTTATTGAAATCGGAGATTTGGTAATTGATAAAGACAATTTCAGAGTTTCAAAAGCCGGGCAGCAATTTTTATTACCTAAAAAAGAATTTGATTTGCTGTATCTTTTAGCTTCCAATACGGAAAAGGTATTCAAAAGAGAAGAAATTCTTGAAAAAGTTTGGGGGAATGATGTGATTGTAGGAGAAAGAACCATCGATGTTCACATTCGTAGACTAAGAGAAAAGTTGGGAATTAATACCATTCAGACTTTAAAAGGAATAGGATATAAACTTATTGTTTGATCTAAAAACCTTATATATACAACTAATTACTAAATATTTGTAAAATTGAAATTTTACAGACTTACTCTCGCCACCTCTTGTTTACTTACAGTGGTGATGTTTCTTTTGGTCATCACTTTTGATTGGCTGAAGGATCTTTATGATCAGACTCCATTCTTCAGAATAGGACTCCTTATCTGTCTGATACTTATTTTTATTATCAATTATCTGGTGCTCGAGTTGCTTTTTAATTATTATGGAAAAAAGCAGGTTCGTGGGCTCTCTCAGCTTTTACCGCAGGAAATCGTTCAGGACAATGATGAGAATATAACCATTAAAGAATTGGGCGAAAGATTTTCAGATCTTAATCAGCAGAAGGTAACTGAAATTGATATGATGAAGGAAATGGAAAGCTATCGTAAAGAATATATCGGAAATGTTTCTCATGAGCTTAAAACTCCTTTGTTTTCCATTCAGGGATATGTAGAAACCTTAAGAGACGGAGGGGTAGATAATCTTACCATTCGGGATAAATATCTGGAAAGAATAGACAAATCGGTAGAAAGGTTAATTGCCATTGTTACAGATTTGGATATGATCAATAGATTGGAAGCGGGAGAGATTAATCTTACTGTTTCCAGATTCGATGTCAATCTTCTTATTAAAGAAATTTTTGATTTACTCGATCTTGAAGCCGAAAAAAGAAATACGACGCTACAGATTCAGACGTTGCATCCTCAGATTTTTGTAGATGCCGATAAGCAGAAAATATCACAGGTTTTTATCAATTTAATTTCTAATGCTATTCATTATGCGAATAGACAGGAGGCAAAAGTGGTTGTAAAAACAAGTATTCTTAAAAATAAAGTTCTTATCGAAGTGATAGATAACGGAATGGGGATAAAATCAGAAATTCTGCCTAGAATTTTTGAAAGGTTTTACCGTGTAGAAACCAGCAGAAGCAGAAGAGAAGGAGGCTCTGGTCTTGGGTTGGCAATTGTAAAGCATATTCTGGAAGCCCATAATGAAAATATTACCGTAGAAAGTGTGTATCTGGAAGGAACAAAGTTCAGCTTTATGCTTGAGAAAAGTAAATAACTTCGGCAAAATGTAAGAAAAAAAAATATTTTAAAAAATTCTGAAATATTTTTTTGTCACATGTCATTTATTATATATTTGCAGCAGAGATTTATCATAATAAAAAAGGCAAAAAGTAATTTAAAAACTGATATGGTTTACAAAATCCGCGTAATATTAGATGCAAAAGAAGATATTTTCCGTGATATCGAAGTTAAAGGAAAACAGACGCTATGGAACTTACATTTAGGAATTAAAAGTGCGTTCAGCCTGCAAGGTGAAGAGCTTTCTACTTTTAATTTACTGGAGGAAGATGGTACAGTAGTAAAAAGTGTTCCGTTAGAAGATATGAGTGATGATGGTGATGGCGAAATTATGTCAGATGTGTACATTGATGAAGCCTTTGAAAGCACAGGAGATAAAGCACAGTTCCAGTACGGACTTCTCGATCTTTGGGAATTCTTCTGTGAATTGGTTGAAGTAATCGACGAAACCAAAGGAGTTAACTATCCTATCACAGTATACAGATTTGGAAACGTTCCTTTAAAAGCTCCGAGTAAAAATGGAGCTTCAGGATCAAAGAAAAAATCGGCAATGCCTTTAATGGATGATGATTTCAGCTTTGATGATGACTTTGGAGGAAGCAATACTTTTGTGGATGAAGATGATGATAATTTTGATGATGATGAAGAAGACTACAATGATGATGATGCTTTTGATGATGAAGATGATAACGAAGATGAAAGATTATAATATCTAAACAATATATAGCCCTGAATGAAAATTCAGGGTTTTTTATGGAATAAGCAGAAGCAGAAAATCATTTTTTAAACAAAATTTATCATTTATAGTTCATTTCTATTATAACTCAATTCGTTACTTTTGTTAAAAATAGATAAATGAAAAAATGGATTTTATCGGCTATAATTGCTATAGGAGTTATTTCCTGTACTACTCAAAATATAAATAAGAACACTATGGATTTTCCGAAAGAATGGAAACACACGACTAATATCTACGAGGTAAACGTAAGACAATATACAGAAGAAGGAACTTTCAGAGCATTTGAAAAAGAAATGCCAAGACTGAAAGCGATGGGTGTAAAAACACTTTGGTTCATGCCTATTACTCCTATTGCCCAACAAAATAAAAAAGGAAGTCTGGGAAGTCCTTATGCGGCTTCAGATTATGTTTCTATCAATCCTGAGTTTGGAACGATGGCAGATTTTAAACATATGGTCAATGCTGCACACAGATTAGGTTTCAAAGTCATCATAGATTGGGTGGCTAATCATACAGGTTGGGATCATGTATGGACGAAAACGCATCCCGAATTTTATTTAAAAGATCTGGACGGAAAATTCCACATTGCGTCAGGAATGGATGATATCATTGAATTAGATTATAAAAATCAGGAAATGAGAAAAGCAATGATTGATGCCATGAAGTTTTGGGTAAAAGAAACCAATATAGATGGTTTCCGGTGTGATTTGGCATCTTGGGTTGAAGTGGATTTCTGGGAACAGGCAAGACCGGAAGTAGAAACTATAAAACCTCTTTTTTGGTTAGGAGAATATGACGAATTAGAAAATCCTGAATACGGGAAAGTATTTGATGCAAGTTATTCATGGAAGTGGATGCATGCTTCAAATGACTATTATAATCAAAATCAACCACTGCAGAACCTTAAAGATTTACTGGCAAGATATACTGCAATAGGAGACGGTTCTATGAGAGCATGGTTTACAACAAATCATGATGAAAACTCTTGGAACGGAACAGAATATGAAAAATATGGAGTTATTACCAAACCTATTGCTGTCTTTTCAGCAACCTGGAATGGTGTTCCATTATTGTATTCAGGACAAGAGCTACCTAATAATAAGAGATTGGAATTTTTCGAAAAAGATCCGATAAAATGGACCAATAATTATCAAAATGCTGATTTTTATAAAACCTTACTCAACTTAAAATCTTCCAATCCGGCTTTAAGAGGAGGTGATCCCGCAGCATCTACGCAACTTTTGAACACAACGGCCAATGATAAAATTCTGGCTTATCTCAGAAAAAATGGAGAATACGAAGTTTTAGTAGTATTAAATATGTCAAAAGACCCCGTTGAATTTAGTATTGAAGATAATTTATCCGGGACTTTTACTAATGTTTTTGATGGTTCTAAACGTGATTTTAATCAGGGAAAGAATTTTCATTTTCAGGTATCTGACTACGTTGTCTTTGAGAAATAGTTTTTATAGCAAAACATGTTGATATGCTTACAAAGCAGTTCAATATCCTTCAGAAAATTTCGTTTGGAGAAAAAATACGATTGTTTGATATTCCGACTATGAAAACTTGCTATTTTATTGTATAATAAGTTTTCAAATAAATAAGGTCTTTAAGAGAAAAAATGAATAAACAACAGATACTGGAAAATATAAAAATAAAAGTCGCAGAGAAAATCCACAACTTTGAAAATCTTATCGCGGAAACTAGGGCATCAAATAATGATACCAAAAGTTCGATGGGGGATAAATATGAAACAGGAAGAGAAATGCTTCAGCAGGAAATTAATAATCTTCAAAGACAGCTCAATGAAACATTGATTCAGCAGGCTTTACTTCAGAAAATAACTTCAGAACCCTCTTTAAAAGTACAGAACGGAGCATTGGTGAAGACAGACAAAGGCTTGTTTTATGTCTCCGTTTCAGTAGGTGAAATTATGCTGGATCAACAGAAAATTATGACTGTTTCGGCGGAATCTCCATTAGTAAAAGCAATGTCTGGAAAGAAAGAAGGTGAGGTATTTTTGATGAACAACATTCAACAGCTTATTGAAAAGATCTGGTAAATGCATTTAATTGTACTGTCATTCTGAATGAAGCGAAGCGGAATGAAGAATCTTTAATATTGAGGTAGATATTACTTTGTTTTAATAAAAATATTCAAAATATTATTTTTTTGTTTAATTTTTTAAACACTTGCTGTATTTCATTAAGTGGTTTTAGAAAATTTAACTTAACTCCTACAATATTAAGAAAACTTTATTGTTAAAATTTTAAAACGTGTAGGGTTTCTTCGTAACTTGTTATTAGTTATTTAAAGAAACATATAAAATTTTATCAATATGGGAATTTTAGAAAATAAAGTGGCAATTGTTACAGGTGCCGGTTCAGGAATCGGATTAGCTATTGCAGAGACCTACGCCAAAGAAGGAGCAAAAGTAATTGTTTCAGACATTAATGAAGAACATGGAAAAGAAGCTGCAGAAAAAATAAAAGCAGCAGGTGGAGAAGCTTCATTCGTAAAAGCGGATACTTCGAAAGCAGAAGAAGTGGAAGCATTGGTGAAATCGACAGTTGAAATCTACGGAAGACTGGATATTGCTTGTAACAATGCAGGAATTGGTGGTGAACAGGAATTAACGGGAGATTACAGTCTGGATAGCTGGAGAAAAGTATTAAGTGTAAACTTAGATGGTGTTTTCTATGGGTGTAAATACGAACTCGAACAGATGGATAAAAACGGAGGTGGAGTGATCGTAAATATTGCATCTATTCACGGAACGGTTGCAGCACCTCTTTCATCCGCTTATACCTCAGCGAAGCATGCTGTAGTAGGGCTTACTAAAAATATCGGAGCAGAATACGGACAAAAGAATATCCGTTGCAATGCGGTTGGTCCTGCTTACATTGAAACACCCCTTCTGGAAAGTGCAAGTGGAGATATGAAAGAAGCTTTAATTGCAAAACATCCCATGGGAAGATTGGGAAAACCTCAGGAAGTCGCAGAACTCGTTTTGTTTTTAAGTTCTGAAAAATCGTCATTTATGACAGGAGGATATTATCTTGTAGACGGAGGATATACTGCAATTTAAATTTCGAATTTCGAATTTTTATTATTTCAGACACAGAATATTAAAAAAATATATAGAAAGTATTCATCGCAGTGAATGCTTTTTTTATGATTTAGGATAACAAGAAATCATTAAGTTTTTTCTAAATTTGAAGACTATAAATCGCTTTCAAAATGCAAAATTACTTAGACCTTTTACAACATATTTTAGACAACGGAACAGACAAAACCGATAGAACGGGAACAGGAACGAGAAGTGTTTTCGGCTATCAGCTTAGATATGATCTGTCAAAAGGTTTTCCTATGGTAACAACCAAAAAAGTACATTTAAAATCTATCATTTATGAGCTGTTGTGGTTTTTGAAAGGCGATACCAATATCAAATATTTAAAAGACAACAGAGTTTCTATCTGGGATGAGTGGGCGGATGAAAACGGAGATTTAGGGCCTGTTTACGGAGCTCAGTGGAGAAGTTGGAATGGAGCTGACGGAAAAGTTGTTGACCAGATTACCGAAGTGATCGACCAGATTAAAAAAAATCCGGATTCCAGAAGGTTAATTGTTTCCGCTTGGAATGTCGCTGAAATTCCCAATATGGCTTTGGCGCCGTGTCATGCCTTATTCCAATTTTATGTAGCAGATGGAAAATTGTCACTTCAGCTATATCAGAGAAGTGCAGACGTTTTTTTAGGAGTTCCTTTTAATATTGCCAGTTATGCGTTACTATTAATGATGGTAGCACAGGTTTGCGATCTTGAAGTGGGAGATTATGTTCACAGTTTTGGAGATGTTCATATTTATAACAATCACTTTGAGCAGGTTCAGAAGCAACTTTCAAGAGAGCCAAGATCACTTCCTGCCATGAAATTAAATCCTGAAGTCAAATCTATTTTCGATTTTGATTTTGAAGATTTTACCTTAGAAAATTACGATCCGCATCCCGGGATTAAGGCACCTGTTGCGATTTAATGAAGATTTCCTATCTTTCAATAATGTTAAAAATAAAGAGTTCATCATTAGGTATTTAAAAAAAAGATACAATTTCCTCTAATGACACCGAAATCGTTTGGAAATTAAATGATAATGGTGTTTTCGATGGTGAATATCCTGTTAAATAGGGTTTTGTATGTAACAATATTAACTTTTTCACTACCTATTCACTAAATCTCAAAATATGTTGAAAAAGTTATTTTTACTATCTGCAATCAGTGTTTCCAGCGTTGCATTTTCTCAAAATAATGCCAAAGAAAAGCTAAGTAATTATTTAGATTCTCTTTTTGTGCATCATAAAGTGATGGGAAGCTTTGCAATCGCCGAAAATGATCGCCCGACTTTCATTAAAGTGGTTGGATTTTTGGACGTTGAAAAACAACAAAAAGCCAGTGTGGATACACAATATCGGGTGGGTTCCATCAGTAAAACCTTTACAGCGGTACTGATTATGAAGGCTGTTGAAGATAAAAAGATCTCTTTAGACAAAAAACTTTCAGATTTTTTCCCTGAAATCCCTAATGCGGATAAAATTACAATAGAAAATTTATTACAGCACAGAACCGGAATTCATAACCTGACCGATGAAGCCGAATATTTGCAATATAATACGAAAGCTCAGACAGAAAGCAATTTATTAAATATTATTAAAAAATATAGCAGCGATTTTGAACCGGGTTCCAAGTATGCATATAGCAATTCTAACTATATTTTGCTAGGCTTTATACTGGAAAAAGTGTACAAAAGGTCCTATGCGGAATTAGTAAAAAATAAAATCACAAAGCCTTTAAAATTAACTTTAACGGAAGTAGGAGGGAAGATTGATCCTTCAAAAAATCAGGCACAGTCTTACGATTATACCAATGGGAAATACGAAGTGTCCTCTGAAACGGATATGAGTATTCCAATTGGTGCAGGAAATATCATCTCGACACCAAGAGATCTTTTGAGCTTTATTCTTGGGTTGGAACAAGGAAAGCTGATCAAAAAAGAAAGTTGGGAAAAGATGAAAAACTTTGTTGGTAACTACGGTTATGGCTTGATGAAAGTCCCTTTTGAAAAATATTGGGGGTTAGGTCATACAGGAGGAATAGACAATTTTAGATCGGTATTGTTTTATTTTCCTGATTTGAAAACTGCGGTAGCTTTTAATACAAACCAGTCGGATATGGATACCAATGAAATCTCTATTAAAATGATAGAAACAGCCTTAGGAAGAGATTTTAAAATGCCAAGTTTTAAGACCTTGGAAATTCCTGAAAATGTGCTTCAGAAATACGTAGGAACGTACTCGAGTAAGGATGTTCCCTTAAAAATTAATATTTTTATCAAAGATAAAAAACTGATGGCGCAGGCAACCGGACAAAGCGCATTTCCCTTAGAAGCAACTTCAAATACAAGTTTTAAATTTGATGCAGCAGGAATCGGGATTGATTTTTATCCCGAAAAAAAACAGTTTGACATCAAGCAGAGAGGAACAAAAAATACGTTTACAAAAGAATAATACAAAAAAATAATTCTAAATAATACTAATGAAAAAAGCCATTTTATCGATTGCTCTTTTGAGTGGGATTTTCTTTTCCACAAATGTAGCAGCGCAAACCGAAACTTCAGGCAGAGAAAAGGTGTACAGAGCCACTCATACAAAAGTAACGGAACTAAAACATACCAAGCTTAAAGTAAATTTCGATTATCAGAAAGAACAAATGAATGGGGAAGAATGGCTGACTGCTGCTCCTTTTTTCTATCCGACCAACGAATTGACGCTTGATGCAAAAGGAATGTTGATTCATGAAGTAGCTTTAGATATAAATGGTAAAAAATCTCCTTTAAAATATGACTATAAGGGTGATGTGTTGAAAATTACATTAGATAAAACGTATCAGAAAAACCAGGATTACACAGTATATATCAAATATACAGCACGTCCGAGTGAAGTGAAACAGGAAGGAAGTTTAGCAATTAATGATGCGAAAGGGTTGTACTTCATTAATGCACAGGGAAAAGATCCGGATATGCCGACTCAGATCTGGACGCAGGGAGAAACGGAATCTTCTTCTGCCTGGTTTCCAACCATAGATAAATCCAATCAGAAAACGACTCAGGAAATTTACATGACCGTTCCTGATAAATATGTTACACTTTCTAACGGGCTTTTGAAGGATTCTCAAAAAGAGGCAAATGGCTTAAGAACAGATCACTGGGTGATGGATAAAAGGCATTCTACGTACCTTTTTTTCATGGGAGTGGGTGACTATGCAATTGTGAAAGACAAATGGAGAAATATCCCGGTAGATTATTACATTGAAAAAGCATACGAACCTTATGCAAAACAGATCTACGGAAATACTCCTGAAATGATCGAGTTTTTCTCTAAAAAACTAGGTTACGACTATCCATGGGCAAAATATGCACAAATTTCAGGAAGAGATTATGTGAGCGGAGCGATGGAAAATACGACAGCAACGCTTCACGGAAGTGATATCTTACAAAAGCCGGGACAATTAATCGACGAAAATACTTGGGAAGATACGATTGCCCATGAACTATTCCACCAATGGTTTGGAGACTTAGTAACGGCAGAAAGCTGGAGTAACCTTACTGTAAACGAATCTTTTGCGAACTATTCAGAATACCTTTGGAACGAATATAAATACGGAAAAGATCAGGCAGATCATCATTTGATGAAGGATGTTAATCAGTATCTTACAACACCGGGTAATTTCGATAAAAATTTAGTAAGATTCAATTACGATTCCCGTGAAGATGTTTTTGATTTGGTGACTTATCAAAAAGGAGGTGGAATTCTTCATATGCTGAGAAATTATTTAGGAGATGATGCTTTCTTTGCAGGGTTGAATGATTATCTGAAAACCTACGAATATCAGAATGGGGAAGCGCATCAGTTGAGATTATCTCTTGAAAAAGTTTCAGGAAAAGATCTCAATTGGTTCTTCAATCAATGGTATTTCGGGAGCGGAAATCCGAAAATTAAATATTCCTACACTTTCGAACCTGTTAAAAAACAAATTGCGGTTGTTATAGAGCAAACTCAGGAATTGCCATTCCAGTTTCCTTTGGCAATTGATGTTTATGAGAATGGAAAGCCGAAAAGATATAATGTTTGGGTAAATGCCGAGGCGAAAAATACATTCAATTTTGATGTTTCTAAAAATGCAGACTTGGTAAATATCAACGCAGATGGAATATTATTGGCAGAGATTACCGATACAAAAACTCCTGAACAGAATTTAATGCAATTCTTGGGATCTAAGGAATTCCTAAGCAAATTCAACGCATTAAACGGAATCAAAGATCAGATAGGAAAAAATCCTGCGGCAACAAAATTATTGACAGCAGCAATTAAAGATCCTTTCTTCAGAACAAGAATGAGAGCTTTGAAATTGATGGATTTATCTAATCCTGAACAATTCAAAGCAATGGGTTCCGATGTTGAAAAATTGGCTACCAATGATCCTAAGACATTGGTTCAGGCGGCAGCAATTTCTGCTTTGGCAAAAACAAAAGATAAAAAATACCTTCCGATTTTCGAAAAAGGAGTAAATGCTGTTTCGAATGCTGTAAAAGCAAGCTCGGTGAGTGCAATTGTGGATGTTGATCCTTCAAGAGCAAGTACTTTAGCAGATAAAATCGATTTAGAAGGAGCTCCGGATGACTTATTAGAAAAACTGTTACCCATTATTGTTAAAAATAAAGTGACTTCTCAAATGTCAAATATTGCTCAGGTGGTAGCTTTTTATCCATTTGTTAAATTCCAGAATCCTGAATTAGGAAAATCTGCGGAAGAAGGATACAATTGGATTATGAGTTCTGACAATCTGAAAGCTACAGAAAGTATTACAAAAATGCTGGGACATGCAAAAGGACAGATAGGAGATAACCCACAGGCGAAAATGATGATAACACAAATGCTGAAAGATGGTTTAAACAAAAAAATGGAACTTTTAAAACAGACGCCGCAAAGCGCTGAAAGTATCAATAAGCAGATTAATATAATCAATAAAGCCATTGAAGATTTTAAATAATATTCAAGATAAGACTTTGTATTAAATTATGATAACCACTATTTTTATAGTGGTTTTTTTAATTATTTTTCATTTTTATTGAAATTTATTTATTGATTTTATATTAATTATTTTTTAATTATGTTATTTATTTAATTGTAAATTTATATATTTGTTATGAATTTAACACTTAATAACTAATAATGAAAACAAGTTTATTTTTTAAAATTATGATGAATCGTCAATTTTTTTCTTTTTTATTGATGTTTTTTGCAATTGGATTTAATGCGCAGATTTCAACATTTCCATGGACGGAAACTTTCGAAGACAATTCACCAACAAGAGCAAGCTGGACGCAAATACACGAAACCAATAATGTAGACTGGACTTTTGTTTCTGCTGCAACTACAGGAAGTGTAGGGATCACAGCTTTTGGCGGAACAAAATTTGCCAATTTTCCGGCAAATACTACCTCTGCGGATAAAACTAAGTTAGTAAGTCCACCTTTAAATTCAGCCAGTCTTATTTCTCCGAAAATCAGTTTCTATCTCATAAATCCGCAACAGAATGGAAATGCAAACTGGGTTAGAATTTATTACAGAATGTCAGCGACTGATCCTTGGTCCACTTTGATGGGTTTTCAGCCTCCTTTCGCTTCCTGGTATTTTTTTGCGAACATTGGAATGCCTCCCAATATTTATCAGGTTGCCATAGAATGTGAAAACGCTCAGGGATATTCTACATTAATAGATAACGTTACGATAAGTAATAATGATTTAAGTACTAATGAGATCTCAATACCAGCGAAAACTTCAGTGAAGTACTATCCAAATCCGGTTAAAGAGGTGCTGAATTATATAAGTGATGAAAAAATACAAGAAATCATTATTTATGACGGAGCAGGGAAAAAAGTTCAGGCAAACAGGGTTGAAGCCAATCAGGGAAGCATCAATGTATCTGCTTTAAGCAAAGGAATGTATATTGTCTCAGGGAAAACTGATCATGGAAAAACAAAAACATTTAAAATGATAAAAAAGTAAAAAAAGAAGATTACAACACTGAATTTTTTATTAGTCGGAGCATCTCTTTTAAGAGATGCTTTTCAATAATTTATCAGATTCGAAATATTGGAACCCAAAAAAGACTCCAAATTTTATGTCTCGGATATTTTAATTGAAAATTTTGAATATTTAGCAAAAACTATGATACATTAAACGTTTACATTCTTTAAATTCGTATAAAAATTAGAATAATATGACTTTTGGAATCGAGGCAGCAAGTTATTATGTGCCTTCTTTATATTTGGAAATTAAGGATTTAGCAGAAAAAAGAGGAATAGAACCTGCAAAACTGGAAAAAGGATTAGGATTGCATAAGATGGGATTTCCGGATGTTCACGAAGATGCAGTAACTTTCGCAGCAGAAGCTTTGTTGAAATTGATTAAAGATTACAATATTAATCCAAAAGAAATAGCAAGAATTTATTTAGGAACAGAAAGTGCTTTAGACGCAGCAAAACCAACGGCTTCTTACGCCATGCAGATGGTTGAAAAAGTTTTAGAAGCTGAATTTGGGGAAAGATGTTTCAGAAACTGTGATGTGGTAGACATTACTTTCGCTTGTATCGGAGCAGTGGACGCGCTTCACAATTCTTTAGATTTTGTGAGAGTTAATCCTGAGAAGAAAGCAATCGTCATTGCAAGTGATTACGCAAAATACGAATTGGCTTCTTCCGGTGAATATACCCAAGGTGGCGGTGCAGTTGCTGTTTTAGTATCTTCAAAGCCAGATTTAATGGAGATTGAGAACAACTGGGGAGTCGCTACAAAAAGTGTTTTTGATTTTTTCAAACCAAGACGTCATTTCAAAAAAGAAGATTTAACCAATGCTCCGGAAAATTTTCCTGATAAAATTGAAATTTTTACCGATGAACCTGTTTTTGACGGGCAATATTCTAATCAGTGTTATCAGGACAGAATTAGGGAAGCTTACAACTATTATAAAGAAATTACCGGCAAAAATAAACCTTACGAAGCTTGGAAATATCTTATTTTCCATCTTCCTTATGCATTTCATGGGAAAAGAGTTTTTACGGAAATTTACAGCTTAGAAAACGGAATTTCCTATGAAACTCCTGAAGAACAAAAAGCAGTGGCAAAATCTGAAGGCTACATTCAGTTTATCAATGATAAAATTGAAAAATCCCAGAGAGCTTCTTCAGAAATAGGAAATATGTACACGGCTTCAATTTTCATGGCTTTACTTTCTGCGCTGCAGACTTCTTTTAATGAAAATGAAGAATTGGCAGGACAGGAAATCGGATTTTTAGGCTATGGAAGCGGTTCAAAATCAAAAGTTTTTGCCGGAAAAATTTCAGATAACTGGAAAAATGTAGTGGCAAAATGGGATTTATTTGAAGGTCTAAAGAACAGAACTGCGATTAATTTTGATACTTATGAAAAGCTTCACAGAAAACAATTGGAAAAATCTGTGAATCAGAATTATAAAGGTTTCGGATTGGAATCTGTTGAATTGGAAAATCCTGTTTTGAAAGGAGCGAGATATTATGATTATCAAGGGTAATCAATTATCTGTTTAATAAAGTAGAAGCATCTCAGTTTTGGGATGCTTTTATCATTATAAAAACAAAAACAAGTAAAATTAATAAATTGATAATCCAGTTTGCTCTTTTACTTACTTTAACTCCAAATAAAAATTCAATAATATTTTTAGGGGGTACCATTATAGACATTTATTCCAAAACTATTATTTTATCCTGATAGCTCTTCGGTGTAACACCAACCAATTGCTTAAACACCCTGGTAAAATAATTGGTATCCGAAAAACCAGTCTGGTAAGCCGTTTCTTTGATGCTGTTCTGGCTTGCCAATAATTCTTTAGCTCGATTTATCCTCTCCTGCAAAATAAACTCATTCGGAGAAGTTCCCAATTCATCTTTAAACATTTTGAAGAAATTGGATTTACTCACATAAGCCATCTTGGCAATACTGTCAATTGATAATTTCTGGTGAAGATTTTTCTTGATATAATCCACTACAAAGCCAATTCTCGATTTATTTTTAGCAATATTTTTTTCTACCATACTTCTCGCCTGCGTCTGCATCAGTCGGATCAAAAGTTCCTTTAAAGCAAAGTCAGCCATAATATCTTTTTGAGAATTATCATCCATGGCGATTCTCATAATATTATTGGTAGCAGAAGCAAGTGATTGATTATTAAAAAGAAAATATTCATCCAGTTCAATGTCCCATTGAGAGGTTTCATCAACTTTTGGCAGGTGATAATTTAAATGATTTAAAGAGCTTTCAATGAAATCAGGATTCAGGCTTAAAGAAATGCACTGTGTTGGAGTTTCATTGGCTTCAGGGAAATCAATCACCATCGTTTCTCCAGGCGAAACCAAGACACTTTCTCCAGGAAAATAGTCAAAATATCCGGTTTTATTTTCCAGTTTCATGTGCTTTTTCCCACGAAGCATTGCGGTGAATGCGATCGTTTCAAAATGAAGTTTTATGTCAAAAGCTGCTTGGTGGGTTTCATAAATACTAAATTCACAATTGTTTAGATTGAATTTTGTCTGATTTTCAACTAAATGAAATAGTTGATTTTCCCTTTTTAATTCAGGAGTTTTTAATAAAATCTTGCTATTATTCATTTCTAAACATTTTTTATGCCCTGTCTACTCAAATATAGAAAATATCCGCTTATGCCTCTGTTAATGAAATTATAAAATTAGCAGTCTGCACGATTTTGATATTTTTTTGTACGATTATGCTATACGAATGTCGGAGGTAAGTGTAATTTGGCAATACAGAAAAATTAAACTTATACTCATATGAGCACACTTACAGAACAAGAATCAGGAACTACTTTGAAGTGGCCTGAATTCAAAAACAGATATGATAATTATATCAACGGACAATTTACAGCACCGGTAAACGGACAATATTTTAATGTGGTTTCCCCGGTTGACGGTAAAAATTTCACTCAGGCAGCACATTCCTCAAAAGAAGACTTGGAATTGGCGGTAAATGCAGCTGATAAAGCATTTGAAACCTGGAAAAATACCTCTTCAACCGAAAGAAGTATTATTTTAAATAAAATTGCCGACAGAATTGAGCAGAATTTAGAATACATTGCAACAGTGGAAACCATTGACAACGGTAAAGCGGTCAGAGAAACATTGGCGGCAGATATTCCTTTGGCCATAGATCATTTCAGATATTTTGCTTCGGTAATCAGAGCAGAAGAAGGTTCTCACAATGAATTGGATAAAGATACTGTTTCATTAATCGTTCATGAACCACTTGGAGTTATCGCTCAGATCATTCCCTGGAACTTTCCAATTTTAATGGCAGTCTGGAAATTAGCTCCGGCTTTGGCGGCAGGAAATTGTGTAGTTTTAAAACCAGCAGAAAGTACTCCAATTTCCATTATGATTTTAATGGAATTAATCGGCGATTTGCTTCCTCCGGGAGTGGTGAATATCGTAAACGGTTTCGGAGCAGAATTAGGGAGAGCGTTGGTTACCAATCCAAAAGTTGCAAAAGCAGCATTTACCGGATCTACGGCAACAGGTCGTTTGGTCATGCAATACGCAACAGAAAATATTATCCCTGTAACGTTAGAATTAGGTGGAAAGTCCCCGAATGTTTTCTTTAGCTCTGTAATGGATGCAGATGATGAGTTTTTAGATAAAGCAATTGAAGGAGCCGTTCTTTTTGCTTTAAATCAGGGTGAAATCTGTACTTGCCCTTCAAGATTATTGATTCAGGAAGATATTGCAGATGCTTTTATCGCAAAAGTGATTGAAAGAGTAAAAGCCATCAAAGTAGGAAACCCGTTGGATAAAACCGTGATGATGGGAGCTCAGGCTTCACAGATTCAAAAAGATAAAATCCTTTCTTATATCAAATTAGGAAAAGAAGAAGGAGCGGAAGTATTGGTAGGCGGTGACGTGAATTATGTTGGGGAAGGGTTGGAAAACGGATATTATATTCAGCCAACAATTTTCAAAGGGAATAACAGAATGAGAATTTTCCAGGAAGAAATTTTCGGACCCGTATTGGCGTTCACAACGTTCAAAGATGAAGAAGAAGGGATTAAAATTGCCAACGATACGATTTACGGTCTTGGAGCAGGGGTTTGGACTAGAGATGCCCATCAGCTGTACAATGTTCCGCGTCAGATTCAGGCAGGTAGAGTCTGGGTGAATCAGTATCATTCCTATCCTGCAGGAGCCCCTTTTGGAGGATATAAACAATCGGGAATCGGTCGTGAAAACCACAAAATGATGTTGGATCATTACCGTCAGACTAAAAACATGCTGATTTCCTATAACAAAAATAAATTAGGTTTCTTTTAATTTTTAAATATTAGTAGGGCGTGCCCGTTTTCCTCATCTCGGCAATGGGGAAAAACGGTCGGGCTATCCAGGGCTTCACTTCGTTTCGGTGCTCCGCACTCTCGTTTTTCAAACAAGACCCTTTCTATCCCTCACGCAAACAATATTTGTTCTTCCCTGGAAATTGCAGGTGAGCAGGAAATCTATATTCAATTCATTAAATCAAAAACTAACCAAAAAAATCAAAATATGATCCCCAAAACAATGAAAGCTGCAGTTGTTCAAGGCTACGGACAACCTTTAAAAATAGAAGAAGTACCGGTAAGAGAACCCGGAAGATATGAGGTATTGGTAAAAGTGATTGCCTGTGGCGTTTGTCATACAGATTTACATGCTGTTGATGGCGATTGGCCGGCAAAACCAAAAATGCCTTTAATTCCTGGCCATGAAGGAGCAGGCATCGTAGTCGCTTGCGGACCGGAAGCTCAGGTAAAAGAAGGAGATGCAGTCGGAGTTCCATGGTTATATTCTGCTTGTGGTTGTTGCGATTATTGTATCACAGGTTGGGAAACGCTTTGTGAAGCTCAGAAAAACGGAGGCTACAGTGTGGATGGAGGTTTTGCAGAATATGTAATTGCAGATTCCAGATATGTAGGACATTTAAAATCAGATGTTAACTTTTTAGAAATTGCACCGATCCTTTGTGCAGGAGTAACCGTTTATAAAGGATTAAAAGAAACCGAAACAAAACCAGGAGAATGGGTAGCAATTTCAGGAATCGGTGGATTAGGACACGTCGCAGTTCAATATGCAAAAGCAATGGGAATGCACGTCGCGGCTATTGATGTGGCAGATGATAAATTAGATTTGGCAAAAAAATTGGGAGCAGACTTGGTAGTTAATGCAAAAAACATAGATCCTGGAGAATATCTTCATAAAGAAGTCGGCGGAATGCACGGCGCATTGATTACTGCAGTCTCTCCCATTGCTTTTAAACAGGGAATTGACATACTAAGAAGAAAAGGAACTATTGCTTTAAATGGTCTTCCTCCGGGTTCATTCGAGTTACCGATTTTTGAAACGGTTTTGAAAAGAATTACGGTAAGAGGATCAATTGTGGGAACCAGAAAAGATCTTCAGGAGGCATTGGATTTTGCAAATGAAGGATTGGTGAAAGCAACGGTAACCTCTGCAAAATTAGAAGACATCAATGATGTTTTTGATAAAATGAAAAAAGGACAGATTGATGGCAGAATTGTTCTCGATATTGCTGGTTCAAATTAAATTGTGATGAATGTATGAGGTTCGGCGAAATGAAATTTCGCCGAACTTTTTTAACTTTATAAATTGACCTAGGAAAATGGAGCGTTAAGAAAATTAATTCTGTGAACGTTAAGAAAATTCCATTGTTTGAAGCGCGACAGAAATATTGAACCGAAGAACAATCTTGTATTCGCGCAAGTTTTGGAATTTTTAATGAACAGAAATAATTTTTAGCGGAAGTTTCCAAGTCTTGAACTTTTGGTTCTTTTGTTTCAAGGTAAAAGAATATTAATAAAAAGAAGAAATTATGCAGACCAAAATATCACGTCTTTCAGCTACAGAAAAAGCAATAGAAGTAATTTGGGAGCTGGAAAAAAAATACGGAGATCTCATGTTCTATCAAGCTGGAGGCTGCTGTGAAGGAACTCAGCCGCAATGTTTCGAAAAAGGAGGCTTTTTTTCAAGAATGAACGATGCTATGATCGGAACGATCAATAATCACGAGTTCTGGATTGATCGTGATCTATTTGAATACTGGAAATATTCACACTTTACTTTAGATGTTGTAGATGGTTTCGGACCGGGTGGATTTTCTTTGGAAACGCCCTTGGGAAAAACATTTAAGGTGAATTACAGGCTTTTTACTCCTGAAGAACTTGAAAATTTAGAGCCTGTAAAGAGAAGCGAGTAAGTTTAATCTAAATTATTTATTCGTTCAATGTTAAAACTTGCGGTATTCTTAATCTCTCCTGATTTTTTGTCATTAATTAATGTGATCAATTTTTCGTTTTTAAATTGCTCTGTGCTGATTAATTTTAGACTTGTACTTTCATCAAGTTTATATGTTACTATATTTGCCATTAATAAATTTGATTTGGATTTAATTTCTTCATATTTAATAGGCTGAACAATTTCTTTATAAAAATGAAATATCAAATTTAGTTCTGATATATGTATACTTAAATCATCATTTAATCTTATTTTATTATCATGGTCAAACTTTATTTGAAATTGTTTAGAAACAATTAAATCATTATTAATGAAAGATTCATAATCATTATTTTTATATGTTTGAAATAAAGAATTTATAAATTGTGGAAGACTAATAGGAACACGTAAATCATCAATTTGGAACAGTGTTTTTTCTGTGATTTTAAATGAAGGTTTTTGGTTGAAATTAATTTCTACAAAATCAAAATTTATATAAATATTATAAGGGTTAAATACTTTTAAAGATATCCAATCTTTGATCACTGTCTTCTCTATTTCGTTGAAATTATAGATCTCAATTCCAAAGCTTTTAGCAGCAGAAATAGCATCTTTTTGAAATCCTTTTGAGGAAATCATTATTTTTTTATGAATCTCAGGAACTCTTAAACATTTGCTATTAAATGCTTCGATTTTTTCAACTGAAATAGGGGACTTGTAGTCTTTACATTCAATGGCAATATTTATTAAAAGATTATTTATATTTGTTTCGATTATTATATCAAATTCTCTGAAATTTCCAGATATATTCTTTAGTTTTTTATTCTTGAAAACTTTAGTTTTAGAATCATTAATCAAACTATTTTGAATAATATAAATAAAATTTTCTAAATATTTACCGTTTTTCATTATACTTAGTTTTTGAATATTAAACCTTCACAAACCTACTCACAAACATAGAAGCCACCAATTGCCCGACTGCGTTCAGAACTGTAGCTAAAGGATCAACCAGTGTTCCGATAATCATCACTGCCGGAATCGCTTCCTGAGGTAATTTGTACACCGAAATCATCAGCATTTCACCAATATAGCCACCGTTTGGAATTCCGCCGGCAACAATACTTACAAAAACAGTAATTCCTAAAGCTAAAAGTAAATTCATAGGATCAAAAAAGTCTCTTCCTATAATTAAAAAGGCAACATAAATTTTAATAATTGAAGACATCGACGAACCGTTTTTATGCAACGTCGTTCCAATCGGAATCACAATATTAGAAATCTGACTTGGGATTCCAATTTTTGATGCTGCCTGTAAATTGGCAGGCATGGTTGCAAAACTGCTGCAAGTACTCAATGCTGTTAATGTCGGATAAATGGCATTTGTCCAAAAACTTTTAACTCCGTTCCGACCTTTTGCCATAAAGGCATACAGTGAAAAAAATACTAAGAAATAAACAATTCCAGCAATATAATAAAGCCCTAGAGGTTTAGCATAAAATCCGAAAAGTTGAGGTCCTAAAGTAGCTACCTGATAAGCAAAATAGGCTCCTAGACCAATCGGAGCGATTTTCATAATTAGCAAAAGCAATTCCTTCATCACTTCATACCCTGAAGCGATAAAAGATCTGAAAACCTGTCCTTTTTCTCCTGCTTTTCTCGCTGAAAATCCGGTCATAAAAGCAAAAATTAAAAGTGCTAACATATTCTGTCTTGAAAAAAGCTGGGTGAATTCGCCAACAGTAAAAAATCCAACAATTCTGTTTCCCCAACTGTCGTTATTGGCTGCTTCTTCCAAAATTTCCGTGCTTCCCGAAACTCCTGAAACAGGAAATAGATAAACAGCGCAAATTGTAAACACAGCGGCTGTTAAAATAAAAAATAAGAAGGTAAAAGCCATCGTTACCATAATCTTTCCAAATTTGGATTGCTGTTCTAATGAGGCAATAGAGTTGGAAACGGCAAAAAATACCAGCGGAACCACACTCACAAAAAGAAGATTCAGGAAAATATCACCTAATGGTTTAATGTAATAAACAATATGGGGAGCAACAATTCCGATAATGCTTCCAATGGTGATTCCTAACAATAAAAGTATGATTCCTGAATAGTTTTTCAAGACTTCTTTCATGGGACGCTTTTTAATCAAAGATAGGTTTATTTTTAACATTCAATTATATTAATTTCATTCATAAATTCCTTAAATTTGAGTAAAAACGTTTCTATGGCTTATATAGATTACTATAAAATTTTAGGCGTAGATAAGAATGCAACGCAAGATGACATTAAAAAAGCTTATCGAAAATTAGCAAGAAAGTTACACCCTGATTTAAATCCTGATGACAAGGAAGCTGAGCGAAAGTTTAAGGAACTGAATGAAGCGAATGAAGTTCTCAGTAATCCTGAAAATCGTAAAAAGTACGATAAATATGGAGAAAACTGGAAACACGGGGAAGAATACGAAAAAGCTCAACAACAGCAAAGACAATATCAAAGCCAAGGTCAAAGCGGAAATTTCGGAGGTGGATTTTCCGGTGCTGATTTTGGTGAAGGAGAAGATTTCTCAGATTTTTTCCAGAGTATGTTCGGTGGAGCAGGAGGAGGTTTCAGCAGAAATTCGAGAGGAAGTGCCTCTGGAAAATTTAAAGGACAGGATGTGCATGCAGAATTGAATTTAAATTTAAAAGATGCTGCAACAACTCACCCTCAAACTTTTGAAATTAATGGTAAAAAAGTAAGAATTACCATTCCGGCAGGAGTGTATGACGGTCAGCAAATTAAATTAAAAGGGCATGGAAATCCTGGCTTTAATGGAGGTCCGAATGGAGATTTATATATTACTTTTAATATTGCTGCTGATCAGAATTTTGAAAGAGTAGGTGATGATTTGAAGACGAAAGTTTCGATAGATTTATATACTGCAGTTTTAGGAGGCGATGTAAAAGTGAATACATTGAACGGAAGTGTTAATCTTAAAGTAAAACCCGAAACTCAAAACGGAACCACAGTAAGATTAAAAGGAAAAGGTTTTCCGGTATATAAAAAAGAAGGCGAGTTTGGCGATCTGTTCGTGACTTACGAAGTTAAATTACCAACACATCTTACCGAAAAACAGAAAGAACTTTTTGAGCAACTTAAAAATTCCTAAGCCATGAGTGAAAGAATATCGCGAGAAGAACTCGTAAAAATATACAATATTGAAATCACTTTTTTTGATGAACTGGTAGATTCCGGTTTGCTGAATATTCAAATGGAAAATGAAATTCGTTATCTGATGTATGAAGATTTGCCGTCTTTTGAAAGGTTTGCGAATTGGCATTATGATTTGGAAATCAATCTTCCGGGATTAGAAGTGATTCATGATATGCTGAAAAAAATGGAAGACTTAAAACATAGAAATCGTGAACTGATGAATAAGCTTTCAGCGATCAGCAATAAATATGAAGACGGATAAGGAATAGTTGGCTAGTGTAGAGATATTGGTGAGCTGAAAACCCTATATTTGTGCACTGAAATTAATAATTATGAGTGAAGAAAAGGTAATTGTTTTAAAACCTAAAAGGCAGGATTTCGAAGAGATATATTTTGATGGAAATCAGGGAAGTTTGTTTTTTTCATCAACCACGAGAGGAAAAACAATTACAACAATTGTTGTAGGATTGATTCTACTGATCATGTTTTTCTTTAAAGATGATTTCACAAAAGAAAAATTAGGGATTTTATATTTTGTGAGCTTTTTGTTTCTGCTTTGTGCCATTTTCCTTTCAGTAAGTCTTAATAAAGTTTCAAGGTGGAAAAAACAGGTCAATACTTATTTAAGTAAACTTGAAAACTGTAATATCTATGAAATTACAGTTGATCAAAATTTCTTTACGGTAAATATTGATAATGATAAAGAAACCAGCGAATGGAAGGATTTTGAATATTTCGAAAGCAACGAAAAATATATTGCTTTAGAAGGAAAGTACAGTTATATGTTCCCCAAAAAATCAATGAGCGAGAAAGATTATAGTTCTTTAAAACAGATTTTAAAGAAAAACATAAAAGAATAAAAACAAAAAACTCAGAGCAAAATTCTCTGAGTTTATTTTTTATCATGAAAAGCTGATTAATCTAACCAACCCATTTCTTTCATCCAATCATCATTGTAGATCTTTCCAACATATCTTGAACCGTGATCGTGCAATAAAACAACAATCACATCATCTTTTGTGAACTGATCTTTCATCTGAATCAAAGAGGCAATAGCACTTCCGGCAGAGTAGCCACAGAAAATCCCTTCTTCTTTTGCTAATTTTCTAGCATAAACAGCACCATCTTTATCGGTAACTTTCTCAAAATGATCGATTACAGACATATCATAGTTTTCAGGAAGAATATCTTCGCCAATACCTTCTGTGATGTAAGTGTAAGCATTTCCTAAATTTACTTCTCCTGTTTCGTGAATTTCTTTTAAGATCGAACCGTATGTATCAACACCAATTACTTTAATATCAGCATTTTTTTCTTTGAAGAATTTCCCGCAACCTGTAATAGTACCTCCCGTTCCGGCTCCCACTACAAAATGAGTCAATTTTCCTTCCGTTTGTTCCCAGATTTCAGGAGCTGTAGACTCATAATGAGCAGCTCTGTTCGATAAATTATCATATTGGTTTACATACCATCCGTTTTCTGTTTCCTTTGCCAATCTTTTAGAAACTGAATAATATGAACGTGGATCTGTAGGTTTTACGTCTGTCGGGCAAACAATGACCTCAGCTCCGACCGCACGAAGGATATCACATTTTTCTTTTGACTGTTTGGAGTTGGTTACAAAAATACATTTGTACCCTTTAATGATCGCAGCAAGAGCCAGTCCCATTCCTGTATTTCCTGAAGTTCCTTCAATGATGGTTCCTCCGGGTTTTAATCTTCCGTCTTTTTCTGCGTCTTCAATCATTTTCAGCGCCATTCTGTCTTTTACAGAATTTCCCGGATTGAAGGTTTCTACTTTTGCTAAAACTAATGCAGGGAAATCTTCACCTAAAACTTTATTAAGCTTTACCAATGGTGTGTTTCCTATAGTTTCAAGAATATTTTCTGCGTATTTCATAAATGTTTTATAAGCCCTGCAAAGATAAGGTTTTAAATTTTAAGGAAGATTGGGAATACCCAATGATTAGTTGTATTTAATCGCTTTAACGGGTGATATTTTACTGATCAGATAACTAGGAATAATTAAAGCCAATCCGGAAATAATCAGAATTCCTACTGAGATGGATATAATCGCAACTGGATTGAGATCTACTGGAACTGTACTCACATAATAGTTTTCAGGATTAAGCTTGATCACTCCAAAAAACTTCTGAATGAGGATCAATCCAAGGCCAATTGCATTTCCGTACAAAAGTCCGGGAATCATGATAATTAAGGTGTAATTGATAAAGGTGGCTCTGATCTGAGAATTGCTTGCTCCTAAAGTTTTAAGTAAACCAATTGAGTTTGTTCTTTCAATGATAAGAATTAGAAGAACCATAATGATATTGATAATCACCACAATCAGCATGATAATAATAATTAAAGCAATATTAGTATCATAAATGCTTATCCAGTCAGTGATCTGGGGAAACTTTTCGGTCGCTTTTTCTGCGTAATTTTTATAGCCGATTAATTTTTCAATTTCAGGATAATCTTTATCTATATCGTTCACATTTTTCAGGAAAATGTCTATTCCGCCCACTTCATCAGGCTTCATATCCTGAATTTTTCTTACATGATTGATTCCTCCGATAACGAACTGTTCATCAATCATCTTAATATCGGTTTTATAAATTCCAACAACCTCAAATTTTCTGTAAATTGGTTTTTGATCAACTTTAGAAAATACTGTAACAATGCTGTCCTTCAGTTTGAGGTGAAGATCATTAGCGATTTTTTGAGAAATAGTGACTCCATGATTATAACCTACTTCTGTTACAACAGGAGTGCGTCCTTCCACTAAGAATTTTTTAAAACGCAGGCTGTCAAAATCTTTTCCGATTCCTTTAAAGATAATTCCGGCAAAATTGTGCTCATTTCGCATGATACCTGTCACAGTAGCATATTTTTGAACACTTGCTACATCATGAAGATCTTTTATTTTCTGAAGTTCCAATCCCTGATTATCAAGAACCGACGTATTATAAGATGAATTGGATTTTGTGGATTTTATGGTAATATGTCCACTGAAATCCGCCAGTCTTTCCTTGATCGCTTTCTTAGAACCAAAGCCTGTAGAAACGGTAATCAGAGAAACAATGATCCCTAAAGCCACAGAAAGTCTGCCTATGAAGATGATAACCCTTGAGAGATTATTTTTGTTATCTTTGGAAAACGCTATTTTTCTAGAGAAATATAAAGGAAATTTCAAGCTTATGAATTTAGATTTCAAAATTAAAAATTTACTTCTTATTTGCCTAATTTTTTTAGGAGTATTCAATCAATATTCTTCTCAGACTCAATCTGATTTCAAAACAGGAGCTGATCAGCCGGAACTTTATCTCCCGTTATTAAAAAACAAAACAATTGGAGTTGTAACCAATCAGACAGGTCTTATGAATGACAGAACTCATTTGGTTGATTTTTTAGTTAAAAACAACATTAAAATTCAGTCAATTTTTGCTCCCGAACATGGCTTCCGTGGAGATGCAGATGCAGGTGAGAAAGTAAAAAACGGAGTAGATGTAAAAACGGGAATTCCTATCGTTTCTTTATATGGTAAAAATAAAAAGCCAACCGCTGAACAATTAAAAGGGATTGATATTGTTGTTTTTGATATTCAGGATGTAGGAGTGAGATTCTATACCTATATTTCGACGTTAACCTATTTAATGGAAGCAGCAGCAGAAAACAATGTTGAAGTAATGGTTTTGGATCGTCCAAATCCTCATGATGGCTATACAGACGGCCCTGTTTTAAAGAAAAAATGGGCAAGTTTTGTGGGAATGCATGAAGTTCCGGTTGTATATGGTTTAACAATAGGAGAATACGGAAAAATGGTAAATGGAGAAAATTGGCTGAAAAACGGAGTTCAGGCAAAATACACGGTGATTCCAATGAAAAATTACCATAAAAAACAGCGTTATCCGATTTTAGATAAACCTTCACCGAATTTACCGAATGATAAATCCATTAATCTATATCCAAGTTTATGCTTCTTTGAAGGAACACAGGTTTCTGTTGGGAGAGGAACAGACTTGCCTTTTCAGATTTATGGTTCACCCTGGACGACTAATTTACCCTATCAATTCACCCCGAAACCTAATGTTGGAGCAAAAGATCCTTTTTTAAATGGAAAATTATGTTACGGTGAAAATCTTTCGGATTATAAAACAGATCTGAGAGAATTGAACTTGGAATGGGTAATTAAAGCATATAAAAATTATAAAAATCCTGAATTAGATTTTTTCCTGAAAAATTTATGGTTTGATACTCTGGCTGGAACAGATGAACTGAGAAAGCAGATCGTTGCCGGAAAATCAATTGGAGAAATTAAAGCATCATGGAAATCTGATTTGAAAGATTTTGAAAAGATAAGATCTAAGTATATCATTTATGAAAACTGATAAAAAAACGTCACTTGTAAATTTACAAGTGACGTTTTTTTATTTAGTCAAAATCCTGAGGCGGATTTTTGTCATTTTTGCCTTTATTCATAATAAAAAGACCTACTGTTAATCCAATTACTCCTGCCGAAGCAGTCATTAAGGCCCGTTCTATTTTATCTGCTGCTTCATTGCCTAAGTAATTCATTAAAAACAGAATTGCAAAAGTAAACACGCAGATCAGAATGTGATTTCTTCCGAATAATTTCATAGAGATTATTTTAATTTATAAGAAATCATTACGCCACCACGGTAAGGAATGATTTCTCCGCTTTTGTTATAATTTTCAATACGGTCATATCTTTCTTTTTCATTCGTTCCGCGAACATATCCCTTGTAAAAATCTTGAGAACTTCCTACTGTTGCATACAGCTCCATATTCCATCTTTCTGAAAGGTTGAATTGATATCCTGCAGTAACACCTATAAGAAGTGAATATCCTTTCTGATAAAGCTGAGAACTTCTGTAAGGCCCCGGATAAGGATTAGGTGTTCCATAATGAGGATCTATGTAAATATCATCGTTCCAGTAATTCCATTTTTGTAAGACAAAGGCTGAAGCTCCGATATTTGCTCCTACAAACCAATGCTTAAAAGCTTCATTAAAATAATATCTTCCTTCAAAAGAAACAGAATAATACTGAAGTTCATGTCCTGCAAAAGATTTCCAAGGAGAAATAAAAACATCACCCTGTAATGTGAATTTTTTGCTTAATTGGTGTTCTATTCCTACATTCACAATACCAACGGGGATCAATAAAGCATTTCCCTTTATATATACTTTTGTTTCAGGTTTTTCTTCAGCAATTTCAGCTGTTTGTGCACTGATTGTATGTAATGCAAATAATCCAAATAAGGAGATTAGAATTTTATTTTTCAAGGCTTTATTATTTGATTTGTTTTAGTAATTCTTCTGCAAGACCTGCATCTTTGTTGTTCTGAACAGCAATGTTTCTGGACATTTCGGCAAAGTTTTTGGCAACTTCAGTATTTCCGATTAAAAAATAAATTTTTGCTAAAATATAGGTGTTTTCAGAAGTTTCGCCACGCATTACAGACTGTTCTGCCCATTCAGCAGCTTTTTTTAGAGAGGATTTATTTTGTATATGCTCAGAAAAAATCCAGGCTGCTTTTAAAAGTTCATTAGGTTCAAACGAATCTGTTTTCTTATAGTATTCTAAAGCTGTTTTCTCGTATTCTGTGAAGTTGGCTGTTTGTTCGTAATAGGCAAGTTTGGTCTGATTGAGTTTTGTTAAAGCTTCTTCTTTGCCGACTAAAGGTTCAGCAGTTTTCATGAAGTAATCATCGTTTATTTTTTTATTCTTTTCATCTATAGATTGTGCTACAACTTTAGATAAAATAAGTTGGTTGTCAAAATCTAAATAAGTTTTCTCCGGTAAAAAATTAATGATCTCCGATTTTCTTGCGACAAATGTTTTATAATTCGGATCTTCTGTAGACTTTAGAAAATATAATAAATATCCAATTTCATCTTTTGTTAAGGCTTCAGTTTTTTTCTTATTTTCAAAATACCTTTCGGATGCTTTTTTAGCAAATTCAAAATCGGAAGTTGAGTTGAGCTTGATGATGTTAATTAAAAATTCCGGATCTTTTTCCCCTTTAGCGAATCTTTCTTTTAAAGAACCTTTAGCATTGTTGGGAGAATTGATGTCTTGTGCCATGAGTAAAAACATGCTTTCTTCCATATATCCGTAGTTTTGAGAAACCAGTTCTCCTTCACCATTTAAGAAAAGATAAGTAGGATATGAACGGACACCGAATTTTGTGGCCACTTCCCTTCCTTCTCCTTTCTCCATATCAATTCGGGCATTTACAAAATTTTTGTTGAAAAAATCACCCACTGATTTGGTTACAAAAACGTTTTTCTCCATCATTTTACAAGGCCCGCACCAAGAAGCATAAGCATCTATGAACACTAATTTTTTTTCTTTTTTTGCCTTTGCTACTAAATCTTTAAAAGGAAGTTCTTGGAATTGAATTCCGTCCTGAGCGAAGCTAAAAAGAGAAATAAATATAAATAGTCCGGAAACGATACTTTTCATTTTTAATTTGAAATTTAAAAAGCGAAGATACTTATTTTAAATGAATGTAATTTGCTGCCGAAAACAAAAAAACCATCTCGATCGAGACGGTTTTAAGTGGTTTCTCCAGGAATCGAACCAGGGACACATGGATTTTCAATCCATTGCTCTACCAACTGAGCTAAGAAACCATTGGGTATTACTTCGTTTTTGAAGTGGTGCAAAAGTATAATAATTTATAATACTGAGCAAGTTTTTTAAGAGATATTTTTAAATAAAATCTTTTGGTATGTATTGTTTTCAATTTTAATGACAGAATGGGAGTTTTAAAAGGGAAGTATAAGTGGTTGATTTATAGGTGTTGCTTTGTCTAATAATTGTTAGTCGTAGAACTACGACACTTTTTAAAATTTAATGTGAAATTTCATTTTTAATCTATAATTACATCTATATTTGGTGATATAGAAAAAACACCTCACATCATTATGAAAAAAAGTACTTCGAATTCTGATAAGATTTCTGAGAATCATATTCCGGGAATCAACCGAGTGGTGAAACTGGATATTGTGATTGAAGGTAAGATTATCAAACACTTCAAGTATTTCCGTCTGCAGCAAAGCGTAAGGCGACATCACAACTTTGAGCTTATTCTTGCCCACGACTCTCTGGGAGAAGCTCAGAATCATACCTTGGAACAGGCACGTCAGTTTTTAGGAAAACGCATCACAATTATTTTTAAATATAAAGATTATGAAAGTGAAAGCCCTGAAAGAAATTTTGTAGGCGTTATCACGAAGGTAGCCTTCAGCCAGGAAAAAATGAGTCTTGGAAATATTGTACTCAAAGGACAAAGCCCGACCATTCTTATGGATGCTGCTCCTCATACACAGAGTTTTGGAGGAGATCAGACTGTGAATACGGGTATCATTGCCAATAAAATAATCAAAGAGGCATTCGGATCAGGAAAATTTGATTTCAGAGTAGAAGCTCAAAACAAAAGCTATATCAATTATAGTTCACAATACAACGAAACTCATTACAATTACCTTGCAAGAACTGCTGAAGCTTACGGAGAACAATTTTATTATGATGGTGAGGTTCTTCATTTTGGAAAACTTCCTCCTTCTGAAAAACCAATCCGACTTATATACGGAAGTAATGCGACCGATGTTCAGGTAGAATTGAATGCGGTACATACCCACCCCGAATTCTTTGGATACAACAGCAGCAGTCATACCAAAATGAAGGGCTCTGAAAATAATATTAAGCATATAGGAGGAATTCCTTCTGAAGCGTATGAGCTTAACAATAGTATTTTTAAGACTCGTTCGCTTTCTCCGGCGCCTATCAATGCCAATATGTTCGTCGATGTAGATGATTCCCAGAAAAGTGCAGCAGGAAGTGCCGCTGTAGAAGTTTTCACGGTTTCAGGGAACACGACGGTTCCGTTTTTATATCCTGGCTGTCTTGCCGATATCGAAATGAGAAAACCAGACACCAGTGAGACTTCTTATTTTACAAAAATTACCATTACGGAAGTTTGTCATGAAGTTAAAGAAAGAGGTGATTATACCGGAAGTTTTGAAGCTATTGCTGACGGAACCGGCTTTATGCCCAAGCCTGATTTTGTGCAGCCTAGGGCAGAGCCACAGGTGGCTACTGTTATTTCTAATACAGATCCTCTCAACCAAGGGCGTATTCAGGTGCAGTTTGACTGGCAGAAAAATCCCGATACGACTCATTTTATAAGAATGATGAGTCCAGATGCAGGAGGAACCGATATGATCACTCAAAATAGAGGGTTCGTGGCGATTCCTGAAGTAGGCGACCAGGTAATGGTAGGCTTTGAGTATCATCACCCTGATTTTCCTTTTGCTATGGGAGGAATGTTTCATGGGCAGGTAGCGTTAGGAGGGAGTATTAATAATCATATTAAATCTATTCAGACAAGAAGCGGGAATAAAGTGATTTTTAACGATCAGGAAGGAAGCATTTTTATTGAAGATCCTAGCGGAAATACCTATCTCATGGACGGAAAAGGGAATATTACTGTTAATGCTCCTAAAAATATAACCTTTACTGCGGGAGAAAATGTACAGATTAATGCCGGAAAAAATATCATTGCTTCTGCTCAGAGAAATGTGAATATTATGGCTGGAGAAGATATCACAGAAACGGCTAATGACGATTACAATCTGACTGCAAGCAATATTACCGAGACGGCAGAAATGGGAAGAAGCTCCAGAGCAAAAAATATTACTGAAAATATGGAAGCTGGCTCTTACATCAGTACAAAAGACGCCATCAATGTGGAAAGTGCAAAAGAAGTTCTTATCAATAGCGGTAAACAGGTAAAAATGCAGTAATATGGCAGGCGAAGGTGGAAATATCGTGCGTAATGTCTTTGGAAAGTCTTATAAAGAGGCTGAATACATCATGAAAGATGCTTCCAAAGGTGCCTTGGATTTTAAATCTCCTCAGGAAAATACCTTTTATGGGAGGAAAGGAGGAAAGAAATTTGATGAATATCAAGGAAAAAAAGAAACCCAACAATTACTTGTAAAATTTGTAAAATGCTATGAAGATTTTGCGTGTACAAAAGAGGTTAAGGTGATAAAAAAAGGAGTTAGCTACTACTTTAAAGCAACCCAATATAGCAGAACTCCTACTAAAGCAGAGCTTAAAAATCTTAAGTGGGCGATTCAGTATGATGATACTCCTTTGGCCAATGCATCTCAGGTAACGGGTGAAGAAAAAATTTCCTATAATGTTCCTAAAGGAAGGAAACTGACGAAACTCAAGGTATATGCTTTTTTTAAAGCTCCCGATACCAATGTAAAAGCAGAAGTGTCATTCACTGTTTTGGAACCAATTATTATCTATATCTGTGGATACTGGAATAAAAAAATGCCCTATGCAGGAAGCGAATGGGGAGAACAATATTGGGGAATCGGGATGAAAAGCAGTGCTAAGAAGTATTTTAAATCTACCAAAGAATATTTCATTAACGGAGCTGGGACAAAATTTTCATCCGGAGGAGATAGATATAAGCAAGGAAAAGAATTTGCAGAAACCCGTCTTAAAAATAAAGAATCTAAATTTTATCAGGAAATATTTAAAGACGAACGTCGGATAATGATTGTTTCGCATAGTATGGGAGGAGCTTTTGCGGAAGGTGTTTTAAGTGTTTTAAAAAATCAGAAGCTTAATATAGAAAAAGTGGTGCATCTCTCTCCCGCAGATACTTCCGGGTTTTCAGTGGCACTTCCGCAGATAACCTATCAAATTGATATTGATTGGGATCCTGTATTGATGTATAAAAATGCTAATGACTCTTCCCTTATCAATGGCGTTAAGTTCACGGGGATTGCTAAAAACCCTAAAAAAGATGAATTTGGGCATATGTATACCAAGGATGAAGCTTTTGTGTGGAAATGGTTTGAAGATCTTGAACTTATAGAATTTCAGTTTATCAACCAGGAGAATAAAACATATACAACACCGGGCGGCGGAATGGGATATGGAGGAACGTCTGTAACGGTATTAAGGAAGAATTTCAATGCTTTACACGTAAAAGGCTCAATTCCTTTTTCAAGAGTGTATAAAAATTCTATATTTTACTTTTATGATGAAAAAACAAAAAAATATTATACTGAGAATTAATGAAAAAATATATAATAATAGGAATTGTTGTCGTTTTAGGGTTAATAATTTATAGATACGGATTTCTTCTAGTGTTCTGGCTTACAACACCGGGAAAAGGTGAGCTAACCTCATCTGAAAAAGTTCTTTTAGAAAAAATAAGAATAGAAAATCGTGCGAAAGAGGTTTTGAGAGAGCCCAAATATAATGCTGCAGAGCCTAAAGATACAACCGTTTATAAAATTATTGTTGACAAAATTCCTTGTGCTTCCGATACTCTTTTTTTTAAGAAGAATGCTTCAGCTATAAAGAGGAGGCTGGATAGTATTGGACTGCACAAAAATTATTACAAGTATCAGATATTTTATGAATGTACAGATGGTAAGGAGTATGTTTATACTTTTATAAGGTAATAGAGTGCAAAATTTTATGAAATAAGAATTCTTACAGCATTCATTTTTACAAATTTGATTTTACTTAATGATATGCAATAATAAACCAGCATGGTAGAAACTAGAGTAAAACCTTTTCAGAAATATACATCGGAAACACATGGTTATCAGGTGGAAAATGCTCTTGAAATACAGTTTGGAGAAGCAAAAGGGTTTTATTCATCGTATAAAATTACACTACAGGAAAAGACAAATGAAGACCATACAAAAAACTGGTTGATAGAAAAAGTGGAAGATTCTTCTTTTCCATCCGAAAATAAATTTATGGAAATCCTTCATGTATTGGAGCAAAGTTCCTATCCACTGGAAATAAAAGTTGATGAAAAAGGGAATTTTTTAGAAGCTGTAAATCATCAGAAAAATATAGAGAGTTGGAAACAGAAAATATCAGTACTAAAGGAAAAGTACCAAAATGTTGATATCTTCAGAAACCAATATCTGTCAGCATTTGAAGATGAAGCTGGCTTTTATAAAAATAAACTGAAAGAACCTTTCTGGAATCTTCTGTTGTTTGCTCCTCATTATGTAGATAACGGAGAAAAAACTCATGAATCGATCATATGGAATATCAAAGGAATTGGTGATGTAGAATGTACCGGAACTATCAGTGCGGAACAGAGAGATTATGGTTTTGAAGCCTTGTTTACATCAGAAATAAAAGTTCCTGAAACCGTAAAAGAAGAATTAGATAAAAAATACCTGTATCAGACGGGACAGTATCTGGTGAAATTAACTATAAAAATGGAATACAATTCCAGAAAAAAACAATATTCCACGAAGAAAGGTGATTTTATATTGTCAGACGGAGAAAAAACGGTATACCGGGAAACGGTTGCAATGACTTAACCTTATGAACAAATGACATGGCGGATAAAGGATATATCATTATAGAAGGAGCCACTGCGTACTGCAGCAGTTCCGTAACCAATAATTCCAACGGAACCGCCGTTCCGATGGAAGTGAAAAGCCAGAAAAAAAAATTAGGCAAAAACAAATATTTTGCTCAAAGTAAGCCCGTAGCCACCTATCTGGACGATAAAGCGGAAAGTTTCGGGGGTGGAAACGGTTTTGGAAACTGTAAGGGATCAGATGGAAAAACATATCCTTGTAAAGGCAAATGTAATATTAAGTACAAAGATTTCTATGAAAATGTAGAATTCAACAAAAGTATGAAGATTCTGTTGGATGTTTCTACAGGAAATTGTCCAGGATATGGCGTTCCGGGAACTATTGCTTTTGCAACGACAGGACAGGCTAATAATGTTTCGCAGATTGATGTTAAAGAAGCTGACGAATTTTCAGTAGCCAACACTTCGCCACAATGGTCTACCTCATCTGCTTCTGTCTCTACAACGTCTGTAGCTTCTGTTTCTATGACCGCACCGATCTCTGTATCCAAACCGTCAGGAACTTACTATTATATCCAGATGACAGGCGGCCTCTTCAACTCATTTATAAATCCGATAGCGATAGATAATCTTTCTCTTACCGCACAGTTCAAAGGAGATGCTACAAAAATTATCTGGGCTCTTTTTAAAGGCGATGGAACCAAAGATAAGATCAAAACCTTTATCGGGTTAGGAAGTATCTTTAATCAATCTATGAGTAAGATCTTTAGTGGGCTTGAAGAAGGAAAATACCGTATTGAGGCCTATGGAAAGAAACCTGGTGATGCTAATTGCTCTGTTACCATAGAAATTGTTAAAGACTTTGTTAAAAAAATTGTAGCTCCCGGTACCTCTACCCTGATCAATATCCCTTTTCCTTTATCTGTGGAGCTGAAACTGAATACAAGCGCTGATCAGTTGAAAATCTTAAACAGGAATGTTTTCAACCCAATTGTGAATACGGCTCAGTGGAAGGTAAAGCAGGGAACAGCGGTATTGTATAACAGTTCTACAGGTGTTTCAGCTTCTCATCTTGTTGACGTAAGCAATGTGGCAGGAAAAGTATTGCTTACATTTAAAAATGCAGGAACCTATACCGTTGAAGCCTTTACAGATCCCACAGATCAAAAACCGGAATCCATACAGGTTAAAATAGAAAATTCTTTAGGTGTAATGGGGGTTACAGGAGATGCCGGTTTGTTGAGGTTTAGTGATGTGCTGAAAGTGAAAGCTTCCAGATTTAATGTTAACTATATGCCTGCAGCAACTTCTGTGTACTGGTATCTGAAAAAAGAAGGTGTGGGAAGGCTTACTGCATTTGAGAATTCGTCATCATTCAAAGCGGGTTCAATCAACAAGAAAGTTTCAGACGTGCTTTATAATGATGCCCATCTTGATAATAGTCAATATTTTGGTAAATACACATTGGAAGCCTATGCTAATCCATTAGGAAGTGCGAAGCAACCTGCATTTTCAGGATCCGATTGTTTTAATTTTGAAGTAATTAAAAACGTTGTAGATAAATTTACACTTCCGGCTGGAAATATTCCCAAAGGAACAAAAGTAAAATATACGGCTACCGCAAGAATTGCCACTCTTGCCGGAAATGAAACCATAAAAGTGGAAGTGCCTCAGAATGTTACCGATAACGGAGACGGGACGCTTACTTTTAACGAACTCGGTGAATATACCATTTCAGCCTATTTAACCGGAGATTATACCGATGACAAAAAGATTGAAGCTAAAATAAAAGTATCTGAACCCTCTGTAAAAAGAGCACTTTGGGCATATGGAACCGGTGTGAAACGTACCGAAACAGGATTTGCAGAAGAAACATATGGCTTTCTGGAAATTGATGGTCTCCAGAATCAGGCACTGAAAGTAAAAATTTGGGTAAAAGGAGAGGGAGATGATTTCTACAAAGAGAAAGACAAGTACATGTTGGAAGAGAAAAGTGTAACCCTTAATAATGAGGGAAAAGCTTCTTTTATGATCACCACTAATGATGATTATAAGAAAAAAATCGAAACAGCCATTCCTAAAACAACGGAGAATCCCAATCCTTCTTATCGTTTAATATTTACCGTAGAGCTTCAGGCTAGTTCATCTACAGAAGTTGTTCTGCCATCCGCTATTTCCATTCAGGGAGCACGCCCGGTAGTCGTAGACGGAACAACAACCTATCTCGAAGTTTTGGATTCTAATGAAGAATTGGTAATTATTTCTGAGCAGAAAATAGTTTCCATAATGTTTTCCACTGAAGATGGTAAAGACATCCAGCGTATGCGGACTTTCTACGGAAAGACTCATAAACTTTGGGTGCATACTGTTAATATGACGGAGGAAACACTTAAAATTGATGTGCTGAAAGAAATTCCTAAAGAAGGAATGAATGAAAATGATCACATCACATACACCCACGAAAGCAAACAAAGTTATAACGAAGAAAAAACCGGAAAAGACGGATTGCTGGAAGTTTCCTTCACCGCAAAAGAAGAATGGAAAAATCCACCCAAAAACTTTGATTACTATATAGCGCAGGTTTCCCGCCAGGTTCAGGATCCTGCTGATCCCAAAAAGAAAGTCTGGAAAATAGAAAAAAGCCAATTCACCATAAATAATACACTTGCTGCTGACATAGTCCGAACTGAGGATATGGAAAAGCTAGGAATTAAAGCTTATAAAACAGACGGAACACCCTTTACAAAAGATGAAATGCTGGAACTAAGGAAACAGTTTATCTTTTATGAAAGTGGCTGTCTGAAAGTATCCCAGAAAGAAACTCCGGAAGCTATAGATAATGATGTGACGCCGGTAATGGTGGAAATGGCTGAGGTAAAGAAGGAAGGTGAGAATGGTTGTCCAAGATGTAAAGCTGAAATTACAGTTGATATTCTCAAAAAAGTATATAAAAATGCTAAGAATGAAGATCTTCAAGAGCTATCTTTAACTTTAAATAAATACAGGAATATTTTTGAACTGAATACTTGTGCAAGAAAAGCTCATTTTTTTGCACAATCATTACAAGAAGCAGGAACTAATTTAAAAGGGGGGCTACACGGAGAAAGTTTAGATTATGCTGCGGAAGATCTACCAAAACATTTTAAAAACTTTAGAGCAAATCCTGAATTGGGTAAACAAAGTCCGCCTAATGATTTAGCTTATGAATATGGAAGAAGCTCGAAAAACGGCTATAAATCTGACGAAAAAAAAATTGCGGAAATAGCCTATGGAGGTAGGCTAGGAAATGAATCTGTTGACGATACATGGAATTTTAGAGGTCGAGGACTATTACAAATAACAGGAAAAGGTAATTATAAAGAAATTCAGAAAAAAATAGATGAAAAAGCTAGTGATTCTGGTGTTATGATTGCTGATGGCGTAGATAAAGATTATACACCTAAGGAAGCTGCAATAACTGGGATGGCAGATTGGTATAAAGATTCTATGTACTTAAAAGCGGATGATACTGGTAAGTCAGCAGATGATGTTGTTGTAGATTCAATTGTTGATATTTTGAATAAACTAACACCATCAAGACTACACCGCAAAATTTGGTATCGTGGAGGTAAGCTGGATAATTGGGAGGTTAAAGCTAGTGATTCTATGAAAATGGTATTTAGAGTGGAAGAATGTGGTAAAGGTACAGGGTTGAATTTGGTGGGAGATGCTCCATGGTTTCAAGTAGCTTGGAAAGAGTATGAAAAATATAAAGGATTAAGGGAAATTGACAGTCCTTTAAAAGAGAAGATTACAGAGTATTTTGACGTTTCTTCTGCTGCTGGATTAGGTTATGATTATACAAATCCTTGGTGTGGTGCGTTTTTAGCTTGGTGCTTTGATCAAACACAGGACTATAAAAGAATTAATACACCAAAAAGTGCAGCTGCTTTTGGGTGGAAGGCTGCTGCATGGGATGATGGAGAAGATTGTGAGGCTTTTGTAGGGGCTTTAATTGTATTTGATTTTTCACATGTAGCATTAATAGCTGGTGAAAACTTAGATGGAACAAGATATGTATATTTGGGAGGAAATCAAGGGAATGGTGAAAAAACCGCGGGTTACCAAAAAATAATACTAGGCTCTGTTGCTAAAAATAGTAATTCTATTGTTGCAATTACTAAACCTAAAAAATATACAATATCTGCAAAAGATAAAGAACTTCCAAAGTATGATGTTAATGCCGAAAATTCAAAAGAAAGTTCGAGATAATAAAAATATAATTTTCATGAATATAAAAAGTAAAATTAGATTAACTATTTATTCTTTATTAATAATGGGTAGTTTAGGCTGCCAAGAGAAAAAACATATTTCAGACAATGCCCAAACATCAATAACTATGAGTAATGATAATGTAACTGAAAAAGTGCTGAAGAAGCAATTACAAGAGGGATCAAGTAAATCAATTGATGAAGCTGGAGCTGAGTTACCCAAGATTCCTTTTGAGCTTGAAGAGTTGAATGCATCGGCAGAAATTGCAAAAAAAATATTGCTTTCCAATGGTTTTAAAGAATTATCGGATGGTGATTTTGATACTAAGGTCAAAAATATTTTTGGGAGAATTATAGATCATAACTCAAATAATCCATTTTTATATATAAATTATTTTGATAAATGTGATAGAAATTTTATTACATATAGTAATAATAGTGTTGATTATGAAGGAGGATATGTTGATAAGAAAAGAAAATTTTTTACCGATTTTTATTACCTTCCTGAAATTCTTGATTATCAAAAAGAATATCCCGCATTAAATAATATAGAATCAGGTAAAATTACAAGACCTTCAAGTGCTCAAGGAGTAGGGGTTGAGATACCACATTGGAAAGATGTTGTAAATTTAAAAGAACAAAGGAAAATAAATATTCAGAGAATTGTTGCCAGGAATATGTATCTATTAAATAATGACAAAACATATACAATCTGGTTACTTTCTCATGATAAAAATTTCATAAAATTATTAGTTAAAATTTTCGGATACGATGATGAACCGAAATTTAATGAAATGCTCATTAATGAAAATATTCAATCTAAAGATAAATATAAAATTGGTGAGATTATTTTTGCTAAAAACTGTAATAAAGAATTAGAAATACGGGATGGAATATTACAGAGTTTAACAGGAATTTATCAAAAGAGTTCAAATCCTAAAGATTTATTTGGATTAATGGAATTTTGTTCGAAATTATTAGAAACAGATGAGTATAATAATTATTCTGAAAAAGAAAAAATAAAAATGGTAGCTTATCTAGCTAATACATATGATTTTTTGTTTAAAAAGAATCATAGAAATCAGGAAGGGTGGGATCCTAGATGGAATATTTTAGGAGCTTATTTTGAAGATGATTCAAGAAGTAAAGTTAAATGGTCACAACTGAAAGAAGAAATACAAAAGAATAATTACTATAATTTACCAAACTTAAAAGAAGTGATAAGCTATGCTGAAGGATTTGATAGTGTAGGAGCTCCAGATTAATTTTGATAAAATAATAAAAAGCATATCTTAGGATATACTTTTCCATTTACTATGATGAAAAATAAATATAAGTTACTATTGATATTATTAACAATTAATGGATTATTATATAGGTAGTAAAAGATAGAAATATTATTACAGTATTTCAGAAAAATGATTATTATGGTCTTCCCGACTTAAAAGATAGCTTGATGAGAGTACAGGGAATTATTGAACATTCTTCTGAGTAATCCATTATTTTATAAACCTTTACCATATTCATATAAAAACAAAAAAACCTCTAAATAAATTAGAGGTTTTAAAGTGGTTTCTCCAGGAATCGAACCAGGGACACATGGATTTTCAATCCATTGCTCTACCAACTGAGCTAAGAAACCATTATATTTTTGTATGATTTACTTCGTTGTTTTAAAGTGATGCAAAAGTAGTAAGTTTTAGTATATGAAGCAAGTATTAACGGTACTTTTTTTAACAAAACTTAAAACTTATTGATTTTCAGTCGGATTATTTTCCTGTTCTTTTCTTATCTGCTCGCTCATTTCCTCTAATACAGGCTTTATCGTATTTTCAGGAAGATCACTTATCCTTATATACATCAATCCGTCAATCGCATCATTGAAGTTTGGATCAACATTAAAAGCGATTACTTTTGCGTTTTGTTTGATGTATTTTTTTATTAAAACAGGAAGTCTTAATTCCGGTTCCAGATCATCAATGATTTTGTCTAATTTATTTAAATCAGATTCCATTTCATCGAAGAAAAGATTTTTATCCCGGTCTCTGAGCTTTACTTTATATTCATTTCTTGGAGTGATGTATTGAGCAACAGCAGAATCATAATAATTAGAACGCATGAATTCAATCATCAAAGATTTTGAAAACTCGGAAAACTTATTGGAAATACTTACTCCGCCCATTAAAAATTTATGATCCGGATTTCTCAGGCAGACATGTACAATTCCTCTCCATAAAAGGAAAAGAGGAAGTGGTTTTTGCTGATATTCCTGACAGATATAAGCGCGCCCCATTTCAATAACCTTTTTGAAGAAAGGGTGGATATCCTGTTCAAATTCAAATAAAGAACTCGTGTAGAAACCTTTGATCCCTAATTTTTTCATGACTTCTTTCCCTAAAGCCATTCGGTAAGCTCCGACCAGTTTTTCCTCCGCATTATCCCAAAGGAAAAGATGATGATAATGTTTATCATACTCATCCAGATCGAAAGGAAGGTTACTGCCTTCGCCTACAGCACGGAAGGTAAGCTCTCTCTGACGTCCAATCTCCCTCATGATAGAAGGGATTTCTTCATAAGAAGTAAAATATACCTCGTAATTTCCGTTGCTGAAGAACATTTTATCAGTGCCTTTCAGTTTATTGATATCTTTTAGAATATCTTCTTTCGGAGTTTCGTCGATGATATTCTGAACGATGTTTTCTTCTTTAAGCAAAGGAAATTTTACATACAGATTTTGGAGATTAATGCTTTGGGCTAATGATTTCCTTTTTTCGTAGTAAGATTTCATCATGTAAACCTTACGTTTCAGAAACTCTCCTAATTCTTCAATGGTTTCCATATCATCCATTGCTTTCACCATGATAGGTTTTCCTATTCTGATTCTGATAGGTTTTTCTCTATCATTCATCATTTCTGCAGGAAGCATTAATGTTTGCAAATTTGGATGAAGTTTTGCCACCTGATAAAACAAGCGGCTGTTTTTTGCATGGAAATACATAGGAACTACCGGTACTTTTGCCATTCTGATAAGCTTTAAGGCCGGTTTTTCCCATTCTTTATCTAAAATTTCTCCATAAGGATTGTTTTTGTTAGAAACTTCTCCTGCCGGGAAAATACCTATACAGCCTCCGTTTTGTAAATGCTTCAATGATTCACGCATTCCGGAAGAACTGCTGTAAGCACCTTTTCTGTTTTCAAAAGGATTTACAGAAATCACGTAAGGTTCCATCGGTTTGATCTTTTCCAAAAGGAAATTCCCCATAACCTTGAAATCCGGGCGGATTTCTGATAAAATTTTGCACATTAAAATTCCGTCAATGGCACCCAAAGGATGATTGGAAACTAAAATGAATGGCCCTGTTTTTGGAATTTTTGCCAAATCTTCTTCAAAAGCAACATAGCTTAGGTTTCTTTCTCTTACAAATGAATCGAAAAAGTCTTTATCTTCCTTGTCTTTTAGCTTATCGTATAATTTGTTGACTTCATTTATTTTTGCAATGCTCATTACAGCAGCAGCAATAGGATTCTTTAGGAATCCCATTTTATTTAAGCCGGAAGCTTTAATCAAATCGTTTTTCGATATTAAACTCATGTGTGTTTAGTTGCAGTTTGCGTTTATTTTGTTACCATTTGGAGCGTATTCTTCGAAATTTGCTCCAATAATACACTTTTTTCTTGGTAAAATTTATCAATGTTCTCTATCCTCGCATTCCTTACAGTAAATAAAGATACATTTTTTACAACTTCAGTTTCAAATACTTTTTGCAGTTCATTATTAAGTTCATCAATAGTATTGAACTTGTCTTCCAAGCATAAGGCTAATGAAATGGCTGAATTCTGCATCAAAGAAACTTTAATTTTATATTTAGATAAATATCCGAAAATTAAACTCATGTGATCTTCTGCAATAAAAGAGAAGTCTCTGGTAGAGATTTTCAATAACGTTTGATTTTCTTTTAAAATATATGATTCTTCGTTTTGATTTTTTTCTGAAGCTCCTACTTTTGTACCTTCTTTGGTAGGCTCTACGAAAGATTTTACATAGAACGGAATGTTTTTTTGCTGAAGGGGCTGTAATGTTTTCGGGTGAATAACACTTGCTCCGTAATAGGCCATTTCTATGGCTTCCTCATAAGAAATATGTGACAGTAGAGATACATCTTGGAATTTTCTCGGGTCTCCGGTCATGACTCCTGGAACATCTTTCCAGATCGTCATGGCTTCTGCATCCAGACAATAAGCAAAGATGGCAGCTGAGTAGTCAGAACCTTCTCTACCTAATGTTACAGTGAAGTTATTATCATCTGATCCAATAAAACCTTGTGTAACGTAGCAGTTTTCCTTATTCAGATGTGAAATTAGCTCTTCAGTCTTTACCCAGTTCACAACCCCTTCTCTATAAGAACTATCTGTTTTTACATAATCTCTTGCATCCAACCATTGATTAGTAAACTGAATTTCATTTAAATATTCACTTAGAATTTTTGTAGAAATCATTTCCCCGCAGCTTACTACCTGATCGTAAACAAAACTGTAATTTGGAGATTTATTTCTTCTTAAAAAAGAGTCTATATCATCAAAAAACAGATTAATTTCTGCGAAAACCGCATGGTTCTCAGGGAATAAACCTTCAGCTATTTCAATGTGTTTTTGTTTTATCTTTCCAATTTCAGTTTGATAGGTATCCTTCTTGAAATAAAGTTCTACTACTTTTTCCAATTCATTAGTTGTTTTGCCCATTGCTGAAATTACCAGCAGACATTTTGAAAATCCCTGGCTTTTTAACACCATAGAGACATTCTTTACACTTTCAGCATCTTTTACTGATGCTCCACCAAACTTGAAAATCTTCATTAAATTGTTAATAATAAAATTGTTAGATAAAAATTTATGAGAGTTTTTTACGGGTGACAAAATTATACATTTATGGCGAGATATGAAATAGTCCTGTTGTTGTATGATCTTAAGATTTTATTAAAATTAAGAATTGAGTGAAATAATTCAGGTTGCTCCAAGAAATGGGAGTGCTTTTTTATGATAAGATATTGTTATAGAGATGAAATAAGGTTGTATTGTTCTGATAAACAGTTGTTAAGGTCTTTTATGGATAATTGTTTTTAATTGCGATAAATTTTACGAAATTTGGAGAAAACGTAAAAAGAAAAATATGTCAGAGCAACCATTACAAACCTTAGGAGAATTTCTTATTAATAGACAAGATGATTTTCAATATTCTACAGGGGAGTTTTCTCGTCTTCTTAGTGCAATAAGATTGGCTTCGAAAGTTGTAAACAGAGAAGTAAACAAAGCCGGAATTGTAGACATTGCAGGGGCTGCCGGAAACCAAAATGTTCAGGGAGAAGAACAACAAAAACTGGATGTGATTGCTAATGAAATTTTTATTACAGCATTATCTCAAAGAGAAGTAGTTTGTGGGATTGCGTCTGAAGAAAATGATGATTTTATTGATATTAAATGTGGCGAAAACGGACATTTAAGTAAATATGTTGTTTTGATTGATCCTTTAGATGGTTCTTCAAATATTGATGTAAACGTTTCTGTGGGAACAATTTTCTCAATCTATAGGAGAGTTACCGAGCCGGGAACTCCGGTTCAGCTGGAAGACTTTTTACAAAAAGGAATCAATCAGATTGCAGCAGGATACGTAATTTACGGTTCTTCAACAATGATTGTTTATACGACAGGAAATGGAGTAAACGGATTTACGCTTGATCCGTCTTTAGGAACCTATTATCTTTCTCATCCGAATATGACTTTCCCGAAGACAGGGAAAATTTATTCTATCAACGAAGGAAATTATATTAAATTCCCTCAAGGTGTTAAAAACTATCTTAAATATTGTCAGATGGAAGAAGGCGACAGACCTTACACATCAAGATATATTGGTTCGTTAGTAGCTGATTTTCATAGAAATATGCTGAAAGGTGGAATTTATATTTATCCCTCTTATTCACAGGCTCCAAACGGAAAATTGAGATTGTTATATGAATGTAATCCTATGGCTTTCTTGGCTGAACAGGCGGGAGGAAAGGCGACAGATGGTTTCAGAAGAATCTTGGAAATTGAGCCTACAGAGCTTCACCAAAGAATTCCTTTCTTCTGTGGAAGCGTCGATATGGTAGAAAAAGCAGAAGAATTTATGCGAATCGATAGCGTAAAATAATGAAAGCAGAATATTCAAGATATTTATTACAATTCAAACGCCCGAGTGGAACATCTCGCGGCGTTTTGCATGAAAAGGAAACCTTTATTCTGGAAATTTCCGAAAATGGGAAAAAAGGAATAGGAGAGTGTGCGATTTTTAGAGGATTAAGTTTTGATGACAGACCGGATTATGAAGAAAAACTGCAATGGCTTTGTGAAAACATTCATCAAGATTACAAATTCTTAAAAGAGGAGTTAAAAGAATTTCCGTCTATCTGGTTCGGATATGAACAGGCTGTTTTAAATTTTAAGCATGGAGAAAACCTGTATTTTCCAAGTGAATTTACAAACGGAAAAGCTCCGATTATGATCAATGGATTAATTTGGATGGGAGATGTTGGCTATATGGAGGAACAGATTCAGGATAAACTCGAGAAAGGCTTTCATTGTATTAAATTAAAAATAGGAGTCGACTGGAAATCTGAACATGAAGTTCTTCAGAAATTAAGACAAAAATTTCCGAAAGAAACATTGGAACTTCGTGTAGATGCAAATGGCGGATTTACCAAAGAAGAGGCAAAAATTGTTTTGCAGCAATTGGCAGATTTACATATTCATTCTATTGAGCAGCCTATAAAAGCCGGAAATTGGAATGATATGGCTGAATTATGTGCCCAAACTCCAACTCCGATTGCTTTAGACGAAGAATTAATAGGGATTATTGATGCTGATAAAAAGCAAGAATTATTAGAAACGATACAACCGCAATATATTATCTTAAAACCAGCTTTAGTGGGTGGTTTTGAGGGGAGTAATGAATGGATCTCTCTTGCTGAAAAGCAGAATATCGGTTGGTGGATTACTTCTGCTTTGGAAAGCAATATCGGTTTGAATGCTATTGCCCAATATACATTTACCAAAAATAACATGATGCCTCAAGGATTAGGAACAGGAGGATTGTTCACTAATAACTTTGATACACAGTTAGAATTAAGTGGCGAAGAGCTTTATTTTAAAATTAGATAATTCAAAAAAGTTAAAATTTTAAATTACATTTTCTATAAAAATCATTTTTTTGATATAATCAATAAGCTCTGAGAATTTAGATTTTATTTTTTTCATGATATAGTGATATTTTATTCAAAAATGTTACTACATTGTTAGTGTTGCTATTGCAATACAAAAATAAGGTTAAAAATCTTTACTTGAACAATTATTTTAGATTTTTTATCTAAGATTAAGAAAAAATAACAAATTGGTGAATTTTTTAAGTTTTATTGTAAAAGGATTCTATTTTTTTACCTCTTAAATTTTCTTAAATTTGCACGTTGTCGTATTATTCGACATCTTAAAGCGAATTTTAATGGAAGAAGAAAAAAAATCACTCAATTTTATTGAGCAAATTATCGAAGATGATTTGGCAAACGGACTGAAAAGAGATCAGATCCGTTTCCGTTTTCCGCCTGAACCCAATGGTTATCTGCATGTAGGTCATACTAAAGCGATCTGCATCAACTTTGGTTTAGGTGAAAAATACAATGCTCCCGTAAACCTTCGTTTCGACGATACGAATCCTGAAAAAGAAGAACAGGAATTCGTAGATTCTATCATGAAAGACGTTGAATGGTTAGGTTTCAAATGGGATAAAGTTTTGTACGCATCCGATTACTTCCAGCAGCTTTACGATTGGGCAGTTCAGTTGATTAAAGAGGGAAAAGCTTACGTAGATGAGCAACCCTCTGAAACGATTACTGAGCAGAGAAAAAATCCTGCGGAGCCGGGAATAGAATCACCATACAGAAACCGCCCTGTTGAAGAGTCTTTAGACTTATTTGAAAGAATGAAAAACGGTGAATTCGAAAGTGGTGCAATGTCCCTTCGTGCGAAAATAGACATGACATCACCGAACATGAATATGCGTGATCCTGTTATGTACAGAATCTTAAATAAACCTCATCACAGAACCGGTACAGCCTGGAAAATTTATCCGATGTACGACTGGGCACATGGTGAATCGGATTATATTGAACAAATTTCTCACTCACTTTGCTCTTTGGAGTTTGAAAATCATAGACCGCTTTATGATTGGTATTTGGATCAGGTATATGACGAAGGTAAAGTAAGAAACAAGCAAAGAGAATTTGCAAGAATGAATGTGTCTTATATGATTACTTCCAAAAGAAAACTACAAAGGCTTATTGCTGAAAATGTAGTGAACGGTTGGGATGATCCTAGAATGCCTACGATTTCAGGAATGAGAAGAAAAGGCTTCACTGCTAATGCAATCAGAAATTTCATTGAAAAGGTAGGAGTTGCTAAAAGAGAAAACTTAATTGAAATTCAATTATTGGATTTCTGTGTCCGAGAAGATCTGAATAAGGTGGCTAAGCGTGTAATGGGAGTTGTAGATCCTGTCAAATTGGTCATTGAAAACTATCCTGAAGGACAGGAAGAATGGTTGGAAACTGAAAATAATCCTGAACAGGAAAATGCAGGAACGCGAGAAATTCCGTTCTCGAGAGAATTATATATTGAGCGTGAAGATTTCAAAGAAGATGCTAATAATAAGTTCTTCAGATTAAAATTAGGAGGAGAAGTTCGTTTGAAATCTGCTTATATCATCAAAGGTGAAAGAGTAGAGAAGGACGAAAACGGAGAAATCACGACTATTTATGCGACTTATGACGAAAAATCTAAGTCTGGAAGCGGAACTGAGGAAAGTTTAAGAAAAGTAAAAGGTACAATTCACTGGGTGTCTGTGAAACACGCAATTCCGGTGGAAGTAAGAAATTACGATAAGTTATTCACTGTAGAACAGCCAGATGCTGAGAAAGATGTCGATTTCTTAAATTTCATCAATCCGGATTCTGTAATTACAGTTCAGGGATTTGCTGAGCCTAGTTTAAAAGATGTAGCCGTTGGAGAGCCACTTCAATTCCAAAGAATTGGATATTTTACAAAAGATCAGGATTCTACAGATACAAATTTTGTGTTCAATAGAACCGTTACTTTAAAAGACTCGTATAAGCCAGAGTAAAATTATTTATTTTATTATAAATGAAAACAGGGCTTATTTTTTAAGTCCTGTTTTTTTGTTTAAACCCTATCAAATCATATAAAAAATATTAGAAATTGTGAAAATTATACATTTATATACAAATTCCTTCAAAGGGCTTTCTCAGGAAAGCTGGATGCTTGCGTTGGTAATGCTCATTAACCGGGCCGGTTCCATGGTGCTTCCATTTTTAGGAGTTTATATGACCGATCATTTGAAATTCAGTATAGAAAATACAGGAATTGTGCTCAGCTTTTTTGGTATAGGATCTGTAATAGGATCTTGGTTAGGAGGTTATATTACCGATAAAATAGGAGAATATAATGTTCAGTATATAAGTCTGCTGCTGAGTGTTCCCTTATTTTGTTTAATTCCAATTTTTAAAACAGAAGTTGGCGTGGCTACGATTATTTTATTACAAAGTATTGTAAGCGATGCTTTTCGTCCGGCGAATTCTGTGGCTATTACAAAATATGCAAAACCTGAAAATATAACCAGAGCTTTTTCATTAAACAGAATGGCAGTCAACTTAGGATTTTCAATAGGTCCGGCTTTAGGCGGAATATTATCTGCGATATCATATGAATTCTTATTTTTTTCCAATGCTTTGGCGGCTTTATTAGCCGGAATTCTCTACATCATATTTTTCAGAAAGCGTAATAAAATTGCCAGATTAAAAGCAAGAAAAGTAAAAGAAGCAGTTGCAATAAAGAAAGAAAATTCTCCGTATCGGGATGGTAAATTCCTGATTTACTGTTTTTTTTGTATGTTGTTTTCGATCTGTTTCTTTCAGTTGTTCAGCACGTTAACGATTTTTTATAAAGATACAGCGAAACTAAGTCAGCAGAATATAGGATATATTTTAGGATATAGCGGCTTTCTCATTGTATTGCTCGAGATGGGGTTTGTACAAATTGCGGAAAAGTATTTTAATTTAGCTGTTACGATGCTTATAGGAACCTTTATCTGCGGGTTTTCTTATGCCATGATGGCGTTTGATTACAACATCATTACCTTGGTTATTTCTATGACATTGCTTTGTATAGGAGAAATCTGGACATTGCCTTTTATGTCAACCATTACAGCGTTGAGATCTGGAGAAAACAATAAAGGTGCTTATATGGGATTAAACGGAATTTCATTTTCCATTGCATTTATCATTACCCCCTATTTAGGAACCTTAATTGCTGAAAAATTCGGATTTAATATATTATGGATCGGAACAGGAATATTGGCCACCATTATCGCTATTGCCTTCTACTTTATTGTTCCCTGGCTGATTAAAGATAAAAAAGAGATTGAAATTTAATGGCTAATAAAAAAAGAAAGTTACGTTTTGTAGCTTTCTTTTTTGTTATTTTTTTCGAAAAAATAAATGATAATTTATTTACTATCAAGATATTCAAATGCTTTTTTGAAATAAGCTTCGTCAATTTTTTTCTTGTCTGCTGAATTTTCTATTGCAATATGAGGAGCAATTCCTTCACCTATTTTATCGTATTCTTTTCCGTTTCTGTCTACGATATTTCCAATTGTTAAAACAAGAAAAGAACCATCTGACAATTTATATTCCTGATTTGCAGAGGTCAAGCCCTGAGTGTTTACTCCAATTAGTTTCGCATTTTTTTGACCAACAAAAGCCGCTGTAATAAATTCTCCCGAACTTCCGGTTACTTTATTGATCAAGACAGCGATAGGTTTGCTTATAGGGTTAGGTTCTTTTTGTGTGATTTTAAATTGTTGACTTACTTTTGAACCTTCATAAAATTTACCATTTTTATAATTAAAATACTCAACTTTTCCTTCTACATCTTTTGTACCGACTACGTTTTTATGATCTAAAAATGGAGCAACAGCAGCATACATCGGATAAAGCATTCCTCCGAAATTGTCTCTTAAATCTATAATCCAGCCTTTTGGATTTTGTTTTTGCAGTTCGTTTACTTTTGAATAAAAGGTGTTGATATACAAATTCCAGTCGTCATTATTAAATGATCCGATATCGGGTAAACCGATATAAGCATATTTATTTTCTAACAACTCACTTTTAATCACAGGAAATTCCTGTCCTGTAGCCTTATAACCCAGAGTATATTCCTTCACAACTTCGGCAGGATAAAAATTGGAATGCGAGTCTTCCAACGAAACAAGAGCATTTTTTAAAATAGGAAAAGTCTCTTTGATTGTCTTTGCTTTTGAAGCTTCAGCTAAGGTTTTACTATAAATTTTATCCCAATTTACCTTTGATTTATTTACCGATTTATTCTTCATAATTGTCAGTGCATCGGTTACATAAGTTTTCACGCTATCCGATTGGGCTGAAATAGTATTCGCAGACAAAGTGGTTATCAAAGATAAGATCAGTGAAATTTTTTTCATAGGATGAAGTTATACCTTCAAAAATAGCAATACTAAACGAAGTATCTACATATATTTTAACATGAAAAATTATTTCGAAAGAATACTTTGAATAATCATTTCTGCATGGATTCTGGAATTTTCAATAAACCAAAGATGGGTGTCTTTTCCACCACAAACAACACCGGCAAGATATAAATTAGAAACATTGGTTTCCATAGTCTTAGCATTGTAAAAAGGATTCAGGCAGTCGCCCTGCAATTCTATTCCGGAATTTTTCAGGAAATCGAAATCAGGAAGGTAACCGGTCATAGCGAGAACAAAATCATTTTCGATTTCAATGATTTCCCCTTTATCATCTTTAAAAACCACAGAATGTTCCTTAATTTGTATGATTTCTGAATTAAAGTAAGCTTTAATGCTTCCCTCTGCAATTCTGTTTTCAATATCCGGCTTTACCCAATATTTTACACTTTTAGAAATTTCAGAATGACGGATGATCATCGTAACTTCTGCACCTTTTCTATATGTTTCCAAAGCGGCGTCAACAGCAGAATTGCTTGAACCTACTACGACAATTTTTTGTTTTGCGTAAGGATAGGGTTCCGTATAATAATGTTTTACTTTCGGTAAGTTTTCTCCCGGAATATTCATCAGATTGGGAATGTCATAAAAGCCGGTTGAGATGATTACATTTTTAGCATAATATTCACCTTTCAAGGTTTTAACCTTAAAGACTTCATTTTCTTTGGAAACTTTCTCTACTTTTTCGTATAAATTGATGTTCAGATTTCGTTGTCTCGTAATTCCCTGGTAATATTCCAGAGCTTCCTGCCTTCCGGGTTTTGGAGCAGTTGAAATGAAAGGGATGTTATCAATTTCCAGCTTTTCGGCGGTTGAAAAAAACCTCATATATAAAGGATAATTGTATAAAGAGTTTACAATGGTTCCCTTTTCAATAATTAAATAAGTAAGATTATTTTTCTGAGCTTCTAATGCGCAATTCAGTCCAATTGGCCCACCTCCGATAATAATAATATCCAAAATTTCCATATAACAAAAGTACAAAAAACATTAAGCAAAGCCTTTTTAGCAGGATATAAAAAATCGATAGAAGTAATAATCAATCTGTATCTCACTCAAAAACAATATGGCATTGCTTTTGGTGAATTTTTTACATCAAACATTAAAAAATATGAAAAAACTATTTATTTCACTATTCATTCTAAGTTTAGCTGTAGCCTGTAAGAAAAACCCCGACAAATTTGTCAATGATAAACCAGATTCTACAGAATATGTAAAAACTGATGCTACAAAGGCTGCTCCGGTTGAAGTGAGTAAAGATGATGCTTTAAAACAACTTAATGAAGAAGTTATTCAGGCTTTAAAGGATAAAGACTATAGGAAGTTTGCTGATTTTATTCACCCTGAAAAAGGAATCCGTTTTTCAATGTATGCTTTTGTAAATCCTAAGGAGGATAAAAATTTTTCGAAATCAAATTTCATAAAATATCAACCCACCAAAACTCTTTTCACTTGGGGAACACTGGATGGTTCAGGGGATTTGTATAAGGCTACAATAAATAATTACCTGACAAAATGGGTGTATTCTAAAGATTTTGCAACAGGACAGGTGGCGTTTAACAAATTTTTAGGGAAGGGAAATTCACTGAATAATTTAAAACAAATGTATCCAAACGCAGATTTTACAGAAAATTATATCAAAGGTTCAGAAGCCAATGCTGAAATGGATTGGAAAAGTCTGCGATTGGTTTTTGAAGAGCTTCAGGGAAAATATTATCTGGTTGCGGTAGTCAATGATCAGTGGACAATATAATACAAACGCAAAGATCTATTAAAGATTGGATCTTTGCGTTAAAAATATTCTTAGCCTAATATTTCAGCCAATTTTTTGGTCAGGTTCTTTCTTGAGAACTGCTCAATATTCTGAGTGTTTTCAATAAGATTTCCAGTTTTCCACAGCCCAAACTTTTCTAAAATAAAGCTTTTGATGCTTTCGGAATCATTATAGCTGAAATGTCTTCCTGCTTGGGTTTCATCCAGAATTTTTGAAACATCTGCCTCATTGGGTCCAAACGAAATAATTTGTTTGCCGGTTGCCAGATATTCGAAAATCTTTCCGGGAATGATTCCTTTTGAGGATTCATTCGGGAAGTTTGTGATTAATAAAATATCAGAGCTTTGCATCTCATCGATTGCTTTATCATGAGAAAGATAACCTAAGTTTGAAATGTGATTTTTTAACCCTGAATTTTCAATTTCGTGTAAGATTTTATCATCTATTCTTCCCACGAATTTTAAACTGAAGTTTTCAGCAAAATCTGAGTTGGTTTTTACCAGATGATCAAGTGCTTTCCAAAGATTTTCGGGGTTTCTCAATTGCTCCAAAACACCGATATAGCTTAGCGTAAATTTTTGCTGAGACTCTGTGGGTTTCTGAGTTCGAGAAGCATCGGTTTCATCAAATCCATTAGTGATACAAACCGCATGGGCTCCGTTTTTTTTGAAGTTCTCTGCATCTGTATAGCTTGTCGCTAAAGTAATATCAGCAGTTTTGAAAACATCACTTTCTAATTGACGGTGCTTTTTATCTGAACTTTTGGTAAGCTTTAAATGTTTATAATAAGAAATCTCAGTCCATGGATCACGGAAATCGGCGATCCATTTTAAGTGGGGAAGTTTCTTTTTCAGATCTAAACCAATCAAATGTAAGGAATGTGGCGGTCCAGAAGTAACCACAACATCGATTTTATTTTCTTTTAAATATTGCTCTAAGAATTTCACCGAAGGTTTTACCCAAAAAACCCGTGCATCGGGAATGAAAAAATTTCCTCTTATCCAGATCGAAAGTTTTGATTTCCAGCTTTGATTTTTTCCTACATCAAATTGTCCGGCTTTGAATTTTTTATTGCTTTTATTCAGCTTTTCGGCCAGCTGGTAAGGTTCCCAGATTTTGGTTTTTACAATTTCAAGATTTTCAGGAACGTCTTTTAATAAGCTTTCATCCAATAAAGGATAACTCGGATTTTCCGGAGTATAAATAATAGGTTTCCAACCGAAATCGGGTAAATATTTTGCAAATTTCAGCCATCTTTGAACACCAGGACCTCCCGCAGGAGGCCAGTAATAGGTGATGATCAATATTTTTTTGTGTTCCATTAAACTTTAAGCAGTTTCAATAATTTCTTTGTTCTTCTTTTTATTCATCAGGAAAATCCCAAGTCCGCTTAATACGATGAATAGCCCAAAACAAAGAAGCGAGATCCATTTTCCTTTTTCAATCACTTCCGGTTCAAAGATCATTCTTATATCATGATTTCCTGCTGGAACGTGAACGGCACGAAGCAGATAATCTGCTTTGATGTAAGGAACTTCTTTTTCGTCTACGAACATTTTCCATCCATGAGGATAATAAATCTCGGAGAATACGGCTAACTGTGGAGTCCGTGATTTTGACTTGAATTCAAGCTCATTCGGTTGGTATCCGGTTAAGCTGATTGTTGCGGTAGAATCTGCCTGAACAGGTTTGTTGCTGAAATATTCTTTATCAGAAGAAGCAATTACTGCTGTTTTTTTATTATTGATAACTCCGATTGATTTGATTTCCTCGTTGGGTGTGTTTACAAATTTTAAATCACTTACAAACCACGCATTTCCGTTTGCGGTTGGATTTGGAACCGCCTGAGGTTGCTCCGGTTGCCCAACTACCCAATATTTTGCATTTAACAGATTCAGGATATTCGGAACCTTTACAGAATCCATTACCTGGAAATATTCATTGATGACATCATCATATCTTCTCAGTTTTACGGCATGATAGCCTCCGATGGAAGATTTATAATAGGATGTATTGGTTTCACTGAATGTACCTAATATATTATTGAAAATTCTGTAATGTGTTTTATCTTTTTCAGCAATAGTTTCAAGTGTCTTGTTGACATTTACATTGGCAATAATCGATTCCAGATTGGGATTTCCCTGAACTTTTTCAGCCAGAAGATCTGAACTTTCGGTTTGGAAAGGATTTTCGGCAAAAATTTTATCTACGTAATTATCATCATTTAAATAACGTTTGTTAACCGACCATAAATCGAATAAACTTACTGCTCCAATGATAATTAAAGCAATATTCTGATTCAGTTTTTTCTTTAAGCTTAAGAATAAAGCAACAATGGTAATAGCAACATAAATAAATGCTTTGATCGCATCTATTCTGAATAGCTTAAATCTTTCGTCTGTAAGATAATCCAATAGGAAAGGAGGTAAATAGGCCTGTTCATTGTCTGTGTGGAATCCTAGAAGAGATTTACCGAAAACAAGCAGAATTAAGATCAATCCTAATGTTCCTCCACCTACATACATCAGAATTTTTTGTTTGTATTCTTCCGTTAATTTTTCATCGGTAAAGAATTTATACAATCCGATAATAGCAATTAACGGGAATAATAGTTCTACAACCACCAAAATAGATGATGGTGCTCTGAATTTATTATAAAACGGTACGAAGTCTATAAAGAAGTCTGAAAGCGCCATGAAGTTGCTTCCCCATGCCAAAAATATAGTCAGAATGGAAGCACCTAAAATCCAGTAACGGTATTTTTTGGAAGCAAAAAAGAATCCTAAGACAGCTAAGAAGCAAACAACGGCTCCCTGATAAGCCGGTCCTGAAGTTCCGGGTTGATCTCCCCAATAAGTAAGACTTCCGAATCCTTTGGAGATTCTGTCATACTCGGTCTGAGACTCTACATTTTGCTGAACCAGTTCCTGGATTTTTGCCATCATTTCTTTTCCTTCCGGTTCCTGACTTCCACCACCCATTAATCTTGGAATGAAAAGGTTTAAGGTTTCCAGTTTTCCGTAGCTCCACATCAGCATACTTTCTTTATCCATTCCTGAATTTCCTCCGGTATGGTTATCGTTGGTTAAGATCTGTTTCCCACGAACGGTTTCCTTGATGTATTCAGAGTTGGCCATGATTCTTTGAGAATTCATTCCTACCCCGATTAAACATGATGCTGCAATGATTCCTGAAGAGATCAGGAAATGCTTTACCTCTGTTTTCTTCTGGATTACTCTTACTACCTCAGAAATAAATAGAAAACCTAATGCAATAAAAAGGTAATAGGTCATCTGAGGATGGTTCGCTGCAATCTGAAGCCCCATAAAAAGGGTAGTGACAATGAATCCCCAAATGTATTGTTTCCGCATATAAACGAGCAGAATACCAGCTAAAAGCGGCGCGAAATATTCGATCGTATTAATTTTACCGTTGTGTCCCGCTGCAATAGCAATATAAAAATAGGTGGAAAGCCCAAAAAACGTAGCTCCCAAAAGGGCATATTTCCAGTTTCTGACCACCACCATTCCTAAAAGGAAAAATCCTGAAAAAAGAAGAAAAATATAATTAACAGGTCTCGGAAGAATGTTCAGATAGCTGTCAATTTTTTTGATAATATCACCATTAAATCTGCTTCCCATCTGATAAGTAGGCATTCCACCAAACATGGAATCGCTCCAATAGGTTTCATTTCCTGTATCAGCTCTGTAATCCAAAAGCTCTTTTGCACCTCCTCGGTATTGTACAATGTCATGCTGGAAAAGCTGTTTTCCCGTAAATACAGGAGTGGAATATAAAAATGCTAAAACTATAAAGACAACTAATGAAATTGCAATATAAATTAAGTTTTTATTTTTCGCCATATTGATGGTTATTATCTTTTATTTTCGGAATGATTACTTTTTATCTTTACTTTCTTTTACTTCTTCAAAATCTACGGTTTCTGCATCCCAGTTAAGATTCTGTTTTCCCTTGTTTGAACTATGAATGTCCTGCTGCTTGTTGTTTGGGTTATTATTGTTATTAAATCTATAACTATAAAATGTCTTAAAGAAAATTCTTTTCAGAATATTCCAGACAAAGAAAATAATAATAGCAGTAAGTACTAATTCAAGAATGTACTTCATAATTTTTGATTTTAAAGTTTAAAGTCCGTGATTAAAAATCAGTTATTCTCAAACTTCTTTCTTCTTATTTACCAGAAGGGTTTACCATTACAGAAGAGTTTGAAATGCTTTTCATAGACTGAGATTGTTTTCCGTCTGAAATGGTTTCAATCTGTGATGTTTTTACATTGATGTTCTGATTGGTAATCCATCCTGTATTTTGGTCAAACTTAATGGTTCCGTTTTGAACAAGCTCGCTGCTCATGCTATGAGTGATAGGACCTTGATTCTTTTTTTCTGTTTTTTTAGGAATTCCTCCTGTTAAGGAAACTTCTACGATACCATTTCCTGCACTTTTTAAAGTGTAATTAGAAGTTACTTTTATTGTGCCATTAGGATCGGCGTTTTCACTATTCGACCATTTTTCTCCTATTTTTACTCCTTTTTTAGGAATAAGAGTCAGGTTTTTTGAAAGCTGGTCTTTTAATATTTTTTCATTGAAGGTTTCCTTCAAATTTGCTGTTACACCTGCTTTCTGAGCCGGATCTTTCACAAGAGCTCCCACTGCATTAGCAACTTTTGTGTAGATAGGTTCAAAACCTGTGATGGAAATTACATTTCCTTTGGTATCCATTTTTACATTCAGCTTATTGCTGGTAAGAGCTCTGTTAACAATCCAAAGCATTTTAAGATCTTCTTCTTTAGGCTCAGGAAGTTTAGTATCTACAACTAATGTTTTTCCTTGAGCTGACTGAGAGTTTCTTTTAGCTACAAGATTCAGAGTCATATCATATACATTTCCTTTGATGTCGTTGACTACAAAATTCATTTCGTCAGTAGACTCGCTGGTTGCCGTGATAGACTTTCCTTGTGGGTCGGTCATTGTTTTTACATCTCTTTGATAAGTAGTAAGCGGATAGGTTTTCCCTTTTTCTAATTTGAAAGATTGCTTGAAGATTCCTACTGAATCTTTTATAGCCGGATTTGCCTCTACTGTTACAACAGAATCTGCCGGAACTTCCACTGTAACTGTTTTTCCTGTTTTAGGATCTACTTTCGTAATTTTTGCAGTCTCTTTTTTGTTACAAGAAACCAAAGCTATTGTTGATACAAGCGCAAGCGCTGCGATATTTTTCATTTGAATTTTTTTTAATTTTATTTTTTTACTACTATATTGTCTGCAATATCCTGCAGTTTTCCCTGAAATTCGCCATCGGATTTATTAGAGACAAAAGACAACGGTAAAGACAATGGGATTTTCTATATTATTGATTAGGAATTGCAGTCATTTTCTGCCTTACCGCTTCATATAAAATCGCTCCACATGCTACAGAAACATTGAGTGATTGAGTTTTTCCTTCGATCGGTAGTTTTATTTTCTCATCGGCATGATGAAGTACTTCTTTAGAAATTCCTGTTTCCTCATTACCCATTACAATAGCGCAAGGTTCTTTGAAATCAACATCGTAAATCAGTTTTTGAGCTTTTTCACTTGCTGCAAATACAGAAATTCCACTCTGCTGAAGGAAATCAACAACGTGAGCTAAATTGGGTTCTTTACAGATTTTTACGTTGTAAAGAGCTCCTGCAGATGTTTTGATGGCATCAGAATTAATGGGTGCTGCTCCTTTTTCCGGAATAATAACAGCATCTACTCCCACACATTCTGCAGTTCTGCAAATGGCACCGAAATTTCTAACATCAGTCAAACGATCCAAAATCAATAAAAACGGAGTTTTCCCCTCTTCAAAAAGCTGAGGTACAATATCTTCAATTTTATGGAACGGAACATCCGAAATAAAAGCAACAACACCTTGGTGATTTTTTCTTGTAAAGCGGTTCAGTTTTTCAACTGGAACGTAATTGGGACGGATTTTATTTTTAGCTAAAATTGTTTTTAATTCAGCATAAATATCTCCTTGCAATGCATTTTGTACAAAAACCTTGTCAATCGTTTTTCCTGCTTCAATTGCTTCAATTACGGGACGCAGCCCGAAAATAAAATCGTCTTTTTTATCTGTCATCTTATTATTTTAAATAGTGAATTGTCAAATATCAAGTTTACTTTGTATGTCAATTTTTGGTTAAAAAAGTTCATGTTCATCATTGACTCGCCAGTAAATTAACCTTCAACTATCTTCCTTTTTCTCCTAAAATTGCTCTTTTTTGCGACATTACATAGCCGTAATGTAGGCTTTCATGTATGTTGTTGAAAATAATGGCATCCTGAATGCTTTTCAGATCCATCCCGAAACTTGTTGTATAAGGAGTATAATCTGAAAAGAAATCACCGTCATAATCTTTCATCAAAATCTTTGAAGTTTCTGTTAATAAAAACTCTAGATCTTCCACTTCTGATTTTTGTACATCCAGATTCGGTAATGTTCCTTTCTTGTACGTTTCAATCCAGTATTTATCTATTCTGAAAGGGTTTCCGCTTAGATAATAGTGCAACAGCTGCTGGGTAGCAACGGTATGGGCAATATTCCAGTATATGTTGTTGTTGAAACCATCAGGAATCAGCAAAAGATCTTCGTGGGAAGTGTTTTGGAGAATTTCTAAAAGGTTTTTTCTTACTTGTCGGTGAGCTTGAAAATGATAATTCATTTTGCAAAAATTTTAATCACCAAAAATAGTTTAATAAACTGGAAATGACAATTTTTGAACGGCAGATTGAAGTAAAATTTATATATTTTTATGAAAAAATAGAATAATCGTATTGAGTTTTAAGGCTTCAACTATTTTAGATCTTGCATTGGCGTTGGAATATTTAACAAACTTTAACTCAAAAATGGCATCTATTGTGTTGATTAATGCAAGTATTTATTAGAAATTTACCAATTATTTTAATTTAAACTATGTCAGATACATATCAAGCAGAAGATATCCGTCAGCTGACGGAAAAAGTAAAAGAAAAAAACTACTTATTTTCTCTTCTGAGACAGGAAATCAATAAAGTCATTATCGGCCAGGAATATATGATAGACCGTCTTTTGGTTGGTCTTTTAGGGAATGGTCACGTCCTTTTGGAAGGAGTTCCGGGGTTGGCAAAAACATTGGCAATAAAAACATTGGCAGAAGCTGTTCATGGTGATTTTTCAAGGATTCAGTTTACTCCGGATTTGCTTCCTGCAGATGTGGTAGGTACAATGATTTATAATATTAAAGACAACGATTTTTCAATAAAAAGAGGTCCTGTTTTTGCAAACTTCGTATTGGCGGATGAGATCAACCGTGCTCCCGCAAAAGTACAGTCGGCTTTGCTGGAAGTAATGCAGGAAAAACAAGTGACGATTGGCGATGAAACTATGAAGCTTCCAAAACCTTTCCTGGTATTGGCGACTCAAAACCCGATCGATCAGGAAGGAACATATCTTTTACCTGAAGCTCAAAGCGACCGTTTCATGCTGAAATGTACCATTGATTATCCGAAATTTGAAGATGAAAGAACGGTAATGAGAATGGTTTCTACCTCGCATCAACCTGAAATTAAACCTGTGATTTCTTTACAGGATATTGTGGATGCAAAAGAACTGATCAATCAGATTTATCTTGACGAAAAGATTGAAAAATATATTCTGGATATGGTTTTTGCAACCCGTTATCCGGAAAACTACGGTCTTTCTGAGCTTAAAAATTATATCGGTTTCGGGGCTTCTCCAAGAGCATCAATTAATTTAGCGATTGCATCAAGAGCATATGCATTCTTGAAAGGAAGAGCATTTGTGATTCCTGAAGATGTGAAAGAACTGGCAAAAGATGTATTGAGACACAGAATCGGGTTAACTTTCGAGGCAGAAGCAGAAGAGATCTCAACAGAAGAAATTGTCAATAGAATTTTAGCGAAAATACAAGCTCCGTAATGAATGAAGTGGTGATTAGAAAAGCAGTTCAGGAAGATTGTGCTCCGATGTTAGAGCTAATCAAAGAACTGGCTGATTATGAAAAGGCATTGCATGAAGTCACTTTAGCCCTAGAACAATTTATTGAAGATGGATTCGGGAAATCTCCGGTTTGGGGAGCTTTTGTAGCCGAATATAATGGGGGAATTGTTGGGATTTCATTGTATTATGATAGATATTCAACATGGAAAGGGAAAAGGCTGTATCTGGAAGATTTGGTAGTAACGGAAAAATTGAGAGGAAAGCAAATCGGAAAGAAACTATTTGAAGCGACAATAGAACACGGAAAATCTAATCAATACAGCGGAATGGTCTTTCAGGTGTTGAACTGGAATGAACCAGCAATTAATTTCTATAAAAAATACAGTCCGAAATTTGATGATGATTGGTTGAATGTTTCAATAGAATTTAAATAAGTTGAAAATGGATGAGTTTCTCAAACTTAATCTCAACCTCAGCCTTAAAATTAATATATGCAGATAAAAGATATTGTAAAAAAAGTCAAGCAAATAGAAATCCGTACTCGAAAGAAGACGGAAGCTACTTTGATGGGGCAATATCACAGTGCTTTTAAAGGACAAGGGATGACTTTTTCAGAAGTCCGCCCGTATCAGTTTGGCGATGAGATCCGCAGAATTGACTGGAATAAAACCGCACGTTTCCGTGAACCATTCGTAAAGGTAATGGAGGAAGAAAGAGAACTGACGATGATGTTGTTGGTGGATATTTCCGCTTCGATGGATTACGGAACAAAAACTCAGCTGAAAAGAGAATATGTTGCAGAAATTGCAGCCAGTTTAGGTTTTTCTGCTGCTGGAAATAATGATAAAGTAGGATTGATCTTATTTGCTGACAAAGTGTATAAAGTAATTCCGCCGCAAAAAGGGAGAAAGCATATTCTTTCGATCATCAGTAATATTCTGACGGCAGATTACATTCCTGCAGTCTCAAAAATTGATAAGGCGATGGAATACATGATGGGAATTTTTAAAAGAAAATCTCTGGTATTTCTCTTCTCAGATTTTGAAGATGAATATGATTCTAAAATGCTGAGAGTGGCTTCAAAAAAACATCAGTTATTGGGAATGAGGGTTTTTGATGAAAAAGATAATGAAATTCCGGATGTTGGATATACTTTACTGTACGATGCAGAAACAGGACAACAGGTTTGGGCAAATACATCAAGTGCGAGATGGAGATATACATTTGCGGAAGCTCAAAAACAGAAATTGAGAGCGTTGGAAGAAGATTTTGCCAATAGTTCAGCGAGTTTTATGAATATTAATACCGGTTCGGATTATTCGAAATTATTGTATAATTATTTTCAGAAGAGATAAAAAATAAACGTTCTTCTGTCATTCTGAATGTAGCGTAAGCGAAATGAAGAATCTCTCAATTTAAACTTAATGACATGTTTTAAACGTTAAGTTTTATTTGAAGAGTAAGAATGACAAGTGTGATGTTAAAATTTAATGATGAAATTGAAAAAACTACTATTTATATTTTGTTTTTTAATCTGTGCGAATGCTTTTTCACAGATACTTTCTTCCAGTGTTGAGAAGAAAACCATCGCTTTGGGAGAACTCAATCATATTGTTATCACCATTAATAATTTACATGATAAAAAAGTTTCTGCTGCTCCTGAGAATGAGCTTCTGCCTTTTCATTTTGAAGAAGTAAAAGACAGTATTGCCCAGACTAAGGATATTTATTACCGAAGAATTGAATTCGCGGTATTTGAAGAAGGGACTTTTAAAATTCCTGAACTGGAATTCAAAGTGGACGGGAAGATTTTAAAAACAATTCCCTATGAAATAGATGTCATTAATACGGCGAAAAAAGGCGACCAGATTAATGATATTATGAATAATAAAGAGGTAAATCTGGAAGCTAAAGATTATTGGGAACTTTATAAATGGTATATTTTAGCGGCTTTATCAGTAATTGCTCTCATTATTGCCATCATCATGTTTGTCAAATGGGGAAGAAAAGCCAAAGATTCTCCTGTGGTAGCGACCAATCAGACTTTGAAAGAGCTTGACTCTTTGAAAAAGAAAAAATATGTGGAAAGTGGAAATTATCGTTCATTTTATGTGGAACTGATCGATATTTCCAGAAATTTTATTGCCAGACAATATCATCTGCCTGCAGATGTTTTGTTAACGGATGATTTAATTGATCTGATGAAAAAAAATAATACCATCTCTCAGGAAAACGAAAAAGTAGTGGAAGAAGTTTTCTTACGCGGAGATTTAGTAAAATTTGCCAAAACCTTTCCGGATCAGGAGGCAATGGAAAAAGATTTTGCGGAGATCAGAGAATTTGTAAAGCGCTCATCAAAGGATTTGGAATTTGAAAATTTGAGAAAGGATGTTTGATTTTGAATTTTATAGTCCGTGGTTCTTGCTTCTTTTTTTACTGTTTATTCCTCTTTTATTTAAAGATATAAGGAAGCAGAAAAGAAAAGGAATTAAAGTTCCTACCATAAAGAATATGGGCGATAGCAGCGGTATTCTTCCTGTATTGTTTTTATTGAAAATATCAAAGTATATTATCCTTTCTTCCTTGATTATTGCGATGGCAAGACCAAGAACTTTTACCATTTCCCAGGACAGAGATGATACCAAAGGAGTTGATATTATGCTTTCTGTGGATGTTTCCTTGAGTATGCTGGCAAAAGATTTAACTCCTGACCGTTTAAGTGCTTTAAAAGATATTGCAATTAAATTCGTTGAAAAACGTCCGAATGACAGAATCGGTTTGGTTGCTTATTCCGGAGAAGCGTTTACCAAAGTGCCGGTAACTTCAGATCATCAGGTTGTTATAGATGAACTGAAAAATTTAAATCCGTTGGAACTTCAACCGGGAACGGCTATCGGAGAAGGACTTTCTGTAGCAGTGAATCACCTTAAAAACAGCAAGGCAAAAAGTAAGATCATTATATTGATGACAGATGGAGTGAATACGATCGAAAATGCGATGCCACCACAAATTGCTGCTGAACTGGCAAAAAATAATAATATAAAAGTATATTCTATCGGGATCGGAACCAATGGATATGCTTTAATGCCTACACAGACAGATATATTTGGAGATCTGGTGTTTACGGAGTCTGAAGTGAAAATTGATGAGCCGGTGTTGAAAGACGTGGCACAGATGACAGGAGGAAAATATTTTAGAGCGACTTCTAATTCAGGATTGGCAGAAGTATATGATGAGATTAATCAACTGGAAAAATCTGATATAAAGGTTTCAAAACTGTATAACTACGAAGAATACTTTAAAATTTTTCTTTGGATTGCATTAGGAATGCTTGTTTTTGATGCGTTGTTGAGATGGGTATTTTATAAATTTTTGAGCTGATGGATTGGTATTTAGGAAATTACTGGTATTTATTATTGCTGTTACTTTTGCCGTTTCTAGCAATACTGCTGATCCGTTTTTTAAAATGGAAAAAGAAAAGGAAAGAGGTATTTGCTGAACATCAGTTTCATGAGCAATTATTTGAGAAAAGTTCAGGATTTACAAAATTTTTCCCCGCTTTATATCTTTTAGGAACTTTGTTTCTCATTTTTTCTATTATTGATTTATTGAGTGGTTCCAATGAAGTTCAGTCTAAGCAAAGATTGAATAATGTGATCTTTATGCTTGATGTTTCCAATTCTATGAATGCGGAAGATGTGGAACCCAATCGTTTAATGGAGGCTAAAAATGTCATGATCAATACGATGCAGAAAATGAAAAGTGATAAAGTAGGCGTAGTGATCTTTGCGGGAGAAGCAACCTCTATTATGCCTTTAACGACTGATTACTCTTCTGCAGAAACTTATATCAACGGCATCGAAACCAATTCTATGCAGATACAGGGAACGGATTTCCTGAAAGCAATGCAAGTTGCCGTAGAAAAGTTTAAAAACGTGAACAAGGGAGCTAGAAAAATAATATTGCTAAGTGATGGAGAAGATAATGAAGGTAATGATGCAGCCGCCATACGATTGGCAAACAAAGAAGGAATTACGGTGACTACCGTAGGAATAGGGACAGAAGAAGGAGCTCCCGTTCCTGAATATACTTTTGGCCAGCTTATGGGATATAAGTCTGATATCAACGGAGAAACGGTAATCTCTAAAAGGCAGACAGAAGCTTTGCATAAAATAGCTGAATCAACAGGAGGTGATTATATTGACGGAAATAATATTAATGAAACTCCCAATAAAATAATTGATATTCTGAGTAAAAAATCATTCTCTTCGGAGACTGTGGTGAAATCGCAGAATGCCAATCATTATTATCAATATTTCTTAGTTTTTTCAATTTTATTTTTCTTTTTAATTTATATATTTAATCCAAAAAGAGATTTTAATGTTTAATTTCCTGTTTTGTTTCCAGGAAGTTAGGCTATACTTTAACCCAATTTTAACAGATTAGAACCTGTTTATTAACATATAAAGGAATAATTTTGCATTTGATGAATACTAAAATCATTTTTTTATCGTTTGTACTTGCCTTAGGCTTTTCAGGTTGTTTGTTCGGCCAGGAAAGCTACAGAACCTTAGTGTTTGAAGGCAATCAAAAATTTAACGATAAAAATTATGAAGGAGCATCTTCCAAATATATGGAAGCGGTAAAACAAAACAATAAAGATTTTACGGCTCATTATAATATGGGAAATGCATTGTATAAAAGCAAAAAATATGAAGAAGCGAAGGCAGAATTTGAAAAAGCAAAAGCACTTTCTCAGACTCTTCCGGATAAGGCGGCAGCTCTACATAATTTAGGAAACACTTATATGCAGATGAATCAGCCCGAAAAAGCTGCAGATTATTATAAGCAATCCCTAAAGCAGAATCCGAAAAGTGAGGCAACAAGAAAAAACTATGAAATTGCTAAACTGAAGGAAAAAGAAAATCAGCAAAAGAAGAACCAGCAGAATAACTCAGGCAAAGGAGGCGGCGGTGACAACCAAAAACAAAATGATGATCAAAATGGAAATCCTAAAGATCAAAAACAGGATCAGGGAAAAGGCCAGCAAAATAAAGGGAAAAATCAGGAAGGAAATAATCCTGATCAGAACCAGAATAATGAAGGCAAAATTCCAAAAGATCTTGAAAATGCCATATTAAACAAAGTAAGCGAAAAAGAAAAAGAAACCGCCAGAAGAATTTTAAATAAGAATTCTTATTCGATGCCGCAAAGCAACGAGAAAGATTGGTGATGAAGCAAAAGCTTATCTACATATTATTACTATTTGTTTCCATAATTTCTTATGGACAGGTAAATCTTTCCCTGGAATCGGATAAAGCTGAGTATAATGGAAAAGAAATTATAAATCTTACCATCGTATTAGAGCTTAACGGAGGAGATTTAGAACAACAATCTGTATTTCAATTGCCGGATCTTTCCAAATTTACCATAATAGGGAGCGGATCTGTAACAAACAGCTTCATGGATCCTTTAACCAATACGGTAATTACGGAAAAGATTACCCGATTGGCGCTTGAGCCTAAAAAGAAAGGTAAAGTTAGAATTGGCTCTGTGCTCGTTACAGTAAGCAACAAAATTTACAAAACAGAACCTTTTGATATTGTAATAAAAGATATCGATAAAAAATCTTCTGCCCATATTGCAGCACAGAATGAAGTATTTTTGAATATGGAGATTGAAGATCGGGAAGTCTATCAGGATCAGCCTACAGTTGCAGTACTAAAAGTATATTCAAGAAATATAGATAACCTAAGAAAGGTTAGAAATATACAGCTTCCTCAGCAAGACAATATTAATGTACATCCGGTAAACTTTAGAAGATCGGAGATTGATCCTTCTGATATGGGAGGTATGGCTTCACAGGTGATTGCTGTTTTTATGGTTTTTCCTAATCATACCGGCTATGTAGAGGTGCCTGCTGTTTCAGCCTCTGTAAATACACTTTCCAGTAAGAATAAAATACTTTCCAATAAAGTAAAGCTCAATGTGAAGAAACTCCCCGAAGGAGCTCCCGAAAGCTTTAAGAATGCTGTTGGAAACTTTAAAGTAGATATTTATTGTCCGACTGCAGAAAAAACGGAGGTGGAAAAGCCTATGCATGTAGTCGTGAAAGTTTCCGGAGAAGGTAATATCACGGATATGAAATTACCAGGTATTGAAGCTTCACAAGATTATGAATTTTTTAATCCGAAAATTACTTCAAAAGTTTATCCCGGAAAAGAGGGTATGAAAGGTGAAATTTTTGCCAATTATATTGTGATCCCTAAAAAACAGGGGCCAATTTTAATTAAAACCGAAGAGTTTTCGTTTTTTGATCCGCAGAAAAAAGAATATGTCGAAGTTCCTGCCGGAAATTTGAGCATACATTCATTTTCTCATGAACAAATGCTGGAATCCCGTACAACGGTAGAAAAGGTAAATGAATACACCAATAACTTTTTAGAAACGGTAAATACTCCGGTTCTTAAAACAAATTCATTCAAAGTAAAAGAAAAGAATAAGTTTAATTGGAATATTTTATTTATAAATATTGCCATTCTGCTAAGCTTGTTCGTAGCTTATCTTTTATTTAGAAATTGGCAAAAAAAACGTTCTTTGGTTAAAAAAACGGTATCTCCTGAATCCTTAGGTTCTGTTGCGGAAACCGAAGAAGAGATTCGTACGATGCTAAAAACAGATATTTCGGATTATTTTAACTATTTGAAAAACTTGAAAGAAAATAACGATTATACCAAGTTTTTTGAAACAGTGGAAGAGCTTGATTCCGAAGTAAGAAATCAATATTTCCAAAGTTCTTCAAAGGATTTTACTTTGTTTTTAGAAAATTATAAAGGCGCTCATATTGCTGAAGAATACCGAAGCTTGATCCAAAAGATTCAGATTGAAAAATATGCTCCCGTAAAATCTGAGGAAGGAATTGATGAGCTGTTTAATACAATTGTTAAATTATATTCTAGCATTAGCAAATAATCAATTATTTTTCATATTTTTGCGAAATTCTTAATTGCAATATGATGGAAGTATTTGAACATTTTTCTATTAAAGAGATTATTACCTGTTTTATGGTACTTTTTGCCGTGATCGATATCATAGGTTCTATTCCCATTGTGGTAAGTTTACAACAGAAATTTGGACAGATTGAAGCCAGAAGAGCATCTCTTACGGCAGGTGGCATTATGCTTGTGTTTCTTTTTGTGGGAAATAAAATCCTGAAATTTATCGGAGTAGATGTTAATTCCTTTGCGATTGCGGGTGCTTTTGTGATCTTTATCATTGCGCTGGAAATGATTTTAGGAATTGAGATCAATAAAACCTCAGAGGCAAAATCTGCATCTATTGTTCCGATTGCCTTTCCATTAGTAGCGGGAGCAGGAACTTTAACAACTACATTATCTTTAAAAGCTGAATTCCATGATATTAATATCATTTTTGGAATTATTCTCAATACAATTTTCGTATATTTGGTGCTGAAATCTGCTACTTGGCTGGAAAAGAAGATGGGGGAAGCAACATTAGCTATTTTACAGAAAGTTTTTGGAATTATTCTTCTAGCAATTTCAATTAAATTATTTACCGCAAACTTTGCCCAATTGGTGCAGAATTATATTAATTTTTAAAAATTATGCAGAAGTTTTATAAAGTATTTTTGATCGTTTTCGTTATCATTATCGGAATCAATGTGTATGCAATAGATTTTAATACAGATCTTTTATCTGAAGATAATCTGAAGTTCGTATTCTCTATCGGAGCAGGTGTTATCGGGTTAATATTACTTTTTGTAATGAATACCTGGAGTAAGGTCGGAGTAAGAAAATAAGTATTTTTAATGCTTTTCAAAATATAAACCTCTTTCAATTGTGAAAGAGGTTTTTTGTTTACCATTATCGTTAAAATAACAGATTTTTCATCTTGAATGTAATACAGAATATTCGTAAAGAGTGATTTAAGAAATCACAAGATTCTTCAAAACAGCTTCAGATTTTAGCTCAGTTTCGATCCATTCTTTTTCAGGATTGCTTTGAGCGGTAATTCCACCTCCTACAAAAAGATGAATGGCATTTTTGTACAGCTTGGAACAACGAAGATTAACAAAATACTGAATGGTTTCTTCAGTCTCTATCTTGATGTAGCCTGCATATAATTCGCGTGGAAATTTTTCTAATTCTTGAATGCTTTCTTTGCAAAACTCTTTTGGAATCCCGCAAACAGCCGGAGTAGGATGTAATTCCTGAATGATTATATCCAAATCTTCGGGTTGTATTTTTATCTTAAAGTCAGTCCTTAGATGTTTAATATTTCCGGAGATATGATCGTAGGTCTCCGATTCCTCAAGCGATTCGGAATAATTCTTTAAAATATTTCTAATGTAGCTCGAAACGGGCTTTTGTTCTTCAATTTCTTTTTCAGACCAGCTTTCCGAAACAGGAAGTGTTCCGGCAAGGCTCATCGTTTCAAAAATATGAGTTTGTTTATTGAATTTTCCCAATACTTCTGAGAAAGCACCCATCCATGAGTTTTCACCATTGATCAAGATATAGCTGAATGCATTGGGATAAGCATTACAAAGTTTTTTAAAGCTTTCTTTGAGATCAATTTCATGAAAATCTGTAAAAATCTTTCTTCTGGAATAGACTAATTTGGGGAGTTGGTGGTCTGTAATTACTTCTATTACCTTATCCAGATTATTTAAATATTCGTCTTTTGATTCTGCTATGAATTTGTTGTTATCTTCAGTCAGAAGGCCGCCTGAAATTGTTGTCTGATCAAAATTGTGCTGATTTATTTCAATAATTTTTCCATTACAGACAATTTGCCTTAATCCGTCAAAAGAATAAAATTTTATATGATTTTCACTTGAATTTTCGTCTGTTGAATAGAGTCTTTCGTCGAATGGAAATTTAAAATAGATCATTATTTACTACTTTTTCAAAAATCAAATCTTGGACAGGATATAAGAAATTCCGAGGTTGATTTTACTTTCTGCAAAGGTATTACTAGTCTTAAAAATGTCAAAATCAAACGAGCTGTTTTTTAACGAAATATTTTTCATTTTGTAATGCTGATATTCTGCAAAAACGAGAAAATGTTTTAAAACTCTGTATTGAAGTCCGAATGAAAATCCTATATTGGTTTGTTGACTTTTAAAATCGCTCAGTGTATTCAGAATGTTATTTTCAGGTACTAAAAACTGCATTTTATAGATGTTTTGGTTGACTAAAACTCCGGCAAAAGGACGAATGTTTTTCCATTCGTAGACAAATTTTAACTGTAAAGCATATTCAAAATGTTTATTGTTAAACCGCTGAAACAATAAAGGTTGCTGATCTGTGGTAAAATAATATCCGTTGAGGAATGTATCTTCTTTGTTGGCATCCAGATCGAAAGAAGAATTCCAGTGGTACACATTTGCGGAAAGCGAAACTGACAACGGAAATGTGAAAAAGTTTTTTGAAATCCAAATTCCTAAATTTTCTCCAAATTGTTGCTTCCTTTCGGAGAAAGCCGCTGTCCAGTCGGAGTTTTTAAAACCTATTCCAACTTCTCCACCATATTGAAGCTTATTAAATAGTTTACGCTTAATCTTTTTTTCGACGGTTTGTTTGTCGATATTTTCTTGGTAGACATCTTTTATTTCTTTTTCAGAAACAGCTAATGGATGTATGATTAGATTTCTCGGCTTCAATTGCAAAGATTTTTCGAGATAAACTGTATCGTGTACAATCACCTTTTCATAAACATACACTGTATCTACTTTTTTCTTTTTTTGCGCTAATGAAAAGTTGATAACAATTATAGAGAATAGGAAAAGGATCTTTTTTAAAAACATAGTTTTTGATGTTTATCTTTCTACAAATATAGTATCTCTTTTGATGATTTTTTTCACAATGATCACCTTTTGATTGCTCTCTCTTGTAGAGTCTTTAAGAAGTATTTTTGATTGTTTTTTCTTATTTTCAATGCTTTTTTCTTCGGGAATAATATCTTCTTTATTTTGCTGAATATTTTTGGGAAGATTGTTGTCATTTATTGAAATCTTTTCAGCCCCAGAATCTAGCTTTTCTTTTTTATATTGATTTCCGGTTATTCCATTGTTTTTTTCCTGAGCTGAATCGGAAGAAACGGCAGATTCATTTTGAGTAGATGAATGATTCTTTGGATTTAATATAAAAAGGGAAGAGGTAATAATGATTATAAATGTTGAAGCAATTATGATTTTCTTTTTCAAATTTGATGTGGAAGGATAAAACGTAGAATTACTGATATGAATATCTTCCGGAATTTCTAATTTTTTAGACGGTGAAATTTGAAAATTTGAAAATTTGTTCTGAAATGTCTGCGCCCAAAGGAGTCCACCCAATCCGAAAATAACAAGCAATTGTGCTGTTTTCTTTTTTGGGGTGTTATGATTGACTATATTGTTTAACAAGTAATTTTGAATAGATTTCTTTGCTCTTAAAAGATGGGATTTTGAAGTGTTTATAGTAATCCCTAATAAACTGGAAATTTCAGCGTGAGAATGATTTTCAATAAAGTATAAGTTGAAAACAGATTTATGATGAGGCGGAAGTCTATCGATAGATGACAGTAATTCTTCATTCGTAAAATCATAAATGAAGATGTTTTTTTCTTCCTGAGAATGATGTTCCATTTCGGAGTATGTATCTGGAATTTCTAAAATTTCGGAGGTAACAAAAATATCCTTGCTATGCTTTCTTAGGTACTGCAAAGAATTGTTGACCACAATTTTTTTTAACCACGAAAAGAGAGCTTTTTCATCATTAAGTTGATGGCCTTTTTGTATAGCTGTAATGAAGCTGTCCTGTATAATATCTTCTGCAATGTAAATATCTTGGATATATCTACGACAAATCCCCAAAAGTTTTGGGGAATGGTCGAGATAAATTTTTTGCCAGTCTGTTTTTATTTTTGACATTGATTAATTTTGTACAACATAGATTGCATTAAAAGTTCCTTTGAAATTTTGAGAACTATTTTGTGTACTGGTAATTGTTTGGGCTTCCACACCGTTTATATATACTTTTCCGGTGTAAGTAGTATTTGGACTATTATATTTAATCATATACACGTTATTATTTAATGCAAATAAATCCTGAATATAAGGAAGAGAAGAAAAGCTTGGAGTAACAGTGTTTGTGTTTTTGTAATACATCGTTCCCTGATTGTAATAAGTAGTGTACAGATCATTAGTTCCCGTATCTGTAGTTATTTTTCCATAGAAAGGAAGAGTATTTGAATAATCTCCAATTAAGGTTTCAAGATTTGTATTTACATTTTTTGAATAGAATTTTGAATTTTTCTGATATAATAAATGTATTCCATTGTTATTTTTAGCAAAGTTAAATACGTAATTTGCTGTAATAGTATTGAAGGTTAAATTTTTAAAATATCCTCTGTTTACATTCTGGTTGTTATCAGGAACCGTAGCTGATACATAAACATCTGTGCCTGTCGCTGAATTTGCTGCAGTAATACCTTCTGCAGAAGGGATGTACTGACTTTTGTGAAGAATGTTTTTAGCATCATTTTTCCAGTAGCAAAGCTCATACTTTTCCAATGGGTTTACCGCATTGGGGTTTTCTACATACCCTGCAAAATAGACATCTCCTTCATACACTGTAAAGGCTGTAATATCACTTAGCCCAGAAGCTGGAAGGTGAAGGTATTGCTTAACTTCATATCTCGTTCCGTTCTTCCAGAAAAAATGAATGGACTTGAATGAAGTAGGGGTTGATCCTTTAGTTCCTGTTACATATATATTATTGCTGCGAACAATTATTTCTAAAGGAGTTATATCGTCTCCATTCGTAAGCTCTGTTTTTAGAGTGTTTTTCCAATAACAAGCTTTATTGTTTTCTTTCCCTGCAACATATACATCATAAGATGGGGTGAGGTTTTTTGAAACTTCATCATTCATTGTACTTGCATTGTTGGTACAAGAATTAAAAATGCATAAAGTAAAGGCAAGAAAAGGGAATAATAGTTTTTTCATAGATATAGATTTTAGATTTCTATACATAAGATGTAAAAAATTAAAAAGGTTGCAGCAAGTATATAAAAAAAGACTCAATATTTTGAGTCTTTTATAGTATTGTTTGAAAATTTCTTATCTATTGATAATATTGTTCGTCATTGTAGTATGACTGATCAACTGGTCTTTTTCATCACGAATCTCAATTTCGGAGATATGCATCGTTCTTCCTTTTCTGATAAAACGTGCGACTGCGGTTACAATGCCGTCTTTCTTGCTTCTTAAATGATTGGTGTTGATATTGGTTCCTACACCGTAATATTTCTCTCCATCAATAAAAATATTAGACAGGCTAGAACCCATTGTTTCGGCTAAAACACAGCTTGCTCCACCGTGCATAATTCCGAAAGGCTGATGTATTCTTGGTAAAACAGGCATTGTGGCCGTTAATGTTTCATTTTCAAGATCAATATCTGTAAATTTTATTTCGAGTGTTTTCGCAAATGTTTCGCCTCCCCAACTATTGATGAATGCTAATATTTCTTCTTTTGTTCCTGTCATTTTCAGTAGATAATAAACAATTGATAATAATTAATTTTGCTTCTAGCTTTTAGCGTCAGTATCATTCCCCATAATATTCGGATTCCAGTTTGCAGGAATTTTCGGAACAATATCATTTTTGATATAATAATTCTGGATTTCCTCCATAATCTCAGCAAAAGGGGCTGAAGCAATTCTTTCGTAAGGTATAGTATAACCTAAATACACTATTTTTCTTTTGAAATCTCCTGCAGCTAAAACGATAGGAACTTTTGCAGCTAAAGCCATATGATAAAATCCTTTTCGCCATTTTGGAACCCAGCTTCTGGTCCCTTCAGGGGTAATTACCAAGCTGAAGTCTTCTTTTTCAAACTGCTTTGCTACGAAATTTATTAAATCATTTTTTTGGCTTCTGTCGATGCCAATTCCTCCAAGACCTCTTACAAGCCCACCATACCATGCTTTGGTGTGAGCATCTTTAATGATGACTTTTAAGGGCTTTTTTAATGACCAATAGGCAAGATTTCCCAGGATGTATTCCATATTGTGAGTATGGGGTGCAACGACCAGAATACATCTGTTCAGGCTGTTTACGTCGCCTTGTAGAACGACTTTCCAACCCATTAGTTTTAACATCAGTTTGCCAATCAGCTTTCTCATATAGTTTGAATTAAAAACAAAAAAGTATAACCAAAGTGGTTATACTTTACAAATATATTGAAATATTATCGCTCTTAAAATAGACTGCTGATTAAATCAACAATTTTCATTACAATTTCTAGTGCTAGTTGTACCATGATTATTGATATTTTATTGAGTGTTTTGGTTATATTTTTTTGTTACACAAATGTAAAGATTTTTATTAACATAGAGTACTAAATATTTATATTTTTTTATTTTCTGTGAGAGAAGAAGAGTGTGAATTTCAAACGGTTGTGTTATTCATTCACACCTTCTGCCACTCTCTGCAGTTAATTATTTAGTTTGTATGGAAATTTCGTTTTTACCTTCGTTTACTTTGATGTCCAGATTACCTCCTTTTATCTTTTTGATACTGTTTTTCATAGAATCAATTACTTTATCAGCTTGGTTGCTTGGTACTTTTTTTCCGTTTACAATAATGCTGTCTTCATCATCAGAATTGTATTCAATAGTAGAACCGTTTACCGTAATTTTATTTTTTTCGATTTTGATGTTTCCGTCTTCATCTTTTTCCTGGTCATTATCATTGATTCCGTCTGCGTTCAAATCTCCATCAAAGTTGATTTGGTCATGTTTTGCAGGAAGTACAATTGTTTTTAAAGGAACTACCAATTCATAATCGATACTGTAGTCTCTAAATCTGTGTTCATAAGGATATTTTACAAAATTTGGAAGAATAACTCTGTTATTGACAACCTCTACCGGAACACTTACATTTAATGGAAGATTATATCCTTTAGCTTCTTTTTTAATAATCAGATAAGGCGTTTTGATATCGGCTTTTCTTGTTACATCTACGTGGATCCAGTCTTTTTTGAATACGGAGATTTTATCAGAATAAAGATCATTATCATATCCTTTGAAGTTTTGAGGAATCGTTACCTGCTTTACATCTACATAAATACTGTCTGACTGTGTGTTGATGGCAACTTCTTCAGTATCTTCCTTATGACCTTTTAAGAACATTTCCTGTCTTGCCATACTAAATCCAAAGTAAGTACCTAAAGAGATCAGTGCAAGGAATAATGCTCCGATTACCCATCCTGTGTTTCTTAATTTTGTTTTAGGAGAAATTAATTTAATACTTAGTAATCCGAAGATCATAGCAGGGATTAAACTTCCTAAAGTGATCAATGCCATAATGATATATTTCATACTGTCATTGTCGAAATAGAAATTCATTTCGCTGATAGGAGGGAAGTCACTGTCTGCTCCCATGAAACCGAATACTACGAATACTCCGATCAGACAAGATAAAGACATAAAGGCAAAGATTCCTCCTAAGATATAACGGAATATATTCCAAAGCCCGCTTCCTGCGTTATTGATGTAAGGTTTATTTTCGTTGTAGATTTCTCCGACCCTCTGAGTAGATTCATTAGCAAATTGCACCAATTTATTAGACTCATTCTTAAGATTGTCGAAGTTCATCGGCTTTCCCTTCATTTTCAGGAAATCTGCTGCAGTTTCTGCTTTTGGCAATACCGCCCAAAGAATTACATACAGTAAGAAAACTAAGGTTGATGAAACCGCTGCTGTGAAAATTCCTAAGATGAAAATTCCTAGCCAGATTGCTCTCATTGCTGTAATATCCATTCCTACATAATGAGCTAAACCGGCACAAACACCTGCGATTTTCTGTCTTTCAGGATCACGGAAAAGTTGTTTTTTATCTGTGTATTCAGTTCCAGAAGAATAGGTTTTCTTTGTATTTTTTTCAGAATAATAAGCTTCTTCCTGTTCTTCAATTTTTTCAGGGCTTCCGATCTGTGCAATTACTCTTTCTACATCAGAGTCATTAATTACTTCACGTTTTGCCATTGAATCTTTGAAGATTTCTACCATTCTGATTTCTATGTCATGCATTACCTCATCTGCTTCTGAAGCATCTAGTGAGCTTCTCAGTGCATTCAGGTAATCGCTAAGCTTTATATATGCGTGTTCTTCTATCGTAAAAGAAAAACCTGCGAGTCCTATTGAGAGTGTCTTGTTCATAGCTTTGTTTTTAATGTTTTTGAGTGATTTGGTTTACGGAATCTGTTAATTCATTCCAGGTATTTTGAAGTTCATCTAAGAATAATTTACCTTTTTCAGTGATCTGGTAGTATTTTCTTGGTGGCCCTCCGGTAGATTCTTCCCATCTGTATGAAAGGAACTCGCCGTTTTTTAATCTTGTTAAAAGAGGGTAGAGTGTTCCTTCTACTACATCCAGTTTTCCTTTTTTTAGTTCATCTATTAAGTCGGAAACATACATTTCACGATGATTGATGAGACTTAAAATACAGAATTCCAGAATTCCTTTTCGCATTTGCGCTTTGGTATTTTCAGTATTCATCTTTAATAAGTTTTGTTAATTAGTTACATAATTTTCGAAGATTGGTTCCTAGCTAGTTGAACCTATTTCGATTTTACATTACAAAGATATGTAAATAAAATGGTATTATGCAATACAAAGTAGTGTATTTTTTAAATTAAAATAATTAAAATACTGTAAATCAATTAAATAAATTTTATTTGTTTTTTGAGTTAACTTTATTTAAACCTAAAAGCTTTCTAAAAATTTTAAATTTTCGTATTTTTAGATCAGAAATTTTGATGAAATTCTATAAGTTGATTTCAAATAAACAGGTATATAAAAGAAGATTTAGAATGAAAATACAGAAGGAGATTGATTTTATCTTGGCAGTGGATGCCCTGAAAAACGTACAAAGAAGAAACTATAATGCAGATGATACCAGAAGAGAAAATACAGCAGAACATTCCTGGCAGATTATTATTTTAGCTCAAATCCTTTTTCCTTACGCGAAAAACAGAGCAGATATTGATTTGCTAAGAGTCATCAGAATGCTTTCCATTCATGATTTGGTAGAAATTGAAGCCGGAGATACATTTTTATTTGATGAAGCTGCCATGGTCGGAAAATTTGAAAGAGAAAAAATTTCTGCACAAAAGATTTTCGGAATTCTGGATGAGCCTTTGCAAACGGAATTTTTTAATCTGTGGCTGGAGTTTGAAGAAGAAAAAACTCCTGATGCCATTTTTGCCTGCTCAATAGATCGAATTATGCCTTTTATTCTGAATTCCCATACCTCCGGAAAAAGCTGGACAGAGGCTGGAGTAACGGAAAAACAGATCAGAAACATGTTGGAGAATGCGATCGTAAGAGCTTCTGATGAAATGGGCGAGGCTTTTCATCACTTATTAAATCTGAATCTTGAATCTGAAAAAGTTTTGAGGTAATCTATAAAAAAGTTTCGGCGGGCTTTGCCCGCCGAAACTCATAATAAACATGCTGAAAAGGATGGATTCCGGCGACCGAAGGTCGCCGGAATCCTTTTATAGTATTGAGATTGGTTTCTTAAATTCATCAATTGCCACAAAAGTAAAATCGCCTACAATAGCTCTTTCCCTTTCGTAAGAATACATCTGTTCCGTATAGATTTCGACATTGACCTTCATACTTGTTTTTCCAACATGAGAAACTTTTCCGATCAGTTCTACGATGGTTCCTGCAGGAATTGATCTTTTAAAATCGATTTTGTCGCTGCTTACAGTTACCACACGTTTTCTTGCAAATCGTGTCGCTGCAATAAAAGCCACTTCATCCATAAGTTGCATCGCTGTACCTCCGAAAAGCGTATCATAATGATTGGTTGTGTTGGGGAAAACTGCTTTGAAAATTCGGGTTTCTGATGCTTCAATTCTTTCTTCTGTAGTCATATTTCATTATTAATTAAAGCGAAATGAAACAGATTAAAATAACAGAAGAATAGCAGGAACATAAAAATTCCTGTTAAAATCCATCAGATCAATAAACTTCAGATCGCGAAAGTTTTTGTTTAAAGAAAAGGCAGGTCTCCTGACTTGTAACATCTCTATTTCCTTCCCATACTTTTTGCACAGTGGATTTTTTAATAAAGACTTTAGTTACTTACAGTTGCGCGACAGTTCGTGATTTTCACACGATTCCCTTTTAATCAGCAATTAAGCAGAACCAATTTCTATGATGAATAAAGTTGTAAACTTTTTCGAAACAAAAATAAGGATAATTAATAGATTATTCCGGGTTTTTGTAAATAATCTGACTGATTGCTGCTCCTTGCTTGATAGACCAGAACGTAACATATCGGTTTTCTCCGGAACCATTAATCATATATAAGAAGATATGATCCTGATCTAAAGCAGTAACGCCTACATGATCAAAGTCCATGGTAGGTTGAAACAGGTTTTTTATGGCATCTCTTACAAAAACAGAGCCTCTTCCCGGTTGTTGTACCCGGATAGATTTTATTTCGGTCATTCCTTCAGGAAGCTCCTTGCCAATTCCCCAGGTTTTTTGTTTGTCAATTTTAATGATGTTTCCTTCCGCATCCTTTTCCTGTTTCTTAATGTGTGCATAAGAAGGATAAATGTCAATGATGACTTTGGATCTTTGGTTGCTCGGTATTTTAGGATTCGTATCGTCTGTGAAAATTAAAGATTTTCCGTTTTTAGATTTAGAAGGAGTGAATTTTGGCAATTGATCTACAAAAACGATACGGTTTTTATTGACCATTCCTTCCTTTGTAATGCTGTCATATCTTACGAAAGGCTTATCCGTATCATCTTTTTCAGGATATTTGATCCATATCCATTCTGTTTCACCCGGTGCAGGTTTTACGTAGATGAATACATCACCGGTTTTCATACGGATTTTGTCAACAATTTTTCGGTAATCATCTTTGTGAACACGCACCATTGCATAGCCTTCTTCCGCTTTTACCACTCCAAAAGGAATTTTATTTTGTGCATTCACAAAAGCCAAAGAAAAAAAGCTGAAAATTGATAGGTAAATTGCTTTGTTCACAGAAATCATCTTAAATTTTTTTTGATAGTTCAAATATATAAATTAAATACTTTTCGGCAGATAGTTATACTGTTGCAATTCTTTTAAATCTTTAATAGGCTTTAAATAAGAATCAGAAAGCAGATAAACTTCATCCGAAATATCCAATACTTCCTGATAACGATGATCTGAAATAATTATTCCTTTATCTTTTGATTGGTCTTTGATGAGTTTCTGCATTTCACTGGTCATTTTAGGAGAAAGTCCGTTGAAAGGTTCATCCAGTAAAATAAATTGAGAATCAGAGAAAATAATCAATAAAGCCTCAACCACTTTTTTCTCACCTCCTGAAAGATTTCTTGAAGTCTCATCCAGTAAGGGTTTCATCATCTCTGATTCAATAAGTTTTTTTGAATTTTCTTCATTACAGAAAATTGGAATCAAATTTTTAATCTTAACACCTTTTGGAAGAAAAAAATCTTGTGGTAAATAAGCAATCTTATTTTTTCTGTCCCATTGATTTTGAAGTACTTTATCATCAACCCTTATATATTGATGATCTCCTTTCACAGTACCAAAAATTATTTTGAGTAAAGTAGACTTTCCGGCACCGTTTCTGCCCAGAATTCCAACGATTTTTCCTGTTTCACAACCAAGATAAATATCTTTTAAGGTGTTTTTTCCATCATAAGATTTTGTGAGACTGTCTATGTGTAATTTACTCATAAAGCCGACAACCTATATTTACAATTAAACTTAAAACAGCAGTAAAACCCCAAAGAAATAGTCTTGAAAATCCAAAATTTCCATAAAAATAATACTCATCTTTTAATCTTAACTCATAAATCAAAAAGTGGAAAGCGGGTAGAAATAATAGAAAGCACAATCCTAAATTACCAATAGTAAAACCAAGCTGTGTATCCATGAGTAAAGAAAATAAGACAGCGGGAATAAGCAATTTTATATAAAAAATAGATAGTACCTTAAGGCTTTTGATCATATTTCAAAATTAAAAAAAAGCATCAATTAAGACGCTTTGTATGTTTGATAATTTTTAATCATTTCTAAGCTTTGCCTTCACTTGATTATTTCTGATGATATTTCTAAGCTCTGAAACCTGATCTTTTGTGAAATATTTCTTCGGAATCATATTCATTGTTTGGGCACTCTGGTAAATTAAAAACCAGTCTTTGTTTTCTTTTACCCGATAAACCGTATCCCAGCTAAACTCCCCCTCAAAAGTTTCTCCTTTATTTTGAACGTTCTCATTGGTAAAAGTATAAGAAATATTTTCCTGAATCTTCTTATTGGAGTGAAAAGCACTTTTTAAACGTAAATAAGAACGGATGACAATAAAAGCAAATACAATAAGAAACCACATAGAAGCAGATTCTAAAAGATTCCTTTCGTCACTTTCTTCCATAAAGTGCGTTAAAACAAAAAATATTAAAGCTAATAATGGAAAAATAAGAATCCTTGTCAATGAATTTTTTACATTAAACATCAGGAAATCCTTAAAGGTGATGTGAGTTTTTACTGTTATCATCTTACATTAAATTCTTTCCAGTTCGTCTGCATTAATGGTTGTTTTGAACGTTCCGTAATTGACGATCACCTTATTTCTCGAAATCTTTTCAATCGTTCCCACACTTGTACTTCCTGTGATACGAACGCGTTGGCCGATTTTCATCCAAAGAGATCGATCAACTTTACGTTTTTCCTCTAACTTTTCATTGGTCTCCGTAATTTTTTCAATCACTTCCTCTTTTTTCAGTTGTTGAGTGATTTTTCTCTTCACCACCTGAAGGCGTTTCGACTCATCTTTATCTGCTCCGATTTTTCTGAACTTTTCCTGTTCCAGAATCTTCACAAAATCTTTTACCACATCCTTTCTAGATTTTCCTTTTATATAGCTGTCGATAAAAGTCTCAATTTTATTTCCGAATTGCAATTTACGATGCTCTTCTTCGTATAATTTCTGGAAATTGAAGAGTTTTTGCTGAAGTTGTTCGTTCAGTTTTTGCAGATTATCGCGTTTGTCTTCTACCGATTCTTTTCTTTCAGCAAGATCGGTTTTCAGTTTTTCTACTTCGTATTTTTCCTGTTGAAGTTTTACAATCGTTTTATCCAGATTCACAATATCATGCTCTACTTTTTTCTTCGCAGAATGAATGATGAATCTTGGGATTTTATTCTTTTCCGCCACCTCAAAAGTAAATGAACTTCCCGCTTGTCCGACTTCCAGTTTGTACATCGGTTCCAGCGTTTCTTCATTAAACAGCATCGCAGCATTTTGAGCATTCGGAAGCTGTTCTACAACCAGTTTAATGTTGGTGTAATGCGTTGTAATGATCGCAAAACTTTTCTTATCATAGAAAAACTCAAGGAAACTTTCGGCTAAAGCACCACCCAATTCAGGATCCGAACCGGTTCCAAATTCGTCAATCAACAACAACGTTTCTGCATCGGCTTCACGAATGATTCCCGACATTTTTTTCAATCTTGACGAATAAGTCGAAAGATGGTTTTCAATAGATTGATTATCACCAATGTCGGTCATGATTTTATCAAAGAAAAACATTTCGGATTTTGGATGGGTAGGAACCAAAATTCCGCTCTGAATCATCAATTGAAGCAATCCAACCGTCTTCAAAGTAATAGATTTTCCTCCCGCATTTGGTCCGGAAATACAGATAATCCTGTTGTGATCCGTTAATGATAAAGTCTGAGGGAAAATCGTTTTGTTTTCCGCTTTATTTCTTAAAAACAATAACGGGTGAAACGCATCTTTTAATTTTAATGTTTTGTGACGATTGATCTTCGGCAAAACTCCATTGATCAATTCAGCAAATTTCGCTTTAGCTCTGGTTAAATCAAGGTCGAAAATATACTTCTGATATCTCCAAAGCTGAGGTTGGAATTCAGCTAACTCTGCTGTAAGTTTTCTCAGAATTTTATCAATTTCCTTTTTCTCTTCCTCTTCGTTTTCTTTAAGCTTAAAATGATGTTTTACCACAGAATCCGGCTGCATATATGTGATAGAACCCGTTTTTGAAAGTCCTAAAACTCTTCCGGCAACTCTTTTTTTATACGCTGATTTTACGGCTAAAACTCTTTGATCATCAATAATTGTTTCTCGAATATCATCCAAAAAATCACTTTGCCCATAATTGAATAAAGCTTTGTTGAAATTTTCCTGAATGGCTTTTTTAGCAATCTGAATTTCAGCTCTTAACGCTTTTAAAGCTGAAGAAGCTTCACTTTTTACTTCACCAAAACGGTTAAAAACTTTATCTACTTTATCAGTAATTTCTTTTTTGAATTCCAGCACAGAAACATCCTGAATCAATGTAGGAAACGTTTCGGGCATGGTTGGGAAAAACTTCTGCAGTTTTCCGATTTGTTCTGTGATGGTTTTTATTCTGATGAAAGCATTGTTTTCAAGACGGTAATTCTCGATCAGCATTAGCTTTAATTCGCTTTCAATATCTTCATATTCATCAAAAGGAATGGCATTTGAACTTTCAAAACTCGATAAATATTCGGAAGTTTTTTTCAAAGAAAGTTCTGCCTCGTCAATTTCCATCGGACGAAGTTGAAGAATTTTTTCTCTTGTTTTCGGAGAATACGCAAAAGGGGAAATTTCCGCGAGCAATTGCGGAAACTCTAATTCGTTTAAATCTTCTTTATTTATATACACACTGCAAATTTAGTGAGAAAATGTGAATGTGATGATGTGGTAATTTGAAAATGAGTTAATTTGAAAATTTACGTTTGTCATTCTGAACGTAGAGAAGAATCTCTTAATACTCTTAATCACTCAACTTTATACTTAATAGTTAATTTTAAAACATTAAGTTGTTGAGAATATTAAGTATGGTTTTATTAAATTTGAGATATGAAATTAGAAACTGAAAGATTACGTTTAAATGCAATCAACGAAAGCCAGGTTGATGATATTTTAAAAATCCGAAGTAACGAGGTCATCAATCAATTTGTGCAGAGAAATTCTCCGAAGAACAATTATGATGCGTTGCAATTTATTTTAACCATTAAAGAAAGAACTAAGAATAATCAGACGTTTTATTGGGGAATTTCTTTAAAAGACCAACCCAATCTGATTGGTACGATTTGTCTCTGGAATTTTTCTGAAGACAGAACTATTGCTGAAGTAGGCTATGAATTGTTGCCCGATTATCACAGAAAAGGAATCATGTCTGAAGCGTTGAAAGCAGTTTTAGATTTTGCTTTTAATGATCTACATTTGCACGAAATTGTCGCAATGACCAATAAGTTGAATGAAAACTCAAAAGGAATTCTTTTAAAACATGATTTTGTATTGGAAGAGGGGAGAGAAGATGACGGTTTTCCTGATAATTTGGTTTTTAGCTTGAAGAGATAAATATATTGTTCTGTCATTCTGACGAAGGAAGAATCTAAATTTTTATTTCCTAAATTTGTTGTTTAGTGAGAGATTCTTCATTCCACTTTGTTCCATTCAGAATGACAGCCGGATGAATTAAATCATTTTCAAATTTTCAAATTGAATCTATCTATGACCTGGACAGAAATTTTAGCCCCCATAAAAAGCACACCATATTTTACTAACCTTTGGCAGAAAGTAAAACAAGAATACGCAACTACAAAAGTTTTTCCACCGAAAAATCAGATTTTCAGGGCATTGGAAATTACACCTTTTGATGATGTTGAGGTTGTGATTATCGGGCAAGATCCATATCATAACGATTATCAGGCAAATGGATTGTGCTTTTCTGTTTCTGAGCAAGTTGCTGCACCGCCGTCTCTTAAAAATATTTTTATTGAATTAAAAGATGATTTAGGAATTGTCAGAACCTCTAAAGAACTGGATGATTGGGGAAAACAGGGCGTTTTATTATTAAATGCAACGTTGACGGTTCGTGCGCATACTCCAAACTCTCACAAAGATTTAGGTTGGGAAACCTTTACCAATTATATTATTAAAGAAATTTCAGATAAAAAAGAAAATGTTGTCTTCGTATTATGGGGCGCTTTTGCACAAAAAAAAGCCGAACTCATTGATCCGGCTAAGCATTTTATTTTAAAGTCTGCACATCCTTCTCCGTTTTCTGTTCACAGAGGGTTTTTCGGGAGCAAACCTTTTTCTAAAATTAATGAATATCTGGTTTCAAAAGGAAAGAAACCTATTTCTTGGTAGAATCTTCTGCCTTTTTGATGGTAATTCCGATTTTATATTTTCCGTTTAAAGCTTTTGTGCCTTCTGTGGCTCCGGGATAAGGCTGTACATTAACTAACGAAATCGTATATCCATTGAATACAGTAGATTTTGTATAATTTCTTCCTTTATTATCCATGCTTGCCAGGTTCAAAATCATAGGTCGGGTTGCAATTCCCATTACTTCAACTTGGGCAACGGCGACTCCTGCCCAAACGCACGTCACGCCTTTCGGACAACGGCTGTCTTCGGAAATCCCTTTGAAGGTCACATTCATTTGGTATTCTTTCAGGAATTTGTTTTCACCTTCGTTAAAATAGATGACCTCACCGTCTTTATTGGTCACTTGAGTTACTCCGTTTTCGTCAACGTTCACTTTTGTTGATGTTTTGGTTTCTTTTTGAGCTTTACAGTTTATTAAAAATAATAATCCTAAACTCAGTATGATGGTTTTATATAGCATAATTTTCTTTTTTAAATGATATTGAGCATATCTAAAACTACTACCAAAAACATTGCCACACCTACTACAAAACTAAAACCTGTTCCGTAGATGAATCCTACAAAAGCGCCTTTTGTGGATTTTAGGGCTTTATTCATGTCTTTGCTGTCGTGTAATAATTCCCCAATAAAAACTCCGGCAAACATTCCGATCAAAAAGCCTAAAGGGATGGGTAAAAACATTCCTACAATAGTTCCTACCACAGATCCTATACTTCCCCAACGGGTCCCTCCGTATTTTTTTGTCGTTTTTGCAGGAATAACATAGCTTAAAACCACAGAAACCGCTGTTAAGATTCCGAAAGCCCAGATGTAAATCATTGGTAAGTCAGAATCGGTTCCGAATTTATAAATTAATAATCCGCAAATACTCAATAATAATCCGGGTAAAATGGGTAGGAAGGTTCCTAAAATCCCTATGACTAATAAAATCAGGCAAAGAATATTAATTAATGCTGTGTCCATGTGTTTTTAATTATCTATGCAAGATATAAAAAAAGCGGCTTTATTTAAAAGCCACTTTACATGTTTACACTATGTTTATAATGAGACTAAAGATTTAAAATAACATATTCCAGAATAGGCTCAGCTTGTCCGATGTTTCCGGTTGCGTGATTATGGAAGGTGGTGTAGTAAATTTTACCACTATTTGAGTTTCCTCCCGAACAAGGGCCTTGTGTATCACCATGCGCCTGATGAGCTGGCCAAGCGTTTGCGTTGATAGTGATTGTAATATTATTTCCGTTTGAAATCTGATGACAGATAGTCATATAGTTGTTGTTTAATGATGTTCCTACCGGTGTTTGTGGTGCGGAAGGATTGGTGTAATGTCCTGTTCGGATCATTAATGGTTCGTTGTTCTTTTCTACTAAAACCTCCCAGAAAGCAGGATCATAAGTTTGGATTTTCTCCCAAGCTCCTAAATCGTAATTAATATCTAAAGTATTAAAACCGATTGCGGTAGCTAAGGCAGCATTAGAAACACTGCAATTAGTGTACATTCCGACTGATCCGGTATTTTTTAAGCAAAGTAAATTGTCGTTGATAAAACCGCCAGGTGCATTACAGGCAATGGTATTCGTATCCCCTCCTACAAGATAGGCAGAAGCCCAGTCTGAACTATATAAACTACCTCCGTTAGCAACAAAAGTCGAAAGATTAGTATAAACCAATGCATCATTGCTTGGGGTCGTATTTCCTGTTTGTGTGGTTCCTCTGGATCCGCAATTCAAGAAAATAATGTCGTATTGCGCAATTTTTGTAAGATTTTTTAAATCCTGATAAGTGATCTCTGTGGCAGTGTATCCTAAAGCGGCGATGATATCTTCAATTTTATCATAGCTTCCTTTTACATAGGCTATTTTCGCAACTTGTGTAAGTTTAGATTCTGTAGCAGGTATCGTTATCGTTTCGTTCTTTTTTACAGTGATTGGAATTTCTGTTCTAAAATTCTGACCACCACCAGTTTGAATATAAAGTGTTGTATTTCCTTCCGGCACTGTAAGACTGAAGTTTCCGTTTGAGTCGGAATAAGCATGATACACTTTACTGTTGCTGTCGATGGTGAAAATAGTGGCGCCACCAATAGGTTTGGTTCCGTTGTTTGCCATTACTTTTCCTTCAACTTTTCCGGTTTGTACGGTAGCAGAAGGAGTGTCATCAGGAGTAACTATTGATTCATCTCCTTTACAATTGAGTAAAAGTGTGAACACACTCAACAAAATAAATAAGTAGTGTTTTCTCATATGTAATTGATTTTGATTTGTTTAGTTTTATTCAAATGTAAATAATTAATTAATATAAAATTGTTAAAACTTTAAATATTTTTTTAATAATTAATTTATATTGCTTATTTTTAGTTAAATTTCTATTTGTTTGTCGTTGTTTTAGTGAATTTGATATTCTTATATTGTTCGGGTTAAATGTTGTTGAAGAATCGGTTTTGGGTCGAAAATTGATAGAAAAATTGTAATAAAACTCAGTCTTAATTTTCCTAAATTTGCTGTGATGAATGATCAATTACAAGAAACAAAAAACTTTATACAGGAATTGAGTGAGCAGCTTTATATTTATATAAGCAAGATTTCACCTGCCGGTTTTGATTGGATTATTCATATGATTGTAAAGCTGGCGCTTCTTGTTGCTTTGTTTTTGCTGGTAGATTTTGTATTAAAACCGGTCATTAATTTTATTTTCCGTTTTTTTCAGAACGAAAAAAAATATCCGATTATAAAATCTATTTATCAGTCCAAGGTCAGTAATTCTGTCGCACATTTTGTGGCCTTAGGGGTTGTGGCAAGCATACAGGCTTTTATATTTCCTCCTAAAGCGATACCAATGACCAATACATTTATCGGCAGATCTATTAATTTAGGAGTTGTTTTGATTTTTGCGGGAATGCTGTATCGTGGATTGACTGCCTTTAGAAATTATTTTAGTATCAAGCAGGATTTTTACAAAATCATGGCATTAAATGCCATTTCTGAAACCATGAAAATCCTTGGGATTTTTATTTTTTCAATTGTGGGGATCTGTGTTATTTTTGGGATAAAAGGAACTACTATTGTAGGAAGTTTAGGGGCGATTACGGCTGTTTTGGTACTGGTTTTCAGAGATACGATTTTGGGGTTTGTAACAGGGATTCACGTAGCAACTTCTAAAAATATGAAAGTGGGGGACTGGATCGGAATCCCCAAATATAACTTAGAAGGAACGATTGAAGATATTACTTTGCTTACCACCAGAATCCAGAGTTTTGATAAAACCGTTTCCACCATTCCTACGTATGATTTGATGAGTACGGAAGTGAAAAACTTGCAGGTAATGTCTGAAAGTAATACCCGAAGAATAAAGAAATCTATTATTTTCAATATAAAATCATTTAAGTTTTTAGATGAAGAAATGTTTAATAAGCTTTTGGAGGTTAATTTGTTGAAAGACTATCTTTTACGAAAAAAAGACGAGCTCAATCAACAGAGAAGCACTCTTAGTCATGCCGAAAAACTGATTAACGGGAAACAGCTTACCAATATTGGGACTTTTAGGAAATATGCTTACGAATACCTTAAACATAATAAAAATATCGATCAGGAGGGAACTGTTTTGGTAAGACAGATGGAAATCACATCACAAGGATTGCCTTTGGAAATTTATTGTTTTACCAACGATTCCAAATGGGAAAATTTTGAACAGATTCAGTCAGATATTTTTGATCATCTGTTGGTAGCTTCCAGAGAATTTGATCTGGAAGTAATGCAGGTTAATATTAAAATTTAAAATAGTAAAAATGACAAAATTAAGTGTCAATATCAATAAAATTGCGACATTAAGAAATGCAAGAGGAGGCGAAACACCAAGTGTAACAGAAGCTGCCATTAAAATCCAGGAATTTGGCGGGCAGGGAATTACCATTCATCCGCGTCCGGACGAAAGACATATTACAAGAAAAGATGTGTACGATCTAAAACCTTTGGTAACTACAGAATTTAATATCGAAGGAAATCCTCACCGTCCGTTTATTGATATGGTTTTAGAAGTGAAACCAGAACAGGTAACCTTAGTTCCTGATGCAGATGATGCGATTACGTCAAATGCAGGTTGGGACACCGTAAAACATTTAAGTTTTCTTACCGAAATCATTTCAGAATTTAAAAATGCAGGGATTCGTACTTCAATTTTCTTGGATCCTACTCCTGAGTTGGTAGAATATGCTGCAAAAACCGGAGCCGAAAGAATAGAATTGTATACGGAAGCTTATGCAAAAAACTATACATTAAATAAAGAGCTGGCTATTAAACCTTATTATGATACAGCGGTAGTTGCTGCTGATTATGGTTTAGGATTAAATGCAGGTCATGATTTAAGTTTAGAAAATCTAAAATATTTTGCAGATCATATTCCGAATTTGTTGGAAGTTTCTATTGGTCATGCTTTAGTTTCTGAAGCTTTATATATGGGATTGGAAAATACCGTTCAGGCGTATTTGAAGAGATTGGCGAAATGGGATAAATAGAAACCAGAAATTAGAAATCAGGATTTAGTCTGTTAAATATCATACTAACCTCTAATATCTAACTTCTAACCTCTTTAAAATAATTATGGAAATTTTAAATTCAAAAATATTTGGCGAAAATCTTTCGTCTACACCGCTTTTAGTATTTCACGGGTTATTTGGAATGCTTGATAATTGGGGAAGCTTCGGAAAAGATTTAGGAGAGTTTTTACCGGTGCATCTTATCGATTTGAGAAATCATGGTAGAAGTTTTCATGCCGAAAGTATGTCTCATGATGATCTGGCGGATGATATTGCCCATTATATGGAGCATTACGGAATGGAGAAAGCTTTTGTTCTCGGACATTCCTTGGGAGGAAAAGCAGTGATGCAGTTTGCGATAAAATATCCTGAAAAAGTAGAAAAGCTTATTGTGGTTGATATTTCTCCAAAAGCTTACCCTCCACATCATCAGGGAATTATTAAAGCACTGGAAACTGTTGATTTTAATACCGTTGGTTCAAGAAGCGATGTTGAAGCGGTTTTAAGCCAGTATATTCCGGAAAGGTCTACCATTCAGTTTCTTGCAAAAAACTTGTATTGGGATGAGAATAAAAAATTAAACTGGAGATTTAATCTTAAAACACTTTCCGAAAAGTATAATGAGTTTGTCTCTAATGCTATAAAATATGGAGTGTTTGATGGAGATACTCTATTTATTGCCGGTGAAAAATCAAATTACATTCTTCCGCAGGATCATTTTGCCATAAAACAACAGTTTCCTAAAGCACAATTTGTCACCGTTAAAAACGCTGCACATTGGGTTCAGGCAGATAATCCGGTTGACTTTATGATTGTCGTTAAAGACTTTTTAGGAATAAATTAAGGGTGGTAGAAGAATTAATCTTTGTTAAAATTTTCTTAAAAACATAATTTATTCTTTAATGTGGGAAAAAAGAACTAAATTAGTTTTGTTGAAAGTTTAATAATAATCTTTTATTGTAGTTAAAAATAAAATAAATATTCAATTTTATTAATGAAAATAGATAATTGCTCTAAAGATTATTAAGATTCTAAGAAAACATATTAACAAATTATATTTATAGGGAACTTAGCAATAGGTTTCCTTTTTTGTGTTCAAACCTCATGTTTTTAAATCTATTGATTGAAAAGTATTTCTGTTAAGTTTTAGTACCTTCATAAATATCGGTAATAATTTCTATTATCTGTTTAAAAGTCGCAAATTTGCAATAGGTAACTTTCATCAATTTTTTTATTGAAAATGGACATTTACCAATTGAAAATATTATCATAATTTAGTCAGCAATCAAGTAAAAATAACTGATGGTTTTTGTAACGGGCGCAACCGGAATTTTAGGCAGGATAATCGTTTTGGAACTTCTTAAAAAGGGAAAAAATGTGCGTGCTTCTAAAAGGCCGACAAGCAATTTAAATGAAGTAAAACATTCGTATACCTATTATACGGAAAACTCCGATGATTTCTTTAATAAGATTGAATGGGTAGAGGTAGACTTCGATGATATTCATTCGCTGCAAAATGCTTTGAAAGACGTAGAAGAAGTATATCATTGCGCTGCAAAAGTCAGTTTTCATCCCAAAGATGAAAAAGAAATGTATCATACTAATGTGAAAGGTACAGAAAACCTGTTGTATGCCTGTGAGGGTTCAGGAGTGAAAAAATTTCTTCATGTAAGTTCCATTGCGGTGCTGGATAATTTTAATGAAAAAGGGAAACTCGACGAGACATCAGACTTTAATCCTAAAGAAGAACACTCTGCGTATGCTATTTCAAAACACCTTTCCGAAATGGAAGTCTGGAGAGCTTCTGCGGAAGGTTTGAATACAATAATCATTAATCCCGGAATGATTGTAGGAAGTGGAAACTGGGGAAAGAGCAGCGGAGATATTTTCCCGACTTTTGAAAAAAACAGTTTTACCTTTTCCGGAGGAACAAGTTATGTGGATGTAAGAGATGTTGTCAAAATTTCTGTGGAATTGATGGAGAAAAATATTTTTGGGGAACGGTTTATTATTATTTCTGAAAATAGAAAATATGCTGATTTAGCACGTCAGATCAGATCAACATTAGGATTAAAAGATGCGAAAATCCTTTCGAAATTTCAATTGAACATGGGTCGATTAGCCAATATATTTTTCGGATGGTTAATTCCTTCGCTGAAAATTATTACCAAATCCAATATTGAATCTATCTCATCATTGAATGTGATCTCCAATCAAAAGATCACACAAAAACTCGATTATCAATTTATTCCTTTATCGGAAAGTATTGATTTTCATCTGAAAAATTATATTAACGACAAAAAGCTGAAGAAATAAATGAATCTTGCAGAAGCAATTATCCATAAAAATGTAGAGAAACATGCTGTAAAAGCTGCTATTGGTTTCAAAAAGAAAGAAGCGGGATGGAAAGAATTAAGCTGGAAAAAATTTAGTGAAATTATCTATAAAACGGCTAATGCGCTGAAAGGAGCAGGAGTTCAGGAAAATGATAAAGTCGCGATCTATTCCGATAATTCTTCTGAATGGATGATATTTGATCTTGCAGCCATGTCAATTGGAGCCATTACGGTTCCTATTTATTCTACCAATAATGCTGAACAGGCAGAATATATCATCAAAGATTCCAATTCAAAAATTATTTTGGTAGGCGATCAGGCTCAGTATGATGCGTGTCTGGAGCTTTTACAAAAGGAAGACAGCCAGCTTCAGACCATTATTATTTCTAAAAAAGCGGTCTGGATCAAAAAAGAATTCAGCAGTTTTTATCTTGAAGATTTTATTGCTAAATCACCTTCAAAGTTTGAAATCTGTAAAAAAGAATACGAAGATGTTGCTACTTTAATCTATACTTCCGGAACAACAGGAACACCGAAAGGCGTAATGCTTACCCACGGAAATTTTATCAAAGCTTTCGATTCTCATTTTGAATTTTTTAAATTTAAAAACTTTGAAGAAGAGCTTTCACTGGCATTTTTACCATTAAGCCACGTTTTCGAAAGAAGCTGGAGCTTACTCTGTTTATACGGAGGAGCTCGTGTTTATTTCCTTGAAGATCCGAAAAATATCGCTAAAGCACTGGAAGAGGTCAAACCGACCATGATGTGTGCTGTTCCGAGATTCTTCCAGAAAATTTATGCAGGGGTACTGGAAAAAGCGGAAGAAGGTTCATCATTAAAGAAAAAGATCTTTAATTGGGCGAGAGAAATAGGTTGGCAAACGGCAGAATTAAGAAGAAATGAACAAGATATTCCTTTTGGACTAAAACTAAAAGAAACCTTTGCTGAAATGCTTGTTTTCAGTAAAATTAAAGAAAGAATGGGAGGGAGACTTTGGTTTTTGCCTTGTGGTGGAGCATCTTTATCACCGGAAGTAACCAAATTTTTTGAATCAGTAGGAATTCATGTTACAGTAGGATATGGATTAACAGAAACTACGGCGACATTAACGCTATTTCCTTTAACTCATTTTGAGCATGGAACAAGCGGAAAAGCTTTGCCGGGAGTGGAGATCCGTATCGGTGAAGATGATGAAATTCAGGCGAGAGGAAACGGAATTATGAAGGGATATTATAACAAGCCGGAAGAAACTCAAAAAGTTTTTACAGAAGATGGCTGGTTTAAGACGGGGGATGCCGGAAAAATTGATGACAAAGGGAATCTTACCATTACAGACCGATTGAAAGATCTCATGAAAACTTCCAACGGGAAATATATTGCGCCACAACAGATCGAAAATTTGTTGACGAATAATAATTTCATTCAGCAAATTGTTTTAATTGCGGAAGCAAGACAGTTTGTTTCAGCATTAATTGTTCCTAATTTTGAATTTTTACATGATTTTATCAAGAAAAATAATATTCCGTTTACCAATTGGGGAGATGTGGTCAAGAATGAAAAAGTAGTTCATTTCTACAAAGAAAAAATACAAGAGTTACAGTCTCATCTGTCAGAATTTGAAAAAGTGAAAAAATTCACTTTAATGCCTGCGGAATTTGAAATTAACTCGGGAGAAATAACGCCTACATTGAAAATAAAGAGAAATGTGGTGCTGAAAAAATATGCGGACGTTATTGAAAAAATGTACTAAAATATTAACTATAAATCCATTAAGGATAAGTAGGTCTATTATTTAAACTAAATTATGATTGCACAAGAATTTTTAGGGAAAAAAGAATTCCAAATAAATAATCAAACGGTATCGGAAAGCTGCCCGTCAAATATCGCTTTGATTAAATATTGGGGAAAATATGATAATCAGATTCCTGCAAACCCAAGTATCAGTTTTACATTAAGTCATTGTAAAACGAATACAACGATTGAATTTTTGGCCAATGAACCCTTTTCGGTTCAGACATTTTTAGCTGAAAATGAAGAAGTGAAATTTGCTGAAAAAATAGAAAAATATTTTAAAAATATAGAACAGTATCTTCCTTGGATTTTGCAGGGAAAATACATCATTAGAACAGAAAATACCTTTCCTCACAGTTCAGGAATAGCAAGCTCGGCTTCCGGATTTGGAGCGATTGCAAAATGTCTGATGAAACTGGATGAAGTGTTTTCAGGAAAAGATTCAGAAGAAGAATCATTAAGAAAAGCGTCATTTTTAGCAAGGTTAGGAAGCGGAAGTGCTTGCAGAAGCTTATATAATGGATTAGTAGTTTGGGGAGAGTCTCAGGTAAAAGGAAGCTCGGATTTATTCGCAGTGCAATACCCGAATGATGAAATCCATGATGTTTTTAAAAACTTTAATGATTGGGTTTTGCTGATTCATGAAGGTCAGAAAAGTGTTTCTTCTACAGTGGGACATGGTTTGATGAATACCAATCCTTATGCGGAGAGAAGATTCCAGGAGGCAAGAGAAAGCTTCGAACCGATGAAAGAAATCCTAAAAAGTGGAGATATGCAGAGCTTTATCAAGCTTGTTGAGCACGAAGCTTTAACACTTCATGCAATGATGATGATGAGTGATCCTGCCTTTATCTTGATGAAAACAGGAACGCTGGAAGTAATCAATAGAGTCTGGGATTTCAGAAGGATTACGGGGTTGCCATTATTTTTTACGCTTGATGCAGGTGCGAATGTACATTTGCTTTTCCCGAATGATTTGGAACAAAACAAAATTGAAGATTTTATCAATCAGGAGCTTCTGCCCTTTACCCAGAAAAATGGAGTAGTAAAGGATGTGATGAGATTTTAAATAGTAAAGATATAAAAAAGAAAAACGGACTTTTGTCCGTTTTTCTTTTTTATAAGTAAAAGTATTTTAATTAACCTTCTGTTACTACAGCATCACGCTGCCCATTTTCTTCTTTGCCTTCTTCAATCATTTCTTCAGCTTCAGCTTTTTCTTCCCGTGTTGCATGATCTATTCGTTCCTCCTGCTTTTCTTCCTGCTCATGATCAATAAAAAATTCACAGTATACCGGAAGGTGATCCGAACCAAAATTACCAAGCGTTTTCAGGTTTTCAATAAAAATGTCTTCACTATGAAACATCAAATCAATGGGAAATCTTAGTAAACGGTATTTTGCATGAAAAGTAGATACAAATGACCGTCCAATCCGGGGATCAATCAGATGGCTTGTTTTCCTGAAAAGAATAGACGATTTCGACCATGCTACATTGTTGAAATCTCCAACAACGATAACCGGCTTTTTAATTTCTGTCACTCTTTTTGCCGTACTTAAAAGATCTCCGTCCCTTTCTTTAGAAGTTTCTTCTTCAGTCGGGCTTGGAGGTGGAGGATGAACACCAAAAAACACAAAAGAAAATCCGTCTTTCGTTTTAAGATGCACTTCAATACTAGGAATATCATCAGCAACAAAATAATGTGTGTGCGAGCTTTCTATTTTTATTTTCGAGTAAAAATGCATTCCATAAGTATTTTCTAAAGTCACCTTGTGTTGATAAGGATATTCTTTTTCCAATTTTTGGAGTGCCTGTTCCCAATCTCCGTTACTTTCCATGGTAAGAAATATTTCAGGCTGATATTTTTTTATAAGCTGAATAAAACGATCATATTCCTTATTAAACTGATACACGTTTGCTGAAATAAAATGCAGTTTTTCAGACGAATGATGTTTTTGGGAATATTTTTTAACAGGATAAAGCGGAGTATATTTTACAAGAGTAGCACTATGATGAATAAACATCACAAAAAGAAGCCCTTGATAGTACCAGAATTTTTCAGAAGAATCAATGGTAAATCCTAGTCCTATGGTAAAAAGTATAAGAAAAGTGATTTGAATTTTACCAAACTCCGGAACACGAAAAACCCAATGAGAATGCTGAATTTTAGGTAATAAGGTTAAAATCAGCAGCAAAACAGTCAGACTCAGGTAGAATATCCACATATTTTTTAAATAAACGGATAAATGTAATTAATTTTTATAAGTTTTCAAACGGATTCGGCTTTAAAGTTTATGAATTAAATTTGAGTTTGAAAGTTAATTTTCGCTATTTTTATTTACTCACTTATAAATAAACGGGATGAATAAAATAGTCGCTATTGCTTTGCTGTTGGCGAATTTATACTTCGGGCAGCAAACCCATAGTCCGGAAATTGAAAAACCGATCCGAAACTTATTCCTGGGTATGAAAAATATTGATCCGGAATTATTGAGCTCAGCTTTTTCCGATACGGCAATTCTCCAGACTATTACGCAAACTGGGGTGAAAAACGAAGATATAAAAGATTTATAGCTTCAATTTCTAAAATGGAAAAAAATGATCTGGATGAAAGAATTACCATTGAAGCCATTCACGTAGATGGAAATCTGGCAAGCGTTTTTACTCCTTATTCATTTTATTTTAAAGGAAAACTTTCCCATTGCGGAGCCAATAGTTTTCAATTGGTAAAACAAAATGAAGAATGGAAAATCCAATATATAATTGATACAAGAAGAAAAGATAACTGTAAAGAAATCAAATAAAATGAAAATCCATCATATCGCCATTATTGGCTCTAATTATGAAGTTTCCAAAAAATTTTACACTGAAATTTTAGGACTGAACATCATTCGTGAAGTATATCGTGAAGAAAGACAATCTTACAAACTGGATCTGGCTATTGGAGATCATTATGTGATTGAACTTTTTTCTTTTCCTGATCCTCCTGCAAGACCTTCTCGCCCGGAAGCCTGTGGTTTAAGACATCTGGCTTTTTCCGTTGAAGATGTTCATCAAAAACGTGAGGAATTAATTCAGAAAGGGCTAAGTTGTGAAGAAGTAAGAATAGACGAATTTACAGGCAAAGAATTTTTCTTTACCCAAGATCCGGATCAATTGCCGTTAGAGTTTTATGAAATGTAAAAATTAATGTGCGTAGCCGGTAAAGAAACTGACAGCCATAATTGCTAACACAATGGAGGAAATGATTACATAAACGTAGTCCTTTTCTTTTAAATAGCCTATTAAAGCGAAAATAATTCTCATTAAAGGAGTGAAAATCAATAGTAAAATTCCCAGTTGAATAATGGCCATGCCTTCTCCTTTACAAAGCGAATCCCAAAAATGGCTCCATACTTTTTCGGAAGACGTTCCCATATCGAGAAGCTTATATTTTTTAGGCATTTGAAAGCCTTCTGAGAAAAGCTTGATAAAACCAATCAGTGAAGTAATAACTGATAAAATAACGCCCAATCGAAGAAGATTTCCAACAGAACGGTTAAGATCAGCATCTGTAAAATTCTTTCTCATGAGAAGTTGCTTCTAATACCGTTATACATCATATAAACTGAAAGAATGGTAATAACAATTGCAAAGAATGTCTTCAGTTTTTTAGTTTTCGAAACCATTAAAGTTTTTGATCCGATAAAGCTTCCTACTACAACACCAATCAAAACCGGGGCAACAATCACCGGGATGATTTCACCTCTCTGAAAGTAAATCAATGAACTTGCAACGGCTGTCACACCAATCATAAAATTACTCGTGGTTGTAGAAACTTTAAAAGGAAGTCTCATCATGTTATCCATCGCTAAAACTTTCAGCGCTCCGGATCCAATTCCCAGAAGACCAGACATTGCCCCTGCAAACATCATCATCAAAAATCCAGGCACTGTGTTTCTTGCGGAATAACTTTTTAGAATTCCTTTATCAGGAAAAGTTCCGTATAGCTTTAATTTATCTTCAAGGCTGCCTTTTATCACAGGTTCCTGATGATCTGGCTTACCTTTTAAATTCAGAATAACTGTCAGAAGAAGAATACTGGCAAAAATAATCCCGATGGTATTCGGATTCAACATTCCGGAAACCAAAGCTCCGATAATCGCTCCGGCTGTTGTTGCTATTTCCAAAAACATTCCGATTCTCATATTGGTAAAACCTTCTTTTACAAATGCCACTGCGGCACCTGAAGAAGTTCCGATTACAGAGATTAAAGAAGCGCCGATTGCATAATGCATAGGAACACCAAAGCCCAGCGTTAATAAAGGAATAATGATAACTCCTCCTCCTAAACCGGTCAGGGAACCTAAAAGTCCTGCCGAAATTGCTCCAAGGAAGAGAATAATGATTTCTGACATGCTACAAATATAAAACTATTGCGCTAGTCTGCCAAACGTTTAAAAAAGATAAATTTAACGTATTTTTGCAGGATGGAAAATGATCTGAAATTATTCTATATTATTCTTGGGGCAACACCTAAAGGCAGGAATATTGAACAGCACGATGTGTTTTTCGGAATTGCGGAAAGTTTAAAAGATCTGGTTCCGGATATGAAAGAATTCTGGAAAGAAGCAGATGGAAAAATTCACTTAGACTGTTATCAGGAAGTGAAATTTGCTGACGGATATGAAGTGAAGATCGTAGAAAAAGGAGAAGGAACTTCTGAAGAAAAACTGTATTTTATTAATCTTGGAGGCTATAAAAGAGGATTTTTTGAAGAATTCCACGAGCAGCATTTAATGGTCGGAAATTCCATGGGAGATATCGTGAAAAAAGCAAAAGCTACTGAGTTTTATAAAACGATGGGATTTGAAGGAGCAGTAAGTCATATTGATGATAAGCATGGAGTCGATATTGATGATATTTTTAATGTAAATGATATTCTTCCCGAAAAAATGAAAGAAAAATATGCTATTGTTCTGAAAAAATCTAGTGCAGAAAATCAGGAAAATTTGATGGGGTTAGGATATTTAAATATTAATAAAATATAAATATCTCTTGTTATCCTGAACGTAACAGCGTGAAGTGAAGAATCTGTGTTATTAATATTTTATAGATTCTTCCTGCGTCAGAATGACAATTGAAGCTTTAAGCGAAAATTAAATCTAATAGAAAAAATAAAAGAAAAATGAAAATAGGAATTTTAGGAGGAGGACAGTTAGGCCGAATGTTAATTCAGGAAGCATTAAAATATGATGATGAATTTTATACATTAGATCCGACTTCAGATGCGCCTTGTCACAATATTTCTTACTTTACGCAAGGAAACTTCAATGATTATGAAACGGTTTTGAATTTTGGTAGAGATAAAGACGTCGTAACCATTGAAATCGAGCATGTAAATGCAGATGCTTTAACCGAACTCGAAAATCAGGGAATAAGAGTGGTTCCGAATTCCAACATTATTAAAACCATTCAGCAAAAAATCCTTCAAAAGCAATTTTATCAAGCTCACAATATCCCAAGTCCGGAATTTGAAGTAATGGACGGAAGTTCTGATGAGATTAAAATGCCGCTTCCTTTTGTACAGAAAATGAATACAGGCGGGTACGACGGAAAAGGAGTACAGGTCATCCGTACTGCTGAAGACATGAAAAATCTTTGGGTTCAGGATTCCGTTATTGAAAAACTGGTGGATATTGATAAAGAGCTTTCCGTAATTGTTGCAAGAAACGAAAACGGAGAGACCAAAACATTCCCTGTAACTGAAATGGTTGCAGATCCTAAACTAAATCTATTAGACTTCAATGTTTGTCCTGTTTTTTTAGAAGAAGAAATTGAAGAGCAAATCAATTCTATCACTGAAAAATTCTTAAATGCCATTAATTCTCCGGGACTTTTTGCAATTGAATTGTTCCTGGACAAAGAAGGAAAGGTCTGGGTAAATGAAACGGCTCCGAGACTGCATAATTCAGGACATCAAAGTCAGGAAGGAAATGCCAACTCTCAGTTCGAGCAAATGTACAGAGTGGTGAAAAATTTACCTTTGGCAGATACAGATGCGATTATTTACAGCGGAATGCTGAACTTGGTAGGAGCAGAAGGATTTTCAGGAAAAGTGATTTATGAAGGAATGGAAGACGTGCTGAGATTACCTGAAACTTATGTTCATCTCTATGGTAAAACAGAAACCAAACCGGGAAGAAAAATGGGCCACATCAACGTATTGGCAGATTCCAGAGAAGAATTGATGGAAAAGCTGGTGATGGTAAAAGGAATGGTAAGAGTGATTGCGGAGTAATATAATTCTATGATATTGAAAAAGACTGTTGAGAAGCAGTCTTTTTTTTATGAGTAAAATCATCCAATTCTCTGCTTTTTAAACATTTCTCTATTATAATTAGTCACAAACACTCCTACAATAATCAAAATAGCAGCCATGATAAATTTGGAGGAAATTTTTTCATCTAAAATCAGCCAGCTTAAAAATATAGAAATAATTGTATTCACATAAGCTAAAATTGAAACCTGAACCGGAGAAACTTTTGTCAGCGCATAATGATAGGCAAAAAAAGCGGCTACAGATCCGAAAACTGCAAGATAAAGCATGGCTGAAATGCTTTTTATGCTCCAATTCTCAAAATTGTAATTTTCTGAGAAAACAAAGGCAAAAATGATTTGTAAGATACCGGCAAATATAAATTGGTAAAATAAGCTTAGCGAAATATTATGATTCTTAATATTCATTTTTTTTGTAATAAGGGTTCCTGAAGCCCAACCAGCGATAGCAACGAACAAAAATAATATTCCCATTGCATAATCCGGATTTTGGAGATCCTGAATGCCATTCCAAAAAATAACGACAATTCCGCTAAAACACATGAGAACTCCTATTAATGCTCTTAGGCTGAATTTCTGCAGTCCAAGTGCAACGCTTCCAAGAAATATGAGAATAGGAGAACAGGCACTTATTAATGAGGTTAAACTGCTGGTGACGGTTTCTTCCGCAACGGTCGTCATTCCATTGGCAATAACTAACATTAACAAAGAAATCATAAGCTGATAAGAAAGATTTTTCCAGCCAATCCATTGAAATTGTTTTCTGGAAATAAGAATAACAAACATGATTACTCCTGCCAACAGCTGACGGATACCTGCTACAAACCAGGCTGGAATAGTTTCCACAGCCACACGAATGGATAAAAATGTCGTTCCCCAAACAATGGCAACAGTAAGAATGGCAAAAAGAAGTTTATAATCTTTCAATTTTTGATATCAATGTGATGGACAAAGATATTTATTTTGTAATCAATCAAATGGGTACAGTTGGGAATGATTTTTAGGGAACAGAATTTGAATTTTGCTTTTTGCATTTAAACTTATTAATTCTTTATCTTTGAACATCTAATAAATTGAAGATGGTAGGAATTATTATGGGGAGTCAAAGCGACTTACCAATCATGGAACAGGCTGCGAATTTTTTGAAATCTTTAGACATTCCGTATGAATTAACAGTCGTTTCGGCTCACAGAACACCGGAAAGAATGTTTGAATATGCAAAAACGGCAAAAGAGAGAGGTTTAAAAGTGATTATTGCAGGAGCAGGGGGAGCTGCACATTTACCGGGAATGGTAGCGAGCTGTACAACACTACCTGTAATTGGAGTTCCTATTTTATCAAGTAATTCTATTGACGGATGGGATTCTGTATTGTCGATCCTTCAAATGCCGGGAGGAATTCCTGTTGCTACTGTTGCCTTAAACGGAGCTTTGAATGCCGGAATTCTAGCCGTAAAGATTTTGGGGACTTCCGATGAGAATATTGCAGAAAATCTTCAAAAATATCAGGATTCTTTGAAAGATAAAGTATTGGGAACAGTAGATGATATTAAAGCTCATCATCCTAATCACTATGATTTATAATTATTAAATGAATATAAAAAAGCCTCATTCTAAAAATAAGGCTTTTTTGTTACTTTTTAATGAACTTGAAATTCTGGGAACCTCCTTTTGTAATGATTTGTAAGATGTAATTTCCTTTTAATAGGCTACTTATATTAATCAATTCCTGACTTGGATTTCCTTCTTTTATAATTCTTCCGCTAGCATCTAGAATTCTATAATTTTTAATACCATCTATGCCTTCTACATGAATGTCATCTATCGCTGGATTGGGATAAATGTGACCTTTTTTGCCCGGTTTTAATTCAGATGTTGACAAGAAACAGCTTCCAACGGTATCTCCGCTGATTGTCCATCCTTTATTAAGTAAAATATTTCTTTTATTTACAGCATTTGAAGCATACTGTAAAGGATTTGCTATACCTAAAGGAACATTATTGGGCGTATTGAGGTTGTCTGCCCATCCTGCAAGTGTTTTACTGTAATTATCACAGTTTAATCCTGAGGAAGCAAGCATACTTTGTGCGTCTGTAAGAGCGGTAAGATTCCAGTTTGCAAGAGATTGATTATAACTTGAAGCACCGGTAAGCATGAAAGACATGTTGGTTACTTTACTCGTATCCCAGTTATAAAGTGGATTATTAAAAGAGGTACATCCGTGAAACAGATGCGTCATATTAGTGACTTTTGAGGTATCCCACATATCTAAAGATTGTTGAAATACCGGTATGAAATGCAGCATATATGCCATGTTAGTGACGTTGGAAGTATTCCAATTATCAAGGTGCTGGTTAAAAGCGATACATGAGGCAAACATCCATGCCATATCAGTAACATTTGAGGTGTTCCATGTATTTAAAGACTGATTAAAAACTTTTCTCCCGGAAAACATGCTGTTGAAATTTGTCGCTGAAGAAGTATTCCAGCTGCTTAGATATGGAGGGTTAAAAGCATCAATTGTTTGTGCAATATAGTTTCCTCCCAATATAGAAAACATGAAACTGAAATTTTGAATATGAGATGTATTCCAGTTTGCCATAGAGCTATGTCCCAAAAGATTGACTGCATTGTAAAACATAAAAGATGTATCTGTTACGTTGGTAAGATTGGGAGAATCATTGGCGGTAATTTGTATCCACGCACAATTACTAAATGCACTGTTCATTGATAGCCAGTTAATATTTCCCCATTGTTCTATTTCCAGTATTTTATTTGCACTTCCATGAATTTGCCAAGAAAGTAGTGGTATATCGAATGCCACATACAACTGAAAATCTCCGAATCGTATTTGTTTGAAAGTCCCACTTCCATTGGTAACTTTTACTCTATACCTTTCGCTTCCTACATCTGCTGTTAGAGGTTTTCCAAAATCAATCAACACTTGTTTTGTGGAGGTTATATTGATTAAACTTCCATTATGTTGAGGAAAACCAATCTCTTCCCAATAAATGTTGTAGTTTTCTCCAATTCCAGGAAACCATATTTGTTGAGAATTTGCTTGGAAAGGAGCATCTACAGTGACATTTCCCGCATTAAGAGATGGTTGCCAAATGGTAATAAACTCATTTTGGGCTTTACATATTTGAAATAAAAAGATAAAAAGAATAAAAGGTAAAAGTTTTTTAAACATATCAATATTTTGTGAAATAAAGATACTAAAAATAAAAAAACTCGGCAAGTCTTTGTTTTTTTGCTATAAAAATTGATGCTTGTATTCTGAATTGATAATCTTAAAATAAAAAACTCTCCAAATTTTGGAGAGTTTTTTATTTTATTCCTGTATCATATTGTCCCTTGTGTTTTTCTGAACAGCAATTGCTCCAAATAATGCCAATAAAAAAGCAAATCCATAGAATCCTTTTTCGCTAGGTAAAATGGTAGCGTTCCATAACCCGATTGCCAATAAAACAATAGATGATAGGGTAGCAAACCAACAGATACCATAATAAATATCTGTCACTTTAATGTTTTCTAATCTGTCACGAACCGCCTTTTGTAAAGAAACTACGGCGAATAAACCGTACAATAGAATGGTAAAATAATACCCTTTTTCATTAAGTTGCATTTCAGCTCTTGCTAAACCTACGATAAAGCCAATCATTCCTGCTCCTAATGCAATCCAAGATGCTGCAACAAATGCATTCGATACTCCTTGTTTTTTCATTAATTATATGTTTTTTTATAAGTGGGATCAAATATATTATTTTTTAATAAATATTTTCATGTTTAACTACTGAAAAATAAAAGACCCTCCAAAAAATTGAAGAGCCTTTTAATATAGTATAAGATCAAAAAATCTTAGTATCTGTAATATTCAGGTTTGAATGGTCCTTTCACATCTACACCGATATATTCAGCTTGTTCCGGAGAAAGAGTTTCCAATTCTACGCTTAATTTTTTAAGATGAAGAGCAGCTACTTTTTCATCCAAATGTTTAGGTAACATATACACTTCGTTTCCGTAAGCTTCAGAATTGTTCCAAAGTTCGATTTGAGCCAAAGTCTGGTTAGAGAAAGAGTTTGACATTACGAAACTTGGGTGACCTGTAGCACATCCTAAGTTTACCAATCTACCTTCAGCAAGAATGATTACTTCTTTACCTTCGATTGTATAGATATCAACTTGTGGTTTAACTTCAGATTTTGTGTGACCGTAGTTTTCATTTAACCAAGCCATATCGATTTCATTATCGAAGTGACCGATGTTACAAACAATCGCTTTATCTTTTAATTTTAAGAAATGCTCTTTTCTTACGATATTGAAGTTACCAGTAGTTGTGATTACGATATCTGCGTTATCAACTACAGTATCTAATCTTTTTACTTCATAACCGTCCATTGCAGCTTGTAAAGCACAGATTGGATCAATTTCAGTTACTGTAACGATTGATCCAGCTCCTCTGAAAGAGGCGGCAGTACCTTTACCTACGTCTCCGTATCCGCAAACTACGACTCTTTTTCCAGCCAACATTACGTCTGTAGCTCTTCTTACAGCATCTACTGCAGATTCTTTACATCCGTATTTGTTATCAAATTTAGACTTAGTAACCGAATCGTTTACGTTGATTGCAGGCATTACTAAAGTTCCGTTCTTCATTCTTTCGTACAATCTGTGAACACCAGTTGTCGTTTCTTCAGAAAGTCCTTTGATATCTTTTGTGAACTCAGGGTATTTATCAAAAACCATGTTTGTTAAATCTCCACCATCATCCAAAATCATATTTAATGGCTTTCTGTCTTCACCAAAGAATAAAGTTTGCTCAATACACCAGTCGAATTCTTCCTCATTAAGACCTTTCCAAGCATAAACAGGAATTCCGGCAGCAGCAATAGCAGCAGCAGCGTGATCCTGAGTAGAGAAAATATTACAAGAAGACCAGGTAACTTCAGCTCCAAGAGCAACCAAAGTTTCAATCAAAACTGCAGTTTGGATCGTCATGTGAAGACATCCTGCAATTCTAGCTCCTTTAAGTGGTTGAGACGGTCCGTATTCTTCACGGATAGCCATTAAACCAGGCATTTCAGCTTCTGCAAGAGTGATTTCTTTTCTTCCCCATTCTGCCAGGGAAATATCCTTTACTTTATAAGGAACGTATTGTGTTGTAGTACTCATATCTGATGAATAATTTTTAATTCGGTTTATAACGAATTGCAAAATTACAACATATAATTTAGATATAAAAACCCCTTATTTTGAAGGTGAAAAATATTAAAAGAAGTATGAACGAGGTCGATCAGGAACGCATTTAATTATGAATGATCTTTAGAGGGTTTTTAAGTAGTTTCAGTTAGCCCTTTTTATATATTCAATACGATATAATTTCTTTTTATTACTTTTATCGAAAAAAAGAATGCCTCTTTATCGCGATTTTTCTGATGACACTGCTACAATTCTTATATGGAAATATGATGAAAATGAAGAATTGAATGCTGATGAGCTTTTAGAGCCTGAAAATGCTGAAAAAGTAAAAGATTATCATCCGAAAAAATTAATAGAGGTATTAATGGTGAGAAAGCTGTTGAGAGGGTTGAAACCCAATTCTAAAATTTTATATAAAGACAGGGAGCCTTTTCTTTCTCCTAAAGATGCAGAAATTTCCATTACCCATTCTTTTCCTTTTGCTGCGATTGCCATTTCTAAAAATAGAATAGGGATTGATCTTGAAAGATTTAATCCTAAAATTTTAAGGGTAATTGATAAATTTACCTACGAAAATGAACGGGGATTTATTCCTTTTGATAATGAAGTTAACTTTTATACTATTATCTGGAGCGTGAAGGAAAGTATGTACAAGATTCACCATTCCAAACATTGGTCTTTGAAAAAGCACTATGAAGTACGCCCGTTTGAATTAAAACATCTTCATCATATCAAGTGTAGAGTACATGACGACCAAATTTCTGATGAATTAAAAGCCAGGGTAGAATTTTTTGATGATTATTGTTTTACGATTGTTGAGGAATAACTTCGGAAGCTGTCTCATTTTCTGATTCATTTCTGTACTTTTCAATTACTTTTCGTTGTTCTTTCGCCACATCATAAATAAGCTCTAAAATATCGTGAACGTTTTTCAGCTCAGTTAAATGTGAAATTTTGTTGGGATCTCTGTAATTTTTGGCTTCGTGTTCGGCAAGTTCAGTTTTTCTTTTTAAGATTAAATCATCAAAAGAAGAATCTTCAGGCTCAATACGGCTTTCCATTTTTAGTGACTCACTAATTTTATCTCCATTCAAAAGATTGGAAACCTGTTGAAGTTCTGCTTCTATTTTCTTACCCCATCCTTCTGAATCTATTTCAGGATATTTTTCATCATTTTTGACATATTGAGAAAGGGAAGCGGTATAAGCGGTAATTAAATGTGAAGTTGCTACAAACTGATGTACTACTTCCAGTTTTTTTTGCTGATTTTTGGGTTCAGAAATCATTCTCTGGAAGCTGTCGGAAAGGTTGGCTAATGCAATGATCGCATTTTTACGCTTCATTTTATAGTCTTCAATATCAAAATCTTCATCTAAGAATTTAGAAATTACACTTTGGAAATAGAGGTAATTAGATTCCGCAGATTTTTTCATTAATTCTAAATTCTGGGTATGCTCCCAAACAGGAAGAACAATATAAGAAACTAGTGAGGCAATGATTCCGGCAATCATGGTATCTAGAATTCTGTCTTTGAAAATAACATTTACTTTTCCGGGACTTAAAAAGTTAAAGCTCAGAAAAACATAAATCGTCATAAATAAAACGGCCCAAAAATATCTTCCTTTTAAAAAACTAAAACACATGACCATACTTAAAAGAAGTATAGTAAACAAAACTTCATTAATATGGATATAATGCAGGATTCCATACGCAATGATGGCACCTGCAATCGTTCCGTACAAACGGAGAAGATTTCTTTTTTTGGTGATAGAGTAGGCGGGTTTCAAAATCGCCGTGATGGTAATTAAAATCCAATAGGTATGTCCAATTCCTAAAAGCTGAAACAGAGAAAATGAATATCCTATCAATAAGGCAATGGTAATTCTTAAAGCATGGCGGAAATGTAAAGATGAAAATGAGATATTGTTCTTTAAAACTTTAAAGTTCAGCTTCTCTTCATTAGGCATGAATTTTCTAAGATCTAATCCTGTAGAAAGACTTTTTGCCAATTTTACATTTTGAGAAAATACCTTATATATTTCGTTGATTTCTTTGGTGATTTCATCAATACGCATTAGAATTTGACGCAGGATCATGAAATTTTCAAAGTTATCAGGTGAAATTCGTTCGTTTCTTAAGTCAAAATAAAGATGATTTAAGTTTTTTAATTCAAGTTCTAAATCAAACAGAGGTTTTGCTCTTGTGCCGATCTGAAGAGCTATTCCGATATTGGTGATCTCTTCGGCAAGCAGATTAAGATAATCATGAATGTTTACCAAAATCATACTGCCATCAAAACTCTGCTGTAGTTTTTGGTAATCACTCTCGGAAGTCATCAGCTTTTCATGAAGATCCATAGAATTCAGGAACATCAGCATCAGTAAGCGGCTGGTTGTGGTAGATTCGTTTACAATGGTTCTTGTCTTGAAAACCGTCTCTCGGGTATCTTCCTGGAGATTTTTTATTTCAATCTGTTTGGCAATAACCTGAATAGAAAGTTTATTAAAATCCGGGTTTTTTTGATAGTAATTGGCTTTTATTTTTAAGAACTCGGCAAGTTGAAGATAGTTTTCCCCAATCATCTGACTTGCCAGCTTATAAGGCTGAATGGTCGTTACAATTAAGAATATCAATAAAAACCAAATGCAACCTGAAGCGAAAATCAGTAAACTTTTAAGAATATTAGCTCCTGTAAGATGTCCGTCAATAAAAATAGCAAGTACCACCAGGGAAAGTGAACCTACTGCCGCCAATCTTTGCCCGTAAACCCCAATTAAAGAAAAGAACATTCCGAAAACAATGATCTCTGCAAAAACCAGAATTTTAATCGTCATAACCAGACTTGCAATGAGGGCAACAACAATAAAGCATATGATAGCAAAGACCAAAGCATTTCTTCTACGAATAAAAGGGCCGGGTTGATCTGTTAAAGCTACAAAACTTGTTCCCAAAGGAAACAGGAAATATTCTTTTAAAATCCCGAAGTGGGCAAGAACTACACATGGTAAAACAGTCGCTAGCGTAATTCTGATTGCAGAATACACGTATTGGCTAGTGACAAATTTTTTGAGCTCCGATGAATAGTTCATATTACAAAAATAATTATTGGAAAATAAAAAAGCCTCATAAAAATGAGACTTTTTTAAGCTTTTATATTATGTTTATTTAATAATCTACATTAGAGGTTTCTTCTCCGATATTCCATGTTAAACCGAAACGAAGCGTATTATCTAAAGCGGTATTAATTTTAGACATATTAATCAAGTAAGATACATCAAGTCCGAAAGAACGGTATTTTAACCCGATACCTGCAGTAGCATATTGTCTTGCTCCTTGTTCTTCACTTTCGTGGAAGTAACCTGTTCTCACTGCAAAAGCATTGTCATAAGAATATTCTAATGCTCCACTCATCATGATAGAATTCTTGTTTTTGAAAGATTTTCCGATACCTGACATTACCCCTACATTGGGAACTGCATAGATAGGCTGTCTTGTATTTGGATCGATTCCTACATATTCAGAACCCGGAACCAAAATTTTTGAACCTTCTACACTAAGACCAATTTTATTTAAGTCATCAAGATACATATCATAACCCAAACCTAATCTTGCCATTGTTGGAAGATAAGATCTAGACTCTTCATTACCTGTATAGTCTAATTTTGGACCTAAGTTTTGAATCGCAAAACCACCATTCAATTTACCGTCCATACCTCCAAAACTTGAAAATTTAGGAGAGGTATAGTAAGCTGAAACGTCAACAGCAAAAGAGTTTGCAGGTTTCAAAGTTGTATCAGTGTTGAATCCTCCGGCTAAATCTGAACGGATGAATCTACCGGTAACAGCAGCCGAGAACGAATCAGAAAGTTTTAGACCATAAGCTACGTCAATAGAGAATTCGTTAGGTTTTGAAACCCCGTTAGACTGTACTTGATTATCTACGAAAGAGGTAAGGTTCACTTCTCCCATATTAAAATAATAAATACTCGCAGAGATAGTAGATCTTTCTTCTTGTCCTAAAAATTTGTGAAAAGCTGCATAAAGAAGGAAAACATCATTAGTAAGTTTTCCCATATATGGTGTATAGTTTATACCTACGGAAGAACTCGTTCTGCTAAAAGGATATTTTGCGGCATTCCAAAATTGAGAAAATGCATCAGGAGAGGTAGCAACCCCTTGATCTCCCATACCTCCGGCTCTTGCGTCGGGTGCAATTCTTAGAAAGGGAGCTCCGGTTAATACAGGATTCACCTTACTCAAGTCTTGTGAATAGCCTAAAAAACCAGCACTTAAACCAATTCCTAATAGCAGTTTAGTAGTTAAATTCATATGTTGTCTTTTAATATATTATCAGTTTTTTATTAATATTATTGTTTTTGTTATTTAAAATTATTTCAAAAGTACCATTTTTTCTACAGCTGTAGCACTTCCTTTACATTTTTCTTGATTTTGACTTTTTGCAAATATCTTAAAAATATACGTACCTTTTGCTACTGTATCACCAAAATCGTCTTTTCCGTCCCATTCTATTGCCTGGCGAGGTGTTCTAAAGCCCTGTAGGAAGGGTTCTGCAACAACTGCCTGAGATAAAGTTCTTACCAATTTTCCTGTTATGGTATAAATTTGAACATGTACATCTAAAATATCATCACAATTATGCTCAAATTGAATGTACGTTTTATTAGTAAACGGATTAGGCCAGTTTAATGGTCTGTTAATAATTAAATGCTGGTCGGCCTCATCCTTAACCTCAAAATTTAACGTAGCAGTTGTCGAATTATTGTTTATATCCCAAACTTTAAATGTTAATTGATGTTGTCCTATCGCCAGATTTCTGAAAGGGTAGGTTACATTTCCTTTCTGGTAATCTGCCAAACTTGGACTTAAACATCCGTTTCCTTCTCCTGAAGAGTAGAAATCATTCAGTACAACGGTATTAATAATTTGACCGTCTAAATATACGGTAATATCGTGACCAATACCAGATCCTGTAGAATTTATTCCTGTATCATCGGTAACGCAAGCTAGTAACATAGGATTTTGGTCTGTAATACCACCATCTGCAAAGTTGGTATTGTTCATGTATAATTTTACTTTTGGCGGCTGGCTGTCGTTGATTCCGTTAGGATTAATATCACCTACCTGTACTGCCTGATTATTGAATACATCAGTTGCTTTATTGTCTGCATAGCCTAATAGTCTTCCTTCACCTACTGCGTAGTTAATATCTTTCGGTACGTAGAATTCAATTGTAAATACCCCATTTACGGCTGTTCCTGACGCTTTTACAATAGCACTTCCTTCTTCAGTATAGTTTAAGATAGGCGTTAGGTTTCCGTCATTGTTTAAAGTAGATTTATTAAGTCTTTTATCAAAAATATTAATAACAACTCTTCCGTTAAAAGTGGTATTGGTAGTTCCATTAAGATTATTGATGTGTCCTTTTATTTTTACAAAATCAAGACCTCTTATCAACCCCGGAACAGGAGTTTCTATATTATCTATTACTAATAATCTTTGAGGTCTGCTCAATTTCATAGCTGGATCTCCCAGGAAATTAACTTTTAAATGGTTTGAGTCTCCGGGTTTTAGTTTTTTTGCATTTAAATGAGCATTCCCAATCGTGATAAAATCGTCGTTGGTAAGCTTAAACATTTGCTGAGTGTAAAGATTGGTAAACTGTATTCCATAATCTACACCTACAGCACGGCTTGAAGTAATCATACCTACAGCTCCTCCCTGTTTTAGTTTTATAAATTGTTCACCTACAGAAAAAGTGCCTGGTTCATCCCAAAGTGTAAATTCGCAAGTGATGGTAGAAACAAATGGGAATCTGCTGTAAACGTTAGAAAAATTATTAGCATTTTGTACTTCATCAGAAGTTAATACTCTTTCCTGTGCCCAACCGTTAATTCCTCCATGGCCGAAATAGAATAGGTACAGGCTGTTTCCTATGTCATTAGAAATTGCTTGATTTACTTGTGGATAACGCTGCCCTCCTGCAGTACTTTGAGCCTGGAATGCATCTAAATAAAGCTTTCTTACATTGTATTCTTTAAGATTAGTTCCTGTTTCAAAGGTATTTACTAAAGTGTTATTCATTACGGTATGGAAAGGAACGCCGCCATCATTATCGTCATCTACAACAAAATCAAGCTTCATTTTCCATTCTCCAAAAGGTGTTGACTGACCGGATAAAGAATTATAATATGCCAGAGTTTTGTCCATCATATTGGTAGCTTCGGTAACATTTGCAGCTGGAATTCTACCTACCGGGAGGTCAGGTAGATTATTATAAATAAATGTATTTGTTGAAGGTTGTGGACTTGTCATCACAATATAATCATCCGTTACAAAAGAACTTACAAAATCCTGAGACTCTTCGCTCTGATAGCTGGGAACTATATTCGTATTATTCGAAATTCGGTTTTTATAATCAAAAGAAGCATCTCCTAATATGAAAACATATTTTAAATTTCCTAACGGAGTATTAAGTTTAGTAACAAAATCTCGGATTCCTGTTAGGTCTCTGCTCCCGCTGCTAAATTCATTGTAGATTTTGTTGATGTCTACAATTTGGACATTGAAATTATTTTTTGTCTGGTGGTAATTTGCTAATCGTTGCGCTTGTCCCATCATTTCAGGAGTTGTAAGAATAAGATAATCTACATTTTGTAATCCGGATAAATTCTGGTTTCCGATTCTTTCCACGAACTGAGGAGAATAAGCCGCATCTGTTCTGAATGCTACAAATTCGTTATTGAAATTCGGATCGGAAGCAACGTATCCAAAATTAAAAATAGCATTCCCTGTCGCTTTATTTACTCTTCTTGTGGCATTTGTAATGTCGGTAACATCCCAGACTTGTTCAATAGTTGAAGCATTATTAATGCTGAACCCATATGACGTATTACTTCCGCTAGCGAGAGAAAAGTCTCTAAAGTTCATTTGTGAACCGTTGAAACTTAAGTTTTCTTTATACTGAACTTCTAAATAATCAAAATAAAATGTTCCGTTAGGATTTACGCTGATATTAGGTTTGTAGGTAAGAGTAATCTGATTTCCTTGTAAATTATTGAGAGTTCCTTCATATTTTATAGGAAAATAATCATATACATAACCTGAAGCGTTTGCGGGAATGGAACCTGTTATTGGATTTTGATTATTAATATTAAATTCAATTGAATTCTGCTGGGCTTTAAATCCAATTACTTGGGTTTTATATATTACTGCATCTCCACTTTGTATTGGTGAATTTGTAGTGAGCGTTACAGTTTTATCAGTAGTAAAAGGAGAATCCTCTACCCAAATTCTACCTACTTTTAAAAGGTTCTTTTGATCATTATTAACTACCTGATAATTATCGTATCGTGTAATCAAAGGAGTAGAAGGAAGATTAATATCTGCAGACTGAACTCTTTTTCCAGCACCTTTATCAAAGTTAATGAAATAATAAGAATAGTCTTCGTAAATGTTTTTTACATTATTAATCTGATTACCTCTGGTCTCATGTCTTTTAAGACCATTCCCGTTTGAAGTATCATATAGATTATAACCATTAGGGCCCTGTGCATAAAATATTGCATAATCATTGTCATTCCATACTCCGTCGTCCTCTCCAACTACCTGTATAGCATTTTCCTGTAAAGCGCTATACTTTACATCCTGATTATATTCAGGAAGCATAATCCCTCCGTTTCCATAAATTCTAAAGTTCTTAGGATTTACCGAACTCGGATTAATTCCGTTATCTTTTAAAAATTGAGTGCTAATTTTAAAAATCCCTGACTTATCAACTTTAATCTTATAAAAAGTCCCAGTAGAAAGAGGATTGTTAGTGGTACCTACTTTAGCAGCAATATTTTTAGTACTGATAGTGTTTTCGTTAAGGTCGAATGAAGAAAGCCTTAGTACTTTTCCTTTTTCGTTCTTAAATAAAGCAACGGAAATACTTGCATATCTTTCTCCTTCAAAATAATAATAACTGATATCAGCAATATTATAACTAGGAAGAAGATCCTTATTCAACTCATACAATTCCTTGTAAGAAACTGCTTCCCAGTTTAATTTTGAAACTTTTAAATCTCTTTCCCCTATTTTTTGTTTAGTTGATATAAAAATATTATTTTGGCCAAATGAAAACCCCTCGTTTTTGAAATTTGGGAGATTCAGTTTTGTTTCACCAAAATCTTGGATTTTAGAGCCGCTCCATTCAATGGTTGTTCTTTGAGCCCAAAATGATGATACAAAAGCGAATAGGAATAAAAGCGATACTTTTTGTTTCATATTTATTATTGAAATTTCTGAATTACAAAATAAATGAAAATTTTATAATTAAATTGTGATACAATAAAATTAATTTGTTATCGTTTTTCAAAAAAATCAAATCTTTCTTGATTTATTGAATAATTTATTTTTTCTTTGTACTTTGAAAATATTTAAATCGACTATGAAAAAACTAAAGTTGTTTTCATTAATAGCATTAAGTTCTACACTTGCATTAACCAGTTGTGGAGGGTCAGGTACCAGCAAAGGAGGTGGTACTAAAAAATTTGTCAGCAAGACAGGTTGGAAACCAAACGAAAAACAGGGTTGGTTTTTTGCAGGAAAGCAACAGCAGCAGAAAGGGTGGCCGGGAATGGTATATGTAGAAGGTGGAACTTTTACGATGGGATTAGTGAAAGATGATGTTATGCACGATTGGAATAACTCGCCTCGCAGAATGCAGGTAAGTTCATTCTTTATCGGAGAAACTGAAATTACTAACTACGAATACCGCGAATACCTTACATGGTTGAAGTATGTATTCCCTCCAAGTGATCCAAGCTTCAAAGAAATTTACAATGGTGCTTTGCCAGATACTTTGTTATGGGATAACAAACTATCTAGAAATGATTTCAATGAAACATACTTCCGTTCTCCGGAATATGACTACTATCCGGTAGTTGGAGTTTCTTGGACACAGGCAAACAGATATTGTGAGTGGTTAACAGATAGAGCAAATGAAAAAGCATTGATGAATGCTGGTATCATCGCAAAAGATTTATATATCAATGAATCTAACAATCAAGGTGGTACAGCCTTCAATATGGATAAATTCAAATCGAATGATCCAGAAATGCAAGGATATATTAATCAGCAGAGAAAACAGCAGAAATCTGGTATGAAAACTACCAACCAAAGACTTCTTGCTGCAAATGCTTCTCCTGGTTCTGCAATGGTTCAGAAATTCAGACTTCCTACTGAAGTAGAATGGGAATATGCAGCTCTAGGAATGGAGAAAAACAGAGAATATAATAACTACCAAGGTAAGGCTCCTGGAATTGAATCTTTAAGAGGTACTAAAGGTAGAGAAAAAGGAATGTTGCTTGAAAACTTTAAACAAGGTAAAGGTGACTACTCTGGACCTGCTGGATGGAAAAATGACGGCTCTGCTTTAACAGCTGATGTAAGAAAATATCCTTCTAACGATATTGGTATCTATGGTATGTACGGAAACGTTTCAGAATGGACGGCAGATGTTTACAGACCTATTATTGATGAAGATTACAGTGACTTCAACTACTATAGAGGAAATATGCCTCAGGCAATTGTAAGAAACGGAGACGGAACTTACAAAATGGTTGATGAAAGCAATATTAAATATGATACATTGGCTGATGGTAGATTAGTTTACAAAAACTTACCTGGTCAATTTGAAAGACAGACTATTGCTGACTACAGAAACTACAGAGACGGTGATAGACAATCTTCTCTAGATTATAGAAATGCAGCAGATTCCGCTACTACTTTTGATATGTACAATTCTCCTAAAAAGAGATTTATTGTAGATGCAAATGGTAAAGTAATCATGCAGAAAGATACTAAAGACAGAACATCTGCTATCTCTAACGATGTAAGAGTAGTAAAAGGAGGTTCTTGGCAAGATACTGCTTATTGGTTAGATCCGGGACAAAGAAGATATAAGAATCAGAATATGGCTTATGGCTGGATTGGATTCCGTGTAGCTCAGGATGCTAGAACTAATGATAAGAATAGAACTAGAAGATAATATTTATCAAAATAATTTTCAAAAACCTTCCAAAATTTTGGAAGGTTTTTTTATTTTTGAACTATGAATATAGAACAGTTTTATCCACTATTTTTAGGATCTGAAAAGGTAACCATCGACAGCAGAAAAATCGGTAAAAATGATATTTTCTTTGCTTTTTCAGGTGAAAATTTCAATGCGGCGACTTTTGCTGAAAAAGCTATTGATGAAGGAGCTTTAGCGGTTGTTGTAGAACAAGAGAATTTTGAAAATAGAGATAGAAATATTTTTTATGTTCCATCGACATTAGAATTTTTACAACAGCTGGCGATTTATCATAGAAACCAGTTACAGATTCCGATTATAGGTCTTACAGGAAGTAACGGAAAGACAACTACAAAAGAAATTATTCATGCAGTTCTTTCAGAAAAGTTTAATGTTCAGTATACCTTAGGAAATCTGAATAATCATATTGGAGTTCCGTTGACGATCCTTTCTATTAAGCCTGAACATGAAATGGCAGTGATTGAAATGGGAGCCAATCATCAAAAAGAAATTGAGCTTTTATGTTCCATCTCTCAGCCTAATTTCGGATATATAACTAATTTCGGGAAAGCTCATTTAGAAGGCTTTGGTGGTTTTGAAGGAGTGATTAAAGGAAAATCAGAGCTTTATGACTATCTTAAAAGTAATCAGCAAACCATTGTCATTAATGAAAATGATTCTATCCAAGTTGAAAAAACAAAAAACTATTCACCAAAAATTACTTTTGGAAAGGAAAGTTCAGATTATCAGTTTGAATTATTTTCTGAAGAGCACTTTGTAGGTTTAGTATACAAAAATGAAAAAGCTGTTTCAAAATTAACAGGAGAATATAATTTTACGAACCTTTGTGCAGCAGCAAGTTTAGGACTTCATTTCGGAATTGATTTCAGTCAGATTAAAAACGCTATTGAAATCTATACTCCAACAAATATGCGTTCGCAGATTGTTAAAAAAGAAGGAAGAACATTGGTATTGGATACGTACAATGCAAATCCAAGTTCAATGATGGCATCTTTGCACAACTTCATCACTTTTGAAGGCTCAAAAACAATTATTATCGGAGATATGCTTGAACTAGGAGAGGAGAGTGAAAAGGAGCATCAGAATATTCTCAATTTAGCTCAGAAATTAGGATTTAATGAAATTATTACAGTGGGAAAAAATTTCAAAGAGATCAATTCGTCTGCAATTTCTTTTGAAAATACTTCAGAATTGATTGAGTATTTAAAATTACATAACATCGAATCTGAAAATATATTATTAAAAGGATCTAGAGGTGTTGCACTGGAAAAATCTATTGATTTTATTTAGGATAAAGTATTCTATATAGTATAAAAAAGTTCACATAAGAAAACCTTATGTGAACTTTTTTATAAGAAAGAAGCCGATTAAGCTCTTGTACTCCAAAATTCTTTTATAATCAGTTTAATATTTTTAAAAGTACTGGGAAAAACTTCCTCTTCAATCTGAGAAGTATTCTTCCATGCAACTTCAGTGATTCCTTCCTCTATTTGAGGTTTTGAGGTATCCTCACCCTTAAAATTCATTTCAAACCAATGGGTGCATTTCAATACCTTATCTCCATTGCGTTCAATATAAATATGATAGGTAGTATTGATAAATCGTACTAATTCTACATCCTTTAAACCAGTTTCCTCTTCAATTTCACGCACCGCAGATTCTTCACGAGATTCTCCTTTTTCCATTTTACCCTTCGGAAGATCCCATTTTCCAAGTCTTTTGATAAATAGAGTTTTTCCATCAGTATTGTTCACAATTCCTCCTGCAGCTTCAATGATTCTGAAAAGATTCTGAAATTCAGCCCAGATCTCCTCTATATTTTCTCCAAAAACATTCAATTCTTTTACAGATGTATTTTCAAGAAGGTCGAGTGCGATCTCCAAGGTTGTGACGTTTTCATAACCAAGCGTTTTTTCTAGGTTTTCAGGTTGCTTGGATAGCAATAATTTTTTTTCGTTCACAAAAACTTTATACATTTGTAATAATTAAGAATTTAAATACAAAAATAAAAAATGAATTTAGAAGGACGAAAGATTATTGTCAATAAATCATCTAAAGAGTTGGTAGAACTCCTAAAATCTCCGGAAAATTATAAAGATTTTATGCCGGATGGTCTTCAAAAGTTTGAAACCAGAGAAGATGGATTTAAATTCGGGTTGCAAGGGATGCCGGAAATTGCTTTAAAAATTGATGAAGTAAACGATCAGAAAGCAGTTTTGAAATCTGCGAGTTCTAGTTTAGACTTTACTTTAACGGCAACTATAAATCCTATTAACGAAAATCAAACGCAAGTACAGATGTTGTTTGAAGGGAAATTCAATCCATTTATCAAAATGATGGTGGAAAAACCTCTTCAGAACTTTATCAATACTTTGACAGATAAGATTGAAGCTTATAAGTAAAAGATAGAAAACCTTCAGAAATGAAGGTTTTTTTTATGCAAAAATTCCGGAGCTGTGATCGTGGGAACTTCCGGTGGCAGATGAAAGGACATTAATTTCATCAGTCAGCTTTAAAACACCCATGAAAGCAAAGATTAATGCTTCTTTATACTCTATCAGCTCTTTTGTAGGAATAATTATTTCAGTATTGGTCTTATTTCTAATTTTTTCAATCAGATATTGGTTGAAAGTTCCACCTCCCGTACAAAGAACATTTTTTAAATGGTTTTCATTAAAAACGCGAGAAATCTGCTGAGCTGCATGTTCGGTAAAAGAAGCTAAAATGTCAACTGTTTCAATGGTTTCGAATAATGGGTAGATATTTTCGTTGCACCATTCAATTCCTAAAGATTTTGGATGGGATTTTTGATAAAACTCTAGTGAATTTAGACGAAATAATAATTCTTCATTGATTTTTCCTGTTTTAGCCAAATCACCGTTTTCATCAAAATTTTTATTGAACTGTTGGGCTAATTTATTTAAAACAATATTAATCGGGGCAATATCAAAAGCTATTCTTTTGTTATTTGCTTTTAAAGAAATATTAGAAAAACCGCCAAGATTCAGGCAGGCATCGTATTGGGAAAATAATAATTCATCACCAATCGGAACAAGCGGAGCTCCGTTTCCTCCCATCAAAACATCCTGACTTCTGAAGTCATATACTACGGGTAATCCGGTTTCTATTTTAATGGCTCTTCCGTCTCCAATCTGTAAAGTGAATTTCTTTTGTGGCTGGTGAAAAACAGTGTGACCATGTGAAGCAATTAAATCTATATGATCAAGCTGATGTTTTTCAATAAAGCTTTTTACTGTTTTTCCTAAATAAAAACCATATGCTGAATTCAGCTCCAGTAGTTCTTCGGGTGAAAGATAAATTGAGTTTTTAAGCTGGTCTTCCAATGCTTTTGGATAAAGAATCGTTTCAGCTTTGATGATTTCAAAATTCCATGAATTTTGTTTTTCAAACTTTACACAACAAATATCCAAACCATCCAGGCTTGTTCCCGACATTAATCCAATAGCTTGAAAAATCATAGTAGAAGTTTATTTCTGATTTTCAGATAATTTTTTAGAATTGATATCTCCCGAACTATTAAAGAAAGTATATTCTGAGAAATCATCTTTAGCGGTCATACCTTTGGCTCCAATTAGAGTAGAGCCGTCTTCCATTGTTACAAAAACGGTATCATGCGTATAAATTCGGTTCTTCTTCTGGTCCCAGTAAATGCTTTGCATAGCAAATCTTTGACCTTCATTCGTCGTGATTCTTACATTGCCTTTGGCTTCGTAGAAATTTTTATATTCAAAAATACGGGCGTATTTTGCAGTTATCTTTCCTGGTGTCTTAGGTTTTTTCTTGTCGAAAAACTCGATGTCAATCCCTTTTCTTGCAACAATATAAGGACTGTCTATGAGTTCATATTTTTCAATGATAGGAGCCTTTGCTTTTAAAGTAACAAGACCAGAATCTCTTTGTATAATGTTGGCATTATTAATGATCTGCGAAGGAAAATTTTTGTTTTTATTATTATTTCCTTTTGTGAGGTCTTCTTCACAAGAAGTCATGATAAAAAATATAGCACAACTGAGAAGATATGCTATATTTTTAAATTTTATTTCTGAAGTTAAATTCATTTTTTAGTTATACAATGATTTTCTAAACCATTTATCTGCAAAATTGAATCCTATCTTGAAATTAATGTAATTCTGATTGATCAAGTTGTCTTTAAGAGTTCCTCTTTTTCCTAATTCAACACCTACCTCTAGACCACTCATTCTTGTAATACTACTGTTTTTGAACGGAAGTAAAACACCGGCAGAAATACCGAATTTGTTGATGCTGTTTCCATTGGGATCAAGTTCACCATTTCCGTTTATAGAAAGATTGCCTTTCTCATAAAATGCTCCATATCTATAAACAACTCTTGAAAAATAATTTCTGAAGTTATTATAATTAGGCAAATACCATCCCCCTACAGAAACTCTATAAGAGTCTTGAAACTGCTTAGGTTGTCCAAAAAATAAAATGTCTTCTCCTTTTTTGTAATCAACCTGTGCAGAAGTAAACCATTGGTTTTCGCTTCCATATCCTACACCCACAGAAGCCTGCAATGGTAAAAGGTTTTTAGAGTTTGACTGTTTTTGTTCAATAATGCTTTCGTAGCTTTTAGTTTCCATAGACGCGTCTGTATAAAAATAGGTGCTATTTTTATAAGAAGTGGTCATGTTGCTGGTATTTCCAAAAGTGGCAGTAGCACCAATGGTTAACTTCTTATCTGTACTTGTATTCAGATGCTGATAGTTTGCACCTAAGGTAAAATTGAAGTTTCTTACATTGGTTGTCGTTTCATATCCATTAAATAATTCAGCATTAGAAGCATAAAATTCATCCAGATCAGAAAGATTTCCGAAATAGTAGTTTGCTCTCAAACCTAATGAGAATTCTTGAGCTACTTTATATGCCAAAGCAATCTGTGCTGTATTTAATGTACCGCTACCTTTGAAGTGATTTGCATAAATAGTACCATTATCCAAAGTTTTAGTATATAAAATATCATAGCTTTTTGAGCTATATGGTTGATATGACAATCCCATTTTCACTTTAGAAGACAAAGGAAATGCTAAAGAGATATTAGACAGATACGTAGAATGCTTGTTAGACTTTGTACTGTTGTAATCAGTTTTGAAGTAATTGTTTTCATTAGTCGCTTCAAGTTTAATACTTGTAAGTTCAAAATTAGCGTTGTTCGCCGGGTTTGCAAAGTTGAAGCTGCTGGTGAAATCACTTACATAAGCTGTTGATATACCTCCCATAGAGGCAGTTTCAATCGTATTATCATATTTTACATCTCCAATTCCATAAGTTGCATAAGGTGAATTACCTAAGTTTTGCGCATTTAAGAAATATCCAACCGATATGAATGATAGTACAAAGATTTTTTTCATTCTATATTTTTAAAAACAATGCGCAAATATCTTAAATATTAATGAATTGTAAAAATTATAAGAGGTTAAAGTTTGTTAAGGGCGATGAGTAGCGTTAATTAGACGAATTGTGACTGGGTAATTCACTTTATTGTCAATTAATACCAACTGTTTAAACTTCACTTTATAGTAGGTAGGAGCAAAATGACCGAATTATTTTCGAAAATCAAAAGGATATTTGGCTTATAAAATTGAAGTATGAAGTAAAATTGACATCATATAAAAGTACAATTTTCTTATCTTTGAGCCATGAATTGGGAGAACATTGCCGGACAAGGAAATCTGAAAAAACTTCTTAGAGACAGTATCGCTGAAAACAGAGTAAGCCACGCCCAGCTTTTCTTAGGAAAAGAAGGATATGGTACGCTGCCTATGGTTTTAGCTTATGCAAAAGAGGTTCTGAGTCGGGAAAATGAACATGCAGCTTCAAAAGTTGAGCACCTGAATCATCTCGATTTACATTTCAGTTTTCCGGTTTTTACAGATAACAAAAATTCTTTAAGTAAAAATAAATTTGAGGAATTCCGTGAAATGATTCTTACTTCTCCTTATTCAAGCTACGATGACTGGACGGCTTTTTTAGAGTCTGAAAACAAACAATTATTTATTTCTGCAGATGAAATTGATGATCAAAATCAAAAGTTTTCTCTTAAAAGTTTTGAAGGCGGAACAAAAATTCTGATTGTTTGGAGAGCCGATAAAATGAATATTGCAGCTTCCAATAAATTCCTGAAGTTTTTGGAAGAGCCCCCTGCCAAAACAATTATTTTACTGACTGCAGAGTCTTCCAACGATATTCTTCCGACCATTCTTTCAAGAACTCAGATTGTAGAAGTTCCAAGAATTAATGATGAAGATATTAAGGAGTATTTAAAAAGTAATTTCAATGTTTCTGATGAAAAAATAAGACAAATTATTCATGAAGCTCAGGGAGATCTGAATGATGCCATTAAGCTGTTAGAATCAGGAAACAAAGATCAGGAATTCGAAAAGCTCTTTGTACAATGGGTTCGTGATGCTTTTATGGTAAAAAAGAAACCCGAATTTTTAAAAAGTATCATTATTTGGGCAAGGGAAATTGCTGGTTGGAATCGTGAAAAACAAAAAAACTTTTTAAATTATTGTTCGGAGATTTTCAGATTGGCTTTGCTTCAGAATTACCAATCCGAAGATCTGGTGTATAAAAAAATCGATGCAAATGGTTTCAACTGGAAAGGATTTTCAAAATTCATCAGTGGAGCAAATATTGAAAGTATTCTAGAGGAAATCAATACTGCCGATCTGCATCTTACCAGAAACGGGAACCCTAAAATTGTCTGGACAGATTTAGGAATTAAATTATCGAGATACATTCACAAGAATTCATAAGAATACAACTCGTCAATCAAGTCTGAATTTTTCCTTATTCCTTAAAGTAGTCTTTAGGGTGCAGAATGGGAGGTGATGATAGCCCGAAATGGCTTATAAATACAAAATCTATTTATTTTATTTAATTTTTAAATAATTTTTAATTGTTTGAAATTCAGTGCTTTGATTTTTATAATATTAAAAAAAGATTAATTTTTAATTAAAAATCAATCAATCGTTTGATTTGTAAAAAATCAGTTGTACATTTGCACCCTGAAAATAGAACATAGAAATGTTATCAAAAGAAGAAAATATATTATTCGCTGCTGAAAAATTATTTGCAGAGTTAGGATTCGAAGGTACTTCCATCCGAGAGATTGCAAAGGCAGCACATGTAAATATTTCTATGATTTCCTATTATTTTGGTTCAAAAGAAAAGCTGTATGAGAAGTTGGTTGAATATAGAATGAATGAAGGGCAATTTTTTTCAAAGGATATACTTGAAAGAACCGATATTAACGAATGGGAAAAAATAGAAAAGATTGTCGATCAGTTTTCAGGTAAAGTGAGACATCAGAAATGTTTCTACAGAATCATGCAACGTGAGCAGCTGCACACTAAGAATCCTCAGATCGTAGAATTTCTGAAGCAGACAAAAATGGGATTCATTGCGATGTACTCTAAAATCTTGGAAAGTGGATTAGAAAAAGGAATTTTTACGAAAAACCCACCCATCTATCTTTTACATTCTACAGTAAGCGGAACTTTATTCTATGCATCCAATGCAAAAGAAATGTATAAAGAATTCCTGAATGATACTGAGGATGAAGAGGTTTTTGATGAAAAATATTACACAGAACTTAATAAACATATTAAATATTTACTAAAAGACCTTTTAGGTTATGAAGAAAATAAATAACTCAGTCCTTGCATTGGCTCTATTCGTAGGGTTTGCAAACGCAAATGCTCAGGAGAAAAAAACACTTACTCTTGATGAAGCTGTGCAATTGGGAATCCAGAACAGTAAAAATCTGAAGATTGATGCTGCAAAGATTGAAGAAGCTACAGCAGACCTTCTAGAAGCGAAAAACAAACAATTACCGGAACTTAAGATTTCAGGAAGCTATATGTACCTTCCTAATAAGCCGAATGTAAATATAAAGCTTCCGGGACTTTCATCAGAAGGAGGAAGCAGCCCGGAAATACATCAGGTTGTTTACGGATCTGCGAATCTTAGCGTTCCCATTTATAGCGGGGGAAGAATAAAATATGGAATTCAGTCTGCCAAATATTTGGTGGAAGCATCAAAATTAACGACTGAAAATGACAAAACGGCAATTGCTTATAACGTTGCTCAGGCTTATAATAATTTGTTTAAAGCCAATCAGTCAATTAAAGTTTTGGAAGAAAACCTTAGTGCTTCTCAAAAAAGAGATGAAACTTTCCTTAAACTTGAAAATAATGGAGTTATTGCAAGAAACGACCGTTTAAAGGCCAACCTTCAGACTTCAAATATTGAGCTTCAATTATTGGAAGCAAAAAATAACTACAATATTGCCAATATCAATATGGACTTATTATTAGGTCTTCCGGAAACTACAGAGATTGAAGTTGATCAGAATTATATTGGCGAAGGAGAAGATGTAAAACCTGTTGATTTCTACTTAAATGCAGCAAAAGAAAACCGAAAAGATCTTCAGGCTTTAGACAAGCAAAGACAGGCTGCAGCATTGGGGACAAAAGCGGCAAAAGCTGAAAACCTTCCTTCAATTGCATTCACCGGAGGGTATGTAGCTGCAGATATTCCTAAATTTTTAACAATTTATAATGCAGTAAATGTTGGAGTTGGAATTTCTTACAACTTATCCAATATTTGGAAAGAAAATTCATCATATAAGCAATCTAAAGCTAGAGAAATGCAATTGTCTGCAACCAATGAATTGTTAAATGACAATATTAAGCTTGATGTAAACAGAGAATATCAAAATACAGATTACTCTAAAAAGAGAATCGTTGTTTTCGAAAAAACTGCTGAGCAGGCTAATGAAAATTACAGAATCACAAAAAATAAATATGACAACGGTCTTGCTACCATGACGGAATTACTGGATGCAGATGCAGCTCAGATTGAGGCAAATGTTGGAGTAATCAATGCAAAAGCAGACGCAGCGTTAGCGTACAGAAAACTATTACAAACTACAGGAACTTTAACAATTAAATAATTAAGAACGATACCAACAATGGAAAATAATAATACACAAGCGACTGAACCTAAAAAGAAAAAAAGTTTAGTTTTCCCAATCATCTTGGCTGTTGTTTTAATCGGTGGAGGAATCTACGGTTATAAAACTTATTCTTACGGACAAGTTCACGAAGAAACTGACGATGCTCAAATTGCTTCAAACTTAGCGCCTGTAATTTCTAAAATTTCAGGTTATGTAACTGAAGTTAAAGTAAAAGATAACGAATTTGTTAAAAAAGGAGATACGTTGGTTATTTTAGATAACAGAGATCAAAAAATGGCTCTTGAACAAGCTCAGGCAGCTTTAACGACGGCAAAAAGCAATATTTCAAATGCTGAAGCTACCACTACAGCGACTTCAAAAAACATTGGTTCTTCTGAAGCAGCGGTAACAACTGCAAATGCACAAATTGAAGCAGCAAAGGTAAATGTTTGGAAAACCGGTCAAGATTTAAAAAGATATTCTGTTTTGGTAAAAGATCATTCCATTACAGAACAGCAATATGAGCAGGCTTTAGCTGCAAAGCAGACTGCTGACAGACAATTACAGGTTCTAATTGACCAAAAAAATCAAATTGCTCAGCAAACCAATATCGCTTCTTCTCAGACGGCGGCAAGCTCTCAACAAATCAGTGTTGCAGGCTCTGTAGCAAAACAAAGAGAAGTTGATGTAGAAAATGCGAAATTAAACTTATCATATACCGTAATTGTTGCTCCTGAAGACGGATATGTTGGAAAAGTTCCTATTCAGGCAGGACAATATTTACAGGCAGGTTCTCAGTTATTTGCTTTAGTTAAAAACGACCAGAAATGGGTAGTGGCAAATTTCAAAGAAACTCAGGTAGACAAAATGGTAGAAGGGCAAAAAGTGAAAATAGAAATTGATGCTTTCCCAGGAAAAGAATTTGAAGGAGTAGTAAGTTCATTCTCTCCTGCAACAGGAGCTACTTTCTCAATTCTGCCTCCGGATAACGCAAGTGGTAACTTCGTAAAAGTGGTTCAGAGACTTCCTGTAAAAATCGACTTTGTAAATCTTGATAAGGAGATTGCAAAAAGATTAAGAACAGGAATGAACGTGAAAGCAGAAGTTTCATTGAAATAATATATAAGTGAATTGTCAATTTTGCGGAGGCAGGTCAATGATGAACATGAGATGAAGTCGTAAATTGAAATGAAGTTGAGATAGGTTTTATAAGAAGAGGTCAGTTATGCAGCGTGAAATGAAGTAGTAAAATTGACAACAAAGTAGACTGACCATTGACAATTCACTTTTTTACATTGTAAAAAAACTATGCAAGATTCATTAGTAGAATACGGTGCCCGAAGAGTAATCATTACGATTACAGCTATTCTTTGTGCACTCCTTGAAATTGTGGACTCCACGATTGTAAACGTTGCCCTGAATGAAATGAAAGGTAACTTGGGAGCCACACTTTCTGAAGTAGGTTGGGTAATTACGGCTTATGCCATAGGGAACGTAATTATTGTACCGATGACAAGCTGGCTTTCACAGCAGTTCGGGAGAAGAAATTATTTCGCTGCTTCCATCATCATCTTTACCATATTTTCATTTTTATGCGGAAACGCGACAAATATTTGGGAATTGGTATTTTTCAGACTGATGCAGGGAATCGGAGGGGGAGCTCTCCTGGTAACTTCTCAAACGATCATTACGGAATCTTATCCGATCGAAAAAAGAAGTATGGCTCAGGCTATTTATGGTTTGGGAGTAATTATTGGTCCTACTTTGGGACCGCCTCTGGGAGGATATATCGTTGATAATTTCAGCTGGCCATATATTTTCTATATCAATATTCCTATCGGAATTGCAGCGACTTTAATGACGCTTCAGTTTGTGAAAAGTCCGAAATATGCAGAAAAGCGTAAAGTTTCAGATGTAGACTGGCTGGGTATTGCTTTATTGGCAGTTACCGTAGGTTCACTACAATATATTCTGGAAAGAGGTCATGAAGAAGACTGGTTTGCGAGCGGATGGATTGTAGTACTTACAATATCAGCAGTGTTAGGATTTATATTATTCCTTTGGAGGGAGCTTACTTTCAAATATCCGATTGTAGAACTCAGGGTGCTAAAGAACAGTAATTTAAGGATCGGGACAATCATGTCCTTTGTATTAGGATTTGGTTTGTATGGTTCTACATTCATCGTACCACTTTATACACAAAGTATTTTAGGATGGACGGCACTTCAGTCGGGAGCCTTGATGATTCCGGCAGCATTAACAACTGCCTTCATGATGCCAATTATCGGGCGATTGCTTTCAAAAGGAGCGAAACAACAGATTTTGGTAGCTTTAGGACTCTTTATTTTCTTTATCTACAGTTTCTGGGGGTACAAGATTCTTACCCCGGATACAAGTAAAGAGGCATTCTTCTGGATGTTGATTGTGAGAGGAGCCGGTCTGGGATTATTGTTTATTCCAATTACCTCATTGTCATTGAGCACATTGAAAGGCCAGGAAATTGGGCAGGGAGCAGCTTTCACCGGAATGATGAGACAGCTTGGAGGTTCTTTCGGGATTGCAGCCATTACCACTTTTATTGCCAATGCCAGCCAGAAATACAGGGTGAGTTTAATTACTCATTTAGACTCAACAAGTTTTGATGTGCAGCAACGGCTGAATGGATTAAAAGCAAGTTTTGTAGCTAAGGGAATGACTCCTGATGCGGCGATGAATGCGGCTTACAAAATGCTCGATTTATCAGTGACAAAACAGGCTACAGTATTATCTTATATGGATGTTTTCCTTTATTTAGGAGTGATATTCCTGATATGTATTCCGTTTATCCTGTTTATTAAAGAAAGAAAAAGTAAAGAAAAAATAGATTTGAGTGGCGTACACTAAATTGTATTTAAATAAATAGAAAAACCTCTGATATTTTCAGAGGTTTTTTGTTTGGATGCTTAACGGTGATTTAGATGAAAGTGTAAAATATTTCACATGATGAAGCCATGGGAAGAAGTAAAATAATTAATAATCGATTATCTTTGATCCGCTTTAAATCAATAAAAAATCGAATTTCATTTGAAGAATCTGAAATATTATTTAGCTGCTATTTTTGCTTTTGCTATATGGGGAACCTTTAGTTTAGTGCTGAGACCGTTGCATACTTATGCTTCGCTGGACATTTTGTTTTACAGGGTTTTTAGCTGTGCCATTATTATGTCTTTGGTAACGGTACTGTTCAGAAGATCAAAACTGAAAGATAATTTAAAATATTTCAGCAGTCTCGATAAGAAGAATAAACAGAAAATAATAGGGTTGAATATTCTGAGCAGCATTTTACTCACCGGAAACTGGTTTTCTTTTATTTATGTAATGAATCACATTAGTGTACGAGCGACTTCCGTTGCCTATCTCGTGTGTCCTATTATTACAACCATCCTTGCGTTTTTTATTTTGCGTGAAAAGCTTACCAAATTACAGTGGTTGTCTGTTTTTTTAAGTGGAGTGGGGTGTGTTTTGCTATCCTATTCCAACCTTTTAGATATGGTGTACAGTAGTCTTATTGGATCCACTTACGCATGTTATCTGATTATTCAAAGCGCAAACTCCAAGTTTGATAAATTTCTGATTCTGAATTTCCATATAATTTTGGCAGCACTTATTTTATTGCCATTTTTCCCATCCTATTCAGGACCGATTCCTACTGAGTTCAAATTCTATTTGTATGTTGAAATCATTGCAGTGATGTATACCATTGTTCCGTTGCTTTTAAATTTATACGCGATGTCCGGAATTGCCTCCTCAAAAGTAGGAATGATTCTTAATATCAATCCGATTATTGCATTTATTTTGGCGGGAGCAGTTTACCACGAAGCACTCGGAGGATTGCAGATTATAGCGTATTCAATTATATTTTTGGCAGTTATTGTTTTTAATGCAAAAGAAATTTTCAGGTTGAAAAAACAGGCAGCTGTTTAGATGACATCTTTGGTCTGAAATAGCTTATTATTTAAATTTTACGGCCATACTATCATTCGTGTTTTCAATTTGTTTATAAATCTTACTCAGCCGATCATTATTTACTTCCGGTGAAGCTTTCTTATTTTTTGAATGCTGATCTTGTGAAATCAGTGTATTGAAATCATACTTAGTGAATTCATCTTTAGTATAAAAAGTCTTAAAAATACCTCCGGTTTCGGAAGAAATCTGTTTAAGCTGAGTACTGTCTATTTCTATTTTGGTTTTTGAAAACACAAAATTTCCATCAAGATCCACTTGCGTGGGGGCCATTGCAAAATCCTTCGATGAAAAGAGAACTGTATTAACTTTTATATTGTTTTTTATTGCATCCTGTATTGGAATGTCTAGGGAATATGATTTTACATTTTCTTTTCCATCGGTAAAAAGGATCATAGATTTGTGATCAAATGTACTACTCAAAGAAAAAATACCATTTAATAAAGGATTTGAAAAATTGGTTCCCGGTTTTAATTTAAGCAGCCCTAAGCTAAGTTTATTGACGGCAGATAATAATTGATTTTTATCCTTTGTCAGCGGACAGAGAATATATGAATTACCGGAATAAACTACGATTGAAAAAGCTTGATTTTCTTTTTTATGATCAATAATGTTTTTTAAGACTTCCTTCATTACCGTAATTCTGTCTGGTGCAAAATCTTTGGATACCATGCTTATTGAATTGTCAATTAAGATAGCAATGTTTTGCTGAGGTTGCCCTTTCTTTGCTTTAGGCGTTTTAGCTTTATTACAGCTGATCATTAAAGAAACAAGGAGTAAAAAATAGTAGTTAAAATTGTTTTTCATATTCATGATTCTAATTCCCGAAAATAATTATTTTTTTTGGATAAACTGAACTCCTGACAAGCAGTTGTCAATACTTACCATTATCTTTACATCATAAAATCTAATCGAAACGAAATGAGTTATTGCTTAGCCATCGACGGAATGCAGCCTGAAAGTAGGAGAGAACTTCACAAACATTATCACGATAACCATTATGGTTTCCCGATTCATGATGATAATGAATTGTTCGGAAGACTGATTATGGAAATCAATCAGGCGGGACTGAGCTGGGAAACAATTCTTAAAAAAGAAGAAAGTTTCAGGAATGCTTACAGTAACTTTGATATTGAAAAAATAGCCAACTATACAGAAGCAGATCGTGAAAGGCTTTTGAATGATCCCGGAATTATCAGAAATAAATTAAAAGTAAACGCAGCCATTGAAAATGCCAAAACTATTCTAGGATTGCAGAAAGAATTTGGTTCATTTGAAAAATGGTTAGAACACCACCATCCGAAAACATTACAGGAATGGATGAAGCTTTTTAAGAAAACCTTTAAGTTTACAGGAGGAGAAATCGTGAATGAATTTCTGATGAGTATCGGTTACCTGAAAGGTTCACACTCGGAAAGTTGCCCTGTGTATCATCAGGTTCTCAAACATAATCCGAAATGGTCTACTGTCATTCCGACAACGGAGGAATCTATTTATTTAAAATGATGAGATGCTTCGATTCCCTCAGCATGACAGCACCAATACTCATTCTTTTTTATAGTTGTTTGGAGGGATGTTTTTATTGAGATTATTGGAGAATCGTAGTTGGCAGAGTAATTTCAACGCTGTCATTCCGACGAAGGAGGAATCTGCCTATTAAAAGAAGAGATGCTTCGATTCCCTCAGTATGACAACGTTCATACTAGCCCCTTTTATGGTGGTTTGTAGGGATTTCTTATTTTAACTAGAAGTTAGTTCTGTCAATCATAGAAGAACTAACCTTTAAACTCGGGTTAGTTCAACGTCTAGAGAGGGACGGGTTCAACACTTAAACTAACTCGAGTTCAACACCTGAATAAGCTCTAGTTCAAGGTCTGAATACGCTCGAGTGTGATTCATCAATATCTAAATATATTTTTTAATCATATTCATAGGGTTCAACATTCCAATCATTTAAATATTTTCTTATGAGATTACTATCAATATTGAAAGGAACTTCTTCATATTTCCATCCGTTTTCGGGAATCTTTAATCCTATATAATCCTGCTTTACTGGATATAAGGGTAAGCCTTGAGATTTTTCTGGTTTTAAAGAATCATAAATTACCAAAAACTTATCTCCTTTTTTATAGGAACCTGATATTGTTCTTCTAAACGTGACACCATTAAGTTTATACATATAATCTGTCCCTACACCATTATTGTTTTTAGGGTGCCAATCTGTAGTGGCGATTGCAATAGTGAATTTTGGTCTTTTAAGTATATTTTTTGTTTCTAGTGTTGAGCCAATGAAACAAAAAATGATAAATAAAATAGTTGATACGGCAAGTACAATGATAAAATATTTATTTGTGAGTTTTTTTATTGGGTCAAGCTTGTTCATTAGTTTTTATTTAAAACTACATCAATCCTTCTTTCGGCTTCCTCTTTAGAAATTCCATGATAAAAATCTTCTACAAAAGGATGTTCATGGCTTTCGTGAGGATAGATAAATGGTCTCCCTATTTTATTATTAACAATCACATCAGTCGGAATACTTGTATGGAATTCGTAATCTGGAAGATAATTCGAAAGCCATCCAAAGTATCCACTTTCAAATTCTTTATCATCATAGTTTTTTACATAGTCGTTAAAGCTTTTTTCACTTAATGAAACCCAGATCCCGTATTCAAGATTCTGGCAACTTTCGCTGACTTCCTGAACAAGAACAGCACGAACAAAATAACATGTTTCATCGGAATATCTGATGATACATAGATCAGGAGTGAGTTCAGAATTTTTCAATTCTTCCTCTGATAAATTAAAATAAGGGTAAGGAGCTGAATAAGCTATTGCAGGCCAATCTTCTTTTTCTTCGCCGCAGCATTCACAAATGTATTTCATCATATATTTAAATTTTAAAATATAATTTTATCCTACCGTCGGAGTATCTTCTCCTTTCAGAATCTTTTTTTCCTTCAAAGAAAGCATCATTCTTTCGTATTTGTACTTTTCCCAGTCAAACTGATTAAGGAAATCGAGAGCCGCTTGGAAACCGCGGTTGAAAAGGTCTTCTTTTTCTTCTTTCTTCATGAAGAAATTGAGCCAGCTGCTTGTTCCGCAATTCACGGTCTGAATGCTGAAAAGATGATAAAAAGTATGCTTGGTAAGAAAAGTCTTGTCATTAAAACCTTTTAGAGTACTGATGATATTTCCGGCATAGGAAAACGGAGATTTCATAATCTGCTCGCTGGTTTTTCCTTTTTCAGAAGCCATATCGGAATCACTGGTTAATTGTACTCCAAACAAAGGCATTCTCGGGTAAAAAACATCTGGAGAGTGGAAGAGGTCAATAGGGAAATTAGAAATACTTCCGCCATCAATAAAAATGCCTACGGGATAAATGTCTTCCTGTTTTGTATTTAGCCAGAATTTCCAGGCGTATTTTACAGAATCATCATCCTTATCGATGCGTTTCTGCATAGGCTCGAAAAAGAAAGGAACCGACATGGAAGCACGGACAAATTCGGCGGGGCTGCTGTGTTTGAGCTCTTCTTCAGACCAATAGAGATTGGCCATGGTAGGAAGCTCGACTTTTATTTTCGCATTAATATCTGTTGTAATAATTACATATTCTGATTTTAACTGATAAAAAGGGCTGTTCTTGTAATAATCATTATTTACAGCGCTGTCATAGAAGATTTTGTATCGGGTCGGATCAATATGCTCCGAATTTTTTTCTTTTATTTCTTTAATGCTGTCTAATGCTTTGTTATAATATTCCTGTCCGTTTCCATAGCGGTAATTCAAATTGAGCTTTTCTTCTTTTTGAATGAATTTATCATTGAGTTCAGCTACTGTTTTTATTCCGAAGCCATTGAGAACCTCTTTCATTTGGTCTAAAAAAACATTGCCCGGATTGAAGCCGCTGTTTTGCTTTTTAAAGTCATTATAGAATTTCTTAAAACAGATAAAAGCAATAAGAACGGGAATTAAAGGAATAAGAAAGAACAGTTTTGCCCGTAACGTTGTTTCTGAAGGGGCTGCAAAAGGAATGATAACAAGAATAAGCATGATGATGACAGCAAGAATCACATTGATTTTAATGAAATTCTTATTATTCAGCATCGCATGAATGGTGGTCTTTACATAAGGTTTCCCATCCATAAAATCCGCAAAATTCCAGTTGAAAAGTATTTCTTTTATCACTTCGCTTTTCGCTTCTTCTTTAGTTTTACACGCAGCAATAAGCATCGTATTAATCGCCCCGGCACTTGTTCCTGCAATCTTTAGAAACCGGATTCCAAAAATTTCTAATCCATAAAGATAACCTACCAGTGCACTTCCCCAAACGCCACCGCCTTCCTGTACGAATTCTACATATTGGTTTCCAAAGGCATCCAGGAGATCAGAAAACTCTTTGGCCGATATATTTTCGTGCAAAGCCTGAAGTTTCTCTTTAGACTCCGGTGAAAGAACATTTTCTTCAAGAATGGAATTGAGAATATCAGCTTTCATGGTGTTAGTTTAGGTGATTTTTAATGAAATAAATGGTTTATCTCTTCATTTTTACAACTTAAAATTAGCAATATTTAAGATATTGATTCACCGTGTTTTCACGATATTTTACCATTGTTTTCTGCGGGCATAAATAAAGGTGCAGATCACAACAATAGCCATTAATCCTAATGTTAAAAAATATCCGTTTTTGTGATGCAGTTCCGGCATATTGTCAAAATTCATCCCGTATACTCCGGCAATAAAAGTAATCGGTAAAAAATAAACCGAATATATTGCCAGAACTTTCATGACCTGGTTGGCTTTTTGATCTGAAAGGGCTAAAAACATAGAGATGAGGTTGGTAATCTGAAGATTTAAATGGTCAAAATCTGCAACAACATCTTTGTGTTTATCCTTTAAATCTACCACTTCAGAATCCTGTAGATTTAACAGCTTAAATTTGTCGATGGCATCGGTAGAAATGGTCAGTACCCTTGAATTAAGCCCTGATTTTCTTTTTAATTTATACAATCTTCTGATCTGGTTGGTATGGTTGGTATTTTTAAGAAAAATTTCATTCTCAATATTATCCATTGTTTCCATCAGGCTCACCGATTCATCATCAAAGCTTTTCATAATCAGTAATGCAATCATTAAAGCAATTTTTTCAGAAGTAGTTTCTACCTGTGTGGAAGAAAGTTGATTTTTGGTCTGAACGATACTTTTGGTCTTCATTCTGTGAATGGTGATGATGGTATGGTCGAGAAGAAAAATCCCGATTTTGGTGCTGATATCACTTATGGTGTTGAGGTTTTTCCTTTCCAGCTCTGTACTTTCTCTGAGAAGAAAGAACTTTACATTTCCGTCTTCCTCATATTTAGGTAAGTGGTTAGGGTCTAAAGTATCTTCCAGAAGGAGATTATTAATCTCATATCTTTCGTGAAGAAATTTTAAATCATCCTCGGTAGGAGCCTCTACATCTACCCATTCGCACTGGGAATCTCTATATATGGTATTAATTGGCATAAGTAAAAATAGTAATATTTTGAAATACTATGTATTAAATAAATTTTATCTTTACCAAAATTAAAAAACTATATGATTAAAAGTACAATAAAAGGGATTGGATTTCATGTTCCGGATAACGTTGTTACAAATGATGATCTAGCAAAATTAATGACTACCAATGATGAATGGATCACGGAGAGAACGGGTATTAAAGAAAGAAGACACCGAAAAAACAGAAATGATGCTCAGGAAACCACGGCTTATTTAGGTTTTAAAGCATCTGAAAAGGCTCTTACAAATGCAGGATTAGCTGCTCAGGATATCGACTATATTATTTTTGCGACGCTTTCTCCGGATTATTATTTTCCGGGATGTGGGGTTTTATTGCAGGATATGTTGGGTTGTGATACCATAGGAGCGCTGGATGTAAGAAACCAATGTTCAGGTTTTGTATATGCAATGAGTGTTGCGAATGCTTTCATTAAATCAAATACTTATAAGAATATCTTGGTGGTAGGAGCTGAAGTTCACTCTTTCGGGTTAGATTTTTCTGACGAAGGGAGGGGAGTTTCCGTAATTTTTGGTGACGGAGCGGGAGCGATTGTACTTTCTGCTACTGAAGATGAAAATGCAGGTGATATTTTAGCAATGAATATGCATTCTGAAGGTAAATATGCCGATGAATTGTGTACTCAATTCCCGGGTTCTAAATACGGCTGGAGCGACAGGATGAGAAAAGAGCCTGAAAATGTTACGAATAAGGAAGTGTATCCAATCATGAACGGAAACTTTGTGTTTAAACACGCGGTAACAAGGTTCCCGGAAACTATGAAGGAAGCACTGGATAAAGCAGGAAAGACCATAGAAGATGTGGATATGTTTATCCCGCATCAGGCGAATTTGAGAATTGCCCAGTTTGTTCAGCAGAAATTTGGATTGCCTGATGAAAAAATTCATAATAACATTCAAAAATATGGGAATACAACAGCTGCTTCTATTCCAATTGCATTGAGTGAAGCCATAGAACTAGGAAAGATCAAAAGAGGAGATTTGGTGCTTCTTTCGGCTTTCGGAAGTGGGTTTACCTGGGGAAGTGTTTTATTTGAATATTAATTACAGTATACCAATAAAAAAGCCGAAGAATATTCTTCGGCTTTTTTATTTATAATTGTTATACTAAAGAGTTTTTAACAGCTTTTCAGTATCTGTAGAATCCTGTCCTGTGCTTTTTGCCAACTGAATTGATTTTTCAGCCCACAATTTAGCATTCTTTTTATCACCTATTTTATTGTAAAGGTTTGCTAAAGTATCTGTGTTGGCAAAGTTTTCATTTTTCTTTACAGATTCCTGAGCCCAAGATAATGCTTTTTCTAAAGAAGCTTTGTTGCTTACGTTTTCAAAGAAATTCCAAGCAATAGAATTTAATTCTTCTGAAGATAGAGATGAAGGATCTTTGTAAAGTTCCATCGTCAGTTTTTCATACGTTGCAATATCTTTATCTCTTAAAGCTCTTCCAGCTTGAGTTCTTTTCAGGATTTTCTCCGCTTCTTCTTTTGGCATGAATTTTTGCGCTTCTGTCAGGAAATAATTATCATTCCATGTTTTAGTATCTGCATTATATGACTTTTTGAAAAGTGTACTGATTTTAATATTCTTATCAATAGCCTCATATTTTTCAGCAGGAATCACTTTTATAATCTCAGCTTTTTTTGACTGGAAAACTTTATATAGAGGACTGTCTGTAGTCTGTGCTCCTGAAAGTAGCATTTGTACATCATCTCTGTCTAGCTCAGTTTTACCAGCGAAGTAACGATCCAATACTTTTCCTGCAAATTCAGTATCGTTATAAATCGTAAGACCTGCAAGGTTTTTCAAAAATTCAGGATCTTTTTCTCCGTTCTCGAATTTTTGTTTCAAAGCTGTCAATCTTTTGCTAGGATCTTCCGCATCTTTTGCAAACTGAATGAAATCTTTTTCTTCTACATATCCTAAAGTTCTATGTACGATTTCTCCGTTTCCGTCTACGAAAAGATAAGTCGGGTAAGCTTTTACATTGTATTTTTTAGCAAGTTCAATTCCTTCACCTTTTTCCATATCGATTTTTGCATTCACGAAGTGACTATTATAATAATCACCAACAGCCTGAAGTGGAAATATATTCTTTGCCATCAACTTACAAGGTCCACACCAAGTAGTATATGCATCTATAAACACAAGTTTTTTTTCTTTTTTAGCTTTAGCTAAAATAGTTGTGAAATTGCTTTCTTCAAATTTCATTCCCTGGGCAAATGCTAATGCTCCGATAAACAGGGAAGATAATATTGCTAATTTTTTCATTTAATTTTTTTTGACCGCTACAAATGTAATCAATAAGAACATTAATTTATTTGATATTTTGAAAAATATTGTAAAGTATGTATGGAAAGGAAGTTAAAAAGGCATAGCAACGGAAAAATCCGCAAAATATATTGCGGATTTTTAATGTATGGCTTCCAATTTTGTGTATTGGACTTGTTTTTTATTTCTTTTGAGTACTAAGACTGTCTTTAGGAGCTTTTGCCGTGTCTGCCGGAGTTATCTGTGAAGGTTCAGAGTTCATTACCGCACTGTCTCCCATAGAGTTTCTTATAGAATCTTTGTTATGATCTTCCTTAAATTGTTCCCTGTTTTCTTTTTTGTCTGCACAGCTTCCTAAAAAGAATAAGCCCAGAATAGCAACGATCCATAGTTTTTTCATACTGATTGATTTTTAATGATTACTCAAATATAATAAATAAAACTCAAGGTTTATATAAATTTGAAGCTAAAGGATGGTTAAAGAACAATTGGAATCAGATAGCAAAACTTCCGCAGAACTCTGTTCTGCGGAAGTTTTATTTTAAAGGTTATACTTTATCTTGTTGCTGGTGATGTTGCAGTAGAATCAACCTTTACCGTATCAACTTTTGATGGTGCTACCTGTGTGGTACTTTGTACAGAAGTTGAATCTGAACTTTTGTTCTGCATAGATGGCTCCTTGGTTCCGCAACTCACGACAAAAACTCCTAAACCTAAGCTTAGTAACAAAAACTTTTTCATATAATTTATTTTTTAATGTAGCTTGAAAAATTCAATTATTATTCCGAATGAGATTTGTAAAATATTAAATATCAATAAAATACATTAAATTTTGTTAAAAGGCGGTAGATTGTCCTTATTAGCTCCTTCAATTGGGTGTTCAATATTTATAATAATAGTTAAGCTAATTTTTCTATTATATAAAAAAGCCTCGAAACCGAAATTCCGAGGCTATATTGATCAATGAACAATAATTACTCATTGCCCATTATTTATTATTGATTAACCTAAATATGGATATTTATAATCCTTAGGAGAAACAAAAGTTTCTTTAATAGATCTTACAGAGGTCCATCTTAGTAAGTTCATTTTAGAACCTGCTTTATCATTGGTTCCTGAAGCTCTACCACCACCGAAAGGTTGCTGACCAACAACTGCACCGGTTGGTTTGTCATTGATGTAGAAGTTTCCGGATGCATTTTCCAACGCTTTGAAAGCTTCATTTACAGCATATCTGTCTTGTGCAAAAACAGAACCTGTCAATGAATAAGGAGATGAAGAATCTACTAATTGTAAAGTTTCAGCCCATTTTGCATCTTCATAAACGTAGATCGATAAAATTGGACCAAAAATCTCTTCCACCATACTTTCGTACTGAGGATTGGTCGTTTCGATTACCGTTGGGTTTACAAACCATCCTTTAGAATCATCTGCTTGTCCACCGATTACTACATTGGCTTCAGCAGACGCGTTGGCTCTGTCGATATAGCCTTTGCATTTTTCGAAAGAATTTTTGTCGATTACAGCGTTTACAAAGTTAGATGGATCTTCAGGAGAACCTATTTTAATAGAAGCCATCTGGGTTTCCATTACTTTTTTCACATCAGCCCAAAGAGACTGAGGAATATAAGCTCTGGAAGCCGCAGAACATTTCTGTCCCTGATATTCAAAAGCACCTCTTACCAAAGCAGTAGCTACAGCTTCCACATTGGCTGAAGGATGAGCGATAATGAAGTCTTTTCCTCCGGTTTCACCTACGATTCTTGGGTATGTTCTATAATTATGAATATTATCTCCGATCATTTTCCACATTCCCTGGAATACTTTTGTAGACCCTGTAAAGTGAAGACCTGCAAAATCTCTGTGTGCCAAAACTTTCTCAGCAGTTTCTTTTCCGTCTGTAAAGATCATGTTGATAACTCCTGCCGGAAGACCTGCTTCAGTTAAAACATCCATAATTACTTTTGCAGAATAGATTTGCTTGTCAGAAGGTTTCCAAACTACTACATTTCCAAGCATAGCCATACAAGTTGGTAAGTTCCCAGAAATTGCTGTAAAGTTGAATGGAGTTACTGCAAAGCAGAATCCTTCTAATGGTCTGTATTCAACTCTGTTCCAGATTCCTGCATCGGAAATGGGTTGTTCAGAGTACATTTCTGTCATGAATTCTACGTTGAATCTTAAGAAATCGATGAATTCACAAGCTGCATCAATTTCTGCCTGATGAACATTCTTAGATTGTCCGATCATGGTAGCAGCGTTGATTACGTCTCTGTAAGGTCCTGCTAAAAGATCAGCAGCTTTTAAGAAAATGGCAGCACGGTGTTCCCAACCTAGCTCGTTCCATTCTTTTTTTGCAGCCAATGCAGCGTTGATGGCATCATCCACATGTTGCATTGTTCCTCTGTGATAGAAACCGAAATCGTGAGCATGATCCTGAGGAGACTGAAGCTGAACTTTATCGTCCGTTTTTACTTCTTTTCCGTTAATGATCATTGGGATTTCTACTTTTTCAGCCCACATTTTCTTGTATTGAGCGATAAGGCTTTTTACTTCCGGAGTTCCCGGTGCATAAGAATTTACCGGTTCGTTTACTGCAAATGGTACTTGCGAAATTGCTTTAGACATATTACGTTGTATTATTTTTTAATTTGCTAATGTTACAAATTTACAACATTTAATCCTGACAAAAAATCGATGGAAACTATTTACATTTTAGAATGATTATATTTGATAAATCCAAATTACAAAAAATGAAAATAATAGTTCTTATTCTTTTGAGCTTTTGCCAGCTTGCTTTTTCTCAACGCAGGAAAAAACCTGTACAAGAGATTCCGGTGAAACCACAGTTGGAATATTCATTTGAAGACGGTGAACTTTTTAATAATGATCTGAAAGGAACCAAATGGTTTTTTAACCTTAAAAATTTTGATGAAAATGAGATTAATCTTAATAAAGATCAGACAAAACCTGATGTTTTAAACCTTATTAATGATAAAAATTTCCAGGTTACGATCAATCAGAAGAATTGTAAAAGCATTATTAAAGGAAATTATCAGTTTATGAAGGATACTGGAGATACAGCAATCATTCCTGTTGGTTATAGCACTTTTAGAATAACTTCTGGATTTAATAATAAGTGCAGTGAAAGACTATTAAATTTTTTAACAACAGATCTTGATGTTTCATTTGATAAAAATGAATCTGTAATTCGTTTAATAAAACGTAAAGTTTCACCACCGATTACAGTTCCTGGGTTTTAATTGAAGAGTAGAAGCTACATTTTTTCATTTTCCAGTATTTTCAAAACAAGCTTTTCTTCCTGAGTTAAGCCCGCTTTACCGTCATTTTCTTCTATTATTTCCAGCTCATCAAGATATTTTTTGATGCTGTTATTTTCATAAAGAGTAATAACCAAAGGGTGAACATAATACTTTTTACAGACAGTACTCGTATTTCCAAGATGGGAGGCTACAATTTCCAAAGCTTCCTTTACTTTTCTTTTATATTCGGTGTTGTTTTCTGCATAGCCGATTTCTTTAAAAGCAATTAAAGCATTTACCGTTCCCGACCAAGTCCGGAAATCTTTTGCCGTAAAATCTTCACCACTGATCTCTTTGATATACTCATTTACCATTCCCGAATCGATCGCATGGCGGTTTCCTTCATCATCGTAATACTGAAACAATTCCTTTCCCGGGATGTCTTTACATTTTTGAACCCATTTTGCCAACCTTTTACTTTTGAGATCCACATTATGCATGATTCCCTTTTTACCCTTAAATGAAAAAGTGATTTTTTGTCCTTTTACTTGTACATGCTTATCTTTTAAAGTGGTTAAGCCAAACGAACCATACAATTTTTCATATACATTATTTCCGATGCGGATGTTTGTTTTCTGCATTAAACTGACAATTAAAGCCAAGATTTTCCTCTTTTCGAAATTTCTTAGTGCCAAATCCTGTTCAATATGAAGTCTCATCGTAGGTAAAGCATGCCCAAACTGAAGCATTCTGTAAAATTTGGTATGATTTCTCAAGGCATTCCATAAAGGATGATAACGATACTGCTTTCTCTTTTTTACATCAAATCCGGTTGCCTGAAGATGACCGTTATCCAGTGCACAAATCCACACATTTTCCCAGGCGGGAGGAATTACCAATCCGTTGATCCTTTTGATCTCATCCTTATCCTTGATTTTTTCTCCGTTTTGAAAATACGTATATTTTTTTGCCGTTTTTTTTCCGGATTATACCCGCAGATTCAGTATCGGAGGTATAAATAAGATTTACGGCCTTTGCAGAAGCTTCGGGATCTTTCAGGATTTTGAGGATCTTAGAAGGTTTCAGGTGTGAAATGATATCTAAGTCTGAATTATCCATAAAAAGCTTTTAAGAATTTTTACCTCTGGAAAACAACCATATAATAAAAGCAATTACGCCGACCACTAAAATAATTCCCCACCACATTCCGGCTTTAAAGATTGTTTCTACTGCTTCACAGCTTGTTAATGATAACAAACAGAACATCATGATACTGTATAAACTTAATTTTTTCATAACGATTTATTTTTGGTGTTTACTATTCTAAATTCTGTGAAGATCGGGTCTCCAGGTTTTAATTGATCTTTTAATCTCATCTCCCGAAATATTTTCGTGAAGTGCTTTGTACAGCATTTCTTTAAATTCATCATCATAAGTAAATCTCAATGCCGTAATCTGGTCAAACTTTAATTGTTCTTCAACTTCATCAGATCTTTCCCCGAAGATTTCAAAATAGCGTTGTTTAAATTCGAGTCTCACCAATCGGTTTTGAAGTCCCAAAGCATAATGTTGTCTCAGCATAAATGCCAAATAGAAAAGTAGAAAAATAATGATCGAAAATAAAATCCAGATCAGTTGATGAGGCTGATCATTAAAGATTTTATAAACTCCTAGAATTTCCAGAAGAATTAAAACAGGAAGGTATATAAAATGATGTGGAAGATAAAATTTTCTGTGATTTTTATAATTCTGTGTTTCCATAATACGGATACTGCAAGAATCTTTCCAAAAAAATGAAAATTAAGTATTCATCTTGTAATGTATGGTTTATTAGTAATAATATCCTGGAAATTGACATGAAATTTCACTCTAAAATCTTAAAAATTCGTAACTTCCCCTCTTTAAAAAATTATAAAAAATGACTTCAAAGGAAAAAGTAGCTGCGCTTCGTGAAGAGATGCAGAAAAATAATGTTGATGCATTTATAGTATATTCTGCGGATCCGCATATGAGTGAATACTTGCCTGAAGAATGGCAGGAGAGAGCCTGGTTGTCAGGATTTCTGGGTTCTGCAGGTTTTGTAGTGGTTACAAAAGATAAAGCCGGACTTTGGACAGACGGAAGATATTTCACACAAGCAGCCATCGAACTGGAAGGCTCAGGAATAGATCTTTTCAAAGATGGAATGGAAGGAACTCTTAATTATATAGATTGGATTATTTCTGAAATTCCGGCAAACGGAAAAGTGGCAGTAAATTCTGTAGCAACGGCTCACGCTAACTGGGAATTGCTAACCTATAAATTAAATTCAAAAAATATAACGCTGGTTGATCTTCCTCTTTTAAAACAAATCTGGGTTGACAGAGGAACGCCATCAAAAAATCCGATTTTTGTGCATCCTGTAAAATGGGCTGGAAAATCGGTTACTGATAAAATTGCTGCAATCCGCCAAAAGATGGAAGAGCAGGAAGCTACCGTTCACATTATTTCAAGTTTGGATGATGTTGCCTGGACGCTGAATTTAAGAGGAAGTGATGTACAAAGTAATCCTGTATTTTTAGGGTATATTATCATTACTAAAAACGATGCCATCTTGTTCACAGACTTAGAAAAACTGGAAGTTGAAGCAAGAAAGCAAATGGATGATTCTTTCGTGAAAATGATGCCTTATGAAGAGTTTTATAACCATTTAAGTGTGTTTAAAAACGAAAAAATATTGGTTTCTCCTAATAGCAATCAATCTATTTTTGAAGCTTTAAAATCTGATAACCAGTTTATCAAAGCCCCGGTTCCTGGAAACTTAATGAAAGCTCAGAAAAACGAAACGGAGCTGGAAGGTTTCAGAAAAGTAATGGTGAGAGACGGAATTGCGATGGTGAAATTTTTGTATTGGCTGACTCACAATGCCGGAAAAGAGGCGATGAATGAGTATTCAATCGGTGAAAAGTTGAGAGGTTTCCGTGCTGAAGGTGAAAATTTTGTAGGCGAAAGTTTTGGAAGCATTGTTGGATATAAAGATAACGGTGCGATTATGCATTATTCGGCAAAAAGCGAAGGAAGTAAGGAAGTGACCAATGACGCAAGTATTTTGGTGGATTCAGGAGGTCAATACCTTGAAGGGACAACGGATATTACAAGAACCTTAGCTTTAGGAGCTGTTTCTGATGAATTTAAAAGAAATTCAACATTGGTTTTACAAGGAATGATCCGTTTATCAATGGTAAAATTCCCGAAAGGAACAAAAGGTGTTCATTTAGACGCTGTTGCAAGATTACCGCTTTGGATGGAAGGAAAAGATTTTAACCACGGAACAGGTCACGGTGTAGGAAGTTTCATGAATGTTCATGAAGGTCCTCAAAATATTAGAAAAGACATGAATCCGCAGGATCTTTTGGTAGGAATGGTTTGTTCAAACGAACCCGGTTACTATCTTGAAGGAGATTACGGAATTCGTCATGAGAATTTAATTGCTGTAAAAGAAGCGGAAAAAAATATTCACGGGACATTCTATGAGTTTGAGACGTTAACATTATGTCCGTTCTTTAAAGATACCATTGTAAAAGAAATTCTTTCAGATAATGAAATTGCCTGGCTGAATAGCTATCACAAAACCTGCGAAGAAAAAATTGCACCGTTTTTGGAAGGTGAAGTTAAAGACTGGTTCCTGAATTTGGTAAGTCCACTTTAATCATAAAGAAATAAAATAAAAGCCTTGTAATACTACTTACAGGCTTTTTTCTTTTCTATAAAAGCATGGCAATGACAATAATTTATTTTTTTCTCTTATTTGTGAAAAATAAATATTATATTTGTATTAGAAAAATACACAAATCACACCTTTCATATACATTAGTAAATTCAAAAGCAGTAAAATCATCTCGTTTCGGGATGATTTTTTTTATATAAAATTTTATGAAGTCTCAGGATTCGGCTACCTATTTATTCTTTTAAATATTTTTTAATTGTTTCTGGATATTTTTAAGCTAAATAGAAATTGCGACAATAGATAAACGATATGATTCTTTGCAATTAAAAAACGTAAATTTGCAGCATGAATAACGATACCATTTGCGCGTTGGCTACAGCCAATGGAGTAGGAGCTTTAGGCATTATCAGAGTTTCGGGGGACGATGCTTTATCAGTCGTTCAAAAATCTTTTCCGGCAAAAAAACTGGAGAAGCAAAAATCTCATACCATTCATTATGGATATTTTGTAGATGGCGAAGAAGCAATAGATGAGGTAATGCTATCAATTTTTCTGGCTCCGAAAAGTTTTACGACAGAAAATTCTGTAGAAATAGCTTTTCACGGCTCTCCGCATATTGGAAAACGTATTCTTGAGACTTTGATTAAAAATGGAGCGAGAATGGCAAAAGCGGGAGAGTTTACACTTCGTGCTTTTATTAATGGAAGAATTGACCTTTCTCAGGCTGAAGCGATTGCAGATGTGATTGCTTCTGAAAATGAGGCTTCCAGAAAAGTAGCGATCAATCAGTTGAAGGGGGGAATTACCAATGAAATATCTTTTTTAAGAACAGATTTGCTGAATTTCGTTTCTTTAATTGAATTAGAGCTTGATTTTGCAGAAGAAGATGTGGAATTTGCAGACAGATCGGCTTTAGTAGGGCTATTGAATAAAATTGAATTGAAATTAAATTCCTTGATTGAAAGCTTCCAATACGGAAATGCTATTAAAAATGGAACTGCGGTAGCTATTATTGGGAAACCTAATGCAGGAAAATCAACGTTACTCAATGCTTTATTGAAAGAGGAAAGGGCTATTGTAAGTAATATTGCAGGAACTACGAGAGATACCATCGAGGAGGTTTTACATATCAAAGGGCATGCTTTCCGTTTGATCGATACGGCGGGATTACGTGAAACAGTGGATGAAATTGAAGCGATCGGCGTAAAAAAAGCCAAAGAAAAAGTAGAGAATGCAAATATTCTCGTGTATTTGGCAGATGCAGCAACTGAGGATTTCTCTGAAGATATTGACATGATAAAATCTTTGTTGCGCGATGATCTAAAACTGATTATCTGTGCCACGAAAATTGATGAGATTTCTCCGTCAAGTTATGAAAAAACAGAAGATGTTTTCAGAAATGCGATCTCTCAGGAGTTTGATTTTATTAAAATTTCAGCGGTTGAAAATCAGAATATTCAGGATCTGAAAAATGAGCTGTCTTCATATGTTGAGCAATTAAAAGCATCAGAAAATAATGTAGTGATTACCAATCAACGTCACTTCGAAGCCTTACAAAAGTCTTTAGATGCAGTATATAAAGTAAAAGAAGCAATCTCTTTTCAGATTTCCACGGAATTATTGGCCTATGAACTTCGTAATGCTTTGGAGCAGTTAGGTACAATATCTGGTGAAGTTACAAATGATGAAATATTGGGGAATATTTTTTCGAAGTTTTGTATCGGAAAGTAAAGCTGTCAAAAAATACACAAGAAATATATAACAAAATACTAGTAATCAATTAATTAAAATATACAACCTTTTCCTTTGTTTTGATTTTTTTTGCTACAAAATAAAATATTTTGCTACATATTTGCGTTTATTTATATATTTGTAGCAAATTATAGCAAATGAAAGTCCATATCAGAAAGCGCTCAAACTCAGCAGGAGACAAATACAATTTAGCACTCGAAGTTTACCTAGGATATTCAGTGAACGAAAACGGGAACTCAAAACCCAAAAGAGTTACCACTAAATTAGAATACTATCTCTATGTGCAGCCTAAAACACCTCAACAACGAACCCATAATAAGGAGGTTGAAAAAAAAGTGGAAATTATCCGTGCTGAAAAGGAGAAAGAATTTTTGAATAATAAATATGGATTCAAATCAGAAACTAAAATCAAAGCCAATTTTATTGATTATTTTGCCAAGCTCACAGAAGAACGTATGGAGAGTGTGGGAAATTATGGAAATTGGGATAGTGTTTTAAAACATTTGAAAAAATATGCTGGAGAAAATATTTCATTTGATGAAGTAGATATTGCTTACTGTGAAGGCTTCAAAAATTACTTACAGAAAACTGCTAGAAAGAAATCAGACCAACCTTTATCTGGTAATTCTATAAGCTCATACTTTCTTAAGCTGAGAGCAGCTCTTAATCATGCTGTCGATGATGGAATTATTTTAACGAATCCGTCTCACAAAGTTTCTATACCTAAACCTATTGAGAATGAACGTGAATTTTTGACATTAGAAGAAGTTCAAGCTTTGTTTAAAACTGAATGCAGATACAATGTGTTAAAAAGAGCATTTCTATTTTCTTGTCTTACTGGTTTGCGTTGGTCGGATATTCATAACTTAGAGTGGAAACAGATACAAAAAGAAGGAGATAATTGGAAAGTTAATTTTCATCAACAAAAAACAAAAGGTTTACAATATCATTATATCAATGAGCAAGCAAGGGAATTGATGGGGGAAATGCAGATTACGGAAGGTAAGGTTTTTGTAGGCTTGCGCTATTCGGCTTATATGAATACAGCACTTCTACAATGGTGTCTTAAGGCTGGAATTTCAAAACATATTACATTTCATTGCGGAAGACATACTTATGCTACTCTACAATTGACTTTAGGAACTGATTTATTTACCGTTTCCAAATTATTAGGACATAGCGAGATTCGCACAACCCAAGTGTATGCTAAAGTTATTGATAAAAGGAAAATCGACGCAGTAAATACTATTCCGAAATTTGAAATTTAAAAATATGGATTATTTTAAATTTATTGAACCACTTAACAAAAGAGTCGAAGAAATTCAGGAAAGTCTTTATTATAAAGAATTATTGGTAGCTGGAGAAGAACAAATGATTTACGGGACTTTTGAAATTTCCTACAAAAAATTTTATACCGAAAATTTAAGAAATGGGATAAGTGTTAATGAAATCAATTATTTTAATGAAAGAATAAAAGAATTAAATATTATTGAACAAGGCGTTGTTTCTTTAGAGGAGAAATTGGAAAATATTAAATTTCACGCAATTTTATCAAAGATATTTGATATTAAAGAGATTGCTAATAAATTAATAAATGAATTTAATTTAGTAACAATACCACAAGACAAAAGCAAACCTAAAAGACTAAAAAATAAACTTACCTATAAATGGTTGCTTCCCCATCAAGAAATAAATTCTTTGTATCTGATATTGAAAAAAGAGAACATTATCAGCAAAAACACTAAATATTTAGATTTTGAATTTATCTTCAAAGAGAAAAATATTACTGAAATTTCTAAACCGGTAGTCTGGACTTCTTCAAATGCTACCGAAATATTATTTTTCATTTTGCAATTAATAGAAAATAATATTATTGACGGTAAGAATAGAATGGATTACATACTGCTAAAAGAATGTTTTGTAAATGCTGAAAATGAGAAATTCAAAGAAAATTTTAAAATATTAAAAACAAATATTAATGTAGCATTAAGTGCTAATAAACAATCTGTTATATTAAGCATTATAGAAAAAATGAACAAATAAAATTGTTTACCTTCTCTTTACCACTCGTATAAAGTAAACAACTATTTTTGATTATTGTTGCCAATTTTGTTGAAAAGAAATAACAAAAATTTTCACAATGGAAACAATGACAATAGACCAACGTTTTGACAAAATTGAAAAACTTCTTAAGGCTCAATCTCTACAGAATAAAATTGTTCTAAATATAGATGAAGTAGCCGAATTTACAGGGCTTTCAAAGCTATATCTCTATAAACTTACTTCTAAGAATGAAATTCCACATTCAAAGCCAAATGGAAAAAATGTGTTTTTCAATAAATCAGAAATCGAACAGTGGTTATTAAGAAACCGACAAGCTACTATTGAAGAGCTACAGAATGAAGCTGTAAATTATTCCGTAAATAAACTCCGTAATTTTTAAATATTGTTAATCATATATATGGTTGATAATTTTAAAATAGAATTTACAGGGAATCAGCATGTAATACCATCCTTTGAAAATATTGTAGAAATATTTAATACTTTGTTTTACCCACATTATAATAAAGAAGGTAAATATTTATATCATTGGGCAAATATTCAAAATAATTTAGTTGCAAAAATTGATAAGCGAAGAAATGAAGTAATGACCATAGAGAATTCACTACATAAATTTTGGCATGGTAATAATTTTGAAGATTTTACATTTTCTGAAATTTTGCAAGCAATAGATCAGATTGAAAAAATATTGAATATTCCAAGTCGATTTTTGAAATTCAAAAAAGTTGAAATAGGTATTAATATTGAAAATAACATATCTTCTTTTGATTTGCTCAAATCATATAAAATGAATGATTTTGATAGAATGAGAAGTGGAAAAAAAGTATATGGTAAGAAAATATTTCTGACAGATTTTGATATAAAATACTATAATAAATTTATGGAAACTGAGCTTAGTCAAAGAACTAATATGATTGATAGTAATTCCGTTTTTATTCCTAAAAACTTGTACAGGTTTGAAATCGGCTATAAGAGGATGCGACCATTAGAAGGTATTTTAACAAGGTTATCAGATCTAAGAGATATTAAAACTTTACAGAAATTAGGTCATAAGTTACTTGATACATTCAATCTTATCGATATGCATAAAGACTATAATTTTAGTGTTCTATCACCTCGTGAAAGAGAATTAGTTTTTGCCGGTATGAATTCTGAATTCTGGGAAATTGAAAAGATAAATGAAAATACAAGGAAAGATAAACGAAGAAAGTATTTGAATTGTATCAAAAGACTTAATGAAAATTTATCAGAAGACCCGAAAGAACTAATACTAGATTTATTAAGTGACAAGTTGAATTATTTGATTACTAATTAGAATTTCCATACTTGTAGTATACATGGAAAAAAGGGTAAAAAAAGAAACAAATAATAATTATAAGCAAGATTTATGAATATTTAATTTTAAAATAATTAAAATAAATAAGAATTAAAGAGATGAAGAAGAATAAACTACGAAGTCGATCATATACCAAAGCAGAAGTTACAAAAATTATAAAGCAGGTTTGTGAGAATTATTCCACAGGAGAATATGTGTTGGAAAGCTGTTGTGAGAACGCAGGAGTTCCTTCTAGAACCTTTCGTAACTGGTTTAAAACTTATGAAAGATTTCGGAGAGAATGTACCTGCCAAATGGACATATTTTGCCGAGCTTGCCACTCTTTACGCGCGTGCGCGTGAGAAATGCAAAAAATACAGAGATGGTAAACTTATGGAGACGGTGGATACTATGTTAATCAAATTAGTTACAGGTTATGATGTGGAAGAAATCCATACAGAAGCAAAGGAAAAGATTGATAAAGATGGTCAGAAGATTATAGTTCCTATAGCCATTAAGAAAATAAAAAAGCATATTCCTCCAAATGCAAATTTAATTATGTTTCTTCTTAAAAAACGAAGACCTGAAGAGTATGGAGATAATATCATTGTTACAAATATTAATGTAGATACAGAAAAGTATGAAAATATGACTGATGGAGAACTGGAAGCAGAACTTGCAAGATTAAATTCTGATTTAAATAAGCCTAAAGAAAATAAAAAGTAGCTTTGTTTTTAGAGATCAAAAAAATTAATCTTTTGCAAAATATTATTTGAAAATCAGAAAAATAAAAGTTTAAATATTTGATTATCAAATAGTTAATTACTATATTTATACAGGTAATTAAAAAACAAAATATGCAAACTAAAATATTCAGTATAGGTTATGGTAACCGTCAGATGAATGAATTTATAAAGTTACTTGAGGACAATAAAATTAACCTTTTGGTAGATGTTCGTTCTAATCCTTATTCCAGATGGAAACCTGAATTCAATTCTAAAGCCTTTCAAATCATACTAGCTGAATACAACATACAGTACATTCACCAGTTGAATTTAGGAGGAAAACCAAAAAATGAAGAATTATACACAAACGGAAATCTTGACTATGATAAGATTCGCAAGTCTGTAGCTTATTTGCAAGGTCTGGAATATCTGGAGCGAGGCTTGGAGTTCAATTATAAAATAGCGATCATGTGCAGTGAGCTGAATCCTTTGGAGTGCCATCGTTACAATTTGATTGGAGAAGATTTATCACACAGAGGATGGGAAGTTATTCACATAGGGAAAGAAGGAGAACTTTTACCTCATCAGACAGGACTTTTTTAGGTCCTTTTTTATTTCAGAAAAAATTTAATTTTCTTAAACCCACATTTAAAAAACTTAAATTCGAGATTTAATGCAGAAATTTATTGCATATTACAGAGTGAGTACACAAAAACAAGGAAATTCCGGACTTGGATTAGATGCACAACGAACTGATGTTGGTAGATTCGTTTCAAAAGGTGGCGAACTAATTGCGGAATTTGAGGATATTGAAAGCGGAAAGAAAAACAATCGACCTAATCTCATCAAAGCTATTGAAGAATGCAAGAAGCAAGGAGCGACATTACTCATCGCTAAACTTGATCGTCTTTCACGCAATGCTTCTTTTATTTTTACCTTACGTGATTCTAAAATTGATTTTGTTTGCTGTGATATGCCCAATGCAAATTCCGTAACCATAGGGATAATGGCTGTTTTGGCTCAGGATGAACGGGAGCGGATTTCCCATCGTACCAAATCAGCACTTGCAGAATTAAAATCTAAAGGAATAAAATTAGGAAGTCCAGAAAACATGACTGTAGAAGCAAGAATGAAAGGTTTGGAGACTAGAAAACAAAATGCACTTGAAAATGAGAATAATCGGAAGGCAACCGCACTTATCATTTCAATGAAACAAGGTGGAAAAACTTTTGCTAAAATTACCAGAGAATTAAATGAACTTGGTTTTAAAACTCGTACTGGAAAATTCTTTCAACAAAATCAAGTACAAATATTGTATAATAGATGTAAGCAATCATCTTCTAATTAATTCCAAACATTGGTTAAATTTTGTATTTTTGCATTAATGGCTAAAGCTGAATATATAATATCTTTAATTAAATCTCATTACAACAATGAGCCCGATCGTTTTACAACATTAGCGTTGCAAATTGCAGCGCATGAAGCAAAATTGGGGCATAGCTTTGTTGCCAATGAAATTAAGACAATTATTGATAAATCTAAGGCTGAAAAGCCAAAAAATAAAACTTTCACTCCTGATCTTCAAGGATTAATAATAGAAGATACTCCTTTCGTAAATCTTTCTGATATTATAGCTTCTTCCGATATAACAGAAAAGATTCAGCGAATTATTCTAGAATTTGTACAGCGAGATAAATTACGCAAACATGATTTGGAAAATAGAAGAAAAGTTTTATTATCTGGTCCTCCAGGAACAGGTAAAACATTAACTGCTTCTATTATAGCCAATGAATTAAATTTGCCTCTATACACCATTTTAATGGATAAAATGGTTACGAAGTATATGGGAGAAACGAGTGCTAAATTAAGACAAATATTTGATTTGATAGAGCATCGACAAGGTGTATATTTGTTTGATGAATTTGACGCTATTGGAGGGGAAAGAAGCCGAGATAATGATGTTGGAGAAATGCGGAGGGTGCTAAATTCTTTCTTACAATTTATAGAAAGAGATAAGTCAGACAGTTTAATTATAGCTATTACTAATAACAAGACTCTACTCGACCAAGCCTTATTTAGACGATTTGATGATTTAATTCTTTACAATTTACCTACCGAAAATGAGAAGTTAGCTTTGTTAGAAACTCGTTTAGCAAGATTTAGTAAAAGTAAAGATGTTAATTTCAAAAAACTATTGCCTGAAATTAATGGTTTAAGTCATGCGGAAATATCTCTGGCTTGTTTAGATGCTATTAAAGAAACGATTTTAAATACAAATAAATTAATGAATAACGCATTGATATTGAAAGCTATAAAGGACAGGAATAATGCGTACCATAAATAGCTTTTTTTATGAATGAAACCTACAAACACATCTTTCTTAATTCTGACAATAAAATAACTGAAAGATTTACCACACCGCCAACAAGGGGAGGACAATCAAACATCCCTCAAAGAGATAGAGAGACTCACAGTACTATTCTTTTACAGAAATTTGATGCCATTTGGAATGCAAGAACTGTTCAAAATACGGAAAGAGGTGCAGAACATATACCTACGAGGGAAGGCACATATCTTTCTTTTGTAAGTGCCTTAAACTATGATTTAACAACTAAAAGTCTTGAAGATTTAAGAAAAGGCATCCGTTTACTAAATGTTAAAGAAGTCCGTGTTGATGATGAAAACACCCAAATAAGGGCAACTGTATATATTCCGAAAGGAAAAGAATCTCACTTTATTGAAAAAATAAATGACTATCAATCAGAAAACACCCCAAAAGGAGATCCTAAAAACACACCTCTCGTTGATAGCATTGAGGATGTAAGTTTAGCGTTATTAGAAAGTTTTTGGACCGATAATACACTTGCAATTCCCGTAACTACAAAGTGGTGTGAAGCATGGCTTAATGTAAACACTCAAGAAGATCAGGAGCAAGAACAAATTTTATCTTTTAAAACAATTCTTGAAGATATAGGAATTGAATATAAACCTAATAGTATCATTTTCCCTGAAAGAGCAGTTTTACTAATAAATGCAAATAGAGAGCAATTAATTGAATTGATGTTGAGAAGTGATTTGTTAGCAGAATTTAGAGCAGGACAAGAACCTGCAGGTTTTTGGGTTAATGAAAGCATACTAGATCAACAAGATTGGGTTCAGGATTTATTAAGCCGTATAGAAGTAATTGACTCAAATGTTAAAGTATGTGTGCTTGACACTGGTGTCAATAACGGACATCAATTATTACAACCTGTTCTAAGTGATGAAAATACATTAACAGTAAATTCTATTTGGGGAACAAGTGACCATGCTACAGGAACAGGGCATGGTACCTTAATGGCAGGAATAACAGCGTATGGTAATTTGGAAAGTATATTATCATCCCCTCACAATATTTCAATTACTCATAGCCTTTGCTCTGTAAAAATATTACCTCCACCAAATCAAGATGGTACGCCAAAAGAGCTATGGGGAGATATTACTGCACAAGGAATTTCGAGAGCTGAGATTCAAAATCCAGAGGCAATACTTGTCTATTGTATGGCAGTAACCTCAACACAAGATGTAAATTTGGGAAGACCCTCATCTTGGTCGGGAGAGATTGATAATCTTACGTATGGAGATGGAGAAAATCAGAGATTGATTATTATTTCGGCAGGAAATATGAAAAATTATTACCCTGATTTAGACGAATTAATAGATTATCCTGCTCTAAATTTAACTACATCTATACAAAATCCGTCACAATCTTGGAATGCACTCACGATAGGTGCTTATACAGAAAAAGTACGAGTATTCGACATCGACTATGCTGAATACCAGCCGCTTGCTAACGAAGGTGAGTTATCCCCACATAGTACAACTTCTTTAGTTTGGGAAAGAAAATGGTCTATTAAGCCCGATGTTGTTTTTGAAGGTGGCAATTTACTAAAATCTCCAAGTAATACTATATCATCACATGAAGATTTAGAGCTTTTATCAACTTCAAAAAGTTTTGGACTTAGACCTTTCGACAAAATAAATGCTACGAGTGCTGCTACCGCTCAGGCTTCTTGGTTTGCTTCCAAAATAGCCTTTAATTATCCTGGTATTTGGGTAGAAACAATCAGGGGGCTTATGATACATTCAGCTGAATGGAATGATGCCATGAAATCCCAATTAAATGTCAGACAAAATAATAGAGGAGATTATAATAATCTATTGAGAACTTTTGGTTATGGTAAACCTAATTTAGATAAAGCCTTATATAGCAAAGAAAGTTCATTGACTTTTATTGCACAAGAAACAATACAACCATTTGTACTTGAAGATTCAAGAGGTAAGACAAAAGATATTCATATTTATAATTTACCATGGCCGGAAGAATTGCTTATCTCATTAGGAGCTATGCCTGTCAAATTAAGAGTTACACTATCCTATTTTATTCAACCCGGAGCAGGAGAAATTGGGTGGAAAGATAAATATCGTTATCAATCTCATGGATTAAGGTTTGATGTTAATAACATAGGAGAAGATGAGGATACTTTTCGTAGAAGAATCAACGCAGCAGCAAGAGAAGAGGATGAAATTACTACAACCTCATCAGGTAGCGATAGATGGGCAATAGGAAAAGACAACCGAAGCAGTGGTTCAATCCATTCGGATTACTGGGAAGGTGGTACGGCAGCCGATTTAGCCACCTGCCATTTTATTGCAGTTTATCCAGTTATTGGTTGGTGGCGAGAAAGAAAGCATTTGAGAAAAGTTAATAATGTAACACGGTACTCTTTGATAATCACTTTAGAGACGCCGATACAAGATGTAGAATTGTACTCTACCGTTAAGAATATTATAGAAGTTCCTATAGAGATTCAAGTATAATTATAAGACAAGTTCATATTTTATTTTTTACTGAAAACAACTATATTTACAACAAAATTTAAAAACAATAAAATTATACGATAAAATTTAGGTGTCAATAACATATAGATAATTGCGTTTTGCAATTCGTTTTTTCTACTCAAATACTGGTAATATTAATATAGAACAAAAGCGAATGATTGCAAAGGCTCCCGATTGGGTGCTTCTGCTTCGTTGCTTTTGTGGGTTATACCAGTAACCTGAGTAGAGAATGAAGTTAGTAAGCACCCTTTCTCATTCAATAACTCAAAATATTATTTATATGGCACAAGTGAACAACACACAACCACCAAGTACTCCGAGAATTTTATTCAACATCTTCAAATGGATTTTCGGAATCTGGATGATTCTATCTGGTATCGGAGTCATTTTTACAAAAACTTTTTTCGGAGGTTTATTATTACTCATCGGAGGAATATTGGTGATTCCTCCCATTTCTAAATTCCTAATGCAAAAATTACCTTTCTGGAGAGAACGTATTATTCGGATTGTTGGAACTATCGGAATCTTATTTCTGGGATTAATGATACTGGGAATGAATATTTCTTCACAATTTTCTGACTTTAAGACCACTAATTCAAAAGAAAATACTGGAATTGAAGTAAATTTACCCTACCAAGATTATCTCAATCAGGCGGAAGAATCTGTGAAACTGCTTTCTAAAGACAAGTTAGAAAACCGAAACAATGCGTTAGCTGAACTTCAGAAAAGTTCCATTTATCAAAAATTAGTAATAAATAAAGAAGTATCTCCGGAATATCTTATTCTATTAAATGCAATTTCAAGTGGAGTTACTCATAGCAGAGATGATGAATTTGCTATAGATGAATCTCTTTACTCAAAAATTCAGAAGTCTGAGAACGGAGAGGATAAAATCATATTTGTTACAAGAATAATAGGTTTGTCTTTACCTACAAATGGCGGACTTACGAAAGAAATTATTGATGTATTTGAAAGATATAAGAAAAGATTCAAATGGTATGGGAGCAAAGGAGATGTTTTCTTTGATGGAAATGGGAATGAAACAAAGATACCGGAAAGCTATGATCTGACACCGATCTTTGCTCTGATCCAGCCAAAAGACAAAGAAGTATTAAATAAGCTCTATGAAGCACGTCAGAAAGGGATATCCAGCTGGAATCCCAAAGGAAACTACTTACACTCCTATATGGCAACTAAAGAGGGTTATATTAATTATATCAAACAGGTTAATCCTGAAAGTGCATACATTTCAAAGGTTGATATTGAAATAACAGCATCCGAACTTTACAGGACTTACGAAGCTAATGAAGTTTCTGCGGACGAGCAGTATAAAGGTAAAAAGATGGCGATTACAGGTGTTGTTGGTAACATTGGAAAAGATATTCTGGATAATCCTTACATCTCTTTGAAAGTAAATTATCTTCAGTCTGTTAACTGTTATTTCTCGGATAAGAACAATAAAATTATTTCCCAGATCAGTAAAGGTCAAAAAGTTACCATTATCGGAGAATGTGCTGGACTTACACTTACGGATGTTGTTGTTCAGGATTGTGAATTGTGGGAATGATAAATTGTTTAATCAAGAATGAAAACAACAATGAAAAAAATATCTAAAATTACACTAACAGCGGATAACGGAGTATTTAAGGATTTAATTCAAGAGATCATCCACAATAGAGAGCTGGGAAAATTTAAAATTATCTTTTCTGCTAACATTGTAGAGACTAAAATTATCATCACTAAAAAAGATCATCAAGAGTCCATTTCTAATGATTGGCATAAGCTTCTTCAATTTTTGAATGAAAATACTGTTAATTTGAAGTTTACACAAATTATTGAATAGACTTATTTTAGTTGAATTGCTAATGAAACCCAACTAATTTTTTAGCTCAAAATTTAGGTTCTATTGCAGTACGGTTTCCCGTAAAGGAAAATGAAAAAATATTATTTAATTCGCATCTGAAAATTTGATAATAGATCCAAACAAATATTGCAGATTTTATTATCTTGCATAAAAAGCACTAACCATTGACAACTACAGAATTAGATTTATTTCTTACAAGAATTACAGTAAAGATTAATAATCCTGATAGCGATGAAACTATTGGAACAGGAATATTAATTAACCAAGAAAATATTGGTGATAAAATTTATTTTGTCACCGCTTCCCATTGTTTGTTTGAAGACGGAGATTTATTCAAAATTCTGAGGAAATCTTTAGAAATAAAAGTATATGATTATGTAAGTAATGAGTATATTTCGATAAAATTATTTCCTCAAGAATCATATTTGTTTAAAGATGTTACTAAAGATATTGCTGTAATTATAATCGACAAATCTGAAATTGAATTTAGCATACCCGAAATAAAAATTATTAAAGAAAGACATTCTCAAGAGAATTTTATTGTTAAGGGATTTCCGCGTGCTACAAAAGGAAAAGAAATCGACACTATTTATCCTACTTGGAAACAAATAGAACCGGAATCGAAAAGATTCAATCTGGAATTGAAAGAAGATTACTCAGAATACAATTTTAATGGTTTTTCTGGAAGCGGTGTATTTGTTAATATCAGCAATGAAGTTTTTCTTTTAGGAATTTTAACTCGATTTCGACCCGAAGAAAAAGGGAAGGTAATTTATTCCCAATTTATAGAACTTATTGACGAGATTTTACAATCTAATTATTTACCTACTTTAACATATAGTTATGTTGGAGAAAATGGAATAACACAAGATTTTTTCAAACAAAATGTAGAGAAATCGATATCAAATCTTAGTGAAAGATACAGTGAAGAACTTAATTTCAAATTACCAATTGCTCATAGATTCAATGATTTAGCGAAAGACAATATTTTTAAAAAGAGAATTTTAAAAATATTTGATGATTGGTTAATAAATAGGGATATTAAGAGATCAAAAGACTTAATTGAAATTCAGGATATTGAAAATGAGCTGAAAGAATTAAGGGATAAACTAATTAAATGGGAAAGACAAAATCCAATATCTGCAGGTAATAGTATTGATTTGGATTGGTTTTTTACTGATTTAAAAATTTTAAGCAAAAAGATTGACGAAGTAGAGAAACAAATTTATGAGAGCAATTGGGAAGAAAAGAAAACCTCTAGTAAAAATGAGAATAAAAATCCTTATGAGAAGCAGCTTTCAAGATTAAGAGAAATTGAGAATGCTAATTATGATTTAAAATCTGCTTTTGAAAATAATATTATTTTAGAATTAGCTAACAGTCCCATTTTGATAGTAAAGGGTGTGGCTGGTTGCGGAAAATCTCATCTACTTGGAGACATTGCTAATAATCGATTAAAAAAAGATTTACCTACATTATTACTTCTTGGTCAGCATTTTAATAGTTTAGACACATTGGAGAAAAACATTCTACGACAATTAGAAATTGAAGGTAACTTTTCTGATTTTTTATCAAATTTGAACAATATTGGGGAACAAATAAATTCTCGGGTTCTAATTTTAATTGATGCTATTAATGAGACTACGGGCGGAGAAACAATGTGGAAATCTCAAATTGCAGGATTAATAACCCTAGTTTTAAAATTTCCATTTATAGGTTTAGCATTTACAATCAGAAGTACCTATTGGGATTATGTGTTACCAAGTGATATTTCTAACTATTCTACTGTAATAACGCATGAAGCGTTCAAAGGAAACGAATATAAAGCTCTAAAAATGTTCTGTGGTTTCTATGGCCTTGAGCAGCCTAATTTTCCGATTTTGTCCCCAGAATTTTCTAATCCACTTTTTTTAAAATTGTGTTGTTTAGGAATCAAAAATTCTGGAGAAAAAAAATTTCCTAGTGGATTTAATGGAATTAGTGATGTGTTTGATTTTTATGTCAATTCAATTTACTCTAAAATATCCAATAGACGAGAATATAGATTACGAACGAAAATTGTTTGGGATGCAATCCATCTTTTTTCAAAAGAATGTGTCAATGATAAAGAGCGACATATAAAGGTCGAAAATGCAATAGATTTATTTAAGATAAATTTTCCTGATACTCCAAATCTTCTTATAGATTTAATAGAAGAGGGGTTATTTATTAAAAATATTAAAAGATACTATAGAGATGAAGATAGTAAGAGTAAGAACGAAAATGTAGAAATAGTATATTTTGCATATGAAAGGTTAGGTGATTTTCTGATTGCAAATTATGAATTAGAAAGTTATACAAATATTGAAGATTTAAAATTAGCTTTTCAAAAAGATGGTAAGTTTGGAAAAATTGCAAATGATTATTATAATGATGGTCGAGGAATTCTAGAGGCACTTTCAGTTATTATTCCAGAAAAATATTCTTTAGAACTATTCGAACTATGCTATTGGTTATTTGATGAATTTTTTAATCGTAAAGAAAATGAGTCCGATGAAGACAGTCACGAAAAATATCAATTAAGATATAATTGTAGAAACATTAACAATTTATTACTTGATAGTTTAAAATGGAGAAAGGTCGAAAGTATTGATGATGAAAAAATAACAAACCATTTTAAATCAAGAGAATTTCAATTAGGCTTGAATTACGATTATTTTTTAAATACAATTATAGAATTATCCTGTATTGAAAATCATCCCCTCAATAGTGATAGGCTCTTTAGAATTTTGAGTCATACTAAAATGTCAGAAAGAGACGGATTTTGGCAATATTTCATTATCAGCCATTCAAGAAAAGATAGTGAAGATGATACGCAATCGGTAAGAAGATTATTAGATTTTGCTTGGCAACCTAATATTTCTTCTGCTATAAGTGATGAAACCTGCAGATTAGTTGCACAAACTCTAGTTTGGGTATTAGCAACAATCGATAAAGTTTTAAGAGACCAAGTCACAAAAGCACTAGTTAATCTTCTGGAACAAAAACCAGCTATTTTATTAACAATTCTTACTCGATTTGCTAAAGTAGACGATTTATATATTTTGGAAAGACTTTATGCAATTTGTTACGGAGTAGTTTTGAGAACAGATTCAGAAGAAGGAATTGGTCTACTTGCACAATATACATACAATGCTATTTTCAAAAAAGGAAATCCTCCAACTCATATTCTTTTGAGGGACTATGCAAGAAATATTATCGAATATGCACTTTATAAAAAATTAAAAATAAAAGTAATTTCTGAACAAATAAGACCTCCCTATCATAGCAAAATACCTAGACTTCCTACAGAAAGTGATATAGAAAAGTATAAGGGTAACTTTGACAGTGAAGAATTTGAGAAAAATCCTGAACATGTTCGACTTTATAATAAACCTTATACTTCTACAATGGCTTGGGATTTTGGAAGATATATTGTTAATAGTAAAATAGATGATTTTTATCCCATTAGTTTTACACTAGAACCACTTTATAAAGAATATATCAGAAATCTTTCTAAAGATAAAAGACACTTAGTGAAATTTTATGCAAAAAATTTAAAATCAAAAGGTGATTTTAAAGAAAAAGAATATTATGCTGTTCGACAAATTGGAAAAGAAAAATTTGATGAATATTTAAATGGGTTTGATGAAATACAAGAAAGAATCGAAGAATTTATAAATATTGAATTTAAAGATGAACAAAATAAATATATTAGAGAAGAAATCCTTCCATATTTAATCGATAAGCAAAATCAAAAATCAAAGTGGTCTTATACTCATAATCTCAACCCAGAACCATTCAAAAGATGGATTGTCGAAAGAGTTCATAAATTGGGTTATGACGTGAAAAGACACGGAGAATTCGAATTACTTTTCACAAATTACAGTGGTTCCCGTCGCTCTCTCAATATTGAACGAATTAGCAAAAAATATCAATGGATTGCTCTATACGAAATCTTGGCTATAATTGCTGATAATTATAAAATGCGAACTGGTACAAGCCGAACAAACCCTTACGAATTTTACAAAGGAGCTTGGCAAAATTATTTAAGAGATATAGACCCTGCATATATTACCCCTGATAATGAAATCGATGATGAAGAGGAAGGTTACGAAAACGAAAAATATAATTTCGAGCATGCCCAAGAGAAAAAATGGCACGATGATTCAGAATATAAATATTGGGAAAACATACCATCAGAATGGGTAATTTCCACAGCGGATATGCCTAAAATGAAAGACGTAATCAATAAAATTGATTTTTACGGAAACGAATGGTTGCATTTACAAAAATATGTAGAATGGAAAGAGCCTAAATCTTTTGGACAAGATAAATATGACAGAGAAAGAAAAGAATTTTGGTATCTTATACAAGGATATATCTGTAAAAAAAATGATAAAAATAAAATTACTAAATATTTAAAAAGTCAACATTTTTGGGGAAGAAGAATGCCGGAAAATATTGATGCTTTAGGTACATTAATTAATCGAGAAAAATTTTGGTCGCCCGCTGATATAGATGAAACCAGAAATAATAAATTTAAAGAATGGGTTAATATTCCTGATACAAATTACAAAATAGTAGTGGCAAGTACAGGAGCAAAAGGACGAATGGAAGAAGATAAATCAAAAGCAAATGAAATATATAACATTCCTTGTAAAACTGTTTTTGAAGGTTTAAATTTAAAATATTCGTCAAAAGATGGAGATTTTAAAGATAATACTGGAGAAATAGTAGTTACGAATAGTAGCAGTAAAGGAGTTCTTATTAGGAAAGATAAATTAATAGCTTATTTAAATGAAAATAATTTAGAAATATTTTGGACTGTTCTTGCCGAAAAAATTGCGAAAGTTGATAAAAGTTCAATGGGTAAATATATGTTTGGTGAGTTCTCTGGTGTTTATACACTAGATAAAGGAAATATTTTAGGAGATTTAATTTTAAAAGAAAAACGCTAAAAAACTATAATTGTGGAAATTACTTTTTATCAATCTGAATGCGGGGATGCTGCAAAATTATCATTTTTAGGAAATGATAATGAAATTCATAATATTTTTATAGATTCTGGTTATGAGCGCACTTTCAGAGATATTATAAAAAAAGAGATTATAGAATTAACTCATAAAAATGAAAAGATAGATTATTGGATTATCTCTCATATCCATGATGACCATATTGGTGGTGTAAAGAAATATATTGATTATATAAAAGATGGAGAAATGGAAGACATAGTTTCTAACTGGATTTATAACGCTCCTAGATTCTATAAATTAGATTCGTCAGATTATTTTTTAGTTAGTAATGCAAAAAGTATTGGGCAAGGAGATATACTTTACAACTATTTGAAAAGTATTGGCAAGATGGAAGCTATTGATTATATAACTGATTCTAAATCAATAAATATTGCAGGTCTTAATATTACTTTTTTATCACCAACTATTGCCAAACTTAAAGATTTAAGAAATAAATACAGTATTTCTAAAATGGAGGCTTTTGAATCAATAGAAGATGATTCAATAAGTGAAGCTGTTGGTATCGTTAAGAATGATTATCAAACAAAAATTTTTGATTTTAGTTTGAAAGATTGGAAAGAAGATGATAATATTGAAAATGGTAGTAGTATTTCATTTATAACAGAAATTGATGGTAAAAATGTATTATGGCTTGCTGATTCTCATCCATCAGATATAGTAGAATCACTCATTAATATTGGATATTCATCGGAAAATAAAATAAAATGTGATTGGGTAAAAGTAGCTCATCACGGAAGCAAAGGAAATAATAATAATGAATTATATGATTTAATTGAGTGTAATAATTATCTCTTTAGCGCGAATGGTGAAAATAGGTCTAAACTTCCTACAAAGGAATGTATTGCAAGAATTTTGAGAAATAAAAATCGGAATTTAAAAAATAAATACAAATTATATTTCACTTATGATAATGATACTCTGCAAAGCATTTTCCAGAGCGAAGAAGATACAATATATAATGATTTGAATTTTGAAGTCATTTTCTCAAAAGAAAATCTCAGCAAATTTAATCTGTTTTAGAATTATAATAATCTATACTTTTCGAGTTTTTTGTTACATTCAAAGAAGAAATTAATAGAATGAAAAATTATATAGTAATAATAATTTTTGTAGTGATCTATCTGCTAATTACATTTTTGCCATTAGAAGATATTGCTTTTATGCCTGATATATTTGATTTTTTTAAATTAAATTCACAAGACTATTTTGGATTAATAATTGGTGCAGTATCATCCATTTTTGGTGTTATGATGGCTGTTATAATTTTGTCGATTGAGTTTTTTAAAGAGAGAATTACAAAGAATAATTTTGTAAATCCAATAAAATTTAGAAATGTCCAAAATGCAATATATCTATCTATAATAATCATTTTTCTTTCTTTTTTATCTTATGTTTTTATACACGATTTTAAAACTACTAGAAATATTACAATTGGGTACTATATTGGATTTTTGTTTCTTTCGTATATTTTTTCAGTTTTTCCTTTCTTTAAAGAACTTGTCGATAGAAGTAGCCACATAAAAGGAGTTTTAGAGCTTGCCAATTCTTTAGTTGTAAAGGATTTTGAACAAGCCTCGAAATATAGGTATCAAAAACATAGTTCAGAATTAAATTTTATTAAAATTAAAAAAGCTATTGATTCTTATATTATCGAAAATAAAATTGAATCTTATGAAACCGTCAATGACAAAATTTTAGAAAAAACATTTGAATTTATTGGTGATGGGGCGGATAGAGAAACAGGCGATAATATATTAGGAGCTTTAACATGGTTATGGAGAGAAAATTGTAAGACGGCAATTAGGTCTAATGATTCACAATTTTTTGATATTATTTGGGATTCAATAAATAAAATTTATCAACATTTTGCAGATAAAAAAATAGAATTATTAAATATACAAGAGATTCATACATTTATTTATTTTGATTTAAAGTCACTTTATAAGTATTTTAAAAATACCCTTTCATTAAGTAATGCTTTGGATGTTATTGAAAACTCATTTAGAGTAAATGTTACAAAAAATTGCCCTAAGCAAGAAGATATATGGGATTTGATAACAATGTATGAAAAAGATAATAGAATTGATTCAAATTTTTCAGCATCATCAACTTGGGATGGTATTATTGATATTGTAAAATATGTAAACGACATTCAGGATATTGCTATTGAATTAGGTGACCGAGAGCTATTTGAGGAATGTAATTTGAGATTAGATGGAATATGTTCACATATTATTTATAACTACAATAATTTAGGGTCATATCAAAAAGGATATTTAGTTTGGAATATATTAACAACTAGCTATTACTATTCATCAATTGCCTTAGAAAAAGGTTTGTACAAAGATACTTTGGACTGCTACAAAGTTTATAAATACTTAATAGAGAGTATTATTGAAAGAGAATTATTGGGTGAAAGAGATATTAGAGTTATTTTAAGAAATTTAGGAAATTATTTATTTGAAGCATTAAAATATAAAAAACTTCACTCGGATAATAACTACGGGACGTTTAGTGATTTTTACAAGATAGGTATTCACTCCATTAAAAAATACCATGACTCTGACTTAAATAAAAATGTAGTTGATTATTTTATTAGTTATTTGATTTTTTTTAAAGAGTTCATTGAAAACGAAGGATTGGATAATTATGTTCAAGAGTATAATTGTGTTAAGAAAGCAATATCACATTTTATAAATATTGCAGAAGATTACGATAATTTTAAAGAAGATGAGAATCCACTTAAAGAATGGAAGACTATTTTAGAAAATTTTCAAGAAATTAAATTAGAAACTCCTTTAAATTTTAAGTGGGGAAATTAAATAAAAACTACATGGAAACATTCAAACCTCTAAGCCTGTCCATTAAGGAATTATTTGGAGATGTAAAAGCACTCTACAAAATCCCTACATATCAACGCCCTTATAAATGGGAAGATGAACAAGTAGATAAATTATGGCAAGATATGTGGGAAGCCTTTGAAAATAGTGAGAAAAATTATTTTTTGGGTTCTATTATTACAGCTTTACCACGGGAAAAATCATCATATCACGATGTGGTTGATGGGCAACAAAGGCTTACAACTTTAATGATTTTATTTTGTGCTTTTAGAAATATATATCCTGGAATTAATAAAAATGGTTCGGATGAGGATTTGGATAATGTTGATATAACAGTTTTAGAAAATTCAATCTTTTATAATAGCAAATCAGAACGTTTAAAGTTGTTCACACATGAACAACACAGAAGTGATTTTGAAAGTTTAATTATTCATAATAAGGAAAATATTGATAATAAGAAAAAGCCATATAAGAAAGATATTAAAAATGATGAAGAACCAAAGTTTAAATTCATAAACACATATTTAATTTTTAAGGAAAAAATCAAAGCAATTTCCGAGGAAGAAGCAGGTGAGTTTTTAAATTATATTTTTAATCAGGTAATTTTAATTCGCATTGACTGTTCTACAAGAGAATTTGCAATTAAACTATTTCAGGTATTGAATGATAGAGGAATGGATTTAACATCTGCTGATCTTATTAAAAGTTATTTGCTGGAGAAAATTCTTAAAAAGTATGCTGGAGAAGAGAATTCGGATAGAGAATTAAGAGATGAAAAGGAAAAACAATTTATGGCTGATTGGCGCTATTGTGAGCAAACGATTAAGGATCTAGAAGGAACTAGTCTTAATGATATGTTTATAATTTATGAATATATGCTGTTGGCAGCAAATCCTAAGCTTTCATTAGTGGATGAACTTCAAGAAAAATTTAAAGAAGAAGATGCGAATGATATTATTGCAAAATTTAAAAAATTTATCGACCTATATAAAAATGAAATTTATAATAGAGAAGATAAATTATTATATTCGTTTTGGTATATCCGCTGGAATATGTACTGGAGAAGTATTCTATTAACAGCTTTAATGGAAGAATATTCTGAATATAAAAGACTACAAATTGCTTTAAGAAGATTTTATTATTTATATTGGATAGCAGGAAAAACATTAACTCAAATAAAACAGACCTCATTTAACTTGATAAAATGGATTAAAGAGGGAGAGTCAATTGGAACTATAGAAGATAATCTTAATAAAAAACTAGAAGAAGATAGAATTATTCAGCTTGCTCTAAATAATTTAAAAGAAGATATTTATCAGGAACATTGGTGTAAGCCACTTTTAATATTATTAGAATACAATAATTCAGATAGTAGCACACCTTCGTTTATTGAACTTAATCAACATCTTCATGTAGAACATATTTTACCTAAGGAATATGCAAAATTTAAAGAATGGAATCATATTAAACTTATGACTGCCAAACAATGGATGAATACTGCAGGAAATATAACTTTATTAAGTGGTACAAAAAATATTGAAGCAAGTAACAATCCGTTTGAAATTAAAATGTCGGTGTATAGAGGGAAAGGTAAATATGATGATAAGGATACCAAAATAACAGCTTTTAAGATTACACAAAATATTATTTCAGATTATGAAAAGGGTACATTTGATAAAATTTGGAACGAAGAAGCTATAATTAAAAGGTGGAATTGGTTTTGTGATGAAGTTGGACAAATTTTAGACTTTGATACATCAGAGATAAAAGTTTTGTAATAAAGATTCATACTGCTATTTGTTTTTCAGATGATATGAAAATTAATTTGACTTTTTTTGACCTATAATATTCCTTTATTTATTAAGATTTTGCTACGTATTTGCTACCATGTATTTTTAAACTACCTTTAATATTGATATTTATACTTTCTGTATCGGAAAATAGAATTTTCAAACCATTGATATCAGTAAGTAAAAAAAATAAAATGAAAATCATGACCAAATCTATTTTTCAGCCTCATCCTTGCTTTAGACTGTTCTTAAAAACTGTTTATGCAATACTAATACTTTTTTGTATGAATAACATTGCCCACGCACAACAACAGGAACCTATGGTACGCATTTCAGAAATTGAGATACATCCACAATATTTGGAAGAATATAAAGCAATATTGAAAGAAGAGGCAGAAGCATCCGTAAGATTGGAACCAGGTGTTATCGCCATCTTCCCCATGTTTCAAAAGGATCATCCGACACAGGTTCGCATATTGGAAATGTATAAAGACCAACAGGCTTATCAGTCCCATCTGACAACGAAACATTTTTTAAAATATAAAACCACTACACTCCAAATGGTAAAATCATTAAAACTTGTAGACATGGATGCACTTGATCCGGAAGCGGCAACGCAGGTTTTTATAAAATTAAAAAGATAGGCAATATGGATAAAGCCCAATTATCTGCATGGAATGTGTAGCATATCAACGAAACTGACAACTTGAAAATATTATGCTTATGTTGGGGAATGATGTAAGTGTCTTTCAATTAATAACTTAATTTTAAAATTAATATTCACAAAACATCCAATAAAGCACTAGTTTATGTGTTTTCTTAATAAAACTAGCGTTATAAATCAGCTGAATTTTCCCTCAATTCCAAAGTAAAAAATTTAAGATTTTATAATTCTCATTAATTTTTTCGGCGTGACCATGAGTTGGCTTCCGTCTATTGTCAGTTCAATACCTTGTTAAAACTATTATTATCAGAGCATTTTATTATTTTAATTTAGGATAACTATGTTCAAATATACTAAATAGTTTATTTTAATTGTTTTATAAATATACTATTTAGTATATTTGCAAAATAAATCTGAAGTCGATGTTAACAAAAGCAGAAAAAACCAAACTGTTTATCTTAGAAACAGCAAGTCCGATATACAACGAAAAAGGTATCTCGGGTGCCAGTATTGATGATGTATTGGAAGCTACTGGATTAACAAAAGGTTGTATCTATGGACATTTTAACGGAAAAGAAGACTTATCTGAACAGGTGGTTGATTTTTCCTTAAAAAAAATGTCTGAAAAACTAGCTTCTACGGTATCGAAAGGTAAAACAGCTAAAGAAAAGATTTTTCTATATCTGGATTTTCATAAGAATCCAATTGAAACTTATATTGCAGGAGGGTGCCCGATTTTCAATACTGCGGTTGAAGCTGATGATAATTTTCCATCCATTAAAAAGAAGGTGGCGGCAGTTCTTAGCGCTGGTCAAAAAGGTATTGCTAATATCTTAAAAGATGGTATTTCCAAAGGGGAGTTTTCAGAAAAACTGAACCCTGATGTTTTTGCTTTTAAAATTATGGCGGCTTTGGAAGGCGGAATTGTTTTGAGTAGAACAATGGATTCCAAAAAGCTAATGCTTGAGCTGATAAAAGATTTGAAAAAAGAATTAGAGCAGTATTCGCTGTAATTTTTTTGTATAAAAATATACTAAAAAGTATATTTTGTATTATGAAGCGGATTAAAAAAATAAAATATAAGTAACAACTTAATATACAAACATAAAAATAACATTCAATAAATTCAATCAAAATGAAAACAACAGGAAATACCATATTCATTAGTGGCGGAAGTGCCGGAATAGGACTGGCAATTGCTAAAAAATTAAATGCGGCAGGGAACAAGATCATCATTAACGGACGTAGTGAAGAACGTCTTCAAAAAGCCCTGGCAGAATTAGATGATGCAGAGGCGATACAAGGCGATTTATCAGTTGAAGCCGATAGAATCCGTATTGCAGATGATTTGAAAGCGAATCATAGCGATGTAAATATCATCATAAACAATGCCGGTGCTGCCTATGGATATCTGCTCAGTGAAACAACTAATGCCCACGAAAAGGCTATGATTGAAATGAATACCAATTATTTTGCAATTATCCATTTTACAGAACTGATGCTTCCACATTTGTTGGAAAAAGAAGAATCAGCAGTGATTAATATTTCATCTATAGCGGTGTACGGAAGTCATAAGTTTTTACCGACCTATGGAGCTACCAAGGCGGCATTGCACAGCTATACTATGGCTTTGAGAGAAACTTATGCGGATCAAAAAAATCTTCAGGTCTACGAAGTTTACCCGCCATTGGTAAATACTGAATTCTCAGCTGAAATTGGGGGAGCGGCAGGTATTCCGCCAAGTGAAGTGGCAGATGAATTATTCATTGGATTAGAAAATAATCTTTTTGATATTCCTGTAGGAGATACGAAGGCTTATGCAAAGGCAATTGGTGAAGCTATGGCCAAATTGAAGGAGGCATAAAATTAATGATATCAATCATTTTCAAAAGACTATGATTGGTATCTTTCATATTTAAATTATGATACTATGAATTTAAAAAATAAAACCATACTGATAACAGGAGGAGCTTCCGGCATTGGTCTGGAAGCAGCGAAGCAGCTTTTTGCCCTTGGGAATAAAGTGATTATTACCGGAAGGAATCTTTCAAAATTAGAGGCAGTAAAAAAACAATTCCCTGAAATCACAGTTATTCAGTCAGATGCTTCAAAAGAGGAAGATGCAATTGCTCTTTACGAAAAAGTAAAGGCTTTAGGAGGAATTGATGTGCTGTATAATAATGCAGGAGTCGGCGTTCCTCCGTTAAATTTAGGTATACCAAGTGAAAAACATCTGCAGGGCGCGGTTTATGAAATGGAAGTCAATTACTTTGGTGTCATTCGGTTAAATAACCTTTTTTTAGACATGCTGAAATCACGGGATGAAGCTGCGATCATCAATACCACCTCCATTCTCAGTATCATACCTTCAGTTTTAGAAGCAACGTATTCGGCTTCAAAAACAGCATTAGCATTTTACACTAAGTCTCTGAGGTCTCATTTGAAGTCTATAAAAAGCAACGTTAAAGTCTTCGAATTACTTCCTCCATTGGTGGATACCGATATGGTAGCAGAACGAAAGGATAAAAAGATGAATGCTGATCTGTTTGTAAGGGAATTGATTAAGGGACTTCAAAAAGATAAGTTGACAATCCGAATAGGAGATTCAAAATCCTTATTTTTACTTAACCGGCTCGCTCCGGATAAAGCCTATCAATTGGTCAATAAATCGGAACATTATCACTATATCCAATAAAATTATGAAAGCATTTGTCGCTCAAAAATATGGTAAGAAAGAGGATCTTATTCTTACTGAGGTTTCAAAACCAACCATTAAGGAAAATGAGGTTCTGATCGAGATTTTTTCAGCAGGGATCAACCAGCTGGATACAAAAATTTTGGCGGGTGAGTTCAAACAGATATTACCGTATAAAACACCCTTTATTTTAGGGCATGATCTGGCAGGTGTTGTTATTGAAACAGGTGCCAAAGTTACAAAATTTAAGACCGGAGACGAAGTTTATGCCCGTCCTTCAGACCATTATATAGGTACTTTTGCTGAATATTTAGCTGTTGAAGAAAAAGATCTGGCACTTAAACCGAAAAATCTTTCGATGGATGAAGCGGCAGGGGTTCCACTTGTTGCATTGACTGCCTGGCAGGCTTTGGTGGAAGTTGGAAAATTAAAGAAAGGGCAAAAGGTTTTTATACAGGCTGGCTCTGGTGGAGTAGGGATTATCGCGATTCAACTTGCTAAATATCTGGGAGCTACAGTAGCAACCACGGCAGGGAAATCGAGTTTTGAAATGTTGAGGAACTTAGGCGCTGACGTGCTGATCGATTATAAAACTCAGGATTTTGAAGCTGTTTTGAAGGATTATGATTTGGTATTAAATAGTCAGGATACAAAAAACCTGGAAAAATCTTTAAATGTGGTAAAAGCAGGAGGTATGGTTATTTCTATCTCTGGTCCGCCAACCCCAGCTTTCGCTAAAGAAATTGGTGTTTCGTGGTTAATTAAGATGGTGTTGTCACTTTTAAGTTCAGGGATCAGAGGGAAAGCAAAAAAGAAAGGAATTGATTATCAATTCTTATTCATGAAGGCCAATGGAGGGCAGCTTGAACAAATTACGAAGCTTATTGAAGATAGGACGATTAAAACAGTCATAGATAAGGTTTATCCGTTCTCTCAAACCAATGAAGCTTTAAAGTATGTTGCAAGTGGAAGAGCTAAAGGAAAAGTTGTGGTAAAGGTAAAATAACCTGTAAAATTTTCTGACATCTTCCATGTCATTTTGGGTATCAATTTAGTTGATTCAAAATTGGGAATGCTCTCCATCAAGAAAAGATAAAAAAATGCTCCATTTAAGGAAAATTCATTCAAACGGAACACAAGTAATTATAAATGAAAAATTCAAATTTGCAATTGGAAATTATAGAATCCTAAATTTTTTCCCCCTTTTTTCTTGGCGATATCCAGTTGGGGTAATGTGGTACTTATCGCTAAAGCTTTTTGTAAAAGTTCCCAGATCATTAAACCCGCATTCAAAAGCTATATCAGTAATACGTTGATCCGAAACGACAAGCAGTTCGGCAGCTTTCTCAAGTTTTTTGGTTTTAATGTAATTGGCTGGCGTATCATTATAAAGCTTGGCAAATTCTCTTTTAAAAGACGATACGCTAAGATTGTTTTGTTCAGCCAGTTGATCAATTGTCAGTTGTGCAAATAAATTGGCCTCAATAATCTGTTTGAAGGAATATGTGGTGGGTGAAAATAGTTGTGACACAATTAATTGAACCGATTCTGCATTCTGGGATTGTGCCAACAATAAAATGATCTCTTTAAGTTTAAGGACTAAAATATCGTCATTGACCAATGATGGGTTTTCAAAATAGAAAAGAAGCCCTTCCACATACTTCTGAATCAGAAATTCATTATTTAATTTTTCATTTGATTTATTTGAAATGATATTTTTGGGTTTTTGCAACAAGTCCGGTAATTCCCGGTCATAAATCCTTTTCAATACATCTGGGTAAAAAGTAACAATGACTATCTTGCAACGACGATCCGGGTGGGAATTGTGAATTTGCTTTCCGGAATTTATGCAATTAAGAAATAATGCATAGTGGGTTGAGATATTGATCTCTTCGCCATTGAACTGATATTGAAATTCCCCTTCTAGAACATACAGAAAACAGGCTTGCTCAGCAACCGGAAAGTCAAACTTAAAAGGAGCTGTCAATTCAATTCTTTGCATGAATGGTTTGCCGAATAGTTCGTATTTTTTATAGTCATTTACCATACTTATAGGTTTATTTCCTGTAAAGGATACTCCAAAATGCTGAGGTTTTTACATCCCAAAGTTAGTAAGAGATTGTGAATTTCTGACGAGCTTTAACTAAAACAATCCGATATTTTTAGGACTATTCTTCAATGTAAAAGGAAGCTGCTTTGTTATTGATTTTCTTTTGTTTGATAAACTGGTAAACACATCCTGCAATAAAGAGGATAAAAAGAAAAAGAAGAGTCTGGGCAATTATGGGATCTTTTACATCCTTCGCTAGAGGGTGTACTACCGGAACTCTGGTAAAAGTCTCATTGATAGTAGGAATCAGAGAGAGAAAAAAACTAAGTGAGAATAAGAAGTTTTCCCAGTATCGAGCGCTGTTATTTCCTTTTTTGCCTGAATGGAGAAAATATGCTGCAACGACCAAAATAATAATAAATACTGAAAATGCATGTCCCGCATTTAAACCGTGTTTTGAAATACCCAATGCAGTGACAGCAGTAATGATAGTTGCATAAAAATAAATTTTTCCAGATACTGTGCCGAGATCGACTTTTCCGGATCTGATAAATCCAACGATTGCCCCTACAATAGCCATGATACCAATAATAGTATGAAAAATACCTAAACCTGATAAACCCATTTTTTGATTTTTAATGTTAATACTCAATTTAATTTTTCGTTCCTTTTAATTGTTTTTTGAATAATATTTTCCAGAAATCACCAGTAGTAAAGGAATGAGACAAAATTGCAATATATCGACGGGATGGATTTTGGCAATTCGTCCATATTTTTAAGATTTTGGTTCAAGAGCTGCCAAACGTTTACAAATCTAATCAGACAACTTTTTTAAGTTCATTTTGCCTGTTCCAGAAAGTAATATGTACCATTATTTACAAATGAAAGCCGCTTGTAAAAGCGGCTTCCGTCTAATAAAAATATTAGGCTTAATTATCTAATCTTTCTGCATTTTTATGAAATTACCTTTTGCATCAAATAAAACGTCACCTTTTGCAATTTCGGCTTCATAAGTCACAGTTCCATCGGCTTTCGTAATCTTTGAGGCTTCTTTGATTTTGCCTAATTTATTTTTTGTAATATAAGTTGAAACTCCTGCAGGAAGCTGATTAACATTGATTTCAGTTTCTTTTTCCTCTAAAACCCCTTGAGCGCTGTAAAGGGCACTCATCTCCTGACCTTTGTACTTAAAGCCGGCTTCATATTTTCCGTCTTCTTTTTCCCATTCTGCTTTTGTATTAGGATAGGCTTTCTGAAAAGCTTTTTCCACAGCAACGGGAACTTCTATATTTTCCTTTTTTTGTTTTTTCTCCTGAGAATACACTAATGTTACACTTACCAAAGACATTACTAACAATAAATTTTTCATTTTTTAATATTTTAAATTAATACTGTAAAGTTGACCATCGATTCTGTAGAGATGCTGAATTTTATTCTAAAACAAAAATTATTTAAAATAAATTCGAATATTATTTTTTAATGACTTTAAATGTCTTACCCCCATTCTTAGAGTTTAAAGTAATAATATAGATTCCTTTTGGATATTTCTGTAAATCTATTTTATTTGAAGTAAGAATAGAAGTCTCCAAATTTTTGCCCGAAATATCAGAAATCGTGTATTGATATTTTGAAAAATCAACTTGCAGTTCTTTAATATAAATACAATCTGAAGTTGGATTGGGATAAATTTTTATCGGGTTATTTTCTATAGCCAAATCCGAGGTTTGTAGATTGGATGCACTGGCAAGCCAGATTACAGCATTTAAAAGCAGTGGCTTGTGGTTTCCGTTCGCATCACCGGTATATCCATTATACAAACTGTCGCCGGGATCTCCTGTTCCGTCATCAGGAACTGAACTGTCGCCCAAAGCACAGACTTTTCCTGTACCATAAGTTGCTGTTGCTACCATTACATCCGTAAGTCCTGTTGTGGAAGCACCTGTTTTAAAAATCAAGCCCTGAACTGAAGGATTATTGGTGGTATTCAGCGTCATAGAAGTTCCGTTGGAATATTGCATTTGTGTAGGATTTCCTCCCGTTCCGTGCAAGATTGTATTTGCAGGCAACGCTGCAAAATTGGTAGTGGTTTGAGAAAAATTTGCCAGATCAAAAGTAATCCCAAAAGGATTGGCTTGTATAGTATTATTTTGCAGAATATCATTCCAAATGGCAGGCGAATCCCAGCCATCATTATTTCTGTCACTCATGTTATGGTCGCTAATCATAAATAATCCACCTCCGAATTTTACAAAATTCACTAATGCATTAGCTTCTGCCGTTGTAAATTTTAAGTTGGGCTCATCTATAATAAAAACTTTGTAAAGAGATAAATCTTGTGCATTAGTAGGATCTCCGTAAGTAATTCTTCCATCATAAGGCAGGGTTTCTACCATATAGCCCAATTTTACCAAATCGACTGCCCAAGCGCTTAATGCACCATTCCAATACGTCTCGGATGTAGAACTTGTGATGCCACTTTGTGCTGGTGTCGGGGTTACTTGTGGGTTGCTTTGGGTTCCGCCTGTGGTAACGGTTCCGTTAGAGTTTGCTTTAAGATTATGCACATCTGCATCTATAACCCAATCTGCATTACCGGCCATTTCTGCTTTTGTGGCATCAAATAAAATTTTGGTCTGTGCTTTTGAAAAATTAATAGTAACTGCTACTATGATAAAAGTAATTATTCTATTCATTGAAGTAATTAATTTTTTTATAAACGGCGTAAAATTGAAACTTAATTCTGTAGAGATGCTGAATTTTGCAACTGCATCAAAAGTTTATTTAAAAGAAATTGTAAAAGAATGCTGATTATTTACAAAATCATAAACTATTTTATATTGATAGAGATTACATATTTTTTTACAAATCTCCAATCCCAAACCAAGACTTCTGGTGTCATTCGATTGTTTTTTAAAACGCTGGAACAGGTCAGATTCATTCAGTTTTCCTGTTTCTTTCTGAGCATCGTTGATGACAAGAACAGATTGATTTGAAATTTTTATTTTAATCCGGTTTTTATCATCTGTATATCGCAGAGCATTTGAAAACAGATTTCCGAATAAGATATCAATCAGGATAGGATTAGCGATAATCTCTGCATCATCTTTTGATTTTATTTCCAATTGAATACTTTTTATCTGTAAAATATCCTGATATTGCTGAATAATATTATCAAAGACATCTTCTACCTTGATTTTTTCAACATTCGGAAACTGATTATTTTCGATTTTAGTCAATAATAATAAGGTTCTGTTGATTCTCTGCATTTTTTCTCCTACACAAAAAATATCACTAATGAGCTCTGCCTGTTCTTCGGAAATTGGATTGGTCTGCATCAGCAATTCCAGTTTGCTGGAAAAAACCGCAATGGGGGTCTGTAATTCGTGAGAAGCATTTTCCGTAAATTCTTTTTGAGCCTTATATAATTTGCTGTTTCGATTGACCAGTTCACTGATTGAGTTTTCCAGATCTTTAAACTCAAAAATTTTAGTTGGCATAAAATCCAGGGTATCGGAGGTGTCTACACGATATCCTTTCATTTTTCTCACAATATCATTGAAAGGTAGCCATAGTTTTTTAGAGATGGAAAGATTAATTAAGCCTAAACCCACCATTAATATGAAAATAAAAACAAACTGTAATAATAAAATATTTTGCAAAAGATCATCATCTTCAATCATCGACTTCCGGATCCTGATGACATAATTTTTCCCGTTAACACTTACATTGGAAAGCAAAACCCGATGCATCACCGTTTCTTTATCAGCTTCAATAAATATAGGTTCATCGAATAAAATATCTGATGTTTGGGCCTTTTTTGATGGAGTAATCGTAATATTATTTTCAAAAGAAATGATATCTGTTGGGGAAACGGTTTTTAGTTGGTTTTGAATCCAGCTTTTTTGCTGTTTCATTTCTTCATCCAGATCTGCCAGCAATAAACGCTGTAAAGAGACATAAAATAAAGGTACAGCAATAATGGAAATAATTGCCGAATAAATAATGTATCTTCTAGATATGTATTGAATTAGCTTCATTTTAAATCTCAAATTTATATCCCATTCCGTAAACGGATTTTAAATAATCATCACTTCCGGCTTTGACCAGTTTTTTCTTTAAATTTTTGATGTGGGCATAAATAAAATCGTAGCTATCATAGAGATAAATATCTTCACCCGATAAATGCTCGGCAATGGCTGCCTTAGAAAGCACCCGATTTTTATTGACTGCAAAATAGAGCAATAAGTCGTATTCTGTTCTTGTTAAATCTGCCGGTTGATTGTTTATACTAACTGTTTTTGCCACAATATCAATCGTAATCTCATGAAGAATCAGGATATTCTCTCCATTGAATCTTCTTCTGCGGATAACTGCCGCAATTCTCGCACAGAGCTCGGATAAATGAAAAGGCTTTGGCAGATAATCGTCTGCACCAAGTTTCAGTCCTTCAATTTTATCTTCTATGGAATTCTTCGCTGAAATAATAATAACGCCTTCTGTTTTATTATTTTCTTTTAAAAATTTCAATACGTTGAGTCCGTTTCCATCGGGTAAGGAAATATCGAGCAAAACACAGTCGTAATCATAGGAATCTGCTTTTTCTATAGCGTCATTAAAGCTGTTGGAAACTTCGCACAGATAGCTCTCAGATTTCAAGTAACTTACTATACTTTTGCTTAAAGCCATTTCATCTTCTACTATTAATATTTTCATAATTACTTGATTGAATGATTATAATTTTCATTTATTTGAGAATTTTTCAGATAATAATATCCCGTTACGCACAAGAACATAATACCTAAAATAAACCCTCCCAAGACATCCGTAAACCAATGAGCACCGAGATAAACTCTGGAAACAGCTCCCATAAATATCATTAAAAGACAAATGGATGCAAGAACTATTTTTATTCTATTTTGAAGAACATCATTTGTAAGAATAATAAGAATTAATGAACCAAAAAAAACAGTATAAAACAAAACGTGGCCACTCGGAAAACTCTGATAATGGGTATCTTCCAATAGAATGACAAATTCTTTTGAAGGTCTTGGTCTGTTAATTAATATTTTTAAAGCTAAACCTAAAATACCTGAAAATAAAGTTGATATCATCAATAATGCTTCTTTTTTATATTTCTTCAGCATAAAGAATAATGACAGCAAAACAACGATGATTAATGATATTGCAGTTCTTCCCAACCCACTGATTCCGATCATTATGTTATTGATAAAAACATTTTGATTTTCCTGTATTTCCTTTGAAATATGGATGTCCAGATATTGTGGAGGTTCAGCTATTACATATACACTGAGCAATATAAAGATGAAAAGACAGACTAGAAAAATACCCTTTATAAAAGGTTTTATATTTTCAAACTGAAAAATCTTAGATTTCATAAAATCATATTTGCACTACAAAGTAAAAACCTGATTTTGGAGAAATTCTGAATTTGATATCTTATTAAGTATTTTAATTAGAAAGTCGTATTAAATCCAAATCTTATCCCAAATTTTGGAGATATGGCAGGGTTATTTTTTGAAGAAATATTATTCCAGATAAAGTCTACCCTTAACGGGCGCAGATTGCCAAAGCCGATATTTTCTATTCCAAAACCATATTCTATATAGGGTTTTCGCGGTACATTATATTTTATATTAGAGCGGTTCAATTCAATTGTTCCAGCAGAGATAGTCCCCATATAGCTGCGAAATAAAAGAACACTTCTAAATTTTGTCCGGTTCAGGATCGGGATATGATTTATAATAAATCCGTTAAAATGATGATCCAGATTAAACTGCACAAATTGATCTGCCACAAATTGATAATAATTAAGCAGCGCAAAAGTATTTGGAGCATAAAAATAAGTCTGATTGGCAGAAACTCCACTTGCTAAAGACAGCGGAACAGGATTAAAAGTTTTTCCCGCAATAATGGTAGGATCTAAAACGCCAAATTTTCCTACAAAAACCGGATGATTGTATAAAATATTAATTTTTTGATATTTAAATTGTGACTCTCCGAAATCACTGAAACCAGTGATGAAATTAATCAACAAAGAAGGATGCAGCCTGATTCCGTAATTCCGGTCTACACCGGTTCCGAAAACTTCTCTTTTCGGCGTGTAATTTATAAAAAAAGTGGTGTTGAAATCATTCGTTTTCGTTTCTAATGTATGAGTTTCGGGGTTAATGAAAGCAAGCGAAAACAGATCTGGTGCGGCGCTTTCTATGGTACTGTAATTTCCTACTACTCCAAATTCAATATTTTTATACGGCTCCATTGAAATTTTCGCACTTACTTTATCAATTTTAGATAAATAATAATTTCTCCCACGGTTAAAAATCGCTTTGGATTCATTTTGAGCATCGGGCAAAATATGATCTCCTACAAAATTCGTCAAACCAGCTTGTTGGTAGTCATCAACATAAGCAGCATCAACTATCAGACGTTGCTTTTTTGCTAAAAGATACCTGCTTTCCAAACCAAAACTAATCGAATTATTCTTAAAACCATAGGTTGCAAACCCCTGAACTCTAAACCGGTCATTTAAACTTTGATATGTTCTGAAACCCAACCGGAAATTAAAACCCTGAATTTCATTGGAAGCCACTGTACTGTAAATATTTCCCAGCTGGATTCCTTTAAATGCATTAAAATACCCTTCAGAAAAAGTATAAAGTGCATTGGTAATGCCTGTTATCTTTTTAGTATTGCTTGTAAATTCAACCAATTTTTCAATCCTTTTGGTTTCGGCATCAGCATTGTCTGCAATCACATCATTTGTGGAAAGGTTAGGCTGTTCATCAGTCACATCATTATAAAAAGAGAGTTTTTTGGGTTCATCAAAAGTATAATTGCTGAAAAAATCTTTTTTGATTACGAATAACCCTTTTTCATCTTTTTTACTGAAAATAGTAAAAATACCATTATAGTTATTACTTTCCGGAACATATTTGTTCTGAAAATTTAAAGTATACGTTTTGCTGAACTCCAAATCCTTTACAAAATTGAGATTCATCTTATGCGGCGTTTTCAGCTGTATGGAAACTAAAGCATAATTCAGAGAAGATATTTTGAAATGACCTCTAAACCCCAATTCTCTACTTTCTCTGGGAGAATAATCTATGGAATATAGGGTTTCGTTATCGACCGTGGTACTGTCTTTCAGGATATAGTCATAAGTACTAAAGCCTTCTTTGGAGATGGGGCTAACGAAATTTTTGTTCAGTAAAACAATATTTTCTTCATAAGGATTGATATTTTTAAAAGCAGCTTCTAGTCTTTCAAAAAGTTTCAGATTCTGCGGAACACCGATATCTTTTTTTCCCAATAATTTACTTTTTTTAAGATCAAATTTGGGAGAAATATAGTAATGCCTGAAAGTTTGTAAAAGTTCTACAGGAATATCAAAACTGTCACCTGTTCCCGTAAGAACGTTTTCGGCTATTACAGAATCACTTTTTTCTTTAAAAACTTCTTTTGTGAAATTTCTTGACATTCCGTTTAAGCCGATTACGGTACTGCTAAACTCGTCATATTCATAGAAGGGATTGTTTATTTTTTTATTTTCTTCTTTATTTTCCCAGACCTTCAGTAATATTTTATAGGCAGGATTCTCTTCTTTTTTTAATCTTTTTTGTGATTTTCTGGATAGACGAACTGTTTCAATCACGGTGGAATCTTTTACTGGAGGAACTTGTTTTTCCTGTGCGTGAAAAGCAAGACTGCAAAAAACAAGGATAAAGATTAGGGTATTGTTAAGTATATTTTCCGGGACATTAGATTTTTTGTTTTTTCTACGAAAAGGTCTCTTAATGAGCATTTTAAAATTAGCATTATAAACCGGGTTCATATGTGTATTGATCCCATAAACGATATCTTTCTGGCACATTCTGGATGCTGTTCTGAAAAGATGATCCCAAATGGAAAGAATATCTCCGTAATTGGTATCAGTATGCGGTAATCTATAATGATGATGGATGCTGTGCGTATTTGGTGTTACAAAAACCAGAGATACAATACGATCAATACGATCCGGAAGCTTTATACTGGAATGGGAAATAATATTGGAACTGCTCTCAAATAACTGAAATATGATAATAATCCAAGGGGAAATACCGAATATAAATAAAGTCAGGATAAAAAAACCGACGCGAAGAAAAGTTTCTCCCGGATGTTCCCTGAAAGTTGTACTGATATCCACATCCATATCGCTATGATGAACCTGATGAAAACGCCAGCAAAAAGGAATCTTGTGCATTAAATAGTGGTAGAGGAAATTTGAAAAATCAAGTGTAACCATCGCTATTAAATAAAATAGAAAAGAATTCTCCTTGATCGGTAGAAATTTCAAAAGTCCCCAGGAATTAACCTCAGTCTTGGTAGAAACATACATTGCAATAACAGACAAGCTAATCTGAACAGGAATTACCAGAATTAGAAAGTGCGCATTCAGAAGAGTATGCAATATTTTTTTTCTTGAATTTTGCTGCTGATAAAAGTTCTCTATGAGCCAAAATAAAATCAAAATGAATAAAAACAGAGAAAGCTGAACTGCGAAAATGTGATTTTCTAAAAAAGTAGCCATTAGGTAGGAATTTGTGTTAGTCTTAAAATGTAATCTCAAAAATTCAGGAAAGCATTTATTCTTTTTCCTTCATCCTTATAAAATATAGAGACCGACCTAAACACTTCCATTTCCAATACCCCCGTACACAGAGTTGCCCGCTTTCATTGATTTCTGCAGAAGCATCCCAGGTTCTGCCACTTGAGGCATCGTAAATTCTGCCATTTTCCCAGTGTTGACTTTTAGAATTATAATTCAAACCTTCCAAAATGTCCATTCCAATAACTTTAACATTCCGTAATTTCGGATTGGGATTGTTTAAATCAACGCGGGAATTCATCGTCATTCCACTTCCCAATTGCTCCTCAAACCAAATTACTTTTGCTTTAAATAAGCTCCCCTCATGATAAATATGAACAGCTACTCTTTTGTCTATCGACATCCAGCGTCCTAAAATATCATCCTTCGTTGTTTGCGCAGAAACACTAAAAAAAAATAAGAACTGAAGCAGTAAAAAAGTTTTATCCATTATACCATTAGGGATTATTAATTTTTCTAAAATTTTTATATTTATAATAGAAACATAAAATTCTAAAGATTGATTTTCAATATTTATACAAATATTTATGTAAAATCTGTAAACAATCTGAATTTTTATTGGAAATGGAATATATTTTTTTCTTAATTCAATTGATAAGAAAAATTTTCTAAAAAAGAAGTGTGAGACAGGAAATAAAGGAGGCTTTCCTGAGAAAGAAAAATATTTACTACGAACATAATTAGCCAATTAATGCATTTTAACAAAAAACATTAATTAGGATAATTAGGTAGCACGGAAAGAAAAATGACAATCAAAAAATTAAAACAGCATCAATCTTGGTGCTGTTTTAATTGTGATTCCGTTGTTTAATTAATTTGCGATAACTAATAAGATATTATTATCATCTTTTAAATTCATTTCATTTTTGTTGCCAGAATTTCACTTTGCTTTGCTGAGTAGCAAAAAATAGGAAAATGGAACCAACACAAAAATGGCAGCCGAAATGTAAATACTGACATAACTTAAAGGAATACTTGCTACAAAAATTAATGTAGATAGCCAATTCATTTTGCGATTAGTGTCGTTGTATTTGTGATGGGATATTTTATAAACCCGCTCTTCTAATAAGGAATAGAAGAATAGGACTACAGCTAAAATGCTTCCGAAAAAAACGTGGCTTTTTGTATCAAAAAAGTTTTCGTCGATGGTTACAGTTGCAAGCGGGATTAAAGAAGTACTAAACAGCAACCAAAAGTTTACCCAAATCGTCTTACTGTCAACCAGTTCAATATGCCGAAACATATTGTGATGGTTGAGCCATAGAATACCGATGTATGTAAAGCTCACCACATAAATAATTATTTGTGCAATAAAATGATGAATGTTCAATGTTGTCAGTTCACCTATTTTAATTTCCAAGACCATTAATGTTGAAATAATAGCCAATATTGCATCTGTAATTGCTTCAAACCTTTCTTTTTTCATTGTGTGCCTGTTTTAATAGAACGCTGGTTTATCTCCGTACACGCCTGGTTTATTGACACCAACGCTTGCTTTTATATCTTTGTTGGGATTTTCGATAAGGTCGGTTATGTATGCTGCTACGGCTTTTCTTGCTACTTCCGTACCTTTGAACGGTTCTCCTTTTTGGGTGGTTTCATAATCCGTTTCATCATTATTGGTCAACCAGGATGGACGGACAACGGTATAGTTCAGGTCTGATTTTTCAATGATATCTGCCGCTTTACGATAAGGAACCAGATCAGAACCAATCATCATCTCGTTCCATTCACCAAACTTGCCTACCACTTCTTTATAAATACCCAAAGAAGTTACGAATATTAAACGCTTTACATTATTGGAATCCATTGCAGCTATAATTTCTTTTGCCATTTTATCTACTGCCCCGGAAAGGTTGGCATAAACAATATCCTGACCTTTGACGGCTTCATTCAAATCGTTTGCGCTTAGCACATCGCCTTCAATGATTTTTGCAGATGCTTCGAACTGTTTTATGTGGTCGGCATTTCTTGCAAATAATGTTAAATCTATGTTTTTGCTTGTATTCAGAAATGCAATAACGTGTTGTGCAATCGCTCCGCTTGCTCCTAATATTAATACCTTTTTCATTCTATTTAATTTTAAATGAACAACGGAAGCAAAGCTTCCGTTGTTACTTGATTTTTATTTCATGTGTTTATCTAAGAAAGCCAATACTTTTTCAGGTGTTCTTCCGAAGTAATTATAACCATCTTTGAAGCGAAGCGTACTGTCAATCCAGATAAGTTCTTTATTATTACCAGGAATGGCATCGAATGTAGCCTGATCTGTTTCAGGGTTCTTTGTCCAGGTATCATGTTTCACCTGCCACATCAGAAGCGGCATGGTAACATTTTTCACATATTTTTTTGGATCCATTTCCTCACAAGTAAAACCTCCGGCTTTTAATAATTCAAAATCCAACAGATCCAAATATTGAGAAACGCCTAACTGCTCTGTGAAAGCCTGAAAAATAGCTCTCATATGAGGAACCAGCGGACTGCAGAAACATTTCACATTCTCAAATAGCTCAGGATGTTTATCTAAGGCAACCCATTGCGAAATAGCACCCAAGCATTGGTTGAACAAAGCCACTTTCATTTTGCCTAATCGAGGGTGATGGTCCACATATTTTTTTACTCCCACACAATCTCTCCATTCCAATTGACCGATGCCGCTCATACCGCCATTAGCATCTCCGCTTTGTCCGTGATTTCTTAAATCATACGCTAATACATTGTAACCTGCATCTGTTAGGATTTTCATCTGGTACACAAAATCAATTTCGATGTCGGTAAAACCAGCCCAAGGCATTCCAAGGTGTCCTTGAAATCCTGCACGGGACATTGGTAAAGCATGGTTGAAAATAATCAGTTTGTCGCTTTCACCTCCTTTTGCAGGAATATACCATCCGCTAAGTGGCACGCCGTCTTCCGCCGGAAAATAAATATCTTCCCAATTGGTCATTCCATAATCATCTGGTGTTTTGTGAAGGATGCTACGCCATCCTCTTTTACAGACACCAACCATACCCATAACTTTAGTATAATCTTCTTCTGAGATTTCATCTAATTGTTTTTTGGCGGTTGCCAGTAAATCTTTAGACATTCTTGCGGTAGCAGTTGGCTGATGCTCCATTCCTGCTAAATTGATTTGATTTTCCATATTAAATATTTTTTGGAGATAATTACTATTTAAATGCTGTTTAAACTATTTTAATTTGTTTGTAAAAAACGGAGCTAATTGACCAACGGCTTCATTTACTTCTTTTTCACCGTCATACAGGGTCATGTGATTAGCACCTTCCACTACATATTTGGTTTTGTCTGCCGAAGCTGCACGGCTGATCAGGTCGTCACTCATCCATGCGCTGCCTGCATGGCTTCCTACCACTGCCAATAATGGTTGTGTAAAGAATGCTTCCGCTTTATTATATGCATCGTAAGTAATGATCTGGGTAAGGCTTCTCAATGTAGTCCATCCCGGAGCCGTTGGATATTGACAACGGTTGGTATGGTAATATTCCCAAGCTTCTCTCAATTCTTCATTCGGTGCATCTTCTTCTTTCATTGGAGCAAGCGGCATCGTTTGATTTTCTCCTTTTGCCTCTGCAGTTCTTGCGTTGGAACCTGCCAACAGATAAGGCAGAGCATCTGCATCTTTAACGGTATTTTCCCAGCCGTTTCTGAACATTGATCCGATATTAACGGCACTTACTATTCCTACGGCTTTAATACGATGGTCATTGATGGCTGCATTGGCGGTATAACCTGCACCTGCACAAATTCCCATAGCGCCGATGTTTTCCTGGTCAACATAAGGCAATGTTGTCAGGTAATCGATGACTGCACTTACATCCTCTGTACGGATATATGGGTTTTCCAACTGGCGTGGCTCCCCGGTACTTTCGCCTTGGTAAGAGGCATCATAGGCAATGGCTACAACGCCTTGTTCTGCCAGCTTCTTAGCATACAATCCGGAAGCCTGTTCCTTCACACCACCACCCGGATGTGATACAACTACTGTTGGATATTTTTGACTTTCATTAAATCCTTCAGGAAAATTGATAACGGCTGACATCATAATGTTTCCGTTGTTACTGTTTTTAAAACTGATTTTTTGCTGTGACATGATATTTGATTTTATGTTATTACTCATTTTTGATAAGACAAAATTAGGATGACCAACAGCCGGTAAACGAAAACATATCACTCTAAGACTGAAACATTTTACTGATTTCTAAAAGGAGATCTATCACAAAAAAGAAGCAACCGAAAGGTTGCTTCTGAGTAATTAGGTTATTGAAAAGATAATGGGTTAATTCAGCGCCGTTTAATCCACTTTTCGATTAACATTTTATTGTTGATTAATATTGAATACCTTGAATAAAGACAGGAAAATTAAACTGAAGAACTTTATCCCTGGTTTCTGAATACTTTAGGTGAAATTCCTGTTTTCTGCCGAAAGAATCTTGCAAAGTAGGTAGGGTAGTCAAAGCCTAAGCTGTAACCAATTTCACTTATGGATAGCTTGGTCTGGCGTAGCTTATTTTTTGCTAGTTGTATGATGCCTTCGTGGATATGGTCAATAGGTGAGGTACCTGTAAAATGTTTGATCAGGTCACCAAAATAATTGGTAGACAGGTTTGCCTTTTCTGCAAAGTAGGTTACAGACGGAAGTCCTGACAATCCCTCCACATTATTTAGATAAGTGTCCAACTGTTGGTAAAAATTAGCAACTACTTTATTGTAAATTTTACTTCGGGCTTCAAATTGACGTTCGTAGTAAATCTGTGTATAAGAAAGAATAAGTGATGCATAAGAAAGTAGTACTTCTTTTGAAAAGCTTTCTTTTTCATACTCTTTATAAGACTTTGAAAACAGGTCATATAAGGTCTCTTTTTCTTCCTGCGTTAAAAATAGAGCTTCATGGCGGTCATAATCGGCAAATGAAATATCTTTGACCGTTTTGTCCAATAGCTTTTTATTGATAAATATTGCATAACCAGAAAAAGGATTTTTCAAATCCCATTCTATTTTATTTCCCGGTTTATCAAGAAAAAGATAACAATCTGACATATTTTCAATAGGCGATTGTACTTCTATTTTGTCCTTTAAGGCCAATAGGTAAAAGTCGATTTGAGCAGGAGGCGATTTCAATAAGATATCTGGATGCTCATCATAATAGACAACCTGTATAGAATCATTATTAGTGCCTTTTACATTGATATATTTCAGAAAAGACGGTATGTTATATATTTTGCTCATTCCAAAATCCCATGTTTGTTAAATGTACAAAAATAGAATATTAGCCTAATAACTTACTGCAACATTTAACGGCAATAATGAAACATTTCACTGATTTAATATGGTATCAATGATCCCGGTAGACTTTCTTTGTGTAAATCAGGGTAGTTCTTGATACAGTCTATTTCACGCTCAAAATACCCAAAACATTTATCTTTATTCTTTTCAATGCTGAATTTTCGGAATTTGCCCGAAGAGTACCTCAACACATACTTGCATCATACCTTAATAGGAATCTAAGTGAAATAAAGAAAAACGTTCTTAAACCAGTTTAATATGATGCTGGTTTAAGAACAGAATATTGAAAAGCATTCTCTAGTTAAGTGTAACACAAGATTCTTTGGCTACCTGCCATCTTCCCGATGAGTATTCCCAGATGAGTGTAAAGAATTTAGGATCTGACTTTCCGTTTAATTCCAAATCGCGGGTCATTACTACCATTCCTATATTTTCATCACAAACAGCGTAATGAAATTCAGCTTTAGTGGAAAACGGTTTAGCTTTGGTATCACTATTTCCCTGAACAAAACTAACCAGTTGTTCTTTGTTCATCGTATCCACGATTCCACTTTTATCAACTTTGACAATAAGTAAATTATCTGCATAAATTTGTTTTACATAAGGAACGTTAAAATGCGTCGCCTCATAAATAAGTTCTTTTGTCAGTTCAATTAATTCTTTGCTATCCATCTTTAAATTTTTAGAAAATGATTCAAACAGCCTCGATGACTATTACAATACAAAGATGAATATAACGCCTTTGTAAAAAACTTAAACTGGTTTAAGTTTTAATGTTTTTTTTATTTTCAATTTTGCTTTGTTAATAAAAAAATCAGAATGAAATCATTGGAGGTACTGGACTTATCGGTAGCTAATTGGGTTTAAATAATTTTGATTTTAGCAAATAGAAATAGAAATGTATATAGGTAAATCATACAACTTCTTTGAATTTGTAATATGGACTAAAGTGAAAATTTTCAACTTACTCCTGTTAGGTTTTATTCCCATATGTCTGTATCATATATTAGGGATAAAATGGGTTGCCATTCCCTGGTCAATTATTGCAATGCTAGGCACCGCTACTGCGTTTATTTTAGGATTTAAAAACAACCTAAGCTATAACCGTTCTTTGGAAGCTCAAGATGTATGGACTGTTATTTTATCAAACAGTCGAGCTTGGGGTGTAGTAAGCAAAGATTATTTGCAGAATAGCCAAACTTCAAAAGCTCTTATTTATACACATATGGCTTGGGTTACTGCTTTACGTTACAGTATGAGAAAACCTAAAAGTTGGGAATCAACAAATAAAAAACATAATATAAAATATCGTAAACACTTTAAAATTCCTGAAGAACAAACAACCCTTGAAGAAGAACTTGCTAAATACCTAGGGCCTTCCGAACTAGAGAATATTCTTAAAGCAAAAAATATTTCAACTTACATTTTGAATCTGCAAAGTAAAACCCTGAAATCTCTTTACGAAAAACAGGAAATCACTGTAGCACAATTTGTCGATATGGAAAAATCAATTAAAGAGTTTTACAATTTGCAAGGAAAAAGTGAGCATATAAAATATTCACCATTTCCTCGCCAGTATAATATTATCAATAACCTGTTAATTCAATCGTTTTCATTTCTACTTCCGTATGGATTGCTGGCAGATTTTAACAAACTAAATGAAAGTGTTGACGGATTGATGAAGGGAAATATGATTTGGTTAATCATTCCTTTTAGTTGCTTAATTTCTTGGTTATATTCTTCTATAGCACAAGTAGGGGAGAATACTGAAAATCCATTTGAAGGAGGGGCTAATGATGTTCCTATATCTCAAATTAGTCTTCAATTAGAAGTTGAATTGAGGGAAATGCTGGGAGAAGTGAATGTTACAGACCTTGATGTAAACCAAAACAATATCATCATATTATAAAATAGATCACAATGTTAAAAAATATATTTGAAAGTTCAATAGGCGGGAAAATCCTAATGGCATTAAGTGGCTTATTTTTAATCAGCTTTCTTATCGTACACGCTTCAGTAAATGCACTGATTTTCTATAATGATAAAGGGAAGACTTTTACTATCGGGGCCCATTTTATGGCTACAAATCCTGTAATCCGGACTATTGAAATTATCCTAATCTTTGGCTTTATCATTCATATCGTTCAGGGTTTGATGCTTTGGAGAAAGAACAGGAAAGCCCGGTCGGTTCGCTATAGCTATAAAGACAATACACCGGGTGTCAAATGGTATAGTAAAAGTATGACATTACTCGGAACTTTGATTCTGCTATTCTTAGTTATTCATACACAAAATTTTTGGATTCCTAATAGGATTCATCAGTTTCAATATGGAGAAGAGCTTCCCCTATATGAAATGATCATTGAAAAATTTCAAAATCCAATTGAGGTGGTGATTTATCTAGTAGGATGTTTCTCCCTTGCTTGGCATTTGTTGCACGGCTTTCAGAGCGCATTCCGCTCTGTAGGGATTAGTCATAAAAAATACACCCCTTTGATTCTGAAATTATCCTATGGTTTTGCAATAATAATACCTTCAACCCTAGCAATAATGCCCCTTTCTATTTATTTAGGATGGATAAAATAACACTTTTATACATTTCAAGTCATAATTTGAATGATTGGAAAATAAGATTCAAAAAAGTCACCCATTTAACGCTCTATGATTTTTTTTCGATGCAGTTTTCCCCATTCCGTTAAGGCAAACATCACGTCTTGTAAAGTATCGGCGTGTTCAGTGATCTCGTATTCAACTGTAGGCGGAAACGTATTATAGACTGTTCTTTTAACCAATAAGTTGGTTTCCAGATTTTTCAGTTCTTTAGACAACATCTTATCACTAATGCCGTCTACTGCTTTGGCAATTTGCCGGAAACGTTTAGCTCCTCCTTTCAATGCTAACAATATGGATAATTTCCAACTTCCGTTTAAAGTCTCCATTGCATCCCGAATAGCCCGGAGTGTGCTCGTATCACACGTTAAATGTTCTTTATTCTTTGCCATACATATCATTTTACTAACCTCAATGAAAGCACTAACCAGAGAGTTATTACTTACCAACGGTTAGCAAATATACATAATTTTGTAACCTGATTAATTAAAAGAGAATGAAACAACAAAAAACAGCATTGATAACTGGGGCAACAAGCGGAATAGGAAAAGCTACCGCACTTGCTCTTGCAAAACAAAACTATTGGGTGGTAATACACGGAAGAAATAAGGTAAAAGCCGAAATGGTGTGTAAGGAGATTAAAACCTTAACCGGCAATGACAAAATTGACTTTATAACGGGAGATTTATTTTTAATGAGCGAAGTGAAAAAAGTTGCCCAAACGTTTATTGAACGATACGACCGGTTAGATATTTTAATCAACAATGCCGGGGGAATTATGAGCAAAGAGCGAGAAGAAACGGAAGAAGGGGTGGAAAAAACCATAGCTGTCAATTTGTTTGCACCATTTTTACTGACAGCACTGCTATTGGATTTAATGAAAAAGAGTGACGATGGAAGGATTATTAATGTTTCTTCAAATTCACATAAGCTCAATGCAAATCCCAATTTTGATGATTTGGAACTAAAGAATAATTACAATCCGCTTGTGGCTTACGGTAATGCAAAACTTTTTCTAATTTGGATAAGCCAGCATCTTTCTAGTCAACTTATTGAAAATGATTTCAAAAATATTACCGTAAACAGTTTACATCCGGGTGCTGTTGCAACCAATTTTGGTGTAAACAGCAATTTAGGAGTTGTACTAAATTTCTTCGGAAAGCTGGCAAGAGCATTTTTTAAAACACCTGAACAAGGCGCTGAAACCATTTTATACTTGGCAACATCAGAAGATGTAAAGACAATAAGCGGAAAATATTTTGAGAAGAAAAGAATAAAAACCACTTCTCAGAAATTTTACAGTAAGCAAAATGAACAACTGGTCTGGGATTATTGTAATAAACGGACAAGTAGTAATTAAATAACGGTCTTGAGACACTTAAGTGTGCCAAATCAAATTCTTGGGATATCTGGATTAAAAGGAAAGAAGTGAAAAACAGCTGAATAATAAAGGCTAAAAAAACTGATTTTACAATTTTTTTAGCCTTGCTTTTCACATTAGAGAAATAATGATTTACTCATGATCCATAGGTTCCCACAATTCTATTTTATTGCCTTCCATATCCAAAATATGAATGAATTTTCCATAATCATAAGTCTGAATTTCGTCAAGAATAGTTACATTTTCCTTTCTTAATTCTTCCACTAATGCCTCCAGATTTTCTACTCTGTAATTGATCATGAATTCTTTAGTAGCAGGTTCAAAATATTTTGTGTCTTCAGCGAACGGAGCCCATTGTGTCGTTCCTTTTTTAGAAGAATCCTGTTCTTCACGCCATTCAAAGCTTGTTCCGTAAGGGGTGGTTTCGAATCCGAGGTGGGTTTTGTACCATTCATTCATGGCATTGGGATCTTTACATTTAAAGAAAATTCCGCCTATTCCTGTTACTTTTTTCATTGTTGTAAGGTTATTTTTAATGGAGTAAACTTAACAAATAATTAAAAAGAATACAAAAATATTAATTTTCCCAATCAAAAATTCCGTATATTTTTAATGTATTTAAATAACAAGTACTTTTTATACAAATCATAAAATAAATAATATGCAAATTGAAACACGAACATTAAAGTTGGAGGATTATGATGAGCTGGTAGAAATTATGAAGCTTGCGTATCCTAAAATGTCAGAGTACGTTTGGTCAAAAAAAAGCATTGAGAAGCTTACTAAAATTTTTCCACCGGGTCAGATTTGTATTACAGTAGACGGAAAACTGGCAGCAGTTGCACTTTCTATTGTAGTGAACTATGAAGATTTCGGAGATGATCATACCTATAGTGATATTACAGGAAACTATACCTTTAATACCCATTCTGACACGGGAAATGTCTTATATGGTATCGAAGTTTTTGTAGATCCGCAGTATCGCGAACTGAGATTGGGACGAAGACTCTATGACGCGCGTAAAGAGCTTTGTGAGCTGCTGAATCTGAAATCTATTATATTAGGCGGAAGAATTCCGAATTATCACGAATACAGCCACGAACTTTCTGCCAGAGATTATATTCGCAAAGTGAGAGATAAAGAGATCTATGATCCGGTTCTTTCATTTCAGCTATCAAATAATTTTCTTCCGATCAAGGTGCTGAAAAAATACCTTCCTGAGGATGAATCATCCAGAGAAAATGCCGTTTTGCTACAATGGAACAATATCTATTACAGTAAAAAACCGAATACGATGCAGGATAGCATTATAAGGCTCGGTTTGGTACAGTGGCAGATGAGACAATTTAAGGATATTAATGCCTTTTATGAGCAGGTAGAGTTTTTTGTAGATGTGATGGGCGACTACAAATCTGATTTTGTTCTCTTCCCTGAACTTTTTAATACGCCTTTATTAGCGCCATTCAATAGCTTATCAGGAAGAGACAGTATGATTGAGCTGGCTAAAATGACGGAAGAGATTAAAAGTAAAATTTCCGAATTAGCCATCAGTTACAATGTGAACATTATTTCAGGAAGTATGCCGGTGTTTGAGAATAATGATTTATATAATGTGAGTTATCTTTTGCACAGGGACGGAAGGATAGATGAATACAGGAAAATTCATATCACGCCGAATGAAAAGAAATATTATGGAATGAAAGGAGGAAATGAGATTAAAGTTTTTGATACCGATTGTGGCAAAATAGGATTGGTCATCTGCTATGATGTAGAATTTCCTGAGCTTCCGAGAATATTGGCTGATCAGGGGATGAAGGTTCTGTTTGTACCTTATCTTACCGATACTCAGAACGCCTATATCAGAGTAAGACATTGTGCGGCAGCAAGAGCCATTGAAAACGAATGCTATGTAGCAATTGCCGGTTGTGTGGGAAATCTTGCGGGAGTTAATAATATGGATATTCAGTTTGGGCAGGCTGCGGTGTTCACACCGTCAGATTTTGCATTTCCGTCCAACGCGGTAAAGGGAGAAGCAACTCCCAATACGGAAATGACGTTAATTGTAGATGTCGATCTGAATCTTCTGAAAGATTTACATTATAATGGATCTGTACAAGTGTTGAAAGATAGAAGGAGAGATTTGTACGAAACTTTTTTAAAGTAGAGAAAAGAAGAATGTCATTTGACATTCTTCTTTTTATATATTTTCAACTCTGGAAGTTTAATATTGAGGATTAAACTCATCTCACCCTTTTTTCAGAATATACCTCTTAGCCTCAACTTCAAAATCAACAGAGCCTTCCAAAATTTGAACAATAATAGGATAGGACGCTTTGTTTTATTTCATTTCCTAATGAGCATGGAATTATACGGAGAAAATTACACACTTTTCATATTAATCACTTGCTTTAAATGTAAAGTTGTAAAAGTTTACTTCTACTTTTTCTCTTATTGATACTGAATATGCAATTAATAAAGCTAATATGATGCTGATTTTTATGATGACAAAAGAGTAAGATCTCAACTTTTTATTTAAGTTATTCATTTTACTTATTTTTTTATTTGTTACTATATATACCAAAAAAAATCGCCCCGCTTGTGCGAGACGACTGGAGCAAAGGTAGCTATATTTTGAATACGGCGAATTAATGTCAAATTTATTTTTTCTTTTTAAACATTATTTTGTGGTTTAAAAACCGTTTTTATTACCATTTGTTTTTTTGTCTATTAAGACAAAAAATGCCTGAAAAAAATTCAGGCATCTCGTTTTAGAAATATATAATAAGTAAGACTACTCCAATGTAAATTTAACTTTCGTTTTAATAGCATCAGAAGAATTTCCGATCTGCGCTTCAAAATCTCCCGGCTCAGCAACCCAGTCGTGTTTTTGAACATCAAAGAAACTTAAAGCTGCTTTGTCAATTGTAAATGTCACTTCTTTTTCTTCTCCAGGATTTAGAAATACTTTTTCAAAACCTTTCAACTCTTTGGTTGGTCTTTCAACAGAAGATTTCAAATCAGAAATATAAAGTTGGGCAACTTCCGCTCCGGCTTTTTTTCCTGTGTTTTTAACCGAAACCGTAAACGTAATGTTGTCGTTCTGAGACATCGTTGTTTTATCAGCTTTAGCTTTTCCAAACTCGAAAGTTGTATAGCTCAATCCATGCCCGAAACTGAACAATGGCTTAATTTTTTTAGTGTCATGCCATCTGTACCCTACAAAAATTCCTTCGTTGTACGTAATATTGATTGGATTTTTCTGGTCTTTTCCTTTCCCTGCTGCTAAATCATCTTTTTGTCCAGGATATTCTCCCAATTGATGAGCCGAATTATCCTCTAGTTTCACTGGGAAAGTGAAAGGTAATTTTCCTGAAGGATTCGCATCTCCTGCTAAAATTGAAGCGATAGAATTTCCGGCTTCAGAACCCAAATACCAGGATTGTAAAACCGTCGGAACTTCTTTAATCCAAGGCATTGCAACAGCATTTCCTGAAATTAAAACAACTGCCAGATTTTTATTTGCTTTTGCCAAAGCTGTAATCACGTTATCCTGATTATAAGGCAATCCGTAGCTTTTTCTGTCGTTTCCTTCACTGTCCTGAAAATCAGCTTTATTTAATCCTCCAACGAAAATGACGTAATCAGATTTTTTAGCCAGTTCAACGGCTTCGTTCAGCAATTCAGCTTCGGAACGGGTATCCTTTAAATCCTGACCAGATTTTACACCGTTGTATTCTCCGCCAATGTCTCCCACATAACCTCTTGCATATTGTACATCCGACTGTTTTCCGAATCTCGTTTTAATTCCGTCTAAAGGAAGCGTTTCATATTTTACCTTTAACGAAGAAGAACCTCCACCAACAGTCATGATTTTGATTGCGTTTTCACCGATTACAGCGATCTTTTTAGCTTTATTAATATCGATTGGAAGCACATTTCCTTGATTTTTCAGCAATACAATTCCTTCTTCTCCGATTTCTTTGGCAACAGCTTTATGCTCTTCAGAAGCGATGTTTCCGAAAGGCTTGTTTCTGTTCATCGTTGTTTTGTAAGCTAAATTTAAAAGTCTCGAAACTTTATCATCAAGCTCTTTTGTGCTTACTTTTCCTGATTTAATTAAATCTAGGTAAGGTTTTGCTAAATAATAATTATCATAAGCATTTTTTGTACCTGCCGAAAGTCCGTTGGTCCAGCTTCCGAATTCAAGGTCTAATCCGTTGTGGATCGCTTGTTCGGTATTGTTTACAGCGCCCCAGTCAGAAACGACAACTCCTTTATATTTCCATTCAGCTTTTAAAATATCATTCAAAAGATATTGATTCTGACTCGCATATTGACCTTTATACATGTCATAGGCTCCCATGATCGTCCATGAATCTCCTTCTGTAACCGCCGCTTTGAAGGCCGGAAGATAAATTTCATATAACGTTCTGTCATCCACTTTTACATTACTCGTATGACGGAACATTTCCTGATTATTCAGCGCAAAATGTTTCACAGAAGTGGCCACACCATTGGATTGTACCCCTTTGATATAAGGAACGACCATCTTTGATGTTAAATAAGGATCTTCCCCCATATATTCGAAGTTTCTACCGTTCAGTGGAGTTCTGTAAATATTAACTCCGGGTCCCAGAAGAATATCTTTTTTTCTATAACGGGCTTCTTCACCAAGCGCCTTTCCGTAGTTCCATGACATTTTCTTGTTCCAAGTTGCGGAAAGAGCGGTCAAAGCAGGATAAGCAATGATAGAGTCATTCGTCCAGCCTGCCTGATTCCATTCATCCCACATTACTTCAGGACGCACCCCGTGAGGTCCGTCTGTAGTCCAGAATTCAGGAATTCCCAATCTTGGAACGCCCGCAGAACTAAATTTTGACTGCGCGTGAAGCATGGCCACTTTTTCTTCCAGAGTCATTCTGGAAAGTGCATCCTGAACACGTTGCTCAACGGGTTTTGATTCGTCTAAATAAACAGGTAGAGTAGTATTTTGAGCCATATACGAAGCAGAAATAAGAGTGAATAAACTTACAATGGCGGTTTTCTTTAACATAAAAGCCTTCTTTTTTGATTGGTAACAAAAATAGCAAAAATATTTATTATCTCAAATTGAGAAAATGTGTTTTTTTGATTGAAGTCTCTAATTTTGAATAAAATGAACGAAGTTTTCTTTACTTATTGGAAAAATTAGTTTGAAAGAAAAAGGCATCATTTCAAATTATATGAAACGATGCCAAAATATATAATAATAGACTTCTTTAATGAATTAGTTCCAGCCTTTCACGGCACCTCCTTTAAAAATCTCTTCGGCTTTTTTCACGACCTCATCAGATTCGTAAGCTTTTACAAAGTTTTTCACCTTTTCGGAAGTTTTATTATCTTCTCTGGAAACAATCACATTTACATAAGGTGAATCTTTATCCTCTTTAAAAATTCCTTGCTTTTCAGCATCTAATCCTGCCTGTGCTGCAAAATTGTTATTAATAATTGCAATCACAACTTCCTTATCATCCAATACTCTTGGTAATTGCGGAGCTTCTATTTCAATGATTTTCAACTGTTTCGGATTGTCAGCAATATCCGTGACTTTTGGTAATAATCCGATTCCTTCTTTTAATTTTAATAAACCGTTTTTCTGTAACAAAAGTAAAGAACGACCCCCATTCGTCGGATCATTGGGAATCACGACTGTGCTTCCGTTTTGAAGTTCGCGAATGTTCTTAATTTTTTTTGAATAAGCAACAATCGGGTAAACAAAGGTATTTCCTACAACTACCAGTTTATAGCCTCTTTGTTTGGATTGTTCAGTTAAATAAGGAACGTGCTGAAAAGCATTCGCATCAATATCGCCATTATTTAACGCTTCGTTCGGAACCACGTAATCATTGAAAGAAACCAGTTCTACATCAAGATTGTACTTTTCTTTGGCAACTTTTTTGGCAACTTCGGCAATTTCCTGTTCCGGCCCGGAAGTGATACCGACTTTAATGACATTCGGATCGTCTTTTTTCGGTGAATTGCATGCTGTAAATAATAACAAACCTGCAGCTAATACCCCTAAAATCTTTATTTTTTTCATTGCAAATTATTTTCTTTAAAAAAATGGCGAAAAAGCAAAAAGGCGGTCTTTAAATTCTTTGATAATAAATAAAATATGGCTTTATACCTTTTTGAATTCCCTTTTTCGCCGGATCGATGGCTGAAATGATCGAACCACCACACTATTTCACATTCACACTGTATTTTCAAAGCGTTCACACGCTAAAACTTTCTCTATAATTCTTCAATTTAACGATGATCAACCCTTTTCGCTAATCGGTCACCTGAAAACTGAATAATAAATACGATGGCTACCAGCAAAGCCAGAACTACATTCATAATTACCGCATCATAGCCGATGTATCCATACTGATAACCGATTTGTCCCAATCCGCCTGCTCCGACAGCTCCACCCATTGCGGAATACCCGACTAGAGTAATTAAGGTAATCGTAGCGTTATTTATTAAAGAAGGAAGCGCTTCCGGCAACAATACTTTTCGGATAATCTGGAGTGGAGTAGCTCCCAACGCTCTCGCAGTTTCTATTAATCCGTGAGGAATTTCCAACAAACTGTTTTCTACTAATCTTGCTATAAAAGGGGCTGCACCAATACTTAGCGGAACTAAAGCGGCATTCACCCCAATGGATGTTCCAACCAGACTTCTTGTAAAAGGAATCATCCAGACAATCAGGATTATAAAAGGAATGGAACGGAAAATATTCACCAAAACAGATAAAACTCTGTTATATATTACATTTTCCAGGAGCTGTCCTTTTCTTGTTAAAAATAATAGAATTCCGACAGGTAAACCCAAAACAAATCCAAAAAATCCTGACACAAATGTCATATAAACCGTTTCCCAAATTCCTTTCGATAAAAGAGAAATCACCGTATCACTAAGCATATCCTTTTACCGTATTTTGAATTTTATTCTGATTAAAATAATAAATGGCCTGCTGGTTTTTCTCTTCTTCACCCTGAAGCTGTAACAGCAATTTTCCGAAGTTGGAATCTCCCAGATACTCAACATCAGCTTTCAAAAGCTTGTAAGGAATTTTATATTTATCATATACTATTGAAAGCAGTTCTTCAACAGATATTTGTTCATTAAGTTCAACTTCCACCAATGGAAATAATCCGTCTTGTGGTTCTTTTTGTAGTTTTTTATTCAGTTCTTGTGGTATAGTCATAACACCAGATTTTAAAAATTGTTTGATGATAGGATGCTCTTTGTTGGAGACAATCTCGCTTAAAGTTCCTTTGATTAATAGTTTTCCTTTGTCGATTACCGCAACGTGGTTACAGACTGTTTTGATGACTTCCATTTCGTGGGTGATCAAGAAAATGGTAATTCCCAGCCTTTGATTAATATCTCTCAATAACTGTAAAATCGATTGAGTGGTTGCCGGATCAAGTGCGCTTGTTGCTTCATCACAGAGAAGGAGATAAGGATCATTGGCTAAAGCTCTTGCAATGGCTACTCTCTGTTTTTGCCCGCCCGAAAGACTTTTAGGATAATCCATTGCTTTATCTTCCAAGCCAACTATTTTTAAAAGTTCGCTGACTTTTTTATTGATTTCTGTTGTATTGACATGGTCCAATTCTAAGGGAAGTGCAATATTTTCAAAAACCGTTCTTGAAGAAAGCAGATTAAAATGCTGGAAAATCATTCCGATTTTTTTTCTTTCGCTGGCTAATTGTTTGGAATTTAATTTCGTAAAATCTTTTCCATTAATAATAATTTCACCCTGATCTGGTTTTTCAAGAAGATTTACCGTTCGGATTAAAGTGCTTTTTCCGGCTCCTGAAAATCCGATAATTCCGACAATATCGCCTTGCTCAACATTGAGACTTATATTATCCAGTGCTTTAAAAGACTGTTTTTTCTGATGAAAAGTTTTTGAAATATTCTTTATCTCTATCATTTTTGATGTTATTCTTATTAAACAAAAAAGGCTCTACCGCGTGGTAAAGCCTTTAAAAATATGTCATATAAAAGTAAGGTCAACCACAGGAATATCGTAAGTCAGGCATGCAGCAATACATCATCATTGTATTGATGGTGTGCTTTCTCATTGAATTATTTTTAAATGTAGATTTCATTTTATTTTAATGTCCTGATTACGGTTGCAAATATAGGGCATAAATTTTCATTAGTCCACTAAAAAAGTAGACTTTTTTAAAAATAATTTTAGAAATATTATTTAAATTATTGATTATCATTGTTTTATTTGTTTTCATGGTATCAATTTTAAAAAAAATAAAAACTTTTGTCGAAATTATCATACATCATCATAGAATTTTAATAGAGGTCTTAACTTTGTTATCAACAAAAATTAAAACAATGGAAAGAACAGAAGTAGTTTTAGGAAATGTAAGGGGAGAAGTTCAACTTTTCTCAGACGACAACAAAGCCGGAAAAATGGATATTTCAGTAATTGGAAACAAACTTACCGTTTACCATACAGAAGTTAATCCTGAATACGAAGGAAGAGGTTTTGCAAAATTATTATTGGAAAAACTGGTTTCTTACGCGAGAGAACATGAGTTGAAAATCGTTCCGTTATGTCCGTATGTTCATGCACAATTCAAACGTCATCCCGAAGAATATAACGATGTTTGGCTCAAAGAAACATTGTAGAAACCTGAACTTTAGTTTTAAACCTTAATCAATCTGAAATGAAAATGCTTAAATTTTTAGTCATCGGGAAAAACCAGAAAATTCTTGAAGTCTTAAAGAGAATTATAGAAAAAAATGAGGGATGGAAAGCCGAAATCCAAAGTAATGAAGAGGCAGCTTATGAGTATATCAGCAACAACAAAGTTGATATTGTATTGCTGAGCTCCGGTTTGGAAGATCAGTTGGAACAAGAAATTAAAGATTTTTGCAAAAATTCAGATCAGGAAATTAAGGTGATCGATCATTATGGTGGTGGAAGCGGACTATTGAAAAGTGAAGTAAATATTGCGTTTTCAATGCCTTCCGAAGCTAAAAATGTTCTGCACAAAGCGGATTCCAGAGGGAAAACGGAGCATGAATGGTTGGTGAGTGAAAAAACTTTCAGTTTTGGAGATTATTACGACTCTGAAAGAATTCAGTTTGGTGCTTTAAGGGTTCTGAATGACGACACTGTGGAAGCTGGAAAAGGCTTTGGAGAGCATCCTCACGATAATATGGAAATCATCAGTATTCCGTTGGAAGGGGATCTGGAACATAAAGACAGTTTAGGCAATTCAACGGTGATCAGAAGTGGAGATATTCAGGTAATGAGTGCAGGAACCGGAACGATACACAGTGAATTAAACAAAAACAGTGGCCAAATAGCAAAATTTCTTCAAATATGGGTATATCCCAACAAAAGAAATGTTGTTCCAAGATATGATCAGATCACATTAGACAAAACAAAAATCAAAAACAGATTTCAGCAAATTCTTTCTCCAAATGCCGATGACGAAGGAGTTTGGATTTATCAGGATGCCTGGTTTCACTTAGGGAACTTTGAAAATACTATAGAAACCAGTTATCAGATTAAGAAAAAAGATAATGGTGTTTATGCTTTTATCATTAAAGGAAGCGCCGAAATTAACGGTCAGAAGCTTGAAGAAAGAGATGGTTTCGGAGTTTGGGATATTTCAGACTTGAATATTAAAGTCACCTCTGAAAACACGGAAATCCTTTTAATGGAAGTTCCGATAAATATTAATTAATCTTGTTTTTATAAATCTTGTTAGTAGGCTCTCTTTTTTAGAGGGCTTTTTTGTTATTTGATTCCTCAATTATTTCTGTTCATTTTCTTCGCCTTTCTTTGTTTTAAGTTTAATCAATTCTTGAGCATAAATGTTTTTGTTAAGGGATTGACTAAAAGTAAAAATATTTACAATATTATAAATCATTAATATAAAAGAGTAGTTGCATAGTAGCATTAAGATAAATAAAATAAATGCATTAAAGGCTTCAACATATTTGCTATAAACTATGATATTAATACTAATAATAAATTTAGTAAGTAAACCTATAAAAACAGTAATTAATAATAATAGAATAGTTAATGCAAATAAAGCAATTCCACTTTGATAAATCGTATATTTTAAAATATTCTTAGTATCAGAAGGATTTTTTAGCTTTAATTTATACCATTCTTCAATTGTTGTTTTAAAAACACCATAATTTAAGAAGCCAACAACTAAGGAATATGCAGTCATTGAGAAACCACAAAATGTAATTAATGCTGGAAGATATGTAGAGATGAAACTTTCTAATATATTAAAATAAGTTAAACTTGTAATGCAATCTTTGAAGACAAACATTAAAATATTACTTACTAATAAAATGATTGTTGAAAATAGGTAAGTCTTTTTAGTATGCAACTTTCTAGACTTAATGATAGAGAACAGTCCTGAAAAGGATGTTTTGAAGCTGATATTTTCATTTAAATTCTCCATTTTTTATAGGTTTCTTTTAAAAGTGAAACTAATGGATCTAAGTCTTTTATAATTTTGAATTTTACTTCTTCGAATTTGTTCTTTGTATTTATCGTTTCTTTATTACCAAAATCATTTATACCTGTAGCTATCAATTCTCCATTTTCTTTACTTAATTCAATACCACCTTTTATTATTTTTGAATTCATGTTTAAAGAATCACTATTTTCAGAGCGAAATTCTCCTTTGTATTTATTTACGTCAGCTTCTTTAAGTAATGAGTCCATAAATAACTTCTCATCTTGAGCTAAATCATCATTGGTATAGCTTATTTCTAAAATAAGCTTATTTAATTTTTTTAACTTATAAATTTTGTTTACCTCTTCTTCACTTTTTGCTATATCAACGTTGAAATAATCTTCTGATTCATAAATTTTATAGAGGGCTTGTTCAAAATATAACTTTAATTGTTCTGGAGTTAATTTTGATTTAATGGGTAATAATATTCTATGAATTGAAGGAATTAAATAAATATTTATTGTAAAAGCATTTGGTTTATCTGGGGAGGATGGATCACCTGATTTAAGTTCTTTACTAATTGTATTAAAATATTTATCGTCTTCATCCTCTATTTTATATTTTACTAACTCACCTCGAAGGATTTTTAATTCATCAAAAGGAACTGAATCAAACTCATTACCTAACTGCTTTTTACTTAATTTAAATTCATCAAGTTTTTTTAATGAAAGACCATTTTTGCCTCCAATTCTTGCATTGAAATTTTCAAGATTATATATTCGACGAAATATATCTGAGTATAAATCTTGTTTATTTTCTTGATCTGAGTGTATTTTAATACTGATACAATAAAAAGTTTCTTCTGAATAATTTTTTTTAGTTAGCTTATTTGCCATAAAAATGTCTGTTGAGTTTCTGGTTAATTTGATTAGGTGTAAATATATGTAAATTGATAAAAGTATTTGAGGAAAATGAATTTATTATTACTAAAGTAATTGAGATGTGCAAACTATGACATAGTGTGTTGTTTATTAAATTAGCAAAATCCAAAAAAAATCCCGATTTTTGCCCCTCTTCTATAATTCCGAACATTCATGAAACTTTGTATTGCCGAAAAACCCAGTGTTGCCAGAGATATCGCCAAAGTATTAGGTGCTACTACGCCTAAACAAGGCTATATGGAAGGAAACGGCTATTGTGTGACATGGACTTTCGGACATCTTTGCACGCTAAAAGAACCTCACGATTACGGCCCGCAATACAAAGCCTGGAATTTATTTTTGCTGCCGATTATTCCCAATAATTTTGGAATCAAATTAATTCCCAACAAAGGCGTTGAAAATCAGTTTAAAGTGATTGAAAGATTAGTCGGAGAATGCGATGAGGTCATCAATTGCGGGGATGCCGGCCAGGAGGGAGAACTGATTCAGAGATGGGTGTTGCAGAAAGCAAAATGTAACAAACCGATACAGCGTTTGTGGATTTCATCCCTTACTGAAGAGGCAATTAAAGAAGGTTTTGCAAGTTTAAAGCCAGCCGAAGATTATAAAAATCTTTATTTGGCAGGAAATGCAAGAGCAATCGGAGATTGGCTATTGGGAATCAATGCCACCCGACTTTTCACGAAAAAGTTTGGGGGCAATAAAGCGGTTCTTTCCATTGGTAGGGTACAAACTCCGACGTTGGCGATGTTGGTTCAGCGTCAAAAAGAGATTGATGCTTTTACCACCGAAGAGTATTGGGAACTTAAAACGAAATATCGTGATGTTATTTTCAATGCTGCAATTGACCGTTTAAAAACCTTAGACCGTGCCGAAAAAGGCTTAGAATATCTAAAAGTGAATCCTTTTGAGATCGTTTCCTTTGAAATTAAAGAAGGAAAAGAAAAAAATCCAAGACTTTTCGACTTGACCGGACTTCAGGTGGAAGCCAACAAAAAATATGGCTATTCTGCGGAAAATACTCTAAATTATATTCAAAGTCTTTACGAGAAAAAGCACGTAACATATCCACGTGTAGATACCACCTATTTATCTGAAAGTTTATATCCGAAAATAGAAGGAATTCTTAGAAAAATGTATTTCTATCAGGATCTGATTTCGCCTTTGTTAGAAGCTCCGATTCCAAAATCGAAAGCTGTTTTTGATGATACGAAAGTAACGGATCACCACGCCATTATTCCGACCGAAATTCCGCCTTCTCAAAATCTGAGTAGGGAAGAAAAACTGATTTACGATTTGATTGCCAAACGTTTCATCGCTGTTTTTTATCCTGAATGTAAGATTTCAAATACTTTGGTAGAAGGAAAGGTAGGAACCATTCCTTTTAAAACCAGCGGAAGACAGGTTCTTGAACCGGGTTGGAGAGCTGTTTATGCCAAAGAACCTAAAGAAGAATCAAACGATAAAGAAAAAGAAAAGGAGGAAGAACAGACTATTCCTGAATTTACCGTTGGAGAAACCGGACCACACGATCCGATGATTCATCAGGGGAAAACTTCACCGCCAAAACCTTACACAGAAGCAACGCTTCTTAGAGCAATGGAAACTGCAGGAAAGCAAGTGGAAGATGAGGAGCTTCGTGAATTATTAAAAAATAACGGAATCGGAAGACCTTCAACCCGTGCTAATATTATTGAAACACTTTTCAAGCGAAAATATATTGAAAAGAAAAGAAAAAACTTAATTGCTACTCAAACCGGAATTCAGTTAATCGACACGATCGAAGATGAATTGCTGAAAAGTCCTGAATTAACAGGAGAATGGGAATCAAAACTTCGTAAAATTGAAAGCGGCGAATATGAAGCTAATCAGTTTAAAGAAGAATTGATTCAGATGGTAACGGAACTCACTAAAAAAGTCGTTGACGGAAAAGGAAAGGTCATTACCTTACAGGAAGAAGAAAAAGTTGAGGCTAAGGAAAAGAAAAAGCGGGAACCCGCCGTAAAAAAAGAACTTCAATCTTGGGAAGAAACTAAATGTCCGAAATGTAAAGAACACCATTTAATGAAAGGAAAAACCGCTGTCGGTTGTTCTGACTTTAAAAATTGTGGTTTTAAAGTGAATTTTGAAATCTTCGGTAAAAAATTGTCAGATAAACAATTGATGGATTTGGTTTTAAAAGGTAAAACCTCAAAATTAAAAGGGTTCAATGCCCATCCTGATAGTGTGACGGAAGGAGCTTTATCTTTTGACGATCTTTTTAGTGTAATTATTGCTTGATAATGAGTGTACAATAAAAAATAGACACGGCATAAACCATGTCTATTTTCTGACTATTCATGAGGTGCTTTGAAAAAGTTAACCATATTTTCAAGCGAATTTTCAGCATGCATCAATTCTCCATTTTCAAGGGATTCTTTGGCAATAATTGCCGCTCTTTTTTGCATATTGACTTCATAAACGGAAATAGCTTCCTGTAAAGTTTCATAGTGATCAGATGTTAAACATTCACTTAATTCCAGCGCATCCAGCATTGCCATATTAACACCTTCTCCGGCAAATGGAGGCATTACGTGCGCTGCATCACCAATCATGGCCAAATTGGGCAGTGTTTCCCAGGTTTGATCAAAAGGAATACAATAAATAGGACGTGGAATAAAAGGTGTTTCTGCACTTTCAAACAATTCAAGCCAAATGTGATTCCATTCAGAGTAAGTGGTTTTGAACCAATTCATCATTTGAGTTTTATCAGTATAATCTAAACCGCTGTTTGCTGCCCAATTTTCATCCGCTTTAAAACTGGCATAAAAACCGATATCGCCGTTTCCTTTTTGCCCCATTAACAGATTTTTATTATTTCCGAAAGCCATTATTTTTCCACCTTTCAATAAGGCATTAATGTTTGGAGCAGTTTCTTTTGCCTGCAGAATATTTCCTTCAAGCATTATAATACCAGTGTAAAAGGGTTTGGTATTGGTGATATAAGGACGGATTTTTGAATTGGCACCATCACACGCAATGACGATATCTGCATAAGCTGTCGTATTGTTTTTGAAATGCAAAAGCCATCCCTCATTCTGTTTTTCCATTGAGATAAAATGGCTGTCCCAAACTATAGTTTCCGGTTGTAAAGATTCCAGTAAGATTTTTCGTAAGGTATCCCGATCGATTTCCGGACGGAAATGTTGATGTCCGAAATTTTCTTCAGGTTTCGCTTCATGATCGCTAAAAAATATCTCTGCATTTTCGTTCATGATAAGTTCTCTGTCGGCTCCAACAAGGTAATTCTGTTTGAATACTTCCAGTAAACCTGCCGTACGAATAGCAGCTAATCCGGAATCATCATGAAGATCAAGAGGCGCTCCCTGAACCCGTGCATTTTTATTAAGATCTCTTTCAAATACGGTTACAGTAGCACCTTTTAATTGAAGCAATTTAGCTAACGTTAATCCACCTGGACCTCCACCAACGATGGCAATTGATTTATTTTCTATAAGCATAACTTTAAATTGTATGCTGCAAAATTAAAGGGTATGGTAAACCAAAAATTGTAAAAATCGGTCGTTTTGATTTTTAAAAAGCTCCTTAGGAGAAACTCCGGAAAGTTTTTTGATTTCTTTAATGAAATGAGACTGGTCTGTAAAATTAAGCTGAGGAAAAAGATTTCCATCTTTAATATGATGTAAAGAAGCCTGAAAACGTAATATTTTACAATAATATTTTAATGAAATTCCTAACTGTTTATTGAAATAACGATTAATTTGGCGTTCATTCCAAATGATCTGTTCAGAAAGATCTTTAACTGTAATTTCTCCATGAGTGGCAAAGATGAGCTCAAACAATTTCCTTTTTCGTTCATCAATTTCTTTAGGTAATAATGATTTGATTTTTTGAGAAGCTTTTTCACAAAACAGATCAAAATCGTTCAGGTCATCAATGCTAAAATTCCAGAAATTATCAGGCAATTCTTTTCCGCTATCCACAAACTCTGCAATAGACTGGTGCAGAATATATTCCAATGCAAGCGGATTAAAACTAATGGCGAAAAAAATGGAAAACTCCGTTTTAGGCATTGGCTTTGGTTTGGTTTCCAGCCCCATCAAAACAATTTGAAACTGATTATCGGTGGTTTTACAGAAAAGCAGATCAATTTTTCCATTAGGAATGATTACCCCTCCTTTAAATGTTGACAGATTTTGTAATGAAGAATAACCATACACAAAATCGGTAAGGGATTTTTCGGGTTTGATGAATCGGTATTCTAAATTATTGCTCATTATATGCCTGTAACACATTTCGATGAAACGAATTTACAGTTTCCTGATTTTATAAAATTAATATTGCCGTAAAAGTTTTCATGTTTTTTGGCGTTACGTTACATTTGCTTTAAATTAAAATAATGACCTCAGAAAAAAAACAGCTCATCCTGGATAGTTTTAACCGCTCCGAAACCTTAAAATTTTACAGAGCAGAACTATTGGCTGTAGAAACAGATTATATTTCCATGAAAATTCCCAAAATGGAAATGATGACCAGAAAAGCAGGGATGTTTAATGGGGCAATGATTGCTTCTTTGGTGGATGTTTCTTCTGGATATGCTGCAGTAAGTCACTATGAAGAAGACTGCTATGTGGTAACAGTGGAATTGAAAGTCAATTATTTAAGACCTGCAATAGGGGATGCTTTGGTATCAAAATCATACGTAATAAAAGGAGGCGGAAAAATCATTGTGGTTCGAACAGAAATTTATGTAGTTGATGAAAACGGAGAATCAGAAAGTCATGTGGCAACCTCTTTGGTAACGATGATGAAAATAAAATAAACCGGTGAAAAACCTTATTTCACATGAAAATGGAATGAGTTTTGTTCGTTAGTTACTACAAATAATAAAAAATAAATAACATGAACTTAATTATCCGATTATTGATCACTGCAATTGTAGCGTATCTCTTAACTAAAATTTTGCCGGGTGTACATTTTGAAGGGTTTAGCACAGCCATTATTTTTGCAATCGTTTTAGGAGTTTTAAATGTAATCGTAAAACCGATTCTAAGCTTATTCGGGTTGCCTCTTACAATTATTACATTAGGTTTATTTGCATTGGTAATTAATGCTTTAATTATTCTAATTGCAGATTATTTTATTGATAGTATGAAAATTGATGGCTTTTGGTGGGCATTTATTTTCAGTATTTTACTGTCAATTATTACTTCTTTAGCCAACTCAATTTTTTCAGATGGAGATTAATAAAAAATCTCTCACATGATATAAGCAAAATCCGTCAGTTTTTAATTGGCGGATTTTTCTTTTGAAGCAAGAAATAACTTAAATGTTAATTTTTTCGCTCATTTTTATTTTAAACATTAACTTTGGCAATCTTTGAATGAAGGAGTATGAAATCATTGAGATTTTATATATCCGTTAAAAATGAATATCAGAATATGAAACTTAAGTACAGTCTGCTCGCTTTGGCAGCTCCGCTTTTAATGAATGCACAACAAGTAATGACACCTGAAATCCTTTGGACTTTGAAAAAAGTGGGAGTACAGGCAGTTTCACCGGATCAATCTTCCCTGATTTATAAGGTAGGACAGGTTGATCTTAAAACTGAAAAAACGAAAAGTGAGAATTATTTCTTAAACGTTCTTAATAATCAGTCTACAAAAATCGATTTTGGTAAGAAAGCTCTTATCCAATGGGATAAAAATGGAATTTACGCTCAGGAAGGAGAGAAGATTTTCCTTTCAAAAGACAATGGAAAAACATGGTCAGAATTCTACACAATCGGGGAAGCTGATAATGTAGTCATTTCTCCTGATGGGAAAAAAATTGCTTTCAGCAAGCAGGTTTTGGTGGAGAAAGTTATGGGAAAAGACAAATATTCCGATACTCCGAAAACCACAGCACAAGTATATACAGACCTGAACCACAGACACTGGGATTACTTTAATGAGGGAAAATACAACCATGTTTTTGTTGTAAATACTTCAGATAAAGTAGATGCTGCAAAAGATTTATTGGAAGGAAAAATGTGGGATTCACCTCAAAGACCTTTCGGGGGTGCAGAAGACTTCATCTGGAGCCCTGATTCTGCCCAACTTTTATATGTTACTAAACCTAAAAGCGGTAAAGAATATTCTACAAGCACGAATACAGATATTTTTGCTTACGATCTAGCTTCAGGAACTACAAAGAATGTAACTGAAACTAATAAAGGGTACGATGTAAATCCAAAATTCAGTCCTGATGGAAAGTCTTTAATCTGGCAAAGTATGGCTAGAGATGGTTATGAAGCAGATAAAAATGATGTAAAAATTATGGATTGGAAATCCGGGAAAATTTCAAACTTAACAAGCGGTTGGGATGAAAGTGTTTCCGGAGATGTTTTCTGGGGTGGAGATTCTAAAACGATTTATTTCACAGCAGCTTTCAGAGGGACAAAACAATTGTTTTCATTAGATCCGAAAAGTGCTAAAGTTCAGCAAATCACAAGTGGTAATTTTGATGTGAATGAAATTTTTGCAGATCAGAAAAGTTCACTTTTAGTAGGAAGAACAGATATTAACCATGCCACAGATATTTTCTCTGTCAATATTAAAAACGGAGAAATGAAGCAGGTTACAGAAGCTAATAAAGAGATGTATTCAAAATTAGCTCAGGGAAAATCTGAACTGAAAATGGTGAAAACATCAGACGGAAAAGAAATGGGAGTGTGGTTCCATTATCCGCCAAACTTCGATCCGAACAAAAAATATCCTACTTTGGTATACTGTCAAGGAGGGCCGCAATCTGCATTGACTCAGTTTTTCAGTACAAGATGGAACTTTGCATTAATGGCAGCAAACGGATACATTGTGGTAGCTCCAAACAGAAGAGGAATGCCGGGTTGGGGAACAAAATGGAATGAGGAAATCTCAAGAGATTGGGGAGGACAGCCAATGAGAGATTATTTGGCGGCTACAGATTATGCAAAAACTTTACCTTATGTTGATGGAGACAGAGTTGCGGCTGTTGGAGCGAGTTATGGTGGGTATAGCGTATTTATGTTAGCCGGAATTCATGAAAACAGATTCAAAACATTCATTGCTCATGACGGATTATTTGATATGAAATCTTGGTATTTAACAACCGAAGAACTTTGGTTCGCCAACTGGGATTTAGGTTCACCGTGGGAAAAACCACAGCCAAAAGCGTATACGGAATTCAATCCGAGCAACTATGTAGAAAAGTGGAATAAACCGATTATGATCGTTCAGGGAGGAATTGACTTCAGAGTTCCTTATGAGCAAGGTCAGGAAGCTTTCCAGGCTGCAAAAATGAGAGGACTAAAGTCGAAATTAGTGTATTTCCCGAACGAAAATCACTGGGTGCTTCATCCACAAAACGGGTTGGTTTGGCAGAGAGAATTCTTTGATTGGCTGAAAGAAACACTATAAAGATTTCCTCACTTTGAAGAGGTAAAATAGTTAGTAAATTGTTTAACAACAATATAAATATTAAAAAAACGGGCATATTTGTCCGTTTTTTGTTTTTAATATCAATTCATAAAATATTAAATTTGATCTATGCAAAACAGAATTTTTTCCTTTCCACCCATCATCGATAACAGTTCTAAAATTCTAATTTTAGGATCAATTCCCGGTGTAAAATCGCTGGAAAAACAACAATATTATGCCCATCCGCAAAATAAATTCTGGAAAATTATTTTTGAATTATTTAATGAGAAATTTACAGAAGACTATGCTGAAAGAATGAATGTTTTAAAAAAGCATCATATTGCACTGTGGGACGTTATTGATTCCTGCGAAAGAAAAGGAAGCCTCGATTCTGAAATCAGGAATGAAGAAGCCAATCAAATTGAGGAGCTTTTAGAAAAGTATCCGAATATTCAGGCTATTTTTTGCAATGGAGGAAAGTCTTATAAAAACTTACAAAAAGTTTTAGGAAAAAATTTTAGAATTCCGATTGAATTAATGCCCTCAACAAGTCCGCTTCACACGGTTTCTTTTAAGAAAAAACTGGAAGAATGGAAGACGGTTTTAAAATTTACAGAATAATTATTGCCCATAGTAAGCAGAAATTAATTTCTCCCTCATTTTATTAAGATATTTGATGTCTTTTGTATTCGATAAAATAATTAATGTAAGATTTTTTTCAGGTAAATGCACCCAATTGGCGCTGTGTCCGTATCCTTCACCTTGACGTTCCACAAACAAGGTATTTATATTTCCAAATTTTTTAGGATACACCCAGAATCCAAGAGCAGTATCTTCAAGGTTTTTATCAGCGGTAAGCATAGTATCTAAAGTCGATTTCTTCAATAAAATATTTTTAAAAATGGCCTGGTCAAAAATCAGCAGATCTTTTGGAGTAGAATACATCGCTCCCGCAGAATAAAAATTGTCGATGTAGGTATTGGTAGGGGTATGAAGAGCAAAAGCATCAGATTTGTCTGCAGTGTATCCGTCATCAATATTTTGGATGATGTCATTGTGGTGAAGAAGTCCTGTATTTTGCATGTTAAGAGGAATTAAAATCTGTTCTTTTAATACTTCTTCAAAAGATTTGTTATAAATTTTTTCGATGATTTTCCCTAGCAGAATATAGTCCCCATTGTTATAGCTAAACTTTGTTCCCGGTTTATCAACCAGTTTTTCGGACAAATAAGTAGTGATGAAATCATCCAGATTCCAGATAGTATTATCATAAGCCTGATGAATAAATTCCGGAGTACTGATGTCTTTATTTTCTCTTCCGCTGCTGTAAGTCAGGAGATTTCTGATCGTTGCTTTTTGTGCCGCTTCACCTTTGTATTCAGGATAATAAGTTGAAATGGTGGCGTCTAAGTTTATTTTTCCCCTTTCATACAGCTGCATGATAAGAACGGCTGTAAAGGTTTTGGTAAGAGAGAAAATATGAAATTTAGTATTGTCGGAAAAGTTGACAGTATAATGTCTGTCGGCAAGACCTTTATAGGTAAGTAATTCTGTTTTTCCATTCTGAGCCAGTAATACAGCACCATTGAAATTATCTTTCTTTACAGAAGAATTAATCACTTCTTCCACTTTTTGTATTTGAGAATAACTTAAGGCAAAAATTAAAGTTAATATACCTGTAAGAATATTTTTCATGTTGCTGATTATTTTAAAGTGAAAATTAAAGAATTACTTGTATACTTACGTTAATTATTTTTCAATTCTGTCAACTTCTTCATAAGAGTAAATATTTTTTTTAAAATTCCACGGGATATTATTCCCTTCAAAAATTATCATGAAATCACGATTTTTTATTTCAATTAAAATTAATTTAACATCTATTTAAATAATACTTGACAAAGGGGTATTTCATGTCGTATATTTGCACCTCGAAAATTGCACAGATAATTTTCACATAATTTTTAAACCGTAATTTAAAAAATGAAAACATCAGATTTTAATTTTGATCTTCCTGCAGAATTATTGGCAGAACATCCATCAGAGCACAGAGACGAGGCCAGATTAATGGTTTTGGACAGAAAAACTGAAACTATTCAGCACAAATTGTTCAAAGATGTGGTTGATTATTTCGACGAAGGAGATCTTTTTATCTTTAATAATACTAAAGTTTTCCCAGCTCGTCTTTATGGAAATAAAGAAAAAACAGGAGCTAAAATTGAAGTTTTCTTATTGAGAGAGCTTGATAAAGAAACTCGTGTTTGGGATGTTTTGGTAGATCCTGCAAGAAAAATCAGAATTGGTAATAAATTATTCTTCACAGAAGATGAGTCTTTGGTGGCAGAAGTTATCGATAACACAACTTCAAGAGGGAGAACGTTGAGATTCTTATTCGATGGTTCTTACGAAGAGTTCAGGGCTAAACTAAAAGAATTAGGAGAAACTCCGCTTCCAAAATATATCAAAAGAGATGTTGAGCCTGAAGATGCTGAAAGATATCAAACGATTTATGCAAAAGTAGAGGGGGCAGTTGCTGCACCTACAGCAGGTCTTCACTTCTCAAGACATTTGATGAAGAGATTGGAAATCAAAGGAATCGATTTTGCTGAGGTTACCCTTCACGTTGGTTTGGGAACATTCAACCCAATTGAAGTGGAAGATCTTTCTAAGCATAAAATGGAGTCTGAAGAAATATTCATCGACGAGAAAAATGCTCAGATCATCAACAATGCTGTTGAAGCAAACAGAAGAGTTTGTGCGGTTGGAACTACAACCATGAGAACTCTTGAGACTTCAGTTTCTTCAAACAAGAAGATTTCTGCATTCCACGGTTGGACGAATAAATTCATTTATCCGCCACACGATTTTGGAGTTGCCAACTGTATGATCACCAACTTCCACACGCCAAAATCTACATTAATTATGATGATTGCAGCATTTGCAGGTAGAGATTTCATCATGCACGCGTATGAAGAAGCTGTAAAAGAGAAGTATAAATTCTACTCTTACGGAGACGCTATGTTAATTATTTAATAAAGATATAAGGTAAAAGGTTGCAGGTAATAGTTACCTGTGACCTGAAACCTACAACCTTACATGAAAGATATCAGAACTTTATCATTAGACCAGCTTAAAGACTATTTTGCATCTTTAGGGGAAAAACCTTTTCGTGCGAAACAGGTGTATGACTGGTTGTGGAGCAAAAATCTCCATTCAATTGATGAGATGACGAATCTTTCAAAACAACTTAGGGATAAAATTTCTGACGAATATACCATCAATCCGGTTTCAGTAGATTTGCTTCAAAAAAGCTCTGACGGAACGATTAAAAATGGAGTAAAGCTTCATGATGGTTTAATGGTAGAATCCGTTTTAATTCCTACAGAAACCAGAACAACGGCTTGTGTTTCATCACAGGTAGGTTGCTCTCTGAATTGCGAATTTTGTGCAACAGCGAGACTCAAAAGAATGAGAAACCTTGAAGTTGCAGAAATCGTAGATCAGGTTGCTTTAATTGACAGCCAAAGTAAGATGTATTTCGACAGACCGCTTTCCAACATTGTTTTTATGGGAATGGGAGAGCCTATGATGAATTACAAAAATGTAGTGGAGGCTATCAGAAAAATCACCCAGCCGGAAGGATTGGGAATGTCACCGAGAAGAATTACAGTTTCTACATCCGGGATTCCGAAAATGATCAAAATGTTGGCTGATGATGAACTACGTGTAAAATTAGCATTGTCACTTCACTCTGCCATTGAGTCCAAACGTAATGAAATCATGCCGTTTTCCGATAAATTTCCTTTAACGGATATTATGGAAGCACTTCAATACTGGTATAAAAAGACAGGATCTGTGATCACTTTTGAATACTGTGTCTGGAAAGGAATTAATGATGGCGATGAAGATATCAAGGCTCTAATTAAATATTGCAAACAGGTTCCTTCTAAAGTGAATCTTATTCAATACAATCCGATTGGTGACGGAAAATATGACCAGTGCAACAAACAGGCGGAAGAAAATTATATCCGTCAGTTGGAAAATGCAGGCATTGTTTGTGTGGTAAGAAAAAGCCGTGGTGGAGATATTGATGCCGCTTGCGGACAGCTTGCCAATAAAACGATGGATTAAAATTTCATTAAAAAAAATCAAAAAAATTCTTAACGAACTCTTAAAATCCTAACTTTGTACTTTAAAATAAGTAACAAACCATGGATTACTTTATGAGTGAAAATGGACTGGAAAGTGTCTATGCTTGGGCTGTTCCCGTTCATGCTGCGGTCATTTTGGCAGAAATGATTTACAGCAGTATTGCACAGGCCCATTTATACAGTCGAAAAGACCTGTTTACCAATATATATCTAGCACTGATGAACTTCGGTTTAGATCTGGTGATGAAGGCTTTTGCGATGGGCGTCATGTTCTTCTTCTATAGTTTCAGGCTGTTCGATTTTGATATGAGCACCTGGTATTATTGGGTATTGTGTTTTATGGCGACAGATTTGGCGTATTATTTCCATCATTTGGTCGATCATAAATCAAGAGCTTTTTGGGCGGTACATATTACCCATCATAATTCTGAATATTTTAATTTAACAACAGGCTTCCGAAGTCCGGTTTTCCAGCCTTTATACCGTTATTTATTTTTCTCACCTTTAGCATTTTTAGGCTTTAATCCATGGACGATTATGGTTTGTTATGCCATTGGTCAGGTGTATGGGACATGGGTGCATACACAAACGGTTAAGAAAATGGGGTTTTTAGAATATATTTTGGTAACGCCTTCTCATCATAGGGTTCATCATGGATGCAATATCAAATATCTGGATAGAAATATGGGGATGGTTTTCATATTCTGGGATAAAATTTTCGGGACTTTTGAACCTGAAGATCCTAAAGTTCCTGTGAAATTCGGGATTTATCCTAAAATGCCGGATGATGGCCCGATAACAACCTTACTTTATGAGTGGCAAAAAATAGCGAAAGATCTTCAACAACCCAATCTTACGATTAAAGACCGGTTTAATTATATATTCAATTCTCCCGGGTGGAGACATGACGGGAAAGGAAAAACCGTTAAAGATTACCAACGGGAATATTGGGCGAAAAAAAATGGAAAAAAAAAGAAGATTCACGAAAAATCTGCATAATCAAAAAATACAATATCAAGTTGACGGGCTTTTGCCCGTCTTTGTTTTTATTGAAAAAAGTTAATTTTGTGATATGAAAAAGTTTTTCTTAGTTATCTTTCTCTCGGCCTCAACACTTTTATTCTCTCAGCAACCGGATATTTTTAAAATCAGAAAATACAGGGTGAGTGATTTAGATGCAAAAATTCAGGAAACATCGGGATTAAGTATGCTCAATGGGAAACTTTACACTTTCAACGACAGTGGCAATACCCCTGATCTTTTTGAAATAGATAAAAAAAATGGTGAAATAATCCGAATTCTCAAAACCAACTTAATCAATACAGATTGGGAAGCTTTGACGAATGATGGTGAAAACTTTTATATTGGGGATTTTGGTAATAATGCAGGCGGAAGAAAAGATCTTAAGATTTATAAAATTCCTTATCAGCATCTTAATGACATTGCTGGTTCTGAAAAATCTTTAGATAGTGGTACAATTTCATTTTTCTATCCTGAGCAAACTGATTTTACTTCTAAAAACCTAAAAACTGATTTCGATGCTGAAGCTATGATTTATCTGAACGGGAAAATTCATCTTTTTACAAAAGAATGGGCTTCAAAATCAACAACACATTATATTATAGATCCAGAAGTTTCGCAATTGCAGGAAGCAAAAAAAACAGAAGCTTTTAAAACCAATTTTGTAGTAACAGATGCGGCCTATTTTGATAAAAAGTTATATTTAGTAGGCTATACAAAGAAAACTGAAGTCTTTTTAAATATTTTCCAGGAAACAGAGCCGGGAATATTTTTTCAAGAAAATCCAAAGCGTTATTATCTCGGAACTGCTCTTTCAATCGGTCAGATCGAAGGAGTTGCAGTAGATGAATCCGGTATTTATATTTCTGGAGAGAAATTTCATTCTCCGTTGGGAGGTGCAAAGCAAAGTTTGTATTTCATTCCTAAAGATAAACTCAAAGATTAATTTCTCTTAAAATTGACTGAAAAAAATTATCTTTGTGATAATTAATAATTATTTATCCATCATTCGCAGATTGTGGCAAACATCGTAGAAGAAATCAAGCAACCGATTAATGAGGAAATGAAACTTTTTGAACAGAAGTTTTATGAATCAATGCAGAGCAAAGTACCTTTACTAGATAAAGTCACTCGTTTTATCGTTACAACAAAAGGGAAACAGATGCGTCCTATGTTTGTATTTCTTTGTGCTAAACTTATCGGAGACGTAAACGAGAAAACGTATCGTGGAGCTTCTATGATTGAGCTGATTCATACTGCAACTTTGGTGCATGATGATGTGGTGGATGAAAGTTTTAAAAGACGTAATTTCTTTTCCATCAACGCATTGTGGAAAAATAAAATTGCAGTTTTAGTTGGAGATTTTTTACTGTCAAAAGCTGTTTTGCTTTCTACGGATCATAAAGATTACGACTTGCTGGCTGTAATTTCCAGAACCATTCGTGAAATGTCTGAAGGAGAGCTTCTTCAATTAGAAAAAGCTAGAAAGCTGGATATTACTGAAGAGGTGTATTATGAAATTATCCGTCAGAAAACAGCGACTCTGATTGCTGCCTGTTGCGAAATCGGAGTATTGTCTAACAATGCTGATGAAAGCTTAGCAAAAAAGATGATGGACTTCGGAACCTATACAGGAATGGCTTTCCAGATTAAGGATGACCTTTTCGATTATCTAAGTTCAAACGTTATTGGAAAACCTGTCGGAATTGATATTAAGGAACAAAAAATGACGCTTCCTTTAATTCATACATTAAAAATTGCCAACGAGAAAGATAAAAAATACTACTTTGATACGATAAAACGTTATAATAACGATCAAAAACGTGTGAAAGAGTTGATAAATTTCGTAAAATCTTCAGGTGGACTTGATTATGCTATTTCTGTGATGAAAGATTTTCAGCAGAAAGCAAAAGACATTCTTAACGAATTTCCTGATTCTGAGCCTAAAAAAGCCTTACATCTGATGCTTGATTATGTAATTGAAAGAAAATTTTAATTAAATAATTTTCACTGTTACAATAATAACCGCTAAAACAATGCAAAATAAAGCGGTTAAAAATAAATAATCCGCAATAGTTTCAAACTTGTTTTCCCGCTTTTCATTAGCTGATCTGATCGATAAAAAAGAAAAGAAACAACTGAACGCAAAACATAAACATGCTACCCCTGCAAATTCGTCTAAATAAGTGCTGTGACTTATTCTGGAGATTTTCAGTGAGGTTATAATCAATAAAGAAAACCCCAAAAGATTGCTCGATGCATTCAAGATATGTGTTGACTTTTTTTCCATCTATACAAATTTAATCAAAATAAAACACAATTTTTTTTATTATCAAATTTTTAAAAAAGATTAATAAAAATTAAAATTAATTTAAAAAGTGTATATTAGCAAAATACTTCGAGAATTTAAAAATTTTATATTTGGCTATGCAAACAACCTATATTGAAACACAGCAAATTTCCTTTCAAGATTTTAAAAATCAGATACTTGGAGACTATAAGTTAGGAAGGATTTCTCGTGAAATGTCCTATTTAGGAAGAAGAGAAGTTCTGACAGGAAAAGCTAAATTTGGTATTTTTGGGGATGGTAAAGAACTTCCTCAGCTTGCAATGGCGAAAGTTTTCAAAAATGGAGACTTCCGTTCAGGATATTATAGAGATCAGACTTTTGCATTGGCTGTAGATGCGTTAACAGTAGAGAGTTTCTTTGCTCAGTTGTATGCAGATACCAGTGTTGAAAGAGAACCTGCATCGGCTGGAAGACAGATGAATGGTCACTTTGCGACAAGAAGTTTAAATGAAGACGGAAGCTGGAAAGATTTAACAGCTCAGAAAAATATTTCTTCTGATATTTCTCCTACAGCAGGACAAATGCCAAGATTATTGGGATTGGCTCAGGCTTCAAAAATATATAAATCAGTTAAATTCGACGGATCTGAAAAATTCTCAAAAGACGGTAACGAAATTGCTTTTGGAACCATTGGAGACGCTTCTACGGCAGAAGGTCATTTTTGGGAAACGTTGAACGCAGCTTGTGCGCTTCAGGTTCCGATGGTTGTTTCAATCTGGGACGATGGGTACGGAATTTCAGTTCCTACCAAAAATCAGAGAGCGAAAGCCGATATTGCAGAAATGTTGAGCGGTTTCCAAAGAAAAGAAGGAGAGGCGCAAGGTTGTGAAATCATTCAGGTTAAAGCTTGGGATTACGCAGCATTATTAGATGCTTATGCAAGAGCAGAACAGTTTGCCAGAATGGAATCTGTACCGGTTGTAGTTCACGTCATTGAAGTGACGCAGCCTCAAGGTCATTCCACTTCAGGGTCTCACGAAAGATATAAAAATGAAGATCGTTTAGCTTGGGAATCTCAGTTTGACGGATTGGTAAAATTCAAAGAATGGATTTTAAATTATTCCATCGAAATTGAAGGTAAAGAAGAAGTATTGGCAACCGCAGAAGAATTGGATGCCATTGACGAAGAAGCTAAAAAAACGGTAAAAGCAGGACAAAAACAGGCTTGGGAAAGCTATCAGAAAACAATTACAGATTTAATCAATTCTATTGTACCTTTAGTTGAAAATCTTAAAGGACAAAATACTGAAATTGAAAATTACATCAATCATTTCAATAAACTGGTTTCTAAAGCGAAGAAAGATGTTTTCCATTTGGTAAGAAAATCTTTGTTGGCAACAAGAGGGACAAGCTCTGCGGAAAGAAACCAATTGATGCAGAAATACAATGAGATTTTTGAAGTTGAAAAAGACAATTATTCTTCTCATTTATATTCTCAGTCTCAGTGGAAAGCAGAGAACGTACAAGAAATCAAGCCTATCTATTCTGATGCTTCTGAAGATGTGGACGGAAGAGTAGTGGTAAGAAATAACTTCGATAAAATTTTCGAAAAATATCCTGAAACCTTAGTATTTGGTGAAGATGCCGGAAATATCGGTGACGTAAACCAAGGTCTTGAGGGGATGCAGGAAAAATACGGTGACATTCGTGTTGCAGATACAGGAATCCGTGAAGCTACAATCTTAGGTCAGGGAATTGGTATGGCAATGAGAGGGTTGAGACCAATCGCTGAAATCCAGTATTTAGACTATATTTTGTATTGCTTACAAGGAATGAGTGACGATTTGGCGACCGTTCAGTACAGAACAAAAGGTGGTCAGAAATCTCCTGTAATTATCAGAACAAGAGGTCACAGATTAGAAGGAGTTTGGCATTCAGGTTCTCCTATGGCGGGAATTTTGAACCTTTCAAAAGGTATTTTGGTATTAGTTCCAAGAAACTTGACGAAAGCTGCCGGATTCTACAATACGATGCTGAAAAGCGATGATCCAGCTGTGATTGTTGAATGTTTAAATGGGTACAGATTAAAAGAAAAACAACCGGATAACTTAGGAGAATTTACTGTTCCTGTTGGGAAAATTGAAGTGACAAAAGAAGGAGCTGATGTTACATTGGTAACTTACGGTTCGACTTGGAGAATTGTAATGGAAGCAGCAGAAGAGCTAGGAAAACTAGGGATTTCTGCGGAAGTGATTGATGTTCAGTCATTAATTCCTTTCGATTTAACTAATGAGATTGCTGAATCGGTTAAGAAAACAAACAGATTGGTTGTAATTGACGAAGATGTGGAAGGAGGTACCTCAGCATTTATCCTTCAGCAGATTTTAGAAAAGCAAAAAGCATTCAGATTCTTAGATTCTGATCCGTTGACCATCGCCGCAAACGATCACAGGCCGGCTTATGCAAGTGACGGCGATTATTTCAGCAAGCCATCTGCGGATGATATGGTTGAAAAAATCTACGCAATGTTTAATGAAACAAATCCTCAGAAATATCCTGCGATATTTTAATTGGGATTTTAGATAAATTTTGAAACCGCTTTCTTTTTGGAGAGTGGTTTTTTTATTTGGAGAAAATGTTTTTTAATTTGCTAAAATGTATATAGAATTTTTAAAATAAAAAGACCATCAAACGACAGCCTTTTTTATTTTTTTCTCTTCCAAAAGAGTCTTACAATCCTTCGCTTTATCCGGATCGTACACATGATATTTCGTTTCCCATTCTTCCAATTGGTATAAAATCGGCAACAGAGCTAATCCCTTTTCTGTCAACGAATATTCTACTCTTGGAGGAATTTCTTTAAACTCTTCCCGAATGATTAATCCATCGGCTTCCATTTCGCGCAATTGATCGGTTAAAACTTTTCTGGAAATTACATTAATTCGCACCGCAAGCTCTCCAAAACGTAATTTTCGGTCTTTAATCACCAATACAATGATGGGTTTCCATTTGCTTCCTAAGGCAGACATTGCTTTTCCTAAAGGACAACTGTAAGCCATTAATTCATTTTTCTTCATACGTTACTTCTACGTTACTAATATAAGTTACTGCAAAGTTACCACTTTTTTAAATTCAAAAGATACAAAAATGAACTATTATTAGTTACTTTGTGTAACAATTATAAAATATACATTTAAAAATGAGTACAGAATCATTATTTAAACCGTTTCAATACAAGAATTTAGAACTAAAAAATAGAATCGTAATGGCTCCAATGACCAGAGCACAATCTGATAACGGAGTTCCTACGCAAAATATTACAGAGTATTATGCAAGAAGAGCCGCTTCAGAAGTTGGTTTGATCCTTTCAGAAGGGACAGTAATCAACAGACCCGGTTCAAAAAACATGCAAAATATCCCTGATTTTTATGGAACAGAAGCGTTAAACGGATGGAAAAACGTAATTGATGCCGTGCATGAAAACGGAGGAAAAATGGGACCTCAAATCTGGCACGTTGGAGATACAAGAATGTCTGAAGATTACCCTTTGGTTGATATGGAAAAAGCTTCCACAATGACCTTAGAAGATATTCAGGATACAATTGCTCAGTTTGCGGCTTCTGCAAAGTCGGCAAAAGATTTAGGTTTTGATGTTGTTGAAGTTCACGGAGCTCACGGTTATTTGATCGATCAATTTTTCTGGGAGGTTACCAATACAAGAACTGACGAATATGGAGGAAAAACATTGAAAGAAAGAAGCAAATTTGCAGTTGATGTGATAAAAGCAATCAGAGCTGCGGTTGGTGAAGATTTCACGATTATTATTCGCCTTTCTCAGTGGAAACAACAGGATTATTCAACAAAATTGGCGTATACTCAGGAAGAAATGGAAGAATGGTTATTACCGTTAAAAGAAGCGGGAGTTGATATTTTCCACTGTTCTCAAAGACGTTTCTGGGAAGCTGAATTTGAAGGTTCTGATCTGAATTTCGCAGGTTGGGCAAAGAAAATCACAGGCCAGCCAACAATCACGGTAGGTTCTGTAGGTCTTGAAGGAGATGTTATGGGTGCATTTGCAGGACAGGGAACTGAAAAAGCAGATTTAACGGAATTAACGAGAAGATTGGACAGAGGAGACTTTGATTTGGTTGCTGTCGGAAGAGCTCTTTTACAGGATCCGGAATGGGTGAAAAAAGTGAAAGAAGGAAGGACAGAGGAGCTTTTGGATTTCAAGGCGGAAAGCATGGCAACTCTTTATTAAAAAACATTGTGGATTGTAAATCGTGATTTTGTTTTGCCTTCAATTTATTTTACAACTTTTCTGACTTGACACCTAGGTAAAGTAAAAGTAAAAGTTAATAATTCACTCTATTTTATATTTAAATTTTTACCTATCAATTATTTTAAACGAAACCGCTTCAAGATCATTCTTGAAGCGGTTTTTAGTCTTAGTTCGGGCAGCCAAAAGTTATTGAAATACACTTCCAGTATCCCGGATTGCCATTTTTTGGAGGATAATAGCATTCAACGGTATCCAACGGACATTCCGGAGCATTTCCTCCATTGATCTTTTTTAAATCGGATTTCACTAATTTTCTTAGATTTTTCATAGTAAATAATTTTGGTGAAGATCAAATATAATATTTCTCCACTGATTGAAAAAATAAAACCGTTCTCAAATTTTGAAAACGGTTTCTCTAACAGATTTAAATATCTAAATTGCCAATAAAAGGCAAAAATTGATTCTTATAGTCCAATGTTTTTAGTGGGCTTCAATTGCTTTTTAATAGATTTTGGAAGTGCATTTTTGTGAACAAGAATTGCAGTTGATTTATACTCAACATACGGTCTGGTTACATAGATATACCCTTCGAAATCATTGGTAACCCCCCAAGAATTCTTCACCATATAATATTCTTTTCCAGACTGATCTTTTGCTAATCCCACGATATGCATTCCGTGATCATCTGTCGTAGAAAGATTATTTAAAGCCTTCTGACGCATATCTTCTGTGATCGTTTTGTCCTTTTTCGGCTCTGTAAATAATGTCGCTTTGTTATCTTTATTGATCTGGTCCAAATCTGTATCCGGAACATACGCAACCCCGTTTTTATAAGAGAAATACGGTTCAGAAACATCAGTTGCCCAACCTACAGAATATCCTTTGCTTACAGCGTTATCAATAATTGCCGTTAAGTCTTTCATCGGAACATTCCAGTCAGAATCATGACTCCAGTTATCAGGAATCGGAACTACAAACTTTTGGTAATAAGGATAGTCTTTGTAAGAAGAAATTTCTACGTAATCTTCAGGATTGATTCCTACAACTTCTTTAGCAAACGTTTGCGGAGTATAAGATTTTCCTTCATAAGTAAAGTTAGTTGGAACTTTTCCTAAGTATTCATCTAAAATAGCATCTACAGAAGCCATCCAATTATCAGTAAGTTTTCCTTTTGAAGCAGCCTGAACCAAGCTATCCAAAACAGGCTTCAGTTTTCCCTGCATTTCAGAGAAATTGTTTAAAGACTGTCCTTGTTTCAGTCCTGTATAAACGTCTTGAGGAACTGCTCCGTATTTTTTGTACATATTAATAACGTCGTGCAATTCTCCTCCGTCACCCCAGCTGATGGCTCCATTATTTAAAACATATAGTTTTGCTTTATCATGATAAGAATTTCTTGCAGTGAAAATTTCTGCCAAATCAACAGGTTTTTTACCCATTCTCTGCATTTCAGATTCAAGGAAAGAGTTCCCTGAATAGCTCCAGCAAGTTCCTGAGGAACCTTGGTTTTTTACCGAAGTGGCTCCTACGTCTTTCAACGTGGTGAACTGGAAATTAGCATTTTGAGATTGATTGTTTTTTAACTTGTTGATTAAGTCATCCTGGGCAAACATCATACTTCCTGCAGACAAAACAAAAAGTAATGACGCAATTTTGGTATTTTTCATTACTATAAAAAGATTATTTATATGAATAGTCGTTCATATTACAGATTCGTTACAAAGGAAAAAGTTAAATTTACTATTGAGTTTATTTGTAATTTAATCATTATGATGAGCAACAATGTAGTTTAAACTTTTAGTCATTTTTTAGTTGATTCAGATTGAAATTATGCTAAAAAAAATGTTCTCCGAAGAGAACATGGTATGATAAGGTAAAGATAATTTATTGTTTTACAATTTTCTCTGTGATAGTAGAAGATAGAGTTTTCAACTTTATATAATATACTCCGGGCTGTAGTGAGGATAAAACAATTTGTTCTTGCGTTGAGCTAAAATTTCCTTGTTTTATTATTTGTCCTATTGCTGAGTAGATTTCATAAGAAACTAAAGGCTTTTTACTTTTGATATAAAGAATATGCTGTACAGGATTGGGATATAATTGAATTCCTGCCTGCGCGGCGGTTTCTTCTACCGACATCTGGCTGCACGCTGATTTAGCATATTTTGTGAAAAAAGATTGAGATTTCCCTCCGACTACGTTAACATCCATCGTATTGACACCATCACTAGGATCTATGAAGAGTTGGTTATGAAAAAAACCGCCTAATATATAATTACCGTCTTTATCTGCGGCAATAGCCGTGAATTCATCTATAAACCCATAAGGACTAAGAATTTCTCCTGCACCTAGTACGGCTCCGGTATCTTTGTTAAGACGAACCAGTAAAGGATCAGAACGATCTCCGTTAGATCTAGTCATTGTATAGCTTCCCCAGATATCAGACCAGCTTCCTTTAGCAAATGCAATCTCGTTTCCATTAATCGCTAACATTCCCTTCGTAAAGCGATACCCAAACTGAAGGCCAGACATCCCATCCGGAGTTCGTGCCCACTGTACAACACCATTCGCACTGATTTTCATAACAAAAGGAACCGCTTCAACATAACTTCTCGATGGAAAAGTATAACTTCCAAAAGTGGCAGATGCCGGCATTCCATTGAAATAGCGTCCGGAAATATAGAGATCCGAAGAACTAGGGTCTTTTATAATAGAATGAATTTCATCATCAGTGGCTGTAGTCCCATTATTAATCTCTCTTCTCCATACCTCTGCTCCGGTAGTACCGTCAAATGCCAGCACATAAGCCGCTTTCGTAAACGGAATATTATTATAGGAAAGATCAACCAAATTACTGAACCCAGCGTCCATTCTTTTACCAGCAAGATAATAACGATTCAAACTTTCATCATACACTACATTTACCTTTCCCTCTCTTCCTACTGCGTTTATTGCATCTCCTGTAATAGGAAGAAGTAAAGGAGCGGCAGGTGTCATATTACCATTATCATAATTGAATTTCACAACATAATACTGATAGGTTGACGTATAGGTTGACGGTACTGTAATTAAACCATTTAAATGAGTTCCTGCTCTGAAGCCCATGACAGCATGAATGTTTTTGGAAGAATCCATATACATGGTCTGAACATCGCACATACGGGAGAAATAATTAACATCCCCTTGTAAAGGTTTGCTCCATAGTAATGTGCCATCCGAAGTATTATATTTCAATAGAAAAGCTGCTTTGTGGGCTGAATCTATTGTTTGATCATAATAAGTGTACAGAGGCAATGTATGGGTATCATCAAAATGGACAGGGACTGCATTGGGATCTCCTACATATGAATTATTATAAATGGTTGCCACAAGGTATAATCCACCGTTATCATCCACTTTAATATGCCATGCATTTTCTCCATCTCCCGAACCTCCTATTGGTCTGGACCATCTTATATTTCCTGCACAATCAGTAGAGAACAGAAAAAGATCATTAAGACCGTAATTGGTTACAGGTGCTCCATTTAGGTTTTGTCCTTGTTCATGCATTGTTGCGAGATAATAGGTATTATTGTTGTTGTCCACTACAATATCCCTTATGGATTCATCAAATACATAATGAAACCCCGGATCAGCGGAACCTGTTATTCCTCCTGCTTGCTTTCCCCATTGCCATTGATAGGTCTGACTACAATATAATAAAGGTAACATCAATAAAAATGTCCACCATTTTCTACTTTTCATTTTATTATTGTATTCCATAAAAAACAGCATTCTTTGCCAAACTTGATCTTGAATAGAAGATGGTGCAAGATTTTTCTGCCAATTATTAGGAGACTGATTATTTTTCATGATTATTAAAATGGTATTATTTTTTTTCGAAAATAGTAAATAAAATAACATAAATTCATAATTAAGTGAAATAATTACAATGTTTTAGTTGCTAAAATGCAATGTGTTTCATGTTTTAATGAGGTATAATTAATTTTTAACGATTAACCTTTGGATTCATCTCACAGCTAAATATTTAAAAAAGAAAATTCATATTTTTAAAAAAAGTTTTACATGTTTCCAACCATTTCCAAACTTACTGCATCTATTAGAATATAAAGCCAACCTATGGAACACGAATTACTAATAGCATGTCAACGGAACGACCGCAATGCACAGCGGAAAGTTTACGAAAAAATGGCGGGCAAACTCTACTCAGTATGCAGACGTTATTTGAAAAACGATGAAGATATAGAAGAAGTATTGGCAGATACTTTTTATAAAATTTTTACAAAGCTTGAGCAACTCCAAAATCATGACATTTTCGAAGCATGGGCGAAGAAAATTGCAGTAAATGAATGTCTGCAGAAACTTAGAAGTGCGAAAGCGCTTCATATTTCTTTAGAAGAAAATATGGTAGAATCTCCCGATACTAAACCCGAAAATCTCTCTTTCGAAAAAGATATTCTCAAACTTTTGAATTTTCTTCCGGAAGGCTGCAGGGCAATTTTCAATTTATTTGCTATTGAAGGTTATCCACATAAGGAGATTGCAACGATGCTTTCTATCAGTGAAGGGACATCAAAATCCCAACTGAATTTTGCAAGAAAAAAGCTTCAGGAACTTTTGGTAAATCACAACATTTAAACTTTACAACATGGAAAATAATCACGATATAGATAAAAAATTCAACGAGGCTTCTCAATTTTTGGAAGAACCTGTTACTTTTTCAGGTTTTGATAAAGTTTGGGAAAAAGTTGAAGAAAAATTAGATAAAAAAGAAGACTTAAAGAAAATCATTCCAATTTGGTTTCCTTACGGAATTGCTGCGAGTTTACTCATTGGTTTGGGAGCATTTTATTTTATGAATGAAAAGACTGAGAATATTTCAAAACCTCAGATTGCCCAAACTGAAAATACAGTTTCTCCGGAAGTTCATTCTAATGTTCAGACAATTGATAGTATGGTGAAGTCTAACATTGAAAAGAAGGTTGAGGGAGCGAAAGTATCAAGAAAAGTTTCTCCAATCTTAGCTTATGAAGAGGTATTGTCAAAAACAAATACTAGTGACCTTCTTTTTGAGAAATCGAATGAAAGTAAAAAAATAGAAACAGAAATCACTGAGAATATGCAGTATCAAAAAAAAGGTGATACTAATTTCGTAAAAAGTATAGAGCAAGTAGTAGTTATGGGTTATCGATCAGTACAAAAGAAAGATTATACATCTAGTTCTGTATCTGTGGTAAATTCAGATATTATTACATCCAATAAAGTCAAAAAATATGATAGTTCAACAGTTTCTAACGGAGGTTATATTGCTGGAAATGATAAAGGATATTTTGACAGTCAACCATATAACAATAATGCTGTAAACTCTTTAAAGCAAGATGTTCGTCCTAGTAACAATGCAATAAATGTTCTTGAAGGAAATCTTTCAGGAGTAAATATAAATTCAGGTATCGGGCAACCCGGAGCTAGCTCACAAGTAGTCATCAGAGGAATCGGTAGTCTAGCCGGAAATGCACAACCTTTATATGTCATTAATGGAAAGATTTCTGATGCTAAAGATTTTGGAAAATTGAATCCGAATAGCATTAAAAGTATGAAAATTCTGAAAGATGCTTCAGCAACTGCTATTTATGGTAGTCGTGGTGCTAATGGTGTGATTATCGTTAAAACTGAAAAACTTTCCAGAAAAGAGAGAAAAGCATTTAAAAAGCTTCAGAAATCCCAAGATAGTATTAAAAAAGCAAAATTCATTGAAAAACAAAATAATGAGGAATACGATGCGTTTGTAGAAAATCCTTTTGAACTCACTAAGAACCAATCGGTATCTACATTCTCGATTGATGTTGACAATGCTGCTTACTCCAATATCAGAAGAATGATTAATAATGGCGAAATAGTAGATAAAAATGCGGTAAGAATTGAGGAAATGATCAATTATTTTAAATATTCCTATCCTCAGCCGAAAAATGACCAACCTTTTTCTATTAATACAGAATACAACGATTCTCCCTGGAATCCTAAACATAAACTTTTAAAGATAGGTCTCCAAGGGAAAAATATTCCGATGAATCAGCTTCCGGCTTCCAATTTTGTTTTCCTGATTGATGTTTCCGGTTCTATGGCTGAACCTAACAAATTGCCGTTACTAAAGTCTTCTTTTAAAGTTTTGCTAGATCAGCTAAGACCTGAGGATAAAGTTGGAATTGTAGTGTATGCAGGAAGTGCTGGAATGGTTCTGTCTCCAACCTCGGCAGGTGAAAAAAATAAAATTATAGAGGCTTTGGACAATCTTCAGGCGGGTGGAAGTACAGCAGGAGGAGAGGGAATTGAACTCGCATACAAGCTTGCTCAGGAAAACTTCATAAAAGGAGGAAATAATCGTGTTATTATTGCTACAGACGGAGATTTCAATGTAGGGGCTTCTTCAACGGGAGAGCTTCAGACTTTGGTAGAGGAAAAAAGAAAATCAGGGGTTTTCCTTACTTGTTTAGGCTTCGGAATGGGTAATTTTAAAGATAACCGCATGGAAACGTTAGCCAACAAAGGCAACGGAAATTATGCCTATATTGATACGATGCAGGGAGCCAATAAATTTCTCGGAAAAGAATTTGCAGGAAGCATGTATGCCATAGCCAAAGACGTGAAGATTCAGATTGAATTTAATCCGCAATATGTAAAAGCTTATCGATTGATTGGTTATGAAAACAGAAAACTGAAGAATGAAGATTTTTCCAACGATGCTATAGATGCGGGAGAACTTGGAAGCGGCCATACAGTAACGGCTTTATATGAAATCATCCCAAATGATGTGAACTCCGATTTTCTTCCTAAAGAAACTGAACTTAAGTATACCAGCCAAACACCGAATTCAAACTTTGGAGACGAATTGGCAACGGTAAAATTCAGATATAAAAAACCGAATGGAGATAGAAGTACCGAGATTACTCAGGCTATAAAAAAATCTGATGTTTCTTTTTCCGGAGCGAGTGACGATTTTAAATTTGCTTCTTCTGTGGCTTGGTTTGGGTTGGTTTTACGGAATTCGAAGTTAATCAAAAACAAGGATTTGAAAGAAGTAGAGAATCTTGCGAAAAAAGGGAAAGGAAAAGATGATGAGGGCTATAGAGCAGAATTTGTGAGATTGGTTGAAACTTATAAAACACAACAATGATAGATTGGGCAGGCATTCGAAAGGATGTCTGTTTATTTTTAAATTTAATTTTCAATAATTATTGAAAATTCGAAAAATATAATTACATTTGTAATAGAAATTTTAAAGAAAGAAAAAATGAAACTTTCAGAAGCAAAAGAAAAATACATTCAAACCTGGGGAACGTTTGCTACCAACTGGGGAATCAACCGTACCATGGCGCAGGTTCACGCTTTGCTTTTGGCAAGTGACAGACCACTTTCTACCGATGACGTAATGGAAGGCTTGGAGATTTCCAGAGGAAATGCCAATATGAATCTTCGTGGATTGATAGACTGGGGAATTGTAAAAAAAGAACTTATAAAAGGCGACCGGAAAGAATATTTTGTAGCGGAAAAAGATGTTTGGTATTTATTCAAACAAATTACAAAAGAGAGAAGAAAAAGAGAAATAGAACCTGTCATTTCGTTTCTGGAAGAACTTAAAAATATTGAAGATAATGATTCAGAAGAAGCGAAAGAATTCATCAAATTAATGAATGATTTTAGCTCTGTTACCGGAAAAATCAACAATATTATGGATCTTGCGATAAAAAGTGACGATCATTGGCTGGTCGGTAAGATCACTAACTTATTAAAATAAAAAGGACTTCAAAATCCTTTTTTATTTCAAATAAACTTTCAAAAATTATTGAAAATATAATATTTATAAAATGTTCAATATAGTTTCATATATCCTTTTTCTGTCAATCAGTTCTTATATCACGATCGATGTTGGGAGAAGATGCTATAACGCAGGAAAGTATTATCTGGATTACCTTATTCATGATTCTGATTTATGTTTGACTATTAACAGAATACTTTTGGGATGTTATTATCTGATCAATCTCGGATATATTGCAATTAACCTTGCAGCTTGGGATAAAGTAAATTCTATGGAGCAGGTTTTAACTGTTACTGCAATTAGAATAGGCTACATCACTTTAATCCTTTGTTTTTTACATTTCATGAACATTTTCGCACTTTACTTTTTAAGAAAAAATTTAATCATCAAATAAAACTATTATGACAGCAACAATTTTAACCACAGCAACGTATAATTTTTCAGCGTACATGATTTATTTACCTATCGTTATTATGCTTACCATTTTTGTTTCTCAGTTCTTATTTAAAAACTCTAAAACTTTCATGATTGATATCTTTCATCAGAAAGAAGATATTGCAATGGCAACAAATTCACTGTTCAAGATCGGTTTCTATCTTTTAAATATTGGATTTGCACTTTGTATTATTGAATTTTTTCAAATCGAAACTGTTGAAAGATTGGTTGTCGCATTAAGTAAAAAGATTGGTGGATTCTCAATTTACCTTGGAATAATGATGCTTCTGAACCTGTTACTTTTCTTAAAAGGGCGTAAACACGCGATAAACAAAGATAAAATCATAAAAAATGAAAACACTGATATTTAAAATCTGGATGTATTTCACATTCAAAATTCAGAATAAAAGAACAAGAGGAGATTTTTTGAACCTTTAAAATTAATGACCATGAAAACTTTTGCTAAAAATGATTACTATATTCAACTGTCATTCCTTCTGATTGGACTTATTTTGACGCTTTTAGATATTACTATTTTCAAAAAAGGCCTTGTTTTTCTTTTTTATTTCATAGTTGGCATTCCTCAATTAATAAGTTTTGTTATCAGAGCATTTCAAGAAACAAAAAAATCACTGAGATATGTTGTCTATGGGGTTTTTATAATTCCTGTTTGGATTTCCTGGTTGATTATTTTAGGCTTTAATACGAATAATGATATCACTAATTTTTTTGGAGTGATTTTAATTGCTTCTGTCTTTTACAGTCCGGTGTTGGCAATTGTATATGTTTACGATATATATAAACTCTACACATTTGAAAAACAAACATTATGAAAACCCTCAAAAACCATACGCTTATCTACGACAACGAATGTCCGATGTGTAACATCTATTCAAAAGGTTTCATACAATCCGGTATGCTGGATGGAAGCGGAAGAGAAGCCTTTACAGAACTGAGTTTTAAAAATAAAAATTTGATTGATTTGAATCGCGCAAAAAACGAAATTGCTTTAGTCGATCATGAAAATAATAAAGTTATTTACGGCTTAGACAGTTTATTATTCATTATTGGAAATTCATTTCCAATATTAGAAAAAACTGCAAGAATAAAACCTCTATATTGGTTTTTCAAAAAGCTGTATTCTTTTGTTTCTTACAATAGAAAACAGATTATTCCGTCAAAAAAAGACCAGACAGAAGAAGCTTGTGTTCCAGATTTTAATTTAAAATACAGAATGGCTTATATTGCTTTTGTGGTTATGTTTTCAGGATATATTTTAAGTTTATTTTCAACAAAATTAGGACTAGGTTTAAGTCAGAACTTTTTCAGAGAATTGGCAATCTGTGCAGGGCAAATCGTTTGGCAGACAATATTTTTAAAAACGTATTTAAAAGACAGAATCTGGGATTATCTTGGAAATATGATGACAGTTTCTTTAATTGGAACTCTACTTTTAATTCCGGCTTTATTTTTAAATATAAATTCCATTTCATCAATTATTTATTTTGGAATTGTAGTTTTCATCATGTTTCTAGAGCATATGAGAAGATGCAAGATGTTAAAGTTAGGTTTTCTTCCTACGCTTTCATGGATGATTTTCAGAATGATCGTTTTAGCTTTTTTAATAAAGATTACGCTATAAAAATTACAAAAATGCCCATAATCTATTTAGAAACAATGATCAAAGCCGATATTCAGACCGTTTTCGATTTAGCAAGAGATATCGATCTTCATCAAAGATCAACTTCAAAAACGAATGAAAAAGCTATCGCCGGACAAATTTCGGGGTTAATTGAAAATAACGAAACGGTGACTTGGAGAGCTAAACATTTGGGTGTTTATCAAACCCATACTTCAAAAATCATCAACATGGAAAAGCCCTATCAATTCACAGATATTATGCTGAAAGGGACTTTTAAATCAGTAAAACACCAGCATATTTTCAAACAAGAAGCTGAAAACACAATCATGATAGATATGTTCGAGTACGAATCCCCATTTGGACTCATCGGAAAAATTTTCAATAAAATATTCCTTACCAACTACCTTAAAAACTTCTTGCTGAAACGAAATCGATTAATAAAAACCACCGCAGAAAACTATTTGAATTTGCGAGCGAAGCGAGCGTCAAAACAATGAGTATTAGAAATGTCATGCTGAGCTTGTCGAAGCATCTCAACAAAATTATCAACAATAAAACTAATTTCCGCAATGCTCACAGAAGATTTTGAAATTGAAAGTAAAGACAAAGAAATATTTAGCTTAAAATTGAAGTGTAAATTTAAACCATTTAGTATTAAAGATGTCATGCTGAGCGTAGTCGAAGCATCTCAACACGAAAGCTAATTAACCAAAACCAAATCAAAATGAAAATGAAAATGAAAATAATCATCGCTGCCGGAACTGGCTTCCTGGGAAAAAACCTCGAAAAATATTTTACAGAAAAAGGGAATAGTGTTTACATTTTAACCCGAAATCCAAAACGTAAAAACGAAATTCATTGGGATGCAAAATCTTTAGGAGAATGGAAAAATTTGCTTGAAAACTCCGATGTTTTAATTAACCTTACAGGAAAATCTGTCGATTGCCGATACACTGACAAAAACAAAAAAGAAATTTATTCTTCAAGAATTAAAAGCACAAAAGTTCTTCAACAAGCCATTGAAGAATGTATCAATAAACCGAAAGTTTGGCTGAATGCAAGTTCTGCCACAATTTATGTTCATTCTGAAAAGCATTTAAATACAGAAGATAACGGAATTATAGGAGATGATTTTTCGATGAATATTTGTAAAAGCTGGGAAAAAGAATTTGTTAAAACAGAAAATATAAGAAAAGTGGCGTTACGAACTTCTATCGTTTTAGGGAATAATGGGGGAGCTTTTCCCAAGATGAAACTGATTACAAAATTGGGTTTGGGAGGAAAGCAGGGAAGAGGAAATCAATACATAAGCTGGATTCATATCGAAGATTTTTGCAGAGCCATTGAATGGATAATCGATAATGAAAATATTTCAGGAAAGATTAATATAACAGCTCCGAATCCACTATCAAATGAAGAGTTCATGAGAAAACTGAGAAAAGAAATGAAAATTCCATTTGGGTTAAATGCTCCTGTCTGGCAACTGGAAATCGCATCCATATTTTTAAAAACTGAAACGGAATTATTATTAAAAAGTAGAAATGTTTATCCCCAGAAATTAATGAAAAGTGGTTTTAAATTTTCTTATCCTGAAATAGATTCTGCGTTTAAAAATTTAATTTAAAATATGAAAAGTTTAAAGATGAATTTGTAAATAATTCCAATTCATCTTTAAATTAAACCTTAACCTTAACCTAAAAATAGTGTGAACTTTGTGGTTTTAACAAATGATGATTAAATTAGCACAAACTAAACTTCAATGTTCATCAAACCAAAAACGAAAACCTTTTTTCTTTCTTCATTACTCATATCATCAACATTTTTTTCACAGGCTCATAATGTTTCGGAAGGTTATCAAAAACCTACAGATCCGCTTGTAGTTCAGAATCTTGAAAACTGGCAGGATTTAAAATTCGGGCTCTTTATGCATTGGGGAACGTATAGCCAATGGGGAATTGTCGAAAGTTGGAGTCTTTGTCCGGAAGATGAATCTTGGACCCAAAGAAAACCGGAACACGGGAAATCTTATGATGAATATGTGAAAAACTATGAAAATCTTCAGACGACTTTCAATCCGACTCAGTTCAATCCTCAAAAGTGGGCAGATGCGGCGAAAAAGGCGGGAATGAAATATGTGGTCTTCACCACAAAGCATCATGATGGTTTTGCTATGTTTGATACGCAACAGTCTGATTATAAAATTACTTCTTCAAAAACTCCTTTTTCCAAAAATCCGAAAGCAGATGTGACAAAGGAAATTTTCAATACATTCAGAAAAGACGGTTTCAAAATCGGAGCCTATTTTTCAAAACCCGATTGGCATTCTGATGATTATTGGTGGCCGTATTTTCCACCAAAAGACCGGAATGTAAATTATGATCCGAAAAAATATCCTGAAAAATGGAACAGTTTCAAGAATTTTACTTTTAATCAGTTAAATGAAATCACTTCAAATTATGGTAAAATAGATATTCTTTGGTTAGACGGAGGTTGGGTTCGTCCGTTTCATACGATTGATCCCAATGTTGAATGGCAAAGAACCATTAAAGTTGAACAGGATATTGATATGGATAAAATCGGGACGATGGCTCGGAAAAACCAACCCGGAATTATCATTGTCGATCGCACGGTTCCCGGAAAATGGGAAAATTATGTGACACCTGAACAAGCTGTTCCGGAAAAGGCACTTTCGATCCCTTGGGAAAGCTGTATCACGATGGGAGACTCGTTTTCGTATGTTCCGAATGACAATTACAAATCGTCTCAGAAAATTATTGAAACTTTAGTAAAGATTATTTCCAGAGATGGAAACTACCTGATGAACATTGCGCCCGGACCCAATGGAGATTACGATGCTATTGTGTATGAAAGATTAAAGGAAATCTCAGTTTGGATGGATAAAAACCAATCTGCTGTTTTTGCAACGAGAAGTATAGCGCCTTATCATGACGGCAACTTTTACTATACTCAAAGTAAAGATGGGAAAACAGTGAATGTTTTTCACTTGGATGAAAAACCAAATTATGAATCTCCATCAACATTAAGTTTTATAGTTCCTGAAAATTTTAAGCCAAAATCATTAAGAGTTTTAGGATTATCAAACAAAATTCAATGGAAAAAATCAGGGAATTCAATTGAAATCAATTTGCCAAAAGAAAGAAATGAATTAAAATATTCAACTGTAATTCAAATTACACAATAGTTCAAATTGTGGGCACTCCTATATTAAAGCGACATAGGAAATCGGAGCGTAAAGAAAATAAAATCTGTGAACGTTAAGAAAATTCTACTGTTTGAGCGCGATACAAATATTGAACCGAAGAACCAATGTCAAATTCGCGCGAGTTTTAGAATTTTTAGAGAGCAGATTTTGTTTTTAGCGGAGAGTTCCAAGTCTTGAATTTTTGGTTCTTTTGTTTTAAGACAAAAGAACAATAATTAAATCAAATTATGTATGTTCTTTAAATTTCGTTTTAAAATCATAGCAATTTCATTATTGAGCACAACATTTATTGCCGCTCAAAAACCTTTATATAAAGACCCAAAACAGCCTGTTGAAGCCAGAGTGCAGGATTTGCTGAAAAGAATGACCCCTGAAGAAAAATTCTGGCAATGCTTCATGGTTCCCGGAGATTTAGATAATGTTCCAAAAGATCAGTATTCTCATGGAATTTTTGGTTTACAGGTTAGCGCGGGAAATCAAGGAGAGGGAGTTGCAGGACAATTATTAAAATATAACGCAAATGAAGATGCCGAAAGACTGGCGAAAAAAATAAATGCAATTCAAAAATATTTTGTAGAAGAATCCCGATTGGGAATTCCGATTATTCCTTTTGATGAGGCTTTGCATGGATTGATGCGAGAGGGGGCGACTGCTTTTCCACAAGCGATTGGTTTGTCGGCGACATTCAATCCTCAGTTAATGAAAGAAGTTTCCACAGCGATTGCCAAAGAATCTAAATTGCGAGGAATTCGTCAGATTTTAACGCCGGTTGTGAATTTGGCAAGTGATGTAAGATGGGGGAGAACGGAAGAAACCTATGGCGAAGATCCGTTTTTGACTTCCGTAATGGGAGCGAATTTTGTCAGTTCTTTTGAAAATCAGGGAATTATTACGACTCCGAAACATTTTTTGGCGAATGTTGGCGAAGGCGGAAGAGATTCATACCCGATTCACTGGAGCAAAAGATATTTGGAGGAAACGCATTTGATTCCTTTTCAAAAAGCTTTTCAACAAGGGAAAAGCCGTTCAGTGATGACTTCTTATAATTTATTGGATGGGCGACCTTCGACGGCAAATCATTGGTTATTAACAGAAAAATTAAAAGATGAGTGGAATTTCAAAGGTTTTGTGATTAGCGATGCGAGCGCGGTTGGTGGTGCAAATGTTTTACATTTTACGGCAAAAGATTACGATGATGCTTCTGCGCAGGCGATTAATGCGGGTCTTGATGTGATTTTCCAAACCGAATACCAGCATTATCAATTGTTTATTCCGCCGTTTTTGGACGGAAGAATTTCGAAGGAGAGAATTGATGATGCAGTCTCAAGAGTTTTGCGAGCGAAATTTGAATTAGGGTTGTTTGAAAATCCATACATTTCTGATAAAAATATTCAAGAATTAAAGAAAATCAATCATAAACCATTAGCGGAAAAAACTGCCGTTGAATCTTTTGTTCTGCTTCAAAATAATAATCAAACCCTTCCAATTTCTGAAAATTATAAAAAGATTTTAATTGTCGGAACAGATGCAGTTGATGGAAGATTGGGTGGTTATTCGGGACCGGGGAATAAAAAGGTGAGTATTTTGGAAGGCATTAAAAGCTTCGTTAAAAATAAAAATATCGAAATCACTTATTCAAAAGGGATTGACTGGAACTTAAAAAATTTTGTGACAGTTCCGACTGAGTTTTTATCTTCTGAAAATCAAAAAGGCTTAAAAGGAAAGTATTTTTCTAATTCTGATTTAAAAGGAAATCCGGTATTTGAAAAACAGGATGAACAATTAAACTTTAAATGGACACTGTATTCTCCAGATCCTGAAAAACTACAGCCGGACAATTACAGCATCCGTTGGACGGGAAAACTGGAAGCTCCCAATTCAGGAAAATATCAATTGGGACTTCGTGGAAATGATGGTTTCAGATTATATTTAGATGGAAAATTAGTCATTGATAATTGGGAAAAGTTGAGCTATTCAACCAAAATAGTGGATATTGATTTCAATAAAGGTCAGAAATATGATATTGTTGTAGAATTCCACGAAAATAGAGGTGAAGCAAACATTGAACTGATTTGGAATTATGGGTTGAATAATGATCAAAAATATTTTAATGATGCTTTACAACTGGCTAAAAATGCAGATTATATAATCGTTACAGCCGGAATTCATGAAGGAGAATTTCAGGATCGTTCTTCATTAAGTCTTCCTGGAAATCAGGAGAAATTTATTCAGGAGGTTTCAAAATTAAATAAACCGACCGCAGTTGTTTTGGTTGGCGGTTCAGCGATCAAAACAACAGATTGGAAAGATAAAGTCGGAGCGATTTTGGATGTTTGGTATCCCGGAGAAGAAGGCGGAAATGCTGTGGCAAAAGTTCTTTTCGGGACAGAAAATCCTTCAGGAAAATTACCAATTACGTTCCCGATTGAGGAAGGACAGTTGCCTTTAACTTACAATCATCATCCGACGGGACGAGGAAATGATTATTATGATTTGAGTGGTGAACCGTTGTATCCGTTTGGTTTTGGATTAAGCTATACGACTTTTGAAATTTCGAATTTAGAGTTAAATCAATCAAAATACACTGAAAAGGATACAATCATCGCAAAAGTAAGTGTGAAAAATACAGGTTCAAAAGCAGGACGTGAAGTTGTTCAATTGTATGTAAAAGATTTGCTGGCTTCGGTTTCAAGACCGATTATTGAATTGAAAGGTTTTCAGAAAGTCTATTTGAAACCGGGAGAATCAAAACAAATTTCAATTGAAGTGCCTGTAAAAGAATTACAGTTTTTAGATGAGAAAATGAACTGGGTTGTGGAAAAAGGAACCTACAGGATTTTTGTAGGAAACTCCTCTAAAAATTTACCTTTAAAACAAAGTATTGAAGTACAGTAGATTAAGCTCTCTGTGATTATATATTTTAACACCCAAATTATACTAATCTGCAGGGAACTTCAAGATCTTCTGTAAGATAATAGCTGCAACACAGACGATGATAGCCATCGGCAATAATCAGCTCGTTTTGCCCTCTTACCAATAAAATAGGGGATAATTTTTTATTTTTTTCTACTTTTTTCAGGTTTTCCTTTACATGAATGTTGGTGTCTGGAAGCAGGGCCAGTTTACTTGCACGAAGAATATCTTTGGATTTTTTCATGATGGTAGGAACTGTTTTTAATTTTTCAACGATTTTTTGAGCTTCGTCAGGTTTGAAAAGAAGCTCCAGATAATCCTGAGCAGCTGGAAAGTCATGATCTTCAGGTTCTTTTAGCCAGATATTATCTCTGGTCAGGTTATTTTTTTTCTCAGATGTTTTCATAGATTAAATTAGAAAAGAATAGATAAATTTATAAAAAAGATTCCATAAGCAATGCTGCAATGACCTATAAACTAAATATCACATTCCGAATTTCTAATCTTTTGAATCTTTTTTTGTTCTACAATTTGGACCCCATTTCCAGCAGTTTGGATTACAATTTCAAAACCTGCATTCTAACTCTGAAAACTGCAACTGATATCCTACACTAAAAAATGGTATGATATATGCAAGAATTATTTTGAACCGGAATGAATTTGATTAAGAATATTGAATTAATTGAAATCATTCAAAAATATGAACATTATGAAAAAGTTATTCATTTCAACGCTATTAGTATTAGGTTTCTCTATGAGTGTTTCTGCCCAGAGACGTCCGCCGGCTCCGCCACATCCTTCAAAAAACGAATTGGTTAATATTAAAATGCAGGAGCTTAACAAAAAATACAATACTGAGAAAAAGCTGATTCTGAATCACCCGCTTGCGACCAAACAGATGAAAAGAGATCAGATGAAGGCTTTAAATAAAAGATATCAGACGGAAAAACAATTGCTTCGTGAGGCGAGATAATATGAATTTCTTATTATTCCTAAAACCGTAACAACTTGTTTTTATCGTTTTAGTTTTGATAATTTTTGAAGGTAAAATAAAATTTATTGAAAGAGAATGCGTTTTGTGTTCTCTTTCTTGTTTTTAATTGAATAAATAAGGCCTACTGATGCATTTTTAGATCGATTTGCAGAAATGTAAAACATCCAATATTTTTCCTTAAATTCGCATAAAAATTTTAAGCTAATGAATTACGATATTATTGTCATCGGAAGTGGTCCTGGTGGATATGTTACTGCAATTAGAGCGGCACAATTGGGTTTCAAAACTGCAATTATCGAGAAAGAAAGTTTAGGGGGAATTTGCCTTAACTGGGGATGTATTCCAACTAAAGCTTTGTTGAAGTCGGCTCAGGTTTTTCATTATATTAACCATGCTGAAGATTATGGTTTGAATAAAGTGGAAGCTAGCTTTGAGTTTCCGAACGTAATTCAGAGAAGCCGTGGTGTTGCATCTAAAATGAGCAAAGGGATTGAATTCTTGATGAAAAAGAATAAAATCGACGTTATTTTAGGAACTGCAAAAGTACAAAAAGGTAAAAAAGTTTCTGTTACAGATAACGAAGGAAAAGTAACTGAATATACAGGTACTCATATCATTATCGCAACAGGAGCCCGTTCAAGAGAATTACCGAATTTACCTCAGGATGGTAAAAAAGTAATCGGATACAGACAGGCATTATCTCTTCCTGAGCAGCCAAAATCTATGATTGTTGTAGGTTCTGGAGCAATCGGAGTAGAATTTGCTGATTTCTATAACACAATGGGAACTAAAGTAACTGTTGTTGAATTTATGCCAAATATCGTTCCCGTAGAGGATGAGGAAATCTCTAAACACTTAGAGAAATCTCTGAAAAAATCAGGAATCGAAATTATGACCAATGCTTCTGTAGAAAGTGTTGATACTAGCGGAGAAGGAGTGAAAGCAACCGTAAAAACTGCTAAAGGAAACATCGTTCTTGAAGCCGATATCTTATTATCTGCTGTTGGAATCGCTGCCAACATTGAGAACATCGGTCTTGAAGAAGTAGGAATCCAAACAGATAAAGGAAGAGTGTTGGTAAACGAATGGTATGAAACTTCAGTTCCTGGTTACTACGCAATCGGAGATTTGATTCCTACCCAAGCTTTGGCACACGTTGCTTCTGCTGAAGGGATTACTTGTGTTGAAAAAATCAAAGGAATGCACGTTGAGAAAATCGACTATGGCAATATTCCTGGATGTACTTACTGCCACCCAGAAGTTGCTTCTGTAGGACTTACAGAAAAACAAGCTAAAGAAAAAGGGTACGAAATCAAAGTTGGTAAATTCCCTCTTTCTGCAAGTGGAAAAGCAACTGCAAACGGAAATACAGACGGTTTCGTTAAAGTTATTTTCGATGCTAAATATGGGGAGTGGTTAGGTTGCCACATGATTGGTGACGGAGTTACAGATATGGTTGCTGAAGCTGTTGTTGCTAGAAAATTAGAAACTACAGGTCATGAGATCATCAAATCAATTCACCCGCACCCGACAGTTTCTGAAGCTATCATGGAAGCTGCTGCTGCTGCTTACGGAGAAGTGATCCACATTTAATTTTACTCAAAATTTTAAATATATTGAAAGCCTAGATTTTTATCTGGGCTTTTTTAACTTATTACTCATGAAAAAAACACTTTTTTTAATTACATTTTTTTTCGGCTTAACGGTACTATTTTCTCAGCAAAAAGATGATAAAAGATATTTTCCGGTAGAATATGTTTTGAAAGCCTCTAATGATACGATAAAAGCCAGAGTTAGAAATGTTGGGAAGTTTTCAAATACAAAATATCATTTTGCTACCATTCTGTTTAAAATGAAAATGAGAGATGCAAACGGAACAGAAATCTGGGTAGAACCAAAAGATATTGAATATATTAAAATTACTGATGAAAATAATATTCATCATGAATATTATGATTCAGCGGGTAAAATAGTAATACATAATGGACTTATTGAAATTTTGCACGAAGGAGAAAATATGAACTGGTATAGATTTTACGCTTACGGAACAGGTCGAATCACTAAAACTGATTTTTTGATTGATGGAAAAAATAAAAAAATAATCAATGAATCCGGGTTTTTCAATCCCAGTCTTAAGAATAGTTTGAAAGTAAGATTTGCTGCTTATCCGGACCTTTTAGCTTTAATTGATTCTTGGAAGACCGATGAAGATCTTCTGAAAATACTTCAGCTTTACGATAAAAAATAAATTAATCGTAAACTATTTTCTGAGATTTAACAAAATATTTAGATTATTAAATACATTGTGTAATGATGTTTTCTTAAATTTATTCAATGAACTTTGAAAAAACAGGATTGGTTTTATCGGGAGGCGGTACAAAAGGAATTGCCCATGCAGGAGTTTTAAAATTTTTGCTTGAAAAAAATATAGATATAGATATATTGTCTTGTTGTAGTGCGGGTTCCATTGTGGGTTGTCTGTATGCGGTAGGGAAAACGCCGGAAGAAATCCTAGATTTTTTTCAATCGATTTATTTTTTTAACTGGAAACATTTTACATTCAATCAGCCGGGATTGGTTTCCTCTATTATTTTTAACAATTATCTAAAACCTATTTTTCAGGATATGAAAATCGGAGATTTAGAGAAGGATATACGAATCGTGGCCACAGAATTGGTTTCCGGAACAGAAAAGATTTTTGACAAAGACTTTTTCGTCAAGGATGCCATTATAGCTTCCTGTTCAATTCCCGGGATTACCACCCCTTATATTTTGCATGAAGAGATGTTTTGTGACGGGGGAGTTCTCAATAACTTTCCTGCGGACATTATTCGTGATGATTGTGATAAACTGATCGGGGTTTTCGTTTCTCCGCCCCATGATATTAAAATCGATGATTTAAAGTCGATTAAAGCCATTGTCTCACGTTCTTATGATCTTCTTTCCTATAGAATTGAAAAAGTGAAATTCGACTATTGTGACTGGTTTATTTCCTCTCAAAAACTATCCAGTTTCGGAACGTTTGAAAGAAAAAAAGACCGTCTTGAGCAGATTTTTAATATAGGCTATAATGCGGCAAGAGACAGTTTCGACGAAAGCAATTTTTATTTAAAAATAAAACAGTCCGGAACATAAAAAACAAAACTCTCACTTTTAAAAGCGAGAGTTTTTTATTTTTAATATTTTACAACCTGCCCATCCTGATTGACGATATTTTTTCCGTTTTGATCAGTTACTACAAGAGTATAAGGTGCTTTTTTAGGAGAATCGGTTAAATAATTTCTCCAGATCTGATAGGTATACCCATTATTGTTAAATTCATAATAGTAATTTCCTCCCGTTCCGTCAGGAATCAAATCTCCATTAGAAATAATCATGCTCGGTTTTGAAGTCACTTTTCCGTTGACTCCCCAGGATTGATAAAGATATTTTCCGTTGGGTTGCTTATCAATCTTGATTTTAAACTTTTTAGTTTTGATGATGACCGATTTAGGGATCTTTTCCTGGTTGTAATTTTCTTTTGAAACAGGACTTTCATGAATTGGATGGGCTGTAACCCATGAAAACTGAGCAATGCAAAATGCTCCGATTATAAGTTTTTTTATCATTTTTATCATTTATTGATGATGCCTTAATTTCATCAAATTTAAAGCCAGTTCATCATCTTTTTTACAGTTTTAATAATGTCGATCATTCTCAAATTGGTTGTTTTTCACTAGGGAATAATGTGTTTCTTAAAATAAGTATATTGATTTTCAGTTTATTATGATCTTGGTGGAAAAATATTTTAATTTTTTGAACCAAGTGAATATTTTTCTTGTGTACATTTGTACAACAAAAGGATCTCTTTCCTTTACCATTGAAATGAAACTAATTAACTTTAAGTTTTTTCTACTAAAAGTATCAGAAATCATCTTTACGATTTTTAATACATCTCCTCCTGTACTTTCTTAATTTTTTCGAAAGAATTATCAAATAATTCATACTCTGTTTTTCGTATTCCGAAAAAATAGAGCAAAATCTCTGTTTTCAAATTTAATCAAAAACAAAAACTATGGAATTAACTTTTCATGGCTGGATGATTCCGGCTATCATTGCACTGTTGTGCGTAATTTTTTACAAATTTATTCTAAGAATTTTCTTTGGATTAATCATTGTTCCCCAAGACAAAATTGGTCTGGTCACCAAAAAATTCGTATTGGTGGGTAAACAGGAACTTCCGGAAGGGAGAATTATCGCCACCAATGGAGAAGCTGGTTTTCAAGCGCAAACTTTAGCTCCCGGAGTGTATTTTGCCAAATGGATCTGGCAATATTCTATTGATTTTCAACCGTTCATTGTGATTCCGACCGGGAAAATAGGATTGCTATTGGCAAAAGACGGAGTTGAGCTAGAAACCGGGAGAATCTTAGGTCGTAAAGTTGATTGTGACTCTTTTCAGGATGCCGAAGCTTTTTTAAAAAATGGCGGAAGAAAAGGCCGTCAAACTGCGATTATTGCGCCGGGATCTTACAGAATCAATACCTTGTTATTTGAAATAGAATTAACAGATATGACACAAATTCCTGATAATGCAGTGGGAATTATTACTACGATGGAAGGAAGTCCTTTAGACGAGGGACAGATTGCAGGAAAAATTATCAACGCTCATAATAAATTTCAGGATGTTGATACTTTTTTAAACAACGGAGGATATAAAGGTTTACAGGAGCAGGTAATTTTGGCGGGTTCCTATTTCTTAAACCCTTGGTTTACAAAAGTTGAAATGGTAAAAATGACGGAAATTCCGATTGGTCATGTCGGGGTAATTATCAGTTATGTGGGAGAAGAAGGAAAAGATTTGAGTGGTGTTGATTTTAAGCACGGAAATATTGTTGAAAAAGGTCATAAAGGAGTTTGGTCAGAACCGATCGGTCCCGGAAAATATCCGATCAATCCTTATATCATGAAAGTTGAGCTGGTTCCTACCACCAATTTAGTGTTAAACTGGGCATATGAAAGAAGTGAATCTCACCAACTTGATAAAAACCTTTCAACGATCACGGTACGAAGTAAAGATGGTTTCCCTTTTAACCTTGATGTTTCACAGATCATTCATATTCCTACGTATGAAGCTCCTAAAGTGATTGCCCGTTTTGGAAATATGATTAATCTTGTCAGTCAGGTTCTGGAGCCTACTATCGGAAATTATTTCAGAAACTCTGCACAGGATAGCGATGTGATTGCCTTTTTAGGAACTCGTAAAGAAAGACAACAATCGGCAAAAGATCATATCAGCAGTGTGTTGGAACAGTATAATGTAAATGCAGTTGATACATTGATTGGTGCTATTGTTCCTCCGGAAAGTTTAATGAAAACCTTAACGGACAGAAAATTGGCAGAGGAGCAAAAAATAACCTACGAAACGGAAATGCTTGCTCAGGAAACGCGCCAGGCTTTAGAAAAAGAAACTGCTGTTGCCGATATGCAAAAAGAAATCGTAAAAGCTGATCAGGGAGTATTGATTGCAGAAAGAATTGCTGATGCATCTGTTAAAAAAGCGACCGGAGATGCAAATTCTGTGAGATTGCAAGCGAATGCTGAAGGAGACAGACTGAAACTTTTAGCAACCGGTGAAGCCGAAAAAACAAGACTTCTTGCAAAAGCAGAATCGGAAAAAATTGAATTGTTAGCAAAAGCAAATGCCGAACAAATTTCATTAACAGGTAATGCAGAAGCTGAAAAAATTCTGGCTATCGGGAAATCTAACGCAGAATCTTATAAATTATCCGTAGAAGCTATGGGAGGAAATAATTTCACCCAATTAAAAATCATGGAAAATATAGCTAATCAGAATGTGAGAATAATGCCTGAAGTTTTGATCGGAGGAAGTGGAGATTCAGCCAATGGTGGAATTAGTGGGCTTTTGGGGCTTCAGCTTTTGGAGCAGGTTCAGAGAAAGAATATAGAAACTATTTCTGTAAATGAAGAAAAAACAGATAATAATTAATAGTATGAGTTTTTTTCTGACCCCAAAGATTTTATTTTAGCATATATTTTTTAAGAAGACAAAGAAGAAATCAACAGGTTGATTCGATCAAGCTTTAAGGATCGTTCGTGAAGCAAATAGATTAATCTTTGTCCGGGATAAAAAAGCCTGTTAAATAAATTTTGGGTTCAATTAAGCTAAAAATAAAAATGCTCCAAATTATGGAGCATTTTTTATTTTTATGCGGTATAGCTTGCAAAAGCTTCTTCAAGGCTTTCAAATTTACCTTTGAATTCTTCAATGGGGCAATCCTGGAGAATATTCCCTTTATGAATAAGGATGACCCGTGAGCAAAGTGCTTCAACTTCCTGCATGATGTGGGTAGAAAGTAAAACTGTTTTTTGCTGACCGATTTCTTTCACTACATTTCTGATTTCAATGATTTGATTGGGATCAAGGCCATTGGTTGGTTCATCCAGAATCAATAAATCCGGTTGGTGAATGATGGCTTGTGCAAGACCGACTCTTTGCTTGTAACCTTTGGAAAGTTGTCCTATTTTTTTAGATTTTTCGGGAGTAATTCCTACTAAATCGATCACCTCATCTACTCTTGAAGCCGGGATTTTGTGAATATTGGCGACAAATTGTAAGTATTCCTTCACATACATTTCCAGATAAAGTGGATTGTTTTCAGGTAAAAAGCCAATTTTTTTCTTGCTTTCAATTTCGTTTTCTGTAATATTTTTCCCGTTAAAAATAACTTGGCCTTCATCTATGGTAAGTGCTCCGACAATAGATTTCATAAGTGTGGACTTTCCTGCTCCGTTTGGACCAAGAAGACCAATGATCTCATTTTTATCAATTGAAATGTTAATATTGTTCAGTGCAGTTTGTTCAGCAAACTTTTTCGTTAATTGAGTTATTTGAAGGGACATAATTTTATGAGAATCTTTTTACAAAAATAAAAATAAAAAACTCATCCTAGTAGAATGAGTTGAGTATTATTAATTATTTTTTAGATTTCTTGTTTTTTGTAGAAGGTTTTTGTGCCTCTACAGATGGCATTGGATTGACAGGGGTTAGATTTGTCTTTGCAGTAGGTTTGTATAATGCGGATCTTGTAGTTCCTATTCCAAAAATCTTATCAATTTGTTTTTTATTTAAAAACTGCGATTTCCCTACATATTTTCTGTTCTTATTGATGTACTGAATAAACTGAACGGTTGGCTGGCCGTAGTTTTTTTCATAATGAAGCTCAATAATATCATTAGGTAATTCTAATGTGATGTTTCCTGTGGGCTGAACTATAAAACCATCGGTAATTAATTTATACAGACCTTCTACATCACCATTTACATCTAAAAAAGAAAATGATCTGAATGTATTGAGATTGCTGGTATTGAGATCCTGATAATTGATCGTGAATTTGTCATCTTTTTTAAATAAACCTACAGAATTATCTTTTCCAACCTCTACTAAAGCCTCGTTTTTTAGAACTTTGATTTGTGAAAAAGCCGAAATGCCGAGCGTAAAAGTAAGGAGTAGAATTATTTTTTTCATTTGAGTGATTTTAATATTTCATAAATTGGTATGTCTAAATTAGTAATAAATCTGCGATTAGACAACATTACAATTTCTCACAAAAATAGTATTTTTTTTGATATTCCTATTTTAAATAATGTTACGGTATCGCCCATGAATAGATTTGTCGTTGATTTTAAATGTTTTAGTTTATCAGAATTCATATTTTGTTGATTTATTTACAGGTGGAAAAGGTGAAACGATTAGATTTAGTCACTGCAATTTCCCAAAATTAGGTATCTGTTAAGAAAATTATTTAATATTACTCGTGATGATATTTGCCAGCATTTGTGTATTTCCTCCGTAATGATGGTCGCCTGCAATATATTTCATCTTATAATTATTGCCCAGTTTTATGTCTTTATAAGGGAAGTGTGCAAATTCAAAATCACTTAAAATAAGCATTACGGGAACATTTTTCATTTGGTTGATCTCTGGGATTACCTGAAGGCTGCCTTTAATTTCCTGCCCAAAATATTCTCCCAAATGAATTTTGAAATCATTGGTTTTTGATGGTCCGATAATTAATACCTTTTCGATATTATTTTTTAACGGACTGGAAAATCGGTTATAGACAAAAGGGGTAACATCGGCCCCGAAAGAAAAACCGATAATGATTACTTTTTGATTTTGCCTTCCTTTCAATTGTTGGTCAATATATTTTTCAATATCAGATGAAGTCTGTTCAGGAGTTTTCTTATTCCAGAAATAAGATTGGGTATTCAGGGCAAATACATCATAACCGAAGGCGTGAAGATCTTTTCCCATATTTTTTGTAAAAGTATTAAATCCGGAATCTCCGCTTATATAGAAAATGATGGGTTTATCAGTATGGTCATTCCATTCGGTCACTTTAAAATCGTTTTTAGAATTACATCGTATAAAGAGTGTTAATAAAGACAAGCAAAATAGTAATTTATGAATTTTTTTCATGGTTTCATCACTTTGTTTAAGGCTGCAGGCAATTGTAAAAGATCCAGATCATTGTTGTAAACCAGATATTTATTTTCCCAAAGATTTGCGTATTTTTCCTTAAAATTTCTGAGAGTCTGGTAATGCTTAAAACTTCCAATTCTCTGGTAAGCAAATTTTAATATCTCTTCCGCGGTATTGTTAGGCTGCTGTATTTCTGCCATCGGGGTCATTCCCATATTGATAAATTTTAGCTGTTTGCTTTTTGCATATTCTACCAATTTCAAAATTAAAGCATCAATACTGCCATTAGGAGCTTTTTCTGTTTTTCGAATCATGTCATAGCTGCATTCATCCAAGGCACAATGGGGAATAATATTTAAAAAAGCGACACAATTCTCATCGTTATCAGTAATGATAATAATATCCTGATCCTTCAAGATCTCACGGTCAAACATTCCTTCGGCAAAGACAATTTCTTTTTTATCAAACTCTCTTAGCCATTCGTCTGAGATATTTTGAATCTTGTCTACTAATATTTCATTGTGCGGAGCATATTTTATTTCTGATTTAAATCCTGATTTTTCCAAAGCATTCACAGCATTTCTGATGGATTTTTTGTCTTTGCCGGATAAGCTGAAGTTTTCAGCATCCAGAATGGCATCCTGACCAATAAATAACCGTTGTTTTCTGAAAGACAAAAAGTAAGTAAGCTCACTTTCTCCTACGCGATAATAAGAGGGTTTCAGACTATTATTCTTACAGTAGTTTTCAAATTCCTGGATCAAGCGAACTTTATCACGTTCTGCACAAACCGGATCTTCCAAAACAACTGCAAAACCATTGGCGGTACGGTAGGCTAAAAAACCTGAGATACCTTCGGTAAAAAACAATTGCTTATCAGATGCCAACTTAAAATAATCCAAAGAAGAAGTGCCATATTCTTCGACGAGAAGTCTGGCATTATCGTGGTCTAACTTGTTATCATTTTCTAATTGTTTATTTGTACGGTAAAAAGAAAAAATGAGAACCAGCCAGGAAATTGCTCCCAAAATATAATTAAGCTTTTCAAAGTCTCTTGCAAACCCGGTAAGAGGCACTAATCCAGTGTCTTTAAATAAAAGAAAAGTGTGGAAGGTATAGTAAAGTGCTTCCTTTTTGGTGAAATCTATTCCAAAATGCGATTTATCGATGAAATAGAAACTCAGATAATTGAAAATAAAAATACTGATAAAGATCCCCACAAACCAGCTGAATCCTCGTTGAAGTGAAATTCTGTTTACTTTGAACGTATATTCTTTGCGGCTGTAAATCAGTAAAGCCAATGTAAATAATGCAAAAAGAGCTTCTTCGTAGTCTAAAGCTTTTGTAAGATTGAAAATAATGGAACTGACGGTAAGCATTAAAGCAAAATACCATGCCCGCTTAGTTCCCTTAAATAAATTCGCTGAAGTAATGAGTAAGAGCACACCGGACAACAGTGTGAACATTTTTGAAATATGAATGAAATCCCGTGAGAGATAGCTTTTTACAATAGAAAGACGATTGGCTAATGCGGGTGTAATCACAGAAAGGATATTAATGATGCCCAGCAAAGAGATCATAATTACAGGCAACAATCTGGCAAACAGTCTTCTACCACTCCATAAATAAGCAAATACTCCTAAGAGTAAAGGAAGCCAGAATTCAAAAAAACGGTAAAGTAAGGTAATTCCTAAGCCTTCTGTATGATGATAGCCAAAATTAGAGAGAATGTAAGTCAGTGAAAACTCAACCGCTCCTAATCCTCTTAAAAAAGGAGAAACAATCATCAGTAATATCGAAACTACATAAGATATGGCAGCTGCAGTGAATGATGCATGAACCCCAAAAGCATACATCGCAATCAGTAAATGGAAGACTCCACAAAATTCAATAATCGTTGATACGGCAACGGTGTACCAAAAATATTTTTTATCAATTTCGTTATTGAAAATTTCATCTGTAGAACTGATGAGTTTCGGGAATTTTTTTTCGATGAAACGATAGAGGGAATTTTTTTTTCTAAAGGATATAAAAATGCCATAAAGCACTAATAGGATGACAGATAATGAAAGAATTCCGATCCAACTGTTGTTGAAAGCTTTGTTAACGGAAACTGCATATAAAATTAATGGAATTCCTACGATAAGTACGGTTAAAAATCCTACAAAACCATAGATTGCACTTGCCTGATGAACTTTGGAAGATTTATATCCTTTAATTCTGATATTTCGGGGAAGATAAGCAAGAGAACTTACTCCTCCTGCGGGAAGAAAAACACTCAGAAGATTGCGTTTCAGGAATAGATTGATTGAATCTGAAAGCTTAACGTTTAATTGAACACTTCTGAAACTGGTGACATACATTAAACCTTGAAGAAAAACATATACAAAGACCAGGAGAATTCCCAGTAAAATCCATTCAATTTTTGAATTTTTTAATTGAGGACCAATAGAGGCTAATTCATGTCTTTCGCTTCTGAAAAAGACAAAGGCTAATAATAAAACTACAATCGCTAATATTTCTTTCCATCGAATTAATCTGAATATATTTGATAATTTGGCAATTTTCATAAGAGTTTTTTTAACAAAACTATAGAGTGGTGTTTCGTTCAAAAGTAATTAAAAATCTTTTGATTTTTAGCTATCTTTATGAAAACTATTGACATGAAAAGAATACTTTCATTTTTGGTGATTATTGTGCTGGCAATTTTAAATCAAGCTTTCGCACAAAGCAAATGCTATATCTATCTGACCTTTGATGACGGACCTTTGAATGGAAGTGAAAATATCAATACTATTATTTTAAAGGAGAAAATAAAAATTAGTGTTTTCATGGTTGGAGAGCATGTGATGAAGGATAAACAGATGGATACTTATGCCAAATATTATGAGGAGAATCCTTATATTGATGAGTATAATCACAGTTTTACCCATGCTAATAATCATTATGAAGCGTTTTATGATAACGTTCAGAAGTCTGTGAATGATATTGTATACAACCAAACTTTACTGAAGCTGCCTTATAAAATTGTACGTCTTCCCGGACGTAATATGTGGCGTATCACCGGCAAATCAAGGAATGATGTTTCAAATGGAATTCAAACGGCAGATCAATTGGCCAAACTGGGATATAAAGTTATGGGCTGGGATATCGAGTGGCAACATCATGACAGTGATGGAACCCCTGTACAGTCGGTTGAAGAGATGTATACATCGGTACAAGGTCTTTGCAACTCAGGAAATACATTCACAAAAAACAACGTAGTAATGCTTATTCATGATGAAATGTTTCAGAAATCATGGGAAGAATCTGAGCTAAAACAATTAATTGATTTACTAAGATCGAAACCTAATTATGTTTTTGAACAGATGAGATTTTATCCTCAATAACAAATTGAGTATCCATAAAATCACTTAAAATTAAAGTATTCTAAATTTCTACAGAATTGTACCTCATCTTTACCTAATAATTTATAGAATATGGATACTTTTCATACCTATTTTATTCGTGTTTTTTTGTTTTCAATACTGTTTTTGGGTTGTTCTAAGATAGATGCACAATCCAAAAATACATTATCCTATTTCCTTACGACTGCAGAAACTAATAGTCCGGTTTTAAATGATTATAATAATCAGGTGATTTCAAATCGTATAGACAGTTTAAAATTAAGAGCATCGTATGGCTTTATTGTTACCGGAGAAGGAAATGCCGGTTATTCTCCGAATATTAAAGGGTGGGGGTATGATAATGCCATCACCAACGGGCAATCTGTATTTGCGGGGGTAAAAGTTGCCAAAGAATTTATCAGCCGTAATAATCTAAATACCCGTCTTGCTGGCTATAATGCAAGTATTGCACAGGTTTTGGCACAAAAGAAGATAAGTCTTCAGACTCTTAAAAAACAAATTACAGATCAGTATATTGCCACTTACAAAAGCCAGGAACAATATAATTTAAGTAAAGAAATTATTCATTTGCTGAATCAGGAAGATATTGTTTTGAAAAAACTCACGCAAGCTTCCACTTTTAAGCAAACCGATTATCTAACATTCAAAGTAACGCTACAGCAAAATGAACTTAGTTTAGAACAGCAGCAAGCCGACTGGCAGAATAATTATTCTCTGCTAAAATATCTTTCGGGCATTGTGGATGACACCTTTGAACCCATTGAAGCGCCTTCTTTTAATGAAAATCTAAATCCTGTTTCCTTTGAGGAAAGTATGTATTCAAAAGCCTTCAAAGCGGATAGTCTGAAGCTTGCCAATGATGCGGAAATTGTTCAGTATAATTACAAACCAAAAATTACTGCTTTTTCAGACGGCGGTTATCAGTCTTCATTTGCACTTACACCTTACAAAAATTTCGGAATGAGCGTTGGTGTAGGAGTCACGATTCCGATATACGATGGTCATCAGAAAAAAATGCTTTTACAGCAAAACCAATTGTCATTACAGACCAGACAAAAGTATTTGGAACAAACCCAAAGACAGTACAATCAACAGATTCTTCAAATCCAGAACCAGATGGCTCAGTATGATAAAATGATTCACACCGCCAATGAACAGATCACCTATGCCAAAACTTTGGTGGAAGCCAACGCAAAACAGCTTCCGACGGGAGATGTGAGAATGGTAGATTTTATTTTATCCATTAATAATTTGCTTAGCCTGAAAGGAAATATTATTCAGTACAATACCACATTATTTAACCTGAAAAATCAATTGCAATATCTAATCATCCAATAGTCATGAAACAGATAATCCTCTTTATTATTACGTCTTTTCTGGTTTTCAGTTGTAAAAATACCGGAGAAAATACTTCTGCGGCTCCCGAACCTGAATCAAAACCCAAAACAATGGTTACCATTGCTTATCCTTCAGATACCGTACAGCTTAATAATACAATTACACTCAATGCAACAGCAACTTATTTATTAAAATCGGATGTAAAAGCCAACAGTACGGGCTATATCACAAAAATGACCATAAAACTGGCTGATCACGTAGGAAAAGGCTCTGTACTTTTCGGTTTGCAGACGAAGGAAGCAAGAGCATTAGGAAATACAATCAATAAACTGGATGCGTCTTTTCGTTTTAACGGAGCAACAACAGTAACCAGCCCGGCAACAGGATATGTTGCTATGCTGAATCATCAGATCGGAGATTACGTTCAGGATGGAGAAGTCTTGGCAACCATTACAGACGCAAGTAGTTTTGGGTTTGTCATGGATGTTCCTTATGAATATTTACAGATTATAAAACAGAAAAATAGTTTATCGATTACGCTTCCGGATGGAAGAACATTGGATGGGAAAATTGCGAAAATTATGCCTTCTGTAGACCCAGTTTCTCAAACCGTGAAAGTGTTGCTGCATGTTTCCGACAGTACCATTCCGGAAAACCTCATCGGAACAGTCAACTTTTCCAAAACTTCGGTGTATGGATTATCTGTTCCTAAGATGGCTGTGGTGAGCGATGAAACCCAGTCTTCCTTTTGGGTCATGAAATTAATCAATGATACGACGGCTGTAAAAACAGATATTATAAAAGGTATAGAAACAGATAAAAATATACAGATTAAATCTGGGAATCTGACCACAAAAGACCGAGTAATAACTTCCGGAAATTTTGGATTGAGCGATACGGCTATTGTTAAAATACAAAAACCCTGATCCGATGAAAAAGTCATTTTTTGTAACCTATAAAAGTCCTTTACTTGTCCTGATATTTTTAATATTGGCAGGCGGTATCTACTCTTATACAAAAATTCAGTCCGCCTTATTTCCGCAGATTACCTTTCCGAAAATAAAAATTATTGCTGATGCGGGACAACAGCCGGTAAATCAAATGACAGTAGGAGTTACGAAGGTGTTGGAAGGTGCCGTGAAAAAAGTTCCCGATCTGCAAATCTTAAAAAGTACCACCAGCAGAGGAAGCTGTGAGATTTCTGCATTTATGGACTGGAATGTGAATGTAGATCTTGCCAAACAGCAGATAGAAAGCAGTATTAACGAAGTCAGAAATCAGCTGCCTGCTGATGTCAACATTTCGGTGGAAAAAATGAACCCGTCTATTCTTCCTGTGATGGGCTATTCATTAAACTCAAATATAAAGGATCCGATTGAACTGAAACAATTGGCACTTTATACCATCAAACCTTTTCTTTCACAAGTTCCCGGAGTAAGTGAAGTACGGATTATCGGTGGTCAGGATAAAGAATTCCGTGTGGTAATGAATCAGGCGATGATGGCAAGATTAAAGATCACTCCTGCTTCTGTGGAACAGGCTATTAACACGACCAATTTTATTAAATCAAACGGATATTCTTCTGATTTCCGGTATCTCTATTTAACGCTTACGGATGCACAAATCCGAAATGAAAATCAGCTGAAGAGTCTTGTCGTAAGCAATAACGGAAACCGTATCGTTTTGTTGGGGGATATTGCTCAGATCAATGTTCATAATGCCAAACAATACATTAAAGTAAACGCCAACGGGCAAGAAAGTATTCTTATTGCGGTCATTCAGCAGCCCAATGCGAATGTGGTGGATGTAACCAAAGCTATGGAAGCAAAGGTGGCAGAACTTCAAAAAAACTTGTCTAAAGATGTGGTCATAAAACCTTACTATGTTCAGGCAGATTTTGTAAACGACTCTATTAAAAGCGTTACCGATGCCTTATGGATCGGATTAATACTTGCTATTATTGTAGCTGTTATTTTTCTTCGCTCTTGGAAAGCAAGTGCGGTTATTCTTATTACCATACCGGTTACGTTAAGCTTAACCATGCTTATTCTTTATGCAATGGGGCAGACTTTCAATATTATGACATTGGGTGCCATTGCTGCTGCCATCGGGTTGATTATTGATGATGCCATTGTAGTTGTTGAGCAAATACACCGTACCCATGAAGAGCATCCTGAAGAATCTTCTGAAAAGCTCGTCCAAAAAGCTATTAATTATTTATTAAAAGCAATGATAGGCTCTTCGCTGAGTACCATTGTCATATTTGTGCCTTTTATGCTGATGAGCGGGGTTGCAGGTGCATACTTTAAAGTCATGACAGATACCATGATCATTACCTTGATCTGTTCCTTTTTTGCCACCTGGATATTATTGCCTATCGTTTATTTATTGCTTTCGGGGAAATCAAAATCTAAAAATCTTCAGCATCATGATGTACGGGATCGAAAATGGGTAGGATTTTTTATTAAAAAACCTTTATACAGCTATTTATTCATAGGGTTGCTTATTATTTTAACTGCTATTATTCTTCCCAATATCAGTACAGGATTCCTTCCGGAAATGGATGAAGGAAGTATTGTACTAGATTACAATTCGCCATCGGGAACTTCCCTCGAGGAAACCGACAGAGAACTGAAAGAAGTAGAAAAAATTATCACTTCAACTCCCGAAGTGCAAGCTTACAGCCGAAGAACGGGGACTCAGATGGGATTTTTCATTACGGAACCCAACAGAGGGGATTATTTAATTCAATTAAAAAAGGACAGAAACAAAACGACTAATGAAGTCACCGATGATATCCGTGCTAAAATTGATGCTTCTGGATTGCCTTTAACCGTTGATTTCGGACAGGTCATCGGAGATATGCTGGGAGATCTGATGAGCAGTGTGCAGCCTATTGAAATCAAGGTTTTTGGAACGGATCATAAAGTGATTGAGGACTATTCCCAAAAAATTGCAGGGATTGTAAGCAAGGTCAACGGGACTGCGGATGTATTTGACGGAATCATCATTGCGGGCCCTTCTATGGTGGTAAACCCAAAACTTCCTGTTTTGGCTCAATATGGTATTTCTTTGCCCGATTTTCAGAATCAGTTGCAGGCTAATCTGGACGGAAATGTAGCAGGAAATATTTTTGACAATGTACAATATACTCCCATAAGACTTTTATTTAATGAAAAAAGCAATGCGTCTTTAAGTGATATTAATAACAGTATGATTTCTTTACCCAACGGAACTTTGAAACCATTAAGCGAATTTGCCACTGTAAATGTGATCAAAGGTTCTGCAGAAGTAAACAGAGAAGATCTTCAGACCTTAGGAATCGTCACGGCAAGATTGGATAACGGAAATTTAGGAGGTACCATCCAGGAAATTCAGAAACAGATTAGTCAAAAAATAAAGTTGCCAAATGGGTATTCTATCGTTTACGGAGGAGCATACGCAGAGCAGCAGCAATCATTTAAAGAACTGTTGATCATTTTGATCGTTTCAAGCTTACTGGTATTTTCTGTGATGCTGTTCTTATTTCGAAATGTTCTGGTCGCTCTTATTATTTTATTTATTTCCGTATTGGGAATTTCGGGTGGAATTCTATTATTATACTTCACCAATACCCCTTTGAACGTAGGAAGCTATACCGGGCTGATCATGATGGTAGGAATCATCGGGGAAAATGCCATTTTCACTTATTTACAGTTTCATGAAAGCTTAGAAACAAAATCTAAAGAGCAGGCGGTCATTTATGCAATCAGTACCAGGCTTCGTCCCAAATTAATGACCGCATTAGGAGCTATTATCGCATTGATGCCATTAGCATTAGGAATCGGAACCGGTGCGCAAATGCATCAGCCTTTAGCCATCGCTGTGATTGGCGGGTTCATTGTGGCTTTACCACTTTTGCTTATTGTTTTGCCTACTTTATTGAGTAAAATTAATTTTAAAGAAGAAGAGCAAATCCATACTCCAAAAACAGAATGAAAAATTAAGAAAAACAAATATTCAAAATTTATTCAAAATCAGGTTTTTTCTTTGTTGTTATAAATTCTTATTGTGGAGATAGAACCATTGCTTTTAAAGATTATTTCTGTGGAGAACATAGCTGTTCAAAATGATTTGAAAAAGAGTGTTGCTGTTATATCTGTGAGAATGGCCAAGAAATATAATGTGTATATGGATTATGAATAATTTATTACAAGCTGTAAGAGATTATGTAATACTTTTTCTTACAGAAAACCTTTCCGATCAACTGACTTTTCACAATCTGGGACATACCTATGAAGTGGTATCTGCGGTACGCCAGATTAGTCAGGAAAGCGCTGTTTCTGAAGAAGATAGTTATGTATTGCAGGTTTCAGCCTGGTTTCACGATTGTGGATATGCTTTTTGCTACAAAGGTCATGAAGAAGAAAGCAAAAGGATCGCTCAGAATTTTTTGGAAAATTTCGGTTGTGAAAATGATTTTATCCAAAAGGTTTTACAATGTATAGGCTCTACACAATATCCTCAGAACCCTGTGTCAGATATCGAAAAGATTATCTGTGATGCAGATATGTTTCATCTAACAAGAACTGATTACCCTAAATATGAGAAAGCTTTAAGACTGGAGTTCAAAACTTATCTTGGACTCATTTTTACAGATGAAGCATGGCAGATGGAGAACAATGATTTTCTGAAAAATCACCAATACTTTACGGAATACGGACAAAACGTTCTCGCAAAATTTAAAGAAGTGAATGTCCGGCTTATCAATGATTCCAATCAATTTTAATACACAAAAAAGAAATGTTAAATTATCGTCAAAAGACTGCAATCAGCTTTTTCATTATACTCTCATTTTTTGGAAGAGTTGCAGCTCAAAATAATGATACCATCCAGGCTGATGAGGTAAAGAAGGACAGCGCAATTGTTTTAAATACAAAAGAAAACGCTTTAAACTATAAAAAATTAATCGTTCCGACAGCACTTATCGGATATGGAGTGGCAAGTTTAAGCGTGAAAAATCTGAAAAAATTAAATTTCTCTACAAGGGATGAAATCAATGAACATAAACCTGATCATATCAGACTTGATAATTATACCCAATTTGCTCCCGCTGCATTAGTCTATGGGTTAAATGCATTTGGGGTAGAAGGGAAGCACAATTTCAGAGACAGAACGATCATTTACGGAACATCTATGCTGATTACTTCTGCCTTCGTCGTTCCATTAAAGCATATTGCAAAAGAAGAAAGACCGGATCAGTCCAACAATCTTTCTTTTCCTTCCGGTCATACGGCAATTGCATTTGCGTCTGCCCAATTTATGTTCAGAGAATATAAAGACACCAATTTTCTCTTAGGAATTTCGGGGTATTCCTTGGCTATTTTCACAGGAGTTTACCGTATGCTGAATGATAAACACTGGTTTGGAGACGTAGTCGGAGGGGCTGGATTCGGGATTCTTTCAACAGAACTGGCGTATTGGTTGTATCCGAAAATCAATACTCTTCTAGGTGGAAAAAACAAAAATTCGGCAACCATGGTAATGCCTTATTATCAGAATAAAAGTGTGGGAATCGGCTTTGTTAAAAATTTTTAATTCTTGAAAGATGTGGTTCTATTATGCATTACTATCCGCTTTATTTGCAGCATTTACAGCCATTTTTGCTAAAATAGGGGTCTCTAATATCAATTCTAATCTGGCAACAGGAATCAGAACAGTTATTATTCTGATCTTGGTGTGGAGTGTGGTCTTCATAAAAGGTGAAGCCAAAGACATCGGTTCGTTATCCAGATTTAATATCCTTTTCTTGATATTATCGGGAGTGGCAACTGGATTATCCTGGTTATTTTACTTTAAAGCTTTACAGATCGGGAAAGTTTCGCAGGTAGCTGCGGTAGATAAGCTTAGTGTTGCTATTGCCATCCTTTTATCCGTATTGTTCTTTAAAGAGACTCTGACTTTGAAAACGGCAATAGGAGCTTTATTAATCATAGGGGGAACGATATTATTCGCAATAAAATAAGCCAACTTTCTAAAAACAAAAAGATACGGATTGATGTTCGTATCTTTTTTTATTATTCTATTTTAATTTGCCATCAGGCTGTAATCACAGCGATGCCTTTCTGCAAAATATTTTTTTCCTTCAAAAGTACCTTCATGCTCTATAGTTTTATCTAATCTCACAAGATATTGCCCTTTGAGAGAAAGCGGAATCAAAGCGGTTCCCTCTTCATTCGTACTTAGTTTTATATCCTGGTTGTTAGGTAAGAAAACGCGTAGCTGAGTTCCTTTTTCTACAGGTTTTCCATTGATATAGGCAGAAACTAAAGCTGCTTTATTTTTGATACTAATAGCCAGATTTAAATAAGGCATTGTGATTCTCTTTTCCCTCTTTTTACCAACAACATAGGTTGTCTGTAAGTATTGGGAAGGTTTAATATTCTGTTTAGGATCTTCTCTTTCTACAACGGGAAGTTTTTCGTCGATAGCAAAAATGTGATAGGTTCCGTCGGTTTTAGGAATATAATATCCGGTCCAGAAATCGTTTTTTTGATGAATTGAAATTTCAGATTTCTCTCCATTCGGATCAACGACCGTAAGAACAAAGTCTTTCATTTTATGGAGATCAGCTCCGTTTTTGATGTATCTTTCTTTGTTTTCATTTACACCGCCATATCGGATTTTTATCATTAGAGTATCGCCTTTTTTTCCTGAACCTTCCAGCTCCAGCCAATATCCGTCTGCATAAGCCCAATTACTCAGGAAAAGAAAAAAGAAGGCATAAAAAATATTTTTCACAGTAAAAATTTTTAAATCTTATCTAAAATTTTAACGAAATACTTCCCAAGAATCTTATCGGAGCTTGTGGAGTAAGTCTTACAGACCATGCTTTTTCGCTTGTAATATTGTCTATCTTTAATCCTAATCTGTATTTCGGACGATCGTAGAAAATACTTGCATCAAACATTTTATAAGAAGGAATTATCACTTTTGCATTTTGGGTATTCGTCTGATAAGACATACTGCCGATATTTCCACCGAAACCTGCTCCCAAACCGCTGAATTTACCTTTTGTAAAAGCATAACTCACCCAAAAGTTATACATATTCTGAGGTCCCGAAGCAGCAGGACGCAAGTTCAGAACAGAAATATCAGATTCTGTGAATTTGCTGTCGTTATAAGCATACCCGACAATGACATTCAGACCTGCAACGGGGTTTGCAGTAATATCTACTTCTACACCTTTGCTGTACTGTGAACCATCTTGGATAGAGAAATTAGCATCATCCGGGTCTGTTCTTAAAACATGATCAACTTTAATATCATAATAGCTGATGGTACCGACAAGTCTGTGATTAAACAAATCTGCTTTTGCCCCGAATTCCAGCTGATTTCCTTTTTGAGGAATGAAGTTGTTTCCGTTTTTATCTACACCGCTGATATTAAAAAATCCATTTAGATAATTCCCGAATAGAGAAAGTTTATCTTTTAAAAGCTCATAAATTAAACCCGATTTATGAGATAATGCCGTTTGTGTATAAGGTCCTGCCTGTAACCCGCTCACACTAAGACCACCTGCAGTTTCGCCAGTCAGAATATTATAAACTCCGTTATAATGGAAGTTATCAACCCTTACACTAGCCATTACTTTCAAACGGTCGGTAATATCAAAAACGTCTGAAACATAAGCAGCATACGTATCATCGCTGCTTTTTTCTTTTCTTGGAGTACCTGTATTGGCAAGCGTATCCAGCATATCTCTCGTTACTCTGTAAGTACTTGGAGTATTTATAAAATCTACAGCCGGAGCATTTACCGTTACCCTGTCGAAATTATTGAAATTATTATAATAATCTAATCCTACCACCATTCTGTTTCTGAATTTTCCGATATAGAAATCACCGATGAAGTTCTGCTGTAAATTAGTCGCAATGAAATTGGTATTTCCTACAATTACACTCGGCTGAATAGTTGTGTCCGATTTACCGTTCAAAGCTGTAATGTAACCATTAATGGTTGATCTGGCGCGGGAAAATATGGTTTGGGAAGTCCATGAAGATGATATTTTGTAATTTAATTGTCCGAAAATATTCATCATCTGAGTAGAATAAGTGATGTCATCTCCTAAGAACGTTCTTTTATAAGGAAAGTTGATATCTTCAATCGACTGAATTTTGTTACTCTTTGTATAAGGGTTGAAACGGACTACCGAAGTTCCTTTTGCAATTCCAAATTCCACATCTAATAATAAAGATAATCTGTCATTAATCTGATAGGAAAAACTTGGAGCAAGCGCTAAGCTGTTGGTAAAACCGTTATCCTGAAAGCTTTTTTCGAAAGTTGTTGCACCGTTTAATCTCAATAATGCAGTTTTATCTCCATTTATTGGAGTATTGGCATCGAAGGTCAGTCTGTTGAAGTTCCAGCTTCCGCCTGTATAGCTTACTTCTCCACCTGTTCCGTTGTACGGTTTTTTGGTCACTCTGTTGTATAAACCGCCATAACTGCTGGAAACCTGAGTTCCGAATAACGTTGTTGATGGGCCTTTAATGGCTTCAATTCTCTCTAAGTTAGCATTGTCTAAAAATGAAAAAGCCGCTCCTGCTACACCGTTTCTCGCATTAGGTTCAGTTTCAAATCCACGAGAACGGAAAGTGACTCTTCCCTGATTGGCAATCATCGGAATACCAGCTCCGGGAACATTTTTTGAAACGCTTCCCAGATCAACTGCCATTTGCTGAGTAATTAATTCCTTTGGAACGGTATTGTAAACCTGTGGATTTTCTAAATATTTAATAGGTAGTTTTGCCACATACGGGCTTTCTTTTCTGGTTACTGTAGAATTATTTCCGACAATTCTTACCTCTTGTAATGCCTGAATATTTTCTTTTGAAAGTTGATAATAAACGGGTGTATTTTCATCTTCCTTTACTTCAATGGGAATTTGCTGTTCTTTAAGCCCAAGCATTTGTATTTTAATAGTATAATTTCCCGGTGCAATCTGAGAAAAATTGAAATTTCCCTTAATATCAGTAAGTGTACTTTTATTAAGTTCGGTCAGAGATACGGAAACAAGTTCAAGCGGTTCTTCATCAATAGAAGTAATAGTTCCTGATATTGTTCCTGTTTTATTTTGTGCCCATAAGGAAAAGTTGATAAGAACCAAGAATAAAAAAATTAATCGTTTAATCATATGAAAATAATTGATCCCAAGATGATCATATTGATACTCTTGAGATGAGTGTTAAATTTTAAAAAATGTGCTGAAAAATGCTGAATAACTGAGTGTTGAAAATTCAGGTAGAATTATTGCCCGTATGTTTTATTGCTTTTATGGAGGTACAGTCCGTAATCTGTTTCATTATATTTATTTAGACCAAATATTAATAAGATGCAAAGATGATATAAATAAATCTAAAAAACAAAAAAAGAGGTTGAAGAAAGTGAAATATAACATCGAGTTCTCATTTTTCCCGAAATATTTTTAAAATTCAAGATTTTTTCAAAATTGTACTCCAATTTTGCGCTATAATAATAAATGTAGTGAAGCGAATATCAGTTCTTCTAGCCACCATATCCGTAGTATTGGCAAATGCTCAAACAACAACCCCTGAAACTGTAAAAGAAAAAGCAAATGATTCGATCAAAGGAAATCGGGTAAAAACCATTGAAGCGGTTACTATTGTCGGTAAAAAAGCAGTCGTAGAAAATAAAATAGATAAAATAGTCTATAATGTTGCCAATGATCTGACCTCACAAAACGGAGCTGCCATAGATGTTTTGAGAAAAGTACCTCAGGTAACTGTTGATGCCGATGGAAATGTAGAATTACAAGGCAATCCGAATGTCAGATTTTTGATTAACGGGAAGCCTTCCAGCATATTCGGAAACAGCCTTGCTGATGCACTTGCCTCCATTCCTGCAAGTCAAATTAAAAGTATTGAAGCGGTTACAAGCCCTGGAGCAAAATATGATGCACAAGGAACAGGAGGAATCATTAATATTATTCTCAATGACAGCAAAGTAAAAGGGATTAACGGAATTGTCAATGGTTCACTAGGAACACGATTTGAAACGGGTTCTTTGAATTTAAACTACAGAAATAATAATTTCAGTATGAACGCTTTTTTCAGCGGAAATACCCAGTTAAAATCAAGAACACCTTTTTCACAGGACAGAATTTCCAGAGATAATCAGACCAATTCTCAAACAAGATTGTTACAGGATGGTTACACAGATTTCCAAAGACACGGATACCGGACCGGATTGGGATTCGACTGGTCAATTAATAAATCAAATACTTTCAGCGGATCTATTTCGTACAATAGCTTTGGAAATAAAAGCATCGGATTTATCAATCAGGGGCAATACATTACAGATGCTTCCGGCAACGAACAGTCAATTTTAGGATACAGAAATTCGGATAACCGTTCAAACGTAAATTCTATTGACGGAAGTTTAAGCTACAGAAAAACATTTCAAAAAGAAGGTCAGGAGCTGAGTGCAGATTATGTTGTAAGCTATGGAATTCCCGAAAGCAGCTATATTCAGGCACAAAGTTTATACGGAACGGCTTTTCCTTACAACGGAACATCTGCCAATAATCCGGGAACAGATAACAGCCACAATCTTTCCATCGATTATGTACATCCGCTTACGGATAATATAACCTTTGAAATGGGTACAAAAGCGGTGCTTCAGCATATTACCAATACAACTGATGTAAGTGTTTTGAATGCCTTTAATCAGTATGAAACAGATCCTTTGCAGTCTTATACTCTGAAATATGATATGGGAATTTATGCAGCATATTTTTCTTCCACCTTTAAATTTTTTAATTGGCTGGATCTGAGAGCAGGAGCTCGTTACGAGTACACAACTTTGAAGATTGATTTCCCGGGAACCCATATTCCGTCGTATGGTTTGTTTGTGCCGTCACTTATTTTATCCCATAAATTTGATAATAACGGAACTTTAAAATTAGCCTATACAAGAAGAGTGGAAAGGCCAGAATATTCTGAATTAAATCCATTTTTAAATATTAGTGATCCTCATAACATTACAACCGGAAATCCTTCATTGAAGCCAGAAATTGGTGATAATATGGAATTCGGATACAGCAAAAATTTTGGAAACGGGGGAAATATCTCTATGACGCTTGTGGAAAGAATTAACAGTCAGGATTTAAAACAGATTACAACATTTTACCCTGTTTTTACAGCCAATGGAGTAGACTATACCAATGTTTCTGTTTCTTCGCGAGATAATATCGGAAAAGAATATAATTCTGGAGGAATTATTTCTGCCTCACTTCCTTTTTTTAATAATAAAATGAATGTGCGTGGAAATTTAATGGTATTTCACCGGTATATCGTAAGTCATATTTATGTCGGAAATCTGGATATGGGAATGCGTTACCGTTTTAATCTGAATGTAAATTATCAATTACCCAAAGATTTTATCTTAGAAGCCTTTGGGAATTACAATTCTGCTGCGAAAAATATTCAGGGGAAAAATCCACAATCCATTACCTATACCCTTGCAGGAAGAAAAGTATTCTGGAATAAAAAAGCAAGTATCGGATTTACCATGACGAATCCTTTTAATAAATACATTAAGCAGGTAACGACGGTGAGTACGGGAGATTATGATTCATATTCTGTTAGACAGTTGCCATTCCGCTCTTTTGGGATAAGTTTCAGCTACAAATTTGGAAAAACAGACATCAAAAAAGAAAAAGATATCAATAATGATTATTTAAATGAACCGTCACAAGGAAATTGATAGGAAGGTATGCAATGGAATGAACCGGTTTTTATACAAATAAATATTACCGGAAATAGACCTTTTAGTAATAATTGAATTCTTATTAAACAGATAATAATTAAATTTGTTCTATAACCATAATAAATGTTTGAGATTTTTCTAAAATACCTTACCGATAAAATAGAGCTTTCTGATCAGGAAAAACAATTAATAGAATCTGTATGCAACAGCTTTCCCAGATATGCACAGAGAGCTATATGATATGTATGTCTTGGAAGACGAAAATACTGTTGTGGTAGAACTCTCTCTGAACGGAACGCATAACGGACCTCTTCAATTGCCGTCAGGAACGATAGAGCCAACAGGGAAAACGATTCAAGTACCTTGTTGTGATGTCTTTAAAATCGAAAACGGGAAAGTGAAATCTTTCCACTGTTACAGTGCAGGAACTATTTTAATGGGGCAACTAGGTTTATTTAATTAAATAATCGGAGTGAATGAAATGAGAAAATTTTTATTCACTCTGATTTAATCAAGTGTAAAAAATATCATGGAAAATATAACGGATCTTCTTCAATGGCGATATGCGGCTAAGAGAATGACAGGAGAAAAAATTCCTACTGAAAAAATTAATAAAATTCTGAAAGCGGCTCATTTAGCTCCCTCAGGAATCGGATTGCAACCCTATGAAATTATTGTCATCAGTACTCCTGAAATCAAAAATAAAATATTACCGATTGCAATGAATCAGCCTCAGATTGTAGAATCTTCACATCTTTTGGTTTTTGCTGTTTGGGATGAATATACAAAGGAAAGAATTGATCACGTTTTTGATCATCTTATTTTAAAACAAAATAAAAGCCCGGATTCTTATACCAATCAACGCAGTTTTGCCAAGACATTTTTTGGGAATATGAGTATTGAAGAAAACTTTCATCACGCGGCAAAGCAGGCGAATATTGCATTGGGTTTAACTATCGTTGCAGCAGCTTCCGAAGGAGTAGACTCCACACCAATGGAAGGCTTTGATGCTACTGCACTCGACGAATTTTTGAAGCTGTCATCCAAAGGTTTAAGAAGCTCAATGTTGTTGGCATTAGGATACAGAGATCAGGAAAACGACTGGAATCTTAAACTGGAAAAAGTACGCAAACCATTTGAGGAGTTTATTACTTTTCTTTAACAATCAATTTTAGTTTTAAATAAAGAAGAATATGAATAATTAGAATAAAAAAAGATCCAATCAGTATGATCAAACACAAACTACAGGAATTACGGTAAATGCTTATTACAAAGTATAACCAGATGAAAGGCAAATTTAGTCTTATATAAAATGGCACCACTTATCTTGAGGTGATGCCATTTAGTTTTTATTTTAAGATTTGTTTGTCATAAAGTATATTGTCGTCTTCATCAAAGCTTATGATCAGCATTTTATATTGTTTTGCAGTATCATTATTAAAAAACTTGATTCTCGGAGGAACGTAATCACTGTCAAATAGATTCGGATTCCAGTAAAGTGTTTCTCTAGTATCATTTTCGATTTTCACTGGGGAATCATTGTCAATCATTTCAATAGGGAATTCCGAAGGTTTATCATATCCTTTTATGATAGCCAGGTTGTTGTTTTGTGTTGGCTTTTCATTGCTTTTAGGCTTCATATTTCCTTTCATGGTGTAGATGAGTACGGCGTCACCTATTAATCCGGCTCCTTTAATAATTTTCACCATGGCGATATTGGTTACAGGAAGGCTTGCAATCATACTGGGATCGGTTTGCACCTCATCTAAATAGAGTTTAGCAGGGCTATTACGAATGTAAGGAACATTCACTCCCGAATTATCTCTTTGAAATGTCAATCCCGCTGCTCTTCCCTGTAGCCAATCAAAAATATTAGTTGATCCTGCGACATGCTGGTCTTCATTTACAAAGTCAAAAATAGTAGAATTCATAGAACTAAACATTCCGGTGGAAAGTTGTTTATCCAGCTCTTCTTTGGGATCTTTTTTCTTTCCTACTAATTTTACTTCTTCAATTTGCACATCAACATTCTCAGTCTTTTTAGTGTTTTTCTGAGTATTGATGGCTCTGGAAACTGATGCCGGAAGTTTTCTATTTTCCGTAGCCGCTACCAATTTATATTTTGTAGCCGGAAAATTACCTTTAAATTGCGTGGGAAGCACCAATGGCTCTACTGTCACGAATAAATTTTCGGTATTAGCTTCCTTATCTTTTTCTGCATTTACGAATAACGAAACAGTTAAAGGTTCATCAAAGCTTAGGTTATCCAGATAAACGTATCCGTTCTGATCTGTTTTAAATAAATTAATAGTAGGTTCATTCTTGCCTAATTTCAATGCTAAAGTTACATTAGTATCTTTAAGCATAGCATTGTTTTTAAGAGGTTTTACCCTGTAAGAAAGAAATTTTTGAGAATTTTTAATGGATGGTACAGAGCCACTAAGAACCGAATTCCAGTCAAATCTTTTCCAGTTTTCAGAAATAAGCAGAGCGTCTAAAGCTTCACTATTGGCATTGGCAGAGAAATATTGAGCCGGACTGTCTATTTTTGAAGTAAAGTCTCCTGTTAACCAAAGACTGCTCAGAATATTTTCCTCTTCCTGATTATTGCTGTTGTCATCCTCACTCACCAAAACAGTATAATTTTTAAAGTATGATTCTGGGGAAAGGTCAATACTATTGAAAGATCTTGGAGTGGTTTTTAAATTTTTAGCAATAATGTCTGCCTTCTCAATTTTTAAATTATTAGGTTTTATAAAGCAAAGTCTTTGTGCCACCAGATTATCTTGTTCGTCAAAAACGGCTAATTGCAAAATACCATTGGCTCCATTGCTTATTTTGGTAGGAATAAGACTTGATGCTTCATTGATTAGCTGGTTGATATTGGCTCTATAAGCCAAATGGTTATTGATGGTTCCTACAATTTTATAATTTTGGAGCTGCTGTTTTAAATTAACTCCTTTTAAACCATACTTAATCCCGTCCTTAGAGCTGGAAACTTCTAAACTGAGGCCGCTGTTTGAAACTTCCGGTAAATCTATGGTTTGCTTTTTTCCTGCATTATCCTGAATAATAGCCTGGTATTTTTTTCCTGAAGCCGGAGTGATTGTAAAAGAGGCAACATTTTTATCGAAAGATTTAAAAGTCGTTACAGGAACATTCGGATTTTGTGTATCTATTACTTTTCCGCTCCAGTTTTCCGGCAAAGAAGTATTGCTGGATAATCTTACGGCAAATTTCGTAGGCATACCATTAATGAAAGTTCCTCCTTCCGGAAAAGCTTTTGCAGACCAGTCAGAACTTTTAGAGATTTCTAACGTTTTAGTAGAATTAGAATTGTAAACCGGAATTGTTTTAACGATCTGAAAATCTTCGTTAAAATTGGTCATGTAAGGAGTATATGCTCTTACGAAATAAACCTGTTCAGGAAGATCTTCTTTAAGTTTAAAATCTCCGCTACCTTCACCATTGGTGAGAAGTAATGTTTTCCAGTCTATTAATTTTTTATCAGCATCATACAATTCAACAAATAGAGTAGTGGATAAGGCGGAACGATTGTACCCATCAAAAACAAAACTTTTGAACCATATCTGGTCACCGGCTGCATATTGTGATTTGTCGGTAAGGATGTATACTTTTTCTTGTTCGTAGTTATTCTCAAGATTGGTGATTGCTTTTTCCAGTTTAGTTTGTGCTAATGCAGGTTGTACCGTTGAAAGAAGCAATAAAAAGAAGATATTTTTCATAGAAAATCTTGGCGCATTTTAATCTAAGTGCTAAATTACTCAATTAAAGACTTTAAAATTTTCTAATTTCAAAAATTAAGGAGATTTTAACAATTAAATAAAAAATAGCGCTACTTATTTAACAGTAGCGCTTTTGGATTAAAAAAAGTAATTAACCATTACCAGTTTACAAATATGAATTTTTTCTGCCACGGTAGCTTAACAAAACTAATTCCCCAGGTGAGTTTATCAAGTAAAATATCCTGAGTTTTTCGTTCTACGTTGAGGGTATAATCACTATCGGTGATCACTAATTTTCCGGAGCGCTGAAAAAACTCATTTTGTAATAATGCTACAGATGCCTTTTTCATCGGGTTCCAGTTGTGCTGAACACTTTCTATTACTTTTTTAGCTTGTGTTTTATGCTTACGAGAAAGTTTAATATACTTATTAATGCTTTTGTTTATAGGAATATTGCATAAAAATTTTTCAAAAACCATGTCGTATTCAGGAGCATTCGTTTTTCCGGTGGCAATATAATGCAATAAATGGGCGCACAATTCAGGATCGGTTAATTGCTGGGTTTTCGGATGAATGAGATTACAATGTTCAAAAAAGATTTTGAGGAATGGATGTATCAAAATAAGTCCTGCGTTTTGAATATAATGTCCATTATTGTTCTGGCTTAGATCTTCATAAGCTGTTTCATTCTCTAGATTAATTGTTTCAATTAAAGTTTCTGTTATGTTTTCTGGGCTGTCTATTACCTGATTCTTAATGCTTTCAACAATTTCGTTCTCTTTAACAAAAGGAAAAATCTGAACTATTGTTTTCAAATTCTGACGGTTGGTTTTTGTCTGTAAAAAACCGGTTGCTTCTATTTTTGAGAGGTGCTGTAAAAGATATTCCTGGAGGTTGGTCTTCGATGAGCTTAAATATTCTGATAATGCATTTAAAATCAATTGCCAAGTGATAAATCTGTCTTTATGATCCAGTTTTGATATATAGCTTATTATATTCTGCTCTAAATTGATTTTTAATGGCTTATTTTTTAAAACCGTAAGACATAATTGAGCAATTTGGTCGTCTGAAAGCTGATTGATCATTCTATCTTTAACATATTGTTTTGACAGAACAGGAATAATGCTTTTCTCAAAATTATGGGTGGATATTAACGAATCAAAAATCTCAGGTTCCAAAAAAGAAATACTCTTTTTATCCGAATTCCACCAAGGCATAGATCCGTTTTCTAAAAAATAGATGAAAGTCTGAATCATCTTCTCCTGGTTGTGAACCCAATAAGCCTTAGAGTCATTTTCTGTTTCCTGATTTGAAATCTCAGTAGACTTCACTATTTCTGACAATTCCTCTTTAAAGAGTTGAACAATTTTATCTTTTAATTCAGTATCTAACGAGCCGCTTTTTACATCTAAATCCAATTCCAGTCGAGGAATTTGCAAGGTATGACCCTCTAACTTATATTCTAAAGCATTGATATACTTTTCTATTTGTGGAAAGACATCAACGGATAAAAAGCTATTAATATCTTCTTTTATGCTCAACGCTTTTTCCTTGTTGTTGACTGTAATTTCAACAAAAACTTTTTGAATGATATGATCCTGCTTCACATTAAATAGGTTTTAATTATACAATATTTGTCAATATTGAATTGCTTACTTTTTGTCGAATTCTCCTCCCCAGAAACCGGCAGGACAAAGGCTTAGTTTCGATCTTTGTTTTGCGCTCAATCTGCATCCGCAACCTCTTATAAACCCGTCTTTTGAAGAGTCTGAAACTTCCAGTGTCTTAGGATTCATCCATTTCATAGCGTTGCAGTTGTTGCCGCTTTTTAAAGGACATTCATTACAGATTTCTTCTCTTACAGAAAAAATAAATTCTTCATCTTGATTGGCCATCCCCATTTTTGAGCGTAGTTCATTGAAATGACCATCAATGATCTCATTACGTTTGCTAAAAAGTTTTTTGATATTCATGTGATTAAAGTTTTAAAATTACTGGGGTCAAAATTAGAAGAAGAAAAATCCTTTTACGAATTATAAGACCTCACTATTCAGTCTTTGCAGTAAAAACTAAAATCACCTACGACTTATATAGGCTTACTATTTTTTGAAATTGTCTGATATAAAAGAGTGGAACTTTCAAAATGCGTAAAAAGCAATGAAATTAGCGACTAATTGTATGTTATTATAGAATGTTTTTTCATATCAAAATTATATAGGAATAGTAAGCTGATATTTCACTTTGATTAGATTATAATAATTTTTGTTTTATATTTATTGTTTTTAATATTCTGATTTTTAGTATGTTATTTTGTGTTTTTCTAATTTTATTCAAAAAAAATGGAAATATTATTTACTGCAAAGACAGGTTTGAGTCCTCAAAATATTTGTCTTTTGAGTGGGGGTGATTGTATGTTTGCATCATAATAACAAAGAACAAAATTATGATTAAAGAAGTATTGATGATTTTAAAAGATAAGCTGAATGATCCGGAAAAAGGTTTGATGGATGATGATGGCGAAATCGCTGTTGTTGATGATATCGCAAAACATGATGATGACCTTTCAGAACTTGATAATAAGGTAGTAATTACGCTGCTAAATGTTGAGGAAGAATCAACATTGAAAAACAGATCGTGGTACACCAGAAAAACAATAAGTGAAGACCCGCTTCTGTATGACATGAAAAAGCAGAATCCTCCGGCTTATTTGAACTTATACCTGATGATTTCTGCAAACAGAACTGCCTATGATAAAGCATTGTCAAACATATCAAAAGTTATCGAAATATTTCAAACAAATAATGTATTGGAATATATTGATGCTGATGCGGAAAAAAGTTTCAAATTCAGGATTGAACTGCATTCTATTCCCTTTGATCAGCTAAGTTATGTGTGGGGATTATTAGGAGGAAAAGTAATGCCTTCTGTCTTATATAAGATCAGTGTGATAAAAATAGAGGCTGTAGAAAAAACTCCTATTAAACTAATTGATAAAGTAAATATAGAAAGTATTAAAGTCGATTAAGCACAAAACAAAAATAAAACAAAATAACCATCAATTTAAATTTTCAAAACATGTTAAATCTAAAAACACCAGGTGTTTCAGTTGAAGAAATTACAAGACTTCCTTATTCAGTTTCATTATCAGATACCGCTATACCTGCATTTATTGGGTACACTGACTTTGCGACTGTGGGCTATAATAAGCCATTCAAAATCAGTTCTTTTTTGCAATATGAGCAATATTTCGGGAAAGCAAAACAAGAAAGTATTCAGTTAAAAGATGTAGAAGGTAAAGGAGTAACTGTTGTGACGCCTCAGATACAGTTTTTAATGTACTATTCTTTACAAATGTATTTTGCTAATGGTGGAGGGCCGTGCTATATTGTTTCGGTAGGAAATTATACATCTGCAGAAGTCAAATATACTGACTTAAAAACAGGTTTAGATAAGATTGAAAATTCAAATGAACCTACCCTTATTGTTTTTCCTGATGCAGTATCATTAACAGATCAGGAAGAATTCTATACACTCTATAATAAGGCAATAACCCAGGCTGAACAGGTAAAAAATAGGTTTGTCATTTTAGATACTTATTACGGAAACTCTACAACCTCATCTGAAAATCTTAATACAATTAAATACTTTAGAAATAAGGTAAACTCATCCAGTTATGCTGCGGCCTATTTTCCTCACCTAAAAACCATTTTGAATTATACTTTCGATGAGAATGAAACGCCTATTACACATATAGGTTTACAAAATGCAGGGCAAACCAGTGCTGTTTTTTATGCAGGTGAGATTGCAGCTTTGGATGAATTAAAAAGATTGGCCAGTGAGGAAATTTCAAGTGGATCTGCAAATGCATTTGTTCTTGCAGACTTATTAGATCAGGCTATTGCCATTGCAGAAGAAGTTAATGAAGCTGCCGATGATACGCATGGAGAAATCCCTGATACAAAAGCTGTTTTAACGGAAGCAATTGAAGAAGCAAAAATTGTAGTAAATGCTATATATGATGGAGTCATAGACGATTTTATGATACCTGATGATTTAGACGAAAATGCGCCAGTCTTTAGTGGAGAGTTTGAGGCATTAAAAACTGCCATTCTCAATGTAAAAGACGAAAAAGGAGCTGCAAACGGAATAACACTTAAAAACTTAGAACTATCCAATTCCGGACTTTACAATCAGGTGAAAAATGAAATAAGATCATTACATGTTGTTTTACCGCCTTCTTCAACAATGGCAGGTGTGTATGGGAGAGTAGATAATATAAGAGGAGTATGGAAAGCACCGGCAAATGTAAGTCTTAATTATGTGGTAGCTCCGACAGAAAAAGTTTCAGATCAGGAACAGTCAGGTCTAAATGTCGATGTTTCAGGCATATCAATCAATGCGATCAGAACTTTTACAGGAAAAGGTACTTTGGTTTGGGGGGCAAGAACGCTTGATGGAAGAGACAAAAAAGAAGAGAACCTGGATAACGAATGGAAATATGTGCATGTGCGCCGCTATTATGATATGATTGAACAATCAATCAATGAGGCACTCAAACAATTCATTAATCAGCCTAATATAACCTACACATGGTTACGGGCAAAGACGATGTTGGAGAATTTTCTGAACCAACAATGGCTGGATGGTGCATTAGCAGGAAATACTCCGAAAGAAGCTTACGATGTTGAAGTAGAGGGTAACAAAGACGAGCCTAAAACTATGGATGTAACTGTTAAAATAGCATTAGTACGCCCGGCTGAGTTTATCGTATTGAACTTTTCACACCAATTACAATAATTCTAAAACATTCAACTATGAATGAATATTCGAGGTTTCACTTCGAGGAATAATTAATATTAATTTAAAATTTTAAACAAATGAATTACAAAACCCCTGGAGTCTATGTGGAGGAGAAGGAAACATTCCCGCCTTCCGTAGCGCAAGTTGAAACAGCTATTCCTGCTTTTATAGGGTATACTGAAGGAGGAGAGCAAAACAAACCAACCAGAATTTCTTCCATGCTGGAATACGAAGCTCTTTTTGGAAAAGCAAATCCTGAAATTTTTGCTGTAGCTTTTAAAGATGGCATTGCAACAGCAATACAGCCTAAAGTAAGTGACTTTAAAATGTATTATGCTGTGCAAATGTATTTTGCGAATGGCGGAGGTCCTTGTTATATTGTATCAGTAGGAAATTACTCAGATCCTGTTCTTGTAGAATCTACTACATCGGGTAAAACTTTATTAAAAGGGCTGGAATTATTAAAAAAAGAAGACGAACCTACACTTATCGTTTTCCCGGATCTTCAAGGTTTAGTTGCTACGGCTGCTGAAGTTCTTGCTGCAGACGGTGCTTTTCAAGCTGCCATAAATAATGCGAATGTAGCTACTGCCGCTGAAGCTGCTGCTAAAGATGTTTTAAATGCTGTTGATGGTGCTAGTGTAGCCGCTGCTGTTGCTGCTGCCGTTGCTGCCGCTGCTGATTATGAAGTTAATAATCCTAGTGATCTTAGCGAAGTGGCTGCTGCTCAGGCTGCTCAAGATGTTGTGGACGCTGCTCAAGTTGCGGCTGCCATTACAAGTTCTAGTGTTACTACGGTTAAGGCTGCTGCTAAAGTCATTGCAGATGCTTATAAGGCAGATCTTACAACTGCTTCCTCTATTTCTGGTTTTGCTTCTCAACATGCAGATAATGTTTCTGATGCGAACATAGCTTCTGCTATTACTGAAGCTTACTCTGCATATAATACTGCTTTGAATCAGGCGGAACTTATGAAAGACAGATTCGTTATCATGGATGTTCTTGGAGATGATGTTATTTTTAGAAAAGAAGTAACGGCTGCAGGTTTGAAGTACGGAGCTGCTTATCATCCAAAATTAAAAACGGTTTTGAGTTATAATTATGATGAAGCTAATGTTTTGGTTACTGGTGCATCTGGTATTACAAATTTAGCAGGGTTGAAATCAACGAATTCTGATTTTTATAACCAGGCTAAAGCCGCAATTGAGTCTAAAAAAGTAGTATTGGGCCCATCGTCTTCAATGGCGGGAGTGTATGCAAAAGTAGACAGTACTTCCGGAGTATGGAAATCGCCGGCTAATGTAGGACTTAACTTTGTAGAAACACCAACAGAAAAAATTTCTGATAGACAGCAAGATGCGCTTAATGTAGATGCGCAAGGCGGCAAATCTATCAACGCAATCAGAACGTTTACAGGAAAAGGAACTTTGGTTTGGGGAGCAAGAACATTGGATGGAAACAGCAACGAATGGAGATATGTTTCAGTACGTCGCTTCTTTAATATGGTAGAAGAATCTGTGAAAAAAGCAACAGAACGTTTCGTATTTGAACCCAATACAGCTAATACTTGGATTCGTGTACAGACCATGATTGAGAATTTCCTTAACCAGCAGTGGCAAGACGGCGCATTGGCAGGAAGCAAGCCTGAAGAAGCTTACTATGTAAGTGTAGGTTTAAACAAAACTATGTCGGCTCAGGATATCTTGGAAGGAAGAATGAATATCGAAATCGGTATGGCAGCAGTACGTCCGGCAGAATTTATTGTGCTTCGTTTTTCACACAAGCTACAAGAATCATAAAATAAACTAAATAACAATTAAATATAAATAAAATTATGAGTACATATCCATTAGTAAAGTTTGCCTTTGAAGTAGATTGGGGTGGAACAAAAGTAGGATTTCAGGAAGTAAGTGGATTAAATGCCGAAGCTGCTTTAATTGAATACAGACATGGCGCAAGTCCTGATTTCAGCAAGATTAAAATGCCGGGATTGAAAACTTTCAGCAACATTACTTTAAAGAGAGGAACTTTCAAAAGTGATAACGAATTTTTTGAATGGTTTCAGACGATTCAATTGAATACGGTAGAGAGAAGATCAATCACAATTTCTCTTTTAGATGAAAACGGAGAGCCTGCAGTAACGTGGAAAGTAAAAAATGCATTACCGCTTAAAGTAAACTCAACAGATCTGAAAGCAGAAGGAAATGAAGTTGCCATTGAAACGCTGGAAATTGCACACGAAGGATTAACTATTGAAAATAACTAATATTAATTTAAAAATTTTTAACAAATGAATTACAAAACACCAGGAGTCTACGTAGAAGAAATTGCAAAATTTCCACCATCCGTAGCACAAGTAGAAACGGCTATTCCTGCTTTTATTGGATACACCGAAAAAGGACCAAAAAATGAACCGACAAGAATCTCTTCTATGTTGGAATATGAAACGCTTTTTGGAAACGCAAAAAATGAATCTTTTACATTTACGGTAGTTGCGGCGACTACAACTCCGCCCATTAAACCCAGAACTGTTACTGCGGCTTTAACGCCTAGTAATTTCAAAATGTATTATGCTATGCAAATGTATTTTGCAAACGGCGGCGGACCATGTTATATTGTTTCTACGGGATTATATCCATCAAATGGACAAGTACAATTAGCTGATTTAACAGCAGGTCTTGATACACTAGAAAAAGAAGACGAACCAACTCTTATTGTTTTCCCGGATGCTGAAGGTTTATCTACAACAAGTGCTTATCAATTGTATAATCTGGCTTTAGATCAGGCAGAAGATTTGAAAGACAGATTCGTTATTATGGACGTTCTTGGAGATGTTTCTACATTTAGAACTGCGGGTCCTAGTTCTGGTCCAAGCGGTGAGCGTCTAAAATATGGAGCTGCTTATTATCCAAAATTAGAAACAGTATTAACTTACAGCTATGATTCAGCTATTATGGTGGGAGGTCAGACTTTGGAGCATTGGAAAACTAATGATTCTGAATTGTACAACTTGGCTAAAGCCGCAATGGAATCTAAATCAGTAGTATTGGCTCCATCATCATCAATGGCGGGAGTTTACGCAAAAGTAGACAGTACTTCCGGAGTATGGAAAGCACCGGCTAATGTTGGACTTAACTATGTAGTAGCACCAACAGTGAAAATCTCTCACGAAGATCAGGAAGATCTTAACGTGGATGCGCAAGGCGGAAAATCTATCAACGCAATCAGAACGTTTACAGGAAAAGGAACTTTAGTTTGGGGAGCAAGAACGTTAGACGGAAACAGCAACGAATGGAGATATGTTTCAGTACGTCGTTTCTTCAATATGGTAGAAGAATCGGTGAAAAAAGCTACAGAACGTTTCGTTTTTGAACCCAATACAGCTAACACATGGATCCGCGTACAAACGATGATCGAGAATTTCCTTAATCAGCAGTGGCAGGATGGAGCATTGGCAGGAAGCAAGCCTGAAGAAGCTTACTATGTAAGTGTAGGTTTAAACAAAACTATGTCGGCTCAGGATATCTTGGAAGGAAGAATGAATATCGAAATCGGTATGGCAGCAGTGCGCCCGGCAGAATTTATTGTGCTTCGTTTTTCACACAAGCTACAAGAATCATAAAATAAACTAAATAACAATTAAATATAAATAAAATTATGAGTACATATCCATTAGTAAAGTTTGCCTTTGAAGTAGATTGGGGTGGAACAAAAGTAGGATTTCAGGAAGTAAGTGGATTAAATGCCGAAGCTGCTTTAATTGAATACAGACATGGCGCAAGTCCTGATTTCAGCAAGATTAAAATGCCGGGATTGAAAACTTTCAGCAACATTACTTTAAAGAGAGGAACTTTCAAAAGTGATAACGAATTTTTTGAATGGTTTCAGACGATTCAATTGAATACGGTAGAGAGAAGATCAATCACAATTTCTCTTTTAGATGAAAACGGAGAGCCTGCAGTAACGTGGAAAGTAAAAAATGCATTACCGCTTAAAGTAAACTCAACAGATCTGAAAGCAGAAGGAAATGAAGTTGCCATTGAAACGCTGGAAATTGCACACGAAGGATTAACTATTGAAAATAACTAATCATGGCTCTTTTATATCCTCCAACCAGTTTCTCCTTTATTGTTAATGGGATCTCGACAACAGAGGGTATTGACTCCAGATTTCAATCTATCTCCGGTTTATCAACAGAAATTGCAACTGAAGAATATGCCGAAGGAGGCGAAAATAGATTTACTCATCAGCTTCCTTTGAGACCAAAATATCCTAATTTAGTTCTTAAGCGTGGCTTGATCGTAAGTTCCGGATTGATAAGCTGGTGCAGAAATGCAATGGAAAACTTTGAGTTTGAACCAAGAAATCTGATCGTTACCCTTTCAGGAGGCTTACAGTCTACAGCACCTTTAATGGTTTGGAATGTAGTTGGAGCATACCCTGTAAAATGGGAAGTTTCAGAATTCAACGCAGAAGAAAGCAAACTTGCTATTGAAACCATAGAACTGAAATACAGATATTTCACAATACCCTCGTCATTAGCAAGCTTAGGCTTGTAATTTCTAAATCAAATCTAAGCACCTGAAAGTGTTTTAGCCTAAAGATAACTTTTAGCAAAATATTTTTTCATAAAAACAACAGATTAGTCTATCAAAAGGCTGAACAGACTCTTCGTGTGCTTAGATTTTTCAAAATAAATAGGTTAAACTATTGATTTTTAATTTTTTAAACATTAAAAATTGATTAAAAACAAACGAAATGCCAATAGAAATAAAAGAGCTTCACATTAAAATAAATGTGGACGAAAAAGCAACAGCAGCGACGAGTGCGGCATCAGTAGATGAAGCAAAGCTCATGCGGGCAGTGAGTGAAAGTGTAGAGCAAATAGTAAGTATAGAACAACGTAAAAAAGAAAGATAATGGGAGGAGAAATTATTAAAGTAAAAATAGATACGTATGAGGATGCTAGCTATAATAAATTAAAAAAAAGTGGAGCTTTTAAAGCTCTTATTAATCCGACCGGCTTTTCTTTTACACGCAAAAATGAGTACAATACTACCCAAGCAAGCGGATCCAGTGCTGGTGAACAAAAATTTGATAAGGCATCCTCACCATCATTACAGCTGGAATTTTTGTTCGACGGTACAGGGGTTACAAAAGATAACCCAGGTAATAAGCTTATAAATAAAATAAAAGAAGGCTTAGGGAAAAAAGATCCTTTCAGTAAAAAATCTGTTACAGATCAACTATATGATTTTTATGAAGCAACTGGAGATTATGATGGGACAATTCATAAGCCGTACAACGTCATTATTATTTGGGGAAAATTTGAATTTAAAGGAATTCTTAGCGAATTTACAATAGATTATAAGCTATTCAATAATGATGGAACTCCTTTAAGGGCTATCGGAAAAGCAAATTTCGGAGGATCAATTAGTAAAGAACTTGCCGCAAAAATTGCAAATACATCGTCCCCGGATCTTACCCATAAGAGAACAGTACAAGATGGAGATACATTACCCTTAATGACCAAAAGAATTTATGGAGATTCCAAATACTATTTAGAAGTAGCTAAGGTAAATGGTCTTGTCAATTTCAGACAATTAAAACCAGGGAGTGAACTATACTTTCCGCCAATAGAAAAAACATCATAAAATGAACAATAGCGGATATATACAAACAGCAAAACCTTCCGATTTAATAACTTTTAAAGTTATGTCCGGAGGAACGGAGTTGCCCGGAAAGTACGGTGTGAAGAGCATTGTTGTAGAAAAAGAAGTCAACAGAATTCCTTATGCCCGCATCGTTATTTTAGATGGAAGTGTGCCTGAGCAGGATTTTAAATTAAGCAATGAAGATCTGTTAATTCCAGGGAAAGAAATTGAGATCACAGCAGGATATCACTCTGAAGAAGAAACCATTTTTAAGGGAATTGTTGTAAAACATAATATAAAAGTCAGAAGTGGCTCTTCTTACCTCATCATTGAATGCAGAGATAAGGCTGTGAAAATGACCTTAGGAAGAAAAAGTAAATATTTCTACGACAGTAAAGACAGTGATATCATCGAAGAATTGATTAGCAATAGCGGTGCCACTGCCGACGTGGAAGCTACTTCAAATTCACATAAAGAACTGGTGCAGTATCAGGCTTCCGATTGGGATTTTATGTTAACCAGGGCACAGGCAAATGGTAAATTGTGTTTTGTTGAAGATGGGACCATCAAAGTAGCTAAACCCGATTTTAGTGGAAAGGAAGTGGAAACAGTAGTCTACGGATCATCGGTACACGAATTTGATGGAGAAATTGACGCGAGAGACCAATTTAACAAAATTACAGCCAAAACCTGGAGCTATACCGATCAGGAACTGACTGAAGTGGAAGCTCAGGATCCCGCCATTAATCTCAATGGAAATCTCTCAGCTGGTGATTTAGCAAACGTTTTCGGGATTGAAGACCTTCAGCTTAAGCATGGAGGAAATCTTACTCAAGGCGAATTGCAGGAATGGGGTGATGCGAAAGCAACTTTCCAACAGTTAGCCAAAACAAGAGGAAGAGTAAAATTCCAGGGAATCCCATCTGTAAAGCCAGGAGTTTCATTAACCCTGCAAGGAGTAGGAAACCGCTTCAATGGGAAAATATACGTAACTGGTGTACGCCATGAAATTGCCGATGGAAACTGGTTGGTTGACGCTCAATTTGGACTTTCTCCAACATGGTTTTCAGAAACTTATGATGTAAGCGAAATGCCGGGTTCAGGAATTATTCCTTCTATAAGCGGATTACATATCGGGGTCGTATCACAATTAGAATCAGATCCGGACGGAGAAGATAGAATTTTGGTGCAAATCCCGATCATTAATAACGAAGAGGAGGGAATTTGGTCAAGAGTAGCCACTCTTGATGCGGGAGAAAACCGAGGCTCATTTTTCAGACCGGAAATCGGAGATGAGGTCATCATCGGGTTCATTAATGATGATCCTAATGACGCTGTAGTACTCGGAATGTTAAATAGCAGTACAAAACCAGCCCCCATTGTAGCTTCTGATGAGAATAATGAAAAAGGATTCGTAACCCGCAGCGAAATGAAAATGATCTTTAATGATGATAAAATTTCATACACACTTGAAACCCCAAAAGGCAAAAAAGTGATTCTGGATGAAGATGCGGACATCATTAAAATAGAAGACGAGCATTCTAATATCCTTACGCTCAATAAAGACGGTATCAGTATAGAAAGTGGTAAAGACATCAAGATTAAAGCAAAAGGTGACATTAGTATGGAAGGAACCAATATCAATGTGAAAGCCAGTGCTCAGCTAAAAGCAGAAGGAAGCTCCGGTTCAGAACTTAAATCGGGAGCGGTAACAGTAATAAAAGGATCTCAAGTTAAAATTAATTAACCATGAAACCGGCAGCAAGAATTACAGATATGCATACCTGTCCTATGGTAACGGGAACAACTCCACATGTAGGCGGTCCTATTATTCCGGCAGGAGAACCTACTGTGCTTATCGGAGGAAAACCCGCAGCTAGAGTAGGAGATAAAGCAGTATGCACAGGTCCGCCAGATACTATTGCATCAGGATCTTCAAGTGTGATGATAGGTGGGAAACCAGCCGCAAGAATGGGCGATTCTACCGCGCATGGAGGGGTAATAACCGCAGGTGAAGCTACTGTTTTAATAGGTGGATGATGTTTAAACACTATCCAACTAAAAAAAGAAATCTAAAACATCCATAACAAAAACGGGTAGACCAACCGGAAATCTATGCTACAGATGCAAGATGTTACAACACAATATAAAACCAATAACGTATGAAAATAAATACAGATTTTTTAGGAATAGGGTGGAGTTTTCCGCCTGAATTTAATGAGACAGAAGGGAAACTGTCAATGACCACAGATGTAGAAGACATCAATAATAGCCTTATTATTTTATTGTCGACACGTCCCGGAGAAAGGGTCATGTTTCCTGACTACGGATGCGACTTGCAGGAAATGCTCTTTAAACCTCTAGACTTAACGCTTATCACCCAAATGAAAGGAATCGTTGAACGTGCTATTTTATATCATGAGCCTAGAATAAACATTTTAAGTATTGAAATCGATACCCAGGAAGAGCTTGAAGGAGAAATTTTGATACACATTGACTACGAAGTAAGAAATACGAATACAAGAAGCAATATTGTTTTTCCTTTTTACCAGGGAGAAGCTACCGAAATATAATGAATTACGGGAGGTCTGTAGCCATTTTGAATACTACCATACACTACATAAGTATTGCATCTGACCATAGAAAGATAAATATAAACAAATGAAAAAAACAGATACATTTTCACATTATCGTGAAGGAAAATCACAAATGCAGCGCTTTTTAGCAGAATTAGATCCTGGCAATCTTGAATTACACGATTTTGATTTGTTTGATTGGCTATTGTTTGCAAACAATTTTGCACAGCGTGTCAACTATTTTGGCAAAGGTGATCATACAACACCGCAAGGAAACTGGGGAAACTTCTTCTTGGGTGACGATGCTCATGCTGTTCCGCGCAGAGAAAGCGTGGAGTATAAAAGTATGAAAAAACAGGTTGCAGACCTTATTTCCCAGTTTGAACAAGACAGTAATTTAACCCCTCATCTTACCTTATTCGTTTGCTTTTTAAAATTATTGGATTTTTCAAAAAAAGCCTTCAATAATTTGACGAAAAGACACCTGGATTTCTATTATAATGAAATTCTTCGAATTGAAAAAAATGACGCCAAAGCAGACAAAGTGTATGTCATTTTTGAATTGGCAAAAAAAGCAATCCAAGAAAAAATTCCGGGTGGTACTTTGCTGGATGGTGATAAAGACGTTAATGGAAAAAAACGTGTTTACAAAACAGATGAAGAGCTTATTGCCAATCAGGCAAAAGTCGTTGAGCTTAAAAGCTTCTTAAACGATGTTGAAAAAAGAGAGCTGAAAATGGCTCCGGTAGCCAATACAGCCGATGGTCTGGGAGATAAATTACCGGAAAACAGCAACTATTGGTGGCCGTTCGGATATAACTCCGATGAAACAATTTCAAAAAAATCTATTTATAAAGAGCTTCCAAAAGCCAAACTGGGCTTTTCTGTAGCATCATCATTATTAGATTTAAAAGAAGGTGAACGAACAGTTACTCTTACAATAGATTTTAATAAAAATTCAACTCAAAAATTACATAATATTTCAAAAACTGATATTGAAAACAATATCAAAGTGCTTTGTAGTGGAGAAAAGGAATGGTTGTCAGGAATCGTTTTAAAATGTAATACCAATGAAGAAGAGCGACTAGAGCTTTCTTTTACGTTATCTAAAGACTTTCCTGCTGTTGTACAATACAATAAGGAAGTACTGTTAGAAACATTCCAAACCAGTTTCCCTGTTGTAAGATTCATGATCGAAGGACCACAGTACTACGATATCTACGAAGCTCTTTCAGAAAAACTAATAAAAAATATAGAAATAGCGGTTGATGTAAAAGGAATAAAATCTGTTCAGATAGAAAATGATAATGACACCTTAAATTCAGAAAAGCCCTATTATCCATTCACCGCACAACCCATTAAAGGATCTAATTTTTATATTAAATGTCCTGAAATGTTTTCCAAAAAATGGCTAAATGCGGATATTACCATCAACTGGAAAAACGCTCCTGATTCTATAAAAGATCTATACAACGGATATGTAATTCAACCCAATCAAAACATAAGTTTGGTAGATTTTCAAGGATTGGAAAATCCTTCAATCGTAACTTCTGATGCTTATTTCAAAGCAGATGCCGCTTTACTCGAAAAAGAAGTGTGGTATACGAAAGTTAATGATTTTGAATTATTTCAAAAAGTAGAAGGGGCTTATAAAACCCAGCTTTCTATCAACAATACAAGTAATGAATCAGGAACGAGTGAGTCGATCCGATTAACACTGAATCAGTCGTCATTACATGATGTATACCCTAAGTTGTATACACTGGCGTTATCAAGCGATCCTAAATATAAAAAGTTAGTTCCAAACGAGCCGTATATTCCATTGGCTGAAGATATAGAACTGAACTACAGTGCAAAGGAAAATGCCTATTCATATTTAAAGAAAGATTCTAACGGAGAAGCTACAAAAAGCGAAGGAGTACAGGTGTATCATGAAGATGTATTTGGGCAATACGAAAAAGAAGTTGGAACGAAAAGCATTGTTCCCGTACACCAAAACGGAGGTGAACTGTATATCGGTCTCGAAGTGATGCCAAAAACAACAGTTTCTCTATTGATCCAGATGCTGGAAGGAAGTGAGAATCCCTTGGTTGACACTTTCCAGGAAAAAGAATTTATAGAATGGCACATCCTTTCAAATAATACGTGGACCGATCTGTCGGATTATATGCTGCAAAATGAGACCAGAAAATTTCTGGAATCTGGTATTGTAAAGTTTAAAATTCCCGGAGATATCAATACAAGCCACACAAGCTTTACCGACGGACTGGTCTGGATTAGGGCTAAATCAAAAAGAAGTTATGATGCCGTATGTAAAATTCAGGGAATATACACTCAGACAGTTTTAGCAACATTCCAGAACCACGACAATGATTTATCCCATCTGAATAACGGATTGGAAGCCAATACCATTAAGAAGCTTATTACCAGAGTTCCGCAGGTAAAATCGGTTAACCAGCCCTACAACTCATTCGATGGTAAATATAAGGAAGCGGATGTAGAATTTTACAGACGTGTAAGTGAACGATTAAGACATAAGCGAAGAGCAATCACGCAATGGGACTATGAAAGTTTGGTATTGCAGGAATTTCCGGAAGTCTTTAAGGTAAAATGTTTAAATCATACTTCTGAAACTTCATATCTGGCTCCGGGACATGTAACCTTGATGGTGGTACCCAATATTAAAAACAAAAATGCTTTTGATATCTATCAGCCAAGAGTAAGCAGAGCCAGCCTGAATAAAATTCAAAATTATGTAAATGAATTAAATACGATGCATGTGACGGCTCAGGTCATCAATCCTAATTATAAAGAAGCCAAAATAGAAGCAAGGGTTAAACTCTATGATCGGTATGACGAAGCATTCTATACCAGACAATTGGACGAAGATATTAAAAAATATATCTCTCCTTGGGCTTTTACAGACTCTAAAGACATTGATTTTAATGTAGAACTGAATGTTAATCAGTTGGTGAGCTATCTGGAGCAGCTGTACTATGTAGATTATATTGATGAGATCAAAATACTGGTGAATAATGTTTGGCAAAGACAATCTTTAATCGAGGTAGATCCAAAATCAATCCTGGTATCTGCGAAGCAACACAATATTACGATTACAGATCAGGTATGTATTTAATAATAAAAAGAAGAGAACATAATTATGTCAGAAAATAAGCACATTAGTATATCAAAAAATATAGAAACCGGAGATCAGACCGATTTTCATTTTCTACGCAGAACAGGTATTCAATACATAGAAAAGTTGGGAGGAAAACTTTGGACAGATTATAACTCCCACGATCCTGGTATTACCACTTTGGAAGTGTTGAGCTATGCCATCACAGATCTTGGGATGAGAATGAACCTGAATATGGAAGATATCTTAGCATCCGAAGATGTAAACAAAGACATTCATACCCAGTTTCTGAAAGCTACAGAGATTTTGCCATCAAGACCTTTAAACGAACTTGATTATAGAAAGCTCTTTATAGATATTAATTCAGTGGCAGGTCATAAAAGACCAATCCGCAACTGTTGGTTGGTTCCTAAAAATGAAGCATTATATGTTGACTGTAAAACAGGGCAAATCGACTTTGTACCTATTGGAGAAAAGACACAAAGTTTCAATGTAAAAGGACTTTATGATCTGTATGTGGATTATGCTGAAGATATTGATAAAGTAGGAACAGGATGCGAAAAATCGAATGTCAATATCCAGATCTTGGATCGTTATCACTCCAATAGAAGTCTTTGTGAAGATTTAGCCGAAATTAAAGAAGTTGAAACCCAGAAAGTTGCCGTATGTGCACGTATCGGATTGGTAAATAAAGCTGATGAAGAACTTGTACATGCCAAAGTAATAAAAGCGATCAATAACTATTTATCTCCGGAAGTTCATTTTTATTCATTAAAACAAATGCTCGACAAAGGTCTGACTACAGACCAGATCTTTGACGGTCCACTTTTGGAGAATGGTTTTATTGATACCGAAGAACTTAACAACAGTCAATTAAGAAGAGAAGTCCGTCTTTCTGATATCATCGCTGAAATCATGAAAATTGAAGGAATTAAAGAAATTCATGAGATTTCTATAGCTGGCTGTGATAGTGTGATCAAACAGACCAACGATTGGTTGATCTGTATTGAAAAAGGAAGAAAACCGGAATTATGTGAACTAAGCTCATTCAGCTACAGCAAAGGTTCCCTTCCGTTAAATATCAATGATAAAAAAGTTCAGGAGTACTTAGAAACCCTTAAAAAAGAAGAAGAAGTACTGAGAGATGATGCAAGACAAAATAAAGAACTGGCTTTACCACAAGGAACCTCTTATGATATAGCCAATTATGCAACTATTTTAAATGAATTTCCGGATACTTATGGAGTAGGGATATCAGGGATTATAGGAAATCAGACTCCCGAAAGAGAAGCCTTGGCAAAACAATTAAAAGCGTATTTGCTGTTTTTTGATCAGATCCTTGCCGGTTATTTCAAACACCTAGAAAAAGTAAAAGAAGTATTAAGTATTAATGGAGGTTTAAAAAGGACATTCTTTACACAGGCTCTTAAAAATATTAAAGGTTTTGATGAATTGGTTCCTAATTACCCTACCGAAAATGATGATGAGCTTACCGATTCCCTGTATCAAGAGCTGGATAATAGTGTAGAACGCCGGAATGAAGTTTTAGATCATTTGATTTCCCGTTTTGCCGAAACATTTAGCGACTATACCTTCTTAATGAAATCACTGTATGGAAAATCTACCGATGAAATTGTTTTGAATAACAAAGAAAAATTTTTAAACGAATACAAATCATTAAGCAAAGACCGTGGATTAGGCTATAATTATACATTGTTTGCAGAATCAGATCTTTGGAATACGGATAATATTTCTGGAGTACAAAAAAGAATAGCCCGTCTGTTGGGAATTAAAAATTATACACAAAGAAACTTATCCCAATCACCGGTATCGATCATTAAAACAGAAAATAGTGAAGGTAAAGCAAGCTATACCTGGAAAATAAAAGATGCAGATAACAATATTATCCTATCATCCGTAAATGCCTATCAGATCGAGTACGCGGCAACCAAGAACCTGAATGAAGCAGTTTATCAGGCGATTCAGATAGATCAGGAAGACCTTGAAAACGCATTGAAGAAACTGGATGAAGAAGATCTTGACAATACCATAGAAAAACTAAAAAACTGCCAGAATGATTACTGTTTCATTGGCAATATAAAAATCCGTATTTCATTGGGAGGTAATTACTATTTCGAAGTAATAGATGATGCCGGGCAGCAAAATGTAATTGCGACTCATAAAAAAACCAATCCTTATTCTACACTGAAAGAACTGAAAGATGGAATTAGACAGACCGTGAAGTATTTTAAATACGATTTTACAGAAGAGGGGATTTTTCTTGTTGAGCATTTGTTACTGAAACCAACAGCTAAAGACTATAAAATTGTGGGCGGTATTGGTTGTATGTCGATAGAAGAAACCTTTAAAGTCATGTATGATATCGGAACCGAAGATGCGGCGACAGACTCGGTGGAATATTCGGAAGCCTTTATGTCTTCCTGTGAAGAAGATTGCGAAACAGATGTTTTTGATCCTTATTCTTACAGGGTAAGTGTAGTTCTTCCGGGCTTTGCTTATCGTTTTCAGGATCCGGATTTCAGACGCTATGCCGAAACAGTCATTAGACAAGAAATTCCGGCCCATGTTCTGGCAAAAATTTGCTGGGTAGGAGATCGTTTGAGCGAAAAAGAAACCGCTCAGAATGACTTGGCAGAGTTTGAAGTGGCCTTTAAAAAATATCTTTCAGATAAATCGAGAGATAATATTGCTAATCTTGGAAATAGTATTCAGGATCTACTGATCGCTCTTACCCATTTGAATAATATTTACCGACCGGGAAGACTTCTGGACTGTGCCATGGAAAATGACGACGACTTAGACGGGAAAATCATATTAGGACAATCAAACATATAAAAATTGATAAACAATGAATACTAAATTAGATAATGTAACAACCCAATATAGAAAGTTCAACGAAAATCAAGCGTTAACAGAGGGGCAACTAAACGAATTTATAGACTACTTCGAAGATCAGGACAGGCTGTCAAGAACACGATTGAGTGGTGTAGGAGTGGTATGTGGTTTTAAATCAGAATACACAGATTTGCTTTTACCGTCTGAAATAGATGTAGTAAAAAAATCAGAACCGGATAATCCTTACCTTCAGACTATTTTAATCGCACAGGGTGCCGGAGTTACTACAGACGGAGATTTGATAACGCTGCGCCAAAAAGGAGAGAATGTATCAGAAGCTTTAATCAACTTCAGTGACATAAGATATAAATATTATAGAGATTATAAAGATGAAGTGGGGTATGAGCATTTTCGTATCGACGGTCAGCAAATCCCTCTTATAGAATTGATTACTGAAGAAGAATATGCTGAGTTAACGGCGGCAGGTGTCAATGCAGCGGATTTTAAGCTATTCGGTGCCATTAGGAATATATATGATAAAATTATTATCCTGTATTTAGAAAGTTATTCCAATGAAGAGACGCCATGCCAGGATGCCGATTGTGACAATACCGGAGCAGAGCAGGTGTCTAATCTTAAAGTACTTTTGGCAGATTCTCAGTCTATTGCAGATCTTCTTGCTAAAGGTGATGCCAAAGACACTATCTATAATCTTCATAATGCTTATGAAGAGCTCTTTGATCATTTGCCTAAAATAGAGGCTAAAAGAATTATTTTAGATGCTGAAATTAAAACCGCGCAATTATTAAAAACAAAATTTCAAAATGCTAATAGCGTTATTAAAGAATTAAGCGAAGGCTTTAATGCAATTGCCGATGTCTTTAAGGTGAATGTCAACTTTGGCGGACAAAACCTTAATGATAAACTGAATTCCTTGTTGTATCCTGGAGTATCAAGACTGGATGATTATCAGTACCGGTATGATTTACTGAAAGATTTAATTGATACATACAATGAAATAAAAGACCTTATTCTGCAGCTTAATGTTGAATGTTGTCCAAACATATTATCTTTCCCTAAACACTTGATGTTAGGTCCTGTCGGCGCAAGGCTCGAATTGGGAGATCATACACCTTTCCGCCACGATTTTTATAATTCGCCGGTCACTACGAATGATGATGAAAATTATGAAAGAGTGGTAATGCTTGCCAATCGTTTTGTACAGAAAATAAATGGATTTCAGTCATACATCGGACCTGTTAAAATTACTCCTTCCAATCTTAATGTAAGCCTGGGTGAAAAAGCAATCCCATACTACTATAATGTAGATAAAACATTATTGGAAAAATGGAATTTTGAAAAAACAAAAGTTGACCGAGAAACTTATAATTTAAGTTATCATACAACCAATTTGGCAGCAACAGACTTTGTTCAAAATCCATTGAACTATAATATTGATAACAATGATTTCTATAGAATTGAAGGTCATTTAGGATTGCCTTTTGAAACAGCTTATCAAAATATCAACGATCTTAAAAGGCAGTACGGATTGGCTTTTGATGTCATGGTTTTGCTTTTGGGAGAAGATGAAAAAGTTGCGCGAGAAGTTGCCGTTGAACCGAAAAAAGTATCAATAGAAGAACTTAGAAAGCAGCTTATATCGATTTCCGGTGACATTAGTAAAGAAAAAGGCGATACGAAAAATGCTTTACTGAACCTATCTAAACTAGACAGTCAGCTAAAATTATTAAATAAGGTTGAATTTACAGCTAAAGGATCATCAGAAGAAGATGTTACCATTGTAAAAGAAGATCCTAGGAAAAAAGAAATTGCAACCGAACTTTTAAGCGAATTTTTAGAACGAAAATCAGGGTTGGAGCATAGAGCAGGAGTAGAACCGGGAGGAACTTTTGTGTTAGTTTCTGTATCAGCAGCAAACAATCAGGTGATTGCAGATTTTTCATTGCCATACTTGTGCTGTTCTAAAGAAAAACCAAACGTTCCGCCTATCGCTTTAGATGATAAAGTTTCATGTATGATCGGTAAAACAGTGATTATATCTGTTCTGGATAATGATTATGATGCAGATAACGATATATTGACTGTCATTAAAAAGTCCGATCCATCTCACGGAACAGTAGTGTTAAACGGTGATGGTACATTCACTTATACCCATGATGGTTCAAGCAATCTTGTAGATTCATTTACATATTGTGTTAATGACGGTAAAGATGACAGTAATATTGCAACGGTATCTATTGGCATCAAATCGGCACCGGTAGCGATAAATGACCATGCTTCAACATCAATTGGAGGATATGTCGATATAGCGGTGAAAGACAATGATTATGACTTAGGAAATACTCCGTTAACTGTGTTTGTCAAGACTCAGCCAGCACACGGAATCGCAAGTTTAAATACGGATGGTACAATAAGATATGCGCATGATGGCTCTGTAAACCTTACAGACTCGTTTACATATTATATAAACGATGGTGAGTTAGACAGTAATATTGCTACAGTAACGATCAGTATTGCACCTCCACCATGTGATTCGGGTATGGACGTTGTGTTTATATTTGATTACACAGGAAGTATGGGTGGCCAGATTGAGGCTGCTAAGACTGGAGCTGTAAGCATAATAAATACAATAGAATCACAATCAGATAGAAATGCTTACAGATTGGGTATAGTGTTAGCTGATGAGTATAATTCTAAAACAGTTTCCAATTATCATACTGCTCCGGCGTACACCAGCTTAAATCCAGCTCAAAAATTTGTCAATACCGGACTTAATTCAAGTTTCCAATGGATAACAGCAATGGAAATAATGTCTGAAAATAATAGGATCACTTTTGATGCTCAGCTTAAAAAATTGAATAATCCGGGGGGTGGATTGAGCCTTGGATATGGAGTTGGAGGACCAGAACCAACAGACATGGCATTGAGTAGAGTCGTGGAATATGATTTTGCAGGGAAATTCAGAAATAATGTGGCAAAATATGTAATCATTATAACAGATATTACTCCTGGAGGTAATGATGATAATGCTACAGCTTTGGATGTTAATGAAATGAACAGGCTGAAGAATGAATGTATTGCCAAATCAATTAAAGTGATTGTACTGGGAGATGGTGTTAATAATCAGATCAACGGAACATATATCTGGAGAGAATTAGCAGACGGAACCGGAGGTTCTTGGAACTCAAGTTATAATGCAAGCGCCATCCAGGCAGCAATTGTAAATGGTTGTGGAGGTAGTAAATAATAATCTGAAAACTCACAATTTAGAATAATATTCTGCAATTGTAATATACTTCTTAGGTGGATGAGTTTCTGCCTAAGAAGTTTATGAAAATTACCTTAATAAATCATTAAAAATAAATCATAATGAATAATCAATTAAGCAATATATCAACCCAATACCGTAAATTCAGTAAAGGGCAATACATAGAACATACCCAATTCAATGAGTTTTTAGATTTTTTTGAAGATCAGGACCGTTTGTCTAGAGTAATGCTGCAGGGAGTGGGTATTGTATGCGGTCTCAAGCCAAAGCTTACTTATCTAAGTGGGCAGCTGAACAGTATACAACTTTCTCAGGGAGTGGCTCTAACGACGGATGGAGATTTACTAACCTTAAATAGTACAGGTGAGGTGAGTAAAGATTTGTATGTGAGTGATTTAAAAAAAATTAATATAGAAAGTAAAAATTATACACACTTTAAAGGGTATGATAATTTCAAAATAAAATATCCGGCATTTAATGTAGGAAATAGCCAGATTGAGCTTTGGGAGTTGGCTATAAGTTCGGAAGCTACTTCTGACTTCCAACCTGTGAGTAATCTTTCAAATTTAGACGACAAATATCTGTTGCTATATTTAGAAGATTATGAAAAAGAAATTAAACCCTGTAGGGGAGTTGACTGTGATAATCATGGGGTTCAGCAGATTCGGAATCTTAAAGTATTGGTGACTACCTTAGAAGGAATCAATACTATTCTTAAGACAGATCAGATCCAGCCGCATCCTTTGTTTATAGAGGATATACTAACACCTGTAAAACAAGAAAGAGCTATTGTAGAGCGACTTATTTTAGGAACAAGAATTAATCCTTATTATTCCGCTTCAGATTTACAAAGCTTATATGCTGATGCTTTAGCGCAAAATGAGTACGGCCAGGTTGTTTTTGAAAAAATCAGTGCAATTTCTAAGGTGATAGGAATTCCTACTTATGATTATCAACCATTTAAAAGAGCGTTGCAATCATACCTTGGTCAAATATCAGGTTTTCAATATGCTTATGATGTTGTAACCGATTTAACGGATACCTATTCCGAAATTATAAAGTTACTTCCTAAAGCGTTTACTAAATGTTTTACAGATTTTATTTCTTTTCCAAAACATATCATGCTTGGAAAATTAATCTCAGACATTCAATTAGATTCATCAAGACATCGGTTCTATAATTCGCCTGTGCTGGATGATGACAAAGCAATGAAAAGAGTTAAAGCATTAATTAATCGTTTTAATCAGCAGATACAAAATTTTAGATATCCGGATAATTCACAAATTAAAATTACACCCTCACAAAAATTAGGTGCTCTGAGTAATAAAGCAATCCCTTTCTACTATCAGATTACAGAAAAATTTTTAAAAGCATGGAATTTTGATAAAACAAGCAACCGATCATCTAAATATAATCTAGGATATGATGCGAGTTTGCTGTCATCAGATGAACATATACAAAATCCTTTAAACTTTAATAGAGATGAAAATTCGTTTTACAACATTGAAGGTCATCAAGGAATGGATTATTGGGAAGCCTTTGAACAGTTAAAGCAAATCAGGGATGAAAAGCAGTTGGGATTTGACATTATGCTATTGTCTTTTGATGAATTAATTAATAATAAAGACATGTTCAAAGTGTATTTCAATGAATATATAGAAAAGCATCCCGGATTAGAGCATAAACGAGGAGTTGAAAGAAAAGGTACGTTTGTAATGGTTTATCAAAGCTTCGGAAGAGACGGTGTAAAAATTGTTGCAGATTTTTCACTTCCCTATATCTGCTGTACGCCAAAAGTTGATGTTAAATTAACCTTACCCGAAACTGTTATTTGTACCAATGCAAGTCCTATCCCTTTTACTGTATTCCCAATGAATGGAGTTGTAAAAGCCAATACAGGCTTAAATGCAGGTGTAGAATTGATTGATAGACAATATTTCTTTAATCCTTCACTCGTAAACGGGGAATTATATGGAGAGGAAATTACCTTTACTGTAAACGGAAAACCTACCAATTGCAGTATTAAAGTTATTCAGCAATCAGATGTGGAAATAAAGGTTGATTCTGTTGCTTATCCAAGTGGTGATTCCACGGCAACTACAGTGCATTTCACCGTTTTCGGAAAAGACTTTAAAGATTATACCTACAGTTGGGACTTCTGGGATAATAATCACTGGGTTAATCTAAAACCGGATGCAGAAGGAGGATTTAGCTACGTTTTCAGAGAATTAAATCCAAAAATAATCCCAACAATAAGAGTGAAAGTGAGTCTTCATGGATGTACTCAGGATATCGCCATAAGTGATTGGTATGATGCTCCTTCTGTGCCTACCATTGAATTCAATACGATCTACTTTGATGACAAAGGGATAAGTTGCTGTGAAGGAGAAATTACTGAAGTTAAAGCTGAAGCTACGGGACCTGGAAGTGTATATTTAGAAGAGGGAAGTTTTGAATTATTAGGAAAAGGCATTGGAATAACATCACCTCTTTATTCTTGGGCTAAAATAAAAGGTCCGACCGTAACGCTTACGGGAGTTAATGGGGATACGCTGAATGTGACTGACTTAGTTGCTGACGAATATACATTCCAGCTTACGGTTGTGGATGCCGATAGTGGTGTATTTGCTAAATCTGAACAAGTTGTAGTAAATGTATATTATGAACGTTAATGATCTCTGCATAATATACTGTAATAAATGGTGGTAGATTGAAAATTACCCTTTAGATAATAACTAATATAATAACAATAAAAAAATAATGTAATGGCAGCAGTGTGCAAAATTTCATTTAAGCTAAATTACACATCCTCTGTGCCGATTCAAAAGGCAACAGCTTTCTATAAACTCAAAGATGCATCATTATATACAAAATATGACATACCTCAGCCGATGCCTGTAAGTGGTCTTACGTTGGTGGAGCTTCCTGTAATTCAGGCTCCGGGTATGTATGATTTAATGGTAGAATTAGGTGTGGATGGGGTTACGGCTAGGCAAACAAATTCTTTTCAGATAGGAAAGTGTAATCCTATATCTTGCAAAGCTCCGGATATTCATCAGGTATATTTGGGAATGAATGATCAGATCATAATGGATTATTCTGTAGATGCAGAAAATTTTTATGCAGTCCAGTATCAAATAGCTACAGACATTGATTTTAAATATATTGTCCAGTTGCGGGTCATCATGGGAAGTGATTACACATCAACTGAATATATCGAAATGAATGACGGAACTATTCCTGATGGTACTCAATTGTACATTAGAGCAAGAAAACACTGCTCTGTATCTGATGTTTCAGATTGGTCGAAAGTGGTTCCTTTTACCTCTGGAAAATGGAGAAAAACGACTAAGGCTTATTGTGTTTCGGCGGCATTTGAAGTTCCGACAGATTTTTCTCAATTTAAAGCGAGTATTTGTGGTACAAAAGATTTGATGAAAACTATAAATCTTAATGGGGCTGCTCCTGGACCGGGAAGTCTTATTTATTTGAGTGATGGTGTAACCCGTGCAATACCTGGGAATCTATCAGGTTTTGATATCCCTGGAGGACCAAGTACTGGATTCAATGAAAATGGAATAGCATGGATTAGATTTGAAGAATTTGATCCGAGTGTAATTTACAGTGTAGATCCGAAAACCGGACGTATTGGTGATAGATCGGTGCGTTATACATGTGCTACCTAATGATGATTAAAAAAGTTAATAAAATCCTCAATATTGAGGATTTTATTCAGTTGTCAATTCTTTAGAGTTACCTTCTGTTGTTTTTGCGTCTTGTACTTATGATATTAAAAAGTTTTGCAACATCCTGAAGATGGATTTCGAAATCATCATAATATTCATTTAGAGAATGAAGAGTAATAATGCCTTTCTCAACATCATGGTTGGTGATTCGCTTTACCAAAATTCCTTTTTCTTTGTGAACGATCACGAAATCCCATTTATCATAATGTAACTTACTTAGCCAATAATCTTGCCTGATGTTTCTGCATAATATAATATCGCCTTCAAGATAGCTTTCGTAAGATCCGTTGTCCATGCTGTCACCTTTTATTTCAAAACACATGTACTCACCCCGGTGCTCTACATCATCCGTAAAAGGAATAGTGGGTAAACTCTCTATATATTCTTCATCTGCAAAACTATGTAAATAGCCGGCTTGTGCATATTGATTCGCAAGAGGAACATTCATGATTTTTAAATCTGAAAAAACAACAGGAGATGCACTGTTATTTAATTTCTTTTGCTGTTCGTGAAGCAGGTTAGTCACAAAATAAGCAGTTGTTTCCGGTATTTTTCGTTCGCCTTTTTCCCAATATTGTACAGCTCTAGTACCAACTCCTATAGATTTTGCTATATCAGCCTGCTTCATGTTTAGCTTCTTTCTAATTTCTTTGAATTCTAAATAGTTCATTTTGATATGTTTAAGGTTACATGTAAAAATAAATACGCAAAATATTTGTTTTTTATTTTGAAAAACGAACAATGTTCGTATATTTGTTTCGAAGTTAAAATGGTACGGCACAAATATACAAATTATATTTATAATTGAATAGGTATTTGAGATTTAAAAGTCCTTTTTTAAGCTGTTTTATGCTTTTATTCAGGATTTTAATAATTGATTTGTATGGAGAGCATTTGTACTCCAATCTTGTTTTTTTGTTTGCTTTTACTGTACTAATCGAAGAAATAAGAATTTTTTTAACCTATTTAAGTGTAAAAAATGCATTTTTTAATATGATTTTAATGTGAAATTTGTGCATTTTATTTGGTTTTTTAGCGATAAAAATGCGTTTTTTTTGATATTGTACTCAAGATAATAATTTTTGCTCTTTGTTTTCGAAAATATCAAAAATAAGCCAGAAATGTAGAACTGCTGTTTTAAAAGTCAATAAATTATTATCAGCAGTAAAATTGTCAAAATATCTAAGGATAAAAATAAAATAAATGTTGAACTCTTTTAAACAAATTAAGTAAGGCTGCTTAGTTGTTCACAAAACATCGATGATTGTAAACATAAAAACGTCATTTACTAAAAAGTAACAGTAATAAGTTGTTGTGTTGTTTCTATTGAAAGAATACTTGATATCAACTTCTTAAAATCAAAATTAATATCTGATTAGATACCCTTTCAAAGACTTAAAAATTGTCTTTGGGGACTCTTATTGACTTAATTAAAAAAAATAAAAAATGTAAAACAAAATAAAATTTTAACATACAAACTCCTAACCAAAATGAAACGTAGCAAAGAATTAATAGAAAAAAGAAAAGATTTTGTCATTGACTATGTAAAACGTAATCAAAGCAAACAGATGAAAGTGATTGTAACAGAATTAACAGAAATGTTGTTTTTGTCTGAAAGAACAATATATAATATCATTCTTCAAAACTAATAATAGTAAAAGAGTTATGTCCTTGCAGTGAAATAATCTCATAACGAACCTCATTAAGAGTATTTTTAGAACACTTAATACTCGGACAGCAGATCTTACAATTATACATATTCTAAAAAGGTAAAAAAGAGCCCAGAGTTATTATACTCCTTCCAATAACTGATCCATAAATCATACAAAAGGGTTGTTCAGGAGCCTTTTTTCAAATTTAAGTTTATAGGTAAATACTAAGGTGAAAAACGGTTTTTGCTTTTAGTTCTATTATTTCAGGTGAAATGTAAACCTGAAAGGAGAAACCGTCTGACCTTGATGATTAGAAAAATCAATCTTACAAAGACAAAACAACTGTTCATTTAAAAAATTAGAAACCATGAAAAAGAAAAAAAAGAAGAAAAATAAGGAAAAATTAGACAAGCAGACGAAGGACATTTATGACCTTATTGATGAGCTGGCTTATGTAAATAAAAATGGAAATATTAGAAAAAGCAAAAGATTTTTAGACGATATGTACATACTGGCTCAAGACATTTAAAAGTATGAAAAAATCAAAATCTTAATCAATAATATATAGAAAAGAATGAATCTAGATAGTATAAAAGCTCTGTTAATCGGAACTGCAATTGCATTTTCGGGAGGGTTACTAAGAGTATTGGTCTCAATACAAAACAAAGAGAAAAAACAGCCATGGGAACACTTTATCACATTGTTGATCGTGATAATTGTCGGTTTTACCATGAGCTATTTAATGAATAGAGCTGAACTGCACGACAAATGGTATTCAACGGGTGTGCTGTTTGTACTGGGGTATGGCTATGATAAATTTCTGAAAATGATAACCACAAACCTTCCCAACTGGATTGATAAATCAGTAAATCTTCTTATTGAAAACCGATATGGTATAAATACAGAAAGACAAGCTGATAAGGAAGAAAAGACAGATGATCCGGCTCAATAAAAAATAAAATAATGAAATTGAAGCTGTTTAAATTCGAAAATAATTTAAAAATGCCTCGGAAAACAGCATCATTAAGGTGAAAAAAATTATGAAAATTTCTTCACTGCAACTACAGAATCTAGCACTCAAAAAGTAATGAATTCTTTGGAAAAAAAGTGAATTTTGAACAAGAAAAACTGAAAACTCGAAAATAACAACTAGAAGTGGTTCTGCATTACCTGTTTCTCATCACCAAGCCAAATGCCACTTCCGATTACTTAAATTCTTTAAAAAAATCTACCCTTCACTCGGTCAGATTTTCACATTCAACAGGTAGCACAAAACGCAATTAATACAATTGCGTTTTGTATGCCTTTAAAAATCAATATGAAATTAAAAAACTAAGTCAATGAAAGCAGCAACTCCTGTAGAAAAAGACAGCAATACCCAGCAAAGCCAAAGCAGAAAGCCAAAGCAGCAAGAATCTGTGGTGCCTCTATCTGAGATAGAATCGGTCAATACACAAGCACAAAAGTCTGGAGATTCGAATGGTATGGCTGGATCAGCAAGTCCTAAAGCGAATCAATTTAGCCTCAATAATAATGTGGTAGCCGTTCATGGCTCACAAACCATTTATGATCAGGGCTCAGAAGTAATGTATGGAAGATTTCAAGAAAGCTTGAAGCAAAGCGGTGATATCAATCATTCTGATACTAAAGAGGTGGAAAAAGATTATATGATGACTTTGAATGTTGATCAGATAAGCGATTATCAAAACCTTAAATCGGGGACTTATCTTCCACAGACAAAAGAAGAACAAGCGGTAGCTTATCAAGAAAAGAAAGCAAAACAAAAAGAAAAAAAGGCCGATAAAGTTGTTTCATTGGCTAATTTGTCAAACTCTTCGGCAACAGAATTGGCGGCTAACTTTAATACCGTTCAAAGTAATAGCACTGCTTTTTTTAATAGTCAAACCGAAAAAGCAACAGGCGAACTCCCAAGAGTGAATGCAAAAACAGGCAGTGCTTTTTCAGGAGTTAAGTCCAAAAATAAGACAAATACAAATAAAACTGTTGCAAAATCGAGTAAAAAAACAGTTAAATCTGCGGCTCAAAAGCCAAAATCAAAGGAAATTTTCTTCCCGCAAAATGAGCCATTGAAAAAAGTAAATTACTCTTTCAAAACAAACGGAAATAAAAACGGAGAGCTGGAAAAACAAGCCAAACAACAGTTTAGGGCTATTAGTCTGGATACTTCGTCAATTCCTACCACGATGCAGCAAAACGCAAATGTTGATCTTACAGGAGAAGCTGATACAGAGCACTTAGCAATTGAACAGAAAGATGTAGCACAGGATCTGAGCATTAAAAAGAATCAGGCGGAAAAAGATATCCATAAGGATCATGGCGAAAACAGTATTATTAAAAAGCCAAATGATGAAATACTGAAACCTTCGCGTAAAATAAAGGCTAAAACTGTTAAGAAACAACCGCTTGATGTACTAAAGCTGGATAGCATTGATGAAGCAGGTATTAATGCTCAGTTTGGTCCTATTATTCAATCAAAAATAGGTACAGAAAATGAAAAATATGAGACGGCAGAATTAGAGCACAACCAAAAAGTGCTTGAACAGGAAAAAGCTGCCGAGACACAAATTGACATCGAAAAAGACCAATCTCAGAAGCAGCAGAGAAAATCAGTAAAAGATGCTCAAACAGATGTACACAATTCAAGAGCCGAGTGGCAAAATGCACTTAATAAAACGGAATCAGATTTTGCAAAAAAATCCGGCGACCAGGCTAAATCCACTCTTGGAAATATAAAAACAGAAAAGAGCAAAGGTGAAGTACAGGCACAAAAGCATATTAATAAAGCCAATGAAGATGCATTAAAAGAGAAAAAAGAAGCTGATAGAAAAGCGGCAGAAAAAAAATCAGAAATGGAGCAAAAAAGCGGAGGTTTCTTTGATTGGCTGGCTGATAAAGTTTCGGATTTTATCAATGCACTTAAAGACGCTTTGAATGTCGTTTTCACTGCACTCAGAAAAGCTGTAAAAGCCATTTTTGAAGCGGCTAAAAAATTAGTTTTAGAAGCATTGGAAATAGCCAGAAAAGCGATTGTAAGCTTTATTAAAGGATTTACATCCTTATTAAAAGGATTTTTAGATATTGCTTTGGCTGCATTTCCTGGTATCAGAGACCGATTGAAAGCCAAAATAGATAAATATGTAGCTGCTGCTGAAAAATTTGTAAACCAAACCTTTGAAACCTTCAAAAAAGCGGTTGTTGCAGCAATTGACTTTCTTGCAGATGTCGTAGATAAACTTATTGGTGTATTACAGGATTTTTACAATCTTATTCTCGACGCTGTCAATTTTATTGTGTCTGGAATTATAAAAATACTGGAATTTTTATTTAATCTAAATGTGGCTGCAGCAATGTCTGTTATAGAATTCTTTGGAGCGTTGGCGGAGGAAGCATTAGGAGGAAACCCGGCAAAACCACTTCAGGACGTAGAGGTTCCTTTGGGCCAGGAAAAAGCATGGGCCTCTGCAATGGGAAATGAAACAGGAAATAAAGTTGCACAGGAAGGGAAAACTTCTGTAAACGATGCGATTCCGGTCTTAATGAAATCTAAACTGGATGATGATGATGTAGTGTTAGAGCCTTATCCTGCTGTTTCTGTGGATAAAGATTTTATGAAGTCTTTACCGAATTTGAAGGAGGGCGAAAAATTAGAATTAGGAGGGGCAGGAGCAAACAGTGTGACCACAAAACAATTCCAGGAGTCGGCTGCTTTTGATGCAGGATATAGTATTCACGGAGAAGGACAAAGTGCAGAGCAAGCAGCTAATATGGCTGAAGCAGCCGGTGAAGTTCAGAAAGATGCTAAACCGGATTGGAGACATATGAGCGATGAAGAAAAATTAAAAGAATATAATGATCAGATGCTTGTGCAGTCTGCGAAGGAAGGTGATGCTGAACCAGCCTCTCAAAAAGCAGCCCCAGAAGCAACTGAAGAGAATTCTCCCGAAGCACTTATTACCAAAACCGGACGATTAAATGCGGGGCGCAGATTACAGTTTATGGGTGAACAAATGTTAACTGGAATAAAAGTATTCTGGAATAAATATAAAGCGTGGATCATTGCAGGGTTTGTAGCTGCATTAGTTGCTATCGCTGCTATTCTGATTTTTAGTGGAGGAACCGCTTTAGGTGCTGTTGTTTCGGCTTTAGGTGAGGCATTAACGCTTATTTTCGGGGCTATCGCTGTATACCGAGCAATGGGAATGTTGTGGGACTATGTGAAAAAAGCATGGGCTGGAGACAAACAAGGAGCTGCAAAAGCATTGGCTACTGCATTTGCCATCATTGTTGTAGAATTCTTCATCGATAAGATCATGGCAGGAATGGGCAAAGTATATAAACGCATGCTGAAAGTCTTTAAATCTACCAAACTTGGACGAGCCATCAGAACAGGACTTGCTTTTCTTAAAAGGACGCAAAGAAGAACAAGAGATCTTCTTAAGAAAGGAGTTGCTACATTACGAGGCACCAAGGTGGCAATATATCTGGAGAAAATCGCAATAAAAGGAGTCAATAAATTAGATGATCTTCGTAACAAAATTTTAACTAAATTCGGGTTCAAGAAAATTTGGCTTGAAAAGCATGGGAAGCTTGTTCAGCTTTGGGGTGAATTTAATCCAAAAGTTCTTTTGATGGAAGATGGAGAAATTACATCTAAAGATTTAACAGAAGAGGAACTTTTAGAAATTAAAAACAGAAGACTGGATAATAAAGTAATTGGTGAAAAGTTAGATAATGGAGGAGTAGTTGTTTCAGATAGTTTTGCAAAAGATTTTATGGAAGGAAAATCCAGCAAGACTCTTGATGATTTACAAAATATGGATGCAGAAGACATTCGTAAATTATCTAGAAATATTGAGGGAACTAAAGAATTAAGAAGAGGTATAGGGGGGCTTCAGCCAAAGAATTTTCAGGCTCACCATGTTATACCAAGGGAATTAGGGCAGAAATTTAAAGACTTTTTTGGAGATATAGGATTTAATATAGAAAATGGAACAATAAACGGAATTATGGTTCCTCCAAGTGATGAAGTATTAAGAGTTGCCAAATTAGATGTTGATATCCCTATTGGAAATCAGTTTGATGATTATGCGAGACATTTAGGAAGTCATCCTGATTATACAAATTTAATAGAAGAAAAAATTATAAAAATAGAACGAGATTTTGATAAAGGATTAATAACAAAAGAGAAAGCTCATCAAAAGTTAGTGGATATTACAAATTCTGCTAAGAATGTAATAAAGAATGGAAATGGTCTAAAAGTTAATGATTTAATATTTTAAAAATTATGAAAATATATAGGATAAAGCCTTATTCTGGAGAAAATAATGTTTACATTGAATCTACAGGTTTTAGTAAAGCAACTGTATTTGAAAATTTAGATGGTAAAAAAATAGATGAAATTAAAACAGATAATTTCATTTTAAAAAACAAAACAAAAAATTATCCAGATTTATTGGGTACTGGTTCTTCAGAATTTTTTATCAGTAATGAATTCAAGAACTTCCTAGAAAACAATATAATAAAGCAAAAAATAAATTTTATAGAATTTACCATTGGAAAAAAACAGTATTGGTTTTTAAATATTATTGGTTTAAGAGATTGTATGGATTATAAAAATTCTGTTTACTCAAAATATGAAAATGATCAACCAGATGAAATAACAAACTTAGTAATTGATGAAAAAAAGATTGATGAAAATGATATCTTTAGACTAAAAGATAATTCTATTCCTGTTTTCATAACAGATTCTATAAAGATAAAGCTTGAAGAAATGAATTTTACAGGTATAAAAATTATTGAAAGTATGGATTTAACTTTTGGATAATTAAATAATAGTTTCTGATTAAAAAAACAAATACAATTTTACTAAACATTTTTCTAAAAGCATCTCATTTTATTGGATGCTTTTATTGTTAGAATCCATATCAGTTAAAATTTTAACTAAATTAAATTCGGGTTCAGGAAAATTTGGCTTGAAAAACATGGTTAGTTTATAGAACTTTAGGGTGAGTTTAACTCTAAGGCTAGGAGTGTTTAGTGTGCAACTAAGAAAAAATCAGGCTTACAATGTAATCCAAAGAGAGTTAGAGAAAATCTTTAGTCAGTTTTTTAGTGATATTGGTTAATATTGAAAACAGAAAAAATAAATGGAATTATGGCTCCTCTGAATGATTGAATGGCAATATTGAAAATATAGAATTATTGTTAAAATCAGTTATAAAAAAATTAAAAGGACATTTTGTATATAATACTTAATAGTTTGTATTAAAAGAATAATCAATACTTTTGAATAATCACCAAACAAGTTATAAACCATGAAAAAAATACTATTCATTTGCACTCTTCTTTTCAGTTTTTCCACTGTAAGTGCACAAACTATTGAATCAGGAAATCATAAAACGGCAGGTTATATAAAATCGGACGGAACAATTGAAAACAGCGGTCATTCCACGGTAGGTTATATCAAAAGTGATGGTACGATAGAAAGCAAAAGCCACAGCACAATTGGTTACATCAAAAGTGATGGAACCATCGAAAACAAAAGCCATTCTACAGTGGGTTATGTAAAGAGTGATGGAACTGTAGAAAATAGCAATCATTCTACCATTGGCTATATCAAAGATAATGGAACGGTAGAAAATAGTAGTCACGGGACTATTGGTTATGCCTCCGGAGTGAAAAAAGAATGGGCAGCGGTGGCTTTTTTCTTCTTTAAGATAGATTAATAATTAGGGAAGAAAGTTTTAGTTAAAGTATATAAGTCAAAACAAAGGCTCGGATTTTATAATCCGAGCCTTTGTTTTTTATGAGTGTAAATACATGACATATCGATGGGGATGGGTAACTGTTTCGGCAGGTTTGCTCTAGTTACTGCAACTACGGGATCGGACAGGCAAAAAACTTTAATAAGAATGAAAAAAGATTGAATTTTGGACTTTAAAATATAGCAAGAGCCTACAGGCAATTACATTTAATTATTAGAAATATTAAAATATATGGAAAAAAGCGGATTAACCACAAGAGACAAATTAAAAACCTATTTTGAAACAGGCAAATATCCTACACAAAGTCAATTTTCAGATCTGATAGATCTTTTGAGACTTAAAGAAGATATCTTAACAAATAAAGAGCTAGTGACCCTTGCCAATAGTTTAGAAGCCATTGAGAATACATTTATTTACTATTACACAAGTGATATAGGAGATTTAAAATTACCAGTTGTTATCAGTTCGAAAGGGGAAGAAGACCAGGTGATTATTGTTGGAGAAACCTTAGGAGGTTCGGAAAGAAGATACTTGTTCGGAAATGCACCTTATACAATTAAAACAAAAGAATTTTCAGGAGGGAAATTAAACGAAAATGAGTATTATAATTTAGGGTATCAGCTCAATCAGACGTATATGATTACCAGGCTTTTTGGAAATAACCTTCAAACAATTCCAGATGGATTTGAGCTTGGAGTACTGAATGATAAAAAGATGCCGATACAAATTTTAAAACAAAATTTTGGAAAAAAAATCAATGTTGTAAACACAGGCGTTAAGTTCATTAATAATACCGAAATTCCTATCCAGTACAGAATAGAATCAGCAAACTGGAGTGATGGATTTAAAACCGAAGATACTGTTACCGATCATTATGATCTATGGGATTATTTATCCTTTTATTATGATGCAGATCTTAGTGGAAGCAGCCTGTCCATAAATTGTGAGATCTATGATGCAGATACTGATAAGCTTTTGTCTACTACCAATCTTTTGGCAGGGCAAAGTAGTAATTATTGGGGAGGTAGTCAATATTTAAGAGAAATCAGAAACATAAGAATTGAATGTAATTATTACATAGGAGATAAATAATCTAAGTGGTTTAAACAATTTAAATTTTTAGAAGCTACTGCAGCTACCGAATAGTGAGGGTAAAAACTTTTGTAATAAGAAAAAAAAGATGAATTTTGAACTCTCGAATTAAGTATCAGATTATTTAATTTTCAAGAAATAAAGGCTACTGCAGCTACCGAATAGTGAGGGTAAAAAACTTTTATAATAAGAAAAAAAGAAAGAATTTTGTACCATTAAATACAAGTCACATCCACTACTATAAAAATTGTCTGGAGATTGCAAAACAAGCAAAATATAATCCATTACCAATTAATAAATAAAACCTCAATCGAGTAAGATACTCAGTAATGGGAAGCCTTTTACTCTTGAAATACTGGAATTTTTTAAGGTTGTAAACATTAAAATCTCATCCACGAAGCATAATGATAGATTGTAAGATGTATTATTTTCTTTCAAGAGCAGATTGATTCTTTAAAAAAGTAGGAATTCCGATGAGTGAGAGACTCTCTTAAAACTATTGCTTCGGCAATTAGGTGAGGCTCTCCAATGTGAGCTACTTTTCGCTTGAGGTTTATTTTTCAGAAACAAATCAGTAAATATTTTCAAAAACTTTATAAAACTAGAATAAGGAATATTGTTTTTAAATTGTTGATTCTTAATGATTAATATTCACTGCAACTACAGATTAGAGAGGTCAAAAAACTTTAATAAGAATATAAAAAAGATGAATTTTGAACTTTAGATATCATAAATAGTTATTGGCATCCGGAAAGAAAATTATAGTCATACAGAACATTAGAATATTATGGAAGAAATAAATAAACTAACCGAAAGAGAGGAGCTGAAAACCTATTTTGAAACAGGTAAATATCCTACACAAAGTCAATTTGGTCGCTTTATAGATAACTATGTCCATTTAAAGGAATTTAATTTTGGATTGGATGTAAAGGCTACGGGAATAAATAAAAGAAAATTCTATCATTTTTATGTGACTGAAGAAATTCAAAAATCAGAAGGGCATATAAATATGGAGGCTGAAGAAAAAAGTGAACCCCAACAGATACCTGGTTATACGCATGTTTTAAGTAGATATGTCGGATATAAATCTTTAAACATAAAATTATCAAACGAATTAGATATTGATAAATACCAACCCAAGATTATCATAAAACGTTACAAACAAAGAAAAAGGCTTAAAAGTGGTTATTTAAAACCATCAGGTTTTTATCAGGAACTTCCAGGAGATGCAAAAAAATGGAACAGACAATCAGAATATCCTGTTAAGTCTAATGAAATGGATATAGATATTAATCCTATTAACTATTTCAGACCTTACAAAAATATGAAGGGAGAGGCAGAGTTCTATCCTGCAGGTACATTTAATAGACCTGGTTCATTTCGATATACAGTTCATCACAGAAAACCATTTTCTCTCATTCAAATGTTTTTGGAAATTGATGTAAATGGAACAAAATTCAGGTCGAATCCTGTTAATATAAAAATTATTTTAGGGAGGGATGACAAAGATGTCATCAACTATATTATTGATTAATAAAAATATATAACCTCAATCGAGTAAGATACTCAATAGCGGGAATCCTTTTGCTCCTGGAATATTGGAATTTTCTGATGTACAAACATGAGAATCTCATTCATGAAGCAGAATAATAGATTGCCAGATCTGTTATTTTCCTCCAGAAGCGGATTGATTCCTTAAAAAGTAGGAATTCCGGTAAGAGAGAGACTTTCTTAAAACAGCTGTTTCGGCAGTTGGGTAAGGCTCTCCATTGGGAGCTACTTTTCGGTTGAGGTTTATTAAAAAATAACTATAAAATACAAGTGAAGACACCTAAAATGTTGTACACGGTATTTAAAAACATAAAAACACATAATCTCAATCGAGTAAGATACTCAATTATGGGAAGCCTTTTGCTCTTGGAATATTAGAATTTTCTGATGTGTGAACATGAGAATCTCATCCATGAAACAGAATGTTAGATGATCAGATCTGTCGTTTTTTTCCAAGAGTAGGATTGATTCCTTAAAAAGCAGGAATTCCGATAAGAGAGAGACTTTCTTAAAACAGCTGTTTCGGCAGTTGGGTAAGACTCTCCAATGGGAGCTACTTTTCGGTTGAGGTTATTTTTCAGTGACAAATCAGTAGATTTTCAAAAATTTAAACCATCAGATAATAAGTATTCTGCTCTCTTCAAAAAAAAGACTAAAAACAATGGAACCAGAACATATACAAAAATTATTTACTCATTTAGAAGAGGTTATTACATGGCGTATCAATAATTCCTCGGAGCACTTTGATAGGGGAGCACCTGAATTTGATAAGAGTGATTATGAAGATTTTCAGTTAGGAAAATATATTTCAGCGAAAGGTCTTATCCATCAGGAAGTTATTATCCTCTTAATGGCTTTATTACCAAGACTTGATCCATCATTGCTCAAACGTATTTATTTAGAATTTCCAAACAGTGCGTTGTTTGATTATTGTTCAACCAACGAAAATGGAAGACTTTTTTATCCGACAGTTCAGGCAGTACAATATGTTTTAGGAGGAGAAAACATTTCAGAACGCTTAAAAGCTCTGGATTATTTTAATTCGGATTCGGTTTTGATTAAATCCGAACTTATTGAAGTTCATAGTCATACATCAACGAACGGCTCAATAAATGTTTATCAGGAAGCTTTTAATACAATCATTTTGGGAGTCGAATTATTGCCTAAAATGAGTAATGATTTTCCGGCAGAACAAATAAATACCGGTCGATCATGGACTGACTTAATACTTCCTCAGAATACATTAAATGAACTTCAAACGATTGAAGCCTGGTATAACAGCAGTCGGATTCTTATGGAAGATTGGGGCATGCAGAAAAAACTTAAGCCTGGTTTCAGAGTGTTGTTTTATGGAGATCCGGGAACCGGAAAAACTCTTGCAGCCAGCCTTTTAGGAAAATATACCAAGCGCCCTGTTTTTAGAGTTGATGTTTCTATGCTGGTCTCAAAATATATCGGAGAAACAGAAAAACAATTAGCAAAATTATTTGACAAAGCAGAAAATAAAAACTGGATTTTATTTTTTGATGAAGCAGATGCTATTTTCGGAAAACGAACCAATGTACGAGATGCTCATGATAAATATGCCAATCAGGAAGTTTCTTATTTGTTACAAAGAATAGAAACGTTTTCGGGGCTTATTATTTTGGCATCCAACTTTAAAAATAATATGGATAAAGCCTTTACGCGACGCTTTCATAGCTGCATAAAATTCAATAATCCAAAGCAAGAAGAGCGTCTGCGTATTTGGCAACACAATTTGCCCGAACAATTACGGCTTGAAGATATTAATTTAGAGGAAATTGCCAAACGTTATGAACTAACCGGTTCTAATATTATGAATATCATACAAGATGTAAGTTTAAAAACAATTGCATCAAAAGCACACGATTACAAGGTGAGCTTAGATATGTTATTAGAAAGCATCAAAAAAGAGTACGTAAAAGAAGATAAAATATTTACTTAAAAATCGAATTCTCTTATAACTGATGTCACGGAAAAGCTTCCAATAACTCAAAAAAAAGAGGATTTCAATTCTTTTAATTTCAAAAAAATAAACCAATGAAAACGAAAATTATGCTACTTATATTTTTGAGTAGTCTTATCTTGGGCTGCCGAAGTAAACATAAAATAACAACCCATTACAAAGAAGATAAAAAAGAAACAGAAACCATAAAAGCTGATTCTTTGAGCGTACAGAATTTACAATTAGTTCAAAATACTTCTGTCAATGCATTGCTGGATGAAAAGAAAAATGAAACATCTGGAGAGGTATTAATTAAAGGAAAATCTGATATATCCAATCCTTTTGTTTTTCATAATGTGATCGGAAGCGATACAATTCAAAGCATTTCCATTATGGGAAATGCAGAATATTCAATCAAAAACTACTATACAAAGGCTAATTATAAAAAGTATGAGCTTAAAAATGAAGCATCTGTGCATGCTATTCATGATGTAACTCAGAAAGTGGTTTCAAAAGAAAAGACAAAAGAAATTACTTTAGCCGTCTCGGAAGATATAAAAAAAATAAAATCGAATGGATTTCAAGCCGGAGCCTGGATTGTTATTGTATTAACTGTAATCATATTAATATTGGCATTTTTCACATATAAACGTTTTATAGAATGAAAACATCACAAAAAGGAATAAATTTAATTTTATCATTTGAAGGGTTCAGCTCTAAGCCTTATCTGGATTCAGCAGGAATTCCCACAATAGGCTATGGAAATACATATTACCCGGGTGGCAAAAAAGTTACCTTGAAAGACGCTTCAATGAGTAAAGAAAAAGGTGCGGAGTTATTTTCCACTGTTTTGCCAACTTATGAAAAAATAGTCAACAATAAAATAAAAGTGGTACTCAATCAAAATCAATTCGATGCTCTTGTTTCCCATACCTACAATACAGGAGGATCTGACACACTATTTTCTTTAATTAATAAAAAAGCAGATCCAGAAACCATTAAAGATTGGTTCATTTCTAAATATATCACCGCAGGTGGCAAACCTTTAAACGGACTGATCCGGAGAAGAAAGGCTGAAGCCGATTTGTTCTTTTCTAAATAAAAAAATCCCCACAATTACAGTGGGGATTTTTATTTTGTTGCTATTCCGTCACTTATTCAGAAATACCAGAACTTAAAAGTATACCATTTTCTGTATTTTAATCGGAAAAATTCTAGGATTTATAAATAATTACTTTTCTAGCCATTATGATTAAGATCATAACAGATGGGAAAAGAATGCTCTAAATTTGAAATTCACATCACAAAATTTAATCTTATGAAATCTATTGTATCATCTTCATATGCATTAGCATGTGTCCTGTTGAGTTATAAAAAGCAGACAGAATATAGAAATAGATCACTTCAGGATACAATTATTCCTGATACTATAAAAAATGATACAGTTCCTACTTAGAATACCCTGATGCAATAGTCATCTGTCTATAGCTTGTCGAGATCTTAATACCTTTTGCTACGGATCAGCAATAATACTTTTTAAATTACAATAGTAACGAATCTTTAGATAAAAATAAAGATAGAAGGTAAAGTAAAATAATTGTATTAATAAAACTCAATATGATTGAAATCATAAGTTAGTGAATTATTAAGCTATAGATTTGACTTACAAATTATTCTAAACCTCTGTGAGGTGTCATTTACGAAGCATTGCTTCGGTGTTCATGTTCACTAGTAAATAAATTTAAACTGATTGCTGTCTAATACTAATTACGGCCGGCAAGAGCCATCACTTAATATTAAATATAAAATTCAGTTATGAACACTATTAAAGGGATCATTAAAGAAGCAGAAGAAATCATAAAATCTACCGAAGAAGGCTCTATGACACAAGATGCTGCGCTCATTATTGCAGCACAAAAAGTAGAATATTATGAAATAGCGACCTATGGAGGATGGGCTCAGTTAGCTATTACAATGGGACATTATAAAGCTGCAGATCTTCTGGAAAAAGCAGTACAGGAAGAAGAAGAGACCGATGAGGATCTTACAGAGATTGCAGAAACATTTATCAATTTTGATGCAGAGCAGGAAAATTAATATTCCATTAAATATAGTAAAGCCATATAGAGGCCATCTATGTGGCTTTTTAACTTCAACAATTATGAATTTTGGGAAAATTTAAAGACATAAAACAGGAATTGATAACAATATTTTTTTAGTATTTGTAATGTCAGAAGATACTGAACTGAATAATATTCAGGCCTTCATTGCACAGGTCGATTCTTTGGGAAGTATAGGGAAAAAACAACTGCTGAAGACAATGTTTTATCTGTCTGTTAAAGACAAACAAGATTTGCATTATTTTGAAAAATTTATACACGTATTCGAAAACCGATAAATATAAGATGAGAGAAAATGATTTATTAAAATCTACTGTATTACATTATAAAAATAACTATTCCGAACATGAAATTGTTTATTCCGAAGAAGTAGATTCTTACGGAGCAGCCTTTTTGGTAAGATCTTTGGAGAAGATAAAAAAGAACACGGGATCTGAAGTACTCAAGAAGCTGATAGATAAATATATAGAAGAATATAAATATCATATAAAAGATAATAACCGTGAAATCATAATCAATGGTATTGTTGAAACTTCAGCTAGAGACTCTTCCTTCATTCTGTACGCAAAGACCGCCTACAATAAAGTATTAAAAGAAGAAGAATGCCTAAGCAGATTACTGGATACTTTGGAAAGAAACAATATTTAAATATGTGATTTGGAAGCACAACCCTATGTAAACATCAAACCAAAAAAATAATAGATTATGAAAGAAAAAAAGAACACCAACGAAAAAACAGATCAGCTGAAAGCGCATACCACTTTAAATGAAAATGAAAAGCTGACTACCAATCAGGGAATCAAGATCAATAACAATCAGGATTCTTTAAAAGCTGGTGACAGAGGACCTACGTTGCTGGAAGATTTTATCCTGAGAGAAAAAATAACCCACTTCGATCACGAAAGAATTCCGGAAAGAGTAGTGCACGCAAGAGGCTCCGGTGCACATGGAGTATTTAAACTCAATAAAAGCCTTGCCAAATATACAAAAGCTAAATTTTTGTCAGAAGAAGGTAAAGAAACTCCTGTTTTTGTAAGATTTTCAACCGTAGCGGGAAGTAGAGGAAGCACAGATCTTGCAAGAGATGTACGTGGATTTGCCATTAAATTCTATACCGAAGAAGGAAATTATGATCTCGTGGGAAACAATATGCCTGTATTTTTTATACAGGATGCCATCAAATTTCCGGATCTTGTACACGCTGTAAAACCTGAACCCGACAACGAAATTCCGCAGGCTGCATCAGCGCACGATACATTTTGGGATTTTATCTCATTAATGCCCGAAAGTATGCATATGATCATGTGGTTAATGAGTGACAGAGCAATTCCTAGAAGTTTCAGCAGAATGGAAGGATTTGGAGTTCATTCCTTCAAACTGATTAACGAAAAAGGTAAAGTTCATTTCGTTAAATTCCATTTTAAACCAAAATTAGGAGTCCATTCAGTCGCTTGGGACGAAGCCCAAAGAATTTCTGGGGTTGATTCTGATTTTCATAAGCGAGATCTTTGGGAATCTATCGAAAAAGGAATGTTTCCTGAATGGGATTTTGGAGTGCAGCTGATTCCTGAAGAAGATGAGCACAAATTTGATTTCGATTTGTTGGATCCTACGAAAATTGTACCCGAAGAAATTGTTCCTGTACAACTTGTCGGTACTTTAACGTTAAATAAAAATCCAGATAATTTTTTTGCAGAAACCGAACAGGTTGCATTCCATCCGGGACATCTTGTTCCGGGAATCGATTTTACCAACGATCCTTTGTTGCAGGGAAGATTATTTTCTTATACAGACACTCAATTGTCAAGACTGGGATCGCCCAATTTTCATGAAATTCCTATTAACAGATCCATTAATGCGGTTCATAATAACCAGCGCGATGGTCACATGAGACAACAGATTGTAAAAGGAAAAGTAAGTTATGAACCCAATTCTATAGGAGGAGGATGCCCGTTCCAGGCTATGATGAAAGAAGGAGGTTTCACTTCTCAGGAAGAAAGAGTTTCCGGAAAAAAAGTTCGGGAGAGAAGCAAAAGCTTTGTAGATCATTATTCACAAGCTAAATTATTTTACAACAGCCAGTCTACTCCGGAAAAAACGCACCTTCAGAATGCGTTAATATTTGAATTATCAAAAGTGACGATACCGGAAATCAGAGAAAGATTGGTGGGGCAATTAGTCCATATCGATAAATTTTTAGCATGGAGAGTAGCAGAAAAAATAGGAGTGGAAGTCAAAGAACTGAAGTTTCCGAATCAGAGTCTTCCGGCAGATGCTAATAAGATTGAGTTGCAGAGTAAAGAAAGAGAACCTAAAGTGAAGATTTCCGGAGCCCTGAGTATGCAGAATACCATTAAAAATACCATTAAAGGCAGAAAAATTGGTTTTATTATTGCCGGTGGTTTAGATGTGAAAGTAACTAATGATTTAAAAATGAAACTTGAAGAAAAAGAGGCGACAGTAGAGTTGATTGCTCCAAGTTTAGCTCCTGTGAGAACCAATGACGGTTCTGTTTTAGTTCCAAAACATTCGTTGACGAGTACAGCAAGTGTTTGCTTTGATGCCTTGTATATAACTGGTGGAAAAGATGCTGTCAAAGAACTGTTGCTCCCGGAAAATAAACATTTGGTATTGCATTTCATTAATGAAGCATATAAACACTGTAAAGCGATTTATTTTGGGGCAGGAACTGAGCCTTTGTACATAAACAGTAATGCGGGAGCAAAAAAACATGAAGATCCGGCAATTATCACATGGGAAGACAAGAATGGCGCAGATAAGTTTGTGAATGCCATTGCTAAACATAGAGTCTGGGATCTGGAATTAGAAAGAAACGCTTAGATCTAAAACTAAAACCAATTAATCACTAAAAAAAGAATGCGATGGAATTTCATAAAAAACTTCTGGAATATATCGGTCAGTCATTAATGACTGCCGGAGAAACAATTGCGGTTGCAGAAAGTGTAACCTCAGGATGTTTACAGCTTGCTTTCTCTCAGATGCCCAATGCATCACTGGTTTATAAAGGAGGAATGACAGCCTATACCTTACCCATGAAAGTAAAATTACTGAATGTGGATAAAAAAGAAGCTGAAAAATGCGACTGTGTTTCGGAACATATTGTGGAAACAATGGCTTTGAATGTTTCAAACCTCTACCAAACCGATTGGTCAATCGCAACAACGGGATATAGTACCCCGATCAGAAATTCATCCTACAAAATATTTGCTTTCTTTTCGTTTGCTTACAAAGGTGAGATTATTTATACAGGCAAGCTGGAACTGCACCCCAAAACCCAGGCTTTGAATGCCCAATTATATTACACTGAATTCATTTTGGGCTGTTTTAAAACAGAACTCAATAAAAATGCTGATTTCAGAGAAAAGTTAGAATTGAAAATAAATAACGATGCAAGAATTAAAGCTAGCTAATAAAACGGTTCTCATTACAGGAGCCGACAGTGGAATAGGGAAAGCAGTAGCATTACTTCTGGCAAAAGAGGGAGCCGATATTGCCATTATTTATCATGAAGACGATAAAGATGCTGAAAAAGTAAAAATGGAGATTGAGGCATTAGGAAGAAAATGCAGGCTGTTTTCAGGAGATATCAATGATTATGAATTTTGTGAAGAGACAGTCAGGAAACTGATTTCCGAATGGAATAAAATCAATATCCTGATTAATAATGCAGGTACTCAGTTCCCGGCAGAGCAAATTCAGCATCTGGAAGAAGAAAATATTCGGAAAACATTTGATACCAATATCATCGGAATGATTTTACTGACCAAAGTGGTATTTCCGTATTTAAAAGAGGGAGACTGTATTATCAATACAACTTCGGCAGTCGCATATCAGGGACATCCGGAATTGCTGGATTATGCTGCAACAAAGGGAGCTATCGTTTCTTTCACCCGGTCTTTGGCATTACAGGCAAAACCCAAAGGAATAAGAGTAAATGCCGTGGCGCCCGGTCCTGTAGCAACACCACTTACTAAGGAAACCTTTGATGAAAAAGAAGAAGACCCCCGAAAACCTCCCTTGGAAAGAAATGCTACACCGGAAGAAGTGGCAGAAAGCTTTCTGTTTCTGACGTCAGAAGGAGCAGCTCAGGTTACAGGCCAGGTTCTTCATCCAAACGGAGGCTTGATTATCAACGGATAATAACAAAAGATGAAAAACAGCAGAGACATTGAATATCCAATACATTAAAAAAACTAAAGTAATGTATAGTGAAAGATCTGCAAAGAATGGATGCAGAAGGTAGCTAATAAGATATATCTAAACAGTTCTAAATAGTTAAAACAATGAATTCCAAAAGTTTTTTTTACCGAAATAGCCTGAGTATAGTATTATTGTTTTTAATGCTTTCATGTCTGTTAGGCCAATTTTTGACAGGTTGGAGAACGGAAAATAAAGAATTGGTAGAAAATGGAGAAAAAGCACTGGATTTAGTCCAATATCTTAAAAGCGGCCACTGTATCCAGGCGACATTTGAGAATTGGGAGAGTGAATTTTTACAAATGATGCTATATGTACTGCTTACCGTTTCTTTACGACAGAAAGGCTCCAGCGAATCTAAACCTTTAGAAGGAGAAGAAGACGTAGATAAAGAGCCTCAACCCCATCCCAATGCTCCGTGGCCCGTAAATAAAGGCGGAATATGGCTAAAGATCTATAAACATTCATTATCACTGGCTTTTGGTATTTTGTTTATACTAAGTTTTGCGCTGCATTTTTACGGAAGCCTTAAAGATTACAATACAGAGCAGATTTCAAAAAATAAACCTATGATTTCTGCATCACAATATGTTTCAGAATCAAGATTCTGGTTCGAATCTTTTCAGAACTGGCAAAGTGAATTTTTAGCAGTAGCAGCTCTAGTGATTTTATCCATATGGCTTCGGGAAAAAGGCTCTCCTCAATCTAAACCGGTAGATATGTCTTACGGTGAAAATTAAAAATCATAAAATATGAAACCTAAAGAAATATTTGGAGTACCCGTTCAGGAAAAAGGGAGCTACCATGATACGGAAGCTAAGAAAAATTATGCAAATCAGGAACAGGTAGACGAAGGCTTCAAGACGCTCAAAGAAAGATTCATGTTGATAAACAATTGGAAAAGCTATTGTGGAGAGGGCTTTGCAGACTTTAAACTTTTCGATTCAGAAGGAAAAATGGTGCAAAGGTATCCGTTAATTGGAGATTATATCAGGATAGACATTCCCGGACCGGGAACAGTAGAAGCTAAAGGTTTCGATTGGGTTGAGGTTACAAATTTATTCGAAGAACAAACCCATGGTATTTGTCTTGATTTTGTGATGATGACCTGCAGACCTTCGAAAAATCCTCAGGATAAAAACTCAGAACATATTGAACATTTTTATTCTGATGAAGCTACCTCCACATTTGGGATCTTTAAAGGAAGAGACTTCATTCAGGCCGGAATATATGGCAGGAACGAAACCCCTAATATGGATGCAGAATTCATAGATAAAGCAAGAAACCTATTAATTGCGGCAGGCGGAATGATCGGGGTTTCAAAGATTCAGTGGAAGACATTGGTGAGCGGACTTCTGGATTTCTAATGCGGATTGAAAAATTTGCTGACGTTAAGAGGTATCTGTTTTCTAAAATGAACATTATTCAAGTTATTTTATCTATTGCATATGAAAAAGCACATTGTCATTGTGGGCGGAGGATTTGCCGGGATCAATCTTATAAAATCTTTGGTAAACGATCCTAGATTTATAATAACATTGGTAGATAAGAACAATTACCATTTTTTTCCGCCACTTATCTATCAGGTTGCGACTTCTTTCATTGAAGCGTCAAATATCAGCTATCCGTTCAGAAGGTTGTTTGCGAACTACAGAAACGTACAATTTTATATGGGAAGTCTGATAAGAGTAGTTCCGGAAACCAAAACAATAGAAACGGATAACGGAAAAATAGAATATGACTATTTAGTTCTGGCGTTAGGTACGGAATCTAATTTTTTTGGAATGGAAAATGTCCAGAACTGTGCTTTGCCCATGAAAACAATTGATGAAGCATTGTATCTGAGAAACTATATCCTGCTGACGCTTGAAGAAGCGGCAAGGAATAAAAATATTCAAGATGCTCCCAAACTGCAGAACATAGTAATTGCCGGCGGTGGCCCCACTGGAGTGGAGCTGGCGGGAATGATCGCGGAAATGGGGCAGTATATTGCGAAAAGAGAATATCCTGAAATTAAACGCAGGATTTCTAATATTTATCTTATTGATGCACTCCCGGTTCTGCTGTCCCCCATGAGTAAGATTGCTCAGAAAGCTGCTCATGCTAAATTGCAAAAATTAGGCGTTAAAATTATTTTAAATGTGGCTGTGAAAGACTATGCCGATTCAAAAGTAATATTGGCAGACGGAAGGACTATCGAAACAGAAACGTTAATTTGGACTTCGGGAGTGATTGGAAGGAAGGTTGATGGGCTTCCGGAAGAAAGTATTGGAAAAGGAAGAAGAATTTTGGTAGATGCCTATAATAAAGTGCAAGGATTAGATAATGTATACGCTTTAGGAGATATCTGTCTTCAAATAACAGAAGAAAAATATCCTAAAGGTCATCCCCAATTAGCACAAGTGGCAATTCAACAAGGGAAAAATTTAGGGAAAAATTTGAAGAGAATTGAAGAGGAAAAGATTTTAATTCCTTTTAGATATAAAGATAAAGGAAGTATGGCAATTATTTCAAAATTCAATGCCGTAGTAGATCTCCCTACATTTTCTTTTAAAGGATTTACAGCCTGGCTTACATGGCTCTTTATACACATTATGCCTTTAGTAGGTTTTCGAAATAAACTTAGATTGGCGTTCGATTGGTTAAGACTTTTTATAACTAATAATCCTTCCATCAGATTGATTTTAAGGCCAAAAAGAAATAATACCTGAAGAATTTACAAAAATGATGGGAAAATTATCACATAAAACACTATTTAATAAGCTTTGTATAAGAGAAAGGCATAAAATCTGCTTATACGTAATTGTATAATTTTAAAATTAGCAGTTATGAGAAGTATATTATGGTTAATAGCAGTCATTTGTATTGCTACATGGCTTTTAGGAATGTTAGGAGTAATACCGGGGATAAGTACTGGATACTTGGTGCATATATTACTGGTAATTGCTATTATTGTGATTTTATATAATATCATTACCGGAAAGAAACCTCTGGATTAGCAACTTTCATTATATAATAATGAAGTTTGCAAAGTTTTTATTTAATATTTAAAGCCTCCTCTTTTAAGAGGAGGCTTTAAATATTAAATAAAATTAGTATAATAATGATATCTTAAATGGTATAAGTAAGGTAAATATTTTATTCTTCCTCTTCCTGTTTGGAGGTATTTTCACTGCGACAATTTCTCAGGTTTTCATAAAATTTATGAATCTCATCCAGCTCTTCTTCTGTTAAGTCTTCAATGTCTACAATACGATTATTGGCATTTTCGTGTGCTGCAACAAGCTCGTTTAGTTTAATCTGTATTGCTTTTGAGTCTTTATTCTGAGCTTTCTGAATTAGAAATACCATAAGGAAAGTCACTATGGTTGTTCCGGTGTTGATTACCATTTGCCATACTTCTGAAAAATTGAAAAACGGTCCCGTAACAGCCCAGATAATTACTAATAAACTTGCCCCGATAAATGCACCTGGGCTTCCCGCAAAATAGGCAGCCTGATCTGCAAACCTGTCAAAAAAATGTTTTCTCATAATCTAAATATGTATTTATAAATAATCTTTAACTCTAAATTCGGTAAGAATTATTATAAAAAATATGATCTCGATCATCATGGAATACAATTCTAAGATTTCATAGCTAATGTTGTAACTATCATTAGCTATGATTAACCTTGGATTTTTTATAATGACACAGTTTTGTAGCTTTCTGAAATTTTTTTAATATTGAAGATTTATATAGAATTGAAAAAATATTTAAAAGGAACCTATCAGATCTAAATTTTTTAATCTGTCTAATATAAGAGTGACAACCGCTGAAGTTCTATGTCGGCTTTCAAAGCCAATCCATTCAAAAGATACTATTTCACTGGATGCTTCAAGTGTACCTGAATAATCTGCAAAATAGCATGTCATTCTTACCAAAACATTTTCATCTTTCCCATCAGCTGGAGCTTCAAACGTATCAAAATAACGTATAGAATCTTCTTTAATTGTAACGTTCAGTTCCTCCATGATTTCTCTTTTCAGGCAGTCTGTATCAGATTCGTTGGGTTCTCTTTTGCCGCCAGGTAAATAGAGTTTTGATTTCAATTGAGAAAGCGCAGTAAGCACTTTTTTATTCGAAATGCTGATCAGAGCAACTTTATCAATAACCTTATCTTTCATACTGTAAATTTAGGGAATAATATTTTTGATACTAACTCTCCGGTGAAAGTAAGGTAATCATTCCGTGGTTCATGATTAAGAATACGGTAAAAAGGCAGCTGTCCGTTTCAACGTACGAAAATCAGTGTTTAACATTCAATATGGCGTGTTCAGGGTATTTGTACTTTTTCTTATTTCTATTTTAAAATAATTTTACCCTAATAAAAGAACAGTATTATGAAAACTACATTGCCTTTCAGAAAAAAATTACTTGTCACTGCCTCCCTGATCATTTTTATGGGAATAGGATGGTCTACTCTAAAAGCACAGACGGCTTCGGGAGAAAAAAACGTAGAAAATGCAGCAATTGCATCAGCTTTCCAGCATACAAAAAAAATCAGGGCAGGATTGCTGGATGTAGGGTATGCGGAAGTGGGTCCTAAAACCGGAAAACCGGTTATCCTTCTTCATGGTTGGCCGTATGATATTCATAGTTTTGAAGAATCTTCTGGTATCCTTGCCTCAAAAGGTTACCATATTTTAGTACCTTATTTAAGAGGCTACGGAACAACTTCATTTGTCTCTCCTGATACTAAAAGAAACGGTCAGCAGAGTGCTGTAGCGCTGGATATCATTGCATTCATGGATGCTCTTAAAATAGATAAGGCAATTATAGGCGGATTTGACTGGGGAGCAAGAACAGCGGACATCATTGCTGCTTTATGGCCTGAACGTTGTACAGCTCTTGTTGCTGTAAGCGGATACCTGATAGGAAGTCCAAAGGCAAACGAAAAGCCTCTCTCACCAAATGCTGAGTTTTTATGGTGGTATCAATATTACTTTTCGACCGAAAGAGGATACAAAGGCTACAAAGCCAACACAGCGGCATTCAATCAATTGATATGGAAAACAGCCTCACCAAAATGGGCTTTTGATGACAAAACCTACGAGCGTTCAGCCGAGGCATTTGATAATCCTGACCATGTGGATATCGTAATTCATAATTATCGCTGGCGTCTGGGATTAGCCAACGGGGAAAAACAATATGATATACTTGAATCTAAACTGGCGCAATCTCCTAACATTACAGTCCCAACCGTTACGCTGGAAGGTGATGCAAACGGAGCTGCATTTCCTGCCCCGGAAAGTTATGCTTCTAAATATACTGGAAAATATATCCATCATACATTAACGGGTGGAATTGGACATAATTTACCACAGGAAGCTCCTAAAGCATTTGCAGATGCAATCATTGAAGCAGATTCCATGTTTCAAGCTAGATAAATTACTGAATTTAAGTTAAAAAAATAAGATTTCTTATTTTGGCTGGGTATTCTATTCTTTATACTTTAAGATGAGGAATATAAAGAAATTTAATAGGGATGTTCTTTCTGATCGTAGAAAATAATAAAGGTAAATATCTTCGGATAATCCTTGAAAAATTGCCGTTTTTTAAAATATTGTAAGTATTTTTGAAATCAAAGGATCTGTAACACATAATTCATTTTAACTTCTATGATTTTAATTGTTGATGACAATCAAAATAACCTGTATTCTCTACAAAAATTACTTGAATCCAAGGATTTCAAAGTTGAAACAGCCGGTTCGGGTGAAGAAGCACTTGGTAAAGCTTTAAAAAACGACTATGCTTTAATTATTTTAGATGTTCAAATGCCGGACATGGATGGTTTTGAAGTGGCAGAATCATTGGCAGGATACAGTAAGACAAAGGACATTCCCATTATATTTCTGTCGGCGGTAAATACCGATAAAAAATTCATCACACGTGGGTATGCTTCCGGAGCTAAAGATTATGTGACCAAACCTGTAGATTCCGAAATACTTTTGCTGAAAGTGAAAACGTTCTACAATCTTCAGGAGCAGAATCTTGCGATGAGAAAAACACAGCAGAATCTTGAGCTGGAAGTGAAAGGAAGACGGGAATCACAGGTCACCATGAAATCTCAGATTGATCACTTTCATTTAATGCTTGAATCGCTTCCTCAGATTGCATTTACACTTAATGAAGACGGAATTGTTGACTTTGTTAATGGCAAATGGTATCAGTATTCAGAAACGGAACAGGATTTTCCTGAAAACCATCCGGATGATGCCGATATCAGAGCAGAATTTGAAAGATGTAAAAGAAAAGGAAAAGCTCTTGAGCTGGAGGTTAGAATCAAAAATATTATTTCTCTCGATTATCGTTATCATCTGTTGAGAGTAACCCCTGTATACGATGAAGATCGTATTAAAAATTGGGTGGGAACTTTTACTGATATTGATGACCAGAAGAAAATAGAAAAAGAAAAAGATGAATTTTTAAGTATTGCAAGCCATGAATTAAAAACACCTTTGACTAGTATTAAAGCCTATGTGCAGCTCTTAGAAAGAAAGCTAAAACTAGATAAAGAAAGCCCGGAAGCAGGATTTGTAGCCAAAGTTCAGGGGCAGATTGAAAAATTAAATGCCCTCATTACGGATCTGTTGGATGTTTCCAAAATTGAAAACGGAAAATTAAAGATTAATAAAAAACCGGTGAACCTGGAAAGCGTTATCAGTAATGCTATTGAAACCATACAGCAAACGCATGAGGAGCGAACAGTGAATATTGAACGCCAGGGAATGAAGCCGGATATTTTAATTCCTTTAGATGAAATTCGTATAGAGCAGGTACTGATCAATTTCCTGACAAATGCTATAAAGTATTCCCCCAATAACAATCAGGTGATTATTACAACTTTTGTAGACGAAGAGGCACAGGAAGTAAGAGTGAATGTAACCGACTTCGGAATCGGTATTCCTGACTTTAAACAGGATGCGGTATTTAAAAAGTTTTATCGTGTGGAAGAATCTTCACTGCAATTTCAGGGAATGGGTATTGGATTGTTTATTTGTTCCGAAATCATCAAACAGCATCACGGAACAGTTGGGGTTTCCAGTGTCTTAAATGAGGGTTCTACCTTTTATTTTACCTTACCATTAAATTAGTTTTATGCCAAAAAAAATTATACGAAACCTCCAGTTTGGAGTGGGCCTTTCACTGTTGATTTTAATAGCCAGTTCATTGGCTTCTTATTGGAGTATCCAGAACCAGATGAATCATCGTGAAAATCTTTCCAAAAGCAGACTGGCAATGACGGCGGTGAAAGATGTTTTGGTTGATTTACTGGATGCAGAAACAGGAAACCGAGGCTATCAGCTAACCGGAAGAGAAGATTTCCTTGAACCTTATAAGCGAGGCATAAGAGAATATCCTAAAGCTATGGTGCGCGTAGAATCCTTGGGGTTGGATGATAAAAATCAATTGGAAAGAATCAGAAGTTTAAAGGTTTCGGTTAATCAGGTAACAGAGAACCTGAAATATCTGGTTGAGCAGAGAAGAAGAGGTAATATAATGACTCAGCAGCAAATCGTTACAGGCAAAAACTATATGGATCAATGCCGTAAAATTGTCAATGATTTTGTGCAGTATGAAGAAAACCAGCTTGAAATTAAAAATAAAGACTTGAACCGTTCATCTGGTATGACAGTTCTTTTTATTATTTTTTCGGCTATAGCTGCTGTAGTAGTAACGATATTTTTCTATATTAAAATGAGAACTGATCTTATCAGAAGAGATAAGCTGGAGAGAATGCTCAAAGAAAAAGATCAGGAAATAACACGCCGGGTAAGCGCGATTCAAAAAATTGCCAATAGAGTAGCGAGTGGTAATTACAGCGAGAAAGTTATTGATAATGCAGGAGGGGATCTTGGAGATCTCGCAGAATCTCTGAATTACATGACAGAGTCTCTGAAAAATTCTTTTGATAAAATTAATAAAAGTGACTGGCGCCAGAAAGGTCTTGCCTTACTTAATGAATCTCTTGTTGGGAATAAGTCGGTGAAAGAAGTTTCCAATAGAGCTTTAAAGCAATTGATAGAGTATGGTAACTGTATCAATGGCTCTTTGTATTTGTATGATGAAGGAGTTTTAAAACTTAATAAAGCATTTGGATTGGAAGCCAATATGAAAAAGACTTTCGAGCCCGGAGAAGGAATGGTAGGTCAGGCTTTTATTAACGCTAAAACTCAGGTTTATAATAATCTTCATGAAGAAGACTTTGTCGTAACTTTTGCCAGCAGTACGATCAAAATCTATGGAATTATATTGATCCCGATCTTTACGGACGGACATATAGTAGGCGTTTTGGAGCTGGGCTCTACTTCTAACTTTGAAGAAGACAGAATTACCTATTTTGAAGAATGCTGTATCAATATTGGGATTGCATTAAGTGCTGCGAAAGGGAGAGAGAAAGAACAGCAGCTATTAGAAGAAACCCAGGCTCAGTCTGAAGAACTTATGGTTCAACATTCCGAACTTGAGAATCTGAATACGGAATTGGAAGCTCAGACTCAGAAACTTCAGGCTTCGGAAGAAGAATTAAAAGTACAGCAGGAAGAACTGATGCAGGCAAATGTCGAGTTGGAAGAACGTTCAAGATTATTGGAAGAAAAAAATCATCTGATCGCAGAGCGTAACAACGAAATTCAGAAAAAAGTAGAAGAACTGGCTTTAAGCACCAAATATAAGTCTGAATTCTTGGCGAATATGTCGCATGAATTGCGTACTCCTCTGAATTCAATCCTTCTTTTATCAAGATTAATGGCTGAAAATCCGGCTGAAAATCTTAATGAAGACCAGATAGAATCAGCGAAGGTGATCCAAAGTTCAGGAACAAGTTTATTAACACTGATTGATGAAATTCTTGATTTGGCAAAAATAGAATCCGGTAAGATGACTCTTGAATATCAGGAGGTGAATATTGAAGACGTTGTTAAAGATTTAAAAAGTCTTTTTAATCCTGTCTTCCAAGAAAAAAGCCTTCCGTTTAAAATTCAAATTGAACCCGATGTCCAGAAGGTTATTGAAGGAGACCGTCTTCGTATCGACCAGGTATTGAGAAACCTATTGTCCAATGCTTTAAAATTTACAACGCAAGGAAGTATTGACCTGCATATCAGGAATCATTCTGAAAAACCGGGATTTATCATCTTTTCGGTGAAAGATACAGGAGTAGGGATCGCAAAAGATAAACAAAAGATCATCTTTGAAGCATTTCAGCAGGCAGACGGATCTACGAAAAGAAAATTCGGAGGCACCGGCTTAGGATTATCAATAAGCCGCGAAATTGCAAAACTTCTTGGAGGTGAACTTACTTTGCAAAGTGAGCTTAATAAAGGAAGTGAATTCTGTTTTATTATCCCTGTGAATGCCGTGCCTGAAAACGGACCAATTGAAACAGAACATGATTTAGTAGAGATTATTCGTGAGGATGTTGAAGAAATTCAGCATATACTTGAGGAAGACGGAACAGAAACAGTTCAGATCAATAAATTGGAAATTCCGGAAGATGTCAAAGATGACAGAGAAAATATTAAGGATGGTGACAAAGTGATTCTGATTATTGAAGATGATATCAATTTTGCAAAAGCTTTATTAAAATATGCCCATTTACAGGATTATAAAGGAGTTGTTGTGGTAAGAGGAGATCAAGGGCTTTCGGCGGCTCAAAAGTTTCGCCCACATGCTATCTTATTAGATGTACAGCTTCCTGTAAAAGACGGATGGAAAGTAATGGATGAACTAAAGGCTCATATAGAAACCAAGCATATTCCGGTACATATGATGTCCGTTCTGCATGTTAAAAAAGAAAGCCTTATGAAAGGTGCGGTCGATTTTATTAATAAGCCGGTAGCTCTTGATAAAATGACCGATGTATTTAGAAAAATTGAAGACGCTTTAAAAAAAGGACCTCAGAAAGTTCTCATTGTTGAAGAAAATGCCAAACATGCCAGTGCATTATCTTACTTTCTAAGTAATTTTAATATTTCTTTAGCTGTAGAACATACTGTGGAAGACAGCGTAAAAGCGTTGACTTCCGATTATGCTGATTGCGTTATTCTGGATGTCGGAAGCTTAAAAGGAAATAAATACAAGGTAATAGAATCCATAAAAAGTTATGATGGGCTGGAAAACCTTCCGATTATTATTTTTACAGAACACAGCCTATCAAAGGAAGAAGAATTGAAAATAAAGCAATATGCCGATTCTATCGTTGTAAAAACCGCCCACTCTTATCAAAGGATCTTAGATGAGGTAGGATTATTTTTACATTTGGTGGAAGAGAAAAACAGTTCTGCTGAGAATACTAAAGGAAGAACTCTGGGATCTTTGACAGAAGTATTGAGCGGGAAAAAAGTTCTTATTACAGACGATGATGTAAGAAATATTTTTTCCTTGACTAAAGCATTGGAAAAATATAAAGTTGAAGTTATTGTAGCAATGGATGGAAAACATGCGCTTCAGCAGCTTCATGACAATCCGGATATAGATGTTATTTTAATGGATATGATGATGCCGGAAATGGATGGGTATGAATCCATAATGGAAATCAGGAAAATACAAAAATTCAAAAAGTTACCTATTATAGCGGTTACCGCTAAATCCATGATTGGCGATCGTGAAAAATGTCTTAATGCTGGAGCTTCGGATTATATCTCAAAACCGGTAGATATTGATCAGCTCTTATCATTACTGCGTGTATGGTTATATGAAAGTTAAACAGATAAAATGCTGATGAATAAGAAAATTTTAATTGTGGATGATGATCCGCGTAATATATTTGCTTTAAAATTAACTCTTAAAGCGCGTGGTTATGCCGTTGAAACCTGTACAATGGCACAGGAAGCGTTCGATATTCTGAAGATTGAAAATAATTTTTCTGTTATTCTGATGGATATGATGATGCCCGAAATAGATGGTTATGAAGCTGTCAGAATTATAAGAAATACTCCTGAGATCAAACATATTCCCATTATTGCTGTGACTGCACAGGCCATGCCTGAAGACCGTCAGAAATGCATTGAAGTGGGAGCGAACGACTATATTTCAAAACCGATTGATGTGGATGTTTTACTAACAGCAATAGAAAAACTTTCATAAATGCTGGAACCGAATATCATAAAAGATCAGGAAGTAGAATACCTCATTAATGATGTATATGAAATGTATGGCTATGATTTTTCGGGCTACAGCAGAGCTTCCCTTAAAAGAAGGATGAATAGGATATGTCTTTTAGACAGATTTACCAGTTTCGCAGAGCTCAGATATACACTTATGAATGATCCTGAATATATAACGCGTTTCGTAGAAGAAGTTACTGTAAACGTCACCGAAATGTTCAGAGATCCTATTTTTTTTAAAGCTTTAAGAGAAAATATATTACCCCAGCTTGGTACCTATCCGCTGATAAGAATATGGGTTGCCGGTTGCTCAACAGGAGAGGAAGCCTATTCTATGGCCATTTTACTAAAAGAAGCCGGGCTTTATCATAAATCTCTTATTTATGGTACCGACCTGAATCCCTCTGTTTTGGAAACCGCAAGAGCAGGTGTTTTCCCATTGCAGCAGATGAAACAATATTCTGAGAATTATATGCTTTCGGGGGGGATAAAAGATTTTTCGACCTACTATACCGCTAATTATGATAGTGTGAAGTTTGACAAAAGTTTACAGGAAAAACTCATTTTATCTACCCATAATTTGGTTTCAGATAGTTCTTTCAATAGTTTTCAGCTGATTATTTGCAGGAATGTTTTAATTTATTTTGATAGAGAATTACAGGAAAGAGTTTTCAATCTGTTTGATAACAGCCTAGAAAATCTGGGATTCCTTGCACTGGGAGCAAAGGAAACGCTTAGGTTTTCTACCATTGAAAGGAACTATCATCAGATCGAGGAACAAAAAATATGGAAAAAAATTGATCATCATTAAATAAATTGTAGAGATTGGAATCACAGAGCAACATTGAGTTAATTGTTATCGGGGGATCAGCAGGAAGTTTACAGGTCATTATAGAAATGATCAAAAATCTTGATGATACTGTAGAAATTCCCATCCTACTGGTTATTCACCGTAAAGCTCAATCTGGTGATATTTTGCGTACCTTGCTGGAGCAGTTTACAAGGAAACCGGTTGTTGAAGTTGAGGATAAAACCGAAATTCAGAATCATATAATATACATTGTTCCTGCGGACTATCATTTGCTGTTTGAGAGCAAGAAATATATGTCATTGGACAGTTCAGAAAAAATGAATTATTCCCGTCCTTCAATTGATGTCACCTTTAGAAGTGCAGCAGAAATTTATGGAAAAAATGTGATAGGGGTTCTTTTATCAGGAGCTAATGGTGATGGAACCGAAGGATTGAGCTATATAAAAAAGTATAAAGGAAAAGTATGGATTCAGGATCCTGAAACAGCAGAAGTTGATTATATGCCTAAGCATGCCATGGAAGAAATTGATTATGATGTAATCATAAAACCGGATACTTTAGCGAACTATATCAACGAACTATAATATACGAAATAAAATAAACTTAAAATATGGAGAATAAGAAAATTTTAATATTTGATGATGATGTTGCTATTTTAGAAGTTGTTACCATCATATTTGAAGAAAATGGCTACGATGTCAAAATCTCGGAAACATCACACGATATATTGGAAAAAGTAGGCGAATGTAAACCGGATGTTATTTTAATGGACAACTGGATTCCAAAAATCGGTGGGGTGGAAGCTACAAAAATTCTTAAAAACAATGAAGAATTTAAGCATATTCCGGTTATCTATATGACAGCAAATAATAATATTGCAGCTTTGGCATCAGAAGCTTTGGCAGACGATTATATTTCAAAGCCTTTTAATCTGGATGATCTTGAAGAAAAGGTGGCAAAATATATTAAAGAACAAGTCTAAAACGTACAAGCCCTAAAAGCGTATGTTATTTGATAGGCTTATATTTTTAAAAGGTAAATAGCGATCATCACTATTTACCTTTTTGTTTTTATATTCCTGCATGAGATGCTTTTATTTACAGCATACATTTAAAAGCTCATTAAGGCATTTATTTAAAAATTTTAGTGATTATTTTTCCGATTTCTATAAAATCAACATGATTTCCAACCGACCTTTTTTCAGCATTACTATTATCAAATTCAGAAAAAGGATAAATAAGTAAATAATTTTTATCCATCAAATATCTATTCAATAGCTCTGGAATAAGCCTCATCTGAGGAATATAAGACTTCATGCCTCTTTTTGCCATGAAAACAATAAGTGCTTCATTTTCTTTTAGTTCCGTTGCAGTTGTTTCGCCGTCTTTCCAGCTGTTTATGATGATGAATTCTGCTTCAATAGTAGCTTTTTTGATAATTCTTTGTAAAATCGCTATAATCTCTTCCGGAGCGTAAAAAGTGATTGTTGCCCCTGAATTCCTTGCAATATTCCATACTCTCAGCAAAGCGTGAAAAAAGCCTGCTTCACGATGTGCATTTACAGAAATCATAACAGCGTATCTTTTTATGGTCGATAAAGGTTGTGCGGCATGATAAACCATAACATTCACGCCATCATTCTGCAAATATCCGTTATAAAGATTATAAATAAAAGAAGGAGAGAAGCCTTTATTATCTTCAAGTCCAATGATTAAATCTGTAATATTTTGCTCTTTAATAACATTATTGATTCCATTAATGACATCATTATCGTACCGTTTCAATGGCTGAATTTTTACATCTGCAGCGGCGGCGACATCGGTAGCGTAATGTAAAAGCTTCTCGGCATTTTTTACGGATGATTCATTTTTATCTTCATTAATGACATTTAAAGCAAACAAATTTTCAAGGTTGGTAGGTGCTTTAATCAAAATTCCAAGATTAGCCATTCTTTCTACCGTGGCTTCATAATTTAAGGCTAAAAGAATGTTTTCCTGTTCATGGCTGTTGCCGGATACGGTTTCATCATTGTCCTGCTCCGCAATTTTCTGTGCATTAGACATGGATACAAAAGATGAGATGGTACATGAAATGAGAATTAATAAAATACTGCCATTCAGTACATGTTCATTTAATAATCGAATAGGTTCTCCTGTTTCACTTTCAGAAAGAATAATATTGTATCCTACCATTACAGAGGCTAATGTTGCGGCGGCCGATGCCGAGCTCAAACCGAAAATTAGCCGGCCTTCTTCTTTGGTAAGTCTGAAGGTTTTCTGAGTCATAACAGCAGAAAGATATTTTCCTCCTATAGATGCCGTGAGCATAATTGCCGCTACCTCTAAGGTTTCCCAGCTTTTAAAGAAAACTTTAAAATCAATCAGCATTCCTACACTGATAAGGAAGAAAGGAATGAATATGGCATTTCCTACAAACTCTACACGATTCATTAATGAAGAAGTATGCGGAATAAGTCTGTTCAAAGCCAATCCCGCAAAGAATGCTCCTATGATTGCTTCAACGCCTGCAAATTCTGCTAATAAAGCAGCAAGATAAATCATCACCAAAACAAAAATATATTGGGAAATTTTATCATCCACTTTTTTGAAAAACCAGCGTCCGATAATCGGGAATACCAGCAATACAACCAAAGCAAAAGCAATAAAAGAAACTGAGAGTTTAACCCAAAATTCTGTTTTAACATCACCTTGTGACATTCCTACAATAATAGCAAGGACTAATAGGGCTAAAATATCGGTAATCATGGTTCCGCCCACAGTGATGTTCACTGCCGGATTTTTGGATATTCCTAGTTTACTGACTAAAGGATAAGCTATTAAGGTGTGGGATGAAAATAAACTGGCGAAAAGTATGGAAGTCAGTACCGAGAAATTCAGAATATATACTCCGCCCAGGTATCCTAAAATAAAAGGGACCGCAAAGGTGTAGATTCCAAAAGTCAGGCTTTTCCACTTATTTTTTTTAAAATCTCCCATATCTATTTCCAGACCTGCCAGAAACATGATATATAATAATCCGGTAGTTCCTGTTACAACGATACTGCTGTCTCTTGCCAAAACATTGAATCCATTCGGACCAATAACTGCTCCGGCTATAATTAAACCAAGTAAATGAGGAACTTTAATTTTATTCAGCAAAAGTGGGGCTGCTAAAATAATAATGAGAACGACAAGAAATTTTAGTACAGGATCTTCTATAGGAAGACTTACGTTATGTATATTGAGTAAGATCATGAGTATTTATTTTGGGGAACGTATCAGCTCAACAGAAAATTTTGCCATACAATTATCAACGGAGATAGTCCTTGTTCCTCGGATTTTATCTTTTGAAATATCATTCAGCAAAACATTCATATCCACCCTTTTCTTGGCAGTTGAATCTGTTTTGAAATTTAATTTGATTTCGTTATTCTCAAAATTGCCGGAATATAATCTTACTAAATTATTATTGTTGATAATTTTTGTGAACAACTGAATAGAGTCACTGGCAAATTCCCAGGTATCGGTTCGTTGATCTCCCACTACATAATCACTGCAGTTAGAATCAGTACAGATCACTTTTCCGGTCCATGATCCCACAATATTATCAGGCCATTTAATAATTTTGATTGAATCTGAATGTCGTTTATCAAAAATGCTGTCTCTCATTTTTAACAGAGCATTATACTCTGCCTCTTTCTGGGCAAATAATTTTTCTTTTTCCAATAGCTGCTGTTCCTTCAAAGCCAGTTCTTTCGTTTTATCTTTGTTGTTGCAGCTTACAAGGAGGAATAAAAGAAGATTTAAAAATAATAGATTTTTCATAGAAGTACGTTGCTGCCTAAATATAAGAAAACTTAAGGCTAAATCCAACTTTACATGACATGAAAAATAAATGAAAGACCAAAATAATAGCTAATTTAATTGCCATTAAAGTTCTTCAATACAAAAAGATACAGATAATTTGCCTACATATTTAAGAATAAACAGCAGTGATTACCCCGTTGCCAATGATATTGGTATTGTCAGAAATTTCAAAATCCATTCCGGTATATAATTTATCCAGAAATGATTCAGCATTAATCAATGTAACATCCACGGTAGCAGAATCACCCGGAAAAATAAGTTCCTCTTCTTCAAAATTCTGAGCCCCTATATAAGTTTGTAGTTCAAAAGGAAATTGAAATGCAGCACGAAATCCTGTAGATACAGGACTTACCAGTCCTCCTTTTTGAGTGGGAAAATAATTAATGAGTGCTTTAAAATGTGAAAGTTTTTTCATTAAGACAAAGCTAGAAAAGAATTTTTAAATTTTTCGAACATTGGTCATCCATTTTTATTGTGTGGTTGTAGCAAGAGTATCAATTTCACGGTGGCAATACACCAGGAAATGCTTATTTAAAAAATTAAAAATAATATCAAAAATCACTTTACTGCTGAAAGTGATTTTTGATAAAAAAGAGTAATCACTTAAAATAATCTGTTATGTAATGATCTTAAAGCCTCAATTTTGTGAGTGGAAGAAATCAATATTGAAATATTATTTTCGCTTCCTCCATAAGAGATCATTCTGATAGGAATATGTTTTACAGCATCTGAAACTACACTGGCATATCCGTGATTATTTTTTCTGAAATCTCCGACAATACAGATGATAGATTGGTCGTTATCGATTTCAACCGTTGAAAACTGTTCCAGTTCTTTTACGATTTCAGAAAGAGAGGCGGTTTCATCTATGGTAAGCGAAACGGCTACTTCGGAAGTGGTGATCATATCAATAGGCGTTTTGAAACGCTCAAAAATTTCAAAAACCTTTCTCAAAAATCCATACGCCATCAGCATTCGGGAAGATTGAATACGAATGGCAGTAATGCCGTCTTTAGCAGCGATGGCTACAATCTGATTTTGATTGGTGGTTTCTCCCGAAATCAGTGTACCCGCTGCTGTTGGGTTCATTGTATCTAGTAATCTTACGGGAACATTGTATTTTCTTGCCGGGAAAACACTTTGGGGATGCAGGATCTTGGCTCCAAAGTACGACAGTTCTGCTGCTTCATCAAAACTAAGTTTGGCAATGGATTTTGTGTTCGGAACATATCTCGGATCATTATTGTGAAATCCGTCAATGTCTGTCCAGATCTGAATCTCTTCAACCTGTAGTGCCGCTCCTATTAATGAAGCTGTATAATCAGAACCTCCCCGACGCAGATTATCGATTTCTCCCTGAGCATTTCTGCAGATATATCCTTGGGTGATAAATAATTTTTCCTCAGGATATTTCGCGATTTCCTGACTCAAATGTTCTTGAATATACTCTATATCGGGTTCGTTGTTTTCATCAATCAGCATAAAGTCCAGCGCCGGTAACAGTTTAGAAGGTACTTCAATTTCTTTTAAATGCAAATGGAAAAGAGTAGTAGAAATGATCTCACCCTGAGCCAGAATGATTCGTTCGGCAGTTGAGGTGAAATTCTTATTCTTAAATTGGTAAAACAAATCGAAAACTTTATCAATAAACGCTATTGCTTCTAAAACACCCTCCTCTGTTTTAAATAATTGATAAACAAATTTTTTATATTGCTCATAAAGCTTGCTAATATGTGCATGGGCAGCCTCAATATCTTTTTTTGCATATAATTCAGATAAGATCACCAAATCATTAGTAGTTCCTGATACAGCGGATAAGACAATCAGATGTTTATCTGCTGCCTGAGAACTGATAATAGGTAATAATTGCTCAATCCTTTCCGGACTTCCAACCGAAGTGCCTCCAAATTTTAAAACTTTCATAGTATAGGTAAAAATGTTAATTATTAAATATTAAAACAAAAAAAGAGCTTGTCGTGATGACAAGCTCCTGATGTATCTGGTTTCCAACCAAAGGAAGATGACTCACGACGTTCGGCGTAAGTACTGTTTCTTTCCCTTTTTTAAGTTAGATAATATCATTTCTTTTTTTGCTGGGCAAATATAAAAAATAAAATTTATGTTTTAGAAATTTTTTAATTAATTGACTTTATTTTCTTACCACCTCTGTAATAATTTACTGAAAAGAAAAATTTTTCACAGTTCCCGTAATGTTTTCTAAACTTTCTTCCTCTGGGTGGTTTTTTATTATTTCCACATCCTACTTTTAGAAAAGAAAAGGGGACTCCTGAATGGATTTACTGCAACTACAGAATGGAGAGCCCCAAAAACTTTCACAGGAATGAAAAAAAAATGAATTTTGAACATTGAAATTACAGTCAGTACCATTCAATTTCAGAAAATAAAAGGTGCTGCAACTACAGAATGGAGAGCCTCAAAAACTTTCACAGGAACGAAAAAAAAATGAATTTTGAACCTTGAAATTACAATCGGTACCATTCAATTTCAAAAAATAAAAGGTGCTGCAACTACAGAATAGAGAGGTCAAAAAACTTTTATAAAAGCTGAAGAAATATAAAATTTGAATTCTAAAGAAAATGGAAAATCATTGAATTCAAAATTATGTATTAAACCTCTCAACCATCAATTTTTTATCAAAACTAATTTTCAATAATCAAATGAGTACACCACTAGATATAATTTTCAGTTGGTTTGAAGCTGGAGATTTTCCAACAGAGACACAGTTTAAAGAAACTTTTTCATCTTTTTATCATAAGGATAGCTTAATCCCTATGGAAAATATTGAAGGGTTTGGAGAAATATTCCAATTATTTACAAGTGCAGAAGCCTTTAAAGGGCATTTAACAGACTCAAAGGCTCATTCAGAATTTCTGGCTCTCCTTAATGCCAGTAATTTAACCCCGGCTCATGTGGATAGCTGGAAAACTAAGCTCGGCATCAGCAACACTGCTACGATTGACGACTCTGATCAATTGGGTAATGTGTACACCAAAATACAGGTAGATGGGTTTGTTGGTAAGTTGAAAGATGTGGATAAAGATTTAACATCAGAAGTAGAAAAAATTAAAAAATTACTTCTGTCCAATGATCCTTCTTTAGATGAACTTCAGGAGATAGTAGACTATATCAAAGAAAACAAGGAACAGATAGAGTTGCTTAATGAGGCTGTGATCAACAGTTCAGATGATAAACTCAACGTTGTTGGGCGTTATTTAAACTGGGGAGCCATTTCTTATCAAAATCAGTTCAATGATTTGGTGTATGATAAAATTAAAACTATCGAAGATACCGTCAGTTCCGAAAAAATTAAATATGAAGAGAGAATTAGGGGGGACTCTATAATAAAACATGATCTTAATACATTAAGTTTTGTAATTGATGCCTATGACACAGTTACAATGTTTACAATACCCATCAAGGTGAGAAGAATAGACACCAATACTATTGAAGTGCTATTTGATTCTGTACCACCCAATATTATTCAGTTAACAATTAAAAAAATATAATTATGGACATTAAATACGCTTATTATCGAAGTTCTGTAGGTTACAAAATAGAAGGAAAAACAGACAATGATATTGTAACCGCAGGAGGAAGTACAAGATCAATCAATTCTTTTTGGCATGATGGAAACTTAAATCCGCTGGATTATGTGCCCAAAACACGAACTTTAACAATTAACGGAACAGCTTATGATTTGTCTGCTAACAGATCATTTACAACGCCAGATACAATTACCCGTCTGAAAGGCGGTGCATCCGGATCTTTGGTATCTGGAGATGTTACCCTTGCAGCAGGATCTAATATGGCGATCAGTCAAACCGGGAATACAATTACCTTAGCTTCTACGGATACAACGTACAGTGCGGGTAATGGTTTGACATTAACAGGTACTACATTTTCTTTACCGGTTACTACTTCAGGGACAGGGAATGTTGTTACGGGAATTAGTCAGACCGCGAACGGACTTACAGTGTCGCTAGGTTCTATGCCTACTTCATCTGATTTGGCTAATTATATCCCGTTATCACAAAAAGGTTTAGCCAATGGAGTTGCTACGCTGGATGCAGCGGGGCAGGTTCCGGCATCTCAATTACCGTCTTATGTAGATGATGTTTTAGAGGGATATTATAAAACTGCTGACGGAAAGTTTTATAAAGAAGCGGCATATACTAACCTTATCACCGGAGAGACAGGTAAAATTTATGTATCTCTTGATACTAACAAAACGTACCGATGGACAGGGACAACGTTCGTTTATATCACCTCTGGTGCAGTAGATTCTGTCAATGGATTAACGGGTGTTGTAGTCTTAAACAAATCTCATGTAGGATTAAGCAATGTCGATAATACGGCAGATGCAGCGAAAAGTGTTCTTTCTGCTACAAAATGGACGGCAGTACGAACGATTACGCTTTCCGGAGTTACGGCAACGGCACAAACAATTGACGGTTCAGGAAACGTAGCCATCCCTATTACTGCAGTTCCAGCAACGTTATTAACAGGAACCGCAGCAATCAATACAACAGGAACCGCAGCAAAATTGACAACACCAAGAACAATTGCTGCTTCGGGTGATGCTACATGGACAACAACTTTTGACGGTTCGGCAAATGTTACCTCAGCGTTGACATTAGCTGCAACAGGAGTAACTGCCGGAACTTATGATGAAGTTACAGTTGATGCCAAAGGTAGAGTGATTGCCGGAAATAATAGTACAAAATCATACACTACTGCTATTTCAGGAACTGCAAGTATAGCACACAACTTAGGAACTAGAAATGTGGATGTTGCAATGTACGATACTGTAACATTTTACAAAATCGATGGCAGAATAAAATTAACCGATCCGAATAAAATAGATATTGAATTTGATTCTGCTTTACCTAATACTGTATCCATAACAGTAACCCGTAAAGATATTTAATATGGATATAAAATACGCATATTATAATACTTCTAAAGGCTATAGAGTAGTGGGCGGTACAGCCGCCCACTTTTTAAAGGCAGATGGTTCCCTGGATAACAATGCTTATGTTAATAAATCTGGAGACCTGATGAGTGGTGCCCTTACATTAAATCATGCTGTAAGTAGTACAATAAAGAAAGATTTATCTGCAATAACGGCAGCATCAGGGTTTGCAAGAGATATTTTACAATTGGCGGGCTCTAATGGCGTAGTGGATACTCTAGCTTGGTTTGGAACTGTAGAGGCGGATGGGACTGTAAAGATGTCATATGGTTATTTCGGGGCAACAACTTACAATGCTACTAAGGCACTCCTCTGGACATCAGATCAGAGAGTAGGAATTGGATTAAGTGGATCATCATTACCACTGGATGGATATAGGCTTCATGTTTCCGGAAATAGCTATACATCAGGTAATATAGGAGTAGCAGGAACTATTAATAGTACAGCAGGTGAACTTCAGGTTCAAAGGCAGGGAGTAAACAGAATCAGAACAGGTTCTACATTTACATTAATTTCAGGAGATGGAACTTCAGGAGCCGTTTATTTGAGACCTCAGGGCGATTCAGCAAGCGCAGGTCAGATAGTTATCAATGCTAATAACACTCAGTTTGCAGATGCTTATAATTTGTTATTTGGCAGTCAAACAGCGACAGGCTCAACTGTTTTTCATACTAATCTGCCTAATTCAACACATGGGTATGGGATGTGGTTAGCCCATAATTTACAATTTGATGGTACTGATTTCATCCAGCCCAGAGGATCATTAAATTCATTGGGGCTTACAGTAAATAACCATAAAACTTTTTCATTTAATTATGGGAGTGCGACTGGTACAAATGGTAGCGTTCCAACATTAACCGAAGTTGTGAAAATTAGTAATACGGGTAAAATTACAACATTAAATGATGGAACTTCTTCTGATTGGATGTCAGCATACAATACAGGTTTTCTTTACAAAGGTGTTTTAGGTCCTACAGTAGATTTAAATAGTATTACTTCTACAGGATGGTGGGTTCAGACAGGAAATGCAAATGCAACTTCTGCAAATAATTATCCTGCAGGTTTAGCAGGACAACTAAGAGTTTACTATACTTCCACACATATAGTTCAGGAATATACTACTTATGCTAATAACAATGATGTGTACAGAAGGTATTATTTTAGCGGAACCTGGTATCCCTGGACAAAAGATTGGGATTCAAATGATTTTTCTGCAGCAAATATAAACAACTGGAATACCGCATTTAATTGGGGAAATCATGCCAATGCAGGATATCTTACGAATGCTGTATTATCTAATTACTACACAAAAAGTGAGTCTTTAAATTTATTTGTTGGGAAAAATGGAGTTGAAACAATAAGCGATACCAAGACATTTACCCATAGTCCTGTTATTCCAAATGGAACGCTAGGAACACACGCTGTAAACATTAACCAAATTGCACTAAGTGCTACTCCTGAAAATGAAGGAGGGCAGCAATTAAATATAAGCGGCAACAATTCTGTCAATCTTACCAACTTTTTTGTAACATCAAGAGACGGATCAAGAAATGCAGATGATATTGCACCCAATTCTACACCTAAAAGAGTCAGATTTGATTTTGCTAAATCTAACAGTGCCGGCCTGGGAGCGTCTGGAAATTATGCAGGGATCATGACCTTTGCTCCTTGGGATGGTACCACTGCTTCTACAGGCGATTCTTCCTATCAGTTAGCATTTGCCAATCAGAATGGGATTAATGGTTCAGGAATTCCAATGCTGAAAATTAGAAAAGGAATTGATGGAAGCTGGACGACATTATGGTATAAATTCTGGACAGAGGCAGATTTTACTGAAACAAATATTCAGCAATGGAATTATATGGCCCAATATGGGTTACAGCTAAATTCGACCTTTACAGTAAATACGGGTTCAGGTCTAATCATTGCGGATGATTATTTTGGAGGTGAGTCGGGAATTATAGATAAACAGCAGACAAGGCTTCTTACAGCAAAAAAAGATGAGTACTATTTTTATGGTTCCGAGTATAATGGGTTTGATGGCTTAAACTTTCATTGTAAAAGTCAGTTCTTTGGAATGGGCAGAGAAGCTAATAAGGAGGATAAATTAACAGTAGAGGGATCTGTAAAAGCCAGCCGAAACTTTAAATCAGAGGATGAAGAAGCTGACACAATGTTCATTCCGGACGGGCAGTTAGCGACTCTCAGAGACGAAATTGTTAATGAGAAATATACCATTAGATTAGATCCACACGAATATGAAATAGATCCTTATAGCATTCTTCAAGTAGATGATAGAAATAGACTTATTCATATTATTGGGGACCAGATTGAAATGGGGGTTAATTTTAATAAAATTTATCCTAAACAACAGATAGTCATTTATAATTTTGATCAGAAAGGCAATACAATGGAAGTTCAAATATATGGCAAAACCATATACTATATAGAACCACGCTGTTTTCTTAGATTGTATGTGACGAAATCATTAAGAGTGATTGCAGAAAGAATGCAACCATGTGATTTTGTTTGGTAAATTAAAACGTACTCTAACAAATAAAAATGGTGCTACTTGTCTTAAAGTAGTGCCATTTGCTTTTGGTGATTATCTTTGAACTAATTTCATGTTAATATTGATCGAATTGACCTGTTTAATCAATAATTTATTACAATTGGAGACTACATTTTAAATGTCCTTCAAAGAATCAGACTTCATAACAAAGGTTGAACCTACTATCTATGACTTTGACATCTATTTTTACAATAAAATAAGATTTGGTTTTATTAATAAAATGAAAATATTTAAAATATTTCTTTTCCATAGTAATATTTATTTTTAATCAGTTATCTTTAACGGTGAAAATGAAATTTTTAAAATAAATAAATATACCTTATGTATACTTTACTTATCTATGAATTCTGTTTTCAAAATAATAATAGGATTAATATTCCAATGTCTTAATTAATTATTTACTGAGCATTTAAAGTTAAAGCTTTTATTTGTTCAATAAACCTCTTGTTTAAACAGCAGGAGGTTTTATTAATGGTTAATCAAAATGTATTGATTTTAAATTTTAAAAAATATTAAAAAGGGAAGTATTTTAACATGATAAGTAAGATTATAGGTGCCGGGAACTGCATTCCATCAGAAACAATAACTAATTTATTTTTTGATAAACACGTTTTTTTGGATGAAAAAGGAATTATATTAAAAGATGACAATTCTTCTATTACTGAAAAATTAAAAAAAATTACGGGCATAGAAGAAAGGAGGTATGCGAATCGTGATCAAGTAACATCTGATCTTGGATTAATTGCTGCTCAGGCGGCAATATTAGATTCAGGAATAGATCCTGAAACTTTAGATTATATCATTTTTGCACATAATTTTGGCGATGTTCGATTTGGTACGATTCAATCCGATATGGTTCCTAGTCTTGCCTCAAGAGTCAAGCATTCACTTAAAATCAAAAATAACCTTTGTGTAGCCTATGACTTAGTATTCGGATGCCCAGGCTGGATTGAAGGGGTAATACAGGCTAATGCTTTTATAAAATCTAAAATTGCCAAACGATGCTTAATCATAGGAGCTGAAACACTTTCACGTGTGGTAGATATTCATGACAGAGATAGTATGATTTATGCCGATGGTGCAGGTGCTGTAATTGTTGAAGGTAATGAGAATGATGATTCGGGGATAAAATCGCATCTATCTTCATCTCATACCTATAAAGAAAAAGATTTCTTATATTTTGGAAAATCATATAACACAGTAGGCTGCCAAGGTACTAGGTACATAAAAATGGATGGTAGGAAAATATATGAATTTGCCCTTTCAAACGTTCCTGAAGCAATGAAAAAATGTCTTGATCAGAGTGGATATGGTATAAATGACCTGAGTAAAGTTATTATTCATCAAGCCAATGAGAAGATGGATGAAGCTATTGTAAGCCGCTTTTATCAATTATACAATTTGCCGGTTCCGGAAAATATTATGCCCATGGTAATCCATAAACTTGGTAACAGTAGTGTAGCTACTATTCCATCTTTACTTACTATGATTTTAAAGGGAGAATTGGAGCAGCATTCCATTAAAAAAGATGATATTGTACTTTTTGCTTCTGTAGGAGCTGGAATGAACATCAATGCGCTTATCTATAAGTTTTAAAATTAATTATTGTATCCGTGATCTCTTTTTAATTCTCTTTCAACTTCGTCGATCTCTTGTAAAGGTAAAAGAAAACTGTTTTTAATATAAGTGAGGATATGTTCATCAGTTTTACTATTTATTTTTCTGATGAAAATTTGATTGCTGGATTTAAGAGAGTCTATAAAATTTAATGTGTCTTGTTTATTTTGAAAAATTGATTGTTCAATTACAGCCCTTTTATCATCGTTAACAATAATATCACTAAATGAAGTATTCATCAGGACGGTTTGGAAGAATGATTCGGCGGGTAAAAAAGTATGAAGATAATAGTCCTCAAAATCCATTACTTTTTTATTATTGGTTAAGAACATGCAGGTATTTCGTGTGAAAATAATCCATTTTCCGCCAATATAAGGAGTGACCCCTTTCATAAATTCTCTCTTATAAATAAATGAAGAGATCTTATAGGCTAATTCGGTAAAATGATTTTGTACCCTTTTTAAAGTATCTGGTCTGTAGAATTTTTGATCATAATAAAAAAGATAATTCCTGCCATTATTAGTGGTAAGGAATTTCCTAATTATTTGCTGAGATTTGAGTGGATAATCTTCACCACTTAAATTGATGAAATAATCCCACTCCAAGCTTGCATTTAAGAGAAATTCCATTGCATTAAGTTCTGCCTGGATCATGCTGAAGCCTCCTGAAACAATATTAAGGCTTTCTAAAATATATACATTTGGAAATTGTAATATGTATAATTGTATTTCCTCCGTTACTGCTGATTTAGCCTTTCTGTCGATGTGAATGAGATAAAACTGATCCTTTGTATAGATTTTCTGAAACATCGCTTTAAAGGCATTAGGCTTATGATGAACCATAATGAAGTAAGCAATTTTCACAAGAGGTTTAGCATGTAATTCCAGAGTCTGAGTCTGTGTGCTTGTGATGGGAAGAGTGGCTTGCATATCAGAGAGCTTAAAATCATCCGCATGGCAAACAATTTGATTAACGTGCGTAAGGTATGAATATATTTTTGATAATCAATTAATTAAATATCGTTATTTTTGTTGTACGTTTGCAAAACAATTATAAAAATAGGTCTCTGCCTTTGCTATTCTGTGAGTTTAAAATCACAATTTTCTTTCCAGTTTTGCTTTTTCAGCTACCCATTTATAATCCTGAATTCATGAGTGAAAATATTGGATTATAAAGTCCTAGATAAATAGGAGCGAATGTTATTGCGGATCATTCAACAATGCCTTAGCGTACTGTTTATAGATAAAAGCAAATAAAATGATAAACCGGAAAGATAATCCATAATTTGTTTATCTTATACACCAATTCAAATTCTGATTATCAGATTTGCCTAACAAATTACCGGAAGACCGGAATTTATAATGAGTTTTAAAAATTTAAACTTAATCAATCCAATCATTCGTGCTGTTACAGAAGCAGGATATTCCCAACCCACTGAAATACAAAATGCTGCGATTCCACATATTCTTGCTGGGAAAGATATCATAGGATGTGCTCAGACAGGAACCGGAAAAACGGCTGCATTTGCTATGCCGATACTTCAATTACTGAAAAAATATACCCCCGAACATAAAGAAATACGAACCTTAATTCTCACTCCAACTCGCGAATTGGCGATACAGATAGAAGAAAATTTCGGCATTTATAGTAAATATATGCCTCTATCGCAATTTTCTGTTTATGGAGGCGTTTCAATAGGAAGCCAATTGGCTGCTCTTAGGAAAAGAGTAGATGTACTTGTAGCAACTCCGGGAAGATTGCTGGATCTTGAAAGTCAAAGACATATTGATCTCTCTAAGATTGAAATATTAGTATTGGATGAGGCGGATAGAATGCTTGATATGGGGTTTGTAAATGATGTAAAAAGGGTTTTAAAATTGCTTCCAAAGAAAAAGCAAACGTTATTTTTTTCTGCAACTATGCCTACAAAAATAAAAGAATTTGCCAAAACGATCCTGAATGAGCCTGTAGAAGTTATTGTTAATCCTGTATCTTCAACCGCAGAAACAGTTAACCAATCTGTATATTTTGTGGAAAAAAAAGATAAAACGGATCTGTTAATTGACATACTACAGAAAAAAAGTAGCATTAGATCGCTGGTTTTTACCCGCACGAAACATGTTGCCAACAAACTTGTTCAGCAGCTAGAGAGCGTAGGAATTTTTGCAGCGGCTATTCATGGGAATAAATCCCAGACAGCCAGACAAAATGCGCTTGATGATTTTAAAAATAGTAGAATTAAAGTGTTAGTAGCTACAGATATCGCAGCAAGAGGAATTGATATAGATGATCTTCCTTATGTTATAAACTATGAACTTCCTAATATACCGGAAACTTATGTACACCGAATCGGAAGAACTGGAAGAGGGGGGGCAGAAGGTACTGCTATCTCATTTTGCGATACCGATGAACGCTTAGATTTTAAAAATATTCAAAGACTGATTGGTTTTAGCATGCCGGTCAACTCATTTTACTAATAAAGTCTGTAACACACAGACAATAATATATAATTTTAATAATAATTACAATGCAACAAGGCACAGTAAAATTTTTCAATGAAGCAAAAGGCTTCGGGTTTATTTCTCCTGCAGACGGGAGTAAGGATATATTTGTACATTCTTCAGGATTAAGCACTAGAATGATCCGTGAAAATGATAAAGTAACTTTTGATGTACAAGAAAGCGACAAAGGTTTAAATGCGATCAATGTAAAATTGGCATAATTAACGGTTAAATAAAATTTAAACGATCCAGTTTTTATTTAGTCTGAATGTATTGCATAAAGAACATTAATATTGTATATTAATTTTTATTTCAATTATGTTCATTGACCTCTTACCTAAAGTAAGAGGTTTTTTATTATTAAAATAGCACTGCAAACATTTTTGATAGAATTGAGCATTTTAATATATAAGTAAACATGAATGAAGGTTTTTCATGGATACCCTTACATTTTATAAATAATGAAGGAATTGTAATGTAATTAACCTTTAAGAATAATAACTAATATAGTATATGCATAAGAAAAGGCTTTAAATAAGCCTTTTCTTTATAATATGTAAGTTGAGATTACACTGCTTTGGAATTCAATCTGTCATCTGCAATCTTTGTTAAAAGAGTATCGCATTTTTTTTCTTCTTCAAGTGTTGCTAATAAATTTTTAAGACATTGATCTTCTTTTAGAACCTTAGCATAAGCAGCCAATGTTCCATAAGTTGCTATTTCATAGTGCTCAACCTTTTGCGCTGCCGCAATAATTCCTGCATCCCTTACACTTCCCTGCTCTGTTTCTTCAATAATACTTTTACCTTCGTCTAAGAGCCCCTGCATAGCATCACATTTTTTGGCTTGAGCTTTTTTGCCTAGTGCATTAAAGCATTCTTCCAGTCGCTGTACATGAACCTCTGTTTCTGCAATATGCTTATCAATTGCTGTTTTTAGCTTTTGATCAGTTGCATTTTTTTGCATTTTTGGAAGTTCTTTTACTAATGCTTTTTCAGCCCAATAAATGTCTTTTAAAGAATCTTCGAACAGATCTTTTAATTCTTTTGCAGCATTTTTCTTAGCTGGTGTTTTGGCCACAGTTTTAGTCGCCGTTGCTTTTGTGGTTTTCGTTTCCATATAATATAATTTTAGGTGATTTTAAAATTTATCTGCAATTTTGAGACCAATTTTATATGGGAATTTTGCGTAATTATTTAATAATGAGCATTATGACTGAACGCATAAAATTTGAAATTTTATTTACGTATAGAAAAATGAAAATGATATAAAATAGAGTGAGTTTTAAAAATTAGTTTGAAATTCATCGGGAATATTTTACATTGATTTTTATATAATCTATAATATTTTGCAATTTAATCACTTCCTAATTATTTATCATTTCTTTACTAAATCACATCATTTCTTGTTTAAAAATTCCCAGATTATAGAACAAATTCTACATCTTAGTCGAATTGTATCTACAAGGAAAAGGTCTTCAAAACTTTTTTTCTTCCTTAATTTTGCAAAGTATCAGAAGGTAACGATTCTATTAACACAAAATTTGGCTGCACTTCTCTACGAGATTGGTGGCGTTTTCAAAATAATATTAATGTTAGTAAAAAATGAAATATGCTTTATAGAAAATGAAAAAATTATTTATTTCAATAGCAGTTTTAAAAGCTGGACTTCATTTGGCGCAAGTAGGCATACAAACGGCAAATCCTTCTGGATTATTTCATATCGACGGAAATAAAAATAATCCTTTATCCGGGCAGCCGTCTGTATTACAATCTTCTGATGATTTTATTATAACAACAGATGGTAAAGTAGGTATTGGAACTGTAAATCCTTCTCAAAAATTGCAAATTATTGGAGATAATGTCAACCACCCACTAATTATTTCGCCATCTCCCAATCTACCTTCTGGAAATCATAGCGAGCTATTAGCCATAGATGATTGGGGCAATGTTGGAATTAAAAGTAGTGTTGGAGCATTAGCAAGTGTTTTTACAATAAGGTCAGAAGTTCGCGGTTTAGACATGACTAATGGGGGATCGAACGTTAATATACCTTTATCTAACGATAATTTAATTTTTAACACCCTATCCGCAAATGTTGGTGTTGATAATATATCAGGAAGTCTTCACAGTTATATAGTAATTCCCAAATCGGGTGTTTACGAAATACAAGTTTTAGGAGCTTTTAACTGCTCAACTTCTGGTATTTGGGGAATGAATCTTCAAATGAGAAAAGGGATTGTTTCTGGAGGTAATGTTACCTATTCCATCATAGAAACAAGAAGATTAGCATCTACATTTATAGGAACAACTAATGCCATACCTGGAAGAATTTATGGAGAATACACTTTTAATGCAGGGGATAGAATTAATTTCAGATTGGCAACAGGAAAAACTTATTCAGGCAGTACCCCAGATTGTGGTTCTGTAAATATATCTGGTGTATCATCAGGGGTTAAAATTATGATGACAAAGGTTGATTAATAAAAATTAGAATGAAAAAAATTAGATACGTATTCGCAATTGTTTCAATAGCTTTAAAGTCTCAGGTAGGTATTAATACAGCCAATCCTCTTCAGACTTTTCATGTTGATCCACAAAGAAATACTACTGTTGTAGGTTCTATAGTTAATAATAGCTCTGATGATGTAGTGGTGAGTAACCAGGGGAATGTAGGAATTGGAACTACAAATCCCGTTACGAAACTACATATTGTTGGAGATGGTACAAATTATCCGCTTAATATAGAAAATATTAAGGTTTTAAGTAACAGCAGTTCTCCTCTTTATATTGATAATGTAGGTCAGGTGGGTAAATCAAATGTTCCTGTAAATGCTGCTGTCACTAAGGATTTTGCTAAGAGTCTTAATATATCTACAAAAGAACCGGGTATTTCGTTAGCGAATGCAAATAATAGGAATTATATTCCACTAGCCGGAACTTCCGGTTCACCAGGAACCGTTATTGTTAATTCATTAAATGTTGATCTCAGCCAGATTGGAAATGAAAGTTCAGCTGGAGATTATATCCTTATCCCTTCATCAGGATTTTATAAAATACAGCTTCAAGGTGCCTATCAATGTAGCAGAAATTCAAGTTCAATAGCTTATGAGCTCTATGCTATGGATATGGTATTATATAGGAAATCTTCTTCTTCATCCTCTTTTTCTCAATTGGATAGACAAAGGCTAATCTCTGGTTTAAATGATGACACTTCTTATAGCGCAACTTTTTTTACGGTAGTAGAGTTGGCTGCTGGAGATAAGATCGCATTTGCTTTGGCTCCGGGCTTGAACAGCAATAATACAGTGATATCATCTTCCGGGAATGTGACTAAATGTGGTGTGGGAACACCAACAGGAGCAAGTTATTATACATTATTGTCAATTTCATTATTATAATTAAAGCAGACGAATGTATTTTCCTATATGCTTAATTGAAAATAAAGTAATCTGTGTGTTTAATCCCAGGATTATCTAAAAATATAATTCGGCATTATAAAGATCAATTATCATATCTCCTTGTGATTTAGGAGAAAAATTAAATCTGTTCAGAAGATATTAAACTGAAAGGCTATGCGGTAAATTGTTGGTATTAGTAGTAATTAGTAAAAACTTTTTTCATCATTATCTCGCTTAGTAAGAGAAGAAGTTCATTTTTCATGCTTTCTTATATGATTAATTAGCAAGGAAAAGTTTAATACCATTCTGAACAGGTTCTTTTTTATGAAACAAAGGTATTATGAAAAAATCTTTGGAAAATGGAGAACATATTCTTATAAATGTAGCGAGAGTCGTTAATGAAAATTTGTTTGAGATAAAATTAGACCCTATTATTTTGAGTAATTCAAAGGTGTATTTATAGGCTCAGATAAAAATACTGATCACGTTTATGAAATTGTCAAAAAATAATATCAACAATTGGGAAAAAGTATTGGTACTCGCACGTATTCTTTTATTTTTGATGTTACTAGATGTTGCACTCCTTATATTTTTTAAGCAGGTTTTAAACTACAGAAGCAAAATTCTGTATGGTGGATGTATTTTATTTTTTGTGGTGCTGATCTGGAGAATAGCGGCACTGAGAGTTATTATAATAGAGGTTTCAGAACAGTATCTTTCCATTAGGAGTAATCATCCATTTTTTTTTTAAAGCTTCCGGCTCACCCTTACTGAAAGTTCCACTGTGTAAAGTATTATCTTACCAATTGAAAACAAGTTTTTTCATTAGCTTTTTGGTGATTCACGGACATACAAAAAAAGGGATAAAAAGTTTCTATTATAGGCTTGGGAACTTATCAACGAAGCAGACTGATGATTTAAAGGAAGTTTTGAGAGCCTTGCAACCTACAGATGAAATTGCATTATAAGCAGTAATAGCTTCGCATATCTCTTAAAAAAATCCTGAAGCGACTTCTCAATAATATCAATTCCATATATCCATCGTGTTCAGGTGTGAACCAATATAATTTTGTTTTTTTTAATTGAATGGGATATTATTTAAACAGGTAAGAAATGTGGTTTTACTTCGTCAGAATTTGTTTTAAGCGAATATTTCTAAAATCAATTGCTGAACCTTCATAATTTAATGAAATCCGACCTTCTACAGAAGACGCTTCCACACATTCGTTTACTAGCTTTCCATTCAAAAATTGGGTAATTTTTCCATTAATTGATTTGATCATGATCGAATTCCATTCGCCATAAGGCTTTTCATTTTCTGAGAATTTTGGAGAAGTGACGCTTGCACCTGGCTCAACTAGCTTTCCATTTACTTTTGCAGTAACATGATCCATGAAAATAAAATCTCCGGTTGTATTTTCTTTGATTTGAAACTGAATTCCCTTCGGCCAGATTCTGTCAGGTGAATCTGTAGGAATATTATACATGACTCCACTGTTTTTCTTGCCTTTTCCTTGGTTGTATTTCTCATCCATATTCCATCTGTATTCAAGAGAAAGTTCAAAATTCGTATAACTTTTTTTAGACATCAGATATCCAATATTTTCACCATGCATTCTGATCATTCCATCAGAGAACTCGTATACTTTTGAAGGAACCTGTTTTTCAGAGCTCGTTTTTGTATAGGCATACCAATCGCTTTCTGAGCTCATTTTTTGCTGAACACCACAAGAATTTAAAAGAAAAGAAAGACAAAGAACAAAAATAATTTTTTTAGGCATACATGAAAGTTTAAAAGAATACTAAAAGTAGAAGATCAAACAGTAAAAGTAATTATTAGATTTTGTATTTGAAGGAAAAAGGAGATAGGATTTAAACAAAATTTGAACTTGCATACAAAATAACACAGTGGGATATCGGAATCATAAAATTTAATACATAATTAATGCTGACGTGATTCAAATAAAAAGAGAATCTGATAGTTTCGAAAACAATTAAAAACTACTAAAAAACATTAATTAATCATGATTCAAAGACAAAAATTCATTGGATGGATGTTTATGCTTGCAGTAATGAGCATCGGATGCCAGAATGATCAAATTTCTTCAATTTCAACAGAAGAAGAACTTACGTCAAAACTCAACATTAATAAATCAGCTGCGGATATAAGTGTGAATGCTTATGTAGATACAAGTACCTATATTAATGCTGGCTTTAGCTTTCTAAATCCATCTCAAATCGATAAAAATCGTCAGGCTATAGGCGGAAGCGCTTACACTGAGGTCTATGGATTCAATATTCCTGAAGAAAACAGAGTAAGAGGAATTCGTTGGAATGCCGATGATGAAACTACATCGATCTGGAGACCTCAAGGTATTGCAGGATTTACCAAAGATGGGGTTCGTTATCTGCTGGTGAGCTGGTATGCAAAAGATGATGCTGAATTTAAAGGTTCCCGAATTACTCTGATTGATATCAGTCCGAGTTCAAGTACTTATCTGACGTATCGTCATATTTTGTTAGTGCAGCCAGATATTCCGGCAAGTACAGCAACCTATTCACAATATGGTTCTTATGCTCCATTGAATGTACATGCCGGTGGAATTGCTTATTTTAAGGGTAAAATATATCTCAGCAGCACGAATTTAGGTGTTCGTGTATTCGACTTGAATAAAATAATTGAAGTAAGTACAGGTGATACAACTGCTGACAAATGCGGTAAAGACGCTGATGGTAATTTATTTGCCTTCAATTATCGGTATATATTGCCTCAGGTTGGATATCAAAAAATCAACAATGCAAATCCGTTCTCCACTATTCAGGTCAATGATGAAGGAACTCAGTTCTGGACAGGACAATACTATGCAGGGAGTGCCGATGCAAGCATTGTTCCTCAAGTATTTGGTTTTCCTGTTGACGCGAATGGAACACTTCAAAATACAGGAATTGTTGCAGTAACTCCAAAGAATAGTCTTTTCACAGATAATCACGCTCATGGAATACAAGGGATATTCCGAAAAGGGAACAGGACATGGCTTTCGTGTACCGGATCTCCAAGTAATTCCTACGGTTCCAATGCCAGGTTAGCACGTTATACCGATGGAGCCGATGATACTGTGCGTTATCGATGGCCATATGGAGCCGAATCTCTCTATTATGAATCTCAATATGGCTACCTGTGGAGCCTGACCGAATTTGAACCTAATGCCGGAGCACAAAATGGAAGCCAGGTCAATAGATGTATTTTTGCTGTTGATTTTTCTAAATATGAATAGCAGAAATAATTACATCATTCCTGAACTGCATATAGGCTGTTCCTGTTACCGTCTTTATTTAGACTTTTGAATCTTTAGTTATTTTTAAAATGGTCACAGTTTTGATGTAAAAATAAAGGAGCATTGAATTTAGAAACTAGAAACAAAAAATTCAGATGCATTTCGACCTTTTTCTTTTACCCATTTACAAAACAATTAATCAAAGATGTAACAATGGAAAATAAAAATTTAATTCAAAAAAGTATTGATACAGTAAGGGTTCTCGCAGCAGATGCAGTGCAGAAAGCAAATTCAGGACATCCGGGAACGCCCATGGCTTTGGCGCCACTAGGACATTTGCTGTGGTCTGAAGTAATGCATTACAATCCACAAAATCCGGAATGGGCAAATCGCGATAGGTTTGTTCTTTCTTGTGGTCATGCTTGCATGCTGCAATACTGCTATTTATATTTGACAGGATATAAAATTACATTAAGTGATATTGAAAATTTCAGGCAGTTACACAGCATTACTGCAGGTCATCCTGAATATGGGCTCACTCCCGGAATTGAAGTGACGACCGGTCCGTTGGGACAGGGATTTGCGAACGGAGTAGGAATGGCTATTGCCCAGCAATATATGGCAGAACGTTACAATCGTCCGGATTTTACTATTTTTGATTATAAAATTTATGCAATTTGCAGTGATGGTGATATTATGGAAGGTGTTTCTGCAGAAGCAGCATCGCTTGCCGGACATCTGGGTTTGGGAAATTTAATTTATTTCTACGACAGCAACCATATTACCATTGAAGGGAATACTGATCTGGCTTTTGATGAAGACGTTGCCAAGAGATTTGAAGCTTACGGATGGCACGTACAGGAACTGCCGGATATCAATGATCTTGAAGCATTATCAAGTGCAATTAAGAATGCCCAAAAAGAAACTGAACGTCCTTCATTGATAAAAGTCCGCAGTCATATCGGTTACGGTAGCCCTAACAAGCAGGATTCTGCGTCAGCACACGGCTCACCTTTAGGGAAAGATGAACTTCGTTTAGTCAAAGAAAATTTCGGATTCGATCCTGAAAAAAACTTCGTCGTTCCTCAGGATGTCTTAGATTTTTTTCATAAAGCTGGTAAGGAATCTTCTACAAAAGAAGATGAATGGAATGACTTATTTAAAAATTATAAGAAAAAATATCCCGATCTTGCCGAGGAATACGAATCTATCTCTTCTGGAAAATTACCTCATGGCTGGGAAGAAAAACTGCCGGTATTTGAACCTGGTGAAGATATGGCAACCCGGAAGGCTTCAGGTAAAACATTGAATGCCATTGCAGAATATTTACCTCAATTAATAGGTGGTTCAGCGGATTTATCGCCTTCTACAAATACAGTTCTTGAAGCATATCCGTCATTTTCCGCAACACACCGGGACGGGCGTAATTTCCATTTTGGAATCCGGGAACATGCTATGGGAGCTGTACTCAACGGAATGGCTCTCAGCAATTATTTAATTCCTTATGGTGCAACATTTTTAATATTTTCAGATTATATGCGCCCGCCACTTAGGCTTGCCGCTATTATGAAAATACGTCAGATCATGGTTTTTACCCACGACAGTATTGGTCTTGGCGAAGACGGAACAACGCATCAGCCAGTAGAACAACTGATCGGATTGCGAACAGTTCCTAATATGACCGTCATTCGTCCGGCAGACGCAAATGAAACCGCACAGGCCTGGCGCGTTGCTATTGAACACAAAGATGGTCCTGTTGCACTTGCATTAACCAGACAGGAAATTCCGGTCATCGATCAAAAAAAATATGCGGATGCAAAAAATCTCGAGAAAGGGGCTTATATCCTTTCAGATTCGGAAGGAGAACCTGATATTATCCTTATTGCGAGTGGATCAGAAGTCCATTTAATTTTAAAAGCACAGGAAGAATTGAAGAAAAATAAAATTGACGCCCGGGTTGTAAGTATGCCTTCCTGGAATTTATTTGATCAACAAGCTGCTGCCTATAAAGAAAAGGTTTTACCTAAAAACATCCGTAAGCGATTGGCTGTCGAAGCTGGTTCCTCAATGGGATGGATGAAATACACGACTGATGATGGTGATGTTATCGGAATCGACAAATTTGGTGAGTCTGCACCAGGAGAAGAAGTGATGAAAGAATACGGATTTAGTATTGAAAATGTGGTAAAAAAAGCAACTGCTTTATTTTCGAAAAACATATAATTTTTTTCACGAACTTAGTATCTGTCTTTACGATTAAAAATCATTTCTGAATTAAATAAAAATTGGAATGTCAACATTCATAAAAATTGGAATCTGTGCAGATCACGGCGGTTTTGAACTGAAGGAAAAAATAAAATCTTTTTTAGTTGAAAATCAATTCGAGCCGGTAGATTATGGTGCAATGGAGCTTAATAGTGCAGATGATTTTCCTGATTTTGTAATTCCACTTGCAAAAGCCGTGGCTTCAAAAGAAGTTTTTCGCGGCATTGCGATTTGTGGCAGTGGAGTGGGCGCCTGTGTTGCGGCTAATAAAATTCCAGGTATTCGGGCAGCATTAATTTCAGATTATTTCTCTGCACATCAAGGCGTTGAGGATGATGATATGAATTTAATCTGTCTCGGCGGACGAGTAACAGGTTATGCAATTGCGGAAGAGTTGGTTTTAGCCTTTCTTAATGCACAATTTATCGGAGCTGAAAGACATCTACGGCGCCTGAAAAAAATTCAGGATTTGGAAGGCCATCCATAATGGGAAGTGTTTTCAAATATTACTATTTTAAAGCAAAAAACGAGATCATTAAATAAAAAAACTTAATCAAAGTATTAAAAATATTATTGAAAATTTTACAAGCAAGTAACAAAATGGAACAAGAAAATAAAAATGTATTTGGAATGATAGGTTTGGGAACCATGGGTTCCAACCTTTTACAAAATATTGCAGACCACGGTTATAACTGCGCAGGATATGACAACAACACTGAAAAAGTAAATGCCCTAAATGCTTTGTACAATAAAAATATTCAGGGTTTTTCGGATCTGAAGGAATTTACAGACAGTCTTAAAAGTCCGAAAGTGGTCATGATGCTGGTGCCTGCCGGTGAAATAGTAGACAAGGTCATAGATGAATTGCTGACTGTTCTGGATAAAGGAGATATCATTATCGATGGAGGGAATTCACATTATACAGATACAGAAAGACGATATATAGAATTGGAAGGCAAGGGCCTTCATTTTGTGGGAATGGGAGTTTCAGGTGGAGAAGAAGGCGCTCGAAGAGGTCCAAGCATGATGCCGGGCGGCGATGAAGAAGCTTATGAGATTCTAAAACCTATTCTGGGAAAAATTGCGGCTCAGGTCGATGGTGAACCTACTGTTGCTTTTATGGGGAATCGTTCGGCAGGCCATTTTGTGAAAATGGTGCATAATGGTATTGAGTACGCCATCATGCAGCTAATCTCAGAATCGTATGAGATCATGAAAAAAGGCCTGCAGCTGAATAATGACGAAATTCATCAAGTTTATAAAAAGTGGAATGAAGGAAGATTAAAATCTTATTTATTAGAAATCACTACTGATATTTTTGCGTATAAAAATGAAGGAGAAGAAAATCTTTTGCTGGATAATATCAGAGATGAAGCTAAAGCAAAGGGAACGGGTAAATGGACTTCCCAAGCTGCAATGGATCTGCATCTGCCAACCCCGGTGATCGACATTGCTGTTTCTATGAGAGACCTTTCTTCCTTAAAAAATCTAAGGGTTCAGGCATCAAAAATATATCCTGATTTGACAGACATGCAGTATTCAAAAAGTGAAAGCGACTATGGTGATCAACTGGAAGAAGCTTTCTACTTTGCTATGGTTTCTGCTTATGCCCAGGGAATGCATTTGCTCTACCAGGCGAATGAAGAATTCAAATATGATCTAAACTTAGATCTGATTGCAAAAATTTGGCGGGGAGGCTGTATTATCCGCTCCGAATTCCTGGAAGATATTTATGCAGCTTTTAACAAAAATCCGGATTTACAGCATTTACTTTTGGATGAGACTGTTGCAGGAGACCTTACTAAAAGCATCAAAAGTACCCGAAAGGTCGTTTCAGATGCGGTAATGCATGGTATTTCAACACCTGCATTCTCTGCAGCATTAACCTATTTTGATGATTTCCGCGCTGAAAATATGCCTACTAATCTTATTCAGGCTCAGCGTGATTATTTCGGATCTCATACCTACGAACTGAAAGCTAAGGAAGGCGTATTTCATACCAAATGGGTGATGGAAAATATTAAAAACTAACCTGTTGTTTTAATCTAAGTTTAAAAAAATAAAAATAAATAATGCCAAAAACATCAGATACAAAAATAAATCCTACCATCTTAATTATTTTCGGTGGAAACGGGGATCTAACCAAAAGGAAAATCATTCCGGCGTTGTACAACCTCTTTCTTGAAAATAGATTGCCTGAAAAATTTGCCATCATAGGAACTTCAAGAACGGAATTCAGTGATGAGAAGTATCGGGATTCCTTACTGGACGGAATCAATCAATTTTCCAGGACAGGGAAGGCTAAAAAAGAAAAGTGGGCAGAATTTTCCTCAAATATTTCTTATCAGGCAGCTAATATCAATGATGTAGCTTCTTACAATGAATTCTATTTAAAAGTAAGTAAATTGAAGGAAGAGTGGAATCAGAACCCTTCAGTGCTGTATTATTGCGCTGTTTCGCCAGATCTATTTTGCACCATCGCTGAAAATATTTCAAAAAGTAAATTGGAGAATGATAAGGAAACTACCCGCATCATCATTGAAAAACCGTTTGGAAGGGATCTGGAATCTGCAAAAGCTTTAAATGCTAACTTACTGACAATTTTTGATGAAAAGCAGATCTATAGAATAGATCATTATTTGGGGAAAGAAGTGGTTCAGAATGTGATGGCCTTTCGTTTTGCCAATACGATTATGGAACCTTTATGGAACCGTACGCATATCGAACATGTGCAGATCTCGGTGACCGAACAGATTGGTGTGGAAGATAGGGGAAGTTATTTTGACAATGCAGGGATCTTACGCGATATGATCCAAAACCACCTGTTGCAATTGTTATGCATTGTCGCCATGGAACCTCCTATCAACTTCGATGCGGATCTCGTGCGCGATCGGAAGGTTGATGTTTTGAAGGCCGTCCGGAAAATTGTTCCGGGGAAGATTGATGCTACTGCTATCCGAGGACAATATGGTTCTGGGTGGGTTGAAGGCAAAGAAGTTCCCGGTTACCGTGAAGAACTTGATGTAAAGCCGGATTCTAATACTGAGACCTATGCTGCGATGAAATTCAATATTGATAACTGGCGCTGGCAAGGCGTTCCGTTTTATTTGCGCACAGGTAAGAGGCTTTCTAAATCGGCTTCATATATTGTGGTGCAATTTCGGGAAGTGCCGCATAATATGTTCAATAATGAAGAGCATGCTGCTCCCAAACAGAACAGGCTTATTATAAGTATCCAACCTGATATGGCGATTAAATTTCAGCTTGAAAGCAAAACACCGGGTCTTGAAATGATTCTGAATACAGTGGATATGGTATTTGACTATTCAGAAAAAACAAAAACGGATTCGCCAGAGGCCTATGAAACACTTCTGTTAGATGTTATTTCGGGGGATCAGACCTTATTTATGCGGGCAGATCAGGTAGAGGCGGCGTGGGAAGTGGTAATGCCGATTCTCGATCATTGGGAAAATAATAAGATGACGAGCTTTCCGAATTATCCCGCCAACTCTTGGGGCCCTGAAAATGCAGATGCACTCATTGCCAAAGATGGCTTTCACTGGATCAATTTACCTCAAAAGAAATAAGAATGACCAATGATTTAAAAATATTTGAGAACGTCGAAGAATTGATAAACGCTTTGGCGGAAATTATTTATGAGGCTTCACAAAAAGCAATCAAAGATAGAGGACGCTTTAATTTTGTGCTTTCCGGCGGAAGCTCCCCGAAAAAATTGTATGAATTACTTGCTTCTGAAACGTTCAAAGATAAGATGGATTGGGAAAATATCTATTTTTTCTTTGGTGATGAACGCTTTCTCCCGGAAAATGATCCCAACAGAAATTCTATGATGGTTAAGGAGGCTTTGTTTAATCCTTTAAAAATCAATGCATCAAATGTTTTTGAAGTAAATACCTCAGGAACACCGGAAGAATCAGCGCAAAAGTATTGGGGTTCTATTTTAAACCATTTTAAGGACCAAACTGTTAAATTCGATTTTATTCTTTTGGGGCTTGGTGATAACTCTCATACCGCTTCGCTTTTTCCAAACACTTCGGTATTGGAAGAGACTGAAGCCACGATTAAATCGGTTTTTGTAGAAGAGGTTGATATGTTTCGAATTACGATGACTGCTCCGTTGATTAATCAGTCAAGCAATATTGCATTTTTGGTTTTTGGAGAAGACAAATCTGAAGCTGTATTTCATATTTTGGAAGACCAATCTGGCTCAATACATCAATATCCGGCACGTTTAATTCAGTCGGATGAAAAAAAAGTGCAATGGTTTTTAGATGTTTCGGCTGCTTCAAGATTGTAAAAATATTTTGGATTATACCGTTTCTCTATACTATATAACTCTTAATTTTTTAAGAGTTATTTTTTTGAAGAAATACTTGTAAAAATGAGTCGTATGAATTGATCATATTAATTCGAAATTCCCATCGCTGCATAATAGGCGGCACCCATTAAAGCGGTTTTGTCATTGAGTACAATTTTTATAGGAATATTTTTTAATAAATGTTCCATTCTTCCGGTATTGATGAAATTTTGATGAAATTCTTTTTTATCGATCAAACTGAGATTCTTGGGAACGATACCTCCGCCGATAAAAATTCCGCCTGTTGCTTTTGTCTTCAAGGCAAGCTGGCTGGCTTCTATAGCAAGGTATTTGAAAAAAAGCTGCATTGTCTCAACGCTCACTGGGTCTTTCTTTTCTATAGCTGCCACAGATATCACTTTGGCTGAAGGGTCAGTATTTAATTGTTCTGTGAGCCATTCCGGTTCTTTTTCGGCGTTGTAGCTTCGTAAAAACTGGTAAATATTAAGGATACCTTGTCCGGAAATAAGTCTTTCCCAGCTTATATGGTCAAATTTAGTTTTTAAAAATTTCCATAGCTCTGCATCGAGCTCGTTAGAAGGTGCGAAATTACAATGACCACCTTCAGTAGCGTATGGATGATAATAGGCTCCGTCCCAAAACATTCCTGCTTCACCAAGACCAGTTCCCGGTGAAATAACCACAGCGTTACCTTCACTTTTTTCTCCTTTGGTTATAATTTCAAAGTCTAAATCTCCAAGTGCAGATAAACCATAAGCATTGGCCTGAAGATCGTTAATAAGCAAAACCTTTTTTATATTAAGATCAGATGCTATTTTTTTGGCATCTATTTCCCAAGTAAAGTTGATCCCTTTAACTTTATCACCATCTACAGGACCAGCCACACCTAGGCAAGCACAATCGATAACAGAGGATTGATCATCATGGAAATGGCGAATTGCCTCTACAAAGGATTGATGATCAGTGGTCGCATATCGTTGGTTTTTGAGGGCGAGTAATTTTCCTTCTTTGATTTGAAAAAGTGCCAGTTCAGTTTTGGTTCCGCCCACATCTGCAGCTAAAACCAGCCCCGAAACTGGTAATTTTTTTTCTCCCGAAGGATAAGCCATCGGTAGACTGGCATCTGAAATATCGGGTAAGACGATTTCCTGAAAATTTTTCATAGCTGTGGACGTTTATAATAGGATTAAGTTAAAATAAATTTTTAGATATTTTTTGTTTTTAATTATATTTTACTTCTATAACAGTCGTGATTATCTATACAGAAAAGAGTAACAAATATCTTACAGAGTAGTTTATGTCATGTTAATTTGTTAATCAAACTATTATATAAAGCATTAAACGGTTCAGAAATGATAAAGAAATAAAACATCACCAACATAAGCAGGTTTGTCCTGATTCTCTATGACTAGCTTTGCCTCAATGATCACTTTTACAGTGCCCCGTAAATTGCAGATGGATTTCGCAAATGCCTGTAACTGTACCTTACTGTTCACCGGGACAGGAGTTCCGAACCTGAGATTTTCAATCCCATAATTAATCTCCATTTTTACATTTCTGACATCGGCTATCTGTTTCCATAAATATGGAATAAGTGACAGGGTAAGGTAACCGTGTGCAATAGTCGATTTAAAAGGACTCTCAAGTTCTGCTTTTTCTTTATCAATATGAATCCATTGATCATCTAAGGTTGCATCCGCAAATTTGTTGATCTGCGGCTGATCAATGGTATGCCAATCCGAGAAGCCAATTAGCTTTCCTTCGTATGCTTTATATTCTTCAAAACTGTTAATGATCACCATATAATTTATATTAATTCTTTAACTCATTTTATCAAGGAAGAATTTCATGAATGCTCAATAATTTGAAATTAATTCATCTTTTAAGGTTCAAATATCCGGCCAAGTGGTACTTGATGAATCAAAATATTTTCTCTCCATACTAATATAAGCTGGTCTAATGATCCATCTTTATTACTTTTCATTACGTTATAGAAAGTCATGGTCTAAAGTTTGTATTCAAAATTTAGGAAAAATTGGAGCCTTTGAAATTTTAATGTGTAAATAATAACCCATAAAAACTTTAATTATGTTTATTCATGAAGAACTTTTACTTAAATATGGTGCAGAGTATGAATCATATTGTTTAAAGGATAATATCTTTAAAAATGGTGATACAGTTCGACATTATATTCAAATTAAAAGCGGAACTGTCGAGCTTTGCAATTATCATGAAGATGGTAAAGAATTTACATTGAATATTTTAGAAGATGGGCAGAGTATTGCTGAATCTTTTCTGTTTAGTGAAAATTGTTATCCCATGTATGCCGTTGCCAAGACAGATTGTGAAGTCTTGAAATTAGAAAAGTCTAAATTTTTACAACTTTTAAGTGAAAATCCTTCTGAAGTTGATAATTTATTGAGACATCTATCGGATCGGTTGTTTTATAAATATTTAATGCTTTTCAATAATTCTTCTTCCGATGCTGGTAGTAAAATTAAATCTTTATTGGACTATTACAAAAATATATCCACTTCAAAGAATAGATTTGAATATGAGGTACCATTAACGAGACAACAAATTGCGAATTTGACGGGATTAAGGGTTGAAACAGTAATTCGTGTGGTAAAAAAAATGGAGAAAGAGAAAGTGCTTCAAATCAAGGACCGTGCAATATTTTATTGAAGGATTCTTCTATAATAGATTGAATAATATTTTAATTGGCAAATCATAACACAACTAAGTAAAATAGAAAATGGCTACTCTAGCAGGAGCCATTTTTTTAGCTGTAAACCTACTTAATCTGTTGATGTCGGTTTTCACTTACTTGGTGAATGCCACGTTGTTTGTTAATTATTTTATTAAAAATCAGACAAATATAAATTTTATATATTAGAAGTGGCTTCATTTGAAGATAGTAATAAACTTTAGTCAATACTAACAATGGGAAAAATCATACTTGTTTTAATCGGTTTACTTTTTCTGACCAGTTGTAAAAAGGAAAAGGTCATAGAATTGCAGGATTTCAACTTTAATAATAATAAGTCAACCTATTTTTCAGATAAAGATAAATACAAAACGTATGACAACTATTATCAAATAAAATCTGAGGTTATAGGCGTTGATACCATTTCTGACGGAGAGTTTATTGGAAGCGAAAAACCAATACGGATTGAATACAGGCAGGAAATTTTTTCTAATGACGATGTTCTGGCGAGATTTGAAGATTTTGATTTTAATGCCATTAATTTCGCAACCACTGTTGATAACAAGATGATGGTTTTTAATGCGGTTGCAGGGGAGATCTCTTTAAAAGAAACTAAAAAATTTGTAGAGTTATTAGATCAAAAATATGGGAAGTCAAAAGTTAGCAAAGATACTTTTATTAAGCCTTATGATATTTATACCTGGCGTTTAGGAGACAGAATAATTAAATATTGTGTAGTGGCTGATGATGAAAGCAATACTATCAAAATTGAATTGGATCAGGCAAATAAGAGGATTAGTAACGGAAAAAAGGAGCCTCACCTAAGCGCTTTCCTTTATATTATAAAAAATGAGTATGCCAGTCAGGTCATAGGTAAGATGGGTTCCGGTGACCTTTTGTATTGTAAATGATCTAGGCCGGTAGATGCGACAGAAATTAAATTAAGAATGTTTGAAAAGTCTTACATTAAAAAAATGGAAGAACAGGGATTTATTCAGCGGGATATAAATTTTGGAAAAAATCTTTTTGATGCAAATGATTCTTTCTTCATTAATAAAACAATAAATATTATTAATCAGGTTATTAAGAACAAATAATTAGTGCAAACTACGAAGAAATAGACAGAGTATAAATCACCCAACAACACCAACAAATAAAATTAATATGAAAACTAAAACATTATTTCTGACGGCAGTAATTGCAGGAACACTATCAACAGCCACTTCTTGTTCATATTTTGAAAGTGGTAAAAACCGTGAAAAGGGGACGCCAATGGAATCCTCAAAGGCAGCAGTACAAAAAATTTTGGATGACAAAGAAGCAAATGAAGGAAAACGTTTTGCGATTACCGGCTATTTGAATTATTCAGCAGGAATGACAGTGTATGTTGACAGGCCCCAAACAGTCTATGTCAATACAGAGCCGGGTGATAATGGAGAAACGATCACTCCCGTAGAGATGAACTGGGCGGAAAACGGATATAACAGCGTTTTTGTTCCCGAGGAAGCAGGACGGGGATCTGATAAGACCATATTTTATGATAACGAAGGCAAACCGATCTCAACAAACGATAAAGTTGAAGTCTCATTTGAGGTAGAGAAAACATCCGTTTATCCTATTAAAGTACGAATAGACAAAGTAAAATAGCAGCACAGATGGCAGGTCACAACATGTAATGAATTTCATGATTCAAAAAGAGAAAACTATGGTTGTGAACCTGAATGCAATATTAATAAAAATTATATATGCAGGTAAATTATTTCATACTCTTGTTTACTGGTGTTTTTTTAGTAGGCACATTCATCAATTATAGGTATACGCAGAAAAAAGGAATGGTATTCAGGTACAAGCCTATTTTTTTGATCATCGTAATTGTTTTATTTCTTGTTTCATTATATGGAATTATCTCGGGAAAACCTTACAATGAAATTTTGCCTTTTATAAGATAATTTCGCTGATTGTTATTTGATTTTGAAGGGTAACCAATTATAATTACTGTGTAATAATCATTAAAAAAACTAAAATAATGAGTAAAATTACGAAAAGCATTTACAGATATTTTATATTCATTTTACTTCCAATCAACTTATTGGCCCAAAATAGTAAAAGTAAAGATCAGTATACCTATCAGGTCAGAGAAGAACATGGAGATTTAAATAATGATGGCAAAATGGATAGGATAACTGTGAAAATGGATACAGTGGATGAAACAAGACCGTTAAGATTACAGATTTTCCTGTCTCAACCGAATGGGAAATTAGCATTGGCTGTATCTTCAACCAAAATCATCGAACCTCAATATCCGGCTGGAAACCAAGGGAAATTTAATGGATATCAAATTCCTGATTTTTTTATTGAAAATGGGATCTTAAAAATGTGGAGTGAAATTGAAAAAGGAAATATTACATACGACTTCAAATATAACAACGGCAATTTTGAATTAATTTATGTCGATAAGCTCACAAATAATGCAACTAAAGGCTATATTGATGAAAAAACAATATTCACAGAAACTAAATTTGATCTGGTTACCGGGATCAGAACCGAAACTGATGAAATATCAGGTTCAGCCAAAGCATTGAAAGTAAGAAAAAAAAGAGTTTTAATAAGACCGCTGCCCAAAATACAGGATTTTAAATTTTCTGATAAAGACTTATATTAAGAACTCTATATAATCAGGAGGTTTTGCTCATCAGAAACAAGACATGATAAGTCATTGATAAGTTCTAATGTAAATACTTAGAACGAAAAGGTGAAAAGGGTTTTGAATACGAAGCTAAGTTTCTTGGAAATTTTCAACTGCCAATGAAGCTCTCGAATAATGAATTGTTTTTTATTTCCGGAATTACTTATTGCAGGATTAAGATCGCTGCTCTTGGTATATTTTGTACAACTTAATTAAATTGAGCCCTATATTGTTGTGGGCTTTGTCTTGTTTTTAGTTTAAATAACCTGCTGAACGATTGAGGCTGCTCAAAACCTAGTTCAAACGCAATTTCGGAGATGCTTAGAGATGTATTTGCTAATTTATTTTTAGCCCGATTAATCATATGTTCATGGATTATTTGCTGGGTATTTTGGCCCGTAAGGTTTCGTAGCAAATCACTGAGATAACTGGCAGACATATGCAATTGGTCTGATAAGTAATTAACCGTAGGTACGCCATTATTTAGAGCTTTGTCATTATTAAAATAATCTTCTAACAACGTATCAATGCGATAGGTGAGACTATGGTAGTTTTGTTTTCTGGTGAGAAATTGCCTTTTGTAAAAACGTTGTGCATAGGTGAGTAACAGTTCAATTTGTGATATGATGACATCGTGGCTCATATCATCTATGCGGTTTTCCAGTTCATCTTCTATATTTCTGAATAAAGATAATATGGTTTCTTTTTCCTTGGTTGAAAGATGCAAGGCTTCATTGGTTGCATAGGAGAAGAAATGGTACTGATGGATCTTTTGAGCCAAAGGATATTGCAGTAAAAAATCAGGATCTATAAGCAGTGTGATCTGCGGACTAGGTACTTTATGTTCTGCCGTTTCGTCCTCTGTTGAGGAAAGAATTTGTTGAGGTGCAACAAAAAATAACCCACCGTCTTTAAAATCAAATTTCGTTTGGCCATAAATCAATTTCCCTCCCGCATCGGGTTTAAAAGCGATTTTGTAGTAACTCAATACGTGCGATTTTTTAGGAGCATGACCGGTAAGCGGTTTGTCGACACCGTTTAACAAGACAATTAATGGATGCTGAGGTGGCGGAAAACCAGAAGCCTGCATGACATCTGCCAGTGTGTTAAATCTTTTCGGAGTTTCATTCGATTTTTTAGAAACCATTTTAAAAAATATTATAGTTTACAAGGTAAGGAATATTCGCTTTTCCTAACGAAAAAGAAAAGCGAATAAAGTGGCATTTAAGTCAATGAAATCATAGATGATTAACCTTGAGCTGCTTCTGAAACATTTTTCCAGGCTTCCCATTCCTGGATGCGTTCAGCATAGATTTGTTGTATATAAGGCAAATCGTTTCTACCCAATAGTAATCTCAATGGCGGGGTTTCAGCATCTACCACAGCAAATATAGCCTTCGGGGTAGCTGTAGGATTTCCACGTTCTAGCTTTTGTAAATTTTCCATGAGACTGTTTTTTAAATCATCATATACACCCAAATTTTTTTCTGCTCTTTTTAGGGATTCAGTACTACCAAATTCTGTATTATAAGCTCCGGGTTCAATTATCGATACTTTGATGCCAAATGCAGCAACTTCTTTAGATAAACTATCGTAAATTGCTTCAAATGCAAATTTTGACGAACAATAATAACCAATTAGCGGATTGCTGTAAATACCAACAGCACTGGATGTACCCAGAATATGCCCATAACCTTGTGACCGCAGGATAGGCAGAACAGCCTGAATCACATGGATAGATCCCATAATATTGGTTTCATACATAGCTTTTATCTCGTCCGGATGACTTTCTTCAATTGTTCCTACTAAAGAATATCCTGCATTATTAAACACGACATCTAATCTTCCAAAATATTCGTGAGCTTCACTTATGGCATTTTGCACTTGTGCAGCATTCGTTACATCCACTTCAATGGTCAATACCTGATCGCCATAAGTTTCTTTTAGAGCAGCGATGCTGTCGATGTTACGAGCTGTTGCGGCTACTTTATCTCCGCGTTTCAAAGCGGCTTCTGTCCATATTTTACCAAAACCTCTTGAAGATCCTGTGATAAACCAAACTTTTTCTTTCTGTCTATTTTCCATTTTTTAATTGTTTAAATGATGTCTACAAAGTTGGATCTAATTAGATAGGCTTGCGTTGCCAAAACGAGGATTATCATAACCAAAATGGGTATTGGATATTCGAAACTCTTATTCCTATTGTTCGGAGGTTTATTTAATGAAAGCATCTAGGGATGATGAGACCGTTTGTATAGAATAAACAATTCAGAATAATTCTTCTCACAAATTGCGGTAGAAACTTTTTATGATACCCTCGTAAGACGCTCTAAAATGAGTATTATTGTAAGAAAATTAATTCTGCAAAATATATGGGGCATTGGGAAATCTTTTTGTTTTTTTTAATCATCGCTTTCATTTATTCTTCTGTAGGATTTGGCGGAGGATCCAGCTACCTTGCGGTTCTGGCAATCTACAGTCTTCCTTATCAGGAAATACGGTTAACAGCACTTATCTGCAATGTTATTGTAGTAATAGGAGGTGTATTTATCTATATTAGAAATAAGCAGATTGACTGGAAGAAAATACTGCCGCTTACGATTGTAAGTGTGCCTATGGCATATCTGGGAGCTGTTTTAAAAATAAGCCAGGAAACTTTTTTCCTGATATTGGGGGTTACTTTAATCATTGCAGCATTGTTGTTGTGGATAAAGACGGAAACAAAAAATGGTGAAAATCATCCTGAATATAGGGAAACTTCTCTCGTCAAAAACGGATTTTTAGGGGGAGGAATCGGTTTTTTATCAGGATTGGTAGGGATTGGCGGCGGCATTTTTCTTTCCCCTCTGTTAAACCTCATGAAATGGGATACCCCACGAAAAATTGCAGCAGCATCAAGTGTTTTCATATTGGTCAATTCAGTATCGGGAATTTTCGGTCAATTATCCAAACTGTCTGCAGGCATGGATTATTTCAGAATCCTGAGTTTGTGTTTTGCTGTATTCATTGGCGGACAGATCGGTTCCAGGATGTCCCTGAAATGGAATCCTCTGATCATTAAAAGAATGACAGCTGTTCTGGTTTTGGTAGCTGGGATAAACGTTTTAATAAAATATTGGTAATAAGCTAAATTTAAAAATGATACTTAAAATATTAGCATTTGGAATAACGAAAGATATTTTCGGAACTTCAGAAAAAGAACTAGAAATACATGAAGGAGCAAGCGTCAAAGCACTCAAGGAACTTCTGGAAAAAGACTTTCCGGAACTGAAAAGATTAAAATCCTATTTTATTGCTGTTGACGATGAATATGCGGAGGATGATCAGATCATAACAGTCTCTAACGAAATAGCAATAATCCCTCCGGTAAGCGGCGGATAAAAGATATGGTTGATATAAAAATAACAGAAAATATATTGAATCTTACGGACTGCTTTATCCTTGCTTCTGATCCTGCATGCGGAGGAATTGCATCGTTCGTAGGAACAGTAAGGAATCACACCAAAGGTAAATCCGTTACCCGTTTGGAATATGAATGCTATGAATCTATGGCCGTGAAGGAAATACAGAAAATAGCAGATAAAGCCATTTCTTTATTTTCAGTGAAGAATATTGTCGTTCATCATCGCACGGGAATCCTGTTGCCCGGAGATGCCGCTGTGATAATAGTGGTGAGTAACGGGCATAGAAATGCGGTCTTCGATGCATGCAGCTTTATAATTGAAAATATGAAAAAAACTGTTCCTATCTGGAAAAAAGAAATTTTCGAAGATGGAGAAGAATGGGTTTCGGCACACCCGTAATTTTAGGAATAAAATTTTGTACCTTTACTATGACAGTCATTAAATCATGAAAGCAAATCTGTTGTCAAATAAATCCGTAAAGCAGATAGAAATTATTAAAGTCAAGGAAGGCAGCAGTTTTCCTTACACGGATGATATCTCTGTAGAAGAACCTTTGGAGATCAGGGTTTCTTACGGTGCTGAAGGTGAAAAAGAGTCCAAAAACATTTCTGTGACCATGCGAACTCCCGGAAATGATGCGGAACTTGCAGCAGGATTTTTATTCACAGAAGGAATTATTTCCGGCCGTGAACAGATTAAAAGCATATATTCTCCGCAGGCTGAATGTTCCAGGAACAGTGAAAATGTTATCATTGTTGAGCTTACAGAAGGCTTTGTTCCTGAACTTATGAAAGCTGACAGGAATTTTTATACTACCTCCAGCTGCGGTGTCTGTGGAAAAGGTTCCATAGAATCTATAAGAACAGTAAGCGCTTTCCATAACCATACAAAAGAAAACACAGAAGTTTTCCTCGAAACTCTGTATCAATTATCCGAAAAGCTACAATCTTTCCAAAATAATTTCAGTGCTACTGGTGGTATACATGCTTCAGGTATCTTTGATCAGGAAGGCAACCTTCTGGCGCTGCGTGAAGATGTGGGAAGACATAATGCATTGGACAAACTTATAGGCCATGCACTGTCTACAGGACTGCTTCCTTTGAATGATAAAATTTTAGTTCTGAGCGGAAGAGCCAGTTTTGAGCTTATTCAGAAAGCAGCAATGGCAGGAATTTCCATTGTTGCGGCAATAGGGGCCCCCTCAAGCCTTGCAGTGGATTTGGCAAAAGAATTTGATATTACTTTATTAGGCTTTCTTCGGGACAACCGGTTTAATATCTACCATTCCGGGAGCCATTTTAACATTGAAAATTTGTTATGAAAATAAGAATTAAAGATAACGCAGTGAGATTTCGTCTTACCCAATCCGAAGTGGCAAAATTAGGGGAAGACGGTATCATTTCAAGCTCTACAGAATTTGTGGACCGTCCGTTTATTTATGCTATTGAAAGAACAGAAGATACAGAGCTTTCAGCAGCTTTCATCGAGAACAGGATAGTTGTGAAAATGCCTGCAACAATGATAGCCGAGTGGATTTCTACGGACAAGGTAGGTTTTGAAGGGCTGACCGGAAAAATTAAACTCTTAATAGAAAAAGACTTTGTATGCATTGATAATACTTTGGAAGATCAAAGCGACAATTATCCCAATCCGAACCTGAAATGCTAATTTTTTCATTTTTTAAACCTGGAAATCATGAAAAACAAAGATGTATTCAATAAAAAAGAAGAGGGCAGCAGATTACCTTCTGCAGAACCACCTTATAAACTGCTGGATCTGAAGCTGAAACCACCCAAAGCATGGGCGGCAGGTGTTCCTGCAATAATTCATTCATTAGACCAGTTAGTGCTTAATGCCTCTGTTCTTCGTGGAGGAAGGGCCCTTTTCAGTATGAATCAGTTTGATGGTTTCGATTGCCCGAGCTGTGCATGGCCTGATCCGGATGATGAACGTTCCAGATTAGGCGAATATTGCGAAAACGGGGCAAAAGCCCTGGCAGAAGAAGCTACTTCAAAAAAGATCGGAGCAAAGTTTTTTAGGGAAAATTCAGTATATGATTTAGCAAAGCTGACTGATTTTGAAATCAGCCAGTTGGGAAGAATCGCAGAGCCCATGTATTTGCCGAAAGGCGGAACACATTATCAGCCGGTAAGCTGGGATGATGCCTTTAAAAAAATTGCGGAAAAACTAAACGCGCTGGATTCACCTGACGAAGCCATATTTTATACATCAGGAAGAACAAGTAACGAAGCGACCTGGGTTTACCAGTTATTTGCCAGGGAATTTGGGACCAATAACTTTCCGGACTGTTCGAATATGTGCCACGAAACTTCAGGTTACGCACTTTCCAGAAGCATAGGCATCGGGAAAGGAACCGTAAAACTGGAAGACTTCTATGATACGGACCTGATCATTATCATAGGACAAAATCCCGGAACCAATTCCCCGAGAATGCTTTCTGCATTAACCAAGGGAAAGAAAAACGGAGCAAAAATTATGGCCGTCAATCCGCTTCCTGAAGCCGGATTAAAAGGGTTCAGAAATCCTCAGGAAGTCCGTGCTCTGCTCAATAAACCTTATGAATTGTCAGATTTGTACCTTTCTGTTAAGATCAATGGAGATATGGCGCTTTTAAAAGCACTGCAAATTCTCGTGCTGGAAGAAGAATCTAAAAATCCGGGGAAAGTTCTTGACCAGGATTTTATAGCGAATAAAACTTCGGGCTTTAATGAATTGGTTGAAGAATTAAAACGATATGATCTCAATTTTTTATCGGAAGAATGCGGTATTCCGGTTGAAAACTTAAGAGAAGCTGCACAAATGATCGCCTCCAAAAAACGGATTATCATTTGTTGGGGAATGGGAATCACGCAGCAGCATAATGGGGTGGAAATGATTTATAATATTGTGAATCTCCTGTTGATGAAAGGAAGCATAGGAATCCATGGAGGAGGAGTATGCCCTGTTCGTGGCCACAGTAATGTGCAGGGGAACAGGACATTGCTTATTAACCATCATCCAACAACGGAACAATTGGATAGGCTGCAGGAGTATTACGGCTTTGAAGTACCCAGAAAAGGCGGATATGATGTTGTAAATGCACTTAAAGCAATGCATGAAGGTAAAGTAAAATTCATGTTCTGCATGGGAGGTAATTTCCTTTCTGCCGCACCCGATACAACTTTTACAGCAGAAGCGATGCGCAAGCTGGAAATGTCTGCAATTGTTTCTGTAAAATTAAACAGGAATCACCTGATCCATGGGAAAGAAGCTTTGATCTTACCGGTCATTTCCAGAAGTGAAAAAGATATGGTAAACGGTGACCTTCAACACGTAAGTACAGAAAATTCAATGGGAGTTGTGGAATGGTCAAGAGGAGTTCTCGATCCTATTTCAAAACACCTGATCAATGAAACCCATGTTGCCTGCAGAATGGCAAAAGCAGTTCTGGGTGAACGTTCCGTAGTGGATTGGGATAAATTTATCAACAGTTATGATGCTGTTCGTAATGATATTGAACAATGTATTCCCGGATTTAAAGACTATAATAAAAGAGTAGTTCAGAAAGGTGGTTTCTACCTTCCAAACGGACCAAGAGATGGGAATTTCAACAGTGAATTTCATCCCGGAAAAGCCGCCTTCAATATAACTGCCGTACCGGATAATTCGCTTGCAGATGACGAATACCTGATGGGAACTACCAGAACACATGACCAGTTCAATACTGTTGTTTATGGTTTGAATGACCGTTATCGTGGGATTTTCAATGAAAGAAGGGTGGTTATGATGAATGAAAAAGATATTGAAAAGGCAGGCCTCAAAGAAGGCGATCATGTAGATCTTTTCAATTATGATGATAGAATCGAAAGGATTGCACCACTTTTCATTGTCGTAAAATATCCAATTCCGCAAAAAAGTACTATGACCTATTTCCCGGAAACCAATGTTCTGGTATCCATCAATAACGTTGTGAATGGCGCCAATATGCCGGCTTCCAAATATGTCCGAATCAAAATCCGTAAACATGATCCTGATATTTTTAAAAAGATTGACAATCATGTAATTGCTGCGGCCGGAACAAGTGTGGAGTAATCTTAAAAATATCTTATTGCTTAAACAAATTATAATCATGAGAAACCTGTTTTTTGTTCTCATATTTTCTTTTTGCAACTTGTTATCGGCACAGACCGGCTTCAAACTGAAGGTTTCGGGGGAAGTTGCTCAGCCGTTGGAATTGAGCTTGTCCGACCTTTCTAAAATGTCTCGAAAAGAAGTAACAATGAAAGATAAAGAGGGAAAACTGTATTCTTATGCAGGTGTTCCCATTCAGGATGTTCTTTCAATGGCTAAAGTCCCTTCTGGAAAGGAACTGCACGGAAAAGAAAATCTTTCCAAATATGTTTTGGTAAAATCAGCCGATGGCTACCAGGTTTTATTTTCACTGGCAGAGCTTGATTCTTCCATTCAGGATAAAAATGTAATTGTTGCTGATACTGCAGACGGGAAACCTATATTGCCGGAAAAAGGTCCGTTACGCATCATTGCTGTGGGGGAAAAGAAACCCGCACGCAGTAGTTATCAGGTTACGGAACTTCTCATCGGATCAATTAAAAATAATTAATTTTTTTATAGTTTAGTAATGATCATAAGAAAAAAGGAACACTGGTTCAGAATGCTTTTTGTGTGGCATGGTTCTGTTTTGCCGGCACTTCTTCCTCGTTTGGGATTGCTTTTACTTATTTCTTTATTGGTGACCTATTTTCATGGAATAATTCTCTCCTTTAAAGTTCCGTTAAATCCGGCACCACTTACCCTGTTTGGGTTTGTACTGGCTTTATTCCTCGGATTCAGGAACAATGCCAGCTACGATAGATTCTGGGAAGGACGAAAGCTGTGGGGAGCTCTGCTCAATACTTCCCGGGCACTGACCCGCCAGGCCCTGACTCTAAAAAATATAAAGGATGATCAGGCTTCAGTTCACAATTTTGTACAGCTGCTTGGTGCTTTTGTTTTTGCGTTGAAACATCAGCTTAGAGGAACAGATGTTGATGAAGATTTAAAATCCAGACTTGATGAAGATCAGCTGAAACTTGTTGCTGCATCAAAATATAAACCGGCTGTGATTATGCGCCTGCTTGCAGAATGGGTGCAGAAATTAAAAGATGAAGGTTCCCTGGATTCTATTCAGCAGGCCCGCTTTGATGAAAATTTTGATAAACTTTCTGATATCTTGGGAGGCTGTGAAAGAATAATTTCTACCCCGATCCCTTACAGTTATCGCGTCCTGTTGCACCGAACGGTTTATATTTATTGTTTTCTGTTACCTTTCGGATTGGTAGATTCGCTGGGATGGTTTACTCCTCTTATTGTGGTATTTGTAGCCTATACATTTGTTGCATTTGAAGCGATAGCCGATGAAATTGAGGAACCGTTTGGAACCGATGCTAATGATTTAGCCCTTAACAGCATGTGCGTAATGATCGATGAAACCATTCATGAGATGTTAGGAGAACATATTGCTGTTTCTCAAAAAAAGGCTCAGAATATTATTGATTAGTGCTTAAAAATAAAGGTGATTATTACTTCTAAATTGTTATGAATTAAGAAATTACTTTTATTTATACTTGTATTTTTTGGATGCCATCTTTTAAAGAAAATATTCCCTTTTCAGGAAAACTATTTTTGATTTTTCTCACTGCTTCTGCGCTGCGTTTCCCGGATAAACAATACACTACAATAGATTTTGAACAATTTGAAATATAATCTGAATGGTTCAGTAATTCTTCTACAGGAAAATTGATTCCTCCAATATTGAACTCTTCATGTTCTTTGGGTGTACGAACATCTATGATTTCAAAAAGATCTTTTTTCTGCATCAGCTGTTCAAACGTAATCGTTTCAACAGTCTGAGGCAAACCTGTAATCTGCACGGAAGTTTTTTTTAATCTGATAATCTGAGTTTTGCCGTTCAGCACATTCATCATCCAGAGCTTTCCTGCCAGTGAATCTTCAGGATTTGTAAAATATTTTATGGCTTCATTAGCCTGCATGCACCCGACAATTCCTGCCAGTGTAGGCAGTACACCACCTTCCCTGCAGTTCGGAACCTGCGATTCTTCCGCGTTCGGAAAAACATCACGGTAATTAGGGGAGTAGGTGCCGTCTTTCTGTATAACATTCCAGGTGCTTACCTGGCCTTCGTATTGGTAAATAGCACCATATACCAACGGTTTTTCAGTCAATACACAGGCGTCATTCAGCAGACATTTTGTTTCGAAATTATCTGTCCCTTCAATAATCAAATCAAATTCAGAAATCAAATCCATTACATTGTCGGAAGTTATCCGAAAATTAAACGGAATAATATTTACTGATGGATTTTGTTGCTGTAATTTTTTAGTGGCAATATCAACTTTTAATTTTCCAATATCTTCCGGAGCATATAAAATCTGGCGGTGCAGGTTGCTTTCAGAGACGGTATCATCATCGGCAAGACCAATTGTTCCTATACCTGAAGAAGCCAGATATTGTGCCGAAGGACAGCCAAGTCCTCCCATGCCTACGATCAGAACTTTAGCATTCCTGAGTAATTCCTGAGAAGAAGTACCAAATCCGGGTAAAGCCATCTGGCAATGATAACGTTCAAACGGGTTACTCATATATTTCTGTTTTTACATTTGTTTTCTTACTATTTCCTTTGCTTTTGCCATTTCTTCAGGAGTATTCACATTCATTAAAGAATCTGGGTTGCCTGGTTTCAGGATTAATGTATCACTGTTGATGAGAACTTTTCTGGGGCAGGTATTTCCTGATCCTAAAAAATTGAGAAGCAAAGGATAACTTTTGGGCTCCCAAATGGTAATCAGCGGTTCCGGTAAACCGTCAAAAGGACTTTCATAGGTGGTTGCTACTTTTTCTATATTTCTGTTTTCAATTAAAAATTCTAGCGATTTTTCATCCAATAAAGGTAAATCGCAGGCTACTACCAGCCATGCCGTATCTCTCTGAGATCGCAATGCCGAAAGTATACCGCCGAAAGGTCCCATATTCAGAAAAGTATCAGTAAGAGCATTGTAATTTGGGTCAAAATTTTCCAGCTGGTCTTGTCTGCAGGAAATATAAACTTCATCACAAAATGGAGCTAAAAGATCAACCGCATAATACCGCTGTTCTTTGCCATGCCAGTTGATTTTATCTTTGGGATTTCCCATGCGCTGGCTTTTTCCTCCTGCCAGTACCAATCCGTTGAGTTTGGGAATATCAGTCTCTTTTGAAATCATTCTTTCCTCCTGTTTTTTCGATGAGTTGTATTTCTTTTATTACAATGTCATGACTCATTGCTTTGCACATATCATAAATGGTAAGTGCGGCAACAGATGCCCCAGTGAGTGCTTCCATCTCGATGCCTGTTTTAGCTTCAATCTCAGTAGTACAATAGATTTCAATTTCATTTTTCGCGTTGATTTGAATATCTATTTCACAGTTGTCCATACCAATAGGATGGCACAGAGGAATCAAATCTCCTGTTTTTTTCGCTGCCATTATTCCTGCAATGATAGCAGTCTGGAAAACAGAGCCTTTTTTAGTCTGGAAATCATCTTTTTGAAGCGCTTCCAGAATATTTTCAGGAAGTATCACAATGGCTTTGGCGGTTGCTTTCCGGTGGGTAACTTTTTTACTGCCTACATTCACCATACTTGGCTGTTCTTTTTTATTAAGATGTGAAAAGTTTGTCATGAGTACCATTAAAAATTATATTTCCAGATTTTATAGACTTCGCCTTTCTTAAACTTGGTTTTGTCCAGTGGAAGTTCTATAAATGCATCGGTTTCCGCAAGATGGGAAAAATCTCCGGAACCATTGGTATTAACTGATTCTGCGATTAATTGTCCCGATGGGTTTACGCTGAGTTTTACCTGGGCAAAATATTGTAATGAAAAAGGAAAATCTATGTCATTTTGTAAAACGGCATATTGTGAATTTTCCGGAATTTCCAGAGATTTTTCCAGCCAGGGAATAAAATATCTGTGAAGACACATAAATACGGAAACCGGATTTCCAGGAAATGCGAAAACCAATTTTTCGTTCCTGCTTTTTCCAAACCAGAATGGTTTTCCCGGTCTTTGTTTTATTTTGTGAAAGAGTTTTTCTATTCCCAGTTCTTCACATACTTTGGGCAGATAATCGAATTTTCCCATAGAAACCCCGCCGCTTATCAGAAGAATATCATAGGTATCAATACATCGGGAAAGTTCGTTTTTTATCAATTTAAAATCATCATTCCAATGCAGCCAATCTGCAAAGATTTTAAATTTTTCCAATACAGATTTTATGGTAATTCCATTGGAACGTCTTAGTTGAAATGGAGTAGGAACCGTCTCAGGCGAAACCATTTCGTCTCCTGTGGAAATAATGGCCACTTTGGGAAGTTTTTTCACTTTCAGAAATGTTTTTCCCACTGATGCGGCAATCCCGAGAATAGATGGAGTGATTATCTGGTTGGCTTTTACCAGGATTTCTCCCGCTTTTTTATCCTTTCCTTTCAAATGGATATTCTGTCCTTTTTTAACATCAATAGTGATATTTGCTACATTGTTGCTGATCAAAATATCTTCATAGCGAATAACAGTATCCATTGAAGAATGCAGTGCTGCTCCAGTCATAATTTCAACGCATTCATTTTCATTATTAATAGAAATCGGAGTTTCTCCTGCAGCTTGTACAGCTTTGATGGTAAAGTCTCGCACTCCCTTTTCATAGGATTTAAAACTGATCGCAATTCCATCTACGGTGGGCCTGTCAAAAGGGGGTAAATCACAATCTGCCAGAATATCTTCAGCTAAAACCCTCCCTAAGGCATTTTCATAGAAAATTTCTTCTGTTCCGAAATTTCTGACCTGAGATAAGATGATTTCTTCTGCCTGCTGTACACTGATCATTTCCATAATTATCCTCCTATTGTTGCCATTGACTGATGTATTTGCGATTCTGTTAAACTCAGTTTTTGAGCTTCCCATCCGTCTTTCGGTTTTTGGTGTATGCTACTAATAATTATATTTTTAAGCTCTTCATCTGTTTTTCCCATCCGGATTTCATCTTTCAGATTGACACCGCTGCCTTCATATAGACAGTTTCTTAGAATACCTGAAGGCGTAATTCTTATCCTATTGCAATCTCCGCAAAATGAACGGGTATAAGCAGCGATAATCCCTACACTTCCTGTAAAGCCCGGAATTTTATAATTATAAGATGTTGAACTTTTAGGATCGTCTGTCTTTTGGATTTCAGGAAAATACTCTTTTATATAGCTGTAAATTTGTGTGAAATTCCATTTCAAAGAAATATCGGAATCACCTCCATTAAAGGGCATTTCTTCAATGAAACGAACATCGACAGGAAGGTTCTTTGTGAGTATTACCAAAGAAATAATATCTTCAATATTTTCCCCTTCCATCACCACTGTGTTGATTTTTACTTTTATATTATGCTGTAATAGACTATCTAATGTTTTCATCACCTTATCAAAACTATTTCTTCTTGTAATTTTGAAAAAACGGTCCCTGTCAAGGGTATCAAGACTTAGATTGACAGATTTTATTCCGTATTTTTTAAGTTGTGGAATATACGGTTCAGTAAGAAGACCGTTGGTTGTTATACTGAGGTCAGTAAGCCCTGCTAATTGCGATATATTCTGGATAAGTTCAATACTGTTTTTTCTAACAAAAGGTTCTCCTCCCGTTATTCTGATCTTATCTACTCCCATTTCTGTAAATACCGAACAGATTCTGATCATTTCTTCATCAGTCATTAATTCATTTTGCTTAATCCAGCTAAGACCGTTTTCCGGCATGCAGTAGGTGCAGCGGAGATTACACCGGTCTACAATAGCAAGCCGAAGATAATTGATAGTCCTTCCAAATTTATCTGTCAACATTGAAATAGAATAAGTCTTATTACAAATATACTGAATGTTTTTCTGCAAAAGACTTTAAAGATAGCGAACAATTTTTCACCATTAAGGATTGTCACAAAGTATTAGCATTTTAAATCATTTTATCTGAATATGGTGAGCTAAATTTTTCAATAAATTTGGAAAAATAGTTATGGTTATGTAACAAATAAAATTTGTAAACAACCAATTAAAATATTAATGATCAAAAAAATATGAAAACAAAAATTCTGTCTGTTGCAGCATTGGGAATTGCTTTCTGTTGTTTTATTTCCTGTAAACAAAATAAAACTGAGGCTTCCCGTGAACATTATATTGAGACAAAAAATATGGATCAGTCGGTAAAGCCGGGTGATGATTTTTATGAATATGCGAATGGAAGCTGGATGAAAACGGCAAAAATTCCGGGTGATCAGGCTTATGTGGGAGGCTTTTATGATATTGTAGATTCAACAAAGAAAAGACTGAAGTCTATTTTGGAAGATGTTTCAAAAAATGATGGTAAAGCCGGAAGTATTCAGCAAAAAGTAGGTGATTTTTATGCTTCGGGAATGGATTCTTTAACCATCAATAAGCGTGGATTTGAACCTGTAAAGCCATTATTGACAAAAATAGATGCCATCAGATCTGTACCGGAACTTATGAAATTTGTAGCCGAAGAAGAAATGAACGGTTCCGAAAGCCTTATCGGTTTTATGGTGTATGCGGATCAAAAAAACAGCGCTATGAATATCGCCTGGCTGTCTCAGAAAGGACTTGGACTTCCCGACAGGGATTATTATTTCAAAAATGATAAGGAAACCAAAACGGTTCAGGATGCCTATAAAAATTATTTAACCACTTTATTCAAGCTTACGGGCTCCGATCCTTCAATAGCTGCTAAAAATACAGAAACCGTATATAATATTGAGAAGAATTTAGCATCATCCCATAAAACAAATGTTGAGCTTCGTGATGTTGCTGCCAACTATAACAAGGTAACATTATCTAAAATAGAAAAAGATCAACCCAATCTAAACTGGAATCAGTTTTTTGTAACTTTAGGTACCAAAGTAGAATCGCTGGATATGGAGCAGCCTGCATATTATGATAAGCTAAACGCTATGCTGACCACGGTTCCGCTTTCGGACTGGAAGGTATACCTGAAAGCACATTCACTTAATTCGTATGCGGATCTGCTGAGCAGTGATTTTGAAAAAGCATCTTTTGAATACAGAAAAGCTTTGACAGGACAAAAGAAGCAAAAACCAAGATGGGAGCTATTGGGAATAGCTACGGATAAAGAGCTTGGAGACGCTTTAGGGCAATTGTACGTGGAGAAATATTTCCCACCGGAAGCAAAGAAGAGAATGGATGAGCTTATTTCCAACCTGACCAAGGCTTTTGCAAACCGTATTCAGAATTTAGACTGGATGAGTGATGTCACCAAAAAAACAGCAAAAGAAAAGCTAAATGCTATTGCAAGAAAAATTGGTTATCCGAATAAATGGAGGGATTACAGTAAAGTAAATATTGATAAGACTAAATATTTTGAAAATACAGTTGCCTGCAATCGAAATAACTTCGAATTCCAATTATCCCAATTGGGTAAACCTGTTGATAAAACCCTGTGGATAACAACACCGTCAACGGTGAATGCATTCTATAATCCATATTTAAACGATATTAATTTCCCGGCGGCAATTTTACAATATCCGATGTTTGATAAGGACGCTGATGATGCGATCAATTATGGTGGTATCGGAATGGTTATTGGCCACGAATTAACTCACGGATTTGATGACCAGGGTTCTCAATATGATAAAGTAGGAAACATGAAAGACTGGTGGTCAAAAGAGGACAAAGCAAAGTTTAATGAAAAAGTAAAACAAATCCAGAAACTGTACAGTGGGTTTACTATCCTTAATAATCTTCACATCAATGGTGAGCTGACTACCGGAGAAAATATTGCTGATTTTGGTGGAATTGCGATTGCTTATGATGCCTTTAAAATGACAGAACAAGGGAAAGGAAATAAGAAAATTGACGGCTTTACTCCGGATCAGCGATTCTTTTTAGCAATGGGAAATGCATGGCGTACAAAAATGACCGATGAATTATCCCGTCAGCTTATTAATGTAGATACTCACTCTCCTGATAATTGGCGTGTTAATGGACCTTTAATGAATTTTGATCCGTTCTATAAAGCATTTAATGTAAAACCGGGGAATAAGATGTATAAAGAACCTAAAGACAGTATAAAAATCTGGTAATATATTCTATTGTGATAAATAAAAAAAGCTGATCTTTAGATCAGCCTTTTTTTATCATTTAATTTACTTTATCAACGAATTCTGTGGTTCTTTTTTCATTTAGATACCTAAAATGATCAGCAATAAAGAAAAGAGATTGAAAAAGCTAAATACCTGATGAGTAATGACCAACCAAACCGCAGGAAATTGAATTTGGACTATTGCTGGAGATAAAACGATGTCCTGTGTATTTAATTTGATTTGGTGAAAATACTTCCTGCGACTGGCTGGTCTTTATGATGAATTATTTTTATTATGTAACTTAATCAAGCTAGATGAAATCTTTTAGTTATGATGCTTACAACGTTTCATAGAATTCATACTGAAGATCATCTTCTGTAATCAAGGTGTTTAACGAGCTGTACGGATCTTGTTCCTCGATTTCTGCAAGAACTTTAGATTCTTGAATTAATTTTCCTTCAGGGCTGAAAAGCTTTATCAGCACCCATTTTCCATTACGCTCTAGCTCCTTTACACCTTGTTGACATTTATATTTAATTTTTCCACTTTGGAGCACACCATCTTTTACACTTGCTTTATTCGTAGCTTTCCCTTTAGTATACTGTACGATTTGTGCTGTGAAATCACTTGACTGATCAGCCGATTGACTATACGTGTAGGCAATAGCTCCGTTTTCATCAAAAACAGTAGAGTTGTATACAGTTTGATCCTTATTGATCTTTGTTTCTTTTTTTAGCTTTCCATCTTCTCTGAAAGATTTTGAATTCACTAAAACACCATCTTTATATTGCTGTTCGATCAGACCTTCGTAAAGCGTACCCGTATCCGGCATATCATCTTTATAGGTTATAGTCCCTTTCAGCTTTCCGTCCGGATAATAATATTTGATTTCCTGGGTCATTTCATCTTTTAGAATCCTGTCGTAAGATAGCTTTCCATCTTCATCAAAATATTTCTTAAGAACTGCGGCTCCGTTTTTGTAAATATCAATAGACGTGAAACCTGAAAACAGATAATTGAATTGATAATCATCGCCCTCAAACGGTCTGTAGAAATCATTTTCTTTTTCGTAGATGTAAGTCAGATTGCCTATTTGCTTACCTGCTTCATCATAGGTTTTTTTATAGCCGTCTTTTCTGTTTTTCTTTTCCTCCTGTAGAATTCCCCCTTTTTTGGAGTAGATTACGCTTTCTGTTACTATTCCGTCCTTATTTTGCTTTTCAATTTTAGCAACTTTCATTGGATTATAATAATACTCTACCGTTACATTGTCTCCGGAATTTGCAGAGTTGTTTGTGCCAATATATTTTCCTTTTTCACCATAAAATTTAGTTTCATAAGATCCCTTTTTATTATCGGTGATGATTTCATAACGTATTCCTTTTATATCTTCATCATAAACCACAGATTTGAAATTATCCGGAGTGTCATAGGTTGTAATTGTATTATTGTAGGACATTTCTTCCGGATTTTTATACATGTAAATCTTCCCTGTAAAAGTACCGTCCGCTTTGTAAGTCAGATCCTCCAGAATTCTGCCCTGTTCATCAAAAGTTTTAGCCGGTCCAACCTGGTTGCCTCCGGAAAATGTTCCTGTAGTCAATACTTTACCTTCAGGATTGTACCATGTGATTTTACCTTCGAAGACTTCACTTCCCGGTGTAGCGTCTGAAACGAGACCTTCCATTTGAAGCGTTCCATTTTTATAATAATCTCTGATTAAAGTGAGTTTTCCTTTGCTTTCTGTTTCACGATAATATTCCATTTTGCTTTGGGTGGTTTTTTCCCAGTTTTCATCAAAATAGATTTTTTCCTGTGCATTTACGTGAATGCTTATGATCAGGGCAAGAACCGCTGATGTAAATAATTTTTTCATGTTTTTTAAGATTTAGGAATATAAAAAAGCATAAATGTGCTTTTAAATCATCAAAATAGAAATTGCTTTTAGGTTTGCAGCTAAGTAAATGTTACCCATTGAAATTTTAACAATCAAATTGAATGTCTGCTTCCGATACTTTTTTAATTAATTTCCCTTTGGCTGCTTTAGAAGAAAGGTATAAAATCACCCGTTCTTCTTCATAATCTCTGTTGGTACCAAAAATAAAGTCAGGTTTTCCATCCTTATCAATATCCCCGATAAAAAGAAGCTCAACAAAAGTGTCATTAAATGATTCTTCTTCTAAAAACAGCTGTTCCGGAGAATTATTTGATGATATATACAGTTTGTAGTTTTTTACATTTTGAAATATTTCTTCTCCATTATCGGTGTACACTTTTTCAGATGAAAGTACTTGGCCTTCTGCCCGCAATGTATATTCTTTATTTGCGAAATGAAATTTCAATTTTTCTTTTGGCCAAATTTTCTTTTTCCCGATGGTAACAGTCTTTATTTCACCAAGTGTCAATTGTGGGCTGTTCATCAGTAAAATGGAATTGTTTTTAGAATTAATAATCTTTGTAGAATCTCCGGAACATTCGGAAAAACCTCTGACAATATTATAATCTGCTTTACCTAAATAATACTTCCCACCCTTTTTGTATAAATCGAGCCAGTTCTTTGTGAGTCCATTGACTTCATTTTCTCCTCCCTGATCACGGTATTCTTTAGGAATGAGAATTTCGAAAGTATTATTTATTTTTTCAGTTACTATGTTTTTTGGTTCGGAAACGTTACTGTTTAAATGATTTTCTTTTTTAGCACTGTTCAGATGACGCTCGTTTTTCCCGGTTTTATCTTTGCAGGAAAATAGTACAATCAGAGTTGATAAAAAAATAATTGGCTTCTTCATTGTTTACTTTTTTGATATGCTTACCATAAGCAAATCCGGTAATTCAAAATACCAATTCCTACTTATAATCATTGGTATTTTATATCATTATATATTTCTTCATCATTTGTGTTTTTAAGAAATATATTGGCAAAATTGAGGAAAATTGATCTATTAAAAAATCCCTGATTTCAGCCAATTTTTAATGACTAAAATAAGAAGTATAAATTAGCTGAAATCAGGGATTGAGAAATTGAATAAGAATAACGATTTTTGGCAGTGTCATTGAATTGAATATTAAAAATAACCGGGAAGAAATGATAAAGTGATACCTTTGCATCCTTTCACTACTTAAAAAATGCTGATCAGATTTCGTTTCTCTGTTATCTTTATATGCCTTGTGTTAGTAGGTCATGGCGTATCGGCTCAGAAACTGACCAATACCCTGGAACTACAATACCAAAAATACAAACCGGGAAGCATCCAGCGAATGATGATAACCGGAAAGTATGCACAAGCTCTTTTCTTTAATAAACAGGAAGATAAAGCTTTTGCTGTTTTAAATGAAAATATTGCTTATGCTAAAAGGGAGGCAGAGGGAAAATATGCTGCTTATTTATATACGGTTGCTGCAATAAATTATAAGCTGCTGGATAATGCTAAAGCCTGTGAAAATGCTTCCAGACTTGCCCAGTTCTATGTATCAAAAACAAAAGATCAGGAAACAAAAGGGTATGTAGCTTATGGAATGGGCTGGATCTGTACCCGTACTAATAAAGAAGCTGAAGCGGTTCGCTATTTTTTAAAAGCCTTGTCATTCTATGAAAAATCTGCTCATTCTGAAAGCTTAAACGGCAGAAAAGCATCTGTATACCGAGAACTCAATAGTATTTATGCCGATTGGAATGAATATGAGCTACAGGAAAAATTCAGTAAGTTATCATTGGAAATCGCTTTGCAGCAAAATGATCCAACCGGGTTATTTGAGGCTTATATGGCTATGGGATATGTGTATGAAAAACGGTATGAATCTACTGAAAATAAAACTTTTATCCGTAATGCAGAGTCATACTATATCAAGGCGATAGATACTTATAATGCCAATAAGACACGTATGCCGATCCCTTCTCACCTTTCTTTTGTGGCAATAAATCTGGCTAATTTATATTTAAATTATTTTCCTGAATCCTATAAAGGCAAAGCTCTGTATTATGCCAATTTAGCCAAAACCCAAGGTATTGCTACTGAAAACCATGATCATGTAGCCTCCGCAAGTGGCCTTCTTGCCGGAATAGCTTTACAAAATGGAAATAATAAAGAAGCAAAAGATTATCTGTTAGCAGCGCTTGCAGAATCAGAATACAGCGATGATACCGATCCGAAGATCAAGCTGGCCATTTTTGAGAATCTTTCCCAACTCTTTCAAAACGAAAATAACTTTAAAGAGGCTATATTCTACCAAAAGAAATATATAGAAACCTTCAAACAAATTTATGATCAAAAAAATGCGGCCTTAGGTAAAAAGCTGGAGATCCAATACGAAAAGGAGAAGCAGAAACAGCAATTGCTCCGCTTACAATTGGCCTCTCAAAAGCAGGAACAGCAGCTTAAAGAAATGAGCTGGCAAAGTTTACAGCAGGCTCAGAAATTGGAAAATCTTGAGTTAACGAAAGAAAACCAGCTTAGAAAACTGAAATTTACTGAAATAGAAAATCGTAGAAAGGCTCAGGAGCTTCGTTTGTCACAACTTGAGTCCTTTAATAGAAAACAGGAAGTAGATTTTTATAAAGAACGTATCAATTATAAAGAGAAAATCAACACATTTTATATAGGTTTAACAGCTTCTGTTTCTTTATTACTTGTGTTGCTTTTGTACGCCTATTTTCAGAGAACCAAAGGAATCAAGCAAAAAGAAAAATTACACCTTCTTGAAATGGAAAAAATGACGCAGAATTCAAAAATATCCAATCTTACCCTGATGCTGAGAGGGCAGGAGCAGGAGAGGGAAAGAATAGCCCGGGACCTGCATGATGGATTAGGAAGTTTACTTTCCGGAACGAAAATGAATTTATTCTTATTAAAGGATAAATCTGATGATGAAGATCAGCCGCAAATAGAGAGATCAATGGAACAGATCGACATTGCCGTTGACGAGCTTCGACGTGTTGCCCATAATCTTATGCCGGATCTGTTGCTGAAGTACGGTCTTCAGGAAACCTTGACGGAATATGTTTCCCGAATGGCTACTCCAAAGTTGGATATTGATGTTCAGTTTTTATATTATTCAAATCAGCTTCCGCCGGAAAGTCAGTTGCTTGTCTACAGAATTGTTCAGGAATTGGTCAATAATGCTGTAAAACATGCTTCCGCAGAGCAGATTATTATTCAGTTTATCGAAAATGAATCCGATTACGTTATTATTGCAGAAGACGACGGAAAAGGATTTGATATCAATATTTTGAATCATCTACATTCTGCAGGTTTTCACAATATACGTTCCCGAGTTGAGTTTCTGAAAGGAACAATGGAAATAGAATCCCAGCTCAATATCGGAACCAATATTGAAATCAAATTTCCCAAATAAAAACATTATGATTAAAATTGCTATAACGGATGATCACCCATTACTGCTGGAAGGCTTAAAAAATATTCTTTCCCAGCAGGAGAATTTTATGGTTGTTGGCTGCTATTCTTCTTCAATTGAACTTTTTGCAGGACTGGAAAATCATGCTTTAGATGTTTTATTATTAGATATTAATTTATCCGATGGCAACAGTATAGATCTGATTAAACCCATATTAAAAAAATATCCGGCTATTCAGATCATGATTTTAAGTGTACATAATGAGTTTGCCGTGATCAATAGTACTCTGGAAGAAGGAGCTATGGGGTATATACAGAAGAATGCTCTGGTTACAGAAATCATTTTAGGGATAGAGACCATTCTTAAAGGGGAGAAATTTTTATGCAATCAAACCAAAAGAATTGTAGAGATGAAAGCGAATTCCGGCTTAAATACGGTCCCTAAATTAACCCGCAGAGAAAAGGAGATTTTACAGGAAGCATCTTTAGGGCTTACAACATTGCAAATAGCGGATAAACTATGTATAAGTCCACATACAGTAGAAAGTCACCGCAAAAACCTGATTGCCAAATTCAAAACCACCAATATAAGCACCGCAGTAAAATTGGCTATGGAATACGGGTTAGTCTGACTATATTTTCAAGAACCGGATAATTCAAAGATTTTGTCAATATGTAAGCTTTTGTATTCTGAATACACATGGGAATGAAAATCATTCAGTTTTCCGGCAAGAATTCTTGAGGTTATATTCATTTTTTCTACAGAACGATGGAAGTAATCTTTACCTTTTTCTGTGATACTAGGTCATATAATAGAACATTTAACTTTTAATATTCTAATTTGTTCGTTGTGAAAATATTGTTTATAGATAGAGTCCCATTTTGTTCTTTTTTGCAAAATAATTCTTATATATTATGTAAATGAAATTTTTAATAGAATAAAAATGGCGCCACTTCTTCTAAGTGGCACCATTTCGCTATTTGTGACCTCGACAGGATTCAAACCTGTAACCTTCTGAGCCGTAATCAGATGCGCTATTCAGTTGCGCCACGAGGCCAGTGTTATCTTATTGTTTAAGGGTTTGCAAATATAGCACTTTTTTCTTTTCTTTGAAAGATGAAACCAGGAATTTTACTATTAACCGCGTTTTTGGCGCTAACATCTTGTAAAAGAGAACAAAAAAATTCGTCTCCAGAAGCTGTTTCAGTTTCCAATCTTGTACAATACAAAGAAGAAAGTGGAGGTGTACATATAAAATCGGGAAATTTTACTTATGATTTTAAACAGAATCAAATTCCTTTTAAGAAAGTGATTTTATTAAATGCAAGTATGACGGGTTATATTGCTGAATTAGGAGCAGAAGATTTAATTATTGGTGTTTCCAGTCCAGAATATATTTTTTCTGAGAGAATTCAGAAAAAAATAAAAGAGGGTAAGATAAAAAATGTTGGAAATGAGCAAAAATATGATGTGGAAAAGATTATATCTTTACAACCAGATGCTGTTTTTACCAATCATATTGCGAGTTTCGATAATACATATCAGCTTTTAAAGAATAACGGAATTCAGGTTGTTTTTCTTGATGAATACATGGAACAGAAGCCTCTGGAAAAAACCGCTTACCTAAAGCTTTTCGGAAAACTTTTCGGAATGGATGAAAAAGCAGAAGCCAAATATGCAGAAATAGAAAAAAATTATAATGAGCTTAAACAATTGGCTTTAAGATCGAAAGAAAAACCTTTAGTGTTGGCGAATGAAATGTATGGTGATGTTTGGTATCTTCCGGGAGGAAAAACTTCTGTAGCCAACTATATTTCAGATGCCAATGCTCAATATATTCTGAAGAATAATACTGAAGAAAAAGCAGTCACAATGAGTTTTGAAGAAGTATTTTCAAATGCAAAAGGGGCAAAATATTGGGTAAACGCAGGAAGCCATATTTCTAAGAAAGAAATGCTGAATATGAATCCATTCTATGGTAAACTGGATGTTTTCAATAAAGGCAATGTCTATGGAATTGCAGGCAGAGAAAAACAAAAGGCTAATGATTTCTTCGAAAGCGGTATTGTAAGAGCAGACTGGGTACTGAAAGACTATATTAAAATTTTTCATCCGGAATTATTACCGAATTATCAGCTTACTTATATGAAAGAGTTACAATAACTCGGCAGTTTTATTTATTTTTGTGTCTCTTTTTTAGAACTTATGTGGAAAAAAATTAAGCAGATTATATTTATAATTCTTATTCTGAATGTTTTGTTTATTGTTTGGGGACGATTTTTCAATCCGCCCATTACCATTACACAGATTGGAGGTTTTTTCGAATATGGAAAAATTCAGAGGGATTATGTTTCTTACGATGAAATGGGAGACAAAGTAAAGAAAGCCGTAATTGCATCCGAAGATCAAAAATTCTTTATGCATGACGGATTTGATTATACTGCCATTGAAAAAGCAATGAAGCATAATGAAAAAGGGAAAAAAATAAGAGGAGGCAGTACGATCTCTCAGCAAACCGCAAAAAATATTTTTCTTTGGCAGGGAAGAAGTTGGTTGAGGAAAGGGTTGGAAGCCGTTTATACCTTTATTATCGAAAAAGTTTGGAGTAAAGATATTATCCTCGAAAGATATCTGAATTCTATCGAAATGGGACAGGGAGTATTTGGAATAGAAGCAGCTTCAAAATATTATTTTGGGAAATCATCTAAAGACCTTACAGCTTCTGAGGCAGCCTGGATTGCTGCTGTTTTGCCAAATCCTAAAAAATATGACCCGAAAAATCCGTCTCCATATCTGATTAAGAAACACAATTGGATTATGAGGCAGATGAGAAATGTAAGCCTGAAATAATCTTAAAAATTCAACCCAACTTAAGGATTTAAGTTGGGTATCTTTTATTGTTTTTAAGAAGTTTAGACAAGTTTAGTATCTTTGTACTAATGAAGCTTTTTAATTCCAGCACAAACTTTGAGTCTGTTCTTAAAAAATATTTTTCCTTTAAGAACGAAACCCTCTCTCTAGAACCGTTTGCCGACTTCCTAGAGAGTATAAAAAAGGCCGACTTTACAGAGGTACTCAATTTTTTAAAAAGCAATCCTCAGATTACGGGAAATTTTAAGTATTACGTTCATAATATTTTTAAAGGAAGACCTTTTAATTTATCATTAACTGAAGCTAATATTTTATCTGAAAACTCCTTCTTTCCGGAACTTAAAAAACGAATATTAAACAAAATCCTGCCACCTGTAGAAAATGAAAATACAGTATGGTATATGATTGATAATGTAAGTTTAAGTCCCCAAAAAGATCTTGAATTTTTCCAGAATCTTCCGGAAAATGAAGTGGATGAGTTTTTAAAACTTCTTGAAGCTTCAGACTTTATTACCAAACCCGTAGTCAAAAAAGAGCTGATCTTTGCAATGAATATCCTTTCTTGGCGAGCGACAGGAATGGCTATGGAAGTTGAGGTCGTAAGAATGGCACCGGAATACAGAAATTTTGATAATCCTTTTTTGGCCTTACAAAATGAATTGGAAGGGCTCGCCGAAGAGCTTGATAATAATCCTGAATTACAGCTTCATTCCAAAGATAGCCGATATAAGCAGATAAAAATCTATGCAGAGCAATGCTTGGAATTTGTAACGATTGCCTTTAAAAACTCAGCCAAATATGGTATTTCGGGTAAGATCAATCAGTCTTTGCTGAAAATCCGTCAGCAGACGAATAGAATTTATGAAATCGTTCAGTTATTGGCTATTGATGAAGATACAGATGTTTTTATCAATTCAAAACAATTGATATTTAATATTATAAAATATAAATCTCATAAAAATAATATTTCTGAACTTGTAAACGATAGCACAAGGCTGCTTTCTCACCTTATTACAAACCATACGGCGGAAACCGGAAGTCACTACATCACTTCTTCCCGGAAAGAATATATGAAAATGTTCTATAAAGCCAGTGGAGGAGGGATAATTGTAGGAGCTTTATGTGTATTGAAAATGCTTTACGGGTATTTTCCGGGAAGTGATTTTTTCCATGCTTTTTTATACTCTATGAATTATGCCATGGGATTCATTATGATCTATCTGATGAGCTATACATTGGCGACCAAGCAACCGGCAATGACGGCTGCTACAATGACCAAGGTGCTTTCGGAAGAAGGAGGAAGTACCAGAAATCATACGGAATTTGCCCATCTTGTTTCCCAATTATTCAGAAGCCAGTTTATAGCTTTTGTCGGAAACGTTTTACTTTCCTTCCCGATTGCATTGATCATTATTTATGGGTTAGATGTTTTTACCTCCCAAAATATGGCTGTAGAAAGAGCCGATAAGCTGCTGAAAGATCTCGATCCGTTTAAGTCAAAAGCAATTTTGCATGCGAGTATTGCCGGATTTTATCTTTTTATTTCAGGAATTATTTCAGGGAATATAGGGAACAATTCTGTCTTTTATCAGATTCCTGAACGTATTGCAAAAAACTTGTCTATAAGAAAGTTCTTTGGGAAGAAATTTGCTAAAGGCCTTTCCAAATATTACGCCAAAAACTGGCCTGGAATTATATCTAATTTCTGGTTTGGGGTATTTTTAGGGGCAACAGCTCCGGTTGGATTATTTTTAGGATTAGATTTGGATATCCGCCATATTACCTTTGCTGCGGGAAACTTTGCCCTGGGTCTTTACGGGAAAGACTTTTCGGTAGATTCTTATACATTCTGGATTTCGTTTGTGACGGTTTTCCTTATTGGGTTCTTCAATTTCCTGGTAAGCTTTACCCTATCAATGTTTTTGGCATTTAGATCAAGAAAATTAAACTTTGGTCAGGTAAGCGAGATTTATAAAGAAATCTTCAGATACTTTTTGAAAAATCCGTTAAGGTTCTTTATCCCGTTACGCTCAAAATTAGATCAGAAAGCAGACGATTTAAGAAATAATACCATTACAAAATCTGAAGATCATTAAATTTTTCTTCCCCAAACTGGGCCTGGAATTTTTTCAGGAAAAAGCTTTTTCGAAGCTGGAAATCATGTTTCAATAAAGGTGAATTGATTTTTATCATCACACAACGATCTTCAATATTCACGCTTATGATTTCGCGGAAAAGACTTTCATCAAGATATTCTTCGAGGAAATCTTTAATTTCAAAAGCAATCAGTTTGCTTTCAAAACCATGAATTCTTGCAAAGGACTTTACAAGTTCTGAGGATTGATATTCACGTTTTTTCTTCTTCATATTAAATTTCAAAAATGATACTCTCTTCATTAATCTTTTTTACCACACTTTCCGTACGCTCTCTGTGAGTGTCCGTAATGAAAATTTGTCCAAAGTTCTCCTGATTTACCAGTTCAATCAATTGAGAAACCCGGTGATCATCCAATTTATCAAAAATATCGTCTAATAGTAAAATAGGAGTTTTATTCGTTAATTCCTTTATCAGGCTCATTTGTGCCAGTTTTAAAGAAATTAAAAATGATTTTTGTTGACCTTGTGAACCTGTTTTTTTGATTAAAATAGCATCCATTTCAAACAACAGATCATCTTTATGAATCCCTTTTGAAGTGTAAGTCAGCATTCTGTCTCTTTCCAGACTTTCCTTCAATAAATTTTCAAAAGAGTCGTTCAGTAAATGAGATTCATAAAGAACGGAAACGGTTTCTTTTCCTCCGGAAATAATCTGATAAAAGTTCTGAACAATTGGATTCAGCCTTTCAACAAAAGTTTTTCTTTTTTCGAAAATCTTAGTTCCGAATTTAGTAATCGGATCATCATAGATATCTAATGAATCTTTATCCCAAACACGATTTTTAGCAAAATACTTTAATAAAGCATTTCTCTGCTGAACCGTTTTTTGATACTGAATTAAATCAAAAAGATATTCAGAGTCGGTCTGTGAAATCATTGAATCCAGAAACTTTCTTCTGCTTTCCCCGGAATCTGAAATTAAATTGGAATCATAAGGAGAAATCATCACACTCGGCAAATACCCGATATGATCTGCCATTCTATCATAGCTTTTATCATTTTTCTTAATGACTTTTTTAGCTTCTTTAGGCTGAAGGATTTTGATATTGTCTTCACGGTCCTCATTTTGCACTTCAGCATCAATGGTAAAGAAATCTTCATCTTTCAGAATATTATTAAGATCGGTGTTTCCTAGAAAACTTTTACCCACAGAAAGATAATGCAATGCATCCAGAATGTTGGTTTTCCCTACCCCGTTGTTTCCCACAAAACAATTGATTTGCGGAGAAAATTCAAACTTCTTTTCAGAATGGTTTTTGAAATTGTACAGGGAAAGTTTCTTAATAATCATTCGTCAAAAATACTCCATTATTAGTAAAAATAAAAAAGGAAGTGCAGAGCAGGTTTCTACTCCGAATGAAAAATAGGCGTCACTTCTCTCATTTTCAGAAAAGTAAATGAAAATATAAGAGATAATTCCCGACAGAAAAAAGGGAATGGAATAATGGGGAGTTAAATACAATATGGATAGAATAATGCTCAAAAAAATCAGTAAATAAGCAATGTATTTAGTGTTCTGAACTCCAACCAACATGGGGAAAGTCTGAACGGTATCCCGCTTCATATCCCGAATATCAAAGGGTAAAACCAGTGCCGTGATAAAAAATAAACTGATAAAGAATATTGGAAAATTAAATTCCGATAAAGTGAGCCAACAGTTGACAAGAGCCCAAACCAAGCCTACATAAAATACTTTTAAAAGCGGAATTTTACGGATATAAGTATCAAGAAAAAAACTATTGTAGAGTAGCCCCAGAACCACAATAACGAACCATTTTACCAATCGTATCTCATTGTGGTTATGATAGATTAGAAAAGCACAGATAATGCCTGCAATACCATTTAAAATTAAAATTTTAAAAAAATATTTGGTGTACTGGTACTTTGTATAAAGATAACCGCTGAAATAGGTGATGAAAATTAAAACAACACTCGGCAAACGGAATGTATTTTGCTCTTCCATGAAAAACACTGCAAAAAGAGTTCCCATTAAAGACACATACAACTGACTGTCGATGACGGATTTTTTCAGTATTTTTAGAAAGTTCATTTATCAAAAATAACATTTATGAAAAAAAAATCCAAGATTTTTCTGCTTTTGCTTCTTCTGTTGAACTTTTCTGTTGCTTTTGCCCAGAAATATTATGACGAACAATGGAAAAAAGTAGCTGCTAATTCCCAAAAAGGCATTTACAAATCTAGTCTTCCCATCATTTTAGACATACAAAAACAGGCGATGAAAGAAAATAATATGGTACAGCTCATACAGGCTTTAAAAGGAGAATTCTCCATCGTGAACCAAACGGCAGATGATGAGAAAAATGACTCTGTAAGCAAGCTTTTCAAAAAACTGCAGGATGTTCAGAAACAACTGAAAGGTGAAGATAAAATTGTATTTGAGGTTCTGTTAAATAGTTTTCTCATGGAGTATTATAATGAACATTCATGGGAAATCGGGAGCCGGACAAATATCAATTCTCAGGATACCTCAGAAATTGAAACCTGGAGTAAACTTGATTTTAAAAATTATTTAAATAAAAATTATCAGGATCTTGATCAGCAAAAAGCTGAAATGAGAAAAATTGCAATGAAAAAATATGAGAATGTTTTTTCATATAACAACTATATTTCTTATTTCCCGACCTTATGGGACTGGTATTCAGTGAAGAAAATAGATTTTCTTTCCAGCAATGATCTTTTTACCAAAATTGAACTGGAAGTAAATCATACCATTATTAATGGCATTTATGATGAATTAATTGCTCAGAATACTGGGAATCCCAAATTATACTTTATGCATAAGAAATTACAGGATAATTGTGATTTTAGCCGATGCAAAGATAAGTTGGGGCAGCTTCAGGCTCTTTTAAAATCAGAAATTACAGGAGATTATAAAGTTTTGATTATAGATGATATTATTGAACAATTAATCGATGAAAATAAACAAAAAGAAGCACTTGAGTTTGTGAATCAGGCAAAAGCTCAATATCCAAAATCTCCTTTTATTAATCATATTAAAAACAGGGAAAGCCAAATTCTGAATCCTTCTCTGAATATTAAATACGAACAGCAGACACAAAGTAATAAATCGATTCATTTAGTCGCTGAATACAAAAATGTTTCTGCTTTTTCAATCACTATTTATGAAGTAAAAGAAGATTTCACCTCTTTTTTACAGTACGCAAAAAATGCTTACGGAACCTCATTTAATAAAATTAAAAAAATTCTTGTCAGAAAAGAAACTTATACATTAAATGATCTAAAAGACTTTCAAAACCATAAAACCTCTTTGGAAATTAAACCGCTTCCTTCAGGAATTTACGTTGCAGAATATGCTGTTACCGGAATTGGTAACAAGGATAGTGATGATGAAAAGGACTTCTATTTCTTGGTTTCAGACAACAGAATTATTTATCAGACAAAAACAGATCGGAATCAATTGTCAGATGAACTAAAACTGGTAAGTAGCGAAAATGGAAAACCTGCGGTTAATGAGAATCTTACATTTTACGAATTTGTCTCCAATAAGACGCTAACTAAGGTAGAGGGTAAAACCGACGATAAAGGTATTTTCAGATTTCCGACGACAACAAATAAAGAATATTACAGAACTTTTTTAATCAGACAGCCCAAAACAAACGATTTCCAGATTATGGAAATCTATGGAAATCTATCAGATAATGTAACCGGTCAAAATAAAGATACGAAGCGAAGTAAAGCCCAGATTTTTACTGACCGGGCTATTTACAGACCTGGACAAACAGTATATTTTAAAGTAATCAATACCCAGAATGATAAAGAAATAGAGTCTGTGATAGCCGGATTACAACAAAAAATTACGCTTACAGATACCAATGGTCAGGAAATTTCTTCACAAACATTTACCACCAACGATTTTGGTTCCTATCATGGAAGTTTTATTCTTACAAAAGGTAAATTAAATGGAACATTTTATTTGAGAACTTCCGAAAACGAGGGCTATTTCAATTTCCGGGTCGAAGAATACAAAAGGCCGAAGTTTGAAGTCACTTTTGATCCGGTAAAAGAAGAATATAAATACGGACAAACTATTGAGCTGAAAGGAAAAGCAATGATGTTTTCCGGGGTGGCTTTAAGTAATACAACGGTAAATTATGAAATTAGAAAGCACAATATTCGCTGGAGGTATTTTAGTTGGTATCCGCAAGATAATGATAATGAAAATTCGATTTTAGGAGAAGCTAAGACTAATGAGAAAGGAGAGTTTATCATCAAACTTGATCTTAAAAAAGATGAAAAACTGGACGGAATTCAGATCGATAATTATGAAATTAATGCTTCTGTAACCGATATTAATGGTGAAACACAAACCGCAGATACAGAATTGAAGGTAGCTTCGGTTTCCCATTATATTAAGGCAGAAGAAATCAAAAATGTTTTCTCTGATGAAACTGTGAAAGTAAAAGTTGAAACTAAGAATTATAACGAACAAATTCTTAAAAAAACGTATCAGGTAAAACTTTCGAAGCTTCAGTCGCCTGACAGAATCTTTAGAAATAATTTTAAATCTGAAGTTCAGGATCTGCCAAAACTTTCAAAAGAAGAATTCATCGGTAGATTTCCACATGATCTGTATGATAAAAATGATAAACAGGAAAACAGGAAATCTCAAATAATCTCTACTAAAACTGAGTCATCTGAAAATCTAGATCTTGGAAAATTAGAGGCAGGAGATTATCAGCTTGAATTATATAATATTGAGGGGAAAGATACCATAAAAACCGTACAGAATTTCAGTGTTTGGAATAAAAGTTCTCTACAAAATAATCAAAAGACATTCCTTACGGTTGTAGAGCCTAAAAAAGAAGTGATAAGAGGAGAGAAAGCTCTTTTCTATGTTTACTCTTCAATTCCGGATGCGTTGGTGAAGGTTTTTGTTCAGGATGGATCGGGAAAAACAGTTTCCGAAGTTCATCAGGTTAAAAATGGAATTTTAGAATACACTACAACAATTCCAAAAGATAAGAATGTACAAACATTGAATGTGCAGTTCCAGATTGTTGCATTTAATGACGTTCAGACCCAATCCGTAAATCTTGAAATAAAAGATTCAGAAGAAAAAATATTGAAAATAGAAACAGTTACTTTCAGAGATAAAATACAGCCCAATTCAAAAGAAAAATGGTCTGTAAAAGTATTAGGAAATAATAAAGAGAAAATCAGCGCAGAATTGTTGGCAAATATGTACGATATGTCTTTGGACAAATTTGCTGCCAATCAATTTAACTGGTATAATTTATATACTCCGACTTCTATTATAACATCTTATGATATCAGACAATATTTGAGTCAAAAGTATTACCAAAAAAGAGTAGAATACTTTAATGGAGAACAGGTAGAAGTTCCTGGTTTTGATTGGTTCGATGCTAGTGTATTATGGATGAATACACGTTTGCTTGAAACAACTACAGGTTTATTGAATCAGGAAGGCGTAAAAGCTGCAGCCTACACACCTCCACCTCCGCCAATGGGAGGGGTAAAAAGAAGTGTTGCAATGGTAAAGAAAGAAGCTATGGCCGATGATGCTATGATAGATGTTGTGCAAAATGTTGTTCCTGAGCCCATGAAAGCTCCAAAGATGGAAACTCCACCTGCACAAGCAGATTTAAGTAAAGTTCCAGTACGTCAAAATCTCAACGAGACTGCTTTTTTCTATCCGGACTTAAAAACAGATTCGGAAGGAAATGTAAGTTTTGAATTCACTTCTCCGGAAGCGCTTACAAAATGGAAGCTGATGTTCCTTGCTCATACAAAAGATGCTAGAGCAGCAACATTGGAAAAAGAAGTGGTTACTCAAAAAGAATTCTCGGTAACGCCAAATTATCCAAGATTTTTAAGAGAAGGAGATGAATTGAACCTTCAGTCTAAACTATCAAATTTAACGAACAAAAAACTCAACGGTTCAGCTCAGTTACAAATTCTTGATGCCTTTACCAATGAAGATATATCCGATAAATTTGGATTGAGTTCATTAACTGCAGTTTCAGGATATAATAAAGAACAGGCTTTCTCATTAGATGAAAACGGAAATTCTGTTGTAACATGGAAAATAAAGGTTCCGAATAATGTCTCTTCAATCATTCTGAAAGTGGTTGCAAAAGCAGGGCAATATTCTGACGGAGAGCAAAAAGCTGTTGCTGTTTTACCTAACAGAATACTGGTGACAGATGCACTTCCGATTTTTGTGAAAGAAGGAGAAACCAAAACTTTCGAGCTGGAAAATCTTAAAAATGCAAATTCAACAACAATTTCTAATGTGTCAAATACATTAGAACTAACAACCAATCCGATTTGGGAAATCATGTTTGCACTTCCAAGTCTTAAAAATGATCAGAATAATTCTGCTGATGTGGTCTTTAATAAATGGTTTGCCGATGTTTTAGCTTCTGAAATTTTCAAAGCCAATCCAAAGATGAAAACGATTTTTGAAGAATATCAGAGCAAAGGGCTATTAAATTCAAATCTTGAAAAAAATCAGGAATTGAAACAATTGTTATTGGAAGAAACACCTTGGGTGTTGGAAAGTAAAAACGAAGGAGAACAAATGCAGAAACTGGCTTTGTTATTTGATGTGAACTCAATGAAAAATTCTATCACTCAGGACTGGGATGATTTCAAAAAACTGCAAAATCCGGATGGAGGTTTCTCATGGTATCAAGGCTATCCGAGTTCTTATTCAACATCGTTGTATATCCTGAAAAATTTAGGGAAAATAAATGCCTGGTTGAAAGATAATGTGAAAGATTATCAAAGTTCAGAACAGAAAGAATTGGTTGGGAATTTAGTGAAATATGTTGATAACGAGATCAGTAAATATTGGGATGTGAAAAAAGGAAACGTTTGGAACAATTGGGCTATGGATTATCTGGATACCCGAAATTATTGGGAAAAGCAATATCCGTTAAAAGGTAAAGGGGGAACCTTGAAATCATTGGTAAAACAAAAAGCAAAAACAGCAAAAATTACTGATTTTACATTCTTCGGATTGCACAGAGCGGCTTTATTAATGAATAATTATGGCTTAAAAGAGGTTTCCGATAAATTAATGACTTACTTAAAAGAAACTTCCGTAGATTCAAGAACTCAGGGAGCGTATTGGAAACAGAATTTGGATGATTGGGGATGGTTCAGTTCAAAAGTAGTGAATCATGCAGGTGCTTTGGAAGCATTCAATACATTAAAGCCAAGCGATCAGAAATTCATCGAAGACATGAAAATCTGGTTGATCACCCAAAAAGAAGTAAATTCTTGGGGAAGTTCAAGAGGAACATCAGAAGTTATTTTCACCATCTTGAATTCAGGAAAATCTTGGACGAGTGCTGAAAGTGATAAAGCAACCATTGTTTGGGGTGGAAAAGAATTACAACCACAAACTCAGGCAACGGGCTATGTAAAATCTGCTGTGAAAACAGATATTGTAGATAAAAACTTAGCAACGGTTACGGTAACGAAACCAGGTCCCGGAATTGTTCAGGGAGGATTGTTCTGGCAATATTATGAAGATTTAGATAAAATAAAATCTTCTGAAAACTATATTTCTATTACCAAAGAACTGTACAAAAAAATAAAAACAGTTAATGGTGAAGAATTACAGAAAATATCTCCTGAAACTCCTTTGAAAGTCGGAGACAAAGTAACCGTAAGAATGATTCTGAATACAGATCGCCCTATGGAATTCATTCATATCAAAGATATGAGAGCGGCCGGATTTGAACCTGTAGATGTATTGTCGGGTTACCAATGGAAAAACAGTTTGGGATATTATCAATCTACTAAAGATGCCCCCACAAATTTTTATATTCAATATATGCCAAAAGGTAAATATGTATTCGAATATGATTATGTTGCCAATGCATCCGGAAAATTCTCCAATGGAATTACAACGATTCAGAATTATTACGCTCCGCAGATGAATTCGCATACAAAAGGAACCAATGTGATAATCTCGGAATAATTTCCTTTTTAAATAAACAAAACTGCAGTAAGATTACTGCAGTTTTGTTATGAGATCCAGTGGATGAGTTCCAACATTTGTTGAAATTATTACTGATATATTTTGAAAACTAAACAATTGTTTAATTTTTGGAACGGTTTTTGAATTTAAAGAATCAGTAAAAATTAAATATAAAAAATATGAAATTTTCAAAAACAATTATTGCTGGGTTGATCATGTTTGTGGGAGTAAATACGTTTGCTCAGAAGAAAGCTGAAAAGTTTGAGAAATTACAGATTGAAATGTTCCCCAAAGCAAAAGAAGGGTTTAAGCAAGTCTATATTCAGCTTCCTATTGCAAAAAATGAAAATGACCTTAAAGTAGAATTTTTCGTTGGAGCAGAAAAAATGTTAGATTGTAACAAGCATTTCCTGATTGGGAAAGTGAATAACCAGGATCTTCAAGGGTGGGGATACACTTATTATGAAGTTGAATCGAAAGGAGAAACCGGAGGAACATTAATGGCTTGTCCAGATCAGAAACTGACCAAGAAGTTTGTTTCTCTTCAACCGGAAACCGTAAGATATAACAGTAAATTACCATTGGTTTTCTATGTTCCGAAAGATATGGAAGTCCGCTACAGGGTTCTTAAACCTGATGTAATGAAGAAAGCGGTTCAGAAATAAACGATAACTTATCTTATAAAGAAAAAATCCTCACAAATTTTGTGGGGACTTTTTTTAAATAAATGATTTAATATTAAGTTTATTTAAATTCACTGTTTGTAGAATTTTATTCTGGGATTTAAGATTTTTTTGTATTATATTTGTTAGAAACAGGAACTATGAAAAACAATTTATTGATTTTTACGTTTGGTTTTTTATTATTTCCAGCTTTCAGCTGGGCGCAATCTGCTCCGGATTTCAGAGAGCTTTTAGACAGTGCGATGGTTCGGGATTCTGATCTCAAAATGCAGATTACCCAAAACAAGCTTACCGATCTCGATGAACACAAGCTGAAAGATATTTTCCTTCCTACTTTGGAAGTCAGTGGACAGGTTGGCTACCTCAATGCGACAGCCCGATTGACCTCTCCGGAAATCAATCTTGCTCCCTTTATCCAGATTCCCAAAGGGTATTTTAATAATAATTTAAATATTTCCGGATTTTCGGGAATTGCTAAAACCGATGCAAAGATGCTGGTGTATTCCGGAGGAAAAGTAAAATATCTGAAAAAGGCTATCGAAGAAAAAAAAATATCTGAAGACATTTTGCTTACCAAAACCAAAGATGAGGTGGTTGCTAATGTTTCAAAAGCTTATGACCAGCTGGCTTTAATCCATCAGTCGAAAAAAGTGCTGGATGAAAGTAAAAAAAGGCTGGATATTAATCGTAAAACAGCAGATAAAGCATTAGGTTATGGATTAATTACACCTTATGACCATAAAAAAATTGAACTTGCCCAGGCAACTTTAAATGCTAAAATAGTAGAGTACGAAGGAAAAAAAGAACTGCTTCTTACCCAGCTTTACATTTTTACAGGGATTAATAAAGAAAGGCTTAAAATGATAGAGCCTGTATTAGAACCTGTCGAATTATTAGCTCCAGAAAAAGGAATTGAGGAAAGAGCCGAAATTCAGGCATTAAATCATGGGATTGTAGCAGCAGATTATAAAATAAAAGCAGAAAGAACGTGGATGATTCCTAAAGTTCAATTGATGGCTTCAGCATATTATATCGGTTTGTATGGCAGCAGAATTAAAACCTCTGAAAATGTAATTCCGGCGGTCCCGGAAATTGGATATGGAGGCGCAAAATTAGACTGGAGACCTACCAATATTAATATTTTGCCTCTCATTACTGCGGGTGTTGGCTTTAAATGGGAAATTTTTGACGGAAAAGAAGGGAAACACGCTGAAGAAACTGCCAAAATAGGAAAAGAAGTTCTGCAAAATCAAAAAGAAGACGCCTTAAAAAAGCTGACATTGAATTTAGCCAACAATCAAACCAATTATGACATTGCAACCGCTCAGATAGCTTTAAAGGCTAAAGAAAAAGAGCTGGCAAAAAATGCATTGGTTCAGGCTGAAAAAGAATTCAGATACGGAATGAGTAAATCTTCCCAGCTTATTGATGCAGAAAACGATTTGGAAATAGCCGAACTGGAATATCAAAATGCAATTTTCAACCAGAGAAGAGCCGGAATAGAGCTCATGAGATCTACTCAGGAATTGGATATTACTAAACTTTATTAACGATTTAAACTCAAGATGATGCAAAAAAATATATCCCTTTTACTTACTGCTTTACTTGTATTAGGAGGTTGTAATAAAAAGAATGAGCTGAGTAAAACTGAAGGTAAAACAAAAAAAGAAGTAGTTTCTTTTGCTCCCAAAGTTACCGGGAGAATTTTAAAAATATATGTTACAGAAGGGCAGACTGTGAAAAAAGGGGATACCCTGGCTTTGCTGGATGTTCCCGAAGTTTCTGCAAAAATTGCTCAGGCTAAAGGTGCGGTAAGTGCTGCGACAGCTCAGGAACAGATGGCTAAAAACGGGGCAACTGCAGATCAGTTAAAACAATTGCAGGCAAAATATAAAGGCTTAAAAGAACAGTATGATTTTGCCCAAAAATCTTTTCGTAGAGCCTCCAATATGTATCGGGACAGTTTGATGTCTCCACAGGCTTATGATGAGATTTATGCTAAAATGCAGGGCGCAAAAGCCCAATACGATGCCGTTGTAGCTGAATTGGATGATGTGAAAAGAGGAACCCGTTTCGAAAAAGTGGAAATGGCAGCAGGACAGGCTTCTCAGGCGAAAGGCGCTTTGCAGGAAGCCAATGTAGCCTATTCTGAAAGATATGTTATCGCTACCAACGATATGGAAATTGAAACCATCAGTTTAAATACCGGAGAATTGGCTACGGCTGGTTTTGCGTTGTTCAACGGATATATTCCGAACAGTACTTTTTTCAGATTTACGGTTCCTGAAAGTCAGATTTCAAAATATAAAAAAGGGCAGACTGTCAATATGCAGATTGCCTACAATAACGAAAATCTGGAAGGAAAGATTTTATATATCAAACAATTGACAAGGTATGCGGATATTACGACAGCTTATCCCGATTATCAGTTGCAGGACGCTATTTATGAAATTAAGGTCAGACCAACAGATATGAAAAAAGCTAAAGATCTGCTGGTAAATTCAAACGTTATCCTTAAATAAACATGAAAGAATTTTTCCGTCTTTTAAAACGAGAATTTCGCCTGTTCATTGGCAATTCTACGCTGAGAACCGTTTTCTTTCTGGCTCCGGTTTTCTATGCTACGTTGTTGGGGTTTGTGTATGAAAGCGGAAAAGTAGAAAATACACCTGTATTGGTAATTGATAGAGACAATACGCCTTTATCCAACCAATTGACAGAAATGCTGGAAGATAACAAAAGCATTAAAGTAATCCGCTATTTGCAGGAGCCTTTAAGTATGAAAGATGAGGTTATAAAATATGAAGCTGCGGCAGTTGTTGTTATTCCATCCAAATTTGAAGGGTCTATTCTTCAGAAAAAATATCCTGAGGTTAATGTGTATGTGAATACAGGAAATGTTTTGACAGCAAATTTTGCTTCAAAAGCACTACAATTAACCATAGGGACATTCTCTGCAGGAGTTTCCATAAAAGCACTTCAAAAAGCGGGAATGCCTGCAACTAGAGCAGCTACCCAATATGAACCTTTTAAAGCTAATTATATTACCCTTTTCAACACTACAGGAAATTACCTTATTTTCATGTGGCCTGCAATGTTGGCTGTCGTTTTACAACAGGTGATTCTGTTAGCAATGGCAGTAAGTTTCGCTTCAGAATTTCAGGGTGGAACTTTCGTTAAAGAATATAGTAAAATGAAAAGATGGGCTTTTCCGACCATGCTTATCAAGGTCATTCCGATTTGGGTGTTTTCTATTCTTATCGTAGGAATGTATTATTTCATGCACATGATCTTTAAAGTTCCTATGCCGGAAGGAATTCTCAACTTTATCCTGATCACAAGCTTTTTTGTAGGATCGGTATCTTTTCTCGGAGTTTTGGTAAGTGTATTGATTCCCGATTCGTTGAAAGCAACACAGATCTTAATGGTAATTGCTTCTCCAGCCTTTATTATCAGTGGTTTTACATGGCCTTTAAATGCAATGCCTGCTTTTGTACAGTTTATTGCAAATGTTATCCCTCTGACCCCGTTCTTACAGGCTTTCAAAATCCTTTTAATACAAAAAGGTTCCGTAGAGCTTACTTATCCCTATTTACAGCATTTAGGAGTTCTTTTAATCGTTTATGTTGTTTTAGGATGGATTGCATTAAAAATAAAACTTTGGCTGATTTTCAGATTTGTACAACCTGAAAATAAAATTCCGGATCCCACTTCGGAAGATGAAAATTTATAATCTGATTACATAATAATTCGTATTTTTTATCTTGTTAAAATAGATTTTAAATAATTGTTTATCAGTTGTTTGATCCTATTTATAAAAATAACTTAAAAGCAAAAGAAAAAACTGATATATTTGTTTTTCAACAATTACATGAACTATGGAAAACGTATTTGATATCAAAGATGCTCAGAATTACATTGATAGAATTAATAATCTTATAGAAGACACTCATGGTCTTTGGGGAAAAATGACAGTCGATCAAATGTTGGCGCATTGTTGTGTGTCTTATGAAATGGTTTATGAACCGGAAAAACATAAAAAGCCGGGTGCTATTGCAAAGTTCATTTTAAGCAGATTTGTAAAGCCTAAAGTAGTAGGTGAAAAATCGTATCCAAGAGATTCTCCTACAGCACCGCAGTTTATCATTAAAGGAAGAAAGAATTTTGAAGATGAAAAGAAAAGACTGATTGGCTTTATTCAAAAAACTCAGCAATTGGGAGCCTCTGCTTTTGATGGAAAAGAATCTCATTCTTTTGGTAAATTATCTTCTCAGGAATGGAATAATATGTTTGCAAAGCATCTGAACCATCATTTATCACAATTCGGAGTCTAAGGATAATCATTGTTTTTGAGGATAATCGGAAATTATATTCAACCTAATATTGAAAAACACATGAAAAAAGCTTTATTACTCCTCATTCTGATCTCTAATTTTTTCTTTGCTCAAATGCCTGATATTTCATCGGTGTGGCTGAATAACAGTAAGCCTTATCTGGGAACAATTGGAAGCAATAAAGAAGTTCTGAAACTGAAAATTAATATTTCAGAACAAAATAGAAAAAATGACCAGGAGTATTTTGTCTCCGGGTATTCTCTTGTAGATAACGTATATACCAGATTTGAAGGGAAGTTCACCATTACCAAGTATAAAGACAATAAGAACAGCGGGAAAGTATATGGAACTTACGAACTTGCCGAAGAAAACAAAGGAAAACATTCCGGGCTTTTTACAGGTAAATTTGTGTATACTTTTAAATGGAATAAAGCAACGGAAAAAATTGATGGACAATACATTGATTTGCTTGGTGACTGGAAAAGTTATGATGGAAGTCTGAATTTCAAAACCCGATTAAAAAATCAATACCCATGATAAGACAATTTTTAGCGGTGATAGCCGGAATTATAGTTGGTTCTCTAGGTATTTGGCTGATGGAGAGACTGGGGCATTCATTGTATCCTTTCCCTGCCGATTTGAAAGTCGACGATATTGAAGGTTTCAAAGCCTATGTTGAAAATTTGCCTTTTATGGGTAAATTTATTGTCATTCTTGGCTATACTTTGGGAGGATTGCTTTCAGGATTTGTAGCAACAAAAGTAGCAAATAATAACAAACCGGTAGCTGCAATCGTTTGTGGAGCCATTTTTCTGTTTTTCACCATTTATAATATGACGGTTTTGCCGACCCCCATTTGGTTTTGGATATTGGGAATCGCAGTTTGGGGATTGGTTTTCGTAGGATATCAATTAGCTTTAAATAAAAATAAAGAATGAAATTAGGAGCATTTTCAGTAAGTTTAAGTGTAAAAGATCTGCAAAAATCAAAAGATTTTTATGAAAAACTAGGCTTTAGCTCAATGGGCGGAAGTATGGAACACAATTATCTGATCATGAAAAACGGAGATCATTTGATTGGTCTTTTTCAGGCTATGTTTGATGGGAATATGCTCACTTTTAATCCGGGATGGGATCAGAATGCCCAAAATCTGGAGGTTTTTGATGATGTCCGAACTATTCAGAAACATTTAAAGAACGAAGGGGTAGAGCTGGATAAAGAAGCGGATGATGCTACAGAAGGTCCGGAGCATATTTTTCTTAAAGATCCTGATGGAAATATGATATTAATCGATCAGCACAGATAATAGCAGCCAAATAATAAAAAGTACCTACAGTTCTTGCTGTAATATCCATTGTTTTTATTGCTCCTGCATGGGTTCCTGAGATTGGGCTTATCAGAAAAAACAATAAATCATACATTCAGGTTGGTTTTCATCCTGGACCTTTAAATTTTAAACAAAAACTAAACTAAAAAAATACATTTATGGCGTCAGTAAACGTTTATTTAACATTTAATGGAAACTGCAGAGAAGCATTCGACTTTTATAAATCAGTTTTCGGAGGAGAGTATCCATATATAGGAACTTTCGGAGAAATGCCCCCTTCAGAAGAAGGCGGAGAAATGTCTGAAGAAGAAAAAAATAAAATTATGCATGTTTCTCTTCCGGTTTCTAAAGAAACGATTTTAATGGGAAGTGATACAGGCGGAGAATGGGCTTCTCACTATAAAGCAGGAAATAACTTCTCCATTTCCATCAATGCAGAATCTAAAGAAGAAGCGGATAAATTATTTGCTGGATTGTCAGAAGGAGGAATGGTAACTATGCCAATGGCAGACACGTTTTGGGGAGCTTATTTCGGAATGTTTACCGATAAATTCGGGATCAACTGGATGGTAAACTATGATGATCCTGCAAAGATGCAGCAACACCCATAATACAAACTCTGAAAAATAAAGATATAAACCGATGGTAACTACTGTCGGTTTTCTTTTTTTATATACAATGCATTCCAAAAATTTTTAAATTTGAGTATAAAGTTTCTGACTGATTGTAAACAGATAAGAAAATTTTCATAAAAAATATATTTTTCTTATTATTGATAATTAATATTGAATTTGATTAATCGATAGATTTTAATAATTGAAAATAAATGGGCATGAAGATTTTTAAAATATTGACAATAAGCATTTGTTTGTTAGGATGTATAAATATGAATGCTCAGAAGAGTGATCTGGGAGCTTGGTATATGTATTTTGGAAACAACAAAATAAGTAAGAAGTTGAACCTGCACAATGAAATTCAATATAGAAATTTTGATGCCGTTGGAGATTTGGAACAACTTTTAATCCGTACAGGAATAGGATATGATTTAACGAAAAACAATAACAATATTTTATTAGGATATGGTTTTATACTGAGCCAACCTTATGTAAACGGAGAAAAAACAGAAAATATCGAACATCGTATTTTTCAGCAGTTTATTACCAAGCAGAAGTTCGGCCGTTTTAACATTCAGCATCGTTACCGCTTAGAAGAACGTTTTTTACAGGATGATTTCAGGATGAGGTTTCGATATCTGTTAGGATTGAATATTCCGATTAATAATAAAGAAATGCTTCCGAAGACCTTTTACGGTTCTGTTTATAATGAGATTTTCCTGCACTTTAACAGTCCTACTTTTGACAGAAACCGTGTATATGGAGCGTTAGGATATGTTATCAATAAAAATATGAGAATTGAAGCCGGATATATGAACCAGATTCAGGAAACCCGAAATAGAGGGCAGATTCAGTTCGGCTTTTATAATAATATTCCATTCACTAAAGAGTAAAGATTTTTTCTTAGAAAAATTAAATTAGATACAAATTAATATTCATAAAAAATATAAATAAATGATTCACAATTATGTCATAATATCCATCACGGTATTGTTGTCTGTGATGATCTTGGTCATGATAGGGCAAAAGCTAAAAGTAGCCTATCCGATATTTCTGGTCATTGCAGGGCTTTTAATAAGTCTTATTCCGGGAGTGCCGCATATTGAAATAGAGCCCGATCTGGTCTTTCTTATTTTCCTTCCGCCTATTTTATTTGAAGCCGCGTGGTTTACTTCGTGGCAGGATTTTCATAAATGGAGAAAGCAGATATTTTCTATGGCTTTCGGATTGGTGTTTCTCACTTCAATTGTAGTAGCGTATCTATCATCATCAATTATTCCCGGTCTTACAGTAGCCATGGGATTCTTATTGGGAGGAGTTAATTCTCCACCGGATGCTGTAGCGGCAACTTCTGTGCTGAAACACATGAAAATTCCTAAAAAAATTACCAGTATTTTGGAAGGAGAAAGCTTGATTAATGATGCTTCGAGTTTAATTGTATTCAAATTTGCCTTAGCTGCTGTGATCTCCGGACAATTTATTTTTGGAGAAGCAGTAAAAGACTTCTTCACGATGGCGATTGGAGGTATCGCGATTGGAGTAGGAGCCGGTTTGCTTTTCGGGGCTTTACTAAGAATTATTCCGTCAAATTCAAATATTGATACCATTATCACATTAATAGTTCCCTACATTATGTATGTGGGAGCAGAACATTTCCATTTTTCCGGAGTATTGGCTGTTGTTGCCGGAGGTTTGCTGATGTCTTATAACTCTCATTGCTATTTGAGCCATACTTCCAGAATTCAGTCAGGAAATGTCTGGAGCGTCCTGATCTTTTTAATGAACACCATTATTTTTATTCTCATAGGACTGGAATTGCCTGTTGTCGTTGCAGGAATGAAGGATTATACCATTTCGGAAGGTATTTTCTACAGCATTGTCATTGGAGGAGCGATAATCTTTACCAGGATTTTGTACAGTTATGCGATTATGTACTTTCCAAGACTTTGTTCAAAAGAATTAAGACTGAAAGTTCCGAAACCCGATTGGCGCGAACCGTTTATTATCAGTTTTGCAGCCATGAGAGGAGTGGTTTCTTTAGCGGCGGCATTATCTATTCCTGCATTTTTGCCCAATGGAGAAGCTTTCCCACACCGAAATATTATTTTATTCGTTACGTTTGTCATCATCCTAATTACTTTAGTAGGACAGGGGCTTCTGCTTACACCCATTTTAAAATTTTTGAAAATTAGTGATGCAGGAAGTGAATTACCTGAAGAAAAGCAGGAAGTGATTTTAATGAGAAAATTAAAAGAAACGGCTTTGCAAAAACTGGATGATGATTTTTCTGATTTGGCCGGAAAAAACAGTTTAGTACAACATCAAAAACATAAGTTGGAAAATGAAATGATGATGATGGCAGATAAAGCACAGTGTATGGCAACAACAGGAGATTATGTAACGGCCATGAACGAAACTAAAGACGTAATGAGACAGATTATTCAGGCCCAAAGAAATGAGCTTCACCGATTAAAACGGGAGAAAATATTTGATGATCACGTCATGAGAACCATTGAAATGCAACTTGATTTTGATGAAGCGAAAATTACAGGCTTTTCTCACGGATAATTTAGAAATTAAACTTTGTGATTTTAAACCATTAAGAACATTAGGATATTAAGGATAAGCTTCTCTTTAACAAAGCTGATAAAGAAAATCTATAGATTTTTGCTTAATTTTCCTTAAAGATTTAATTCGCCTTAATGGTTTAAAGTATAAATTTGAACAAGAAAAACTATTATTCTTTTTTTTAACAATTGAGCAATGAGTATCCCCATTATAGTTCAGTACAAAGTAAAAGCTCCGGCTGAAAAGGTTTGGAAAGCTTTGACAGATCAACATGAAATGAAATCTTGGTATTTTGATATTTCCGATTTTGAACTGGAAATAGGGAAGGTTTTTAATTTCTATGAGCCTGGAGAAGAAAGAAAATACCATCATCAGGGAAAAATATTGGAAATAATTCCGGATAAAAAATTAAAACATAAGTGGTCTTATCCTGAACTTTCAGACGGAATTACTACCGTAACCTGGGAGCTGAATGAACAGGGAGAAGAAACATCGGTTACACTCATTCACGATGATATTGATACTCTGAAAGAATTAGGAAGTAATTTTTCCAGAGAAGCCTTTGCGGATGGTTGGAACGGAATACTTAAACAAAGTTTAAAACCTTATCTGGAAAATTAAAATGATGTCAAAATTTAAAGCGCTTCGTCCTATATTATGGACAGAAAATCTGGATGATACCATTGGTTTTTACACTCAGATTCTAGGGTTTACCTTACAGGAAAGAAATGACGACTGGCAATGGGCTTCATTGGGAAAAAATGAAGTGGAAATCATGCTGACAAAACCGAACCAGCATGAAAATTTTAATGGAATTGCTTTTACAGGTTCCTTTTACTTTACTGTAGATGAGGTAGACGAGCTTTGGAAAGATTTGAAGACAAAAGCAAAAATCTGTTACGAAATTGAAACTTTTGATTGGGGAATGAGAGAATTTGCAATCTATGATAATAATGGATATATATTACAATTTGGTCAACATATAGATGAAATTAGCAAAGCGGAATAAATTTTGCTATTTTTGGGGGAAATATTTAGAAATTCAATGAAAAAGAATATCATAGCAGGTTTTGCTGCAATTTTGTTATTAGCTTCATGTAATAAAGATGAAAAAATCTTAAGTACTTTAAGTGATTATAACAATTCTATGGAAGCAAAAGGATATCATTTTGGTGATAAACTGACTCTTCCAAAAGAAGTTACAGATAATGCAGAAAGTATTACCGTGAGTTTTGGTGATAAAGAAACTTCAGATTTAACAATAGACCCGAAATTTTTTACTTTAGGTGATAATGCCGTTACTTTCAACATAAAAAAGAAAGGAGGAGAAACCCTTAACCAGGATGCTACCATTAATGTTTTCGCAAAAAGCCCTGAAAAAAATATTACTTATCAAATCGTAGCAGAATATCCCCATGATCCTAAAAATTTCGTACAAGGTTTTCAGATTGAAGGCAATACGATTTATGAAAGTGACGGACAGAACGGTTCTTCACAGATCTTGAAATACACGTTGGGAACAACAACTCCTCTTGCTTCCACAAAACAGGCGCAGGAAGACTTTTCTGAAGGAAGTACGATTGTAGGTGATAAAGTATACCAACTGACTTGGCAAAGTAAAAAAGGGTATATTTATGATAAAAGCTCTTTAAAACTATTAAAAGAATTTGCGTATCCGAATGTGTTCGGAGAAGGTTGGGGATTGACGTATGACGGCAAAAACCTGATCGCTTCTGACGGAAGTAAGCTTTTATACTTCTTAGATGCGAATGATCCTTCTAAATTGATAAAATACATTGCAGTTGCAGGAAGCTCTCAGGCGTATGATCAGCTGAATGAACTGGAATATCATAATGGGTTTATTTATGCAAACGTTTGGCAAAAGCCGATTATCTTAAAAATCAACCCTGAAAACGGAGAAGTTGTAGGGAAATTTGACTTCACGGAAATTGCCAAGCAAAATACCAAAGGAAGTGATGATGTATTAAACGGAATTACTTTTAAAGGAAACAATATGTTGGTAACCGGTAAAAACTGGTCTAAAATTTATGAAGTTGAAATTAAAGAATAAAATCAGATAAGATTCAAATAAAAAGATAGCGTTCCTTTGGAGCGCTATTTTAGTAAGAAAAAATACTATTTTTGAATAAAGATTAAAAATTCAATGAAAAAAAATCTATTGATCTGTTTTACATCCATGATGTTTCTAATGTCTTGCAGCAATAAGGATCAATTAATGAATTCTTTAAAAAGGTATAACGACTCTATGGAATCCAAAGGCTATTATTTTGGAGATCAGTTGATGCTACCAAAAGAAATTACCGACAATGCGGAGACAATTACCATCAGTTTTGGAGATAAAGAAACATCTGGTTTAAAAGTAGATCCCGCGTTTTTCAGATTAGGAGATAATGACGTTACTTTCGTAATTAAAACTAAAAGTGGAGATACTTTAAATCAGGATACCACCATCAATGTTTTGACAAAAACTCCGGAGAAAAAAATGGGGTACGAAGTTGTAGCAGAATATCCGCATGACGAGAATAATTTCATTGAAGGCTTTCTTTTAGAAGGAAATACGGTGTATGAAAGTGACGGGCTTGAAGGTTCTTCTCAGCTTATAAAATATACGTTGGGCGATAAAACTCCGACGGTTACCGAAGAGCAGGCAAACAATATTTTTTCTGAAGGTTGTACCATTGTTGGCGATAAAATTTATCAGTTAACCTATCGGAACAGATTAGGTTTTGTGTATGATAAAAATACATTTAAAAAGATTTCCGAATTTCCATTACCTAATGCTCTTGCTGAAGGATGGGGACTTACCTATGACGGGAAAAATCTTGTAGCAACAGATGGTTCGAGCAATTTGTATTTTCTCGATGTGAATGATCCTTCAAAAATAATAAAAACACTTTCTGTAGCCGGAAATAAAGAAGTTTATGATAAACTGAATGAGCTTGAATACCATAACGGTTTTATCTATTCCAATGTCTGGTTTAAACCTGTAATTTTAAAAATTAATCCCGATACGGGAGAAGTTGTCGGGAAATTTGATTTTACAAAAATTACTGACGCGAGTATGTCAGGAAACACTGAGCATGTGTTGAACGGAATTGCCTTTAAAGGAGAAAATATGCTGATTACCGGTAAAAACTGGTCGAAAATCTATGAAGTAGCAATCAAAAATTAGTATAAAAATGATTTTGTTGAATATGGGATCTTAAAAATGATTCCATTACCTTTGACAATCTTTTTGAGTTATATTTTTTCAGTATATTGACCATATAAAAAAAACTGAGTGAGGTTTTTACAAATTATATTATTTTCTTTGTTCTGTTCATTATCTGCGCAGAAAACTCTTCCTTTAGATAGCTTAAAGCTTAAGGAGGCAGGAGATATGCTTGCAGACGATTATGGGAACTTATATATTTATAAAAACAAAGACTTCAGTTTTACAAAATATGACTCTACCGGAAAGCAAATCGGGAAAATGATGCTTACTGTGCCTTTTAAACCTCAAAATGTTCAGAATCCGTTAAGTGTTGCTCTGTTTTCTGAAAATGCTCAGGAATTGAAATTTGTAGACCAGAACTTAAATGAAATACAACGTGTCGATTTTAAGCAGAAATTCAGCTTTATAAAATACGCTTACGCAGAAGATTTGCAACAGATCTGGTTGATGGATGAAAGTATGAAACGTCTTATTCAGTATAACTTCAGAAATGAAACCACCATCAATTCTTATCCTTTCGATGCTAATTTTGACGACCTTATTGATCTTTTAGTGTATGACAATAAGGTGTATGTTTTGACCAAAAAACAATTCAGAGTATATACTCTCAAGTTTGAAAAACTCTTTGAAGCTGATCTAGAAGACGGAAAACGCTTCAGAAGAGAAAATGATATGATCTTGGTAATCGCTAAAAATACGATTTTAAGATATATTCCGGGTAAAGAATTAGTTAAGATTTTTGGAGATCCTGATGCGCAAATTGTGGATAAAAACACGCTTGCTTATTTTGAAATCAAAGCCAACAACCTTTATCTTTACACCCTTGAAAATAACAAGGAAACGAAACCTCCGGCAGAACCGGAACCTACACCAAAAGACAATAAAAATCCGGAGAAGTCTGAAGACAAAAAAGAACAGCCGGATTTAATTAAGCTTATGGAAGAAGTTTCAGAAGTTCAGTCATTGGGAGTAGATAATTTATAATCATCAGTTAAATAATAATATACAAGGATGCATATTGCAGTTACAGGAAATATTGGAGCCGGAAAAACGACTTTGACTACAATGTTGTCTAAACATTACGGTTGGGACGCTCAGTTTGAAGATGTGGATCATAATCCTTATTTGGAAGATTTTTATGCCGATATGAGCAAATGGAGTTTTGCTTTGCAGATTTATTTTCTGGGAAGCAGATTTCGCCAGGTAAAAGAAATCAGAGAAAGTGGTAAAAATATTATTCAGGACCGTACGATCTATGAAGATGCTCATATTTTTGCGGAAAACCTTAATGATATGAATCTCCTTTCAGACAGAGATTTTAATAATTATGCTTCAGTATTCAACCTGATGAAAACTTTTGTTTCTGCTCCGGATTTGTTGATTTATTTGAAATCTGATGTTCCCAATCTGGTAAAAAAGATCTATAAAAGAGGAAGAGAGTATGAAGCATCTATCAGTATAGAATATTTATCTAAACTGAATCAGAAATATGAAAAATGGATCTCTAGTTATACAGAAGGAAAACTTCTTGTGATAGAAGTTGATGATTTGGATTTTGTTGAAAAACCTGAAGATTTTGGCTTTATCTTAGAAAAAATAGAGGCTGAACTGAATGGCTTGTTTTAAGTAATATCATAAAACCAGAAAGATGATTAAGGTTCTACATAACGGAAATTGTTCAAAATCAAATGCGGCTTTAGCGTATTTGACAGAAAATAATATCCCGTTTGAAATGATTGATATTATTAAAGATCCATTAAGTGTTTTAGAAATAAAAACAGTTTTGAAGAAGCTGGGAAAAGATGTTTCTTATATTATACGGGCAACAGATAAATTGTACACGGATAATTTTGTAGGGAAACAGCTTTCAGATGATGCCTGGATTGAAATTTTATCAAAAAATCCGTCCTTGATTCAGCGTCCTATTCTGATAAAAGGTTCTGCCGCAATCTTAGGAAGACCTTTTGAAAATGTGGAAAATTTTGTCAAGATAGCTAATTAAAGATATCAAAATAAAAGTCAGCCTTAGGCTGACTTTATGTTTACAATAAGATTACTCCTTCTATTTTTGAAACTTCTTTATAAATAGTAACAACCTGATCTGCATCCAAAACGAATGCGTTGATATTACAGGCTGTATACTTTCCGTTTTTACTTTCCCGATTTCCCAACGTAAATTTGATACCGTCAAAAACCTTGTATATTTCTGTAAGTTTCGCCTGATCTGTAGGAATGATAAATTTGAATAAATAATCTTCCGGAAAATCGTGGTGATCTTCCAGTTTAGCCTTTAAAGAATTATAAAATTCTTCCGGGCTTGCATGTTGATTTCCTTGTAATATATCCATCTGCAATTATAAAGTTATATATATAAATATAGCAATTTTTTTTCTATTTACCAAGCGGGCCTAAGAGCGACTTGGAGTTTTGGATTTCATAATCTTCAATAATATTGAACAGTCCGTTTACCAGTTGCTCAGAAGCAAGTGTACTCAATCCGCCTGCATTTACATTTGAGTGATTTCCGCCTAAAAGACTTCCCAATAAATTACTTCCGGATAAAGCCGTATTAATGGTTTTTACAATTCCATATTTATTAAGTTCTTCCTCTACTTTAGGAGAAATAGCAGCAATAAGTTGCTGAGAGGTTTTTTCCTTTAAAATAAGAGTTGCTGTCCCTTTCTCACCCTGAATAATTCTTGTGACATCCTGAGCATTTAAGCTGTGAACGGCATTCTGAAGTATGGGTTTTGAAATATTTACAGTAAATACAGCAGCATCCGCAATATATTCTCTTTCTTTTTTTACCAGGGAAGGAGCTATTTTTTCTAATGTTGAATTAATATCTCTTAATTCCTTGGGTAAAGCTTTGTCTACCAGGTTATTTTGAAGAAAGGCATCCCTGTTTCCGTAGACCAGTACCCCTTTATCAATTCCATTGAGCAATATATTTTTGATGATTGATAATCCTAAATCACTTGTTGCCATAGAAGTGCAAGACTGAGTAATCGATGATACGATCGCTCCCGTTCCGATTATTAAACTTGCGGCAATAATGTACTTTTTCATGAATCTTATAAATTATTCTTAGTGTTTTCAAATACTGCACCAAAGGTAAAGATTTAACAAAAAATAACAACATATATTCTGGTTATGATATAAGAATTTTATTAAAGCTTAAAAAAGAAGCATTGATAGCTGTTTTTAGGAGTTTTTTATAATTTTTTAAGAGTTTTGATACTGTGAATAATTTAATTATATCTATTTTTTTTAATGAAAATTTCAATAATTTAATATTTTTTTAAAGTTTTTATACGGTTTATGATCTTTAATATTATTTTTTAAGTAACTTTAACATTGTTTAAGATATTTTTTTACTTTTGACTAATGTCTTTTTTTGAGAATAAAGATTTTCCCATAAAAGACCGTAAAAACTGAAAAGTTTTTATCCTGATTTGATTGTACGAATAAAATTAAACTATATGAAACAACGTGATTTAAAGTATTCATGTCTCATTGCTGTTCTATACTTTGGTATGAACGTCAATGCGCAGGTTACTCCTAAAAAAGATTCTGTAACTAAGGAACAGAAAATTGAGGAGGTAATTGTAGTAGGCTACGGTACTCAGAAAAAGGAAAATGTTACAGGGAGTATTGGTATCGTGACTGCTAAAGATTTAGCAGATAAACCAAATTCAAATCCACTAAACTCTGTGCAAGGAAAATTGGCTGGGGTAAATATTGTGACATCAGGTACACCAGGCGGATCTCCTCGGGTCGATATTAGAGGGGTTGGATCTTTGTCTGGTAATACAGTTTTCATTGTTGATGGAATGTTAACAGAAGACATTTCTTTCCTTAATCCTCAGGATATCGAATCTATGAGTGTTTTAAAAGATCCTTCAAGTCTAGCAATTTTCGGTGCTAAGGCAGCGAATGGTGCTGTAATTATTAAAACTAAAACAGGGAAAGGGAAACCGGTTTTTAATGTTAATTCTTATTTGGGAATTAAAACCGTTACCAATGTTCCTAAAATGGTAAATGGAGATCAATATATTGAGTTGTATAATGAAAAAGTGCGCAATGATGTACCTAATCCACAACCTTCAGATTTTATAACAAAAGCACAATATTCTGGTAATACAGATTGGTTTAAAGAGATTTTACGTACAAGTATTATTAACTCAAATGATTTTTCTGCTTCAGGAAGTCTAGGTAAACTTAATTATTATGGTAGTGTAGGCTATCTGCAGGATGAAGGGAATTTAGCTGCCGGTACAGGAATTAATTCTGGAAGTGGTTTTAACCGATTTAATACCAAATTAAACCTTAGTTATAAGATTACAGATAATATTACGATTGGAGATAATTTTTCTTTTTCCAAAACACGTACTGATGTAGCACAAAATCCTCTATTAGATGCACGTAATGCACCTCCAGTATTTGATGTTATTAATCCTGCAACTGGAGATTATCAGTATATTACATTATTAAATGTACCTAATCCAAGGGCAAAGCTTGATCTTTATCGTTCTCAAGTAAGACAGGAAAGATTGCTTAATAATATTTGGGCAGAAATTAAATTTTTGAAAGACTTTACTTTTAGAAGTAGTTATACCAGCGATAATTATAGCCCGAGCCAGTATGAATATACACCAACATTACTTTATGTTCCTGTTAGTAGCCAAAAACAATCCACACTAATAACTAGAGATAACAGATATAGAAACTATGTTTGGGATAACACTATTAATTGGAAAAAAGATTTTGGGAATCATAATTTGGAATTGCTAGCTGGTTTTTCCAGAATTAGAGATTCCAGATCAGAAGATGTATGGACTGCTAAAAATGTAAATTATAACGGTACCAATGGTTCTCTAAATATTAGTAACGGTACAGATATTTTTAATTATCATGATACTGCTGCTGCAGTTACTGATGGTAGACCAGAAGCAACACAAGATCAGCAAAGAATAGAGTCTTTTTTTGGAAGGATAAATTATGACTATGCCGGTAAGTATCTTTTAAATGCCTCTGTACGTAGAGATGCAAGTTCGCAAATATCAACAGACAGATATAAAACTTTTCCAGCTGTAAGTGTTGGTTGGGTAGTTTCAAAAGAAGGTTTTATGAGTGAGCAGAATGTTTTTGATTTGTTGAAATTGAGAGCAAGCTGGGGTAAATTAGGTAATCCTAAAGTTAAAAGAGATTTTTCTCCGATTGTAACTAATATCGGTGGTGGTGTATATTATGGTAACACTGGATATCCAGCAGGAACGGTTGACAGAGTGATTGATCCGTCAATTGGTTGGGAAACAACAACGGGTTCAGATTTTGGTGTTGAGATGGCATTTTTAAATAATAAATTAAAAGTTGAGGGAACTTATTATAATAAAGAGTCAAAAGATATAGTTTATGCAATTAATCAAGCCACGATTTCCGGAGCTAGTAATCCTTATGATTATATCACAAATGCTTACTCTTTTAGAAATAAAGGTTTTGAAGTATCTGTAAATTATAATGCAAATCTTAGTGAAGGTGTTAAACTTGGAGTTTATGGTAACTTCACAACTCTTAAAAATGAGATCACAAACGTTTATCAAGATTCATTCTTAGAAACTGGAGCTAGTTTATTTGGTAATTCAATTGTAAGATTACAAGCCGGGCAAGCTGTTGGTTCTTACTATGGATACGAAGTTGCAGGCGTGTTCCAAACTGATGCTGAAGCGGCTGCATCCGGGCAGAACGGAGCTAAGGCAGGATGGTTCAAGTTTACGGATCTTGATGGAAATGGAGTAATTGACACCAGAGATAAAACTTTCTTAGGTAGCCCCATCCCTAAAGGAACTTATGGATTTGGAATAAACTTGGCAGTTCATTCAATTGATTTTGGAATAGATTTCCAAGGTGTATTTGGTAATAAAATTTATAATTATAATCGTGAGCAACGTTATGGTAATGAAAGTTGGGATCTTGATATGTATAATAACAGATGGACGGGTGCGGGTACTTCCAACACAAATTCTATGATTACTTCAAACCAATCTATTATTTTACCAAGTAGCTTTTATGTAGAAGATGGTAGCTATTTTAGAATCAGAAATATTCAGATAGGATATAATTTACCTTCATCACTTGCTCAATCTTTATCCGTTAAAAAACTGAGAATATATCTAAGCGCACAAAACCCGTTTACAAGTTTCAAATATAATGGATTCTCTCCTGAAATTATGAATACTGATAGAGTGCAAATGGGTATAGATAATAATATTTATCCAATTTCTGCTATTTATACAATGGGTATGAATTTAACATTTTAATTAAAAAGTCATGAAAAAAATATTTTTAACAATCTCAATATTTTCATTATTTGCTAGCTGTAATGATGATTTTGTTGATATTAAGCCGGAAGGAGTAGTAGTAGCAGAGGACTTCTATAAAACAGAAGCTGATGCTATGAAAGCAACGAATGCTATATACAGCTTCCTAAGAAGTTGGGAAAACTCTGGTTTTCCTGCGCAATTTGTGTTTGGAGTAACTGGAGATGACGTTGAAAAAGGATCAAATCCAGGTGACGCATCTTTTATCAATGCATATGATAATTTTTCTTTTACAGCGAGTGATGACGGAGTTAATGGATACTGGACTGGCCAATGGCAAGCTGTTCAAAGAGCAAACCAGGTTATTACTAATGTTCCGAATATTGATATGGATGCAACTCTTAGAACTAGATTGGTTGCAGAAGCTAAAATGTTGAGAGCTTATTTCTATTTTAATTTAGTAAGAATATATGGAGGTGTTCCTATTTTTGATGGGGTACAAGCTGATTATATTAATAAACCAAGAAATACTGCTGCAGAGGTATATGCATTTATTGTAAAGGATCTAACTGAAGCATCTGCAATTTTACCTCAAACATATCCTGCAGGTCAGGAAGGAAGAGTCACAAAAGGAGGTGCCCTAGGATTACTTTCAAAAGTTTATCTTTATATGAAAGACTACCAAAAAGCTTATGACGTTTCGACTCAAGTAAAAGGAATGGGATATTCTTTAGACCCTAGTTTTAATCACTTATTTAGACCGGCAGGTGAATTTGGAACTGAGTCAGTTTTCGAAGTTAATTGTGGTTGTTCTCCAGAATTTGGTGGGAGTCAGTATGCAGAAGTTCAAGGGGTAAGAAATCAGTTCGGATGGGGTTTCTTTACGCCAACTCAAGCATTAGAGAATGCATTTGAACCTGGTGATATCAGAAAACAATTTACCATTCTTAGAGAAGGTCAAACTACACCGGAAGGTGATCTTATCAAAAAAGGAGATCCACAAGCAGGCAATACTTGGAATTATAAAACTTACGTTCCTTCATCACTTAATAATAATGCATGCGGATATGGATCAATCCAAAACATAAGAATCTTGAGATTTGCAGATATTCTTTTAATCAATGCCGAGGCAGCAAACGAATTAGGAAATACTGCGGTTGCGATTACAGATATCAACTTAGTAAGAAATAGAGCCCAACTTGCGAATACAACTGCAACTGGTCAGTCTACTCTTAGAACTGCAATCTGGCAAGAGAGAAGGGTTGAATTGGCAATGGAAAATGATAGATTTCCAGATTTAGTAAGAACAGGTCAAGCTGCTACTTTCCTTGGCCCATTAGGATTTAAGACCGGTAAAAATGAGTTATTTCCAATACCTTTAAGAGCAATTACGGATAGTAAAGGTATTTTAACGCAGAACCCAGGCTACTAAAATTTAACTATAAAACTTAAAGGAGAATGAAAGTTCTCCTTTTCTTTTAGTATTCCGTTTAAAAAATGTTACAATGAAAAGGATAATACTATCGATCACAGCAATATCATTATTGGCAGTTTCCTGCAAAAATTCTCAGAGTGTTAATCATAAAATTTCAAAAGTTGAAACGGTAAAAAGTAATATCACTGATGAGCAATTGATGAACAGAGTTCAGAAAGATGCGTTGAAATATTTTTGGGATTATGCGGAACCCAATTCAATGTTGGGAAGAGAGCGTTATCACGAAGACAATATCTATCCGGATAATGATAAACATGTTGTGACAACAGGTGGATCGGGATTTGGTTTAGCAACAATATTGGTCGGTGTTGAGCGAGGTTTCGTCCCAAGAAAAGATGCGGTGAAACGATTGACAACCATGATGGATTTCCTTGCAAAAGCAGATCGTCATAAAGGCGCTTGGTCACACTGGATCAATGGTGAAACTGGAAAAACAGTTCCATTTGGGAAAAAGGATAACGGTGGAGATTTGGTGGAAACAGCATTTTTAACTTCAGGGATTTTAATGGTTCGTGAATACTTCAAAAACGGAAATGCAGAAGAAAAAGCACTTGCTAAAAAGTGTGACGAACTTTGGAAAGGAATTCAATGGAACTGGTACACAAAAGGAGGTGAAAAAGTCCTTTATTGGCACTGGTCTCCGGAATATCAGTGGGAAATGAATTTTCCGTTGCAAGGATATAATGAGTGTTTAATTACTTATATTTTAGCAGCTTCATCACCAACTTATTCCATTGATGCGGAGACCTATTACAAAGGCTGGACAAGAAACGGAACTTATCTTTCAGACAAAGAAAAGTATGGACTTCCAATGTATGTAAAGCATAACGGAGCCGAAGAATATGGCGGACCTTTATTTTGGACACAATATTCTTATATCGGCTTAGATCCTACGAATTTATCGGATAAATTGGTCAAAAGTTATTTTGATTTAAATAAAAATCAGGTTCTCATCGATTATAAATACTGTGTTGAAAATCCAAAAGGTTGGAAAGGGTACGGTCCAAATTATTGGGGATTAACGGCAGGTTATTCAAGAAATGAGGATGGAAGTGTAGGATACGATGCACATTTTCCACAAAATGATCGTGGAGTAATCACTCCGACGGCAGCATTAAGTAGTTTTCCGTATTCACCAAAAGAATCTATGGATTTCCTGAGATTTATTTATACGCAAAAACCGGAATTTATTGGTTCCGCAGGACCTTATGATGCAACTTCCATTAATTATAATAATTGGACAACACCAAGATATTTAGCAATCGATCAGGGAACAATAGCTCCGATGATTGAAAACTACAGAACAGGATTTTTATGGAAATTATTCATGAATGCTCCTGAAATCCAACAGGGATTGAAAAAACTAAGTTTTCAGTCACCTAAATACGGAATAAAATAAATTTCTAAATTAAATGATCAATGAAATTTAAACTAAAATATGCTTTTCTGTTACCTCTTTTATTTTCTATGAATGCAAATGCACAAGAAATTAAAGGAGAGTTGAATAAAGAAATAAAAAGACAGGAAAAAATTTCTTATATCTTAGATTTTCCTCAGAATTCTAAAGGAAATGTACCTTTAATTGTATTTCTTCATGGCTCTGGTGAAAGAGGTACTAATTTGGAGATTGTAAAAGCACACAGTCCGTTCACATATAAAAACTTGATTAAGGAGCCTGTAGCAATTTTAGCCCCACAATGTCCTGAAAATATGTGGTGGGATACGGTGACTGTCTATAATTTGATTAAAGAAATTCAGAAAAAATATAAGATTGATGCTTCCAGAATTTACCTTACAGGACTTTCGATGGGAGGGTGGGGAACTTTGAAGCTCGCGATGGAACATCCTGAAATGTTTGCGGCTGTAGTTTCGGTTTGTGCACCTACAGATCGGGTAATGTATGCCAACATCAATCAATACAAAAATTTGAACATGAAAATCTTTCATGGAGGAATGGATGATGTTGTTTTACCTGAAAATGCATTCAATTTTTATCAACAGCTTCATCCGGTTAATCCTTCTGCGGAATTGACAATCTTTCCAAATGACAACCATAATTCGTGGGATTCAACGTATTCTAATCCTCAATTGTATGAGTGGATGTTGTCAAAAAAGAAAAATAATTGATTGTAACATTAATTATTAAAAAATAAAGCAAAAAAAAATAGAACTATAATTAAAGAAGATAGATTTATGAAAAAGTTAATTGTAATCGCCACCTTAGCATTGGCACCTGTGTTTTCGGCTCAGGAAATGGTAACGAAACCTGTTCAGTCTTATCAGACAGCTCAATATCAGTCTAAAAAGAAAGCCTTTGTAGACAATCTGCTGTCTAAAATGACATTAGATGAAAAAATAGGTCAGTTAAACTTACCAAGTTCAGGTGATTTCACGACGGGATTGGCTAAAAGCTCAGATATTGGAAAAAAAGTTGAGATGGGCTTAGTTGGTGGACTATTTAATATAAAAGGAGCTGAAAAAATCAGAGCCGTTCAAAAAGTGGCTGTAGAAAACAGTCGTCTGAAAATTCCTTTGATTTTTGGGATGGATGTTATTCACGGGTATGAAACGACATTCCCGATTCCATTAGGTTTAGCAGCTTCTTGGGATATGAACTTGATTCAGCAGTCAGCAAGAGTTGCGGCAAGAGAAGCTTCTGCTGATGGGATTAATTGGACGTTCTCTCCTATGGTGGATATTTCTCGTGAACCGAGATGGGGAAGAGTTTCAGAAGGTTCTGGTGAAGATCCGTATTTAGGAAGTGAGATCGCTAAAAATATGGTCTATGGTTATCAAGGAAAAGATCTTTCCGTAGGAAATACCATTTTGGCCTGTGTAAAGCATTTTGCATTATACGGAGCGGGTGAAGCAGGAAGAGATTACAATACGGTTGATATGAGCCATGTGAGAATGTTCAACGAATATTTTCCGCCTTACAAAGCAGCGGTTGATGCAGGAGTAGCTTCTGTAATGGCTTCTTTCAATGAAATTGATGGAGTTCCGGCAACAGGAAACAAATGGTTACAAACCGAAGTTTTAAGAAACCAATGGAAGTTCAAAGGTTTTGTAGTGACTGATTATACAGGAATTAACGAAATGGTTGACCACGGAATGGGAGATCTTCAGCAGGTTTCGGCTTTGGCTTTAAAAGCAGGTGTTGATATGGATATGGTAGGAGAAGGTTTTTTAACAACATTGAAAAAATCTTTATCAGAAGGAAAAGTTACCCAGGCTGAAATCGATATGGCGGCAAGAAGAATTCTTGAGTCAAAATATGATTTAGGATTATTCGATGATCCTTATAAATATGGAAGCGCAAAACTGGCGGAGAAAGAGGTTTATAACCTGGAAAACCGTAACATTGCAAGAAATACTGCTGCTCAGTCGATGGTATTGATGAAAAACGAAAACCAGGTATTGCCTTTGAAAAAATCAGGGACTGTTGCAGTAATTGGTCCATTGGTAAATAACTCACTGAATATGGCGGGAACCTGGAGTGTGGCTACAAAACATGCTATTTCGGTGAATCTAATGCAGGGGCTTCAGGCAAACTACGGGAAAGAGGTAAAATTCCTTTCTGCTAAAGGAGCCAATATCGATTATGATGCAAAATTAGAAGATATTTATGCTGCTCATGGGAAGAAAACCGACAGAGATAACCGTTCAAAAGAAGAATTATTAAAAGAAGCGGTTGATGTAGCCAATAAAGCAGACGTTATCGTCTTGGCAATCGGAGAATCTGCAGAAATGAGCGGAGAATCTTCTTCAAGAACTGAAATTACCATTCCTCAGTCTCAGGTAGATTTATTGAATGAATTGAAGAAGACAGGAAAACCAATCGCAATGGTGCTTTTCACAGGTCGTCCTTTAGCTTTAACGAATGTAAAAGATACTCCTGATGCTATTTTAAATGCTTGGTTTGCAGGTTCAGAAGCTGGAAATGCAATTGCAGATGTTCTTTTTGGAAAAGTAAATCCTTCAGGGAAATTACCAATGACGTTCCCAAGAAGTTTGGGGCAAGTTCCGATTTATTATAATGCTAAAAATACAGGTCGCCCATTAGATCAGACTTTAGTTGATAAATGTGAATATCAGAGATTCCGTTCCAATTATATGGATGAATGTAATACACCTTTGTATCCGTTTGGGTATGGATTGAGTTATACCAAATTTAATTATTCTGATATGACGGTTTCTAATGCCAATCCAAAAGGAAATCAAACCATTCAGGCTTCAGTTACGGTAACCAACTCAGGAAATTATGATGGAGCAGAAGTTGTTCAATTATACATCAGAGATATGGTGGGAAGTATTACAAGACCGGTAAAAGAATTGAAAGGCTTCCAAAAAGTAATGCTGAAAAAAGGAGAATCTAAAAAGGTTACCTTTGACATCACTCCGGTAAGTTTGAAATTTTATAACGGAGACCTGAAGTATGATTGGGAATCTGGAGAATTTGATATCATGATTGGTACGAACTCTTCCGATGTGAAACATTCAAAAATCAACTGGACAAAATAAATTCTATAAGCCGCTCAAATTGAGTGGCTTTTTTTTGTAATTTAGAAAGGAAGAAACTGATACCCTATTTTGGCATAAATTTTACCAAACAATAAACTTAATATTTAAAAACATGAAAAAAACAATTTTATTCAGTGCAATGTTCCTTACTACTTTCGTTTTTGCACAAAAAGCTCCGGTTGTCGGAGGCGACAAAGACGTTCATGGCTGTAGAGCTTCTGCAGGTTATACCTATTCACAAATCAGAAACAATTGTGTAAGAGTTTTTGAACAGAAAATTAAATTAAAAGAAGTAAGCTCAGATAAGAGTTATACTACAATGACGGCGGTTATTTTTAGCAAAGACATGAAAAGAGCTGAAGTTTTTATCCCTGATGCAAGTGCAAAAAGTATTATTCTTGCCAGACAAGGAAAAGAAAAGCTTTGGAAAAGCGGAACCCATATAAAAGATACCTATACTTTAGTTCCGTATAAAAAAACGGGCTATCAAATTAAGAAGAATGATGTTGTAATCTATCAATAAAAATTCAATTCAAACTAAACCAAAGCCATTCAAAAGAATGGCTTTTCTATTGTCGCTTCTGTCATTCTGACGAAGGAAGAATCTCAGCAACATCAAATTAAAATAGTATTAAGAGAGATTTTTCATTGTCAGAACGACAAAACAAGTACAGAGAATTTCCATAAATCCGGAGTCAAAAAAAGCATTTTTCTCTCTCATCTAAAAACCTTATTTTTGCATAATCTAAAAAAGTAAAAGAAAAGAATGAATTCCTACAAAAATCCTTTGGAAGAACGCTATTCAAGCGAAGAAATGTTGTTTAACTTTTCTCACAACAACAAATTCCAGAACTGGAGAAAGCTTTGGATTGCCCTTGCTGAAATCGAAAAAGATTTAGGTCTTGACATTACAGACGAGCAAATCGCTGAGTTGAAAGCTAATGCTGAAAACATCGATTATGAAAAAGCAGCTGAGTACGAGAAAAAATTCCGCCACGATGTGATGGCTCACGTTCACGCTTATGGTGATGTGGCGCCTTCTGCAAAAGGAATTATTCACTTAGGAGCAACTTCGGCATTTGTAGGAGACAATACAGATTTAATTCAAATCCGTGACGGACTTTTGATTTTAAAGAAAAAGTTGGTCAACGTGATGAAAAATCTTTCAGATTTCGCCATTCAATATAAAGACCTTCCAACGTTAGGATTCACTCACTTCCAACCGGCTCAGTTAACGACTGTTGGGAAAAGAGCTACCCTTTGGTTACAAAGTTTGGTTTTAGATATCGAAGAACTTGATTTCTTCTTAGAAACATTAAGATTCAGAGGGGTAAAAGGAACAACCGGAACTGCGGCAAGTTTCTTGGAGCTTTTTAATGGAGATTATTCAAAAGTAAAGCATTTAGATAAAGAATTGTCAAAAAGATTCGGTTTCGAAAAAGTTTTCGGAGTTTCCGGGCAGACTTACGACAGAAAAATTGATGCTAAAGTGGTGGCTTTATTAGGAAATATCGCTCAATCTGCACATAAATTCACCAACGATTTACGTCTTCTTCAAAATTTGAAAGAAATTGAAGAACCATTCGAGAAAAACCAAATCGGTTCATCTGCAATGGCTTACAAGCGTAATCCAATGAGAAGTGAAAGAATCGGAGCATTGGCAAAATACGTAATGTCTTTAACGACAAGTTCTGCAATGGTAGCTTCAACTCAATGGTTTGAAAGAACATTGGACGATTCTGCAAACAAGAGATTAACAATTCCTCAGGCATTTTTAGCAGTTGATGCAATTCTATTGATTTGGAACAACATTATGAACGGAATTGTAGTGTATCCGAACAGAATCAACAAACATATTATGGAAGAACTTCCTTTTATGGCAACAGAATACATTATTATGGAAGAAGTGAAAGCTGGTGGTGACCGTCAGGAAATTCACGAAGTAATCAGAGTTCATTCTATGGAAGCGTCTAAAAAGGTAAAAGAAGAAGGTAAAGAAAACGATCTTATCGAAAGAATCCTTAATGATGATTCATTAAAACTGGATAAATCAAAATTAAAAGAAGTTCTTGATCCTAAAAACTTCATCGGTTTTGCCCCAATTCAAACGGAAGAATTCATTGCCAATGAAGTTCAGCCGATTATTGACCAAAACAAAGACTTGATAGGATTAGAGGCTGATCTTAAAGTATAAAACAGATGCAGTCTTTTCGGCTGCATTTTTTTGTGTATGTCATTCTGAACGTAGCAAAGCGTAGTGAAGAATCTTAATGTAGATTTTTCATTTCTCAAAATGACAATTTAAAATAAAAATAAATCTAATAAATATCTGACATCTAATGTCTCAAAACAAAAGAATTTTCGTAGAAAAAAGAGGAATTTTCGATGTGGAAAGTCCAAAAATTTTTGATGAAGTAAAAGCGGTGGTTCCGTCTATCCAAAGTGTAAAGGTATATAACGTTTACGATATTTTTGGGTTAAACGATGGTGAATTCGAAAAGGTAGTTAACAGCACTTTCGTAGATCCGGTTACTGATATTTTAATCGAAGAAAATCCTGCACAGGGAATTCATTTCGCCTTAGAATTTTTGCCTGGTCAATACGATCAGCGTGCAGATTCTGCTCAGCAGTGTATTGCTTTATTAACTGGAAATGAAAAATCAAAAGTAAGAAGCGGTAAATTAATCGAGTTTGAAGGAGTTTCTGAAGCTGATTTGGTAAAAATCAAAGACCTTTTGATCAATAAAGTAGAATCTCAGGAAAAAGATCTATCAATTTTAGATATTCCTGCAGAAGAAACACCGTCGAAAGTTATCGTTCACGAAAATTTCATCAATTTTGATGATGCTCAGCTTGAAGAATTCTTTAACAATCACGGTTTTGCGTTAGGGTTAGATGATTTGAAGTTCATTCAGGAATATTTTAAATCGGAGAACAGAAATCCTACGGAAACAGAACTTAAAGTTTTAGACACGTATTGGAGCGATCACTGTCGTCACACAACATTTGAAACAGAGTTATCAAACATTGAATTTGAAGGACAGTTTAAACATACATTGGAAACGATTTTCAATGATTATATCGAAAAAAGAAAATTCTTAGGACGTGAATTGAAACCAATCTCTTTGATGGATTTGGCGACAGTTTGCGGAAGATATTTCCATAAAACAGGTAATTTGGAAAACTTGGTGGTTTCTGACGAAATCAATGCTTGTACCATCCAAATCGAAGCTGAATACGACGGTAAAAAAGAACCTTGGTATTTATTATTCAAAAATGAAACGCATAATCACCCGACAGAAATTGAGCCTTTTGGTGGGGCATCAACGTGTTTAGGAGGGGCGATCAGAGATCCTTTGTCTGGGCGTTCATTCGTTTTCCAGGCGATGAGATTAACGGGTGCTGCTGATGTTTTGGAACCGGTTGATCAAACTTTACCGGGAAAATTACCTCAAAAAACAATCACAAAACAGGCTGCAAACGGATATTCTTCTTACGGTAACCAGATCGGTTTGGCGACTACAATGGTTTCTGAAATCTACGATGAAGGCTACAAAGCGAAAAGAATGGAAGTTGGTTTCGTTGCCGGAGCGGTTCCTGTAGATTGGGTAAGACGTGAAAAACCTGAAGCTGGTGATTCTATCATCATTTTAGGAGGGGCAACAGGTCGTGACGGAGTTGGTGGAGCAAGCGGAAGTTCAAAAGAGCAGGACGAAACTTCGATCCACACGATGAGTTCTGAAGTTCAGAAAGGAAATGCTGTTGAAGAGCGTAAAATCCAGAGATTATTTAGAAATCCTGAAGTGACGAGATTGATTAAAAAATCAAACGACTTCGGAGCTGGTGGAGTTTCTGTAGCTATCGGTGAAATCGCTGATTCTTTGGAAGTAAACCTTGATGTACTACCTTTAAAATATGAAGGTTTAAACGGAACTGAATTGGCTATTTCTGAATCTCAGGAAAGAATGGCAGTTGTGGTTGAACCAAAAGATAAAGAACAGTTCATCAAATTCTGTGAAGCTGAAAATATTGTGGCTGTTGAGGTTGCAAAAGTAACAGATTCAGGAAGAATGCAGATGTTCTGGAAGGGTGATAAAATTGTTGACCTTTCAAGAGAATTCTTAGATACAAACGGTTGTGCAAAAAGCCAGGAAGTTAAAATTACTCACCTTAACGAAGTAAAAGAAGAAACGCCGTCATTCAATGAAGAAAATTTCCTGAATATTTTAGGAGATAAAAATGTGGCTTCTCAAAAAGGGTTGCTAGAAATGTTTGATTCATCGATTGGTGCGACTACGGTGGCAATGCCTTTAGGTGGAAAATATCAGCAGACTTTGATGGAGGGAAGTGTTCAGACATTGCCAATCATCGGAGCAAAAGATATTGAAACGGTTTCTTTGGCGAGTTGGGGATTTGATGCAGAGATTTCTAAGCAGAATTCTTTGTTAGGAGCTTCTTACGCTGTGGTAGAAAGTGTGGCGAAAATCGTTGCGATGGGTGGCGATTATAAAAATATCAGATTCAGTTTCCAGGAATATTTTGAAAAATTAGGTCAGAATCCTGAAAAATGGGGTAAACCTTTAGCTTCTTTGTTGGGAGCTTATGATGCTCAGATTAATTTCGGATTGGCTGCAATTGGAGGTAAAGATTCAATGAGTGGAACGTATCAGGATCTGAATGTTCCGCCAACGTTGATTTCTTTCGCTTGTGCCAACGGAGAAAAGAAAAATATTATCTCTCCTGAATTTAAAAATGCAGGAAATAAAGTATATTTCTTTAACCATATTGCTCAGGAAAACGGACTGCCAAATTATGATGCTTTAAAAGAAACTTTTGAATTCATTTTTGAAAATATTAAAGCTGGAAAAATCGTTTCTGTGAAAACGGTTAAAGAAGGAGGAGTTGCGGTTGCTTTAGCAAAAATGAGTTTCGGAAACAGATTAGGTGCTGAAATTACAGTGGCTGAAACAGCTTTATTAACGAAGAATATCGGTAGCTTAATCATTGAATCTGAAGAAGAATTAAGCTCTATAGCTCTTCGGTTGATTGGAGAAGTTAAAGATTCAAATGTTATTACAATTAATAATGCTGAATTCGCAATTGAAAAATTATTAGAAGCCAATACGAATACATTCGAAAATCTTTTCCCTACCATCGAAAAAGAAAAAATTACGATTGAATTGGATGAGAAATTAAACTCAATCAACCCAAGGAATATCATCATTAAAAAACACGGATTGGCGAAGCCAAAAGTATTCGCACCAGTTTTCCCGGGAACAAACTGTGAATATGATACGTTGAACGCTTTCGCAAAAGAAGGCGCTGCAATCAGTAGTTTGCCTTTAATCAATATCAATCACCAACTGTTGGATGAAAGTATTGATGCTTGGGTAGAAGAAATTAAAACGTCTCAGATTTTGGCTTTCTCAGGAGGTTTCTCAGCAGGTGATGAGCCGGATGGTTCTGCAAAATTCATTGTAAATGTTTTGAAAAACGAGAAGATGAGAAATGCGGTTCACGAATTGTTAGACAGAGACGGTATGATTATCGGGATCTGTAACGGTTTCCAGGCTTTGGTTAAATCAGGATTGTTACCTTACGGAAGAATTAAAGATTTAGATGAAAATTCGCCGACATTGGCTCATAACGCGATCAGAAGACATATTTCTCAGATGGTCAACGTAAGAGTTGTGAACGATGAATCGCCTTGGTTAAAAGGAATGAAAGATCAGGTCTTTACCATTCCTATTTCTCACGGAGAAGGTCGTTTTATGGCTTCAGAAGCAGAAATTCAGAAGCTATATGAAAACGGGCAGATTGCAACGCAATATTTAGATCTGGATGGAAACATTGCTCACGGAATGCCGTTCAATCCAAATAACTCCTTGTTCGGAATTGAAGGAATCACAAGTCCGGACGGAAAGATCTTCGGTAGAATGGGACACCCGGAACGATTTGCAGAAGGTTTGATGAAAAACATTCCAACTGCGAATTATCATAATATCTTTAAAAATGGAGTGGAATACTTCAAATAATAATAAAAAGAAAATGACTGTCATCAATGGCAGTCATTTTTCGAATTTGGAGGGCTTTTACGAAGAAGTTTCCCAGCTTTTTATGAAAGATGAAAATTGGAAAGTAGGAACTTTAGATGGTTTTAATGATATTTTATATGGCATTGAAACGGATATTACCTGGATGAATTCTCAAAAATCAAAAGAGGATTTAGGCTTTGCTCTAACCCAAGAATTTTACGAAAATAAAATCAAACAGGGAAAACCTTTCAATGTAAAATTAATTCAACAAAAATTGGATGAGCTGATTGATGGAAACGGGCAAACCCTATTTGAAATTTTAATTGAAATTATAGAATCACATAAAAATATTACGCTAATTTTGGATTAAATTTGAACCATTAAGTAATTTAAGGTTTAAGGCTAATTAAGTTTAAAACAATTCGCATTGGCAATGTCATGCTGAGCTTGTCGAAGCATCTTAATAATTGAATGGCTTAACATTATTAATATAGAAAAATGAAAAAAATGAGGTATGGTTTATTCTTCGGTGACAGCATTACTTACGGAGAATATGACGGTGTTTTTGGCGGTTGGGTGGATATTCTGAAAAGATATGCTTTACAGAAGTATAATGAAGGAAGTGATGAATTAATTCTTTTTAATCTCGGAATTGGCGGAGAAACGACGGAAGGTTTGGTTAAAAGAATTCCCTATGAAATGGAGGCAAGAAATGCTGTGGACGGAAATCTTATTTTCATAGGTTACGGGGCAAATGATCTGGCGATTAAAGATCATGTTCAGACAGTAAATCTTGAACAATTTAAAATAAATATTTTAACAGCCGTTCAGGAAGCAAAAAAATATTCCAACGATATTTATTTAGTGAGTATTCTTCCTTTTTCTAAAAATGTGGATGGAGTAGTGGTTGCTTCAGGAAAGCTGAGAACCAATGAAGAAGTCTTGGTTTATAATCAGGTTTTAAAAAACATTGCTGCTGAAAATGCATTACATTATATTGATTTTTATTCTGCATTTTTTAAGGATAAAGAAATTTTATTGTCTGCAGACGGTGTTCATCCCAATGAAAAAGGATATGGAATGATGGCAGAAATTGCCATTCCAATTATTGAAAAGTATTTATAATGCCTAATTTATTTTCTTACGGAACTTTGCAGAAAGAGCAAGTTCAAATTGAAACTTTCGGACGAATTCTACACGGTGAAAAAGACATGTTGCAAGGATATAAGATGGTAATGCTGGAAATAACTGATCCGGAAGTTTTGCGCAAAAGCAATCAGAAATATCATCCGATATTGGTGTTTTCAGGAAGTACAGAAGATGAGGTAGAAGGTGTTTTGTTTGAAGTTACTGATGAAGAAATTCTACAGGCTGATGAATATGAAGTGGATGATTATAAAAGAATAGAAACTGTTTTTAAATCCGGGAAATCAGGATTTATATATGTTGGAAAATAGATCAAATATATTTCCAATACACCAAAATCCCAACAATAGCCGATAAAATAGCCATCAAAATAACTGCTCCTGCTGCAATATCTTTAATAAAGCCAATCCGTTGATCAAATTCAGGATGAACAATATCACAGAGTTTTTCGAAGGCCGTGTTAAATATTTCTGAAGATAAAACACCGAAAGAAACTATTAAAATCAGGATAGTATCTGTAGTGGAAAGTTTTAAATAGACAATTAAAAACAGATTGATAAAAAAAGCCAATACCTCAATCTGAAAATTTCGTTCATTTTTCAACATCAAAAACACACCTCGAAAAGCGTTAAGAAAACTTTTATGTAAGGGAGGTTTTCGCATGATAAAAATTTATGGACAAATATACTGAATTGACAAAAAGTAAAGTTAATTTATTCTTATAAAGAAATGTTCTTTAAAGCAAAGTGGAATCGAAATATTTAGAAAATTCTTTTGATGGTTGTTGATAACTCACATAATTATTCTTTTCTATCTGTTTTCTATTTATTATATTTGTAGAAACTTATTTTTAAATCTATGAAATTTATTATTTCAAGTGGTGAACTGCAGAAGGCGTTACAAACTGTAAGTGGTGTAATATCAAGCTCTCAATCGAGACCTATTTTAGAAAACTATCTTTTTGAATTAGACGGAACCAACGTTACCATTACAGCATCTGATGGCGAAACAACTCTTGTAACTTCTCTTGAAGTGAAATCTGATGATACGGGGAAATTTGCTGTTCCTGCTAAGATTTTTCAAGATTTTATTAAAACTTACGGAGAACAACCGCTTACGTTGGCTGTAAAGGATAATGCAGAAGGAACAGGAAGTCAGCTTGAAATTTTAGACGAAAAAGATAATTTCGCGGTAGCATTAGATAATGCTGATGATTATCCTGAACTTCCGGAATTTGATGCTTCTCAAAGTGTTACCATGTCTGCAGGAGTTTTGTCTGAAGCGCTTACCAATACCCTTTTTGCAACAAGTAATGATTCTCTTCGTCCGGTAATGACAGGAGTATTGTTCCAGTTTGGAGAAAATGAAACGAATTTCGTTTCTACCGATTCTCACAGATTGGTCGTATATAAAAGAACAGACTTGATGAATGCCGAGCCAATGGAATTCATCATGCCTAAAAAACCATTGAACATTTTCAAAAATATATTAGCAAGTTCAAATGAAGATGTTACCATTGATTTCAATGAGAACATGGCTAAATTTACTTTTGGTAAACATATCTGGATCTGTAGACTGATCGACGGAAAATACCCGAATTATACGGCGGTAATTCCAAAAGAAAATCCGAATGTATTGACAATCAATAGAAATCTTTTGCTAGGAGCAATTAAGAGAGCTTCTATCATGTCGAATAAATCTACCAACCAAGTAAGATTCAAATTATCGGCAAATATTCTTCACCTTCATGCAGAAGATACGGAATATGCAAACAAAGCAGATATGCAGATTCCTTGTGATTATAATGGAGAAGACATCAACATCGGATTTAGTTCTAAATTCTTAACAGAAATGTTAACGATTCTTGGTTCTGACGATATCACGATGAAAATGTCTCAACCTAACAGACCGGGAATCATCGAGCCTCTTGATGGTCTTGAAGACAATGAAAATATCTTAATGTTATCAATGCCGGTAATCGGATTGTAATAACTTTTAAAATAGATAAAAAAAGAGATTGATTTTTTCAGTCTCTTTTTTGCTTTTATATACTTTCTAAAAAAATAACTGTTCTTCTAGACAATTCCTTCGTTTGTCTATTACATTTGATATTGGTTTCATGATGTCGCAATTTTGTTTCCGTAAAAAAAGAGCAAAAAATAGGTTTGAAGCTAATCGGGCAAATCTTGTTAATGGGCTCTTAGATATGAATAAGTAGAAAATTTAATTCTAAAATTGTAAAGAACATGCTGGAAAAAATTTTAAATTCACTTATCCGAAGATTTCACAAATTGGGAATTTTTAACGGATTGAATAAGTTTAAATTCTGACTAAGAGCTCATGCCTTCATTCAGAATATGGATAAAAACTGAAGCAACAATAAACAATGATTAACTTAAAAAATAAAAAATTAGAAGTCAGCATTCATCTGTTGATCTGGCTGGTTCTTTTCTTCCTTCCTGCTGCTTTTTCATTAGGTTCGGATGGAAATTGGCTGGAGCTTTTCAAGCATTTCTGGCTGCAGCTGATTTTTCTGGCAATCATTTTTTATATCAATTATTTGGTACTGATCAATTGGCTTTATACCGACAAAAAGCTTTATTTCATATTCACGAATATCATACTGATCATTGCCCTAATCATTTTAAAACAACAGATTTTTGCATTGATTCAATCACCGAGACCAAGAGGTTCAGGAGGAAGACGTCCACCAGAAGGATTCATTTATTTCATGGATTTTATGATCTATATGATTCCTGTAGCTTTTTCCATTGCGATAAGTTCCGGACAGAAAATGAAGCAGGCAGAAGAAATCAAACGTGAAGCAGATAATATTAAATTGAAGTCAGAATTGCAGCATTTGAAATATCAGTTGCAGCCCCATTTTTTCTTCAATGCTTTAAATAATATTTATTCGTTGATTGATTTTGCTCCGGAAAAAGCAAAACAAAGTATTCACAGTCTAAGCAAATTGATGAGACACCTTTTGTACAAAACAGATGTAGAAAAAATAAAATTGTCTGAAGAAATCGACTTTTTGAACAAATATATCGAATTGATGACGCTTAGACTGAATGATAATACCAAAGTCTATACAAGCTTTCCCAAGATCATTCCGACTCTTGAAATTGCCCCTTTACTTTTTATTTCTATTGTAGAAAATGCTTTTAAACATGGGGTTTCGGCAACACAACATTCGGATATTAGCTTTAAAATGGAAATTATAGAAGATGAAATTCATTTTACCGCTTCCAACTCTAATTTTCCTAAAACAGAAATGGATAAGAGCGGATCAGGAATCGGAGTAGAAAATCTTGAAAAAAGATTGAATTTATTATATTCCGGAAAACATGAATTCCATTCTCATCTTAATAACGGAATGTATATTGCAGAAATGAAACTGACAACAAAATAAAATGAGAAAACTTACCTGTTTAATTGCTGATGATGAACCTATGGCTTTAAGTCTCATAGAAAGCTATGTGCTGAAAACTCCTTTTTTGGAACTGAAAGCAAAATGTAGCAGTGCCATAGAAGCAATGCAGGTTTGTGAAGAAGAGAAGGATATTGATCTTTTTTTTCTGGATATCCAGATGCCCGAGCTCTCAGGGTTGGAATTTTCAAAACTGTTGCCTGCAAAAAGCAGAGTAATTTTTACCACAGCATTTGATGAATATGCGATTGAAGGTTATAAAGTAAGTGCTTTAGATTACCTTTTAAAACCATTTGACTATAACGAATTTCTGAGTGCGGCCCAAAAAGCAAGAAATTACTTTGAGGCTATTCCTGTCGTTTCTGAGCGAAAAGCTGAGAAAAAACAAAGTTTTATTTTCGTAAAATCAGAATACAGACAGGTTAAAATTGAGTTTTCAGAAGTGCTTTATATTGAAGGATTAAAAGACTACGTAAAAATATATCTTAAAGATCATCCAAAACCGATTTTAACATTAATGAGCCTGAAAAAACTTGAAGAAGAATTACCATCCGAAGATTTTATGAGGGTTCACAGATCCTATATTGTTGCTTTAGGCAAAATAGAAGCCATTGAAAGAAACCATATCGTGATCGGAAATCAGCAGATTGTCATTGCTCCCAATTATAAGAAAACACTTATGGATTATATTGAAGGGAAAAGCTTATAAAAATTATCCCTGCTTGCAATTGGTGAAATCTACGGTTTCTTGAGGCATCAAAAGTGAAGTATTTATCTTAAAGTTCTCCCGAAATTTCTCCATCTCTCAAAAAATGACGACATTTGTAGTCGCAAAAATTCATTTAAAAAGTTTCAAAATAGAGCAATGAAGATATCAAATAACTGGCTGAAAGACTATATAAAAACGGAATTAAAACCTGAAAGAATAGGAGAGTTCCTTACAGATATAGGTCTTGAAGTTGAAGGAATTGAAAAATTTGAAAGTGTAAAAGGCAGCTTGGAAGGGATTGTAGTGGGTAAGGTTTTGACTTGCGAAAAACATCCTAATGCAGATAAACTGAAGAAAACTACTGTAGAGGTAGGAAACGGAAAAGTTTTGAACATTGTTTGTGGGGCTCCGAATGTGGAAGCCGGACAAACAGTTCCTGTAGCAGTTGTCGGAACTAAAATCTATGATAAAACCGGAAACTTTTTTGAAATAAAAGAAGCAAAAATCAGAGGTGAGGTTTCTCAGGGGATGATTTGTGCTGAAGATGAATTGGGACTAAGCGAAGATCACGGAGGTATCATGGTTTTAGATGCAGAAAAATATGAGGTGGGAAAAAAATTCGCCGATTATTTTGAGCTGACAAACGATGAGGTTTTTGAAATCGGATTAACACCTAATAGAACCGATGCAATGTCTCATTACGGTGTTGCGAGGGATTTATATGCTTTCCTTTCTACCAATCAGCTGAAATCTACTTTTGAAAAAGTTTCCTCAGTAGTATTGAAAAACGAAGGTTCTCACGATTTCAAATTAGAGGTTGAAGATGCTGAGTTATGTCCGAGATATATCGGAGCTGTGATTGAAGATGTGAAAGTGGCAGAATCACCGGCTTGGTTAAAAGACAGATTAAAAGCAATCGGATTGAGTCCGATTAACAATATTGTAGATATTACAAACTATATTCTTCATGGTTACGGCCAACCGCTTCACGCTTTTGATGCAGATAAAATTGCAGACAAAAAAGTGAAAGTAGGAACAGTAAAAGAAGGAACAAAATTTACCACTTTAGATGGTGTTGAAAGAACATTGAACGGTTCTGAGATTATCATCAAAGACGGAAAAGACAACCCTATGTGTATCGCCGGAGTTTTCGGAGGTGCTGAATCAGGAGTTTCTGCAGAAACAAAAACTATTTTCTTAGAAAGTGCTTATTTCAATCCTGTTGCAATAAGAAAAGGAGCTAAATTCCATGGATTGAATACGGATGCTTCTTTCAGATTTGAAAGAGGAGTGGATCCCAATATTACAAGAACTGCGATTACCCATGCCATTAAATTAATCACAGAATTGGCAGAAGGTAAATTAGTAGGGGAATTATTAGAAGAATATCCAAAGAAAATAGAAGACAGCTATGTGATCATCAGATTCTCTAAAATCGAGCAGATCTTAGGAACGAAAATTCACAGAGAAAAAGTAAAAGAGATTTTAAAATCACTGGAAATTCAGGTTTTAAATGAAATTCAGAATGGACTGGAGATTTCTGTTCCTGCTTACAGGGCAGATGTAACCAGAGAAATTGACGTTATTGAAGAGATTTTAAGAATCTACGGATATAACAAAATTGATGCTCCGCAAAAAATTTCATTTACTCCTGTAAAGCTTAGTGCAAACGATCAGGATGAATTGGAAAACAGTTGGGCAAGAACGCTACAAAGCTTAGGTTTCAACGAAGTCATGAACAATTCATTAACTTCTGTAAAGGATGAAACCGATGCCGTAAAATTATTGAATCCTTTGAGTGGTGATTTGGCATTCATGAGAAAATCTTTATTGGAAGGTCTTCTTCAAAATGCCATCTACAATATCAACAGAAAAAATCAGGATATTAAGTTTTTCGAGTTCGGAAAAATTTATCATAAAAAAGATAAATATACTGAAAGAAAGCAGCTGGCTATTTTAATTTCAGGAAGAGAAGTTGCTGAAAACTGGCTACAGCCAAAATCTGCAACAAGTTTTTATAACCTGAAAGCTTACGTTAAAGTGCTCTTGGAAAAACTGGCAATTGATTACAAAGAAGTTGCTTTGTCTGATGAGAGATTCTCTGATGCTTTAGTGTATGAGGTGGATGGAAAAGTTTTAGTAAGAATCGGAAAAGTTTCTGCTCAGCAATTAAAAGATTTTGATATCGATCAGGAATGTTTCTACGCCGAAATCGAGTTGGAACTGGCTCAGGAATTACGTTCTGAGAATGAGTTGAAATTTAAGGATATTCCTAAATTCAATAAGATCAGAAGAGATTTAGCATTGCTTATTGATAAGGATGTGAATTACGAAGATCTTTATCAGGCTGCTAAAAAGAATAAGTCTCCATATATTAGAAACATTAATTTGTTTGATGTATATGAAGGGAAAAATCTTCCGGAAGGTAAAAAGTCTTATGCAATGAGCTTTGAGCTTTTAAACGAAGAAAAAACATTGGAAGAAAAAGAGATTGCAACAGTAATGGAATCTCTGATTAAATCTTTTCAAAAAGAATTCAATGCTGAATTGAGAGGATAATTTTAAAATAATTATTAAAATATAATAGAAACGGACCTTTTAAAAGTCCGTTTCTGTTTTTTAGATGCTTCGGCTTCGCTCAGCATGACATTCCTGCAAATTAAATTAGCTTCCAGTAAAAAAGTTAGTATTAGATGTATGTCATACTGAGCGCAGCCGAAGTATCTCTCTCGCTCTTTAAACAACTGCGAATTCCATCAAAATTCATAGCTTCAAACAATCGTTAAAAAAACAATAAATTTTTTAGACCATTCTTTAAATAATATAATTTCCGTAAATTTGGGTTAAATCAAAAGAATACAATGAAAAATCTTTTTTTAAGCATATGCACAGCAACGGTGTTGGTATCGTGTGGTACAGTGGCTTCTTCATCAAAAGTTGGAAAGGCACAACCTTCAATCGCCAATACAAAATGGACATTAGCAGATAATGTAAAAGGACAAACTCCAACATTGAATGTAGAAGGTGCAAAAATCAGTGGAAATTCTGGGTGTAACAGATACTTTGGAGCTGTTACAATGGAAACTGCTTCAGGAAAATTTGCAGCGTCTCAAATGGGATCTACCAAAATGGCTTGTGATAATATGAGCGTAGAAAAAAACTTCATGGATATGGTACAGAAAGCAAACAGATACGTTGTTTCCGGAAGTACATTAGAATTGTATCAGGACAATCTTTTATTGCTTAAATTCAATAAAGCAGAATAAAAAAATAAAGAATATAAAAATAAAAGGAACTCAATTGAGTTCCTTTTGTATGTTTTAATAGGATTGTTATTAATCTTCCTCTTCTTCGTCGTACTTAGCCAACTCTTCATCACACCATTTGAATGCAGCTTCTACAACTTTAGTAGCCTCATCTGCCATAGTTTCTTCATCATCACCTTCTAGATCGTCTAACCACTCAACTTCTTCTTCCTCAACGTTTAAGATGAATCTTGGATATTCTGTATGAACTACGAATAGATCTTCCGGAAATTCTGAATTATCTGCTAATAAAAACTTTGGTAATTTCATTTTTCTAATGTTTTAACTTTGAATCAAAGATAACAAAATTATTGATATTTGTTCTTGTCGATTTTAATTTTTTGCGAAACTTTATAATAGGTTAAAGTTGTCTTTTTTAAGGTGTCAGAAGCTTTAAATGTTACCTCCAAATTAGAATTTACCGTGCTTACAAGTTCTGCGACCTGCATTTTATCAAGATCTTCCATAGATTGTAAATAAAACTGTAAAGGAACCTTATCCAATTTTTCAGATTGTAGAAAATGAACCACTTCCTTTCTGTTCTCAAGATAATTTCCTTTGGAAAGCCAGGTGAAAACAACTCCGGACATGATGCTTACGATTCCGATAACGTATACTTTAACATCAAAAAGCTGAAATAACTTTCTAAAATAAATCAGCCATAGCGGAAAACTAAACGGAGCAAGTATTCTATAGCCAATCGCATCTACAGGATAAAAATATTGAATGAAAAATGAACAGACAATTCCGAAAACACTTGTGAAAATAAAGAAAAACTCTGAATTTGAAAGCTTATATCGAGTAAACAGAAATATCATGAGAAGAATATTGAAAGCTCCTAATCCGTAGATTCCGTAATTAATTATCCCGCCTCCCGGGTTCGACATATGAATGAATGGGTTGAAAGTAGTGCAAAGCCCCTGGAATAATTCAACGAGAAGTTTGGAAGTTGGATATAGGCCTATTTCTAAGGACTGTTTAATATAGTCTTCATTAAAGTAATCAATAAACAAAAATTTATAAAGAATAATATAGACTCCGGAAATGATCCCCGAAAATAAAAATGCTCGTCCATAACTACGTTTAATGAACAATAATCCATAAAGTCCTACAGCTCCCATGATAAACAATGAGCTATATCTGATATTATAAAGGAGGATTAAACTTAGAGAGAGATAAAAAACAGCTTTCCAGCCTGTAAGATTTCCTTTAATAATTTTATCGGCCACAAAGAGAAACAGAAAAACAAAAGGCAGGATACAGCCTTCACTTAAGGTGACTGCAAAAATGGATACAAAGCTGAAAAGAGCAACTAAAACAGTAGACTCTCCGGCATAAAAATTCTTTTCCCAGGAGAAAAAAACGATAAAGAGCATGGCTGTAATACCTAGAATTTTACTCGCCCAAAACTCATCAGTTCCTAAAAAAGTAAAGATCTTAATACTTAAAGGATATCCTAAAGGGGTAATGGTATTATCGATTTCAGGAAGCACATGAGCAAATTTCATATATCGGATAGAATCGGGGCTTACTCTACCATTTTCATTGAGTAAAAAACGCAAAATGGTCACCATTACAGTAATGATGACCAATAATATCTGAATATATTTTTCTTTAAACTTTACCAAGGCTGCAGTTATTAGGTTATAGATCGTTGTTTTATCACCCAAATTTATAACTTAAAACTTACAAACTCATAACTTTAAAATTATTTTGAAAACATTTTCGCTACTTTTTCAGCTTTTTTGCTTTCAGAATAGTCATAGAAACCTTCTCCTGATTTTACTCCTAATTTTCCTGCCATTACCATGTTTACCAATAATGGGTTTGGTGCATATTTAGGATTTTTAAATCCATCATACATTACGTTTAAGATAGCTAAACAAACATCAAGACCAATAAAATCTGCCAATTGAAGAGGTCCCATCGGATGAGCCATTCCCAATTTCATTACTGTATCGATTTCCTCAACTCCTGCAACACCATTGTAAAGCGTTTCAATAGATTCATTGATCATTGGCATCAAGATTCTGTTAGCGACAAATCCAGGGTAATCATTCACTTCAACAGGAACTTTTCCTAAAGCCTTGCTCATTTCATAGATTGAATCAAAAGTTTCTTTAGAAGTAGAGTAACCTTTGATGATCTCAACCAACTTCATGATTGGAACCGGATTCATAAAGTGCATTCCGATTACTTTATCTGCTCTTTTGGTAGCTGCAGCAATTTTAGTAATAGAAATAGATGACGTATTGGTTGCCAAAATACAGTTTTCAGGAGCAAATTCATCCATCTGACCGAAAATTTTCAATTTCAAATCTTGGTTTTCAGTAGCAGCTTCCACAATAAGATCTGCAGATCCTACTGCATCCTGAAGAGCTGTGAAAGTAGTAATATTTCCTAACGTTTCAGCTTTTTGTCCCTCTGTAAGATTTCCTTTTGCAATTATCCTGTCAAGATTGGTAGTAATGGTTTTCAAACCTCTGTCTAAAGCTTCCTGAGATACATCTACCAAATTTACTTTAAACCCGCTTTGTGCGAAAGTATGTGCAATACCATTCCCCATGGTTCCTGCTCCGATAACTACGATGTTTTTGATCATTTTAATTTTTCTTTTTTATATATAGTTAAATTATTTATTTGTTTTAAATTTTCCTTACTTAAAACTTGAGTTGGTGTGAAAAATACAGAGCCGTCACTACTGCGGTTTCTTTTATTATTCTGTGAAGTTACCGTTTCTTCAAGACCTTTTATAAACTGTTTTCTTTTAGATTTCGAAAGAGCATCAATGCCGATAAAAAGCTTGAATTCACCTTCTCTTCCAAGTCCTGATTGCCTGTATACCTCAATCGGTTTTCCTATATTTTTACTTTGAAAAGCTTCAATATAAGTCATGACAGGATTGGTTGAAGGAGTTCCACAACACATGCTGTTATAATCCAGAGACAGATAGGTCTCACTCTTCTGTGCCGAAAATAATACAGCGCTGAATAATCCGATTATTAATACTATTTTTTTCATTTTAACGGTTTTAAAATTAAGCTTTAAATTTTACTTATTAAAATAATCCCAGACCGTCTTTGAAATGTCCGAAATCATTTTGCAGTTGACAGCATCCGTTTCCATTGAATTACTGACAAATACAGCTATTGCATAATGCTTGCCATTCGGTAAAGTGATGATCGCAATTTCGTTTTCGGCCCCTGTTAATCCCTCTTTATTTTTTCCTGAAGCTCCCGTTTTTCTGGCCACTGGAGTGTTTTTTGGAAGCTGTTCGATTAATTTGTTTAATCCTGTTGATGTGGATAGCATTACTTTCATCAGATAATCGGTCGATTTCTTTGATAACAATTTTCCGTCATAGAACTTTTTTAAAACATCTGTTGCAGCATTCATGGTACTGTAATTTTCATATTGAGCATTCCAGTCTTTATGCATGGCTTCTTCGTTATATTTGATCTGAAAACCTTTCACCCCTTTTGAATCTATAAATTTCTGAACGGTTCGTGTTCCCCCCAATAATTTTAATAAAATATCGCACCCGTTATTATCACTTTTGGCAACGGTCATTTCAATGATTTCACTTAACGGAACTTCAACTCCACCGTTAGGATATTTATCGCGAAGAGGTGACCATGTATTTTCCAGTAAATTAGACTTATCCAGTAAAATTTTTTGATCTAAAGACAGTTTCCCCTTATCTACAAAATCTAAAACCGTTGCTGCAATATGAAATTTAAAAACACTCTGCATCGGCAATTTTTTGTCTCCGTTTTTACTGTATTTAAAACCATTTTCAAAACCCAGCACAGAAACTCCGACTGTTGCTTTTTTATCTCTGATAATGGTGTTGATCTTCTGATCTAAAACAGATTGCTGAGCGAATATAAACGCTGAAATTAAAAGAAAAAGCAGACTTATTTTTTTCATAATAATAGAGATTAAAAAATCCTTCTTAGAGCTAAGAAGGATTGTATTCAAATATAAATAAAATAATTTACATCAAACGTCCGAAAGCAGCAAACATGCCCCATAAAATCATAAGAATATAGATTCCCATTATTACAATGGTCAATATCCCGATAAACTTATAATGCGATTTAATGTACTCAAATGAAGTAGTAAGGCTTGCTTGGTTATTGGTACGCAATGCATTCTTCATATTAGATGAAAATTTATACAGGTAATTAATCGGTACGAAATAAAAACCGGCAATCAGAATATAAAAAATACCTACAAAAATACCATTACCTAGAGGCATAAAGCTACTTGATGTGCCTATCACAAACATAAATAAAGATACAAGTACCATCAGTCCCAGACCGATAAAGCCTAGAATAGATAGAAAGTTAGCCCATTTTGCGGTTTCTGCAAGAAATTCTTTTGAAATTCTGTCGATTCTTAACTCCTCGAATTGTTCGAAAGGAGATTTTGTTTCCATCATAGTTATAATTTTTTGGCAAAATAAATAAAATTATTTGAACTCTGCTCTATGAATCTTAAATTTTATTTTACTTCAAAAGATTTCAGGTTTACCCCATCATTTTCAAAATAGATCCTGATTTTATTTTCTCCTTTTTTAAGGTTAATTCCTTTGGCAGAAACGGTTTTCCAGATTGCTTTTCCTTTGGTTGAGCTTAATGAAAATGTGGCCAGTTGTTTCCCCGAAGCATCTTCAAGTCTTATTTTTGCAGCATTGTTGCTGGAATAATTGAGATCAAAAGTATACGCTTTATTTGATTTTGCATTGATGGTGTATTGTAGCCATTCTCCACTTTCTGTTTTCCCAACGTAGAATTGGTTGTCATAGGTTTCATAAATGTCAACTCCATCATTTCTTAATTGATTTCCTGAATTCCATTCCGATCTTTTTGCAGGATCGCTAACCCAAAGATTGATAAAGTCTTTATCTAAATATGCAGAACCCATTCTTCCCAAATCATAATCTGTAGCCAAAATTTTTCCCGGAGCCTGAAGGTTTTTAAAAGGCTTTGTAGAGCCATCTTTGGTCTGTCTGAACATCGCATCAATTACATCATTTTTAACTTCGACATTACTGAATTTATAATTATCTGCAATCTGCATTAAAGCTTTTTCAGCAAATTCTTTTGACGGCTTTTCACCTCCGTTTTTCCAATAGTCTAATAATTTCTGATATTCCGGAGTGATTTTTACGTTCGTAATTCCTGCAATATTATCAATCTTTTTCATGGGCCAGAATGCATAACCAATATTATGCTTATCTAAAAGCTGGATCAGCTCTGTAAACCACACGTTCGAGTTTTCTCCCGTTTCTCCCAACCAGATGGGGATATTATGTTTTTCTCTCAGATCTAAAGCAAATTTTAAAGTTGCATCATCATTGTAATTCCAGTATTTATGGAAACTGAATACCATATTATCATCCCAAAGCGGAGTCAAACCGTTGTAATTATTTCCCCACCCGTTTCCTTCGATAATAATGATATGCTTTTTGTCAACCGTACGAATGGCTTCTGTAATCTCTTTTTGTAATTTCCAAAGTGGGGCGTTCGATATTTCGTCTGTTCCATTTGGGTTTTTCCCTGTGAAGTTGATATTCGGTTCGTTGATGAGGTCATAACCTCCGATCCAGGGTTCATCTTTATATCTTTCAGCCAGTTTTTTCCAAAGAGCAATTGTTTTTTTCTGATTTTCTTCACTGTCCCAAAGTGATGGCTTAGTTTTGTCGTTATCCGAAATATTTACATCATTTCCTTGCCCGCCCGGAGCTGCATGAAGATCTAAAATCAGGTACATTTTATTGTCTGCACACCATTTTAAAAGATCATCAGTTATTTTAAAACCCTCTTTCAGCCAGGTATTTTGTCCTTTTTTAGGCTCTTTTTCAATAGGTAAAGTATACAGATTATAATGCATGGGAAGCCTGATTGAATTGAATCCTGCTTTTTTCAAAAAATCGATATCCTGCTTTGTAATTCCGTTTTTTAGATAAGCGGCATAAAATTCATTCATTCCGTCTTCACCGATCAGTTCTGCGATCTTTTGTTTGATTTTGTATTGCGGACCGGCAAAATCAGCTGTTTTCAGCATATAACCTTCCTGCAGCATCCATCCTCCCAAACCGAGGCCTCTGAGTTGAACATTTTCACCATTGTCATTTACAATTTTTTGACCTTGTGTTTTTAAAAGCTGTGATGTCCCAAATTGAGACAATAAAAAAGCGGATAGAAGGATGACTCTTTTCATAGTAGTTGAATGATTTAAATATTAGGAGATTGTTTTAAGAATTATAATTTATACAATGACAAATATATTTAAAAAATGGTAAATAAAAATTAAATATGAATGCACTCTGAAGATTATAATGAAGAAGTTAATGATTTCATCAAAATAAAAACAATAGCCTTTGATGAAAGTTTAGAGTTGATTTAGCCTTTTGTAGTTTCGGAAAATTGAAATATATTCATAAAAAAACGGGCTGAAACCCGTTTATCTATTATTGATTGAGATTTAAAAATGATCAAAAAAAAGTTATGAGATAAGCTTCATAATTTCTAAAGCCACTTTCAAAGCTTCCGTTCCGTCCTCAAGAGAAACTTCCACATGTTTATCTTCCATAATAGAATCTGCGAAAGAATTGAGCTCATCCAAGATTGCATTATTAGGCTGAATGTTTGGATATTCAAATAAAATCTGATTCTTTTCTCCATCCGCATTTTCAATGATCATATCAAATGGTGTAGGATTTTCAGGAGCATCTTTCATTCTGATTACTTCTGCCTTTTTTTCAAGAAAGTCAATAGAAACATAAGCGTCTTTCTGGAAAAAACGACTCTTTCTCATCGCTTTCATCGAAATTCTTGAAGTTGTAAGATTGGCAACACATCCGTTTTCAAATTCAATTCTTGCATTCGCAATATCCGGAGTTTTACTTACCACACAAACGCCGCTTGCATGAATGTTTTTAACCTTAGATTTCACAATGCTTAATAAAATATCCAGATCATGGATCATTAAATCCAATACTACGGAAACATCAGTTCCACGAGGATTGAATTCTGCCAGTCTGTGGATTTCTATAAACATAGGATTTTGAATATAATCTTTTGCTCCGATAAAAGCCGGATTATATCTTTCAACATGTCCTACCTGAGCCTTAATACCATTTTCACGGCATTTATAAAGAATTTCTTCAGCTTGCTGCAAGGTTTGGGTGACAGGTTTCTCGATGAAGAAATGAAGCTTTTTTTCAATGGCTTTCACTGCATAATCGTAATGATAAATAGTTGGCGTTACAATATCCAACATCTCAATTTGTGCAAGCAATTCATCGAAATTTTCAAAATATTTGTATCCGAATTCGGCTTCTAATTTCTTTCCGTTTTCTACATCTTTATCATGAAAACCTACAAATTCATACTTATCAGACTGATTCAGAAGACGTAAATGTATTTTTCCTAAATGTCCGGCACCTACCAAACCTGCTTTTAACATAGCTATATTAAATTTTTGTAAAGATAATAAAGAAGTTAGATTACAGAGGTCCGAATTTGTTTTTTTGTGGATAAATCTTTTGTTGAACCTCGAAAATATAGCTTCTAATTTCTTATTTTTGTGACATGCAGGATTCGTTTGTACACAAGGGAAAAAGAAAGATTTTGGTTGATTATCTTCGAAATAGAATCGGAATTTCGGATGAAAATGTACTTTCGGCAATGAATGAAGTTCCGAGACACCTTTTTATTGAAAGCATCTTTGAAGACTTCGCTTATGAAGATCGTGCTTTCCCTATTTTGGCACATCAGACGATTTCTCATCCGTCTACCGTAGCAGAGCAATCAGAGCTTTTACAGGTAAAGCATGGCGAAAAAGTACTGGAAATAGGAACGGGTTGTGGTTATCAGACTGCTGTTTTATTGGCAATGAAAGCTCATGTTTATACGGTTGAAAGACAAAAGGATCTGTTTGATTTTTCTAAGAAAAAATTTCGTGAAATGCATTTATTCCCCAAATTTCAAAGCTTTGGAGATGGTTTTGCGGGACTTCCTACATTTGCTCCTTTTGATAAAATAATTGTAACCTGTGGTGCATCTGTTTTACCGACAGAACTATTAAAACAATTAAAAGTTGGCGGAAAAATGGTCATTCCTTTAGGACCTACCGATGAGCAGGTTTTGTTCAGATTTACAAAAATATCTCCTACTGAATTTGAAAAAGAAGAATTCGGGGCCTACAAATTTGTACCCATGTTGGGAAACACGAATCAGTAATTTTCAGAATAAAAATCATTTCTTTTCTTAAAGATATACCACACTGTCATTCTGAACGTAACGGAGTGAAGTGAAGAATCTTTAATAGTAGATTCTTCCTTCGTTAGAATGACAAGACCGAACTGGTAGATCGACTGGTCTCAAACACCTGTTCCGCAAGTAGTCAAATTTTTATCAGTTATTTTATTATTGACTTAATTATTTTTAATTTTAGAAGATAATTAAGACTGAAAATATGAGTTCTGATATCCAACAATACATCGAGTCACAAACAGAATCAGATCAGCTGATTTGTGAGAAGCTATCCGAAATCATCAATGAAAATCTGATTGAAGCCGAATCAAAAATCTGGCATGCACATCCGGTCTGGTTTTTGGAAGAAAATCCGATTGTTGGATATAGTAAACAAAAGAAAGGAATCCGTCTGATGTTTTGGAGCGGAAAATCTTTTAATGAAGAACTTTTAAACGTTCATGGTGAAAAATTTCAGGATGCTTCAGTATTTTATAACGAGGTGTCAGAAATTCATGAAGAAGATCTAAAAAGATGTCTTGAGAAATCTAAGAAAATTCAGTGGGACTATAAAAATATAATGAAGAGGAAAGGACAATTGATTCAAATAAAAAAATAAATTTTTGAAGCGTTCGGAATGATAATTGGATTTAAAACAAAACTAATCTTTTAAATCCTATTATCATGGACACCAACAGATTTAAAGCATCACATGACTTCAGCAATATTCAGAAAAACCTTTCTAACAATAGGGGATATCATGCAGGAAGTCATTTTCAGCAAGCCAATATGAAAAACCAACATCAGGAAATTTCTAAAAATGGTTTTGTGACACATGCTCCAAAAACGGCAAAAGAAGTTTGGACAGAAATTCAGGAAATGAATTTCAGATCTTGGAATAAACATAAAGAAGACGAAAAATAATTTTTAATATTAAAGTTAAAAAAACCTTGCTTTTAAAAGGAGTAAGGTTTTTTATTTGACTCATAAATCAAAAATAAATTACAAAATAAAAATGAAGGTATTCATAAACAAGAGAATTCCTGAGATTGGAATTCATATGCTGAAAGATGCAGGATTGGAAGTTTTTATTCCTGAACACGAAAATTTGTCTCACGATGAATGGATGAGCTATTGTAAAAGTCATGATGTGATTTTGAGCGTTGGTGGCGAATTTAAATATGATAAAGATTTTTTTAACGAATGTCCCAATATTAAGGCAATTGCATTGTATTCTGTGGGTTTTGACCATGTTGATATTCAAGAAGCAAATCTCAGAAAAATTCCTGTCGGAAATACACCGGATGTTTTAAGTAAGGCTACCTCTGATGTTGCATTTCTATTAATGCAATCGGTTGCAAGAAGAGCCAGTTATAATTTTGAAAAAGTAAAATCAGGAAATTGGGGCGATTTTGATCCTTTACATGCGCTGGGACAGGAATTATACGGAAAAACGTTGGGGATTTTTGGTCTAGGAAGAATTGGTTTCGAAATGGCAAAAAAATCTCAGAGAGCATTTGATATGAATATTATTTATCATAATCGAAATAAAAATGAAGAAGCCGAAAACGAATTGGGAGCAACATATGTTTCCTTTGAAGAATTGATTTCACAGTCCGATGTTTTGAGTATTCACGCGAATTTCAAACCTGAACAAAAAGAATTATTCAACAGTTCGGTCTTTGAAAAAATGAAAGAAAATGCAATTTTTATTAATATAGCCAGAGGAGGATTTCACAATCAGAAAGACCTGTATAACGCGCTTGCTGAAAAGAAAATATGGGGAGCAGGGTTGGATGTAACGAATCCTGAACCCATTTTTAAGGATGATCCTATTCTGGAACTTTCAAATGTTTGTGTTTTTCCTCATATTGGTTCAGCAACTATTGAAGCGAGAAACGGAATGGCAAAACTGGCAGCAGAAAACCTGATTGCCTTCTCAAAAGGTGAAAATATGCCGGCTTGTGCAAATCCTGAAGTTTATTCTCAGAATTTTTAGAGACTTGGAATTATTTTTGTTTAAATTTATATAACCACTAAATACAACAATTATGATATCTGAAAATAGCGAACAAGAACAGGACAGACGATTAGAACAACGAGAATACAATTCAAACGAAGATATTTTTAATCAGGAAAGCCATATTCCGCTTGATGGAGACGGAAAGCCGATAGAAGATGAAGAGTTTTACGAGAGTATTGACAAAGGATTGGATATTCCGGGAGTAGATGATGACGATGACATGGAAGAAATTGGAAGTGAAGATGAAGAAAATAATTATTGGAGCCTAAGTGATAACGATGATGATCATGAAGAGGAAAACGATGATGTTTTAACATAGTCTTCAACAACATGATATTTAAACCTTACTGAAATTCGGTGAGGTTTTTCTATTTTTGAGAAGAGCACTGTAGTTATCCACGGCAAAATTCCCCTCCTTCGGAAGGGTGGGTTCGAACAGAGGGAGAAGACGGGGTGGTTCAAAAAAATAACAAAAAGCTTTGAGATCACCACTCTTTTAAACCACCCCGTCAAAAATTCTCACGAATTTTCGCCGCCCCTCCAAAGGAGGGGAATTTCTCAAGATTGCAAATTTTCACACATTTGTTGCAGGAATTTTCTAATTTGAATATCTTTAAAACTTTGAAATTTAAACTGAACTTAAACTGTAATATGACTTTCCAGGAACAGATACAACAAGGCATTCCAAGCCAACTACCACCATCAAGACCTTACGAAACTAATATCAACCATGCTCCAAAGCGTAAAGAAATTTTAGGAGACGAAGAGAAAAAATTAGCCCTGAAAAACGCTTTACGTTATTTTGAACCTCAGTTCCATGCAGAATTATTGCCTGAATTTAAAGAGGAATTGGAAAAATATGGGAGAATTTATATGTATCGTTTTCGTCCGGATTATGAGATGAAGGCAAGACCAATTTCTGAGTATCCGGGAAAATCTGAGCAGGCAAAAGCAATTATGCTGATGATTCAAAACAATCTGGATTATGCAGTGGCACAACATCCTCACGAACTGATTACGTACGGTGGAAACGGAGCCGTTTTCTCAAACTGGGCGCAATATCTTTTGACGATGAAATATCTGTCTGAAATGACAGACGAACAAACATTGGTGATGTACTCAGGTCATCCGATGGGATTGTTTCCTTCTCACAAAGATGCTCCAAGAGTAGTGGTTACCAACGGAATGATGATCCCAAATTATTCTAAACCGGATGATTGGGAGAAGTTCAATGCATTGGGTGTGACACAGTACGGACAAATGACGGCTGGAAGTTATATGTATATCGGTCCGCAAGGAATTGTTCATGGAACAACAATTACGGTATTAAATGCTTTCAGAAAAATAAATAAAGAATCTAAAGGTGGGCTTTTCGTGACTTCTGGATTGGGAGGAATGAGCGGAGCTCAACCCAAAGCAGGAAATATTGCAGGTTGTGTGACCGTTTGTGCTGAGGTCAATCCAAAAATCACAAAAATTCGTCACGATCAGAAATGGGTGAATGAAATTCATGAGAACCTTGATGAACTGGTAGAAAGAGTTAAAAAAGCCCAGGAAAGTAAAGAAACGGTTTCTTTGGCTTATCTTGGAAACATTGTTGAGGTTTGGGAAAAATTCGATCAGGAAAATTTAAGAATTGATATCGGTTCAGATCAGACTTCACTTCATAATCCTTGGGCAGGAGGATATTATCCTGTCGGGCAAAGCTTTGAAGAATCCAATACAATGATGGCAGAAGATCCTGAATTATTCAAAGAGAAAGTTCAGGAAACCTTGAGAAGACACGCTGCTGCAATCAATAAACATACTCAAAAAGGAACCTATTTCTTTGATTATGGTAATGCTTTCCTGTTAGAAGCTTCAAGAGCAGGAGCAGATGTAATGGCAGAAAATCCTACGTTGGGAAGAGAATTTAAATTCCCTTCTTATGTTCAGGATATTATGGGACCGATGTGTTTTGATTATGGTTTCGGACCGTTCCGTTGGGTTTGTGCAAGCGGAAAACCGGAAGACTTACAGAAAACAGATGAAATTGCGTGTCGCGTTTTAGAGGAAATTCAGCAGAACTCTCCTGAAGAGATCCAACAGCAAATGAAAGACAATATTCAGTGGATTAAAGGGGCACAGGAAAATAAGCTTGTGGTAGGTTCACAGGCGAGAATTTTATATGCCGATGCAGAAGGAAGAATGAAAATTGCCGAAGCTTTCAATAAAGCGATTAAAAATGGAGAGATCGGACCTGTTGTTTTGGGTAGAGATCATCACGATGTTTCAGGAACGGATTCTCCGTATAGAGAGACTTCCAACATTTATGACGGTTCAAGATTTACCGCAGATATGGCGATTCACAATGTGATTGGTGACAGTTTCCGTGGGGCAACATGGGTTTCCATACATAATGGAGGCGGTGTTGGTTGGGGAGAAGTCATCAACGGAGGTTTCGGAATGTTGCTGGATGGAAGTGACGATGCCGACAGAAGATTAAAATCAATGCTGTTTTGGGATGTAAACAACGGAATTTCAAGACGAAGCTGGGCAAGAAATGAAGGTGCTGTTTTCGCGATTAAAAGAGCCATGGAAATAGAACCAAATTTGAAAGTTACGCTTCCTAATTTTGTGGATGAGAGTTTATTCTAAGTATTAAAAATAATTAATAATGGATTTTCACAATCAATTTACTTTTTTTTATTTTTTAGCTATATTAATAATCTTATTGATTGTGAATTATATTGCTTTAAAAGCAAAAAAACAAAATTGGAAGACCTTATTAAATTGGAAAATATTAATGGTAGCGATCATCATTACATTTTTTGGGCTATTGTACACGGAAATTTCTGTGTCGAAAGATTGGAAAATTGAAACCTACGGATTTCCTAAATACTTTTATTTGAAAAAATCATCAATTGAAAAAGAGAGTTTTTTAAGTTTAGGTATTGTGAGATTTCATTTTATTAATTTTATTCAAAACTTTATTCTGTTTTATTTCTTAATAAACTTTATTTGGATAATAGGAAACCCCCAAAAAGGAAATAAACAATTATTAGATCAATAAACATTTGTTATTGTGAATAGTTTTTGAAAAGTAATCTACAAAGTAATACTTTTAAAAGAAAACCTGCTGTGAGGCAGGTTTTTTGTTTTTATAATAGTGTGGTTTTCAAGCAATGCTTTGTTTTTATTTATTGCTCACTGATTGTAAATCTATGGGATCGAAAGTTTTTTCTTTTGCGTCATAATATTCCATCCAGTTTTTTATTCTTCCGACAAACATTTTAAGATAATTTTCCGTTAAAAATATATTGGACCAATCAAATCTTTGAGCCTGAACGCCAAGATAAAATACAAAAATAGATGCACCTGCTTCCGGAATTAATTTCAGTTCTTTTTCAGATAAATTTCTTTCTTTTCTATAGCCGTTGAGAAAACTTTCAACTTTCATTTCATATTCATTCTTATCAGATTCAATGAAAAATAGTTGCTTGCAAAAATAACCAACATCCAAAATCAGAGATCCGTTTCCACAATTATCAAAGTCAAAAATGGTAATCTCATCTTCTTTATTTACACTCAGGTTATCATACCAGATATCGAGATGAACTATTCCTTTCTGATTTTCTGACCAATTACTTTCTTCAAAATTCTTGGATATTTTGGGAGTAATTTGTTTGATATATTTCATTTCACTTAAATCCTCAGAAAAAAATAAATTGAGATGATCATAAGCCTTGTGTAAAAGAACATCAGAATTATAGTTTACCCGATCGATTTTTTGAGATGCAGTTATATTGTGAATCTTAGCCATCATTGAACCAATTGCAAAGCAGGTTTCTTTAGTCATAAATCGCATTTTTTCACCTTCTGCAAACGTAAAAAGTACTACATATCGTAATCCTTCCGGTGCATTTATTTCCTGGATTAAATTTCCATTTTTATCGGGAATTGGAAATGAAACTGAAAGATTATTGTTTTTAAGTAAGTTTAAAAGTTCTAATTCCTGTTGGATTTCAACTTTTGTTCTCCAATTATAACAGTAAACTCTAACAACATATTTTGTATGACTGCTAGACATAAAATAAGTGTGGTTTACTCCAGTTCTAAAAAGTTTGCATTCAAAACTTTCATCTAATTGATATTTTTCGCAAATAAACCTACCTAATTCTGTCTGTGATAATGTGGAAGCTATAGTTGGAAAAGTTGTCATTTTTAGGAGATTTTATATAATTGTGGCTAACGATTTATATTTAAGAAGGGGCAAGAAACTCAAATATAGAAAAAATAAAATCATTCTTAGGTAAGGCTTCAAAGCAGGTGTGTAGCGAAAAGGAAAAGACGTTACTTTAGAATGATACGAATGAACTGGTAAAAGCTGCAAAAAATTCGGAACTTAAGAAAAAAGATGAAAATCCATCTTAGATGAGTAAAAAACAATGCAGCATTGTTGAGTTTTACTTCCGTCAGTTCGAGTGTTTTTCCTAAGGAAAAATGTATCGAGAATTTATCAGGGTTCTCAAAATAAAATTCTTTCAGAACTCGAACTGACGGATTCATTATTAATGATATTTTTGGGAGATGAAATTATTTTATATTTGAATATAATCTACGATTGAGAAATAGAGATTGATAAAAGTTCTCGATACATTTTCTTCGCTTTACTCTGAAAAACACTCGAACTGACGAAAAAACACTTAAAAAATGAAAATACTTAAGCTTATCCTTTTTATTTTTCCGATTTTAATTATCGCACAAAATAGCCTTCCTGATTTACCGTTGAAAAATAGCATTGATATCAATAATGAGGTACAAAAGCTATTAAAACTTAAAAACAATGAAATCGCGGTTTCTTTTTATACCAACGGAGGATTGGGGTATCAGTTTACTATTGATAATTTTATCTATAAGGAAAACGGTGATGTCTTACATTATAAAGAGAAAGTATATTTTAAAAAAGGCAAAAAACATCAAAAAAATAAAGTAATAATTGATGAAGCAAAAGAAGCTGACTTAAAGAAAATTATAAACTCAGCATTTTTCAAATACTTTGCTAAATATACTCAGGCAGATTTCCGACACTCAGAAAAGAATCATCAAATTTGCGCTACGAACTATGTTGATGATGCCCCGGAAAATTTTGTGATGATTACGCAAAATGGAAAGCAGAATACCATCATGGTCTATTTACCTAAAAATAATGCAAAATGCAGTACTGAAAATTCTCCCTTGATGAAATTTATAAAATTACATGAGATGTTCGGAATTGAAATAGACAGGTAAATAGGAATAAAATTAATATGAAAAAACTAGGAATCATCGGTTGTGGCTGGCTCGGAAATCATATCGCAGAAAGGCTGTCAGATCAATATGAAATTTACGCAACAACGACCTCCGAATCTAAAATAGAAGAATTCAGATCAAAAGGATATCTCTCGACTTTGGTCAGTTTTTCTGATGAAGCTTCTGAAACCATAAAGGAATGGGAAATTGCACCGGAACTGGATGTGATTATTATCAGTATTCCGTTTTCAGGAATCAGAGGAAAGCAGGTTTCTATGAAAGAAAAACAGAAAAATGTGCTGAAATTTCTTGGAAACTATAAAGGTCAGATCTTTTTAACGAGCTCAACCGGAGTTTATCCTGAACTTGAAAAAGAATATTCAGAAGAGGATCAACCAGTAGAAAATGTGGAAAGCGAGAATTTTATTACAAATAAATTTCCGGGTGCTAATATTTTGAGATTGGGAGGATTAATGGGAGGTCAAAGACTGTTGAAAAATTATAATATATCTAATTTGGATCAGCTGGTGAACCATATTCATTATGCAGATATTTGTTCTGTTGTTGAAAAAATGCTGGATCAGCAATCTCAGGGAAAAGTATATAATCTTGTGGCACCTGTTCATCCTAATAAAGAAGAAATTATTAATGCACAGAAAGATTTGCCTTATTCACGAGAGCGTACTGAAAAAGGAAGGCTCATTTCTTCTGCAAAATTGATTTCAGAACTGGATTTTGAATTTCAATATCCCGATCCTAGGTATTTTCATCTTTAAAATAGGAAGGTAGCTTGTCATGCTGAATGAAACAAAATGGAGTGAAGAATCTGTTGATAACTAAAGATTCTTCCTTCGTCAGAATGACAATATAGCTTGAATGAAATAATAATTTAACAACTTACTTCCAACCTTTTTTTTAGACAAAGCATCTTTATAAGTAAAGAAGCTATTATGAAAATCACAATATCAACACCATGTCATGAAAATTGGGAAGCGATGACTCCCGAAGAAAAAGGAAGATTCTGTGCTGTCTGTTCAAAAACCGTGAGAGATTTTACTATTGCTACAGATGACGAAATTATAGAAGTATTCTCAAATTCTACAGAAGATATCTGCGGCAATTTCTATGAATCTCAGCTGAACAGAAATCTGCAATATTCTTATATCAATTCTGTTTTGGTAAAGTTTGCGGTAGGTTTTATACTTACGACAGGAGGTCTTGTTTCTGTACAGGCACAACAGAATATAGCAAAAGATACTTTAGAGATAAAAGAATTAAATGAGGTTGTCATTCTTCCCGAATTTGGTAAACGTCAAAAAAGGTTGTTAGGATCCATTACTGTTGTAGAAGCTGATTTGCTTAAAGCTCATCAAAATAATTCTGAAATGGATACTTCAAAGTTAGCAGGATTACAGATCAATCAGATGCCCCAAAAAAGTGTAAACGATATGATAAGGATTGGAGGAGCAAATTCAAGCCAGAGACAAGATAATCAACCTTTGGTTGTGCTGAATGGAAAAGTAAGTGATTTAAAAAGTGTACAACAAATAGATCCCAAACTGATAAAAACTGTAAATACTTTGAACGGAGCTTCTGGAACCGTATTATATGGTTCCAAAGCTCAAAATGGGGTTATTGTAGTGACCACGAAAAAGAAATGGAAGGCTAAAAAATAAATTGAGTGTTCTCAATTACTTCTATTTTTGAAAGAATGGCTTATAAGTAAAGATGCTTCGAAAAGCTCAGCATGACATCTCTAATACTAACTTACCAGCTTAGTAATTAATTGTAATTGTCATGCTGGGCGAAGCCGAAGCATCCTTTCATAAAAAACTCCAGCAAAAAGCCGGAGATTTTCATTTATTTTAAACGTAATCGTTTAGTTTTTCACAGCTTTAATGGCCGCTTCATAATTGGGCTCATGAGAAATATCGGCAACCTGTTCCTCGTAGACAATTTTTCCAGCAGGATCGATTACGACAACTGCTCTGCTTAAAAGTCCTTTCATAGCAGAATCGGTGATTTCTACGCCATACGTTTTTCCAAAATCTGAACGGAAGTCGGAAAGCATAACCACATTCTTAATTCCTTCTGCACCGCAAAATCTTTTCTGAGCAAACGGTAAATCTTTAGAAATACAAAGAACCACCGTATTCGGAATATTGGCTGCATCTTCATTGAAATGATGTACAGAAGCCGAACAAACGCCTGTATCCACACTCGGAAAGATGTTAAGAATCAAATATTTTCCCTTATAAGAATCTAAGGTTTGATCTTTCATGGTAACATCTGTAAGGGTGAATTTGGGAGCGGGTTTATTTACAGCCGGTAATTTGGCGTACGTATGAACGGGTTTTCCTCCGGCTAAAACCGTGTTTGCTGTTTTAGAGTTTTGTGCAAAACCAAGCGATGAGAAAAACAACAGGGCTCCGAAAACGAATTTTGAATACATGAGATTTATTTTTAAACAAAATTATTCTTTTTTCAAGCTTCCAATATTAATTTTCTTTCAAATAGAACAAATCTATTAAGCGTCTCTTTTTAAAGTCAATTTTTCACTCTACCTTTATTCTATTAAAAAGTTTATACCAACACTATTAAAAAAATAAAAGATTTATGAATTCAGCAAATACAGCATCATTTCATGAGATATTTAAAACCGAAAACGAAATTCCTGAAGAATATAAAGTTCCCGAAATTCATCAGAAGGTTTATCTTTTAAATGGGGAATTGGTAGAGTGGAATGGAGAGGTTCAAAATATCTATTCGCCTGTCTGCATTCCAACGGAAAACGGTCTGGAAAGAAAATTATTGGGGAGCATCCCGAATATCGGCCCCGATGAAGCCATGAAAGTTCTTGATGCGTGTGTGAAAGCTTATGATAACGGCTTAGGAGAATGGCCAACCATGTCTGTAGAAGGAAGGATCAAATGTATGCAGAAGTTTGTGTACCTAATGATTCAACAGCGTGATCTGGTCATCAAATTGCTGATGTGGGAAATCGGGAAAACATTGGCTGATTCCACCAAAGAATTCGACAGGACGGTAGATTATATCAATCAGACTATTGATGCCCTGAAAGATCTGGACAGAGAATCTTCACGCTTCCAACAGGCAGAAGGTACAATTGCTCAAATCAGAAGAGCTCCGCTTGGGGTTGTTTTGAGTATGGGACCGTTCAATTATCCTTTAAATGAAATCTTCACAACATTGATTCCTGCTCTGATTATGGGAAATACGATTTTGTTTAAACTTCCTAAACACGGTGTTCTAGCCCATTATCCCTTATTAAATGCCTTCAAGGAAGCTTTCCCAAAAGGAACGGTGAATACTTTATATGGAAAAGGATCAGAAATCATCACTCCGATCATGGAAAGTGGTAAAGTGAATGTTCTGGCATTTATCGGATCCAGTAAAGTGGCGAATGGATTGAAAAAATTGCATCCAAAAGTTAATCGTTTAAGAGCGATTCTAAGTTTAGATGCGAAAAATGCAGCCATTGTTACAAAAAATGCCAATCTGGATGTTGCCGTGAGCGAATGTATTTTGGGTTCACTTTCTTTTAACGGACAAAGATGTACTGCCCTTAAGCTAATTTTTGTTCAGAAAGAGGTTGCAGAGGAATTTACACAAAAATTAAATGCTGCTGTTTCTGCTATGAAACCTGGACTTCCTTGGGAAAAAGATGTGAAAATTACGCCTCTTCCGGAAGTAAACAAACCTCCTTATTTGAAAGAATGTATTGAAGACGCAGTATCAAAAGGAGCAAAAGTTTTAAATGAAAATGGTGGATTTACAGAAGAGTCTTTTGTTTTTCCGGCAGTAGTTTACCCAGTTAATAGTGAAATGAAGCTGTATCACGAAGAGCAGTTCGGACCAGTAATTCCTGTGGTTCCGTTTGATGATATTGAAGAACCTATCGATTACCAGGTGAATGCCGACCACGGAATGCAGGTGAGTATTTTCAGTGAAGATCCTGTTGAGGTAGCTAAGCTGATCGATCCTTTTGTCAATCTGGTAAGTAGAGTAAATATCAATTGTCAGGCTCAGAGAGGTCCCGATGTTTTCCCTTTTACAGGACGAAAAGACAGTGCAGAAGGTACCCTTTCCGTTTTTGATGCGTTACGTTCATTCTCGATCCGTTCTTTGGTGGCTGCTAAAGTGACAGATTCGAATAAAGAATTATTGAATACCATTGTAAGAAAGCATGATTCTAATTTCTTAAGTACAGATTACATCTTCTAGTTTTATCTTTCTACATCTTATAATAGAATCCCCAATGATCTTTTTGATATTGGGGATTTTTTTATATCCGTCTTAAATTTTTACAGCTTATCCATATCTTCTTGTAATAAAGAATTTTTTTGTCTGTCATTTCGACGAAAGGAGAAATCTAATTTATTATCAATAGATTCTTCATTTCATTCAGAATGACAGGTGCACAATTATTATGAAAAGCAGACAATTATTAATTTTTATAAAGAATTTTTGTAACAATTTTTTTTAAATGAAACTAACTCTTTAGAGCAACGAAAATCATGACCTCATTAGAACAGGAATTTTTAGAAAAGATCGAAAAGCATAAAGGAATCATTTTTAAGATTTCTAAGATGTATGTGGATGAAAAGGATGACCGCGAGGATCTTTTTCAGGAAATTACGTATCAGGTATGGAAAGCTTATTCAAGTTTTAAAGGAGAAAGTGAATTTGCAACCTGGCTGTATAGAATTGCTCTCAACACAGCCATTATATTCCTGAAGTCTGAAAAGAAAAGGAACTTTATAGAAAACGATGATATTTCAAACTATAAAGTGATGCAGGACGAATATGATCACGAGAAAGAGGACCGATTAAAGGAAATGTACCGAGCCATACATCAATTAACCCCGATAGATAAAGCGTTTATTTTTTACTACTTAGAAGATTTTTCAGGAAAACAGATTGCCGAACAAATGGGAATTTCTGAAGGCAATGTAAGAGTAAAAATGAGCCGAGCAAAGAATAAACTGAAAGACATCCTGAACACCAATACCTACTAATTTTAAATTAATTATCATGAATATAGATGAACTGAAAAATACCTGGAATGAAGATGATTCTATAGAAGAAACACCCAAAATCAGTATAGAACAGACCAAGAAAATTAATCTACCACTTGAGAAAATGCGCAAAAATATGCGTAAGGAATTTTGGTATACCCTGCTTGTATTTGTCTTTTCCTTTTTTGTAGTGGCCATTTGTAATGCTCCTGTAAAGTTTAAGGTATATGTGTTGGTTTTAGTTGCATCTATGGCTTTTGTTACTATTTTCTTTTTTAGTAAGTTTTTTAAACTGTACAAAGAATTAAGCAATCCTTCTTTACAGACTTATGATGCTTTACATGATCTGCTTATGCAGCTTAATCTGAATAAACAGTACTATCTGTCATTTTATGTAAGTTTTATTCCGTTTTTAGTGTGTGAAATAATTCTTGTAATAGAAGTGGTTCCGTGGATGCGTGAGTTGAATCTTGTCTATATTGTTATGATTCTTATAGGATTTGTTGCAGTAGGATCTTCCATAGTGTATTTATCTGGGAAAAGATGGTTTGAAAAGCTTTATGGAAAATATATTCGGCAGATCGAAAGTCTTTTGGTAGAATTGAAAAAATAGGGATTCGGCGGGCTGAAAGCCCGCCGAATCCCTATTTAAAATTAATTACTTGTCTTTTTCTCATTTTTAATTTCCTTCATCACCCATTCCATCTGGCGGTCTTTCTTATCTAAAATATCCTGGATATCCTCAGCAACGGTAAAGTCAGGCAGAACGCCTCTTTCTGTATTGGTAAAAGAAATATTGGGTTGTACCAAAGCTAATCCGATCGGTAAACTAATTTTTGAATGAGGTAATTTTTGGTAAGAATAAAACCCTGCAATGGTGCCATCATTAGCGCCTCCTGTTTCTTCTCCGACCAAAGTGGCAAGTTTATCATTTTTAAGTTTTGCAGATAAAATTGAGGAGGCTGAAAAACTCCCTCCGTTGATGAGTACAAAAACCTTTCCGTGAAAAGCATCTTTTTGAGGTTTGGTTTCCCTGTCTGCTTTCATTTTATAATAGACAATGCTGTCTTTCTTATAAGTGTTCATCGTTTGACTTACAATATAGGCAGGGTAAAGTAAACTTTTGAAAGTATATTCTAAAGCACTGCTTTTTCTAAAGTAATTAGTTTTTAAAGGACTGGTCTTTGAAGTTACCTGGGAACGTTTAATCAAAGTAAATGGTTCTGGAGTGAGATAAGAATACAGGTTGTTAATTTCATCCAGAGATCCGCCATAATTGTTACGGATATCTATGATGAGGTATTTTGCTTTTGCATTTTTAATCTTGGCAAAAGTCTCTTTGTAAAATTTTTCAGAATAGGTTCTTGAAAAGCTTTTAACTTTGATATAGGCAATACTGCTGTCAGGAGCTAAAAATTTGAAAGTACGGTTGTAAGAATTATTAAAAGCAACATAATCATTCACTTTTTTTTCTAGCGTTTTTTTCTTTTGCTCCTTATCTTTTTCGAAATCGTTTTTATCTTTTTCAGCCCTTTTTAGTGTGTAGGTCTTAATTTGTTGATTATAAATGGTTTCTATTTTCGCCGTATTATTAAAACCAAACTCAGCGCTGTAAAAATTAAAGAATATATCTTTTAAAAAATAAGGCTGAAAAGTGGTATTATACCCGTCACTACTAATGAGTTGAGTGTATTTTTTTAAATATCCGGCTACTGGAATGCCGTTTATTTTCAAGATTTCAGTTCCGGGTTTTATATTTTCTATAGAATCTTTATTTTCTATGATATATAAATGCTCTCCGGTTACATAATACTCAAATCGGCTGAACATTCCTTTTTTATTCTCCAGAGATTTGATTTCTCTTTTGGTGAATTTTTTTATTGGAATTCTTAAAGAAAGATGTCCTTCCTTTATACTGGCAATGACAGGCTGTAACTTAAAATAAAATTCGAGTGGAGTGAGAGGCTGAGTGATTGTTTGCTTAAGACTGTCAAATTTATGATCTAACTGGCTTTTCGAAATATACCAGTAAAGTCTAGGGTGCATCTCTTTGATCTTTTCATGAGCGTAGTCTACATCCTCTTTTAGTTCTTCCGGTGATATACAGGAAGATCTTTGTTCATTATGCTTTTTGACAGATGAACAAGAGCTGAAAATGAAAACAAATAATATGATGAGTGAAAAGCTTTTCAACGTTTTGAAATTTTAATGCGCTAATTTATAAAAGTTTAGAATAATGTTTTGCTTTTTAAATAAAATTAAGTAAAAAATAAAGGGATTCTCTTTTTTAATCGTCATAGAAGATAATGTCATACATTTGACCATTTAGAAAATGATGTATATAGTTATTACCATAGTCGTTTTAATCATCCTGATATATTTTATAGTGATTAATCAGGATGTTTTTGGAGCAGAAGCAAAAGGAGAAAGATTAGAAAGAATGCGGCAGTCGCAGAACTTTAAGGATAAGCAATTCCAGAATTTAAGTTATACCCCATCATTGGCAGAAGGACATTCGATGCCGAAAGTAATGTATGATTTCTTTTTCAAAAAGAAAAATCCGCTTTTAAAGCCTTTAGAAAATCTTCCGTCAATTCATACGGATCTGAAAAATCTTTCAAAAGATCAGGATATTTTTATTTGGATGGGACATTCATCCTATTATATTCAAACCGATGGAGTTTCATTTTTGATCGATCCTGTACTCAGTTTATATGGTTCTCCGTTTAAATTTTTCAATAAAGCATTTGCCGGAGCAGATATTTTTAAACCAGAAGATATTCCCAGCATAGATTATCTGGTCATTACCCACGATCATTATGATCATCTGGATTATCCGACAGTAAAAGCAATTAAAAATAAAGTAGGTAAAGTTATTTTGCCTCTTGGTGTAGGTGCTCATTTAGAAAAATGGGGGTACAAACCGGAACAATTGATTGAAGAAGAGTGGGGCGCTGAAGCTGTTTTAAAGAATAGTATTAAAATAACATTTACTCCTGCAAGACATTTTTCAGGAAGAAAGGTGCAGAGAAATGTTACGCTATGGACTTCTTATGTGTTGGAAACGCCTACCAAAAAAATGTTTTTAGGCGGAGATAGCGGATATGATACCCATTTTAAAATGATTGGAGAAAAATTTGGACCGTTCGACTACGCCATTATGGAAAATGGGCAATATAATGAGGCCTGGAAATACATCCATGCGTTACCGGAAGATGTGATTCAGGCAAGTATAGATGTAAAAGCAAAGAAGATTATTCCCGTACACTCTGCAAAATTTGCATTGGCATTACATCCATGGAATGAACCTTTACAAAAGGTAGTAGATCTTGGAAAAGACAAAAATCTGAATATTTTAACTCCTATGATTGGCGAACCGGTTGATTTAAATGCGTCAAACCAGCAGTTTAAAATCTGGTGGGAAGAGTAATCAGGCGTGCCAGATATTTTTATACCTTGCCGGGTGATTTTCGAATTGCTGTCTCACAAAATCGCATTCAGGATCTACCAGTAAATCTTTTTCTTCAGCATAGCGTACCAACTCGTCTAAAAGCATTTTGGCATATCCTTTTCCCTCCACTTCCTCATCAAGCTTGGTGTAATAGACAATAAGGAGCCTTCCGTCAATTTCTATTGACATGTAACCTGCTTTTTTTTCATCAATTAATATCTGCAATTCGTCTTGGTATGGAGATACTTCAAATTTTATATTTTCCATAATATTGAGATTTTTGGGGTTGAAAAATGAGGTTTTTATTATTTTTTCTTTCTTAAAATTACAAATTTAAAATGAAAAATGATTGTTTTTTAAGATTTTTAATAAAGAACACATGAGAATATATTCTTTGAGTATTTGAATTTATGTAATAGATTATCAGTCGTTTATATTTATTTTGTTGTTTTCTTATACTGTTTTAAATTGATTTGGCATTCTAATTGAGAATTCATTAATAGTTTAATTTTTAAAAAGTGTGAAATGAAAAAGTTACTATTAACCGCAATGTTTGTTGGAACATTTGGATTAACATATGCACAGTCAGATTATTATAATGATTATAGAAGAAGTATTACAGATATCAACTGGGCATCAGTAATTGCTGACTTAGTGTTATCACAAACACAGGCAAATCAGATTTATGTTCTGAACGATCGATACGACGATTATAATTCGTGGAATAGAGTATATGTCCACAATCCTGACAGATGGAGAGACGACAGATATGTGGAACTGGAAAGGATTATGGGGCGTGAGAAATATTTAAAATTCAAAAATAAATATTACAAAGGACAAAATCCGGTGGCAGTTTATAACCGTAATAAACATTATGATAAAAAATATAAACACGGGGATAAAAAAGTCTATATCTATAAAGAGAGAGAGGGCCACGGAAAAGATAGAGAGGATCACGGTGATCACGGACATCATGACTAAACCAATTATCAACTATACATTCAATTTTGAAGTGGCTAATCGAAAGATTAGTCATTTTTTATTTTATCAATAGTAATTATATTTTGTTCAACTTATGTTTGAATTTTATAATTTTGAACCATGGAATCTAGAGAGACAATAAAAGGTTTTTATGAGCGCAATGCTCAGAATCAAGGTTTGCAATGTATTAAAACTCCCGGAGTAGGGCATTTTAACGTTTTTTCACGTGAAAATTGTTCATCAATTACTCCTTATAGCAGGAGAGATTATTACAAAATATCATTAATTATAGGGAAAGGTAAACTTCATTATGCGGATAAATGGATTTATGTAGATCAACCTGCTTTGCTGTTCTCCAATCCTGTTATTCCCTATTCATGGGAAGCTGATGATGACGATCAGAAAGGTTTTTTCTGCCTATTTACCGATCATTTTTTATATGATGGAAACCGTTTGGGAATGCTTCAGGAATCTCTGCTTTTCAGAATTGGCGGAACCCCGATTTTTTTTATTGATCAGGAACAACAACATATTGTTTCCGATATTTTCATTAAAATGATGACCGAGATTCAGTCGGATTATTTGCATAAATACGATATGCTTCGTGCTTATCTTCATCTTTTGATTCATGAAACCATGAAGATGCACCCCGCAGAAAACTTTGAGCCTTACCAGAATGCTTCACAAAGAGTTGCTTCCTTATTCATGGAGCTGTTGGAAAGACAGTTCCCGATCGACAGTCCTGAAAGATTTTTAAGATTGAAAAGTCCGGTTGATTATGCCGAAAATTTATCCATTCATGTCAATTCGTTAAACCGTTCTGTGAAAGAGATTACGGGAAGAACAACAAGTCAGCAGATTACATCAAGAATCATTCAAGAAGCCAATGCATTACTGAAACATACCGACTGGAATGTCTCTGAAATTGCCTATGGATTAGGTTTTGAAGAGCCTGCTTATTTTACCAATTACTTTAAAAAACAGACGGGAATGACTCCCAATGCAGTAAGAACTGCTTTTGTTTGAATTTTATAATTCTTCGTTTGATTTCTATATTGCAATCGGTGAATTTCAGTTATAATTTTGTCCTGTAAATTTTAAATCACAATATATCATGAAATTTAGAAAATTAGGAAACACAGGAGAGCAGTTATCTGCTATCGGTTTGGGATGTATGGGAATGAGTTTTGCATATGGACCGACAGACGAACAAGAAAGTATCCACACTTTACACAAAGCTTTAGATTTAGGAATCAATTTTTTGGATACTGCAGATATGTATGCCAATGGAGAAAATGAAAAATTAATCTCAAAAGTTTTGGTTCCGAATCGTGACAAAATTTTTATTGCTACCAAATTCGGATTCAGGTTTAAAGACGGAAAAGCCAGTCACAGTGGTGCTCCCGGAACGTACTTCGATGGTTCTCCCGAATGGATCAAAAAAGCGGTTGATCTAAGCCTTCAGAGATTAAAAATTGATGAAATCGATTTGTACTACGCTCACAGAGTTGATCCGAATATTCCTGTTGAAGAGACAGTTGGAGCAATGGCAGATCTTGTAAAAGCAGGAAAAGTGAAATATTTGGGATTATCAGAAGCTTCCGCAGAATCTATCAGAAAAGCCAATAAAATTCATCCGATTACGGCTTTACAATCAGAATATTCTATTCTAACAAAAGATGTTGAAAAAGAAATTTTACCGACAATCAGAGAGTTGGGAATCACTTTAGTTCCTTATTCTCCTTTGGCGAGAGGGCTTTTCTCTAATATTAACGAGGTACAGAATTTTGGCGACGAAGATTTTAGAAAATCATTACCCCGTTATCAGGCGGAATATTTGGAAAACAATAGAAATTTAGCGAGAGAAATCAATGATTTTGCAGCTTCAAAAGGAGTGAAAGGAACTCAGTTAGCTTTGGCTTGGGTTTTAAACCAAGGTGAAGATATTATTCCAATTCCCGGAACAAAAAGGATTAAATATTTAGAGGAAAATATTGAAGCAATCAATCTCGAACTGTCTCCATCAGATTTGGAAACAATCGATGCTATTCTGAAAAAATACCCGAACATTGGTGAAAGATACAGCGAAGGTTCTATGAAATTAGTAAATAACTAAAAATGATATAATTTAGATTCCTGAATATATTTGGGAATCTAAATTTTTATGAAAAGATGTAATGACAGATGGTAACACTTAAAGAAAAAAATAAATTTATTGCTACAATTTTAGCATTTGCCGTAATTCCGATGTCGGGTTTGGCAACTGATATTTATCTGCCTTCAATGCCGAGTATGGCGACAGAGCTGCATCAGACGGAGAGCAATATCCAGCTTACTTTATCTATATTTTTAATCAGTTATGGACTCACCCAGTTTTTTGCAGGAAGTATTGTCGATTCATTCGGAAGATATAAGGTTTCCATGGCTTCACTGGCTTTGTTTGTGGTATCTTTTTTAATTACAGCAACCACCCAAAACCTGTTTGTAATCTATGCAATGCGTGTTTTACAAGGAGTTTTGTCGGGCTTTGCTGTCGTCTCCAAAAGAGCATTTTTCGTAGATGTTTATGAAGGCGATGCACGGAAACATTATTTGAGTATTATGACCATTGTTTGGTCTGTTGGGCCAATTATTGCACCGTTTATCGGGGGATATTTACAGAAGAATTTCGGATGGCAGTCAAATTTCTATGTATTGGCTGGATATAGTTTGTTGCTTTTAATTTTGGAATTCCTATTCTCAGGAGAAACACTGAAAAAAAGAAACCCTTTTCATATTGAATTTCTTTTAAAAGAATATAATTCAATGTTTAAAGCAAAAGATTTCTTCTACGGAATGCTGATGTGCGGATTAAGCTATTCAATGATTATGTTTTTCAATTTGTGCGGTTCTTTCATCATTGAACACAAAATGGGCTACTCGGAAGTGGTTGCAGGTTATGTTTCTCTAATTCTTGGTTTTGCCTGGATGGCAGGTGGATTTTTAGGAAAAGCATTGATCAATAAAGCATTTTTACCTAAAATTCGTTATGCCAACTTTATTCAATTATTTTTAATCATTTTGATGTTTGTGGCTTCCTATTTTGCAAGTAATATTTACAGTCTGGTTGCCTTTGCCTTTGTAATTCATGTGACAGCCGGATTTATCTTTAATAATTATTTTTCATACTGTATCGGAAGATTTCCGAATTCTGCCGGAATTGCAGGTGGTTTGACAGGTGGAATTGCTTTTATCATTACTTCAGCTCTTAGCTATGGAATTGTAGCGATAATAAAACCTCAGATTCAACTACAGGTTGCAGAAGGCTATTTTGTTTTAGGGGTTTTGGGATTGATTATCTTAAGTATGATTAAACTGAGAAAAGCACATGCTTAATTTTTAAAATTAAAGAATTTGAACCGTTAAGTTTTATATAAGTTGTTAAGAATATGAAGACAAGCTTCAATTTTAGGTTAAAAATCAGAATGATTTTCTTAATTAAACTTATTGACTAAAACTTCTTATGGTTTATTATACCGATTTATATTTTCTACTCATAATTTTCTACAATAAATCCTCCCAAATTTTGAGAGGATTTATTTTTTACATAAGTAATTGAAAAGTTGATATTTGTTTTAATAAAGACGGATAATATTTGTCTTTTACTTTAAATTTCTTCCAATATTAATTTCTGAGTATACATCTTTCTAAACATAAAATACGTTATCGATAGTACTGTAAATGCTACAATCGCATCAACCGTTGCCGGAAAACCAAGCACTGCAATTTTAGAGAAAAAAGCAAAAATAATATCAAAGAACATTCCTGCAAATACCCATTCTTTCAATCTTAAAAGTCTGTTTGGAAGTAATAAAACGATAATTCCGGATAATTTGAATACTCCCAAAATATAGATGAAATGCGGTGGATAACCTAATTGTCGTGTGATGTCCCAAACTACAGGATTTTTTGTCAGTTCAAAGAAACCGCTTGCTCCGAACCAAAGTGACATAAAGATTGCTCCTGACCAAAAGATGATTTTTGTTGTTTTTGTTTCCATTTTTTTATTGTTTTAAGTTGTTAATATTTTAAATTGAATTTTTTGATTTTTTACAATGATTTTCTGAGGATTGCTGTCATTCTGACGAAGGAAGAATCTCACCCTCGAATAATAGATTCTTCATTTCGCTTTCGCTCCATTCAGAATGACAGACGAGATATTGGTATTAGAAAGAGGCTTTACAAGAACCCAAAATTTTCCCGGTTTTCACGTTCTGGATGATTCCAATGATCTCCCAATCATTAGGATTGAAATTTTCCGGAAGTTTGAAGCTTGTTGTTCCTTCTGCAGAGTTTTTTAAAACAATTTGCTGTTGCTGATGAACAATTTGCCAATGAACCAAATGGCGGCCTTCATTTTCACCTCTTTGCACATTACTGGAGGATTTTTTTTCAACCAAAGTGATGAGGAGTTTATTTTGAGAATTACTTTCTGTTGTTTTAAAATTGACATTAATTTCTTTCTCAGAAACCTTTGCCGTTAGATCAATTTTAGCATTACCTGAGCTCAATAAAGCGGTTTGAATAGCATTTTCTACAGCGTTTTGGTCGGAACCTACGAATTCGTTTTTACCATTGATAATCAATTGCGGCGTGTAAACCTGCGAGTGTAAAATCTGAGCATATTGTTGCTGGCGTTTAGAATTTTCCGTATTGCTGAATTTGTCTTTCCAGCCCAGATTATTCCAATAATCAATGTGGTAGGAGAGGATATAAACTGGCTGGTCTTTGTATTTTTTTTCAAGCTCACCCATCAGCTGATCTGCAGGCGGACAACTTGAACAGCCTTCAGAAGTGAATAATTCCAATACAGCAAATCCGTCATTTTTTGTTGAGGTACTTTGTGCTGCTGTTTCATTTTTTTCTTGGTAAACGAAGGCGGATACGGTGAACATCAATGCTACGAAAGCTCCCGTTCCTATCAGATTTTTTAGTATCATTTCTTTTAATTTGATTCAAAAGTAGATACATTACTGAAGCAAAAGAATACAAAAAAGGTTCAACCGGACAAAATGAAAGGTGAACCTGTATTATACAAATGTGAAATTTTTTAGAGAAGTTTGGAGAGGAATGTTTGAGGTTAACGATCTTCCAGCCAGGTGAAGAAACTGTGGGATTTTTCTTTATTAATTAAAAGCTGTTCCGGAGTTTCAACCGTTAATTTAACCAATATTTTTCGCTGAAAGTAATGCTCCATTTCTTTGATAGCACTAAAGTTGACGATGTATTGTCGATTCACCCTGAAAAATTGTTTTTGAGAAACCTGTTCCGCAATTTGTCCTAACGTTTGAGTTAGCTGAAACTGTTGCTTATCAAAAGTCATTAAATGAGTAATTTCATTATGAATAAAGAAATAAGCAATATTTTCTGTAGGAACAGTCGTGTATTTTTGATTTTTAAATACTAAAAAACTGGATTTTGCCACAGTTTGTGGTTGTGTAATTTTCTGTAAAAGGGCTTCGAGCTCCGGAAGTTCCGTTTTCTGAAAAAACTTCTTTAATTCGTCCACTTTTCTGAAAGCTTCGGCAATATCGTCGCGTGAAAATGGTTTCAAAACATAATCCACTCCTTTGCTTTTAAAAGCATCGAGCATATATTGGTCGAAAGCGGTACAAAAAACAACCGGACAGGTAATTTCTACCTGTTTGAAAATTTCAAAGGAAAGTCCGTCTGATAAATGGATATCCATAAAAATAAGATCGGGTTTGCTTTCTTTAAGAGCTTCAATACTCATTTCAATGCTATCGTAAACTCCAATGATCTTAGCTTCAGGTTTTAATTCTGCAATGAGGTTCTGAAGTGATTTTGCTGCTCTGAATTCGTCTTCAATAATGATTATATTCATGGATAAATGGGAGTTTTATTTGAAAGATTTTTTCGTCGGAGTTAATTTCAATTTCCTGTTCCAGCAGGTGTTTGTACCGTAGTTTTACATTATCTAGCCCAATTCCTAAAGAATCTTCTACGGTTATTTTTTTCTGAATCTGATTTTCAATAATAATTTTATTTTCAGAATTATAAATCTTGATATGTAAAGGTTTGCTTTGTGAAACAATATTATGCTTAATGCAGTTTTCAACCAATAATTGTAAGGTGAAAGGCGGAATTAATGTTTTCAAAACCTCATCATTTAATTCTTTGGTAAGAGTAATTCCCTCACCGAAACGGGCTTTTTGCAAGAAAATATAAGAATCAATAATTTTCATTTCTTCCTGAACAGTAATTAAGTCTAACTTTCTGCTTTCTAATGTAAATCTATAAAAATCAGAGAGTTTCATGATGAAATCTACAGTTTCTGAATCGTTCGTTTCCGCCATAGATTTTAAAGTGTTTAAACTATTGAAAAGAAAATGCGGATTGATCTGTTGTTTTAATAATTCAAACTGAGCACCTAGATTATCACTTTTTACTTTTTCCAATTCAAGCTGAACCTGTTGTCCTGCGTAATTGTTTTGCAGTAAAGTCAAAAACATATAACAGACAAGATTGATCAAAATACCACGAACTTCAATCATCAGCATGGTTGGACCGAAATTGATATGCGATAAAATGAGTTGCTGGATCCATGCTAAACCAAACATGATGACCATTCCGAAAGCCAAAACGACCATCAATCTTGAATAGGAGATATTTTGTCGTCTTTTTCCTGAATTTCGGTTCAGCATATAAATATTGAGATACCACATAATGACAGAAAAAGCCGCTGTTATAGCCGAATTTACCACCGCTTCTTGCCAATTGAAAGCATGAGAAGCCAGTTGCGGAACTGAGGATAATACGCCTAAAAATATAGAACTTATCCAGATGACGGCTTGTGAAATTTGTATTTTTTGTTGCTGCATGACAACTGCTGATTTTAAAGATGTGAAGTTATGTAAAACGCTTTAAATTTGGTAGTGATTGAAGGTGCACTTTCATAAATAATCCGGAGCTGATTTCTCAACTCCAGATTGTATTTTTTATGGTTAATTTTTAGGGTCTTATGACGGGTTTATAACTCATGATGTATTTTATTCTTTCTTCCTGATTAGATGGAATGTTCTGTTTTTCAGAAAAGTTTTGAATTCTATAGGAAATCTTTCCATTTTGATCTGTTGTAACGGTTTCTATACTTAATAATTCGCCTGTAATCGTTCCTCCGGTGTATTGTGGATTTTCATGATATTTCCAAGTAGCTAGTTTAAATTCAGAATTAGGGTGGGGAAGAGAGGCATCAGAGGCTAAAGACTGTAAAGCTTCCTGATTTCCGTACAAAGCAGATGAGGTTTCTTTGATTATATTCAATGAGGTGGAAATAAATTTTAAATTTCCGGGATCAAATACAACACGATGCAGATCTTTATCGGGTTCGTCGATTTTACAGGCTGTGAATAGGGCACAGATAGATACGATGATGAGCAATATTTTTTTCATTATTTCTGAAGGTTTTTAATTAATCTTTCGGTATTTACTTTCATAGGAACATCAAACAGATACCCTGTTTTTTCGGCTAATTGTCTGTGACAGGCAATGCATGATTCCTTTGCAAATGATGCTGTTTTTCCTGTCGGATGAAGATTATTTCCTGAAAATTTAGCAAATCCCCAACCTTCTGTATCCGTATATTTTTTTGAATCTTTAACCATAAACTGGGCATTCACAAATTCTCCGGCTCTAACTTCTCCATCAGATAATTTTTCCTGTTTCCAAACTGATTTTACGATAATACTTCCATCCGGCCAAGGGTGAAAATTTTCTGTTTCGATGGCTTTTACAGCAATATCATTTCCATAAATCACACGAATGGAATTGTCGAAAAGTGTACTCATGCTGACTACTTTCCAGTTTTTATAATCATCTGTGTATTGTACTCCGTTTGGAGAAACCGGAACTTTTGAAGATTTATTTTCTGGAATTTCTATATCTTGATGAATATCTTTTAGCTCCTTTCTTGCAGGAGCAACACTTGAAAGTGAAAGAGTATATTTTTTAATCACTTCTATATCTTTTGCTGTAATTTTTGCAGATGGATGAAGTAATGTATATTCGTGAAGCGGCATTTTTCCACTTTGCATCATATTAAGAATCGCGTACATATTTCCTTTATGTTCGCCGGAGGAAAAATTATATTCTGAGAAATTGAGAACTTCTCTGGCTCTTTTCACATCTTTGTCAACTGCCCATGAAATCGGTGCAATTTTATCATACCAACCTAATTTTTGCTCATTGGAATGACAGCTAAAACATGAATTTTCCAGAATGGTGAGAACTTCGCGCGGAGCTTCGATTTTTTTTGCAACAGGCTTTCCTTCTAATGGCTGATTGAAAAGCTGTAAAGCACCAAAGATTCCCAGCACTGCCAAAAATATAATGGCAATAGGGTGTAAGTTTCTTTTTTTCTTTATTGAGTCCATAATAATTGATTTTTTATGGATCAAAAGTAGACGCTTGAATGATATTTTGGAATCAAAAATTATGTGAACCAGACAAATCGAAAGGTGAAAATGGAATTTTTAAGTTTTAAAAATATTGCTAGGTATTAATTATTAAATGTCAAAACGGTTTTCCTCAATTATTTAATAAAAGATGTAAATAAATTCACATCTTAATTTTAAATATTAAATTATGTCAAAAACATCTCCGTGGCACAGCATTAATCAGAATGTTCACCACAACAACACTAAGTGTACTGAAGGAAATAACATTGAAACCAAAAACAGAAAAGAAGGAACTGGTGGAAAACCTCTATGTTCCCATTGTTCAAGACTTAATTAAAAAATTAAGTGTTATTTCTTTTAAAAGGCTCATTGAGATATGAGCCTTTGTTTTTACTTTATAAAACCATTCCTCCATCAATAACGATTTCAGTTCCGGTCATGAAACTTGCTACGTTGTTGTCAGATAAATATATTACAAGCTTTGCCACATCTTCAGCGGTTCCCATTTTCTTCAACGGAATTTGGTTAATTAAATAATCATTCAGCCCGTTTAAAGTGGCTTCATCCAAACCGGCTTTGGTCATCACTTCAGTTTTTGTAGGACCCGGACTTACCATATTTACCCGGATTTTTCTTAGAGCTAATTCTGCTGCTGCAGTTTTTGCGATGGAGTTCAGGGCTGCTTTACTTGCCTGATAAGCCGAACTGTTTGGGTGGTAAGTTGAGGCAACAATCGATGATAGAAAGACAACAGATGCACTATCATTCAACAAAGGAATAAATTTGCTTAAAGTGAAATAGGCTCCCCTGAAATTAATATTCATCACACTGTCAAAATTTTCAACGGACATATTTTCAATAGCAATTAATCCTCCTGTAATTCCTGCGTTGATAAACAGAATATCGACTTTCCCATGGTGATTTTCAACTTCTTTTTTCAATAAATCAAGATCATCAAGATTTGCCTGATCTGCCACAAACGGGATAGCTCCCAATTCTTCCGCAGCTTTTTCAATAGCTTCTTTTCGTCTTCCGGTGATGATTACTTTAGCTCCTTCTGTGATTAATTCTTTTGCGGTGGCATATCCGATTCCGCTGTTTCCACCCGTGACGATGGCTAGTTTGTTATTAAACTTTTTCATTTCTTTAAAATTTTTGACAAAGTTATTTCAAATTGATATACTTTTGTAACCGGTATCACAGAGTATACCACTATCATTCATTATATCAATTAACTTTGCAGACATGGAAAGAGATCAAAACGAAGAGCTTAGAGCATTGCAGGATACCCTTTATTTTATTGGAGGGAAGTGGAGAATTCCTGTCATTAATTCGCTTTGTAACGGCAATCGACGCTTCCGAGAAATTGAAAGAAGTATCCCCGGAATTACCACAAGAATGCTTTCAAAAGAATTAAAAGATATGGAGCTGAATAAACTCTTAAAACGAACGGTTTATCCTGAAACTCCTGTTCTGATCGAATATGAACCGACGGAATATTGCAGAACTTTCGGAAATATTATTCAGGAGATGATCAATTGGGGTAGAGAGCATCGAAGAGTGATTGTGGAGGATAAGATTTAGATTATTAGAAATTAGAAATTAGAAATTAGTTTTTTATTAAACGGCTTGTCATTCTGAAAGGAGCGTAGCGCATTGAAGAATCTATTTGTAATGATACTCTACTCTATATGATACTCTTCCTTCGTCAGAATGACAAATGATGTGTCATTCATGAAAAAAATGCTTAGACAAAAAATAAAAAAGCTCCTTAAAAAAAGGAGCTTTTCATTTATATCAAAATCGGAAATTAAATTCCGTCGATGATTTCGTTTAAAACTGTGCTTGGTCTCATTGCTGCGTAAGTTTTGTACTTATCAGTTTTGTAGTACCCTTCAATGTCTTGAGGTTTACCTTGAGCACCAATTAATTCAGAATTAATTACTTCTTCATTTTCCTGCATTGCAGCTGCAACCGGAGCGAATTGTTTAGCCAATTCAGCATCAGCAGTTTGGTTTGCTAACGCTTCAGCCCAATACATCGCCAAATAGAAGTGAGATCCTCTGTTATCGATTTGTCCAACTTTTCTTGCCGGAGATTTATCTGTAGCCAAGAATTTAGCGTTTGCTTCATCCAATGCATCAGCTAAAACCTGAGATTTTGTATTTCCTTGAGTTTGTGCCAAATGCTCTAAAGAAGCCTGTAAAGCTAAGAATTCACCTAAAGAATCCCATCTTAAATAACCTTCTTCCAAGAACTGTTCAACGTGTTTTGGAGCAGAACCTCCGGCTCCAGTTTCGAACAAACCACCACCGTTCATCAATGGAACAATAGAAAGCATTTTTGCAGAAGTTCCAAGTTCAAGGATTGGGAAAAGGTCAGTTAAGTAATCTCTCAATACGTTTCCTGAAACAGAAATGGTGTCCTTTCCTTCTCTTGCTCTTTGAAGCGTTTCAGTCATAGCATCTTTTACATCAAGAATCTTAATGTCAAGCCCGTTTGTATCATGATCAGCTAAATATTTTTCAACTTTTTTGATCATTTCTCTGTCGTGTGCTCTTCCTTTATCCAACCAGAAAATGGCAGGAGTATCAGAAAGTCTCGCTCTGTTTACCGCTAATTTTACCCAGTCCTGGATTGGAGCATCTTTAGTCTGACACATTCTGAAAATATCACCAGCTTCCACTTTTTGAGAAAGAAGAACGTTTCCGTTTTCATCCTGAACTTCAATTGTTCCTTCAGCAGAAGCCTGGAAAGTCTTGTCGTGAGAACCGTACTCTTCAGCTTTTTGAGCCATCAAACCTACGTTTGGAACAGATCCCATTGTTGTTGGATCTAATTTTCCGTGTGCTTTCATATCATCAATAACTGACTGATAGAATCCTGCATAAGAACGGTCCGGAATGATACAAACGGTATCTTCTTCGTTCCCGTCTTTGTTCCACATTTTTCCTCCGCCTCTTACCAAAGCAGCCATAGAAGCATCAACGATAATATCAGAAGGAACGTGGAAATTCGTAATCCCTTTATCAGAATTTACCATGGCCACTCTTGGTCCGTTTGCCAAAGCAGCTTCAATATCAGCTTTGATTTCAGCTTCCTGAGCATTTCCTTTAATTTTATCAAAAAGATCTGCAAGACCATTATTTGGATTAATATCTAAAGACTTGAAAGTCTCAGCATATTTAGTGAAAACCTCTTTAAAGAAAGTTTCTACAATCGCTCCGAAAATAATTGGATCAGAGATTTTCATCATCGTAGCTTTCAGGTGAGCAGAAAGAAGTACGTTTCTATTTTTAGCCTCATCAATCGCTTGCTGAACGAAAGCTTTCAATGAATTTAAGTTCATTACAGAAGAATCGATCACTTCTCCAGCCTGAAGACCCGCGAAATCTTTCAACTGAGTTTCAGAACCGTCATTTCCTTTGAAAACGATTTTATATTGTGTAGCATTTTCTACAGTAGTTGAAGTTTCAGTTCCATAGAAATCTCCACTTTCCATATGAGCAACGTCAGTTTTGCTGTCAGAAGCCCAGTCACCCATTCTGTGAGGGTTTGCTTTTGCGTAGTTTTTAACAGCTTTTGGAGCACGTCTGTCAGAATTTCCTTCTCTTAACACAGGGTTTACGGCACTTCCTAAAACTTTAGCATATTTAGCTTTAATTGCTTTCTCTTCATCATTTTTAGGCTCTGCTGGATAATTTGGAACTGCGAAACCTTTTCCTTGCAATTCAGCGATAGCTGCATCTAATTGTGGTGCAGACGCCGAAATATTTGGTAATTTGATAATGTTTGCATCAGGTTGAGTAGCCAATTGACCCAATTCAGCCAAAGCATCACCGATTTTCTGATCATCTTTCAAAAATTCAGGGAAGTTTGCTAAAATTCTTCCTGCCAAAGAAATATCCGGAACTGCGATCTCGATGTTTGCTGATTTTGTAAAAGCTTTTACAATCGGTAAAAAAGAGTGTGTCGCCAACATTGGAGCCTCATCCGTAAGGGTGTAGTAGATTTTTGATTTGTCTGACATTATACTGTTATTTATTATTTGATTTTTTAAGACTCACAAATTTAGTTAAAAATTAAATTTTTAAGACCAATCCTAAATAAGAATTTCCACTTTAAGATTAATTTAACCTTCTATACCATTAAAAAGCGCGTCATTTTGATTAAATTTGAAAAACTTAAAAATAAATTTATGTCAACGACGATTACTTTAAAAGGAAATGAAATACATACAGTGGGAGCTCTTCCGGCAGTAGGAACCACTATCAGAGATTTTGCTTTGGTAGATTCTGGACTCAATGTGAAGACGTTGGAAAACTTCGAAGGAAAGAAAAAAGTTTTCAATATTTTTCCTTCAATTGATACAGGAATTTGCGCTGCTTCTGCAAGAAAATTTAACGAAGAAGCTTCAAATTTGGAAAACACAGTGATCATTAATGTTTCTAAAGATTTGCCTTTTGCATTAGGAAGATTTTGTGCCGCTGAAGGTTTGAATAATGTAGAAACACTTTCAGATTTCAGAGGAAGCTTCGGAGACGATTATGAAGTGACGCTTGCTGATTCTCCAATGAAAGGGTTGTTGAGCCGTGCCGTAATCGTTACCGACGAAAATAATAAAGTAGTGTATACAGAGCAGGTTCCGGAAATCGTACATGAACCCAACTACGAAGCAGCTTTATCAGCATTGAAATAAGAGATATAAAAATAATTTTTGGAAGGCCTTGTGAAAATCTTCACAGGGCTTTTTTGTTTGAATAAAAATAAATATTATTAAAAAATGATAATAAGCATCTGTCATTTCGACGAAAGGAGAAATCTACAGTGTCTTTAAAATTGCTGATTCAAATCAATAAAAATTAAAAACAATACCTCTACCTTTACAGCATGAAACGTTCCGGAACAGCAGATTTACCTTTACACTATGGCAAAGTACCCCCTTGGCTGTACGAACGTATGTCCATTCTCGGGCTTTCCATTGTTGAAGTTATTTTGATGGATTACGGCAAAGATGAGGTGCTTCGTCGATTGGCAGATCCGTTTTGGTTCCAGAGCTTTGGCGCTGTGATGGGAATGGATTGGCATTCTTCGGGAATTACAACTTCTGTGATGGGTGCTTTGAAACGATCTATTAATCCGAATTCCCAGTCTCTTGGACTTTATATTTGTGGAGGAAAAGGAAAATTTTCAAGAGATACTCCCTCAGAATTACTTCAAATTGCCGATAAAACAGGCTTAAACGGGAATGACCTTGTAAAAGCCAGCAAGCTTTCTGCAAAAGTTGATAATACAGCTATTCAGGATGGCTATCAGTTGTATCTGCACAATTTTATTTTGTCTGATAATGGAAATTGGAGCGTTGTTCAACAGGGAATGCATGAATCTGACGGAACCGCAAGACGCTATCATTGGCATTCCGAAAATATAAAATCTTTTGTTGAAGAACCTCACACAGGAATTAACGGAATCTCAAGAGGGCAGATTTTAAATTTAACGGCTTCAGAAGCTTCCGAAAACCGGAAAGGAATTTTAGAGATTTCCCATACCGATTCCGCAGAAGTAATGAATGATTTTTCCAGATTAATTCTCCCTAATCATCATGATGTTCAGGCTTCAGATGTTGACTTGAAACGTCTGGGGGCACTTTTATATGTAACAAGAGAACAACAGCCTCAAAATTTCGAAGATTTATTACTGTTGGAAGGTGTTGGGCCGCGAACAATGCAGTCTTTGGCTTTGGTAAGTGAAGTGATTCACGGAGCGCCTTCAAGATTTAAAGATCCTGCAAGGTTTTCCTTTGCTCATGGCGGAAAAGATGGTCACCCGTTTCCTGTTCCGACAAATGTGTATGATGAAAGTATTCAAATTCTTAAAACAGGAATTGAGAAATCTAAGCTCGGAAATTCAGATAAATTAAAAACACTCAATAAACTTCATCAGATTATTGAAGCGACTGAAAAAGACTTTACTCCTGATTTCGATATTCAACAGGTTATTGAAGAAGAAAGACAAAACTCATGGCGTTTTGGAGGAAAAACTGTTTTTGGAGATGCTCAGAAGCCCTCTCATCCAAAACCGATTCAACTTTCTTTGTTTTAGTTTTTTGAACACAAAGTCACATGATAAAGTGTCTTTTGTCATTCTGACGAAAGAAGAATCTCAGCTTTTACAAAAAGTTTAATGTGTTAATTAGTTTAAAATTATATAATCATTAAAGAAGAAATTAATTATCGAGATTCTTCCTTCGTCAGAATGACAGCGTGTAATTTGAGGTGTTTAATAATTTATAATTAATATAAATAGATTATGATATTAATATGCAATGGATTACATTTTTAGTGGTTGTCGTATTTATTATTTGTTTAATATTCTCTTCATCATCTCGGATAAAAATTCTAATTTTAAAATCTTACAAAAACATTGAATTTGATGAGTAATAAAGCCTTGGAAATCTGCTATGATTTCCCATTTTTCCTACAGGAAGAGCTTGAAGAAATATTTCAGGCTCATGAAAGAGTATTTTTTCAAAAAGGTGATTTTATCTTGGAAGAAGGAAAAACAGCTAATGAGTACTATATTCTGGAAAAAGGCCTGGCTCGCTCATTTGTGAATGATTTTAACGGAAATGAAGTGACCACGCACTTTTTTGTAGGAAACGAAATTATTATCGAAGTTTCATCACTATTTCAAAGGATTCCGACGCAGGAAAATATTGTTTGTATTACCGACTGCGAATGTTGGAAGTTTGATTTCGAAACTTTTCAGGAACTATTCCACAAAATCCCAAACCTCAGAGAATGGGGGAGAGCGTGGATGTCTCATCAGCTTTTTGTTTATAAGCAGCGCTCAGTAGAAATGTTTACCCTTTCTGCAACGAAGCGCTACCTTAATTTATTAGAACAAAAACCTCATGTTATACAATTTGCTCCGTTAAAACAAATTGCTTCTTATCTCGGAGTGACGGATACTTCTTTAAGCCGTATTCGTAAAGAATTGGTTTCCCATCCAAATAAAAATTAAATCTTGCCTTATGGCAAGTTGATTTTCATAGCGACTTGGTAATTTTGAATAAAAGTTTAATACTAAAAAATTACAAAATGAAAATCAATCAAATTTACGTAAACCTTCCGGTAAAAGATGTTCAGAAAACGAGAGAATTTTGGACTAAGTTAGGGTTTGCAATCAATGAACAGTTTTCTGATGAAAAAGCAATCTGTGTAATTATGAAGGAAGATCATATTTATACGATGTTTTTAAAAGAAGAGTTTTTCCAAACCTTTACAGACAGACCTGTTGCAAAGGGAGAGACCACTCAGACGCTTCTTGCCATTGGTGTAGATAGTCGTGAAGAAGTTGATCACATGGTAAAAACAGCTCTTGAAAACGGGGGTTCAAAATACAACGAACCACGAGATCACGGCTGGATGTATCAAAATACGTTTTCGGATTTGAACGGTCATCAGTGGGAAGTTATGTTTGCAGATATGTCTAAGCTTCCGACAGAATAAATTTCTAGAGTTAAGACACAACTTAAAAAAATGCAAAATGAAAATCAATCAAATCTATGTAAACCTTCCAGTAAAAGACATTCAAAAAACTAAAGAATTCTGGACTAATGTAGGATTCCCGATCAACGAACGGATTACTGATGAAAAAGCGGTTTGTGTAATGATGAATGACAATATCCAGGTGATGTTTTTAACGGAAGAATTTTTCCAGACTTTTTCTGAAAGACCAGTTCCAAAAGGAGATACTACTCAGGTTTTGGTGGCCATCGGTTTAGACAGTCGAGAAGAAGTTGACCAGGTGGTGAATGCCGCGGTAGCCAACGGAGCTTACCAACACGAAGAGCCGCAGGATCATGGATGGATGTATCAAAATTCTTTCTGGGACATCAACGGTCACGGCTGGAATGTGATATTTGCAGATCCATCCCAAATGCCAACAGAATAGTTTAAACATTAATATCATAAATAACCACAATTTAATCTGTGGAAAACTACACCCAAATCCAAAAATATGAAAAACGATATTGAAATTGTTAAGATTCAAATATCAAGCAACTATAAAGTAATCTTGATGAACATTGAAGGAATTACCAATGAGGAAGCAATGATTTTTCCCCAAGGTGAAGCCAATTGTTTGAACTGGGTTTTAGGACATTTAATCTACATCAGAAATCCTTTACTGAATATTTTAGGGGAAGAACCGGTTTGGGACAGTGAAAAATTTTCCTGTTACAACAGAGGTGAAATTCCTTTAGAACGAAAAGATGAATTTGTTTCTTTTGATGAACTTACATCTTATTTAAAACAATCCCAGGATAAATTGGAGTCAAAACTTAATATGATGGAAAGCTTTAATCCTGAACAGATTAAAGATATTTCTACGCTTTTGTTTCACGAGATTTATCATAGCGGACAATTAGGTTATATAAGAAGAGTTCTTGGAAAACCCGGTGCAATTAAATAAATTAAACAGAATCCCATAAATATTTTCGTGAATAAATCTATGGGAAATCAAAACTAAAAAAACAATCAAATGGATACGCCAAAATCAAAAAAATTAGATATCATAATTCCTGCTTATCGAGGACACAGTCAGACTTTTTTGTTAGTTCTTGACGGGATTTCTGAAGAAGATGCCCTAAAAAGAATTGAAGGAAGAACAAACCATATCGTTTGGATGGTTGGTAATTTTCTGGATATGCGTTACGGATTAGGATTTGTTCTTGGGCTTACTGAAGAGTTTAAATATAAAGACTTTTTCTTTCAGGGAAAAGCTTTGGATGAAAACTTAGCCTATCCGACTTTGCAGGAATTAAAAGAAGAATTCCATAAAATTTCCCCTTTAGTATATAAAAGATTATTGGAAGCAACAGATGAAGAGTTGGATAAAGCTTTTTCTATGGGAATGAACATTGATTTTTTTCCGGAAACCGTGCTTAATTTCGTAGGAATGTGTATCGGTCGTGAAGATTATTTATGCGGACAGATTGGATTGATGCGAAGAATCTTAGGATACGAAGGAATGAAATACGATTTTGATAAAGACTTAAAATATTAATCCATGAATCCTGTAGAAAAAGGATATAAGCAAGTGAACGGAATCAAAATGTATTATGAAATATATGGTTCCGGAAAACCTTTGGTACTAATTCATGGAGGAGGTTCTTCATTTCTTTTTGATTATAAAGAAATTGTTGAAAGATTGGAAACTCAGTTTCAATTAATTGGTATTGATCTGCAAAATCACGGAATGACTGAGCATCGCGATATTCCTGAAACTTTTGAACAGGATGCCCATGATATTGCCGCTCTTTTGAAGGAAATCAATATCGGGAAAGCTTCATTCTGGGGTTTTAGTAATGGCGGAAGCACAGTAATGCAAATCGCTCATCTTTACCCGGAAATGGTTGAAAAACTCATCGTGGCATCGGCACTTTTCAAAAGAAGCGGAATGATGGATGGATTTTTTGAAAGTATGATGGATGCAACATTGGATTCAATGCCGGAACCTTTAAAAATTAATTTTTTAAACCTAAATCCCGACTTTTCTGCTCTTGAAAATATGTTTGATAAAGACAGCAGAAGAATGCAGACTTTTAAAGACTGGAGTGAAGATCTTTTGAAAAGAATAAAATCTTCGACTTTGTTTATTTCAGGAGATAAAGATGTAATAAAACCTGAACATGCTGTCGAAATGTGGCGTTTGGTAGAAGGTTCCCAACTGATGATTCTTCCTGCTACTCACGGTTCATATATGATGGCAGACTTTGGAGGGAATGTTGATGAAAAATTAATCGACTTTACAGTACAAGAAGTTGAAAAATTCTTGAATTAAAGATTATGACTCTTTGTTTCAAAACTTCACTTCATTTGAAATACTGTCATTCTGACGAAGGAAGAATCTTTAGATATTTCAAATGAGATCCTTCCTTCGTCAGAATGACAAGCTTATGATAAATTACTTACAATCATAAATACAAATCATAAAAAATAGAAATCATGGCTAAATTAAATCCGTACCTGAATTTTGATGGAAAAGCAGAAGAAGCTTTCAATTTTTATAAATCCGTTTTTGGAGGCGAATTTCTGGGTGAAGTTCACAAAATGGGAAATGCTCCGGGAACTGAAAACTTATCAGACGAAGAAAAAAACAGAGTGATGCATATTGCGTTGCCTGTTGGAGGAGATTTATTGATGGCTTCAGACATCGTTCCAAGCTTCGGACAAAACTTAAATGTTGGAAATAATAATTACGTTTCAATTTTCCCTGAATCAAAAGAAGAAGCTGACAGATTGTTCAAAGGGCTTTCTGAAGGCGGAAATGTTGAAATGCCTATTGAAGACCAGTTTTGGGGAGACTATTTCGGTAGTTTTCAGGATAAATATGGCGTTCATTGGATGGTAAACTATAACGAAGGTTATACAAAATAGCCTATCTTTAACTAAATTATATAAAAGGGTAACTGTTTTGGCTACCCTTTTTCCCACTAAAAAATATACTTATATGGAACCTATTAAAATTGATATTACCATTTTAGCCCCTGTAGAAAAGGTTTGGGATTACTATAATGATCCGAAACATATTACCAAATGGAATTTTGCTCACGAATCTTGGGAATGTCCAAGATCTGAAAATGACTTAAAGGTTGGAGGAAAATTCAAAAACAGAATGGAAGCGAAAGACGGAAGTTTCGGATTTGATTTCGAAGGCGTTTACGATGAGGTTATTCCCAACGAAAAAATAAAATACCATCTGGAAGACGGGAGAAATGTAGAAGTGGTTTTTGATAAGATGGATGACAATACAACAAACGTCAAAATAAGCTTTGATCCGGAAAAACAAAATTCTGTGGAAATGCAAAGAGACGGATGGTACGCGATTCTGAATAATTTTCATAAACACGTAGAAAATCATTAAAAAAACTTTTGACCATCATGATAAACTTAATAATAATGGCGAAGTGCTTAAGCTCTATTTGCGTTGTTAATCATGTTGTGGAAAGTGATTTTCTAAAAGGAATTATTGCTATGCCTGCAAGAAGAGCTTTAGGAAAAGAAAAAATAGATTCTCTGGAAAAACTTTCCGATTATTCCGAAACAGAAATTATGCAAATGCATGGTTTCGGAAAAAATGCAATGGAAAAGCTGAAGAACTATATGAAAGAAAATAATGTTTCTTTTAAAGATAATTAAAATAGTAAAACCTACTGTCATTCTGACGAAGGAAGAATCTAAATTGTTTGTACTTCAGATTACTTCACTTTGTTGATAATGACTTTCTAAATTAAAAAGATATGAACAACGATATTTTTCCGTGTCTTTGGTACGACGGAGACGCAAAAGAATCTGCCGATTTTTATTGTAAAGTTTTTAACGGAAAAATTACGGCAGATACCCCTGTTGTAATGAATATTGAAATTTTCGGACAGAAATTAATGCTTTTAAATGGCGGACCTCATTTTAAAAAAAATGCTTCCGTTTCTTTTATGGTCATTTGTGATACAGAAGCTGAAGTACAAAACTATTGGAACCAGTTGCTTGATGGAGGAATGGCTTTGATGCCTTTAGACGCTTACTCTTGGAGTAAAAAATATGGCTGGGTTCAGGATAAATACGGAGTAACTTGGCAGATTTTCTTGGGAGAAAAAGCAAGCGAGCAAAAATTGGTTCCAACCTTAATGTTTATCCACGAAAACAATGGAAAAGCAATGCAAGCCATGGAATTATATACCCGTATTTTCCCAAATTCTAAAATTGGAAATATTTTAAGATATGGAGACGGAAGCGAAGGACATCCAACTCCGGAACCTGCTGAAAATATCCAGCATGCACACTTTGAAATTAACGGCTACAGTTTCTTCTGTATGGATAACTCTTATGACCATCCATTTGACTTTAATGAAGGAATCTCGATGGTGATCATGACCGATGACCAGGAGCAGACAGATAAATACTGGAATGCTTTGACTGCTGACGGAGGAAGAGAAAGTATGTGTGGTTGGCTGAAAGATCCATACGGTTTTAGCTGGCAAATTGTTCCTAAAAGACTGATTCAGCTGATGAGCGATCCGGACCAGGAAAAATCTCAAAAAGTAGTGCAGGCAATGATGAAAATGCAGAAAATCATTATTCAGGATTTAGAAAACGCTTATAATTCTTAAAGAAGATTGGTTCGCTCTTTTCGGCGTATTCTTTGATGCAATATTAAGAAAGCTTTCTTACGAAAAGAGTATAAAATTAATCTAAAAATAGTTGAGCAATGGAAAAACTGGTTTTTGAAATACAGATAAATGCATCTCCCGAAAAAGTATGGAGTGTGCTTTGGGATGATATTTCGTATAGACAATGGACAACAGCTTTTGCAGAAGGTTCATTTTATCAGGGAACTTTAGAAGAAGGAAATATCATCAAATTCTTAGATCCTAATAACAACGGAATGTTTAGTCGTGTAGAAAAAAGCATTCCGGCAAAAGAAATTAAATTTCTCCATCTTGGAGAAATTTATGGTGGAGTAGAAGCTCCTCAGGAGTGGGGCGAAGCGACGGAAGCTTATATTTTGGAAGAAAATGATGAAGGCACGAAACTGAAAAGCGAAATTCAGACACCGGAAGAATTTAAAGGATTTTTTGAGGAGAAATTTCCAACAGCTTTAGGAATTGTGAAGAATCTTTCTGAGAATCAGCTTTAAAAAAATGTAAGATCATTAAAATTTAAAAAAATGGAAACTTTATCTTACGAAAAAATAATAGATGCCCCGAAAGAAAAAGTTTGGGATGTTCTTTGGAGTACAGAAACATATAGCGAATGGACGAAATTTTTTTCTCCCGGATGCATTATAAAATCTGACTGGAAAGTAGGAGGGAAAACCTATTTTTTAAATGGAGAAGGAGAAGGAATGGTTTCTACGATTGACAGTATTGAAAAACCTGATCAAATCATTTTTAAGCATTTGGGAATGGTTGATAAAGAAGGAAATGAAGATACTCAGAGCAAAGAAGTGATGGAATGGAGCGGGTGCTTTGAAAAATATATCCTAATCGATTTTGGTGGGAAAACCAAACTTCACACTGAGGTTCAGGTGGAAAAAGAATGGCAGGATCTGATGAACACTGGTTTTACGCAAGGTTTAGAAGTTGTAAAAAATCTTGCTGAAACTCATTGATGATAATTCAAATTATTGATCGCTCACAGAGTATGCAGACAACGCAGATTTTTATTTAATTTTAAATAGTAAATTAGATACAAACTCTTGCTAAAGCTGCGAGAGTTAAATAAATAAAGATGAAATTATTAACCATTCTTTTTGCAACATTCATTTTAGCTTTATTAGGAACAAAAGTTTTTCAGGGAAGCTGGAATTTTTTATTTTCCGGAAACTTAGGAATGACAGTTTTTATCATTTTCACAGGACTTTCACATTTTAAATTTCAGAAAGGAATGGCAATGATGATTCCTGATTTTATTCCTGCGAAAATATTTTGGGTGTATTTTACCGGAATTATTGAAATTGCAGCCGGAATCGGATTGATGATTCCTTCTATTCGTGAAACTACTGCGGTTTTGCTGATTGTTTTCTATGTACTGGTTTTGTCGCCAATATCAATTCTTCAAAGAAAAAGATCAATATTTTTAAAGCTGATTATACTGGTCCGGGAATGAAGTATTTGTATAAAGAAAGAATTCCGATGCAGATTATTTTAATCGTTTGGACCTGGTATTTTGGTATTTATTTAAATTAAATTAAATTAAAAACAATAACAATATACAACCCGGAAGGCAGCTTTCGGGTTTTTATATAAAAATTCACAAGTATTTGAAAAATAATGTAACTTTTTGGGGAGTTTAACTGTCTTATTGTTAAGCGTTTATTTTATATATGAAATGAATGTTACAAATCCAACCAAAATATACATTATGAACCTCAATCACAAAATCCTAACCACAGCTCACATTGTAATATCTACGATTATGATCAATGCACAAAGCTCGACAGCAAAATTACCGGGTGATCCGACTTTGGTATCTTCCAAAGCTACTTTAGAAAAGCTGATCTCTTATGATAAGGGTAACTTTAAATATAAAGTGGAAGATTACTTTGCAAGACCTAAAGCATCCCAATTTAAAATTTCTCCGGACGGACAATATCTTTCCTATAAAGAGAAAGATAAAGACATGAAAAATCATGTTTATGTAAAAGATCTAAAGTCCGGAAAAATTACAAAAGCACTTGTTGAAAAAGAAGATCTCATAAAAAGTTATGGGTGGCTCAATAAAAACCATCTTTTCTATACTCAGGATAAAGGAGGAAATGAAAATATTCATTTGTATGCAGCAGATATTGACGGGAAAAATCTTAAAGATTTAACACCTTTCGAAGGAATTACTTTAGGAACTGTTACATTAATTAAGGATACTGATTTTGTTGTGGTTACGATGAATAAGAACAACAAGCAGATTTTTGAACCCTATAAAATCAATTTCATGACAGGAGAGATAACCCAACTGTATGAAAATAAAGATGCCAAAAGCCCTATTGATGATTATCTTTTCGATAAAGACGGTAATTTAAGAGGATATACTGTTCTTGAAAACGGTTTGACTACAAAAACATATTATAAAGACTTACAGACAGGAAAATTTAATCTTTTAAAATCGACAGACTGGAAAGATACCTTCAGCGTGGCCAGCTTTAATTATAACTCTAAAAATAAAGATGAGGCGTATGTGGTGACAAATTTAGACAGTGATAAGTCGAGAATTGTTTTATATGACTTAAAGAAAAATGCGATCATCAAAGAAGTATATTCAAATCCGACATTTGATGTAAGCTCAATAAGCTTAGCCGAGAAAAACAGGAATTACGAACTGGACTACATTAATTATAACGGAATTAAAGATGAGGTTATTCCTGTAAGTACATTTTATAAAGAAGTATATGAAAAGCTGAAATCAGAATTTGGAGAAAAACAATACTATGTTGTTTCCTCAGATGATAATGAGAACAAGCTTTTGGTAGTCGTAAGCAGTGATAAACTCTACGGAAAGTATTATGAATATGATACCAAATCAAAAAATATAAAACTTCTTTTCGATCTTATGCCGCAGCTGAAAGAAGAAGATATGGCAGAAATGAGACCTATTGAATTTAAAAGCCGTGACGGGTTGACGATTCATGGGTATATTACATTGCCAAAAGCAGCTTTACAAGGTCAGAAAGTTCCGTTAATTGTAAATCCTCACGGTGGTCCGCAAGGAATCAGAGACAATTGGGGGTTCAATCCGGAAACACAATTGTTTGCAAGCAGAGGATATGCCACTTTACAGGTCAATTTCAGAATTTCAGGAGGATATGGAAAAGAATTCCAGACTTCAGGCTACAAACAGATCGGAAGAAAAGCAATGGATGATGTGGAAGATGGAGTAAAGTATGTCATTCAGCAAGGTTTGGTAGACAAAGATAAAGTCGCTATTTATGGTGGAAGCCATGGTGGTTATGCCACATTGATGGGTTTAATCAAAACTCCGGATTTATATTCTTGTGGAGTAGATTATGTTGGAGTTTCAAATATCTTTACCTTCTTCGATTCATTTCCTGAATATTGGAAGCCTTACAAAGAAATGGTAAAACAGATCTGGTATGATCTTGATAACCCTGAAGAAGCAAAAATTGCCAAAGAAGTTTCTCCGGTTTTCCAGATCGACAAAATTAAAAAACCATTATTTGTGGTTCAGGGAGCAAACGATCCGAGAGTGAATATCAATGAATCCGATCAAATTGTAAAAGCCTTAAGAAACAAAGGTTTTGAAGTTCCGTATATGGTAAAATATGATGAAGGACACGGGTTTGGAAAAGAACCCAACAGATTGGAATTATATAAATCTATGTTGGGCTTCTTTGCAGAGAATTTCAATAAATAAAACCAATATTTTTATAATTAATGAACGGCAGGTAAAATTTTTACTTTCCGTTTTTATTTTTTCGTTACATTTTAAAACCCGATGAATAAAAGAAAAATTGAAATTCCGGAAAAATATATTTACATTTATTAAAGTAAAACAAAAATTTCAATCGTCATAGCAATATGGAGGTTGTCGAAAAAATAACAATGCCACAGAAGGAGAAGGAAAATATCATCTCACAAACCGTTTCAAAGTACGGAGGAAAGCTGATGTCGTATATTCGTCCGAAAGTGAAAAATACGGAAGATGCGGAAGATATTCTGCAGGAGGTGTGGTATCAGTTCAGTAGTCTCACCAATTTATCTGAGATTGTGAACGTTGGTGGTTGGCTGTACAGAGTAACTGCGAACAAGATCACAGACAAATACCGAAAAAAGAAAACCGAAAACTTAGAAGATTTTGTTTACGAAGATGAAGACGGAGATTTTTCTATTAAAGATATCCTGTTGATGGATGAAAGTGCAGGTCCGGAAGTAAAAATGTTTCAGGATGAGATTTGGAAGAAGTTGTTTGAAGCATTGGATGAATTACCCGAAAAGCAAAGGCTTGTTTATGTAGAAAATGAGCTCAACGACAGAACACTCCAGGAAATTGCCGATGAACAGGGTGAAAACATTAAAACAATTATCAGTCGTAAAAACTATGCTGTCAAGCATTTGAGAAACAGATTGAGAAGATTATACGAAGATTTAAATAGTTAGTAAAAAGAAAGATATGAATTATAAGCATAAAAAAGGATGGATTTTTTTAATTCTATGTCCACCGTTAATTTTTTTAGGAGTTACATGGATTGTCATGGCACTTTGGAACTGCCTTCTTCCCGAAATTTTGGGCGCAAAGTCAATAACATATTGGCAGGCTATGGGAATATTGATATTGAGCAAGATACTTTTCGGAGGTTTCCATTTCGGAAAAGGGATGAAAGATTTTAAGGAAAGAAAAATGAGAGAGAAAATGATGCATTTATCTCCGGAAGAAAGAGAAAAATTCAAAGAAGTATGGAGAAGTAAATGTGAGGGCGGTTTCTTTAACAGACACAACAGAACAAACGAATAATTGAAATTTTAGAAGTAGTAAAGTAAAATTAAAATGGATTCGTCTATATAAAAAACAAAGTAGTAAAATTTAAAATTTTGAAAAAATGAAAAATTCAGTATTAAAAGGAGCTCTAGGAGCGTTAGCTGTTGCCGGAGTTGCCATGATCGCTAAAAAAGCGATCCAAAGAAAAAGATTTGTAAAAGGTATTTTTGAAGAATACGGAATCAAAGAAAAATCTCCTTTCGGATTAGCCGATAAAATCAGAGAAATGAACGACGAACAATATCAGGAACTGAAAGGAAAATTTAAAAAAGAATTTGCTTCAAAATGTCATCACAGAAGTTTTGAAAAAAAAGAAAATATTGTGGAAGCATAATATAGAAAGTAGCTAAATGAAATTGTTAGTTCCGGCGCGGGAAGCTTTGCTTCCCGCGCCGGAACTTTTTTGTTTAAAAATAAGTCTGTCATTCTGACGAAGGAAGAATCTCAAAATATTTCCAACACATTAAATGACGTGATCTTTGAACTTAAAAATAGATTCTTTATTTCGCGGCACTTCATCCAGAATGACAAATGACAGGATTAATTTTGACTTAAATAAAAGGATAAAAAGAAAATAAAATTATTATTTTTGCATAGTTCAATGAAAGATTACTACTATTTTCTCGGGATTTCTCACGATGCTTCAGAAGAGGACATCAAAAAAGCCTATAGAAAATTATCTTTAAAATATCACCCTGATAAAAATGAAAATGATGATTTCTTTGCAGATCGTTTTCGTGAAATTCAGGAAGCTTACGAGACGTTGAGTGATAAAAGCAGAAGATATTCTTACGATCAGAATTTAGAAAGTCATCAGAAAAGTTTCAGATACAATGTTCCGCCTTCAATTAAGACGTTTACGGCGAATAAAATTCATGTTAAAAAAGGAGAAGAAGTTATCATCAATTGGCAAACTCAAAATGCCGATGTGGTAAAGGTTTTACCTTTTGGTTTGGAAAAAGCTTATGGAGAAAGAACTTTTAAAATAACAGAATTTAAAGACGGGAAATTCCAGATTCTACTTCATGCGACGAATTCGCTATTGCATAAAACGGTCGTTCAGGGAATTACTATTACCGAAGTTTTCGAAAATAATACAGAAAAATTCAAAGATAAAGCGGAAGAATTATTCAGGTCGCAACCGAGAACAGTTGCAAATCCGCATGGTCAGCCAAAAATGATAAGAATAATCGCAGGAATTTTATTGTTGATTTTGGCGATTTATTTTTTAATAAAAAGCTTATAATTAAGCCATTTTTTTCCTTCCCGGACATTTCTTACATCTTTTTCCTTTTTTGAATTTCTTGCAGCAAGATTTCTTATCACCACAATACATTTCTTCAGCATTGATAGGAAAGGCAGGAGTCAAGGCCGGAATTTTGAAAGGGACAATCATATTCATGATGCAAATATATTAATTTAGAATAAATATAGATAATAAAATTTCATAAAATATTATTTGTTGATTATTAATTATTTAAATGCTTTTGGAGAAGGCTTTTGAATAGAACACATGAAAAATACTGTCCTACCTCTTAAGTGAACCGTAAAAATGAAATTTTCAAGTAAAATCTTTTCTTTTTACAAGAATCTGAAGTTTCTAAAATTAATGTTAATTTAATATTAACAAATGATTTAACTGTTTTTATGAGTTAAATGATAATTAAAGAGTGCTAATATTGAATAAGATAGATTTATTTTTCAATTCAGTTGAGTTTTTAACTTACTTGTATAATTTTCTAAAAAATCGTAATTTTACCCATCTTTTTTACAAACAAAATCTAATATAAAAAATGAATACAGAACAGTTTGTGAGCCGTCACATTTCCTTGAATGAAGCCGATAAACAGGCGATGTTGGAAAAAGTTGGCGTTTCAAGTATCGAAGAGTTAATTTCTCAAACCATCCCTTCTTCTATCCGTTTAGAAAAAGATCTTGAAATCTCAGAACCGCTTTCAGAATACGAAATGCTAAATCATTCGAAAGAATTGGCATCGAAAAATACTGACTATACAAGCTACATTGGTTTTGGGTATCACAATACATTGTTGCCATCAGCAATTCAGAGAAATATTTTTGAGAATCCAAGTTGGTATACAGCGTATACTCCTTACCAGGCGGAAATCGCACAGGGAAGATTGGAGGCTCTTTTGAATTTCCAGACTGTTGTGTGTGATCTTACAGGTTTTGCTTTGGCAAATGCTTCATTGTTAGATGAATCTACTGCAGCTGCAGAAGCCATGCATATGTTCTTCAATAACAGAACAAAAGACCAGAAAAAAGCGGGAGCAAACAAATTCTTTGTTTCTGACCTTGTTTTACCTCAAACCATTTCAGTTTTAAAAACAAAAGCTGAAGGATTGGAAATCGAAATCGTAGAAGGTGATCACAAAACGCATGAGTTTGATGGTTCTTACTATGGTGTTTTATTACAATATCCTGGTAAAAACGGGATCGTTCTGGATTATACAGAAAACATCGTTGAATACAAAAAATTAGATCTTCAGGTGGTTGTTGCTTGTGATCCGATGGCGTTGGTTAAATTGAAGTCTCCGGCTTCAATGGGAGCTGACTGTGCAGTGGGAACTTCACAGAGATTTGGTATTCCATTAGGTTATGGTGGTCCTCACGCAGCATTTTTCTCTTGTAAAGAAGAATATAAAAGAGATATTCCGGGAAGAATTATCGGGGTTTCTCAGGATATGTACGGAAGACGTGCATTGAGAATGGCTTTACAAACCAGAGAGCAGCACATCAAGAGAGAAAGAGCAACTTCAAACATCTGTACAGCTCAGGTTTTACTTGCAGTAATGGCTGGAATGTATGCAGTTTATCATGGTCCGAAAGGATTAAACTATATTGCTGATCAGATTCACTTTAAAGCTAATGCTCTGAAAGGAGGTTTGAAAGCTTTAGGATATGAAATCGTTGAAGAACCGATCTTTGATACGGTAAAAATTACGATGAATGAAGATGAGAAAGGAAGATTGATGAGAATGATGCTTGATCACAGATTGAATTTAAACTACTTTACAGAAGGAGTTGTGAGTATCGCTATCAACGAAAGTACAACATTGGAGAAACTGAATGTTCTAATGGCATCTTTCGCTCAGTTTAAAGATAAGCAGACTTTCAAATTAGAAATTAAAGAAGGATACAGTATTCCTGCAGAGAATTTAAGAAAAGACGAAATTCTTACAGAAGAAGTATTCAATAAATATCACACGGAAACAGAATTGATGCGTTACATCAAGCGTCTGGAAAGAAAAGATTTGTCGTTGACACATTCAATGATTTCTTTAGGTTCTTGTACGATGAAGCTGAACGCTGCAACCCAAATGTTACCTCTTTCTTGGGAAAACTGGGGAGCTGTTCATCCTTTTGTACCGGTAAATCAGGCAGGAGGTTATCAGGAAATGATCCGTGAATTGGAAAAAGATTTAGCGGAAATTACAGGTTTTGCAGGAACTTCCCTTCAGCCAAACTCTGGAGCTCAGGGAGAATACGCAGGATTAATGGTCATCAGAGAATATCATATCTCAAGAGGCGAAGGTCATAGAAATGTGGTATTGATTCCTCAGTCTGCACACGGAACCAACCCGGCTTCTGCAGCAATGGCAGGTATGAAGATTGTTGTCGTTAAAAATCTTGAAAACGGAGAAATTGATTTTGAAGATTTAAAAGCTAAAACAGAACAGCATTCTGAAAATCTTTCTTGTGTAATGATCACGTATCCGTCAACTTACGGATTCTTTGATGCTAACATTATCGAAATTACAAACTTAATCCACCAACATGGCGGACAAGTATATATGGATGGTGCGAACATGAACGCTCAGGTAGGATACACAAGTCCTGGAAACATCGGAGCAGATGTTTGTCACTTGAACCTTCACAAAACTTTCGCGATTCCTCACGGAGGGGGAGGTCCTGGAGTAGGTCCAATTTGTGTTGCTAAACACTTGGTTCCTTTCTTACCTTCAAACGCAAATATCAGAATCGGAGCTAAAGAAGCGATCGACGGTATTTCTGCAGCACCTTACGGTTCTGGTTTAATTTTGAATATTTCTTACGCTTACATCAAGATGTTAGGAACTTCAGGATTGAAAAAAGCAACTGAACATGCGATCTTAAATGCTAATTATTTAAAAGAAATTTTAGCAGAGCATTTCCCGATTTTATATTCAAATGAAAACGGAAAAGTAGCTCACGAATGTATCGTAGATTTTAGACAATTTAAATCTTTAGGAATTGAAGTTGCTGATGTTGCAAAGAGATTAATGGATTACGGATTCCACGCTCCAACAGTTTCTTTCCCGGTTGCAGGAACATTAATGATTGAACCTACTGAATCTGAAAGCAAAGCAGAAATCGATCGTTTTGCAGAAGCTCTAATTGCTATCAAACAAGAAATTGATGAGATCGCCAACGGAGAAGCTGATGCAGCAAATAACGTATTGAAAAATGCTCCGCACACAGAACAAATGGTAATCTCTGATTCTTGGGATAAGCCATACAGTAGAGAAAAAGCAGCTTATCCGCTAGAGTGGGTGAGAGATCACAAATTCTTTGCTTCTGTTTCAAGAGTGGATGAAGCTTATGGAGACAGAAACTTAGTATGTACTTGTGAGCCGATTGAAGCTTATATGTAATTAAAAGTTTTTTAAAAATAGAAATCCCTCTCATCACTGAGAGGGATTTCTATTTTTATCGATAATAAATCTTGCTTCAATTAATACTCATTTTTTTAATAAGGCCAGGTAACATATAGCGGCTTCTCCATCCACGGATATTTTATAATAGAAAAAACGAACGGAGATTTACTAATCAAAATATCATAAGCCCTCTTATCTACTGTAAGTTCCCATTTGTCTGCTAATTCTATCAGAATTCCGTTCCGAATAAGCCAGTTACCTCTAAAACCATCTAAAGAACAGTGTCCTATTGCGTTCCAGTATGAAATTGCAGCTTGTAGTAAGGAATTTATTATTGTCAGGTTTTCTGCTGTTATTTCAATTTTGTCTGAGATGGGATGGGTAAGAGGTAAACCGCAAAGAACTTTATGTAATGGAAGATCAATATCTTCAATATCACTTGATCCTGTAGTTACATATTGTAGAAACTGTGCGGCTTTTGACTGATTCTCCAGAGAAGAAAATTTGTTTTCGTGTAATAGCCCTAAGCGTTCAAATAACATACCGAAATAATTGTTTAGAATTACAATTCCTGCATTTTGCACTACAATGCCTTTGTTTAAATTGGTTTTTGAGTTTTGTGTAATTTCCATTTTGTCAGTAGTGATTAATATTTCATGGTTTATCTTTCTTAATGTAAATGTATTTAATCTGAACGAAATATTTATTGTTGTTTTATTGCTAATAAGACTAGCCAACAAAATTCTTAATCCATTTTTCTCTATTTTGGACTTGAACTGATTATGCAGATGTAAAAGATTCTCAATATTAGAGGTTTTATAGTTTTTTTAATCTGATTCATTGGTAATAGGTTGATATTTAGATAGTAGCAGGATGGGACAGGATGCCGGTGTTTACGTTTGTGTTTAGATTAGTTAACACAAAATTAATCCTATGAAAAAACCATTACTCTTCAAGCAAACTCTTACCTCTTTGCTTTTTTGTGGCTTAACATTGGCCGCAATTGATTCAAATGCTCAGACGTTGGCATTTCCGGAAGCCACAGGTTTCGGTAGATATACTACAGGAGCCAGAGGTGCTGCAAACCCTCAAATTTATCTGGTTACTAATTTAAATGACAGCGGCCCCGGTTCATTTCGGGATGCGGTAAGTCAGCCTGGTCGATTTGTCATATTCAGAGTGGGAGGGATTGTGAACTTACAGTCCATAGTTGCTGTTGCAGCGAATACAACGATTGCCGGACAGACAGCTCCAGGTGAAGGAATTGTATTTCTAGGACCAAGAGTATCATTTACCGGAGCCAATAATACGATTGCAAGATATCTTCGTCTTCGTTATGGCGGAACTTCTCAAAATCAGGATGCATCGGGAATTGCCAATGGAGCCAATATCATTTTGGATCATATGACTTTTACGTGGGGGACAGATGAAGTATTTTCTGTTAACTGGGATGGCAATGGAACAAGTCCGGATAATATAACAATTCAGAATTCTATTATAGGGCAGGGAATGCACCGGCATAACCATTCAGCAGGTGGATTAATGCAGCCTCCTCCGGGTGGCAAAATAAGTTTGATCGGAAATTTATATATCTGCAATAAAACCCGAAACAATAAAATAAAGGGAATTAACGAGTTTGTAAACAATGTGGTTTATAATTGGGGAAATTATGGCAATACATACGGACATACACAATCCGGAGAAGCTTATATTATGGGTGGGGATTCTGCGGGAGCTTCTTATGCTAATATCATCAACAATTATTTCATCGGAGGACCCAATACAAGTACTACGGTTACAACACCTTTCAGTGTAGGGAATGCCAACTTCAATTTGTATGGATCCGGAAATTATTTTGATAATAATAAAAACGGAGTATTAGATGGGACTTTAGTTCCCCAGGATTTAACAGGTTATCCTGTTGGAGATGTTACTGCAATACAGTCGGCTCCGTATGATTATCCGATGAAAAATACAACAGTAACCGCCCAAACTACATTTAATAATATTGTTGCCAAAGCAGGAGCATCATATCCCAGACGTGATCAGGTAGATCAGTTAATGATTTCAGATCTGATGTCAAAAGGAACAACTGCGACTTATGTCTATGTGCAAACAGATTTAACCACTCAATTTGGTTTTACTAATGGAGGTGCAGGACATGTATATGGTGCTCCGGCTCCATTAGATACTGATAATGACGGTATGCCGGATGCGTGGGAAGCTGCTAACGGATTAAATCCAAATGTCTTTGACGCTTTGGCAGTGAGTACCACCCATGCTCCTTATCTAAATATTGAGGTGTATATTAATGGTTTGCATAATACGGTTCCGCCAGATTTTATTATTCCACCAACCAATTTGAATTTCACTAATGCGGCTACGACAGGAACTCCGGCTTCCAGTTCTTTAACGGTGAATTGGAGCGATAATGCTACCAATGAAACGAATTATGTTTTGGAACGTTCTAATGATGGAACTAATTTTACGGTGACTGCAACACTTCCTGCTAATACTACAAGTTATAATGAGACAGGTTTAACGCCTAATACTCAATATTATTACAGAGTTAAAGCAATTAATGCCACAGAGTCTTCTGTCTATACATCGAGTGCCTCTATAACTACACCTCCTGTTCCTTCGGCACCGACAAAACCGACAACTCCAACGCCTGCCAATGGAAATAATTATGTAGAGCTAAGCAACGGAAACCTGCTTTTAAAATGGACAGGGAGTACAAATACTACAACCTATTCTGTATATTTTGGAACCAATCCTCAAAACTTGAGTAATATTGGTACTGTAGCTTACAGTACAACGCCATCCTATCAGCTTACTAATATAAATACAGGAACAGATTACTACTGGAGAATTGACGCAAGTAATGCTCTTGGTTCTGTGACAGGTGATGTATGGAGCTTTCGTGCTTTAACACCAAGTATCGTAGGGAATTGGCCATTTTTAGAGGCGCCTTTGTCTGGTGAACAGATTACGGATATTTCATCTTATGCTAATCACGGAACATTAAATGTAGCTTACGATAATTCTAATGTAAGAGTTCCGGGGAAAGAAAACTTTGCTCTTGATCTGGCGACTTCACCTACTAACTACATAGCGAGTATTCCGCATCAGGATCAGATTTTCTTTAATAACAATTCTTTTACGGTTTCTTTCTGGATGAAAGCTCCGACAACGATGATCCCATCATCTTCATCAACAAGTCTTTATGTTTTATGCAAAGGATCATTTACTAAAAACACTACAACAGGTGCAACGGGAAAACGTTTTAATGTAGAAATAAAAGGAGGACTACTGCGATATGCGATAGACGATGATGTTACGAAAAAAGAAATTACATCACCTATTGCCAATTATTTTACAGGGAATTGGGTGCATGTTGTAATTATGAGAGATATTGCATCCCATAAAATGAGAATTTACACCAATGGTGTTTTAACGACTGAAGGAGACGAAACAGCGGTTACAGGTATCGGTGAAACAAGTGATGTTATCATTGGGAATATTGGTGAACTGGAATTTTTGTCAACAACTAATGCTCCGGCTCCTTACAAAGGTGCATTTGATGAACTTAGAATGTACAATTATGCATTGTCATCATCCGAAATAAGTGCTTTGTACAATCAGGATGTACTGAGAAACGACGAATTCAGCATCAGTAAAAATGTAGGAACGGTCTATCCGAATCCTGTAAAAGATCAGGTGTTCATTAAACTTCCTGAATATAAAAAATCAAATCTTACCGCTACGCTAATTGATATGACAGGAAGAATTCTTATTAAAGAAAAAATTACTTCCGAAGGAAACGGGATTTTTAAATTAAATCTCGCAGATAAAAAAATATCCGGAAATTATATATTGAATGTTTCGGGAGAAAATCTGAATAGCAATTTTAAAGTGGTGGTGAAGTAATTTTATTGATATTTATAAAAAAATTGTGATAAATATACCCCTCTCAGTGATGAGAGGGGTTTTATTGAGCTATTTTTTGAAAAAATCTGATTTTAAATTTTCAACTTTTTTAATATCACATCCAAAAACAAATGTTCTAAAAACGGGTCCTCCATTGTAAGGTATTTCGTCTTGGAAATATTCTATATCTAAGTTTTTTAGTATTTGAGCTAATTTTTTACTATTATTCTTATCTGGTTCAAAACCTATGCAATGAGCTTTTGCCCATTTATCAGCTTTTATATGCTGGTAAGCAAACTTGACAATTTCTTTTTGTGAATTAAAAGTTTTAAGATTTTCTTTTCTACTATATTCACAATAATACCAGATGTATTGATTATTCATTTGTTCTATGCCAAAACCTTCAGAAATTGAGTTTTGAGCAATTGAATATCCTCTAAAATCATAACAATTCTCCTGCATCCAAATTTTTAGCTCCAGTATTGTTTGAGGAATCTCATTTTTCATTAATATTGATTTTAGATTTCCTATTCTAAGGTATGGTAAAAATATTATTTAAATTTTAATAGAATTTTTTTCCAGTTTTCTAATCAAATTCCCTTTAACCACTGTAAAAGTATAATCCTTCGCTTCTGCAAAAGAAACACTATATTTTCGATCAATATTTATCAAATCTTCAGGGAATTTTGATAAAAGTGTATCGTAAAACTGATCCAGAAATTCTTGAGAAGGCATTTCATAATTGATCTTCAATTGAAAACGTCGGATCAAAGCGGTATCAATGATTTCAGGGTGATTTGTAGCGCACAGTAAAAGTGCATTTTCAGGATAATAATCGATCAACTGGATCAAAGTATTCACCAATCGTCTCATTTCGCCTACATCTTTATCGTCACTGCCTCTGGCTTTACCGATTTGATCGAGCTCATCAAGAAAAAGAACTGATCTTTCTCGTGCCGCCTTATCAAAAATCATTTTAATGTTTTGCGAAGTTTCTCCAATTCGAGAAGAAACGATATTGCTTAAATTAAGAATGATAATACTTTTGCCTAAAGCATTGGCAATTGCTTTTGCGGTCATGGTTTTTCCACAACCGGAGTTTCCTTCCAAAAGTACTTTATTGTTCACCGGAAGTCCATATTCCTGCAATTCTTTAGAATAGGTGTTTTCTTTAATGAGCTGTACAATTTGTTCCTTATTCTGGGGAACAAGGAAAACATCATCCAGTGTTACTTCTTCTTTGTCTTGAATAATAAGGTTGTACAGGTTCATTTCGTATAAAATTTTTTAACAGATGGGTTAGTTTACAATGACTTTAATGTAACGTGTAAATATTTCTGCAAAGATAAAACTTAAAGGTATTTTTAGAGGAGCAAAGTTTCTAAAATAGTATTGAATTTTTCAAGAGAGTTGACTTCGGTGAGGGTAATGAAAAATAAAGTCTGCCAATTCTGTGTTTTTTCAGCTTGTTTGTTAGTGGGCATATCCCAATCCGGATAAACTCTAAAGCCCCGTTTTCCTGATCTTGATGAAATGGTTACAATTTGTTTTTCACACAAAATATTTTTTGAAAAGAAGAAAAATCCTGATTGGTTGTTGAACTCTGTTAGAATGATACAAAAATCAAAAGGATCTTCACTACCAAAAGGCTCTGTCTCTTGGGTTTCAGGATTTCTTTTCCAAAGTGTTACGAATTGCCCTGTTTTTTTAGGAGTAATCTTTGCCTTCCGGAATTTTATGCGAAATTGGTTGAGCTGAAAATCATAACCTAAATATTCGGCACAGTCCGAATCCGGCTGTAGGTGCGAAATGCTTAAATTTAACTGCCTGAAAATAGCGTTTTGGAGGGTTTCAATTTCCTTTATCATTGGATTGTTGGTTTATCAAGAAGCAAACATAAATATCTAAAATATATAAAACAAAAAAGCCGAACATAAAGTTCGACCCTATCGGCTATTATAAAAATTAAAATTTGTTGCGTTAAATTTTCTTACATTATGTTTTTTTTGCCCTTTTACTCAAAGGAGTAAAAGAGCGAACAATCTGTGCCAGATTGAAAACATATAACAATACAATTAGTAAATCTGCTTTATAAGATATCTATTCTTATATAAGATTTAATTAATTCCCTTCTTTTCTAGCAGTCATGAAGTAAGATGAGAATACTATTAAACATGTTGCAATTCCGATGTAAGCGATCATTTGTTTTATTTTTAATTATTTGACTTTTTATTATCAATTTTACATTTGCAATATTACAGCATTTATATGGGATAATAAATTAAATTATAATGATGTTTATCAGTGTTTTATGTTAATTTTGAATGTCTTCTGAAGGTTTTTAAATTAACTTTATTATATGTTTTTTATATTTTTAATATTGTTTTTAATTGTATTATTCTCAAAAAAATGTGAAATTATTAATGTTTCTGTATTGGTTATTTAGAGATTCGCAATGTTAACAGTTGGTAATATTATGCTAAGCCTATTAAATTTTATCACTCGATGATGAATTGATTTTGTTTTTTTAGTTGAGAATTATGAGTCATATCAATACGGTTTCTTTTCGTGAAAAGAAAAACCTCTTTCAAAATAGAAAATCTTGTTATTCGTGTAAAGGTTAAAGCGTACTTCAATTAAGAATCTGAAAGCTTGCATCAGAATTGTATGATTACTTTATCTGGAATGATAAATCCTTTGTTGCTAATATTAATCTTATATAGATAATGTAGGAGGATGTAAGCAATTATTTGTTGAATATTTTGAAGGTTTTCCGAATATTGATCAGTATAATTTCTGATCATTCAGACAGTAAAAGCTTCTGCGTTTTCCTAATCCGGTTTGCTTTTTGATGAGTTTTTCACCACATTTAGGACAAATGGATTTTGTGTGGACAAGCCAATGTTTTTTCAGGACAAAATCTCTCTTCCATTTTAGAAAATCGAAACTGTAATTTCTGGCTTCTGCAATTAATTCTTCTAATTTTTCAGAAGGAAGATTTCCTATTAAACTTTCTGGTTGTACTCCAATTCTGAACAATACCTCATTTTTAATAATATTTCCGACACCCGAAAAAATATCCTGGTTCATCAATGCATCACAAACCATCGTTTTAGGTTTTGCAACTAGCTTTTGTTTAGCTTTTTCCGCATTCCATTGCTCACTCATCACATCGGCTTCCCAGTCAATTTTAGCTAAAAACTCCAAATCAACAAGCTTTACGCTGCAGTTATAAATATATAGTCCTCCCTTTTTGAAAACCAATGATAGCCGAAGATTTTTATCGGGTTTTGTTTGCTCATCAACGCTGTAAGAACCGAACATTAATAAATGAATTCTCACCGCAAATTCATTAAAAACAAGGTAAGTCTGTTTTCCAAATGTGCGTATTTCTTTTAATGTTTTGTTTTTCAGAACTTCTTTGTCGAATGTTGCATTTCCCGAAGACTCCATAACTTTTTTACCCACAAATTTTTGCAGGTTTTCTTTCATTAATAGGATGGAAGGACCTTCTGGCATAAGAATCGGTTTTCAATAAAAATTCAAATATTATTCCATAAAAATAAAATTTGGAGTAATTTTGAAAAATGATGAATTTAAACCAGATTTTCACCAATCAGCGTACAGGAAACAATCCGCATACAAAGGCTTCACGAACAGATTTTCAGAGAGATTTTGACCGAATTATATTTTCATCGGCTTTCAGAAGGTTACAAAATAAAACCCAGGTTTTTCCGCTTCCGGGAAGTGTCTTTGTGCACAACCGTCTGACGCATTCTCTTGAGGTTTCGTCTGTGGGAAGAAGCTTGGGAAGTGTTATGGGAGAATTTATTCATGATACTTTTAAAAATGATTTAACGGAAGATTCAAAAAGCTTTTACCTTCATAATTTAGGAAACGTAATTGCTGCGGCTTGCCTGTGTCATGATGTGGGAAATCCTGCATTCGGACATTCGGGAGAAGATGCCATTGCCAGTTATTTTGAAAGAAATGAAAATGATTTAAAGCCTAAATTCAACGCAAAAGAATGGGCAGATCTGGTGAATTTTGAAGGAAACGCCAACGCCATCCGAGTGTTGGCTCAGCAGCAACAGGGAAAAGATGAAGGTGGAATTCAGTTAACCTTTTCAACATTGGCGAGTATTGCGAAATACCCGTGCGAAGCTATTGCTAAAAAGAAAGGAATCATTCACAGAAAGAAATTTGGTTTTTTTCAAAACGAAAAAGAGATTTTCTTAGAGATTGCAAAAGGAACGAATTTAATTTCGGAAAGTGAAGAACCTCATATTTTCAAAAGACATCCTTTCGTGTGGCTGGTAGAAGCTGCCGATGATATCTGCTATAATATTATTGATATGGAAGATGCACATCGACTGGGTATTGTTTCCACAGTAGATTGTAAAAACCTGTTTTTTGAACTGGTAAAATCTGAAACGGATGATATAAAAAGAGTAAAAGATAAGCTGGATTCTATCGGAAATGAAAATGAACAAATTTCTTATTTAAGAGCTAAAGTAATCAATGCCTTAATTAATAAATCTATAGAGCTTTATAAAAGTAATTTTAATACAATTCTCGGAGGAAATTTAGATAAAGGGCTGCTGGATATTTATAAGTCTGAAAATAATGCTTTACAGGATATAGAGTCTTTCTCTATCGAAAAAATCTACAACCATAAAGCTGTTGTAGAGATTGAAAATGCAGGTTATAACGTAATGTATGAATTACTGGATCATTTTATTCCGTCAATTTTGAAATCTGCAGATGATAGAAAATCTTACGATAAAAAAGCATTGAAATTACTTCCAAAACAGTTCTTGTATGAAGATGGAACCGATTATCAAAAAGTTCTTGGAGTGATTGATTTTGTTTCCGGAATGACCGATAACTATGCAACTGATCTTTACAGAAAAATCAAGGGAATTGATATTGGAATGACAATGTAAACCTAAATAATAATTCTAACTTTAAGAGTGTGATTAGACTTTATAAGTCTTGTTTTTTTTAATAATGTAAAGATTTTAGTATATTTAAAAAAACACTTAATCAATATTTTTAACAAAAGATAAATATTTACGACTCATTCAAAAAATCAAATTATGACATATTTAGGAATTATTGTTTTTATCGGACTTGTTACGTTATTTGCCTCTTTTTTTACTGTAAAACAGGAAACTGCGGCAATTGTAGAACGTTTAGGAAAGTTTCATTCTGTCCGTCATGCGGGATTACAGCTGAAAATACCTTATTTAGACAGAATTTCAAAAAGAATGAATCTAAGGATTCAGCAATTGGATGTAATGATTGACACCAAAACATTGGATAATGTTTTTGTGAAAATGAAGATTTCTGTTCAGTTTCAGGTTATCAGAACGCAAGTAGGTGATGCGTATTACCGTTTGGAAAGTCCGCATGACCAAATCACATCTTATGTTTTTGATGTCGTAAGAGCAGAAGTTCCAAAATTAAAATTGGATGATGTTTTCTTAAAAAAAGATGATATTGCAATTGCTGTAAAAGCAGAACTTCAAGAAGCAATGCAAAGTTACGGATATGATATTATCAAAGCTTTGGTAACAGATATTGATCCGGATGAGCAGGTGAAACATGCGATGAACAGAATCAACGCGGCTGAAAGAGAAAAAACGGCAGCAGAATACGAATCTGAAGCACAAAGAATCAGAATTGTGGCTGTTGCAAAAGCTGAAGCAGAATCTAAAAAATTACAAGGACAAGGTATTGCAGACCAAAGAAGAGAAATCGCAAAAGGTCTTGAAGAGTCTGTAAGAATGCTGAATAATGTGGATATCAATTCCCATGAAGCATCGGCTTTAATTGTAGTTACCCAACATTATGATACTTTACATTCAGTAGGAGCGAATAACAGAAGTAATCTGGTATTGCTTCCGAACTCACCAACCGCAGCAAGCGGAATGCTCAATGATCTTGTTGCTGCTATGACCACGGCCAATACGGTAGGAGAAGCAAGCAAAGGGAATTATCCGCAGCCTCCGAAAGATCACGATCATAATAGACCAAGCAATATATAAATAAAAAACTCTCGAAATTTTTCGAGAGTTTTTTATTATTTTTTAGTTTTTGAAACCTGTTTAATTAAGGTATATTTTATAGAAGAGGCATCTGCAGGTACATTTTCTAATTTTTCAGTTTTTACCTTTAGTACGTATTCATACCCCGGTTCATAAGTAAATCCTTCAATATTCGTGTAGAAATTACTCCAGTTATCATTTGGTTTTTCTTTTATCTGTAAGCATTTCATGGGAGCTACTCCTGTGCAATCTGCAGTTTGTGGTCCTACGATGAATGTTTTCTCATCAGCTGCGGAAACTCCCGAAGCAGTTGTACATTGAGTCATTGCAAATATTGCTAATGCAGGTACCGCACCTTTTAGAATTGTTGCTATACTTTTCATAATACTTGATTTTGAAATCTTAGGTCGCAATTACCATGCCGAAGTATTTTCACTAATTGTCGCAGTTCTTCTATTGTTTTACACTTTTTTTATTATTTATTTTGAAGACTACAATCATAAATAGGAAATATCAGATTGTGGAATGGAGCGGGTCTTTGAAAAAGGGATTCCTGCTCATAGAAAAAGAAAAATAAAAAAATAGAGCAGGATGAGAATATTACTTTCTTCAGTCTTTTTATTAATCTGTGGCAGTGTAGTAAGTGCACAGAAACTGAAAAAAGAAGATGTTATAGGATTTTGGAAACTCAAAGAATCGGGTTTCTATGAAGGGAAGAAAAAGGTGGTCAAAGCTTTTGATAAATGCCGTTTAATGAGGAATTATGCTATAAGAGAAGATGGCTTTGCTATTTATAATTATGTAGAAGGAGGTGTCGGGAACTGTACGATATCAGAACCCAGGCTTTCATTTTGGAGAGTGGTTGACAACAGAATTCAGTTTTATACGGATGATAAAAATATTCTTGAAGAAGTGATTGTCACTTTAAATAAAGATAAAACACTGATTTTTTCAAGTTATATTCCTGAGCCGGTTAAAGAAAAAGATCCGACGTTAGAAAAGATATTGAATACCGTTCATTATGATATTGTAGAAGCTGCCTATTAAATATTATAATTATTTTCCTTGGGATTAGCTTCTTTAAACTTTTGCTTACCGATCAGCAGTTCAAAAAACAATCTGAAATCTGAGATCAGAGACCAGAGTGGATATTTGAAAGTTGCAGGTTTATTCCTTTCAATCACGGCATGGCTAAACCAAGCAAAACCATAGCCGAAAATAGGAATATACCAAAGAAATCTTTCTTTTCCGGAACTGATAACATATCCAATAACTACAAATACGAGAAGAGTTCCTATGAAATGGAAAATTCGGGTTCCGGTTTTACTGTGTTCGGTAAGGTAGAATTGATAAAATTCTTTATAGGTTTTAATTCTTTCTGACATGGCGTTGATCTTTTTGAAAAAAGTAGCAATAAGTTCGCCATTTTTAATAGAAGAATAAAATAAAAAGCAAAGCTGTATGGACAACTTTGCTTTTATATTTTTTTAGGAATTAAGCTTTTCTTAATTTACTGTTTTTGTATCCGTAAAAGAAATAAATTACTAATCCGATAGCAAACCATAATCCGAACCAGAACCAGTTTTCGTGGCTCATTCCTGTAAGAAGGTAAAGGCAAGAGCTTAGACCGATTAACGGAATTAAAGATAAGTTTTTAACAAAAGCCCAAACACACAGCACCAAATTAATCAATATAAAAAAGAAAATGGACGCTCTGAATTCACCTGCCTTAGGATCTTTCCAATCCATTAAAGTCTGGAAAAAATCGGGTTGCCAATAATAGAAAGCAACAAGTCCTCCAATGAAGATAACCGGGAAAATTATTTTACCATTTATATAAGGTAAGTGAAACCTTCCTTTTATTTTTTCTTTTGCAGGAAGCATTAAAACGCCTGCACAAACCAATACAAATGCGAAAATAGTTCCGATACTTGTAAAGTCTAAGATGAATGTTTTATCGGTAAATAAAATAGGAATTCCCACAACAATACCTGTAACAATGGTAGCGAATGAAGGCGTTTTATATTTTGGATGTACGGTTTGAAATTTCTGAGGCATCAATCCGTCACGGCTCATTGCATACCAGATTCTCGGCTGTCCCATTTGGAAAACTAAAAGTACTGTTGTAATGGCAACAATCGCTATAAAAGAAACGGTAAGCTCCATCCACGCAACATTTGCATTTCCTTTTTCAAAAATGAATGAAAGGGGATCGCCTACGCCATCAAACTTTTTGTAATCTACCATTCCGGTTAAGACTAAAGTTAGTGCAATATAAATAACGGTACATAATACCAAGGAAATAATCATTCCTTTTGGTAGTGTTTTTTGAGGATCTTTTGTTTCTTCGGAAAGTACACTTAATGCATCAAAGCCAATATAAGCAAAGAAAACTCCGGAGACAGCGCTCATTACTCCTACAAAACCATTCGGCATAAAAGAAGGAGTTCCCGTTTCAGGGCTGATTGGCGTCCAGTTTTCTGTATTAATGTAAGAAAAACCTACTAAAATTACCAATATAATTACTGCTAATTTTAAGATCACTAAGGAATTGTTGAAGTTTTTACTTTCTTTTATTCCCACATAGCATAACCAAGTAATCAATCCGTTAATAACCAAAGCGGGAACATCAACGATGAATTTTAAACTCCCTAATAATGGGGCGGTTTTCCAGGCATTAAGCAGTGCTTTATTTTCAGAGCCGTTCATAATAGCCTTTTTAGCTTCAGTATAGCTACAGGTAAGATAATCCGGAATATGCATTCCCAACCGTTCTAAAAAGCTTGTGAAATAATCCGACCATGAAAAAGCAACATAGATATTTCCGAAAGAATATTCCATAATTAGTGCCCAACCGATAATCCAGGCAATTAATTCCCCGAAACTGGCATAAGCATACGTATAAGCTGAACCGGCTGTTGGAATCCTACTTGCAAATTCTGCATAGCAAAGTGCCGTAAATCCACAGGCAAAACCGCAGATCAAATATAGTAAAATAACACCGGGGCCTCCTCTGAAAACAGCTTCTCCCAAACTGCTGAAACTTCCTGCACCAATAATCGCTGCAATACCAAAGAATACGATATCCCAAACGCCTAAAACCCTTAAAAGGCTGGTTGATGTATCTGATTCCGAATAGATTTTCCTTTTAAAAAGTTGATTCATCCAATCTCTATATTTGATTTGAAAAAAGCAAAAGTAATTATTTCTCTGAAATAATTTTGATTTTCTTAAGATTTCTTATGGAAAAGTTAAGAAGTATTAAAAAATAATCCACAAATTAACAATATGTTAAAACGCTTGTTTATACAATATCTTTTCAATATTTTCGTTGATAAATTGTGGATAAAATTCACCTTCAATTTAAAATATTCAGCCAAGTTTTAGGGCTTAAACATTTTAAAATTTGATATTAATGAAATCAAAAAAAATACTTCTAGCGGCTGCCGTGGTGTATTTCGGAATTTCCGAGGCTCAGCAGTCCCAATATTTTACACAAAAAGAAAATTACAGATTCAATCTTGCTGAAAATCTTTATCAGACCAAAATATATAATGCCTCGCAATTTGAATATGCGAGACAGTATTTTTATAATCAAAACTTGTCGAGGTCAAGAAAAGAAGCGGCGCAGTTTTTTGATAACATCATAGGAGTAATCCTTCAGAAAAATCATGCTGAAGAAGGGTTGACTGCTTTTATGAAAGAATATCCTAATTCTGCCTACTTTGCTCAGGCCAATCTTCCTTTGGCAGATTATTATCTGGCTAAAAAAGATTTTGACAAAGCTTTGGAGACATTGAAAAAGGTAAACCAATATCAGCTTTCAAAAGAGGAAAACACGCAGTATATTCTGAAATTAGGATATGCGAAATTTATGATGGGAGATTCCAAAGGAGCAACAGATGCTTTGGAAGAAGCCTATAAAACAGCTGATGCCTCTCAAAAAGGAGATATTGCTTATATGTTGGGCCATCTTTATTATTCAAACAGACAGAATGATAAAGCGTTCCAGTATTTTGATTCGATAAAAGACCAATCGAAATATTCTAAACTGGTGCGTCCGTATTATGTGCAGATGTATTATAATGATAAGGATTATGACAAAGCAATTACTGAAGGGAATGCCTTATTAAATGAAGATATTTCTGATTCTTATAAAGCAGAAGTTCATAAGATTATCGGGGAAAGTTATTTCATGAAGAATGATTATAATTCAGCTTATCCACATCTGAAAGATTACTTAAGTGTTCAGCAGAATCCTTCTGAAAATGATTTGTATGAGATGGGATTTGTTGCGGCGCAGCTTAAAAAATATGATGAAGCCGTTTCTTATTATAATCAATTATTAAATAGCAATTCCGCATTGGCTCAAAATGCGTATTATCAGCTTGGAAATGCTTATTTGGCGGTTGATAAAAAGCAAGAAGCCCTTTCTGCATTCCGTTCGTCTTATCAGATGAATTATGATCCGAAGGTGAAAAAACTGGCTCACGAGCAATATGCAAAATTGAGTTACGATATCGGTAACCCGTTTGAAAGCCCTTCTGCAGTTATTCAGAATTATATTAATGATAATCAAGATGCCGGAAATGCATCGGAAATGAGATCACTGTTGGTAAAATCATATCTGTATTCCGGAAACTTTAAGGAAACGCTGAATGCTATAGATAAGCTTAAAACTTCGTCTCCTGATATTGACAAAGTGGATCAGGAAGTTTCTTATTTATTAGGAACAGAAGAGTTTAATAAAGGAAATTATGATGAAGCTGAAAAATATTTCCTGAGAAGTTTAGAATTTGATATTAATAAAGAATTCAATAGCAGAGCTTTATATTGGTTAGGACAGGTATATTATCAAAAAGGAAACTATCCTTCTGCCATTGTTCGTTATGAAAAATTGCTAAACCAAAGCTTCCCTGAAAAACAACAATTACCTTACGATTTAGGATATGCTTATTTTAAATCTAAAAAATTCGATCAGGCGGCAACGTATTTTAAACAATATTTAACCAATCCTAAACCTGAATTTAAAAATGATGCAGAACTTCGTTTAGCAGATATTCATTATGCAAATAATGACCTGAATGAAGCGATTGCCATTTATGATAAAAACGAAGATGCTACAGATTATACTTTGTACCAAAAAGCAATGGCTTTAGGATTTAAAGGAGATACTCAGGCAAAAATTACCAACTTAAACAGTCTTTTATCAAAATATCCGGGTTCTGAATATTATGACGATGCTCAGTATGAAATCGGAACGGCTTATGCAGCTCAGAATGATTTTAATAATTCAAATGACTTCTTTAATAAAGTGATTAAGTCTTCGTCTGATAAGGATTTAGTTGCCAATGCTTCTATTTACAGAGCGCAGAATTATATCGACCAGAATCAGAATGATAAGGCATTATCTGAATTGAAATCTTTGGGTGAGCAATATAAAAATACACCTTACGCTGAGAAAATTGTTCAGGCTGCGAAACCAATTTTTACGAAAAATGGGGATGTTGCAGGATATGAAAGCTTTGCAAGAAATATCGGTATCAATGTAGATGCGGCAGAAATCGATGAAATTAACCTGTCAACGGCAAAACAATATTTTACGAAGAAAGATTATAAGAATGCCATTTCTTATTACGAAAAATATCTAACGCAAAATCCAACAGGAGAAGGACTTTACCAGGCAAAATATGAGTTGGGGGAAAGTTATTATCAAACCAATAATACGACTAAGGCATTACTTGTTTTACAGGAAGTAGCGAATGTACAGAATGATTATCAGGATGATGCGCAGACTCGTTTAGCACAGATTTATGTAACGCAGGGTGATAATAATGAAGCTAAGAAATATCTGGAGAACATTAAAAACTCATCGAACATAAGCATTAAAAACTATGCGAATGTAGAGCTGATGAAAATTTATGCTGATGAAAAGAACTTTTCACAAGCTGAGAAACTGGCGGATGCGGTGATTGCCAATAATAAAAACTCTGCGGCAGTAATTGAAACGGCGAAAGTAATCAAAGCGAGAAGCTTGATGAATTCAGGAAAAGATAAAGATGCACAGACAGCGTATGCATCTCTTGAAAAGTCTTCAAACACATCTGTTGCGGCGGAATCTCTGTATGCAAAAGCTTTCTATCAAAATAAAGGAAAGGCTTTCAAATCTTCTAATGAAACGGTTTTCAAGCTTGCTAATAATTATGCATCAGAAGAATATTGGGGAGCTAAAGCTTTGGTTTTGATGGCGAAAAATTATATAGGATTAAAAGACAACTATCAGGCAAGTTATACATGCGATCAAATTATAGAAAACTATAAAGATTTTCCTGAGATTGTAGCAGAAGCTAAGGAAGTTAAAAAGCAGATTAAAAAGTAAAAAAGTGTACTAATGTATTAACGTAAAATGTATTTATATAACTGAAAATCATTAATACTTTTTACACAAATACTTAAATACAAAAAGTAATGAATAAAAGAATTCAACTATTATCCATCATATTTTTAGGGTTTTCGTCTGTGGCGTTTTCCCAGATCAAAGAAGAAAAACTGATTCTTAATAAAAAAAGAGAACCGGAAGTTAAAAAGATCGAAAAAAAGAAAACTTCTGTGGAAACCATTAAAAATTATCCACCGGAAGAAAAATCTCAGAATCCTGTAAAATATACCATTACAGATGTTCCTGCGGTTTCAGATTTTAAAACTTCAACCATTCAGGGAGCAGATGTAACGCCTAAATTTGACGGAACAGCCCAAAACAATTATATCCAGTTCGGAATGGGGAATTTCGGAAAAATTTTAGGAGATGCCAATATTTCGAAAACACTGGAAAATAAGATTGAAGTAGGCGCAGATGCACATTTTCTCTCTACTCAGGGACTGAAAAAAGAATATACTTGGGATTCTAAGCAAAGTTCGACAAGTCTTGGAGCCTTCCTTAATTCTTACGGAGATAAAGGAAAGTTCAATTTAAATGCTGAATATAATTTAAATAGTTATAATTACTATGGGATTTATGCATTGGAACCTGGAGATGTAGATGTGGACCAGAGAGTGAATCAGTTCAAAGTAAATGGTTATTATGACTTTTATTCCAATGAAATACTGAATGATATAAGGGTAAAATCATCTTTCTTAAAAGATCACTTTGATGCTCAGGAAAATCAGGTTTCCGTATTGGCGAATTTATCTAAACATGCCATTGAAATCGGAAAATCAGGAATCAATTTGAATGCAGATCTGGGAGTAGGTCTGGAAGCAATAAAAAGTGAATTTGCCATAAGAGATAAAAACTTAGCTAATTTTTTCAATACCAATCTGGCTCCGAAAGTAACGTTTAGAAAAGGAGATTCTTACTTAATGTTAGGTTCATCATTTGAATTTTTAAATGCGAAAAACTCAAATGATTTGATGTCTGAACAACTGAAAAATAATAAAACATACTGGTTTCCTCAGGCAGAATTCCAATATGCAGCGATCAACGGATTCAAATTTTATGGAGGGGTAGATGGTGGTTTAAAGCTGAATACTTACGCTGATTTATTACAGCAAAACCCATTCATTCTATCAGATCAGTACTTAAAACCAACGGAAACAAAATACCATTTTTATGTAGGGGTAAGAGGAGATATCGATGAGACGTTCAAATATGATGTTTCTGCAGGATACGGAAAAATGAGAGATATTATGTTCTTCAAAGCAAACAGCTTATTCGATAATAATTATACTTTAAACCGTTCAGCATATAACTTCGCCAATACCTTCTCGGCAGTCTATGATGATGGAAACGTAAGCGATATTAAAGGGAGCTTGCAGTATTTTCCATTGGCTAATTTAGTATTGGATGCGGAAGCTAAATTCACAAAATTTGACTTGAAAAACTACTCGGATATTTATAATGTTCCTTTGTTGACAGCTACTATCGGGGCAAAATATACGATGCTTGATCAAAAATTATTGTTAGGTTTCAAAGGTATTTTTGCCAGTGACAGAACAACGAATTCCTTTATGCTTGAGGGAGTTGGAAGCCCAATGATGTATCAGTCTACCGAGAATACAAACGATAAAGTTGGTGGTTATGCAGATTTAAATCTATCGGCAGAGTATAAAATTCACAAAAATTTCAGTATTTTCGCACTCGGAAATAATCTTCTAAGCTCAAAATATCAGACGTACAAAGGATATAAGGTTCTTGGTGCACAGATTTTGGGAGGAGTAAAGATTACTTTCTAATAAGTAATTGGTAATGGTAATATTTTTTATTATTACCAATTATTTATAAAATGGCTTCGTAGTTCAACTGGATAGAATATCGGATTTCGGCTCCGAGGGTTGGGGGTTCGAACCCCTCCGAAGTCACAAAAAGCTCCCTTTTAGGAGCTTTTTCTATTTTTACTCTCACCTTACTCTCTTCGCTTGCTAAATTAATGCTGTAAGGTTGATTATATTCATCGTCACTTAAAAACATAGATATTTATTTTAGTATTTGATTTGGTGGTAGTTTAAAATCTTATCCCGAACTGGGGGATAACAAAAATCCCTAAACTAAAAAAGTCTAGGGATAATATTCAAATTCAATTTATTGTAAGCTTAAATTATTGAAAGAGTTTTTTATATTTTTCAAAAATTTAAGCAGGGTCAATAACTAAATAAGTGGAGTTTGATGAAGGGATATAAAACCAAAATGCTTTGGTAATAGTCCCAATAACATTAGGTGAGCTCGTCCATCCGCAATTCGGGAATGCTGAAGGATCTCCCATATTAAAATCTACTGTATCATAGACCGTATTACCCGTAATGGGATCCATTGTCTGGTACCAACAAAACTGCCAGCGCGTAAGTGAGGATACGGTCGTTAGTAGACCTGAAGGAACGGTTTGGTATAATGGACTACCTGTTGTAGATAATCTCACAGACCAACCTGCTGCATAAGGAAGTGAATCATTGAAATTATCAATTACATCTTGTGTAGAAGCCGGAAAATTCATACTGGTGATTACAGAGGGTAGACAATTGGTGGTATTGCCTGCTTCAACACGCATTGCAAGATCATAAGTAGAGTAGTTAAAAATATTTAAACTTCCCTGCGCAAATGATAGTGATGACAGAAGTATGGATGATATAATTAAAATTTTTTTCATAGTTTTTAAGGTTGGATTACAAAATAGGTTTGACCACCTGCAACAAACCAAAATGCCTGAAAAGGATAAGGTGTCGTAGGAGTTGGTGTTAAAGAACTAACCAAAGGATTACCACAGCCAATGGTTCCTATAGAAGCGCCACTGTAATAAAGCGGAGCCCCACTTGGGTCAGATACAAAAAATTTATTCATCATCCAGTCCGTACTCGCTCCTAGCGCGATAAGAACAGGAGAGGTACTGGGCTGCACGCTGCCATTAGTAGGAGAAAGTGCTACTTCCCAGCTTGTAATGGACGGATTTTGGAGCTGACTGTTGTAATATCCGGTATAGCTTACTGCTCCGGAAGGAGGTACTGGAACAGGGTAGTGAGTTCCACTGATGGAAGGATAACAACCATTCGCCTGATCCGAACCAACTAAATAGTTTGATAAATTATAATTAGTATAATTAAATATGTTAATTGTTTTCTGAGCATATATTTGCAATGTACTCATGACAAAAAGTGAGAGAAATATTTTTTTCATGACTTAAAAGTTTTTTAGTTCTCTGCTTTTTGTTGAGCTTTTATCGTATTCAGCTTAGAAAAATAAAGCTCGGTAGCCTGTACAATTACTTTTTCTTTTTCTACTCTGCTGCTGTTTTCGCTAAGGCTATTATTGCCGTTTTTTCCTGTAAGTTTTAGCGAGGCATTAAAAAGAATATTCAGCGCTCTGTCATTCAATTGTGCGCCCAATCGAGCTTTTTCCTCAGGTGTTGAAAGATTCTCAGGCTTCATGATTTCTTTCAGTGCTTTGTCGAAAGAGCTCATTTCTGTTGGTTTCATATCCTCAATAGACGTTAAAGTTGCTCTTTCTGTTGAACATGAAATAACGGCACAGAAAATACTGGCAAAGATTGCCGATAAAATGATTTTTTTCATAATTATTAATATTTAAAATGTAATTAGTATTGCGAATATAATAAAATATTTCACTTGATTGTGTTTTATTAAAAGATTTAATTGAATGTTTTATATATATTGTTAAAATTGGTTTTTTTAATCACTACATGTAAATACATGATAGACCAAATGTCATGATTTGCTTTTGTTTTTAAAGGATATATGCTATTTCAATAATAATGGATTGATCAGCATGAAAGAGCAGGATGCCGTGAGTGAGTAAAATGTATATTTTTATTTTGTTAATTAGTGTAATTAAAATAAATTCAGGATTTACTGAAAAAGGCTATGAAATTTAATAACATATCAAAACTTCTCTTTACTTCATGCATATTTTTTTTCTTTTCAGCGAAAGTAAAAAGCCAGGATAAATTTCCCGACGGAACTGTGATTCCAAAATGGTTTAAGGAAAATAAACCTACGGACATCAATACATTAGGGAAGAAATATATCCTTACCGATTTCGGAGTGAAAAATGACAGCACAATTCTTCAGACCAAAGAGGTTCAGGCAGTTATTGATAATGCAGCAAAAAATGGCGGAGGAGTTATAATTGTACCAAAAGGTACCTTCTTAATAAGTTCGATTTTCTTCAAACAAGGAACCCATTTATATTTGGAGAATAGTGCAAAATTAAAAGGAAGCGACGATATTAATGATTTTCCGGTGGTTACCACAAGAATGGAAGGACAGACAGTGAAATACTTCCCGGCATTGATTAATGCAGATGGATTGAATGGCTTTACCATTTCCGGAAAAGGAACCCTTGATGGAAACGGGCTAAGATTCTGGAAATCATTCTGGAAAAGACGCGAATGGAATCCTAAATGTACCAATATGGATGAAATGCGACCTCGTATCATCTATGTTTCCAATTCTAAAAATGTGCAGATTGAAGGGATTACCGTTAAAAACTCACCCTTTTGGAGTACACACTATTACAAAAGTGAATTCGTAAAATTATTAAACTTAACGATTTTAGCTCCGAAAGAACCTGTAAAAGCACCAAGTACAGACGCCATTGATATTGATGCGTGTACCAATTTCTTGGTTAAAAATTGTTACATGTCAGTAAATGATGACGCCATTGCTTTAAAAGGAGGAAAAGGCCCGAAAGCTGATAAAGCTCCTGAAAACGGAGAAAACAGAAACATCATTATTGAAGATAATACTTTTGGATTTTGCCATTCTGCATTGACTTGCGGAAGTGAATCGATCCATAATTACAACATTATTTTCAGAAACTCTACGGTGAAAGGCGCTTCAAGATTATTGCACCTGAAAATGCGTCCCGATACACCGCAACATTACGAGTACATCACGTTGGATAATATTAAAGGAAGCGTAAAAACATTCTTATATGTTAAAGGTTGGAGTCAGTTCTTCGATTTGAAAGGTGAAGAAAAACCAAAAACAAGATTAGCAAATAATATTATCTTAAAAAATATCGACATTAGTTGCGAAACGGCTTTTGATATTGAAAAGTCAGATTTATATGAATTGAAAGATTTCACTTTTGAAAATTTAAAAATTAAAGCACTAAAGCCGGAAGAACAAAATTTAGATATTATTAAAAATTTAAAGAAAACTAATGTAAATATTACAAAAGTTGCCTCTTTAACGCAATCTTACGATAAAAAAGACGATTCAGACATTGCTGCAAAATGATGTTTTTCTCCAAAATACTCGTTCTGTTAGGTGTATGCTCACAACTGCTGTATTCTCAATCTAAGGAAATTCAATTCCTGAGTGGGAAAGATGCTGAGCACACAAAAGAATGGGATTTTTGGATAAATGGAGGTAGGAAATCGGGTAATTGGAACAAAATTCAGGTTCCTTCACATTGGGAGCAGCAAGGTTTTGGTTCTTATAATTACGGACGGGATTACGTAACCTATGGGAGAAATTTTAAATTTAATGATGAGGTAGGTGTATACAAATACAAATTCTCAGTTTCGAATTCCTGGAAAGGAAAAACCATCAACATTGTTTTTGAGGGTTCAATGACCGACACGGAAGTAAAAATCAACGGACAGGTTGCTGGAGCAATTCATCAGGGTGCTTTTTATGAATTTAAATATGATATTACCCATACACTAAATTTTGGAAAAGAAAATGTGCTCGAAGTTAAGGTTTCCAAAATGTCATCTGATAAATCAGTCAATAATGCAGAACGATTGGCCGATTACTGGATTCTTGGAGGGATTTTCCGACCGGTTTATCTGGAAGCGAGCCCAAAAGAGCATATTTCATGGACCGCCATTGATGCTAAGGCAGACGGAACTTTCCGTTCCAATATTCATTTAAAAGGAATCAATTCAGCGAACAATTTGAAAGTTGAATTATTTGATGCTAAAAATATTTTGATTGGTGAATCTCAGATTAAAATTGAAAAAGGAGATACGGTAAAACAGATTCAGTTTTCTGTTAAAAATCCTAATCTTTGGACCGCAGAGACTCCTAATTTATATAAAGCAAAATTTAGCTTAAATAAAAACAAAAAAAATATCTTCCTAACCGAAGAAAAATTTGGTTTCCGGACCATTGAAATCCGCAAAGGTGACGGAATTTTCATCAACGGAACCAAAGTCAAAATGAAAGGTATCAACCGTCACGTCTGGTGGCCGGAAACAGGTCGTGCTGTCACAGAAAATATCGATTTGATGGACGTTCAGCTTATCAAAGAAATGAATATGAATGCCGTTCGATGCTCTCATTATCCACCCAATAAATCGTTTTTAAAGATTTGTGATTCTCTCGGGTTATATGTGTTGGATGAATTGGCAGGTTGGCAAAAAAAATACAGTACGGAAGTTGGCAAAAAGCTTGTGAAAGAAATGGTGGTAAGAGATGCTAATCATCCTTCCATTATTTTCTGGAGCAATGGAAATGAAGGCGGACATAATTTTGATTTAGATTCAGAATTTGCAAAATATGACTTATCAAACCGTCCCGTGATTCATGCGCATCACAAACCGGGAAATGCTTTCAACGGAATCGATTGCAATCATTATGAAGATTATTACAGCACAAAAAAAATCCTTGAAGGAGAAAATATTTATATGCCGACTGAATTTTTGCATGCACAGGATGACGGCGGTGGCGGAACTTCGTTAGCGGATTACTGGGAACTGCATTGGAATTCCAAAAAAGGAGCAGGAGGTTTTCTTTGGGCATTTGTAGATGAAGGTTTGGTACGAACCGATTTTAATAATCAGATTGATGTGAACGCGATTAATGCTCCCGACGGAGTGTTAGGACCGCACCGCGAAAAAGAAGGAAGCTTCTATGCCATTCGTGAAATTTACAGCCCGGTAAAGATTGATTTGAAAACTTTACCAAATGATTTCAAAGGAATAATTCCTGTTGAAAACCGTTATCATTTTACGAACCTGAACGAATGTAAGTTTGAATGGAAATTAGTCAAATTCAAAACACCATTTTCTTCCGAATCAGGATTTGAAATTATTGAAAAAGGAAAAGCGGTATCTCCTGATATAAGAGCGACAGAAAAAGGAAATGTCACTGTAAACCTTCCTTCCAACTGGAAAACAAGTGAAGTTTTACTACTAACTGCAATAGATCCATTCGGTAAAGAAATCTATACCTGGACTTGGAAAATTAATTCTAATGAAGAGATTTCAAAACAGTTTTCAAAGTCTTTAATCAAAGAAAATTCTGTTTCAGTGGCAGAAAATGATTCTTTATTTATTTTAAAATCAGATGAAAAAGAATTTTCAATTGATAAAAAAGATGGTTTACTAAAATCTGTGATTGTCGATAAAAAAGGTAAGAAAATGACCTTCAAAAATGGACCTGTTTTCGTGAATGGAAAAATGGGTTTGTCATCCATAAAATCTTTTGCAGAAGAACAATCTCAAAATGTCGAAGTAGGATATAAAAACGGAAATAAAGTCATCTGGAAACTCAATTCTAATGGAGTTTTAGAATTAAATTACGAATATTCTGTTTCGGGAGATTATGCTTTTTCAGGTGTAAGTTTCGATTACCCTGAAAATTATGTCATCAGTGCAAAATGGTTGGGAAAAGGACCTTATCACGTTTGGAAAAACCGTTTACAAGGACAGACTTACAACGTTTGGCAAAACTTGAAAAACTCAAAAAACTCAACAAGAACTGGACAGTCACCTGGGATTTATCCTGAATTTAAAGGTTATTTTGATGATGTTTCGTGGTTACAGCTTGATACGGCAGAAGGAAAAATAACGGTCGGAACCAAAGAAGAAAACATGTTTGTGAGACTTTTCGATTTTTATGGAATTTACGGAACCGAAGGTTATCCGAAATTGCCAACCGGAAATATCTCATTTTTGGATGCCATTCCGCCATTGGGAACCGTTTTGGCATTTAACATTAATGATAAAACTGAATCTTTAGGATTAGAAAGTGAACTGAATCATCTGAACGGAACATTTAAGAGAACGTTGTATTTTTATTTTGGATTGCCAGATTTAGGGGATGAAAAGAAGCAGTTTGCCATGCCTGAAATCAATATTTTAACAGATTAATGATGAAAAATAGAATAGGATTTTTAATGCTTTTTATCTGTTCGTTGATGTTTTCTCAACAGACGACTTTCAAATTTGATTTTGGAGGTGAAAGAACCGAAAACGGATATATCCCCGTTACATCAGTGTCAAAATTTAATAGAAAAATAGGTTACGGATTTATGGATACTTCAGGTTTAAAATCTGTTGACAGAGGAGGAAGTGCTTTAACAGGAGATTTTATAACCAGTGACAAACCTTTTTATTTTTCGGTGGCACTTCCTGAAGGCAATTATAATATTAAACTAAATTTAGGCGATTCTAAAGGCACTTCCGAAACAACAGTTCGTGTAGAAAACCGTCGTCAGCTGCTGAATGATTTGAAAACAAAAGAAGGTGAAATTGCAGAGAAAACAATAACCGTTCACATTAAAGACAGCATTATCAGAAATCAGAACGGTGATAAAATCGGGATTGTGAAATTAAAGCCGAGAGAAAAAAAATATCTGCATTGGGACAATTTACTAACGATTGAATTTAATGATAAAGCACCGAAAGTGTGTTCTGTAATCATTCAGCCGAATAAAACTGCGAAAACTATCTATCTGACGGGCGATTCCACCGTTGTTGATGCTCAATATGAACCTTGGGCGTCGTGGGGACAGATGTTACCATATTTTTTTGTTCCCAATGAAGTAGTGGTTGCCAATTATGCCGAAAGTGGAGAAACCCTGAAAGCCTTTGAAGACCGCCATAGAATCGATAAAATTTGGAACAAATTGAAATCTGGAGATTATTTGTTCATCCAGTTTGGGCACAATGACCAGAAATATGGAAACAGTGAAAAATCCGGTTACAGAAAAAGATTGAAAGAATGGGTTCAGAAAGCGAAACAATTGGGGGCAATTCCGGTTGTAGTAACCTCGATGAATCGCAGGGTTTTTGATGAAAACAATAAAATTGTAAACACATTGGACGATTTTCCGACGGCGATGCGGGAAGTGGCAAAAGAAGAAAAGGTCTGCTTAATTGATTTGAATGTATTGAGTAAAACTTTGTTTGAGGCGATGGGACCGGAAGCAGCAAAAAAAGCCTTTGTCTATTATCCGGCAAACAGCTATCCCAATCAGCCGCAGGCGTTGGCAGACGATACCCATTTCAATGCTTACGGAGCCTATGAACTGGCAAAATGTATCATAAAATCTATTGTAGATCAAAACCTGCCTCTGAAAAAATATATTTCAAAAGATTATAAAAGCTTTAATCCCAATAAACCCGATGATGTTGAAAAATTCCACTGGCCGGAAAGTGTCTTTATGGAGTCTTTAAAACCTGATGGAAATTAAATATTGCTGTGAGTAAAAATATGCAGTTTGTCATTCTGAATGAAACGAAGTGGAATGAAGAATCTATTTATGAAAAGATTTCTCGTTCCTCGAAATGACAAATCACCAATATCAAAGATTAAGTAAAAATGAAAATTAATAATATAGTTAAACTCAGCGTTCTCTGTTTTGCCTTCGGAAATCTTTCCGCACAAAATCCGTGGCCAAAAGCGACCAATACCGCTCAGCCGTGGACGCGTTGGTGGTGGATGGGAAGTGCTGTGGATGAAAAAGGTCTGGATAAACAATTGACGACACTTTCCAATGCAGGTTTTGGTGGAGTAGAAATCGTTCCTATTTATGGGGCGAAAGGTTTTGAAAGTAAATATATTAATTACCTTTCCCCGGAATGGATGAAAATGCTTCAGTTTACTACAGGTAAAGCGAAAAGCCTGAATATGGGTGTTGATATGGCGATAGGAACAGGATGGCCAATCGGAGGACCGCAGGTAAGTGAACAGGATGCGGCTACGAAAATGATCGTTCAGACCTATACGATTCAGCCGAATGAAAAATTTTCAGAAAAGATTGTTCTGAAAGATGAAAAACAGAAGAATTTAAAAACGATACGACTGGATATTGTAACGGCTTATAATGAAAAAAATGAAGCTGTTGTGATAGCGGATAAAGTATCTAATGATGGTACTCTCAATTGGAAACCAGGTTCAGGAAAATGGACGATCTATGCCATTTTTGTGGGAAAAACGCTGCAAAAAGTAAAACGTGCCGCTCCGGGAGGTGAAGGGTATACTTTAGACCATTTTTCTCCCGATGCAACGAAGGATTACCTGAAGACTTTCGATACCGCTTTTGGAAACTCTAACTATGGAATCCGTTCTTTTTTTAATGATAGTTATGAAGTCTACAATGCTGACTGGACTGCTGATTTTAAAGATGAATTTAAAAAGAGAAGAGGCTATGATTTAAGTCCGTACATCAAATATTTGGTGAGCGATGAGGAGAATGAAATGACCGGGAGAATAAAATCAGATTACCGTGAAACCATGAGTGAATTGATTTTAAATAATTTTGCCGAGAATTTCACAAACTGGGCTCATTCCAAAAACTCAAAAAATACCAATCAGGCACACGGGTCACCGGGAAATCTGCTTGATTTATATGCGGCGGTCGATATTCCGGAATCTGAAACGTTCGGAAGTACACAATTTGATATTCAAGGATTAAGAAGGAATAAAGAAGACATTAATAATAAGGAAATTCCTGACATCAATATGTTGAAATTTGCATCTTCAGCAGCAAATGTTACCGGAAAACCTTTGATTTCCAATGAATCTTTTACGTGGTTGACAGAGCATTTCAAAACATCCTGGTCACAGGTGAAGCCTGAAGCGGAACAGATTTTCTTATCGGGAATCAACCATATCTTTTATCATGGAACGACTTACACTCCTGCAGACGTGAAATTTCCGGGCTGGTTGTTTTATGCTTCCACTAATTTTGTTCCTGAAAACAGTTTGTGGCCCAATATAAAAGGCTTAAATGCTTATATCGAACGTACTCAATCAGTTTTACAAAACGGAAAATCTGATAACGAAATCCTGATGTACTGGCCGGTTTATGACCAATGGGCAAATCCGAAAGGAAAAGATATGGCTTTTAAAATCCATAATATTGAAAAATGGCTCCATCCGACGCCGTTTTATGAAGATTTGGAGAAGTTAGGAAAATCAGGCTATTCTCTGGATATGGTTTCAGATAAAATGATTGATGAAGCGAAATTTGAAAATCAGAATATTCAGGTCTCAAAAAATGGAGGTTCTTACAAGGTTTTAATTGTTCCTCAATTGAATTATTTGCCTGAATCTACTTTAAAAAGCATTCTGAACTTAGCTCAAAATGGTGCTTCTGTAATCTTTCAAAGCGAACCAAAAGATGTTCCCGGATTTTTTGAATTAGAAAAAAGAAGAACCGAAATCCAATCTTTATGGAGTCAAATTCCTTTTCAACAAAACGGAAATGTAAAAACAGCAACATTCGGAAAAGGAAAAATTGTATGGAGTACTGATGTTGAAAAAGCTTTGGAATTCCTGAAAATTGAAAGAGAAAAACTGGTCGAAATAGGATTAAAGTTTGTCAGAAGACAGTTTGATGGAGGAAAGTACTATTATATTGTGAATCATACCTCAAGAGAAATCAATCAGTTTGTTCCACTGAATTTTTCAGGAAAACAGGTTACTTTGATGAATCCTGAAAACGGTGATTTCGGAATTGCGGAAACTCAGAATAATTCAACGAAAGTTCAGCTGAAATCGGGAGAATCATTAATTGTAAAAGTTTCTGAAAATGCAGATAGCTCAATTCCAAAATGGAAATATATTGAGAAAGCAGATGCTCCGATTGTGTTAAATCAGCCTTGGCAATTAACTTTTAAAGAAGGAGGTCCTGAACTTCCGAAATCAAGAAATATAAATAAACTTCAACCGTGGACGAGCTTCACAGAAGATGCTTCCTCACAAAGTTTTTCGGGAACCGGAGTGTATACGACTTCATTTAAATTAAAAAATAATAAAGCTGATGATTTTATTCTGAAATTTGATAAATTGTACGAAAGCGCAAAAGTAATTGTGAACGGACAGGATGCAGGAATTGTCTGGAGTCTTCCGTTTGAAATCAATATCGGAAAATATCTTAAGAATGGAAAAAATACGATTCAGATTGAAGTGAGCAATCTGATGGCAAACCGGATCCGTTATATGGATCAGCATAAAATAGAGTGGCGGAATTATCATGAAATCAATTTTGTAAATATTGATTATAAGCCTTTTGATGCTTCCAGCTGGAAAGTACAGCCTTCAGGCTTGGATGGCGAAATACAATTAATCCCGATATATTATTCAAAATAAAGTTTGAAAATGAAAAATAAAATAGTAAAAATATTTGCATTAGGAGCTTTGCTGACCTTTGTTTTTTCTAATGCTCAAAACAAGCCCAAAGTTGTTTTAGATAATTTTTTTAACAACGAAAAAAGAGAAAATAAAGAAACCAAAGCGTTGGAATCCTGGCATTACACATGGAATGACACAACGAATGGCGGATTTTCTTTATTGGGAGAGATCTTTCAGAAACAGGGTGCAGAAATTACTACGCTTACCACTGCTCCGTCAAAAAAAGATTTAAAAGATGCTAATATTTATATCATTGTTGATCCCGATATTGACAAAGAAGCTTATGGAGGAAAAGCCAATCTGATTGATGCTGCTTCCGTTAAAAATCTTGTGGATTGGGTAAAAAAAGGAGGGGTTTTGGTCTTGATGAGCAATGATAACGGCAATTCCGAGTTTGAACATTTCAACAAGCTTGCCGGAGAATTTGGAATTCATTTCAATGATGACAGCTACAACCGCGTTCAAAAAAGAGAATTTGAGCAAGGGAAAGTAATGGTTCCTGCAGGAAACGAGGTTTTCTCTGAGCAAAAATTATATATGAAAGAAGTAAGTTCGATAGATGTAAAATCACCTGCAAAAGCTATTTTGACGGCAGAAGGTAAAAACATCGGGGCTATTGCAAAAGTAGGAAAAGGAACCGTTTTCGCATTGGGCGATCCGTGGTGTTATAACGAATATATTGACGGTAAAAAATTACCTGCAGACTTTACGAATTATCAGGGAACTGAAGAATGGGTGAAATGGCTGTTGAAGCAGGCGAAATAAATAATATTAGTGCAATCGATTGAATTAAACTTAAATCAAAACTTATGAATTTTAGAATTAAATATATTGCAATGGCGGTCCTTTTTTCACCATTCTCTTTCGCACAAAGACAAATGGAATATCTGAAAAGAGGAATTGTTGCGATTCCTGCAAATTCAGGCGTTTTTGTAAGTTGGCGATTGCTGGGTACAGAGCCTCAAAACACTCAGTTTGATTTGTATCGTACAGAAAATAACAGTACTAAAAAATTGAATGAAAAACCATTGCTGAATGAAACCAGTTTTTTAGACAAAACAGCTGACAAAAGGAAAAATTATACCTATTTCGTAAAATCAAATACCAATGACCAAAGTGTAGATCATGATGAAGCAAAATATGTGGCCAATCAGAAACCGTATTTCTCAATTCCTTTAAAGACTCCTGAAGGATATGTGCCCAACGATGCTTCTGTGGCTGATTTAGACGGCGATGGTGAATATGAAATCATTATTCATCAGACCGGAAGATCGCATGACAACAGTCAGAAAGGAATAACGGATCCTCCGGTTATTCAGGCGTATAAAATGAATGGAACATTTTTATGGGAAATTAATTTAGGTATAAATATAAGAGAAGGAGCACATTACACCCAATTTTTAGTATATGATCTAGATCAGGACGGGAAAGCAGAAATCGTAATGAAAACTGCTGACGGAAGTAAAGATGGTAAAGGTAAAATTATCGGGGATGCAAGTAAGAATTATGTTAATGAAAACGGATTTATTCTTTCCGGACCGGAATATTTAACGGTTTTTAATGGAGAAACAGGCGAAGAAATTAATACGGTTAATTATGAAGTTCCAAGATTTGCTGGTAGTTTAAATCCAACTCCTGAACAAATGACTGAAACTTGGGGCGATGCCAAAGGAAACCGTATCGACCGGTTTTTAGGAGCGGTTGCTTATCTGGATGGGAAAACACCGAGTATTATAATGTCGAGAGGGTACTATACAAGAACTGCTATTGCCGCTTGGGATTATAAAGATAAAAAATTAAGCCTCCGCTGGCTTTTTGATACCGAAAGTTCGGAAGAAAATAAAAAATACAGAGGTCAGGGAAATCATAATTTAAGTATTGCGGATGTTGACAATGATGGAAAAGACGAAATTATTTATGGGGCAATGACGGTAGATGATGATGGAAAAGTTCTCAACAGTACAGGTTATGGCCACGGTGATGCTTTACACGTCGGAGATCTTGATCCGTCTAATCCGGGATTGGAAATTTTTGATATTCAGGAAAGGTTTGATGATGCAGGAGCACACTTTCGGGATGCAAAAACAGGAAAGGTTTTATGGAAATTGCCTTCCTTGGAATACAGTTCAAAAAGCAAATTCCAAGGGCCCGGAAGAGGTTTGTCTTTAAATATCGATCCTCGCTATGAAGGTTCAGAATGTTGGGCAGCCGGAGCGGGAGTGAAAGGTCTTTATGATGCTAAAGGAAATAAAATCGGTGAAAAAAGTCCGGCATGCAATATGGGAATGTATTGGGATGGAGATTTTTTAAGAGAAATTTTAGATGGAACCGTGGTTTCAAAATGGGATTGGAAAAATGCAAAATCGGATGTTATGTTTGATGCTAAAGATTTTCAGTGCGAATCGAACAACGGAACAAAAAAAAATCCTTCTTTGGTTGCCGACTTATTCGGAGATTGGCGTGAAGAACTGATTTACAGAACAGCCGATAATCAGGAGCTCAGAATTTTCAGTTCAACTATTCCGACGAAACATCGTTTGTATACGTTAATGCATAATCCACAATATAGATTGAGTATTGTTTGGCAAAATGTAGGGTACAATCAGCCTCCGCATACAGATTACTATTTGGATGAATCCGTAAAGCAGATTCCACAACCCAATATTTTTACACGAAATTCTAAAAAATAAACTGTTTATGAAAGTCAAAATTATTATTCCGTTTGTTGTATTGGTGGTATTTTTAGGAGTTTCATTTCAGAAACTTCAGGAAAAACCGGTGTTATATATTATTGGTGATTCTACCGTACAGAACGGTTCAGGAAAAGGAGCTGATTTACTTTGGGGTTGGGGAAGCTTTATGAATTTATATCTGAATATAGATAAAATTGAGATTCAGAATCACGCAAAAGGAGGACGAAGCAGCAGAACATTTTTGACGGAAGGTCGTTGGGATTCCATTATGAAAACAATTAAAAAAGGAGATTATGTTCTCATGCAATTCGGACATAATGATGGAGGTGAGTTAGCAGATACATTAAGGGCAAGAGGAACGATCAAAGGGATTGGGGAAGAAACACAGGATATTTATAATCCGATCCGGAAAGTAAATGAAACGGTTTATACTTATGGTCATTACATGAGAAAATATGCGAATGAAGCTAAAGCTAAAGGAGCAGTTCCCATTATTGTTTCTCCTATTCCAAGAAATATTTTTGATAAAAACGGGAAAATAGAACAAGATAAATATGGAGTTTGGGCAAAGGAAGTTGCCAAAGAAACGGGTGCTTATTTTATTGATTTAAATGAAATGGTTATTGAAAAATATCAGGAAATGGGACCGGAAAAAGTACAGGCTTTCTTTCCAAAAGATCATACCCACACCAATAAAGACGGAGCCGTTCTTAATGCGGAATTGGTAACAAAAGGAATCAGGCAATTGAAAGGTTGCGAGCTGAAAAATTATATAAAAAAATAAAAGAAATATTATGAAAAAACTACTAACGGCAAGCTTTTTTGCACTGATGATCGGAGGTTTCTCTTCGTGTTCGGCTCAAAAGCAAAAAAATGCTCTTCCCAATAAAAAAGAAGTGTTGGAAGTTGCAGAGCGTGCCAATCGATATTTTATGAACAAATGGCCTGATCCGGGAAAAGAAATTGTCGGGAAAAAAGTATGGCCAAGTAATCTCTGGACACGTGCTGTTTATTATGAAGGATTGATTGCACTCTATAAAGTTGATCCCAAAAAAGAATATTATAACTATGCGATGGATTGGTCTCAAAAACACGATTGGGATCTGATGCGCGGAACGTATACGAGAAATGCTGATCACCAAGCTTGTGGACAGACTTATATTGATCTTTATGAAATCGATGGTAAAAAAAATCCTGAAAGAATAAAGGCTGTAAAAGCTTCTATTGACAGCATGATCGTTACAAAACAGGTTGACGATTGGTGGTGGATTGATGCCTTACAAATGTCGATGCCTATTTTTACGAAACTGGGAAGAATTACAGGAGATCAAAAGTATTTTGACAGAAATTACGAAATGTATGCCTTTACAAAATACAAACATGGAGGAAATGGACTGTACAATGCGAAAGATAAGCTTTGGTGGAGAGATAAAAGCTTTGTACCGCCTTACAAAGAACCGAATGGTGAAGATTGCTATTGGAGTCGTGGAAACGGTTGGGTAGTCGCTGCTTTGGCTCGTACCTTAGATGATACACCAAAATCTGATCCTCATTACAAAGAATATTTACAGGATTATAAAGATTTACTGTCGGCAGTTCTTCCGATTCAAAGAGAAGATGGTTTTTGGAATGCGAGTTTGCATGATCCAACCAATTTCGGAGGAAAGGAAATGACGGGAACAGCTTTGTTCGTATACGGAATGTCTTATGGAATCAACAAAGGGTTGATTGATAAAAAAACATATTTACCGGTTGTTATCAAAGCCTGGAACGCAATTGTAAAAGATTCAGTTCAGCCGAACGGATTTTTAGGTTGGGTACAGGGAACCGGGAAAGAACCTAAAGACGGACAGCCTTTAGCAATCGATAAAGTTCCGGATTTTGAAGATTATGGGTTGGGTTGTCTGTTGCTTGCTGCAAGTGAGGTTTATAAATTGAAATAAGCTTGGGATTCTTCGTTCGTCAGAATGACAATTATATTTTATTAATAAGATTTCTGACTAATGGATATAGCTATTATAAGGCTTTGACTAAAATTAAACAAAGATTTTAGTCAAAGCCTTAATTTTTTTTGTAACGATTTCTATTTTCAAAGTCCAGTTTTACTAATTCAACCTTAGAAATTGTAAATGAATCTCTTATAACAATCGCTTAAAAAGTGGATTTATTCTTCTCTTTTCTTATTTGAATGAATAAGTAATGTGTTGAAAACATTTGCGTTACATTGTATTTGTAAGCTCGGAAATGACAGAATTTAATCGATATTAACGAAATTAATAAAAAGCCTTAATTTTATTAGCTAAAAGAAAATAATAAAATCAATTGCATGACACTACAAGATGCGCAATCGATTCCATAGTATTAATTTTCAAATTCAATCATAAGATAAAAGTATGAACGCATTATTAGGAGTTTTTTTCCATTTTTTAGGAGGTTTTTCATCAGGAAGTTTTTATTTGCCCTATAAAAAAGTAAAAGGTTGGTCTTGGGAAACCTATTGGTTGATCGGAGGGATTGTTTCCTGGATTATCGTTCCGCCATTGGCTGCTTTTCTTACAATTCCTAACTTTTGGGAAATTATTCAGAACCAGGCTTCTTCTATATTGGGATTAACGTTTTTGTTTGGTGCTTTATGGGGAATTGGTGGTTTCACCTATGGTTTAGGCGTTCGATATTTAGGTGTTGCACTGGGAAGCAGTATTATTTTAGGACTTTGTATGATTTTCGGATCATTAGTTCCTTCTATTTATTATGAATTTTCACCGCAATCAGGAAAAGATAATATTGGGTTGATGTTTTCCAGCAGTTGGGGACAGTTTGTTTTATTAGGACTTTTGGTTTGCGTTGTCGGAATCATCATCAGTGGGAAAGCCGGAATGATGAAAGAAAAAGAATTGAAAACCGATTCATTAGATCCTCACGGAACGGAAGTAAAAACAGAATATAAATTTGGCTTAGGATTATTAGTTTCCATTATTTCAGGTGTTCTAAGTGCTTGTTTTAATTTCGGTCTGGAAGCAGGAAAACCTATGGCAATGATTGCTAATGATGCATGGAAACTGGCAAATCCGGGACAGGGAGAATTCCTTTTTCAAAACAATGTAACGTACGTTGTTGTCCTTTGGGGAGGAATGGCAACGAATCTTATAGGCTGCCTTTACCTTTCATTTAAAAATAAATCTTATACCGATTATAAGAAAAAGAATGTACCCGTTTTAGCGAATATTATTTTTTGCGCATTGGCAGGAACCATGTGGTTTTTACAGTTTTTCTTCTACGGAATGGGAGAAAGTAAAATGGGAAATGGCCCAAGCTCATGGATTTTGCACATGGCATTTATTATTTTAATTGCCAACTTATGGGGAGTTATTATTAAAGAATGGAAAGGCGTTTCCAAAAAAACGATTTCCACGATTGTTATGGGAATGATTATAATGTTTGTTTCTATTTTAATTGTAGGATACGGAAACTCTTTACGATAGATATTCGGGAAGAATTTGATAGACATTTTTATTCGTTCATATAGTTTCGAGTTAGTTGATAACTCATATAAGGTACTGATCTTTTCAGTACCTTTTTTATGATGTTGAATACCTGTTCCGGAGGTCACTGCTGTTTTTTATTAGATGAAATAGTTGCGAATTTTTAATTTAATTCCATTTAATGTGATTAAATTTTTAATATTTTCGGATATTGGATAGGATGTTCGTATTTTTTTAGGTTAAATTATGAATATTTTGATGCAGGATATGGCAGGATGCCTGAATTTTTGTAACGGTGTATTTTGGTAACATAAAAATTAATATATGTCTATTAAAATCAAAAAGAAGAATTTTAAGCCACTTATCGCACCGCTATTTTTGCTTGCGTCTGGCTTTGTGTTCGGACAACAGAAAGTAAATGATTCTGTGAAAAATAAGACTAAAGATATTGAAGAAGTTGTCGTTATTGGTTACGGAACAGTAAAAAAATCAGATTTAACGGGATCTGTATCTTCAGTATCTGCAAAAGATTTAGCCGCAACACCAGCGATGAATGCTTTACAGGCATTACAGGGTAGAGCAGCCGGACTGAATATTGTCACGGGAGGTGGGGCTCCGGGAGCGGGTGCTAACGTAACTATTCGTGGAGGTGCTTCTATCACTCAAGGTACAGAGCCTTTATATATTGTAGATGGTTTTCAACTGGATAATGCTTTGAATATTATCAATCCTAATGATATCGAAAGTATTGATGTATTAAAAGGGGCTTCAGCCATCGCAATCTACGGTTCGCGTGGCTCTAACGGTATCATAATAATTAAAACTAAAAGCGGTAAAAAGGGAAAGGTTACGGTTAATTATAACTCTTTTATGAGTTTTGATATGCTTTCCAAGAAACTGGATATGCTTTCCAATTCAGAAGATTATGTAAAATATCAGTATGAACTAGCACAACTCGGAGGAAAAGCTGCACAATGGAGCAATGTTTTCGATAATAGTTTGGGGACAGATTCACCGGGGTTTTATACAGGTGTATATAGCAGAATCAACAGTCGTTACGCATCTGCTCCTTCATTAGATTGGCAGGATAAGGTATTTGGCGGAACAGGGTTGACTCAAAACCAAAACTTCAATATTTCTGCGGGTAGTGAGAAAACCCAGGTGTTTATCAGTTATAACTATAATAAACAACAAGGTATTCTTGCCAATCATGATGAAACCCGCAACTCTTTGCGTGCGAATATCAAATCCGAACTTTATAAAGGAGTAAGAGTAGATTTCGGATCAATGTTCACTTCTAATTCTGTGAATGGAGGAGGATCGTTCGGTGGAATGAAGAAGGTGCTTCTACAGCCTGTCAATGGTGGAACCAAATTTTCATTAGATCAATTATACAATACGCAAACCTTTGGTGATTTTTCTGCTTATGATTCTTCTTATGATACAGAAAACCCTTATATAGAAAATAATGCCTCTACAGCTAATAAACGTTCACGTTCATTTGTAGCCAATGTTGGTTTGGAAATTGATTTCCTGAAAGATTTCACATTCAGAACTGCGGGACAATATACCTTTAACAGCAGCAAATCAACTGCATTTTCTGATGAAAACTCTAAAGCATTCCTAACAGATCCTGTAAATACAGGAATCAATGGAAGCATAAGCAATGGTGAATCTTACAGCTATCAGATTACTAATACGGTAACTTATAATAAAACTCTTGCTGAAAAACATAAGATTACTGCTCTTGCCGGTACGGAAGCAATATATGGAAAATCTGAAGGAAACACTATTTCATTAAGTAAATTCCCTCCATTTGTAAACTTTGGGCTGGATCAAATCGATAATGCTACAGTAAGAGATAAAAGTGTAGACAAACCAGCTCCGGTAACTCTGCTTTCTTACTTTGGGCGTGTAAACTATTCTTACGATAACCGATATCTATTAACAGGTACAATACGTCGTGACGGATCTTCTAAGTTTTATCGTGATAACCAATATGGGACGTTTCTTTCTGGAGCTGCTGCATGGCGCGTTTCTCAGGAAGGATTCTGGAAAGACCATAAGATTAATAATATTATCAACGATTTGAAATTAAGGTTTGAATATGGGGAAACTGGAAACAACGACGTTCCAAGCAACTTGTGGAGAACTAATGTGGTGCTTACAGACTATCCTTTGAATAATACAATAGGTAATCCGGCTTATGTAACCAGCTCAACTTACGGTAATATCGATCTACAATGGGAAGCTATGAAATCGACTAATATTGGGATAGACTTAGCATTTTTCAATAATAGAATAAAACTAACATCAGAATATTATAAAAATGATGTGACCAACATGATATTATTAACCATACTCCCAGCACATACAGGTTATTCAAACCAATATCAGAATGTTGGAACGATGACTAATAAAGGATACGAATTTACACTTAACACAATCAATTTAAAATCAGAGAAGTTCAGATGGACTACAGATGCCAATATTGGTTTTAATAAGTCTAAAGTGACTTCTCTTGAAAACGGAAGAGACTTCAGAACATTCTCGGTAGGAGGTAACAGAAGTGGTCAGGTAACTTATTATGCCACTGTAGGAGAACAGTTAGGAGATATGTATGGTTATGTTTATCAAGGTATTTATACGACGGATGACTTTACACAGGCACCCAATGGAACACTTACTTTAAAACCTGGCGTTGTGAAACCAGCATCAGGAACTCCTAAACCCGGAGATATGAAATTTGCTGCAGATAATGCTGCTGGAGATCAGTTTACAAGAAAATTGGTGAAAATAGGAAACGGTACTCCAGATTTTATTGGGGGTATCAGTAATAATTTTTCTTACAAAGGTTTTGATCTTTCGGTATTTATGAAATTTAGTGTTGGTGGAGATATTTATAATGCAACCAAACAAAGTTTGAGTCCGTATGCACTATATCAGAATATACCTTCAGAATTCGGAAATAATTACTATCATCTGATTGATCCTAATACAGGACAAGCGGCAACAAGTTTAGTAAGATTAAAAGAGCTTAATCCTAATGAAGGTTCAAGTCTTTGGAGCTTAAGTAATACAAATACTGCGAATATTACATATCCTTCATCATATTATGTGGAAGATGGGTCTTATCTTAGAATTGCTCAATTAACTGTTGGGTATAGTTTGAATAGAGAATTTCTGCAGAAAATCTTAGTCACTAATGCGCGTATTTATTTTACAGTTAATAACTTAGCTACGATTACGGGTTACTCTGGCTACGACCCGGAAGTAGCAGCAGCAACCGGTGTTTCGATAACACCAGGATATGATAGCTCTGCTTATCCGCGTTCAAGAAGTTATGTTCTTGGTATCAATTTAACTTTTTAATATTCAAATCATGAAAAATATAATTAATAAAAACACATTGATGAAAAGTTTGGTAATCATTCCATCATTTTTTATCGCCTCATTGAGTATTAATTCTTGCAGTAATGATTTTCTAGATCAGCCGTCAACTAACACTTCTGATACAGAATCTGTGTTTCAAAGCTTGGATACGGCAGACATTTATGTTCAAGGCTGTTATAGAGGCATAGTTCCTACAGAGATGTATTATCAATTAGGAGCTGGTGATACAGTGATTCACTCTGCTGAGGATGGGACAACAAATAATTCTAAATACAATATTTGTAATTATTTCTATGATGCAAAAACACCTTATACAGTTACAGGGATTTATTCTGTAATGTATGCATCTATAGAGAGAACCAATATTGCAATCAGTGGATTAAGTAAGATGCCGGACAGCCCAAGACGTAATGCCTTAATAGCAGAGGTAAAAGCTCTTCGTGCATTTTGTTACTATAATTTAATCAGAGTTTATGGAGATGTTCCTGCAGTTTGGATCCCGTTAGTAGAGGCAGATCCTAATGATCCTAATACTTTATATCCAAAACGTGCTTCCCGTGACTTAATTTACGATCGTATCATCGCAGATATGCAGGAATCAGTAAATGATTTACCAACTACCGGAACAAATGAGCGTTTGAAAAAAGCATCAGGTAATGCTTTGCTGGCAAGAATTGCTTTGTATGCAGCAGGTTATTCTTTAAGATGGGATCTTAATACCGGAGCACCAGGAACTATGTCTCGTCGTCCTGACAACGCAAGAGTTCAGCAATTATATCAAATTGCAGATGCAGCAGCAGCATCCGTAATCAATGGTGGTACCAACAGCTTGGTACAGGCTCAAAGCGGTAAAAGTGGTTTTGAAGCTTTATGGTTCAATTTCTGCCAGAGAAAATTTGGAGTAAGCGATCCTGAAATGCTTTGGCACATAGCAGAATACGGACCTAATACAAACTCAGCCTTTGGTGTCTATGCTATGGAAGGGTCTCGTGGCGGTACATATGGCTCACGTAAAGCATTACAGTTTATTTTACCAAGTTATTATCTGTCATTTAATCCTGGTGATACACGTAGAGATGTTTCTTGTACTTCTTACAGTATTTATTTCTTAAATGCTGGTGCAGCAACAGATACCTGGGTTAATGTAGGAACTACCTTCTCATGTATCTTACCAGGTAAATTCAGAATGGGATGGGGGGTTGCACCACAGGCTGCAGATGCCCGTAATCTAAACATTCCGATTATTAGATATGCAGATGTTTTATTAATGTATGCAGAAACTCAAAACTATTTAAATGGTGCACCTACTGCTGCGGGGACGGCAGCTTTACAACAGGTAAGAACTCGTGCAGGAATTGGTTCGCTTGCGATACCAACCGGTCAGCAAGCATTTGAAAGTGCAATTGTTCAGGAGCGTAAATGGGAATTTGCAGGAGAGTTTAATCTTCGTACAGATTTAATAAGAATGAATCGTATTGCTAGCGAAATTGAAGCTACGAAACAGGCGATGAAAAATTTATCAAATAAAACTGGTGCTTATGCCAATACACCTGCTTTACGTCTTTATAAATTTGAAAAGAATGCTCAGGTATATGGAGATCCATTTTTAGCACTTAAATATATTGATATTACAAATCCCGCAGAAATTGCAATCGTTCAAAACGTGCCTACAAGCTCAGCAAACTATGCTGCTTATCAGACAGCTTTAGCAAGTATTGTTACAGCACATGGACAAACTGTAGTTGCCGGCGATAAGTGGTATCCTACTAAGATGTTTGAAGCGTATACAAGTACTTTCAACGGAAATGCAAGAAAAGCAGTAGGATTTACAGGAGGTTTCAACGCACTTCAGATCGGAGCAATCATTTATACAAAACCAACAGGCTCTGCTGAAAACGGAGGAACCTATCCAAACTGGATTGAAGGAGGAGGAGACGGTCTTTTCTACGGATTTGTACCAAATAAAACAGAATTACTTCCATTTGCTGCAGCTTCAGCAGGCCATCCTTTAGTTGATAACCCGAATCTGACTCAGCTTCCTGGATATTAATCATTAAGAAGTTAATTTTAAAATCACGCCATCACAAAATAATAATTATAAATAGCATAAAATGAGATTGTTATGCTGATAAATTAAGCGAAAGAAAATAAAAATTAATTTATCCTTAAATTCAGTATTTACCAGTATAGTACGGGATGCTGTAACAAATATTACGATCTAATTTTGGGTTACAATTTAGAAATATAAGACAAACAATGGAAAAAGTAAAAACATTCAAATACGTAGACTATCTATGGGATGAAAACAAAGCAGCGGCTTTAGGAGACGATCAGGTTGCTTTATTTTTATACCGTTCAAACATTCTTGGTGCAGATTTAAGAATCACAAACTATGGAGGAGGAAATACAAGCTGTAAAACCATCGAAAAAGACCCATTAACTAACGAAGAAGTTGAGGTAATGTGGGTAAAAGGTTCAGGTGGTGACATCGGAACGTTGACCAGAAAAGGAATTGCAGGTTTGTACACGGAAAGACTACGAAACTTAAAAAATGTTTACCAAGGTTTAGCTGATGAAGACAGAATGGTAGGCTTATTCAATCACTGTATTTTCGATTTAGATAGCAAAGCGCCTTCTATTGATACCCCTCTTCACGGGCTTCTTCCATTCAAACATATCGATCATCTTCATCCGGATGCTTTAATAGCAGTAGCTGCAGCAAAAGACAGCGAGAAAATTACAAAAGAAATCTGGGGAGATACAATGGGTTGGGTTCCATGGCAACGTCCTGGTTTCGACTTAGGATTACAGTTGGAAAAATGCTTAAATGATAACCCAGGAATCAGAGGAATTGTTTTAGGAAGTCATGGTTTATTCACTTGGGGAGATACCTCTTATGAATGTTATATTAATAGTTTAGAAGTTATAGAAATGGCTTCTGAATATATTGTTAAAAAAATTGAAGAAAACGGACAGGTTTTTGGTGGACAAAAAGTAGAATCTCTTCAACCGGTTGACCGTAAAATCAAAGCTGCTCAGATCATGCCTTTATTGCGTGGTTTAGCGTCTTCTGAAAACAGAATGGTAGGTCATTTCACAGATAGTGATGTGGTGTTGGAATTCATTAACAGTAATGATTTAGATCGTTTGGCTCCATTGGGAACCTCATGTCCGGATCACTTTTTGAGAACTAAAATTCAGCCATTAATTCTAAGCCTTTCTCCAAACGAAGATTTGACAGATTCTACTGCTATTCTGGAGAAATTAACGCCACTTTTCGAACAATACAGAAAAGAATACAAAGAATATTACGAAACGTGTAAACACCCGAATAGCCCTGCAATGCGTGATCCGAATCCGGTAATCATCATTTATCCGGGAGTAGGAATGTTCAGTTTCTCAAAAGATAAACAAACAACGCGTGTTGCAAGTGAGTTCTACGTAAATGCAATCAATGTAATGCGTGGTGCAGAAGCTATTTCTGAATACACATCTTTACCAAGACAAGAAGCTTTTGATATTGAATATTGGTTATTAGAAGAAGCAAAACTTCAGAGAATGCCTAAGGAAAAACCGCTTTCAAGAAAAATTGCCGTTGTAACAGGAGCAGGAGGTGGAATCGGACAGGCAATCGCTGATAAAATGGTTGCTGAAGGTGCTGTTGTAGTATTCACGGACTTAAATCAGGAAGCATTAGATTCTGTGACGGCTAAATACAGCAAAGACCAAGCAGTAGCAGTTCCGTGTGATGTAACGAACGAACAGGCGATTGCAAATGCTTTCAAAGAAACCATTTTAGCTTTTGGTGGAGTAGACATTATCGTTCATTCCGCAGGGTTGGCAATTTCTAAATCATTGGAAGATACGACTACAAAAGACTGGGATTTATTAGAAGATGTGTTGGTAAAAGGACAGTTCTTGATGATTAAAAATGGTGTTGAAATCATTAAAAAACAAGGATTAGGCGGAGATATCGTAAACATTGCAAGTAAAAACGGGTTGGTTGCCGGTCCAAACAATGTAGCGTATGGAACTGCAAAAGCAGCTCAACAGCACATGACAAGATTATTGGCAGCAGAATTGGCTACAGATAAAATTAGAGTGAATGTGGTAAATCCGGACGGAGTTATCGTGGGAAGTAAGATTTGGGAAGGTTCTTGGGCAGAAGGCCGTGCAAAAGCCAACGGAATTTCTGTTGAAGAATTGCCTGCATTCTATGCAAAAAGAAACCTTTTAAATGAAATTATTCTTCCTGAAGACATTGCCAACGGAGTTTTTGCTTGTGTTGCCATTTTAGATAAAAGTACAGGGAACATCATCAATGTAGATGGTGGAATGGCCAATGCTTTCCCAAGATAAAAATATTATTTTTCAAAAAGTAATTTGTTAATTTGAGGGTTTATTAATAAAAGTAAACCCTCAATTTTAAATGTTTTAAAAATCAAATCATGATTATAGGAAAAGAAATTATAGAACAGTACAATAAAAATGAAGTTGAAAATTTTAATATAGATTTTGATTTTCTACAAAATAAATTAACAAAATCAGGAGCAAATGTTACTGAAATCGTGAATAAAATTGCCGATTTTCAAGTAGCAATTCCAAGTTGGGCGTTAGGAGCAGGAGGAACACGTTTCGGAAGATTTTCTTACGGTGGTGAACCTGCAACTTTAGAACAAAAGTTAGATGATGTTGGATTAATTCATGCTTTAACACATTCAGCGGGAGCAGTTTCTTTGCATATTCCATGGGATATTCCGAGTGATGTAAAAGCAATTAAAGAAAGAGCAGCGTCTCACGGACTTGTTTTTGATGCTATGAATTCCAATACGTTTCAGGATCAGCCGGGTGCAAAACACTCTTATAAATTTGGTTCTTTAAATTCCGTAAACGAAGATTCAAGAGCTTATGCTGTAGAACACAACAAAGAAGTGATCAGAATCGGAAAAGAATTAGACTCAAAAAGTCTGACGGTTTGGTTGGCTGATGGAGCTAGTTTTCCGGGACAATTGAATTTTCAGACTGCTTTGTCAAAAACAGAGCAAAGTTTAAAAGAAATCTACGCAGGAATGCCGGAAGACTGGAAATTGTTCATCGAATATAAACCTTACGAGCCGAACTTCTATTCAACGACTATCCAAGATTGGGGAACTTCTTTCATGTTGGCCAATGCTTGCGGAGAAAGAGCGTACACTTTGGTAGATTTAGGACATCACTTACCGAATTCAAATATTGAACAGATCGTTGCAACCTTGATGTATAAAGGGAAATTAGGAGGTTTCCATTTCAATGACAGCAAGTATGGAGATGATGATTTGACGGTAGGTTCTATTAAACCTTATGCTTTGTTCTTGATTTTCAATGAATTGGTGTACGGAATTGAAAACAATCCTCAAAACCCATATCCGGCTTGGATGATTGATGCAAGCCACAACATCAAAGATCCGCTGGAAGATTTGATTCAGTCTTTGGAAGCAATCCTGATAGCCTATGCACAGGCGCTTTTGGTAGACCAGAAAGCATTGAAAGATGCTCAATTGAATAACGATGTCGTTCGTGCGCAGGAAATTTTACAAAACGCTTACAGAACAGACGTTCGTCCATTATTAAGAGCTGCAAGATTACAAACAGGAGCAGCGCTGGATCCGATTACAGCTTACAGAAACTTAAAGGTAAGAGAAAACTTAATTACCGAAAGAGGGTTAAATGTAAAAGCAACCGGATTGTAATCTTATTTAAAATTGATAATTTGAACTTTCAGGTGCAATCGAAAGTTTTTAATTATATGTATCCTTATTTTTTTATCATTAAGGTTGAAAGTGTTTAGATTATTAGGGCTTTAAGCATCATTGCTTGGGAAATTATTGGATTTTTTCTTTATAAATCCTGATGTCTGAACACTCCTTAATGGTCCGGAAATAATAATTTTAATTAAAAATACTTTCGAATGTAAAACGGAAAGGATTTAAATACAACCATTGCGAGGTTTACAATAAAATAAATTGCTTAGCTTCTCGCAATGATACATGAATAGTCAAAAAACAAATCTGAAAAAAAATTATTTCGTTTCATCATCTACAATTTAATTCATCGCAGGAATGTCTAAAAAAAAGGTAACCATCGTATTTGATATTGGAAAGACCAATAAAAAATTCTTTTTATTTGATAAAAACTATAAAGAAGTTGTTCGTGAGTACACAGAATTGCCACTCACAACAGATGAAGATGGCTATCCGACAGAAGATCTTGCGGCATTGCAAAACTGGATTAAAGATAATTTTAATGCCATTTTGGATGATGAAAATTTTGAGGTAAAAGCTATTAATTTCTCTACTTATGGTGCAAGTTTCGTGCATTTGGATCAGAAAGGAAATGTTCTGACTCCTTTGTATAATTATACTAAACCAATGGATGAGGAAATTCTGGATTTATTTTACGAAAAACACGGAAGCAAACTTAAAATTGCCCGTGAAACAGCCTCTCCTCAAGCCGGAATGTTGAACTCCGGGTTACAATTATTCTGGTTAAAATATAAGCAGCCGGAAGTATTCAAGAAGATTAGGTACAGCCTTCATTTACCACAATATTTATCCTATTTATTTACCGGAATTTGTGTGTCAGAATTTACTTCGATAGGTTGCCACACCAATTTGTGGGATTATGACAAAGCAGATTATCATGATTGGGTGTATGAAGAAGAAATAGATGCTTTATTACCGCCAATTGTGCCCACTTCTGCGAGTATCAATACCTCTTACAGAAACAAAAAAATTAAAATAGGAGTCGGAATTCACGATTCTTCCTCTGCATTATTGCCTTATATTTTAAGCAAAAAAGAACCGTTTTTATTACTTTCAACAGGAACTTGGAGTATTTCTTTAAATCCGTTTAATGATGAAAGTTTAACTGATGAAGACATAGAAAATAATTGCCTGAATTATATGCGAATCGATGGAAAACGCGTGAAAGCATCCCGTTTTTTCATGGGGAATGAATACAAAATTCAGGTTGAAAAACTGTGTGATCATTATGGTAAAGAATATGGTTTCCACAGAGAAGTTCAGTTCGATCAGGATTTGTATCTCCGTTTGATGAAGCATAAAGCGGTGTATTTCCGTTTTGAAGGGATTATTTTAAAACGAAAAATGATCAGCGCAACAGATTTAAATTCTTTTGCTACTTTTGAAGAAGCCTATCATCAGTTAATGATCGAATTAATGGATTTACAGATTCACACCATTATCAATGCAATCGGAAATTCAGAAATTAAAACCATTTATATTGATGGAGGATTCACCGATAATGATGTATTTATGAAGCTGATGTCTCACCATTTTCAGGATTATCATGTAATGTCTACACATTCTCCGCTGGGTTCTGCGTTGGGAGCTTCCATGGTGATTTCGAATAAAGAGATCGATGAAACTTTTTTACAGCAGCATTATCAGATGAAACTGCTTCAACCTTTAATTCTTAATCTATAAACTATGTCATTTCCTTTTGATACAAGATATCCGTCCCTTGAAGTTTTAATTGAAAGAGCTAAAAAAAGAATGCCCCGTTTTGCCTTCGAATATCTGGATGGAGGGTGTAACGAAAACATCAACAGAGACCGAAATACAAGTGAATTAAGAGACGTTTTACTTCGTCCCCGTTATTTGAATAATAATTATGCTGAAGCCAATATGGAAACCGAATTATTCGGAGTAAAATATTCGGCACCTTTTGGGATCTCTCCTGTGGGTTTACAAGGATTAATGTGGCCCAATGCTCCTGAAATTTTAGCAAAAGCAGCTTTTAAACATAATATTCCTTTTATTTTAAGTACCGTTACGACAAGCAGTATTGAAAGAATTGCTGAATTAACAGAAGGAAAAGCATGGTATCAGTTATATCATCCGAGAGAAGAATGGTTAAGAGATGATATTCTCGACCGTTGTGAAGCTTCTGGGTATGATGTGCTGTGTGTATTATCAGATGTTCCTACTTTCGGGTATAGAGCTAAAGAAATCCGCAACGGTTTGGCGATGCCTCCTCAATTGAATTTTCGCAACGTTTCTCAGGCTTTAGCAAAGCCTCAATGGTGCATGGAAATTCTGAAACATGGCGTTCCCAATTTTAAGACGATGGAAAAATATATGGATAAAAATATGAACGTGAAGCAATTGGGACAGTTCATGAATTCTACGTTTTCTGGAAGATTGAATCCGGACAGAATTAAAGCAATCCGTGATAAATGGAAAGGAAAACTGGTCATTAAAGGCGTGGCTTCTGATGAAGATGCCGAAGAAGCAGTACGTTTAGGATTTGACGGAATGATTATTTCCAATCATGGTGGAAGACAGTTGGATGCGGGAGAATCTACGATCGCTGTTGTGAAAGAAATCAGCGAAAAATATAAAGATAAAATCAAAATCATGATGGACAGTGGGGTAAGAACCGGTCCCGATGTTGCCCGTGCTTTGAGTTGTGGCGCTGAGTTTACCTTTATGGGACGTACATTTATGTATGCAGTCGGTGCTTTAGGAGATAAAGGTGGTGATCACATTATTGAGATGCTTAAAATGCAGTTCAGACAGGTTATGGAGCAGGTTTGCTGTGAAAAACCAGAGGATTTACAAAACTTCAGAGTGAAGTAATAGAAAATATTCTTTTCAGATTTAAATAATATTTAAGATCAAAAAATTCGCAGGGTTTTCCTTGTGAATTTTTATTAGTATTTAATAGAAAAATACAGGTTGTATTGAAAGCTAAATTTTTGAACGGTCTGTCATTCTGACGAAGGAAGAATCTAAAATAAGAGTTGAGATTCTTCCTTCGTCAGAATGACAATTGTAGTGTTTTTCGATAAGTACAGAATATGACTAAGACCATATTGGTTAAATAAAAAATCATCTTGATTAAATTATTTTTTCTGCTCCGACTTCACAGCCTGTCTAGCCAATAACTTCCAGTCATTTTTCACCTTTGCCCAAACCAACAGAATATACAAAGTCACATCACCAGGCGCTTTTCCGGCATCAGCAGTTGTTGCATAAAAGTGATGACGAACAATGGCTGTATTTCCAACAATATTTACCGTTTGATTCGTAATATCAATCGTTACAAAATCAGACTTCTTACTAACCAATTTTTCTATAAATTCCTTGGCATCATCAATATGACCTCCTGAATGACCATACGTTAATTCCGGCAAGATCAAAGATTCTAAATCAGATTTTTCTCCGCTTATCATCGCCAATCTTAGCTTTTCGGCAGCAGCATTCACAGCATCTTTATCACTTATTTTTTGTGCTGAAACACTTACTGTTAGTATAAAACCTAAGGCAAAAATTATTTTTTTAATCATAATTGAATAATATATTTCTTGATAGTATTAATAGTGTAATCGATTGCATAATAACATCAAAAATAAAAACAAATCATTATTTATAATGAATCCCTCTGAATAAATTTAAAGACGTTATTCACAGATTCCTTTTTATTTTTAAGAATCATATAGGCTGCAGATTCCCCCATAGCTTTAAAATCTGTTGTAATTACTGTAATACCAAGTAATTCTTTTAGGGGAGTTTCGTTATAGGAAATAATTCCGATATCTTCACCCAATTTTAAATTGTTTTGTCTGACCTGTTTTACCAAATTCACAAGATCACGTTCTCGGATAGTAATGAAAATGTCCTTTTGCAATTCCATATCGGGATAAATTTCGTCCAGAATTTCATAATCGAGTTTAAAATCTCTGCAAAAATTCTCAAAACCACGAACGATACGGAAAGGATAGGGGTGAATCGATTTATTTGGATACACTAAAATGATTTTTTCGTATTTCTTTATCTTATCTAACCCTTCTTTTAAAGCATCATAAATATCATGTTCAAAATCCTGAAAAATAGAGCCGTATTCCCCAGAAATATTAGGTTTGGTATTATCCAGAATCAGCAGTTTGTTTTTCGGAATTTTTTCAATCATATCGATAACTTCCTGTGTTGAACTTGTATGTTTTGACTGTTCATCACGGAAATGAGGCATGATCACATAATAATCAAATCCGCCAAGATTTTTCTTTAATGAATTAATAAAAAGTGTTTCATCACAATGGTAAATATACATCTCCACATTGCCTTTGGTACCGATTGCATTGACGAAATAATTATAGATCATCATCTTATAAGTACTTGGCTTGTTGATCAGGAAGAAAATATTGATAATGTCGTTTTTATTGACACGAGAAATATAATAGCCTTTTCCTTTTACAGATTCGATGATTTGCCTTTTCCTAAGCTCTTTATAAGCTTTTTCTACTGTATCCCGAGAAAGAAAACAGGATTCACTAAGCTCATTGATGGAAGGAATCTTTTCTCCAATTTGAATCTCACCGCCATCAATCCCATTCAGAATAGAATCTACAATTTGTTTGTATTTCGGTACTCTTGAATGCTCATTAATATAAATTTCGAATGTTTCTGCCATGGCTTTAAATAAAGGAATATTAGCATCAAATTAAGAAATAACTCCAAAATTTGACTTACAATCATGGGAGACAAGTTACGAATTTTTTATAAGTTATTCTTTAGTTGTATTAAATTAATAAATATCCATTTATTAGACTTAAGAATTGAGTCTGATTAAGAGAAAGTGATGTGATTTGAATAAATTAGTTTTTAGAAAATCAGCAAAAATAAGATTGATTATTTCGCAAGTTAAGTTAGGATATTGACAACAAAAAAGCCTGTCCTTTTCAGAACAGGCTTTAATTAATATGAATGTGAATTTTTTTTAAGGCATTTTTTTGAATCCTTCTGCTTTTATTTTCCAGGAGCCATCCTTTGGAAAGCCCGGGAATTCACCGGTAGAATTATCCCAACCTTCAAGCATCATCGCAACAGTTGTTAAAACTCCTCCGTTTCCGGGAAGATAAATTCTCAGTCTTCCATCCTGATAATTGTGACCGTTTTTCAGATAGGTATTCGTTTGAATATTCATGAAAAGAGCATCCAAAGCTTTGTTAGGAAGACCTAATCTTGCGGCAGTCATCGCAGTCATCGGGAAATCCCAACCCCAAGTATGACTCCAGTTCCACCTTTCCCAAACGATATCTAAGGTATTTTTCATGATTTTTTTATCCAGTTTAGAAGATTCGGGAACCATTCCTAAAGCTCCCAAAACAGCAGGATGATCAGTCATCCATTTAGGAAAGGTAAATGAATCTTTTGCTGATTCTGTGGATAAATAAACATTATCCTGAACCGGAAGCGGAGCCAGTTTGGTAATGACTTCGTCCCATTTTTTGTCTCTGGGCTGGCCTAATCTTTCTTTCCATTGCTGAGCAACTTTAAGCGCCCAATCCCAGTATGCCACTTCATAAGTAGGATTATAAGTGTCTTTTGCCGGGAAAACTTCCTGTGCAGGAATTACCCCTTTCCCTAGATTATAACGGTTTTTTTCCTTATCGTAAGTTGCAAAATCAGCCATAAACTCTGCCGTTGCAAAAACAAGATCCTTATATTTTTCCAGCACTTTTTTATCCTTATTGTTACGGTATAAAAGCTCGGTCATATAAATCAGATGCGGCTGTTCCCAAATTAGAAATGCGGCGACAGAAGACGGACTTTCATTACCTTCGTTATCCGACATTTTAATCCAACGAACGCCTTTATACCCTTGTCTTTCGGCTAATTTTTTTGCTTTTTCAAATGATCTGAAATAATAATCCAGTTGCTTTTCCAAAATTTCAGGTCGTCCCCACAAAGCATAATGAACACCGTGCCACCAATGCATTTCTGTATGTGGCTTTCCGTACCAGCTGTTAAAGGTTAACCCAGTTTCCTGTGGTGGATTGCTTCCTCCGCACTGAACTTTTGTTAAATATTCCGATAAGACCACTCTGCGTTCCAATTCGTTCGCTCTTGGGTCTGTACTTCCTTCAAAATCAACGGCAGCACCGCTTTCCCAAAATGATTTCCAACCGGAAACGCTTTCTTTTTCTGCATCTGCAAATAAGCTCTTGTTGGTTTTTAGATTTTTAGCTGAAAACTCAATGCTCAATTCTATCGTTTTGTTTTTAGAAGAAGGTTCGTAGACAAAATAATGTTTTCCTGCTTCGCTTAACTTTCCGTCTGTAAAATACAATTGAGTGAAATAATCTGCAGTTTGCAGTTTATGCTCAATCAATCCTTGAGTCGAATTTGATGAAATAACTTTTGTCGAATGTTTATCTTCATTTTCATAAGAAACGCCTTCATCTAAAAACTGTCCTGATGGAGAAGGGTAGTGTGCAAAAACTTTTAATCTTTTCTGAGTAATTAAATCAGATTCAATTTTAACTCCGATCTTGTCAGAATTCTGAAAAGAAGCAGTCCATACTTTTACCGGTGTTCCCTCTAAAGAAAATTCACTGGTGATAATTCCTGTCCACAAATCAATTTTCTGGTTTATATTTTGTAAATCTGAAACCTGAGCTTTCTTACCGTCTTTTTTATACAGTTCGATTCCGATATTTCCCAATTGTAAGCGATGTTGATTCACACGGAAATATTCAACAGCTTTTCTGTTACGTTCAGGTTCTTTGATTTGAACACTGTACAAGGCTTTTCGCCCATCGTTATTGAAATCGTAAGGCTTTAAGGTTTCATCAAATTTATAATTTTCCGTATTCGGAAAGCTGTTCCATCCCCATTCAGACTGGGTTCCAAGCGAAACGCCATTTTTATAATATTCAGGAAAAGACTGCATTCCTGTAATATCTACTGTGTAGGCAAATTTTCCGTTTCCAACCGTTAGAGATGATAGTGTATCTGCTTTTGTATTGACTACATTATGACGCTGAACGACTTTTTGACGATCAATTTTCTGTGCATTCACAGATGAAAATCCAATGCAAAAAAGACTCAGATATATTGCAATTTTCTTCATTTTTAAATTTTTCTTTTGTTGAGCTGTTGTCATTCTGAATGAAACGCAGTGAAAAGAAGAATCTTTTAATTATAAACAGATTCCTCGTTCCTCGGAATGACAAACCGCCAGTTGTATTTTATTATTAATAATTATCACTATTTCAAAACAGTAGCACTCATCATTCCGATCACCACATCATTGCTCACTGCCGTTAATTGTATAGATTTTAATTCTTTGTTCGGGTCAATAGGCAAATCCAGAATCGTTGCAGCACCGCCGTCAATCTGGCGATCTGTAAATCCTTTGATGCTCGAATATTTTGTTAAGCTTCCACCTTTATACAATTCTCCCGTTTTCAGTTGTACCCGGTACGGAATTTTATTATCGGGAATTTCAAAAGCAAAATTATCATCAAACAGGTCCTGCTCAATCGGCCACCAGTTGATTGGGTTTTTCAGTTCTAATTCTGTAGTGGAACCATCTGCATATTGAACTGTAATTTTTCCGTTCACGATTTGAGATTGCATCGGATTCGTAGTACCTGCCATCAGAAAATAGATCTTCTTTCCTTTGCCGGAAACCGGGATTTCAATAGAGTCAGGATAATTATCCCACTGACTTGCAAAAGCAATATTTTTATCTGTTGTGTCGATTAAAAATGGAATGCCCAGAAAATCAACTTTCCCGTTCTTTCTCTTATTCATCAATCCGCTGTCGTCGATTGATGCTGTAATCAGCGGATAACACCAGTTTCCGATGCCTTGCCACGGAAGCTGCAGAGTAGGGACTTTAAGCCTTGGAGAAAGGTATTTCTGATTGAAAATCTCGGTAACCTTTTCATTGTATTTTGAGGCTAATGAAAGATTATTAAATTCTCCTTTATTTTCAATTTCCCAGTCTGTTATTTCAATTTTTTGTTTAATTCCGTTATATTCAAGCTCAATAGAATTGGTTCCCTTACTTAAAACATTAACCGGAATTTCAATAGAGGCAGTTTGATCGGACTTAATTGAAAAAGCTTTATTTAAATCGTTAATCCTCAAATTTCCGTTGATTGGACTCGATGATTTTGATTGAAGCTGTAATTTTTTATTGATCCATTTTGCTTCCAATGGATAGCGGATGTCCACATTCACGGGTTGCCACCAAGTTGTCCCGTTTTGCTCAACCTGAACGAAAAACGTTCCTTTTCTTTCTTCCTGAACTAGATTAAATTGATTATCCTTCCTGTTCATAATCAACTCCTGTGGATCATAAATAGCTTTGATTTTCTTTTTTGAATCGAAATTCAGCTGAAGACTTTCAGAAATATAATTGATGTATTCAGTGTGTTCGTTTTTTATTTCCTCTCCGGAATAATTGATTTCAATCTTAAAATCTTTTCCTTTGGGTGTTTCAAACTGAATGACAGGTTGTAAAATAGAATTGGATTTGATCTTCCAGTCTGCCTTTTTTCCATTCACTGTCACCGATTGTATATTGGAATAATTCACAGGAATCTGCATTTCCAAAGCAACCGGATTTGAAAATTTTGATGTGAATAAATATTCGGTTTTTTTCGAAGTTCTGGTAAACTGGTATTCCCAGTCAGGAAGTTTCAGTTCAGCAGTATTCCAGTCTTTCGGAAAACCTGGTTTGATACTGATTTTATTATCAAGCAAATTGGGATAGACTCCGAAAAGTCCCTCTGTTAAAGTTCGTGAAGCTACCCCGATCGGGTCTGCAAAATCTCTGTACAGTTCGCCCCGAAAAGCATCATAATGAGAAAGCTGCTGAAAATTTCCGGGACTCATGCCGTAGTACATACTTTCGACAAGATTTCCTTTCCAGAGTTGGTAGGCATCCTCATTTCTTCCCGCTTGCCAATAAGCTAAAGCAGTCTGTAAATTCTCTGCCAATGCTACATTATTGATCGACCAGTCATAAGGTTGCCAGTTGGTCGTTGATAAGGTGTAATAGTTTTTATTAACTTCCCCTTTTACTGTTATCGGGATTTTAGGAATGTAGTTATTGATATACTGTAAGTTCTGAAAGTCTTCAAACTCATTTAGAATATAAGCATCTGAAACATGATAAATCGACCAGATTCCCGGTATATCGTGAACGGTCTGATTCCCCAAAGCATCTTTATATTCAGCAAAATGACCTTTGTTTTTAATCCAAAGCTGGTTTTTCATGGCTTTTAAAATCGCTTCGGCTTCCTGCTCGTAAGGCTGAGGATTTTCTCCAATGATTTTTGCCAGTTTAGCCATTTCACAATTGGCTCTGTAATTATAAGCTGAAGTATGAGTCACTTTTCCGCCTGAATACTGCAATGCATCACTCGCCCAAATCGCTGCATAGGCATCATACAGATCACCACGTTTGAAGTTCCTTTTTTCCCAGTCCATATGACGAACCATTGTTGGCCACATTTTCTTTAGAAACTCTTTGTCTCCGGTATAGTTGAAATGCGAGAACATCTGGTCAAAAAACACCAGATTCATATCATAATGATGAGGTTTCGAATTGTCATTCGGATTTCTGGAAATATATCCACTGGAAAACACAGCATTTCCCATTTTTTCTGCGTGCCTTGCCAAATGTAAAAGCGTATCCATTTCTACAGGGGCAAAATCAGGTTTCAACACCTGAGAATTAGCATAATTCTCAAAGTGTTCTTTTGCTCTGTCGTGCCAGTTTAATGCATCGGCTGTATAAGCTCCGCGCCAAGCATTCAGACGCATTCTCCAGGCAACTGCACCGTGAAGGAAAGTTGGACTTTCCCAGATTCCGTCTGCGGCAACAGCTAAATTGGCTCCGAAATTATTTAAATCTGCATCCGGAGTTTTGAGCTGAATTCTGTTCGTTAAAGTAAGGCGTGATTTTTCAGCATCATTAAAAATATTTTTCAACTCTTCGTCTGAAAAGGTTTTATCTGATTTTCCTTTTGAAATTTGAATGTAAATAGGTTGTTTTTGTGAAGAATAAGAAGCGTAAATAATCGGAGATTTGACTATTTTATTTTGAGTAAAAGCAGAAAGGTTTTCCAATGTTTTTGCATCGGTCATCTGCAAAAAAGGAACATTTGAAAAGCTCCCGTTTACCATTTGAGCTTCTTTTTTTTTGTTTAAATAATTCAACTGAAACTGGTTTTTTAATGCCTGAAATTGGTTATTCATACAATATTCCGGCAACAGATAGAATCCGGATTCAGGATCTGCGCCGATATCACCGTTTCTGCTAAAAGTCGTTCCGCTTGCGCCACCGTAAACGGCATAGATTTTTGTTGTTGAATCTACATTGACAGTTTCCATTTTTACAACCAAACCTTCTTCTTTTGCTTGGGCTAAAACGGTTAGTTTTAAGCTTCCTGTTCCAAGAATAGGATCTTTGATTTCATATAACATTGAACCGGGACGATAACGGGTTTCAATCTTATCAGCATGAATTAATTTCTTAATCGAATTTCCTTTTTGAATGACAAACTGAAGGTTTCCGCCCATTCCGGGAAGATATAAGGCAAATTCCGGTAGGTCTCCTGCTTCCACACGGGAAGCACGATTGTCTCCATATAGCGCACGGTTGAAGCGGTATTTTCCGTTGACGAGTAAAAAATCGCCTTTATCTTCTTTATAATGCAGTTCACGATCATTATTCTGCCAATGTTTCGATTGGGAATAGGAAAGTGAGAATGCGGATAATACAATCAATCCGGCGAAAATGGTTTTTCTTCGCATGTTATGGTTTTAGCTCAGTTAAAGGTTTTCCGTTCACTGTTACATTTTTTAAGGTAACATTTTTCATATAATCCACTTTATACGGAATTTCAATACCATTCATTTTAGAATTAATCATGGTGAAATCAGTGACTGGAGAAGATTCGTAAGCATCGGAAAATACAGCATATTTTCCTCCTTTTTCAACCATCAGATTTTCAACCCAGATATTTCTCATGGTCGGAATAAAGTTACCCGGTTTTTCATAATGCATGTTAAAACGTACTGCCGCTTCTTTATAAGCTCCTACTTTGGTATTATAGAAGAATACGTTTTCGATGATTCCACCGCGGCTTGAGCTGGTTTTGATTCTTAAAGCCCTTTCCAGGTTTTTACTGTCCATTATATTTCCGGTCGCATAGATATTTTTGGCACCTCCTGCAATTTCACTTCCGATCACGACGCCGCCGTGACCGTCTTTCATTTCACAGTTTTCAATGATATGGTTTTCAGCCGGTCTTCCGATGTCTCTGCCGTCTTCATCTCTTCCAGATTTTATAGCGATACAGTCGTCTCCGGTGTCGAAATAACAGTCTTTGATCCATACATTTTTACAGGCTTCAGGATCGCATCCGTCATTATTTGGTCCGTGACTGATTACTTTTACTCTTTCAATCAAAACATTTTCACAGAGAACCGGGTTTAGATTCCACATAGGAGAATTTTTCACCAAAACATCTGCCACATAGAAGTTTTTGCATCTGTAGGGCTGAACGAAGTTAGGTCTTAAATAATATCCGTCACCAAAAATTCTTTCTCTTGCAGGTTTTCTCTGAGCCATATATTCATGAAGCTTTGCACGGGCAGGATTCTGTCTACCCGGACGGGATTCGTTGTAGCCGTATTTTGTAGCACCACACCAAAACCACCAGTTGTCAAGATCTGAATTTCCATCCAGCGTTCCTTCTCCTGTCACGGCGATATTTTCTTCTTCATAAGCGTAGATTAATGATGAATAGTTCATGCATTCCATGCCTTCCCAACGTGTGAAAACGATAGGGTAGTCTTTACTATCCTGGCTGAATAGAATGGTGGCGTCTTTGCTTACATACAGATTGACGTTACTTTTTAAATAAATAGCTCCGGTTAAAAATGTTCCTTTGGGAACGACCACTCTTCCGCCTCCTTCTGCATTGCATTTTTCAATGGCTTTCTTAAACGCTCCCGTGTTTTTGGTTTTTCCATCGCCAATAGCTCCAAAATCTGTGATGAGGTAGTCTTTTTTTCTGAAATTGGGCTTTATAATCTGTTTTTTGAGCGCTTCAATTTCTTGTAAAGGCTGTTGTGCAGAAGTCCATGGTTTATATTGAGCCGAAAACGGTACGGATAATACTACGATTAAAAAGAATAAGGCATATTTTTTCATAATGTCAGGTTTTAAAGAAGGCTACTTCAGATATTTTCCTTTATATATCGCAATCTAAAATAATTGTGTTTAAAAATTATCCTGCACTGTCGGCAGGATGAAAATTATTTTAAATTTTATAATTAATAGGAAATGCTAAATTTAAATTTCAAAATAAAAAATCGCCTTAAAATTAAGACGATTTCATTACATGTGTTCCTGAAGGTATGCTTATTCTATTTTAAACTTTTCCACCGCTTCTCTTGTAGAAGGTGTGAAAAAATTAATCAGATTGCCATCGGGATCTCTGAATAATAATGATCTGTTTCCCCAGGGCATTGTCGTGGGTTCTTGTACTACAGAAGATGATAAATAGGTTTTTAAACGTTCAAATTCCTTATCTACGTCATGAACTAAAAATTCTATGATGGCTGTTTTATTTTCTGCGGCGGTTGCCACGCTTTCTCCTCCAAAAAACTGCAGGGTATTTACACTTCCGATAGCAATGGTTGCAGTTGACGTTTTTAATTCTGCAAAATCAGGAGTATATTGAACGGCTTGAATACCTGTTACTTTTTCATAAAATTTTACCAGGCTCTCTACATTGGCTGTAATAATGCGTGTTGATACTAAATTCATTTTTTTAAATTTTAAATTATTATAACAAAAGTAGATTGGGTTTGTGACAAGAGTCTGTCAGTAGGATTTTTCTTTTTTCATTTTAGAGTCAATCAGGCTTGATTTTAACCAACAATTTATACGATTTCAAATCTACTTTATCAATTATTCATTAATTCTTATAATTTTTTTCTCCACAATTAGGCTAGAATCGCCTGAAAACCTATATTTGCAGCCTAAAATTTTAAATACATGAAAGAACTTATTGAAAAAATCAACGCGGAATTTGAATCTTTTACTACTGAAGCAAACCAACAAGCTGAAAAAGGAAACAAAGCAGCAGGGACAAGAGCTCGTAAAGCAGCTTTGGAATTGAGCAAATTGTTCAAAGATTTCAGAAAAGTTTCTGTTGAAGAATCAAAAAAATAAAAATTTCTTTGCCGGCTTATGTAAGCCGGTTTTTTTATTCATTAATGATAAGAAACAAATAAGAGTTTTAGATAAGTAATGAGCGACTTAATCGATAAGCCGCTCATTGTTTTTAGGAGGTTCTACATCAAGTAAACTCCTGATTTCTTCTAGCTTACTTTCTTTTACAATATATGTTTTACAGATTGTGTTATTCATATGCATACTGAAATTCATATGGGTTCCTGATCGTGTTCCCATTGCAACAGACTTGGTAGTGTATTCTGAAAAAACAGGAGAGAAATTAGCAAGACACAAAATATTTCTTGATATTGATTTTAAAAAGCCCGTCTTCGTCAAAATCCAAAGTCGGTCTGTGAATGATTTTTCTTTCTTTAAGCTCTGAAATTTTCACATTAAAATATTTACAATACCATGCTCAGCTGGATTCTTTTTCTGGCCTCGTCAATTTCTGTTACTTTTACCTGAACATGCTGATGCAGCTTCACGACTTCATTCACATCGGAAACGAAACCATCTTTCAGTTGGGAAATATGAACCAGCCCGCTTTCTTTAATTCCTAAATCTACGAAACATCCGAAAGCGGTAATATTATTCACGATTCCCGGTAGAATCATTCCTGGTTTTAAATCTGTAATCTTTTTTACATTCGGATCAAATTCGAAAACTTTAGCTGCTTTTCTTGGATCTAATCCTGGTTTTTCCAATTCTTTTAAAATGTCTTTAATACTTAAAATACCAATGTCCCCGGTAATGTATTTTTCAGGCTGCACCAAGGTAATTTTCTCTTTATTGGCGATCAGTTCATGGGTTTTAATTCCTAAATCTTTAGCCATTTTTTCAACAATTCCGTACGCTTCAGGATGTACGGCCGAATTGTCCAACGGATTTTTAGCATTGTTTATTCTCACAAAAGCTGCCGCCTGCTGAAAAGCTTTTTCTCCTAATCTCGGAACTTTTTTTAGTTGCTTTCTATCTTCGAAAGCTCCGTTTTCAGCCCGGTAATTGACAATATTTTCCGCCATCTTTTCACCTATTCCTGAGACGTAACTTAATAATGATTTACTGGCCGTATTCAGGTTGATTCCGACTGAGTTTACACATTTCATTACCGTAGAATCCAATTCGTTTTTCAGTTGGGTCTGGTCTACATCATGCTGATATTGTCCAACTCCAATAGACTTCGGATCAATTTTCACAAGCTCTGCCAACGGATCGGCGAGTCTTCTTCCGATAGAAACCGAACCACGAACCGTTACATCATACGTAGGGAATTCCTCTCTTGCAATTTTACTTGCAGAATATACTGATGCTCCTGCTTCAGAAACCACGAAAACCTGTAGTGGTTTATCAAATGCAATTTTTTTAATGAAAAACTCGGTTTCACGGCTTGCTGTTCCGTTTCCAATCGAAATGGCTTCGATATTATAAGCATTCACCATCGAACGGATCTTTTTCATCGCCATTCCACTTTCGTTCTGGGGAGCATGAGGATAAATGGTTTCGTTATGAAGGAGATCTCCTTTTTCATCCAGGCAAACAATTTTACAACCGCTTTTATACCCCGGATCAATGGCAAGAATTCTCTTTTCGCCTAAAGGTGGGGCCAATAACAATTGTGTTAAGTTCTCCGAGAAGATTTCGATGGCTTTTTTATCTGCCTTTTCTTTGGCTTCTTGAAGTGTTTCGTTGGAAATTGCGGGTTCTAACAATCTTTTGTAGCTGTCTTTGATGGCTAATGAAATCTGTTCTGCTGATTCGTTGTTCGATTTAATGATGGCATTTTCAATAAAATCAATAGCTTCTTCTTTATCGATTCCAATATTGGTTTTTACAAATCCTTCAGTTTCTGCTCTCAGCATCGCTAACAATCGATGAGAAGGCATTCTGTTGAGACTTTCTTCCCATTCGAAATATTGTGAGAACTTCTGGGCGTCTTCTTCATCTTTTTTAGCTTTTACGACTTTAGAAGTCACAACCGCTTTTCTTTGGAAGAGTCGGCGAAGGTTTTTTCTGACATACATATTTTCGTTGATCCATTCTGCCATGATGTCTCTTGCGCCCTGTAAAGCCTCTTCTTCAGAGGAAACCTGATCGTTTATATATTTTGAAGCTAAAAACAATAGGTCATTGTTTTTCTGGCTCATAATGATTTTGGCTAAAGGTTCCAATCCTTTTTCCTTTGCCGCATCAGCTTTGGTTTTCTTTCTTTTCTTAAAAGGCAGGTACAAATCTTCAAGCTCCTGAATATCGAAACTTTCTTCAATTCTTTGCTTCAGTTCGGGAGATAAAGCATTCTGCTCTTCAATAGATTTTAAAATACTTTCTTTTCTCTTTACAAGATCTTCAAACTGTTTATGAAGTTTTGAAATATGTTCGATCTGTATTTCATCCAGGTTTCCGGTTTTATCTTTCCGGTAACGGGAAATAAAAGGAATGGTGCAGTCTTCGGCTAATAATTCTAACGTCGCATTGATGCTTTTTTCGGATATATTAAGCGTTTGCTGTATATAGCTGGTCGTGTTCATTTTAATTTTTTGAATGGCTAAAATACTAAGTTTTGATGGTAATAAAAAGCCTGATCAAAAGAGATCAGGCTTTAAAAGTATTATTGTTTCAATACATTGTCATAATAGATAGGTGAAAAACTGTTGGGATCATATCCTATGATGATAACGCGATAATCTTTTGCCTCATCATTGTTATAGAATTCAACCTTTACAGGATCTTTAGGCTGGACTTCTAAGAACGGATTCCAGTATAATACGGTACGTGTATCTTTGAGTATTGTTTTAAAAACTTGATTACTATAATCCGGATTTTGAAAAGGTAAGTCTTTTTCATATCCTTTAATACTAAGCTGTTTAATCATACTGGGTTGTGAAGGATCTGAGGTTATTCCTCGTTTGGTATAAATGGCTATTGCACCGTTCACGTTTCCTTGGCTGCCCGCAGCGAAAAATCCTTTAATCACTTTTATCATGGCTACATTTGCAGATGATAGAGATACGAGTTCTGAAGGTGGAATAAGAATTTCATCTAAATAGAATGCTATCGTTTTTTGCCTTAATGTTGCTGATACCTGATTACCAATTATATTTATTTCTAAACCTCCAACTCTTCCCTGAAGAAACTGAATAATGTTGGGATAGAAACCCCAATTGTTGTTTGTAAAATCAAAAATTACTTCATGAGTATTGTTAAACATGGGAGAAGTGAGTTCGTTATTTAGCTTTTTAGTTAAATCTTGTTTTTTTTGGATTATCTTTACTTCTTCTATAAGGGTTGTTTTCTCTCTAATATTTTTATATGTATTTTTTGCTTCTACATATTTTTTTATCTTAGGAGGTAATTTATCTTCTTGAGTACGAGGTTGTAGAATATAATGTGTTTGGGGTAAGTTTTGCTTTAGGGGAACAAACGAATAATTAGGCTGTAAAATCAGTTGTACTTGTTCTTTTGGAATTTTTTTATCGTTAAGCTGATATGAAAATTTTATAGAATCTTCAAACATTAATCCATTAAGATAAAAGAAGCCGGTGTTATCCGTTCTTACTGGTAGAAACTTTGTTGTTCCCTTATTTTCATTTGAAAAAATGATATTAAGATCTGTGTTTTCTGCTGGTTTTCCTAAAATACTGACTTTTCCTTTATACGAAATATAAGTTTCTGGTTTATTTTTAATGGTTGGGTAGTTTCCGGAAAGAATTGTTTTCCAATCAAATCTTTTCCACTTTTCTGAAATGAGAAAAGCATCCAGGGCTTGAAGATTTGCATTATTTTTTACATATTTTGCAGGCATTTCAATATCACTATTAATATCTCCTGTGAGTAATAAGGTGCTCAGCAGACTGTTTTCATCTTCTGAACTTTCACTTTCTCCATCTGTTACCAAAATACTGAAGCTAGGATTACCAATATTATTTTCTATAATGAATGAATTGTATGAACGGTTGCTGTTGTCGAGTGATACATTGGATAATTTAGCTTGTTTAATATTTATGTGTTCAGGCCGTACAAAGCACATTCTTTGAGAAAGCAGGTTATCTTTATCATCAAAAACATTTAGGGTTAAAATCCCATTGACTAATTTTTCAGTAGGAATTGCATACATTTTATCAGATGGGTTATTCAGTTTAGCCTTATACACGATCTGGTCATTAATGGTTCCTATTACTGTATACAATTTTTTTTCAGTATCTATATTTTTTGAAAATATCGAGTATTTTATTACTTCAGAACTGCTCTCTATTTGAATATTTATTCCAGAAGAAGTAACATCAGGCAAGGGTATTGTCTGATGTTTTCCTTTGTCATCTTCAATGGTTAATTGATACTTTTTTCCTATCTCAGGAGTGATTCTAAAAGAACCTACATTTTCATCAAATCCTTTGAATGTAGTGATCTTAGTAGCAGGGGCTGAAATTTCTGTCACATAACCATTCCAATTTAAAGGTTTCTGCCCTTTAGAATGCAGTCTTACCGCAAATTTGGTATTAATTGTATTGATGAAGGTTCCACTTTCAGGATGTAGACTTACATTCCATGGTGAGATACTGTCTATAACCAGCTTTTCCGGAGAAGAAGGATTGTAAACTTCTACTGAGCGTATGGTTTGAAATTCCTCACTGAAGTTGGTAGACCATGTGGTGTAAGCTCGTATATAGTATATATTTTCTTTTAAGTTTTCCGAAAGAGTAAAGTGTCCGTTTCCTTCACCATTAATGAGAGGAATCAGTTTTTTATCTAACAATATTTTTTTACTGTCATATAATTCTATGAATAAATTCGTTGAAATAGGGCTCGGAATAAAGCCTGTAAATACAAATGATTTAAACCAAATATTCTCTCCGGCAAGATAACTTTTCTTATCAAAAAGGAGATGTATTTTTTCTTGAGGATATCTTTCTTCAAAAATCTTTAACGCTTGTTCAGCTTTTTCCTGTGCAAGTATGGGTAAGAACATACTCAAACAGGCTGATACAATAAATTTTTTTAGCATTGTTTTTCATGTATAATCATGCTAAAATACATCTTTTTAGTGTGACTTAAATTAATCGTATGGGAATCTTTATTTAAATTTTTTCTAAAATTTATTTTGATATTTATTTAACACGACATACCTTGTCGCTGTGCAGCCATACTTTTGTATCAGGGTGTTTAGAAAAAGATAATGCACTAAAATTATGCTGGAGAATTTCCGAAATATTTCAATACAATCCTATCCATATGAAGTAAAAATGATATTTTTGCAACGTTTTTAAAAAAATTAATAACAATAACTCAAATAAACTAGGATGAAAAAACTCTATATGGGTGCATACCTCCTATGCACAGCTCTGAGCCTATCCGTTCAGGAAGTATTATGCCAGAAGACATCAAATCTAATACTCCGGATGGTTACTCCAACTGTAGACCTTCAGTAATCACAAAGCGTATATCACAATGTATGATATGTCAGGAAGACAGCTTCAGAGCATCAAAACCAAAAACCAGGTTCCCAGCCTTTGATTCAAGGTGCTTAGCTGATTACCATTAAAACAGACGATAACAAAACAGCGAATGCTAAATTGATTAAGAAATAAACATGATGAAAAAAAATACATTCAATACATGGTTGCTTTGTGCATCATTAGGAATAGTTTCAGTAAATCTAAATGCACAGGGAATTAACTTCGGAGATTTTTCCAAGCCCGTTCCTTCAGAATCTTCCCTTACTACCTTTGATACCACGCCTGTTTCATATGCTACAGGGATTCCCAATATTTCGTTGTCTCTTGTCAGTCTGGCCAGCAATGATTCAAGAATAACTGCGGGAGTATCACTCATGTATCATCCCAATAATAATCAGGATAATGAGATTGCAGGAGAAGCAGGAGCCGGATGGGCTTTGGCGAAAGGAGGAATCATTACAAGAGAACTGGCGGGGGAACTCGATGAAAGCTATTATAACGTGTCCTCCTCGTTTTATAAAAAAAATGAATTTGATGATGTCTATTACTATAACCTTCCTACAGGAACTTCCGGAAAATTCCGCTTTGTAAGGGATTTGAATACCAATACCTTTCAGATTGTAAATCTAAGTGCGAACAATATCAAAATAGAATATACACGGGATAGCAATACTGCCACCCTGAATGCTACTTCCTTCACCATTACAGATACATTTGGCTACAAATTTCTTTTCAGTGATTATAGCCAGAGCAGGCTTGAAGGAAGTGGGGACGTCCTCTATTGCAGGCTTGGTATATAAATCTGCATTTTATTTGACAAAAATTACCTCCCCCACCAATGTCACGCTTCTTACCTATGCCTATCAGAAAGATTTTAAGTATATGTCAGGAACCAGTGGGTACCTTAATTATCAACTCTGTAAGCTCACTAAAATAACCTCTCCCAATATGGGTTCTCTGGAAATCCAGTATGAATTTGTGACTGCTCTGGAAAACTCCATGAGTGATCCTTACAGTATTCAAAAGGTGCTCTTTAAAAATCTTTCGGGAGATATTATCTCGCAGTACCGTTTTGTGTATGATCTTCCTTATATCTACTATAAAGAATACGATCAGCAATTGCAGAGAAGAGTTTTGACTGAAGTTCAGCGACTTGATCCTTCCAATGTGCTTCTGGATAAAACGAGAATCATCATGCCCGACAATAAAAAACTAAGAATACAAAATCCGGGAGGTGCAACGGTAGAATATAATTTTGAAAAAAATGAAATATTTGCGGACTATAATACTACGGAATATCTTACCAGGCTTGAGAACTGGAATGGAGAATCCAGACATTACTTTTATCAGAATAAAAGCAACTGGGATTTTGATACCAGAAATTCCAACACCTTTACATTTCAGGTTACAGGAACTCCTGGAAAAACAAGAAAATTAAGGTTCAGCTACAACGGGACAAGCTTCCCGCCTCTTATTCCCTCTGAAGGCGGGGGATTTGAGCATATTGATTACAAAATTGTTGGCGTTACCCAGAACTCAGGAGCTGCACAGGAAAATGAGGTCTGCTATTCGGTGAATGAACTGTTTTTGCTTCCAGGAACTTATACCATTCAGATTTTGGGATTAGGTACCGGAAATATAACAATCGATGAGCTTATGATAAAGCCCGGTCCTTATAGAAACGCAGGTGAAAGAGATGGTTTCAGGATAAAAGATATCCAATATTTTAACAGCAGTATAGATACCCAGCCTGTAAAAACTTTATCTTATTCTTATGATAAATTTGATACCGCTATCCCTTCCAGCAGCGGGGTGAGAAAAATTTATCAGAATGTAAAAATTCAGGAAAACACAGGAAACGGATATCTTCGTTATTATTATACGGATGAAGGAAGTTTTCCTCCTTATGAAGTGCTATCGAATGGAACCAATATCGTAATCACACCTGAAAACGACGATCTGGAAAACGGAATGATACAAAAGCAGGAAACTTATAACGAACAGAACCAGGTGCTTAATTCTTCGGAATACACCTACGCTTTTGAAAAGAAGTCCCTGACTGATAAACTTATAGAAGATGCAAGGTCTGTCCCTGTATTTACCAAAAAAATTACAGTGCTGTCTAAAAACTATGGCAAAAACGGACAGCCGATTCAGACTTCCGGCGAAACGGAGATCAGCTCGGTCAATTATCAGACCGAAAAGGAGAAAGCTGTTCTGGCCAACGGAGATATCGTGGAAACCCAGAACTTTTATCCTTCAGACGATGCCGGATATACCCATCTTCAGAATGCCAATATCCTTTCCGTTCCA